>JAESFS010000001.1_pt1 | contig 1049633 bp, 952 predicted proteins | sample 9269441 | NCBI WGS metagenome assembly JAESFS01 (sample SAMN14502548, study PRJNA617105) | algae metagenome | isolation source: Scytolyngbya sp. HA4215-MV1 and co-occurring heterotrophs from sample from... | place: USA: Laie Falls, Oahu, Hawaii | collected 2010-08-22 | reverse complement strand
CCGGCGTCGCGCTGTTGATCGCCAGACCGGCCGGCAAGGTGTCGCCGACCGTGATGCCCGACTGCGCCGGGTTGGTACCCGAGTTGGTCAGCGTGAAGATGAGGCTGGTGCTGGCACCGTCGTTGATGGAAGCCGCAGCGAAGGTCTTGGCCACACTCGGCGTAGCTACTGTCAACGTGGCATTAGCCGTGGACCCCGATAAAGCAGTAGGCCCGGTTGCCGCTGGCACACTTGTCGTATTGTTGTTGGTACTAGTTGCAGACACACTTTGCGTTATCGTGCACGTGCCCCCGGGCACGATTGTCCCTGCATTGAAGCCAACGCTGGTTCCACCATTGACCCCACCCGTAAGCGTCGCGCTACCGGCACCGCTGCAAACAACACTACCTGCTGCATTGTTCACCAAGGTACCGCTGTAAGCGTCGCCAATACTCACACCAGTCAAATTTGCAGGATTGGCGGCCGGGTTCGTTACGGTGATCACCATCGACGACGTTCCGTTGAAGCCAATAGTCGATGGAGTGAACGTCTTCGTGACGGTCGGTACCGCAAATACATTTAGCGTGGCAGTTGTTGCACTAGTATCAAGACCACCACCCTGTCCACTGAATCTCGCACTGTTGTTTACGTAACTACCCGCCGTTGCGCCCTGAATAGTTGCTGTGAACGTACACGTTGCCGTACCGGCGGTCATTGCCCCGCTTGTCAGTGTCACTGTTGTAGCAGTAAAGCCAGGGGTTCCAGAACAGCCTGCCCCGGAAACCGCTGTTACCGCTGTAGGAGTAACCCCGGCAGGAAATGTATCGGTAAATGCAAGACCTGATTGCGCTGGATTGCCGGCACCATTCGCAATGGTGAAAGTCAGCGTACTGCTGGCTCCGACTGCAATATTAGTGGCACTATAGCTCTTGGATAGCGTCGCACGGTTATAGACGGTGACACACGCACCAGTTCCGGCAGCCCCTGCGCTACCACCTCCATAGGCTGCGTCGGCAATCGCCGACGTAATATTCGTTGCCGCGCTGATTTGCGCGTTGCCGTTGGTATTGGCCGCAACAGGGCACGTTCCCGTGGTTGGGGCCGCCGCCGATGTTATATCGACGGTAATCGTGCATGAGGTTTGCGCATTGGTAATAGTACGGTTGGCAACAACAATGCTGCTGCTCCCAGCCGTCGCGGTCACTGTGCCGCCGGTACAACTACCAGCTACCGTTGAAGGAGTGGCGATCCGCAAGCCTGCGGGCAACGTGTCGGTAAAACTGTAAGTCTGCGTTGGATTGCCAACTGGTTGCGCAACGGTAAATGTCAGCGTTTGAATCGTTCCGACGGGCAGGCCTCCGCCAAAGGACTTGTTGAGCGTCGGCGTTGCGGCCGTGACCGTGACGCACGCGCCGGTAGTACTGCTGCCACCACCATTTGCGCTGTTACTAATACCGGCAACAACATTGGTGGCCGCCGAAATATTGCTATTTCCATTGGTATTGTTCGCCTGAGGACAGGTTCCAACCGTTGGGGTCGCCGACGTAGTAACAAATAAAACAATCGTGCAACTTGTCGCAGGATTAACAATTTGTCGACCGGCAACGGCAATCGTTGAACTTCCCGCCGCAGCCGTCACGGTACCACCCGTACAGGTTCCTCCGACTACTGATGGCGTAGAGACAACCAAGCCAGCCGGCAGTGTGTCGGTAAAGCTAAATGTTTGTGTCGGATTACCGGTCGGCTGGGAAACCGTGAAAGTAAGCGTTTGTTGTCCACCAACGGTCAACCCGCCGGCAGTTGTAAAAGCCTTATCCACCACCGGTACCGCCGCCTGCACTGTGACGCAAGCGCCCGTCGTACTGGTACCACCACCCGCGGCACTGTTTGCCACATTGGACGTTACGTTGGTGGCCCCGCTGATATTGGCATTGCCATTGGTGTTGTTCGCTTGGGGGCAAACGCCTACCGTCGGCGATGCGGCTGTTGTCACGGCAACCGTTATGGTGCATGACGTTGCCGGGTTGGCAATCTGACGACCGCTAACACTGATCGACGCGCTGCCCGCGGTAGCAGTGACGCCTCCTCCAGTACATGTGCCTCCAACAACCGATGGTGTGGCAACTATCAATCCAGCAGGAAGGGTATCGGTATAGCTAAAAGTCTGCGTCGGGTTGCCGTTCGGCTGCGTCACGGTGAACGTCAATGTCTGCGTTCCTCCCACAACCAGCGCCCCGGCGAACGCTTTACTCACCACCGGCACCGCAGCAATGACTGTCACACTAGCGGATGCTGTATTGCCATTGAGCGGGCCTGCAGCCGATATTGCGCCGGTTGTATTGTTGTATGTGCCCAGCGCAGGCGATGTAACGGCCACACTAATCGTGCATGAACTGTTGGCTGCGATATTGCCGCCCGTAAACGTTACCGATCCCGCACCCGCGACGGGCGCAAATGTGCCACCGCAAGTATTGGTCGAAACGACAGGTGAAGCCACCGTCATTGCCGCTGGCGTTGTCGGGAACGTATCGCTGAAAGTCACCGCCGTCATCGCAGTCGGCGTTCCGTTCGACAAGGTAAATGTCAGCGTACTGTTACTGCCAAGCTGGGCAGGGTTGGGGCTGAAAACTTTTGAAATGCTTGGCACGCCGACGGAAAGTATCGCGCTCGCAGCAGTCCCTGTGCCGGCATTACTGGTGGTGACAGCGCCGGTATTATTCGTGTAGTTCCCTGCAGTTGCAGACCTGACATTCACGGTTACCGTACAAGAGCCGTTCGCCGGTATGGTTCCTCCGGAAAAACTCAACGTACCCGCACCTGTCGTTGCCGTCCCTGCCGGACAGCTCGTGGCCGCGTTGGGTACGGGTGAGTTCACCAAATTAATGGGATATGTGTCAGTGAAGGCAGCGCCCGTAATTGCTGTCGAATTCGGGTTGGTAAGCGTAATGGTAAGAAGCGCATCAGCACTAACCGCAACGCCGGTAGGGGAAAATGCCTTCGCAACCGTTGGCGGTGCAAGAAAATTAACGGTGGCGCTTGCGGGGTTGGCGTTAGTACCGCTACTGGTCGTAAGCGCCATTGCCGGGAACGTATTGAGATAGCTGCCCGCAACCGCAGAGGTGACATTGACAGTCACGATACATGTACTGTTTGCAGGGATCGTCGCACCGGAAAGTGCCAATGTTCCAGGATTCACCGCGTTGGCCGAGGCAGTGACCGTGCCGCCTCCTGTGCAGGTCGTGGCTGCGCCGGGTGTCGTTGAATTTCGCAGATCCGTCGGATAAGCGTCCGTAAACGAAACACCTGTCATGTCGACCGCATTCGGATTGGTCAACGATATTGTCAACAACGAAGTGCCGTTTTGCGCAATCGCCACGGGCGCGAATGACTTGGCGACCGTGGGTGGAGCCAAAACCGTCAATACAGCTATATTGCTCGGCGCCCCGGGTACGGCATCCCCTGTATACGAGACACCGCTGGTCTGGTTGTTGTGTGTACCTGCAACGGTGCTTGCGACATTAATGATGATCGTGCAACCTGCAACCGGCACTGTCCCCGCAGTAACCTGAAAATTAGTAACGCCTGCCCCTGCGTTCGTCGCAAGCCCTGTACAGGTACCTGTTACAACTCCGTCGACCATATAGAGATTTGTCGCCCCCAGGTTGTCCGTGAACGCGACGCCATTGCGAATGGCGCCGGTCGGATTCGAAATGGTGAAAGTGATTTGCGACGTCGCACCATTTCCAACCGTGGTCGGGGAGAAGGCCTTGGCAATACCCAATTTGGCGATACTCAGAACGGCGTTCGCGGTCGTGCCGGTGCCGCCGTTCCCGGACGTCACGGCCGTGGTGGTATTGCTGTAGTTGCCGGCCGCCGCCGCCGTTACATCGACCGCAACCACGCAGTTTCCTCCAGGCGCCAGCGTGGCACCTACCGCCGGATTCAGCCGTATACCGACATCTCCGCTGCCGAGGGCCCCGCCACCGGAATCCTGCAAAGTGGCTACCGCCAAAGTACTACCCGTCGTACAGGTTATGGTGGCGTTCGGAGTAGCAGCAACGGTCATCGCACCGGGGGTTGTCGGAAACACGTCGGTAAATGAAACCGTCGTCAAATTGATCGGGTTAGCTCCCGGATTTGAAATTGTCACCCTCAGCGTCGATACGCCGCCCGAGGCTATGGCGCTGGGCGTAAATGACTTGCTGATGGTCGGCGGCGCCAACACATTCAGTGTCGCGCTAGCAGCCGTGGCGGGCGGAGTATTGGTCGTCGTGACCGTCCCGGTGGTATTGAAATAGGCGCCGGCCGACGCAGAGGTGACTGTCACATCAATCTGACAAGTGTCGGTAGCCGCGGTTGCTGTAATGGACGCGCCCGAGAACGTCAATGTATTGCCACCAGCTACCGCAGTAACGGTACCGCCAGAACATGATGCTCCGGAAATCGTTGCATTAGGAGTGGCCGCATTGACCAAGCCGGTCGGATATGTGTCGGTAAATGCGACACCGGTAATGGTATTGCCGGCACCCGTGGCGTTGGTGTTGGTAATTGTGATGCGCATTACCGATGTGCCATTGACCAAAATAGGATTGGTCACAAAAGTCTTGGTGACTGTCGGTTCCACCAAAGAAGTTACTGTCAAAACTGCTGCCGCCGCAGTGGGATCGGGGGCATTGTCAAATGTGGCTACAAACGCCGGGTTCGTCTTGTCTCCGGCCGTAGTGGTCACCGTGCTCGTTACCGTACACGAGCCGCCGGGTGCCAGCGTCATATTCGACAAGCCGATAGTGCCGCCGCCGCTTGCACCTGTACCCGCGGTTACACTGGTTGTCGAACCACTGCTGCAATTGAGCGTGACGCCGGCTGGCGTGGTATTGGTCAGTCCTCCTGGATAGGTATCAAGGAAAACTGCGCCGCTACGAGTAACCGTCGTGGACGAATTGGGGTTGGTGATAACGATTGAAAGTGTGGAAATATCGCCGGTGTTGACCGTAGCAGGAGAGAAAGTCTTGACGACGGTCGGTGCAGCAACTACGGTGTACGGCGCGGAAGCCGGATTGCCTGCTACTGCGTCACCGGTGCGGGTCACGCCGGAAGTCGTGTTGGTAAATGCCCCGCCGCTTGTACCCGTCACCTGTTTGGTGATTGTGCAACTGGCACCCGCATTCAGCGTACCGCCGGCCAAGCTGATTGTCGTTGTGGCGTTTGTCGCGGTAACCGCTCCACCGCAGGTGTTGGTCGCGGCAACAGCATTGTTCTGCATGCCCCCGGGAAACGAATCCGTGAAGGCAATACCGTTGGCCACAGCTCCGGTATTGTTGGTCAACGTAAATGTAATTGTGGACGTACCCGCGACCTCAAATACAGGCGCTGAAAACGACTTGGCTATGGATATTTTTCCAACATACAATGTAGCCGATGCCGTTCCTCCAGTCCCCCCATTGGTCGATGAAACATTGCCGGTGGTATTTAGAAAGGCTCCCGCCGTAGGGCTCGACACCTGAACAGTAATTGTGCAATTGCCCCCAGGCAGGATTGTTGCCCCGGGGTTCATACCAATAGTCGTACCACCGGCAATACCTCCGGTTAGCGTGCCCGGCGTGGAGCCGGCCGTGCAAACGATATTGGCATTCGGCGTCGCGGTATTTACGATCGGCGTTGGTGAATATGAGTCATTAAAAGTGACTCCATTCAAAGAGGTCGGATTCGCCGCGGGATTGCCAACAACTATCGTCAGCGTTGATGCGGTGTTGGTGTTCACCACATTGGGGGTAAATGACTTGCTGATGGTTGGTTCCGCGAGGACCGTCCCTGTCGCTGACGCACTTGATGTGCTGAACGTAGCGCCAAGCGTTTGCCCGCTATACGATACGGTTGCCGAATTGGTAATACTGGTACCTGCTGGGAGACCTGCGTTGACCGTTGTATCAAAAGTGATTGACGTCGACTCGGTGTATGCGAGCGAGCCACCGTTACTGGCGTTTGCACCTGTACCCAACCGGAAGATGACGCAGGGAGCCGCCACTGGCGAGCACGTTGCAGGCACGTTGGAGAACTCTGCCTGATCATCTGCGGCCGCATCTGTTTTAACACCAGAGTTGGCCCCGGTAAGAACCCGCAAACTGCCAGGTACAAATGTCGTTCCCGCGGGGATAGGATCTTTCAGGATGAGGTTCGTGCCCGTATCGAATCCCGTATTGGACATACCCACCGTCCAACGCATTACGTCGCCCGCCAACAAAGGGGCACCGTTCAAATCCTGCACCGTCTTGGTAACGTTCTGCGCAATGATCGGTACGTAAAGATCAGTCGCAAACGTAACAATATTCGGGTGATAGTTTTCGCCTGTCGTCGCCAATCCGATGGTTGCAGAGGTGGCTCCGTTGGGCACGATACCGGTAGGAACATTCACGCGATCAACATCAACGCCGAAATTGTTGGTATAGCTGGGATTCCGACCGGGCAGCTGTACGCCATTCTCGGAAATGACAGAATTGAAAAAGTCATTGTTGGTGTTCAGTGCATCCACCATTTGCGTGCCATTTACGCGAAATTCATCCCCAACCAAGCTGAGGTCGCCGTCAAGTCCGGCGGCCCCCACTCTCGTTGTAACGGGACCAGACAACGGCGTCAAAAAGCCGCTGGGCGTAATCGTGATCGAATTGGCGGCATTGACGAGGGCATACCCATCATAGACAACCAGATTCTTCAGAGTTTCGGACACATTCTGATAGACGACCACCAACATCCATCCGCCCCAGTACCCGTCGGCGATCGCCGCAGACTGGGTGCTTTGAACGTTGGCAATGGTGTAAACCCCATTCCCTGCCGCTGCAACTGCGGCCGTCACATCCGCGACCGCAGCATAGTTGTTGGCCTGACCGGCAGGCGCTGTATCTACTACGGACGAATTGATCGTCGAATAACCAAAACTGGACGGCGTTTTAAACAAGACCTGTCCACGCTGAGCGCTTGTGCTGCGGCCACCCCAGTAAAGTCCCGCAAATTTGACTGTCGAGCCAGCCGGCATCGATAGCGTCGCGGAAGAAGAGTTGAACGTCGATGCATCGGCATCCACGTCAACATAAACCATGAGAAAGCTCTGGTTGTGTAACCCCGTAGCGTTGGCGGTGCCCGCCTGCGCCAGAGCACAGTCTCCACCTGCCGGACTGCATGTCATTACCGTATTGCCGATCAGCTTGATATCGCCGTTGTCATTGGTGCTGTATCGAACCGTGAACGGTCGTGTGACCTGCGCTGAGACATCAAGTGACGCAACAAGAATAACAAGACCAACAAGCGCAAACAGGAATTCGCTCGCTCGCACCTTAAGCCACGTCAGAATTGTGCAGTGCCCGTCATTAATAAATTGGCTGCTCATGACATTTCACCAACACCGATTAAGGAGTCAGCTCCCCCCATTTTTGATCGACTGATCACTACCAGCAGTCTTGTCAGATTGACTTGGGGTCTGTTTCGAACCCTTCGTCGCGCCAAACAGGTCTTCATCGAACTTGTAGCGTAGACGAACAAATACACCCTTGTTCGTGTATTCGCCGGATGTCAGGTCATCGTCGCGATAGCCGAAAATATTGTAGCCGCCGGACACCCACAAGTTTTCCATCACCATGAAGCCCAGCTCCAAGCCCAAACCGTAGTGCTTGGATTGTGTACCTTTACCCAGCAGCGTCGAGGCAGCGACAGAAACATCCCATCTCGGTGCTATGTCCCAAATAACACGGCCAGAAATCAAATGAGCCGTACTCTTGGTGGGCAGGCCGTTGGACTTCTCGGAAACCCACTTCGCGGCGTAGCGGCCGGAGAATGTAAACGGACGGCGTGGCTGCCAGTTGGCATGAATTGACACCAGCTCCACGGTCCGCTTCAGCTCAATACCTGCCTGGGTTGTATCGCTTTCTGTGCGATGTTCAATCCTACCCAGAGCATTCCATACATCATTGTCGGTCTGCCGATACGCAAGGCCAAGCTGCATGCGGTCCTGCTCGTTTTCCCCGCTACTTTGCCCCTTGTTCTTCAGCAACGAATAAGTATTTCGTCCGAGGAATGTCCAGTCTCTGCTTATTTTTGCCGCTCCTGCAACAGTCGACAGGATTGAGTCACTGTTCGGGCTAGTGCGGAATTCAAGCCGCGTTGAGCCTTTCCAGAGCGGATTGGCTGTGTATTCGAGGCCGAAGGTTGCGGCTGTCGATTCCGCATCGCCTTTGCCGGACAACGCGTGCACCCGTTCAAAGCCGGTATGCAACTGCAAGCCATCGGCAAGCGTCCATGTATTCCTCAACCCGAGCGCAGCTTCTGCATCCCCTCCGGAAATTGCATCGCGAATTCGGTATTCGCTGAAAATATTGGCGTTCTTCATATAGTCGGCACTTATGCCAACTACCGTCGAATTCTGGCGTTGTTGATTATTCAAACCATACGGGCCGGTCAGTGATGAAATGAATTCGTGGCGAGCATATACACGGCCACCATTGGGCAACTTGTAATCGCCGCCCACCGCCGCAATCTTTCTCGCCGAATCCTTTACATCGACCTCGGCCTCAACATACGCGGCCGCATCCGTCAGCCCGGGTACATCACCCGTTACGCGAACCCTCGCAGCAGTAACTTCATTGGGAATAGCTGCCGTCGCACCAGGTAAAACTTGCGGCTGGGTTTCGCGCGCATGCCGAATGCCCGCCTCCACTCGAAGCCCGTTTTCCAATGTCCGCTCAGCAGCAATCAGCAGCCCGTCACGTTTGGTTCCGCCAACGATATCTTCAGTCTGCAGCAATTCACCCTTTACACGTGTGCGCTCGTCGATCTTGTATGCTAGGCGACCGCCCATCTCCTGACGGCCCTTGCCGAGGCTGGAGCCTGTATTATCAAAGTCCTTTTCTGCCCTGCCCGCATAAATATTGACGTCGACGTTTGCGTCGTTGTGACGAAATTCGATCCGTCCCGCGTTTCCGTTCAATTTTCCCTGGGACGTTGAATTAATGAACAGTTCGCGCTGCGCCTGCGCCAACTCGGCAATCAGGAATGTCTTGTCGGCAATGCGCGCAATCGCATTGACACCTGCCATCCTGAACTTGTCCATAGGGTTGCTATCGTCGACAAAAGACGCACCGACTTCAAACCGTTCATTCAGTTTTACCTGTACATCACCGCCGGCAACCCAGAATTGATTTCCGCCTTGATCGATTTCATATGTGATGCGCACTGAAATCGGATTGAGGTTCTCGTCAAGACTTGGTACCGGCGATTTGAACAGAATACGGCCGGTAAGCGGTTCAAGTTCATAGTCGACAAATCTCGTCTGCGGGCTGGCTCGCACAATGACCGACGGTTGATTTCGGTCGCGTGTCAGAATTTCCACTTTCTCGCTGTTGATAAGCCCACCAACGCGGGCCAACACAAATGGACCGGATGTTCCGTTCGCAGGAAGTTCGTCTATTACCTGCTTTGTGGTGTCACGGCTGGCAAACACATTGGCCGAAACATTGCCCGACTCAAAGTGATACTTTGCGCCGGTCAACGAGCGGCTGTAATTGGCCAATTTACGCGCGTCTGTATATTGCGAGGTGTTGAAGTCGCCATACAGGAGATAGGACTTTTTCTTATCCACACGAACATAAAAACGCCCGGTCGACTGCGCATCAAATCCTCGCACCGACGAATCGCCGTAAATCGGATAAAACTCATCCGGCTGAATATCGCGGAACAATCGTTCGCGCGTATTCTTGTCGGAGTCATATGCCAGCGTCAGGAGATACTCGCCCTTGACCTTGCCCTTGAGGAACATGGCCGCACGAGCAGCCGCATCGCGCTCTCCACCACTCCAGGAGCGAGCAATATGGGTAATTTCCTGCTCAAATCCGTCTGATGAACGCGTTGGGGAAAAACCTTTTGAGTCCAGCTTTCTAAGATTAAGCACACCCTCTATCAGGCCGCTTGCTATGAACTCACGCAAGTCAGGCATGAAGTCCACCTTGCTTTCGGCCGCCACGTCGCCACTAACAACTCGAATCAATGCCTCACCGGGCTCAACGGGGGGCATCAATTCAAACTCTGCGCGCCCGTCGTCGATGAAGGTCTGAATGCCAGGCTCCGTGGAACTAAGATCCTCCACGCCCCAGCGTCCGGCCGATGTAGAAAGCGTTATCGCCGTACGGGAAGTAACCGCCACACCATTACCGTCAAGTAGCCTGATAACAACCTTCGCGGGTGTCTTTCCGTCGGCAACGTTACCGTGCGGCACCGTTTGTGGAAACTCGATGGCAAATTTTGCAAGGTTACCCGGTGCGATTACCTCAATCGATTTTTCACCTCTAGCATTACCAAATTGGTCAATCTGTGTGAGAACGAGCACATTCTTGCCGACTGCAAGGTTCACACCCAGGTATTCCCAAGCCTGAAGTTTCTTTTCGGCAAGAACCGCACGCTTGCCAACGCGGTCCTCGGGAACATCCTTACCGTTAACCGACAATTTGAAGGTAACGCCCGCAGCGCCCTTCACTCGCACCGCCATTTGGGCAAACGCGAGTACATCGCCATTTTTGATGCCAATAAAGCCAAGTGAATTGTCTTCATCCGGCAAGAGTGTTTCCAGCGGAATAGCCGGTTCGCGGCGCGGCTTATCTGCTATTGGACGCGCGCGATCACCGCTGTTAGCCGGCACGATGGATTCAAAGCGCACAGTCTCCGAGCCGGCTGCCGAACTGGCTGGACGATCGCCGGTCGTACCAAGCGCTGACGGCGCGGCAACATTGGCAGTGGGGGCGGTCAGACCAACAGAACCTGAAGCCGGAAGTGCCTTAACGTCGTTTGAAGAGCGCAGGTTCGGGTCTGTTTCCAGCTTTTGCTGCAAGCGACCATCAATTTCTTTGGCCATGCTTGATGCGGTTTTGCGACGAGACGTGATTTCATCCAACACTTCTTTCGTGCAGCTGTGAATTGCGAAGTTGGCTTTGTGCAATTCACCTTGCTTGAGATCGACCAGCCGGCTATCACCCTTACCAAGGTGTCGACTGGATATGGGTGCCAAGTCAGCCACAGACACGCCCGCTGGCAGCGTTGTACGATCAATCTTGAGTACATTCGCGCGTGGCAGCAGACCATAAAAACTGAATTTGCCTTCAGCATCGGTGATTGCATTGGTGCCATCCTGCAGATAGAGCCTGATGCCTGGCACACCAACTTCCCTATCCTGCTCGTTGCGGCCGTCCTGTACACCATCCTTGTTGCAGTCCGCGTATACCTTGCCGACGATATATGCACGGTCCGTGAAAACGCCACCATTGACAGTGACCTTGGCAGTAGCAACATTGGATTCGCTGTACAAGGTATTGCCATTGCCAAGACGATAACTGCCCACCACCCTGTTGACGCCATCGCCTTGCATTGCACCGGGGCCGACACGGACACGATAACTGATGGATATCTGTTGGTCTTTTTTCATGAACCCCAGGTTGAACACCAGCTTAGGGCCGCTTCCGCCCAGCGGATCAGCAATCGCAACCCCATCCTTCCTCGCTGAGCCTTTGACGTAGGTGAAACCGGCCGGCAGGGTATCTGTCAGCAGCACATCGCTTTGATTCAAGGCGTAGCCGGTGTTGTTCTTCAGCTTGACGTTGTAGTCGAGCATTTCGCCGATTTCCACAATCGAGCGCTGTACGGTTTTCTGAGCGAAGAGTCCGCCTATCAAACCCGCATCCACCGGAATATCCAATATCACTGGCCCGGTAGTTTGGCTGATGCGGAATACGCCGCCATAGGAACCGCCGGTGGTCGGTCCGGTAGCCACCACATTGCGTCCCGCAGGCAGTTGAGTGAATGGAACGCCGGAGGACCATGTGTAGCCATTCGGCGGAACTACCAGTACGCAATAGTCACCTGGCGCAACCAGCGGAAAATCAAACCGGCCATCGCTACCGGTAACCACAACGTTGGGCGCTGGAACCACCTGACCTGCGACGAGTGTACTAACACTTGCAGGAGTTGAACTGCATACGCCGCCGGATGCCGTCACGATTCGAACCGTGGCGCCGCTTATCGGCTGATTGGTACGGCTATCGAATACAACGCCATTCGGATCTATCAACGTCACAGTAGTGCTGATCTTTCTGCCGCAGCCGACAAGATCAACCTCATAGCTGTCGTATGGACGCCCTTCCAGTATCACGTCACCCGCCACGACCGGGGGCAATCGGATATTCAATGGCTCGGCAACGAACATCCCAGTGTTAGGCCCGGTTTCGGTGGCGATAATTTCTTCACGCTCACCGTTTGGGCCTGTGATGATTATCGTTCTGCGCTCTATAACAGTCGGATCGGCATTACAGGATGGAGCATTCGCTCTTAAATAGAGCGGTTTACCAATAAAGCCCCATATCGTCGGACGCAAAAATGTTGGATCAATAAATCCAGTAATGACGTCGTTGATTTCGCCCGGGTTGCCATTTGAAACCGTAGTGATATCGGTAACAGCAAGTACACCGCTATTGCCGGCGCCAATCCGGAAGGTAGTGGTATTGACTGAGCCATTTGCCGCGCCAGCTGGGGCTGTGACCCTCGCCAAAAATACCAACCGTCCACCCGGCGGCACAACAAATGACGTCGCGGTGGTCGCCAGCACATCACTTGAGTCCATGGCACCAACCGTGGACGCTCCGCCTGCAACCGGATTATCCATAACAACCTGAACCGTCCAACCTGCTGTTGAATTGTCCAAGAACCCCGGCGGGAAAGTTACCGTCTCTGTGCAATTACCTACATTAGTCAGGACGTGCGTGTAGATGATGGAACCTCCGGGAGAAACGCGCCCCGAATTACTAGGCTCCAATCGCATCTTGCACAAAGAGTTAATAGCGCTGACAACATCAAAATCAGCTGCCGAGACAAGCGGATTAGATATCGATTTCGCCGTTTTCGCGACAGAGAATGGCCCTCCCGCTACGCCGTTGGGCAATTGCGCCTTGACCACAATTTTGTAGTTGCCGCCACTTGCGACCGGGCCGGTGTCAGGAACGCCATTACCATCAGTATCGGCCAAAAGGCTTGTTCCATCAGCCTTGTAAAGCTTGAGGACTGTGCCGGGCGGGAAATTGGATGCGGACAAAGTCACGTCGAAGGTATCGGTGTGCCCAGTATTGTTTGTCAGGAGATTTTCAAAAGTAACAGTACTGCCCGGATCTACCGCCGGCAACGTCATGCCACGGAGCGTTATGTTTTCCGAACCCGTTACCTTGAATGTAATGGTGTTCGATTTTTTGGGCATGACTGTATAGCCTGTCGAGCGGGTATAAACATAGTCAGCGGTATTTTTCAACAGCGACTCGCTCGCCAGACCCGGATCGATATACACATCAAACGTGATCAGGCCAATAACATTCTGGGCGAGCGAATCAAAGCTGACCGAGATGCTGTTGCTTGAAGTCTGATAGCGACCGTTGCTGCCATCGAAGGTAAAGGTACCCGACGCATTCGGAAGCAACACGCTTGCATTGCCTTGAGCCGCACTCAACTTCATCGAACCCGCAACCAAACGCATGCCTGCCGGCAACGAATCCGATATGGTTACATCACGTTTAACGGCATTTTCAGCACCAGCATTGGCGTAACGCAAAGTAACTGTATAGGGACCACTCGGCGACGGACCTTGATAAGCGGATATGGATTTCATGACCAACATATCCGGAACGCTTCCCGTGATCGGCGGATTGGCATTGCACGCCGCCGAGGCTGCTGGATATGAAACGATCGACTGCGCAGTCGGATTGACATCGAACACAATCCGCATGTCTGGGCGCAACCCGTCATTGACCGAAACCCACTCGCCGTCTACAAATGCCCATCCGGGCCAGGCTACGGGATATCCTGAAGGGTCTAGCGCCGCGCCTGGCCAGAGCAAACGTCCGCTCAAAGGCTGGCCGGTCAGGACGCGAACTACCTCCCCATTAAGCTTTTGCCACGTGATCGTGACCCCATTGGGCGCACCGACACCAAGCACAGTTGCGTTGTAATCAACAAACGGCGTGTCGCGAAAGCAAATAGGCGCTGCCGTTACGGTTAAGGTTGGCGTAACCAGGAGACACTGATTTGTAACCCCGTTGACTGCATTGGAAAGGCCACTAATCGACGCGTTTCCGTTGGTGAAGGCCGGCGGATTCGCTGAACAATCAGTGTTGGCAGCTGAAACATTCGTGATACCGCTAATCGTGATGTCGCAAGTCGATGTTCCGGCCAACATGGTCGCGCCGGATATCGCGATTGTTGATGGTGCGGTAAAAGTGACCGTTGCCGTACATCCCGCGCCTACAACTGATGTTGCCCCTGCAGTCAGGCGCAATCCGCTGGGCAGCGTATCCGTGAAAGCGATTCCTGATTGGGCCGGGTTTCCGGCCGAATTAGTCAGCCGGAAAATCAGCGGCGTGCTAGCGCCCGCCAGGATACTCGCAGAACCAAAAGCCTTGGACAGCGTAGGAAGCGGAGAAACTACACCTCCGACGGTTACCGAGACCGGAGCGCTGGTCACCGTTTGAAGAGTTGCACCAACCTGTTGGGTGCTGGAAGCAGTATTGACAATTACCGTGCCTGGCGGCGGTATCTGGGCTGCAACATTTCCAAGCCCAACCCCTGTCAACAACGGGATGACGACCACCAACCGGCGGCTAAATGCCCCCAGTTTCAAACACAACGTCTTCAGCTGGCCCCTTTTTTTCGTCATTTGACGAATTTACCTATCGACATCGACAAGTGCTGCGAAATGAATCACGTTCCGGCAAACACTCACAAACATTCACAATTGATTGCGCACACAGACAAACGGGAGGTCGAACCTCCCGTTTCCCTTCATGCATTTTCATGACTTGCGATGAGCCTTAGCCTCAGACATCGTTGATTTTCACGCAGAACTGCAGCGTGAAAGTCGCGGTCGGCGGCAATGGCGTAGCCGCCGTTGGCGAGGATTGCGCGGTTATGGTGCCGGTGAATCCGTTTGCATATGGCCCCCCCGTCAGCGCGATCGGACCAGTCACCGCCGGAGCGCCACAGCCGGTTTCGAGCTTGGTATTTGGCGGAACCACATCGGTAATGTTGATGTTGGTAATGTTGGCTGCCGTCGTATTCGTGCCGACGATCAGGTACGCGATACATTTACCAGGTACGGTATTGGCGCTCGCAGCAATCGCCATATTGCTCCACGGTGCGTTGGGCACTCCGAGCGTCAGCGTAGTCGCAGGCGTTGTCGTGCATGACCCCGTTCCGGCGGGTAGCTGTTGATACTTGTCCAGCTTGAGTCCATCTGTCAGCGACGTCGTATCTGTGGCAGAGGTCGTACTGCTGCCGGCATTGTAGGTCGCTGTGAGCGTCGTTACGTTTGGCGGACTACCGGCCATTGCAGGCGCATTGACCCTTACGAAAACAACCTGGCTAGCGTTAGGGGCCAGCATGAAAGTCGTCGTACCCGGAGTAATTTGGGTATCGACACCAATATCCAAAACGCCGTTCATGTTTGTGTCGATATAGGCCGTCGAGGTCCATGCATAGGTAGGCACCTGGCTATCAGTCAGGAACGCTGAGGTTGGGAAGGTTATGGCCTCAGAGGCATTGCCATTGTTGCTCAGGGTATGGTTGTAGGTTACGGAGCCGCCCGGAACCGTACTCTGAGCGCCGTTGGGCGTCAGGGCGACGCTATGCAGTGGCAAAATTGTGATCTGGTCACGCTTGCTATCGGTCACTGCAGGCGCACCTTGCTGCGCAACGTTGAAAGAAATCACATAGTTGCCCGGAATCACAGCGGTCGGCCCCGCATTGGGCGCAACACTTGGTGTTGCCGTTGACGGAATAACAACTTCTGCACAAATCAGCTTGCTCGCCATTGACGCAAGCGGCGTGGCTCCAGTAGAAGTGATTGCTCCGCCCATGGTCGTTGCGCAAGCGCCTCCGCCACCATCTTCGCGGAACGTGACAGACCAACCCGTCGGCGTCGGGTTAATGCCCGCCGGAACCGAGACCCAGGCAAAACCAAGATTGAAGATAGCGGAAGTTGCACCTGTATTGTTGACAAACAAGCGGAATCTCGTCGTGGTAGTAGCTGCACTGGCAGGCGTTACTGAATTGACTGTTTTAACGGTCATGTCATCAGGGCCGAGGCCGTTAGCCACCGTGGCACCACCGGCTACCGACAGGTTGTTCGTCAAGTCCACCGTATTGGCTGCAATTGTGGTCAGCACATTGGGAACTGTGTCGCTAATCGTGTTGTTGAAGAAAGAAGTACCTTGCACAACGACACGATATCCCGCACCGCCATTATTTCCAGGGGCCGCGCCGGCCGGAATACTCGCCGAAATGACAACCGGGTAACCGCAGCGCAAAGGCATGGTCGTGCTGACAATGTAGGGAGCCGGGCACACGCCGCCAGACGGTTGCGGAATGGAGCCTGTATCCGGCGTACCGTTACCATTACTATCCAGCAACGAGGTCATGCCGTTGGCAGACAGTATGTTGAACGTCGTGTTGGTCGGGAACGTACACGCATTTACTCCCATATTGCCCGGCGCACAGCCAGAACCATTCAGCGGTGTATTCAGGATCGACACATCAAAGCTGTCAGTTCCGTTTCCGGTATTCCAAATCACGTCGGTCCAAACGATGGTTTGCCCTGGCGCCGCAGATGCAACGGTGACGGGTTCGCCAACAGTGAGGCCCGTGTCTGTGGTCGAACCGTTGGCAGATACACCAGCGGTTTGTAAAACCGTATAGACAACCGTATTTGTCGTACCGTTGACTGTTGGGCAAGATGCGCCCGCGTTAGCCATCATGATGATGGTGGTCGATGCCCCATTGACGCAGTAGGTGTTGCCACCAAACTGGTAGTTGTAGCGATATTCGCCAGTATTGGTTGTCGGCGCCTGGCTTGCGGGAGTCGGCGCAAGGCCACTCGCAATAGTTACCTGGAAATACAAATTGCCTGATGTGGACCCTGCAACGGCAGTAACTGTTGCATCGATTGTGCCGCTCACTGGGGTGACTGGTGCCTGGTAGGTGATGCCTGCCGGATCGCCACCTGCTGCGTCGGTCATCGGTGACATTCCGCTACCGCTCCACCGTCCAGAGCCGGGAACATACAACATGCCGGAAGGCAAAATATCCCGCAATACGACGTTGTCGGCTTGGATAGTTCCGTTATTCGTGTATTCGAGAATGATATATAGAGGACCTGCGTTCGGACTGGCGCCGGCAATAACCGGGGTATAGCCAGGCGGCGGTACACTCGACAGACGTTTGTTGACCGTGATGGACGCAGGCTGAATAGTGGTCGTATCAGTATTGGTTATTGTGGTTGGAGTCGGCGAATTGGTGTCCGTCACAGAGACGATGATGGTTCCTTGCTGACCCAACGTTGCACCGGACGCCGTTGTTCCGCAAACCACAAAGCTGAATGTTGTATTGGCATTCACCGGGCCGGAACTGGTAATCGGGCTGCCGGTATCAGGCTGGCCATTCTGGTCTGCGTCAAGGTAATAAACCAGTCCGGTATGAGCGAACATGCCCCCGGTAGTTGGCGCATTCAGCGCGTAAGTATCCGTACCGTTGCCGGTGTTCGAGATGGTATGCGGATAGCAAACTTGCGCGTTGGCCGGTGCATTTCTTGCACCGTTCATCGTCAAGGTAAAACTCTTGACCGCGGCCACGGTTGTTTGAACCGTATTCGATGTGGATGTGCGGGTAGTCGCGGTATTGTCGACGTACGTGGCGGACGCCTGATTGCCAATCACGGAGTTTGCCGGCGCCATCGCGGCCACTGCTCGACCGGAAATCAGCGCCATCATGCATAGCAGTACAAATAACATACTGGCGACAAAGGCAATCCGTCTGGGCGTGTCAGCGCGCTTGGCCGAGTTGATCGGGTTCATTTTGTTACTCCGAAGGTTGTAATCAGACATCTTGGTATTTTTTAAAAACTAAATTGCAATATTTGGAAGACTTGGTTTTTGAAAGGCGTCAAAAAACAAACATATATCCAGCAAAAGGCGATTAGCAAATCAATTGGGTTTAGCGGCGGCAATCCCGGAATCAGCGGACAACTTGAATCGAGCCGAAACCAACATTGATTTTTCTGCTGCCAAATCACCCGCCGGCCAACGCAGGTACTTGTACTCACTCAACGGTATGTTTTGCTCGACCTCGACACCGTTGGACTGTTTAATTTTCCGCTTCAACGGCATGGAGGAGAAGCTAACGCCATCCACGCTGGCTTTGGCACCAGCCGGTTTAACCGAGGTAACTACCAATTCGGTATTTGGCGGGATGGGGAGGGTTGCCTCAACTCGTTTAAGTGCTGATTTCGAAATGTTCGTGTAGGTAGCCACATCCTCAAGAGTGTCACCGGGCTTGGCGACCTCAGCGCTCTGCAAGACCTCTTTCCCATCGATAACGACTACTTTGCTGCGCACTAATGAGATTTTCAGCGGCTCGACTTGATTTTTTATAGCGTCGTTTTTAGGCGTATTTGAGGGCACTGACTGCGCGTGCACCAATGGGATCCAAGACGCAGCAATCATCGCCAGAAAGGCCACCACGATATTATTTTTTGCCCGCATTACAACGTTCCTCATTACTGAATGACTTTTGCCCACCTGACGCAACACACTAGCAATTCAGAAAATGATCAAAGTGACTTAAAGCAACCATATCAAGAAAATATGAAACTCACCAAAAATCATTGACTTATAAAACTTTTCTCAGGGTTTTCCCTATATCTTACGACAATCTATCAAAGCTGTCTTGCCTGGTTGCTGCTGCAATACAGCCTATGGCGCGCAAGTATTTGTACCATCAAGCTTTTCTACGATTGAATACTAAGACAGGATTCAGATCGGGAATGTTAAGAATTGATACCAACAACCCGCGTCATACGGCTGAATTTACACAAAAGACAGCGGAAATAGCTTCATGGCGGACTAAAGGCAAATTTCTGGTCGCGATTGGCGCAAAAAGTCTGTTCAACCGCTATAATCGCGCCTTCGTTTCGACTGACCCCGGAGAGGTGGCAGAGTGGTCGAATGCACCGGACTCGAAATCCGGCATACGGTTATACCGTATCGTGGGTTCGAATCCCACCCTCTCCGCCATATCGCAATGCAAAAAAAGCCGCGCTCATGCGCGGCTTTTTTTTCCGATTCAGTGTTCAGTCAACTTACTTGTCGTTGGATTAATGAAATTCCCGAATGCTGAAATTCAATTGCCCCAGCATCGCAGTTTGATCGGCCAGTTTTCCTGCAATAAGGTGCACCACTTCGCCCTGTCTTTCTATGCGTCCGGTCACACAAAGCAGGCGCGAGAACACCAACTCCTTGCGTTGCCGTCTGGCTACATGCGACCACACCACCACGTTGACGTAGCCCATCTCATCTTCAAGCGTAACAAAAGTCGTGCCTTTGGCTGTGGGCGGATGCTGGCGGCAGGTAACCATGCCGGCAGCGCGCACGATCTGTCCGTGACGGGCACCTCTCACCTCATCGGAACTTCGAATGCGTAGCTTGTTCAGGGCTGGCCGCAGCAATGCCACAGGATGATTGCGCAACGAGAGGCCTGTCGTTCGGTAATCAGCGAAGACATCGTCAGGCTCCGTGGGCGGCAGCAGACTCGGCACCGTCCGATCGGCGGATATCTCGAAAAGCCGGGTATCGTTTTCAAGACCCAACACTTCCCAAATGGCATCGCGGCGGTGACCTGTCAGCGCCGCCAGAGTGTCGGCTGCTGCGAGTGCATTGATCTCACGCGAGTTCAGAGCAGCTCGGCGCTTCAGATCGGTCACATCGAAAAATTTCGCCGCAGTTCTCGCTGACAGCAAACGTTCGCCTGCTTGTTTGTTAAAGCCGGTAACCATGCACAATCCCAAGCGAATCGAAGGATTGTCCTTGCCGCCTTCCAACGAGCACTCCCACTGGCTGATGGTCACGTCCACCGGCAAGGTCTTCACATCATGCCGCTGTGCATCCTGGATCAATTGCGCTGAGGAATAAAAACCCAGCGGCTGAGAATTGATAAGACCACAAGTGAATGCAGCGGGATGGTGACACTTGAGCCAACAGGAAATGTATACCAGCCACGCAAAACTCGCGGCGTGTGATTCGGGAAAGCCATACTCACCGAAGCCTTGCATCTGCTTATAGAGCCGCTCGGCGAAATCTTGATCGCAGCCATTCTCCAGTAAGCCATCAATTAGCTTGTCACGAAATTTTTCCAAACCTCCCCTACGTTTCCATGCTGCCATGGCGCGACGCAAACGATCGGCCTCATCTGCAGTGAAGCCAGCTGCATCAATGGCAATCTGCATGACCTGTTCCTGGAAAATCGGCACACCCAAAGTTCGGGCCAATACTCTTCCAACCTCGACGCTTGGCGGCGTAAATTTCTCTCCATTACGCCGTCTTAGGTAGGGATGCACCATGCCCCCCTGAATAGGACCGGGACGGACAATGGCTACTTCGATCACCAAGTCGTAAAAATTTTCAGGCTTCAAACGCGGCAGCATACTCATCTGCGCGCGCGATTCGATCTGGAATACGCCGACGGTATCAGCCTTCTGGATCATTTGATATGTGGCGTCGTCTTTGCGCGGTATATCCTGCATGCGCATCGGTTTGTCATGCCACCTGGTCAAAATATCCAGTGTGCGTCTGATTGCCGACAACATTCCCAACGCCAGCACATCGACTTTGAGCAAGCCCACCGCATCGAGGTCGTCCTTATCCCACTGAACCACCGTGCGTTTTGGCATGGCAGCATTCTCAACCGGTACCAGTCGTGTCAGCTTGTCTCGCGCGATCACGAACCCTCCAGTGTGCTGTGAAAGGTGCCTTGGGAATTCAACCAATTCATGCGTCAATTTCATCAGCAAACACATTCGCGGGGCTTCGGGATCAAAGCCCGCTTCCACCAAACGCTGGGACTCAATGGTGCGACCATCCCACCACACAATCGCCTTGGCCAGTGCATCAACCTGGCTCAGCGATAACCCCAGCGCTTTTCCAACATCCCTTATCGCCCCCTTGGAGTGGTAAGTAGAAACAGCGGCCGTCAATGCAGTTCGATCGCGGCCATATTTATCGTATATGTACTGCATGATTTCTTCGCGCCGCTGATGCTCGAAGTCGACATCGATATCGGGGGGCTCCTTGCGTTCGCGCGAAATGAAGCGCTCAAATAGCACTTCGATCAACTCCGGATCAACTTCGGTAATGCCGAGGCAATAGCAGACAGCCGAGTTGGCAGCCGAGCCGCGCCCCTGGCAAAGAATTTCTCTCTTGCGCGCCTCTTTAACGATGTCGTAAATCGTGAGGAAATAAGCCTCGTACATCAGGTCCGAAATGATTTCCAGCTCATGTTCGATGATTTTCCGTACCTTGTCCGGAATGCCGTTTGGGTATCTCTTTGCGGCCCCTTCATAGGTCAGCTTGCGCAAATATGCGCCCGGTGTCTCGCCAAGCGGCACCACTTCGCGCGGATATTGATAGCGAAGATTATCCAGGCTGAATGTGCAGGATTTCGCGAGCGTGGTGGTGTTCACGACCATGTACATCGGGTAGCGACGCGCAACGTGGCCAATCGGTTTCAAGTAGCTCTCCGCATGCGCCAATAACTCAGCCCCCAACTCTGCCACTGGTTTCTTGAGCCGAATGGAGGTCACCACATCCTGCAGTTGTTTCTGTTCGCGCGTGGCAAACAGGATGTTTTCGCAAGCGACAAGGGGCAAACCGCAGTTTTCGGCCAACGCCTCCAGCGATTGCATTTTGGTTTTATCGTCTGGACCATAGTCGAGCGCGGCACCCAGCCAGCAGTTTGTAGAACCGGTAACGGAAAAGTAATCCGCGATACCCGCAATGCTATCGATGCAATGGCTGTATTCGCCATTCGGCCCGATGCCGGGGATGACGATCGCAAGGCACTTCGAGTGATGACAAAGGTGCGCGAGATCGTCGATAAACAAACGATATTCGCCTTTTTTGGCACGTGACCTTGCGAGCGTGATGAGTTCGCACATGTCGCCATAGCCTTCCAATGTCTTCGCTAGCACGATCAGGCGATCTATGGCGGGTGCATCGTGCACCACGAACTCTGCGCCGACTATTAGTTTCATGCCATGCTCCTTGGCCGTCACATGGGCGCGCACCACGCCCGATACCGAACACTCATCGGTAATGGCAATGGCGCTATAGCCCAACTCCGACGCGCGCATGACCAATTGCTCGGCGTGTGAAGCCCCGCGCAGAAAGCTGAAGTTGGTGAGGCAATGCAGAGCGGCGTAGGAAACCTTCATGGAATGGGATCAGCGGTCTCGCACCGATCAGGAAAAATATCCGTGCAAATACCATTTCTTGCCAAACCGGTAATCGCGAAACACCCAGCAGATTTCACGCGCGGCATTGCGGGCCACATAATAATCGCGCGCCACCGGGTGATCATCCCACCAGCCAGTGTCGATTCGCTCCGGGCCAGCCATTAGAGTGAGCGGGCCATGATGCTGAGGCGAACCGCAAACCGTTACCAGCGCCAGCGGCTCCTTCAGCAGCAATAGCGGCCGCGGCTTTTGATTTGAAAAAAATGCTGATTTTCTGGCCGTGCCGCCTTGTTGTCGCTTGCAAAGCTTCCACGCCATTTCAGGCCGGTGCTCGCTGTTTTCACTGATGGCAAACACACTTTTTTCCCCCAGACGGGACACCAGTCTTTCAAGCAGTGCCTGCCATTTTTCTCGATTAACATCCGGCTGTGGCAACCAGCTATCGCTTTGCTCGTGATAGGGAGTCAGCTGCGAAGCGCTCAGTTTCAACGCGACCACCGCTTCGGGAAACGGTTGTACGGTGAGCCGCTCGCGAATCAAGCGCATCCAATCTTCTGTACTGCGCATTGCATGGCGCGATCCGAATTTATGCGTCGTCATGAATGTGCGGTTGTGCTTCAGGTCGAGCACGATTTCACAGACGCCGACGCCGCGCGCACGCATGAAACCTTCCATTCCGTTGAGCAGCATGCGGACAGGAATCAGCAGCCGTTCCACATCGACAATGTCGAACAATAGTTCGGTGTGACAGGAAAATTTTTCAGGCAACTGGTGGGCTTCGCGTGGATCGCCGGTGCGGCCCAGCGCTCGATCCAGATCGTGCAGGACCCGCTCGCCCAATCGACGGCGCAACCCGGCACGCGGCTGCGCCAGCAAGTCTTTCACCCGCACCAGCCCCAGTTCGGTGAGTGGCGACAAAGTGTCGGGCGGCCAATCGAACAGCACCAATGGGATATCGGTCAACCGCTCCGGCAAAGTGGCAGGTTCGCGGCACATGCGCAGACCTTCCATGTGGCGGGATGCCTTCGCCAGCAGCCAGGCTGCAAGTGGCGTGGGGGCGATCCCCACACATGCATCGAAGCCCAGCTCACGGATGCCACGACGAATGCGCGAAGCCAGTTGCGTAATGCCACCGAACAATCGCAGCGTCGAAGAAATTTCCAGCGACGCGCCGGCCGGTTCGACACAAACCATCGGACTGAATTGCATCAGCCAGCCGGTGACGTGATGCAGTGTATCCCGCTCCTTTTCCGGCTCGCGCGGCACCACCAGCAAATCGGCCGCGCGTGCCTGCGCTGCGATCACCGTCATCTGCGGGGTGATGCCGGCATCGCCGGCGAAACTGTTGGCAGCATGCACATGACGACGCGATGCCGTTCCATCGCTGATTACCACAGGCACATTCTTGAGCCAGCCGATCGCGCCGCGCGCATGGGATTGCAGTGACAACTCGGGCAGGTAAATGGAAATCCACAACACGACGGCCGCCTGCTACCTGCGATTCGGATCAAGCATTCGCGAACGCAGCTTCACTTGATTGGAAGCGGTGCCGGAGACGATATTTTCCAGCCAGCGCGGCGGCGTGGTTTCCGTGGCGGGCTTCGCAGATTTTGTCTCTCGTACGGCTGCCTGCGCACGTTGCAGGCATGGCAGTGTGCGCGTCATCACCCGCACGGATTTTCCCGGCGGCAATCCACGCCGCTTGAGCAATTCGATACACAGCACCCCGGCCTCTTCCGGCCTCAACACAATGCGCGTACCCGCCGGCGATGGCAAAGCAGCTGCTGCCAATGGCCGCGACAATAGCGCCGCACTTCTGCCGGCAATGGCCGCCTGCAAAAGGCGACGCAAAGAAAGCGGGCTGCAGTAAGTTTCATTCATGCGCAGCAGCACTGCCCGGCATGCGCCGCTTTTCAATCCCTGCTCTGCAGCCCACAACGCTTCATCGGTGCTTTTTGTCCCGACAATGGCAAGACGTTCAAGCGAGATACCACCGCGCGCGAGCGCCGGCGCGTAAGGAATCCACGATTGGTTCGCCGACAGCACCCACATCAAATTTATTGCATCACTGAATTTGTCCGGAGAAATATCCAAGCTCAGCCCCTTCATCAGCAACGAAAGCTCACCGATCCCAGTGTGGTCGCAAAGAATTTCGGTCAGCCCCTGCTTCTGCCAGCCTGCACCGCTCAACTCCATGTCGAGCTCGGCAAAACCCGTAGTGAAGGTGTCGCTATCGCCCCTCGCACCGCTGCCAATATCGCCAATGCGGAACACCTTGGGGTGTGACAAAGGGCTCGCTGCGGGCCGGGATCCGCGCACAGGTGGACGATTGATATCGTCAATGTCCGTCACGTGGGACGAAGTCTGAAAAGAATCCATAACTGTATATTCGTACAGTTTTTGAAATCGTGCAAGCGATAATGCAAACCTAGTACGCTGACTTAAAACTCAAGCACTGGCGCGGCTCTTCAGCCATTTTTGCCTGTGAACCCGCGCCAATGCTGGAGTTCGCCATTGACTGGCCAAGTTTCTCAGGGCAATGCATTGTCGATAGCTTTTATCTATTCACAACATGCAATCAATCAATTTATCAAATTCATTCGGCCGGCGTAATCTTTCTGCATCGTCAACAACATGATCGAGAGTTCAGATGAGTTTCCTGCTTTCCCTGCCCGCATCGCGAAACTTCTCACGCAGCAATTCGACTTTGAAATCCACTTGGGAAATTTTCACGCCGCTCGCCTCGCCCCTGTCGTACTTTTCGTCACTTGCCAATCCAGGCTGAAAACGATCTTCATTTCGTCAAATCAACTCGCAACTGTCCCGTTTCCAAAAAATCAAACTGTAAATCGCAAACAACCGAAGGAGAGATCCATGTCAACCGAAGCAAAATGCCCATTCTCGGGGACCGCCCGCAAAAACGCACTCGCCGGCGCCAGCACAAACGCCAACTGGTGGCCCAATCAACTGAACGTGAAGCTGCTGAATCAGCACTCCCCCTTGTCCAATCCGATGGACGAATCGTTCGACTACGCCAAGGAGTTCAAAAGTCTCGATTTGCACGCTGTGGTCAAGGATCTGCATGCGCTGATGACCGATTCGCAGGACTGGTGGCCGGCCGACTATGGTCACTACGGCCCGCTGTTTATTCGCATGGCCTGGCATAGCGCTGGCACCTATCGCATCGCCGACGGTCGTGGCGGCGGCGGATCGGGCACGCAACGCTTCGCCCCGCTCAACAGCTGGCCGGACAATGGCAATTTGGATAAAGCACGCCGCCTGCTGTGGCCGATCAAGCAGAAGTACGGCAAGAAAATCTCCTGGGCCGACCTGATGATCCTGGCCGGTAACGTCGCACTCGACTCGATGGGCTTCAAGACATTTGGTTTCGCCGGTGGCCGCCCCGATGTGTGGGAACCGGAAGAAATTTACTGGGGTCCGGAAGCCGAATGGCTGGGCGACAAACGCTACACCGGCGATCGTCAGTTGGAAAATCCGCTGGGTGCGGTGCAGATGGGCCTGATTTACGTGAACCCGGAAGGACCGAACGGCAAGGCCGATCCGGTGGCCTCGGCACGCGACATCCGCGAGACCTTCGCCCGCATGGCGATGAACGACGAAGAAACGGTAGCGCTGGTTGCCGGCGGTCACACCTTCGGCAAGGCACACGGCGCAGGCGACCCGGGCAAATACGTCGGCCCCGAACCGGAAGGTGCGGCGATCGAAGCGCAGGGGCTGGGCTGGATCAACAGCATGGGTAGCGGTAAAGGCGGCGACACCATCACCAGCGGCCTCGAAGGCGCATGGAAACCGAACCCGACCACCTGGGACAACGGCTATTTCGAAACTCTGTTCGGCTACGAATGGGAGCTGACCAAGAGCCCGGCCGGCGCGCAGCAATGGAAGCCCAAGGGCGGTGCCGGTGTCGGTACCGTGGTCGATGCGCACGACCCCAGCAAGCGCCACGCACCGATGATGTCCACAGCCGACCTCGCGCTGCGTTTCGACCCGGCTTACGAAAAAATCTCGCGCCGCTTTATGCAGAATCCGGCCGAGTTTGCCGACGCTTTTGCCCGCGCCTGGTACAAACTCACGCACCGCGACATGGGACCGCAGGCACGCTATCTCGGCCCGCTGGTACCGAAGAAAGCACTGATCTGGCAGGACCCGATTCCGCCGGTGGACCACAAGCTGGTCGATGAACAGGACATCGCCGCACTGAAAGCCAAGCTCCTGGCCTCCGGGCTGTCGATCTCGCAATTGGTGACGACGGCCTGGGCGTCGGCAGCAACTTTTCGCGGCAGCGACAAACGTGGCGGTGCGAACGGCGCGCGCATTCGCTTGGCCCCGCAGAAAAACTGGGAAGCGAACCAGCCGGCCGAATTGGCGAAGATCCTGCAAACGTTGGAAGCGATACAAAAAGAGTTCAACGCCGCGCAATCCGGCGGCAAGAAAATCTCGCTGGCCGATCTGATCGTGCTGGGTGGCGCAGCGGCAATCGAAGCCGCCGCAAAGAAAGCCGGCCAGGATGTGAAGGTCCCCTTCTCACCGGGCCGCATGGACGCCACGCAAGAGCAGACCGATGTGGATTCGTTCGCCGTGCTGGAACCGACGGCTGACGGCTTCCGCAACTACGCCCGCAAGGGACTGGAAGGATCGGCAGCCGAGTTGCTGCTGGATCGCGCCAATCTGTTGACGCTGACTGCGCCGGAAATGACTGTACTGATCGGTGGCCTGCGTGCGCTGAATGCCAACGTCGGACAATCGAAACACGGTGTGTTCACCCAGCGGCCGGAAACCCTGTCCAACGATTTCTTCGTCAATCTGCTGGACATGGGCACGAAGTGGCAGAAGTCTGCCACCGACGGTGTGCTCGAAGGCCGCGACCAGAAGACCGGCGCAATCAAATGGACGGGCACGATTGTCGATCTTGTGTTCGGTTCGAACTCGCAGCTGCGCGCAGTCGCCGAAGTCTATGCTTGCAGCGATTCGCAAGCAGCATTTGTCCGCGACTTCGTTGCCGCCTGGAACAAGGTGATGAACCTGGATCGCTACGATCTAAAGTAACTTCAAGCAAGCGCCTTGATGACGGGAACATTGAGGTACGCATGCAAGAAAGCGGGGCGGGATATGCGGCCCCGCTTTCTTGTCTCGAAAAATGAAACACCAGCATTGGCGCGGCTTTCGGGGCATTATTGCCCGGCAGGCCGCGCCAATGCTGGTGTTTTTACTTTACCGCCCCTCAAAACGTGACCTGTACCCCCGCTTTGACGCCACGTCCCGGCAACGGCGCCAGCCCGCGAATGGTGTCGATTGACGATGCATTGAACGCCACGCGGTCGGCGAGATTGTTCGCTTTCACAAAGAACAGCGCGCTGCCACTGGTGAATTTCAGAGCATAAGAAGCCGCGATATTCAGCAGCGTATAGCTCGCCGTAGGACCGGCAAGATCAACTTCCGGGACGCGCGATTGCCGCGCCGCATGTTCAACCTCGGCTTTCAGTGCCCAAGGGCCGGCGGCAAAAAAACTCGCCGCCGTCAAACGCAGCGGCGCGATGCGCGGCAAGGGTTCATTGTTGGTGAGATCCTGCGCACGCGTGAAGTCGGCTTTCAAATCCAGATCCCAGGTGTAAGGACTTTCCACGAGCCGGAACTTTCCCTCCGCCTCGAAGCCGCTCAGGCGTGCCTTCACGCCTTGATAACGAAACTCCGGCAGGATTGCTGCCGTGCAGCCCGATTCGCTTGAGGTGCCATCACCGCAATCGCTTACATACGCATTGCCTTCCGCATCGCGATCAATACCAGTGCGGCGCAATGCAATGAAGTTATTGAAGCGGTTGGTGAACACACCAAGGCGTGCACTGGATTTTCTCGATGCGCCGAATTTCCATTGCAGGCCGACGTCGAGCGCGGTGGATTTTTCGCGCTGCAGATTGATATCGCCCACCTCATACGCCGCCGTGGCAACGTGTGCGCCGTTAGCGAACAGTTCGTAGAACGCCGGTGCGCGCTGACTGGCCGCCAGGTTTGCGGTCAGGCTGGTGGTGTCGTTCAGCTTCAGCAATGCGCCGGCCGACGTGCTGGAAATGTTGAAGGACTTTTCCGTGGCCGCGCCAAAGCGCGCGATGCCGCTGTCGCCCTCGCCGCTGGATTGCATGCGGCTGCGCTCCGCCCGTGCACCGAAAGAAAATTTCCATGCGCCACTGAGCAGCTCTTCATAGGCAAATATCGCCTCGTTGCGGGTACGCGTGTTCGGCACGAAGGCCTCCTCACCGAGCGCAGCAAAGCGGAACGTCTCGCCCTGCACGCCAATCACACCGGATAGCGGTCCCAGCTTCGCATGCTTTGCTTCCAGACGAAAATCGCTGCCTTTGTTGGTGAACACGGTACCGGTTTCTGCGCCCTCGAATTCGGTGTGCTTGTAGTCGGTACGTCCACCGCGCAGGTTGACGCTTTCGATAAATATCCCCAGCTCCCGGAATTCGCCCTCAAAGGTGCTGCGCGATTGCTTCATGGCGATGGTCACATCGGCCTCGGCTACGGTTCCATATTGCGAGCGATAGTCAGATTGCGAAACGCCGAAGTAGCCGCGGTCGTAAGTGAACGACGCCCCGATTGCGCCACCCTTACTGCGGCTAGCGGAATTGATCACCCGTTTACCGACACCGGCGGATTCCGGTACGGCGTAGTCATCGGTATCGCGCCAGAAACCGTCCGCATGAATTGCGAACTGGCCGTTGCCCGCCTCCATCAAACCGGAATAGCCGTTCTCGCGCTCGGCGCCGCCGAAGCGCGCCTCGATCGTGCCGCCGGCACCATTGACCGCATATTTGGGAATGCGATTGTCGATCACGTTCACCACACCGCCGATCGCGGCACCGCCGTAGAGCAACGAGGCCGGACCGCGCAACACTTCGATACGCTCGATCGCCAGCGGATCGATGGTCGGATTGTGATCGAAGCTCAGGGTTGATGCGTCGAACGACGCGCCCTGATTGTTCAAGATGCGAATCCGGTCTCCATCGAGGCCGCGAATGATCGGCCGGCCGGCGTTTGGGCCGAAGAACGAATTCGCCACGCCCGGCATCCCGTTCAATGTCTCACCCAACGTAGAACTGCGTTTCAACAACAACTCACTACCCGCCAGTACCGAGACCGGTGCCGCCGGATCGCCCGACTTCAGCGGATTGCCAGTGACGACGATCTCGTCCAGTTTTTTGGTGGACTCTTGTGCGGCTAGAAAACTGTCGGGCGTTTGCGCGGAGGCATAAGTCGCCATCAGCAGCGCATGCGCCATGGCGGTCAATCTGAAACTGCGATTCATGGTCTTTCCCTATCTTTACAGCACGTGGAAAGCTGACCCGAAACTCCAAGCCAGCGTCAGGACGGAACGTGCTTAGATGCGCGGGGGAGCGCGAGCGAGGGAAAGAAGGTAGAGATGCGAATCAGCCGGTGCAGCAAGTTGGCCGAGCAAAGCCGGCAAGTCGGCTGAAACGGGCGGTGCATAACTCAGTCCACTGCCGGGGTTGAAGTCGTGCGCGAATGCCGCGTTCCAGTCATCACAACTTCCACCGGCTTCATGACCAAACCAATCGAACGATGAGTGCCCGTGCGTGCTAGCTGAAACCTGTTCAACGGCAACCGCTTGAGTTGCAGCATGCGCGACGCGGTGAATCGGCACCAGGAACAACGCGAAAGTCTGCGCGAACACCAGCAACAACGCCAGCACGCGTGCGGCGATGGAGCGGTTTGCTACGGACTTGAGGAGATGAAACACGTTGCGGTTCCAATTGGCGGTACAAAGTCGCTGATGCAACATTGTCGCATAAACCAAAGCGCGTTATTTGTCAGTCTGTATCCGAGACTTCCGCCACCGGCTCGACCAGACGCGGCCGTGCGTGCAGATAACGAGTGGTGTTTCGCTTGGCAACAATGTCGTTGTAGATGAACGTCGCCTGATTAGCCGGGATGCCGAGATACGCGGCCAATTCGGCAGCATCGATGCCATGGTTGTAGGCCCAGAGCGCCACGTCCATTTTTTCGTAGCTCAACGCAAAGTAGAACTCTTCCTGGCTTTGCGCGAGACTGTAGGTATCGGTGGTCGGCGCGGCGTTACAGATTTCTGCGGGAAGACCAAGATAACGGGCCATTGCGTAAACCTGCGTCTTGTACAGATGCGCAATCGGCTTGATATCCGCGGCACCATCGCCGTTTTTGACGAAGAAACCCTGATCGTATTCCAAACGGTTGGGGGTGCCGATGACCGCATAGTTGAGCCGGTCGGCATGAAAGTACTCAACATTTTTGCGGATACGCTGCTTGTAATTGGTGGCCGCCACGATCTGCATGTATTCGCGTGGTGGCAAGCGCATTTCGTGAATGTTGCCGTCGGGCGATTGCACCACCAGCTTGAAATAGTTGAACGCGCCTTCTTTCTGTCCGGCAACCACAATCTTGTTCTTCCACCCGGATGTGTATTCCGGGAACAGCGCGCGGATGGCATCGTCGCGCCATCGATAGCAACCTAGCGCCGCCAGTGTGGGCGCAATATTCTCCACGGCGTATTGCACCCCAAGTTGTTTTGCCAGTACCGTTGCGCGCGACTCGCTGAATGAAGAGGAATCCTGCTCCGGCAGCATCAGGCCGAATACTCTTTCCGTACCCAATGCGCGTACCGCAAGGGCTGCGCACACCGAACTATCGATCCCGCCCGACATGGCGATGATCACACCCTTGCGGCGAAGATCGCGGCCTACCGCATGTCTCATCCATGAGGATATGCGATCGGCTTCGGCCTCGTAGTCGATAGAGAAAATATCGGCGTGCAGACGCTTCTTTCCAGCTGGCGTATTCATGCGTTTGACCCGATTAAGCGTGCTGAGCGGCGGACGATTGCTTGCGGCGGACAAAGGCGTCGACATTGGTCAGGCTGTCCAGGTTTTCCGGCAACAACTCGGCATCTCCCACTTTGATGCCATATGTGTCTTCGAGAAACATCACCAGCTCCATGAATCCGCTGGAATCAAGGATGCGCTCTTTCATGAAAGATGCTTGTTCGGCGATGACGATATCGTCGCCCATCAGGAAGTTGTCGAGCAGGAATTTGTGGACAGCCGATTTGATATCTTGCATTTTCAGAGTTCACCCTTGCGTAGTTTTGCCGCAGACGCGGACGATTATTGGAGCCGGGATGTCTTGATCTTGCCGCTTTCGGTTTTCGGCAATTCAGTGACGAATTCTACATACTTGGGCGCCATGAAAGATTCCAGCCTCGCGAGGCAATGTCGGATGACCTCGCGTTCCGACAGGCTTTTCCCCGGTTTTAACACGATCAGAGCCTTGATCGCTGCACCCAAAAGATCATCGGCGACCCCGATGACAGCGACTTCGAGCACATCCGGCAGGTTGTAAATGGCATTTTCGACTTCGCGCGGACTGACTTTTTCTCCCCGGGTTTTGATGATGTTGTCCTTGCGGCCGACGAAGTAGAGCCAGCCCTCCGTATCCGAGCGAAATACATCGCCTGTGTGCAGCACCAGTTCTCCCGTAGTTACGCCGAACTCGGGGTGCGGCTTCAGCCGCGCTGTGGTCAGTTCCGGCTGCTCCCAATAACCCTTCATGATGTGCGGGCCACGGACCACCAACTCGCCGATGCTGCCGTCCGGGAGTCGCCGCCCTTCGTCGTCGATCAGCCAAACCTCCTGATAGGGCATACCCCGTCCCACGCTGGCCGGTCGTATATCCAACTGCTCAGGCGGCAGATACGTCACGCGCTTGCACTCGGTCAAACCGTACATCGAATACAAAAGCGCTTGCGGAAAAATCTCACGCAAGCGCCGGATATGCTCTTCCGGCAACGCGGCAGCGGCGTTGGTGAGAATCCGCAGTGCAGGAAGGTCGAAGGCATCTATCCCTTTGACGTTCAGTAGTTGTGCGTACATCGCTGGCACACCCGGAAAGACGCTGACGCGTTCGTCTGCCATTCGTTGCAATATCTTCAACGGAAACGCGAACGAGGTTTCCAGCACCAAAGTCGCACCCACTTTTACGGACATGAACAGGTGATAGAGCCCATAACCAAATGCCAGTGGCAGCACGCAAAGAATGACGTCTTGCTGGCGAAACTGCAGATAGGCCAGCACCGATCGCATCGCCGAAACCATATTCAGATGGGTCAGCATGACGCCTTTGGGCTCACCCGTGGTCCCGGACGTATAAAGAATGCCGGCAAGGTCCTGCTCGGTGGCTGTGTCATCGATTCGCAAATGACCGACACCGGTCACCTCAACCGGATAACGCAAACATCTATCCGGAAAGTCCGACCGATTGTCGGGCATGTTCGCGACTACGCAAGTCTGCACTGAGCTGCAGTCTTCGATTGCGCCCTTCCACACACCGGACAGCGAGGCTTGAGAGACAAGTGCGGCGACACGCGCGTCATTCAGAATGTAGGCCAGTTTTTCGCGCTTGGTCAGCGGGTTGATCGGGATGAAAACAGCACCGATCCGCAACACGGCAAAAATCGTTGCCGCAAACTCCACGCTGTTGTCGAGAAAAACCGCGACACGATCACCACGGCTGACACCTCGTTCCTGAAGCAGGCACGCAACACTTAATATCTGTGCATCCAATTGCGAATAACTGAGTCGTGACTCTTCGCAAACCAATGCAAGCCGGTCCGGAAAACTCGCGGCAGTTTCTTCAAAAGAGTGGTGAAGTAGCATATCCGCAACTCAATGTACGGTGGCGTATTTCGGCATCATTGGCCGCAATCCAGCTGGTTCCCCAGGATAAATTGTTCGTGCAATAGCATCGTCGACAAGATGGCGACAAATGCCATGTTGTCGGCAAACCCCATTGCCCTGCCGGCGCGGCACTTGTCGAACAATTTTTCGGTCGAGGTCGCATCGAAATAGCCGGCGGCAGATATCTTCGCCGGAGAAAAAAGATCGGCGACATAGTCGACTGGTTTCCCGTCTTGAAAAAAGCTGGCGCTGTCCGGCGAACGATAGGGTTGCTTGGTACGCTTGCGCACCGCATCGGGAAGCAGGCCCGTTACCGATTTCTTGAGCAGATATTTCTCGGTAAGGCCGCGTATTTTCAGCTTGGGTGGCAGCTTGTTGGCAAACTCAATCAGGCGATGGTCGAGAAACGGAAACCGCCCCTCGATCGAATTGGCCATGGCCATGCGGTCCCCTTGCGAACTGAGCAGATAACCGGACATCAGCGTGTGCGCCTCGATGTACTGGTCGCGCGCCATGGGCGACCAATTGCCATTGTCTGCAGGCATGCTCGATGCGACCGTCGTATACGGATCGACGCCTGTCAGCGTATGCCGCAAATCAGCTGAATAAAATCGACTGATACGATGCGTCGTGGCCCAACGCGGCATATGCGCGAAATAGGGCTTATCGATGTGTTCCAGCCCGTCGCCGAAGAATGCCTGCGCGAACGCGTGGCCTCCACCCGGCGAATTCTTGAGATAAGGGTAAAGCTTTTCCAGCAGTCTCGGACGCGCGGTCGAATCGGGAAATCTTGCCATGAATCGCCGAATCTTCGCCTCCTTGAAGAGGTCGTATCCACCGAATACCTCATCCGCGCCTTCGCCGGTGAGAACAACCTTGTAGCCAGACGCACGGACGTGCCCGGAAAGCAGCATCAGCGGCGCGGGCGCCGTGCGCACGATCGGCGATTCTGCGTGAAACACGGTACGCGGAAAAGCATCGGCAATATCGCGCCGGCTGCAGCGTAGTGAAGTATGGTCCGTTCCAAGATAGCCCACCATCTCTTGCTGATGCGCGCTTTCGTCAAACTCCGCGTCGTCGAAAGTCAGCGAGAAGGTACGCAATGGCGTATCACTGAAGCTGCGGATGACCGAACTGATAATCGAAGAGTCCAGTCCGCCACTCAGATACGCACCGACCGGGACATCCGCACGAAGCTGCAATCTGACCGCGTCGATCAGCAATTCGCGCAACTCGTCCGCGTAATCCCCCTCTTGGCGCCGCGAATACGAAGCGGCCTCGGGGAACGCCCAATCCCAATAGCGCTGCACGCGCGACGTCCCATTGGTCACTATCATCAGATGACCCGGTGGTAACGACAAAACGCCGGCAAATACGCTACGCGACGCCAATGTGGACCAAACCGTGCAGATCTCGTTCAGCGCCAGCGGATCGAGCGAGCGCTTCACGTCCCCAATGGCGAAAAGCGCCTTGACTTCGGAAGCAAATATCAACCGGCCATCTGCCTCGGTATAAAAAAGAGGCCGGATTCCGGTTCGGTCGCGCGCCAGTATCAGCTGGCCTTTGCGGGAATCCCACAGCGCGATGGCGAATTGGCCATTCAGGTGGTCAACAAACCCCTCACCATGCTGCTCATAGAGATGAACGATGACCTCGGTATCGGAGTGGGTACGAAAATGGTGTCCCTGCGCCAGCAGCTCATCGCGCAATTCGACATAGTTGAAAATCTCGCCGTTGAACACCACCCAAACGGTCTCGTCTTCATTGGCGATCGGCTGCTGCCCACCTGCAAGGTCAATGATGCTAAGGCGCGCATGCGCCAGTCCGACCGGTCCATCGAGCAAAAATCCATTCCCGTCCGGACCACGATGATGCAGGCGCCCAATCATCGCCCCCAGCTCGCTACGTTGCGGCGCTGGCCGCTTGCCCATACTCAAAATGCCGGCGATGCCGCACATATAGGACGCTCTCCGCGGGCCGTGAGGCCTGCCGCTAAACCTGCCGGACAAAGAAAAAGGGCCTAGCAACATTTGCTAAGCCCTTGATTTATTTGGCTCCCCGACCTGGGCTCGAACCAGGGACCTGCGGATTAACAGTCCGTCGCTCTACCGACTGAGCTATCAGGGAATCGTCGTTTTGCGTCGGAACCCGAACCAAACGAGAACGAAATTCTAACCTTTTTCGGCCCCCACGGTCAACGCTGATTTCACGTTGGAAGTCATGCGGCATCGGCGCAAAATGCGGCTGTAGCCATTGGAGAACGCCATGTTTGTGATCGCCCGGGCAATTTCAGTACTTATCCTGCTGGCGGCAATGCCGCTGGCTGCAGCCGCATCTGGCGGTGATGAAGCGGATAAAACGACGTTGGCCAACGGCAAAAAGCTGGTTGCAGAAAGCAAGTGCGAGGCCTGTCATATACGTAAAGCTGGCGGTGATGGCAGCAGTATCTATACCCGGGCAGAGAGGCGGGTAACTACGAGAAGCAAATTGCTCGCTCAGGTCGGTCGCTGCAATAACGAGTTGAATCTCGGACTATTTCCTGACGACGAGGCGGCAATCGCTGCCTACCTCAACGCAACCCACTACAAACTCAAGGAGTAGTGGCGGCCTTGGCCGTCCTGATCCTGGCCTTTGCTGTGGCAAGCGCCGCGTCGAAATGGGCTCCATAAAAGTCAGGAATCATGGCGCCTATTAATGGTTCGGCCACGCTCTCTCCGCGAGCGCCGAAGAAAAAGATCACCGGTGCAATGGCTGCTTTGTTGAGGCGGGCAAATTCTGCGTGAGTCATTTTTTCGCCATTGAAGCCTATCAGACTATCGCTGCCCTTCAACTCAATCTGACGAATGAATACCGGTTTTGTTTGCGACGACGACAGCAAAGGAAGCAGGTGGGAACGTTTTACCGTTTCGCAATGCGGACAATCGGCAAGGCTGACCAGCACGATCAGCGGTACTCCGGCATCGGTCGCGTGCCTGGCGTCCATCTGTAGATTCTTTGCCGGTTCAATCCTTTCGGAAGCGGCGAACACGCGTCCTGCACACAAGACGCAGACCAGTATCAACATCGTGTTCAAGCGCGGGAGAAATTTCATTTCACCGCCAACGACTCTTTTTCCATCAACAGGTAAGTGCCGTAAGCATTGATGCGATTGGCTGCTTCGAAAGCCGGGATTCTCGCAAACCGGCTCCAGTCGGTTTTTGCATAGGCCTCGTCGAATGGCACGAAATCGGCTACCGCCCGCCCCATCGAGTCGCGCAGATAGGTCAGGTAATCACGAGTCAACGCGAGATCGTCAATCGGGCGTCGCGAGGGCGCGCCGTGACCGCTGATCATGATCGCCGGTTTCAATTCCAGCAATCGGGAGAAAGTCTGCAACCACCGCTTGCTGTCGGCTTCTCCAACGAAAGGGATTCGCCCTGTGAACAGGATGTCGCCCGAAAAAAACACCCCGGCCTCTCCCACGGAAATAATCACGTCGTCCGGTGAGTGCGCGGGACCGAGATGGATAATCTCGAAGCGAACACCTCCCATGCTGAAACTTCGATTGCCATCAAACCAGACATCGGCCTCAACCAACCGGGTGTTTTCACCAACCCAGGGCGACAAATCCTGGCGGCGTTGTGCGAGCCTCGCATTTGCCTCGCCCTCTAGATATTCCCTGCCGGCGCGATGCGCCCACACTTCCGCACCGATTTCCTTGAAAGACTGCAGCCCGTAAAAGTGATCCGCGTGATAGTGCGTGATCAGCACGCGGCGAATCGGCTGTGCCGTGACTTTGCGGATGGCTGCGATCATCGCCCGGCCAAGTGCTGGCGTGCCCAGGGCATCTATCACCACGACGCCGTCAGGTGTGATGACAAAGCCGGCGTTTGAATTGAACCCCTTGTTTTCCTGCGATGCAACGCCGGCCTTGCCCTGAAAGTAGTAAATATTCGGCGCGACCTTCTGAGGGACGAGCACGGGATCGTCGGTTGGCGCCGACAACGCTGCCGCTGGTGCCAGCAAGAACAAAACGCAGCCGAAGAACTTGCGTATCGACATCAGGCGATTCCGGGATTGCCCTTCATGCCGATCAACTCAGGCAGATTCAACTTCCTTGGTTTGATCGTTTTCACGTTGCGCAGATAAGTCGACATGACTTCCCATATCGGTTCGCCGACAGCACCCTCGGCAACCGGCGCCCAACCGGCAACTTTGTATTTGCGATTGGCATCGATCACTTTGCCGCCCAGCACCATATTGCCGATGCGAGAGCCCATCTTTGCGTTGGGGTCGCAGGTATAGCGAAGGCCACCGACGCGGACCATGTCGCCGCCTTGCTGATAGTAAGGATCGGGATTGAAAAGATTGTCGGCTACATCCTCAAGGATGGTTTTTATTGTTTCGCCGCTAAGTTCATTGACCGTTGTCTGCGGATAGGTAATCGCCGTTTGGTCCATCAGGTGCTCCATCGTGATGACTTGGCCAGGCAACAAGGAGGTCCCCCAGCGAAATCCCGGCGAAAACGCGATCTCGGCACCCTTAACCGCCATCAAGCCATCGAGGATCAACTGATCAAAGGTGCCGTTGAAATTGCCGCGCCGATAAAGAAGGCCTTCGGTCATGGCGAGTTTTTCGGCAAGCCTGGCCTCATAAGGCGCGCGAATTTTATTGATGAGCGCTTCCATGCCTTTGTCGGCCTGCAATAAATTGGCAAAAATTGGCAGCAGGCGATATTTGACATCGGCAACCTTGCCGCTCTTCACGTCCAAATCCAGCACGCCCAAGAATTTGCCGTTTGATCCGGCATTGGTCACCAAGGTCTGCCCCTTGGCATTCTTGACGGGTATCGGCGCCGGCACGCCATCGTGCGTATGTCCTCCCAGAATCACATCGATACCGGTGACACCCGACGCCAGCTTGAGATCGACATCCATCCCGTTATGCGAAAGCAGCACGACTACTTGCGCACCCTTGCCGCGAACGTCATCAACGACCTTTTGCAACTCCGCTTCCTTGATGCCGAAGCTCCACTCCGGTGTGAAATAGCGCGGATTGGCGATTGGTGTGTATGGGAATGCCTGGCCGACAATCGCGATCGGCACGCCATTCATTTCCTTGATGACATAAGGCGGGAACACTTGATCGCCAAAGTCGCTGGTCTGAACATTCTGCGCGATGAATTCGACTTTTCCCTTGAAATCCTTTTCAACCACTTCCTTGACGCGCTTGTCGCCCAGTGTGAATTCCCAGTGTCCGGTCATGATATCGACGCCGAGCTCAAGGCCGCAATCGACCATGTCCTGTCCCTTGGTCCAGAGTGCCGTCGCCGAACCCTGCCAGGTATCGCCACCGTCCAGCAGCAGCGCGCCAGGCCGGCTGGACTTCAATCGCTTCACCAGCGTAGCCAAATGTGCGAAGCCGCCCACTTTGCCGTACGTCTTCGCTGCCTTGTCGAAATCGAGGTAGGTAAATGCATGCGCCTCGGCGCTGCCAGGCTTGATGCCAAAATGTTTCAGCAACTGCTCGCCCACCAGATGTGGCGCTTGCCCGCGAGAGCCCGCCACGCCCAGATTGACATTCGGCTCGCGGAAATAAATCGGCTTCAACTGTGCATGGCAATCGGTCATGTGCAGCAGATGCACATTTCCAAAGCGCGGCAGGTCGTACATCGCGGCGGCCTTTTCCGGCCCGGCATGCGCGGCACTGTGATCAAGTGCGAATCCGCCGGCGCTGGCCACGGCCAGCATCTGCATGAATTCACGTCGGTTCATGTTTGACATGAGAGCGCTCCTAAAACTCGATATCTTCGGCAATGGCCTTGATGCCAGCCGAGGCGCAGGCGTCGTCCGCCTCTCCGCCCGGCGCACCCGATACACCGATCGCGCCGAACAAGTTGCCGCCCGCTTCAATAGGCAGCCCTCCGCCGGCCGCGACCACTTTGGGTAGTTGCCGGATGCCGCTCATCGATTTCCCCGCTTGCGTCTCCGTTGCCAGCGTAGCGGTCGACTGCCTGAAGCTTGCGGCGGTCCAGGCTTTGCCGATCGCGGTGTCAGGTGTATGTGGACCGGCAAACCGATCCCGCAGCACCACTTGCACGACGCCGGATCGATCAACCACCGCGACCGCAGCCTGAAAGCCATCCTTGCGGCACTTGGCGAGCGCGGCCTGTGCGGCTTTGAGCGCAGTCTCCGTGGTCAGCATCCTGGCCGCGAAGGTGGGCGACTCGGCAGCGTTTATCCGGGCCGAAAAAGCCAACAGCAAGCTCGCGGTAACTATTGATACTGTGCGGATATCCATAAGCAATTCCTTATGCACGAAGGTGCAAAAAAGCCCGGCTGCACCGGGCTCGTTTGCCGACTACTTGTTGACTGGTGAACCGGGATCAAGCAACAACGCGGTCACATGCTTGATTTGTTGTTCGGTCAGGATGCCGTTGTGTCCAAAGCGCGGCATGTTGCTGCATGCCGAATACGCCTCGGCGTTATAGATCTTGCCGTAAGTGTATTTCTGGATGGCATCGGTGTTGCCGCGCAGCTTGCCGTAGTTGTACAGGCTGGGGCCGATGTTGCCAAAGGAGATTTCTTCCTTGCTCAGTTGATGGCAGGCATAGCAATTGCCTCCCGACGGCGTGGCCGGGTTGTCGCTGAATTGCTTGCCTACACCGGATTGTGCAATTTTCTCGCCTTCTCTCCAGTCGCCCAACAACTGACCGTCGGCCGGATACTTCACCAGCTTCATGTTCAGCGCTTCGATTTTCCCGGCAACGTCCTTGGGCCGCTTTTCCGGATACTGGGAGCACAGCCGCTGCGTTTCGTCCTGATCCAGCCGGTCCACCTTGGCCTGGCCACGGTCCTTGAAAGATGCCTTCATCACCGCTTCCGCGACAGAAGGCTTTGCCGGCTGCGCAAAGGAAGCACCGGCGATCGATACCAGCGTAACGCCGGCGACCAATGAAGCGAAATGGATGGTTTTCATATTCGCTCCTCAGCGTTTGATCGACGGTGCGGACAGCACACCACCATTGGCGTTTTTGGCCAGATACATCGTCAGCGCCACCGAGCCCTGCGAAGTGAATTCAAGCTCCGGGAAACGTTGCTGACGGAAACAGTCGAACAGGCGCCACTGAAATGAGCGAACCTCTCCCTGTGACACCCGATAGGCGGGCCATGAAGTGTATGCTCGTTGCGCCGGCTCCTTCTTGGTCAGGTTGGGCAGGTCCTGCAGGCGAATACGCTGATTGTCCGCACCGTGACAGGTCACGCAGCCGAAGTCATGCGGGCCGCCGCGATGGAAGAACATCTTCTTGCCGATCTCGTACGCCTCTTTTTCTTTGGGATGATTGGCGCTGACATTCATCTTCATGCCGCGCGATTCGGCGGTGACATAGGCAACCAGCGCTTCCATATCGGCTTTGCGCTCGGGACTGCCAAAGGGATTTTTCTTTGCCGCTTCGTAGCTGAGTCCCTGCAGCATTACCATGCAGCTCACCAAGCGCGATTCAAGATCCTCCACTTTGTCGGTGTCTTCGAAATACTTCGGCAACACCGCGTAAGCACCTTTTATCTTGCCAGGCCCCAGGCCAATATCGCACTGTTCCAGGGAAACCTTGTTCGGGCCGCGTTTTTGTTTCCAGATATCCTCACCGCGCGCCTCCCACAGCTCGGCCGGGTTGCCGTCACCCAATGCCTGCCGGTATTTTTCTATTTCCTTGATGGTGGCATCGCCGCTCTGGTTGTTGCTTTGGGCCACGGCCACCCCGGCCAGCAATCCGCTGCAAACGGTAGCGACAACCCACGTTGCGCGCTTGAATTTCTGCATCTGCTTCTCCTGGAAAGTGGCGCTCTATTCGTTGCGGCCAGGCCGCACTTCTTATCTTGTCTGAAAACCTCAGGGCTTCAGATAGGCAAAACCTTCTTTCGCCTGCAATTTGCCGATTTCCACCACACCGGACGGCACCAGCTTTGTCTGCGGCAGCAATTTTTTCGGATCGATCTTGTTCGACTTGAGCGTGATTTCGCATACACGGAACTCGACACCCCTCGCAGCCAATTCTTCAACCGGGATGTTGTACGGGTTGCCGGTGGTATTGACCGCGCCGTCGAGCAGGAAGTTGACGCCTTGCGCATGTGCGACCACGACGATCTTCGTCTTCGGCTCTACATCGAGGTGGTTCTTGATATTGCGCAGACCCTTGGTCGCCTGCTCAAAGCCGGCGTCGAAGTGATACACGATCTTGACCGGATCATCGGCGCCGGCTGCATGGGCAAACGACACTGCCGCAGCAGCAATAAACGCAAACAACGTTGCCAGCAAACTACGGCTCATTGTCGATATCAGGCGCATGGTATTTTCCAATCAGGAAATGACAGCTTCGTCGGTCCGCTTGTCACCCTTGTTGTCGGTCCAGGTGACAATGACTTTTTCGCCGGTCTTGCCACCGGAAAAACGGAACTCGAGAAACGGATTCTTCGACACCGCCGGGCCCCACTGCGCCGTCAGCACCGTTTTGCCGTTGTGCGTCGCGGCAACGTTCTGGATAAACCATGCCGGGATGGTTTTGCCGGCCGAATCCTTGCGCTGGCCGGTCTCCATCTCATGCGCCATCAATACCTTTACCACCACCTTGTCACCCGCCATGCTGGCGCGAATCTTCATCGGATCTGACATTTTATTCTCCTTAGCTATTCATTTGAAATCGATATCCGGCAGTTTCCGGAAAATACCGACCTCAGCCGCCGCAACCGCCCAGCGTGACTTTGATTTCCTTGGTGGCGTAGAAATATTTGCCATCCGCCTTGACCAGCGCATGCACGTTCGAGGTTTGCCCCATTTTCACTCGCGTGGAAACGAACGGCTCGGTACCGCCGGGAATATCGAACGCGGCGGACAAGGCATTGGGATTTTTTTCCACCAGAATCGCGATCGATTCGGTCTTGCCCAGTTTGCTGGCGACCGCCACCGGCACCACCGCACCGTTTTCGGCAATGTCCGGCGAGGTAATGGCGATGTCCTTGCTCTCCGTGGCAGCGCTGCCGCCGAACGCTTTCACCGTATCCTGAAGACTCTTGGTATCGAATGCATTCTTGTTCCATTCCTGTGCATGCAGGTCACCGGACTTGAACAGGCCCGCCGAAGTGGCCAAGGCCATCACCGTAACGCCACCGGATGCCTTGAGCAGTTCTCTACGTTGTTGCTTCATGGTTTTCTCCTGAAATTCATGGACTTGGCATTGCTTTCATCAACAAACACTATACCGCAATCATTCGCGCATTCGAGTATCAACCAGGTGCACCGGCGAGTATCCACTTGACCAGCGCGCGAAGATCTTCATCCTTGAGCGCGTTGGGCGGCATGGGGATCGCTCCCCACACGCCGCTACCGCCTTTTTTGACTTTTTCCGCCAGCTTTGATTCAGCGCTGCCGTCAGCTTTGTACCTGGCGGCGATCTCCTGATAGCTGGGGCCGACGAGTTTTTTATCAATGTGGTGGCACGCCATGCAATTGCTCTTGCCGGCCAGCTCAAGCATCGAGATCGCTGGCTTTGACTTAACCGCCACGAGTTGGGTTGACGGCTGCATCGCCTCCGCGCCCGGTTTCGTCGTGTCCAACCCTCGCGCAGGTCCAATCAGCCGCTGCTGCTCCGCCAGATTTCCGTGAGTGCCGCGCGCAAACTCCGGCAACGCCGAGGCCAACCCCGACTCGACCTTGCAATCCTTCATGCAGGCGATGTTCTGCACGTCGCCCTTGCCACGGATATTCCACAGTCCGTCGTATTTCACCTTGCCGTTGCGATTGGGCAAGCGTCCCTGCACATCACGCATGGTTTTCTCGTTCAGCACGAAATCGGCAGGAACGATGTCGCCCAGATGAAGCAGGTAAGCCAGCACCGCATACACCTCGTCGGTCGACAAGGTCTTCGGCGCATTCCACGGCATGGCGCGGTTGATGTAATCCCACAGCGTGGAAATCGACGACACCTTCATGAACGTGGTGCGCGCCATCGGCTCCTGTAGCGCCTTCACCCGGCCGGACTTGATATCGTCGGCAGTCGTCCCGCCGACCAGCGGACTGAATACCTCGTTGGATTCGCCGAAGGTGCCATGACATGACGCACACTTCTCGTCCCATATGCCTTGTCCCTTCGCCACCGAGCCACCGCCTGCGGGCAGGCCCTTGAGATCCGGGCGCACATCGATATCCCAAGCCTTGATTTCAGCGGGTGTGGCCGGTCGTCCGATGCCGGGATATTTGTCCGATTGCGCAAATGCATTCGCGCCCATCAGGCTCAGTATCAGCAGTGCACTAGTAAACCTGGACATTGCTCACCTCGCCCGACTCCGCGACCTTCCAGGACTGGATGGCGTTGTTGTGATAAATCGACCGCGTGCCGCGTACGGCACGCAGCTGGTTGATCTTCGGCTGCACGTAGCCGGTATCATCAATGGCCCGGCTCTGCAGGATGGCGGGGCCGCCATTCCACTTCCAGCCGACATTGAATCGCGTCAGGCATTTTGATTGAATAGGACTTTCCAGTCGCGCTGTTTGCCAGTTGCGGCCACCATCGAAACTGACATCGACTCGTTTGACTTTGCCCCGCCCCGACCAGGCAAGACCAGTCACGTTGTAGAACCCCTTGTCCAGCAGCGTCTGTCCACCGGATGGCGAGGTGATCACCGATTTGCATTCCTGGATCGAGGTGTACTGCCGGTGCTTTCCATCGGGCATCAGGTCGATGTAGTGAATCACCTCGTCCTTGGTGCCATAGGGCTGGTCGCCCACTTCGATGCGCCGCAGCCATTTGACCCAGGACACCCCTTGAATTCCGGGGGCCACCATGCGCAGCGGATAGCCGTTTTCAGGTCGGAGCATTTCGCCATTCATGGCGTAAGCGACCATGCAGTCATCCAGCGCGCGATCCATCGCAATGGTGCGTGTCATCGAGGAGCCGTCGGCACCTTCGGCGAGAATGTACTTGCCGTTTTTCTTGTCGAATCCCGCCATGTCTAGCAGTGTGGATAGCAACACACCGGTAAATTCGCAGCAGCTCAGCATCCCGTGCGTGTATTGCACGGTGGGCACCGCGACATTGCCCCACTCCATGCCGGTATTGGCGCCGCACTCGATGAAATGCATGCGCGACACCGCCGGCAGGCGCATCAAGTCGTCCATGGTGAAAACCAGCGGGTTCCTTACCAGCCCGTTGATCATCAGCCGGTGCTTGGAAGGATCGATATCCCACCAACCCTGATGGTGCCGCTCGAAATGCAGTCCGTTCGGCGTGATGATGCCGAAGGTTCCCTGCAACGGGGTAAACGACACAGAGGCCGCCGACACACGGGTAAGCCCGGGGCTCTCGCGGCGTTGAAGATTGCGTTCGTACTGAGAAGGCTGGCCGTAGCCGGTGGCAGCAACCGGCTGCCCCAGACCCTTGCTGTGTGCGGGTAATTCAAGAATATTGCTATCGCCCTCAGGGCCGGCGATTGCAGGCGCGACCGCAGCAGCACTGCCGGCCGCGAGCAGAAATACATCGCGCAGGAATCCGCGACGGCCAGCGGTAACTTCCGCAATCTGCGCCTGATCGAGAAAACCTTCAGGCGCGCGCTGTACGCTTCCTGTGCCCAAGGCGGGCAAACGCGGTGAAGCCATCTACTCCTCCATCCATCGACTAGCTGCCACGGAACTTTATATTAGCAATTCCTTATATAAGCCAAGTCTAATGGACAAGTTTTCCCGCCGTCAAGTAACCTTGCGATTCTTTTTCATCGCTTCCCCACTAAGAGGCAATATGGCAACCCGCAAACCCGTCCGGAAGAAAAGCAGCAAGCCGCTACCCGTCGAAAGGGAGCCGGAGGACATCTTTGCGTTGATCGGGCGTTCAGAGAACATTGAGCAGGCGGCGATTGCCATGCAGGCGATGTCGCATCCGGCGCGAATCAAGATCCTCTGCATGCTTTCCTCGGGCGAGCAAATGGTGCAGGACCTGACCGATGCCATTGGCACCTCGCAAAGCAACATCTCCCAGCATCTGGGTATCCTGAAAGCCTGCGGCATGATCGAATCTCGCAAGGAAGCGACCAAGACTTTCTACAGTATCGGCGATACGCGCATCCTCAAAATGATCTCCCTCACCCGCGACATTTTTTGCGGCGTCTGACATGACCAACAAACTCCTCGATTTCCGTAGCGACACCGTTACCCGGCCAACCGCCGCCATGCGCGAGGCGATGCTGCGTGCAGACGTTGGCGATGACGTCTATGGCGAAGACCCCACCGTCAACGCATTGCAGGAACACGCTGCGGCGATGCTCGGATTCGAAGCTGCACTCTATGGCGTCTCCGGCACGCAAACCAATCTGCTGGGGCTGATGGCCAATTGCCAGCGCGGTGAAGAGGTCATCGTCAGCCAGACCGCGCACACCTATCGCTGGGAAGGCGGCGGCATGGCCGTGCTGGGCTCGATTCAACCGCAGCCGTTGGATACGCGCGCCGACGGCACCATGGATCTCGCGGCCATCGAAGCCGCCATCAAGCCCGACGATGCGCACCACGCCATCACGCGCCTGATTGCGCTGGAAAACACCACCGGCGGAAAAGTGTTGCCGGAAAACTACGCGCTGGAAGTAAAAGCGCTGGCCAACCGGCGCGGACTTTCCACCCACCTCGATGGCGCCCGCCTGTTCAACGCAGCGGTGTACACGGCAGCAAAAAACGGCGGCAGCGCGATTGATGCCGCACGCGGCATCTGCGCATCGTTCGATTCGGTTTCCATCTGCCTATCGAAAGGCCTGGGCGCACCGGTGGGATCGCTGCTGCTCGGCAGCAAGACGCTGATCGGCCGCGCACATAGACTGCGCAAAATGATCGGCGGCGGCATGCGGCAAGCCGGCATTGTTGCCGCGGCCGGCGCGTATGCGCTGGAAAACAATATCGACCGCCTGGCCGAGGATCACGCCAACGCCGCGCTGCTGGCAAAGGGGTTGAGCGAGGCCTCCGGCGGCCAATTGAAAATTGCCGCGCCGCAAACCAATATCCTCTGGGCCGAATATCCGCCCGCCATTGGCGACAGCTTCGCCGCGCACCTCAAAGCCAACGACATTCTGGTTTCAGGCGCCTACGGCAAGCAGCGCTGGGTAACGCATCTGGACATTTCCGCCGCAGACGTGGCGCGGGCGGTTGCTGTGGTGGGCAACTATTTCAAGAAGTAGAAACCCAGCACTGGCGCGGGTTTCCAGCCATTTTGTGCCTGAATGCCGCGCCAGTGCTTGATTTTAGTGTTTGATTCGGCATTTGCCGCGGGTTGGTGGGTTGCTTTACGTCTGCCAGTCCAGCGCGTGCGCCTTCAACTCGTCCAGCTCAAGCACATCCAGCGCATTCTCGTGCGTGGCCGCCAGGAAGACCGGCGGTGCCACGCCTGCGAGGAATGCCTCCTCCCAACGCGACACGCAAAGACACCAGCGATCGCCGGCCTTGAGGCCCGGAAAGTCGAACTCGGGACGGGGGCTGATGAGATCGTTGCCCATCGAGCGGGAGAACATCAGGAACTCGGAAGTGACTTGCGCGCAGACAGTGTGGGAACCGCGATCATTGATACCGGTATGGCAGAAGCCATCTCGCAGATAGCCGGTTTTCGGCGACATGCAGCAGGCCTCAAGGGGGCGGCCGAGAACATTTTTCGCCGTCGCGGATCGTTCGGTCATGCGCCAGCCTTTTTCTGTTCCCACCAGCGCCGTGCGGCGGCATCGTCGGATTCGCGCGAATCGACCCAGCGCTCGCCTTCAGTCGTTCGCTCTTTTTTCCAGAACGGCGCCTGCGTCTTCAAGTAGTCCATGATGAACTCGCAAGCCAGGAAGGCATGCTTGCGGTGCGCGCTGCCGACGACGACAAGCACAATCTGATCGGCCGGTTTCAATTCGCCCACGCGGTGAATCACCGTGCAACCCAGCACATCCCAGCGCGCCTTGGCCTGATCGACAATATCGGCAAGCGCCTTCTCGGTCATGCCCGGATAGTGTTCCAGCGTCATCGCCGAAACACCGGTGCCGTCGTTGATATCGCGAACCAGTCCGGCGAAGGACGCTATCGCGCCGATTGCGGCATTTCCATTGCGCAAGGCGGCGATTTCCGCTCCGATATCGAAGTCTTCTGCTTGTACGCGGACTTTCATAACCCGAACTTTACACGCTTGAAGACGATTTACATTTGCCCATACTGTTTGACAGGCGACGCTGATAGACGCGCGCCGCGCCGCTTCAATCCCGTTGCAGGATCGCTTTCAGCCGCCGGTGACCGGCGGAAAGATGGCGACTTCGTCGCCTGCTTTCAATGGCGTATCGGCCGCGGCCATGTCCTGATTGACCGCCACCCGCCAGCGCTTGCCGGTGGCCAGCGCATCAGCCCAGATTTGTCCGCGACCTCGCAAGCTGTCTATCAGTCCGCCTACCGTCGCCGGCGAAGGCAATGCGGCCACCTCTTCGGCGACGCCCAGACTTTCGCGCAGGCTGGCGAAGTAGAGAACTTTCAGCATGGTCTCAGCGAACGGCGTGAATGGCCGATTTGCGCAAGCCGAGATGCGCGATGACGAATCGCGCCACCGACTCGGCATCATCGAGAGCGAACTGCGGCAGATGGGTCGCCAGCGACTCATCGGTCGCCACCGCGACTACCGACTTGTCATTCGGAAACAGCAGGGGTTTGTCGGCCAGCTTGCGATGCACTTCGATCTTCGGCATGGCGTGATGCTTCCAGCCCTCGACGATCACCACATCGCAGGGAGAGAAATGTTTCAGCTGCTCTTCCAGCGAGGGCTCGGACGCGCCGCGCAGCTCATGCATCAATGCCCAGCGATTACTGGAGGTGATCATGACTTCGGTGGCGCCGGCCATGCGATGCCGGTGCGAATCCTTGCCCGGCTGATCGATGTCGAACTCATGATGCGCGTGCTTGATCAGCGAAACGCGAAACCCCTCCATCACCAGATGGGGAATCACCTTTTCGATCAACGTGGTTTTTCCGCTGCCGGAATAACCGGCGATGCCTATCGTTTTCATGCGCTCATTCTACGCGCCGAACGAAAGCTCATTACTTGAACGCGAGTCCCAAGGCATTTGCAACGAAAGCGAGGATATCGCTGCGCTCCTCGATTATCTTGGAAGTTGGCGTACCGGCGCCGTGTCCCGCCTGGGTTTCGATGCGAATCAGGATCGGCCCGGTACTCTTGCCGCCATTCTTCAGATATTCGTTGGCGGCCGATTGCATTTCGGCGGTGTACTTGAAGCTGTGCGCAGGCACCACGCGGTCGTCGTGATCGGCCGTCGTTACCAACACCGGCGGATAGGCCACATTGCGCTTCGCCGTGTGCAGCGGTGAATACTTGTAGATCGCCTTGAATTCGTCTTCCTTGTCGGATGAGCCATAGTCCGACACCCAGGCCCAGCCGATGGTGAATTTGTGGAAGCGCAGCATGTCCATCACGCCAACCTGCGGAATCGCCGCACCAAACAATTCCGGACGCTGGTTCAGCACCGCGCCCACCAACAGGCCACCATTGGATCCACCATTGATGGCAAGCTTGGATGCCGAGGTGTACTTGTTGGCGATCAGCCATTCGCCGGCGGCGATAAAGTCGTCGAACACATTCTGCTTGCGCAATTTGGTACCAGCCTCATGCCATTCGGCGCCATACTCTCCGCCGCCACGCAGACTGGCCGAAACATACACGCCGCCCATCTTGAGCCAGGTCGCCGCAGTTACGCGGTAAGTCGGCGTTTCGGAAACGTTGAAACCGCCGTAGGCATACAGCAGCACCGGATTGCTGCCATCAAGCTTGATGCCCTTTTTGTGCGCGATAAAGATCGGCACCTTGGTGCCATCCTTGCTGGTGACAAATTCGCGGCGCGTTTCGAATGAATCGGCATCGAACGCCGTGGTCGGCTTCTTGAACAGCGTTACATTGCCGGTCTTCACGTCCATCCGGTAGATCGCACCCGGCGTGGTCAGGCTGGTGTAGCTGAAGAAAGTTTCGGCGCGATCGAATCGCCCGCCAAAACCACTCGCCGTACCCACGCCCGGCAGCGCCACTTCACGCACCGGCTTGCCGGCGACGGTATGCACACGCACCAGACTGGCGGCATCCTTGAGGTACTGCGCGAACACCTGGCCGCCGACCACGCTGGCCGAGGTCAGCGCTTCTTTCTGTTCGGCAACAATGACTTTCCAGTTCTTGCGGTCCGGCTTGGTCAGGTCCACGGCAACAACATTGCCCTTGGGCGCACCGGCATCGGAGCGGAGCCACAGCGTATTGCCATTCGAGCCGATGGTGGAATATTCAGCGTCGAAAGACATCGTCAGCGTTTGCGGCGTACCACCGGCATAAGCACCATTTTTCAGCGGCAGCCACAGCAGGCCGTTCTTGCGCGCCGAACCTTTCCACACATAAATCACCAGCAGCTTGCCGTCATCGGACACGCTGCCGCTGAAGCCGCGTTCCTTGTCCAGCACGTCCTGATGGACCAGCTGATCCTTGTCCTGCGTGGTGCCAAGGCGATGGTAGTAGAGCTTCTGGTTGTAGTTGGCACCGGTCAACGCCGCGCCTTCCTTCGGTTCGTCATAGCGGCTGTAGAAAAAACCCTTGTTGTCCTTGGTCCATGCCGCGCCGGAGAATTTCACCCATTTGACCTGGTCGGCAAGGTCTTTACCCGTCGTAAGATCGCGCACCCGCCATTCCTGCCAATCCGACCCGCCGCTGGCGATGCCATACGCGAGATATTTGCCATCGCGGCTCACTGCCGTGCTGGTCAGCGCTACCGTGCCGTCCTTCGACAGCGTGTTGGGATCGATCGCGACTTGCGGCGCATCGTTCAGGCTCTTTGCCATGTACAGGACCGACTGCTGCTGCAAACCATCGTTGCGCGTATAGAAATACTTGCCACCCTCGCTGAAGGGGATACCGAATTTCTCGAAGTTGTACAGATCGGTGTAGAGCTTCCTTGTTGGCTGGCGCTGCGGCAGCGCTTCCAGATAGCGATTGGTAATCGCGTTCTCGGCCTTCACCCACTCCTTGGTCTCGGCACTGTTGTCGTCCTCCAGCCAGCGATAGGGATCGGCCACCTTGGTGCCGTGATAGGTGTCGACCTGTTCGACTTTGCGGGTTTCCGGATAGGTCAGGCTCTGGGTCTGTGCACTGGCAGTGGTGGCGATCATGGTGGCGGCGGCAATCAGCAAGGTTTTGGACATGTTTTTCCCGCTAGTTATCAGTTATCGGAATCGGATTTGATGAGAGTGAGATTGGGTTTTGCGGCTTCTTCCAGCAACGGCGCGTCGAGCTCGACTTTTTCGATCGAGGCGAAGCGGTCGCTGATTTTCTTGCTGGTGATGGCGACATCGTCGACATCCTTGTTGGCCTGACGAATGTGTTCGGCGAGTTTCTTCATGCGCTCGTCGAAGCGGCCGAATTCCTTGCCGAGTTTGCCGAGCTCGTCCTTGATGATGTGAATCTGCTTTCGCGTCTCTACATCCTTCAGCACGGCACGTACGGTATTCAACACCGCCATCAGCGTGGTCGGCGAGACGATCCACACGCGGCGCTGCTGGGCGAATTCAACGATGTCGCGATGATGCGCATGAATCTCGGCGAACACCGCTTCCGCCGGCACGAACATCATCGCGCCATCGGAGGTCACGCCGGGGATGATGTACTTGGATGAGATAGCTTCGACGTGCTTCTTCACGTCCGCCTTGAACACCGCCGGCGAAACGCGATCGATGCCGTCCGAAATCATGCGCTCGTAATTTTCCAGCGGAAATTTGGAATCGACCGCGATCAAGCCCACAGGCTCCGGCAGCTTCAATACGCAGTCGGCGATCACCTTCTGGCCGTCAACCGAGAACCCGTACTGAAACTCGAACGACGCCTCCGGCAGCATGTTGCGGATGATCTGCTCCAGCTGCATTTCGCCGAACGCGCCACGCGATTTTTTGTCGCCCAGCAACTGTTGCAGGCTGACGACGTTGGTAGTGAGGCTGTCGATTTTCTTTTGCGCCTCGTCGATGGTCGCAAGCCGCGTCATCACATTGACGAAGGTCTCGTTGGTTTTCTTGAAGCCCTCATCGAGGCGCTCGTTCACCTTGCCGCCGATTTCGGCCAGACGCGTGTCGGTGGATTTGGTCAGCCCTTCGATAGTCGTCGTGATCTGCGCCATCACCAGCCGCATGGTCGATTCGATCTTTTGCTGCTGCGCCAGCGACTGCTCGTTGAGCTTCTCCAGGGTGCCACCCAGCATCGCCGTTTTCAGCGCTTCCTGACGCTGCTGCAGATCCAGATTCAGCGCCGCCAGTTGGCGAATCAATTCCTCGCGATTGCCGGCGAGATTCTGCGTCTGTTCCAGCTGCAAAGCGGAGATCGCCTGACGTGTGCGTTCGCCCGCTTCGGTCTGGCTGGCCGACAAACGCTCACCCTGCTTCGCCAGCCCCTCGTGCAGGTCGGTGAGCATGGCGCGATGGCGTGCATCCGCCTGTGCAGCCGCGGCCGCCGCAGCGTCGGGATCATCCTTGCGCGCACCCAGCACCAGCCAGATCAACACCACCGCCAGCGCGAGGTTGATGACCAAAGCCGCAATAACCAGTGACTCAAAACCCATCGTGAAAATGTACCCGAATATGAACGCCGCGTTGCGGCCGGCGGCACGCAAACGCGCTGCCGAAGCCTACCCGACTTTTCGCCCTTGCGTCAGTGGCAGATTGTGACGGCGGATCGCAATTGAAAAGGCAAACTCAAGCACTGGTGCGGCTTTCAAGCCATTTTTGCCCGGAAAGCCGCGCCAACACTTGAGCTTGATATATTAATGCTAAGCCTACCGATTGAACTGTGCGGCGCGCACGCCGCAGTCTGAGCTTGGCACTTTATCTATCACGCGTCCGCTCCAGCGAGACGTTAGGCGGCAGCATGACTCACTTCAACATGTCCTGGCAGGTGCCTAGATGGAGGCAAACCATATCGCGAATCTTTGAAAGGCGATGGAGTCGGCCACTGGTGCCACAAACAAATGCATGCCCGCGAAGAATGCCAAGGCTGTTACGTACGCCCGTGAGATCGGTCGTGATCGTCTCCAATCTGCAATGAGCAGGGCAAGAAGAATCACTTCCATGGTTATCAACGCGGGGTAGAGTTCGTCCTTGAAACCGAGCATGCCCGGAACATAGAACACGAAGACGCGCTCAATGGCTGGTTCCATGCCGATCAGAATCGTGCATGCCAGATAGCGCACGTGCGCCGCTACGTTTCGCTTCCGAACGCTTGTGATGGCCAGAACGAGGAACGATACGAACAAGGCGATGCCTACGAGGTCGAGAAATGCATACTTCATGAGTAGCGGTTCTGGCGTCTTTTCGTACTTACGAATCATCAGCTGGATCATGTGCAGACCGCTGACCACCACGACGGGCGCGAAGAGCAACCAAAGTCGACCCAAGAAGCGATGCGCCCTAAACCGATTCCTGGCCGCGAGCCATGACTGGATGACGGGAATTGCCATCCAGGCTGTGGCAGTGAGTCCATGAAACAGGTGCGCTGCGTCTATTGTCGTCAGCTGGCTGAACAACTGGGGCCAGAACGCGACGATGGAAACTACAAGGGCGAGCGCAAAAAGAACTTGCGGCTGTTGAAGCTTGTTGCCTCTAGCGCTCATTGCTCTCCCAGGATTGTCGCGTGACGTCGGCAGGCAGCGTCAGCACCATGCCGCCTGACGACCGAGGCGAAGGGCGCGCCGAGCGATGCGCGCTGAACCATGGGTGTCGTCATTTCGCGCGCCCCGATTGGATGATGCGTTAGCCCTTCGACCGCGCACGGCAGCTATTTCCAGTTGAGACTTAGCTTGCGATGAGAGGACGCACATTCGCGCAGATACAGATTGATTAGGCTCTGGTACGGGATACCGACATCTTCAGATATCGCCTTGAAGTACGTGATGGATTCTTCGTCAAGCCGAATCGTGATCTGCTTCTTGAGTTGTGATGCATACGGGTTCTTCCTTGCAGCCGAGAAGTCGTACTCTTTGCGCATATGACACCTCTATGGATAAGACTTTGATTCCTTAGCGTTCGCCTTGCGAGCGGAAATAATGCGAATGACGTTGCCTTTGCTGCGATAGCAATGGCAGACGACGAGCATGCGAAGTGCGCTGCCGAATCCAAGCAGGACAAAACGCTCTTCGCCTTCTGAATGATCTGGATCGTCAATCAGCTTTGCCCGCTCATCGGCGAATACAGACTTGGCTTCGTCAAAGGTGACACCATGCTTCTTTGCGTTGGCGGCGGCCTTCCGATCATCCCATTCGAATCGAAGCGCGCTCATACCGCAGTGTAACTACAATGTAGTTTTATCGCAAGCCATTGCCGTTTAGGGGCACGTGATGAGCGCTAACGACTGAAGCAAGGGGCGCGCCACGCGATGCGCACTGAACCAGCGACGGCGCCATTTGGCGCGTCCCGATTGGCCGACGAGTTATGCCGCAATCTCAACGTATTCGACGCGGCTAGCTGGCTTGGGAATGGGGAGACCATCTTCACGCATTCCTTCGATGTGAAACTCGATCGCTTCGCGAATTTGAGCTTCTACTTCCTCGATAGTAGAACCTGTCGCGATACACCCCGGCAGGTCAGGAACATAAGCCGAAAAGTTTTTCTTGGCTTTCTCAATGACGATCGCGTAGCGCATTTTTTCCTCTTTTGCCTTCATTTCTTGAGTCCAGACTGCTTCAAGATGCTGTCAAGCGTTCCAGGTGCCAGATCGTCCGACGGCTTGCCCGGCACCGTAACACGCCCACTTTTCTTCAAGTGCTTGAATTGCCGGTGACTACCGCGCGTTGCAACCAGAAACCAGCCGTCTTTCTGGATCATGCTCAGAATCTTGCTTACCTTCATGTACGAAGCATAGCAAAGCGACGAAAGCTATGCTGGCGGAGTCTACTTTGCGGCATAACGTCGAAGTTCACCGGCCCGCTGAAAGCGGGTCTGGTGGAACGACGAGTTAGAACTCGCGGTGCGCATTTATGAACTCCGCCATCAGTTTATTGAAAGATGCGATTTCTTGCCTATTCGCCCGCCGAAGTGAAATGACTCTCACGGCCTCATTCTCCCGCATGGTGGTGACCATATACACCACGTTATCAGAGTCATCCATCGTTAGATGCTCGTGGCGAACTTCGCTATCGCGAGTTGTCTCGCCTGTAAAAAATGGCCTCAACGAACCTGGCAGCACAAGTGACGTTAGTAGATCAACTGCGCTTTCCAGCGAGTATCCATGTTTTTTTCGGTTGATCCCCTCTTTGGCCGGGTCGTACTCAATCTTCGGGTGACCGAGAATCACACGGAAATCACTATCACCCCATAGAACATCAGACGCCATGAATCTTTCAGATTTTTCTGTAGGCGAACACTTTAGCTGCGGAGGGAAGTCATATCAATGCACAGACGTTGGTACCCGTACCATCGTTGCGATCAGCACGGAGGATGCAGACTGGATGCGTGGCCCACCATATGCAATTGCGGAAATGGTATTTGATGAAGATGATATGCCTGCATGCACATCGGTGATTCAAAAAAAGGGATTGCTAGTAGGGGAGAGTTCTAACGACTGAGATAAGGGGCGCCGCGCTTTTGCGGCGTCCCGCGACCAAAGGGAGCGTACTTCATTAGCGTGTTAGACATCCATTCCTATGTACTGCAACAAACCAAAAGAGCATTCCAGACAAGCAGCCTGCGATTGCCAGATATGGCCAGATTGCGCCAAGACCAATAACAGATAAGGGAAGCGAGCACGCAGCCCCAGCGATTCCAGCGGCAATGAGTATTTGCCACCAATGCAACCAACCTTTCTCGCGAAAGAAATAGAACAACGGAATTCCGAGCAAGACATTACCTAAGACGGACACGGCGGCAACATTCAGCGCAAACCCCACGCCACCGAGCGGAAGGAGAAGCACTGGCAATGTCAGGCTGCTCGCTGCAAAGCCAAGGTAAATCCTATGCATGATGTCTAACGGTTGAGCTGAGCGGCGCGCACGCCGACGGTTGAGCTTGGCACGTTATCCTTCACGCGTCCGCTCCAGCGAGGTGTTAGACCGCACTCGCGTTCGCCTTGATTGTCCGCAGGAATTCGTCGCGTTGTGCCGACGAAACAAAGGTTTTGTTTGGCACTAGCAACGCCGAATGCGCGGTCACATACACCGCAACCATACCAGCAGCATCGACAACTCTGTGGATTCCGGGCCAGAGGAACAGGCACTGACTATAGGCCGTCTCCTCGTAAAGCCCATCGCTTCTGAGCTCCACGCGATGCTGAGTCAACACATTCCTATTGTTACGTGAGAACAAGAAGGCAGCATTGAATCCGAGCTGAAACCCAAGCATCACGATATAGATCAAGACGAACGTGATGAACGCGGGAAGGACACAAGTCGAACCAGAGCACTTGCTGCCCGAGACACTGGAGTACGCGAATAACACCGCCAAGCCGATGTAAAGGCACTGCACGGCGGCGGAGCGTAACTGATGCACAGCGTTGAAGCGCCAGAGATCTCGAAAGCGAAGGGTATACGTCAGCGTCATAGTGCGGTCTAACGTCCGAGCTAAAGGGCGCGCCACTGTTGGCGCGTCCCGCGACCGTAGGGAGCGAACTTGAGCGACGAGTTATGCCTGACCACGTGGCTTCCGAATGCCCATCGAAAGCACAGGCGTACATGCGTCACTTGCCGATACAGAAAATGTGCGTCCATCCTGAAGCTCCCACTCCAACACGAACATGCCTGATCCAACATCGCGAGCGGCCGGCCCGAGGCGATCAACCAGCATTCGAATTGTTGCACCTTTCGGAATGTCGCTGACCATTTGCGGCGGCTGTGGCTTGGCGCTTGCCGAAATGAAGCGCGTCTCCCAAACGCATGTTGCGAGAGTAGCTGTGCTTGTCACGGCACTAAGCAGTACACAAAGACAAAGACTAGTCAGGCGCATTTTTTTGAAAGGCATAACTTAATTTAGGGAGACTTCCTGTCCGCGTATCACGGCAGCCCTGTCTCCCTATTCCGGTTGAAAAAGGCGGAAAAAACATCTTGCCGTCAACAAGTTGCATCAATATACTGTATTCATGTACAGTCATAACAAGATCCCTGTTTCCGGCAGTTTTCCGTATTCGGTGGGTAATGCTGATACCGCCATGCGGCCAAAGTCTAGCGTGGCGCTACCCGCGCTGCAATCAACGCGCATTCTCGATCAGGTGCGCGAGCGCATTCGCTATCTGCATTACAGCATGCGCACCGAACAGTCATATCTGTATTGGATACGCTACTTTATTCGCTGGTCCGGCATGCGGCACCCGCGCGAAATGGGGGCGGAAGAAGTTACGGCGTTTTTGACCTTTCTGGCCAGCCAGCGCAAGGTGTCTGTGTCCACGCATCGCGTGGCGTTGTCCGCGCTGTTGTTCTTGTATCAGAAGGTTCTGGGCGTCGCCCTGCCCTGGCTCGATGGACTTGCGCGCCCCACCGTGCCGAGAAGGCTTCCCGTGGTGCTCACGCGCGAGGAAGTGGCGCGCGTGCTGGATCTTTTGCCGGGCACACACGGCGTATTGGCCCGGCTCTTGTATGGCACCGGCATGCGTATCACGGAGGCATTGCAGCTGCGTGTGAAGGATGTCGATTTCGATCATCGCGGCATCGTCATTCGCGAAGGCAAGGGATTCAAGGACCGCGTGGTGATGCTGCCCGAACTGCTGGCGGCCCCACTTAAGGAGCAGCTCGCGCATGCGCGCGCATGCTGGGCGCAGGACCAGGTGGACGAGCGGCCCGGCGTATACATGCCACATGCGCTGGAAAAGAAATACCCGAAGGCGGGAACGAGCTGGGCGTGGTTCTGGGTGTTCCCGCAAGCCAGCGTGTCCGAGGATCCCCGTTCCGGCATCGTGCGCCGGCATCACTTGTACGATCAAACCTTCCAGCGTGACTTCAAGCGGGCTGTGCAGCGCGCGGGGATTTCCAAACCGGCCACGCCCCATACACTGCGCCACTGCTTCGCCACGCATCTGCTGCAATCGGGCTACGACATTCGCAGCGTGCAGGAATTGCTCGGTCATGCCGATGTGAGCACCACCATGATCTACACGCATGTGCTCAAGGTGGCAGGGCGCGGTGTCATCAGCCCGCTAGACCGGATATAAAAACTCCAGCACTGGTGGGGCTTTCCGGGCATTTTTGCCCTGAAACCCGCACCAGTGCTGGAGTGTATCTTCTCGACGCTAAACAAATCCGCACTAGCTACAGCGGCTCCCCGATATACAAGGTGTGTCCCTGATCGTCGCGCAGCACGATCTCCTTGGTATTCCAGTCTGTCGTGTGCACGTCCTTCACCAGGACGACGCCCCGCGCCCTGATCTCCGCTGCAAACGTCGCCACATCGTCGCACTGCAAGTAGAGATGCAGATGCTCTTCGTCGTCCACGTAGGCGATCGACGGATCGCGCTCATCGACCAGCTTCAGGTGAATCGATTGGCAGCCTGCACTGATGCCCGCGTAGAAATCCTGGTGTCTGAATTCGAGAGAGAAACCGAGTTGCTCCGTGTAGAAGCGGATGGACGAATCCATGTCGGTGGTACGGAGCTGGGGGATGATGGCGGTGATGAGCATGTAAGGCTCCCGGCGAGCAATGGAAATTCAGTTTTGAAGTTCACGTTCTCCAAGCTGGCGATCTTGAGCGATGCGCTAGACATGCGGCTCTCTACTCATACGCAACGAACCAATAACCCAAAGGCCAAACAATCCGACACCGCAAAGCGCCAAGCCTGTCAGGTTCAACCAAATTGGGGGCGCAAATTTGGCGAGCAATGCGCCGACAAGCAAGACGGCGAATAGTACGGCTTGAACAATTCTCAGCGAGAGCGATGCGGAAGTCATAGCGACCATCTCGAGCGCTCCACCCTCTGCGACTTGGCTAGACGCCTCCGCCCGCGACCGTACGGCATCGACTTCAGCGGGGGATGCAACAGCAGAAAAATCACACGTCGAGCATGACCGTGTGCCCGCCGAATTGATAGCAGAGCACGCCTTGCAAACCCAATTGTAGTTAGGGCTCATGTCCGACAAACAAGAGCAGCAAGAAGTTGGGCCGTCATTTGTTCAAACGACTTTTCATATCAAGATACGCTGCTTCAATCAGTTTCGTCAGCGCCACCGCGTCAACTTCACCCTCAGGCTTGATCTTCACATGCCGCATAAACTTGCCCGTACCTTCCAACAGTCCGCGCGGATCTGGCAGTTCGGCGCCAAGAAAGAACCCGACATTGACATGCGCCGTGAACGAATTGACGTAGCAGAACGCCGCCTCGCCTACGCATGCGGTGGGATGGCCGTCGTGCAGCAATTCGCGGACATCATCGCCGCAGTTGCGCATCACTTCAAACCAATACTGTGCGATGACACCCAAAGCGCCGGAATGCTCTTGCATCCAATCTTCAATTGCGGGCTCGCGCTTTACCGCGCTGGGGAAAAGCATCAACCGGCTCATGGTGATCACTTTCTCGCAGAATAGGAAAGTGGCGACAGCTCTTCAACTTGCGGCAGTACGCGCGGCGCATCACCGGGCAGACCGTAAACCTCAATGCCACTCAAAACGCCGCCACACTCATAGATGAAAATACCCGCAAGATTATCTGGCTCGCCAAAGAGGAAGTCACCCAACGTGACCATGCCGGGTTCCGGCTTTGAAATTCCTTTGATCTCAAAATCTAGGCTCGCGCAGCCGCATTTGCAGCGCCAAGGCGTTACCTCGGCTTGGTCCAATTGATTGAGAAATTTGGCGTTGTCAGCGCCGCCTTGCTGCAACATGTATCGCGCCAACTTGAATTCAGCGTCGGTCAGCGGGCGTTTCGTTTCGGCGACACTCATATCGGCAACTTGATTGGCATTTGTTGCGCCATGATGCCACGACCATGAATTCTCACGCGCCAAAACAAATCAAACGGATACGACGAATACGGATAGACAAAAACAAAAGCTCCAGCACCCGCGCGGCTTTCCGGGCATTTCTGCCCCGAAACCCGCGCCAGTGCTGGAGCTTTATGTCGTTACGCTAAGTAGATTGACTATGAACTACGCCGCTTCGCGGCTCGCGCGCTTGCGCTCGTGTTCGAGCAGGAAGCGTTTGCGGATACGGATGGTCTTCGGCGTGATTTCGACCAATTCGTCGTCGTCAATGAACTCGATCGCGGATTCCAGCGTCAAGCGAATCGGCGGCGTCAGGGTCACCGCTTCGTCGGTGCCCGAGGCACGAACGTTGGTGAGCTTCTTGCCCTTGATCGGATTGACGACGAGATCATTGTCGCGGCTGTGAATGCCGATGACCATGCCCTCGTATAAACGGTCGCCCGGCGAGACAAACATGCGGCCGCGATCTTCCAGGTTCCACAGCGCATACGCCACAGCGTCGCCCTGCTCGCCCGAGATCAGTACGCCATTGTGGCGCGAAGGTAGGTCGCCCTTGATCGGCGCGTATTCGTCAAACACGTGGCTCTTGATGCCGGTGCCGCGCGTCATGTTCATGAAATCCGACTGGAAGCCGATCAGGCCGCGCGCCGGGATGCGATAGTCGAGGCGTACGCGGCCACGTCCGTCCGGCACCATGTCGAGCATGTCCGCCTTACGCGTGCCCAGCGCTTCCATCACTGCGCCCTGATGCGATTCATCCACGTCGACCGTGAGCATTTCGTATGGCTCGCACTTCTGGCCGTCGATATCCTTCAGCACCACACGCGGCTTGCCGACGGCGAGTTCATAGCCTTCGCGACGCATGTTTTCCAGCAGAATCGTGAGGTGCAATTCGCCGCGGCCGGAAACAAGGAACACGTCGGTGTCCTGCGTTTCTTCCACGCGCAACGCAACGTTGACCAGCAGCTCTTTATCCAGACGCTCGCGGATCTGGCGGCTGGTGACGAACTTGCCCTCGGTGCCGGCGAACGGTGAGGTATTGACCTGGAAATTCATGGTCAGCGTCGGCTCGTCCACGCCCAGCATCGGCAGCGCTTCCGGGCCTTCGGTGCCGGCGATGGTGCAGCCAATGGACAAATCGTCGATGCCGTTGATCAGCACGATTTCACCGGCGTCGGCCTGTTCCATATTGACCTTGTTCAGGCCCTGGAACGATTGAACCTGATTGACCTTGGCGCGCTTTTGCGTGCCGTTGGCCATCACCATCACTTCCTGGCCCGGCTTCAGCTTGCCGCGACGAATGCGGCCGATGCCGATGCGACCGACGTAGCTCGAGTAATCGAGCGCGGAAATTTGCAGCTGCAGCGAACCTTCGGCGACCGTCGGCTCCGGCACGTGCTTCAACACGGTGTCGAACAGCGCACGCATGTCGGTGGTCGGGTTCTTCCAATCCATCGTCGCCCAGCCGTTCAAGGCGGACGCGTACACGATCGGGAAATCGAGCTGTTCTTCGGTGGCACCCAGCTTGTCCATCAATTCGAATGTGTGGTTGATCACCCAGTCCGGACGCGCACCGTCGCGGTCGATCTTGTTCACCACCACGATGGGGCGCAATCCCAGCGCAAGCGCTTTCTTGGTCACGAAACGCGTTTGCGGCATCGGGCCTTCGACAGCATCGACCAACAGCAGCACGCTATCCACCATCGACAACACGCGCTCCACTTCGCCACCGAAGTCCGCATGGCCGGGGGTGTCGACGATATTGATATGCACGCCCTCGTAATCGATGGCGGTGTTCTTGGCGAGAATGGTGATGCCGCGCTCTTTTTCCAGGTCGTTGGAGTCCATCACGCGCTCGGCGACGTGCTGGTGGGCGGCAAAGGTGCCGGCCTGTTGCAGGAGCTTGTCGACCAGCGTGGTTTTACCGTGGTCAACGTGGGCGATGATGGCGATATTGCGTAATGCGCGCGGCATGAAAAACTTTCGGGTATCGGTAGTGAGTGGCGGTATGAATGACGCCAGTCGAGAACCGGCATCGGATAACCCGAAATTCTAACATGTGCACCGCACAAAACACCAGAAAAATTATATTTTTCAGTGGTTTATAGGCGCCTCATGACCCTATCGCCAGTCTTGAGGCCGTCCCACGGAAAGCCCTGTCCCGCAGGGACTTCCGTTGGTCGCAGCGCTCTCCGGTTCAGCAGGCGCAAAGCGATGCTTTGCGAAATCCCTGCTTCACCCTTCCGTATTGCGCATCCAGTCGGCCGTCTGCATAAAAGACTGCGCAAGGCGTTTCCGCAGCGATTCTTCTAGCCCGGTGTCTGCCATCGCGCGCTTCATGCACGCCATCCATTGATCTCGCTCGCTTGACGCGATTGCGTACGGCATATGACGCGCACGCAATCGCGGATGACCGAACTCCTGTTCGTACAACGGCGGCCCGCCCAGCCAGCCCATCAGGAACTTGTAGAGCTTCTCGCGCGATCCCTCTAGCGTGGGTGGATGTAACTTGCGGATACCGAAATAGTCCGGGTCTTCATCCATCAGATCGTAGAACCGATCGACCAGTTTTCGCACCTGCGGCTCGCCACCAACCAGGTCGTAAGGCGTCAGCGGATGACGCGGCTCATCAATGTCGTTTGTCATATGTGCATTTTAGCAACACGGTCACAATTGCCATTGATTGGTTACGGTATATTCGGGCCATTGGACCAAAGCAAATGACAATAAAAAAGTATCTCGCACTCAAGATAGATGTAGACACACTGAAGGGAACCAGGCTGGGCGTACCGGCGCTGCTGACGGCGCTGAAAAAGCATCAAGCCGGCGCTACGTTTCTGTTCAGCCTCGGCCCCGATCACACCGGGCGCGCGATCAAACGCGTGTTCCGCAAGGGCTTTCTCGGCAAGGTGAAGCGCACCTCAGTGGTAGCGCACTACGGCTTTCCCACGCTGCTCTACGGCACACTACTGCCCGGCCCCGATATTGGTAAGCGCTGCGGCGACATCATGCGCAAGACGCGCGACGAAGGCTTTGAAGTCGGCATCCACACCTGGGATCACGTGCGCTGGCAGGACGGCGTAAGCGAGGCCAGTGCGGCATGGACGCGCCGCGAGATGGAACAGGCTCAGAACCGCTTCGCCGATATTTTCAAAACTCCCGCGCTCACGCACGGCGCCGCCGGCTGGCAGATGCCCAAGCATGCGCTGCGCATGACACAGGAAATGGGTTTCGCCTATTGTTCAGACGGTCGCGCCGCAACGGGTGAAGGCACGCCGCACTTCCCGGTAGTCAATGCCGAAATCATCGATTGCCCGCAACTGCCGACCACATTGCCGACGCTCGACGAACTGATCGGCCTTGATGGCTGCACCGAAGCCAATGTGCATGAGCGCCTGCTGGCACTGACCTCGGCTGAGCCGCCCGCCATCTCCGCCTCACGCCAGCCGATGTGCGCGCATGTGTTCACGTTGCATGCCGAGTTGGAGGGCATGCGCCTGCTACCCGTATTCGAAAAATTGCTGGCCGGCTGGAAGGAGCAAGGCTACGAACTGGTGGGGACCGACACGGTCTATCAAAATCTGGACCGCGCGCATTTGCCGTACTTTGAAGCGCGTACCGGCAGCCTGGAGGGCCGCAGTGGCACACTGCTGGTTCAGGGCAAGCCGTTTTTGCCGGCAAGTTCTATGCTGGCGGCGGCGTAACCGCGACTGCATAAATTTTTCCGCAACAAATGCCGAATAGCATTCGGCAACTCAGGAGCAAATTCAGATGCCAAAAGCCATTCCCGATTTTGAAGTCGCCGCTACCGGCAACCAGCGCTTTTCCAGCGCCGCATTTCGCGGCCATCCCTACGTCGTTTACTTCTACCCCAAGGACGATACGCCCGGCTGTACGCTGGAAGGCCAGCAGTTCCGCGATCTGCACAAGGAATTCATCAAGGCTGGCGTGATGGTGTTCGGTGTGTCGCGCGACAGCGTCGCCAGCCATGAGAAATTCAAGGCCAAGATGGGTTTTCCTTTCGACCTGTTATCCGACGGCGATGAAGTGATGTGCAAAGCCTTTGACGTCATTCACGAGAAGAACATGTATGGTAAGAAAGTGCTCGGCATCGTCCGCTCGACTTTCCTCGTCGGCCGCAGTGGCGAGATCGTTCAGGAATGGCGCGGCGTGAAGGTCGATGGTCACGCGGCAGCGGTATTGAACGCCGTGAAAAGCGTGTCATAATCGATTCACAGCAAGGCACACGACGAATTGATTCCACTATTTCCGATGAACCCTCTTGCAGCGACAGCTGCGGGAGGGTTTTTCACTTTTGAGTTCCCCATTTTGTGTCAATAAAGCGAGGCAACCACTTGGCTCCCAGACCCGGCAACGCAAAACCTTCGGCCCCCAAAGTCAGCACCAAGCTGTTCGTGCTCGATACCAATGTTCTGATGCACGACCCGACCTCGTTGTTCCGTTTCGAGGAGCACGATGTTTATCTGCCGATGATCACGCTGGAAGAGCTGGACAACAACAAGAAAGGCATGACCGAAGTCGCGCGCAACGCGCGTCAGGCTTCGCGCTTTATCGACGATATCGTTTCCAGCCAGGAAAGCGATATCGAGAACGGTGTTTCGCTGAAGGACTTTGGCACCAAGCAGGCGTCCGGCAGTCTGCTATTGCAGACACGTCCGGTCAGCGTGGAATTTCCTTCCGCCCTGCCCGACAGCGGCAAAGCCGATAACCAAATCCTTGCCGTCGCGCTGGACCTGCAGCATCACAATCCGAAACGCAGCGTGGTGCTGGTGTCGAAAGACATCAATATGCGCATCAAGGCGCGCGCCATCGGTGTGGCCGCTGAAGACTACTTCAACGACAAGGTGCTGGAGGATACCGATCTCCTCTACACCGGCATGCGCGAACTGCCCAAGGATTTCTGGGACAAGCATGGCAAGGATATCGAGTCATGGCAGGAACACGGTCGCACGCTGTATCGCATCAAGGGGCCATTGGTCGCCAGCCTCAACGTCAATGAATTTGTTTATCAGGATGACGACAAGCCTTTCTATGCGCTGGTCGCGGCACAAGAAGGCAAGACCGCCGTTCTGAAAACGCTGAAGGACTACACCCACCAGAAAAACAATATCTGGGGCATCGTCGCACGCAACCGCGAACAGAATTTCGCGTTGAACGCGTTGATGGATCCGGAGATCGATTTCGTCACCCTGCTCGGCCAGGCCGGTACCGGCAAGACCCTTCTGACACTGGCCTCCGCGTTGATGCAGACCTTGGAATACAAGGTCTACTCGGAAATCATCATCACCCGCGTGACCGTGCCGGTGGGCGAGGACATCGGCTTCCTGCCGGGAACCGAAGAAGAAAAAATGAATCCATGGATGGGAGCGCTCGAAGATAACCTCGATGTGCTCAACTCCACCGACGATGAGGCAGGTGATTGGGGCCGCGCTGCGACGCGCGACCTGATCCGTTCGCGCATCAAGGTGAAATCGCTCAACTTCATGCGGGGCCGGACATTTCTCAACAAATTCCTGATCATCGACGAAGCGCAGAATCTCACGCCGAAGCAGATGAAGACGTTGATCACCCGCGCAGGCCCCGGCACCAAGGTGGTATGCCTGGGCAATATCGCGCAGATCGATACGCCGTATCTGACCGAGGGCTCGTCGGGGCTGACGTATGTGGTCGACCGCTTCAAGGGTTGGACGCACTCTGGTCATATCACCCTGCAACGCGGCGAGCGCTCGCGTCTGGCGGATCACGCGGCGGAAGTGTTGTAGCAGTGCGGCAAACGCTGCTCGCGCTGCTGATATTCATTCCGCTCGCAAGCAGCGCTCAGACACAGGCATCCGCTCCCGCAACCGTGCCCGCCAATGCGGCAACCACCTCCAATGCGGTTCCCGCTGCCGCACTGGACACTCCGGCGCAAACGGCCGCGAAGAAGCTGCCCAAGGATTTCATCAACGCCAAGCCGCAGCGATTTTCGGCGGCGGAAAAGAGCCGCGTCGAGCCGGTCACGCGTCTCGATGAAATCCTGATCGAGGGCCGCATCGACCCGGAGGATTACGTCGGCCCGAAGAAAGCGCCGATGGCGCAATTCCGCGAACGGCTGGAAAAGGCCCCCTCCCCCATGACACCGAAGGAAAAAACCCAGCTGGCCCTGTGTTTCATCGGCCTGTGCGGCATAGGCTATGGGCCTGACGGCGTACCGCCCGAGCCCAGCCGCGATGCCAAGCGGGATGCGCGTCTCAACCAGTCCACGACGCAGTTGAACAGCCAGTTTCGCGGCACCGTGCAGTAAAGGAGATGCGGCGGCGCAGCAAATTCGCCGCGGTAAAGCCCTACGCCACATCGGGTAAGATGCGGCATTCATCACTCGTCGCCTGATCGACAGGCGCATCCCACTCCTCGGTCCAGAATGAAACGCGGTTTCTACACCATCATGGCGGCGCAGTTCTTTTCCTCGCTCGCCGACAACGCGTTGTTCATCTCCTGCATCGCCCTGATCCAGATGCTGCAAGGCCCGAGCTGGATGACACCAATGGTGAAATGGGGCTTTGCCGTTTCCTACGTGGTGCTGGCAGCCTTCGTCGGCGCTTTCGCCGACGCGATTCCCAAGGGCCGGGTGATGTTCATCACCAATGCAATCAAGATCGTCGGCTGCTTCGCGATTTTCTTTTTCGATTTCATGAAGCTGCCCGGCAACAGCGAATTCTGGATTGTGTTCGCCGGCTACATGATCGTCGGCATCGGCGCCGCCATGTATTCACCCGCGAAGTACGGCATCCTCACCGAGCTGCTGCCCGCGGATCAGCTGGTCAAGGGCAATGGCTGGATCGAAGGCCTGACCGTGGTTTCCATCATTTTCGGCACGGTGCTGGGCGGCGCGCTGATCAGCCCGAAAGTCTCGTCCTGGCTGTTGTCGTTCGACATGCCGCTGGTCGACACCGGTGTCGATACGCCGCCCGAGGCTGCGATTCTGGTGATCGCCGTGTTCTACGCCATCGCCGCGATTTTCAACCTGAACATTCCGGACACCGGCGCGCGTTATCCCAAGCAGGAAAAAAATCCGATCAGGCTGGTGACAGATTTCTGGCATTGCGTGGAAACGTTGTGGAAAGACAGGCTCGGCCAGATTTCGCTCGCCGTGACCACCTTGTTCTGGGGTGCCGGCGCCACGCTGCAACTGATGGTGCTGGAGTGGGGCAAGTCGCACCTCGGCCTGCGGCTGGACCAGGCCTCCATGCTGATGGGCGTGGCCAGTGTCGGTACCATCGTCGGCGCCATCATCGCCGGCCGCTATATGACGCTGAAAAATTCGCTGACCGTGCTGCCATTCGGCATCGGCATGGGCTTCGTCGTCATGTTGATGCCGTTTACCCACACCATGATTCCGGTTTGCCTGCTGCTGATCATCATCGGCGGACTGGGCGGATTCTTCGTCGTGCCGATGAATGCACTGTTGCAGCATCGCGGTCATGTGCTGTTGTCGGCGGGACATTCGATCGCGGTGCAGAATTTCAACGAGCAACTGAATATCCTTCTGATGGTCGCGGTGTATTCGGTGATGCTGTCGTTCCACTTTTCGATCAACACCATCATCGTTCTGTTCGGCGGCTTTGTCGCCGCGATGATGATCCTGATCCTGTACTGGAATCGCCGCAACCATCGGCTGGATCCGCAGCTGGACCAATTGATCGGCATTGAAAAAGGCGCGCCCCCCACGCATTTCGCCGAACGACCACACTAAGCGGCCGCGCTGAATCTGTACCCGCATAAACGGGAAAAACTCCAGCACTGGTGCGGCTTTCAGAGGAAAAGCGCCCCGAAAGCCGCACCAGTGCTGGAGTTTTACTTTACGGCTACATCACCACGGGTGCATCAGGCTGCTCATTTTTCTCATCGCCACGCGCAGGAAATGCATGCGCCAGTTCCGCGCCGATCTTATCGATGCCGATCACGCTGCCGTTGAGAAAATCGCCCTTGCGATAACGCAGCTCGATTTCCTTGCAGATCGCGCGCCATCGCTCCTCGCCGACTTCGCGATGTATGCCGCGATCGGCGACGATCTCGACCTTGCGGTCGGCCAACAGCACATAAACCAGCACGCCATTGTTTTCTTCCGTATCCCAGACACGCAACATGGAATAGACATCGACGGCGCGCTGACGCGAACCGACATCGGCCCAAAGTTGTCCGGTAGTCAGTTCCGCCTCGACCACGAAGCGCACCTGCCCGCGATGCGTCTTCTCGCCGGCCGCGACAGCGTGCTGAATTGCATCAAGGGTGGCCCGCGGAAAGCAACGTCGCACCTCGATTGGCGACATCCAGACGTGGCGGAAAAAACGTTTGACGAATTCCATGCTACCAATCCCCCGACGCGCCGCCGCCGTCGAAGCTGCCGCCACCGCCGCTGAAACTGTCGGATGAGCCGCCACTCCAGCTGCCGCTACCGGAACTGCCGCTGCTCCAGCCACCACTCGACCAGCCGCTGCTGCGACGTCCGCTGGAAAAATTGATCGCGCCCATCATCAGCACCACCAGGAACACAATTACCGCCGCGGCAATTGGAAACAGCAGCCCGCCGGCAATCCACCACGCCGCGGCCCCGGTCACACCGGCAGTCGCGCCCGCGCCAAGGAAACGTCCCAGCAATGAGCGCAGCAACGGCCCGACAAACAACGCGGCAATCACGCCGAGAACAAGAAAGCCTTCATAACTGGTGTTCTTCACCGCCACCCGTTTTTTCTGTGGCGGTGGCAGCGCCTCGCCCTGTAGCACGCTGATGATCTTGTCCACGCCCTGCTCGATGCCGCCTGCAAAATCTCCCGCGCGGAATTTTGGCGCAACAATTTCGGCAATGATGCGTTTCGACATCGCATCGGTCAACACACCCTGCACCCCCGGGCCGGTCAGGATCTGCAGCTTGCGGTCATTCTTGGCGATGAGGAACAACACGCCGTCATCGACGCCCTTGCGTCCCAGCTTCCACGCCTCGCCAACACGGATTGCGTAATCGAAAATCGCTTCCGGCTGCGTGGTACCGACAATCAGCACTGCGATCTGCGCGCCTTTCTGCGATTCGAACTGCTTCAGCTTGGCTTCGATTCGTCCCTCATCCGCCGCCGACAACGTCGCCGTGGTATCGGTGACGCGCTCTTTCAGCGGCGGAATCGGTTGCGGATCGCCCTCGGCGGCGTGGACCGCAATCGCGGCCCACACGACCAGCACGGCGAAGATACGCATCAGCACGCCACGTGCCTGCGAACCCACGGCTTGGCTCCTCGCGTTCAGCGCCTGCTTACTTGGTCGGTGCAGGTGCGGGAGCCGTGGTCGGCGCCGGTGCTGGTGCCGGAGCAGGCTTGGCACCAAAATCAACCTTGGGCGCCGTCGAGATCGCCTTTTCGTTTTCTACCGTGAATTGCGGTTTCACCGAGTAACCGAACAACATCGCCGTCAGATTGGTCGGGAACTGGCGTGTGAGGATGTTGTAGCCCTCGATGCTCTCCGTATATTTCTTGCGCGCAACGGTAATGCGGTTTTCCGTGCCTTCGAGTTGCGATTGCAGATCGCGGAAGTTGGCGTCCGATTTCAGTTGCGGATAGTTCTCCGACACCACCAGCAGGCGCGACAAGGCGCCCGACAAATCGCTTTGTGCCTTCTGGAAATTCTGCATCGCCTGCGGATTGTTCAGCACGCTCTCGTCGATCTTCATCTGGCCGACACGCGAACGCGCTTCGGTCACACCGAGCAGCACGTCCTTTTCCTGCTGGGCAAAGCCCTGCACGGTGGCGACGAGATTGGGGATCAGGTCGGAGCGGCGCTGGTATTGATTCAATACTTCAGCCCACGCCTTCTTGACCGACTCGTCCTTGGTCTGGAAGTCGTTGTAGCCACAGCCGGACAGCGACAAGATCGCGGTCAACCCCAACAACAAAGCCCATTTACGCATGATTGCTCCCGTGAAATTTGGGCGATCAAATGATCGCGCCGGATAAGTGAGTGCGATTCTAGCCTTTGCAAGACCCAATGTTACGCACTGCGATGAATCAACGCGTAGCGTTGACGAATGCCCGTTTGGCGAACATCAAATCCTCCCACGATTTCCATTTCTCGGCAGGTGTGCGCAGCATGTAGGAGGGATGATAAGTCGCCACCACCGGAATACCGCGATATTCCAGCATCTTGCCGCGCAGCGACGCCATGCTGGCCTCCGAGCCGGTGAGGCGGGTGACGGCGGTCTTGCCCAGCGCCACGATCAGCTTGGGCTTGATCAGGTCTATCTGCCGGTCGAGGAACGGCGCGCAAGCCTGCGCTTCCTCGATGGACGGCGTGCGGTTGCCCGGCGGACGGCATTTGACGACATTGGCAATGTACACCTCGCGCCCGCGCCGCAAGCCGGCTGCCGCCAGCATGGCATCGAGCAATTTACCGGCCTGGCCAACAAAAGGTTCGCCTTCCTGGTCTTCGTCCGCACCCGGACCTTCACCGATGAATAGCCACGGCGCTTCGGTGGCGCCCACCCCGAGGACTGCCTGCTTACGCTGCTTGCACAGCACGCAGGCGCTGCAGTTGGCTGATTCGTCGCGCAGCCCCTGCCAGTCGAGCTGTGCGATGCGTCCTGCGCGCGCCGGGTCGGCAACGATTTCCACTACCCTGGCGACGGGTGCGGGTTTAAACGAACGCGGCGGCGATGCTCGCGGCGGCTCGACACTTGCCGGCTTGTTCGCAGGCTTGCTCGCCTGCGGCTGAGGAGCCGGGCGGCCACGAGCGGATTCATCCGGCTGGCCCACGACAACTTCGCTGTCGCCAGTCGTCGTCGCTGCGGCCTGCTGCTGCAGCGCGATATACGGCCACAGCTCCAGTTCGCGTAGCGCGTCTTCGTCGAATCCGGCGTTCATGATCATTCAGTTCTCGCTCAAATTCAGACCGAGGAACAAGGCGTCCTCGCGGCCGGTCACGGCAGGATAGTAGTCGCGCCGCAGACCCAGCTGGCGAAAACCGAAGCGGTCGTACATTTGCCGCGCATGGGCGTTCGACGGCCGCACTTCGAGATAGAGCATCTCGATCCCCTGCTTGCGCGACTCTTCGATGAGATGCCGCAAGAACAAGGCGCCCACGCCGCGTCCCTGCCAGCGGCTGGCGACAGCGAGATTCAGCAGATGCGCTTCTTCCAGCGCGTTCATCACGATGGCATAGGCGATCAGTTCGTCCTGCGCCCAAGCACCGGTGCACTGGTACCCGCTGTACAACGAATCGCGAAAGTTGCCGATGGTCCAGGGAAAAACATAAACGCTGGCCTCGATCGCGGCGACCGCCGGCATGTCCTCCTCGCGCAGGGGTTGCCAGTGAATCGCCGGCAATGGCGGCGCAGCGAGTACCGCGCTCATGCCGCTCTTTCCTTTGCATGGTCCTTCGCATTTTCCTTGCTAGCGTGATGCTCACGCCGCTCTTCAATCGTCATCGCCACCTTGTTGCGCAGGTAAAGTGGCGCAGCCTGCGAGGCGTGCAGCGCGCTGGAGATACCCAGTTGACCAATCTGCCGCGCGGCAATAGTGGCCACGTCACGCGCAGACGGCAGCGCAGCGTGCGTCGTTGCCGAAATTGAGTCGCCGTAACGCGCTGCAAGCGCTGCGGAAAGCGGCTCGACATCAAACGCACTACCAATGCCATGCCAGCCTGAGCCATCAAGCGACGGCAGGTCGGTCGGTTTCACCAACACCGGCGACACAGAATCCTGCCAGCGATCGTCACGCCAGACATAAGCCGCGAAATAAATTTCGCTCATGCGCGCATCCAGCGCCACCAGCACGCGCTCGGCACCGGTTGCATTGCGGCACTGCTCAGCGAGCGCCATCTGCGTCGGCACCGGCACCACCGGCTTGCTGGCCCCCAGCGCCATGCCTTGCGTCAGCCCGCAGGCAATCCGCACGCCGGTGAACGAACCCGGCCCCTGACCAAAGGCAATCGCATCCATGTCCGCCAGCTTCAATCCCGCCTCGGCCAGCAGCTCATGAAGCAGCGGAATCGTCAGTTCGGAATGGCGCTGTCCGGCATCGACCTCGCGCGCGAACACGCGCTCGCCATGCATGACAGCCAGCGACAGACGTTCGGTGGAGGTTTCGAGGGCGAGGAGCTTGGACATGCGTACGAAAACGATCTGACGATCAAAGCCGCATTATCCTGCAATCAGGTTGGCTTGGGCCGGATCGGCACCATAGAGCGTGATCGCGCCCACCCCCAAAATGGCGTCAGTTTCGAGGGAAATTGTGAAAACTCCCTATTCGGCGCGGATTTCCAGCTACTTTTGTCCGGAAACCCGCACCAATGCTGGAGTTTTGCTTTGCAGCTTTAGTAGGTCAGGCCTTGATCAAATCCAGCGCCGCAAACTTCCCGCCCAGCACTTTGGCCGAATCGCCCTGCCACCACTTGTCGATGACGGTGGCGTACATGCTGCGGAAATCGACCGCGAACGGCAGGTTGCCGTTGCCGTCGAGGCGGTCGAGGCGCGGGCCTTCGCCGTAGAGCCCACCCTTCACTTTGCCGCCGGTGACGAAGTGCACGCTGGCGGTGCCGTGGTCGGTGCCTGAGCTTTGGTTCTCTTTCGGCCGGCGGCCGAACTCGGCGTAGGTCATCACCAGCGTGGAGTTCCAGCGGTTCAATTCTTCCATCGCCGACTTGAGCGCGGCGATACCTTCGGCCAGTTCCTTCAGCAGGTTGGCGTGGGTGCCGAGCTGGTTGGCATGGGTATCGAAGCCGGTGAGCGTGAGGCGTATGGTGGCGATGCCCGCCTTGCTTGCCACCAATTGCGCTGCCGTGCGCACCTGGTTGCCAAAACCATTGCGCGGGAACTCGGTCTTGAAAGCGAAATTGGTGTTGAGCTTGCCGGCAGCGTGAAGGATTTCCTGCTCGACGGCGAGGATATGCTTCAGCGCGCTGTTGCGCTGGTCGCTGCCCGCCTGTGCGAGGCGTGCATTGCGCAGGAACTGCGCGGTATCGGCCAGCGCGATGGTGCGCACGCCCTGGCCGGACAACGGCCCCATATCGCTGGAGCCGACGACAACGCCATCTGCCGCGAACTGCTTTGGTGCGGGAACGGCGTTGAAAGCACGCGCCAGCCAGCCGGCGTCCAGGTATTCCTCGCTTTTGGATGCCGTGTCCCAGATTTCGATCGAACGGAAATGCGACAAGTTGGGATTGGGATAACCCAGCCCCTGCACCACGGCGAGCTCCTTGTTGTCCCACAACGCCATCAGCGGTTTCAATGATGGGTGCAGGCCTTCCTGTTCGGACAATTGCAGCACCTGGTCGCGGGCAATCGCGATACGCGGACGCAGACTCGCGTAAGCCGGATTGGCGAAGGGCACCACCGTGTTCAAGCCGTCGTTGGCGCCCTTTAGCTCGATCAGGATCAGCAGGTTGCCATAAGGTGTGGTGTTGGCGGGGGTCGGCGCAGGCGCGGCCCAACTCACGCCATTGAAAGTACCAGCCAGAGGAACACTGGCCGCGGCGCCCAGTGTTTGCAGAAAGTGACGTCGATTCATGTCCATTCCTTTTTTGAGCTGCTCATTTGAGTTGATAAGCGGGGTCGGCCACCAATTGCCGCGCCCAGTCGGCGGGTTTCTCGGCCGCAGTTTTGCTGTTCTGCGGTGCCATCGCCAGCACCACCCGGGTCATGGTTTCGCGTGCTTCCGGGCGCCCGTCCTGTACAAACGTCTCGGCCCATTTATCCAGGTTCCAGCGTATGCCGCCCATCTGCCGTTCCATCTGGCGCTGCTGGCGCGCTTCGCGCCCCGGCGGCGGCGGGGCGCCGGTCATCACTGCCATCTCGTCCATATTGCGCAGCGCCACTTCCATGCGGTCCTCGTTGCGGAACAGGCGATCGATCAGTTGCTTGCGGCCCAGCAAAGTGGCGGAATTAATCCATGCTTCGCCACCCGGCCAGCCCTTTACGTTCGGCGGCGAGAACACGTTCTGCCCCAGCAACGCAGCCGCCAGCACGAATGGCCGCATATTCGGTGTATCAATCTCGAACTGCTTCATCGTGCCGACAACGAACTCCACCGGCGACTTGATCAGCGCGGCGCGATTGTCCATCGAATAAAACGCGTCCGAGGTCAGCATGGTGCGCATCAGCTTGGCGATGTTGTAGCCACTTTCGCGAAACTCTTCGGCCATTTTCTTGACCTGCGCTTCATCGGGCGTGGGAGAAACAAATTCCTTCCACAGCTTGCGCGTGAGGAACTGCGCAGTCTCCGGTTTGCGCAAGAGGATGTCGATCACCTGATCGCCGTCGAAATTACCCGATTTACCCAGCACCGTCTTCACGCCATAGTCGTGAATGCCGCGGCGGAACATGTATTGGCCGGTCTCGCGATCGACGCTCCAGCCGGTGAAGGCACGCGCGGCTTCCTTGATGTCTTTCTCGGTGTAGTGCCCCTCGCCCAGCGTGAACAGTTCCATCACTTCGCGGGCGAAGTTCTCGTTGGGCTGTTCCTTGCGGCTATTGGCGCCGTCGAGATAAATCAGCATCGCCGGATCGCGCGCGATCTGCCGCAGCATCGAATTGAAATTGCCCAGCGCATTGCGACGCAGCATCACGTTCTGGTTGTAGAGCAGCGGCGTGAAGCGCACTTTCTGCTGGCTGGTGGCGAAGTGGTTGTGCCAGAACAGCGTCATCTTTTCCGTCAGCGGCGAAGGCGTGGTCAACATTTCGCGGAACCACCATTCGCGCAGCTCGAACGCATGTTCGACATTCTTGCGTTGCTCGGCCATGCGGTCTTCCTGCGACATCGCTTGAAGCTTGGCGGGAGACGGCGGCGCATCGTTGACCCAGGCGGGCGGCTTTTGCAGGGCTTCGGTCTGAACGGCGCGCAGCAGCTTGTCGGCAGCTTCCGCGCGCGTCAGCGTGGCAAAGCTACGTATGTCGGCATCGGTCGCGGCAAAACCGGTGCGGTTCAGCAAATGCCTTGCCGACTCGGCGCCGATCACCGGTTTCGATTCGGCCGCATTGGCCAGCGGTGCAATCAGCAGAATCGCCAGCAACGCCGGCGCGTACAAGGAGAGTAGATGTTTTTTCATGGTCGTTTTCATCCGGCTATTTTGCGGCAAACGTATCTTTGGCGGCGAGTACTGACTTGTAGCCGGCGTCGTTGCTTGCGGCGAGCCATTTTTCCGCCACAGTGTCGCTCTTTAGCGTCGCATTCCAGAACGCCAGCGTACCGGCCTTGACATCAGCCTGGATCTCGCGATCGCGCCCGGTTTCCTTGCGCCGGCCGCCCAGCTCGTGGCCGCCGAATACCATGTGGTCGCCACCGTCGAACACCACCAGATACTTGCCGCCCGCGGGCATGTTTTCGTAAGGCAGCATGCGATGCTGGTATTGCGTGTCATCTTCGAGAATGCTGCCGTCCTCAGTGCCCGTGATCGACATGAACGGAATGCGGATATCGCCGAACTGCTGCGCAAGCCTCATCTTGTTGCGCGCATTGGGGCTGAAGGCAATCGACGACACGATGCGCGACTCGATTCCCGCCTGGCCGCCCAGCGTAGGCGCCTTCTGGCCGGAGACGGCCAGTGTAGTCTGTGCACCGAACGAGTGCCCGGACATGCCGATGCGCTTCGCGTCGGCGTTGATGAATTCTCTTTCCATTGCCGCTGTTCGGCGGATGATCTCGTCGATCGCGAATTTCACATCGTTGACCCTGAGGCCCAGATTGTTCAGTGTCATGCCGGCTTTCATGCTGGTCACGATTTCGCGCGGCGGCTTGCCTTTCCATAGCGACTCATCGCTGCCGGCATGCTGCATCGCCACCACCACATAACCGTGGCTGGCCCAGTGTTCGGCCCACAACCGGCCGCCATCGCGGTTACCGCCCAGGCCGTGGGAAAACAACACCACTGGAAAGCGGCTCGAAGATGACGTATCGCTTGCCGACTGCGGCGAGTAAATCTTCACCGGCACATCGCGCTTGCGCGCGTCGTCGCGCCAGACTTGTTCGGTCACCTTGACCGCGAAAGCGCCTTTTGCTGCGTAGTCGATGGCTGGTGCGGCGGCGGGTGCCTTGGCATCGGCGGTCTGTGCATCCGCGTCGTTTTGCGAAATAACGAACGCCAGCGCGCACGAAGTCGCCACCACCAGCAGATACTTCCAAACCATCGGCCATGCTCGCTTCATTCTCTTTCCCTGTCCCTTGAGTACGCACTTGTCAGCAATGCATGAAACATGCCGAGCGGCAGGTGCCGCCCGGCAGCAGAGTGCTTACGACTGCCTGGGTTTGCGGCCACCATTTTTTTCATGGAAGGCACGCATTTCTTCCTTGGTGATGAAGCCGTCCTTGTTGGTGTCGATGGCGTCGAAATTCTTCGCCAGACGCGGCAACGAGGCATTGGCTTCTTCGCGGCTGATCTTGCCGTCGCCGTTCTTGTCGGCGGCTTTCAGGCGCTCGTGCATTTTCTGCGCACGATCGCCCTTGGCGCCGTCGGCAGATGCGTCGGCAAATGCAGCGGGTGCCGCGAACGCGGTGGCAAGAAGGGTGGCCAACAAGCCGGTTTTCAGTGATTTCATGACGTTCTCCAATAAACTGTTGAGGGGGCGCCGATGCCGTTCGATATCGTTTCATCCAACGCCATCAGGTTAAGCAATAGAACGCGCAAAGTCATTGCAGGTTGCCGCCGCTTGGTAACCGCTTGTAACCCGCACGGTCGCTGCCAGCCGTTTGCTAACATTTACTTACAACTGGTCCCCGTCCACCACGCCTTCGCAAGTCGCCCTCCTCTAACATGCCGTCATGAGCCAATCCACACCGCCCCGCCACCGCATTCTGGTCGTCGACGACGACCTGCGCCTTCGCGATCTGCTGAAACGCTATCTGACCGAACAGGGCTTTGCCGCCGACACCGTGCCCGACGGCGGTGCGCTTGATCGCTCCCTTACCCGCAACCGCTACGATCTGGTGGTGCTGGACGTGATGCTGCCGGGGGAAGACGGCTTCGCCATCTGCCGCCGCCTGCGCGGCAGCCACGGTACGGAAGCCAATATCCCGATCATCATGCTCACCGCCAAGGGCGACGATGTGGACCGCATCGTCGGCCTGGAAATGGGCGCGGATGATTACTTGCCGAAGCCGTTCAATCCTCGCGAACTGGTGGCACGCATCAATGCGGTGCTGCGCCGGCAGGCACCGCTGCCCACGCCGGGTGCGCCCTCGATCGACGACGAGGTAATCGCTTTTGGCCCGTTCACACTCAATCTGGGCACCCGCGCCCTCACGCGCGACGGCGAGCCGCTGCCGATGACCACCGGCGAATTCGGACTGTTGAAAGTGCTGGTGCAGCATCCTCGCACGCCGCTGTCGCGCGACAAACTGACCGAACTGGCGCGCGGCCGCGAGCACGACAGCTTCGACCGCGCCATCGACGTGCAGGTCTCGCGCCTGCGCAAACTGCTGGGCGAAGATCCGTCGAACCCCCGCTATATCCAGACGGTGTGGGGGATGGGCTACGTATTCGTTCCTGACGGCACCAAGCACATCTGAAGCATTGCGGCGTGAAAAAACTGATGCTCCGCCTGATCCCAAAATCGCTGCTGGCGCGCACAGCTCTGGTGATCGTGTTCGCGCTGATCGCGAGCCAGGTGGTATCGGTGCTGCTGTTCCGTTATTACTCTCAGCTGCCGCGCTTCAACCTGGTGGCGATCGGCTACATCAGCCACCTGAAAACCATACGCGCTGCGCTGGATTCCATTCCTCAATCGCAGCACCGCGATTTCATTCTCAAGCTGCGCGAGGAGCGCGGCATCCGTGTCATCCCGCCGCAGCGCATCGCCGAGGAGCCGCTGGACCCCGCGCCGAATACGCCCGCCATCCGTGCCGCCCGGGAGCGGCTGCGCGAGCAGTTCGGTCCCGAAGCGGACATTTTTGTTTTCCAGCGCCCGCTGCGCGCCGGCAAGGCCATCGCGGCGCAAGCGCAGACCGGTGAAGATGGCAAGGCACCACCAGCGCCGCCGCCGGCCTTCATCACCAAGATTCCGGTCGGCTCGACGTTTTACTGGGTGCTGTTTCCGCAAAGCCGCATCGTCGAACAGGATTTCTCCATCGCGTGGATCGGCTGGGGCGTTTTCGGCGGCATCCTGGCGCTCGCCGGTGCCTTGTTTCTGGTGAGCCGCGTCAATCGTCCGCTGCAGGCGCTGGCCGATGCGGCCAAGGAAATCGGCCAGGGCCATCATCCGCCGCCGGTGACCGAAATGGGACCGGAAGAGGTAAAAGCGGTGGCGGTCGCATTCAACCAGATGCGCGACAATCTGACGCGCCAGGATCAGGAACGCGCCACGTTTCTGGCCGGTGTGTCGCATGACGTACGGACGCCGCTCTCTCGCTTGCGGCTGGGCCTGGAAATGCTGCCGGCCGATCCCGCCACGCGCGCCGACCTGGAAAAAGACATCGAGGATATCAACGGTGTCATCGACCAGTTCATGGATTTCGCCCGCGACGAACGCAATGAGGCTTTGGAGCCGGTGGATCTCAATCTGCTGGTACGTGCAGCAGCGGAACGGGCGGAGCGCGGTGGAGCGCGCGTGTCGCTGGAACTGGACCCGCACGCCACGTTGCGCATGCGCCCGCTGGCGATGAAGCGTCTGATCGGCAACCTGCTCGACAATGCGCGCAAGCATGCCGGTGAGGAGATTGCGATTTCAACTTCGCGCCAAGGCAACAACATTGTGTTGACCGTGAGCGATCGCGGTCCCGGCATCCCGCCGGCCGATGTCGAACGCCTGAAGCAGCCGTTCACCCGCATGGATGCCGCGCGCAGCGGACAGTCAGGCGCGGGGCTGGGGCTCGCAATCATCGATCGGATCGCGAAAGCACATGGCGCGCAATTCGACTTGTTGCCACGAGAAGGCGGCGGGACGGACGCGAAAGTCAGCTTTCCGCTGACGGGTACTACTGTCTAGGTGAACGACACCTGCGTCTGGTGATTGGTCCCCATCACCAGCGAGATCGCGTCGATGCAGTCTTTTTCGTTGTGATAGCCCTCGCCGGAAACCGCGATACGGCGGCCGTTTGCTGCCTGCAGAAACCAGCGCCACTCGTTGTTGTGATCGCGATAAATATGAAAAGTCATGACAGCAGTTCAATCGGGAAAAGAGGTCAAGTTCATTTTTGCGCATGGACCGCGAATGCGCAATGCCCATGCAATTGGCGCGCGCGGCTCTCGACAGGCAAATCAACCGCTCAGGCTTCGCCGTCCCAGTAATCCAGGTCATCCTTGACGCGATGCATGCGCCCACCTTCCAGCAACGGGCCTTGCCTGCGCGAAAAGGCAAGATATTTGTTCGAGTCCGGATATTCGCAAATCTCGGTCTCGGCATTGACGCTCAACGATAGGTATTTAAGTGGCTTGTCCGAGGTGTTGAGAATCTGGTGCGGGTATTCCGGTCCCGGCGGAATGAACATGATGTCGCCGGTGCGGATCGGCAACATCTCGCCTGCTACACGAAGCGTGCCCTCGCCTTCAAGCACGATGAACATTTCCTCTTCCACATAATGAAAGTGATAGGGGCAGCCGCGCTTGCCTGGCGGCAGGATGTCGATCGAGGCGCCCATCTGCTGCGCAGCCGTGCCACGCGCGAGGCGCGCACTTTGCGAGCCGTCGTAAAGCGGTGCGCGGTCAGAAGTTTCGAGCTTTGCTTCGTTGAAATTGCGGATCAGTTTGGCGCGGAGGTCTTCGGGGGTCATGGATGTTCTTCTTTGAGATTGAGACAAAAACTCCAGCATTGGTGCGGCTTTCAGGCCAAAAATGGCTGCGAAGCCGCTCCAGTGCTTGAGTTTGTATTTGCAATTGCATGCGGCGGCGGATTGCGATGACCAAGGCAACAATAACCAGCACGACCAGCCAGTGCCATACGGTGAAATGTCCCATTTCGTTTTCCGTTGGAGTAAATCGAAGGTCCCGTATGCGTGAACGACCGAGTCATTCTAATTCGACCAGACCGATGACACCGCAAAACATCACCTCGGTACACATTCGCGATAAGCTGTGTATTTGCCGCCCACCTTTGGAGATGATATGACTTTCCGTTTGCTGGCCTGCTTTGTTTCAATCGCCGCCTGTACGTTGAGCCCCAGTGCCCTGGCCGCACCAGATGCAGCCGTGCAAAAACTCGCCGCGCAGAACAAGCAACCGCTACTCGATACCTTGCGCGACCTCGTCAACATCGAATCCGGCAGCGGCGACCGCGAGGGCCTGGACAAAATTTCGCAGGTCATTTACGACCGCCTGGCAGCGCTGGGCGGAAAGGTTGAGTTCATCGAGCCGGGCGACGACGCGTACCGCATGCACGACACCCCGCCCAAGATCGGCCGCATGGTGAAGGCAACTTTCCCCGGTACGGGCACGAAGAAAATCCTTCTCATCGCGCATATGGACACGGTGTACCTGAAAGGAATGCTCGCCAAGCAGCCGTTTCGCGTCGACGGCAATCGCGCCTACGGTCTCGGCATCGGCGACGACAAGGCCGGTGTTGCCGTGATTTTGCACACGGTCGCGATGCTGAAAGCGATGAACTTCCGCGACTACGGCACGCTGACTGTATTGATCAACGGCGACGAGGAAATCAGCTCACCCGGCTCGCGCACAACGTTCGGCAAACTGGGCGCAGAACACGATCTCACCATGTCGCATGAAGGCACGCCGATTACCTCGGACAATCTTTCGCTCGCCACTGCGGGCATCGCCGCCGTCACGCTGAAGGTCACCGGCAAAGCTTCGCATGCGGGTTCCGCCCCCGAGCGCGGTCGCAATGCAATTTACGAGCTCGCCCACCAGATGCTGCAAACCAAGGACTTTTCCGACCCGGCCACCGGCGTGAAGATGAACTGGACCATGATCAACGGCGGCACCAACCGCAACGTGATCCCCGCCGAGGCTACCGGTGCGGCCGATGTGCGCGTCATCCGCATCAGCGACTACGAAGGCCTGGAAAAACGCATCCGCGAAACCATCACCAAGCAACTGATCCCCGAAACCAAAGTGGAGATGACTTTCGAGCGCCGCCGTCCACCACTCGAACTTAACCCTACCGCGGTGGAGGTGGGCAAACACGCGAAGACGATTTACGCAGAATTGGGCAAGACGCTGAATGTGGTCGATACCGTCGCGGGCGGAGGCACCGACGCGGCGTTTGCCTCACTCGGTCACAAGAACCCGGTGCTGGAACGGTTTGGTTTGCAGTCGTTCGGCGCGCATTCGAATGATGATGAGTATGTTTTGATCGATTCGATTGAGCCGAGACTTTATTTGGCGACGAGGTTGATTGTGGATTTTTCTAGAGGATTAGTTAAGTAGTTCGCGGTTTCGCATAGGGCTACCAGCGACTTTTAGCTGCGATCTCAAGTCGGGGGTTGCCCGACGGCAACCTACTTTCTTTGCTTCTGCAAAGAAAGTAGGCAAAGAAAGCAGCCCCGGGTTCGTCGGCCCTGCGGGCTTCCCTGCGCTGCTCGGCAACTCTCACGGGAATTTGTCGCAGTGCGACGACCGAAACGAAAAGACACCCGTCCCCGCGCAGGCGGGGGCCCAAGTTCATAACGTCAACTTGGACCCCGGCCTTCGCCGGGGAAGGTCGCCTTTCATCTGCGGTGTTCGCGATACGCCTTTGGGGTCCCCATAGGAGGCGCTGAGCAACGCAGCGAGTGAAGGGGCCGTCGGCGAGGACTGTTTGAGCGGTGAGCACAAACTACAACGTAGCTACGCTCACCATTCGAGCCGCGAGTTCCGCAGCCGCCTTCACTCGCGAGTAGCGCAAGGAACCCGAAGGGCGCCGACTCTGGGGTCGCCTTCTTTTGCTTACTTTTCTTGGCGAAGCAAGAAAAGTGAGTAGCCGCCGGGCTACCCCCGGCAAGTCGATAAACAACAGCGATTTAAGACGAATACGCGTCAGTCAGAGTTACTTTCTTTCTTCGAGGATGAGATTTTTCCCTCGCCAGCTTCATCAAAAATCATTCGCAGATATACGATCTGCGCTGGCACAGCCTCTAGCTGTAACTCATGTCGCAGTTCTGCACGAAGGTCATTTAAAAGCGGATCGAGCGCATGACCTCCATTTTTCGCGAACCCCCGTGAAAATTCTTGCGCCTTCATTACTTGTGTTGGCGTGCCAAACAACTGGATATCAGCAATGGCCTTTTCGAACTCCGGCGAAACCGCTGGCGTGATCGGTCTATTGCTTGCAAACTCAAGGCGTCGATAGGCTTCGATTAGGTATGACACTCTTAACTCACGTCGCTTATTCGCAAGATCGCGTCTAGCGGAGAATTTGTGCGCTACGTACCAGCCAATCACCGCAACGAGCGCAGCCGCAACCATCGGCAACAAAATATCGAGTTTCATCTTTTACCTTCAGCTTTTCTTCACCCCAAAACAATGCTCCAACGAAGGAAACTCCCCTCCCCGAACCTCCGCCGCATAGCTCGCCGCCGCCTCTGAAACCGCCTTCCCCATCTCCACATACCGCTTGGCAAATTTCGGCGTGAAATCCGGGAACAGTCCGAGAATGTCCTCCGTTACCAGCACCTGCCCGTCGCATGCGGGCGAGGCACCAATGCCGATCAGCGGCACCTTTAACGTCTCCGCGACTGCGCGAGCCACCGGCTCCACAGTACCTTCGATCAATACCGAAAACGCACCGGCATTTTCAAACTGCCGCGCAATCGTGGTCCATTTCTTAGTCGCGTCTTCTTCGCGTCCCTGCGCCTTGAATCCGCCCATCTCGTTGACGCGCTGCGGCATCAGGCCGATGTGCGGCATGACGGGTAAACCGCGCGCGACAAGGAACTCCACGGTTTCGACCAATTCTGCGCCGCCTTCCAGCTTCAGGCCTTGCGCACCGGATTCAGCCAACGCTCGTGCGCAGTTGCGATACGCCTGCTCTTTCGACTCCTGATAGCTGGCGAAAGGCATGTCCAGCAGCACTGCCGCATGGCTTGAGCCGCGCATCACCGCCTGGGTGTGAGCGATCATCGTATCCAGCGAAACCGCCATGGTGTTGTCCATGCCGTACACCACCATGCCAAGCGAATCACCAACCAGCAGGACGTCGCAATGCGGGTCCAACAATTGCGCCATCGGCTTGGTATAGGCCGTGAGCATGACGATCCTGCCCGGGCCTTTCATGGCGCGAAGGTCCGGAATGGAAATACGTTTTTGTGCGCGAGTGGTGGTCTGGTGAACGCTCATGTCGTGGCTCTCGTCGGCGATGGACAATATTGGCGGTATTATCGCGGTTTGTTTAGAGCTTTCACTCAAATTCATGTCGCTCATCATTCGTTGGTTCCTCAACGCACTGGCACTAATGCTGGTGGCGTATCTTTATTCGGGCGTACAGGTCACCGGTATTATTCAGGCGCTGATTGCAGCACTTGTGCTGGGACTGGCCAACGCAGTCATCCGGCCGATTCTGGTTATCCTCACGCTGCCTGTGACGATACTGACGCTTGGCCTGTTCATTTTCGTCATCAATGCCTTCCTGTTCTGGTTCGTGGCCGAAGTCGTTCACGGCTTCAACGTCACCGGCTTCATGGCAGCGCTGATCGGCTCCTTGATGTTCAGCGTGATCACCATCATCACCAGCTGGCTGATTTCCGGTCCAAAGAAGAGCAAATAGCCGGAATTCTTATAATAGGCCCTTGAAAATTGTGGGATTGCCCCTAAATCCTGCATGACCTTGTTTTTTCTGGAGTTTTAGATGTCCGACCCGACCCAAAACGTCGCGCCAGAGGGCGATGCTGTGCCGGCAGAACCGGTTTTGTCCGATGCTGCTGCCGGCTCTTCCGCGTCTGAAAACGGCGATTTCGCCAAGACATTGGCCGAAGCTCAAGCCAAAGCGGCAGAAAACTACGACCTGTACGTGCGTGCCAAGGCGGAAATGGAAAACATTCGCCGCCGCTCTGCAGAGGACGTGCTGAAGGCCAACAAGTTCGGCGTGGAGAAAATTGCCGATGCCCTGCTCGCCGTGAAGGACAGCATGGATGCGGCTCTGGTGGTGGAAAACACATCAGTGGAGTCGTTCAAGACCGGCGTCGAACTGACCGCGCGCCAGTTGACCCAGGTATTCGAAAAATTCTCCATCGTCGAGATCAATCCCGCCGGCCAGAAATTTGATCCGACGAAACATCAAGCGATCGCCGCGCTGGAATCCGACCAAGCACCCAATACCGTGGTCAACGTAATGCAGAAAGGTTACTTGCTGCATGAACGCGTGCTGCGGCCCGCGCTGGTGGCGGTGGCGAAAGAAAAATCGCCTGAAACACCAGCCAATTCTTGAATTCAGCGGCAATAACCCTACTTACTGAACAACTTTAACTATTCGCAATTGAGGTAGACATCATGGGCAAGATCATCGGCATCGACTTGGGCACCACCAACAGCTGCGTTTCCATCATGGAAGGCGGCGCCCCCAAGGTCATCGAAAACTCGGAAGGCGCGCGCACCACGCCGTCCATCGTCGCGTATCAGGATGACGGCGAAGTACTGGTGGGCGCATCAGCAAAGCGCCAGGCAGTGACCAATCCCAAGAACACGCTGTTCGCAGTAAAGCGCCTGATCGGCCGCCGCTTCGAGGAAAAAGAAGTGCAGAAGGACATCGACCTGATGCCCTACAAGATTTTCAAGAACGACAACGGCGACGCCTGGGTGGAAGCGCAGGGCAAGAAAATGGCGCCCCCGCAAGTCTCCAGTGAAGTCCTGCGCAAGATGAAAAAGACGGCGGAAGATTATCTCGGTGAGGAAGTCACCGAGGCCGTGATCACCGTGCCCGCGTACTTCAACGACTCGCAACGTCAGGCCACCAAGGACGCCGGCCGCATTGCCGGCTTGGAAGTAAAACGCATCATCAACGAACCGACGGCGGCAGCACTCGCGTTCGGCATGGACAAGCAGGAAGGCGATCGCAAGATTGCCGTGTACGACCTGGGCGGCGGTACGTTCGACGTGTCGATCATCGAAATCGCGTCGGTGGACGGCGAGCACCAGTTCGAAGTGCTGTCGACCAACGGCGACACGTTCCTCGGCGGCGAAGATTTCGATCAACGCCTGATGGATTATCTCTGCGACGAATTCAAGAAAGATCAGGGCATCGACCTCAAAAAGGACGTGCTCGCCCTGCAACGCCTGAAGGAAGCGGCAGAAAAAGCCAAGATCGAACTCTCGTCTTCGCAGCAGACCGAAGTGAACTTGCCGTACATCACGGCGGATGCTACCGGCCCGAAGCATTTGGCTGTGAAACTCACGCGCGCAAAATTTGAAGCGCTGGTGGATGAATTGATCGAGCGCACTATCAAGCCTTGCGAAATGGCGATCAAGGACTCCGGCGTGAAGATTTCCGACATCTCCGACGTGATCTTGGTCGGCGGTCAGACGCGCATGCCGAAGGTGCAGGAAAAGGTCAAAGAAATTTTTGGCCGCGAACCGCGCAAGGACGTGAATCCGGACGAGGCGGTTGCCGTCGGTGCGGCGATTCAGGGTGGCGTGCTTAAGGGCGACGTGAAGGACGTGCTGTTGCTCGACGTGACCCCGTTGTCGCTGGGCATTGAAACGCTGGGCGGTGTCTCGACCAAGCTGATCAAGAAAAACACCACCATTCCGACCAAGGCTTCGCAGGTATTCTCGACCGCCGACGACAACCAGTCGGCCGTGACCATCCACGTGCTGCAGGGTGAGCGTGAAATGGCCTCGGGCAACAAGTCGCTGGGTCAGTTCAACCTCGAAGGTATTCCGCCTGCGGGTCGCGGCATGCCGCAGATCGAAGTGACCTTCGACATCGATGCAAACGGCATCATGCACGTCAGCGCGAAAGACAAGGCAACCGGCAAGGAAAACAAGATCACCATCAAGGCCAATTCGGGTCTCACCGAAGAAGAGATCCAGCGCATGGTGAAGGATGCAGAGGCCAACGCCGACGAAGACAAGAAGGCGCTTGAACTGGTGTCCGCCCGCAATCAGGGTGATCAACTGGTGCACGCGACCAAAAAATCCCTCGCCGAGTACGGCGACAAGATCGATGCCTCTGAGAAGGCCGCGATCGAAGCTGCGAGCAAGGAACTTGAAGAAGCCTTGAAAGGCAACGACAAGGCCGAGATCGAAGCCAAGACCGAAGCGCTGGGCAAGACCTCGCAAAAACTCGGCGAAAAGATGTATGCCGATATGCAAGCCAAGGCACAAGCGGAAGCCGGCGCGGCTGGTGGCCCAGGCGCGGGCGGCCCGGGCGCAGGCCCTGCGGGCGGGGCCCAGCCACAAGAGAAGGACATGGGCAACGTGGTCGATGCCGAGTTCACGGAAGTAAAAGACAAGAAGGGTTAAGCGCGGCTAGTTTGAGGCCGGATTAACTGGCCGGGCCAGGATGCGCAGATCGTCGCATCCGGTCCGGCCTCTCCGTTTTAAGCAACAGGATTTTCCATGGCAAACAAAAGAGATTTCTACGACATTCTCGGCGTCAATCGCGATGCCAGCGATGAGGACATCAAGAAGTCCTATCGCAAGCTGGCGATGAAATATCACCCGGATCGAAATCCGGATAGCAAAGATGCTGAAGAAAAATTCAAGGAAGCGAAAGAAGCCTACGAAATTCTTTCGGAGCCGGAAAAGCGTCGCGCATACGACGCTTACGGTCACGCCGGCGTAAACCCCCAAATGGGTGGTGGGCCTGGTGGCGCTGAGGGTTTTGGCGGATTCTCGGAAGCGTTCGGCGATATTTTCGGCGAGATTTTTGGCGGTGGTCGCCGTGGCGGCGGCCAGCAGGTTTATCGCGGCGCCGATTTGCGCTACAACATGGAAATCACGCTCGAGCAGGCTGCGCGAGGTACCGAAACCAAGATCCGCATCCCCAGCCTGGACGAGTGCGATACCTGCCATGGCTCGGGCGCCAAGCCCGGCACCAAGGCCAAGACCTGCCATACCTGCAACGGCCAGGGTCAAGTGCGCTTGCAACAAGGATTCTTCTCGATTCAGCAGACCTGTCCCACCTGTCACGGTACCGGCAAAGTCATTCCGGATCCTTGCACGACGTGCAGCGGCACCGGGCGGGTCAAAAACCACAAGACACTGTCGGTGAAAATTCCGGCCGGTGTGGACGACGGCGATCGCATTCGTCTCTCCGGTGAAGGCGAAGCCGGCATGAATGGCGGCCCCCCGGGCGATTTATACGTCGTCGTGCAACTGAAGCAACACGCAGTATTTCAGCGCGACGGTGCCGACCTGCATTGCGAAATGCCGATCAGCTTCACCATGGCGGCACTCGGCGGTGAAATTCACATTCCGACGCTGGATGGCGAAGCCAAGATCAAGATCCCGGCCGAAACCCAGAGCGGGCAGGTATTCCGTCTGCGCGGTAAAGGCATCAAACCAGTGCGCCAAACGTCTTCGGGCGATCTCATGTGCCACGTCGTCGTGGAAACGCCGGTACGCTTGACCGACAGGCAAAAGGACATCTTGCGCGAGCTGGATGAAATCAACAAAAAAGACGGCGACAAGCACAACCCCAGAGCCAAGAGCTTTATGGACAAGGTCAAAGACTTCTTTGCCGGCTGAGCATTTGGAGCCCGCGCGCACTGAACACACGTTAACTAACTGTGTATTTGTGCAAATTGCTGCACGGCGTCCAACTCACGGATTACAATTAAACGACAATTAGTTTGCACTCGCGCACGAAAAACGAGGCAAATAAACATGTCTACTTGATTGACATCGCTGAGGAGCCTCTCCATGAATACCCAGTTTCGGCGCGCCGCTCGAATCGCATTTGCGGGCTTGTTTTCATCGATCGCGACATTCGCGGCCTTCGCCCAAGGCGTCACGTCCGATACGATTTTGATCGGCCAATCTGCTGCGCTGTCCGGTCCGGCAGAAGAACTGGGCAAAGAGATGAAGGCTGGCGCCGAGGCCTATTTTGACGCCATCAACAAGAGCGGCGGTATCAATGGCCGCAAAATCAAACTGGTTTCGCTGGACGACGGCTATGAGCCTGACCGCGCCAAAGCCAACACACAGAAACTGATCAACGAAGACAAGGTGCTGGCGCTGTTCGGCTATGTCGGTACGCCGACATCGAATGCGTCGCTGCCGGTATTCACCGAGGCAAAGGTGCCTTTCATCGGCGCGTTTACCGGCGCGCAAAGCCTGCGCGACCCGTACAACCGCTATATCTTCAACGTACGCGCCAGCTATTTCGACGAGACCGAGGAAATTGTCGGTCATCTGGTACAGCAGGGAATCAAGAACATTGCTGTGTTCTACCAAAACGACGCCTATGGCAAAGCCGGCTTGGCTGGCGTGGAAAAAGCCATGGCCAAACGCAATCTGAAGATTGCCGCCACCGGCACCGTCGAGCGCAATACCACCGATGTCGCCAAGGCGGTTCAGGAACTGGCGAAAACCAAGACCGGCGCGGTGATCATGATCAGCGCATACAAAAGCTGCGCAGCATTTATCAAGGCGATGAAACTGGCCGGCGGCTTGCAGCAATTCTGGAATGTGAGCTTCGTGGGTTCCAAGGCGCTGGCGAACGAGTTGGGCGACGAAGGTCGCGGCGTGCAAATTTCCCAGGTCGTGCCGTTTCCATGGTCCGACGTCAACCCCATCGTGCGCGACTACCAGAAACGCATCGGCGGCGCGGAAAAAATCTCGTTCACCTCGCTTGAGGGCTTTATTGCGGCCAAGGTGCTGGTTGAAGGCTTGAAACGCGCCGGCAAAAACCCTACTCGCGAGTCGCTGGTTGATGGTCTGTCGAGCATGGGCAAGACCGATCTGGGTGGCTTCACGGTGAACTACACCTTGGCCAATCACAACGGCTCGTCATTCGTCGATTTGACGATCATCTCCAAGGGCGGCACCTTCAAGCGGTAAATTCTTGTTTCCCCTGCGGCTGGAAACAGGGGAAACATATTTACTTTCGCGACGTTATCCCTAGAATGTGCCGTTTGGGCCGGATAGACCGCTGCTGAAACCCGGCCACAACAATTCAAAAAATACGATCAGGGAGTGGCCAATGCGTCTGCTATCGACAGTCTTGAAAGAAATCGTCGCGATTGCGCTAGTCAGCGCAGTAGCGACCTGCGTATTTGCCCAAGCCGCCGGCGATATTGTTGTCGGTCAGTCCGCGACCCTGTCTGGCCCCGGCGACGAGATCGGCAAGGAGTTCAAAGCCGGCGCAGAAGCGTACTTCAACGTTGTCAACCAGGCTGGCGGTATCGGCGGACGCAAAATCAAATTCGTCTCTCTTGACGATGCCGGTGATGCGGAAAAGGGCAAGGCCAATACAAACAAGCTGATCGCCGAAGAAAATGCATTGGCGCTGCTCGGATTCAGCGGCGAGCATACGATAAAGGCGCTGCTGCCTATCGTTGAAAAGGCCAAGGTGCCATTTGTCGCCGCCGCCAGCGGTGACCAGAACCTGCGCGATCCATTCAATCGCTATTTCTTCAATATCCGCGCCAGCTACATGGAAGAAACCGATCGCATGATCGACCAGTATGTTCGCCGCGGCATCACCAAGATCGCCATGTTTTATCAGAACGACCCTTATGGCCGCGCCGGACTCGCCGGCGTTGACAAGGCGATGCGCGACCGCCAGCTGGCGATCCATCTGTTCGGCAGTGTGGACCGCAACTCGACCACCGTCACCTCGGCTGCACAATCGATTCACAAGGCTGGCTCGCAAGCTGTTGTGATTGCGACCGGTGCACGAACAGCAGCTGCCTTCATCAAGGAAATGAAGAAGCTCGGCTCCACAGCCCAGTATTTCGTGCTGAGTTCCGCAGGCGCCAAGACACTGGCCTCTCAACTGGGCGATGACGGGCGCGGCGTGGCCGTATCGCAAGTGGTACCGCTGCCTACGTCGGAAGGCGAGCCGCTGGGCAAGGAATACGTCAAAAACATGGGGGGCGTGGCCAACGTCAGCTTTGCGTCATTGGAAGGTTATATTGGCGCCAAAGTTTTGGTTGAAGGCCTGAAGAAAGCCGGCAAGGCACCTACCCGCGAATCGCTGGTCGACGGTCTGGAAAAACTCGGCACGCTGGATTTGTCCGGATTCAAGGTCAAGTTTGGCCCGAGCAATCACAATGGCTCGAACCTGGTCGAACTCACGGTGATCGGCGCTCAGGGGCTCTACCGCCGCTAGTCGGCGCATCCAGCCACCAGGCAAAAAAAGGCCCGCTTAGAGTGCGCTCTTCGCGGGCCGTACGAGTTTCCTCCTCCTCGTAATCGCTCCGTACCGGTCGCTACGACTTGACCGGCACCTTCTTGACTTCCCGCCGCAGCACTTTACCCACGTTGGTTTTGGGTAGCTCGTCCCAGAACTCGATGATCTTCGGCACTTTGTAGCCGGTCAAATTGGCTTTGCAATATTCCAGTACTTTTTCCTTGGTCAGAGCGGGGTCCTTCTTCACCACCACCACCCGCACCACTTCACCGGATTTTTCGTCGTTGGCGGCCACGGCGCAAACCTCCAGCACGCCGGGACACATCGCCACCACATCTTCGATTTCATTCGGATAGACATTGAATCCGGACACCAGAATCATGTCCTTCTTGCGGTCGACGATCTTGAAGAAGCCCTGCTCGTCCATGATGCCGATATCGCCGGTTTTGAATGCCCCGTCGCGCGTCGTCACCTTGGCCGTCTCGTCGTCGCGCTTCCAGTAACCTTTCATCACCTGCGGGCCTTCAATGCAGATTTCGCCCACTTGTCCTGCCGGCAGGATGTTCTCGTCGTCATCGCGAATCGTCATGATGGTCGACGAAATCGGCAAGCCGATGCAGCCGTTGAAATCTTCCAGCGTCATGGGATTGATGCATGCACCCGGCGAAGTCTCGGTCAGACCATAAGCTTCGATCAGCGGCTTGCCGGTCACCTGTTTCCACTTTTCCGCCACCGCGCGCTGCACCGCCATGCCGCCACCCAGCGTCAGCTTCATGCCGCTGAAATCGATTGCCGAAAAGCCCGGTGCATGCAATAGCGAATTGAATAATGTGTTCACACCGGTCAATACATTCCAGCGCCGCGACGACAGCACTTTGACGAAGCCCGGAATGTCACGCGGGTTCGGAATCAGCACGTTTTCGCAGCCGTGTTTCATGAACATCAGGCTCGAGCTCAAGGCGAAGATGTGATACAGCGGCAGCGGCTGGATCACCACCTCCTTGCCGTCTTCCAATCGTCCGCCGGTCCAGGCACCGACCTGCTCCATATTGGCGACCAGGTTGCGATGGGTCAGCATCGCCCCTTTCGACACGCCCGTGGTACCGCCGGTGTATTGCAGGAACGCCAAGTCTTCGCCAATGACCTGCGGCGGCGTATAGGTCGCGCTCTTGCCTGCCGAAAGCGCCGACATGAAGGTCGTAGCACCCTCGATGTGCCACTTGGGCACCATCTTCTTGCGATGCTTGATGACGAAATTCACAAGCAGCGATTTTGGGAAGCCCAACATATCGCCCAGTTGCGTGGTCAGCACATGCTTGACGTGTGTCTTGCCGATCACCTGCTGCAACGTGTGCGCGAAATTCTCAACGATCACAATGGCCTTGGCGCCTGAATCATGCAACTGATGCTCAAGTTCACGCGGGGTGTACAGCGGATTGCAGTTCACTGCGATCATGCCGGCACGCAGGATGCCAAAAACCGCCACCGGATACTGCAGGATGTTCGGCATCATGATGGCGACACGGTCACCCTTGGCCAGCCCCAGCGTCGATTGCAAATACGCGGCAAACGCCAGCGACTGGTGCTCAAGCTCGGCGTAGGTCAGCGTCTTGTCCATGCAGGTAAACGCGGGCAGTGCCGAAAATTTTTCGCACGCCTGATTGAAGATGTCCTTGATCGACGAATAGCTGTCAGGGTTGATCTCGGCCGGGATGCCGGGGGGATAGGATTTCAACCAGACTCGATCAACGACGGCGCTCAATACGTTCTCCTGAGGGGTGCGAAAGTGGTGACTGCTATCGGTCGGTGCCGATGGTTTTCTTGGTTTTTCCGCATCTTAGCTCACTGTCACCAAATCGTAAAAAACCCGCAGGTTAGTTAAATCCCATGGCTGACGACTCGGAATCACCCGCGCCTCTTAGTGTGATTACTCTAATAAATGGGCCTAAAGTCCACGCTATTCCTGTCTTTACGGCGCGCCGGGAAGTGTCGATTGATTGTTGCGCTCCGGATATGAACCCAACAATTCTGCTCGAAGGAGAAACGCACCATGGCATCCCGTCTGAAGAAAACCGCTAAGTCCTCCAAGTCTTCCAGCCCGCTCGGCTCCGCCAGCGAAATCGCCGGCAAACTGGGCGCCATCGCCTCCAGTCTGGGTGAGCAACCCTCCGCCAAGCAGGTAATGGATTCGGCCCAGCAAATCTGGCTGGCCGGCCTCGGTGCTTTCTCCAAGGCACAGAACGAAGGCAAGAAAGTATTCGACACGCTGGTCAAGCAAGGCGCGCAGATCGAAGAACGCACCCGCCACGTTGCCGAAGCGACCATCGAAACCGCCAAGGAACAAGCCAGCAAGACCATCGAAGCCGCCACCGGCAAATTCGACAAGCTGGAACAAGTATTTGAGAACCGCGTGCACAACTCCCTGAACCGCCTGGGCGTGCTGACCAGCAAGGACGTTGAAGCCCTGTCCAAGCAAGTCGCCGAACTGTCCGAAGCTGTGCGTGCACTGCTGGCGCAAGAGAAGCGCGGCGCTGCCCGTCCGGCTGCAAAGAAGCCTGTTGCCAAGAAGCCCGTCGCTAAAAAGCCGGCTGCCAAGCGTAAGTAAGGAATCCCAAGTCGTAGCCACTTACCGGCTACGCAAGTCTCCTCCTCGTCCTAGCTAATAGGACGCTTCGCCCCGGAATCGCAAGGTTCCGGGGCTATTTTTTTGTGCGCCGTATCGGCGTGAAACGCTACAGCGAAAAAACAAAAACTCCAGCACTGGTGCGGATTTTCGGGCAAAAAGCCTCTGAGAGCCGCACCAGTGCTGGAGTTTCGTATTCGATATGCTTGCCTATTCGCTCAAAACCCGCTTCACCAGCTTGATATACGCCGTCATCGCATCATCCTGCGACATCCCCTTGATCTTGGCCCAGGCGTCGTACTTGGCGCGTCCGACGAAATCGGTGAATCCCGGCTTGTCTCCTGACACATCGCCCTCGGTACCCTGCTTGAAATGGGCGTAAAGCCGCAACTTCATGTCGTTGCCCGGATCGGTTTTCGCCTTGGTTACGTCTTTCGTGGCTTTTTCGAATTGCTTTTTCAGGTCGGACATTGAGTTTCTCCTCCAAAGTACTGCGAAATATAGGTTTTGAGGGCTTTCCACGAGGGAAAACTAAGGCTAAAGTAACTCTAACGGAATCGACTTGCCCCTGCAATTTGCAAACGAGGTGTCAGCGAATTCCGGCGCACGGAGGGCTGCTTGCAACGGGACGGCAGAATTTCCCGGCGGGGCAGCGAGAAAAACCGAACATAAAAGCCCATTCAATCATCCATGGCCACCATTCCCCGCATTCCCGGCATCCCCCTGCTTGATCGCGAGCGCATGTCCGGCGTCGACACCGCCTGGTTGCGAATGGAACATCCGACCAATCTGATGATGATTGTCGGCATCATGGTGTTCAAGGAAAAACTCGATTTCAAGAAGCTGCAAACCACCATCGAGCAGCGCTTTCTCAGTTACCCGCGTTTCAAGCAGAAAGCCGTTCAGGACCCGACCGGCGCGTGGTGGGAAGACGACAAGAAATTCGATATCAAGCATCACCTGAAAAAAGCCAAGCTGCCCGGCCGTGCCGGCAAAAAAGAACTGCAGGATTACGTCAGCCAGATGGCGAGCGAAAGCCTGGATTTCACCAAGCCGCTATGGCAATTTCATCTGGTGGAAAACTATCAAGGCGGTGGCACCGCGCTGCTGACGCGTATTCACCATTGCTACGCCGATGGCATCGCGCTAATCAGCGTGATGCTGTCGATGACCGCCGACACGCCGGAACTCAGCCTCGCCAAACCCAAGCCGCGCGAGAAAAATGCCAAGGGCCGCCCGGTGGGCGAGGAAATGGATTTCTGGACCAGCGTCACCAAGCCGATGGCCAGCGTCTGGTCGGGTGCGATGAAACTTACGCGCGGCATCGTTGAGCAAGGGCTCGAGATCGCCAAGGACCCGGCGACCATGCGCGAATTCGCCACCAAGGGCATGGAACTCGCCGACGAACTGCGCAAGATTGCGATGATGGAGCCGGATTCGCCGACGCGATTCAAAGGCAATCTGGGCCGTGGCAAGCGCGTGGCGTGGTGCGACCCGCTGCCGCTGGGTGAAGTCAAAGTCATCGGCAAGGCGCTGGGCTGTTCCATCAACGACGTGCTGCTGGCGACCGCTGCCGGTGCGTTGCGCGATTACATGGAACGCAAGGGCGACAAGAGCGAAGGTGTGGAACTGCGCGCCATCGTGCCAGTCAACCTGCGGCCAATCGAAAAGGCTGGCGAGTTGGGCAACCAGTTCGGTCTCGTGTTCGTCGATCTGCCCATTGGCCTCGAAGACCCGATCGATCGCATGCTCAAGGTGCGCGAGCGCATGCAGGAACTCAAGGGCTCCTCGCAGCCCATCGTCGCCTTTGTATTGCTGCAAGCCGTCGGCATGGGGCCGAAGATTCTGCAGGACCAGATCAGCGCGCTGATCGGCCGCAATGCAACCGCGGTGATGACTAACGTTCCCGGTCCGCAAAAGCCGCTCTTCTTCGCCGGCCGCGAAATCGACGAGATCGATTTCTGGGTGCCGCAGTCCGGCGGCATCGGCATGGGCGTCTCCATCCTCACATACAACGGCAAGGTACAGTTCGGCCTCATTACCGATTCGGGCCTGGTGCCCGATCCGGAAAATGTCATCAATAAATTCGGTGACGAATTTGAGAAGCTGGTGATGCAGACCTTGATGGGTCCATACGGCCCCGAGTTCGAAGCGGAGCTGGAGAAGGCCTTCGGTGGCGAAGGCGCTGCGACCGCGTCGACACCGAAGAAAACGCTGAAACGCCTGCGTAAATAGGGCATCCGCCATGGCGACCAAACGCATCGCCATCATCGCCGGCGCCACCGGGCTCGTCGGCCGCAATCTGATCGAACTGTTGCTTGCGTCACCTCGTTACGCGCAAGTACATGCCATCGGCCGCCGCGCACCCGCCATCGTGCACGAAAAACTTCACGTCATTGCCAGCGACCTGCAAAGCGTCCCGCCCCTGCCCGCCATCGACGACACTTTTTGTTGTCTCGGCACCACGATAAAGAAAGCCGGCTCGCAAGCCGCCTTCCGCGCAGTCGATTTCGATATGGTGCTCAACTTCGCCAAAGCCGCGAAACAAGCCGGTGCAAAACGTTTTCTGGTGGTGAGTTCTCTCGGCGCAAACGCCAAATCGTCTGTGTTCTACAACCGCGTCAAAGGCGAGACCGAAGATGCATTGAAGGAAATCGGTTTTGAGTCGCTGACCATTTTTCGGCCGTCGCTTCTCGTTGGCGATCGTGCGGAAGCGCGGTTGGGTGAGCGCGTTGGGATAAAAGTGTTTTCGGCGTTGGCGCCGTTGATGATTGGGCCGGCGAGGAAGATACGCCCAGTTGAAGCAGAGACAGTGGCGTGTGCGATTGCAATGACTGCGAACGACAACATTTTAGGTGTGTCGACGCTTGTATCAGATGAGATCGCTAGATTGGCTAGCCAACGGATTGCTGATAAAAAGTAATTTGGTAGTCACGAATGTCCTCTTTATAAGAGCTTTCGAACTCGACTACAAACTGTCGTTGGGGAAATTCAGTTCTTAGCTTGCTATAGTAAATTTCTTTGAGCAAATTGCCCAAATAAACAATTCTCTCGCGTGTTGCGTCTGGGCATCCGACGTAATGAAGATCGATTATATGAAGGTGATTTATGACGCCCTCGGTTATGCGCCGGTCGCCGTCATTGACATTCAAGCAAACTTCGACGGACTCAACATCGAATCCTTCGCGAAGGATCATTCCTTCATGTTCGACGAAACGTGGCCAAAAAAGGGTACTGTAACCAATAGCCAGTTGGAAGGTTCCCGTGCATCCAATCCAACTCTCGATATCTATACCCTGACCGTTGTTCCAACTTGGTAGCTCGGGAACTAGCGCTGCAAAGTCGGTCATTGTGGTTGGAAGCTAGCTGGATCTACGGTCGCCACAATATCAATCTCAATCAAAAACCCGCTCTTGAACTTGTTCACCGGAATGATCGACCGCGCAGGTTTGTGTTCACCGAAAAACTCGGCGAAGGCTCCATTGACTCCACCCCAGTCGGCAATGTCGGAAACATAGATCGTGGTACGAAGCACGGACTCGCGATTCGAGCCGGCCGCTTTCAGAATGGTCTCGGCATTCAAGAGGCACTGCGTGGTTTGTGCGGCGATGCCATCCGGCGCGAAATCCGCCGGCTTCCCGGGCACGCGCGCGAGCTGGCCGGAGACGTAAACGGTACCGTTGTGAATGACGGCGGGCGAGTAATGCCCCGCAGGCGGAACGCCACCGAGAATATCGGCAGAAGTAAGTCTTTTCAGGATTGCCATGGAAGTTTGTCCATATCTACGTTGCCGCCGGTGAGGATGATGCCGATGCGCTTGCCTTTGTAGTCGTACGCATCCAGATTGCCTTCGAATATGGCCCCCAGCGGCGGACAGCACGAGGCCTCGCAGACAATCTTCAATAATTCCCAGGTCATGCGCATGGCGCGGATGACGTTTTCTTCCGAGGCCAGCGCGATGCCATCGACGTTCTGCCGGATCATAGGAAAGGTTTTGTCGCCCAATCCCGTGCGCAGGCCATCGCAAATGGTGTTCGGCACCGCATCGGTAATGCGCACGCCGCCGTAGTAGGAACGAAAGCCATCGTCCGCACCAGCCGGTTCGCCGCCGATGACTTTGATGCCCGGCTTGATGCCTTTCGAGGCCACAGACGTGCCCGAAAGCAAACCGCCACCGCCCAGCGGCGACATGATGATGTCCAGATCCGGCACTGCCTCAAGCAATTCCACGGCTGCCGTGCCCTGCCCGTTCATCACGCGATAGTCGTTGAACGGATGCACCAGCTCAAGACCCTCTTCGGCAATCAGCTTGTCCACTGCCGCCTCGCGCGCGGCAACATTAGCGGCGCAATAGACGATACGAGCACCATAAGCCTCGATGGCAAACTTCTTCGGTCGCGGCGCATTTTCCGGCACCACGATAGTGGCCTTGATGCCGCGCAAGCCCGCCGCCCAGGCCAGTGCCGCGCCATGATTGCCGGAGGAATGGGTGACCACGCCGCGCTTTGCGTCAGCATCGCTTAGCGACATCACGGCGTTACACGCGCCGCGCGCCTTGAACGCACCGACCTTCTGCATGTTTTCGCATTTGAAGAAAATTTCGGCGCCGAGCTTCTTGTTCAGAATGCTGCTGGACAACACCGGCGTGCGATGGATGTGCGGCTTTATGCGTTCGTGGGCAGCGCGGATAGTGGAGAGAGTAAGTTCGGACAAATTTGTTCCTCTATAAAAAATAGTGTGCTGTCATCCTGAGCAAAGCGAAGGATCTCTTGGTGCGCTGGCGAGATCCTTCGCTTCGCTCGGGATGGCAACTGCTCTAGTCCTCCAACTCATTCTGCGCCATCGCGATATCCAGTATTTCCATCGCGTCGCGTCCTTTCATCTTCGCGGCTTTCTCGTAGAGCTTCACCGCCTTGTCTTCTTCCTTGTCGCCGAACAGCATCAGCAAGCCATTGGCGTATTCGATGTGCGCGATCGGTGATGAAGGACTTAGCTTGATTGCTTTTTCGTAATGCTCAACCGAGGCGTCTTTGTTGGCACCGTAGGTCAGCTTGCCGACCATGGCACCGACTTTGTCGATGATCTCGGCGTGATAGGCGCCCATCGCCGTGTGCGCCTCGGCGTGTTTGGCATCCAGCTTCAATGCGGTTTCAAGCGCCGTCTTGATCTTGCCGCCGTAGCCTTCCTTCAACGCCTTCATCACCGAAATGCTTTGGCTGTAGCGGCCGGCGGCGTAGGCATATTGGTAATGCGCATTGGCATTCTTTTGGTCGGACTTGATCAACGCGGTCGCCATCTCCATGGCGTCCTGATACAGCTTCACCTTGGCGGCGTCTTTTTTCTCCAGATGATTGGCGTAGATCGACGTCGCCTTGATCGCCACCGTGTGGCCCTCGCCTGCCTCTACGGCATCGGCAAAATTGCCGGCATGGTATTGACGCCACGCTTCCTGCAAAGCTGCGTCCTTCGGGTACGCCTCGCCGTCGCCCTTGTGCAGGGCATCCCAGTTTTTCTTCAACGCCTCGCCAGCGTAGGTAATCGCTTTCTGGTCATGCGGAAATTTGTTCCATTTGGCCATGACGTTTCTCCTCCGGATTATTGGTTGTAGTTGTCCATCAGGTGCAGCAGATGTTCCCTCGCCTCGCCCAGCAAAAACGGCTTCACCAGCGCCATCACCTGATACACGCCGCGCGACAGATGTTGCTCAGGATCGGGTTCGGCGACAAATTTGCCGACCGGCTTGGCGCGCAGGTGCTCGAAGTTCAGCCAATAGGTGGCTACGACCAGGATATTTTCCGCCAACGCGTGAATTTCCGCTTCGCTGGCGCGCATGGCATTGGTGCCGACCAGCGCATCGCATAACTGCTTCACCGCCTCGCGCTTGTGGCCGATGATGATATTGAAGTGCGAGCGCAATTTGGTGTCGCGCATCACCAGATCGTCGAGATTGCGGTACAGGAATCGGTACTGCCAGATGCGCTCGAACATCAAGTGCAGGTAGAGCCACATGTCTTCCATCACGCTGGCCGCATCGCCGATTTCGCCGGGGCCGACATCGATCGCCTTCTCGAAGTCGGCGAACAGGTGCTGGATGATCTCGTCCTTGTTGCGAAAGTGGTAGTAGAGATTGCCCGGGCTGATGTTCAGTTCATCGGCGATGTGGCCAGTAGTGACGTTGGCCTCACCTTGCGCATTGAACAGGTCCAGCGAGACCTTGAGGATGCGTTCACGGGTGCGCGCCGAGCGGGATGGAGGCGAAGCGAGTGACGATGGCGGCGCGGACGGGACACGGGACATGCCTCCTATGATACGACGGGACGGGGCGCAAACGCGGCCCGCCACGTCAGCGGATACCGGCTATTTCGCCTCACCCGCCTTGGTATCCGGCAACCGGTGCGCAATCCCTTTGTGGCAGTCAATACAGGTCTTGCTGCCGCTCGCCAGTTGGGTGGAGTGCATTTCCATCGCGCGCTTGCTCTGCCGGGTGAAATCCATGGAGTTCAGGTTGTGGCAGTTGCGGCACTCCAGCGAATTGTTGGCCTTCAAGCGCGTCCACTCGTGTTGCGCCAATTCAAGGCGCTTGTCGAGGAATTTCTCACGCGTGTCGATAGTGCCGAAGATCTTGCCCCAGACTTCTTTCGATGCTTGCATCTTGCGGGCAATCTTATCGGTCCAGTTGTGCGGCACGTGACAGTCCGGGCAGGTGGCGCGCACGCCGGATCGGTTGGTGTAGTGAATGGTGGGCTGCAGTTCGACAAACACGTTCTCGCGCATTTCGTGGCAACCGGTGCAGAACGCCTCGGTATTGGTCACTTCCAGTGCGGTATTGAATCCACCCCAGAACATGATGCCGGCGACAAAGCCGCCCATGGTCAGAAACCCGAGACTGAATACCTTGCTGGGTGTGGACAGCGTCACCCAGTATTTGCAGGCCAACGCCTTGAGGCGATGAAACATCGCAGGCGCCTTCATTTTTTCACTGCTTTCCTGGCAGCTGCAGCCTTTTCCGCGTCGATAAAGTTATTCACCACCGGCACCTTCACGTCCATCTGCGGCACATGACATTGCGTGCAGAAATAGCGGCGAGGTGAAATCTCCGAGCGGAAGTTGTTGTCGCGATCCATGAAATGCGTGACGCTGACCATCGGCGCCTGACTTTCCGGCACCCGGTCGCGGCCGTGACAGGTCATGCACTTGTTGAAGTTGCGATCAATCTGGTAGTTCTCGATCTGATGCGGGATCACCGGCGGCTGCATCGCATAGGCGCGGCCTTTGCGGATGTCGTCGTTGATCATTTTCGGCATCAGCGGCGAAACCGGCTCCTTGTCCAGTGGCACCGTCCCGCGCAGGCCGGCAGGATGGCCGTCGCCGGTTTGTGCCGCGGCGGCGAGAATGAAGCACGAGAACAGCAGGGCAAGAGTCTTTTTCATGTTCCCTCTCCTCACACCGCGACGATTTTGACCGCGCACTTCTTGAAATCGGTCTGGCGCGAGATCGGATCGGTGGCGTCCAGCGTCACCTTGTTGATCAGCTGCGAGGCATCGAACCACGGCACAAACACCAGTCCCTGCGGCGGTTTGTTGCGGCCACGCGTCTCCACTCGCGAGCGCATTTCGCCGCGCCGCGAGACCACGCGCACTTCCGAGCCGCGCCGCAGATTGAGTTTTTTGGCGTCCTCGGGGTGCATGAACACCACCGCGTTGGGAAAGGATTTGTATAGCTCCGGCACACGGCCAGTCATGGAGCCCGAATGCCAGTGCTCCAGCACGCGACCGGTAGAGAGCCAGAATGGATAGTCCTTGTCCGGCTCCTCGGGCGCGGGTTCGTAAGGCAACGCGATGATATTGGCGCGATGGTCGGCATTGCCGTAGAAGTCGTAACCGCTGCCCGCCTTGGCGTAGGGATCGGTCCCTTCCTTGTAACGCCATTTGGTCTCCTTGCCGTTCACCACCGGCCAGCGCAGGCCACGCACCTTGTGATATTCATCGAACGGCGCCAGGTCATGGCCGTGGCCACGTCCGAATTCGGCGTATTCCTCGAACAGGCCTTTTTGCACATAGAAGCCGAAGGCTTTGGCTTCGTCGTTGTCGTAGCCGGCCTCGATTTGCGACGACGGGAATTTATTGACGGCACCATTGGCGTACAGCACCTGGAACAGCGTCTTGCCGCGATACTCGGGCTTCTTGGCCAGCAGTTCCTCCGGCCACACCTCTTCCATCTTGAAACGCTTGGAGAACTCCATCAGCTGCCACAGGTCCGAGCGCGCCTCGCCCGGTGCTTTCACCAGCTGGTGCCAGAACTGGGTGCGGCGTTCGGCGTTGCCGTAAGCGCCCTCCTTCTCCACCCACATCGCTGTCGGCAGAATCAGGTCAGCGGCCTGAGTGGTTACCGTTGGATAGGCGTCCGAGACAACGATGAAGTTGTCCGGATTGCGATAACCCGGCAGGCCCTCGCCCATCATATTCGCGGCAGCCTGCATATTGTTGTTCACCTGCACCCAGTAGCAATTCAGCTTGCCGTCTTTCAACATGCGGTTCTGCAGCACCGCGTGATAGCCCGGCTTGTCGGCGATGGTGCCGGCCGGCAGCTTCCAGATTTCTTCGGCATGCTCGCGATGCTTTGGATTGGTCACCACCATATCGGCCGGCAGGCGATGCGAGAACGTTCCGACTTCGCGCGCAGTTCCGCAAGCGGAGGGTTGGCCGGTGAGCGAGAACGGCGAATTGCCGGGGGTGGAAATCTTGCCGGTCAGGAGGTGGATGTTGTAAACGAGATTGTTGGCCCACACGCCGCGCGTGTGCTGGTTGAAACCCATGGTCCAGAACGACACCACCTTGACCTTGGGATCGGCATACAACTCGGCCAGCGCCTTTAACTTGTCAACGGGTGCGCCTGAAAGTTTCGATACCGATTCCGCCGTGTACGGCTTCACATAGTCGCGGAATTCTTCAAAAGTCATCGGCGACATATCGTTGGCCTTGGCCGCATTCTTCGCTTTCTTTTCCAGCGGATGCTCGGGCCGCAGGCCGTAGCCGATGTCTTCGGTGCCGCGCTTGAAGGTGCAGTGCTTGCCGACGAAGTCCTGATTAACCTTGCCGTTCTGGATGATGTAGTTGGCGATGTAGTTAAGGATCGCCAGATCGGTCTGCGGCTTGAAGATCACCGGCAGATCGGCCAAATCGAAGCTGCGATGCTCGAACACCGACAGCACCGCGACCTTCACGCCCGGGTTCGACAGCCGACGGTCGGTGACGCGTGTCCAGAGGATGGGATGCATCTCCGCCATGTTGGAACCCCACAGCACGAAAGCGTCGGCAACCTCGATATCGTCGTAGCAGCCCATCGGCTCGTCCATACCAAAAGTGCGCATGAAGCCGCCCACCGCCGAGGCCATGCAATGGCGCGCGTTGGGATCGATATTGTTGGAACGAAAGCCCGCCTTGTAGAGTTTATTGGCGGCGTAACCCTCCCAGATGGTCCATTGGCCGGAGCCGAACATGCCTACCGCGGTCGGGCCTTTTTTCTTCAGCGTCTCCTTCCATTTCTCGGCCATGATGTCGAAGGCTTTGTCCCAGCTGACGGGCGTGAAGGTTCCGTTCTTGTCGTACTTGCCGCCCTTCATGCGCAGCAGCGGCTGCGTGAGGCGATCGCTGCCGTACATGATCTTCGACAGAAAATAGCCTTTCACGCAGTTGAGGCCGCGATTGACCTCGGCAGCCGGATCGCCGTGGGTCGCGACTACGCGATTGTTTTTCACCGCCACCGTCACGCCACAACCGGTGCCGCAAAAGCGGCAAGCCGCCTTGCTCCATTTGAGCTCGGTCGATTTGGCGTCAGTCTCGATATTGGCCGCCCCGACAGGCAGCGAGATGCCGGCGGCGGAAGCGGCAACAGAGGCGGCCGTGTTGCGGATGAATTCGCGGCGGGTCAGCTTGTAGGTACTCATGACAACAACTCCTTCATGGCGGATTCTTCTTCGGCATGCTGATAAACCATTTCGATACTGAGTACGCCGGTAACTTCTCTGATGAGATTCATCTGGTCCAGCAGCGCGCCGGTGCTGGCACCTTCGAGCACGACAACGAGCTTGCCGGACGCGTCACTGATGTCGATCCTGCTGCCGGCAGCGGCCTCGACCTGCGGGATTGCGTCGGCCATCCACTCGCGGCGGACGCGCACAACGCAACTGGCGATATGAAGTTCAGCCATGAACGGCCTCCCCGGTTTTGGGACGAACCCGGATCGCGCCCTGCGGACAGACGCGCACGCACTCGCCACATTGCGTGCAGCGATCAGCATCCAGCGTCGGCTGCGGGACAGCGCTCAAGCGTGGAACAAAACGAATAGCACCGGCCTCGCAGGCATCGCGGCAGCTGTCGCAGTACACGCCACGCCGGGCAAGGCAATGTGCGGCGATCGCCACCTTGGGCGCGGGCATTTCGCTGCGCAGCAGGAAGCGGCGGCGGGAAAGATCGGCTGTTGTCTCCAGACTCATGGCGATCAGCCTTTCGGCGGTCCCATGAACATTTGATAGAGCCAGATCAGCAAACCGTAACTGCCGACCACGGCCACCGCGACCATCGGCGCCAGCACCACGGTCAGGAACAGGAACATCCGCTTTTCGCGCGAACGCACCTCTTCCGGCACGACGTTTTCGGGGCTTTCCATGTCAATCTCTCCGTGAAGCGATTTGTTGTTCCGGTCAGCCAGATTGCGGTCGCCGGACAACTTGTTTGATTCGTATGGAAAGATTGTGGGTGCTACAGAAACCGCCCGTTTGATGTGGATCAAACCAAGCGGACTTGCGCAGTCGTGCGACAGGATTCAGGAAGGTTTGCTAGGTGCCAAATGAAAAACTCCAGCACTGGCGCGGTTTCCCGGCCGAAAAGCCTTGGAAATCCGCTCCAGTTCTGGAGTTTCGTATTTGAATCGAGAAGAATCTACCCGCGAGACCGCGCCACCCACTGCTCCAGATCGCTCACCGCGTCGGCCAGGTCCAGCTTGGCGTGATGCAGGCGCTGGTCGCGTGTCGGCTGCTGTTGCTTGAACACGCGGCTGTCTAGTGTGCGTTTCTCGTCCTTGAGCGCATCGATATTGAGCTTGATGCCAAACTTGGCGAACACCGGTTCCAGTTCATAGCGGCGTTTCAGCAGATCGGCGCGTGTGCGCTGGTAGGCGTGCTCACAAACGCGCTTGCGAGAGGCGTAGCTGAACAGGTTGGTGAAGAACATCTCTGGATCATCGGTGCCTGGTTCGAACAGCACGATGCTGGCGCTCTTGTACTTGGCCGCGTATTTCTCCAGGCCAGTGTGCATGCGCGAATGGATCAGCGTGCGGAAAGTCTGCGACAGCACGACCGGCAAACCGCCTTCGATCAGTTTGTCCATTTCAGCCTTGCTGCGGCGATTGGCCGCGTCACCGTCATACGGCACCAGCGGATTCACGCCGATGACCAGTTCTGCGCCGTCCTCCAATGCGAGGGATGCGTTCAGCGTCTTCTGCAACGCGCCATCGACGTAGTAATGCTCATCGACCTCGACCGGCGGGAACAATCCCGGCAGCGCGGCCGAGGCCTGCACCGCCTTGGAAATCGGCACATGGTCATAACCCGGTGCACCGAAAGTCACCGCGCGACCGGTATCGAGATCGACCGCAACCGAATAAAGCTTGTGCTTCAGCTTGCGGAAATCGTTGGTGCGGCCGGACTTGTTGAAAGTCTTTTCGAGGAAGCGCGCGATGCCTTCGTTGTCGAAAATGCCTGCGGGGATCGCGCGCGTCAGCGGCGCGAAAGATTCCATCGTGGTGCGGCGGAACGGGCTTGCCACACGGCGAACCAAGCCCTTGACCACCAACCCCGGCAAGCTTTTCAAACGCCGGCCGTACTCGCGCGCCGCGGGTTTGAGAAACAATTCCGGCTTCAATGCGCCCTGCTTTGCACCACTCTTATCATTGTCGATAAACAGGCGATAGATTTCGGTCGGCGTCAGCTGATTCGCCAAACCTGCGGTAATGAAACTGCCGGCGGAAACACCGACATAGATATCCATATCGTTAAGGTCGAGGCCCTGCAACGACTCGTCCAATGCCATCAGCACACCGATTTCGTACATCGCTCCCAGCGGACCGCCACCGGCCAACGCCAACGCGACTTTGGGACGCGCGGCAACGCGCTTGCGCGACGCAGGCGTTTTCGCCAACGGCTTACTGGAAATCTTCGGTTTGATCAGACGCGCCAAATTGCCTCCGGCAGAACTGGTGTTTGTTTTCGCAACGCCGTCTTCGCGACGCTGATTGAAAAATGGGGAATATCGGTTTGATATTCCCCATTTATTCTACCCAACACGATGGCCACGATTCGTGACCACAATCAATCGCAACTCAGGAATTAAGCCCGAACGCCGCGCTTGTTCAACTGGTTCAGCGCCTTTTGCAGGTCGGCCATGCGTGCCTGCAGTTCGCGCACGTTCTGGCTGGACGGGATGCCGAAGGTGTTCAGTGTCTTGGCCACGCGTGCTTCAAACACGTGCTCGAGCTTGGTGATGCCTTCCTTGGCGTTAGCGGCGGTCGAGTTGACGGTGCCGGTAACGTTTTTCTTCAGCGTCTTTTCCTGCTTCATTGCGAAAGCTTTCACTTCCTTGGCGACTTCGCGCGCCTTGGCTTCGGCCACGGCTTGTACTTCGGACTGGATCTTCTGGCCTTCCTTCACAAACACATTGGCTTTCTTGGCGAGTGTTTGCGCGGCTTCGGTGGTCAGTTCGGTCAAACGCTCGGTTTCGCGGGCGATGATGCCGTAAACCTTCATCGCTTCGCCCTGTGCGCGCTCGGCGGCGCCCAGACCGGCCAGCACGACCTTGTGTGCGACGCTGCTGTTAGCGGCGGGCTTGGTGGACTTGACGGCGGCTTTCTTTGCAACCGGTTTCTTTGATGCGGTTTTCTTGACGATTTTGCGGGTAGCCATGTGACGCTCCTTGGATGAAAGACGAAAGTTGTACCGATGACCCAATGACAATTGAAGCAAAGTGTACGGATCAGGTTTAGAGGATTCACACTAATCAAAACAGCGGGTTGCCGTCCGTTTCATGACGCACCGCAGCATCTGACCGGCGCGTCAGAAAAGCCCGCAGAACGCCCTCTCCAGCCCTGAGTCGCCAGTGTATGATTTGAAAAACATCGCATCTGCTCCGATTCACTCAATAAAAAACGTCTTTCTGGAGGAAATTCCACCATGACTTACTTCGTCACTGGCGCAACCGGCTTTATCGGCAAGTTTCTGGTCAAGAATCTGTTGAAACGCAACGGCACCATCTATGTGCTGGTGCGCAAGAGTTCGGTGAAAAAGCTCGAGGCGCTGTACCCATGGTGGGGACTGGACGATAAGCAGAAACGCATCGTGCCGATCGTTGGCGACCTGGGCAAAGCCAAATTGGGCGTAGCCGCTGCCGATATCACCAAGCTCAAGGGCAAGGTCGCGCATCTGTTCCACCTCGCGGCGATTTACGACCTCAACGCCGATGCGGCCAGCCAGCAAGTGGCAAACATCGACGGCACCCGCAATGCGGTGGAATTCGCCGAAGCCATCAAGGCCGGCTGCTTTCAGCACACCAGCTCCATCGCCGCAGCAGGCTTGTACGACGGCACCTTTCGCGAAGACATGTTCGAGGAAGCCGAGGAACTCGACAACCCCTACCTGCGTACCAAGCACGATTCCGAGGCGATCGTGCGCAACGAATGCAAAGTGCCGTGGCGCGTTTATCGCCCCGGATTCGTCGTCGGCCATTCGCAGACCGGCGAGATCGACAAGATCGACGGCCCGTACTATTTCTTCAAGCTGATCCAGAAAATGCGCGACACCCTGCCGGCGTGGATGCCGACCATCGGCATTGAAGGCGGCCGCATCAACGCGGTGCCGGTCGATTACGTGGTCGATGCGATGGACCACATCGCGCACAAAAAAGGACTCGACGGCGCATGCTTCCACCTGACCGATCCGGAACCGATGCGCATCGGCGAAATGCTGAATGTTTTTGCCAAGGCCGGCCACGCACCGCAGATGACGATGCGGCTCAATTCCAAGATGTTCAGCTTCGTTCCCAGCTATGTGCTGCAAGGGCTAATGAGCGTGGCGCCGGTGCGCCGCGCGCGCAACCAGATCCTGACCGATCTCGGCATTCCAAAAGACGTATTCGGCTTTATCAATTACCCAACCAAGTTCGACAATCGCGACACGGTCAAGGCGCTGAAGGGTTCCGGCATCTCGGTACCCAAGCTGGAAACCTACGCCTGGCGCCTGTGGGATTACTGGGAACGCCACCTCGATCCCGATCTCTTTATCGATCGCACACTGGAAGGCAAGGTCAAAGGCAAAGTCGTTGTCGTTACTGGCGGCACCTCGGGTATCGGCGAAGCTACCGCGATCAAACTGGCTGCGGCTGGCGCCAAGGTCGCCATCGTCGCTCGCGATCCTGAAAAAGCCGAAGCAACGCTGGCCAAGATCAAGGAATCCGGCGGCACCGCCAAGTTCTACTCCTGCGATCTTTCCGATCTCGCCAACTGCGACAAGCTGGTCGCCAGCGTGCTGAAGGACTACGGTACCTGTCACTATCTGGTGAACAATGCCGGCCGCTCGATTCGCCGCGGTATCGCCAATAGCTTCGACCGCTTCCACGATTTCGAGCGCACCATGTCGCTGAATTACTTCGGCTCGCTGCGCCTGATCATGGGCTTCCTGCCGGCGATGATGAAGCAGAACAAGGGCCACATCATCAACATCTCGTCGATTGGTGTGTTGACGCAGGCCCCGCGCTTCTCGGCGTATGTCGCGTCGAAAGCTGCCCTGGACGCGTTTTCCGGTTGCGCGGCGTCCGAGTTCAACGACAACAACATCCACTTCACCACCATCAATATGCCGTTGGTGCGTACGCCGATGATCGCGCCGACCAAGATGTACAACAGCGTGCCGACGCTCTCACCCGAGCAGGCCGCCGATCTGGTGGTGGAAGCTATCGTCTACAAACCGGTGCGCATCGCCACCCGCCTCGGCATCACCGGCGCCATCCTGCACGCCATTTCACCGAAACTCACCCAGATCATCCTGAACACCGCCTTCCGCATGTTCCCGGATTCGTCGGCAGCACAGGGCAAGAAGGGAGAGGCGGCGAAGGAAGTCGAGATGACGCCAGAAGCGGTGGCGTTTGCGCAGATCACACAGGGCATCCATTGGTGATCTAGTATACAAATGCGAGCGGCAAATGCATCAATGACGCGGACTTGTAGGCCCGTTCTTGGATAAGACCACCGTTGGGTGCGCCGCTGTCTTGTGTGTCTCGGTGATTTATCTAGTGGCCGCTGCCTACTTGCACTACGTACTCGCGACGACAAAATGGGAATGCGTTCAGGCCACACTGATAAAATTTTCAATCCCTGCTGAATGGGGCGATCATGTTTCTTGGCGAGATTTAAGCGTTGCGGCAAATCGCATAACTCTGGAATACCATTTTGAGTATATGGGTCGCCAATTTTCCGGGAGAGCGATTACAGTTGGCGACGCGATACTCACACCGAAGCACTATCGTCGCCTCGCCCGAAAACTTTATGCAATTTGGCAAGCCGACAAAAGGATTGAAATTTCAGTGAATCCCAATCGTCCTGGTCAAACGTTTCTTACCGACAATATTGCTGTCTGGCCCTACTGCTTTGGCGTAGTCGGGATTGCGATGGGCTTTTTTTATTTTATTTGAGGACTTTGGGTGACCAAACTAAAACCCGGCGACACCGCCCCCGACTTCACCGGCAAGCTCACCGACGGTTCCACCGTGAGCCTCAAGGACTATCGCGGCAAGAAGTTGATCATGTACTTCTACCCGATGGACGACACGCCGGGCTGCACGGCGCAGGCGTGTTCGCTGCGCGATGCGAACAAGGACATTGCGAAGAAAGGCGCGGCGATTCTCGGCGTCTCGACGCAGGATTCGGCCTCGCACCAGAAATTCACCGACAAGTACAAGCTCAATTTTCCGTTGCTGGCCGATACTGACCGCGTGGTGGGCAAGGCTTACGGCACCATCGGCGGCGGCGGGTTGCTATCGGCGGCTAAGGCGATTGTCGGCATGGCGGATCGCGTGACGTTCGTGATCGATGAGAAAGGCAAGATCACACACATCATCGATTCAGTGGATACGAAGAATCACGCGGAAGAAGTGCTGGCGTTGTTGTAACGCGCCGGACGGCTGCGGTGGCTGCAGCCCGCATAAAACACTAAAACTCCAGCACTGGCGCGGCCTTCCGGGCCAAAACACCTGAAAAGCCGCGCCAGTGCTCGAGTTTCCCTTCGCAAATAGAATCAGTCTCGGCCAAACACAATCGTCACGCCCAAGCCGCGCCCGTCGAGTCCATCGCCAATTTCAATCCGCGCATGATGGAATTCCGCAATACGCGCGACCAGCGAAAGCCCGATGCCACTGCCTCGTCCACCATTGCCGGGCACACGATAGAAACGATCAAAGATGTGGGCCTGCTCGCTCTTAGGCACGCCGGGACCATCATCGGCCACGCGCAGAAATCCCACCGCCACACCGTCGCGCTCCATGCTGCCGCAGGTGACATCAACGCGACCTTGCTCGCATGAATAGCGCAATGCGTTGTCCACCAGATTGCGCACCAGAATGCCCAGCTGATCGATATCGCCATCTATGCGACAAGCGTCCGTGTGTACGGAAATGGATTGCTGCCGATGCTGTGCCACGGCCTCGAAATCTCGGACGACAACCGGAATCAGCTCGCAAAGATCGATCGGCTGCCGATGGCCGGCGCGTGTGCCCGCTTCAAGCTGGGCGAGGTCGAGCAACTGCTCGGACAAACGTGTGCTGCGCTCGACCACCACCAGCAGCTTTTTCAGCGCCTCGTCTTTTTCAACCATGCTGCCTGCACGCAACGCCACTTCGCCATGCGCCTGCAATGCCGCCAGCGGCGTCCGCAATTCGTGCGCAGCGTCGGCGATAAAGCTGCGTTCGGCCTCCATTGCCTGACCAAGTCGCGCCAGCAGCGAATTGAAGGCCAGCACCAGGGATTTGATTTCCGTCGGCAGGTTATCCGTTGGTAGCGGCGTCAAGTCGAAAACGTCCTTCTTTCTTACCGCAGTCTCGACTGCCTCCACTGGACGTAGCGACCAGCAAATCACGCCCCAGATCGCCCCGCCCAGCAGCAGTAGCAGGATGGACGCGACAAACAGCATCTTGGTTGCCTTGTCCTTCACCTCGGCATCGATCACGCTGCGCATCGCGCCGACCTGCACATGCATCTTGCCGGTCGCATCCGCCACCGTATAGATGCGCCACATCTGTTCGCCATGCAGCTGGTTGCTGAAGCCTTCGGTGAAGTCCGGATTCAGCGGCGTAAGCGGTGTCGTCGGCGAGCGCACCACGGCGCGCGAACGGTTCACCCACACCTGGTAATTGACTTTCTCGGGTGTGGGCGATGCGGCGGCACTTTCCGCTACACGCAACGTATCCGGCATCTGCTCCACATTCGCCGGCATCGACACCACGATCTGTTTGGCGATGCCCTCGAACAACGCATCGTGATGAGAAAACTCCTGCCGCATGGAAAAGATGATCCAGAAGCCAACCACGCTGGCCCAGAACAGCACTGCGACCACGAACAGCACCTTGATCAAGCGCGCTTTGATCGATCTCATGCCGCACCCTCGCCGATCATGTAGCCCTGCCCGTGTACGGTGGTGATCAGCCCTTCACCCAATTTCTTTCGCAGTTGATGGATGTACACGGCAATCGTGTTGCTCTCGATTGCTCCAGCGCCACCGTAGACGACCTCCTCCAGATGATCGCGCGCCACCACGCGGCCACGACGCTCCATCAGCACCAGCAGGGTTCGATATTCGTACACACTCAGCGGCACACGCACTTCGGCGCGCGTCACCACGCGCTTGGCAGGATCGAGGCAGACATCACCGCAGGCCAGCACCGGTGACACACGGCCTTCGCTTCGGCGCACCACGGCGCGCACCCGCGCCCACAGCTCATCGAACAAGAACGGTTTCACCACATAGTCGTCCGCGCCGACATCGAGTCCGCGAATGCGATCCGACAACTGGCTGCGCGCCGTGACGATCAGCACCGGTGTGGAATCGTAACGCGCGCGCAGTTCCTGCAGCACCGTCAGGCCCGAACCGTGCGGCAGGCCGAGATCGAGCAGCACCGCGTTATAGGCGTGGTCGACCAGCGCCAGCTTCGCCGCGGCCGCATCGGGCGCGCAGTCGATGGTCCAGGCATTCTGGCGCGCCGCCGAACACACCGCGTCGGCCAGCATCGCGTCGTCTTCCACCAGCAGGAGATGCAAGTTACCGCCTTTTTTATGTTGAATTTGGCAATGATCGCCGAAGCGGATTAATAAATTCTTAAGAAGGCTAAAAGTTTCTTAATCGTCGCCACGGAGAATCGGTTTCCTCACCACACTTGGGAGGATTTCGATGATCTTGCTTCTGCCACGGTTACTTTTACCACGAGCCGCGACACACGCCCGGCCTTCGGCGGAGACCGCTGAGGCCAAACCCCTGGGCACCATCAAGAACGCGCTGCTCAAGTTCCAGACGCTGCAGGCCACGGTGGTTGACGTTCATCAGCCAGCAGATCGCTTTCGCCTGATCACGCTGGAAGGCGAGGCTCTGAAGAATACCCAATGGCGGCCCGGCCAGAAAATCCAGCTGCGGCTGGGTGGATTCAAAGCCCGAACCTACACGCCGGTTCTTTGGGACCGTGTGGAAGGTGTGACGCAGATTCTGACCTATCTGCACTATCAGATGGTCGCGACCACGCCGGGCACGATCTGGGCCGGCTCTGCACGCGTCGGCGATCGATGCTCGCTGTCGGCGCCGCGCGAGTCGCTGAACCTGCCCGCCCTGCAGCGGCCTGCTTTTTTCTTTGGTGACGAAACGTCCATTGGTCTTGCACGCTCGCTCAAGACAACATCGGGCGGCTTCGACGGTATTTCATTTGTGCTCGAAGCTTCGTCGCCGGTTGAGTCGCGCAAGGTGCTCGACACGCTGAACATGCCGACGATTTCACTGGTCGGCCGCACCCGCGATGACGCGCATCTATCGCAAGTGGAAGCGCTCATGTTGCAGACGCTTCAAGCCGATGCGTCTTCGCAATTCGTCCTCACCGGCAAGGCGCGCTCGGTCCAGCGACTCACACAATTTCTTAAAGCGCATCAGGTACCTCCATCGCAAATCCACTCGCGCGCCTACTGGACACCAGGCAAGACTGGCTTGGATTAATCCGAATCACCCCAACAGGAGTTTTATCGCATGATCGTTTCACGCTTCCGCCACACCCGCATCACGGTTGTCGCAGGCCTTACTCTCGCAGCATCGCACAGCACCGCCGCCCTCTCCGACGACGACCGGTGGCAATTCACCGTCGGCGCCGGCGTGATCAGTAGCCCGGAATATCCCGGCGCCGCAGATAACAAGACCAAGGCCGTGCCGATGATCAGCGCGACATACGGCCGTTACTTCATCGGCGGCGCACCTGGCACCGGCGTACCGATGGGCATCGGCGTCAATCTGTATCAGGACACGCAGTGGCGATTCGGTGTGGCCATCGGCAGTGGCCTAGGCAAATCACGGGAAGAGTCGGACAACGCCCGCTTGCGCGGCCTAGGCAACATCGACAGCACCGCGCGCGGCAGCGTGTTTGCGAGTTACACCGGCAGCTGGTACGCCCTGCGTGCCAACGTGACGACCGATATCGGCGGCAAGGACCAGGGGACGTTAGCCTCCATGGATCTGGAAGCGCGGTATGCCGCAAGCAAAAGCCTGATGTTGACTGCAGGTCCGGGCTTCACTTGGGCCGACAAGGACTACACCCACACTTTTTTCGGTATCGACGCGGCGCAAAGTGCGCGATCGGGACTAGCTAAATACGACGCGAAAGGTGGAATCAACTCAGTGCGTTTTTCGATCGGCGCCAACTATCGACTGACACCGAACTGGTCGCTCAGCACACGCGTAACGGCGTCCGAATTGCGCGGCGATGCGGTCAAAAGCCCGATCACTGCGGATAAATCGCAAACCTCGGTGGGACTGTTTGCAGCGTATCGGTTTTAAACGCAGAAGCTGCGCACAATAAAAAACTCCAGCACTGGCGCGGCGTTTCAGGCATTTATTGCCTGGAGCCCGCGCCAGTCCTGGAGTTTTATCTTTGGATGCGGGCTAGAAGTACGCTTCTTCCATCTGCAGCACACTGTCGGCGCCGGTGACGATCGCGTCGGCAAAGCCGGTGGCGAGCGTGATGATGTGGTCGCCATAAAAACGCGTGGTGATGATTTTCGCTTTCAGGAAATCTGTGTCGCCACCGCCTGCAGCCAATTGCTTTGCCGCGATCAGCGCGGCGCGACCCATCATCCAGCCGCCGCATACAGTGCCGGCCAGCTTCAGGTAATGCACCGCACCCGCGCCAACCGCACCCTGACTGGCGCTCCACATGGTGACGATCCATTCGGTGGCACGCTTCAATTCGTTGATGCCGGAAGCGAGCTGTTTGCCAAACGCTTTCAGATTGACGTCATTGGCGCCTTCCAGCAGCGGCAACAATTTCTGCATTTCGGCAATCAGCGCCAGCATCGTCTGTCCGCTTTCGCGGCCGATCTTGCGACCGACCAGATCGTTGGCCTGGATGCCGGTGGTGCCTTCGTAAATCGCCGAGATGCGCGAATCGCGGTAATACTGCGCGGCGCCGGTCTCTTCGATAAAGCCCATGCCGCCGTGAATCTGCACGCCGAGCGACGTCACCTCGATCCCCGCTTCGGTGCTCCAGCCTTTGACGATCGGAATCATCAGGTCCACCAGCGACTGGTGAATCTGCTTTTCTTTCACGTCGGTCGAACGATCGGCGATATCCAGACAGCTTGCCGTCCAATAGGTGAGCGCGCGTGTCGCTTCGGCGTAAGCGCGCATGGTCAGCAGCATGCGCTTCACGTCCGGGTGATAGATGATCGGCACCGACTTGGGTTTCTCGCCCAGAGAGGCGGGCACCGGCACCGTCGGGCGGCCTTGCACGCGTTCGCGCGCCCACACCAATGCATGCTGATAGGCACGCTCCGAGATCGATACGCCTTCGAGACCGACACCAAGGCGCGCCGCGTTCATCATCACGAACATGTATTCGAGGCCGCGATTCGGCTCACCCACCACGTAACCGATAGCGCCGCCTTCTTCACCATATGACATCACGCAGGTCGGACTGCCGTGAATGCCCAACTTGTGCTCAATCGACACGCACTTCACATCGTTACGCGCACCCAGTGACCCATCCGCGTTCACCATGAACTTCGGCACCACGAACAACGAGATGCCTTTCACCCCTTCCGGCGCGCCCTCGATGCGCGCCAGCACCAGGTGAATGATGTTCTCGGTGTAATCGTGCTCGCCGTAGGTGATGAAAATCTTCTGGCCGGAAATCTTGTAAGTGCCGTCGGCCTGCGGGATGGCCTTACTGCGCACCAGCGCGAGATCCGAACCGGCCTGCGGCTCAGTCAGATTCATGGTGCCGGTCCACTCGCCTGCCACCATCTTCGGCAGGTACGTGTCCTTCATCTGCTGCGAGCCATGATGCACCAGCGCCTCCACCGCACCGCCAGTCAGCAGCGGGCAAAGCTTGAATGCCATATTGGCACTGCCGAGCATTTCCGACACCGGCGTGGAAATACAGTGCGGCAATCCCTGGCCGCCGTATTCTGCGGGACCGGCGATCAGGCTCCAGCCGCCCTCAATGTATTTGAGATACGCGTCCTTGAACCCCTTCGGCGTAGTGACAACGCCGTTGCTCCACTTGGCGCCTTCGACATCGCCGCTGCGATTGATCGGCGATAGCACGTTACCGGAAAACTTGCCAGCTTCGTCGAAGATCGCATCGACCAGATCGGGCGTGACTTCCTCGCAGCCTGGCAATTTGCCGATTTGCTCAAGGCCAACGACGTGCTTGAGCACGAAGGACATGTCTTTCAACGGTGCGCGGTATTCACTCATGGAAAACTTTCGAGGGCGTGGATTCGATTTTGGAAACGGTCGCCGTCTCTGCGGCGCCAATGAAACGTCTACAAAGCGTTGGTCAACTCAGGCACCAGCGTGAACAAGTCACCCACCAGACCGTAATCCGCCACCTGGAAAATCGGCGCTTCCGGATCCTTGTTGATGGCGACGATCACCTTGCTGTCCTTCATGCCGGCCAGATGCTGGATCGCGCCGGAAATACCGACCGCGATGTAAAGCTCTGGAGCAACAATCTTTCCGGTCTGACCGACCTGATAGTCGTTGGGCACGAAGCCCGCATCCACCGCCGCACGCGACGCACCCAATGCAGCGCCCAGCTTGTCTGCCAGCGGCTCAAGCACGGCGCGATAACGATCACCATCACCCATGCCACGTCCACCTGAGACAATGCGCTTGGCGGCGGCGAGTTCGGGGCGATCTGACTTCGTCAATTCCTGTCCCAGCACTTTGGAAACACCGGCGTCGGCACCAGCGGCAATGTTCTCCACTGCCGCGCTTCCGCCGGTTGCGGCCACGCCATCGAAACCAGTTGAACGCACCGTGATCACTTTGATCGCATCAGCCGATTTCACTGTTGCGAACGCATTACCCGCATAGATCGGACGCACGAACGTGTCAGCCGATTCCACTGCGACGATATCGGAAATCTGTGCCACATCCAGCAGCGCAGCCACACGCGGCAATACGTTCTTGCCGGAGGCGCTAGCCGAAGCCAGTACGTGAGAATAATTTTTGGCAAGGCCAACAACCAGCGGCGCCAGATTTTCCGGCAGGCCACCGGCGTAGTGAGCAGCATCGGCGACCAGCACTTTGCTTACACCACTCACTGCTGCTGCAGCTGAAGCCGCAGCTCCACATGCGCTGCCGGCAACGAGAACATGAATGTCGCCACCGATTTTCTGCGCGGCGGCGATGGTATTGGTGACGCCCGGCTTCAGGTGCTGGCTGTCGTGATCGGCAATTACGAGGATAGCCATTTAGATCACCTTCGCTTCATTCTTGAGTTTGTCCACCAGCGCCGCTACATCCGGCACCATCACCCCGCCCTTGCGCTTCGGCGGCTCCACCACTTTCAGCGTGGTCAAGCGCGGCGCAACGTCAACGCCCAGCGTTTCCGGCGTAACCGTATCGAGCGGTTTTTTCTTCGCCTTCATGATGTTCGGCAGCGTCGCATAGCGCGGCGTGTTCAATCGCAGATCGGTGGTGACAATCGCGGGCAGCTTCACCGACACCGTTTCCAGGCCACCGTCGATTTCGCGCACCACATCGGCGTTGCCGCCGGCGACCGTGACTTTGGAAGCAAATGTCGCCTGCGGCCAATTCATCAGCGCGGCCAACATCTGCCCGGTCTGGTTGGAGTCGTCGTCGATCGCCTGTTTGCCCAGGATCACCAGTTGCGGTGCTTCCTTTTCGCAAAGTGCCTTCAGCACCTTGGCCACGGCCAGTGGCTGAACTTCGGCGGCGGTTTCCACCAGAATCGCGCGATCGGCACCCATTGCCAGCGCGGTGCGCAGCGTTTCCTGGCATTGCGTGACGCCAATCGAGACTGCGACGATCTCGGTGGCAACACCGGCTTCCTTCAACTTGATCGCCTCTTCGACGGCGATTTCATCGAAGGGATTCATGGACATCTTGACGTTGGCGATATCGACGCCCGTCTGGTCAGCTTTGACGCGAACCTTGACGTTGTAATCGACCACTCTTTTAACCGGCACAAGGATTTTCATACGAGAGCGCTTTTCAGAGGTGAAAAAGTGAAATTAAAACGAGCGTTTGAATTATAGCCGAGAACCCCTATTGCCCGACAATAGGGCTGGCAACATGAATCTGCACTAGTCAGCCAGGTAGTTATGCGCCAAACAAAAAAGCGACGGACTATGCCGTCGCTTTTAATGAGCTGCCTATTTGGCAGGACTATTTGCCGGGCTTGCGCAGCAGGCGATGCTCGATCTCACCGACAATGCCGCGCCGGAACAACAGGACGCAAACCACGAAAGTGGCACCCATGATGATGGTGACCCAGGAACCAAAGCCGGACAGGTAATTACCCATGGCGATAATGGCCGACGCGCCGACCACCGGGCCGAGAATCGTACCCATGCCGCCGAGCAACGTCATCAACACCACCTCGCCGGACATTTGCCAGGTCACATCGGTCAGCGTCGCGAGTCCCAGCGAAAGCGATTTGGCCGCGCCGGCCAGACCAGCCAAAGCGGCAGACAGCACAAACGCCACCAGCTTGTATTTGTCCACGTCATACCCCAGAGACAACGCGCGTGGCTCGTTCTCGCGTATCGATTTCAGCACCTGACCAAATGGCGAATGGATGACGCGATAAATCAGCCAGAACGCGCCAACAAAAATGGCCAGCACGAAGTAGTACATGACCATATCGTCCTTGAGATCGATCATACCGAGCAGCTTGCCGCGCGGAACGCCCTGAATACCGTCTTCGGCATAGGTGAACGGCGCCTGCACACAAATGAAGTACACCATCTGCGACAGCGCCAGCGTGACCATGGCGAAATAGATGCCCTGCCTGCGCACAGCGAGCCAGCCGACTACCAGACCCAAAAGGGCCGATCCCAAGGTGCCGAAAATGATCGCGACTTCCGGCGTCCAGCCCCAGACCTTGGCCGAGTGCGCGCACGCATACGCGGCAACGCCGAAGAACATGGCGTGACCGAACGAGAGCAACCCGGTAAAGCCAATGAGCAAATTGAACGCGCAAGCGAACAATGCGAAACAAAGGCACTTCATCAGGAACAGCGGATAGCCAACGAAAGGGGCCACACAAGCGGCCACAAGCAATACGACATAGAAGATCGCGGCGCGGCTCATTATTTCTCTCTTCCGAACAATCCGGCCGGACGAATCAGCAACACGATGGCCATGATGATGAACACCACCGTGCTCGATGCCTCGGGATAGAACACCTTGGTCAGGCCTTCAATCAAACCCAACGCCAGACCGGTCACAATGGAACCGAGAATGGAACCCATGCCGCCGATCACCACCACGGCGAACACGACAATGATGATGCCAGAGCCCATGGTGGGATTGACCAGATAAACCGGCGCGGCCATGACCCCCGCAAGCCCGGCCAGGCCAACACCGAACGCATAGGTCAGCGTCACCCTCAAGGGAACGTTGATGCCGAACGCCTGTACCAGTTTGGGATTCTCTGTGCCTGCGCGCAGATAGGCGCCGAGCTTGGTCTTTTCAATGATGAACCACGTGGCAAAACACACAACAATGGACATCAGCACCACCCACGCACGGTACTTTGGCAGGAACATGAAGCCCAGATCGAATGCACCGCGGAATATGTCCGGCAATTCATAGGGCTGGCCGGAGGAGCCATAGTTGTGGCGGAAGATGCCTTCGATGATCAGCGCGAGGCCGAAGGTCAGCAGCAATCCATACAAATGATCCAGCTGGTACAACCAGCGGAGCATGGTTTTTTCGATAATGACGCCGATAATCGCAACGCCGATGGGCGCCAGAATCAGGGCAAACCAGTAATTGACCCCGACGTAGTTGAGCAGCATCCAAGAAAAGAATGCGCCCACCATATACAGCGCGCCGTGGGCAAAGTTGACCACATTGAGCATGCCGAAAATCACCGCCAGGCCCAGCGAGAGCATGGCGTAGAAGCAGCCGTTGACCAGCCCGATCGTGAGCTGGCCCATGAAGGCCTGAATGGGGACGCCGAATATTTCGGTCATGAGTCTATTCGTTGCAGGAGTTCAAATTGGACGGGCTGCGAACGCAGCCCGTCCACGATTGGAGCTATCGATCAGCCCTTTTTCATGAACTGGGGGCATTGCGATTTTTCGAGCGACTGGAACGCTTCTTCGCCCTTCACCGTACCCATGTGCTTGTAGTAGTCCCACGGGCCTTTCGACTCGGCAGGTTTCTTCACCAGGAACAGATGCATGTCATGAACCATACGACCGTCCGGACGCAGCTTGCCGTTCTTGGCAAACACGTCGTTGATCGGCGTGTCCTGCATTTTCTTCATCACGGCGGCGGTTTCATCCGTACCAGCCGCTTTCACGGCGTTCAGATAGTGCAGCGTGGACGAATAGACGCCGACCTGATTCATGTTCGGCTTCTTGCCGTTGTTGCGCGCTTCGAAGCGCTTGGCGAAAGCGCGGTTCTCGTCGTTCATGTCCCAGTACCAGCCTTCCGACAGGTACAGGCCTTGGGCGGTGTTGAGGCCGAGCGCATGCACGTCGGTAATCAACATCAGCAGCGCAGCGAGGTTCTGGTTCTTGGTGATACCGAATTCGGCCGCCGCCTTGATGCTATTCACGGTATCGCCGCCGGCATTGGCCAAGCCGACGACTTTCGCCTTGGAGCTTTGCGCCTGGAGCAGGAAAGAAGAAAAGTCGGTGGCGTTCAGTGGATGGCGTACCGCACCGTTGACCTTGCCGCCATTGGCTTTCACCACGTCGCCCGTATCTTTTTCCAGCGAATGACCGAAAGCGTAATCGGCCGTCAGGAAGAACCAGCTGTCGCCGCCCGCCTTCACTACGGCCTTGCCGACCACATTGGCCAGCGAGATCGTGTCGTACACCCAGTGCACGGTGGTGCCAGGAGCGCAGGAGTCATTGGTCAGACGCGAAGACGCAGCCCCGGTAACGATCGCGATCTTGTTCTTTTCCTTGGCGAGGCCGGTCACTGCCAGTGCCACACCAGAGTTCAAATTCTCGACCGTCATGTCGACCTTGTCGCGGTCATACCATTGCTGCGTCAGGTTCTTGGCGATGTCGGGTTTGTTCTGGTGATCGGCGGAAAGCACTTCGATGTTCTTGCCGAACATCTTGCCGCCGAAATCTTCCACCGCCATCTTGGCAGCGAGCACGGCGCCCGGACCACCGAAGTCCGCATACAGGCCCGACATGTCGGTCAGCACGCCAATCTTCAGTGCATCATCGGAAAGCTTGCCTTGTTGCGCTTGCGCGGTCGCTGCACATGTCGCCAATGCCGCCGCGACGATTGCTGTCATCAGTTTGCGTTTCATTTCACTCACTCCTCGTTGTTGTACACCACTGTTTGAATGTCATTCATGCCACTTCGATTCATGCCTGCCGTGCCGCGGATGCGCTGCTACACCCCCAGATATTCATGCAGCATGTCGGCCTTGGCGGACAGATCTTGTTTTTCCACCACGGCGGCAATCTTGCCATGCTCCATGACGTAGTGGCGGTCGGCCAGCGGCGCGGCAAACCGGAAATTCTGCTCGACCATGATAATGGTCAAACCCTTGGCCTTGAGTTCGCGGATCACGCGTCCCAGGGTTTGCACAATCACCGGCGCCAGCCCCTCGGTGATCTCGTCCAGCAGCAGTATCTTTGCGCCGGTGCGCAGGATGCGCGCCATCGCCAGCATCTGCTGTTCACCGCCGGACAGGCGCGTGCCTTGACTGGTGCGGCGCTCTTTCAGATTCGGGAACATCGCGTAGATCTCGTCGACGCTCATGCCGCCCTCGCCCACGCTGGGTGGTAACAGCAAATTCTCTTCGCAGCTCAGGCTGGAAAAAATACCGCGCTCTTCCGGGCAATATCCCAGGCCAAGGCGCGCGATCTTGTGAGTCGGCAGATTGATCGCTTCCTTGCCATCGATCTTGATCGAGCCGGTGCGTTTGCCGGTCAAACCCAGCATTGCCTTCAGCGTGGTGGTGCGGCCGGCACCGTTGCGGCCCAGCAAGGTGATCAATTCACCGCGGCGGATCTCGAAATCCACACCATGCAGGATATGCGACTCGCCGTAAAACGCCTGCAGATTGGAAACCGTCAGCAGCGCGCCGCTCATGCTGTCTCCGCTTCGGTCGTGCCGACGTAAGCTTCCAGCACCTTGGGATCCTTGGACACCACGTCATACGGCCCTTCCGCCAGCACCGAACCACGCGCCAGCACAGTGATCTGGTCGCACAGGTTGGAAATCACGCTCATATTGTGTTCGACCATCAACACCGTGCGATTGGCGGCGACCTTGCGGATCAGCTCCACCACCCGGCCGACGTCCTCGTGTCCCATGCCCTGCGTGGGTTCATCCAGCAACATCAGTTCCGGATCCAGCGCCAGCGTGGTGGCAATTTCCAGCGCGCGCTTGCGGCCGTAAGGCAATTCCACCGTTTGCGTATCGGCAAATGAAGCCAAATCCACCGAGTCGAGCAATTCCATCGCCCGCGCATTCAACGAATGCAGCGTCGATTCCGGTTTCCAGAAATGAAAGCTGGTGCCGAGTTTTCGTTGCAACCCGACGCGTACATTTTCCAGAACCGTCAGATGCGGAAACACGGCGGAAATCTGGAACGAACGCACCATGCCACGGCGCGCGATCTGCACCGGCTTCTCGGCGGTGATGTCGTGACCGTTGTACAAGATCTTTCCGGACGTAACCGGCAGGAATTTGGTGAGCAGGTTGAATACGGTCGTCTTGCCGGCGCCGTTGGGTCCGATCAGCGCGTGGATCGATCCACGCCGCACCTTCAGATCGACGCCGTCGACGGCGACAAATCCTTTGAACTCCTTGGTCAGCTCACGGGTTTCGAGAATGATGTCCTGGCTCATGTACTCGCGTCGAATGGCTGGTCGATGGGGATTGTTTTCGGGGCGCCGAAAAATTCATTTGTTGGTGAATTATCGCAAATTTTACGGTCCGAAAGCTAGCGCAGTGTAGCACCGATGATGATGGCGATTTTGCCAAAGGCGCTCAAGACCATGCCCGCACAGGACTTCGACAATCCGGTGCCATAACAGACGGGATGCGATAACAAGGCCCCAAAAACAAGGCGCCGCTCCTGACAACAAGGAGCGGCGCTTGAGATCAGCAAGAAGTCAGGAAAAATCTCGCTGCGGCGGGACTGAAGTAGCGGCAACCGGTGCCGCTGAGGTTAACGCTGTGCGGACTGCCGGCAGCATTGCTGTTCACGCGCAGCACCCCGGACCTCGACCCCAAGGCAAGCGGCGAAAAGCGAACGCTAATGGCGCACTGCGTCGACGGACTCAGCGCGCTGGGGCAATTGTGGGTAAGTGAAAAATCGGCTCCCGTCGATACGATGCTGCTGATCGCCAGGTTCGCGCCACCGGTGTTGCCCAAGATCACGTTCATCGGAGAACCCATTGACCCATAAATGACATTGCCGAAACCAATGGCGGTCATGTTGAGTGCCACAATCGGTGCAGGCACGGCAACTCCCGCACCTGTCAGACGGACAACATTGGCGACGCCACCCGCATTGCTGACGATATCAATCTGCGCATTGCGGGCACCAATGGCCCCAGGTTTGAACGTGACCAGCAACGCGCAAGTCGCACCAGCCGCAACGGTACTGCAATCGCCGGCAATGCTGAAGTCGGCCGCGTTGACGCCACTCACGCCGATGCTGGTCACGGTAAGCACACCGCTACCGGTGTTGCCCAGGGAAAGCGGGCGCGCAGTACTGATCGTATTAACTATCTGGCTGGCGAAATCGATACTTGCCGGCAGCGAAATACTGGCCTGTGCAAGTGCGATACCAATGCCGGTCAGACTGATCACATGCGGAGAACCGGCCGCATTGCTGTTGATGGTCAACTGCCCTGTGGCTGAACCCAGGACGGACGGTGCGAATCCGATCGCGATCTGGCAGTTTCCGCCCGGCGCCAGACTGACACCGCAATCGGAAGGGCTGGACAAGGTCGGCACCACCCTGCTGAATCCGGCACCAGTGACCGCGACACTGGTTAGATTCAACGTTGCGAAGCCGGTATTGGTAATCAGCACACCACGGTCCGGGCCGATCATGCCCAGCGGTTGACTGCCGAGGTCAATGGTCATCGCGCTCAAGGTCAGATTGGGTACCGCAATCGCGACACCGTTGCCCGCCATGGATATGATGTGCGGACTGCCTGGTGCATTGCTGACGATGGTGATGGTGCCGGTAAGCGCATTGACCGACAACGGCGTAAACGTAATATTGAAGTTGCAGCTTGCCGCCACAAACAGCGGAGGTGTGCTGATTGGACAGGTGGTGTTAAAGGCAAAATCACCACCGGTACCCGTTATGCTGGAAATGAGGAGATTGGCTGAACCGTTGTTGGTCAGGGTCACCGTCGTCACCGCACTAGTGGTGTTGACTGTGCGCGATCCAAATGGGACCGCAGTTTGCGATAGCTGTACTGCCGGCGTGGAAGCCGGGGTAATGGTGATGGTCACGGTCAGGCTGCCAGTGCCGGAGCCATTGGTAGCGGAGACCGCCACGCTATAGGTACCGGACGTCGTAGGTGTTCCCGATATCAATCCCGTCGTGGTGTTTACGGCAAGTCCGGGGGGAAGTCCGGTGGCATTGAATGAAGTCGGTGTATTGGTTGCGGCTATACCGTAGCTGAAGGCAGTCCCGACCGAACCGCTCGCGGTGGATGGACTGGTGATGACGGGGGCGGACGGCAGTGGCACACCGGTCACTTGAATAATAACGGACGGATTATTCGAGAGCGGTGAGGTGACCACCTGCAAAGACGACGACGCCGATCCAGCAGCCACAGGCGTGGCCGTCACGGCAATGGTGCATGACCCGCCACTGGCCGGTATGGTGCTGCTGACCATGCATGTGCCACCGGCTACATTGAAGCCCGGTCCGAAGTTAATACTGCTGATGGTCAGTGGCGTGCCTGACGGGTTGGTAAATGTCGCGCTCAACGAAGCCGAGGTGCTACCCACGTTGACGTTGCCAAAATTCAGCGGATCAGGCGCCAATGTCGCGGTCGGAGCCACTGCCGCAGTTCCGGTCAGCACGATCGCCGTTGGACTGGAGGGAGCATTCGACACGATGGTAATCGTGCCGTTCAGGGTGCCGGAAGTGTTGGGCCTGAAGTTGAGCACCAGCTGGCAGGTAGCGGCGGGCGCAATAATTATTGGACCGCCCGGCAACGGGAAGCCCATCGAATCGGAGCCAAAACCACACCAATGCGCCGCCTGCGGCGGCGGGCCATTCACGGTATCGCCAAAAATATCCGGATTGGTATGCGAAATCGAGGCGATGACAAGATTGGCCGAGCCCGTATTGGTAATTGTGATGTTCTGTACGCCGCTGGTTGCCCCCACTGCAGTGAGCGGGAAGGTGGTAGAACCGGTAACCGAGATATCCGACGCCGCGGCCGCCACACCGGTTCCGCTGACCGAAATCGAGTGCGGGCTGGCGGGTGCATTGGTGTGAACACTGATGCTGCCGGACGAAGGCCCTATGGCGGACGGTGTGAATCTGACGTCCACGTCGCACGATGCCCCTACCGCTAGAGAAGAACCGCAGGTGGGATTGGCGGGACGGGTAATTACAGGTTCGGGCTTCCCGCCGCTACGTGCCAGGTTTACGGCAAGCGGCGACACCTTGTCGCTGCCACCTGATCTGAAGTCGATTTTCACCGCGCCATCGGGATCAATGGTCTGTGCTGCGCCCGCTCGCATCGGCGTCGTTTCCACCGGTGGTGCGACGGGCGGAATGTAATTGGTGCTGAAATTGGGATTGGTCGAAAAAATATTGTTGAAAGCAAGTGGGGCCGATCCCGTGTTGGTAACCGTCAGTATTTGTGCTGCGCTCATGCTCGCCACCGGCTGCGATGGAAACGTCATGGACGCGGGCGAGAGACTGACATCGGAGGCGAGCAATGCACCGACAATCAACTGTGCCTGGGTTGCAGTGTAGTTAAGCGACGTGCTGTTGCCTGTCGCCGGCGCGCCGAAGCCACTGAATCCCGGCGTCAAGCTGCCTGCGGTAAGAAAATTGATTACGTCACCCTGCGTCGTGGTGTAAGGACCGAAGCCAGTATCCACATAGAAAAAATTGAGATTGCTACCCGACAGCGAGGCCGATCCGGAAATGGTGATGCTGTCGTTCTGAATCGACGAGCCATCGGTGGAAACATCGATTGACAGGCCAGCGCCGGCACCATGTACATAGTTGCCGTTGATCGTGATGGTACCTATCTGCCCTGCCAGTCCAGGCTCCAAAACTGCGCCGTTGTTGACGACGCTGCCAAAAATCAATATCGGGCTCTTCGATACATAGCCACCACCCAGCGTAAGTACCTGGCTGGCTCCGTTGAAGGAGCCATTGCCGATAATCGTGCCCGCCGACCCCAGTGGCTGCTGGAACTGCGCCGCAGCGCCGGCTCCCAGGGTTATGGTGTTTCCGGTCGGCAGAATCAGATTACCCTTGTTGATGAAGGATCCGTTGACTGTGAGCGCGCCTGCCGGTGAAAAATCGGCACCTGGCTCGTTGTCGAACTCGCCGCCGGCTGTCGAGGTGACAAACGACGAAGGAATAAGCAGGCCGTTGTTCTTGAACTTCGCGCCGGTGCCGGTAATGGTCAGCGAGTCGATCAGCATGGTTGACGACGAATTGAGCTGGACCACGCTTGTATCTACGGTAAACGGGCCGTTTGCTGCCGGGATCACGGCAATGCCCGTCAGGGATACGGTCAGATTGCTGAAAGTGTAGGAGCCGGAACCCCAGGCAATTCCGCCCGCAGTGACCACGTTCAGCGTGGTATTCGCAATGCCCGCTCCTTGAATCGTGGCCGAGCCCAGATACAGATCGCCAACACTGAACGAGCCAGACGGCAGGATGGCCGTCTTGCCTGTGATTTCTGCACGATCCGCCGGCCCCGGCGTATTTACCGGCACTCCGTTACCGCCAGTGCAATTCGACCAATTGGACGCGTTGTCCCAGGCTCCAGACGTTGGAATGAACTGGCAGATCGCAGCATTCACAACCAAGGGCGCCACCAATCCTGCAGCGACGATGAGCAATCTGAAACAACTTTTAAATGCGGTCACGATACACCTCGACTTTACGTTTCTTGCAACAGGCACTGCATCTCGCTCGCCCTTACAAATGATTGGAACTCCACTATTCCGGCGCAAACGCCTTCACAACCGGCACCCGTGGCTGCTCTTTCTATCCACCCCTGCGGCTGAAAGCGACCGCGCCGGAAATGCGGTTCATGTTGTACATGACACCGGCTCCGCGCCCGGTTCGACCGGTAAAGAAGCCGTCAAGACTGCCGCTCGACACCTGGGGCGTGCAATTGGGCGCACAGGTAATGACAAACTCGGCCGGGCGCGGGATGCCCGGCCGGGCGGCGCCCGCATAGGCGGAAAAATACTGGTCGCGATAAATCGGTACGCTCAACGCGACGCCGCTCCACGTCTGGCCGTTGATGCCGACATTGACGGATGCATTAACAGTGCGCGCGCTGAAGTTCGCATCCAGCGTGGCCGAATTCAGCGTCCCTACGTGTCCGGCGGCATCGGTTGGACGTGTCGCTCCAACCATGTCGTATACCGCAGTGCCAGTCAGCGGCAGTGCCACCGGACCACTCTGGGTCGGACTGAAAATGTAATGCAGACTGCTGTTTTCGAGCGTGAACGTCGAGCCACCCACGGTCGACAGCCCGCCAGACCAGCGCCCCCATACCAGGCCGGTAACAGGGTCGAAGCCATTGTCGGAAACGATCGACGTGCCCAAGGCATAGTTCTGGTGACCGGCGAGAAAACCATCGCGTGCGATCGGCGCGGTAAAGGCGGCCACGCGACCCGCATCACCCACTGTCACTTCCGCAGGACGATTGGTGGTCGCATACGAACGGATATAGGTCGCCGCGGCGAGTGTATTTCCCGGATCCGACACCAGCCCATCGCGGAATTCGGCCGCGGCATTTTGTGCCGGCCCCTGAAATACGATCGCTCCATTCACGGCCTGAAAGCTTCCTGCGGCACCGCTGCCGGTCTGGTCGTACACGCTATAACCGAGCAAAGCACCATTGAGAGCAGCCCCAATGAAACTACCCTCCAGCGATCCGCCGATCAATGTGCTGGTCGCCGAGCTTTGACCGTTTCCATTGGTGACGGTGAGACGTCCATCACCGCTGAAGGCAACGAACGAATTGAAAGTAAACGGTACGTTGTTGGCTTGCAGTGTCCAGCTACCTGCCGCCGCGTTACTGGATGCAGGCATGCTGATGCCGATGGTGGCATTTAGCGTGCGCGCGGTGAAATTCACATCCAGCACGCTGCTGACCAGTTGTCCAAGTGTGCCGAATTGATTGGTCGGCGTGGTCGCAGCCACGCGCGTGTAAGAAACGGAACCCGTCAGCACATCCGACAAATACGCCGGATAACCGGCGCCTGCATAGCCGAAATGGTAACCACCGGCACCGATCGGCAGGCTCGCACCAGCGAACGATGCGCTGCTCGCTCCGGTCCAGCGACCGATCACGACTGTCGTACCGCCACCCACAACCACGCTCTGCAAATCGGTCACCGTGCCACCGCTGATCGAAAAGCTGTTATCGCCCTGCCCCGCCGCATACGAGGTGTACCCTCTCAAAGCGCTGCCATCAAGCGTCATTCGCCCCGGTACCGACTGATCGGCAAAGTTGAAGCCATTGCCGGCGACCACGATGTTTTGGACATTCAGCGGATCGGAGACCAGATTGGCCGTCGCGTCGATGATCGGAAAACCCAGGCCGTTGCTACCGACCACCGGCGCGGTTGCCTGTGGTGGTGGCGGCGGACCAGCATCTGCGGCGGTTTGGACGGTTGCCGTGCCTGAACCGCCGCCTACCATGGTCTTGCCCGCATCCAGCAGACTGGGCGGCGTCGGAATGATCTTCGGCGCCTGGCCGAACACCACTTGCACCGTTTCATTGGGATTGGTGACGATGGGGGCAAACTTGCCATCGCGAGAACTGATCTCGTGGCTGCCTTCGATGGTGTGATTAGTGGTGGTCGTATCGTCGTCGGACTGGTTCATGATGTTGCCCGAACCACGAATGCCAACCGTGGCAACGCGGGTTTGCATGCGGTAGTTCGCCCTGCTGCTGCTGGTCAGCAGCCCGGTGAAGGTGCGTAGCGTGCCGCGGGCCAACGTCAGCAGCGCGCCGTCGGTGCCGTTGGCAACGCGCGGATAACGTTCGATCAACAGCCGCGAGTTGGAACGCAGGGAGAGCTTGGCCTCATCGACCATCGCCAGTTGCGCCATGCCATCGGCACCGGTGACGACAACATCGCCGGGGTCGACTTCGCTGCCGCGGCTGGCCTGGATCTGTGTCGTGCCCCCCTTGAGGACAAACACATTGCCGGTGACGAAGGTGAATTGCCCGCTGGCGGCAATCGCACCGGCCGGTCCGCAAGAAAGCATGACCGCGAGCGCAATTTTGCCCAGACGTGCGTTGAGTCGTGATTTGGCTTGCATATCGTGTACTCCCTTGATCTTCATGGTCGCCATGCGTCAGGTGTGCATCACATGAAATCGCAGCGAATGTTCGAAGACACTTCGTTGCGGCTGTAGTCGTAAATGGCAATGTTTGAATCATTGCGCGAAGCAAACCACTGCGCGCGCATCGTGCACTTCGGCTGGAACTGCCAGTTCACGCCGAGGGTAATGTCTGCCATGCGATCGCGCCCGAATTCGACTTCCGTGGCGCGGGCGAAGGCACTCTGGTCGCGGCGCGCGCTGAAGCCCAACCCGTTGAACAGCGACAGCGAATCGGAAAGCGAATACTGGTAATAGGTTCTCACCCCGCCAACCCGCTTCGATTTGTCGGAGATGCCGTCGGCCAGTTTGCGTTCGGCTTCGTCGCGGCTGTAGTAGCCGCTGATCTGCAGTAGCGGCGCGCCCTTGCCGGTAAACGACTTCAGCCAGCCCACCGAAATCGCCAGCGCTTCGAAGTCCTCGATATTGTTGCGCGGGAAGCGCACCCGGGTACCGGACAGGCCCATCGTCAACTGCTGCTGCTCGCTCAATGCATAGCGGTATTCGCCACCGACCGTACCGGTTTTGCGATCGTTGGTCTGGCGTGGCTCGCCCGGTGCAGCGCCGTCCTGTTTGTACTGGTTGTAACCGGCGGTAAAGCGCAACCCGTGCACACCGCGATTCCACGCAAGGCCGGCGCGAACGTCACCGAGCAGGGAATTGAAATCGGATTCGTTGCGATAGGCGCGGCCGCGAGCTTCTACGCCGACGATGGCAGTCAGGCTCGACGACAAGGGATGGAAATAATCGGCACCGGCGGCGGCACCGACGTAAGGCGCCTTGCGCTTGATCGAATTGCCGGTCGGATCCACGCCCGGAATGTTGAAGGCCGACACCACGGCGGCGGTGAAGTCCTTCGGCACGCCGGTGATATTGCTGTCGTAGCCAAGCGAAACTTCGCCATAGGCATTCAGCGCCCGCTTGCCCTGATTGCGTTTTTGCGCGATGGCCTGGAGATAGCGATCGATCGTTGGCTGCGCGGTTGCGGGCGGATTGCTTTGCTGAAGCTGGCGGAAGGTGGCCTCGGCCAAGTCCATGGACCCCGCCGAGAAATAGGCGCGTCCCAGGTCCATCAGCGCACCGGCGTTCTTCGGATTGGCCGCCAGCACGCGTTCGAAGGCGATGATCGATTCATCGATCTTGCCGCTGTCGAGCGCGGCGACGCCAAGCAGATAGTCGAAATCCGGTGTGCCCGACAACTTGTCCTGTTCGGTCACCAGCAGCATGTAAGCCTGTTTGGGATTGCCGGCGGCGAGTTGTTGCTGTGCATCGGCCAGCAGCTTCGGATTGGCGGATGCAGCGCTGCAGACAGTCATCGCCAGTAGCGCGAGGAGGCAGGAAATCGAGTGCGGGCGCTTGCCACGCAAAGAGATTATTTTTGTCATGGGCAATACCGTCGAGGTGCGCCGCCCGCAGTTATCTTTTCCGCCCGGGCAGACGTTATTAAGTCGCGTCAAGACTGCTCCCTTTGTTTTTGATTTCAAAGGGAAAGTCATTGGATAACATCCCAGCGATACATACTATGCGCTTGCCCTGTTCTTGTAAACTGCCATGAACCCCTCGTTAGAGGGATGCTACGTCAGTCGCCGGTGCCGGGCAGTGGCAAATCGCACACTCGGCGGCAGGCGTATCATCGGTCCAGACAAGAATCTCCACCAGACAACCCGCCATGGATACTTTGCCCGCACACCAAGACACGCTCGTGACGCTCGAAAATGTCGATGATGTCGCGATCCTTACGCTGAACCGGCCAAAGCAATACAACGCCCTCTCGGCCGCGACGCTGGATGCGTTGCACGCAATGCTGGACCAGGTGCGCGGCGACCAATCGGCACGAGTGCTGGTCATCGCCGCCAACGGCAACGCTTTTTGCGCGGGGCACGATTTGAAGGAAATGCGCGCCGCCAACGACGAAACCTTCGTGCGCAAGCTGTTTCAGCGCTGCTCGGCGATGATGCTGAAGATCGCTGCGTTGCCGATTCCGGTGATCGCCGAGGTGCAAGGCATGGCGACAGCAGCGGGCTGTCAGCTGGTGGCGCAGTGCGATCTGGCGGTGGCGGCCGATCACGCGAAATTCGCCGTGTCGGGTGTCAATCTGGGCCTGTTCTGCTCGACGCCGGCCGTGCCGCTGTCGCGCGCAATTTCACGCAAACGCGCCGCGGAAATGCTGATGACCGGCGAATTTATCGATGCCGCGACGGCGCTCGACTGGGGGCTGGTGAATCGCGTTGTTCCATCAGCCGAACTGCGCAACGCGACACTCAAGCTTGCCGAGACGCTGAAAGCCAAGCCGCGCGACACGCTGGCGATGGGCAAGGCCTTGCTCTACCGCCAACTGGAAGCGGGGATAGAAGCCGCCTATCAGGATGCTTCCGCCACCATCAGCTGCAATTTCATGCAGCCATATGCGCAGGAAGGCGTAGCCGCTTTTCTGGAAAAGCGCGCACCGAACTGGCCAAAGCCAAAACCCTAGTATTGGCGCGGGTTTCCAGCCATAAACGCCCTGAACGCCGCACCAGTGCTGGGCTTTCTCTTTGAGACGCGACTTTGCGACGAATCAGCGAATGCGGAATCTATCGAATGCCGGGATGTTGTTGGGTGATGTGCCGGCATCAACCGTTGCCCGCATCGCCCAGGGACTCACTGGCTGGTGCAGCACCACGACCGGCAAATCGCGCACCACGATTTCCAGTGCCTCGCGTATCAGCTTGTCGCGCCGCGCCATGTCCGATTCGACCTTGATCTTCGCGATCAGCGCGTCCATGGCAGGATTCGAATAGCGTCCCAGATTGCTGTCGCCATTGCCCGATTGGTCGCCGCTGTAGCTGTGCAGCAGGCCTTGCAGCGTGTAAAGCGCATCGAAGGTCACCGCGCCCCAGCTGTACCAGAAGAAACTTGTGTCGGCCTTCTGCACCTTGGGAATAAAGGTCGTGATCGGCATCAGGTTGGTGGTAGTGCGGATGCCGATACTGGTCAGCATAGTCGCAATCGCCTGGCACAGTTCGGAATTGGGCGCGGTATTCATGCAGTCCAGCGTGATGTCGAAGCCTTGCGGGTAGCCGGCGTCTGCCAGCAATTGCCTGGCCTTCACACGATCAAGCGGCAGGCGCACGTCCAGTTCGCGCACGTAGCCGTGCACCTGTGGCGCAATCAGCGAACCAGTGGGGACGGTAAATCCGCGGAACACCTTGTCGCGAATGGCATTGACGTCGATAGCGTGGGCCACCGCCTGACGCACGCGAATATCTTTGAAGGGGTTTCCGCTTTTCGGACCGTATTGCAGATTGTCGTGCGCGAGATCGAAGCCCAGGTAGTGAATTCGCGCCTCGGCCGACTGCACAATCCTGATGTTGGCCGATTTTTTCAGGCGCGCCACATCTTGCACCGGCGGATCGACCACAAAATCCACTTCACCAGACAACAGCGCGGCAATGCGCGTCGCATTGGACTTCATCGGCAGCCAGATCACTTCGGACACATTGCCTCGAGACGGCGCGACGCGATTCCACCACTGCGTGTTTTCGCGCAGCACCGTTTTTACGTCGGGTTGGCGCAGCTCGACCTTGAACGGACCGGTGCCGTTGGCATTGCGCGCGGCAAAGGTATCTTCGTTGTCGCGATAATTTTGCGGTGCCAGCACACCATGCTTCGCGCACCACTGCCGCGACATGACGCGCATGAAGTAAAGGTGATTCAGCAGGACCGGATTCGGCTCTTTCATCACCAGATCCACGGTCAGGTCATCGACACGCCGGGCGGCTTGCACGCCCTGCAGCGTGAACTTAAGCTGCGATAACGGATGCAAGCTGCGTTCGACCGAAAACACCACATCATCAGCGGTGAACGCGCTGCCATCGTGAAACATCACGCCCGGCCGCAACTTGAAGCGCCAGGTTTTCGCATCGGGCTGGCTCCATGACAGCGCCAGGCTGGGAACGATATTGAAGCTGGCATCGCGCGCAACCAAGCCTTCATAAACGTTCTGCGTGATGCGCGCGTTCGGCAACAGGTTAGCTGCGTGCGGATCCAGCGTGGTGGCGTCGTTCTGCGTGGCGAAGCGCAGCGTCTTTGCCGGTGACGGGAAACTGATTGCCGCCAGCAGGGCAATCGCAATCAGCGCGCGCAGAAACAAGCTCATCAAACTCGACTAGCCATCTTTGAGAATTTCGCGTGCGGCGTTGTGCCCCGGGATGCCGGTCACACCGCCACCTGGATGCGTGCCCGAACCGCATTGGTACAGACCCTTGATCGGGGTACGGTAGTCGCCGTATCCCATCACCGGTCGGGTGCTGAACAGCTGGTCCAGCGTCAATGCACCATGCATGATGTCGCCCGCGACCAGACCGAATTTGCGCTCCAGATCCAGCGGCGAATGGATTTGCCGCGCGATTACGCTGGCCTTGAAATTCGGCGCGAAACCGGTCACGGTGTCGATCATCAGATCGGCGACTTCCTCACGGCAATCGTCCCAGTTACGGCCATCCGGCAGCGTCGGCGCGACGTGCTGGCAGAACAGGCTGGCAACGTGTTGCCCCGCCGGTGCCAGTGAATCGTCCACCGTGCTGGGAATCAGGATTTCGACAATCGGCTTTTTCGACCACCCAAACGTCTTCGCGTCGAAAAAGGCCTGCTCCATGTAACGCATCGACGGCGCCATGATGATGCCCGACGACAAATGCGGGCCGGGTTCCGGCAGACAGGAAAATCGCGGCAGTTCCGACAATGCCACGTTCATGCGGAAGGTGCCCGAGCCACATTTGTAAGCGTCGATGCGCTGGCCGAACTCGGCGGGCACATCGGGCGCCGCCACCAGCTTGCCGAACAGCAGCTTGGGATTGAGATTCGACACCACCCGCTTCGCCGCAATCACCGAGCCGTCTTCCATTACCACACCGGTTGCCTTGCCGGCCGTCACTTCAACTTTTGCCACCGCCGCGTCGAGCGAAATCTCCACGCCACGCGCAGCCGCTTCTTTTGCCATCGCTTGCGTGATAGCGCCCATGCCACCAATGGCATGTCCCCAGATGCCCGGTTTGCCATTCACCTCACCAAACACGTGATGCAACAGCACATAGGCCGTGCCCGGCGTATACGGCGAGGCATAGTTGCCCACCACGCCGTCGAAACCGAAGCAGGCCTTGATCGGGTCCGACTCGAACCAATAGTCGAGAACATCGCCGGCGCTCTTGGTGAAGAGATCCAGCACATCGCGCCGCGCCGCCATGTCCAGCGACTTGAAACGCTTGCCGACTTTCCATGCCTGCAGCATGTCGGCGATGCCGCCGCCGACATTGGGCGGCGTTTCCAGAAGCAAATCCTTCAATACCGCGGCGACGCCATCGAGCATGCGGTAGTAATCCGGTAACCGCTCGGCATCGCGCTTGGAGAATCGCGCTACTTCGGCTTGAGTCGCAGCGAGTCCTCCACCGACCTTGATGTATTCGCGATCGTTCAGCGGCAGGAAATTGCCGAATGGGCGCTCCACCACCTTGAGGCCGTGCGACGCCAGCTTCAAGTCGCGTATCACTTTGGGATTCAACAGGCTGACGGTGTAACTGGCGGTCGAGTTGCGAAATCCCGGATGAAACTCCTCGGTCACTGCCGCACCGCCCACGACGTGACGTCGCTCCAGCACCCTCACCTTCTGGCCGCGCGCCGCCAGATAGCAGGCGCAGACCAAGCCATTGTGGCCACCGCCGATGATCACGGCGTCATAGGTGTTTTGCGTAGTGCTCATGATAAATTTCGGGCATGGAAAAAACGTTCGCCACTATGCTTTCATTCTTCGGTCGGCGCAAGCCTCTGGCGGGTTTCGTCATATGCCTGAGCCTGCTGACCGGCTGTGCCGGCGGCATCGCCGAATACAACGGCCCCGACGCGCCGAAATTCGAGCCGTATGCGGCCAATCAGCGACCTCGCGTCGCCCTGGTACTGGGCGCCGGCGGTCCGCGCGGTTTCGCCCATGTCGGTGTGCTGAAGGTACTGGAAGCCAATGGTATCGAAGCCGACCTGGTGATCGGCGCGAGTGTGGGCTCGATGCTGGGCGCGATGTACGCCAACGGCGCCAGCGCACGCGAAATCGAGCAGATGGCACTCGATCTTGATCCCAAGCGCTTTATCGGCGTTTCTTCCTCGGGGTTGACCGGCAATGGCGGCGCAGTCGCGGACTTCATTGCCGACCATACCGACAACAAACCGCTTGAGGGCTTCAAACGTAAATTCGTGGTCGCTGCCGCGACGCGCGACGGCAATGTGCTGACCTTATTCAATCGCGGCAACACCGCCGCGGCGGTACGCGCCTCCAGTGCCACGCCGCGCCAGTTCTCGCCGGTAAGCATTCGTGGTGTGGTTTATCACGATGGCGACGAAGCCCAACCGGTGCCGATCAAGGCCGCGCGTGACCTGGGTGCGCAGGTGGTGATCGCGGTCGATGTATCGGCCTATGTATCCGCAATCCCGCCTGAAGCGCCCTCCTCATGGACGGTGCGCGATCGCGCGCGCGCCGCCAAGGTCGATGCACAATCGGTTTTTGCCGACGTGCTGATTCATCCCGATCTCGGCTACTACGCCAGCATCAGCGAGCAATACCGCCTGATGTGCATCAAGCGGGGCGAAGAGGCGGCGCGTGCGGCGCTGCCGAAGATTCGCGATGCCCTGGCACGGCTGGGTTAGGAAAATCGGCATGTGCTCGTCACGACAAGCGACGGAAAAGACAGCCAAATCAACGGCTTTTTTCGCCTGATAAATCTGCAAGCATGAAAGTACTTTGCCTACTTGCAAGTGTGTTCTGTTTAATTTTCTCTCTGCTGTTTTTCTTCGTCGAACACTCCGTTGAATCGAGTACGTTGCTGGCAGTGCTGGCTCTCCTGTTTGCGTCAGCGGCGATTTCAAAGGACGGTGTGATTCGCCGCGCGCTGCTCTGGTTGTTTTCTAATATTCGAGGCTCGTAGGCCGAATCGTCGGGAACTCACGAAGACGCAGGCTGGAACTCCAGCACTGGTGCGGAGCTTGAAGGCATTACCTCGGAAAAGCGCATGGATACTGGCTTTCCGGCCGATGCCTATGCAGAAATCTGTAATCCCTAGCGCTTGATCAGCGCCACCTTCTCCTGTACCCGCACATCGAACTTGGCGACGTTCACCACCACGCGTTCGTGGGTGCCTTCGCCAATCACGTCGCGCTCGTCGCGCGCCTGCAGCTTGAACTTGATGGTGCGACCTTCGACGGACACCACTTCCGCCGTTGCCGTGGCCCGCATGCCGACCGGGGTGGCCGCCACATGCGAAACATCCAGTTGCGTGCCCAGGCTTTGGTGTCCCTCGGGCAGCAAATGCTCGCAGGCAGCCAGTGCTGCTGCTTCAAACAGATTGATCATTACCGGCGTGGCCAGCACCTGAATCTTGCCGGAGCCGACGCGTGGCGCGGTATGTTCGTCGCCGACGATAATGCTGTGCGTGCCGATGGTGCCGGGCGCGATATCGAGGATCAGTGCCATTTCGCGCCTAGCAGGAAAAATAGCGGCATCGATCAGCCGCCCGCGACAGTCATGTTGCCGTTGACGATTTCGGCGGCGCGCTTGGTGCCATCCTTGTAGATGATGATGCCCTTGGCGCGCTTGAGACCGTCTTCAAACGTGCCTTCGAACCATGAGCCGTCCTTGAAATAGAACGTACCCTGCCCACTAAGCAGGCCGTTGACGTAACTGCCTTCCGAACGCTCACCGCCGGAGTGGAAGTATTTGCCCTTGCCGGACAGCGCGCCGTTCTTGATTTCGCCTTCATAGCGGTCGCCATTGGCGAAGTCGTACGATCCATTGCCCTGTGCGACATCGTCGACAAAGCTGACGTCGAGCCGATCGCCGTTTTTGCTGACGTAAATACCCTTGCCCGACTTCTTGCCAGCGGCAATGCCACCTTCGTACTTGTCCCCATTGGCGAATATGTACGTGCCCCGTCCATGCGGTTTGCCGTCGGCAAAAGTACCCTCGAATTTCGAACCATCCTTGGAGGTCAGCACCCCTTTGCCGACCATCACCGCATTCAGCACATCGCCTTCGTATTTGTCGCCCGAGGCAAATTCCCAGATCCCCTTGCCCGACGCCTGGTCGTCGGCAAAATCGCCGGTGTACTTGGCGCCGTCGGACCAGACGTACACACCCTTCCCTTGTTTCTTGTTGTCCTTGAATTCGCCGTTGTAACGGAAACCCTTGGACACGTACTCGCCTTTGCCGTGGAGAATTTCTTTCTTATCCGACTCGACCTTGTACTCGCCGACATAGCGGTCGCCATTCGGGTAATCGATCGGGCCGGTGACGAACTTGGGCCAGACCGGCAACAGCGGCAGCGACGTTTTTTGCTCAGGCGAGAGCGCGGCAACCTGATTGGCACCGGGCGCGGTGGCACTGGGGGCAGGAGCAGCGGCCGTTCCGCGAGGCTCCAGTCCACGCACCTCACTGGTCGCACTCGGTCCAGCGGGTGCTGCGGCTATGCGAATCGGTACGGCCGGCTCTGCGGCAGGTTTGGTTTGAGGGGCCGCTACAGGTACAGAGGCTGCGGTCACCGGTGCTTGCGTGGCTGCGGGCTGCGTCACTGGCGCAACTGCCGGCAGGGCCGCCGACGCGGCCGGCCGCGCGGCGGGCTCGCCGGTACGCTCGGCGATCAGTACCGGCGCCGTATTTGCCGGCGCCGTGGAAAGCGGCGTGGCGGCAACCTGTTGCTGTGCACGTTCCTGACGCACCGCATCGATGCGGCTTCTCGCGAGCGTGGCAAAAATACCCGATGGAAACTGCGCGAGATAGGCTTGGTACTCCTCAATCTTGCGGCTGTCCTTCACGCTGGCCCAGAACTCGCGGTCGGCGGCGACGGCGGTGTCACCGGACACTCCCGCCGCGGCAGGATTGGCGTTCGCCAACGCTGCATTTCGCTCGGAAAAGAAAAACGCGCCGCGCGGTGACGGTGTGGAAGTGTTTTCCGGATATTGCCGGCCGTTGCTCTCCTGGGCGACCTGCGATCCGACACGCTCGAACATCGCGCTGGCCGTATAGCCCGGCGTACGGATTTCCTTCAGCAAATGCTTGGTGTAGAGCCCATTCTCGCCTTCGCCATCCAACGCCACCGCGCCCGCCGCCGCCGCGTAGGAAATGAAGGTGCCGGGCGGAACGCGGGTGCTCTTGGCCAGGCCGGTCGAAGAAGTAAACAGGTTGCGGAACGGGTTGTTGCGACAGGCATCAAGAATGATGAACTTGTGCCGCACCTTGGCCTCTTCCATGCTATCGAGAATTTGACCCACTTCCATCGCGTAATAAACGATTTCCGGCTCGGACATCAGCTTGGCATCAACCGGGATCAGGTAATTCTTGTTGCTGTATTGAATGCCATGGCCGGCGTAGAAAAACACCGCCGCCGTGGCGCCATCCATCATCTTGGCGAACTCCACCGCAGCTGCGCGCATGGTGTTGATGTCGGCATTGGGCTTGAACACCACCTTGAAGCCAAGTTCCTGCAACGACTTTTGCATCGCACGCGCGTCGTTGACCGCGTTCTTCAGCGGCTCGTTGGGATACATGTCGTTGCCGATGACCAGCGCAACGCGCTCATTATCGAACGCCGAAGCATGCTGCGCACCGAGCAAAACCATGCCCAGCACCAAAACGGCACAAAGGCGGTTCAATTTCGACAACGGTTTTTTGATCAGCGCGCGCATAAAACTTCTATAGGTATTTCCCTCGATTATTGCGCAAAACACCGGCTACTGCGATGACTCAATCGTGCTCACAAGCAAAAAACGGCGCACCGACCACTGTCGGAACGCCGTTCTTGTAGGACAAGCCTGTTTTTTGAACGGTCAGGCGTGTCTATTTGGCAAGAGCAGCCAGTTCCGGCAGGTCCGGACGATCCTTGGCGAGCTTGGCCCAAACCTCTGCCGCATCCTGATCGGCGTTCACATCCTTCAGCGTCAAGGCAAACAGCAACCAGTCGGAGAACGGCGCCTTGTCATCCGGTTTGCGTTTCTGCGTCAATTCCAGCGCATGCGTCGGCAGTGTCTTGAAAGTCGTCATGCCCACATCCATTGCACCGGATTTGACCACCCAGCTGTACTCCACATCCGGCTGCAATTTCACATTCGATGGCAGATTCAGGCTGAGTGCCGTGGCCTTGGCCTTGTGCACCGGTTTGGCACTTCCAGCTGCCTTGAGTTCAAATTCGAACGGCCCCCTGGCATTGGCCGAAGCCCAGCGGAACGAGGGCTGCAACGTCGCTACCTTGGTGTCGCGCGGGTAGATCAGGCGCTCGGCCGGAAGCGGCGCTTCGGTCTTGCCGCCGCTCCCCAGGCTGCGCATGCGGATCGACGCGCTGGAAGATTGTGCCGTCTGCGCAACGACCTGCGAAGAAACTTTCCACTTGGTTTCGCGCACGGTGGGCGGCGGGCCGATCTTGGCCGACACCTCGTTGTCGCCAACCACAAAATCCCCCGGTCCCTTAAGCACGTACTCCTTACCGGACAGCAGATACATCACACCGACCATGCACTCGCGGGCGCAGGTCACGCGCGAGCCTTTTTTAAGCTCCGCCATCAGTGTCGCCTTGCCGGCATCCATGGCCGCTTCGCCTTTGACGTCGGTAATAAATGCAATACCGCTTTGCGCCTGCGCCGCGAGTGCGAACGACCACAGTGCCGATGCTGCCAATATCCGTTTTGTATTCATCATCATCTCCCGAAAAAACACATCCCAGTCCGCTAATGCATCGCAGGTGCTGCCAACCTTGCCGGCACAGCCTGCACACCCCACAGCCGCATGGGACTATGTCCTCTTATCGGCTGTTCACCAAAATCGATCATATCGAACCCCTGACCCAACTGCTCTTTGACCGAATCGGTAAATACGATGGGCTTTCCCAGCCGTTTGGTCAATCCCTCAACCCGGGATGCCACATTGACCGCGTCGCCGATGGCCGAGTAGTTGTGCCTCTCTGACGAGCCTATGATGCCCACCACAACCCTGCCGTAGTTTATGCCGATTCCAATTTCCACGTGAGGCAGCCCTTCAGCAGCAAATTCCTCATTCAACTTCTTCAGTGCCTCGACCATATCGAAGGCACAATTGACCGCATTCACGCAAATATTTCCTGCTTTTCGCGGCGCGCCGAACAAAACCATCATCCCGTCGCCCATGAACTTGTCCATGGTGCCATCGTGGCGATGAACACACGCCACCATGCGGTCGAAGTAGCGCGTCAACAAATTGGTTACCGCTTCCGGAGAAAGTGTTTCCGACAACCCGGTAAAGCCGCGAATGTCGCTAAACATTACGCAAATTTCCGCCGTCTTCGCTGATATGCCCCCCGCGAAATTGCCCGCCATCATTTCCTGAAGTACCGCCGGCGAAACGCTGCCTGAAAGCGACCGCTTAAACCGATTTCTTTCGAGTAAAGTACGCGTCCCGTCGGCCACCGCACCCACCATCACCGAAATCCACAGCAATATAAGAAAGGTTACGGCAGGAATCAGGATTTTCGCTGTGATCAGGGTCACTGAAATGACAAAAAGCAGCAACGGCGCAATCAGGAATGCAAACACATAGGTTCGCCAGTTGGATGGAACAAACACAAAGACCAGCAACAATCCGCAAATCGACCACTTCATCCACGCCGGGATCGGAACGATCAAACCGTCTCCCAGCATGCTGCGCAGACTTTGGAAATGAACCATCACGCCGGGCTGGTTGAGCTTGAGCTCGCCGGAGTTGAGCCGCTCCCAATCCGACAACGGCACCGGCAGGTTCCAGCGATCCTGGGTCTGCGTTACGTTGCCGATCAACACCACGCGACCGCCAAAGCGACGCCGCAGCTGATCAATATCGCCGGCTTCCAGCCAGGCGACAACCTGCTGTATCGGCACATATTGTGCGAGTCCGCCCACGGTGAAGTCGATATATCCAGTCTGCACGTCGCCACCGAGGATACGCACGATTCGTCCGACAAATGTTGGAAAATCGGCGTCCTTGATCAGCACTTCGCTCTCGCTGAACCGCCGCGATACGCGGTCGGGATCTTCCAGATGCTTGTCGAGTCCAAAAGCATCGTCACCCAGCATGCGCAAAAAAGGGGCATGAATAGGCGCCAGCTTGCCAGTACGGTCAACCGTATTGACAACCACCAGAGGCGCAACATCCTGCAATCGCTTCAGACCAACCACGAAGGCAAAATCGAGTCCCGGCAAAATCTTGTCGAACGATTTCGGCGGTAGCACCACGTCCATGCCCACCAGTTTTGGTTTGGCGATGGCCAAGGCCTGCATGGTCTTGCCCAGATGTTTGTGCCACATCGCCAAAGGCTCTTCGAAAGCTTCTTCGGTTCCTTCGTCGATACCGATCAAGACCGGCTCTACAACAGCAGGTTGCGGGTGCACTTCGCGCAACAGCTTGACCTGCAAATCGAACGACAGCCGTTCCAAGACGCTGAGTATGGCTAGATCTGTTGTGGGCACACGCAACAAAAACGAGAACAACAGTATTGCCACGGCCAACTGGACGATGTTCTGCGAAGACCGCAGCTTCAGCCCCTTGTCGACGACCGTCGATAGATTCAACCCGTCCTCCTGAATGCGAGGCGCAGTACGAAGCGCCGCAATTTATTGTGTGCCCAGCGTTGTGGCACTATTCCGTTCTATTCTAACGGCTCATTGCCGCGCCACATCCACCTCGCAAGCCATGTCCAAACCATTCGGTTCCTTCGACTATGTGATTGTCGGCGCCGGCACCGCCGGCTGCGTACTGGCCAACCGGCTTTCCGCCGACCCCGACGTCAGCGTGCTATTGCTGGAAGCCGGTGGCAAGGACGACTGGATCTGGATCCACATCCCGGTCGGCTATCTCTACTGCATCGGCAATCCGCGCACCGACTGGTGCTACCGGACCGAGCCATGCAACGGCCTCAATGGCCGCTCGATCCTGTACGCGCGCGGCAAGGTGCTGGGCGGTTGCTCGTCGATCAACGCCATGGTCTACATGCGCGGCCAGGCGCGCGACTACGACGAATGGGCATCGCTCGGCAATCCGGGCTGGTCGTGGAACGAGGTGTTTCCGGTGTTCAAGCGTTCCGAAGATCACTATGGCGGCGGTAGCGACATTCACGGTGCCAGCGGCGAATGGCGGGTGGAAGAACAACGACTAGACTGGAAAATCCTGCACGCCTGGCGCGATGCGGCCGAGCAATGCGGCATTCCGAAAATCGCGGATTTCAACGGCGGCGATAATTTCGGCTCGGCGCGATTCCAGGTCAATCAACGCACCGGCGTACGCTGGAATGCGTCCAAAGCATTTCTGCGACCGGCAATGCAGCGACCGAACCTGACCGTATTGACCGGGGTGCACGCCAAAGAAATAGTCATGAACACGCGAGACGGCGCACGCCAGGCGCGCGGCATCGAGTTCCTGAAGGACGGCGAAACCTTTGTTGCCGAGGCGCGCATCGAAACCATTCTTGCGTCCGGCGCGATCAATTCTCCGCAACTATTGCAGTTGTCCGGTATTGGCCCCGGTCGATTGCTGCAACAACAGGGCATCGACATACGCCACATTCTGCCGGGGGTGGGCGAAAACCTGCAGGACCATTTGCAACTGCGCATGGCATTCAAGGTGCGAGGCGTGCCGACGTTAAACGAGCAAGCCAACAGTTGGCTGGGCAAGGCAAAGATGGGACTGCAGTACGCCCTGTTCCGCACTGGGCCGCTGACCATGGCGCCGTCGCAACTGGGTGCATTTGCCAAGTCGAGCCCGGATGTGACCAGCGCGAATGTCGAGTACCACGTGCAACCGCTATCGCTGGACAAATTCGGCGATCCACCGCACGCATTTCCGGCGTTCACGGCCAGCGTATGCAACCTGCGTCCGGAAAGCCGCGGCTTTGTCCGCATCCAGAGCAGCGATCCACTTAAAGCGCCAGCCATTCAGCCCAACTACCTGTCCACTGATGGCGACCGGCAAGTGGCGATCGATTCGCTCAAGCTGACGCGACGGATTTCAGCAGCTCCCGCATTGTCGAAATACCATCCGCAGGAATTCATGCCGGGTCCATCGTATGCCAGCGATGACGCCTTGATCAATGCCGCCGGCAATATCGGCACCACGATCTTCCATCCGGTTGGCACCTGCAAGATGGGTGTGTCGACCGACCCGATGGCGGTGGTTGATGCGCGTTTGCGGGTACATGGCATCGAGCGGCTGCGCGTGGTCGATGCATCGATCATGCCGACCATCGTCTCCGGCAACACCAATTCGCCCACCATCATGATTGCCGAGCGCGCCAGCGAGATGATTCGCGAAGACCGCAAACTATTCGCGTGAGATCATCTGATTCAAAATACAAACTCAAGTATTGGTGCGGCTTTTCAGCCATTTTTGCCCTGGAACCCGCGCTAGTGCTAGTGTTTTATCTCTCAGCCACAAGCACTTGAGCGCATCGCACCCCCACCGCACCGATATCCTGCTCGCCTGGTATTTCGTGGTGATCTGGGGTTCGGGCTTTATCGCCACCAAGGTGGGCATCCAGTACGCGGCACCGTTTACGTTTCTGACGCTGCGTTTCGTGTTCGGCCTGTTGTGCCTGATTCCCCTGGTGCTGTGGTTGAAACCGGCATGGCCGTCTTCGCGCGGCGAGTGGTTTCATGTCATCGTCGCCGGGCTGCTGATGCATGCCGTGCATCTTTCCGGCAGCCACTATGCGCAGTATCTCGGCATGTCGGCGGGCATTGCGGCCGTGATCCTCGCGCTGCAACCGCCGGCCACGGCAGTTATCGCCATCGGCTGGTTCGGCGAGCGCATCAGCCGCCTGCAATGGGCGGGCATCGCCATCGGCTTCGCCGGCGTTGCACTAATCGTCTGGCACAAGATCGACATTCGAGCCGTGACCACCGGTAGCCTGATCGCCGTGTTTGTCGGCCTGGTCTCGCTTACCGGCGGCACGCTCTATCAGCGCCGCTTCTGTCCCAAAGTCGATCTGCGCAGCGGCGCGCTGATCCAGTTCGCGGTGTCGTTGATGGTGCTGGCGCCGCTGGGGTTCGTGTTCGAGGATTTCCAGGTGCAATGGAGCTGGGCACTGCTAGGCTCGATCGCTTTCCTGGTCATCTTTGCCTCCATTCTCGGCGTCAACGCGCTACACACGCTGATGCGACGCGGCGAGGCAACCCGCGTTACCAGCATGCTGTACCTGCCGCCGGTATTTGCGGTGGCGATGGAATATCTGGCGTTCGGTGTCGTTCCCACCGCTGTTTCCATCGTCGGCATCGTTATCACCTCGATCGGCGTGGCGATGGCGATGAAGCGGCCCCAATCTCAAGCTCGATAACCCCACTACAATTCAGCGATGCGTCCGCTCCCGCTCATCATCATCCTCATGGTGCTCGATCACGTCGCCTTCAACGGCAGCCGCGTGACCGTCACGCTGTTCGCGATTCACGAAGGCGCGTCCGCACTGACCGTCGGCATCCTGATGGCAATGTATGCGCTGCTGCCGGCGCTGCTGTCGGTGTCTGCAGGACGATGGGTCGATCGTATCGGCATGGAAAAACCGATGCTGCTCGGATCGATCGCCGTCGGACTGGGTACGCTGCTGCCGTTCATTTTCCCCGGCCTGGTCACGCTGTATGCGACCAGCATCATCGTCGGCGTGGCATTCATGCTGATCAATGTTGCCGCGTATCACGCCGTCGGCGAACTATCGACACCGGAAGAGAGGCCGATCAATTTCAGCTATGTAGCCCTGGGGTTTTCCACGTCGGGTTTTATCGGTCCCATCCTGTCCGGTGTGGGCATAGACCGTTTCGGTCACCGCGTCACGTTTCTGTTGCTTGCGCTGTTCACGGTTCTGCCGGTGCTGGCGTTGGCGATGCGGCAAATTCCCTTTCCCAAGCCCACGCCGCGTCCTCACGGCGCCCCCGCAGGCGATGTATTCGACCTGCTGCGCGATGTGCAACTGCGCAATCTGTTCATCACCATGGCGATACTGACCGTGTCGTGGGACGTCTATAACTTCGCCATTCCGGTGCATGGCATACGCATCGGCCTTTCGGCATCCGAGATCGGTATCGTCATGGGCACTTTCGCTGCCGCCACCTTCGCCGTGCGGCTGGCGATGCCATTCTTCGTCAATCGCATCAAGCCCTGGACCATGCTGGTGACGGCGCTCATGGTTTCCGGCGCGAGTTTTTTTGCGCTGTCCTTCACTACGAATATCGGCCTTATGATGCCGCTGATTTTCCTGCTGGGTCTGGGCTTGGGCGCGCCGCAACCAATGGTGTTGACGCTATTGCACGAATCCGCGCCCGCAGGTCGCGCCGGTGAGGCATTGGGGCTTCGCACCACGCTGATCAATGGCAGCCAGACGGTGATGCCGCTGATGTTCGGCGCGGTAGGTGCTGCGCTGGGCATGCTGCCGGTGTTCTGGACCATAGCAGCAACATTGATCGGCGGCGGTATCTTTGCCGACCGGATCAGGAGAAAGCTCGACCGATAGCCGACGCTGTTGGCGAAAACTTTTCGCCAAAACAATGGACTAAGGCTCGTGGTGCGAGATTTGCCGGCTGCCTTCCGGCAACCCCCGGGACTTGATTTTTTGCCCCAAGCCACCACAATCAGACTTCAGCGGCGCTTGACCCTAGCTCAAGGTACAACGGGTACAATCGCCCGCTGCAACTATTTCCTCACGGAGACCGAACACCATGAAACGCGTATTTCTGTTCATCCTGACCAACCTTGCCGTCATGATTGTGCTGGGCATCGTCACCAGCCTGCTGGGCGTGAACAAGTTCCTGACGGCCAATGGCTTGAACCTGCCGATGCTGATGGCGTTCTCGGCCGTGGTCGGCTTTACCGGTGCGATTTTCTCGCTGTTGATCTCCAAGCCGATGGCCAAGTGGAGCACTGGCGCGCAGGTGATCGAGAACCCGCAGAACGAAACCGAACGCTGGCTGGTCGAGACCGTTCGCCGCCTGGCCAACAAGGGCAATATCGGCATGCCGGAAGTCGCCATTTATGAAGGCGAGCCGAATGCCTTCGCCACTGGCGCGTTCAAGAATTCCTCGCTGGTCGCGGTGTCGACCGGACTGCTTGAGTCCATGACCAAGGAGGAGGTGGAAGCCGTTCTTGCACACGAAGTCGCGCACATCATCAACGGTGACATGGTCACGCTAACGTTGATCCAGGGCGTGGTGAATACGTTCGTCGTGTTCCTGTCCAAGGTGGTCGGCTATTTTGTCGATCGCGTGGTGCTGAAAAACGATCGCGATGGTCCCGGCATCGGTTACTACGTGACCGATATCGTGTGCCAGATTGTGTTTGGCCTGCTGGCTTCCATCGTCGTTGCCTGGTTTTCGCGGCAGCGCGAATATCGGGCCGATGCAGGCGCCGCATCGCTGATGGGTACGCCGCAACCAATGATGAAGGCGTTGGCTCGCTTGGGCGGAGTGGAGGCAGGCGAATTGCCGAAAGGCATGGCTGCATCGGGTATCAGCGACAAGGCAGGCATCATGGCGCTTTTCTCGACTCATCCACCGATTGAACAGCGGATCGCCGCGCTGCAAGGCAAGCGCTAAGCTAAACTCTTGGCGACAAAAAAGCCGCGTCGACGACGCGGCTTTTTATTTGGTGCAATCGAAACTGCGACCTATTCAGAGGGCTTCTTGAACACTGATTTGAGCGAGCCAAACAGGCCGCTTTTCTTTTCTTCTTCTTCGGGCTCCGGAACCGGATTCGGCATGTATTGCGGAATCTTCGGTTGCGTCTTGGCAAATTGCCCGGTCGCGCTGGGATTGAAGGCAGGACGTCGGTTGTAGGTCTTGAAATTGGATTCCTTGCCAATAAACAGCTTGGCCAGGTCTTCCAGCGACTGATCGTTCACCGAATCCGGTTCCAGCGTATAAACCGTTGGCCCGAAATCCTCGATATTCTTCAGTTTGAAACGAATCGCACCGGTATCGTAGTCGCCAACAATGTCGGCACCGCAAATTACATCGCAGTTGATCTTGAACACTTCCATGATGATCACGCGGCGCTCGTTACGGAACGGCTCGGACGTGAAGCGCATATTGTTCTGCCACAACAAATCGCGGAAGCGTTCAATCTGTTCGGCTTCGCGCTTGACCGTCAATTGTTCCGGCTTGCTGCGCTTGAAAGTGATCGCCAGGTTTTCGTAGTGTTCCGAATTTTCGCGCTGGGAAGTGCGGAATTCGATGCGGTAATCCGATTGCACCAGCCCGTCGATTTTGCCGACGGTCTGCAAGTCGTAAGTCCGCGGGCACGCAGGCTTCACCACGTTGAGCTGCTTGAACAACTCGTTCATGTAGTGAAAGGTTTTGCGCAAGGCGCGATCGACCGCGGCCGCATTGGCCTTGATCGATTGTGTCCGCGCAGCTTCCTGATTTTTGAGGGTGTCGGCCTCTTTTTTGAGGTCGTCGAGCAGTCCCATGTGATCTCCGGTATTTCGATAGTGCGTTATGCTGTTGTCTCGAACGGCGCAATCCGTTGCATCCGTCACAACTGCGGATTATGCGAAAAGCCGTGCAATTTATGTGAACATTTTACCGCAGAGAAATTATCTGTGTCAGCCCATCTTTATCAACCTGCCCATGAAGGCCATTCTAGCCCTTGATCAAGGCACGACAAGTTCGCGTGCGCTGCTTTTTGATAGAAGCGGCCATATTCTTGCGCTCGCTCAACAGGAGTTTACCCAGTCCTTTCCCCAGCCTGGCTGGGTGGAGCACGACGCTCGCGAAATCTGGGATACCCAATTGCAGGTCACACGTGACGCGCTGACGCGATCCGGACTTGGCAGCGCCGATATAGGCGCGATCGGCATCACCAACCAGCGTGAGACCACTGTATTGTGGGATCGCGCCAATGGAGAACCCATAGCCCCCGCCATTGTTTGGCAGGATCGGCGTACCGCAGTGATTTGTGATCAACTCCGGGCAGAAGGGCATGAAAATCGAATTCGTGAAAAAACCGGATTGGTGGTGGACGCATACTTTTCCGGCACCAAACTCAAATGGCTGCTGGATCACGTTCCCGGCGCCCGCGAGCGAGCTACTCGAGGGGAGCTTGCTTTTGGCACCATCGACAGTTGGCTGATCTGGAACCTGACCGGAGGCAAACTCCATGCCACGGACGTATCGAATGCTTCCCGTACCATGCTGTTCGATATCCACCGCTTGGCGTGGGATGAAGACCTGCTGACGCTGCTGGACATTCCGCGAAGCGTTTTGCCGCAAATTGTCAGCTCCAGCGAAATCATCGGACATACAGCTTGCGAAGGACTGCCGGCGGGCATTCCGATCGGCGGTGTCGCCGGCGATCAGCAAGCAGCGTTGTTCGGCCAGGCATGCCATCAACCTGGCATGGCGAAAAATACCTATGGCACAGGCTGTTTCATGCTGATGAATACCGGCGAACGCGCGGTTGTCTCGCAACACCGCCTGATATCGACGGTTGCATGGCGGCTGAGCGGGAAACACGGCGATCGAACCCACTATGCGCTTGAAGGCAGCGTATTTGTCGGCGGGGCGGCGGTGCAGTGGTTGCGCGATGGACTGGGAATCATTGCCGCCTCCGCGGAGATCGAGGCGCTGGCGACCTCGGTACCCGATAGCGGCGGTGTATTTCTGGTGCCGGCGTTTGCCGGACTCGGTGCTCCGCACTGGGATGCGAATGCACGCGGCGCCATCCTGGGCCTGACACGCGGCAGTACAAAAGCGCATATTGCTCGCGCCACTCTCGATGCCATCGCCTATCAGAGCGCGGAACTAGCGCAGGCGATGCGCGACGACGCCGGCATACCCTTGTCAGAACTGCGGGTCGATGGTGGTGCGGCCATCAACAACCTGCTGATGCAGTTTCAGGCCGACCTGATCGGTGTCAAAGTGATTCGCCCGACAATCACCGAAACCACGGCTTTGGGTGCAGCCTATCTGGCAGGCTTGGCCGTCGGATTCTGGGGCAGTACCGCGGAGATCGCCTCGCTTTGGTCGATGGACCGAACTTTCGTTCCGGGCGCGGCGCGTGAACAAGCTCACGCAAAAATGCAAAAGTGGCTGCGCGCGGTTGAACGCGCGAAGGATTGGGTTTGAACACCCATCGTTTCTAACTACCGGGTCGCACCAAATACGCGCTTGATGATTTCACTGCCCGCTGCTGCCGGGTCTTTGCGTATTTTGCTTTCCTCCTCGCCGATCATGAAGTAAAGGCCATCAAGTGCCTTCTTCGTGACATGACTTTCCACCCGGGTCTGATCGGGAGACAGGGCAATCAATCCCGTCTGCTGGACCTGTGCGGCCAACTGATTGTATTGCTGCGCAAGACCTATGCGATTGGTGACGCTGGTAACCACGGGCAGGAACTTTTGCGCCAATGCAGCCTGGGTTTTTTCCTGGAAGAACTGCGTCACCGAGTTGTCGCCTCCAGCAAGAATCTTGCGGGCATCGTCAACCGACATCGATTTGACGGCAGCAGCAAGCAGCACTTTGGCCTGGGGCACCGCCTGTTCGGCAGCGCGATTGACGCCCTCTTTCATCTGCTCGATGTCTTTGCTCTTGCCGAGAACCTTGATCGCTTTTTCAACCTTTCGCATCCAGTCCGGCAGCGGGATTCTGACTCGCTCATCACCCCAGAACCCGTCTTTTTTGCCCAAGAGCGATACGGCGATTTCGGCGCCGCGCTCAAGCGCCCCCTTCAAACCGGCACTCGCATCTTTATCGGACAGGTCTGCCAGCGACAGCGCCAATGCACGCTGAGGAAGTGCCAATCCGGCGGCACAGGCCATTGTGATCAATAGCAGTCGCCGCCGTCCCTCATCCGCATCATTCATATTGAAGCCCCGGTTGCGGGCGGCAAGTACCGCCTCTTCATTTGCGTCGTTCACGATTCTTGTCCTCTGCAAAGCGTCCAGATTGCAATATACATCCCCCATGTTTGCCACATGAGCCGTCCCGATACTCGGTACCTGTTGACGTCAATTCGCGGCAATTGACATGCATCAAAAATCGGCGTAACTTACCGACCAGTCAGTTATATTTTCAAAGTGTCAGACCTTCTCTAAACACTGCCCGGTGCTCGTCATTGACATGAATATCATTGAAATCAATCGCTTATCAAAAATTCTGATGCCAGCAATCGTGTCGGTTACTGTGATTGCTGGCTGCTCAAAGTCCGAGCCCGCTACGACAACATTGCGCCCCGCTCTGGCATACAAAATCGGTACCAACTCGGGAGTCGATGCCGATGTCTATCCCGGAGAAATCCGCGCGCGGCATGAGGCCGATCACGCCTTCCGTATTGGCGGAAAAATCATTGCCCGTCTGGTTGAGCAGGGCAGCACCGTGCAGCGCGGCCAACCTTTGGCCAAACTGGATCCGCAAGACTCGAAGCTCGCCGCCGATGCCTCAAGTGCCAATGTAACCGCGGCCGAAACCGAGGCGACGTTTGCCGATGCCGAATACAAGCGCTTCAAGGACCTTTTTACCAAGGGATTCGTCAGTCAGTCCGCGCTGGATCAGAAATTGAACGTCGCCAATGCCGCCAAGGCGCGCTTCGAGGCAGCGCGCGCGCAGGCCAATGTGTCCAACAATCAAGCCGGTTACGCCACCCTCACCGCCGAACAAAACGGCGTGGTGACACAGGTAATGGCCGAGTCCGGACAAGTGGTATCACAGGGACAGGCAGTGTTGCGCATTGCCAATCCTGCCGAAAAGGAACTCTCGATCAGCGTGCCTGAAGCGAAGATCGCCGAATTCCGCAGCGCCGGAAACAACGCCGCCGCGCAAAAGGAATTGCGCGTAGCGACCTGGTCGCAACCGGAAAAGTACTACCCGGCCAAGGTGCGCGAAGTCGCGGCCGCGGCCGACCCGGTTACGCGCACCTACACCGTCCGCATTTCGCTGCAAAAACCCGACGAAGGCGTGCAGCTGGGCATGAGTGCGTTTGCCGTGTTCATCGGCGCCAACGATGCCGGGACACTCGCAGTGCCGCTCTCTTCTTTGTATGTAAAGGGCAACACTACTGGTGTGTGGCAGATTGCAACCGACGGCAAGGTCAGTTTGAAAGCAGTTACCGTGGTGCAATACAAGGAAAATCTGGCGCTGATCAAGGGCGGCGTCAAGATTGGCGACATGATCGTCGCGGCCGGTGTGCACAAGCTGCGCGAGGGCGAAGTAATCAAACCGATCACCGATCCGCAAGTGACCGGCGACGGCAAGGTGGCCTATGCGCCAGCCGACAATCCGCCGGTTCAAGCCAAGGCCGGCACCTCCTTTTTTGGTAATTGACAGCCAGACGTCCTGACCGCAAGTCTTCTCGCCAATGAAAAATTTCAATTTATCCGAGTGGGCACTGAAGCATCAGCCTCTGGTTCTGTACATGATCCTTGTGATGGGGCTGATGGGCGTTTTTGCCTACGGGCGCCTCGGGCAGTCGGAAGACCCGCCGTTTACCTTCAAGTTCATGACCATCCGCACGATCTGGCCCGGTGCCTCGGCGGCGGAAGTCGATCAACAGGTCACCGAACGCCTGGAGCGAAAACTGCAGGAAGTACCCAACGTCAATTTTGTACGCAGCTATTCTCGGCCCGGCGAGTCGCTGATTTTTTTCGCCATCAACGATGCTGCCCCGGCATCGGCGGTTCCCGAAACGCAATATCAGGTACGAAAACGCGTCGGCGATATCCGCCAGACCTTGCCGCAAGGTGTATTAGGTCCGTTTTTCAACGATGAATTCGGCGACACCTTCGGCAATATCTTTGCCATCACCGGTGAAGGCTACAGTTATGCCGACAAAAAACTGTTCGCGGATCGTGTGCGGCGCGAGATGCTGCGCATCCCCGATGTGGCCAAGGTGGACATCATCGGCGAACAGGAAGAGAAGATCTTCATCGAACTGTCCAACGTCAAACTTGCCAACCTGGGACTGGACGGCGCGTCGATCATCGCTGCGATGCAGGCGCAGAACGCAGTCGCACCCGGCGGCGCATTTGAAACCGCCACCGACAAGATTTTCGTTCGCGCCACCGGCGGATTCGACAATGTCGACGCCATCAGGAATTTCACCATTCGCGCCAACAATCGCGTATTCAAGATTGGCGACATTGCTACCGTGAAACGGGGTTTTGCCGATCCGCCCTTTACCAAGATGCGTTATCTCGGCAAGGAAGCGCTGGGACTGGGCGTGTCGATGCGCCAGGGCGGCGATATTGTTCAGCTGGGAAAAAATCTTGATGTCACACTGCATAAGCTGGAGGAAACCCTGCCGATCGGCCTGGAGCTGCACCGCGTCAACGATCAACCGCGCGCCGTCAGCGCGAGCATTCGCGAATTCGTCCGCTCGCTTGCCGAAGCCGTGATCATCGTACTGGCGGTGACCTTTTTCAGCCTGGGTGTGCGTACCGGTCTGGTGGTGGCCCTGTCGATTCCGCTGGTGCTGTCGCTGACGTTTTTCTTCATGTACCTGCTTGATGTGGGCCTGCACAAGATCTCGCTGGGCGCCCTGATCCTCGGCCTGGGATTGCTGGTGGACGACGCCATCATCGCGGTTGAAATGATGGCCATCAAAATGGAGCAAGGCTGGGACCGGGTACGCGCGGCCAGTTTTGCCTACACCTCCACCGCCTTTCCCATGCTGACCGGCACGCTGGTTACCGTTGCAGGCTTCCTGCCCATCGCCACGGCGCGATCAGGTACCGGCGAATACACCCGTTCGATTTTTCAGGTGACCTCGCTGGCACTGATCATTTCGTGGTTCGCCGCGGTGATCTTCATTCCCTATCTGGGCTATCACTTCCTACCCGACTACAAGGACGGCAAGCCCGTCATCACGCCGCGCACGCGCCGCATCGCCGGCTGGATTGGTCGCCTTCCGCTGATTGGCCGGCGATTGGCTGTACGCATTGCCCCTCCCGAAAGCACCACTGACACCGCCGCCGAAGTTACGCACGACCCGCAATTGCATGGCGAGCACGACGTTTACAACTCAAGTTTTTACAAACGCTTTCGCGCCATCGTTGCATGGTGCGTAACCCACCGCAAAACGGTGATTGCGGTAACGGTATTGCTGTTTTTTGCATCCATTTTCGCCTTCAAATTCGTCCAGCAACAATTCTTCCCATCTTCGACCCGGGTCGAACTGCTGGTCGATCTGAAACTGCCCGAAGGCTCCTCGTTCCAGGCCACGGAAATCCAGGTCAAGAAGCTGGAGAAGTATCTCGACGGGCAAAAGGACTTGTTCGACAACTACGTAAGCTATGTCGGAACCGGCAGTCCCCGCTTCTATTTCCCACTGGATCAGCAGCTGCCCGCAGCGAGCTTTGCACAGTTCGTCGTCACCACCAACAGCGTGAAGGCGCGCAATGAGCTGCGGAGCCGATTGATTGCCCTGTTCCAGATCGACTTTGTCGAGATACGCACCCGTGTTCTCGAACTGCAGAACGGCCCGCCCGTCGGCTTTCCGGTGCAGTTCCGTGTTTCTGGCGAGGACATCCCGGTAATTCGTGACATCGCCTCTCAAGTCGCGGACGCGATGCGAACCAATCCGGGCCTTGCCAATGTGCAATTCGATTGGGACGAACGCTCCAAGGTAATCAAACTTGAGGTGGACCAAGACAAGGCGCGCCTGCTGGGTGTGTCCTCACAGGAACTGGCCACATTCCTGAACACTTCGCTGAACGGCGTGCAGGCGACTTTCTATCGCGAGCGCGACAAATTGATCGAGGTGCTGATCCGCGGACCAGCCGATGAGCGGGCCAAGCTGCACCTGCTGGAAAGCCTTGCAGTACCAACGCGGGCCGGCAAAGCCGTCACACTCACGCAAATCGCCAAGGTGCGATACGAATTCGAGGATGGCGTGATCTGGCGTCGCGATCGCCTGCCCACCATTACCGTGCGCGCAGATATCTATCAAGCGGGTTTGCAGCCTGCTACGGCAACTGCACAAGTCAATGCCCTGCTGGCACCCATTCGCGCCAAGATACCGGCAGGTTATCGCATCGACGTAGGTGGTGCTGTCGAGGAAAGCGCCAAGGGACAGGCCTCCATCAATGCCGGCATGCCCTTGTTTCTCGGTGTGGTCTTCACCGTTTTGATGATCCAGTTGATGAGTTTCCAGCGGGTAGTACTGGTGGTGTTGACTGCCCCACTGGGGTTGATCGGCGTGGCTGCGGCGCTGCTGATCTTCAACAAGCCATTCGGCTTCGTCGCCATGCTCGGTACGATCGCCCTGTTCGGCATGATCATGCGCAATTCCGTCATCCTGATCGACCAGATCGAGCGGGACATCGATGCCGGTCACGCGCCGTTTGTTGCCATCATCGACGCCACCGTACGTCGACTTCGTCCCATCGCGCTGACGGCACTGGCCGCGATACTCGCCATGATTCCGCTGATCCGCTCTGACTTTTTCGGACCGATGGCCGTCGCCATCATGGGTGGATTGTTCGTGGCCACACTGCTGACGCTGCTGTTCCTGCCGGCGCTCTACGCAACCTGGTTCCGCATCAGCCGCGATACGCCAGGCAAGACAATACCGGCGTAGGTCCGTTTTTCACGCATGCGGAAGGAGAGGCCTCCCGCGTTACAATACGCCGGTGATTTTTACGCGGGCTAATTTCCTCTCTCCTCTCCTCGTTGCGGTCGCGCTGTTCGCCTCAACGGCGTCCGCGCAGACGGACACTTCGGCATCGCCTCATGCCGCAGCAAAGGCCCGGCCCAAGATTGGACTGGTACTCTCGGGCGGGGGCGCGCGTGGCGCAGCGCAAGTCGGTGTGATCAAGGCGCTGGAAGAGCTGCGAATCCCGATCGACTATATTGCCGGCTCAAGCATGGGCGCTCTGGTCGGAGCTGCTTATGCATCGGGGACCTCGGCCAGTGAGCTCGAAGAACGTCTGCTCGGCCAGGACTGGGAACGCCTGCTGAGCGACGAGTCGCCCCGCAGCGATCGCAGTTTTCAGCGCAAGGAGGAGGACCAGAACCGCTTGTTGCGACTGGAGCTTGGTGTCAAGGACGGGACTGCCAGACTTCCTCCGGGAGCCATTTCCGGGCAGAAATTCGACATCCTGTTCAGCCAGATTACCCGCAGCGTCTCGCCACAACTGTCGTTCGACGAACTACCGATTCCATTCCGCGCCGTCGCCACGGATGCGGAAACCGGACGCATGGCAGTTTTTGATCGCGGCCGGCTTACCGACGTCATGCGCGCATCCATGTCCGTGCCGGGGGCGATCGCGCCTTACCAGATCGGCGAGCGCATTTACCTCGACGGCGGGCTAACGCGAAATCTGCCGGTGGATGTCGCCCGTCAGATGGGTGCCGACATTGTTATTGTCGTCAATATCGGTACGCCGCTGCTGAAAAAACAGGACATCCAGTCACTGGTCGGCGTTTCGCTGCAGATGGTCAACATTCTCACCGAACAAAATGTCCGCGCGTCGCTGGACTCGCTGAAAAAAGAAGACGTCCTTATTGAACCGCCGCTGGATACAATTGGCGCCACCGACTTCACCTTGGTCGGGGACGCGGTGACTATCGGCGCTGCTACTGCCCGCAGCATGGCAAGCACGCTTAGCCGCTATAGCCTGTCCAGAGAGGACTACGCGGCTCATCGCGCAATGCAGTTGGCAAAAGCAGCTCCGCCGATCGACGAAAAGGAACGCATCGGCGAGGTGCGCGTCACCGGGCTGGAGCGCGCCAACGCGGATGAATTGAAGCGCACCCTCGGCGTCAAGTCGGGTGACAACCTCGACTTCAAGAAAATCAATTCCGGCATCAGCCGTGTATTCGGCACAGGCTACTTCGAACGCGTCAACTACAGCCTGCTCAACGACGGCAGTCACAACGTGCTGACGGTGGATGCTCGCGAGAAACAATGGGGACCAAACTATCTGCGATTCGGCGTATCGCTGTCGGCGGATACCGTAGGCGAAGGTCGGTTCAACCTGCTGATGCGTTATCTGCAAACGCAGTTCAACTCCGCCGGCGCCGAGTGGCGCAATGACTTCCAGCTCGGCCGCGATCGTCGCTTTGCCTCGCAATTTTTCCAGCCGTTCGGGGCATCAGGTTGGGCCAATGCCTTCAATATTTCGCCCGGCATCGAGTACAGCCAGCGGCCAATCGATCTCATCATCGTGTCGCAACGCGCGGCGCAATTCCAGTTGACCACCGAGACCGGGAGCCTGGATCTTGGATTCGACCTGAGCCGGAATTCGATTCTCCGGTTTGGCGTACTCCGATCCAGCAGCAAAGCAAAACAGGCCATTGGTTCGCAGTTTTTCGATTTTCAGGAGTTTCGCGAGGGTGGGGCCAGATTCAAGCTGCTTTACGACAGTCTCGATGATCGCAGCTTCCCGCGCGAAGGCCGCGTCTTCCAAGTTGATTACTTTGCCAGCCTGGACTCGTTCGACGCCACCACGACATTCCGCAAATCCGAAGTCAACTATCTTGATAACGTATCCTTCGGCGCGAACACATTTTCCATTGCCGGGCGTTATGCGCGGGTGGACAAGGGCAATCTTACGCAGTTCAACCGCTATACCCTAGGCGGGTTCCTTCAACTGTCAGGCTACCGACCAGGCGACCTGTTCGGCGAAGCCGTGGCGCTCGCGCGATTGACTTATAACCGTCGCATAGCGGTGCTTCAAAATCCGTTTGGTCGCAGCATGTATATAGGCGCTTCTCTCGAGGCTGGCCGGGTTGCAGACACGGCAAAATTACTGTCGAAAAGCGATACCAAGAATTCCCTGGCACTTTATCTCGGCTTCGACACGTTGCTTGGACCGCTCTACGTGGGATACGGGCGCGCCAAAGAGCGCAAGTCCATTTTCTACCTGTTTATCGGCCAGCCCTAGACATGTCATCCCCGACCCTCGAAGAAATCGCAGCAGAACGTTTATCGCGCAGAGACGTGCTGAAGGCCGGCTCGGCTGCCGGTTTGTCGGTGTTCTTCGGTTCAATGCTCGGCGCATGTGCGACGACCGGCAATGTCCGTCGTTCGTTCTCATCCGTGCCACTCTCCCGGGCCGACACGGTGGTCGTGCCCGAGGGTTACTCAACGCGCATCTTGTACGCCTGGGGCGACCCGATATCAGATGGCCCCACCTATAAGGCCGACGCCTCCAACACCGCCGACGAGCAAGCCGTGCAGGCCGGCATGCACCACGACGGCATGCATTTTTTTCCGCTACCGCTGGGTTCGGAAAACTCCGACCATGGCTTGCTGGTGCTGAATCACGAATATCTCGACCAGAAACTGTTGTTTCCGGACGCGATGGATTCCTGGACCGCCGAGAAAGTCAAAAAATGCCTCAATGGCGTTGGCGTGTCTGTCATCGAAGTAAAGAAAATCGACGGCAAGTGGCAGGTGGTGCGCCCGTCTAAATTCGCCCGCCGGATTACCGCGCAAACCCCGATATCGATCGGCGGCCCGGCGCGTGGCAATGCGTTGATGCGTACCGAGGCGGACCCGCGCGGCTTGGAGATTCTAGGCACTTATTCCAATTGCGCCAACGGTTTTACGCCGTGGGGCACTTACCTCACCTGCGAAGAAAACATCCACAGCCAGTTCGCCATGCCTTCCGGCAGGCAGAACGCAAAACAGTTGCGGCATCTCCTGCGCAAGACCTCCGGCGCGCGCTGGTTCGAGTTCGAAGAACGGTTCAACGCCGACAAGCACCCGAACGAATTTCACCGCTTCGGCTGGGTGGTGGAGATCGATCCGTTCGACCCGACGTCCAAGCCGGTCAAGCGCACGGCGCTGGGGCGCTGCGCACACGAAAGCGCATATCACACGCTGGCGCCGGACGGTCGCGTGGTCATTTATACCGGCGACGATACGGCGTTCGAGTTCATCTATAAATTCGTCTCGCGCGACAAATACAACCCCAACGATCGCGCGGCCAACCGGGACCTGCTTGATCACGGCACGCTGTATGCCGGCAAGTTCAACGCCGATGGCAGCGGCGTGTGGATTCCATTGGTGCACGGTCAAAACGGGCTAAACGAAACAAATGGCTTTGCCGATCAGGCCGACGTGGTGATTCATGCCAAGGTTGCCGGCACCCAAGTGGGTGCCACGCCAATGGACCGGCCGGAGTGGATTGTGATTCATCCGAAATCGGGCGAAGTTTACGCCTCGCTGACCAATAACAGCGAGCGCGGCGCAAAGGGCAAACCCGGCGCCGATGCCGCCAATCCACGTAACAACAATCGCTTCGGCCAGATTGTGCGCTGGCGCGAAGCCGGAGGCGATGCCGCGGCGAGCACATTTTCGTGGGACTTGTTCGTCATTGCCGGCGACCCGGCGCATGCAGAAAAAGAACACCGCGGCAATATCAACGGCGATGCATTCGCCTGCCCCGACTGCCTGCAGTTCGCGCCCAACGGCACCTTATGGATCGGTACCGACACCAGCACGCCGGGACGCGGCATCTATGCCAGCCTGGGCAACAATCAATTGCTTGCTGCGGATACGGTCACCGGCGAAATTCGCCGTTTTCTCACCGGCCCGCGCGGCTGCGAAATCACAGGGCTTTCGTTCACACCCGATGGCAAAACCGCGTTCCTGAATATCCAGCACCCGGGCGAATTCGCAGAAGACAGCCCCAACGGACGCATCGGCAGCTGGCCCTCGACCGATCCCGCTGCCCGGCCACGATCGGCCACCATTGTCATCACCAAAGACGACGGCGGCACCATCGGCTCCTGAGGCAGTCCATCCTTGGTGAAGAACCATATTTCGCTGGCATTGGCCTGAGCTCCTGCACTACAATCGCGCAACCTTTTGGAGCGCGTCATGCTCAATGTTTTCGTACTCAACAACCGGCGGCTGAATCAGCTGCACGTCGAGACCCTCGATGATCTGAAAAATTCGGAGCCGATCTGGATTGATCTCGTATCGCCCACCGAAACCGAGCGCGAGTGGATCAAGAACCTTTTCGAGCTCGATCTGCCGTCGCTGGAGGACATGCAGGATCTGGAATCCAGCGCGCGATTTTACGAAGGCGAAAACGGCGAGCTGCACCTGCGTTCCGACTTCCTGCTGGAAATCAACGAGGACGATTCGCGCAACGTGCCGGTCGCCTTCATTCTCAAGAACAACTCCCTGCTTTCGCTGCATCTGGAAGACTTGCCGGTGTTCCGGCTGGTGCGCATGCGCGCTCGTACGAGGCCCGGCTACATCGAGGACGCGCGCGAAGTACTGCTCGATTTGTACGCCACCGACGCCGAATACTCCGCCGACGCGCTGGAAAGCGTCTATGCCGAACTGGAAAAAATTTCCGCCTCGGTGCTGACCGAAAAAATGACCGATGCCGAAGCCGGCAAAGTGCTGGCACGTATCGCCAACGAAGAAGACCTGAACGGCCGCATCCGCCGCAATGTGATGGATACGCGCCGCGCGGTGTCGTTCCTCATGCGGCAGAAGCTTCTGCAGACCGACCAGATGGAAGAGGCGCGGCAGATATTGCGCGACATCGAGTCGCTCGACGGCCATACCGCGTTCCTGTTCGACAAGATCAACTTCCTGATGGATGCCACGGTCGGCTTCATCAACATCAACCAGAACAAGATCATCAAGATTTTCTCGGTGGCTTCGGTCGCCCTGCTGCCGCCGACACTGATTGCCAGCATCTACGGCATGAACTTCAAACGCTTTTTCCCCGAGCTCGACTGGGAATACGGTTATCCGTTCGCACTCGCTTTGATGGTGGTCTCGGTCGCCGTGCCGTTCGCTTACTTCAAGCGCAAAGGCTGGCTGGACTGAAAAACTCCATAACTGGCGCGGCCCTCCAAGGCATTTTGGCCTGAAAGCCGCGCCAATGCTTGAGTTTTATCCATTCATGCTATGGCAACACCAAGCCTGAACGCGCCTTGACCGCAGAAATGTCGGTGGCATTGATGCTGCCGGATGCGTTCAGATCAAAACGGAAATTACCGGAGTCGGCGGTCTGGCCCGATCTCGCTTTGACACCACTGATATCGCTGGCATTGACCGAGCGCGAACCGTTCACATCTCCAACCAGAAACCCGATCGCAGCGCCGGCATTGCCGGTGCCGTTAACAGCCGACAGTGAAATCGCAACCCGCGAATTGTCAGGGACGCCGGTCAATGTAACTTGAACTTCGTTGCCCGACGGCGAGGACACCGGCGAGCCGACCGGAACGGACTGAGTATTTACCGCGCTGACCGTGCCAGCCGCATTGATCGCCTCGCTGAACTGGAACACGATCACGTGTCCCGCGCCGATCGAACGCGGCTCGACGCTGATGGCGCCACCAATCGCGACGCTGAAATCAATGGGCAAGTCAAACGAGGCTGCACCGTGCAGTTTGCGCGACTGCACGCCCACCAGCGTCAGCGGCGCGCCGGCCGCGGGAGTGACCGAAACGACGCTCGACGACGGCCCGGTACCCACCGAATTGCTTGCCGCGACACTGCAATCGTAAGGAGTTCCATTGGTGAGACCGGTAACGACCAGCGGTGAAGCAGGACCACCCGCCGTCACCGTCGAAAGACCGGATGTGCAGCTCAATATGTAGCCGGTGACGGGCGAACCGCCGTTCGAAGCCGGCGGCGCAAAGCTGACGGTAATACGCTGGGAACCCGGTATCCCCGCCAATACCGTCGGTGCGTCCGGCAACATGGGTGGAACCAGCGCAAAGGCAGCAGTCACCGCCGTTGCTGCTGTGATCGTGATCTGACAATTGCCGGTTCCCGCGCAACCTCCACCGCTCCAGCCAGTGAACGTTGACCCGGGATTGGGTGTCGCGCTCAGAGTAACAACGGTGTCGCTGTCGAAAACGGCATTGCATGTGCTTCCGCAGACAATACCCGCCGGCAGCGATGAGACAGATCCCGCGCCCGCACCGGATTTACTCACCGTCAGCACCTCCTGTGTCGGAATAGTGACCGGTATTGCCTCCACCGTACCCGCCAGCGGCTCCGACACCAGCACTTGACCACTGCCATCGCGAATCTCGATCGTGCCGCCCGGCGCCGCGGCATTGAAGCGCAGCAGCACGCTGCGACCATCTGCCAGCGCGATACCGACTTCGCCGCTGTCGGTCGGCGAGCCTGTGACGGTCGCCGCAGCGTTATCAATCGACAGTACGTTCATGAATTTGGTTTCGCCACTGCCCGTGACGGCGACGTCGATGCGATAGCCGCCTTCGAAATCGGCGTCCACGGTACTCATGGGAATGCTGCTGAGGGCCGCGCCGGCCGGCGCTACCGCGTGCAATCGCAGGCTGCTGGTGCCATTGCTGAACGACGCAGTGCGCCCGCTTATAGTCGGCAGGTAAGGCGTTGGCAACTGGAACGTCTTGACTGATGTGCCGGGTGTGTATTGCACGCGGTCAAAGACAACAACAATATCCGGCTTCAGGAAAACGATCTCGCGTTTGGACTGAACACCCGGATTGCCATTATTCGGGTGCGTGAACAGGCTGCCCTGATTGGCTGCGGCGTAAAGATACAGCGGCCTGTGAGAGAGTGCCGTGAGCTGCGCGGAAGACGTAGCAGTTTCATACATTGGCAGGAGGTTCCCGCCAACGCGTTGCGTCACCAGCGCATGCGCCTCCTGCACGTTCTGGATGCCGCTATGCGATTGCATATTTGCATCGTTCACCAACCAGCCATTCTTGAACAGCAGCAGCGACAGCCCATCGGGGTGCGCATGCGACTCGGTATAAGGGCCGGCCAGGAATCCCAGCCAAGTTGCCGTGCCGGTCCACGCCGAACGCGCGAAAAGATGGCCCGTGCCGCTGCCGCGATAGACTGTATTCAGATTCGCGGCAGTACCAGCGTCGGCGCCGCCGTAGAAATAGTCGTAAACGATGTTGAATGAATCGTGCATCACCGGCACACTCGACAGCGCCAGTTCCGCCCGCACTCGGCGTGCCATGGCTGTGCCGCGATACAACGTCGCCAATGCGATCAGGGATTCGCGCTGGTAGTCGTAAAATGTCGCGGTCGAGTCGCGTGCGTGATCGCCGATCGGCGCGATGCGATCGCGAGTCGGCATCATCGAATGGATCAGGTAAGGCATGCTGGCATTGGTATGTGTCGTGAGATCGGCAATGCGCTCGCCGGTGGTTTTTTCCCACAGATAGTAGAGATTGAAAAGCCCCTTCATGGCAGTGCCATAGCCGGTACCTTCACGCGAACCACCGCCGACCAGGTCGCTGTTGAACAAGGGTGCCAGCTGATTGTTCAGCTTGGTGGTACGAAACATGGTTAGCCAGGTGTCCGCGTCGCTGCGATCATGCTTGGCGGCCACCCCATAGAGCATGGTCGCCCGCAGGAACGAGTAGTAGTAGTTATTGACGGGATTGTTGATCGACCAGCCGTTCCACGGATGCGATACGCCACCCCACTGCGCGTGGTCCGGGTCCCAGATGTTGGTGACGGCCCGACTTGAATAATCCAGCCATCGTGTTCGTTGCAAGGGCGTCAGTACGCCATGACACCAGTCGTATACCAACATCACGTTGCCGACGAGATCACCCACTTCCAGATAGACGTCATAGGAGACTGTGGCGCGCTGCCCGGTGGCGATGACCGCTTCTTCGGATGCGACGAACGATTCCGTCAGATTGACCGCATGAGCGCAATACTGCGGATACGTGGCGTTGCCGCGAATTACACCGATCATCGCCGAGTACCATGGCTTGTAGTCATAGATGCTGGCGCCGCCGACGGCACTGTCGACCATGTCTCTGAAGCGTGTGGCATAAGTCACATTGTTGTTCAGGTCGTCCTTCAAGCGCTGCAATTCGGCTCCGACCAGCAAGATGCGCGGATGACCGGTGGGAATCGGCGGAATCGATTGGCTCACAGCCGGCCATGCAACGAATAGACCTGCGGCAATCGCCACGCATCTCAAGTAATTGACGAAAATTGTCATCATCTGCCCAGTCAGTCCGGAAATTGTCGGCAGCGGTGGCGGCGTATTGAAAATTTCGCCACGCTGTGCGGATTCTGAGCGAAGAAGATGCCAACTACATGATCGAAAGACCCGGCCTATCGGGAAACGCAATCACGGTGGCATGCCGTCGCCGGGTCTGAGCGCCGCAAGTGGATAGCTCGAGGAAAACACCAGCACTGGTGCGCCTTTCCGACCATAAATGGCTGGAAAGGCGCACCAGTGCTGGTGTTTGCCGCTGATTGCTAGGGAATTACCAATCCGGCACGTGCCTTGACCGCAGAGATGTCGGTGGCATTTATACCGCCCGAGGCGTTGAGATCGAATTTGAAATTCGACACATTGGTGGTCATGCCCGCCCGCGCTTTTACGCCACTGATGTCGCTGGCATTGACCGACCGTGAATTGTTGACATCGCCCACCAGGAAACCGATGGCAATCTCGGCACTGGTCGCGTTGTTGACTCCCGCCAGAGACACGACGACGCGCTTGTTGTCGCCGACTCCGGTTAGCGTCACGATAATATCGTTGCCGGACGCGACGGCGGATGCGGCACCTGCGGTCATGGATTGCGCGTCGGTAGAGTTCGCCGTTCCCGCATTGGTAATGACGTCGCTGAACTGAAACACCAGCGTGTGGGCGGCGCCGATTGCGCGCGGCTCCACGGTTATGGCCCCGCCAATGGTTGGCGCAGTATCGATCGCCAGATCGAAGATTCCGGCCGCGCCGTGGGTCTTGCGCGACAGTACGCCCACCAGCGTCGCCAGCGCCGCGGCCGACGGCGTCACGTTAAGGCTGGCGGAAACAAGGCTGGCACCCAAGGCATTGTTGGCAACGACGCTGCAGGAATGAGTAACGTCGTTCGCGAGCGCGGTGACGACTATCGGTGACGAAGGCCCGCTTGCGCTCACCGCCCCGGGATTGCAGGTGACGGTATAGCTGGTGATCGGCGAACCACCATCGCTGGCCGGTGGCAGGAAGCTGATGGTGGCTTTGGCATTGCCGGGAACGGCAGACGTAATCGTTGGCGCAGGGACAACCAGGCGATACTTGGTGAGGGTCATGGTGGAGGGACTGCCCGTAGCCGTCGAATTGTTTGCCAGTATGACGCTGCGGACAGCATCCACGGCCAATGCAGCGGCCGAGAAATAAGCTCCGCCCTGGGTCGCGGTAGTGATGCGCCACAACTCGGTGCCGGAAGGGTCGTATTTCACCGTGACATAATCGCTGTTGCCGGACGAATAGTTCTGCCCGCTGACGTAGACGTTGCCGTCGGCATCCAGCGTCATCGCACGAATCGTATCGTTGGTATTGGCAGTACCGTTGATCGCGCGATTCCACAATTCCGATCCCGCCGGATTGTATTTGGCGGTGACCCCTTTGGTACCGGCCACGATAATGTTTCCCGACGAATCGATGGCGACCTGCTGCGCCTGAAATGACGGCTCCACGCGCCACAGCAAGGCGCTGGTCGTGTCGTATTTCACGATTGCGTCACCGGCGACCACAAGATTGCCGTTGGCATCCAGCGCCATCGCAAAGTTGCGTTTGGGAACAAAGTCGGCGGCGGCATTCTCCAGCACGCGCCACATTTCCTGACCGTTGGCGTTGGGACTGGTCGCGGCATACTTGATGGTGAGATAGCCATCGTTAATCCCATCGATGCTGCGGCCGGTGACATAGACATTCTTCGCCGCATCGACCAGCATCGCCACCGGCACATCGCTGCCGTCGGCAGCACGATTGGCCTTCGCGCGCCATTGTTCGACGCCGGCTGCGTTGTACTTCACCGTCAGAAAATCGGACCCGGTGTAACTGAGGCCGGTGACAATGACATCACCCGCCGAATCAACCACCAGCGCGCGAGCCGACACGCTGGCGCCGACGCCATCGGTTGCCACCATGCGCCATTGCTCGACACCGGATGCGTTGTACTTCACCGTCAGCATGCCGCTATGGCCACCATTGTATGAGTCGCCGGTAACGAAGACGTTGCCATTGGCATCTATCGCCAGCGCATAGGGCTGGTCAATATTGTTGCCGGCGCCGTTGGCCATCGCGCGCCACAATTCGTTGCCGCTGGCATCGTATTTTGCCGTCAGGAAGTCACTGCCTGCACCGTAATTACTGCGACCGGTGATGTAAACATTGCCGGCGGAGTCGATCTTCATCGCATTGCGCCCGGCGGCATCCGAGGCAAACGCGGCACTGATGCCGACATGCTCGCCCTCATTGGCGCGCCATTGCTCGACCCCGCTGTCGTTGTACTTCACCACCAGGAAGTCGTTATTGGACCCGGCCCCCTGGTAGCCTGCGATCAGTACATTGCCGACGGCATCGAGGCCGGCCGACACCAATGCAGCACCGTTGGTGCTACCCACACCAGGGATCGCCGCCGTCCAAATCGGGGTGCCGCCGGGGGCGTACTTGACTGTGATCAGGTCGCCGTTGCTGCCGTAGCCGGTGACGTAGATGTTGCCCGCCGGATCGGTGACCAGCGCCGAGGAAATATCGTAGCCGGTAGCAGATCCATTGACCGATGCGCGCCACAATTCAGTGCCGGCTGAGTCGTACTTCACGGTCATGTACTTTGGATTTCCGGGACCAGGTAACCCGCCGCTGACCAAGTCGCTCTGGCCGGTAACGATGACATTGCCGTTGATATCCACCGTGATCGCATAAGCAGCATCGCCTGCGTTTCCGGCGCCGTTTGCCAGGCGGTGCCAGAGCTTGTTGCCGTTGGTATCGTACTTGATGGTCAGATAGTCGCTATTGGTGCCATTGAAGCCCTGACCGGTGATATAGACATTGCCTGCCGCATCAGTCGTCAATGCAAAGGCCAGGTCGCTGCCGCCGATGCCGCCATCGAAGGTGCGACGCCAAAGTTCGGTACCTGCGGGGTCGTACTTCACCGTCAGGTAATCGTTGCTCGTGGCACTGCCGCTGAAGCTGTATCCGGTCACCACGATATTGCCGCTGCCATCGACTGCAATCGCGTAGGGCCGGTCGACACCACGATCAGTGCCGGTCACGCGGCGTTGCCATAACTCGACGCCCGCAGGACTGTATTTCACCGTCAGGTAGTCGAGCACGGTACCGAAGTCATAGGCACTACCATTGAACGACGTGCCGGTGACATAGATATTGCCACTGGCGTCTATGGCGATGGCATAGGCCTCGTCGTCGCCGTTTTGCGCACCATTGAAAGTCGCGCGCCAGAGTTCTGCGCCGTTGTTATCGTATTTGACTGTGAGATAGTTTGCCTGGCTACCGCTGTAGCTGGTACCCGTTACCACCACATTGCCGCCGCTATCCAGAGCAAGCGCGTAGGCGACATCGGCACCATTGCCCGCTCCATTGGCGATCGCGCGCCATTGGATAACGCCGGCCGCGTTGTATTTGACGGTCAAAAAATCGACATTGGATCCGTTGGAACTGCTGCCGGTGACGTAGACATTGCCGCCGCTATCGACAGCCATCGCTTTCTTGCCCAAGGCAAAATCACCGCCGCCGGGTACCGCATCGGTGTTGCCATGACCATAGACGGATTTTTTCCATGCGAACGTAGGTGTCTGCCCGTGTGCTGGCATCGCGGCAAGACCCGCGAAAAACATCAGGCAAACGGCAATACCCAGCTTGCTTGCGAGAAACGCCATCCTAGACTTGGTCCTGTTGTGAGTGCTCCTCGCATCGTCTGTCTTGTGCACCCGCGACGTGCGAGGTGATTTTCGAGTTGCTGCTAGGCTTTCAAAAAATACTCCCGGTAATACTTCAACTCCTCGATGCTCTCGTAAATATCCGCCAGCGCTTCATGCTTACCGTGCTTTTTCAAACCCGACATGATTTCCGGCTTCCAGCGCTTGGCCAGCTCCTTCAACGTCGACACGTCCAGGTTGCGGTAATGGAAATAGGCTTCCAGCGTTGGCATCGACTTCGCCATGAAGCGGCGGTCCTGGCAGATCGAATTGCCACACATGGGCGAGGTGCTGGCCGGTACATGCTCCTTGAGGAATTCGATCAACTGCGCTTCGACCTGCGATTCGTTCAACGTGGAGACTTTGACCTTGTCGATCAGGCCGGATTTCTTGTGGGTGGATTTGTTCCAGGCATCCATGCCGTCGAGAACTGCATCGGACTGATGCACAGCCAGCACCGGCCCTTCGGCGATGGTGTTGAGCTGGCCATCGGTCACCACCAACGCGACCTCGATGATCCGGTCGGTATCCGGCGAGAGCCCCGTCATTTCCATGTCGATCCAGATCAGGTTGTTTTGGTCTTGTGGCATATCGGGATATGCATTTGGATCGCAAATGCGCCGTAAAATGTGGGATACGCTATTTTCTCATGATTCAACCGTCCAGCCACTCATGACTTCCCAGCTCTTTACCCTTGTTTTTCTGTTATTTCTGTTCATGAGTTTTGGCTTCGGCGCCTGGCTTTCATTCAGGCATATCAAGCACATAGCCGCGAACCGGGCCGCAGTACCGGCTGAGTTCCATGAATCGATTACGCTGGAAGCGCATCAAAAGGCCGCGGACTACACCATCGCCCGTCACCGGCTCGGCCTGATCGAAAGTGTCGCGGATGCGCTGCTGTTGCTGGGACTGACCTTGGGCGGTGGGCTGATGCTGATTTCGCAGGTTGCCAGCGGCCTTGTCTCCCATCCTTATGCCGTTGGCTTGGCGGTCTTTGCCTTGCTGGGCTTGGTTTCCAGCATCGTTTCCACGCCATTCGATCTTTACCGCACGTTCAGCATTGAAAGCCGCTTCGGCTTCAACAAGATGACGTGGCAACTTTATTTGCTGGATATGCTGAAAGGTCTGGCATTGTCGGCAGCAATCGGGGTCCCGCTTCTGCTGGTGGTGTTCTGGCTGATGGAAAAGATGGGCAGCCTGTGGTGGCTTTATGTCTGGCTGGTATGGCTGGGCTTCAGCCTCGCGATGCTGGCGATCTACCCCAATTTCATCGCGCCGCTGTTCAACAAATTCAATCCCTTGTCCGACGCGAGTTTGAAGGAACGGATTGAAGCGTTGCTGAAACGCTGCGGCTTCACCTCCAGCGGCCTGTTCGTGATGGACGGTTCAAAGCGTTCCAGCCATGGCAATGCCTACTTCACCGGTTTCGGCAAGACCAAGCGCATCGTGTTTTTCGATACGCTGATCGAGCGCCTCACGCCGACCGAAATTGAAGCGGTGCTGGCGCATGAACTGGGCCATTTCAAGCGCAAACACATCGTCAAGCGCATCGTCGGTCAATTCGCCCTTACCTTCGTCGTGCTGGCATTGATGGGCTGGGTGATCGACAAGCCGTGGTTCTATGAGGGCTTGGGATTCCCGATTGCCAGTGCGACGCCGCATGTGGCTGTCTCGCTGGTGCTGTTCTTTCTGGCGCTGCCGGTATTCACGTTCTGGATGACACCGGTCGGCAGCCTGGTATCGCGCAAACACGAGTTTGAGGCCGATGCATATGCTGCCTCGCAAACCGAAGCGAATGACCTGATCACCGCGCTGGTAAAACTGTATCGCGACAATGCTTCTACCCTGACGCCGGATCCACTGCACTCGGCCGTTTACGATTCGCATCCGCCGGCCTCGATCCGCATCGCCCACCTCAAATCACTGCAGACTGCTTAAGACATGAACCTTGCCCAGATGAAATGCGCACCCGGCAGCCAAGCCAAGGCGCTGTCGACCGATGAGATCAGCACGCAGCTCGCCACACTTACCGGCTGGCAGCAGGTCGGCAAGGAAATTCACAAGACTTATGCGTTCAAGAACTATCACGAGACCATGGCGTTCGTGAATGCGTCAGCCTGGGTCTCGCATCGAGAGGATCATCACCCGGACATGTCAGTGCATTACAACAAATGCGTGGTCGCGTATTCGACCCACGACGCCGGCGGCATTACGCTGAACGATTTGATCTGCGCCGCGAAACTCGACGCGCTGTTTGCCCTCTGATGCGCGCCCTCGTCACCGGCGATTTTGGTCGCGAATACCTGGCAGAACTTCCCGACCGGACCCAGTTGATCTGTGTACGCAAGGGCAAGAAACAGGATGTGGCATGCGGTGATGAAGTCGAAGTCAGCATCACCAGCCCCGGTCATGCGCGCATCGACGAGGTTCACGAGCGCCGCAACGTGCTGTTCCGCACCGATGCATGGCGGCAGAAAACACTGGCCGCGAACATTGACCAAGCCATTGTCATCATCGCCCCACGGCCCACATTCAGCGAGACCTTTCTGTACATGTGTCTGGTCGCCTGCGACGCCGCGCAAATAGCGCCGCTGATCATGCTGAACAAAAAGGATTTGCCCGAGTTTGAGGCGGCACGCAAAAGCATCGCCCATCTGGAAGAAATCGGCTACGACCTGCTACCGATGTCGGCCAAAATCGATATCGAACCGCTGCGTCCGTTGCTCAAGGGAAAACGCACGCTGCTGGTTGGCCAATCGGGCATGGGCAAGTCGCGCACGGTCAACAATCTGGTAATGCGCGACGTGGCCAAGGAAGGCGAATTTTCTGAAGCGCTGGATTCGGGCAAGCACACCACCACCTACACTCGGCTCTATCACCTCGATGAAGACACCGCGATCATGGATTCGCCCGGGCTGCAGTCGTTCGGCCTGTTTCACCTGAACGACGACGACATCGCCTTCGCCATGCCGGAGTTTCGTCCCTATATTGGCACCTGCAAATTCAACGACTGCGTGCATCTGACCGAACCCGGTTGCGCGGTCGTCGGAGCCGCCGAACAAGGCAAGATCAACGCTGCACGCCTCGCGTTTTATCAGGCGCTGATCGAGCAGCAGCAGGAACTGCGGCAGGTGCACCCGGATTGGAAGAAGTAATTTTTCGTTCTTTGCGAAAGGAGTTCGACATGAAAATCACGAACTGGATGGCCGGCTTTGCCGTTGCTGCAATTTCTTCTTCCGCCGTCGCCCATCACGGCTGGAGCGAATACGACCAGACCAAGCCGCTGACCGAAACCGGCGTGATCAAGGAATATGGCTACGACCATCCGCACGGGTTCGTCAAACTGGATCTGTCCGGCAAGACGCGATTGGTGATCCTGGCGCCGCCCTCACGCATGGAAAGCCGCGGCCTGCCGAAGGACGCGCTGAAGCCCGGCAGCAAAGTCACCGTCGTCGGTTACCAGAATCGCGAGAAGGCCGAAGAAATGCGCGCCGAACGTATTACCTTCGGCGACAAGACAGTCGAACTGCGCTAACCAACGCGAATCATGACGGCTCCCGTCACGCCGCCGGAGTTTCCGCTGACGGCGCTGATGAAAAGTTCGACCTGGCTGTTTCCGTTGGTCGAGACAGCGCATATCTGGGGCTTTGTCATTCTGGTCGGCTCGGTGGCGATGTTCGATCTGCGCGTACTCGGCATGGCGAAAACCATCTCTGTTCGCGCGTTGTCGAAGTTCCTGCTGCCATTTTCGCTAGGCGCCGTGCTGATCGTCGTGCCGACCGGCGTGCTGCTGTTCGTCACGCAGCCGATGGAACTCCTGGCCAATCGAGTATTCATGCTGAAGCTGGGGCTGATCTTTCTCGCCGCCTGCAATGCGCTGGCGTTCCATGCCGGGCCTTATCGCAGCGTGGCCGATTGGGATGTCAACACAACTGCACCGCTAACCGCACGACTGATGACCGCCGCGTCGATCGTCATCTGGCTTTCCGTGATTCTTTGCGGCCGCATGCTGGCCTACGTCTAGTGCGTATCAACTGCCACCTGCTGACATGACGTTGTCAGTAGGCCACACCTAGAATTCTTTTCGCAGTACGACAATTTCAACAAGGGGAAAACATGTTCCAGGGACTACGCACCGTCATCTATCACGTCCCGGCAAGCGACTTGGCCAAAGCAGTCGATTGGTTTACCGGCGTCGCTGGCCATCCCCCTTATTTCAATGAACCGTTTTATGTCGGCTTCGAAGTGGGTGGCTATGAGCTAGGGGTGTTACCGGACGAGGCGAATGCCGGCCGCGTCACCACCTACTGGGGTACTCCCGACATCGTTGCCGAACACGCGCGCCTCATCGCACTGGGCGCCAAACCCAATGAGGAGATCACCGATGTGGGCGACGGTATTCGAGTGGCCTCGTTCTTCACCCCCTTCGGCAATGTCGTCGGCATTATCGAAAACCCGCATTTCAAGGCCGGCCATGGCGGTTAAGATCGCCAAGCCCAAGGCAGTCAAGCGTGAAAGGCGCGAACGCTCCGAGCTGGAGGAAATTCCCAGCGTCGGGCCTAGCATCGCGCAGGACCTGATCGACATGGGCATCACGCGCGTGTCGCAGTTGAAAGGCAAGAGCCCTGAAGCGATGTACAAGCAACTCGCCGATATGACCGGCGTCCATCAGGACCCGTGCGTGCTTTACACCTTTCGCTGCGCGGTTTACTACGCCTCAAACAGCAAGCACGACCCGGAAAAACTGAAGTGGTGGAACTGGAAGTTCGACAGCGATATCGGCAAATGGAGTAAGGCAGGGAAAAAATCCTAGGGAAGCTCTGATAAAGTCCATTTCGTCGCCATACGTTGTTGCTCACACAAAAATTTCTCCTTACATATTAGATATATGCCGCGTCGAATTTTTTGTGCTCGCGCCTAGTCTGGCTTAGAACTGAACTTAATCAGAGCCTCCCTAGATGCGCCGCGCCGACCGTCTGTTTGAAATCGTCCAGATCCTGCGCGGCAGGCGGCTGACCACTGCGCACTATCTGGCCGAGCGGCTGGAAGTTTCCGATCGCACCATTTACCGCGACGTGCAGGATCTGTCGCTATCCGGCGTGCCCATCATGGGCGAGGCCGGTATCGGCTATGCGCTGAAAAAGGGCTTCGACCTGCCGCCGTTGATGTTCGATTACGACGAAGTCGAGGCACTGCTGGTTGGCGTGCGTATGGCCGGTGCGTATGGCGGACAGAAACTCGCCCGCAGTGCTGAGCGGGCGCTGGAAAAGATCGCGGCTGTACTACCGGAAAATCGCCGCGCCGCGCTAGAGACCACGCAGATCTACGTGCCGGATTTTCACATCGACCGGGTGGTGGCGGAACGTTTCGAAACACTGCGGCTGGCTATCCGCGCACGCCAATATGTGCGCATCGACTACGTCACCGAGGACAAGCGCGAATCGCAGCGCGATCTGCGGCCCGTGGCCCTGCACTTCTGGGGCGAGCGCTGGACGCTGGCGGCGTGGTGCGAACTACGCCAGGCATTCCGTATGTTCCGCCTCGACCGCATGCGTGAATTGCAGACGCTGGATCAGCATTTCCGCGATGAACCGGGCAAGACGATTGCGGACTTCCTGAGACAGGTGGATTGCGAGGATAGAGAGGCATAGCAGCATAACCAAGCAAAACTCAAGCACTGGCGCGGATTTATGAGCAAAAATGCCTCAGAAGCCGCGACAGTTATTGAGTTTCGCTTTCGCCTCCTCTCCGCTTTATTTCTCCCTTGAGGCATTCTTCGTTGGATCGCGCGGTGTTGATCCCCGCTTGACGCGGGGCCCCTCGCCAATGCGCTCCCAACGATGCCTGGAAATCCACACCAGTGCTTGAGTTTTAGCTTCGATTTCCGTTCACCTCGCCACGCGCGATTCGCTCCGCTATAATCCGCGTCCCCCGTTTCAACCCCCCGCCAAATATGTCCGCCACATCCGCCGCAGACTACTGCGCCATCGACTTCGGCACCTCCAACTCCGCCATCGGCATCCCGCACACGGATGGCATGCGACTGGTCGAACTGGAGCCCGGTTTTCGCACCATGCCCACCGCCGTGTTCTACAACGCGGAGGACGAGACGCGCTCGTTCGGCCGCGAAGCGGTGAAGGCATACGTTGACGGTTACGATGGCCGCCTGATGCGCTCGATCAAGAGCATCCTCGGTTCCGACCTGATGGACCAGACTACCGAGATCGGCCACGGTATCAGCATCAAATATCTGGACGTGGTGATCGGCTACTTGAAACACCTGAAGCGCGTGGCCGAAGCGCAACATGGGCACCCACTCAGCCGTGCCATCATCGGCCGTCCGGTATGGTTCGTCGATAACAACGATGAGCGCGATGCCAAGGCGGAAAGCACCCTGGCCGCGGCTGCACAGGCCGCAGGCTTTCGCGATGTCGCGTTCCAGTACGAACCCATCGCTGCCGCGCTGGATTACGAATCGACCATCGGCGACGAGCAAATGGTGCTGGTCGCTGACATCGGCGGCGGCACCTCGGATTTCTCGGTGGTTCGTGTGGGGCCGAGCCGTCATGCTCTGCTGGACAGGCAGCGCGATATCCTCGCCAATCACGGCATCCACGTCGCCGGCACCGACTTCGATCATTCGGTGAACCTGGCCGTGATCATGCCGGAGCTGGGCTTCGGCGGCACCGGGCCTGGCGGACGACGCGTGCCAGGCAAAGTCTATTTCGACCTCGCCACCTGGCACCTGATCAACACCGTCTACGCCCACAATCGCGTGATCGAACTGCGCGAAATGGCCAGCATGTACAGCGACACGGTGCGTTATCGCCGGCTGCTGACGGTGGTGACGAAAAAACTGGGGCACCAACTTGCTGCGCTGGCCGAGCAGGCGAAGATCGATGTCGCCATGCAGAGCCGCGCCACCATCGCGCTTGATGCGGTGGAAGAAGCACTCTCGGTTCAATTCAGCGAAAAGCAGCAGGCGGAAGCGCTGGATCACAAGGTGGGGCGCATCGTCCACACGGCCGCCGAAACGGTCGCGCAGGCTGGTGTGCGACCGGAGCAGATCAGCGCTGCCTATTTCACTGGCGGCTCTACCGGATTGGGTTTCCTTACCGAGCGGATTGCAGCACTGTTCCCCAATGCCCGCCGTGTCGCGGGCGATCGCTTCTCCAGCGTGGCGAGTGGGCTGGCGATTTATGCGCAGCGGCGGTTTGCGGGCTAGCGGCGGAGAAAGGCCCCACCTTCCGGCCCGCCGGTCAAGATCGCCAACGTGACGGTATCATCGTGGCATGACCGCCCTGATATCCCAATCCACCCGCATCACCCCACCCGCCGCACATCGTTTTCTGCTCCGCCTTGTTTCGCTCATCATGCTGCTGGCGCTGTCCGGTTGCACGCTCATGGGCGCATTCAACGCACTCATCCCGGAAGGCGATCTTGTCATCACGCGCGACATCGCTTTTGGCACGCATCCGCGACTCAAGCTCGACGTATACCAGCCGCGTGCACCGTCCGCCACGACACGGCCGGTGGTCGTTTTCTACTATGGCGGCGCCTGGGATTCAGGCGACAAGGCCGGCTATCTGTTCGTCGCCGAAGCACTGACCTCGCGCGGTTACGTGGTGGTGGTGCCCGACTACCGTCTCTACCCTGAAGTCACCTTCCCCGCCTACATGGACGACGCCGCTCTGGCACTCAAGTGGACGCTGGACAACATCGCCCGCTATGGCGGCGACGCCAACAAAGTATTCACCATGGGCCATTCCGCCGGGGGGCAACTCGCCGCGCTGGTTGCGTTCGATGGGCGCTACGCAAAAAAGGCGGGCATCGACAAGAAGCGCATCCGCGGCGTGGTGTCACTGGCCGGCGCGCTGGATTTCCTGCCATTGACCGAGGAAAAACTGGAGTTCATTTTCCCGCAAGCAACACGCGCCGATTCGCAGCCGATCAATTTTGTACGCGGCGACGAAGCACCGGTGCTGATGATGCATGGCGAGGCAGACACCCGCGTCGGCATCCACAACTCGCGCAATTTCGCGGCCCGCATACGCGAGCGTGGCGGTCGTGCCGAGGAAACCTACTACCCCGGCATGACTCACGTCGGCATCATCGTCGCGCTGGCCGCGCCATTCCGCGACGGTAAAAGTGTGCTGGAGCGCGTGGCGACGTTTATCGATGAGCAGGCGAAGTGAGTACGGGTAGCCATGGCAGAAATCGCACCCCGCATATCGAAGCAAAACCCCAGTATTGGTGCGGGTTTCCAAGCATTTTCGGCCTGAAAGGCTCGCCATTTCTTGAGTTTGGCTTCTCAAGAAGATCGCCTAATCGCAGGTTATGATTTACCCGAATAGATACACCAGTAATATTTCTCACCAACAAAGAGACAGTCATCGTGCCGTCTGGTCATGAGGAAATATATTCGCGAGATGATCTGTGCCTTACCTTAGGAGGGACGGAAAAATGCATCCGCGTAAAAACATACGACCAAGGGAAAGTCGAACAGGTATTTCACGAGCACATTCCCGCATATCGCCTGTCACAAGACTCGGAATTCGAGGCACTACGCAGTTTGGTTGCTAAATACTCCAAATGGTCCGGAATATTTATCTTGCATTCGCTCCTCAATAACAGACGAGGCGGCCCCTCGAAGTTTCCCGGAATGACGCACCATACCTCATACCCGGAGGAAGGCGTTCTTCGCCACACCATCAGCACCGGCCAAGCTTGGGCATGGTCGGATACCGTAATTGTCAAAGACAAATTTCGCAAGAAAAAATAAATCAGGCGTCCCGCATTTGACTTCCCCGGCACCCCGCAAACCCTTCTCCATGATCCGCGAGTTCCATCTCGCCGACTGGTTCACGCTGGCCAACGCGGTCTGCGGCACCGGCGCGATCTTTTCCGTCATGTCGTACCTGCAGACGCACGACGTGCGCCACGTGCAGTTTGCTGGCGCGCTGGTAGTGGCGGCGGTGATATTCGATGTGCTGGACGGCCGCATCGCGCGCTGGCGGCAGAAATCCTCCGCGCTGGGCCGCGAGCTGGATTCGCTGGCAGACGTGATTTCCTTCGGCGTGGCACCGGCGATGATGGCCTACGGCTGCGGCATGCAGGGGCTTTACGACCGCGTGGTGCTGGCGTTCTTCGTCGCCTGCGGCGTGTCGCGGCTGGCGCGTTTCAATGTCACCGCCGAGGCGCTGTCCGAAGGCACCAGCAAGGTGAAGTATTTCGAAGGCACGCCGATTCCCACCTCACTGGTATTGGTGTTCATGCTGATGTGGGCCGCCGGTGTGGGCGCCATCGGCGGCAATCTCTGGTTCGGCGTAGTCGAGATTCTTGGCTACAAGCTGCATCCGCTGGTGCTGACCTTCGCCGTGTCGGGTTCGCTGATGATCAGCCGGATACGGATTCCCAAGTTGTGACGAAGGAGAATGACTAGTGGGGCCGGAACTCCTCATCGTTGCGCTTGGTTACTACATGGCGATCGCTGTCGCGGTGGTAATTTTGATTGGCCTTGCGACCAAGAAGACGCGCAGTAGCGCTCTTATTGTTTTGGCGGTGGCCGCCGCGATGAGCACTGTGGGGCTTATGACTGCCCGACCATATTGGGAAGTGCCAACGGCAGCACTTTACTTCGCTGTAGCCGGCATCCTTGCTGGCTTGGCTATCGCCGGCAGGTCCATTGCCCTCAGGTTCTGCAAGCGATCATCCCAGCCAGGCAACGCTCTCGCATCGGATTGAGTACGGGCGCCAAAATCGTTCAAACTGGCGGCTGATTTTTCAGCCGTTCATTTCAACCGATCTGGAGTTTCCGTCATGATCCGTTTCGCCGCGCTCACGGCCATCTTCGTCTCGTCCGTCTCCACTTTCACCCTTGCAGCCTCTGCCGTTGAACTGACCACTGTGAGCGAGCGCAGCGGCTTCCTCAAAACCGGTCGCTACGACGAAGTGATTCAACTCTGTGCCGCATTCCAGAAAGCGCATCCCAAGGCGGTGCGCTGCGTCGATTTTGGCCGCACCCCCGAAGGCAGGCCAATGAAGGCGCTGGTCGCCACGCGCACCGGCGCCTTTACCCCGGCGGAAGCGAAGAAACGCAGCCTGCCGGTATTGCTGGTACAGGGTGGCATTCACTCCGGCGAAATCGACGGCAAGGACGCGGGTTTTCTGGCCTTGCGCGAAACGCTGGAAGACAAGGCGGCCAAGGGCGCACTGGACAAACAGGTACTGGTGTTCGTGCCGGTGTTCAATATCGACGGCCACGAGCGCTTCGGCAAATGGAATCGCCCCAACCAGCGCGGCCCGGAAGAAATGGGCTGGCGCACCACGGCGCAAAACTACAACCTGAACCGCGATTACGCCAAGGCCGATTCGCCAGAGATGCAGGCGATGCTAGCGCTGGTCAACGCCTGGGACCCGATCGCCTATATCGACCTGCACGTCACCAACGGCGCCAAGTTCGAGCACGACATTGCCATCATGGTCGAGCCGGTGCATGGCGGCGATGCGCCGCTGCGTGGCGCCGGGCGGGCATTGCGCGATGGCGTGATCGCCGATCTCGCCAAGGCGGGTTCGCTGCCGCTGCCGTTCTATCCATCTTTCACCGTCGGCGACGACCCGACCTCGGGCGTGGTCGATGGCGTTTCGCCGCCGCGCTTTTCAACCGGCTATTTCCTTACCCGCAACAGGCTGGGGATGCTGGTGGAAACGCATTCCTGGAAGGACTACCCGACACGCGTACGCATCACTCGCAACACGGTGATCTCCTGTCTGGATCATGTCGCTCGCCATGGCCGCGACTGGATGGCGGTCGCGCGCGAAGCCGATGCACGCGCGGCAAAACTGGGCGGACAACCGATAGCGCTGGGCTACAAGGCCACCGACAAATCGCGCACCATCGATTTCCGCGGTTACGAATACACCCGCACCCTGTCCGATGTGTCCGGCGCACTGATGACGCGCTATGACGAGAGCAAACCGCAGATATGGAAACTGTCCGTGCGCGACGATGTGCAGCCGGACCTGACGGTGACGGCGCCGCGCGGCGGTTATGTGGTGCCGGCTGCGCATGCTGCCGCGGTAAGCATTAAGCTTTCACAGCACGGCATTGCCTTCACGAAGCTCACAAAATCGCCGGGCAAGCTCGCGGTTGAAGCCTTCCGCGCCGACAAGGCGGCATTCAGCAACACGTCCACCGAAGGTCATCAGCGCCTCACGCTGCAAGGAACATGGAAGCCGGAATCGCGCGAAATTCCCGCCGGCAGCCTGTTCGTGCCGATCGCGCAGGCCAAGGCACTGCTGGTGATGGCACTGTTGGAGCCGCTGGCGCCAGACGCTTTGGTGGCTTGGGGCGACTTCAACAACGCCTTCGAGCGCAAGGAATACATGGAGGCTTACGTGGCCGAGGACGTGGCGCGCGAACAACTGGCTGCGGATCCAGCGCTCGCTACGGAATTCAAGAACCGCCTGGCCAGCGATGCCGAATTCGCCAAGAGCGCGGCCGCGCGGCTGGATTTTTTCTATCGTCGCCATTCCTCGTGGGACGAGAGTTTCAACCTCTACCCGGTGATGCGGATGGATGTGGTGCCCAAGTAGTCACACCGGCCGGCCTGCGGCCCAATATCCATGCGCTTCTTGAAGGCATATGCCCCAAAAGCCGCGCCAGATAAGGAGTTTGGCGGGGGTCCTGGTTGAAATTATTGTCTGCCGCCAGATGCCTGATTTACCTCAGGCTCTTGATGCATCGCTGAACAGCGATGCCGGATATTGCGGTATCGCTACTTCTGCACGCCTTCGTTTTTCATCGCTTCCAGCTTGCCCAGATCGAGACTGACGACGGCGGACTTGAGTGTATTCAGGTCAATGCCATTTCCCTTGGCGGTAACGATGAAGCGTTCGCCCAGCACAATGTTGTATTCGTTGCGGCCATCCTTGCGCATTTTTTCATGCACCAGTCGACCATCGACCTTGCCGGTTTTCTCGCTGCCGTATTCATCCTGCTTCTCGCCCTGCACCATCGCCCAGCCGGCGAAGGCGAGCATACCGCCTGCGCCACCAACATCGGAGACTTCAAGGTTGACGCTCTTGCTGCTGTCATCCCCATAACGCGCCTCGGCCTTGGAGACCATGATTCCTAAGGCGCCGGCCTTTTCGGCCTTGCTGGATTTCTTGGCGAGACCGGCGAAGGTCTCCGGCACGAATGGCTTCAGTTTCTCGATATCCACCGGCTCAACGTTCTTGCCGCCGCCGAGCATGGTACCGAGCATGGCGGTAGTGGCCTTGGCCGCTTCATCCTGGTTGCCGCTCTTCTGAGCGGCTTCCATCTTCTTGCCGGCTTCCTCCATCTTCTTGCCCCAGGCTTCCAGCTTGCCGAGATCGCTCTTGGGGTCAACGCTGACTGAAGCCGAGCGTGAGGAGGATTGGCCGATGCCGCCCAGCATGCCGCGCGCGGCTCCGGTCGCGCCGCCGATCGCTGCTGCAATCACGCCGACGATGATGGAAACCACGAGGATTGCAATGACCGTCACTGCGGTATAGCCGATCGACTTGTCTTCCGGGTTTTTCATCAACACCGGCAAGCCTAAGTAAAGCAGGTAAATGCCATACAACGTGGCCAGAATGCCCAGGATTGACATCGCCGGCAGTATCGAGAAGATGCCGCCTATCCAGCCTGCGGTAAATGCATACGTCGCCACTTTGGTCGCCTGCGCCAGGTCTTTCTGCGCACCGAAGGTAGGCGCCAGCGCATTGATGATATGACCGGCGATGATGACGCTGACAAACGACATCACGTAGCTGAAGATGGCAATGGAGATCCCTGCAACAATCGGGGTCTTGATCGATACACCGAACGCGCTGAAACCAATCAGCGAGGTACCGATAAATCCACAAACGACCGGAATGGCCGCCAGTGGTGCCACGTACCCGGTCATCAGGTCCGCAGTCGTGGTTTTCTCGCCTTCGATGACCGGCCATTCGGTCTTGGGCGTAAGCAGAATGTTCTTTACTCGATCAACCAGTGCCATGCGAATCCCCTTTGGTTTGTACTGAGAATATGAATGATAGCCGCAAAAGCCGCAGGGGTTTGTGACGGAAATTACACCCCAATACCCTGACTGGGTGATGGCGTATTCAACCGCCAACATGGAATCGTCCGGTCGTTATATGCATTTTATGCATATATAAATCAAATAAAGTCTTTATTGATATATGTGAGGCCCGACTAACATGGCTGCCTGACCGGCAAAACCGACCGTTGATTTATACATCGCCATGTACAAATACGATTCATACGACCAGACCATTGTTGACGAGCGCGTCGCCCAGTTTCGCGGGCAGACCGAGCGTTTCCTTGCCGGTCAACTTTCCGAAGACGAGTTCCGGCCGCTGCGTTTGCAGAATGGGCTCTATATCCAGAAGCACGCGCCGATGCTGCGGGTGGCTATTCCTTACGGGCTGTTGTCGTCGAAACAAGTGCGCAAGCTGGCACACATCGCCCGCAAATACGACCGTGGTTACGGACACTTCACCACCCGCCAGAACATTCAATACAACTGGCCCAAGCTGGAATCGGTGCCCGATATTCTCGCGGAACTGGCTGAAGTTGAAATGCATGCCATCCAGACCTCCGGCAACTGCATCCGCAACGTTACGTCCGACCAGTTCGCGGGCATTGCGCACGACGAACTGATCGATCCGCGTCCCTATGCGGAACTGATCCGCCAATGGTCCACCTTTCACCCCGAATTCGCCTACCTGCCGCGCAAGTTCAAGATTGCAGTGAATGGCGCGACCGAAGACCGCGCGGGTACTTTGTTCCACGATATCGGTGTTCACACCGTTCGCGGCGCATCCGGCGAAGCTGCCTTCAACATCCTGGTCGGTGGCGGGCTGGGCCGCACACCAATCCTCGGTCACGTCGTGCGAGACTCACTGCCGCGCCAGCACCTGTTCACTTACCTGGATGCCATCCTGCGTGTCTACAACCGCTACGGCCGCCGCGACAATATGTACAAGGCGCGCATCAAGATTCTGGTCAAGGAACTGGGACTGGAGAAATTCCGCGCCGAGGTTGAAGCCGAGTGGGCACACCTGAAGGACGGTCCTTCCACCCTGACGCAGGATGAGATCGATCGCGTCGCCCAGCATTTTGTCGACCCCGCCTACGAAAAGCTTTCCGCGGTTAACGCTGACTACGAAAAGCATTTGCTCGACAACAAGGCCTTCGCCCGCTGGGTCTCGCGCAATGTGTTCGGCCACAAGCAGCCCGGCTATGCAGCCGTCACGCTGTCGCTGAAGAAAACCGGCATTGCGCCGGGAGACGCCACCGACGCGCAGTTGGAGGCCGTCGCCGATCTGGCAGACCGTTACAGCTACGGCGAAATCCGCGTCTCGCATGAACAGAACCTGATCCTCGCCGATGTGAAGCTGTCGGATCTGTTTGCGGTCTGGGAAGAAGCCAAGAAAATTGGTTTCGCGACGCCCAATATCGGCTTACTGACCGACATCATCGCCTGCCCCGGCGGCGATTTCTGCTCGCTGGCCAACGCCAAGTCGATTCCGATTGCCGAGGCAATCCAGCAACGTTTCGACGATCTCGATTACATCTTCGATATCGGTGAGCTCGCCATCAATATCTCCGGCTGCATGAACGCCTGCGGCCATCATCATGTCGGCCACATCGGCATTCTCGGCGTGGACAAGCACGGCGCCGAGTTCTACCAGGTCACCATTGGCGGCTCGCAGGGACTGGACGCCGCACTGGGCAAAGTGATCGGCCCCTCGTTCGCGCAGGACGAAATGGCCGACGTGGTGGAGAAACTGATCAAGACCTACGTCGATCTGCGCCATGAGGACGAACAATTTCTGGACACCGCCAAGCGGGTCGGCATCGAACCCTTCAAGGCGCGCGTGTACGACAAGAAAGCCGGCCACTCGGCTGCCGAGGTGGCCAATGTCTGAGGTGCGCTGCATCATTCGCGATGCTGCAGTGGTCGCCGATGACTGGAACCTGATTCCCGCATCGGAAGACGGTGCGGCGGTGGCATTGCCAGCCGGCAAGATCATCGTGCCGCTGAATGTGTGGCTGGCGCAACGTGACGTCTTGCTGGAGCGCAATCAACCCATCGGCGTCTGGCTGGACAGCCATCAGGATCCTTCTGAACTGGCTGATGCTATCCATCGCTTCGCCGTGATCGCGGTGAACTTCCCGAAGTTTGCCGACGGGCGCGGCTATTCGAGCGCCACGTTGCTGCGCAGCCGCTACGGATTCAAGGGCGAATTGCGCGCCATCGGCGATGTGCTGCGCGATCAGCTGTTCTACATGAAGCGGGTTGGCTTCAATGCGTTTGCCGTGCGAGCTGACAAGGATATTCACGACGCACTCAAAGCGCTGAAAGATTTCTCCGAGGTCTATCAGGGTTCGGTCAATCAGCCGGTCCCGCTATTCAAGCGTCGCCGCGTTCCGGAGACAGTGTGATGACACCCGATCTTCCGCTGGATACAAAGGTTGCCAGACTGCGCGAGTTGCTCGGTCGCATCGAGCGCGAATTCGCACCCGCCGCTTTTGCCAACAGCTTCGGCGCGGAAGACATGGTGTTGACGCACCTGATCGCAACCGAATTCAAGGGCATACAGATTTTCACGCTGGATACGCTGCGCCTGCCTAAGCAGACTTATGAATTGATCCATGCATCGCGCAAGAAATACGCTTTCCGCCTGCAAACCTACACGCCGATCTTCGAGGTGGTCGAGGATTTCGAGAACCGCAACGGCCTGTTCTCAATGTACGAGAGCGTGGAAAACCGTAAATCCTGCTGCTATATCCGCAAGGTCGAACCGCTGAATCGTGCGCTGGCGCTGAAGAAAGCGTGGCTGACCGGACTGCGTCGCGAACAGGCGCCCTCACGCAAGGACTTGGGCGAATCGGAATTCGATGCCGATCACAAGCTGACCAAGTTCAATCCCCTGATCGACTGGAGCGAAGACGAGGTCTGGGCCTATATCCGCGCCAACGACGTGCCGTACAACGCGCTGCACGACAAGGGCTATCCAAGCATTGGTTGCGATCCGTGTACCCGCGCGGTGAAACCCGGCGAAGACCCGCGTGCGGGACGCTGGTGGTGGGAGCAGGAAGGTGCGGGTGGACAGCAAGAGTGTGGCTTGCACGTCAAGGCAGTGGATATAAGTAGTCTGAAATCGAAAGTTGGAGCAACAGCATGAGTGCGGTACTGAAACAACAAGGTCAATATGAGTCGTTCAGCACAGGTGCGAACGATGTATCGACCAACGATCACCTCGACTGGCTCGAGTCCGAAGCCATTCACATCATGCGCGAGGTGGTGGCCGAAACGAAGAATCCTGCCCTGCTGTTTTCAGGTGGGAAGGATTCCATCGTCATGCTGCGCCTGGCCGAGAAGGCATTCCGCCCGGATCGTTTTCCGTTTCCGCTGCTGCACATCGACACCGAACATAACTTTCCTGAAGTCATCGAATTCCGCGACCGCCGCGCCGCCGAGCTGGGCGAAAAGTTGATCGTGCGTTCGGTGCAGGACTCAATCAATTCCGGTCGTGTAGTACTGAAACGCGAAGACGAGAGCCGCAACGTTCACCAGACCGTCACGCTGCTCGATGCCATCAAGGAGTTCGAATTCGACGCATTGTTCGGTGGCGCCCGTCGCGACGAGGAAAAAGCCCGCGCCAAGGAGCGCATCCTTTCGCACCGCGACGAATTCGGCCAGTGGGACCCGAAGAACCAGCGCCCTGAATTGTGGGACCTGTTCAACGCGCGCCTGAACAAGGGCGAGCATTTCCGCGCTTTCCCGATTTCCAACTGGACCGAACTCGACGTGTGGCAATACATCGCCCGCGAAAAGCTGGCTGTTCCGTCGATCTACTACGCACACGAACGCGACGTGATCGAACGCAAGGGGCTGCTGGTACCGGTTACTGAGCTAACGCCGCCGCGTGCAGGTGAAACCGCAGTGAAACGCACCGTTCGTTTCCGCACTGTCGGCGACATCACCTGCACCTGCCCGGTGTTGTCGGATGCTGCGACGGTGGAGGACATTCTGGTCGAAACCGCAGTCACCCGCATCACCGAGCGTGGCGCCACTCGCATGGACGACCAGACTTCGGATGCGTCGATGGAGCTGCGCAAAAAGGAGGGGTACTTCTAATTTTCAGTCGTACCCGCGAAAGCGGGTACCTCTAACTATTTTCGAAAGCTATGACTAGAGGTACCCGCTTTCGCGGGTACGACAAGAAGAGTACACACGATTATGAACACCACAGTAGACACACTCCGCTTCACCACCGCCGGCTCGGTCGACGATGGCAAGAGCACGCTCATCGGCCGCCTGCTGTATGACACCAAGTCGATCCTTGAAGACCAGCTCACTTCCATCGAAAACACCACCGCCAAGCGCGGCGGCAAGGGAATCGACCTATCGCTGCTGACCGACGGCCTGACCGCAGAGCGCGAACAAGGCATCACCATCGACGTCGCCTACCGTTACTTCGCCACGTTGAAGCGCCGCTTCATCATCGCCGACACGCCGGGCCACGAGCAGTACACGCGCAACATGGTCACCGGTGCTTCCACCGCTGACCTGTCGCTGATACTGGTCGATGCCAGCAAGGGCTTGCAGACGCAATCGCGCCGCCACGCCATCATCGCTTCCCTGCTGGGCATCCCGCACGTGGTCGTGGTGGTCAACAAGATGGACTTGGCCGATTACTCGCAGGACGTGTTCAACAAGATCCGCGAGGAGTTCATCGCTTTCGCCCGTACCCTGGATTTCGCCAGGATCGACTTCATTCCGGTGTCCGCGCTGGAGGGCGATATGGTGGTGGATCGCGGCGAGCAGTTGAACTGGTACCAGGGCCCGACCCTGCTCGAACTGCTGGAAACGACCAAGGCCGCTGAAGCCGCGGCAGGTGATTTCCGCTTTCCGGTGCAACTGGTTGCCCGTACCAAATTGGGTGACAGGGCTGAATACCGCGGCTATATGGGCCGCATCGAATCGGGCCGCGTCTCGGTCGGTGACCGCATCGCCGTGCTGCCGTCCGGCCTGGAAGCAAAAGTACAGGACATCGTCACGCTGACCGGCAGCCTTGCCACCGCCGCCGCGCCGCAATCGGTGACCCTGCTGCTGGATACGCAGATCGACATTTCGCGCGGCGACCTGTTTGCGCACGCCGATGAACTGCCGACGGTGACCAACCAGATCACGGCCAATCTGTCGTGGATGTCCACGCAGCCGCTCGATTTGAGCCGCCGCTATCTCATCAAGCACACCACGCAAACGGTGCGCGTGGTGCTCGAAGGCATTGACCATCGCCTTAACGTGAACACACTCGAACGCGAAACCGGCGTGACTACCTTCAAACTGAACGATATCGGCCGCGTGCGCCTGAAAACCCTCCGACCATTGATGGTCGATCCCTATCGCGTCAATCGCGCCACCGGCAGCTTTATCCTGATCGATGAAGTCACCAACCAGACCGTTGCGGCGGGAATGATTCTGGGCGGGGCCAACAATGGCTAAGGTCTATCTCGTTGGCGCCGGCCCGGGTGCACCCGACCTGCTCACGTTGCGCGCCGCGCGTGTGATCGAGAAAGCGGACATCGTTTTCTTCGATGCACTGGTGCATCCGGAAACCGTTGCACTGGCCGTCAACGCGAAGAAAGTTGCCGTCGGCAAGCGCGCGGGACAGGTTTCCACCGACCAGCGCTTTATCAATCGCCAGTTAGTCGAGGCCGGACGCCATTACCAGAACGTTGTACGCCTGAAAGGTGGCGACCCGATGATGTTCGGCCGCGCGCAGGAAGAGCTCGATGCGTTGAAGGAAGCCGGCATCGACGTTGAAGTCGTGCCCGGAATTACCGCCGCGCTAGCTGCCAGCGCATCGCTGGGCGTATCCCTCACCCGCCGTGGTGTGGCACGCACCGTCAGCTTCGTCACGCCGCGCATCGGACCGAATGAAGTGGAAAGCGACTGGCTGTCTTCCGCCGCCGCAGCGGATTCCACGGTGCTTTACATGGCCGCCGGTCAAGCGCCACAAATTGCCACATCGCTGATTTCCGCCGGCAAGGCCATAAACACGCCGGTTGCGATTGTCGAAAACGCGTCACTACCAGACGAGCAACGCATCTTCACCACGCTGGCGGGCCTCACCGCATCTACTCTCAAACTTGCCGGCCCGGCAGTGCTGTGTGTCGGCGATGTATTCGCCGCGCCCGCCGTTGCCGCAGCCCCAATCCATGACCACGAATCGCGAATGCGGGAGATGCACTCGTCGCGATGTCTGGTTGGGTAAGCGGCGGGTTTCGCAAGTTGTGCCTGCGCACAACTTGCGCGCCGCGAACCGGCTCGCAATGCAGTGCGAGCCGTGGTGTGGAAACAGGCACGCTGCATTTTTTGCTCTCGCACACCATCAAAAACTCAAGCACTGGCGCGCTTCCCAGGCCACTTTTGCCCGGGAAGGCGTATGAATGCTGGACTTTTGACCTGCAATGCGGGCAACTCCGGCAACAACCAATTCAATCAAGGAAAACAAAATGTCGTTCAAAAAATGGTTTATCAATGGCTCCATCATCGTTGCCGGATTTGCGCCTCTGGGTATTTCCCCCGCATTTGCCGCCGATGTGACTCTGCTCAACGTCTCCTACGACCCGACGCGCGAGCTGTACGCCGATTTCAACAAGGCGTTTTCCAAGCAATACGAAGCCAAGACCAAGGACAAGGTCACCATCAAGCAATCGCACGGCGGCTCCGGCAAGCAGGCGCGCTCGGTAATCGATGGGCTGGACGCGGACGTCGTGACACTGGCGCTGGCGATCGACATCGACGAAATCGCCGAACGCGCGAAGGTGCTGGGCACGGATTGGCAGAAGAAGCTGCCCAACAACGCTTCGCCCTACACCTCGACCATCGTGTTCCTGGTCCGCAAAGGCAATCCCAAGGCGCTGAAGGATTGGGATGACTTGGTGAAGCCCGGCGTCTCAGTGATCACGCCGAATCCGAAGACCTCCGGCGGTGCACGCTGGAACTACCTCGCCGCATGGGGCTATGCGGACAAGAAATTCGGTAACGACCAGAACAAGTCGAAGGACTTCGTCAAGGCGCTGTACAAGAACGTGCCTGTGCTGGATTCCGGCGCGCGGGGTTCCACCACCACTTTCGTCGAGCGTGGCGTGGGCGACGTGTTGCTGGCCTGGGAAAACGAAGCCATCCTCGCGCTGAAAGAGTTGGGCCCGGACAAGTTCGAGATCATCGCCCCCTCGCTCTCCATCCTCGCCGAGCCGCCGGTTGCCATCGTCGACAAGGTCGTCGACAAGAAAGGCACGCGCAAGGTCGCGCAGGCTTACCTTGAGTACCTGTACACCGACGAAGGCCAGGAAATCGCTGCCAAGCACTACTATCGTCCGCGCAACGACAAGATCGCGAAGAAGTATGAGAAGCAATTCCCGAAAGTGGCGCTGGTCAACATCGACGGCGCGTTTGGCGGCTGGGCCAAGGCGACCAAAACACACTTTGCCGACGGCGCGTCGTTTGACCAGATTTATCAACCGGGGGTGAAGTAAATTTCATGTTCGCACGAATGCAAGCACCGAAAATCCCCCTCATTCCCCCTTTTTCAAAGGGGGAAGTGCCATGCGATCGGCATGATCTGTCGCTTAGCGCCCCTCCCTTTGGAAAAGGGAGGCTGGGAGGGATTTTCGGTATCAACACCGCGATATGGTTTAAACAAAAAACATTATGACCACGCTCTTATCCAAACGCCCCCACAGTGTCCTGCCCGGCTTCAACCTGGCGCTGGGCTATACGCTGTTCTATCTCGGCCTGATCGTCCTGATCCCGCTATCGGCGGCGTTCATCAAGACTTTCTCGCTGACATGGGACGCATTCTGGGCGACAGTCAGTGCGCCGCGCGTGGTGGCGTCTTACTGGCTGACCTTCCGCACTTCGCTGCTCGCCGCCGGCATCAATGCCATATTCGGCCTGCTGGTGGCGTGGGTACTGGTGCGCTACAAATTCCCGGGCAAGAAACTTATCGACGCGATTGTCGATCTGCCGTTCGCACTGCCGACCGCGGTCGCCGGCATCGCGCTCACCGCCGTGTACGCCACCAACGGCTGGCTGGGCAAGCCGCTGGCGGAAGCGGGCATCAAGGTCGCGTTCACACCCCTCGGCATTCTGGTGGCGCTGACTTTTATCGGCCTGCCGTTCGTGGTGCGCACGGTACAGCCGGTGCTGGAGGACATGGAGAAGGAATTGGAGGAGGCAGCCAAGTCGCTAGGCGCATCGAGCTGGCAAACCTTCTCCAAGGTGATCCTCCCCACCGTACTGCCCGCCGTGATCACCGGCTTTACGCTGGCCTTCGCCCGTGCGCTGGGCGAATACGGTTCGGTCATCTTCATCGCCGGCAATATGCCGATGGTTTCCGAAATTACGCCGCTGATCATCATCACCAAGCTGGAACAATACGATTACAGCGGCGCGACGGCAGTCGCGGTGGTAATGCTGGTGGCATCGTTCCTGTTGCTGCTGGCCATCAATACGCTGCAGTGGTGGGCACGCAAGCGCCGCAATGAGGAGAAGGTCTGATGGCCGCGATCTATCCTCCCTCGCCCGTACCCGCGGGTGTCGTTCGCGCCAGGGCGGCGCGAAAACCGGTCAAGTGGGTGCCTGTCCTGCTGGTCGGCATCGCGCTTGCCTACATGGCGCTGTTCCTGTTCGTACCGCTGGCGGCGGTTTTCTTCGAGGCATTCAAGAAAGGCGCCGACTTCTACTGGGACGCAATTCGAGAGCCCGATGCGTGGTCGGCGATTCAATTGACGCTGATTGCCGCCGCCATCGCCGTACCGCTCAATCTCGTCTTCGGCATCGCTGCCGCCTGGGCGATCGCCAAGTTTGATTTCCGCTTCAAGAGCGTGCTAATTACGCTGATCGACCTGCCGTTCTCGGTCTCACCGGTGATCTCGGGCCTGATCTATGTGCTGATCTTCGGCCTGCAAGGCTGGATCGGTCCGTGGCTGCAGGCGCACGACATCAAGATCATCTTCGCCGTGCCGGGTATCGTGCTCGCCACCATCTTCGTCACCTTTCCTTTCGTTGCCCGCGAATTGATCCCGCTGATGCAGGCGCAGGGCCGTGAGGAAGAGGAAGCCGCCGCAGTCCTGGGCGCTTCCGGCTGGCAGACACTTTGGTACGTGACGTTGCCGAATGTGAAATGGGGTCTGCTGTACGGCGTTATTCTTTGCAATGCGCGCGCCATGGGCGAATTCGGCGCGGTATCTGTGGTTTCCGGCCACATCCGCGGCGCGACGAATACCCTGCCGCTGCATGTGGAAATTCTTTACAACGAGTACGCCTTCGCCGCTGCGTTTGCCTGCGCATCGCTGCTCGCGTTTCTGGCGCTCATCACACTCGCCATCAAATCCGTCGTCGAAGCCCGGCAACACAAGGAGCACCGCAAATGACCATCCAAGTCCAGAACGTTACCAAACGCTTCGGCACCTTCGAGGCGCTCAACGGCGTCAATCTCGATATTCAGCCGGGCGAACTGGTTGCGTTGCTTGGCCCCTCTGGTTCAGGCAAGACCACCCTGCTGCGCGTGATCGCCGGCCTTGAGCAACCTGATTCTGGACGCATCCTGTTCAATGGCGAAGACACCACTGACACCCGCGTGCAGGAACGCGAAGTCGGTTTTGTGTTTCAGCATTACGCCTTGTTTCGCCACATGTCGATTTTCGAGAACGTGGCATTCGGCTTGCGCGTGCGCCCGCGCGCGACGCGTCCGCCGGAAGCGGAAATCAAGCGCCGCGTAATGGAGCTGCTGAAATTGGTGCAACTCGACTGGCTGGCCGATCGCTATCCGCACCAGCTTTCCGGCGGCCAGCGTCAACGCATCGCACTTGCGCGCGCACTAGCGATCGAACCGAAGGTGTTGCTGCTCGATGAACCGTTCGGCGCGCTGGATGCCAAGGTGCGCAAGGAATTGCGCCGCTGGCTGCGCCGCCTGCACGACGAGATCAACCTGACCAGCGTTTTTGTGACCCACGATCAGGAAGAGGCGCTGGAAGTGGCCGACCGCGTGGTGGTGGTCAATCACGGCAAGATTGAGCAGGTCGGCACACCCGATGAGGTTTACGATCATCCGGCAACACCATTTGTTTATCAGTTCCTCGGCAACGTGAATCTTTTCGAGGGCCGCGTACACAACGGCGTTGCGCATGTCAGCGGCAGCGAAATCCACACACCGGAACATCTGGACGTCGCCAACGCCGCCGCCACCGCCTATGTGCGCCCGCACGACATCGACATCGCCAACGGCCCGGATACGGATACGGTGGCGGCAACTCTGCAGCACACGATCAAACTCGGGCCTGTGGTGCGGCTGGAGCTGGCGCGCAAGGACGACGGACAACTGGTGGAAGTCGAGTTGTCGCGCGAACGATTCGACCGGCTCGCGGTAGCACACGGCAATGTGGTCTACTTCCGCCCACGGCGCGCGCGCGTGTTCCTTGCGGCGGACAATAGCAATGCGGCCTGACCCATACACCTGTCGTCCCCGCGAAGGCGGGGACCTCTAACTTTTATCTGAAGATCGCAAAGACATAGCTAGAGGTCCCCATTTCCATGGGGACGACACGAAAGAACCCATTTATCGATGAACGCACCCATCACCGAAACTGAAGAAATCATCACCACCGCGATTGAGCGCGGTCGCGCAAAGAGCCTTCCTTACGCCGGCGAAGTGACACCGACAGAAGCGCATCGCCTGGCGACGATTCATGGCGCCTGCATCATCGACGTACGCAGCCGCTTCGAGCACGAGTACATCGGCCGCGTACCGCGTTCAACGCTGATCGAGTGGAAACATTGGCCCAGCGGTGATTTCAATCCGCACTTCCTGCCGGAGTTGAAACGGCAATGCGGCAAGGACGACATCGTCCTGCTACTTTGCCGCAGCGGCGTTCGGTCGCACTCGGCAGCGGTCACGGCTAGCGAAACCGGCTTTACGCAGGTATTCAACATCCTTGAAGGCTTTGAAGGCGATCTCAACGAAGCCGGGCAGCGCGGCCACCTCGGCGGCTGGCGCAAAGCCGGATTGCCGTGGATCCAGAGCTAGGCTACTTCTCCGTCGCGCGCTTGAAGTGGTTCTTGCTGTAGACCTGAAACGGTTTATCCGGCGGCGCCAACTCAAACGTCTCGGTGAATTCGTCGGCACCCAGTAAATCGTAGGTCTCGCGCGCCTTCCACTTGTTGCTGAAGTTCTCGAAATTCTCGCTGTCGAAAACCAGCTTCGTCGCCGTGCTCGCCTCTTTGTTCAGCACGAACTGATTGACGAATCCTTCGACGTGAAACTGCCGCAGCACCAGCAGCTTGCGCGCCTTGTCGTAGCTCAAGTACGAAACATGATCGTGCACCTCGCCCTTCTTGTTTTTCTCCTGCGGCGGATAAGTGGTGGTGTTTTTCTCTTGCAGGAAACGCCGGTTGAGCACGAATTCGTATTGCCGTACCACCGTACCCTCGCCGGATTGGCCGGTTGCTGTGCCCTTCCACGCGCCCGCGAATATTTTCACTGGTGCCCATGGGTCGGCATCGACGACGGCTGGCGTTTGCGCAACGCCCAGTGTGGACAGGCAGGCAAACAGCAGGCCCAACACCCGGCGAATTCCGGTCATGGTCTTCTCCCGCATTTATTCGGCGACGGCGACAAGTGTACTCCCGCGTAGCCCCCTGTCAGCCGCCAGCGCACGGTGGTAGTTGCCGCTACCCGCGCTGCGCTTCCTTCAGCGCTTTGCGGGCCAATTCCTTCAACTGCTCAAAGCCAAAATCGGTCAGCGGCTGGCCGTTGACGAAAAATGACGGCGTCCCGGTAATGGCCAAGGTGCGGCCGTCTTGAACATCCTGCGCAATTATCCTGGCAATCTCCGGTGCTGCCATGTCCGCGCGCAGTTTGTTCAGGTCGAGCCCCAATCCGTCGAGATGCTTCCACACCAGGTCCAGTTGCACGCTGTGATTTGGTGTCCACGCCGCCTGCGCGCCGAGCAACGTCTCAAATACAGGCCAGAACTTGTCTTGCCTGCGTGCAGCTTCCAGCAGTGCCACCACCTGGTCCGAGCCTTTGTGCAACGGCGTGTATCGCAGCACCAGCCGGATTTTGTCCGGATTCGCAGCCATGATTTCCTTGACCACCGGATAGAAAGCGCGGCATGCCTCGCACGCGGGATCGAAAAACTCGACGATCACGACCGGCGCGTCGTTGCTACCGATTGAGGGGGAGTGCATGCGCACAAGCGCGGTGCGATCTATTTGCGGAGAAGGCGCCGCCTGAATGGCGACCGCAGGACCGGATGGCGCAGCTGGAGCCTGACTATCAGGCTTGGCGTGATACAGCAAGGTGCCGACAACAAATACCGTAAACAGCGCGATCAGCGCGACAATGAAAAGCGTCTTCTGTTTCATCGGGAATCTCGAAAATGTGCCGCAAGCAGCAATACGATCATGGTTGAAAATGCAGCGATCGATAAAAGTGGAATGGTCACCCATCCGAACCACTGGATTGCCTGCTCCTTGCAGGGAATACCTTGCGTGCACTGCTTGATCGCTTCCGGAATGACGCCGGCAATCAACAGTTGGTGATAGACAGCGACGAACCAACCTGGCACCGCCAGCGACAGCGCATAACGAGTGATTTTTCCGTCATAAGGAAACAAACCTATCGGCAATATCAGCGCCAGCGGAAACATGCAGATGCGCTGGTACCAACAGAGTACGCAGATCGACAGGCCCATGATTTCGCCGAGGAACAATGCGCCCAAGGTCGCCACGGCCGCGATCAGCCATACGCCGAAAAGCAGCGTCCAGGCTGTTTTGTCGGTGTGGGGCGGCAGCGAGTTATCGGACATATTTATATGGAAACCTGCAAACCTTTGATGTCAACTCCGCTGGCATCTTTAGCGAGTAAAACACTAGCACTGGCGCGGGTTTAAAGACATTTTCGGCCTGGAAGCCTCGCCTGTGCTAGTGTTTAGATCAGGCAACCGAATCGTCGCCGGTCACGAGTCATATCAGCGCAATACCGAACGGCTCCAGCACCTTGCATAGCACGGCAAACAGTACGGCGGTGATGACTGCACACGCAGCAAGCGTCGGCCAGAAACCGATGCGATGCAGCAACATCGGAAACAGAAGAAACATCGGCAATGTCGGCAGCACATACCAGAATGTGTACCAGGCGTGATTGGCGATTTTTTCGGTGGGCTGATTTTCGACATGCAGCCAAATCAACGCCAGAAACGTCACCAGCGGCAGTGCGGCAAGCAAGGCGCCGAGCCGGTCGCTGCGTTTGGCGAATTCGGAAACCGCCACGACAACGCCGGCGGTAATCAGATATTTGATAACGAGCCAAGCCATTATGTTGGCGACTTTACCAGAGGCGGCTGGCGGCTTGAAAGCAACTCCGCTCTCGTCTGCCGGATCACCGACACCGCCGCCGCGATACCCAGCGTGCCCATGATCGCCGCGACAATGAAGTCGGGCCAGCCGCTGCCAGTGCCAAATACACCCAGTGCTGCCAGTACGATCGCAATATTGCCAATCGCGTCGTTACGCGTGCAGAGCCAAACCGAGCGCATGTTGGCATCGCCATCGCGATATCGATAAAGCAAACCGGCCACGGCAAGATTGGCCACGAGCGCCAACACACCGATCACGCCCATGGTCATCGCCGCCGGTTTGGTGCCTTGGCTGATGTTGAACGCGGTAACGGCCAGCACGGCAACACCGTATGCGCCCATGGTGATGCCCTTGGCCAACGCGGTACGCGAGCGCCACACCGCCGCCAGCGAAAGCACGAACAGGCTGACACCGTAGTTGACCGCATCGCCAAGGAAATCAATGGCATCGGCCAGCAGCGATGCCGAGCCCGCCCCGATGCCACCGCCGATCTCGACGAAAAACATCGCAGCGTTGACCAGCAATGCCACCCACAGCACTTTGCGGTAACGCGTATCGACCACAGGCTTGGCATCGCAGGCGTGATCGTGGCAGCAGGCACTCATTGAATTTCTCCGGAAATGTCCATATGCTGCATTGAAAACACTGGAGCCACTCCAGGGTCAAGCGATTTGTGAAACAGGGAGAAATTTCAATGCGCATCGGCGAACTGGCCACGGCCGCTGAATCGGATGTCGATACCATCCGCTACTACGAGAAGATCGGCATCCTGCCCAAACCCGGGCGCACCGGCAGCAACTATCGACACTACGGCGAACAGCACATGGAGCGCCTGCGATTCGTCCGCCGCTGCCGTTCACTCGACATGACGCTGGATGAAATCCGTGTGTTGCTCAAGTTCCGTGACGCGCCCGAAGCCAATTGCGGCGAGGTGAACAATCTGCTCGATGAACACATCGGCCACGTCGCCGCGCGCATCGCGGCGCTGACGCATCTGGAAAAGGAACTGCGTTCGCTAAGACGTCAATGCCGCTCGGTACAGCGGGCGAGGGATTGCGGCATCCTTGCGGAAATCGGCAAAGGTGCGCCGACATCAGGCTCTGCGAAAGCCAAGCCGAAGCGGCACATTGCCGGTGCTCACTGACAAAGATCGCCATTTGGCGCGGGTTTCCATTTTAGAAAATCGATTCCCCTGTTTCCAGCCGTATGCCGAAACTGAGCCAGCGTCCATCACGTCCCAACCCGCGCTGCGCACCCACGGACGAGGTGAGCTGCACGTATTTCGGCACCGCCCACCAGCGCAGGCCAAGCTGCGCGGTCAGCGGCAAACTCTTCTGACCATACAACTCGCCCGCCGCGGTCCAGCGCGTGGTGACATCGTTTTCCGCCGCAAGGCCCCAGGAGAACCGGTTGCGACGCAAGCCGGGTGCGGCCTCGCGATCGGCGACTTCGCCTAGATTCAGATGCAATGCCGTGGCGCCGATCTGGCGGCTGATGAGCGCGTTAACGAGGTTTTGTCGCGTGCCGGATTGATCACCCGTCGCGCGAATCGTTGCTGCGCCGATACCGAACGACCAGTCGGGTGCATCCTTCGGTGAGATCACTTTCTTGAACTGGAACACAACGCTGTCCGCGCGCCTCCCATGATCCGGCGCGACACGCAGCTTGCCGATGCCGATCTCTGCGTCGAACAGGAAATTGCAACCGGGCACAAGGTCGATCTCAACGCGCTGGCGAAAACGCCGTTGCTCGGTCTCCATTTGACAAGTACCCGGCTCAAGCGTGCCGGCATCGTCGGTGGCCAGCGGGGGTGCTGCGAAGGCAATGGACGACACGATGGCGCTGCCGCACAGCAACAGCGCAAGACAAGACTCACCGCGGAAAGCTTTCATTGCCGGATTGGTTCCAACGAAAAATCCCGTCTGTATTCAGTACTTCAATGTCGCTGTTTCAGCCTGCGGTTTGATGACAGCGCGACGGATCAGGCTTGCAAAAACAAGCCTATGACTTCTTCGGGTTGCCGCCTTTCACCTTGACACCGGCGGGATTGGCACCGCCATCGCACGGGTCGAACAAATCGAGCTCGTGTTTGTACTCCGCCGTTTCGATTTCCATGAAACCGAGAATGGTCGAATAGATATTGTCGTGACTGCGCGGAATTTTCGTTTGTCCCGCCATGCAGCTGGTATTCCAGTTTTCCAGTTCGGAAAATTGCGCCGACACCCAGGCGTACATCGGCACCCGCGTTTGCTCTTTCGGTGCGAGAGCATAAGGCATGCCATGCAAGTAGAGCCCGGACTCGCCCAGCGATTCGCCGTGGTCGGAGGCATAAAGCATCGCGGTGGCGAACTGGTCGGAGAGTTTCTGCAACAGCGAGATCACTTCGCCAAGCACATGATCGGTGTAGACAATGGTGTTGTCGTAGCTGTTGTGCAACGATTCGGCATCGCAGGCGGCGATGTCGCTGGTCTTGCACGTCGGCGTGAATTTTTCGAAGGCAGCCGGATAGCGCTTGTAGTAGGCCGGACCGTGGCTGCCCTTGATGTGCAGCACGAGCAGAGTGTCCCTGGTTTCGCTGCGCAATTTTCCCTCCAGCCCGTCGAGCAGGATTTCGTCGAAGCAATCCTCCTTCTCGTTGCACCAGCGCGGATCGCTGGAGCCGGTCAGGTCGATCATGTCGGCCTTGCCGCAGACACCCTTGCAGCCGGAGTCGTTGTCGCGCCAGATCACGCGCGCGCCGCCGCGCAGCACCACATCGATCAGCGTTTCGCTGCCCAGCCCTTTGTTGAGGCTGAATCCTTCGCGGCCAAAGCCGGAAAAAATGCACGGCACCGAGATCGCCGTGGCGGTGCCGCAGCTTTCGGTATCCGCGAAATAGTATCCGCCGGCCGCGCGCATTCGCGGTGTGGTGTCGCGCTCGTAGCCGTTCAGGCCGTGATTTTTCGCGCGCGCGGTTTCGCCGAGCACGAACACCACCAATCGCGGCTTCTTGATCGCATAGGCCTGGCGCGCGTCCAGCCCGCGCGGCGCGCGCACGGTCGCGGCGCGGTAGCTGGCGGCGGCGTAGTGGATGGAGGCGGCGAATACGTTTGCCGGCGCCAGCGTATCGAAGGAAATGGCGCGATTGCGTGTCGCCGAGGCATAGCGCGGATACATGGAAAACACGCTGGCCGCCGTCACCGCCATCAATGCAACCAGCGTGACGGCCGGCACCGCGAGCGTGCGCGCGAGCGAAGTTGACGGCCGCAGCGTGATTTTCCACACCAGCCACGCCGGCAGTGCGCCGACGGCAAGTATCCACAACAACAGGCGCAGGTGCACCAGTTCCAGCGTTTCAGCTGGATTGGTTTGCGCCATGTTGATGATCATGTTCTTGTCGAACAGCGTGCCGAGAAACAGGCTGAAGTAGCCGAAGGTCGCGGCCAGCACTAGCAGCACCATGCAGACGATTTTGAGACTGCGCCCCCAGAACAGGCCGGCGAAGATCGCGACCATGAGTAAGCTGATGGTGAATACGAACAGCCAGCCGGTCAGGACGAACGCCAGCCAATGCAGGCCATCGCCGGCCGGCGGCGCCGCGGCGAACGATTTCAGTGTGGCGAGATTGGGGATCAGCGAGATCCACAAAGCCGTGGCAAGCATCAGTTGCAGGCGGCTCAAGGTAAACGAAAATTTGCTGCCGGGCATTGCGATCAATTCTTTCAGCGGACGAGTAGCGGGTGCACAAACGCGCACGAACTTGAACTTAGCGCCCACTATTTTGCACCAGCGGCTCGCGCCGCTCTCAGCCTGCACAGCAAAAAATCGCCCGACAGGCATACGCGGCAAGTCGCGCCAAATCGCGCAGATCGCCATTTGGCGCGGCTTTCGGAGCAAAAATGCCCGGAAAGCCGCGCCGATACTGGAGTTTTACTTGCTTATGCCGTGACGATCAAACGATCTTCACACTCAAATCCGGCAGCTTGTCGATGTGGCAGGCGATCACATCGCCCTTCACCACCGGCCCGACATTTTCCGGCGTGCCGGAGTAGATGATGTCGCCGGGCATCAGCTCGAAGGCTTCGGAAATCTTGCTGATCTGCTCGGCCACGCTCCAGATCATCTGGTTGAGATTGGCGTTCTGCTTGGTTTCGCCATTCACTTTCAACCAGATCGCCCCCTTCTCGAAATGGCCTACCTGGCTCGCCGGATGCAGCGGCCCGATCGGTGCGGACTTGTCGAAGCTCTTGCCGATTTCCCACGGTTTTTTCTGGTCGCCCATGGCACGCTGCAGGTCACGGCGGGTCATGTCGAGACCCAGCGCATAGCCGAAGACGTGATCCAGCGCTTTGTCGATGGCGATATTGCGGCCGCCCTTGTTGATCGCCGCGACCAGTTCGACTTCATAGTGATAGTTCTTGGTCAGCGTCGGATAGGGGTGATCGGCGACGGTATTCGGTGCGACAAATTGAATCGCATCGGTCGGCTTCTGGAAAAAGAACGGCGGCTCGCGCGTCGGATCCGAACCCATTTCGCGTGCGTGAGCGGCATAGTTGCGACCGATGCAGTAGATGCGCCGCACCGGAAACAGATCGGCGCTACCAACGACCGGGATGGTCGTGACGGCAATCGGAAACAGGGTTTTGACATCGTTGCCTGCGCTGCCCGGCAACGCGCAGCCGGTGATCGCGCCCATCGCGGCAACGGCTCCGGTTTTCAAGATCTCGCGACGATCGTTCTGGCTCATGACACTTCCTCCTGATGTTGTCGACCATACCGTCCCGGCGGCATGGTTCCATCGTTAGTTTATGCCTCCGGCGGAGGCGATGACTTGAGCCGGGTTAACAGCGGCTTATCGCACAGGCGATGGAATCGCCGCTCTAGTAAGAATAGGCAAACATCAGCCAGGTCTTGTCGACATCGTTCTTCACCCTCGCGCCATCACCTGCCCTGAACCGCGCCAACTGCAAGCGTGCGGAAAGATTGGCCAGCAGCGGATAGCTCAACGTGAGATCCCATTCCCGGCCCAGATTGCGCCCCACGCCGCCACCCGGTGCATCGGCCTGATAGCGATGCAGTTCGGAAAACAACTCTAGCCGCCCGATCCGCGTGCGCAATGTGGCCCAGGTATCGCGCAACCCCTGCGCGGGTGTCGAGGTGTATTGCAGTGCAAGACCGTTGAAAGCATAGAGATCGGTAAGCGGCGTCTGGAAACCGTATTTGCCATCGTTGCTGCTCTTGACTTCACGATCGATGCGCACACTCATCCACGGCACAGTCCAGCCGGCGCCCAGCCGCCAGTAATCCGCGTCAATGCGGGCGTCACCGCCTCGAAAGTATTTCTGCTGCGCAAATTCGGCGTGATACAGCAAACGATTGCTTTCGTCGAGGGTGATCGAACCTTCGCTGCGAATACCAAACACCTTGTTCGCATTGCTGGCAAAGCCGGTCTGTGCACCGGTAGCCGTGTGATCGTGGCCTATCGCGTATGCCGCCAGCACCTGCCCGGGTAGCGGATTCCACGCGGCATGCAGCATATGCAAGCGCAATGCAGACGTACGCCCCAGGTTGTTTCGCATGCGTCGATATTCTCCAATCTGGATTTCGCTGCCGTCCAACGCGTTGGTCGTTACCGTCACGCCATCGAATACCTGCGGGATCTGGCGGAAATCGTTGTCGCTGATAAAGCGCTGGTTGCCCATCCGCACCAACTGGCGGCCGAGCCTGACACGCGTGTCATCGACACCGGCATAGTCGGCGAACAATTGATTGACTCCGTGGTAGCGCGGATCGGGCAGCAGTGGATAAGGCGAGACGGGAATCCTTGCCGGGTCGTCGTTGAAGCGCTTGGCGCCGATGTGGTCGACGAGAATCCATTGGGCGGTGAGACGGGTATCGAACAACGGCGCGGTTTGCCAGCCGAGCAATACGCGCGTGGTCCACACATCTGTGGCTTCGCGCTTGTTGGTTTCTTCGATGTGGCTGTAGCGCGGACGCAAATCCAGCAACAGGCGGCCATTGCCCAGCGATTCGCTCAGCTTCAGTGCCAACCCCTCCCCGCCCAGGGCTTGCGCGGAGACGACTGCCGGTGCGGACAACAGGGTGGCGATGAGCGCATGCTTCGCCAACCAACGTTGCCTGCAAACGGAAAGCATCATATCGCTCCGCGAAAGTACTGCCGGCAGTATCGGGAATGCCCCGGCAGGCGTCAAGAAACCAGCCTTTATCGGCGCTCGGCTAGAATCGTGACCATTCTGCTGGCGCTTTACGGACGACAATGAAGCAGGCAAACCCGTCGATAACTCGTATCTGGCTGCTGCCGATATTGCTGGCGGCAACGAGCGCATTGGCAGTGGACATCGACGTGAAGGTATTCGATCTGCAGGGCAAGGCCGTCGCGGATGCGGTGGTACAGGCTCACGCGCTCGCGGGAAACCCGGCACCGCCGCCTGCGGCGCGACCGTCACGCACCGCGACCATTGAACAAATCGATCGCGAATTCGTGCCGTACGTGATGCCGGTGCGCACCGGCACCACAGTCAACTTCCCCAATCGCGATCCGCTGATGCATCACGTTTACTCGTTTTCCAGCGTTAAAAACTTCGAAATCAAGCTCTACTCGGGCGAGCTGCCGCGCGGCATCGTCTTCGACAAAGCAGGGATCGTCACGCTGGGCTGCAATATCCACGACTGGATGCTGGGTTATATCTTTGTTGCCGACACACCGTGGTTTGCCAAAACCGGTGCGTCCGGCGCGGCACGCATTGCCGATTTGTCTCCGGGCGAGTACGAATTGCGGTTGTGGCACCCCGATCAACGCGCCACCGCACCGGCAAAACCGATCAAGGTGGACGCCCGTACCAACACCGAATGGCTGCTCACGATCGACGTTGGCGTACGCAAGAAAAAATTCAAGCCGCCATTGAACCCGGCCCAGTATCGGTAAAAAATAGGGCATGGTGTATTTCGCAGCATAAGCAAACGATCTGTAGGCTAACGCCGACTCTCACGACGATTGCGAGGATCTGTCTGTAAAAACTTGTCAAAGCGGCGAGATTGGGATGAAGTACCGGTAAATTGCCGTGTTGCCTGCATCAAAGCCGGTATTCGCCACCGATCAACCGACTTGCCGAAATTCTGAAAGCCTTCGTTGAAACTGTCTTTCGATAGCCTGCGCACCCGCATCGTGGTGTTCTTCACCGTCCTGCTGATCATCGTGCAGGGCGTGGCACTGACGCTGCTGAACACCACCAATTACCAGATCGCCAAGGAAACCATCGAACAGGAGCTGGGGGTGGGTGAACGCATCTTCCTGCGCCTGCTGGAACAGAACCGCGACCAGCTGGAGCAAAGCGCCACGCTACTGGCATCGGACTTCGGTTTCCGCCAGGCGGTCGGCACCAACGACAACGCCACCGTGCTGTCAGCGCTGACCAATCACGGCGCGCGCGCCTCGGCCGGTGTGTTGCTGCTGGTGTCGTTGGAGCAGGCCGTGACCGTCGATACCCTGCACCCCGATGCCAAGCCGCAACCGTTTGCCTTCCCCGACTTGATCAAGGACGCCGACGCCAACGGCAAATCGTCCGGCATTGTCACCATCGATGGACGGCTCTATCAGCTGGTACTGGTGCCGGTGCGCGCACCGACGGTGATTGCGTGGGTGGCGATCGGCTTCGATATCAACGACAAGAATGCCGACGAACTGAAAAAACTCACCGGGCTGGACGTGTCGTTCCTGAGTCGTAGTGGTGGCAGTGGTGGCAACGGCAGCGAATGGCGGATGCACGCATCGACCTTGTCGCCGGCGCTGCGCAGCGGGCTGATTCCCGCCGTATCGGCAATGAAGTCGCGCAGTGGCATCCTCGACCTGCAACTGGCCGGTGAGGAATACGAAGCGCGGCTCTCCGACATCGGCAAGCAGGGCGACACGCAGATTGTGGCGCTGTTGCAGCGCTCGCTGGACGAAGGCATCAAGCCGTTCCAGCGTGTCAGCAGCGCATTCCTGACATTGGCACTGGTGAGCATCATGCTGTCCATCCTCGGCAGCGTGTTCATCGCCCGCAATATCACCCAGCCGATCAACAAGCTGGCCGATGTGGCGCACAAGATTGAACAAGGCGATTACGCGCAGCGCGTATCGGTGGAACAGAAAGGTGAAATCGGCGCACTGGCTTCGAGCTTCAATCACATGCTGGAAGGCATTGTCACGCGCGAGAAGGAAAACCTGCGACTTGCGTTCGAGGATCACCTGACCGCCCTGCCCAATCGCGCCATGTTCTACGACCGGCTGCAGCAGGCATTGCTGCTGGCCAAGCGCCACGGCCATCCGGTCAGCGTGATGATGCTGGACCTGGATCGCTTCAAGTACGTCAACGACACGCTGGGCCATCCGGTGGGCGACAAGGTACTGAAGGAGGTCGCACTGCGTTTGCGCGAGTTGCTGCGCGAATCCGATACCGTGGCGCGGCTGGGCGGCGATGAGTTCGCCGTCCTGCTGCCCTCGGGCGATGTGGAACGCGCCGGCACCGTCGCACGCCGCATCCTGCAAAGCCTGGAGTTGCCCATCGTGGTCGAGGATCAGCCGATCGACGTCGGCACCAGCATCGGCATCGTGTTCTACCCGGAGCATGGCGAAGACGCGGACATGCTGCTGCGCCATGCCGATATCTCGATGTATGCCGCCAAGCGCAACAAGAGCGGTTTTGCCACCTACGACTCGCGCCTCGAGGAACATCGCCAGGAACATCTGACCTTGCTGGGCGAACTGCGCCGCGCGATCGAACAGAACGAACTGGTGCTGTTCTACCAACCCAAATTCAATTTCGCCAAAAATTCCGTCACCGGCGTGGAAGCACTGATTCGCTGGGAACACCCGGTACGCGGCAATGTGCCTCCGTCCGAGTTCGTACCATTCGCCGAGCAGACCGGCAATATCCGCATGATCACGCGCTGGGTGATCGATGCTGCCGTTCGCCAATGCGGCGAGTGGCAGGCTGCAGGACATGCGTTGAAAATTTCCATCAATGTTTCGGCGCGCGATCTGCTGGACCGCGAGATCGTCGCCTACGTTTCAAGCACGCTACAAAAATACAAAGTTCGGCCGGAACTGATCTGCATCGAGTTGACCGAAAGTGCGCTGATGGAAGACCCGGTGCGCGCCCGCGAAACGCTGCATCAGTTGCATGCATTGGGCATCCGCTTATCGATGGACGATTACGGTACCGGCTACTCATCGCTGGCCTATATCAAGAATCTGGCATTGGATGAACTGAAGATTGATCGCGCTTTCGTCACCGGTCTGAATGCGGACGACCAGAGTGCCGCCATCATCCGCTCGACCATCGAGCTGGGCCATAGCCTCGGTATGACCGTGGTGGCGGAAGGTGTGGAAACCGAGCAGGAACTCTCCGCGCTGAAACGGTTCGGCTGCGATTACGCGCAGGGCTATCACGTCTGCAAACCGAAACGCGCCAGCGATCTCATCGCCTGGCTGCAGGCGGAAGACATCGCCGCATAAAAAAACGGATGCTTTCGGCATCCGTTTTTCTACAAGCACATTCGACGACGCACTTAGCCGTGCAGCGCCTTGTAACGCACACGCTTCGGTCGCGCACCCTCTTCGCCCAGGCGGCGGATCTTGTCGTTCTCGTACTCGTTGTAGTTGCCGTCGTAGAACACCCATTGCGAATCGCCTTCGCAGGCGAGGATGTGGGTGGCGATACGATCGAGGAACCATCGATCATGCGAGACCACCATGATCGAGCCGCCGAATTCCTGCAGCGCGTCTTCCAGCGAACGCAGCGTTTCCACGTCCAGATCGTTTGACGGTTCGTCCAGTAGCAGGACGTTGCCGCCCTTCAGCAGCGTATGCGCCATGTGCAGGCGGCCACGCTCACCACCGGACAGTGTGCCCACCAGTTTCTGCTGATCGCCGCCCTTGAAGTTGAAGCGGCCGATATAGGCGCGCGACTGCATTTCGAATTTACCGATGGTGAGGATGTCCGAGCCGCCGGAAATTGCTTCCCACACGCTCTTGTCATTGGGCAGATTGTCGCGCGACTGATCGACGAAGGCCAGATTGACGGTCGGGCCAATTTTCACTTCGCCCGAGTCCGGCTTCTCTACGCCCTGGATCAACTTGAACAACGTTGATTTACCGGCACCATTGGGACCGATCACGCCGACGATGGCACCCGGCGGCACACGGAACGACAGGTTGTCGATCAGCACACGATCGCCGAACGACTTGGTGACGTTCTTGAACTCGATCACTTCATTACCGAGGCGCTCGGCGACCGGGATAAAGATTTCCTGTGTCTCATTGCGGCGCTGGTATTCGTAGCTCGACAATTCCTCGAAACGCGTCATACGCGCCTTGGACTTGGCCTGACGGCCCTTGGGGTTCTGGCGCACCCACTCCAGTTCCTTCTTCAGGGTTTTCTGGCGGGCGGATTCGGAAGATTCCTCGCGCTTCAGGCGGTCGGCTTTCTGCTCCAGCCAGGAAGAATAGTTTCCTTCCCAGGGAATGCCTGAGCCGCGATCGAGTTCGAGAATCCAGGACACGGCGTTGTCGAGGAAGTAGCGGTCATGGGTGATACCGACCACGGTGCCGGGGAATTTCTGCAGGAATTGCTCCAGCCATTCGACGCTCTCTGCGTCCAGGTGGTTGGTCGGCTCGTCCAGCAACAGCATATCGGGCTTGGACAGCAGCAGGCGGCACAGAGCCACGCGGCGCTTTTCACCACCGGACAGCGTAGCGACCTTGGCATCCCACGGCGGCAGGCGCAGTGCGTCGGCAGCAATTTCCAGTGCGGTATCGGTGCTCTCGCCGCCTTCGGCCGCGATGATCGCTTCGAGTTCAGCCTGCTCGGCAGCCAGCGCGTCAAAATCAGCACCTTCCTCGGCATAAGCGGCATACACCTCGTCCAGACGCGATTTGGCGCGCAGCACGCCGCCAATGCCCTCTTCCACTGATTCGCGCACAGTGTGCTCGGGATTCAGTTGCGGTTCTTGCGGCAGATAGCCGATCTTGATGCCAGGCATCGGCACCGCTTCGCCTTCGATTTCCTTGTCCACGCCCGCCATGATCTTCAGCAGCGTCGATTTGCCGGAACCATTCAGGCCGAGCACGCCGATCTTGGCGCCGGGGAAAAACGAGAGGGAAATATCCTTGAGAATCTGGCGTTTGGGCGGAACAATCTTGCCCACGCGATTCATGGTGTAAACGTACTGAGCCATGGTGTTTAGTGCCTTGCTAGAGGGAAAGCGCAGTTGCTGCGCGGGTACTGCATAACTACTGCGAGTAATCCACTATTTTACGCGAGAGCGGGTAATAAGTCAGCCGCCGGACACACCTGCCCGCGCTAAACTGCCCGCATGAATGCCCCGGTTGGCTCCGCACAAAAAGCCCGTTTCCATCCGCCCGCCCTGCCCGCTCGGCCGCGATGAAACTCCGCAAACTCGCGCAAGACGAAAAATTGCTGCTGTCGCTGTCATTCACGCAACTGGTGGCCTGGGGCAGCTGCTACTACGCCTATGCGGTGCTGATGGCGCCGGTGCAGGCAGCGCTGGACATCTCGCGCAGCACGGCGGCCGGCGCTTACAGCCTGGGCCTGCTGGTGATGGGCTTTGCCGCGATTCCCGTCGGCCTCATGATCGACCGCGGACGCCATCGCACCGTGCTGGTGGGCGGCACGCTGGTGACGATGACCGGCATGCTGCTGCACGCCGCCATCGAGCAGGTATGGCAGCTTTACGCGGTCTGGACGCTGATCGGCGCCGGCATGGCGGCCACGCTGTATGAATCGGTGTTCGCCTTCCTGATTCGCGCCTATCCGGACGACTATCGCAAGCGCATTACTTTCGTCACATTGTTAGGCGGACTGGCCAGCACGGTGTTCTGGCCGCTCACCACGCTGTTGCTGTCGCAGTTTGGCTGGCGTGGCGCCTTCGTTGGCCTGGCCGTGTTTCAATTGCTGGGCTGTCTATTGCTTCACGCCCGCTTCCTGCCAGGACCAGCCGCCGCCAAGGACCATGGTTCGCCCCATCCGGTGGCGCGTCCGCCGGCCGGGCCGTTGCTGCGCTCACGCCCGTTCGTACTGCTGGCGCTATCGTTCACGCTGCAGTCCATCGTGCTGGCCGGGTTGGCCGCGCATATCCTCGCACTGCTCGCGGCGGCAGCGGTTCCTGCCGCTATCGCGCTGGCTGCGGCTTCCTCGATCGGCATCATGCAGGTCGCCGGCCGTGCATTGCTGCTGATGGCGGGCTCGCGGCTGCCACCCGCCAGCGTGGCGAACATCGTCATCTGGCTGTTGCCGGTGTCGGTGGTCGTGCTGCTGGCGATGACGGTGAATCCCTGGCTCGCTTTCCTCTACGCTTTCTTGTTCGGCGCCGGTAACGGCATGATGACCATCGTCAAAGGCACCGCCGCCGCCGACCTCATCAGCCGCGACCGCGTTGCCGTGCTGAACGGAGTAATGGCCACACCGATGGCGGTCGCTCGCGCTGCCGGCCCGGTGTTGATCGCGAGTTGCTGGGATTTCTTCGGTAGCCCGCGTGCGGCAGTGCTCGCGATATTGCTCATTGCCTCGCTGGCGGCGATTGCGCTGATGGCGGCGTATCGCAGCGTCGAGGCCATCAAACCCTAGCACTGGCGCGGCTTTCAAGGCATTATTGCTCCGAAAGCCGCACCAGTGCTTGTGTTTTAACCTTAGGGCGTAACGCCGGCCGCCGCTCTACGTAGCCGCCTTCTTCAGCTCCAGTTCTTCCCAGCGCGCCAGCGCGGCTTCAAGTTCCTTCGTGATCGCTTCCTGACGCTGTGTCAGGTTTTTCACTTCCGACGTGCCATTGGTATAGATCGCCGGATCGGCGAGGCGTTGTTGAATCGAGGCCTGCTCCTTTTCCAACGCTTCGATTTTGCCGGGCAATGATTCCAGTTCGCGCACTTCGTTGAAACTCATCTTGTTCTTGCGTACCGGGGCGGCTGATGGTGCGGTTGTGCGCGGCGCAACCACAGATTCGGCTTTCGCAGCAACCGCCGCCATCGATTCGCGCTGCATCAGCCAATCATCGTAGCCGCCTGCATATTCGCGCACCTTGGCATCACCTTCGAATGCAAACACTTGCGTGACGACGTTATTCAGGAAGGTACGATCGTGGCTCACCAGCAAAATGGTGCCGGCAAAATCCTGCAGCAGGTTTTCCAATAGCTCCAGCGTTTCGATATCGAGATCGTTGGTCGGCTCGTCCAGCACCAGCAGGTTGGCCGGCTTGGCAAACAAGCGCGCCAGCAACAGGCGATTGCGCTCGCCGCCGGACAGCGATTTCACCTTGGCGCGCGCACGCTGCGGCGGGAACAGGAAATCGCCGAGATAGCTGATGATGTGTTTCTTGCTGCCGCCGACTTCGACGAATTCGGAACCGGGGCTGATCACATCCGACAGCGTCGCTTCATCGTCCAGCGCTTCGCGGAACTGATCGAAGTAAGCCACCTCCAGCAGCGTGCCGCGCTTCACCGTGCCGCTATCGGGTTCCAGTTCGCCGAGGATGATTTTCAGCAGCGTCGACTTGCCGGCGCCGTTGGGGCCGATAAAACCGATGCGGTCGCCACGCTGCACCACGCCGGTGAAATGCTCGATGACACGCTTCTCGCCGAACGACTTGCTGATGTCTTCCATATCGGCCACGCGCTTGCCGGAACGCTCGCCGGCTTCCAATGAGAAGTTCACCTGCCCGGCACGCTCGAGGCGTGCCGCGCGTTCGCGACGCAATTGTTCCAGTCGCCGCACCCGGCCTTCGTTGCGCGTGCGGCGCGCTTCCACGCCTTTGCGAATCCAGATTTCTTCTTCCTTCAACAGCTTGTCAAAGCGTGCGTTCTCCTGCGCTTCGGCATTCAGCATCTCGGCCTTGCGCCGCTGGTATTCGGTGAACGACCCGGGATAGCTGTAGATCTGCCCGCGATCGAGCTCGATGATGCGGCTGGCGATATTGTCGAGAAAGCGCCGGTCATGGCTGATCACCAGCACTGCGCCGGGGTAGGACTTCACCGTTTCTTCCAGCCAGGCAATGCCGTCGATATCGAGATGGTTGGTCGGCTCATCCAGCAGCAGCAGATCGGCCTGCGTCACCATCGCGCGGCCAAGGGCGACGCGCTTTTTCATTCCGCCCGAGAGAGCGTCCAGATGCAACTCTTCGCTCAGCTCAAGACGCGACAGGATTTGCGAGACACGGTTATCGAGCTGCCAGCCGTTGTTAGCCTCCAACCGCCCCTGCAGGTCGGACATCTGATCGAGCGCGGCCTCATCCCCTTCCGCAGCGCGGTGCGCGGCCTCGTGATACGCAATCAGGTCGCGCGACACTTCACCCAAGCCGCTGGCAATCGCGTCGTAAACGGTCACCGAATCACCGAACTCAGGCTCCTGCGATACACGCACTACCTGCACGGCGGGCGGCTTCGACAGCACACCGTCGTCCGCCACAGACTCACCTGCGAGGATTTTCAGCAGGCTGGATTTACCGGCGCCGTTGCGGCCAATGAGGGCGATACGCTCGCCCGGTTCAATGGTCAGCTCGACGTGGTCAAGCAGGGCGACATCGCCGAAGGCGAGCGAGATATTTTTGAGTTGCAAAAGCGGCATGCAGAAACCTGACTATTTTCACAGGCCGCAATTATCGGTCATCGAGCGCTGTTATCCCGCACGGCAGGCAGATAAATTTGCGCCGATCTAGCGGGACGTATTGTGGATGCGCTCGGCCGCCAGCACGGGAGCAACAGCGAAATGCAGCAAACATGCTGCCACCAGTCCACAAACGCCGGCAAAACCGTAGGCACTGGCCACGCCCAGCGTCTGCCACAGCCAGCCGAGGATGAGGCCGGCCGGGATCGAGGCCACGCCCACCAGCGCGTGGTACCAGCCGAACAGGGTGCCGCGCTCTTCGGCCCGCGCATAGTCACCGATCACGGCACGCTCGACACCTTCGCTGATCGACATGGCGAAACCGAAGAACAGGCTGGCCCACCATAGCGAAGGCAGATCGGTCACGAAGCAGAACGACAGCATCGCCAGCGAATGCAGCACCCAGCCCGGCACGATCAGCGCCATGCGGCCGTATCGATCCGACAGTACGCCGGCGCCGTAGTTGGCGATGATCTTGATCGCATTGAATGCCGCCCACAGCAATAACGCATGCGCCGTGGAGGCGCCCAACTGATGCGCGAGCAGGATGATGAACAGTTCGGCCACGCGGGCGAAGGTGAACAGCATCACGGTCAGCAGATAGCGGCGCATGGCGGGCGAGAATTCGTGCCAGCGAAAGCGTATTGCCGACTGCGTTTCCATCTTGGGCTTGGCAGGTTCGCTCACGCCAAATGCCAGCACCAGCACCGCCAGAAATCCCGGTATCGCGGAAATCAGCACGATGGTCTTGAGATCGGCAGCGAACATCATCACGGCGGCAACGCCGATCAGCGCGCCGCACACCGCGCCGAAATTGTCGAATGCACTGTGAATGCCGAAGGCTCGCGCACGCAACAACGGCGGCGACAGATCGACGATCAACGCATCCCGCGGCGCGCTACGGATGCCTTTGCCGACGCGATCGATCGCGCGTAGCAGCGTCACATGCCAGGCCGCAGTCGCCAGCGCCAGCGCGGGGCGAACCAGATTGGACACCAGATAACCCCACACGGCCAGCGGTTTCCTGCGGCCACCGCGAGTGTCGGAATAACGGCCCGCCCACAGCCTGAGGAATGACGCCACCGCATTCGACACGCCTTCGACCAAACCCAGGGCAACGGCGCCGGAAGACAGTGTTGTCGCCAGCAAGATCGGGATCAGCGGCGTCACCATGTCGGTGGCGATGTCGTTCAACATGCTGACGAAGCCGATCACGTAAACGCCGGCCGGCAACCGAAGGCGCGAAGAATGCCGCTTGGCGGCAGCGTCGGAGGGAGGAACGGACGAGCCGGAATCGTTGGGCATGAAAAGATTTTACGCGTAAAATCTGGCCGTTCCGACGTCAGCCAGCCAGTCAGCAGCCGCGCCCTCGTAGCTCAGTGGATAGAGCATCCCCCTCCTAAGGGGAGGGTCACACGTTCGATTCGTGTCGAGGGCGCCAACCAATTGCGCAGCAGTCACACCAGAAAGTGAAAATGCCACCCGAAGGTGGCGTTTTGATTTGAAACTGGCGCGCTCGGCAGGATTCGGTCCCCTCCGCCGATCCGGGCACAGCGGCTCCTGCGGAGCATCGCTGATCCTTTCGAATCCTGACGAAAGCCAAACTATTGGCTTTCTCCAGGCACAAAATGAAAACGCCACCCGAAGGTGGCGTTTTGATTTGAAACTGGCGCGCCCGGCAGGATTCGAACCCACGACCCCTTGGTTCGTAGCCAAGTACTCTATCCAACTGAGCTACGGGCGCAACGGCAACTATTATAACCAAACAGCGTGCTTTTTGCCACTATCACGCTGATTTCACGAACAAATCTGGAAAATCTGGCGGAGACCGAGGGATTCGAACCCTCGATGCAGTTTTTGACCGCATGCTCCCTTAGCAGGGGAGTGCCTTCGACCACTCGGCCAGGTCTCCGTACCGCCAATTTCGCGAAGGGCGGATTGTACCGTTTCCGCCCCTGCCCCGTCAAAAACAATCGCCTATTTCAGCTCGTTCAGCAGGAAGGAATACTGCAGCGCGGTGCGATAGGCGAGCTGCTGGTTGTTGGCCGATGCCGCATGGCCTCCTTCGATGTTCTCGTAATACATCACATCGTGGCCCTGCTCCAGCATGCGCGCCATCATCTTGCGCGCGTGGCCGGGGTGCACGCGGTCATCGCGGGTCGAGGTGACGAACAGGATCTTCGGATACTTCACGCCGGCTTTGACGTTCTGATACGGCGAGTACTTGGAAATGAATTCCCATTCCTTCGGATTGTCCGGGTTGCCATATTCAGCTTCCCACGACGCGCCGGCCAGGAGCTTGTGATAACGCTTCATGTCGAGCAACGGAACTGAGCAGAGCACGGCGCGGAACAGTTCGGGACGCTGGGTTGCGACTGCACCGACCAACAGCCCGCCATTACTGCCGCCTGAGATGGCGAGGTGGCGAGGCGCGGTGACTTTCTTCGCGATCAAATCCTCCGCGACCGCGATGAAATCATCGAACACCCGCTGGCGATTGGCCTTCAAGCCGGCCTGATGCCAACGCGGACCAAACTCGCCGCCGCCGCGGATGTTCGCCACCACGTAAACGCCGCCGTTGTTCAGCCAGGCATTGCCCACCGTCGCGGAATAGCCCGGCAGCTGCGAGACTTCAAAGCCACCGTAACCGTAGAGCAGCGTCGGGTTCTTGCCGTCCAGCTTGGTGTTCTTGTTCATCACCATGAAGTACGGAATCCGCTCGCCGTCCTTGGAAGCGACTTCGAATTGCTCGACCTTGTATGGCGTCGCATCGAAGAATGCCGGCAGCGATTTCAACTGTTCACGCGCATCGCTGCCCGCCTTGGCGAGGAACAGCGTCGATGGCGTCAGATAGTCGGTGACCGTCAGGAAATAGTCGTCGGACTCGTCCGAGTCGATGGCCGAGGCGCTTACGGTTCCCAGCCCCGGCATGGAGATGGTGCGGCGATTCCATTTGCCGCCTTTGTACTGAACTTCGTACAAGCGATTCTTGACGTTGTCGAGTTCATTCAGGATCAGGTAGTTGCGTGTCAGCGTCCAGCCGGCCAGCGACTTGCGATCGGTCGGCTCGAACAATACGTCGAAGTTGCGCTCGCCCTTCATGAAGCGCTCGAAATTCATCGCGATCAGCGAGCCTTGCATATAAGTCTTGTCGCCCAGTGTCCAAGGCGACTTGAGCCGCACCCACAGCATGTCCTGCGCGTAGCTTGCCTGCGCATCGGCCGGCACGTCGAGCTTGGTGAGCTTGCCGCCCTCGCGCAGGAACTGTTCGGTGGTGAAGAATGTGACGCCACGGCGCACGAATTGGCGCGTGGTATAGCCCTTCTGTTCGCTTTGCCAGGCGCTGACGCTGATATCGGCTTCCTGGCCTTCGAACACGACCTTGGCTGCTTCCAGCGGCGTGCCCCGCTTCCATTCCTTGACGATGCGCGGATAACCGGACTTGGTCAGCGATCCTGCACCGAAATCGGTTTGCACGAACAGCGTGTCGCGGTTGATCCAGGAGGCGCTGCCCTTGGCTTCCTTCATTTCAAAGCCACCGGCAACAAACGTCTTGCTGAACACGTCGAACTCGCGCACGACGGCCGCATCCGCGCCACCGCGTGAGAGCGTCAGCAGGCAGCGGTCATACTTGGGATACAGGCAGGTCGAGCCTTTCCAGACCCAGTTTTCCTTTTCTTTGCTGGCGAGCTGATCGAGATCCAGCACCGTTTCCCACTTCGGCTCCGGCTTCCGATATTCATCCATCGAGGTACGACGCCAGATACCGCGCACATTCTTTTCGTCCTGCCAGAAGTTGTAGTAGAAATCCCCCCGTTTGGCCACAGCCGGGATGCGTGCGCGCGAATTCACCACTTCCAGTGTCTTGTCGCGAATCGCGGCAAACTGCGGTGACGCTTCCAGCGATTTCTGCGTCTTGGCGTTTTGTTCCTTGACCCAGGCGATGGCCTTGTCGCCCATCACTTCTTCCAGCCAAAGATAGGGATCCTCCTGGGCCAGGGCATTGGTGGTCATGGCTGCTCCAAGGATGAATGCGGCGATAGTTGCCGCTCTGTAACCAAACATGGCTGACTCCGGAAAATGACAAGGCCGCGCAGGGATGGCGCGGCCTTGGGGATGATTGAGATTATCAGGCGGGCAGTTTATCGAGTTCGAATGCCTGATGCAATGCGCGCACGGCGAGCTCCATGTACTTCTCGTCCACTACTACCGAGGTTTTGATTTCAGATGTAGCAATCATCTGGATATTGACGTTCTCGCGCGCGAGGCATTCGAACATCTTCGCCGCAACACCGGCGTGCGAGCGCATGCCGATGCCGACGATGGATACCTTGGCGCTCTTGTTGTCGCCGCGCACATCGCGTGCACTGACCGCCGGCTTTACCTTCTCGTTCAGGATCGTCAGCGCTTTGTTGAAATCGTTGCGATGCACAGTGAACGAAAAATCCGTGAGGCCATCCACTGAAGTGTTTTGAATGATCACATCGACATCGATATTGGCTTCGGCGATGGGACCGAGGATGGCGTAGGCAATGCCGGGCCGGTCGGGTACGCCGGTCACGGTGAGCTTGGCTTCGTCACGGGTAAATGCGATACCGGAGATGATGGCTTGTTCCATGGTTTCTTCTTCCTCGTACGTAATCAGCGTGCCCATGTCGGTGGAGTCGAACTCCGTGAACGACGACAGCACTCGCAACTTGACCTTGTATTTGCCGGCAAACTCGACCGAGCGGATCTGCAGCACTTTCGAACCCAGGCTGGCGAGCTCGAACATTTCCTCGAAAGTGATCTTCTCCAGCTTGCGTGCTTCCGGCACCACGCGCGGGTCGGTGGTGTAGACGCCATCGACATCGGTGAAAATCTGGCACTCGTCGGCTTTCAGCGCCGCCGCCAGCGCCACGCCGGTGGTATCGGATCCGCCGCGACCCAACGTGGTGATATTGCCGTTTTCATCGATACCCTGGAAACCGGCCACGACAACGATAAAGCCTTCTTTCAAGTCGCGCCGGATATTGGCATCCTCGATCGCCATGATGCGTGCCTTGGTGAATGCGCTATCGGTCTGGATTTTCACCTGCCAGCCGGTATAGCTCTTGGCCTTCAAGCCCAGTTTCTGCAGTGCGAGCGCCAGCAGGCCGACCGATACCTGCTCACCGGTCGAGGCAATCACGTCCAGCTCGCGTCCGTCTGGTTCGGGATTCAGTTCCTTGGCCAAGCCAATGAGGCGATTGGTCTCTCCCGACATGGCGGAAGGCACCACGATCAATTGATGGCCTTGCTGGTGGTAGTGGGCAATGCGCCGGGCAACTTCCCGTATACGCTCCGGCGAACCCATGGAGGTGCCGCCGTACTTCTGGACGATGAGAGCCATGATGAGGTGTTTCTGCGGTGGTTCTGGAATTATTGTGCGCTGCAATAATCCGTTATTGTAGCGGCTTGCGGCGCCGATAACGAGTCCCGATTCGCGCCTTCTTACGGCCCCCGCCCTACTGCCCCGCCTGGCCGGTTTGGTCTATAGTGTGTGAACACCTCCGTGTAGCCCAAGCCCTGCCGTTACTTGCAGAGCGCCATCGCGGAACAAAAAATACCATGACGCGCATTCTCCGGCACCATCGCCTTGCCTACGTCATCCTGGCACTCGGGATCGCGTTGTCTGGCATCGCATGGTATGTGGCTGGCGTGCTGGTGGACCGCCGGGCCCAGGTCGAATTCAACACCCGCACGCAGAATGCCCAGAGCCAGATCGAGCGACGAGCCCAGCGCCATGTCGATTTGCTGCACGGATTGCAGGGGCTGTTCGGCCACGACCCGTCGATATCGCGCAATGAATTCAGCCGCTATATCAATTCGCTGGAGTTGCGGGAGCGATTCCCGGGCGTGGTCAGCGCACAATACATTCGTCGCGTACGCGACGGCGAACGCGAGGTATACGAAAGCGGTGTCAGAACGGACCGCTCCATTGACCTCAACGGCTATCCGGATTTTTCCATTCGTCCCGCCGGGGCACGTCCGGAGTACTGGGTTATTCATTATCTTGAGCCGATGCGCGGCAACGAGGCCGCGTTCGGCTACGACATTCGCACCCGGCCGGAACCGCGCATGGCGGCGGAGCGGTCGCGCGACCTGGGCGAGCCTGTTGCAACCGGCATCTACCAGTTGATTCAGGACAAAGACCATCAAAGCGGGCCGGCGATGGTGGTGTACCTGCCCGTGTTCGAAGTCAGCCGCAGCAAACGTACGCAACAACAGCGCGTCGATGAGCTGGCGGGTTTCGTCAATATTGTCTTTCGCTCGAATGAGCTGTTTCAGCAACTCGCCGACGCGGAAAGCTCGCCGTTGAAGCTGCAGGTCTACGACATTGGCGCGGCGGGTGCCCCTGCGCGGCCGGCCTCTGCCGAAAATCGTCTGTTCCCGGCCGGAGCCGACAGCGAAATCACGCAGGACAACCATGCCATCAGCCGGCGCATCACCGTCGCAGGGCGGGTCTGGGAAATCCGTTTCAGCGACGAAGGCCTCGACGTGTTGCCGCTGTTCCGGCCGCTGCCCATTCTTGCGCTGCTGGCCAGCCTGCTGGTGACGGCGCTGATTTTCGTGCTGCTTAGAACCATGTCGCGCTCACGCTTTGCCGCCGAGCAGATGGCGGACAGCGCGACCCGCGAATTACGCGATCAACTGAGTTTCAGCCGGCAGTTGCTGGAAGCGATTCCCAATCCGGTTTTTTTCAAGGACGCCAAGGGCCGGTATATCAGTTGCAACGAGGCGTTCGAGAAATTCACCAACCGCTCGCGCAGCGAATATCTGGGCCGCACCGTGCTTGAAGTCACCACCTCGGACGCCGCCAGGCTGCATCACGAAATCGAAACCGGGTTGTTGCGGGACGGCGGATCGCGAGTCTACGAAACCTCGTTGATCCGCACCACCGATGGCAAGCAGATCGACGCCATTTTCAACAAGGCAACATTCGTCGATGCGTCCGGCAAGATCGCGGGCCTGGTGGGTGTGATCGTCGACATCTCGGAGCGCAAGTCGCTCGAGCGGACGTTGAACGAAAGCAACGAAAAATTGCGTTCCATCATCGAAGCCTCGCCATTGGCCATCATCGCGCGCGACATCGAGGGCGTCATTCGGCTCTGGAATCCGGCCGCGGAAAAACTGTTCGGCTGGAAAGCGGAAGAAGTGGTGGGAACCATACGCTCGATCGTGCCCGAGGAAATCCGCGAAGAAGTGGCCGAAATGCGCAAGCAGGTCGAACAGGGCATGATGCTGTCGCTGGAGGAAACCAAGCGCGTACGCAAAGACGGTGTGGTGCTGGACGTATCGCTGTCGGTGGCGCCGATCAAGGACCTGTCCGGCAACACCGTTGGCACGATGGTGCTGCTGGCCGACGTCAGCCGCCGGAAGCAGGCGGAGGCCGCGCTGCGGCAAAGCGAAGCACAGCTGCAAATGGCGATGGATGCGGCCAATATGGGCAGCTGGTTCTGGGATCTGGAGACGGGCGATCTCACCTGGTCCGACAGCTTCGGGCCGTTGTTTGGCCTGCCGCGCTCGACATTCTTCAACACTGCCGAAGAGTTCATGAATGCCGTGCATTCGGACGATCGCAATCTGGTGAACAACGCTGTTCGGCAGGCCATCAAGCACGATTTGAACTTCGACCATGAATGCCGCGTTGTCTGGCCGGATGGCAGCGTTCACTGGGTCGCCGTTACCGGCCAGGTACGGCGTGCACCGTCGGGGCGCGCCGAAAAAATGATCGGCATCACTTCCGACATCACGACCCGCAAGGAGGCCGAGCAACGCATCGCTTACCTGGCGCACCACGATGTGCTCACCGGCCTGCCGAACCGCTTGCTGCTGGAAGACCGCATCGGCCAGGCAATCGCACACGCACATCGCAACGGCACACAGATTGCGGTTCTGTTCATCGACCTCGATCACTTCAAGACCATCAACGATTCCCTCGGCCACCAACTGGGCGATCAATTGCTCAAACTGGTCGCGATACGCATCCAGGCCTGCCTGCGCGAAGTCGATACCGTGTCACGCCTGGGCGGCGATGAATTCGTCATCGTCATTCCGGATCTGGCGGATACCGGTGATGCGACCAATATCGCGGTCAAACTGCTGGAGACGGTGTCGAGCAATTTCCATCTGCATGCGCACGATCTTCACATCGGCGCCAGTATCGGCATCAGCGTCTATCCGGCCGACGGCGACTCTGCCGAAACGCTGATGCGCAACGCCGATACGGCGATGTATCACGCCAAGGAAAACGGCCGCGCCCAATATCAGTACTTCACCAGCGAGATGAATACCGCAGCACAGCAACGCATGTCGCTGCAGGTGCTGTTGCGCCGCTCGCTGTCGACCGAGGGTGACTTCAGCCTGCACTACCAGCCGGTATTCTCGGCCCAGCAAAATACGCTGGTCGGGTTCGAAGTGCTGTTGCGCTGGAAAAATCCGGCCGGCATCACCGTGCGCCCGGCCGAGTTCATTTCCGTCGCCGAGGACTCGGGGCTCATCGTGCCGATCGGCGAATGGGTGATTCGCGGCGCTTTCATCACCGCCGCGCGCTGGCAGCGTGAAGGCACGCCGCTCAGGATCGCCATCAACGTGTCCGCCATCCAGCTGCGGCGCAAATCGTTTGCCGACATGGTGCGCGCGCTGCTGGCCGAAACCGGCGCCGATCCACGGCTGATCGAAATGGAAATCACCGAACGGGTACTGGTCGGCGGCAACGAAGATGCGATTCGCGCGCTGCGACAAATCGATGCACTCGGCATCCAGCTCGCGATCGACGACTTCGGCACCGGCTATTCGGGTTTGAGCTACCTGAAGCAGTTCCCGATCGACACGGTGAAAATCGACCAGTCTTTCGTGCGCGACCTCACCACCGACCCGGATGACGAAGCCATTGTCCGCGCCATCATCGCCATGTCGAAGAGCCTCAAGCTCAGCGTGGTCGCGGAAGGTGTCGAGCACGTCGAGCAGATGGAGCGGTTGCGCGAACTGGGCTGCGATCTGCTGCAGGGCTACTACTTCAGCCGGCCCATCCCGCTCGACGAAGCCGATCGATTCGTGCAGCGGCAGCTGAATGCGCCGCTGCGGCGCAACGCCGGCGGCAATTAACGCAACACCCGTGCCGGTGTACGTCGCTTCCGCAGGTAAAATGCGCCATGCCTTCCACCATCTCCATCACCCGCCGGCTTGAATTCGATGCCGGCCACCGCCTGCCCAATCACCAAAGCCAGTGCCGCAATATTCACGGCCATCGCTATGCGCTGGAAATTACCCTGACCTCGGAAGTGATCCACGAGGAAGGCGCGGCGGATGACGGCATGGTGATGGACTTCGGCGACATCAAGCGCATCGCCAATGAAAAACTGGTCGATATCTGGGATCACGCCTTCCTGGTTTATCGCGGCGACAAGGTGATGGTCGATTTTCTCGCCGCCATTTCCGGCCACAAGACCGTGGTGCTCGATGTGGTACCGACGGCGGAGAATCTGGCGCAGGTCGCGTTTCGTATCCTCGAACACGCTTACCGCGACCGCTTCGGCCACGAACTGACGCTATCGCAGGTTCGCCTGTACGAGACGCCCAATTGCTGGGCCGACGCCATCGCCGGTCACTGATTTTCGCCGGATTTTTGCGAGGCCACCCGCCGGAAAACCAGTATTGGCGCGGCGTTTCAGGGCAATGCCTCGGTAAGCCGCACCAGTGCTTGGTTTCCGGGTGGTGCCCTGTTTTATTTAACCGCTTCGAGGCGAATCAGCTCGCCCTTGCTGTCGTCGGTCAGCAGATAGATATTGCCGTCCGGTCCTTCGCGCACATCGCGGATGCGGCCGAGCTTACCTTCAAACAGGCGCTCCTGCGACACCACCTTTTCGCCATCCAGCGCGATGCGCACCATCAACTGCCCGGCCAGCGCGCCGACCAGCAGATTGCCCTTCCACTTCGGGAAATTCTTGCCCGAATAAAACGCCATGCCCGACGGCGCAATCGACGGCACCCAGTAGAGCAACGGCTGCGCCATGCCGCCCTTGGCAGTGATTCCTTCACCGATCTTGCTGCCGGTGCCGTAGTTGGCGCCGTAGGTAATCACCGGCCAGCCGTAGTTGGTGCCGGCCACCATCACGTTGACCTCATCGCCACCCTGCGGCCCGTGTTCGTGCGTCCACAGCTTGCCGGTTTCCGGATGCAGCGCCGCGCCCTGCATATTGCGGTTGCCGAGGGTGAATATCTCCGGCTTTGCACCGGGTGTTTTGACGAACGGGTTGTCCGCCGGCACGCGGCCATCGTCATGCAACCTGATGCTCTTGCCGGCGTGGTCATCCAGCTGCTGCGCGCGCTGCTTTTCGCCCTTGCCCGGGCTGTCACCGCGATCGCCCAGCGTCAGGAACAGATAGCCCTGTTTGTCGAATACGATGCGCGAGCCGAAGTGATGCGCGGCGCTGCTCTTGGGCTGCAGCTTGAACAGCACCTGCACATCGGTCATGCGCGGCGCTTCCTTGGTGCCACCCAGCTTGCCGCGCGCGAGCTCGGTGCCGTGCAGACCGCCTTCCAGCCCGTTGTAGGACCAGTAGATCCAGCCGTTCTCGGCATACTTCGGATGAATCGCCACATCCAGCAAACCGCCTTGCCCATGCTGGGTGGCGACAGGCAAGCCTTCAATCGGTGCCGCCAGCAACTTGCCGTTTTCAACAATGCGCATGGTGCCGCGACGCTCGGTCACCAGAATGCGGCCATCCGGCAAAAATGCCATGCCCCACGGATGATGCAGCCCCTGCACCACCGGCGTCGCGCGAATCTTGTAGTCCTGGCTGTCGAAAACGGTCTGCGCGTGCCCGCAGAAGCTGGCGATCAGAACAACAGTAGCAGTGGTCAGCGAAGCGATTCTCATGCGTTCCTCGGCAGTGGGTGGAGTACGAGGGGATGACGCAAATCCGCACGATATTCACGAACGGAATACGACCGCGCGTCGATTGGTTTTCAGGCGGCAGGGACTCTTTCCAGTCCTCAATGCGCTTGAACATCCGGATGGCGGAGGCGGTGAGATTCGAACTCACGGATGACTCACGCCATCGCTGGTTTTCAAGACCAGTGCCTTAAACCGCTCGGCCACACCTCCATCCGAGGGCCGCATTTTACCATCCGTCGCGGTAAATTCCTCCCTTGATACCGCGAATCTGAACTTGATTAATTGGGTTATAGTCCAATCTGTGTTTTTAACTTGACTTGGAGATTTCGCCATGGCCTTCGAACCTCAAGTAGTGACCTCCCCCGGCGCGCCCGACTCTGCCGGCACGCTGGCACCGGTGCAAAACCGTGTGCTGCGCAATACCTATCTGCTACTGGCGCTTTCGCTGGTGCCGACGATCTTTGGCGCATTGCTAGGCGTTCAGCTTAACTTCTCCCTGCCCGGCGGCACGTTTATCGGCCTCATGTTGTTCCTGGCCATCGCCTTCGGCTTCGGCTACGCGATTGAGAAGACCAAGAACAGCGCCTGGGGTGTGGCAATTTTGCTGAGCTTCACCTTCTTCATGGGCTTGATGCTGTCGCGGCTGATCGCGCGTACGCTGGGCTTCAGCAACGGCGGCTCGCTGATCGCACTGGCTTTCGGTGGCACGGCAGGCATCTTCTTCGTGATGGCCTCGGTGGCCTCCACCATCAAGCGCGATTTGTCCAATATGGGCAAATTCCTGATGATCGGCTTGCTGCTGTTGTTCGTTGCGCTCGTGGCAAATATGTTCCTTCAAATTCCCGCGCTGCACCTCACGCTCGTGGTGCTGGTAATTGGCATCTTCTCCGCGCTGCTGCTGTATGACATCAACCGCATCGTCACTGGCGGCGAGACCAACTACATCACGGCAACGTTGCACATCTATTTGGATATCTACAATATCTTCCAAGGTCTACTGTCCCTGCTCGGCATCACCAGCGGCGATTAAGCGTTTCATCTGAACAATAAAAAAGCGGCCTCCGGGCCGCTTTTTTATTTGCCGAACCGAAACACAAACTCCAGCATCGGCGCGGCTTTCCGGCCAAAAACGGCCTAAAGCCCGCGCCGGTGCTTGAGCTTTATCCTGTTTCCCTCTCAAACAACGCAATCGATTCCACGTGCGCCGTGTGCGGAAACATGTTCACCACGCCCGCCGCTTTCAACGTAAATCCGTGCAACTCCGTCAGCACCGCCGCATCGCGCGCCAAGGTGGATGGGCTGCACGATACGTAAACAATGCGCTTCAATTCGGGCCGCAGATCCGCGCCCAGCAGCTTGCACACTTCGACCGCGCCGTCGCGCGGCGGATCAATCAACATCTTGGTCACCGGCGGCACCTTCTTCAACGCCGCTTCCTGATCGGTGTACAGATCGGCGGCAAAGAAGCGTGACTGCGCGGCAAGGCCATTGCGCGCCGCATTCTCCGCCGCACGTGTGGTCAATGCTTCGCTGCCCTCGACGCCGATCACGTTCGCACCGCGCGCGGCAATCGGCAAGCTGAAGTTGCCCAGACCACAAAACAGATCGGCAATGGTTTCGCCCGGCTGCGGATCAAGCAGATCAATCGCGCGCTTCACCATCAGCCGATTGACGCGATGGTTGACCTGGGTGAATTCGGTCGGCCGGAAATTCAGTTCAAGGCCAAATTCCGGCAGCGTATAGGTGAGATCGGGCACATCCAGCGGATACCAGGGCACCGCTGTCTCAGGGCCCTTCACCTGCACCCACCACTGGATTTTGTGCGTGTCGGCAAACGCCTTCAGTTTTGATTCATCGCCCGGCGTCAGTGGCTCCAGTATTCGCAACACCAGCGCCGTGACGTTCTCACCCACAGCCACTTCGATTTGCGGAATGCGATCGCGCGTATCCAGCGACGACATAACTTCACGCAACGGGTCGATCATGCGGCCGAGGCCGCCGGCCAGCACTTCGCACGAATGCATGTCAGCGACGTAACTGGATTTCTTCTCGCGAAAGCCGACCAGCACGCCGCCCTTCTTGGCCACGTAATGCGAGGACAGCCGCGCACGGTGGCGATATTCCCACGGCGAGGCATAGATCGGCGGTAACACACGCTCGGGCACGACACGACCGATACGCGCCAGGTTGTCCTCCAGCACCCGTTGCTTGGCGGCGACCTGAAGGCTGGGGGTCGCATGCTGCTGCGCGCAGCCACCGCAGATTTCGTAGAAGCCGCACTTCGCGTGCGTGCGATCGGACGATTCGCGCGTAATGCGCGTCAGCTTCGCGGTCTCGAAGTGTTTTTTCTTGCGCGAGGGTTCGTACAACACGTGCTCGCGCGGCAGCGCGCCCTCGACAAAGATCACCTTGCCGTCAACATGCGCCACGCCACGACCTTCGTGGTCAAGCGATTCGATCACGGCGGGAAAACTGGGAAATACGGAGGGTTTGGCAGCGGCTGACATGCAAGACAGAACAGGGAATTGGCAAAGCGCGCATTATACGCGGCGCGGTTCGGGCGCCTGAAAGCGACAAGGGCACGTCACCGTGCCCTTGTCGTCACACCCAAGAACATCGCGTCACGGCGCTTCACACTCCGGCTTGAACGCATCGAACACCTGACGCTCAATGGTTTTGGTGACAGTCTGCCCGTTGACATCGTAAGTGAGCTGACCGGCATTGCCATTGGTGAACTGCACACGCATATTGCCGACCCGCGTCGCGTTGATCGCGGGGTTAAGCGGCACAAACGGAATGGCATTGAACGCCGAGCCGGTGGCACGGATCAAGTCACCCTGGAAGGTCTGCTGCCCGGCAAGCTTTGGCATGGTCGCCGTCAACCACAGCCCCTTATTGGTATTGCCGGCGCCCGCATCGTAGGTAAACAGCGTGGCGAAAATCGTGTCACTCTGATGCGTAAGGTTGATTCCCCAACCGGACTCGTTCGGGTTCCACCATAGGTCCTGGTAGTTGTTGATATAGCTGCGGTCGGCGCCGGAATGCGTGCACACGGGCTGCGTGGCAAAGGTCTGGCGGCTAATGGACTTCGTGATCAGGTTGCCAAAACCCCCGGTGCCGCCGCCTGCAACATCGTAGGTCAGCGTGCCGGTATTGGCGCCGGTGAAATCGAATCTCATATTGCCCACGCGAACCACATTTGCCGCAGTGATGGGCGTGAACGGCGACGCGTTGAACGCCGGTCCGGTCGCACGCAGCAGATCGCCGGAATAGGAATTCTGGCCGCCGATTCGATTGCCAACCGACGACAACCACATGTTCGGATTTTGTACGCCCTGTCCCGCTGCTTCATAGTTGAACATCGTGGCAAAGATGACATTGCCCTGGTGATTGACGTTGACTCCCCAGCCGCTCTCGGCGTCTCCTCCCCACCAGAGCGAGGTGTAGTTGGTGGTGGCAGTGGTGAATGCGGTCGTGATGCTGTAACCGGTCGTGGTCAGTGCCGTCGGGTTCCACGGCGCTACTGCCAGATAGTAAGTTCCCGGGGTGACCTGCCAGGTAATCGCGAACTCGTTGTTGCCGACAAAGTTGTCGTCGTTGGTTTGCAGCGTATTGCCATTTGCGTCCATCAGATTGCCGATCAGATCGAAACCTCCCGAAGAGCGGGCGTAAAAGGTACCGGTCTGCGTGATCTGGATGCGGAAAACGTCGATATCGCCGACATAGCTAAGCGTCCCATTGACGGTGGCACCCAGCGTGATCGGCGTCGCATTTGCCGACGGTTGGTTGGGATAGTCGTCCGCGGGATAGCTGGTCGCGCTCAACAGCGGCGCGATCTGCGGATAGAAATAGTCCCAGCGCCCGTAATTCGCATTCTCGTTTGTATTGGTGCAGGACAAACCGCCCGGCGCATTGCGCACGGTCGAATTTGACAGCACGCCGCGCAGTTGCAGGCTGCCATTCGATACCGTGAACAGCCCCGATCCTGACGAGCCACCTTCGATCACGCCGCGACTGAACAACACGGCATACATCTCCTGTTCGTAACCGCCCACGCGAATCAATCCGTCGCTGCGATTCTGGATCGACGAAATTGTGCCCAGCGCGAACTTCATCACATCGCCGGTGGGGTGACTGACGGAGACCACCGAAGTATTGGGCGAAAGCGGCGCGGCATTCCAGCCGGCGAAAACCGCCCCGGCTGGTGGAGAAAGGTTAAGGCGCAACAGAGTTGAATCGACGAACTGGTTGGTAAACACCAGTTGCGCACCGCCACCGATATTGATGGACTCGGGGCTGACAGCCGCAGCACCGCTACCGCAAACGGTGGATTCGTAAAACCAGCGGGTTTGCAGGCTGCTCGCTTCGGCCTGCGTGGAAATGCAGTGATTCGCCGTCAGAAAGAAATTTTGCTGGGATGGCGAATTGATCAACGTCCCGGTACACAGGAATGAACCGGATCCGCTCTGAAAGTTCATTCGTGCCACCGAACGCCGGCGTTCAACGATCGCTGCATCGATTTCGGTGCTATTGGAGGTACATACGACATCGGGACTGCAGGCACCGGCAACGGTATTGACGCCGGCCTCACCTGGCGATTTCAGATTGTTGATCGACTCTTCAAAATGCACGATATCCACTACTTGCAACTGACTGCCGATCACCCGTTGCGGAGTTTGCAACTCAACAATTTGCAGCGCGCCCTCGGTGTACGGCGTCCAGATCTCGCCTTGCTGCGCGATATACAGCGGCAGTACCTCGGCGACATCGCCTTGGCGGGCAACGACACGCATCTCGCCCAATGTCACGCCGGCCGGCAACTGCAATTTGGCGCGGATGCCGAATGCGCCGGCCGACGAGATATGAATATGAGTAATGTAGCTGCCGTCTGCCTGGGTCTCCCACTGGGCGACTTGCGATTCGACCCTCGACGGGAACACGGAGCCGACGCGACGCGGGGCTGACGGGCTTCGCGGCGGCAGGATACCCAGCGCCTTGGCCAGCGGCGGAATGCCTTCGCGGAAGGCTTCGCTTTGCGCCGCTTCCAGTAATTGCTGTCGATCCGGCGAAATGCTGATTGCCATTACCGGCGCAGTCGTCGAGCGCAGGCTCTGCTTGTTGATGGCGACGCCACCCTGAGTCCGGCTGCCCATCTCCTGCGCTGAAGCCGCTGACGCAGTCGCCAGCATAAGCGCACCGGCCAACCAGCAAGACAGCGTTACGACGGCTTGCGCGACACTTCGTATTTTTCTTTGCATGACTTTCCTCAACTCCTTGCGACGAAACTGCTCCCTAGCCTTCTCAACCCCAGCCACTGCTGCTGCCAGAATCCGCGCCCGTATTCTTTTCCCTCGAGCTGATCGCCGATTCCGGTTTTTGGATACACCGGCTCCATGTTCACGGTACCGAAAAGCACATCCCATGCCGGAAACAATACCGCGAAATTGCAACCCCGTGCCGGACCGTCATGACCCAGACCGATGGCGTGATGGACGCGATGGAATCGCGGGCTTACCAGCAGATATTCGCCTATACGGCCGAAGCTCAGGCGAAGATTCGCATGCGACAGGCTTTCCACCACGCGGCTCGCCACGACGATGGTGACGAACTGCGCCGGCGGCACGCCAATCAGCAGGGCCACCAGCGCGAACGCGCCATCGATCAGCACATCATCCAGCAGATGATTGCGATCATCGCTCCAGAAACTCATGCTGCGCTGCGAATGATGCAGACTGTGCAGCGCCCACCAGAAAGTGACGCGATGCTGCCACCGGTGTAGCCAATAGGCGACAAAGTCCAGCGCGACCAGATAAACGACGAACGACAGCCAGGGCGAACTGTTCAACGCGGGCCATGCGTCTTCCAGCTTCCAGGGAATGATGTCCTGCATACGCAGCCAGCCATCCAGCCCGTCGATCAGCGGTGTCAGCAGGGCAAACATCAACAGCGGCACGAAGCCCAGGCGCTGCAGCATGGTGTAAATCACATCGACGCGTTTTTCTTCTTCGTCCTGTTGTTCCAGCGGATACCAGCGCTCCAATGCGCCCAACACAATGGCCAGCAGCGTGATTTCGATTGCACCAATCAGGAAAAACTCGGTGGCGTCGAACGCCTGCTCGGCATACCCGCCAAAGCCTGCCGCATGCAGCACCGGCAGCACGGCGGTCTGAAATACGTGACCGTGAAATTCGGCGAAGCGATTGGCAATCCACTCAAGCATGGCGGCGTCTTATTTCTTCCATTGCGGATGTTCAGTGATGCGCGCAAAGCAGAGCCCGCGACTCCTCAATCCCGCAATCAGCTTTTCCATCTGCGGATACAACGGTTCCTTGCGCGACCAGATGCCCAGGTGCCACAGCAGGATGTCGCCATCGCGAATATCGCGCAACTGTTTCTCAATCAGCTTGTCGCCCGGATATTTTTCGCTGGGCAACTCGTCGCCCGAAAATCCGGCCGGCGACCAATGCACATGTTTGTAGCCGCAGGACTCGGCGAAGCGGGTAACGTTGGCCGTGAGCTTGCCGCCCGGAGCCCGCCACAGGCCATCGAAACCGCGACCGGTCATGCTGCGGAATGCGTCTTCGCTTTTTTTCAGTTCCGTACACACGCCCGCCTGATCCAGCGTCTCACCGGACTTCGCACCCCATGGCAGATAGTTCACCTTGTCGCCTACGTCGCCGCGAAAATACCAATGCCGCCAGGTGTGGCTGCCGAACGCGTGGCCCTCATCGGCGCGCGCTTTCCAGAAGGCTGTCCATGATGGATCCAGCGATGTATCGCCGCGTTCCGTCTTTTCGTTGGCCAGGAAAAAAGTGGCTCGAATATCGTGTTTTTTCAGCACTGCCGCCATTTCTGCGGCCGGCCCCATGTGGCCGGTATCCAGCGTGAGATACACCGTACCTTTGCAGGTCGCAGCCGCGGCGGGAAGCGCCACACAAAAAACCAGCAGCGCCGAGCACCTTCGTATACCCGGTACGCGCAGAGGGACCAACCATTGCGAAGAGAAGGACGGATTGCTCATGACTGCCATGCAGTATTTCACGGGCAGGTAAACAAATTATTTCTGCGTCGGCCGGCTATGTCGAACGCCGCTACTTCCGCGCCGCGTGCGAGGCGAAGTAAATACCGTGCGGGCTCTTGCCGACGGGGATCTGTTTGATCACGGTTTTGCTGGCCATATCCACCACCGTTACTTTCTTGATCCATCGCGAGGTGATCCAGAGTTGCTTGCCGTCGCGGGTCAGTTCCATGCAGTCCGGGCCACCCGGTGCCGAAATCGTATCCACCGCCGAAAGCGTGGTCTGGTCGATCACATTGATCGTGTTGGACACGCGATTACTGACAAAAATCCGCTTGCCATCGCCCAGCGCCAGAAAATTATGCGCGCCCTTGCCGGTGACGATCTTCTTCACTGTCTTTTGCGTGCGCCAGTCGATCACTTCCACATAGTCCTCGCCGGTCATGCCGACCAGCGCATATTTGTCGTCAGGCGTCATCCACACGCCGGCCGGCATCTTGCCGGTTTTCATCCGCCATTTGACACTTTGCGTGGCCAGGTCGATACCGACCAGCTCGTCCGAATCCTGCATGGTCACCAGCGCCATCGTGCTCTTTGCATCGAACGCGACGTGGCTCGGCACTTTCGCGGTCGGGATGCGCTTCACCAGCGAAAAATCGGTGCCGTTGTAAATATCGACCCGATCAAGGCGATTGCTGACCGAGACAAACCATTTCCGGTCCGGGCTGAAACCGATTTGATACGGGTCTGAAATCTTGTCGAGACGCTTCTTGATTTCGCCGGTCAGCGGATCGAGAAACACCAGGTCGTTCGAGGCCGCATTGGCAACTATGAGGAACTTGTCATCCGGCGTGGCCATCAGATGATGCGGCTCCTTGCCGACGGGAATGCGCTTGATTTCCTCCATCTTGGCTTTGTCGATGATGCTGACGGTGCCCTCGCCGGAGTTCAGCACGATGGCGACTTCGGCATGGGTAGCGAAGGATGAAAACAGCAACGATGCAAACAGGACTGCCGGTACGGCCAATCTTGGAAAAATCACAAAAAATCCCTTTAAATCACATATTTACCAAACATTGCTATAGTAGCATGAGCGCTTGAGTAACGCCCATCACCGAAGCGCCGTTTACCCGGCAACACGACCTCATCATGTTCACCAATCCTGCTCCGCGTTTCTGTCAGCAATGTGGCTCCGCCAAAGTGGAACTACGCATTCCGCACGGCGACGACCGCGAGCGGCATGTCTGCCCGGATTGCGGCCACATCCACTACCTGAATCCGAAGCTGGTGGTCGGCACCATTCCGATTCACGGCGAACAGGTGCTGCTATGCAAGCGCGCGATCGAACCGCGCTACGGCATGTGGACGCTGCCCGCCGGGTTTATGGAGGAAGGCGAAACGCTGGAAGAAGGTGCCGCGCGCGAAACGCTGGAAGAAGCCAGCGCCCGCGTGACCATCGAGCAGATGTATGTCACGTTATCGCTGCCGGAAATCAGTCAAGTCTATGTACTGTTTCGCGCCAAGCTGAGCGATCTGGATTTCGGTGCGGGTCCGGAAAGCCTGGAAGTGAAGCTGTTCGACGAAGCCGATATTCCCTGGGATCAACTCGCGTTCCGCACCATTGATCGCGCACTGAAATTGTATTTTGCTGATCGCAAAACCGGCGAATTTCCCTCGCACGTTGGGGAATTGCGGCGGCCGAAGTAATCAGTTTCAGATACGAAACTCCAGCATTGGCGCGGTTTTCCGGGCATTTTCGGGCTGAAAACCGCACCAGTTCTGGAGTTTTGCTAAATTATGCGGGCATGCGAATTTCGATGACCTGCCCGTCCGCTGTCACAAACACCCGATCGCCCGCGACCGGCTTCACCACGTATGTGCCGGTAAATTCACCAAACGCCGGCAACACGCAAACGTAAGCACCAAACCAGAAACAGGCGAGGCGCAGCGAATCGTTGGCCGGCCCATCGAGATAAATCGCTGGATGAATGTGTCCCGCCAACACATAGCCGCGCAGATCGGGGGCGGGATGATGCGCGAGGCAGAACGGCCCCATCACCTCGCCCTCGTCGACGCATTCGATATTCCAATCTTCCGGCGGATCGCCAGCCTTGTCGTCGTGATTGCCGCGCACCAGCGTGATGGCAATGTCTGCATGCTTCGTTCGCCATTCAGCAAAGCGGTCAAACGTCTGTGCCGCACGCGCATCCTTGCTGTGCAAAAAGTCGCCGAGAAAGACAATTCGCGATGCACCTGTTTCAACAATGCAGTCCGTCAATCGTTTTAACGCTGCGGTAGTACTGCCAGGCGGCAACGGAATACCCGCGGCACGGAACGACGCCACCTTGCCGAAGTGAATGTCGGCGACGAACAACGTCTTTTCCTTAGGCCAGTAGAGCGCCTTCTCCGCCAACAACGTTAGCGTTTCTCCGGCGAGTTCAATTTCCATCATGTCGCCCTCACCTTGTCGAACGCAGATTGCATGCGGGCAATACGATCCGCCAATTTTTCCGAGGTCAGCTTTTCGCGAAAACGCTCCACCATCAGCGGGAAACAGAACGGCGTGGGACGGCTGGCGCGAACCACGGTGATGCGCTGCTGTTGCATACCCTGCAGCGAATAGCGCAAACGGGAAAACTCCAGTTCCCGCTCCAGCACCTCGCGCTGCGACTGCGCCAGCAGCGGATTGTCCTTGTCCCAACGGGCGAACACATCAAAAATCAATCCGCTGGTCGCTTGCACCTGCTTGTTGGTCTTGCTGGCCCCGGGAAAGCCCTGGAACACCAGCCCCGCCACACGCGCGATTTCGCGAAAGTGGCGCTTGGACAGTTCGGCCGCATTGAGACTTTCCAGCACCGACTCCAGCAGGCGATCGGTGGAGAGCAACTTGTCGATGATGTCGCGATTCAATGCAAACGGCGTGGCCGATAACAACTCGAATCCATATTCGTTGACCGAAATCGAAAACGTCGCCGGCTCGATTTGCCCCAATCGCCAGGCAAACAATGCCGCCATACCCATATGCACATGCCGTCCAGCGAAGGGGTACGCAAAAATGTGATGGCCTTCGCGGCTCTCCAGTTGCTCAAACAGCAAATCCCGGACGGCAGGAATGCGCGACACCGCACGCTGGACTTTCAACAAACGCGCGACGGCATGCATCTCGGGCTCGTCCGATTTTCCATCGCGAAATTCCTGCAGCATTTCGCGCAACGACATCGCGAGCTCGGTCGACAGCGGCATCTTGCCGCCCGACCAGCGCGGCACCAGCTTTTTGTTTTGCGCCGCAGGCTTTACATAGGCCGTCATGTCGCGCACGCGAATCAGCTCTAGCGTGCGGCCGGCGAAGGTGAAGGCATCGCCAGGCGAGAGGCGCGCAATGAAGCTCTCCTCGACGTGGCCGAGCCGCGAGCCATTCACGTATCGCACGTCCATGCTGGCGTCCGAAACAATGGTGCCGATCGCCATGCGGTGACGGCGCGCGATCGCCTTGTCCGGCACCCGAAACCGATCATCCTCCCACGCCACCTTGCGATATTCCGGATAGGCCTTCAGCGCCTCGCCGCCGCGCACGACGAATTCCAGTGCCCAAGACCATTCCTCGTGAGTCAGATCTCGATAGGCAAAACTGCTGCGCACTTCGTCGAACAACTCTTCCTCGACAAACCCGTCACCGGCGGCAATGGTCACCAGATGCTGCACCAGCACGTCCAGCGGTTTGTCCAGCAGGCGGCGTGATTCGATCTTGTCCGCCTGCGCCGCGCGGCGCGCAGCCACCGCTTCGATGAACTCGAACGCATGACTGGGCACGCAGGTCACACGCGACACGCGACCGGGCGCATGCCCCGAACGCCCTGCACGCTGCAACAGCCGCGCAACACCTTTCGGACTGCCGATTTGCAGCACGCGTGCCACCGGCGAAAAGTCAACGCCCAAGTCGAGGCTGGACGTCGCCACCACGCATTTCAGCGTGCCCTGCTTGAGCCCCGATTCAACGTAATCGCGCACTTCTTTGTCGAGCGATCCGTGATGCAAAGCAAGCTCTCCCGCCCAATCCGGCCGCGCCTCCAGCAGCGCCTGATACCAAAGCTCGGCCTGCGAACGCACGTTGGTAAAGATGAGCGTTGTGCCACCTTCCGCAGCGGTCGCATCCACCTCGGTGGCAACGTCTTCAATCATCGCGAAACCCAGATGCCCGGCCCACGGAAATTTTTCCGCCGACTTCGGAATCAGCGTGTCGATGACGATTTCCTTGTCGCGAACACCTTCGACCAAACGACCCGGCGCACCCGCCAGCAGCACATCGCGCGCCTGATCGAGATTGCCCAGCGTAGCCGACAACCCCCAGATGCGCAGACCAGGACTCCAGCGCCGCAGCCGGGCCAGTCCGAGTTCGGTTTGTATGCCGCGCTTGCTGCCGAGCAATTCGTGCCATTCGTCGACAATCACCGCCTTCAAACCCTCCAGCAGATCTTGCGCACCAGGCTGCGACAGCATCAGCGACAAGCTTTCCGGCGTGGTGATGAGCGCACTCGGCATCTTGCGGTTCTGCCGCGCGCGCTCGGCGGACGGCGTGTCGCCGGTGCGCACGCCAACGGTCCACGGCAAGCCCATTTCCGTCACCGGCTTCAACAGCGATTCACGCGTATCGGCCGACAGCGCACGCATCGGCGTGATCCACAGCACCGTCAGCGGTGGTGCGGTCATGTCGCCCGCGTTTTCGAGCAGCGGCCCCAGCCAGGCCGCCAGTGTCTTGCCGGTTCCGGTTGCCGAGTGAATCAGGCCGCTCTCGCCTTGCCTATAGGCTCGCCAGACCTCGCGCTGGAAATCGAATGTGGACCAGCCCTTGGATGCAAACCACGCATCAATGCGCGCTTCGGCGGCGCTCATGCCCGTCGCTTTTGACATGGGAAGGTCATCCGGCACGAAGAACAGCCGTGGAAGACGCCCGCTCGAAAAAATCCTGCGCAAGCAAAACGGTATTGGTGTGAATTTCCACCGTATCGGCAATGTTTCTGGCGTAACCGCCCGCCATGGCAATGGCGACCGGCACATCCTGCGACAGACACTTGTTGAAAACCATCCGGTCTCGCGCCAGCAAGCCGTGCTTGGTCAGTTTCAGCCTGCCCAGTCGATCGTCCTCGAAAGGATCGGCACCCGCCAGGTAAATCGCCAGTTGCGGTCGCGCCCGCGCGAACGATTCTTCAAGACCGGCGGACAGTGCGCTCAAATATTCGCCGTCTCCACTGCCATCGGGCATATCGATGTCGAGATCGCTGGCGACCTCGCGCCGGAACGGATAATTTTTTGCGCCGTGGATCGAAAAGGTGAAAACGCTGGCGTCGCCGGCAAGAATGGATGCGCTGCCATTGCCCTGATGCACATCGCAATCGACGATCAATACGCGCTCGACAAGTCCTTCACCCTGCATCGCGCGCGCCGCCACCGCAGCGTCGTTGAACACACAGAAGCCTTCGCCGCGATCATAGAACGCATGATGCGTGCCGCCGGCCAGATTGGCGGCGAATCCCTCCTCAATTGCCGCTCGGCACGCCGCCAACGTAGCCCCTGATGATCGCTTCGAGCGTTCCACCATTTGCAGCGACCAGGGAAAGCCGATAGCGCGAATTTCCGCCGCAGTAAGTTCTCCCCGTTCAACACGATCAATATAGTCTGGCGCATGAGCGCGAACCAATTCCTCAAAGCTCGCCGGCACCGGGATCTGAAACATCTGTCGCGAAAATCTACCACTGCCGGTCAATCTTTCGCGCAAGAGTCGGTACTTTTCCATTGGAAACCGGTGCCCTGCAGGTAACGGCAGGACGAATTCATCACAGTAAAACAATCTCATGCCCCATTCTAAACGGGGCATCAAGGCTGACGATGATCACTCCGCATTGCGCATCAGCGGGACCGCGCCCGCCAACAGAGAGCGACTTGCTAGGATTTGCGCGGCGGGTGTTTGCGGGGTGTGTTTGGCTTCTTCGCAGCCGCTTTCGCTTTAGGTGCGGCGCCCTGCCCCGACGGTGGCGCCTGCATCAGATTGAGCGCCCACATTGCCGGATTCATCGCGCCGGCCATCTTCGCAAACTCTTCCATGTTCGGTTGACCCGCCGATTCAGACTGTTTGCGATTCTCCGCAAAGCTCGCCAGCAGCGATTGCTGATATCGCATCGTCTGCAGCGACATCTCCAGCATGCCCATGGTGCCCTTCAGCCACGCCAGCACCGTTTCGGTCTCGGCGATTTTCCGTTCCAGTTCCTTGGGGTCAAGCATCGCGAACGGGTTGGCTGCGGCTTGTTGCTGGGCATTGGCCGCCGGTGCAAACATCGACTGGAACATGGCGAAGTAATCGGGCAATCCACCTGCGGGAAGATTCGACATGGCAATGCCCTCCTTGAGAGACCGGCTCCGTGTTTAGGTGCTTAGTTGTGCTTGCGGATAAACTCGCGCACCTTCGGATAAATGATCTCACGGTATTTGCGGCCGGAGAAGATGCCGTAGTGGCCGACGCCCATCGCAGTAAGGTGCTGTTTCTTGGACGCGGGCAATCCGGTGCATAGCGTGTGCGCGGCTTCAGTCTGACCGCTGCCGGAAATATCGTCCAGCTCGCCTTCGATGGTGAATAGCGCGGACTTCTTGATCGACTGCGGTTCCACCTTTTCCCCATTGACCACCATGGTGCCCCGCGCCAGCTGCTGTTCGTGGAACACGCGCACGATGGTGTCGAGGTAATACTCCGCCGGCAGATCCATCACGGCGTTGTATTCGTCGTAGAAGCGGCGATGCGCTTCGGCGCTTTCACCGTCGCCTTCGACCAGATGCTTGTAATAATCGTGATGCGATTCCAGGTGCCGCTCGGGATTCATCGCGATAAATCCGGTCAGCTGCATGAACCCCGGATAAACCCGGCGCATCGCACCGGCGTACTTCACTGGAACGCGCTGGATCACATGCTGTTCGAACCACCACAGCGGACGTTGCGCAGCGAAATCGTTGACGGCGGTGGGACTTTTTCTGGTGTCGATCGGACCGCCCATCATGGTCATGCTCTTGGGCATCAATTGATCATTCGATGCGATCAGCGCCATGGCGGCCAGCACCGGCACGGTCGGCTGGCACACCGACATCACGTGAACGTTCTCGCCCTTCGCTTGCAGGAAGGCAACAAACTCGCGCACATAGGCGACGTAGTCATCGAAATGGAATGGACCTTCGGTGAAAGGTACGTCGCGCGCGTCTTTCCAGTCGGTGATGTAAACATCGTTATCCGGCAGCATGGTGCGCACGGTATCGCGCAGCAAGGTGGCGAAATGTCCCGACAGCGGCGCGAAGATCAGCACTCTCGGTTGGTTTTTAACCGGGCGGCTTTTCTTGAAATGCAGCAGCTGGCAAAACGGCTTGTCGAGCAGCACTTCTTCCTCGACATCGACTTGATGTCCGGCGACGCTCACGTGCTTGATACCGAACTCGGGCCGACCGTAACGCGCAGTCAGCCTCAGCATCAGGTCAAATCCAGCGACAAACTTGTTGGCGTCCGGGGCATACGACAGGGGAGAAAAAGGGCTTTTGAGACTATCCGTACTGGCTTGAGCCCACCAGCGCCAAGGTTCCATCACGGCGCGTTGCAATTCATGCACTTCGTACAGCATTTACCGACCTCTTTCAGACAGTTGCGGCAGACAATACACCATTTTAGTGCACTGCAACAAAGTCAAAGGTGATAAACCGTTTCTCTGTGTTCCGCTCTGCGGAAGCAGGAAAATGGCCATTTCTGCTACCCTTCCGCTTCCACCAAGAGCAGGTTCAATTCATGCCCGCCGACGTTCGCGCCCTCGTCCGTACCGACTTTTTCCCGCCGATCGAGCCGTTCCAGTCCGGCCTGTTGCCGCTGGACAGCATCCACACCATGTATTACGAGCAGTCCGGCAATCCGCAAGGCGTGCCGGTGCTGTTCCTGCATGGCGGCCCCGGGGCCGGGGCTTCGGCGGCGCACCGGCAGTTTTTTGACCCTTCTTTCTACCGCATCGTCATCTTTGACCAGCGCGGTGCAGGCCGCTCCACCCCACTCGGTGAATTACGCGACAACACGACGCCGCACGTCATCGCCGATATCGAAACCTTGCGCAAACATCTCGGTATCGAGCGCTGGATGGTATTCGGCGGTTCGTGGGGGTCGACCCTGGCGCTGGCTTACGCCGAGCATCATCCCGAACGCACGATGGCGCTGATCCTGCGCGGAATCTTCCTCTGCCGCCAGTCTGAAATCGACTGGTTCCTGTACGGCCTCAAAAACGTTTTCCCGGAGGCCTGGCATCGCTTTGCCAATCACCTGCCGGAGCACCAGCACAACAACATTCTCAAGGCCTACTACGCCCTGCTATCCAACCCGGACCCTGCGGTGCATGTGCCCGCAGCGCGAGTCTGGAGTGTGTACGAAGGCTCTTGCTCGACCTTGCTGCCGAACGATGCCGTGGTGGCCAACTTCGGTTCCGACCGCGTGGCGCTGGGCCTGGCACGGATCGAGGCGCACTACTTCATGAACAATATTTTCCTGCCGGACAACTTCCTGCTCGATCACATCGGCCGCATCCGCCATGTGCCGACCACCATCGTCCAAGGCCGCTATGACGTGGTCTGCCCGATCGTTTCCGCCGACGACCTGGTGCGCGCGTTTCCGGAGGCCGACTATCACATCATCAACGATGCCGGTCATTCAGCATTCGAGCCGGGAACACGCGCGAGGCTGATCGAGACGATGGAAAAACTGAAGCCGCGGTTTACCTGACATGCCAAAGTTTCTAAAAGCGGTTCGCCTCGACAATTCGGACGACGAGCTTTATCGCCAAAGCGGTGCCTGCGATGAAGGCGAATGGGTGACCTCGGGTGGATTTGCCGTGTGCAATCTGGCGGAAGGCTTTCGCTGCGAGCCACGCTGTTACTGCGAAGCGTCGTTTATTTCGCTGACACGGCGCGCCCGCTGCACACTGGCCGAGGTGGTCGACGTCGAAGCAGGCGACATCGAGATTTTCAAAGACCAGATGACGCAGCATCTGCTGTTCGACTGGAAAGCGCCGGACTACGATACCGCGCGCGGCGTGGCCGAGGAAGAAGTGAACTACACCGTGGAGTTGGCAGAAACGTTTCCTGCCGAGGTGTGGATCAGCGTCAAGCGCGCTCCGGGCGCGAATGGCGCGCTCGACGAGCAATATGATCAATACGAACGGCTGCTGCTAGGGGCGCACAAGCTGTAGGGAAGCCCCGCTTTATCCGATTCCCGGCGCCATACGTTGTTGCTCGCACGAGAAATGTCTCCTTGCATATAAGGCATATGCGGCGTCGATATTTCTGTGCTCGCGCCTAGTCTGGCTTGGGACTCGAATAAATCGGGACTTCCAGAAACTGCATCACAATATTTGCTGCCCTGGCGATCAAACTCCGAGCAGATCGACTTCAAACAGCAACGTCGCGTTCGGCGGAATGACACCACCTGCGCCACGCGAACCGTAGCCCAGCTCAGGCGGAATCACCAGCCGGCGTGTGCCACCGACCTTCATGCCGGCAACACCTTCATCCCAGCCGCGAATCACCTGGCCGCCACCCAGAGGGAAGCGGAACGGCTGGCCGCGATCCTTGCTGGAATCGAATTTGGCGCCGGCCACGCCGTCCTTGTAAAGCCAGCCGGTGTAGTGCACGGCAACAAAATTGCCGGCGGCCGCTTCTGCTCCGCTGCCGGCGACGGTGTCTTCGTACTGCAATCCCGAGGGGGTGGTAATCATGTTGCTTTCCTTGTTATCAGGTTAAAGGTGAATCAATTCTTTGGCGGGACGTTTTTATCTCAACCCGAATCCGGCGCACGCAATACCGGCTGCCCGGCATGCCTGCCCTGCGCCACGGCCAGCACACGCGTCAGCGTGACCAGCATGCCGGCAGTGGCACCCCAGATATAGCGGCGACCATAGGGCATCGCATAGTAGCTGCGCATGCGGCCCTTGTACATCGCGGTTTCAAGGTGATGGTTGTCGATGTCGATGAGAAAATCCAGCGGCACCTCAAAGCACTCTTCAACCTCGGTCGGATCGGGCCGATAACTCACCGGAGGTTCCATCCATCCAACGACAGGCGTAATCAGATAGCCGGTACCGGTGGTGTATTGCGGGATGCGGCCGATGATCTCGATGCGCGAGGCATCGACGCCGGTTTCTTCTTCGGTCTCGCGCAGGGCGGTGTGTTCCGGATCGCGGTCACCGGCTTCAACGCGGCCGCCGGGAAAACTGATTTGCCCCGCGTGATCGGTCAGGTGCGCGGTGCGCTGGGTGAATAACACCGTCGGCGCTTCGGCTTGATTGATTACCAGAATCAGTACCGCCGCCGGTTTCAGCGTTTTGCCGGCATGCATCTGCACAGCGGATTCACCATCGTCGGAAAAACCGCCGTCGCCGGTGGCGTCAATGTCGTGCTGGTGGGCGAGCCATCCGGACAACTGATCGCGCGTCACACGGGACACGCCACTGCCGCGCAAACCGGCAAGACTATAATCGTTCATTATGAAATTATAGTCGCGCACTGTGACACCGCCATGATCGCCTACGAATACTTCCGTTCTTCCGCCGCCTTCCGCCTGCGCATTGCGCTGAATCTGAAGGGTCTCAATCCAGAGCGGCGCTACATTCATCTGGCCAACGGCGAGCAGCGCAAACCCGAATACCGCGCCATCAATCCGCAGGGATTTGTGCCTTATCTGGTCGAAGACGACGGCTTTGCGCTGGCGCAATCGCTTGCGATCATCGAATACCTGGACGAAACGCATCCGGAGCCGCCGCTGCTGCCGCGCGACGTGCGCGGACGCGCTTTCGTGCGCTCGGTGGCGCAGATGATCGCCTGCGATATCCATCCACTCAACAATACCCGTGTACTGAGTTACCTGAGCGACACGCTCAAGACCGGCGATGACGCCAAGAACCGCTGGTACTGTCATTGGGTCAACGAGGGTTTTGTCGCACTGGAGAAAGTGCTCGAGCGCCGCCCGGTGCAATCGAGCTTCTGCCACGGCGAAACACCCACGCTGGCCGATATCTGCCTGGTGCCGCAAGTCGCCAACGCCAACCGCTTCAAATGCGCTCTGGACGCCTTCCCGAAAATCGTTGGCATCTACCAGCATGCGATGAGTTTGTCTGCGTTCAACGACGCCCAGCCATCGAAACAGCCGGACTACCCCAAGACTGCGTGAGCAGTATTTCCCTTGCCGGCATCGGTGTTTCCCTGATGCTTTGCGCGGGTAATTTGTCAACTGTTGCAAACTGTGGGCAAACCCATTGCAGCGCGCGCACGGGCTGCCGGACACTGGTTCCATCACACATGGAAGCCGATTCACCGGCCACGAAATATGAAGACCGCACTTGCCTTTTCCTCCGCTTTTACCGGAGCCACCGAACCCACCCTTTCCAGCAAAGTGGAAGCCCTGCAATCGCTGCTGCTCAACGATCCGCGTCCTGACGATTCGGTCTGGTCCGAGCAACTCATCATCGCGCTCGAACAAGTCGCCGACTACGCACTCAATCCCGATGTACCGACCCGCGCTTTGTCCCGCACCCTGCGCGCATCCGGCGGCGTTCAGAGCTAAGCGGCCCTGCCACAGAAGCTCCAGACTCCAAACCCCAGCAGTGGTGCGATATTTCAGGTCTTTTTGGCCTGGAAGCCGCGCCAGCGCTGGGGTTCTTTTTTTGTGTCCCGGCTTCAACGCGACAGCGGCTTCGGTGGACAATTGCACCACCATGAGAAGTTTTTCCCGGCTGACCTATCAAGTCCTGACATGGACTGCGTGCCTGCTGACCGGCGAGCTCGTCGCGCAGACTGCGGGCAATTGGTCCGACCATTGGTACAACGCCAACGAATCCGGCTGGGGGGTTACAGTCACCGATCACGACACCAATGCGTTTGTCGTGTACTACACATACGCCACTGACGGCCACAACATCTGGTTCACCATTCCCGGCGGGACTTTTTCCGCCAACCGCTGTGTATTCAGCGGTGCGATGTACCAGACCACCGGACCCGGCTATCAGCAAGCGACTTTCAACCCGGCGCTTGTCGCCGTGACACCCGCAGGCACCGGCAGCATCGATTTCTGCCCGGCGGCTGCACCCGCCGGCACGGCGCTGTTCACTTACACGCTGAACGGCATACAACAGGTCAAGACGATGCAACGCCTGCCCTACGGCAACGCACCGGTCGGCCTGACCAGCGACTACACCGACCTGTGGTGGAACCCCGCCGAATCCGGCTGGGGCATGAACATCACGCAGAAGGGCAACAATATGTTCGTAGCCTGGTACGGCTACGACACAAATGGCCAGCCGCTGTTTGCCACCATGCCCGGCGGCACGTTCAGCGACCCGCGCACCTTCGTCAGCCGCTTCTACACCACCACCGGGCCGTGGTTTGGCACCACACCTTTCGATTCCTCCCGCGTGGCGGCGCAGGACGTGGGCAGCGCGGAGCTGAGTTTCATCAATCGCGACAACGCCACGTTCACGTTCACCATTCGCGGCGTGACTCAGACCAAGAACATCACACGTCAGCGTTTCGGCAGCGATGTGTCGCGCTCTGCTGCAGCGAAATACGTCGCTACCAGCGGCAGCGACAGCACCGGCGACGGAACCATCGCCAAGCCCTGGCGCACCATCGGCCACGGCATCAGCCGGCTCGCCGGTGGCGAAACACTGATCGTGCGCAACGGCATTTACGAAGGAAAAGACAACTTCATCGACCGGGTGCCATCCGGCTCGGCAGCGAGGCAGACAATCATCATGGCGGAGACGCCAATGGAAGTGCGCATCCGCAGCACCACGTCGCTGCTCTATTACGACAACCAGCTCAATCTCGCTGGCGACTACATCACCATCGACGGCTTTGTTTTCGACATGTCTGGCACCGGGTATCCGGAATACATCGGCAATGTCGACGGCAGCTTCAACAAGATCACCCGCTCGATTTTCAAACGCAGCGGCGATATTGATCGCTACGGTGGGCTGTTCTACATGAGCGGCAACGACAATTTGATCGAAGATGTCGCCGGTGCCGGTGCCTGCCGTTATTGCTTTGCGCAAGGCGGACCGGCTTCCAGCACGCAGCGCAATATCTGGCGCCGCGTAGTCGGCCGCATGGACTACTCGAGCTCGAACCAGCCCAAGGCCACCTTCGCCAGTTATGGCAACGACGATTCGCCGGTGATGCGCGATCATCTCTATCAAAACGTGATCGCGATTGACGGACAAAATCCGACCGGACTGGGCGGCGAAGAAAAGTACGGTGGCTTCTACACACCGAAAACGGCCACCAATGTTCGCCTGCAGGGCAGCATCGTGCTGAACGAATCGGTGACCTATGCGGGACTGTTTCTGCGCGAATTCAATAGCGCGAATTCCGCCAGCCACAGCGTGATTTGGGATTTGCCAAACAGCGCCAGCTTCACCATCGGCATCAAGGCCGATCGCGCCGATCATCTCACCATCGGCGGCGTGATTCCGTCGGCGGCTACCGATCTCAACAACGATGCGACCTCATCGCTGATCAAACCGGTGGTCCGTCCGGCCAATCTGCTCAACAACACGCCGGGCGCGATCGTTCTCAAGCGCTATGGCGTCAGCGGCACACGCTGGGGCGATCCGGGATACGACCAGCTAACCAACGAAGACCTGTGGCCATGGCCGTACCAGGACAAGATCAAGACCGTGTTCCGCGAGACCAATGATCCGCCTTCCGGCAATCGCCCCACCAGCAACAACACGCGTCGCGGATTCGCCGCCGACGGCAACGGGCTGACCGGCCAGCCGATCACGCTCACCTCGTATATCTGGGAATACCTGGGCACGCCGTGCCCGGCAACTTACTGTCCCTGACGTCTCGTCAGCGACGTACGCACTCCCTCGATCAATCTCCGTGCGAAAGACGATTTCGGTCGCCGGTGATGCGCTCGCTTGCTGGCATAGCTGTCGGCCGCCATGCACAAGCCTGCGCGGTCGATGGACTTCAGCGAGTCAATATCCTCTTCGCTCAAGCCGGCTGCGCGTGCCGCAGCCTCCGCGTCGCTAAGGAAGGTTTGACGCGCGACGGCGTCGGTGTACAGCCGCGCGAGATAAGCCTCCAGTGTCACGCGGCTCACGCGGCCACTTTCATTGGCAAGGCAGCAGCCCGGCCGCGCGCCAGCGCAGCCCGCGCAGCGTCGATCTGGACGAGCAATTGATTGAAGTCCGGATACTGCCCATCGCGTTCGATAATGACGTCGAGCGGCTGCGCCACGTGCTGGGCAAGCAGTTCCAGCAGCCCGAACACATCGGCCGGCACATCGTGCACATGATCGTCCAGCAGCCGCTGACGCGTCGATGGCCGATCTTTGCTCAAAGACGGCTCGGCAATCCACTTGCCGCCGGACAAATGCACAGCGCGAACCCGGCGCAACGGAAAACGCATCAGCAGCTTTTCCGGCCGCTCGCCGAAATTGAGCGCGTTGGCATAGAGGTTGTGCAAATCGAGCAGCAAACCATCGCCACACGCATTGACGATCTGTGCGGTCCAACCCGGTTCGTCCCAGCGGCTGCCGGGCGGATCGATCAGGGTCGCGATGTTCTCCATCAGCGGCTTCTGGCCCACGATTTCCGATACGCGCTCTATATTGGCGATCGCCGCGCAAATATTGAGATCGGTGCGCGGTGGCGCGGCCAGATGGCCAATCTCGATTCCGCCGGCACGCACAAACGCCAGATGCTCGGACCACGATTCGGGCTGCAAGGTGTTCACCAATCGCGCCATATTGTCCATGCGCCGTAGTTCAACCGGTTCGCTACCGGCCAAACCCATGGCTACACCATGTAGCGTGATTGGCACTTGCACGGCCAGCGTCTGCAACGGACGCAGCGCGCGCGCATCGCTTTTGAAATGATCGTCGGCAATGATTTCCAACAGATCGATCTCATCAAGATGAGTAAAGATACCGGCTGCCAATTCGCCACGCCAGCCGAGGCCGACACGGTCTTGCAACATATTTGTCGCCATGGTCTTATCCACCACAGCCTCCCCCACCGCAACCACCGCTGCAACTACTGCCGCTGCTGCAGGATGACGACGATGAGCCGCAACCGCTGCCGTCACTGGATTTCTTCGGATACAAATTTTCCATAAACGGGAAATTGTCTGTAGGCAGCATTGCAAGACCGAATACCGCGGCCACCATTGCCGCCTCGTTGGTCTGGCCACCGGCACGCAGTGTCTTCGCCCGGCCCTTCAACCGCGAGAACAGATCCTTCAGGTCGGCCATCATTGCATCGCCGCGTCCGGTGCGGCGTTTCATCCAGACGACGATGACAACGATTGCGAAGACGATGGTCAGGAAAATCAGGAAGCCGACATTGTGCCGCCCTTGCGAGAACGCAATGTTGATCTTGGTAGCCGTAACCAGGATCAGCGTCATCAATGCAAAAAAGGCCGGTATCAGGCGATTGAGCAGAACGCCGCTATTCGTAATCAAGCCCTGCTGAATCAGCGTGTCTTCGTAATCCTTGCAGGCGGCCAAGGCGCCGGCATCCTTGAACACTTCGTGCGCTTCGCCGGCACTGAGAAATTTCCGCAGGATCGCCTTTTCGATCGGTCGCTTGACCAGCGACACAGCATCGCTGTTACGGGTTTTGATTTTTTCGCCCTCGGACTGAAGCAGTCCACGGTCGAGTAACGCCACCGTCGCGACCCGCAGCGCCTCGTTTTTTCCGGCGCGCAGATGTGCGATGAGGTAAGGATCGGTCAGGTTCTGTGCCGGTACGCCGCGGGACTCGCTATGGTCGAACCAACGCCTTAGCGCCCAAACCACCAATATGCCCACCACAAGATAGAAGGCCAGGAAACTGAAACCGGTAAGCTGGAAGGGATTCATGATCACCTCCCGCTCATTGCAGACGCTCTGCGCGTTCGCGCAGGCGTCGCGTCAGCTCAATCACTTGAATCAGCACCGGGCCTGCCTTGCCGGGCGGCAACTGTCGCTCTTCACGCGCAGCGGAAATATCGTGCAGTGCGTTGACCAGTGCTGCGTCGCCCCAATCGCTGACCAACTTTTCCAGCGCCTCCTTGGGCGCCATTGCAGCCTGGCCTTCCAGATGCAGCAGCGACGCTGCGCTGGCGCGCAGCGGACCGGCGGCATCGGCGATTACCAGCGCCAGTTGCTCCTCGCGCAGGCTGAGCAGGATATAGCGCTCCCGCAACCGCAGCTGAAGATTGAGCAGCACCTGTTTCAGCCTTCGCACAAGCGCATCGCGCGGCGGATCAATGTTGGCAAAAGGATTGCTGCCGTACAGCACACGATGCCGGGCCACGACGTCTGCGAACTTGACCGCGAACGCCTCCATCGCCATCGGCACTTCCGACTCCAGCAGGAACATCGCGTGCAGTTCGATCGCCGCGCTGGCCATGCGCAACGGCTCGCGCAGGGCGTCGGCTTCATTGGTATCGAAACGCTTCAGCACCAGCAGCATGTTCACGTCCGAAGTGGCGCGCATGCGCCCTTCCGCTGCTGAACCGTAAATCACCACTGAGACCAGATCGCTGCCAAATGCGGATTTGGCCGCATCGATAAAGCTGCTAATGCTCTTTTCAACCATGGCGGGCAGATCATTCATATTGGACATGGCGGGCTCCCTGTAGTTATCGGTAGTGAGTTGATGTTGTTGATGATAGCGCTGGTGCGCGGGCAGCGTTTGCATCGTTGGTATTGTCGTTGTCATGGTTCACTCCTGTTGTTATTGATGTATCGGTGAAGCAATAAAAAAGGGCGCCAATTGGCGCCCTTGCGAAAGCCCCATCGAGCGACGGGGCGGGGGAGACACATAAATCCGGTGATCTGAAGCTGGGTAGAGATGACGCATTGTTTTTCTTTTTGTTGTCATTTGCGTGCAGCATAAGCCTCGTTTATTGCAGCAATATGACAATCGTGCAGGCTATCATCGCGTAATGAAAATCGTCGTTCTTGGCGGCTACGGCAACTTCGGCGCACGCATCTGCCGCGCGCTGGCAGCGGATCGCACGCTCACGATTGTTGCCGCCGGCCGGCACCCTGATCGATCTCGGCCGGAATTCTCCGGGCTGGGGATTGTGCCCGCAGCGCTGGACATGTCTGTTACGGATTTCGCCGCGGCGCTTGCGAAGCTGGCGCCGGATATCGTCATTCATTGCATCGGCCCGTTCCAGGGACAGGACTATCGTGTTGCTCGTGCGGCGCTGGCCTGTGGCGCGCACTATATCGACCTTGCCGATGGCCGCGACTTTGTTGCCGATTTCGGCGGGGAATTGAACGGTGCGGCACGCGATGCCAATCGTCTGGCTGTAAGTGGCGCCAGCACATTGCCCGCGCTTTCCTCGGCCGTGGTCGATTCGCTGGCGCCGCAGTTTGCCTCGATCGAATCGATCGATACCGTGATTGCTCCCGGCCAGCACGCGCCGCGCGGCATTGCCACGCTGACGGCGGTGATGAGCTACGCCGGCAAGCCATTCATGATTTGGGAGCAATCGCGCTGGCGCAAGGCTTTCGGCTGGCGCGAAGTAGCTCGCGTCGATCTGGTACCGATGTCGCCGCGCCTGTCGGCCGTGTGCGATGTGCCCGATCTGGCCTTGTTCCCGGCGCGCTATCACGGGATCGCCACTGTGCGCTTTCGCGCCGCGCTGGAGGTCGGCGTCCAGCATCGGGCATTGTCGATGCTGGCGGCATTGCGTCAATACGGGCTGGCGCTGCCGATCGAGCGCATGGCGCCAACGATGGATCGCATCGCAAAAATACTCGATCGCTTCGGCTCCGGTAACGGCTGCATGACAGTGACAGTGAGCGGCCTGGACCGCGACGCCCGCCCGCTGACAATGCGCTGGCAGGTGATTGCACCCAACAACCATGGTCCGGAAATTCCATGCATGCCGGCGATCCTGATTGCGCGAAAACTTGCTGACGGCAGCCTCGCGCAATCCGGTGCGCTGGCGTGCATGGGCGTGCTGGCGCTTGCGGATTTTCTGCCCGAGTTCGAGCGATGGGGAATGAGCACAACGATTGAACAACTATCGTAGCAACAAAAGCACAAACCCCGGCATTGGTGCGCCTTTCCGGTCACAAATGCCCTGTACACCGCGCCGATACTGGGGTTTCGATCTGACGCGGGCGCGACAAAAACCCGCACTATCATTGCGTCATTCACACATTTGATTTCGACTACGCCATGCCTCAAATCAGAAAACCGCTCGCCTGCCTTACCCTGCTCGCCATCGCATCCTGCGCCTCGCTGCCGGACCCATCAACTGCCCCTACACATGCGGCTGCACAGGAACGTCACGAGGGCCTCAACGCCGTTTTGTGGATGCAGCGCTCATTGGAGTTCCGTATCTCCGCGCAACAGGTCTACCGCGACGCCACTGCCAAACTTGCCGCAGCCGTGAACAAACCCGGCACGGCTGCCGCGGAACAGGAAGGACAGGCGAACTACGCCGCCCTGCCTCCAGCCGTGGTCCTCGATATCGACGAAACGGTACTCGACAACTCGCGCTACCAGGCCTGGCGCATCAAGAGCGACAGCGAGTTCGAGATGTCCAACTGGCAGCCGTGGGTGAGAAGTGCGGCTGCGACTGCGATCCCCGGTGCGCTCGAATTCACGCTGGCCGCGCAACGCGCGGGCATTCGCGTGATCTACATCTCGAATCGCGAATGCCCGCAGGTGGCACCGGCGATATGCGAGGACAAGAATGCAACGGTGCTGAATCTGAAGCGCGCCGGATTTCCCCTGGCGGATGCGGGCGATGTCATGTTTCGTGGCGAGCGCGCCGGCTGGGGTGGCAAGGAATCGCGCCGCGAAGACGTTGCGAAGCGTTACCGCATTGTCATGATGATCGGCGACGATCTGCGCGACCTGCTACCGACCGGCATGGTCGCGGACCTGCGCAAGCCCGGAGGCGAAAACGCGCACGCGGCACATGTTGCCAAGATCGGCGAGCGGCTGTTCCTGATTCCCAATTCCGCCTACGGTTCGTGGGAGGACGCGATTGGTATCGAGCGTTGCAAGAGCGGCGATCGCGCCTGCGCGAACCGCGTGCTGAAGCGCAAATACGACGCGCTCGAGACCTTTCAACCTGCAACGCGCTAGTCGACCTGCTATTTCAGCGGCCGCAATTGCGTTGCCAGGATCTCGTCCATCACCTTTTGCCCAAGCCGATGACCAACTTCGATCGAATGGCGGAAGTGCACACCGGCCCAGATGCGTGAATAGCCCAGCTCGCGACCCAGCGCTTCGCCATTCGCCCAGCTGCGTGTCACGCCGATGGCATTGTTTTTCCACACCAGCGGCACCGCGCCATCGCGATTGAAGGCGTCAAAGAAGCGCGACATCAATCCGCCGCCGACACCGCTGCCCGAGGGATAGTCCGGGTTCGACGGTGTAGCGATCAGCGCCTCCCATTTATCGTCGCGCAGATCGGCATCGGCGAACTTGCCGCGAATCGCGTTGTAGGGCCGCCAGTAGAGGTACTTGTCCTTGAAGGTGACGTAGGCGATGTTGCCGTCATATTCAGCCATGTCGATCAGCGTCATCATGCGCACCGAATCGAGCAGCGACATTTTCTGTTTCTCGGCGATCGCCTTGAACAAGGCATTGGCGTCGCCGTTCTCGCCGGAATTCCAGAATATCGCCGCCGCCGTTTGATCGCCGCTGCGCATCGTGCTGTCGCGCGCGCCCAGCGACTTTACTTCGGCAATATCGCGTTTGGCTTCTGCGCTGCCCGGTGCCAGCGGCGGCCCGGGATCGAACGCCTCTAGCTTCGCCAGGCCATAGGGCCGGATTTTTATCGCCGCGATGCTGGAGGTCATCTTCTGGTCCGGCGTCAACTCATAAACCCCGGGCGCCAATTCGCGCTTCGTTTGTTCGACGCGCGCGAACGTATCGTCCACGCGCATCGCCAACAAAGCCAGCGCCGCACGTTTGCCGAGCAGGATTCCCTTGCTCTTCGCCGGGCCATCCATCACTTTCTTCAACTGCTCCTGATAAATCTTGTCCAGCATTGCGCCGTCGGCTCCCGGCACGTTGGCAACAACGGTTTGCACCGCCGCCGCCAGCGCGGCATCCGGTGATGCCTCCGGTGCCGGCTCCAGTGCCGGCCCGTAAAACTGGTAGCGCGGCGCGATGGCGTTCAGTGCATTGAACGCAGCCAAATCAAGCAGCACCTGGGCGCGCGAAACTTGCGTACGCGGCGAATTGGCCGTGACCTTGGGCAGCGAATCCATCCAGTCGAAATAGGCATTGGCTTGAACCGCACCACATGACAGCGCCGCCAGCAGCAGCACCAACACCCGCAGCGGCAAATAACTCGTGCCAACCTTATTGGTCTTTTTCATCTGATCCTCCCTTGGTGGCAACATCATATGACGGCCACGAAAATACCGCGTGACGCGATCGCGTCATGCTCAAACTATACGGTCGCCATACGGACGCCATACGCAAGCCAGCCGGCGGCAGGCGATTCCCCGGTGCGTATCGGTCAAACCACTATTTTGAAATTTCGCTGTCACCGCCGTCACAAATAGTGAACTGCTTCACATTTTTTGACATTCAAGTCCCGTATCTTTGTTAATTATTTAACACACCAGAGCTGCCACCAATAGGCGGCCAACGCGGGAACTGCACTCATGTCTTCGATCCGAACCAACGGTCCGTGGGACCGCATTCCGGACTTCCGTCGGCGCCTGCTCGCCAAGCAGGTGGATGAATTGTTTTTCTTCGTCCCGCCCGCGGTAGCCTTTTCCTTCATCGGCTCGATCGCCACCGTGGTCGTGTTCTACGACACCGGCGAACTGCTCAAGGGCCTCGCCTGGTTCGTGTTCGCCACGCTGGTGATGTTCTTTCGCGGGCTGATCGGCTTCGCCTATCGACAGCAGCAGAAACCGATAGCCGACCCGGCCTGGTGGGGGCGCATGATGCTGATCGGCAATCTTCTGGCCGGCATCCAATGGGGCCTGCTCGGGACTTATCTATATCCTGCCGGCGCCAGTTATCGCGAACTGTTCACGGTGCTGGTGATCACCTCTTATGTCGCCGGATCGATCACCGCGTTCTCGCCGGTGAAATGGGTGCATCTGGCGATGGCGATTCCGGCGTCCATTCCACCGGCAATCTATATCTTTTTCGTCCGCGACGGCCCCAACTGGCTGGGCGGCGGCATGGCGATGTTTTTCATCTGCTGCGTACTGTTCTTCTCCTACAAGCAATATCACATTGTTGCCGCGCGCCTGATCGTCGAGCTGGATAACGAGGAACTGTTGAAACGCTCGCTGGAATCGAATCGGTCGCTCAGCGACACCAACGTGCAGCTGCGGGTGTTGAGCGAGCAGGAACAGCGCGCCAAGCAGGAAGCGCGGCATCGCGCACAGCAACTCGGTACCCACGTCGCGCGCACGCTGCTGCCGATCATCGAACTCGATCGCCATCACAACATCGTCGAATGGAACGAAGCCGCCGAAAAGACGCTGGGCTTCCGCTTCAACGAAGTCAGCGGCCAGCGACTCACCTCGCTGCTGTTGCCGGCCGAACGCATGCTGCGCGACCGTCCGGAAATCGAGAGCCGGTTCAGCGAGGACCGCGCCAGCAGCATCGACACCGTGATGCAGACCAAGCGCGGCCTGCGCATGCCGGTGCATCTCTACGTCACGCCAATGAGGGTGGAAGACAGCATCCCGGTCCGGATCGGCGTGATCGCGATTTTCATGGCGGGCGACGAAGAGGACTTCGCTACAGCGGCTTAGGAAAACTCCAGCACTGGCGCGGGTTTTGGGGCAAAAATGCCTCAAAACCCGCGCCAGTGCTGGAGTTTTCACTTGAGGAGATGGATTTCGCCATGTCGAGTTTGGCGATTTATCGACCATCCTCCCGGCCCTTTTGCTTGTCGCGCAATGTTGGCGGGCTAATCTCAAAGTTCTTGCCCCCGGGTGGACTGGGTGGCGCGCCGTTGAATACGGGGTACGGGTCGAATCGACCCGCACTGATCGGCTCGCTGCGCAAATTTGTCAGATATCGTATCTTACGTACAGAAAAGTAAGGTTAAACCTACTCGCACCGTTAAAATGCGCCTATGACACTAGAGCAATTACCACTAGTGCAAAAACAATAAACCGCATCACAAGACCGCAGGCACTCACAATCGGAATGGACGTGGATCGCTACTTCATGAGCGGCATGCCACACGGCAGCAAACGCGCGCGGCCGGTTGCTGCACTTGGTGCAGGCGCTCGCACGCAGCGTGCATTCTCGCTGGTCGAGATTCTCGTCACGATCGCGATCATCGGCATACTTGCCGCGATCGCCATCCCTGCATACGACCGTTACAAGGAGCGCGCCAAGGTTGCCCAGGCCGTGACCGACATTGCCGGCATGTCGGCCATCATTTCGACGTATATCGACGATAACCGGGAGGCTCCCGACACACTCGCCGACGTACGTTTGCAGGACAAGATCGACCCTTGGGGCAGGCCCTATGTCTACACCAACCTGATGTCTGCCAAGGGCAAGGGCAGCGCACGCAAGGACAAGAAGTTGAACCCGCTCAATTCCGACTTCGATCTTTACAGCGTGGGCAAGGATGGCGACAGCAAACTGCCGCTGTCGCCGAAGGTCAGCGAAGACGACGTGATTCGCGCGCGCGACGGACGCTTCATCGGATTGGCCAAGGATTTCGATCCTTGACGCTGGGCACGCCCAAACTCCTTCAAAGCCGTGTCGGCAAGAGGGTGCTGCTGCTGTTTGTCGTCACTGCGCTGGTGCCGCTCGCCGCTCTGGCATTGTTGTCTTTGTCGCAGGTTCGCAATCTTTTGCAGGAGCAAGCCAGCGCCCGGCTCGCGAATAGTGCGAAAACGTATGCAACAGGAGTTTACGACCGGCTGCTGACCGCTCGCGATGTCGCCAGCCTGCTGGTCGCGTATCCTCCAGCCTCTGCCTCGGCCGTGACCTCTCTCGCCAACGCTCGGGGATTTTCATTTCTCGCCAGGCTCGACGCCAGCGGCAAGACAACAGTCATGGTGGGCAGGCTGTCGGACGAAGCCGGCAAGGTTATCGCGCAGAATCGCGCACTGATAGCGGAAACGAAAACCGGCACGATGGTCCTGTCCGCGAGTGGTGGCGGGATCTATTTGTTGCACCATGCGACAGACATGCCGGGTGCCGATGTACTGATTGGCAAGCTCGACGCCAAATATGTTTGGGGCGACGAGGACGACCGCAAGGCTGGCGTGATTGTCTGCGTTGCCGAGCGCGTAAGCAACATGCTGCTTTATTGCCCGGATGGACAGGCGCTTGACTTGCCGGCGCGATTGTCGCGCATCGAAAGCGGCAAGGATCTGCGCGAAGTGCTTTGGACCAAACAGGATGTCGCCTATCGCGGCAGGGTCTGGGCGCAATTCATGCAGAACGACTTCGGCAGGCCCGACTGGTACTTCGCCGTGTCTGTGCCGGAAGACGAAGTGCTCGCCGCGGTTCATGCTTTTCGCGGCGTTTTCTTTCCGGTTGTGCTGCTGGCACTGCTGCTGATCGGGTGGTTGTCCATCCGGCAAATCCGGGCAATGCTGGTTCCACTCGGCAACCTGACTGCCGCGACGCGACGCGTCACTGCGAACGATTTCAATGCACGTGCCACCGTCAACTCCAACGACGAATTCGGCGAACTGGCGGACGCATTCAATTCGATGTCGATTCGCCTGGGACGCCAGTTTCAGGTTTCGCGTGTTCATGGTGAAATCGACCGGCTGATCCTTGAACGCAATTCGTTGCACGACATCATCGAGTCGACGCTGGGTCAGGCCGGTCAACTGCTGCCTTCGATACGGCTCTGTGCAATATTGCTTGATCGGGACGAACCGCTCAGCGGGTATGTCTACAGCATCGGGCTTGACGAAAAGATGGCCGGCACTGCGGTCGCCACGCCCAGTTCTGCCTGGCCCGATCTCTCATCTCCGGTACTGGTTCGCTACCAGCCCGACGAACCGGTGCCTGATTGGGTCAACGCCGCGACCGGCTCCGTAGCTTCCCGGCAACGCTGGACGCAGGCGCTGGTTTGGGGCAAGACGATGTGCGGATGGTTGCTGGTTGAACAGGCAGGCGATGCCGCCGCGCTTTCCTACGAGGATCGCCGCATGCTGGGCGAAATTGCGGGACGGCTGGCAATCGCCGTTGCCTCGGCGTGGCGCGAAGACGAACTTTTTCAGCGCGCCCACTACGATTCGCTGACCGGCCTGCCCAACAGAAGCTTGTTCAATGATCGCCTGCAGCACGAAATCGCCCGCGGCCGCCGGGAAGGCCGATCGCTCGCCGTCATGTTCATCGACCTCGATCGCTTCAAGTCGGTCAACGACGCCCAGGGACACAACGCAGGCGACATGTTGCTGTGCGAGGCGGCAGCACGCATCAGGTCGATAACGCGCGAAAGCGACACCGTTTCCCGTCATGGCGGTGATGAGTTCACTGTCCTGCTCACCGACATACGCGAGCAGCGGGACGCCCTGCATGTCGCCAACAACGTCATCGCCGCGCTGAGCCAGCCGTTTTCAATCGGCGATCAAAACAGCTTTCTTTCGGCAACGATCGGTATCGCCATATTTCCCGACAACGGCGCCAGTGCGGAATTGCTGATGAAACATGCCGATACCGCGATGTATCGCGCCAAATCCACTGGACGCGGGCATGCGTTGTTCTTCGAGGAGCGCATGAATGCCGAGGTGGTTACGCGCCTGGCAATCGATCATGAACTCCGGCGCGCGATCGAGCAGGACGAACTGGAGCTCTACTATCAGCCGCAGGTTTCGCTGCAACTGGACAAAGTGATCGCCTGCGAGGCATTGCTGCGCTGGAATCATCCGACGCGCGGCGTCCTGGCACCGGGCGCGTTCATCGACATCGCCGAGGAAGGTGGGCTGATCAACGCCATCGGACGGTGGGTCATCGAAGAAGCATGCCGCCAGATCGTGCGCTGGCGCGAGGCCGGCATGCAGCTGGACCGGATCTCGGTCAATGTGTCGGCCCGGCAATTTCGCGAAGCCGATTTCGTCGGCCACATTCGTACAGTCGTGTTTGAAAAGGGACTCGCTTCATCGATCGAACTGGAAATCACCGAAAGCGTCATGCTGGAGCAAACCGATATGCTGGAGGGCAAGCTGATGCACCTGTCGGAATTCGGCTGCACCATCGCACTGGACGATTTCGGCACCGGTTTCTCCTCCATGGCCTACCTCAAGAAATTGCCGGTGGATGTGGTGAAAATCGATCGCATGTTTATCGAGGACATCGACAGGTCGCCGGACGGACGGGCTTTTGTCGAGGCCATCATTTCCATGGCCCACGCCCTCGGCAAGCAGATCGTTGCCGAAGGCGTCGAGCGCGACACCCAAACCGCCATTCTGCGAGAGCTGAAGTGCGATGTGGTGCAGGGATATCGCTACAGCAGCCCGGTTCCTGCACACAAGTTCTCGCGATTCGTCGAGAATTTTGCACATCGTTCCAGCAGCTAACAGCTTGGCAGCGGTCACAAACGGCTACACCGGCTCGCACCAAAGACGGAAATAATGGATTTGCCATTGCGCCGTTGGGATGCGGCGCAGCATTTCAAAAAAAGGAGACCTGCCATGTCCACCCGCCGCGATATTCTCGGCCTCGGCGCCAGCCTTGCCGCGAGTGCGATGCTGCCTTCCGCCGCCTGGGCGCAAGCCGCTTCGTCTGCAAAACCCGCCGCCAAGACTGCCAAGCCGCTGCATATCCTGATTCTCGGCGGTACCGGCTTGACCGGCCCGCATCAGGTGCGTTACGCGCTGTCGCGCGGCCACAAGGTGACTCTGTTCAATCGCGGCCGCCGGCCGAAGGAATGGCCGTCAGCGGTGGAGGAGCTGGTCGGCGACCGCGAGAAGAACGATTACGCTGCGCTGAAAGGCCGCAAGTTCGATGTCTGCATCGACAACCCGACCAGCGTGCCGCACTGGATACGCGACGCGGCTGCGGTGCTGAAAGGCAATGTCAATCAATTTGTCTTTATCTCCACGCTCTCGGCTTACGCCGGCACCGACAAGCCAGGCGACGAAACCGCGCCGCGCGCGAAATACGAGGGCAAGGACGCGATGGCCGAAACGATGGCGGATCTGCGCAAGAACATGGCGCTGTACGGTCCATTGAAAGCGCTGTCGGAAGACGAAGCACATAAACAATTTCCCGGCATCACCACCGTGATCCGCCCGGGCCTCATCGTCGGCCCGGGCGACGAAACCGATCGCTTCAGCTACTGGCCGGTACGCGTGCGCAAAGGCGGCAAGGTGCTGGTGCCGCCGATGGCCGATCCGGTGCAATTCATCGACAGCCGCGACCTCGCTGAATGGACGATCCGCATGGTTGAGAACCGTACCTTCGGCGACTTCAACGGCATCGGCCCCGACCGCACGCTGACAATGGGCGAGGTGCTGAAAGCCTGCAAGGATGTGCCGAAAAGTAATGCGGAGTTCGTCGAAGCGCCGCTCAAGTTCATCGAGGACAACAAAGTCACGCCATGGGGCGATCTACCGCTGTGGGTGCCGGGTAGCGGCGAGACCGCCGGTTTCCACCGCGGCAGTTTTGCGAAATCGGTAAAGGCCGGGCTCACTTATCGTCCGGTGACGACCACCGTCGCCGATACGCTGACGTGGTGGGACAGTCTCTCCGAAGAACGCAAGTCCAAGCCGCGCGCCGGCTTGAAGCCTGAACGCGAGGCGGAACTGTTGAAGTTGCTGCAGGGCTGAAGCGCAGTCGCGTAGCAAACGCAAGACAAACTCCAGCACTGGCGCGGCTTTCAAGGCATTTTTACCTTGAAAGCCGCGCCAGTGCTGGAGTTTTCGTTTTTGATCCCGAGCGCCTGTCTCAATTCGCACGGCCGCGATTCGCAGGCATACTGCGGACAATTTCGCCAATCACGGACTTATCGTGCAGACAATCTCCGGTCTTCGTCGTCACTTTTTACTGGCCTGCCTCTTCAATACAACTCTGGTCTTTGCGCAGGGCACACCCGCCCCAGCCGCCGGCGCGAACACCGCGCCACCCGCCACCCCAGCCGTCGACTCGCGTGTCTTCGGCCTGCTGTCCCTGATCGGCAATGAACTGAATATCGTCATCGCGCGCGGCAGCCGGGCCGACGGTACGCGCAGCGAGCCGCTGGCGGTGACTGAACCGATGTTCGACAACGCAGCGATTCAGTCGGCAGGCTCGGGAATACGCAAGGTGATCCCGCGTGCGGAGCTGGCGGTACTCAACACCCGCAGCCCGGTGCTGTTCGAGCGCCAGCGCGAGTTGTTCACCGAAAGCGGCGGGACGATGAAAATACCCGACGCCATCCGCGACGCGTTGAAAGCGCAGCAGGCCACTCACCTCCTGCTCATCACCAAGCACCGTGGCGAGGCGCAGCTGCATTTCGCCGGCAATTCCGATGGTGCGGCGCAGGTTGAAGGCCTGGGTTTTTGCATCGATGCCTCTATGCTGGTGGAAAACAGCAGCACCGCCGCCGCACAGCGCGGCATGATTGCGCCCTTCGCGTACATCAATGTCGCCCTCGTCGACCTGGCCACCATGAAGGTGCTGAAGAAACAGGCAATTACCGCCACCAGCACCATCTCTTCCGCACGCGCGCAGCAAACCAACCAAAGCCCCTGGCTCGCGCTCAGCGCTGCGGAAAAGGTCAGCATCATCGACCGGCTGGTGCAGCGCGAAGTCGCCCGTACCGTGCAGGAAGTCATGCAGGTCGCAAAATAGCCGGCAAGTGTGCATCCTGCCGGCCAGTCCGCCCGTAGCAATCTTCAGTTACAAAAAAGGGGGCGATTTGCCTTCCGGCGGCGAGCGGCGGACAATGAAATACAGAACTTGTCCGCGTCCGGACGACTCCAACCCGAGCATTGTTGCAGGTAAATACAGGAGAATCATCATGGACCTGATTGCTTTCAATTCCCCCTCCCGTGCGCCACGCGCCATGTTGCGCGCCGCCGTTTTTGCTGCATTGGCCGCCAGCGCCACAGTCCTTCCTTCCGTGGCGAGTGCGGCCGCGGGACGCGACGCGCGACCCGCTGCCGGCCACGCTTCCAGCTATCGCGCAGCACCCGTCCGCAGCGTGAACACCTATCACCGCGCCAGCTATCCCCGCTACGGCTACTACGGCTGGCGGCCGGGCTACTACGGCATCGGCTACCGCGGTGGTTACTATGGTTCCCGTTACTGGTACGGCTGGGGCCCCGCCATCGGTCTCACGGTGCCGCTGCTGCCGCTGGGCTACACCTCGCTTTGGATAGGCGGCACACCGTACTACTACGCCAACAATGTCTATTACGTGCGCAGTCTCGACGGCTATCGTGTGGTTGAGCCGCCCATCGTTGACGATGTCACCTGGCACGACACGCCGCGCGAACCGGCCTCGGGCGGTTTCTCTGCACCCACCCCCAGCTATGCCAAACCGGCTGCTGTACCCACGCCAACCGACGAACTCTCGATCACGCCACGCAACAACCAGAGCGCCACGCAGCGCTCATTCGATCGCATCGATTGCGAGCGCGCCGCCATCACGCAGACCGGCTACGACCCGTCAGCCGGCGGTGAAGCCTTGCGCAAGGCCGAGTACGTGAGAAACGTGTCGGCCTGCCTGGAAGGCAAGGGCTACACGGTCAAATAGGCCGCGAGTTCGAAACCGGTATGAAAGAAGGCTCTTACTGCGTGGTGTTCCCGTCCACGCTGAGCGCGGAATACCGGCAATTGCTGGAAGGTTACCTGCATCGCGTGCCCTCCGCCGAGAGCGAAGGCCTGTACTGCGCATTCTGCTCGGCGGTCGATGCAGGCGACCGTTTTGTCCAGTTGCGACTGACCGCGCAATCCGACCGCGGTCATATCTGGAGCGTGGCGCTGCCGGTGTCGGTGGTGATGGCGGTGATTGACCAGAGCGAGGCGCAGAATCCGATCGGATTCCAGGCGCGGGTGGATCAGATCGCGGATTGATTCACCGAATAAACAATAACGCTATTTGCTGGGGTTTCCACCCATATAGCGTTCGAAATTGTCTATGTAGTCCTGCAGATTCTCATCCAGCATCTTTCGGTATTCGCCAATAAAGTGCTCGATGGTTTCCTCTTTTGAAGCAGCCATGTCCTGGCCGTTGCGCCAACCGGTGGCGCTGACCCACGCATTGAATCTTGCTGCTGCGTACATCATGGATGCATTGACCTTGCCATGGCCTATCTGATCCGACATTTGTTTGTTCGATAGATCGATATGCGCATCTGCCCGGCCATAAAATTCGTTGTCTACATTCTGCAAGAGCTGCTCCTGATTTCGGTGCGCGGTTGGATATTTGTAGCCTGGCGAAGACTATCCGAACCCCAACCCGCTGGCAACCGAGTGGCCGCTTCTCAGCGCGCCAGCAGCGCCTGCCTGCGCGCAAGACTTTCAGCCGGCCAGTAGTCGCCGAGTTCGTAATACTCCTGGACTGCGGGCATATCGGGCGGAAGCACCACCCAGGGCTGCTTCGATGCGGTGAAGATGTGTATACCTAGCGGCAGCAGATCAGGATTGTCCAGTGTGCCGACGCGCACGAACTTGACCTTGTCGCGGCCGCCGTAGTGACTCCACAGCGCGACACGACAACTCGGGCAGCGGACAATGAGCTGGCCCTGGCCGCTTTCCGATGGTGTGTTGATCGCCTCCGGCTGTCCGCGGATCAACTTAACGCATTCGGATTCGATCATCGCGTTGATCGCAAATGCGGAACCGGTTTCGCGCTGGCACCAGCGGCAGTGGCAGCAGTTCACAAACATTGGGCGCGTCAGCATGCGATAGCGCACCTGGCCGCAGGTGCAACCGCCTTCGATCGGATAGCCTTCCACATTGTTCATGTCAAAAATCCCAGCCTTCTTCAAAGGGATAACGACGCGCCCAGAACTCGGCCAGGCGCTGGTCTTCATCGACGCGCTTCACCACCGGCTCCAATTTCGGCGCAGCCGCGTAAAAGCGTTTGCGCCACGGGCCGAAGCGCGACACCACCGTGACGTACAAATCGAGCACGGTCAATTCGTCGCCGAGCAGATACTTGCCTGGGGCTAGCTGCGCATCCATGTTCTTCCAGCAGAACTCGATGCGGTCGTGCACCGCATCGATGACATCTTCGCGCGAGCGCGCCGGCACACCCACGCGTGACACATCCGGCTTGATCCAGTGCAGCGAATAAATAGCCGATGACACATAGACCATCCAGCGCAAGAACTGCCGGCGCAGTGGGTGGTCCCACGCTGGTGACAGGCGTGACTCAGGATGCCGGTCGGCGAGATCAATCAGGATGGCGGCGCTCTCGGTCATGATTTCGCCGTCCGGCCAGACCAGCGTTGGAATCTGCCGCATCGGATTGGTGCCGGCCACACGTTCGCGGGCGCTTTCGTCGTCCCAGGTGGCGCCTTCGATCAAATCGTAGGGAGTACCGAGCAGCGTAAGCGCAGCCTCCACCGCGATGGAGCCTGAGCCTTCGGCGCCGTATACGGTGAGTTGCCTGGCGTTTTTCATCGGCGTCCCATGGTTACACCGACCTGCTTTTCCTCGAACTGCACGCCGTGATCAGCCGCCGCCGCGGACGGCGCAAAAAACAACACAGCAATCGCCAACAACACGGCGACGAGTGAGACCAACAACGACGGCAGATTGACTTTGCACGGCACGGGTGGGTTGAGTTCCTGGCATTGCATGATGACTCCGGGGTTTGAATGTGTGACAAATCTTAGCCATCCCGGATAAGCTAAACAAAGGATAGTTTCTGTCCAGAGATGTGAGTATTTTTCACAATTTCGGCTTGCGAAATCTCGAAAAGCACAACAAGACCACGCCGCTCAATACCAGCAGCATCGCCAGCGGTGTCAGCGCTCGCAGGAAATTATTGTTGAAGTTTTCGCCATTGCCATAGTCCATGATGTGCAGCCGCCAAAAGAAGTCATACAGCACCCAGGTGTCGTTTCGCGCGCGAAGGAACTCGCCGGTGTCCGGCGCAAAGTAAAGACGGGTATTGAAACGGTCGGCGAAATTCACTTGCCATAGCTGCGTCTTGCCATGCAACTCGTCTACCAGCCCTAACGCACGTGGCTCCGGCTGGGTAATCCAGCGCACCAAACTGATTGGCGAATCGCCGAGATAAATCTCCTGCGCCAACTGACGTACGCGGTTCTCGTCCGGCTTCGGCATTGGCTGACCATTGTTCGCGTCGACCAGCGACTTGACACCGGCGTTGTCAGTCAGCCGGTAGTAAAAGGATTTTCCCTGCCCGATGAGTTCAATCGAGCATAGCGATGCATCGCGTGAGGCAATCTCGGCTAATGGAAACAATCTGGTTTCTGCGCTTGGCTTGGGCGGCTTGCGTACAAAGTCGCCGCTTTTCACCCAGGCATCGAACGGCAGCAGCGCAAACACCAAGCCACCCAACACCCAAGCGAATACCTGGATGCCGACAATAAGCGCCAGCCATTTGTGCAGCCACTGGCCGGCGCGTCGCAGAAAGAGTTTCATTGCAGCGGAATCCCGAACTGGAAAACCGCATTATCGCCGCAGCTGTCGCCAACCGCGGCAGGCAAAAAAACCGACTAGAACTTGTAAGTCGGATCCAATCGATCCAGTTTCCGTAACAGCGCGGGCCACTCCATCAAACCATATGGCCGACGCGTCTGCGGCTGGTAGTTCATATAGGTGGCGTGCAGCACTTCATCGGCCACTTTATTGAACGGCGAATTGCACGCCATCGCTGCCAGCTGCGACCGGCACGAGACTTCCAAGCGATGCGTCCAGTTGAACGCTTCGCCCACTGAACGGCCCGCGATCAGCAAGCCGTGATTGCGCAGAATCAGCGCTTCATTGCTGCCCATGTCTTTCAGCAATGACTCTTGTTCGCCCTCGTCGAGTACCACGCCCTGGTAATCGTGATAGCCGATCTTCAGGAAGCGCATTGACGTTTGCGTCAGCGGCAGCAGGCCACACTCCAGCGAAGACACCGCCATGCCCGCCCAAGTGTGCGTGTGGATCACGCAATCAATATCGTGGCGCGCGCGATGAATGGCACTGTGAATTACATAGCCGGCCTTGTTGATGCCGTAGTTGAGGTCGCCGAAATCGGGGCGCGCAAGAATGTTGCCGTCGAGATCGACCTTGATCAGGCTTGATGCGGTGATCTCCTCGTACATCATGCCGTAAGCGTTGATCAGGAAGGCGTTGTCCTCACCAGGCACCCGCGAGGAAATGTGATTTGCCATCATGTCCGACATGTCATACAGGTCAATCAGCCGATAGCAGGCGGCCAAGTCCACACGCGCCTTCCACTCGGCGGGACTGCATTGGTCTTTCATCGATTTCAGTGGAAGTACGGTGCCGTCGTTCATGCTGGATTCTCCTGAAGCAAATTTCTGATCGGGTTTGAGTTTATTTTTGGTAACGCGTGGCATCGTTAACCAGCGGCTCGCCTTTGAGCTTGTGTGAGAGATTGTCGAGGAAAAGCTCGCCCACTCGCGTGTAATAGCCGACCGAATGACTGGCAGTGTGCGGCGTGACCATCACATCAGGCATTGTCCATAACGGCGACTCGTTGGCCAGCGGCTCCAGCTCGAATACATCGAGGAAAGCGCCGGCCAGATGACCCGAGCGCAAGGCTTCGATCAGATCGTGCTCAACCACCACCTCACCACGAGCGACGTTGATCAGATGTGCGCCGCGCGGCAGCTTGCTCAGCAAGTCCGCGGAGATCAACCGCCGCGTGGTTTCAGTCAGCGGACAGGCCAGCACCAGCCAATCGGCGCGCGGCAGTACTTTGGTCAAATCGGCATAAGCGATTGTTTCCGCGCAATGGGGAGCAGGCTGCGCCGAAGTACGTACACCGATCACATGCAAACCAATCGCGTCTAGCAGTCGCGCAATCTCCAGCCCGATCGGACCAAGGCCAACAACGACAGCGACCTGCCCTTTCAGATCGCGCGGCGCCCGCTCATCAATCAGCGGCTCCCATGCGCCCCGTCTCTGCGCTTCCGCCAGACGCGGAAAGCGCCGCCCCAGCGAGAGCAGCCCGGCGACCGCCGATTGAGCTACCGTATCGGCGGTCAATCCGGACGAGGTAGTGACGGTGACGCCACGCGCGATGAGTTCTGGATAAATCGGGCGATCGGCGCCGGCGGAATGCGTATGCACCCATTGCAGCGCTGGTGACCCTCGCAAAATATCGAAGAACTTCGCAAGCGATTCGGACAACACGGTTTTGGTCGATCGCCCCGAAATATCCTTGGTCAGGAAGGCGACATCGATGGCCGCATCATCTGCCGACCCCACAGATTCAAGCGCCACAAGCTGGTGTCGAGTGTCGCCAAATCTCGCCGCAACGCTTGCACCGAAACGCTCAATCGCATCCTGCGACAGCAGCACCCGCAAAACGCGAGAGGGTTCGATGACGGACGAAGAACGCATTGCTGGATTATAGGTATCGCCCGGCGATGGCGATACTAGCGATTTCCGACAATACCTATAAGTTTTTTATCTATACTGGAAAGACACCCTGAACGAGGCAACAATCTTGGATATCCGGCAGTTGCGATATTTCGTGCAGATCGTCGAAAGCGGCAGCCTGCTCAAGGCGTCGAGACAGATCTTCATTGCCCAGCCGGCACTGAGTCAGCAACTGGCCAAACTGGAGACGGAGGTCGGCGTGCCGCTGCTCACCCGCTCCGCGCGTGGCGTAACACCGACCGAGAATGGGCACGCCCTCTATCACCACGCCAAATTCCTCATCCGCCAGGTCGATCAGTCGGTACTGATTGCCCGCCAAGGGCCGTCCGCCATTGCCGGGCTAGTGTCGATCGGCCTGGCTCCCACCACCGTCGCGGCTATTGGACTGGAACTGGTGCGACACCTGCGTACCAAATACCCCGCCGTGGTGCTTAATGTGGTCGAAAGCCTGAGCGGACACCTGGAGCAGATGCTCGAACTTGGGCGCCTCGACATGGCGATCCTGTTCAAGCAGCTTGAGTTGCCGCGCCACGCAGCGGACCGTCTGGTCGATGAAACACTGGTGGTGGTGCTACCCGCCGCCAGCACGTTGGTGCCGGCGCGCCGACGCAGCCTCACGCTTGCCGAAGCCTGCCGGCTGCCGCTGATCATGCCCACCGGATCTCACGGTTTGCGCCGCCGCGTCGATATCGAGGCCGAGCAGCAAAACCTGCGGCTCAATCTGGTGGCGGAGGTCGACTCCCTGTCGCTGTTGATGGCGTCGGTACGCGAAGGCTTCGGCGCCACCATACAGCCGATGTCGGCCACACTGGTCGGCGCGCGCAGTGCCAAAGACTGGCGCGTACTGGATATTTCCAATGCCAGCCTGACGCGCAAGAACTACCTTTACACGCTGGGTAGCGACCGGCTTTCTCCCGCCGCCGTGGTGGTGCGAGACGAGTTGCTGCAGCTGGTCCGCGACCTCGTCACCAGCGGCCGCTGGCCCGGCGCACGGGCCGACCCGGCACTGCTGGCGTCGGCCAGAGACTGAAATTGCCGGCTCGCAACTACTATCGCTAAAACTTATAGCACTTCGCGCAAATCCGTATTTGTTGTCGGGGCTTGCCCGCCGTTACAGTGTCGCGACAAGACAAATTGCGTGTTCCTGCGCACAAACCGAGGAGCGACCCCATGCTGAACAAACTTCTTCGCGCGCCGTTTTTTGGCGCGATCCGATTTGCGTTGCCCGCTGCCCTGCTGGCGTTTGCCTTGCCGGTCGCCGGACAGGCTTATCCGAACAAACCGGTCAAGCTGGTGGTCGCCTTCACCGCCGGCGGCACCACCGACAACCTGACGCGGCTGATCGGCCAGCGCTTGGGCGATCGCTACAAACAATCCTTCATCGTCGAGAACAAACCCGGCGGCGGCGGCAATATCGGCACCGAATTCGTGGTGCGCTCGCCCGCTGATGGATACACGCTGATCGTCAACTCGGTGGGACCGATGGCAATCAACTCCACGCTCTACAAAAACCTGAGCTACGACCCGCTGGTCGACCTGGTGCCTATCGTGCAATTTGCCGATGTGCCCAACGTGCTGGTGGTGCCACCCTCGCTCAATATCAAAACCATGGCGGAGCTGCTGGCCTACGCCAAAGCCAATCCGACTGGAACAAACTACGCGTCCACCGGCACTGGAACTTCCTCGCATCTGGCCGGTTACCTGCTGGCGCAAAAGGCCGGCTTCACCGCGCAGCACGTGCCATACAAAGGCGCAGGTGCCGTTGTCGATCTGCTGGCGGGCCGCGTGCAGTTCATGTTCGCCACCATCCCGTCGGTAATCGGTCATATCCGCGCCGGCAAGCTGAATGCGATTGCCGTCAGCAGCCTGCAGCGTTCCAAGTCGATGCCCAACGTACCCACCGTTCATGAATCCGGCTTCCCGGAATTCCAGGCTGGCTCCTGGTTCGGCCTGTTCGCGCCCAAGGGCACGCCGGCGGCAATCACGGCCGAACTGAATAAAGCAGTGAACGAAATCCTGAAAGATCCCGCCATTGCCGCCAAGATGGAAACCGAAGGTGCCGACCCGGTCGGCGGTACTGCCGCACAGTACGGTGCATTCATCAAGGCCGAGCACGAGAAGTGGAAAGCGGTGGTGAAGGCATCAGGGGCGGTGGCCGAGTGAGGTCACGCCTGAAAATAGCAGCCGCATGATCGACGTTCTCGTTATCGGCGGCGGCAACGCCGCACTGTGCGCCGCACTGATGGCGCGTGAAGCTGGCGCATCGGTATTGCTGCTGGAAGCTGCGCCGAAGGAGTGGCGCGGGGGCAATTCGCAACACACGCGCAACCTCCGCTGCATGCACGATGCGCCGCAGGACGTGCTGGTCGACGCTTATCCGGAAGAGGAGTTTTGGCAGGACCTGAAAAAAGTCACCGGCGGCATCACCAATGAGGCGCTGGCGCGATTGACGATACGCGCCTCCGCCACCTGTCGCGACTGGATGCGAAAACAAGGTGTTCATTTCCAGCCCCCACTATCTGGTGCGTTGCATGTGGCGAGAACCAACGCGTTCTTCATGGGCGGCGGCAAGGCGCTGGTCAACGCCTATTACCGCAGCGCGGAGAAGCTCGGCGTGCAGATTCGCTACAACGCACCGGTCGACTCCATCGAACTGGATGGCGGTCGTTTTGTTGCCGCGAAAATTGGCAGCGAGCGCATCGAAGCACGTGCTTGCGTACTGGCGGCGGGTGGCTTCGAATCGAACCGCGAATGGTTGCGTGAAGCCTGGGGCCAGAACGAGGCAGGCGAGTGGCCGGCGGACAACTTCCTGATTCGCGGCACGCGCTTCAATATGGGTGTGCTGCTGAAACACATGATTGCATCAGGCGCCGACAGCATCGGTGATCCCGGACAATCGCATTGCGTGGCGATCGATGCACGCGCGCCGCTGTACGACGGCGGCATCTGTACCCGCATCGACTGCGTCTCACTAGGCGTGGTGGTGAATCGCGACGCCAAACGCTTTTACGACGAAGGCGAGGATTTCTGGCCCAAGCGTTACGCTATCTGGGGACGGCTGGTCGCGCAGCAGCCGGGACAGATCGCTTATTCGATCATTGATGCCAAAGCTATCGGCCGATTCATGCCGCCGGTTTTTCCGGGTACGAAAGCTTCTTCACTGCCCGAACTCGCCAAAGCATTGAATCTGGATACAGCCACTTTTGTCGAAACCATCGAGGCCTTCAATCGCGCCTGCCGCGCCGGCAACTTCGATCACACGGCGCTCGACGATTGCCATACCGAAGGATTGGCGCCGGCCAAAATGCACTGGGCGCGCCCTATCGATACGCCACCGTTTTACGGCTACGCATTGCGGCCGGGAATTACCTTCACCTATCTTGGCCTCAAGACCAACGAACACGCCGCCGTCCATTTCGCCGGCAAACCCAGTACCAACCTCTTCGTCGCCGGCGAAATGATGGCGGGCAATGTACTGGGTAAGGGCTACACCGCCGGTGTCGGCATGTCGATCGGCACTGCATTCGGCCGCATCGCCGGTACACAGGCCGCAGCCGCGGCAAAGGGAGCGATTCGTGCCGCCGCTTGAAGCACTAGTGCGCGAAGCCAGTGATCTCGCGAATGGTGGCCCGCTCAATGCACACGAAACCGAAGTCGACCGGGTGATGCAGATCTGCAATGCCTGCCGCTATTGCGAAGGCTTCTGCGCTGTCTTCCCGGCCATGACGCGACGGCTGGAATTCGGCAAGGCCGACATCCACTACCTCGCCAACCTGTGCCACAACTGCGGCGCCTGCCTGCATGCCTGCCAGTACGCACCGCCGCACGAATTCGCGGTCAATGTGCCGAAGGCGATGGCCGTCGTGCGCGCCGACACCTATGTCGACTACGCGTGGCCCGCCGCTTTGGGAAAACTGTATCGACACAATGGCCTCACGCTGTCGCTGGCCACCGCCGCCGGCCTCGCCCTGTTCCTGGTATTGGCGGTAATGCGAAACGGTTCGCTATGGCACGCGCCGATGGCGGGAAATTTCTACGCCGTGTTCCCGCACAATCTGATGGTGCAGATGTTCGGTGCCGTGTCCGTCTTCGTAATGCTGGCGTTGCTGATCGGCACGGTAAATTTCTGGCGTAACGTCTCGGTCGGTTCAGCCAGCGGCAGCGCAATCGCCGAAGCAACCCACGATGCACTGCGTCTCAAATATCTGGATGGCGGCCACGGCGAAGGCTGCAACAACGAAGATGATGCGTTTTCGCTGTGGCGTCGCCGCTTTCATCACTTCACGTTTTACGGCTTCATGCTGTGCTTTGCCTCTACCAACGTGGCGACGCTATATCACTACCTGCTGAAACTGCATGCGCCGTATCCACTCACCAGTCTGCCGGTGTTGCTGGGAATCGCCGGCGGTATCGGTTTGCTGATCGGTCCGGCAGGCCTGTTCTGGCTGAACCTGCGCCGTCATCCGGACCACGGCGACGCGGCGCAGAAACCGATGGATCGCGGCTTTATCGCGCTGCTGTTTTTTGTCAGCCTCACCGGACTGGCGTTGATGATCTGGCGCGACACCGGCGCCATGGCGCTGCTGCTCGCGATTCACCTGGGCGTGGTGATGGCGCTGTTCCTCACCCTGCCCTACGGCAAATTCGCACACGGCATTTATCGCTGTGCGGCGTTACTGAAATTCGCCATCGAAAAACGCCAGCCCAACAAGCTGCAGCTCGGCTCCGAATAATGCATTTCGACACGACGACGATAATCACAACATCTCTCATCAGGAGAACTTTATGAAAAAACGCGCATTCATTTTTGTCCTGCCGGTCATCGCACTGGGCATGACAACAGCACCGATCGCCACCGCGCAGGACTTCGCCAGCAAACCGATCACCATGGTGGTCGGCTTCGCGGCCGGTGGTGCCACTGACACCGCCGCCCGCATCATCGCCAAGAAGCTCGGTGAAAACCTCGGCCAATCGGTGCTGGTCGACAACCGCGCCGGTGCAGGTGGCAATATCGCGCACCAGCAAGTCGCCACCGCCGCACCCGATGGCTCCATCATCCTGCTGGGCTCGGTTGGCCCGCTGTGCATCGCCCCACATCTGGTCGCCAAGCTGCCGTACGACCCGCAGCGCGATCTCGCACCGCTGACGATGGGCGTTGCTTTCCCGAATGTGCTGGTAGTGCACGCTGGTGTGCCGGCAAAGAATTTCGCGGAGTTTCTCGCCTTGGCCAAAGCCAAACCCGGCACGCTGGACTACGCTTCCACCGGTGTCGGCTCGGCTTCACACCTTGCCGGTGAAATGTTCAAACAGCGCGCCAATGTCGATATTGTTCACGTGCCATACAAGGGCGGCGGCCCGGCGATGATTGACCTGCTTGCAGGACGCATCACCGGTTACTACTCGACCTACTCCACCGCCGGCCCACACATTGATACCGGCAAGCTGCGGCCAATCGCAGTGACCGGATTGACTCGCCTGTCGTCGTTGCCCAATGTGCCGACGATTGCCGAATCCGGCTTCCCGGGATTCGATGCCACCAACTGGTACGCCTTTGTCGCGCCCGGCAAAACACCGAAGCCCATTCTCGACCGCTGGAACGCCGAACTGGTGAAAGTGCTGAAGTCGCCCGATGTGCAGGAAGCGCTTAACAAGCACGGACTCACGCCCATGCCCGGCACACGGGAAGAACTGGCTGAAACCATCAAGCGCGAATCCGCCACCTGGGCCAAGGTGATCAAGGACGGCAAGATCACTGCCGACTGATCGCCGCCAATGACTGCAACCATCAGTGAAAGCGAACTGCACGATCTTGCCGCCCGTGCGTTAGTCAATCTCGGCCTCACCGCTAGCGATGCGAAGGACGCCGCCACCATTCTGGTGCTGGGCGATCTGTTCGGCCTCGGCACGCACGGCACCGGGCGCGTCGAGTCTTACGGCGAGCGGCTGAAAATCGGCGGCATCAAACCGCGCCCCGATATCCGCATTGAGCTCGTCGCCTCAACCATTGCCAAGCTCGATGGCGACAACGGCGTCGGCCCGCTGGTCGGCATGCGTGCACTCGATGCCGCGATGGAGATGGCGCGCGAGCATGGCACCGGTATTGTGTTCGCGCGCGGCAGCAATCACTTCGGCCCGGTAGGACCGTACAACTGGCTGGCCGCGGAACAAGGGTTCGCCAGCATCGTCGGCAGCAATGCCACCACCACCATCGCCCCCACCGGCGGACGCGATGCGCGGCTCGGCAACAGCCCGCTTGGTTTTGGTATCCCGCAGCCCGGCGGACGCCCGATCATTCTCGATATGGCAATGAGCGTGGTCGCGCGCGCCAAGATTCGCGCCGCACAGAAACGCGGCGAGTCCATCCCAAACACCTGGGCCACCGACAAAGATGGATTGCCAACTACCGATCCCAACGCCGCGCTCGATGGTTTCCTGCTGCCGATCGGCGGGCACAAGGGGTACGGTCTCGCCCTCATCGTTGATCTGTTTGCGGGTCTTCTGTCAGGCGCCGCCTTTCTCACTAAGGTGAAATCGTGGTCGGATGAACCAGACCAGCCGCAGGACCTCGGTCATTTCTTTTTTATCATCGACACCAAGGTGCTGGGCTCGCCCGAGTGGCTGGCTGCGCGCATGCAGGAGTTCAAGCAGATCCTGCATGACGCACCCGCTGCCGACCCTTCACGGCCGGTGCTGCTGCCCGGCGAGATCGAGATGAATTCGCTGGCGCGGCAACGGCGCGACGGGATTTCGCTGGACGAGGCAGTGTTGTCGATGCTGCGCAGCCACGCGGACGCCAGTGGCAAACAGTAGCGGTCACAAGTAAAACTCAAGCACTGGTGCGGCCTACAGGCCAAAAGCGCCCGGAACGCCGCACCAGTGCTAGAGTTTAATTATTGAAAATCGCCGAAAAGCAACCGCCGACCGAAACCATTATGATTACGCGGTGTTCTTTCAGCTGCGAGCGATTCACCACCGCCGCGCATTCCAATCAGCCACAACCTCACAGGAGACATCCCATGAAAAAAAGCATTTCGCTGTTCGCCGCATTGATGCTCGCCGCAGGTACCGCCTTCGCTTTCCATTGCCCGGTCGACATGAAGAAAATCGACGAGGCGCTGGCCAAGAATCCTAAGCTGACTGAAGCGCAAATGACCGAAGTGAAAAAGCTGCGCGCCGACGGCGAAGCCTTCCACAAAGCCGGCAAGCATCAGGAATCGGTCGACACGCTGGCCAAGGCAATGAAGATTCTCGGCATTTAATTTCCAGAATTCTTTTGCAAGAAAAAACGCCGCGTGAATCGCGGCGTTTTCTTTTCCGGCAACTGAAATAACTAGAACACTTGTCGGACGATTGTCTTCGTTTGCGTAATGCCGCTGACCGTGTAAGTCATGGTCGCATTGTTGGCATCGCTGAACGCCAGCGTCATGGTGCCGACCGCCGTCGCGGCGAAACGCGACGAGTCATAGACCGTGCCGACCCACTGCGCGCCAGCTGTGGTGTAAATAGTGCCGGTGAAGGTGTTGCCGTTCCACGTTCCACCGGGCACACCGAACCACTTCGCCTTGCCGTCGCTGCCATAGGTGTACCAGACCGGGAACAGCATATTGGCCTGCTGCGCGATGTTGAGCCCCCAGCCGTTTTCCGACGGATTCCACCACAGGTCGTTGACCGCCAGCACCGTGCGCGTGCCACTGGCAAATACCTGGCGCGTGAGTGATTTGCTGCCGCTGACACCGTTGATCGTGTACACGAGCGTCGCGGTGCTGGAGCTGGTGTAGGTAATGGTCGCGGTACCGACGGCTGCATTGCTCGCACCACCGGCGCGGAACTGGCTCGCGTCGTAGGCGGAGAACGGCGCCGAAGTCGGCAGATACAACGATCCGGTGTACGCCGTGTTCGGCGCATTCCACGATCCGCCCGGCATCGCGTACCACACCGGGTTGCTGCTGCCGTCATACACATAGAGCACGATGAACTGCACCGAGCCGTGCTGCGTGATCGAAACGCCCCAGCCGTTCTCGCTGCTGCCAGCCCACCACATGTCCGCGTAATCGGCCGGCGCGGACACGGCGGCCCCAGCCACACCCACCGTCAGTGTCGCTTGATAGCCACTGGCCACGCTGCCCGAGGTGGACGCGATCTGGTTCACCGCGCGGTCATCGCTGAACACGTTATCGCTGGCGAGCGTGATCTGGTTCAAGTTGTTGAGGCTGGACGGATATGCCACCGTCTGCGCATACACCACGCGGCTGACCGCCTCCGGCAACGCAAGCTGTGAAGTCGCCACCGCGTTACGGCCCGACACCGCCTGGCCCACGCTGTTGTAAATCTCGAAATGGATGTGCGGCCAACGGCCCGAATAGCAGCCGGGGAAGATGGTAGTGAAGGTCACCAGCCCACTGGCATCGCTTACCTGCACGCCGCGCAGATAGTTCTGCCCCGTCACACCGTTGGAATAGAGCGAGTAATTGCCCTGCGCATCGCAATGCCACAGATACACCGCATAACCGGCCAGCGATGCGCAGCTGCCATTTGTGTTCACCAGTTGCAGCGTGACCGTGAGCGGCGTGCCGGCCGCGGTCGCGGTGCCGGTACCGCCGAAGCTGGAACGAATGTCAGCGCGCACGATGCCGGTTTGCGTCAACACGTTGGGACCGTTGGTACCGTCACCCGGATACGGACCTGCCGTTTCGGTCGGAATCACCGAACAAGCCGCGAGTGCCTTGGCGGGCGACAACAACCCGACACCGCTCAATCCGCCCAACGCTCCCAGCGCGCGCAACATGCCGCGACGGCGCATAAAACTCCGCTGCTGCAACACGGCCAGGGTTTCGGCTAGCGAAGCATCGGGATCGGACAACTTGGGGGTGGGTAACAAGGACGTGCGACTCATGGACTCTCCTTCAAAATCATCCTGACGGCGCGCAAGACCACGCCGGCAATGTGGACAGAGTAAGAGTGCCTTGTTTCGTTGAAATATGGGATTGTTTCAGGATGTTGCAGCGCAGCGGATGGCGCGTAGCCTGCGTAACGGGGTGAAACTCCAGTATTGACGCGGTTAGATGGGCCTTTTCGGGCTGGGAGGCCCGTCAATACTAGGCTTATAGCCTTGTTTACTCTTATCTCGAATTATCTGTTGCACTAGCCATACCAGCGAACAGACCTCAAAACATGACAATACATGGGTGTGCTTTCAACCAGTGCGCTCATAATCGTTCGCTAAAACTGATACGGCAAAGCCAAGACATGTCGCCAATTGAGGAACTAATTGCTCCGTTCAAATTGCTGCTCGAGCGAAGCTTGCTCGAAGTCAGAGCCACCGATCTATCTATGCAAGCTCTTGATGCAACACATCGTATTCGTACAGGCCTTGGGCTTTTCAAAGAGTTACTACCCAAGAATGCGGCCTACGAGCTTTTGGATGGGCAAATTGACAGAATGCTCGACTGGCTTAAGAAGTTTCCTGAGCACAAACCAGAGGACGCCGGCGAAATACTGCGTGTATTTGCCGCAAGAAATCTGGTTTTTCACTGGTCGCAAATCGAGGCACTCGTCGATGACTCGATACTGAAAATGATATCGATTGATAAAGACATAATTTCAAAGCTACAGAAGGCAAATATAAAAATCCCTGACAAACAGCGGTACACGCAATCCAATTGGGCAAAAAAAGTAGTTGAAAAAATCCGAAGTACTCCCGAATTCGACCAAGTTCGATACTCGGCAATTCGAAAGCACGCATTCTTGTTTGAAACACTTGGCGCAAAATTTGTACTAGACCCCGGCTACTGGAATTCGCTCGACGAGATCGACTATTTGCGTAACGTACTTTTGCACAAGAACGGCATCGTTGATGACATTGCAAAAACAAAAGCGCCGCGCCTTGAGAAGTACATTGGTACTGTGGTCCCAGTCATTGATCCCATATTTCACGTCGCATCAACCCTAATTAACGAGTACGCATTTCGACTACTAATGACCCTGATGACACTTTCATACGTCTATGGAGCGAATCAGGACGACTATTTGAAGAAAGTTGTCTCTGAAATAGAGCAAAAGCGGGAGGCGCTTAAATTAACTCGCGTAGATAACCCAGCTAGATAACTACGAAACGCCTCGAAAACAATTCAAACGCAACCGGTCCGAACAGTTTCTGACCATTCATCTCCAGCAAATCAGGAATGAGCGTCTCAAGTTCTTGTATGAGCGCTTCCGTAGTGGCAGCCTCGATTGCCAAGCCCGGTACATCGTCGCTGGATGCAAACCACACCTCCGCATCGTCGTCCCATTGCGCAGCAACACTGTAAATTTTTTTCATTCGCTCATTCCAAGCGTCGCTCTTTAGAAATGATGTGTATGGTACTTGCCAATTTGCAATAAGTTTTGACTACTTGGCGCGCCAATAAAACCCCATCCCCACCCCAATCAACAGCACGCACCCACCCACCACCTTCAGCAAAAACAACCCCGGCGAAACACTATCCGCCGGCGGCACCATCGAGGTGACAATGGCGAGCAGCGTAGTGGCGAAGCCGATGCCGCCGAAGACGCAGCTGCCCCAAACACCACCCGGTGCGCGCCAGATTCCCGACTCATTTCCCTTGTCCGCCGCACGCTCGCGAAAGCGCATCACTGGCAGCGCCGCGAACACATACAGTAACGGAATAAAGGTGAGGATCAGCGTCATATCCAGCAACACCACGTACGCTTCTCGTACGGTGGCGCCGGACAATCCGGCCAGCAGCACCAGCGTGGTCAGCGCGGCCTGCACCAGCAGTGCGATGTGCGGCGTGCCGTGGCGCGGGTGCGTACGCGCGAGCGCGGCAGGCAGGTAGCGATCGACGCCAACGACGTAAGGCAAGCGCGCAGTGCCGGCGATCCACGCGGAGACAGCGCCTAAGCTGGCGAGCGCCACCAACAGCGCCATCACGTTGCCAAAAAACGGAATGCCGACCCGTTCGCCGACGGCAGCAAGCGCCTGCGGGATGCCGGTGATGAGATTGATTTTTTCTGTGGGCAGCGCCACCAGCAAGGCCGCGGTGCCGGCGATGTAGATCACGGCGATGACGATGCAGGAAATCAGCGTGGCGCGTGGAATGGTTTTGCGCGGTTCGCGGATTTCGCCGCCGAGTATCGGGCCGAGTTCAAGGCCGACATAAGCCAGCGCGATGCTGGCCATCGTCGTCCACGCGGCCAGCGAACTCAGGTCCGGTACCAGACTTTTCGCGGCGAACGATGTGGCACTACCGAAGTGCCACCACGCATATCCGCCCGCAACCAACAGTACCGCTGCCACCGTCCATGTGCAGAGCGCGCCTATGTTCTGCAGCCACTTGGCGCGATTGAGGCCGACGATATTCACCAAAGTCGCCAGCCAGAGCGCCGTGAGACAGACCGCACCGTTGTACAGCGGGCTTTCGCCCAGCCCCGACCACGCACCACCGCCCACATGCACCAACGCACCGGCACCGAACAACAGTGCCGACGGCAGGAAGACGAGATTCGACACCCAGTAACTCCAGCCCGCAATGAAGCCATGCGTATCGCCGAACGCGGATTTGCTCCACACATAAAGCCCGCCCTCGGCCGGCAGGCGCGAGCTCAATTCCAGCACCGCCAGCGCCATCGGCAGCAGGAAGATGGCGAGGCCGATCAGCCATAGCGTGAGACTGGCCGGGCCGATCTGCGCGGCGGTGGAGAGCCAGCGCAGGCCGACGATGGCGGCGATATTCATCAGCACCAGATCGCGGATGCCGAGGGTACGGATGAAGTGTGTGGCCGGTGTGTTCATCTTTTCATTCACCGTTCGTGCTGAGCTTGTCGACGCGCAACCAAATCAAATTAACAGGCGCCGCAAGTCGACATGGCCCTTCGACAGGCTCAGGGCGAACGGTGGTTATTCTGCGCATCGCTTCAATCCACCAAATGCGGCAGGATTTCGCCCGCCGCGCCACGCAACGAAAACCGGGCGTACTCAGTCAGCGGCGTGACTTGCGGATTGACTTCAATCACGATCGCACCAGATTGCTTGGCGACGAACGGCAGCGACGCGGCGGGCTCGACCACGGTGGACGTGCCGATGCACAGGAACACGTCGCTTTCTCGTGCTGCCTGCATCGCGTTTTCCAGCGCATCCGGTGGCAGCATTTCGCCAAACCACACCACGTCGGGCCGCAGCGTTGAATCGCATTGCCCGCAACGCGGCGGCGACTGTTCGGCATTCCAGCTTGTCGCCGGATGATGATGGTCGAAACACTTCACGCGGCGGATATTGCCGTGCAGTTCGATCACATTGCGGCTTTGCGCGACCTGGTGCAGGCCATCGACGTTTTGCGTGATCAGCGTGAACGCCGCTCCACGCGCAGAGCAAGCTGCTTCCAGTTTTGCCAGCGCATGATGTCCCGCATTGGGTTTTGCTTCGGCGACCTTATCGCGCCGCCACGCATACCAATCCCATACGAGTTTCGGGTTGGCAAGGAAGGCTTCCGGTGTTGCCAGTTCTTCCGGGCGGAATTTTTCCCAGAGTCCGGTGAGCGCATCTCGAAAGGTCGGAATGCCGGATTCGGCGGAGATGCCCGCGCCGGTCAACACCGCCACCGACTTCGCGTCGGCCAGGAGCTTGATCGCTTGCGCTAGGGATGGGCTGGTCACGTGGTTTTGTCCTGACCAGACTTTCACAGCAAATCGGGACGGATTCAAGTGGCCGCGGCATTTCTCGCAGGCTGGGATACGGTGACGGCGAGCGCGACCCATACCCAATTGAGACACTAAACTCCAGCACTAGCGCGGGTTTCAGGCACAAAATGGTCTGAAACCCGCGCTAGTGCTGGAGTTTTGCTTTCGAAATTTCGGTGCTCCTTGATTGGCAATAACGGTTGCACGCCCTTGTTTTTGACCTTTCCCCGCGAAGGCGGGGAGCCAATTTTTTGACCGCGCACATGACCACCGAACTTGGGCCCCCGCCTTCGCTGGGGTAGGTGGTGACAAGAAAGTGGTTACGCTAAAGCACTATTCAGTACCGCAGCGTGGGCCACCCGTGCGAAGCGCAAATTGCGTGATCGCACCATCACGCTTCATCTCCGCGCCAAAAACTCCGCAATGGCTTCCCAGCCCGGCGTGTGATCGGCGAATTTCTTCGCCACGATCAGGAGCGGCACAGCAATCAGCAAGCCACCAATGCCCCACATCCAGCCCCAGAACAATAGCGAGACAAACACCACCGGGTGATTCAATTCGAGCCGGTTACCGACCACCACCGGATTGATGATCTGGCCTTCGACAAAAGTTACGCCGACAAAACACGCCGCGAGCAGGAACGAAGTCGTGGCCGATTCGCCGTAAGTGAGCGATGCCAGCATCAGCAGGCACGCGCTCACACCCGGCCCGACATAGGGAACGAAATTGAGGATTGCCACCAGCAGGCCCCAGAACCACGGCATCGGCAAACCGAATACCCAGGTCAGCAGCGCTGTCGCGACACCCAGGCCGATATTGATGATCGCCACGCTGGCGAAGTAGTTGGCGACTTCCTGTTGCACCGTACGTACGACTTTCACTGCGCGCACTTTGTCGCGAACCCTCGGCAAAACACGCATCAGCTTGACCAGGAAAAGATCGCCAGACGCCAGCAGGAAATACGCCACCAGCCCCGCACTGACGGCGGAGACGACAAAGCTCTGCGCCGCGCGAAGCAGCACCGCACCGATGGAAACACCCTGTGCTGCGGCGTGTTCGCTCAGTTGCACATTGCTTTTCGGCGCGACCCACGCGCCCAGACGAAAGCTGCGCAGCCAGTCGAGCATTTGTACGAACAGCGATTGCACCTGCGCCGGCAATTCGGCAAGCACTTCGCGCGCCGGCATGATCAACAGTTCGCCGATCACCACCATCGCCGCGAGCAGCGACGCCATCACCACCGCCGCCGCGACCGGTTCAGGCATTCGAAGCAAGGCCATGCGGCCCACCAGCGGCGACAGCACGATGGCCAGGATCACGCCCAGCATCACCGGCATCAGCACCGGCTTGCCAAGATAGATCGCTGCGATCAGCACGAGCACGAAGATGCCGATCACCGGCACCTGCGATTGGCTTTCTTTTTCAACCGCAATGGGTGCCGACAGCACGGGCTGCTCGACAATCACTTGCGAAGCAGGCGGCGCATCGGTATTTGATGTCACGTCCAAAGGCGTTGCGACGGCCACGGCCGCCAGCATGCCGGCATTGAGCGGATCGGACATGGTTATCTTCCCGCGGAGCCGAGCAGTCGCAACACCGGCACCAGCACGCTGTTGATGCGCTGCACCGCGCGGATCAGCGACACCAGGCCGACCAGCGCAACCGCCATCCGGCCACGCGGGCGATCAGAGCCGGCCGGCTTCTTCAACACCCAGGCAACGCCGGCAGTCATCACCAGCGGCTTCAGCAAATTGAACGCCTGCTGCCCGACGAAGGCAGTCGATTTCATTTTCTGCAAGGCGCGCGCGGCTTCACCGGCAGCGAGGCGGGTTTGCACACGCGCATCGGCGATCTGTTCTACCAGCCGAAGACGCCGTTCTGCCAGGCTGTTTGCGGTGGCGATCATGATTCGATCAATGCCGCTGCATCGCGCCGCAATTCCCGCGCACTGGTTTTGAACAGCGCGCTGTCGCGATCGAATTGCAACCAGGCGAAACTGGCTGCACCCGCAGTGAGGCATGCGAACACTGCCGCAATCGCCGCCGCGACGATAGTGCGGCTCGAGGTATCCCAATACATCGCGAGGATGGCAATCGCAATCATCACCAGACTGACGACCATCAGCGCGACCGCCAGCACCGCGCCGATCGCCAGTTTGGCGACGCGCGCTTTCTCTTCCTGAAACTCGACCGAAAGCAGCTCCACGCGCAGCGCCACGTGGTCGAGCATGGACGCGCCCAGCCGGCGAACGTGCGGCATCACGCCATCGTTCGCCGCGGCCGGTTCAGGCGGATTGCCTTCGCGAATCACAATCAACCCTCGCGACGAGCAGAGACCACGAGTCCGACCAACAGGCCGACGCCGCCAGCGACCGCAATCGCCGTCCACGGGTTGTCGTGCACGTAACCATTTGTCGCCGTTGCGGCCTTTTTGGCTTCGCGCACGGTGGCCTTTTCCAGTTCGGCGAGGCGCGCCTTGGCTACCGCCAATTGCTCGCTGAATTTTTCGCGGAACGCGATCATGGCGTGATCGCCGGTACCCGCGGCGTTCTTCAACAGTGCTTCGCCTTCGGCCAGCAATGCCTTGAAGTCGCTCACAACCTGGTCCTTGGAATCGACCAGTGCATCGGTCTTGTCGCTCACACGCTCAAGCGCATCGGCAGCCGCGGTGGGAATGGATTTGATGTTTGACGTATTCATGGCTTTCTCCAATTGATGTTTTGATGAAAAGGCAGACATCGCTTGCCGTCAGCCCTTGCGGCGCAGCAGGCCGCTGACCAGGCTGACGAGGAACAGCACGACGAAGATGAAGAAAAGCACTTGCGCGATGCTGCTGGCGCCGGCGGCAATGCCACCGAAGCCGAACAGGGCAGCGACGATTGCGATGATGAAAAACACTGCGGCGTAATAAAGCATGACGTTCTCCGTTGGGTTGGTGAGAGGGTGGCCATCGCGCATTCGGCTTGCAACGAGCTGCAACGAAACGGCGAACAACCTGAGACGAAGATTAAATTGGCCACGACGCGTGCAGCATCGGACGCCGGGCAGCGGCGGTGTAGGACGAATGCTCATTCGATTCGCGCGACCGTCGATGCCGTCCGACAGGAACATCGGCGTGCAACCGATGCCCTGAATACCGGCGCCGCATGAGACTGAGATCGTTTAGTGCGAACAGGATAGACCGACGATGAAACATAACTGCCGACTGATTGGTGTCATGCTCGCCACGGTGAGCCTGCACTCCGCTTGCCTTGCGGCCGAGATCGACTATCGCCTGCCGCATGTTTCCTTGAGCGTCTCCGCCACGCTTTCTCCTGCACCCCCACCCAGCGATCCGATGTCGCGCAATCTCGCCTGGACCCTGGCGGAAAACTGCAGGGGTGCATCGAGCTGGTGCGTGCAGTCGGCCGCACAGGACCGGCGGCCGGAGATGGTGCTGGAATTGGAAGGTAAAACCATTTCGCGTCTGCTGCCGGACAATATCCGCGACGCGGGATCGGCACGGTTCCGCTGGGCCGGCAGCAAAGGCGGCTTCACCGAACACAATCTCAAGGTGCGTGTGTCACGGCATCGCGCCGGCATGTACTGGGAATCGAAGTTCTGACGCTATCCCGGCGGAGGTGCTCCACATTCAGGGCGCCGCGAGCCGGCGGCGCAATGGTAAATAGCAACTACTGTGATTACGCCCTCAACCCCAGCAGCGTACTCTTCACCAGGTCGTAATCCACCGACTTGTCGAAAAAGAAATCGGCGCCCAGCTGCATGGCACGCTTGCGCACTTCCGGAAAAGGATGATTGGTGAAAACGATGATTTTCGGTGCCGGTTCCAGTTTGGCTTTTTTCACCTGGTTGATGACTTCCAGGCCGCTGCCGACCTTGAGCCGCAGATCGACGATGGCCGCATCGACCGGCGTATGCGTCAATGCATCGATCGACTCGCGCTCGCTGTCGGCATAACCCACTACTTCCAGCTCGCCCGGCACCTGCAAAAAATCCATCAGCAAATCGCGTACACGCACCGAGTCTTCGACGATAAATACGCGAAGCGGTTTTCTTTCTTCCCTTCCTGCCGGGTCCACCTTTTCTGCCTTGTTCTCCATGTCTTCCATCATTTCATTGCGCCATCGTGCCAACTTCCGGGTGCCGTTATTGAATTATTCCGTTCTTGATTGCGTAGTAAGTCAAATCCGCATTGCTGTGCATGCCCATTTTTTCCATCACGCGCGTGCGATAGGTACTGACGGTCTTGACGCTCAGGAACAGCTCCTCGCCAACCTGCGACACACTGCGACCGGACGCCAGCTTGCAGAACACCTGGAACTCGCGCTGCGATAGCGCGCCGTGCAGCGGTGCATTGTTCACATCCGGCGCCTCGGCCAAAAGCTCCGCCACTTCCGGACTGATGTATTTGCGTCCCTTGCGAATGGTGCGCAAAGCCGTGACCACCATTTCCGGCGCGGCCTCCTTGTTGAGATAACCGGAAGCCCCCGAGCGCAGCAGATTGACCGCGTATTGTTCTTCCGGATACATCGACAGGATCAGCACGCCCATATCGGGTTTCAGAGACTTCATGCGCTTCAGCACATCGACGCCACCCTGCTTCGGCATCGCCAGATCCATCAACGCGAGATCGAAATCCCGTTCGCGCACCAGTTGCAGCGCCTCTTCGCCATTGCTGGCCTCCGCCACCACGTCGAACTCGCCGGCGTCTTCCAGCAGGCTTTTCAGGCCGGCGCGAAACAGTGCGTGGTCATCGGCAATCAGAACTTTCGCTTTATCGAGCATCGAAATTCCCTGGTTGTTGTGAGGTAAGTGACACCAAAACAGCTTGGACGAATCATAGCGCGGACACTTTGTCCGGCCCGTCGGCTGGCGGCGCGTCATGCCGTCGGACAAACGCCTACAAATCCTACGCCTTCCGCAAAAGATGCCCGATGTAGGTGAGTGTCCGACAATGTTTGCCGGTGCCGCCCTACCTTCCCGAACCTCCGCGACATTCGCAGTACACCTATACTCCGCAAGTGCTCTCGCGGGGTTTTTCACGCGACCCGCCATCCGGACAACAACAATATGTCGAAACTCTTTCTTGAAAAACTCTACCTTCGCCTGTTGTCCAGAGGCGGTCTTGTGGTGCTGGCGCTGGCGCTGTTCGTCAATCTGGGCGCGCTGTTCTTTGTCGATTGGGCCAGCAACCAGATCGAAGTCGCACGCCAGGCGCAGGCGCGCTCGCGCGACGTCATGTCGGCGATCGAGCGGGTCGAGACCATGCTGTTCGAAGCCGAGAGTGCGCAGCGCGGCTATCTCACTACCGGCAAGCCGGAATATGCCAAGCCACTGACCGACAACGAGGGCGAAATCATCAAGCGGCTGGACGGTCTGGAAAACCGCCTGCAGGACAGCCCGGTACAACTCGGCCTGGTCAAGGAAATCCGCGAAGTCGCGTTTGCCAAGCTGGTCGAGCTGAATAAAACCGTGGCGCTGTATCAGATGGGCCGCAGCGATGCGGCGCGCGTGGCGGTGGAATCCGGCGAGGGCAAGCGCCTGATGGAAAACTTCGAGGAGAAAGTCGATCGCTTTCTCGCCGACGAAAACAAGATGCGTGTCGAATGGAGCGCGCGCCGCGCCAACATGCAACTGGGCATGCGCTATGGCTTTGCCGCGATCCTGCTGATCAACGCCATGCTGCTCCTGTTCGGTGCCTACACCGTGATGCGCGATCTGGCATCGAAGGAAGAACTGGTGCGCAAGGAGGCTGCCGCAAAAGCGCGGCTGGAAGAAGAGGTCAAACGCCGCACGGCGGAACTGCGTGCCCTGTATTTGCACCTGCAATCGATGCAGGAAGACGAGCGGCGCCGGGTGGCGAGCGAATTGCACGACGAACTCGGCGGAACCTTGTCGGCCATCAAGATGGATCTCGCCATGGGCCGCGACGCTGCCGCAAGGCTGGGCGACGATAAATCAGCCAATCGCCTGAAGCGTGCCAGCGAATCGCTGGACAGCGCGATCAAGTTCACGCGCAAGATGATCGAGGACCTGCGGCCGACGCTGCTGGACAACATGGGACTTGCCGCCGCGTTGCGCTGGCAGTGCGAGCAATTCACCGAGCGTACCGGCTGCCCCTGCCACATGCTGGTGCCGGATGAAGAAATGCAGTTCACGCCGGAGCAGTCGATCGCGCTGTATCGCGTCACCCAGGAGGCGTTGACCAATGCCCTCAAGTACGCCAGGGCGAGCCGCATCGACGTCGGCTTGCAGCGCAGTGGCTCAAACTGGCGGCTGACCATTGCCGACAACGGCGTCGGCATCGACACCAACGCACCGCATCACGCCACTTCGCACGGAATTACCGGCATGAAGGAGCGCATGGACGCGCTCAACGGCACTTTCAGCATCGAAGGCAAGCCCGGTCGCGGCACCACGCTGGTGGCGACCGTGCCGATGAGTCCGGTCTAGCTTTTCTCTTGCGCGTCTCATGTTGACGCGCAGCACCTTTCCCGTCGGCGGCATTCGCCACCGACACGCCTCGTGGTTCCATGTCCTACGCAAGCCGCGTGCTTTGTCCGATGTGCCGGCAAAGAACGCGTTCCTAACATGGCGGCATGGCATCGACACAGCTCAAACCCGATAGCAGCAAGCCTCCCATCGGGACGATCACCGGCCTTGCGCTCATCGCAATCCTGTGCGGTTTTGCGATGAGCGTGATGCCGCTTCCACCCAACACCGGAAAGCGGCCCGAGCGAATCGATTGCGCGTAACGAAATTGCGAATTTGCGACCGCCGCAGCTAACTCCCACGCGGTTGCATCCACCGGGCGAGAAGCCCAAACCTTGAAAGGAAACACCATGAACTGGGATCAAATCGAAGGTAACTGGAAGCAATTGAAAGGCAAGGCCAAGGAGCAATGGGGCCGGTTGACCGACGACCAGCTGGACGTCATCGCCGGCAAGCGCGATCAACTCGCCGGCAAGATCCAGGAACAGTATGGCTACACCAAGGAGCGCGCCGAAGAAGAACTGGAGCGCTGGGCCGACTCGTTCCCCGCGTCCCAAACAGACAAGCCGGACAAGCCATCGAAGCACTGATCGGCTGATCGCAATGCATGCTCGCATCTGCATCTGCTTCCACATTTGCAATGCGGGCACGTACCGGCCACACCCTTCACCACACTCGAAGGAAATATCATGAACCGCAAATCTTTAGCGCAGTTATTGCCGCCACCTGTTGCAGCGTGACGCTGGCGACTGCCGTCATCACCAAGGACGAGCACAAGTCCGCCATTGCGACCGCCGAATCCAGCTACAGATCGGCCAAGACCGGCTGCGATAATCTGGCCGGTAACGACAAGTACGCGTGCGTCAAGGAAGCCAAGGTGGCTTATGGCAAGTAAGTGCAGATACGCGGAATGGCGTAGCAATGAAGATGGCGGGCTTGGTCCCGCCATTTTTTTCTCCCGCCGGCAGCCGGGAAAGAAAGAGCCGCGCCCCGATTGGTGCACGGCCCGTTCCACCTCCAAGGAAAATGACGTGGGGCTACTTGTTCTTCTGCGCGGCGTCCTGCACCTTCTCGCCGGCGCGCTCGACATCCTTGCCGACGCCCTGAATGGTGTTGCAACCGGAAACGACAGCGACGCTCAACAGGGCGGCCAATGCGAGGGAAAGTTTTTTCATGATTTGCTCCTGAATGGTTGTGGATGGGTGAGTGAGATGCTGCTAGTCACGAAATTATCTTCTGTCAGCTGCGCCACGGCCTGTATAGGCAGGGAGCGTGACTGTCCGTCGGACAAAAGACGACAAGGAGAGCGGCGAGCTACCTGCGAGGTATCGGCAACTTGGCATGCAATCGACAAACTCCAGCACTGACGCGGCTTTCCAGCCAGAAATGCTCCGAAAACCGCGCCAGTGCTGGAGTTTTACCTCATGCTAACCTTTTGCACTCCACATCCGTCTAAGGTGGCATGTTCGCTTTTCTTCAGTCCCGGCCGAGTCTTGACGAGTTCCACTCTGTTCTCAACGCCAAAAGCGGCCGCTGGTACAACGCCTGTCTTCGCATTACCCGCGATGAGGCGCTGGCCGAAGATGCGGTGCAGGACGCTTTGCTGAAAGCCTGGGGACAGCGCGAACAATTCCGCGGCACGGCGGAACTGGATACCTGGATACACCGGATTGCGCTCAACGCCGCAATCGACCTGATGCGAAAGCGTCAGCACATTCACGACGATGAGTTCGATGCCGATCTGGAGTCGGCGTTACCGCAGCTTTCGCCGGACACGCAATATCAGCAGCAGGCGCTGGGCAGCGATCTGGGCGCGGCGATGGCGCTGCTGACACCGGTGGAACGACAGTCATTCGTATTGAAGCATCTGGAGGGATGGAAGCTCGATGAAATTGCGGCGAGCCAGGGGACCAACGTAAACAACACCAAACAGGCCTTGTTCCGCGCGGTGAAAAAACTGCGCACGGCCATGGATGGATGGCGGGGTGAAGCATGATTACCGATGACGACTTGTTGTTGTATCAATATCAGGACGGCTTGACCGATGCGGAGCGCGCGCGCATTGCCGACGCGCTGAAAAACGACGCCTCTCTGGTAGATCGCCTGAAAAAACTGACGGCCGACACGGGCAAGTTCGCGGACAAGACCGACGTGCCGGCCCCGGCTGCTGCCATGCACCGCTGGAAAACCGATCTCGATCGCGCCGCCCGTGTGGAAACGAAGTCTCCACGCAAATCCTGGCAATGGAGCGGCGGCCTTGCCGCCGCCGGTGCCGCACTGGGCCTGGTGTTGCTGGTCAGCAGCATCGGCGTGAATGTACTGCCGACCGGCGGTGGAGAAAACAGCGGCAGCGGAACACCCATCCGGCCCTCGATCGAAGCGGTCGACGATTCCGCCCGCTATGAACGCAGCCTGCAATGGCACCTCGCGCAAACCGAATCGCAGCTGGCCGCGCTGAAGAATGCCGATGGCGAGGAACGTAACCGGGTGATCGACAAAGTGATCGTACAGAACCGCCTTTTTGCCATCGCCGCCGACCGCGCCAACGAAGACCGTTCGGCGCGCGTGCTGCGCTCCTTTACCCCGTTACTGGAAGCGATTGCCGACCGCAACACCTCGCCGGCCGAAGTGGCCGGCGGCATCGCACAACTGAATTTTGAATTGAAGGTGATGCAGGCCCGGTTGGCCACCGGTACTTCCACATCATCCCACCTCGCCAGACAGGTACTGGCGCTTTGAATCCAATGAATTCCGCCAAGGAGAAACCGATGAGACCCCTGATCGCCGTCGTATTGCCGTTTTTGATGATGAACGAGATTGCCTATTCGCAATCGCTGGCCGATGTGCCGGACACCCCGCCCACCCCGCCACGTCCGCCGGTCGCCGTTACCGCACCCACTGCCCCGGTCGCGCCACTGGCGCCGCTGCATCTCGCACAATCGAAACGCGACGCACAATCCGAAAAGGAGCGCGCCGAGATGGATCGGGAACGCGCAGAACGGGACCGTGAGCGGGCGCAGGAACGCGCCGAACGCGAGCGCGAACGCAAGGAGTCGCGCCGTGCTCCCACCGAGGAGGAATCGCTGGCCCTGGCGGCGATGGAAGGACTGATGTCGCAGCCGCCGGAACGCGCGCTGCCGCTGCTGAAAAAAGTGCTGGCCGGCTCGCAAACGCGGCTGGTGAAGGAGCGCGCACTGTTCGTGCTGGGACAGATCAACCGGCCGGAAGCGCAGGACATCCTGCTCGACTTCGCCCGCATGCCCGACAACCCGCTGCGCAATGAGGCGATACGCACCATCGGCATCGGCGGCAACGCCAAATCGCTGGGCGCATTGCAGGATATTTATGCGGCGGGCGATGCCACGACCAAAAAGCGTGTACTGGAAGCCTGGCTGATCGCCGGCCGCAAAGCAGAGGTATATCAGGCGGCATTGAGCGCCAAATCCGAGAGCGAGGCTGCCAATGCCATCCGCACGCTGGGCACGATGGGTGCGGCCGAAGAGTTGCGCAAGCTGGGCGGACAGATCAAGAACAGCAAGAGCCTTCTCGAGGCCTATGCGATTTCCGGCGACCTGGGCAGCCTGCGCAAGATCGCCGAAAGCGACAGTGACGCATCCATCCGCATCGAAGCGACACGCCGCATCGGCATCATCGGCAAGGAGCCCGCGCGTATCGCTCTGCGCGAGATCTACGCCTCCTCCACCGATCCCAAGCAGAAAGATGCGGCGTTGCAGGGGCTGCTGATCGCCAACGATCAAAAAGGCGTGCTCGAACTTTACCGCGCGGCCAAGACCAACGAAGAAAAGCGCACACTGCTGCGCACGCTGTCGGTGATGGGCGGGGACGCTGCCCTGGCGGCCATCGACGCTGCATTGGAAAGCAAGAAATGAACGCTTCAGTGCAGGTTGATCTGCGTCCGATGATCGGTGCCGCGTTGTTGTTCGCCGCGGCGGCAACAGCCGCCGGTCAGTGCGCAGCAATGGATCTGCCGCATTTGCCACGAGATGGCTGGGTCAGCTGGCAGGTACCGGCCGTGGACGGCGCGCCTGCCTGGTGCTGCTTCGGCGACTGGCGCGATACCGATCAAAAAGGCATCTGCCAACTCGACGAAAAAGACTACGGTTATGGCAGCCGTGGGCGCGATGACAGCGCTACACAAGTAAGACTATATGCACGCTTCGAGGGGGGTACCTTGAAAAAACTGCGTGCGCTGGACGCCGCCTGCCCGGTCAATGCCGCATCGACCATCAAACCGCTGACCAACGTGGCTGTGGGCGACAGCGCACGCTGGGTGGCCTCGCAGGTGCAGCCGCATACCGGCGAAAAGCGATCGCCGGAGAATCGCCTGAGCGGCGATGCGCTGGCCGCGTTGGCGATGCATCAAGGCAACATCGCCCGCGATGCGCTCACCAGCATCGCACACAAGGATGCCAGCATCGAGAATCGCCGCAACGCGCTGTTCTGGGCGGCACAGGTACGCGGCGCAGAAGGCATCGACATCGTCACGCCCAGCCTGTTTGACGATGCGGAGCCCAAGGTGCGTGAGCACGCGGCGTTCGCGCTTTCGCAATCGCAGAAAAAGTCCAGTAAATCGGTGGCATCGCTGCTGATCCGCGCCGCCAACAGCGATCGCGACGGCAGGGTGCGTTCGCAAGCCTGGTTCTGGCTGGCGCAGAGCAAGGCACCGGAAACCGAAGGGGCGATTCGCGCTGCCCTGCCCAAGGAAACCGAGTCACGTGTTCGCGAACAGGCGATTTTTGCGCTGTCGCAACTGCCGCCGGATCGCGCCGCGCCCGCGCTGATGGCCGTGGCCGAAGACAAAACGCTGGCCCGCGAAGAACGCAAGCGCGCCATCTTCTGGCTGGGGCAGATGAAGTCCGATCAGGCAGTGGCGTATTTTGACCGGCTGCTGACGACGACCGCGTCGCGCTGATCACAAACAAAAAGAGGGTACCGCATGTTGCATGCGGCACCCTCTTTTGTTTGCGCAAATCAGATCAAAACATTGATGAGAGCGTTGCCGATACCGACCAACGCCGCGCCGGAAATGAGCCCTGCACTAATCGGTTCGCAACCCTCGACCCAGAAGTCGTGACCCTTGGTGCCCGGCTCTTTATTCTTGCGGCCCATCCACCAGAACATCATGGCACCGACCCACATCATGAAGGACGCTTCCGGCGGCAATACGACGCCCAAGCCAATTGACACCGAGGTCAGCGGAAAGCGGCCCTTGGTGACGATGCGCGCGATCTCGATTGCCGCGGCGGCGACGGCGGCGATGATCATCGACACAATAGCCGAGGTCGGCAACGCCGATACGCCCTTGGCGATGATTTCCGCCACGCCCTTCCACTGCAGTGCCGCCGGGAAGGCGAAGTTGTCGGAAATGATGGTGGTGGTGGAGCGCACACCATTGGCATCGGCCGGCAGGAACAGCAGGTAGAACAGCGGAACGGCGGCAATCGCGCCGGCAATGATGCCGATGACGTGACCGATCACCTGGTGACGCGGCTTGCCGCCCAGCATATAACCGGGCTTGATGTCCGACAGCAGATTGGCCGCGTTGGACGCGATCTCGCTGGTCATACCGGCCGGGATCAGGTTGCTCGCCGGGTTGGCGCGATCGATGGCGCCCATGCTGAACTGCGTGATCTTGGACATTGAACCGGTCGGCGTCCACGAGGTCAGTGCCATCGAGTTGGTGCAGATGATGGTCAACACAAAAATCAGCGGTAGCGAAATGAACGCCAGCAGCCATGGCACGCCGAAGAACTCATGCGTGACGGTGGCGCCAAGCACACTGAATATCGGCACACCGACCCACGATACCCACAGCGGTACCTCAATGTCTTTCAACACGTCGGTGCTGCCCTTGGCCGCCTTGGCTCCACGTTTGAACGCGGACAGGAAAATTTCCGGACGCGCCAGCAGCGATACCAGCGAGCCTACCACCATCATGGTCACGCCCCACCAAAGCGCCCATTGATTGACGATCTCGGCACGATTGATGGCCACCACCGCGCCAGACGGCGATACGCGCGGCACGATGTCGCCGGCCTGGATCATCAGCGGCGCCAGGATGACGAAATTGATGAAGGCGCCGAGCAGAACGCTGGTAGCCACGCGAATCCCCATCAATCCGCCGACGCCGATCATGGCCGCGTCTAGCGTGAGACGCAAACCCAGCTGGCGGATGTCCGTACCGAGTATCGTCGGAATCATGCCGTTCGCTTTGGTCGCGAACATGTAGTAATAGGTGTCGAGCCGCTCCTGCAGGTGCCACGGCTCCTTCAGGCTGGTCCATTTGTCCATCATGAAAATCTTGAACTGGATCAGCTTCATCCAGCCGTCGCTGATGATCATCTGGTAGATGGCGGTCAGTACCGCGGTCCAACCGAGCAGGCGCGCCTTGTACATGCCCTTGTCGGCAGCGCCGGTATAGAGCGCATCCAGCACCACGCCGCAGGCACGCCCCTCGGGGAAGGGAAGCTGCTCTTCATTGATGAATCGCCGCTTCATCGGGAACGCGATCAGCACGCCGAGGACCGAGCACACCGACATCCAGATGATCATGTGCCAGGCAGGAATGATATTGCCGGTGAGCAGCATGTACGCCGCCAGGCTGGAGATCAGCGGGGTCATCATGTAGCCCGCCGACGTGGCGATCGACTGCGTGCAGTTGTTTTCGAGAATGGTGTAGTCGGAGGCGATGCCGGAGGTGCTGAGGATGCGGAAAATGGCGAACGACAGGATCACCGAGGTGAGGCCGACACCAATGCTGATGCCGGTCTTGGCGCCGATGTAGAGCGCCGTCGCGCACAGAATGCCGCCGAGCAGGAAACCGGTGACACCGGAACGAAGCGTCAGCTGCGGCATATCGCCGCGGAAAACGTTCTTCAACCACCATTCGTCTTTTTGTGCGCGCGACCAGTTTCTGATCTGGTCGTCGTCGAGATGTTGCAATGCCATAGCGCCTCACCCGTGAATTGGAAGAATGGCCGTTGCCGGCTGCACGAGTCGCTTGTGGCGCCCTGCCGCCCCAAGGCCGCGATGCGGACGGATTATGACAGAGAGGTGTCAGCTGCGGTTGGAAGGGCAAAACCGGCTCTTTTGCCGGCGCGGCATGATGTCACGCAGTGACACACAGGCCTCTGCGAAAGCTGCTAATCTGGTCCTATCTCGCCTGTACCCGGAGACCTGAAAATGAAAAAACTGGATCTCGTACTTTTCGCCGCCCTGCTGCAAACCCTCCTGGCAGGCTGTGCCAGCGCCCCGCAAAGCAGGGATGTCGAGGTCCTGCTCAAAGACAACCTGTTTGCCGCGCCGGGCAAACCGGTACGCGCCGCCGATGTATTCGCCGTCAGCGACGAAATGCGCCACTACCTGAAGGTGCAGATCGCCGATCAACTGCGCAACAAAGGCCCGCAGCAGGGGCTGATCGACGCGCTGGCCAGCAAGAACCAGTTGAAGGTCGAATACGATGCCGCCGAAACCCGCAACGCGGCCGAGACCTTCCGCGACCGTGCGGGCAACTGCCTCTCGCTCACCATCATGACTGCGGCGCTGGCCAGGGAACTGGGCATGCAGGTGCACTACCAGAGTGTGTTCGTTGATGAAAGCTGGAGCCGTAGCGGCGGACTGTATTTCTCCATCGGCCACGTCAATCTCACCATCGGCAAACGCTATCACGACGTGAAGACCAAGATCGACGACAACATCGCCATCACCATCGATTTCAACCCACCACTGGAGAACAAGAGCTATCACACCTGGGCAATCCGCGAGAACACGGTCGTCGCCATGTTCATGAACAATCGCAGTGCGGAAGCGCTCGCCGCCGGCAAGATCAACGATGCCTACTGGCTGGCGCGCGAAGCGGTGCTGCAGGATCCGAATTTCGCCAGTGCCTACAACACGCTGGGCGTGGTCTATCGCCGCCACGGCAATCTGATGGAAGCCGAGCAGGTGTTGGCGCGCGCACTTGCGATCGAACCCGGCAATACGCAGATCATGTCCAACCTCGCGGTGGTGATGAAAGACCAGGGACGCGAAAGCGAAGCCGGCATGCTGGTTGCAAAGGTCGAGCGCCGCCAGCCGTTTGCACCATTTCATTTCTTCCATCTCGGCCAGGACGCGATGAAAGCCGGTGACTTCAAGACCGCACGCGATCTTTTCGCACGTGAAATCGAGCGCGACCCGTACAACCACGAATTCCATTTCTGGCTGGCGGCGGCGTATATGCAGCTGCGCAACTACCCGCTTTCGCGCAAACATCTCGGCATCGCCATGGATTTCAGCCCGACGCGCGTCCAGCACAATTTGTATGCGTCCAAGCTGGACCGGCTGCAGGCGTATCAGTAGCGGACCGATACCCGCACAGGAAAGCAAAACTCCAGCGCTGGTGCGGATTTTCAGGCAGTTTCGGCCTGGAAGGTGCGCCAGTGCTGGAGTTTCCGTTTGGCACCTTCGCCGCAACTTGATGCGATGGGCTGCCTCTTTGCCGCTATATTGACGCCACCCAACTCAACGAAAGCCAATCATGTCCCGCCGTACGCTCAACTTGGACGACACGCTATACGACTACGTCATTAATCATTCCGTGCGCGAGCACCCCGCACAAGCCGCGTTGCGCGAAGCCACTCGCACGCACCCTTACGCGATGATGCAGATCTCGCCAGAGCAGGGACAATTTATGACACTGCTGATCAAGCTGATCGGCGCCAAGCGCACCATCGAAGTCGGCGTGTTCACCGGCTACAGCGCGCTGACCGTCGCACTCGCGCTGCCGGCCGATGGCCGCGTGCTGGCATGCGATATCAGCGACGAATTCACGCGTATCGGCAAGCCTTACTGGGAACAAGCCGGTGTGACCGGAAAGATCGATCTGCAACTGGCACCGGCCACCGCCACGCTCGATGCTCGACTCGCCGCCGGCGAAGCGGGCCAGTACGACTTTGCCTTCATCGACGCTGACAAGGCGAGCTACGACGCCTACTACGAACGCTGCCTGAAGCTGCTTCGCACCGGCGGCCTGATCGCCATCGACAACACGCTGTGGAGCGGCAAGGTTGCATTACCCGCCGTCGACACCGACAACGACACCAAAGCCTTGCAGGCGCTGAACGACAAACTGCATGCCGATGAACGCGTCGATCTGGCACTGCTGCCGATTGGCGATGGATTGACGCTGGCGCGCAAGCGTTGAGCATCGCGCGAGTCGCAAATCGCTAATCGCTACCGCTTTTATCCACCTGCACCGCGCTCACCACACTGGCGCGATTGCCCCAGGCATTGCGGATGTACGAAACCACCTGCGCGACTTCCTCGTTGCTTAGTGCGTGACCAAACGGCGGCATGCCATAAGGCCGCGGATTGCCGGCCGTCACCGGCGTAAAGCCGCCGTCGAGCACGCTACGGATGGTATTCAACGGTGACGCCATGGTGACGCCACGATTGCCGGCCAGCGGCGGATAAATGCCGGGTGCACCTTCACCCGACGTACCGTGGCAGTCCTTGCAATGTTTGTCGTAGATCGCCGCACCCCTCTCCACCCGCAGCTTCGATTCCGATGTCAATTCGGGCTGATTGTGTGGGGCCGTTGGCGTCACCGAAATCGATTGCAGGTAAACCGCCATGGTGCGGACATCGGCGGCAGAAAGATGTTGCAAGCTCTGTGCGATGACTTCCGCCATCGGCCCGGCAGCCGCGCTATTGCCGGCGATGCCGGCGGACAGGAGTCGCGCGGTTTCATCGATACTGCGTGCGCCGCTGCCGGCTTCGAGCATGGACGTGAGCGATGGCGCATACCAGCTGCGGCCCGCGACCTGGCCGCCGCCCAACGCCGCGCCGCCGACCGCGCCCAACGCATTGCGTGTGGCATGACAGGCGTTGCAATGACCGAGCCCCTGCACCAGATACGCGCCGCGGTTCCATTCTGCGCTCTGCGCACTCGATGGTTGATAGCTGCCCGGCCGGAAATACATTGCGCGCCAGACATACAGCAACGGCCGCAGGTTGTAAGGGAAGTCGAGACGATTGGGCGCGACTTGCTGTGATACGGGCGCAATGGTTTTCAGATAGGCAAAAATCGCGTCCGAATCTTCGCGTGTGACCTTGGTGTATTCGGTGTACGGAAACGCGGGATACAGCGGGCGGCCATCGCGTCCCTTGCCGTGATGCATTGCGCGCCAGAAATCCTGCGCGTTCCACTGGCCGATGCCGTCGGCAGTGTCGGGCGTGATATTGGGCGTGACGAAGGTGCCGAACGGCGTCGGCAGTTCGCGACCCCCTGCGTAAATTTGCCCGCCGCGCGCAGTGTGGCAGCCGGCGCAATTGCCGGCACGCGCCAGGTATGCACCGCGTACAAGCTGGTCGGCAGCCGGTAGAGCGGATTCCGGCGATGCGTCTTCGCTTTCCGCCAGCCACACGCCGATCAGCAGCGCACCGAACAGCAGCGACGCGATCACACACAAAACCGTCAGGGCGCGCTTCACGGCTTTACCGCCGTCACGACACTGCCGCAACGCATAGGCAGTTCCGTGGACAAACTCGCTGCAGGACGCGAGTCGGCGGTTAGCGGGCGCGCGGCGAGCCAATTGGCCACCGCATTCACCTCGTTTTCTGTCAGCTGCCGCGCGATCTCCGCCATGCAGTCCGGCGCGGCTGCGTGACGGGTGCCGACTTTCCATGCGCCGAACTGCGCGCTGAGGTAGTCGGCCGGCAATCCCAGCAGCCCGGGAATCGCCGGTGCGACACCCAGCATTTCCTTGCCATGACACGCGATGCAGGCAGGAATTTTCCGCGCGGGATCGCCTTGCGTTATCAAAGGCGGCGCGGACTTGTCGCCTGCGCGAGTGCTGCCCTTGGCGACGGTGTACGTCGGTGGTGAGGTGGAAAAAAATGCCGCCAGTTCGGTGAGGTACGCGTCGGACAGGTTTTCCATCAGCAAACCCATTGCGCGATGCTTGCGGCGGCCATCGCGGAAATGCGCCATCTGGTTGAACAGATAGCCCGCCGGTTTGCCGGCGAGACGCGGATAGTATTCATCGCGGCTTTTGCGATCCTCGGCTGCGTGGCAGGCAAGGCACGGCTTGGCACGCTCGGCAATCGTGTCGGGAACGGGCGGCATCGCCCACGCGCGGGATGCGGCGATCAACATCGCCGCCAATAGCAGTCTTTTCATGGTGCAGCATTTTGGCACGCGGGCGGAGTCATCAAGCCTGCGATGCGCCTGTGTCGATCAGTTGGTTGATCAACTGTGCTGGTTTTGGCGTCGCAATATGGTCGCTGTATCGGAAATTAAACTCCAGCACTGGTGCGGCTTTCAGGTCACTTTTGCTCGGAGAACCTCACCAGCGCTGGAGTTTATAGTTGGCGTGGAAAAACCGTTCGTGCTGAGCCTGTCGAAGCACAAGCCAATTCCGCTATTCAGCGAGCGTGGCCCGCCCAACCCTTCGACAGGCTCAGAGCCTGCCCCGGTAAGCTTAAAGCCGGGGGCGAACGGGATTTGGGACTGCAGGCCACTACACCGTCGGCCAGCGTGTAAACGCGATAAAGGTTTCGCTGCCTTCCACCAAGTGTGCGTTGACGTATTTCACATTGGCGCCGGGCGGACCGTTGTGGCACCACGCGATCAAGCGCTCAACATCGTTTTCGTCGCCCTGCAGGATCGCCTCCACGCTGCCATCTTCGCGATTGCGCACCCAGCCGTTGACCTCCAGCGCTTGCGCCACCGCACGCATCGATTCACGAAAGCCCACACCTTGCACGCGGCCGGTGATCTCGAGACGAACGGTAATCGTGTCTTCGCTCATTCGTCGTGACGAATCTTTTTGCTGCGCACCGACTTGACCGTGGCGCGGGTTTTCTTCGCCTCGATGCGACGCTCTTTGGACGCCCGTGTCGGTTTGGTCGCCAGCCGTGTCTTCGGCACAAAGTTGAGTTTCTTCAGCCGCTCGATCAAGCGCTCGAACGCAATTTCCTTGTTGCGGAACTGTGAGGACGAATCCTGCGCAATCACCACCACACCGGACGGCAGATGCGTGAGACGAATCGCGGAATTGGTTTTGTTGACGTGCTGGCCGCCGGGACCGGAAGCGCGATAGGCGTCGAGCCGGACTTCGGTTTCGATGACATCGCGATCCACCGCATACGGCGGCAGCCGCAGCGGGAGATCGCGATCGGTCATTTAATCCGCATCCCCGGCTGCGCACCCGAATCCGGCGCCAGCAGATAAACGCCGGTGCCATCGCCTGCCGCCAGCACCATGCCCTGCGATTCGCCGAAGCGCATCTTGCGCGGCGCCAGGTTGGCGACCATTACCGTGAGGCGGCCAACCAGGTCCTTCGGGTTGTAGGCAGATCGAATACCGGCAAACACGGTGCGTGTCTCGATGCCCAGATCGAGCGTGAGCTTCAGCAGCTTGTCGGCTTCCACCACCAACTCGGCATCGAGAATCTTGGCGATACGCAAATCGAGGCGACCGAAATCGTCGATGGAGATGGTTTCGGCAATGGGCGCTACGACAATGGGCTTGGGCGGTTCGACCGGCTGCAGTACGAATTCGGCCGGCGCAGCAGCCTCACCGTTTGCCGGTTTTGCATCGGCCTTGGTGTCGGTTTTCGCCGGCTTGGCCTCGGCAACTTCCCTCGGCGGCTCCATCAGCGCATCAATCTGCTTGGGGTCAACGCGGCCCATCAGGTGCTTGTAGGGCTTGATTTCGTGACCTTCCTTGATCGGCTTGGCGGTCGCTTTCCAATCGCGGGAATCGAAATTGAACATCTCGCCTGCTTTGGCAGCAAGCTCAGGCAACACCGGTGCCAGGTAGACCGTAAGGTCGCGGAACATCGCCACCGCCGTTGAGCACACGGTGAGCAGTTCAGCTTCCTTGCCTTCCTGTTTGGCGAGTTCCCAGGGCTTGTTGGCGTCTACATACTGGTTAGCCAGGTCAGCCAGCGCCATGATCTTGCGAATCGCCTTGCCGAATTCGCGGCCATCAAAGTAGCCGCCGATTTCTTCCGCCGCACCGGCAAACTCTGCCGCGATTTCTTTCGGCAGCTGCGGCTTGCCCAGCTTGCCGTCGAATTTCTTGGTAATGAACCCGGCGCAGCGGCTGGCGATATTGACGTACTTGCCGATCAGATCGCTGTTCACACGCGTGAGGAAATCGTCCGGGTTGAAATCCAGATCCTCGACCTTGTCGTTCAGCTTGGCCGCGATGTAGTAGCGCAGCCATTCGGGATTCAGGCCGACATCGATGTACTTGGTTGGGCCAAAACCGACGCCGCGCGACTTTGACATCTTCTCGCCGGAAATCTGGATGAAGCCGTGCACGAATACATTGTTCGGCACCTTCCGCCCGGCGAAATGCAGCATGGCGGGCCAGAACAACGTGTGGAAATAAATGATGTCCTTGCCGATGAAGTGGTACTGCTCGACATTGTCGTCGGCGAGGAATTCATCGAACGTACGCTTCTCGCCGTTCGCCTTCGCCTTGCCGGAATCGAAATACGCCTTGAGCGAGGCCAGGTATCCGATGGGCGCGTCAAGCCATACATAGAAATACTTGCCGGGCGCATCGGGTATCTCGATACCGAAATAGGGTTTATCGCGCGAGATGTCCCAATCGTTGAGATTCTTGCCGTCGTCGCCCAACCACTCGGCGATCTTGTTGACCACTTCGCTTTGCAGCTTTGCCTCGCTGGTCCACTTTTGCAGAAATTGGACACAGCGCTTGTCGGAGAGCTTGAAGAAAAAGTGTTCGGATTTCTTCAGCACCGGCTTGGCGCCGCTCAGCGCCGAGAACGGATTCTTCAAATCCGTCGGCGCATACACGGCGCCGCAGTTCTCGCAGCTGTCGCCATATTGGTCCGCCGTGCCGCATTTCGGGCATTCACCCTTGATGTAGCGGTCGGCCAGAAACATGCCCTTCACCGGATCGAAGAACTGTTCGATCTCGCGGCTCGCAATCATCTTGGCAGCTTTTAGCGCCTTGTAGGTCGACTGCACCAGCTCGGTATTTTCCGGCGAGTGCGTGGAATGGAAGTGGTCAAAGCTGATGTGGAAGCGCGGCCAGTCGGCGTTATGCAGAGCGCTGACCTGGGTGACTAGCTGCTCCGGCGAAATGCCCAGCTTCTCCGCGTTGAGCATGATCGGCGCGCCATGCGCGTCGTTGGCGCAGACAAAATGCACTGCATGTCCCTGCATGCGCTGGAACCGCACCCAGATATCGGCCTGGATGTACTCCATGATGTGGCCGATGTGAAACGGGCCGTTGGCGTAGGGAAGTGCTGTGGTGACGAATAGTTTGCGGGGCATCGGGAATTTCATGGCGCCGGCCATGGGGCCGATAACGGCAGGCGGGCGCGGGTTTACGTTACGTAACGATTGATTTGACTTGTTTTTCTTGCATTGAATTGTACCAAGGCGGCCTAAACATTGATACGGCAGACGGCCTCTTTCCGATATCTCTTTCCGATAAAATACGCAACTCGCACCGATTCAATCCAACCACAAAGTCCCCACACATGAGCGTTACCGTTGAAACCATCCAGAACGCATTGCGCGAGCTGATCGACCCCGTTACCGGATTAAATTTTGTCGACGGCAAATCGGCGAAGAACATCAAACTCGATGGCGCCGATGTGTCGCTGGAAATCGTGCTGGGCTATCCCGGCAAGAGTCTTACCGAAACCATCCGCCGCCAGGTGATCGATCGGCTGAAAAAGATCGATGGCATCGGCAATGTTTCTGCCAATGTATTCTCAAAAATCGTCTCGCACTCGGCGCAGCGCGGCGTCAAGCTGGTGCCCGGGATCAAGAACATCATAGCCGTCGCCTCCGGCAAGGGCGGCGTCGGCAAGAGCACCACCGCTGTCAATCTGGCGCTCGCCTTGGCAGCGGAAGGCGCCTCGGTCGGCATGCTCGATGCAGACATCTATGGCCCATCGCAGCCGATGATGCTCGGCATCACCGGACGCCCAGCGTCAAGGGATGGCAAGACCATGGAGCCGCTGGAAGGTCACGGTATCCAGGCCATGAGCGTCGGCTTTCTGATTGACCAGGAAACGCCGATGGTCTGGCGGGGGCCGATGGTGACGCAAGCACTGGAGCAACTGCTGAACGAAACCAACTGGAACGATCTCGATTACCTGGTGGTTGATCTGCCGCCCGGCACCGGCGACATTCAGTTGACACTCGCGCAGAAAGTGCCGGTCACCGGCGCGGTGATCGTCACCACGCCGCAGGATATCGCCCTGCTCGATGCCCGCAAGGGACTCAAGATGTTCGAGAAGGTCGGCGTGCCGATCATCGGCATTGTCGAAAATATGGCGATGCATGTGTGCAGCAACTGCGGGCATATGGAGCACATCTTTGGCGAGGGTGGCGGCGAGAAGATGTCCCGCGACTACAACATCGATTTGCTGGGCTCACTGCCTTTGGATATCAAGATCCGCGAAATGGCCGACGGTGGCAAACCGACCGTGGTCTCTGAGCCCGACGGCCCGATAGCCGGCATCTACAAGGAGATCGCCCGCAAGTGTGCGGCCAAGATTGCCAAGCAATCGCAGGATCGCTCCAGCGTATTCCCGAAAATCGTCATCCAGAACACCTGAGCGTACGCGCGTGATCGAGGACATTCAGCGCGCCATCGAGTTGCGCCGCGAATCGCAGCACACCGAGGCGCTGGCGATCCTGCTCGATCTTTACAACGCGCATCCCGACAATGCCAAGGTCAACTATGAACTGGCCTGCACTTACGACCACCAGGGCGTGGAGGATGAGGCGATCGGGTTCTACGAGCACGCGATCCAGTGCGGCCTGTCCGGAGACGACCTGCGCGGTGCATTGCTGGGGCTGGGAAGTTCGTATCGTTGCGTAGAACGTTTTGGCGATGCCGCGCGAGTACTGCACAAAGGCGCGGCGGAATTTCCCGATGCGCATGAGTTCGATGTTTTTCTGGCGCTGACGCAATACAACATGGGCGATCACGCCGAGGCGATGCGACTATTGCTGATGCACGTCGCCGAACACACCGCCGATGAGGCGACGCAAAAGTACCGGCGAGCCATTTCGTTTTATGCGGAGCACCTGCAGCCGCCGTACGAGAATTAACGTGGCGGCGTACTGTGTTGGGCGGATCAAGGTGAAAGATGGCGTGGCGTGGGAGGCCTATCGCAGCCGCGTCGGCGCCACCATCGCGCAATATGGCGGTGAAGTATTGTTTCGCGGCATTGCGGCCGGCAGCTTTAGCGGCAGCATGGATCACGACAAGGTGGTGGCATTGAAGTTTGACGATCTTGCCGCTGCAAAACGCTGGCACGATTCGGCGGAATATCAGGCCTTGATTGCGTTGCGCGATCAAGGCGCGGAAGTTTCTCTGTTGCTGTACCAGGAATAGAAAAAAGGGAGCGATTGTGAGCATCAAATCCGACAAATGGATCCGCCGCATGGCACAACAGCACGGCATGATAGAGCCGTTCGAAGCAGGTCAGGTGCGCGAAGCCAATGGCCATCGCATCGTCAGTTACGGCACATCAAGCTATGGTTACGATATCCGCTGCTCGGATGAATTCAAGCTGTTCACCAACCTGAATTCGACCATCGTCGACCCAAAGAACTTCGATGACAAATCGTTCGTCGATATCAAGGCTGATTTCTGCATCATTCCGCCCAACTCCTTTGCGTTGGCGCGCACGGTCGAGTATTTCCGCATACCGCGCAATGTGCTGACCGTCTGCCTCGGCAAATCCACTTATGCGCGCTGCGGCATCATCGTCAACGTGACACCGTTCGAGCCAGAATGGGAAGGCTACGTGACGCTGGAATTTTCCAACACTACGCCCCTGCCCGCCAAGATTTACGCCAACGAAGGCGTGGCACAAGTGCTGTTTTTCGAAAGCGATGAGGTTTGCGAAACCTCGTACAAGGATCGCGGCGGCAAGTATCAGGGGCAGCACGGCGTCACGCTGCCCAAAATGTAATCCAGGAAAATCGATTCAATGACTGTTCGTTCACGTTTTGCTCCCAGTCCGACCGGCTACTTGCACATCGGCGGTGCTCGCACCGCGCTCTATGCCTGGGCCTATGCCCGCCGTCATGGCGGTCAGTTCATCCTGCGCATTGAAGACACGGATGTAGAGCGCTCCACCCCCGAGGCCGTTCAGGCCATTGTCGATGGCATGCAATGGCTCGGCTTGCAGCATGACGAAGGCCCGTTTTTCCAGATGCAGCGCATGCCACGATACAAGGAAGTGATCGCGCGAATGCTTGACGCAGGCACGGCATATCGCTGCTACACCACGCCCGCGGAACTGGATGCTTTACGCGATGCGCAACGCGCACGCGGCGAAAAGCCACGATACGACGGGCGCTGGCGCCCCGAGGAAGGCAAGACACTGCCTCCAGTTCCCGCTGACATCAAGCCAGTCATCCGCTTCCGCAATCCGATTGGTGGCGCGGTCGCCTGGGAAGACGGCGTCAAGGGACGAATTGAAATTTCCAATGACGAATTGGACGATCTCATCATCGCCCGCGGCGACGGCACACCGACCTACAATTTCTGCGTTTGCGTGGACGACTGGGACATGAAGATCACCCACGTTATCCGTGGCGACGATCACGTCAACAACACACCACGTCAAATCAACATACTCAAGGCGTTGGGTGCCGAGGTGCCTGTCTACGCGCATCTATCGATGATTCTTGGTGACGATGGGCAGAAGCTGTCCAAACGCCACGGTGCGGTTTCGGTCATGGACTATCCCGCCAAGGGGTATTTACGCGATGCGGTGCTGAATTACCTTGCACGGCTCGGCTGGTCGCATGGCGACGATGAAGTGTTTTCGATGGAGCAGTTCTGCCAGTGGTTCGATCTCGATCACATCACTCCCTCGGCGGCACAGTTCAATACCGAGAAGCTGAATTGGCTTAATCACGAATATATCAAGAAAATGCAGCCGGCTGCGCTCGCGGACCAGTTGAAACCCCATCTTTCGAGCCTTGGCATTGACGGCAGCAAGGGCCCGGACCTTGGCCGCGTGGCCGAATTGTTGCGTGATCGCACGCCAACATTGGTCGAGATGGCAGAGGCAGCCCGCTATTTTTATTTGCGCCCACCTTTGAATAACGAATTGCTCAAACAGCATCTTGTCGATGCGGCCATACCTGCGCTGAACGAGCTGGCGACGGCGCTTCAATCCACCAACTGGACCAAGGGCGACATCAACTCTGCGATCAAGGCGGGCGTGGCCAAACATGCGCTGAAAATGCCGCAGCTGATGATGCCCCTGCGTGTACTGGTGACCGGACAAACCCAGACCCCGGCAATCGACGCGATCATGGATGTTTTGGGACGAGACGAGACATTGGCTCGACTCAAGGTCGCCTGACTGGCTGAATCCCGGCGCACGGGGGCTTTGCAAACAGGCCTTTTCCCAGCTATAATGCGCGTCTTTCCCTGTGGGGGTATAGCTCAGCTGGGAGAGCGCTTGCATGGCATGCAAGAGGTCATCGGTTCGATCCCGTTTACCTCCACCACAGAATTTGGCGTCTATCGAGTAGTTCAGCGGTTGGAAGTTTCAACCGCGCCGCAGTAATTTGTTTCACCGCAACAAGACGTGTGAGTCCCCATCGTCTAGAGGCCTAGGACATTGCCCTTTCACGGCAGTAACAGGGGTTCGAATCCCCTTGGGGACGCCAATAAAATAAAAACGCCACCTTCGGGTGGCGTTTTTATTTGCCCTTCTACTCGCGTAAGGTGCCGACTAACGCGCTATCGGCGCTGTCAGCAGCCATTCGCGAAGCGCCCGATCGGCTTCAGCGTAGTGATGCCTGATCCTTTCAAACAGCTTGTCGAGGTCAGCCTGGGTGACGCGCGAGGCACTAGTCGAGTCGCCGTTTTCCATCGACCGTGCCGCCAGCTCAAGATCCTTGCAAAGTGCCGCAACCCGCGGGAAACCCATGCTGGCCGATGCGCCGCGCAAACTGTGGGCGGTCTCGGCAAGGCCATGCCAGTCACCACTGCCAAGCATGGTTTCGATCAGGCCCATGCGTTCAATGGCTTTTTCCTTGAACAGCAGGATCAAACCGCCAACCGGGTCAGCTGAATCCGCCTCCTCCCCCGGTGCCGCGGGCAGGTAGCACAAGTCCTGCAGTTGTTCGATATCAAGCACCGGTGGCAGCAATCCAACCGAAGCTTCCGCTGCAGTCGCCCGCGGCGTCGCGGACACGGTGATTGGTTGCTGCGTCGCGCGATCAGCCCACGGAGCGGCGAGCATCTTGCTTTTTACGCGCTCAAGCAATTTGACCAGTTCACTGCTTCGGATCGGTTTGGCAATATAGTCGTCCATGCCAGCTTCAAGGTAGTGTTCGCGGTCGCCGGACATGGCATGTGCGGTCATGGCCACCACGGGCGGACATTTGTCGCCGATCAGGTGCTCGCGAATATTTTGCATCGCTCCCACACCATCTAGCTCGGGCATGTGAATGTCCATCAGCACCAGATCGAAATGTTCGGCAATGGCCACATTGACCGCCTCGCGCCCGTCGCCGACGACGGTACATTGATGCCCCATATTGTTCAGCATGCCCTGGATCACGCGCTGGTTTACCTCGTTGTCTTCGGCAACCAGCACATTCAACACCTGTCCATCCTGCGACCGGGCAGATGCTTCCACCTGTCGCTGATGTGCGAGCCCTTGCGATGGCGACTTTGGCTCGGCGGTAGCGGCTTCCGCCTGCATCATCGACTGAAACTCGCGGTCGTAGACAGGTTCCGGTGTGTAGGGACGCGTGGCGATATCCTGATTCGGTTCGTGCAGCACAGCTCGCATCAATACGTCGAACAAACGCGCCCGGCCAGCCGGACGCATGATGAAAATATCGTGCCGCAAGGGCGGCCGGACGCCCCGCTGAGACAACTCGGCCCGCGAGACCGTCGATTGCAGGACCGAAGCGACCGGCATTTCGCCTTTCGCTTTGCGCTCCTGATCGTCTTTCTCAAGCACCGATCGCAAGGCCCCCGCTTCGGGCGAGGGCTGAACCATGTCGGTCAACAGCACATCAAAACGCGGCCCGCGCATATAAGCCTCGGCAGCTTCGACGGGAGTAACTGCGGTCACGTCGAACCCCCACCTGGAGTAACGCCTGATCAGGATCGGACGACGGCTTGCGTTGCGATCGACAACCAGCAGCCGCTTGCCCAAGAAATCGAATACATCGCGCTGCATATATGGCTTCAGTGGGCCGCGAGCGGCATGCGTGCGAATGGTAAAAATAAACGTGGAGCCCTGCCCCTCGGTACTTTCAACCCGGATGTCGCCTCCCATAAGCTGTGTCAGGCGTTTGCAGATGGCCAGCCCCAGTCCCGTGCCGCCATATTTGCGCGTGGTGGAGGCATCCACCTGAGTGAAGGGTTGGAATAGTTGTCCGGCCCGCTCTGCGGGGATGCCAATGCCCGTGTCGGAAACGCGCCCCTCCAGTTCCAGTCCACCGTCCAGCACACGTCGCGACGACAGCGAGAATTTGATCTCGCCCTTGGCGGTAAATTTGATCGCATTCGACAACAGGTTCAGCAGGATCTGGCGGATTCGTGTCGCGTCGCCGAGAATGTAGTAAGGCACGTCGTCGTGCATGTCGAACAGCAGCGCGAGATCCTTTTCCCGCGCTTTTTCCGCCACCAGTTCGAAAGCCTCCTCCGCCACCGGTACGATCTCTACCGGTACCGACTCCAGCGTCATGCGGCCGGACTCGATTTTCGAAAAGTCCAGCACATCGTCGATCAGCCGAAGCAATGTATCGCCGGATGCGCGAATCAGGCGGATGTAGTCGCGCTGCTCATCGTTCAAGGTGGTTTCCGACAGCAGGCTTGCCATGCCGAGTACGCCGTTCAAAGGTGTGCGAATTTCATGGCTCATGGTCGCGAGGAACGCTTCCTTCGCGCGCGCCGCCTCGGTCACTCGCACGTTTGCTTCGACCAGTTTCATTTCCGCCTGCTTGCGATCGGTGACGTCTGAAATCGAACCGACAAACCGAACCGCCCTGCCCGATGGATTCCGCTGCGCTATCGCGCGGGTCCGTACCCACAAATATTCGCCGTCGCGCGCCCGTACTCGTGACTCGATATCGAAGAGCGGGGTCTCGCCTTTGAAATGACTCACCATATGACGGCGAAATGCAGGCAGATCATCCGGATGAATGGTTGCCTCCCAATCGAAACGCGCCGGGAAGCCGCCATCGGCAAATCCCAGAATTTCGCGGAAACGCTGCGAATAGTAGGTCTCCCCGTCATCAACAAGCTCGATATCCCAGATGCCTTGCTGGGACGAGCGAATGACCAGGTCCAACTGTTCGCGCTGCCTGGCGAGTTCGCGTTCGAGACGCTTGATCGGCGTCACATCGGTGATGGTACCGATCAACCCTTCCACCCGGCCATCCGAACCCCGCAAGACCTGCTTGGCAATGATGGTTTCAAATTGCTTGTCTTCAGCGTTGGTGATGAAGGCTTCCGCCATTTCATAACCCGTTTCGGACGCGAGCAACCGTTGATCCAGCTGCTCGTTCTGTTCCGCAATTTCTGGACGCTGGAATTCGGCGTACGACTTGCCGAGAATATCCTGCCGGGCGCGGCCGGCAAGTTGTTCCCAGGCGCGATTGACGGATACGAACCGGCCCTGCGAATCCTTGCGGAAAATGGGACTGGGATTGAACTCGATCAGGTCTTCGGTAAATTTGGTCTGGTCCTGGAGTTTTCGGGTCATGCTGGCGGCAAGCGTCTCGGCTTGTTCCCGCAAGCGGGTCAACAGCCAGATCAGTCCGGCAAGCAGGACCGTTCCCAGCACCCCGATAAGCAAAATGGTGCGCGGCGTATTGTTCTGCAAGCGCCCTTCCAATACCGGTGTCGAACTGATGCGCAAGCGGAACGGCCTCGTACCGATCTCGATATTCGATTCCGCAGTCATATCGGCTTCGCGGACGGCACCTGAATCGGCGGAGTTATAAAGCAGTTTTTCGCCATCGAAGAGCTCCAACTCGACCGGAAACAGCCCGGTCGCGCGAATTCTCGAAATCATGGCGTGCAGATCGACAATCGCAACCAGATAGCCTCCTTGCCGCGATGCGGATGCTTTTCCAATCGGTCTGTCGGCCCCGACCGACAAGACCAACGCCATTGGTGATCGAACGTTTTTGTCGAGTCCGGCAATTCGGTCAAGCGATGCCGATGCAATGGCGCGTGAGCTCGACCTGGCTTTGGCAACAGCCTCCGCGATCGCGGGCATCTTCGACCAATCGCCCGCAGAGGTACCATCGCCATGCCGGAATATGCGCGTCAGCGGCGCATCCGCTTGGGACAATTTGCCATTCATCGGCAGCACGGGAACATACTGAACAGCGACCAAACCTTCGTAGTCTTCCGGTGCCGGCATGCGAACGTCGAAAAAAGCACCCCAAGCCGTCGAATCGAGAGTAGGCAACGCATGCGCCAGCGCCGAAATGCCGTACATCAAATCTTCGAAATCGTGTACTTGGCGGGAAATCGCCCGGGATTCACTTTGCCCTATGTCGTTGAATCGTGCTGTGGCGTCCACGCGCAGTTGACGCGAATTCTGGTACGCCGTAACGAGTGTGGACACCAAAAGGGCGGCAAGAATGAACCACGGCAACTCAATTTTTTTCAAACCGTCCCTGAAGGATGTCGGCGAAGAGGTTGAAGCAGAGCGGTTCATGCCCGTAGGTTACAGGAACGGTTGATTGTAAAAAAGGTCAGACTGCACAGATGCAGTCGACAAACAACAAAAAAACGTTATAAAATTCAATGGCTTTTAGTAATTTTCTCGAATTCACCGAACATCATATGCGAGCTGCCCCGACAATCATCCGCTCTGGCAATCGGCCAACCATTGTGGTTTGGCTTGGTCTTGCCTGCGCAATCGCAATGTCGTCAGCGGAAGCAAACATCTACTCCTTCAAAGACGAGAAGGGGGTAACCCATTTTTCCAACATGCCGCATCTGGACCGCCGCTACAAGCTGGTCTATCGCATCCCGGCATCGGGTGAATTGCGCCCCAATGCATGGTCGGCGCGCGCGCCCGCATACGTGGATTTTTCGCGCCTCATTCCGATCATCAACGATGCGGCTCGCGCCCACGGCCTTGACCCCAAGCTCGTGCATGCGGTTATTCGCGCCGAGTCCGGATACAACGCCAATGCCGTATCACCCAAAGGCGCTGTCGGGCTGATGCAGCTAATCCCGGCCACCGCTCAACGATACGGCGTGCAAGACAGCTATGACCCGAGCCAGAACATTTACGGCGGCACCCGCTATCTGCGCGACCTGCTGAAAATGTTCAATGGCAATATGGAACTTGCGATTGCCGGCTACAACGCCGGCGAAAACGCCGTGATCCGGGCTGGGAACCGTATCCCGCCCTACCCGGAAACGATGGCCTATGTTCCGAAGGTGCTGAGTTTTTATCGCAGCCCGGAGCTGAGCAGGTTCTAAGGCTCAGCAAGACGGCCCAGATAGTACATCAGTCGTCACCGTGCTGAGCGGCCGGTATCGGCAGGTCGCCTGCGGATTGTTTTGATTTTTCCCTGTTACGACTGCTGGCCAGTAGGGTATAGGCCGTCGGCACAACGAACAACGTCAGCACCGTGCCGAGCAATAATCCACCCACGATCACCCAGCCTATGGTCTGGCGAGACTCCGAGCCCGCCCCGCGCGCCAGCGCCAAGGGAATCGCGCCCAACACCATCGCGCCCGTGGTCATCAGAATCGGTCGCAAACGCAGTACAGCCGCCTCGATAACGGCCTCGGTCTTAGCCAGACCGCGCTCCTGCATCTGATTGGAAAATTCGACAATCAGAATGCCATGCTTGGTGATCAGCCCCACCAGCGTAATCAGGCCAATCTGGGAGTAGACGTTCAGCGTCCCGCCGCTGAGCCATAGTGCTGCCAGTGCACCGGTCATGGATAGCGGCACGGTCAGCATGATCACGAACGGATCGATAAAGCTCTCGAATTGCGCCGACAGCACCAGATAGATAAAGGCCAGCGCGAGGACAAAAACCAGATAAATATCCGATGACGAGTCGCGGAGCTCGCGCGATTGACCGGGCGCCAGGTCGGTCTGCACCGTGGCCGGCAATGTTTGTTTGGCAGTCTCCTGCATGAAGGTAATGGCTTCGCCCAAGGTATAGCCAGGCGCGAGATTGGCCGTAATGGTTGCAGAGCGAAGGCGGTTGAAGTGATTCAGGTTCTTGGGCGAAACGGACTCGCGGACACCAAGCAAATTGGAAAGCTGAATCATCTCGCCGTTCTTGCCACGCACATAGAGATCGGAAATCCGGTCGGGCGTATCTCTTTGATCAGGCGCAATCTGCACCAGCACGTCGTACTGCTCGCCGTCACGCTTGAAACGCGTAACCTGGCGCCCGCCAAGCATGGTCTCAAGCGTTCGACCAACAGACTCGACGTTCGCCCCCACATCCGCGACCTTGTCGCGGTTCAGGCTGACCTTCAGTTCAGGCTGGTTCAGTTTGAGATCGGTATCGAGCGCCAGCAACCCCGGATTCTTTGCCGCCTCTGCCATCAATCGATCGACCATGCGCTGCAAATCGGCAAAGGAAGCCTGCGTGAGCAGCACGAACTGCAACGGTTTTTCGAACGGATTCTGTCCCAGCGAAGGCGGATTCGACGGGAATGCATTTACGCCCGGCAACGACTGGAATTTGGGCTGCAATTCCCTGGATATCTCCTGCTGTTTGCGGGTTCGTTCCTCCCAAGGCTTCAATCTGACGACAACGCGCCCATCGGCAACGGTCGGCGATCCGCCGTTGGCAAATATCGCCGCCCGCTCCGGCACCATGGCCATGTAAAAGCCCTCGATCTGCCGAAGGTATTGGTCGGTATATGCCAGTGTGGAACCCTCTGGTGCACTGACAATGCCGAAAATCACGCCGCGATCCTCAGTCGGTGCCAATTCCGATCGAATCGACAGGAACAGGACAACGCTCAACGCGGCCACGCCGCACGCCGACAAGACGACCGTCAGCCTGTGTTTCAATGCGAACACCAAGGATGATCGATATCGGTCCGTCATGGTGTTGAAGAAGCGTTCAATCGCGTTGTACACGGCGCCGTGCTTGGTTTCGTGTTTAAGCAACTTCGAGCACATCATCGGTGACAGCGTCAGCGCGACAAATCCGGACACCGTTACCGCGCCGGCCAAAGCGAGCGCGAACTCGATAAACAATCGCCCCGTCCTGCCGGTTGCAAATGCCAACGGTGCATAAACGGCGGCGAGTGTAATGGTCATGGCCAGCACCGCAAACGCGATCTCACGGGCGCCTAGCAGCGAAGCCTCCATCCTCGGCATTCCTTCTTCGATATGCCGGTAAATGTTCTCCAGCACCACGATCGCATCATCCACCACCAACCCGACAGCCAGCACCATCGCCAGCAATGTCAGCGTATTCACGGTGAAGCCGAATGCGTACATAAGCGCAAACGCCCCAATCAGCGATACCGGGATCGTGACCAGCGGAATGATCGTCGCGCGCAGATTCCGCAGGAACAGGAAAATCACGATCGACACCAGCAAAACCGCTTCGGCAATGGTGCCAAACACCGCCTTGATCGACTGCTGGATGAATTGCGAGGAATCATAGGTAATGATGAACTCCATGCCCTCGGGTAACGTCTTGCGAATTTCCACCGCTTCCTTGCGAAGCGCCACGGACAGTTCCAGAGGATTCGCGGTTGCCTGCTTGATAACGCCCATGCCGACAGAGGTGACCCCGTTGAAACGCTGCAGGCCGCGTTCGTCGGCGGCGCCGATTTCCGTACGCGCTACATCACCGAGCCGCACCGGGTAACCGCTGGCATCTTTGATGACAATGGCCGCGAACTGCTCAGGCGTCTGCAAATCGGTCTGCGCCAGCACCGAAAATTCGCGATTGCGGCTTTCGATGCGGCCCGCCGGCACTTCCAGGTTTTGCCGACGCAACGCGTCTTCCACATCCTGGGTGGTCAGCTTGAACGCGGCAAGTTTTCCGGCATCAAGCCAGATACGCATCGACGGCCTGCGCTCGCCGAAAATTCGCACGTCGGCCGCTCCGGGCAAAACCTGAATACGCGGCTTGATAAACCGGTTCAAATAATCGGTGATCTCAAGCTGGCTGTGCTTGGAACTGACGGTTGCGGTAAAAATCACCGGGGAGGCGTCGGCTTCCACCTTGGAAATGATCGGATCTTCCGCAGCGTCGGGCAGCTTGCCGCGTGCGCGAGCCACCTTGTCCCTCACCTCTGCAGCTGCCGTATCGGGATTGACGGTAATACGGAACCGTACATTGATCTGGCTGCGCTCCGAACGACTTTGCGAGGTGATGACATCCACGCCCTCGATTCCCGATAGCGAGTCCTCAAGCGGCTTGGTGACCTGCGATTCGATAACCTCCGGGCTGGCGCCCTTATAGACCGTTTCGACGCTCACCACCGGCTCGTCGATCTTCGGGTATTCGCGAATCGACAGGCGCTGATAGGAAATCAGGCCGATCAACAACACGCCAAGCGAGAGCACCGTGGCAAAAACCGGACGCTTGATGCAAAGTTCCGGCAGGGTCATGATTTTTCGCCGGCCTTCGTGCCGACCGGGCTGACAACCGGCTCCCTCTCTGCCGTTCGTTCGCTTTTTGGAGATGATGTACCACTCCCCGCAACGCGAACCGCCACGCCATCACGCACTTTGGTCTGGCCCGCCGTAACAATGACATCGCTGGCCGCCAATCCCTGAATGATCTCGGCCTTCCCATCCCTTCGTTGACCAACTTCGACCTTCACACGCAACGCGCGGCTGTCGACAACTTTGTAGACAAATTTGTCGTCGCCCACCGGAATCAGCGCCTGCTCGGGCACCACCAGCGAGTCACGATCTTCGTTCAACAGCAGTCTCACGCGGGCGAACATGCCTGGCCGCAAAACCGCCCGCGGGTTCTTTACCGTCGCGCGAATCACGATGGAACGGCCATTGGCATCGACCAGAGGGTTGATCGCATAGACGTTGCCGGGATAAATCTGGTCGGGAAATGCGTCCAGGTTAATCTGAAGACTTTGCCCAACGGCTACCTGCTTCAAGTAAATCTCCGGCACCTTGAAATCCACTTTCAACGGATCGACTTCCTCCAAATTGACGATGTCCTGCCCATCCTTCACGTAGTCACCCACGCTGACCAGGCGCAAGCCGACCAACCCTGAAAAAGGCGCCTTGATGTCGAGCTTGGTCAAGCGTGCCGACGCAAGATCAAACGCAGCCTGCGCGACGCGGAAATTGTTTTCCGCCTCCTCTCGTGCCTGGCTGGAGATGAACCCCTTCTTCTGCAGATCGAGGGCGCGATCCAGTTTGCTCTGATTCAGGCTGAGATTCGCTTTTGCCTGCTCGAGCTCGGCGCGCTGCACGGAGGCATCGATCTTGATCAAAGTAGCGCCGCGTTCGACCCTCTGCCCCTCACGGAACAGGATTTCGGCAATCCGGCCCGCCACTTCCGGCCGCACTACAATCGACTCGTCAGACCGCAAGGAGCCCACTGCAGTGATGCTCTTGGCCAATTTCTGCGTCGTCACCTTTGCGACCTCGACGGATATGCCTGACGGGCCTGACGGCGCGGCACTGCCCTTGCCTGCCGGCAGTTGAGCGGCCCCCTTGGCATCGACAGGTTGCGGACCACCGGCACCTTTACCCAGCCAAAACCCGCCCAAGCCTATGGCTACCGCGGCGACTGTTGCGCCAGCCAGCATTACGATTTTTTTCATTCCAATTCGTCAGCAGATTATCGTTAGACAAATGAGTGCTCACTCAGCTGTCCATTATCGTCCTGATTGGACGCATGCGCAGGCCACCCGCCATGAAAAACCGCTTTTACGGCCGCCCAAGTACGACAGTAAGATCAGGCCGACATATCCGGTGTCAGCTGGCTCTCGAGGAATGAGATCTGATCCTTGAGCAAGAGCTTGCGCTTTTTGAGGCGCTTTAATTGAAGCTCGTCGTGAACCTGGCTGGACGTCAGCGCATTGATGGCAAGGTCGAGGTCGCGATGCTCCTGACGCAATTCGATGATTCTGCGCTCTATCGCGGCTATCGTTTCGGCTGATTCTGTGGTCATGGGCTACCCTCGATGCACTATACCGCCCGGGCTATTTTTTTGCACGCCGTCCCGCAGTTGCGGTAGTTGATTTTTTTATGTCTGCATAGTCAAATGGCTGACGATTAGCAACGCCAGTCACCCCCAGAGGAGTCGGCCAGGCGGGAAAACAATAACAACCGGGCATGTCATTGGGAGAAAGTTCTGACCATGCAGGTACGGCGCAACGATTTTGATGTAACCAACCGGATTCAGACCACCGATCCTGCTGCAGTGCAGCGCGAGATCGCGCGTCTTTTCCGCTTGCTGTACCCCGGTGCAGCCCATGGCCCGATGGACACGGCTTTCGCCGACATGATTCGACTTTACCGCGGCGACTACCCGGGCTACCAAGCCTGCGATACCGCGTATCACGACGTTCAGCATGTGATGGACGTAACTTTGGCGATGGCTCGCCTGATGGATGGCTATGAGCGCTCGCGTCGTGCCACCCCTGCGCTGGGCGTACGTTTGTTTCAGCTGGGCATCATTACTGCACTGTTTCACGACATGGGCTATGTACGCGCGACCACCGATACCTCCGCAAAGAATGGCGCTGAGTACACCCTGAACCATGTTTCCCGGGGCGCTGCCTTCCTCAAGAGCTACCTGCCGAATATAGGCATGGGTGATTTATCCCTGGCCGGCGCGGAGTTGGTTCACTTCACCGGCTTCGAAAAACGCGTTGCCGACATCCTGGTCCAGGATCCGCTGCTGCGCATGCTGGGCAGTCTTCTCGGGTCGGCGGATATCATCGCGCAAATGTCGGACCGGTGTTACCTGGAAAAATGCCGCGACCGCTTGTACGAAGAGTTCGTTGCCGGCGGAATTGCCGTCAAGGAAACCGAAACCGGTAAAGAGGTGGTGTTCGACTCCGGTGATGACCTGGTGCGGAAAACACCGGCATTTTTCGATACCGCCGTGAATCGCCTTGAATATGATTTGGGCGGCGCCTATAACTATGCTGCCACGCACTTCGGCGGCTTCAATCTTTATATGCACGCAGCCACCAAAAACGTGCATTTCGCCAAGCAAATCAGCGTCAGCGCGACCTACAGCTTGCGTCGCGCCCCACCGGAACCGCTAACGCAATATTCGCGTTAACCCATCATTTGGCCTGCAGCCAAGTCTGCTGCACCGCAATATCGAGCACGCTTTGCTTTGCCCGATTCAGCCTGTACCATGCTTCGCAGATAGCGAGTTCTCCGGCTACCGCGAGCCAGCTACGGCAACGGGGCATATGAAGGGAACCGCAGCAGTCCACCTTGAACTGGAGGAGCCTGTTGAAGCCGACCGATATTGGCCGCCCCGACTATTTTCATAAAGTCGTAGATTGTCAGTGGGCCTGTCCGGCTCACACCCCCGTCCCCGAATACATCCGTTTGATCGCCGCAGGCCGCTATAGCGACGCCTACATGGTCAACTGGAAATCCAACGTTTTCCCCGGTGTTCTCGGTCGAACCTGCGACCGTCCCTGTGAACCCGCCTGCCGGCGCGGGCGGGTCGAGGAAGAAAACGCGGACAAGCCCGAACCAGTTGCGATCTGCCGGTTGAAGCGCGTAGCAGCCGACAACAAGGATGACATCCGCGATCGTCTACCGCAGCCGCCGACAAAGAAGAACGGGAAACGAGTTGCCTGCGTAGGCGCCGGTCCTGCGTCGTTGACCGTCGCACGCGATCTGGCTCCACATGGCTATCAGGTCACCGTATTCGATGGCGATACCAGAGCCGGCGGCATGATCCGCAGCCAGATTCCCAAGTTCCGTCTGCCGGAATCGGTGATCGACGAAGAAGTCGGTTACATCCTAGACCTTGGCATCGAGTTCAAAAGCTGCCATCGCATCGACAGCATGAAGTCATTGCTGTCCGAGGGCTATGACGCGGTGTTCGTCGGCTCCGGCGCGCCACGCGGGCGCGACCTCGATATCCCCGGCCGTAAGGAAGCGGCAGCGAACATCCACATCGGCATCGACTGGTTGGCCAGTGTCTCGTTCGGCCATACCTCCAAAATCGGAAAACGGGTCATTGTATTGGGTGGCGGCAATACCGCCATGGATTGCTGCCGTTCCTCGCGCCGCCTAGGCGGCGACGACGTAAAGGTGATCGTGCGCTCCGGCTTTGAAGAAATGAAAGCATCGCCGTGGGAAAAAGAAGATGCGATGCACGAAGGCATTCCGATTCACAACTACCTCGTGCCCAAGGCATTTACGCATGCGAACGGAAAGCTCACCGGTGTAACGTTCGAAAAAGTAGCGCCGCAGAAAGATGAAAAGGGCCGCCGCAATCTGATTACGACCGGCGAACCCGATGTGCATTTCGAGTGTGACGATGTGCTCGTAGCCGTCGGCCAAGAAAACTCATTTCCATGGATCGAGCGCGAACTGGGCATGGACTTCGACCAGTGGGGCATGCCGGTCGTCAACAAGGAAACACATCAGTCCTCGATTGCGAATGTATTTTTTGGCGGCGATGCGGCGTTTGGTCCCAAGAACATTATCTGGGCTGTCGCGCATGGACACGAAGCTGCCATCTCCATCGATAAATTTTGCCAAGGCGAAGAGGTGGCCGATCGCCCGCCACCCATGGTCCATCTGCTCAGCCAGAAAATGGGCATTCATGAATGGAGCTACGACAACGACGTCTCCAATGATCTGCGCTACAAGGTTCCGCTGAAGGAAACCGCGATTGCGCTGAAAAGCATCAAGGTCGAAGTGGAACTCGGCTTCGATCGCAAGCTCGCCTTCTCAGAAGCGCAACGGTGCCTCAACTGCGACGTGCAAACGGTGTTCACCCCGCGTCTTTGCATCGAATGCGATGCCTGCGTCGATATCTGCCCGATGGACTGCATTACGTTCACGGCCAACGGCGAGGAGCCGGAACTGCGCGCCCGCTTGTCTGCGCCGGCACTCAACCTGACGCAGGATCTATATGTCTCGGATGCGGTGAAAACCGGTCGCATCATGGCCAAGGATGAGGACGTTTGCCTGCACTGCGGCCTGTGTGCAGAGCGCTGTCCCACCGGCGCCTGGGACATGCAGAAATTCCTGCTCAACACCACCCAGGCTGGCCCCGGCTGCCGCAAGAAGACGCCGGTCGAGCCGCTGCGGGAGGCTGCAGAATGAAGCCAATCGCTGCCATCAACGACTTCGTCGTCAAGTTCGCCAATGTCAATGGCTCGGGTTCCGCTTCGGCCAACGAGCTATTCGCAAAATCCATCCTGCGCATGGGCGTGCCGGTCAGCCCGCGAAACATCTTCCCCTCCAATATCCAGGGATTGCCGACCTGGTACGAGGTACGTGTCACCGAGAAGGGGCATCTCGGCCGACGCGGCGGTGTGGATTTCATGGTTGCCATGAATCCGCAGACTTGGGATCGCGATGTGAAGGAGATCGAGCCCGGCGGTTACCTGTTCTACGACAATTCCAAGTCGCTGCCGCCGGCAAAGTTCCGCGACGACATTACCGTTATCGGCATGCCGCTGACGGAGATCAGCAACACCACATATGGCGAAGCGCGCGAACGCCAGTTGATGAAAAACATCATCTATCTTGGCGCGCTGTCACATCTGCTCGGCATCGAGGCCGAAGCGATCGAGAAACTGTTCGGTGAGCAATACAAGGGCAAGGAACGCCTGCTCGACTCGAACAAGAAAGCCTTGCATCTGGGCCGCGACTACGCAGCCAGCCATTTGCCGGCGATCTCGCTCAAGGTGGAACGGCGCGATGCGGTCGGCGATCGCATTTTTGTCGAGGGCAACAATGCCGCTGCGCTGGGTTGCGTGTACGGCGGCGCCACGGTCTGCGCCTGGTATCCGATCACCCCTTCCTCCTCAGTGGCCGAGGCCTTCACCAAGTGGTGCCAGAAATTCCGCGTCGATGCAGATACCGGCAAAAACAAATACGCCATCGTTCAGGCCGAGGACGAGCTTGCCTCCATCGGCATGGTGGTGGGCGCGGGCTGGAACGGCGCGCGCTCATTCACTGCCACGTCCGGCCCCGGCATTTCGCTGATGCAGGAGTTCATTGGTCTCGCCTACTTCGCCGAAATCCCGGTCACCATCATCGACGTTCAGCGCGGCGGGCCCTCCACCGGTATGCCGACTCGCACACAGCAGTCGGATGTGCTGTCCTGTGCCTATGCATCGCACGGGGACACAAAACACGTGCTGCTGTTCCCGGAAGATCCGTACGAGTGTTTCGAAATGGCGGCGACGTCACTTGATCTCGCCGATCGCCTGCAAACGCCGATCTTCCTGCTCACCGATCTGGACATCGGCATGAACCAGCGCCTGTGTAAACCGTTTGTGTGGGACGACAGCCGGATGCATGATCGCGGCAAGGTGATGACCGCAGCCGAACTGGAGGCCGGCAAAAATTTCGGCCGCTACCTCGATGTGGACGGCGACGGCATTCCTTTCCGCACCTACCCTGGCACCCATGCAACCAAGGGTGCTTACTTCACCCGCGGCACCAGCAAGGATCGTTACGCCAAATACAGCGAGGCCGGGCCGGACTACGTGGAAAACATGCAGCGCCTGTTGCGGAAATTCGAGACCGCCAAGGAGCTGGTGCCGACACCGGTCGAAACAAAGGCAAGCAAGAAAACCAAACTCGGCGTCGTCTTCTACGGCTCCACCAGCCCGGCAATGAGCGAGGCGATGGAATTGCTCGAAGCCGATCAGGTGCATGTCGACACGCTGCGTGTGCGTGCTTTTCCATTCAACAACGCGGTTGAGGATTTCATCGAGGCGCACGAACAGGTGTTCGTGGTCGAGCAGAACCGCGATGCGCAATTGCGCGCCTTGCTGTTGAACGAGCTCAACATCGACCCGGCCAAGCTGATGCCAGTGCTCCACTACGACGGGACCCCCATCACTGCGCGTTTCATCGTCAAAGAAATATCGCAGACCGCCAGCACGCTTAACGTGACGCCGCTACGCAAAACCGTGCGAGGAGATTCCGCCGAATGACCTACATCGCCAAACCCAAACTGCGCCACCCCACACTGGTCGTCAACAACGTCGGCTATACACGGCGCGACTACGAAGGCACGGTTTCCACCCTATGTGCGGGCTGCGGTCACGACTCGATTTCCGCCGCCATCATTCAAGCCTGCTGGGAACTCGATATCGAACCGCACCGTGTGGCCAAGCTTTCCGGCATCGGCTGCTCGTCAAAAACGCCGACCTACTTTCTCGGCAATTCGCACGGCTTCAACACCGTGCATGGCCGCATGCCTTCGGTGCTCACCGGCGCTAATCTGGCCAATCGCGAACTGATTTATCTCGGTGTCTCGGGAGATGGTGATTCGGCCTCGATCGGTCTGGGCCAGTTCGCGCACGTGATGCGGCGCGGCGTGAACATGACCTACATTGTCGAAAACAACGGCGTCTACGGCCTGACCAAGGGGCAGTTTTCCGCTACCGCCGACCAAGGTTCCAAGTCCAAGCGCGGCGTGGTGAACAGCGATTCGCCTATCGACCTTGCATCGCTGGCGCTGCAGTTGGGCGCGACTTTTGTCGGCCGCAGCTTTTCCGGCGACAAGCAGCAACTGGTACCGCTGATCAAGGCCGCCATTGCCCATCAGGGCGCAGCATTCATCGATGTCATCAGCCCCTGCGTTGCGTTCAACAATCACGCCGGCAGTACCAAGAGCTACGACCATATCCGCGAGCACAACGAAGCGGTCAATCGTCTGGACTTCATGCCAAAGCGGGAAGAAATCACGGTGCAGTACCCGGAAGGCGAGGTAACCACTGTTCAGCAACACGACGGCAGCTATCTGCTATTGCGCAAGCTGCACAAGGACTACGATGCCGGCAATCGCATCGCGGCGATGAACTACATTCAGGAGCGCCAGGCCGCGGGCGAAGTCGTTACCGGGCTGCTGTATATCGACGATGAGCCGGAGGATCTGCACGCGCATCTCAACACTGCGCCAGTGGCGTTCAACCGCCTTGCGACGACGGATCTTTGTCCCGGCAGCGGCGCGCTGGAAAAACTCAACGCATCGCTGCGCTAGGCACGCGCATCAGCGGCATTCGGGCGGCAGCGCCTTGGCGGGAACGTTGGTCACATTGGTACCGACAATCTCCAGCTTTTCCGGCGGAGCGCGATTACCGCAAACCCAACTGGAACTGGTTATCGGCACGAGTGGCTGATCCTTGGGAGTTACGGAAATCGCCGGTCTGAAGGTCAGCGTTTTGTCTTTGAGATCAAGGTGGGCGTTGTTGCCGAATTTCATATTAACCGCGCCATCCACCACAGTTACTGAAGCCACATAGGTGCTGGCAATTTTCTCTGGCGCTGGAAGCTTGGCCGCCTCATTGTTTGCCGGCACTTGGCGCGTCTCGCTCGTATTGTAGTAAATCGCAACTTTATCTTTCGCAAAAACCGCTAATTCCATACTCTCCTTCACCTGCGTGCGCGCTGCGCTGCCGGCAAAGAACGGCAAAGTCATCAACGCGAGGATGGCAATAATCGCCATCACAACTACAAGTTCGATCAGGGTGAACGCCGAAGAGTGGTAGATTTTTCGCATTCGCGCATCATAACGTCGTTCAACGCGAAAGTTGCCGGCCCCTCAGTTTCGTTTTCCTGAGACATGGAATGCAAGGGCTAAACTCAAGCACTGGTGCGGGTTTTCAGGCATTTCTGCCCTGGAGACCGCACCAGTGCTTGAGTTTGACTAACTGGTACTGCGGCACGCCTCTCAAAACGGGGCTTCCAGATTTACCCGCTGTGCCGACAGGCCCGATACGAAACTGCGCCAGCACTGGGCTGTGTAAGCCGCCAAACCCCCGACCGGGTTGCCGGTTTCGGCACTGATCGCAGGTTCCGGCGACTGTGGCAGGAACATGAACTCGCTGTTTTCCAGCGCCTGAACGACGAGCTTGCCACCCGCGTGTAGCGGCAAGCGTTCACCGGGTGCCAGAAAATAGTCGTCGCCGCCGCCTTCGAAAGTGATCCACAGGCTGCCACGCAGGCATTCCAGCGCCATGCCGCGGGCATCCCGGGTGGAAAGTGTCTGCTGGCGTTCCAGCGCCAGATGCATCCGTGAGCCCGTATTCAAATCCATCGTCATCGTTTTCATGCTGATACCCGCCTTTCGGTGTTGCCTAATCGTGAATTATTTTGCTGAACGGACACCGGTCAAAACCGTGCCGTGGATGAGAATTTATAGACAAGGGCGGCGCGACACAAAGGATATGTTTTGACACGAATCATGAAAAAAAATAACATTACAGCATGAAACGACTACCCCCGTTATCGACCTTGCCGGTTCTCGAAGCTGCCGCCCGCCTCGAGAGCTTTTCCGCCGCGGCCGAAGAACTGCACGTCACGCATGGCGCGGTCAGCCATCAAATCCGTTCGCTGGAAAATCACTTGGGGGTGGCGATGTTCGCCCGCACCGGGCGGCGCGTGGTGCTGACGCCGGAAGGCAGCGCGCTGGCACAGCAAGTCCGCACCGCGCTGAAGCAACTGGCCGACGCGGTCGAATCGGTCAGCCCCGCCGCACGCGAGCACCGGCTCACCATCAGCACCGTCCCGTCCTTCGCCAGCCGCTGGCTGATGCCGCGCATCAGCGAATTCCTCAATAACCACCCCGAATACGTGGTCTCGGTCGAAGCCACACAAACGCGATCGAACTTCACCACCGACGGCGTCGATGTCGCGATCCGCTACGGTCAGCCGCCCTGGCCCGGTGTGCATCACGAGTTTGTCGGCGGCGATATGTACTTCACCGTCTGCAGTCCGAACTTCCGCCGCGGCCGTCTGCCCACCGAGCCATCGCAACTCGAATCGCTGCCGTTGTTTCACACCGAAACCGGCATGTGGGAGCGATGGTTCGCGAAGGCAGGCTTGACCGGCACGCCCAAGGTCACCGGCGTGCAGTTCAATGATGCCTCCATGAATCTGCAAATGGCGATCGACGGCAAGGGCATCGCACTGACCCGGCGTTCGCTTGCTGCCACCGACATCGCCGAAGGTCGCCTGGTGAAACTGTTCGACATCGATGTCGAGGCCAACAGCGGCTACTACCTGGTTTGCCTGGAGCAGCACGCCAAGCACCGCAAGATTGTCGAGTTCCGCGACTGGTTGATGAGCCGCGTGGATTGGGCGCAGGCGCCGCAGGACAGAAAGGCTGCGATGCCGCGCAAACGTGCGGCGGAGAAAACCGGAACGCGGCGATAGCGAAGAAGGTCTCTGCCCACACCACAAACAAAAAAGCCGGCGGAAAATTCCGCCGGCTTTTTTGTTTCACCCGATAAGACCTTGGTCAGACCTTCAGCGGCATCTCGCGCAAACGCTTGCCGGTCAAAGCGAACAGCGCATTCGCCACCGCAGGCGCAATCGGTGGCGTTCCCGGCTCGCCGATACCGGTCGGCGTGGTGCCACCCTCGACCATATGCACTTCCACCTTCGGCATTTCATTGAGTCGAAGCACCGGGTAGTCGTGAAAGTTGCTCTGCTCGACTTCGCCGTTCTTTAACGTCACCTGGCCGTAAAGTGCTGCAGATAGTCCGTAAGCGACCGCGCTTTCGACCTGCGCGGTCACCGTCAGCGGATTCACCACCAGACCGCAATCGACCGCCGACACCACGCGCAGCACCTTGATCTGCCCCTTGTCGATCATCACTTCCGCGACGTGGGCGCAGACGCTGCCGAAGCTCTCATGCACCGCGATGCCGCGGCCGACGCCCTTGGGCAGCTTCGCACCCCAGCCGGATTTCTCGGCCGCGAGATTCAGCACTTTCAATACGCGCGGATGCTTGGCCAGATACTCGCGGCGGAACGCGACCGGATCCTTGCCTGCTGCTGCGGCCAGTTCGTCCATCATCGTTTCCATCACGAATGCGGTATGCGTGTGACCCACCGAGCGCCACCACAAACTGGGCACGCCGTCCTTGGGGCTGTGCAACGTCGCATTCAGGCCGGCGATGTCATAAGGCGTATCGGCCACACCTTCCACACTGGTGGCATCCACGCCGTTCTTCACCATGAACGGTTCGAACGCAGTGCCGGTAATAATCGACTGGCCGACGATGGTGTGGTCCCAGCCGGCGATTTTTCCGCCGGCGTCCACGCCAGCCGCCACGCGATGCACGTACATCGGCCGGTAGTACCCGCCCTTGATGTCGTCTTCGCGCGTCCATACCGTTTTCACCGGCACTTTCACCGCCTTGGCGATCTCCACCGCCTCGACAATGTAATCCGAGGCCGGGACGGCGCGCCGACCAAAACCGCCGCCGGCAATCATGGTGTTGAGCTTGACCTGCTCCGGTTTCAAACCGGCCACTTGGGCTGCAGCACCCTGGTCCACGGTCTGGAATTGCGATCCCACCCACATCTCGCAGCTATCGCCCTTGATGTCGACTGTGCAGTTGAGCGGCTCCATCGCCGCATGCGCCAGGAACGGGAACGCATATTCGGCATTGACTGTTTTCGCCGCCGTCTTCAGCGCGTCAACGTTGCCGGCTTTGGCCACCAGCCCGGGCTTTTGTGCCGTTTCGCGATAGCTCTTTTGCAAATCGGCGCTACTCACCTTGGCGGCGTTGTCGAAATTCCACGTCACATCAAGCTGGTCGCGGCCCTTCTTCGCCGCCCAGAAACTTTTCGCCACCACCGCGACACCGTTGGAAATCTGCACCACATGGGTCACGCCCGGAATGCCGTGCACCTTTGTCGCGTCAAACTTCGCCACACGGGCACCAAACATCGGCGGGTGCTTGACCACCGCCGTGTGCAAGTTGGGAATCTGCTTGGCGGTCACGTCCAGACCGAATTTCGCCGTGCCGTTCACTTTTGCCGGGGCGTCGATGCGACGCGTTGGCTTGCCGATAATGATGAAGTCCTTCGGATCTTTCAGCGCTACTTTTTCCGGCGCCTTCAGCGCATTGGCCGCCTCGGCAAATTCGCCGATGCCTGCCTTGCGTCCACCGGGACCAAACACCATACCGTTTTCGATACGGCACTGCGCGGCATCCACCTTCCATTGCGCCGCCGCCGCCTGAACCAGCATTGCCCGCGCCATCGCCCCGGCAGTACGCAACTGGGTAAATGAATTGGCCACCGACGACGAGCCGCCGGTCATCTGCATGCCGAACATCGTGTGCGCGTACGCGGGGGCCGCGGGTGCCAGTTCGGAACGGACCTTGGTCCAATCGCAGCCGAGTTCTTCAGCAACGAGCATCGGCAGCGACGTCATCACACCTTGACCGAATTCGAGATGCTTCACCTGTACGGTGACCGCACCATCCTTGGCAATGCGCAAAAATGCATTAGGTGGAATCGCAGCGGGCGCGGGTTGCGCATTGGCCAGTCGGTGGCCGACGGGCAGATTGAATCCGATCACCAGGCCACCGGCAGTGGCCGCGGAGGCTTTAAGGAATTGGCGGCGCGTGGTCGGTTTTGGATTTGCAAGTTGTTTCATCGCGCTCTCCTCAGGCCTTGGCTTTGGCAGCAGGTTTGGCGGCAGGCTTGGCACCCGGTGTGACCACCGCGGGCTTGGTACCTGCAGCCACCTTGATCGCCGCGCGAACGCGGTTGTAGGTGCCGCAACGGCAGATATTGCCGCTCATGGCTGCGTCGATCTGCGTATCGGTGGGCGCCTTGGTTTTCGTCAGCAACGCCGTCGCCGCCATGATCTGCCCGGATTGGCAGTAGCCGCACTGCACCACGTCCTCCGACAGCCACGCTTCCTGGACCTTCTTGCCGATCGGGCTTTTGCCGATCACTTCGATCGTCGTCACTTTCTTGCCCGCCAGCGAGGAGATGGGCGTCACGCAGGCGCGCGTCGGCTCGCCGTTCACGTGCACGGCGCAGGCGCCGCACAGCGCCATGCCGCAGCCATATTTGGTGCCGGTGAGTTGCAGGCTGTCGCGCAGAAACCAGAGGAGCGGCGTATCGGGAGCAACATCGGTCTCGATGCGCTCGCCATTGATGCTGAGGCGAATCATGTCATTCTCCAGTAGGAAGGATTCTTGGTCTTGGAATACAGGCGGTGGAACCGGCAACGTTCGGCAAACCGGAATGCACAAGCAACACAGACCGGTATCGGCGATAAAAGTTTACGCCGAATCGACCGACATTTTTGTACCGGTGGGTAACTCGCGTCCGGGCCGCGAGGCGGTATCATCGCGCATGGCCAAAAAGACCCTGAAGCTTTTCAGTACGCCCTCCGACTGCGAAGCGGCGTTTTACGATGCCTTCGAGCGCGCCGACATTAACCTGATGATGGCCGTCTGGGCAGATGAGTCCAATGTCATCTGTGTCCACCCGCAAGGACCAAGGCTGGCGGGGCTTACCGCCATTCGCCAGAGCTTCGCGGAAATTTTTTCCCATGGTCCGAATGGACAACTGAAGGTGAGCGAGCTACGAAAGCATGAAGGCCAGACGCTGGCCATCCACAGCGTCTACGAAACCTTTCAATCATCCGATCCGCAGACCAAGCTGCCGCCGGTGCTGGCGACCAATGTGTTCCAGTTGACCCCCAACGGCTGGCGCATGATCGTGCATCACGCCTCGCTGTCGCCACAGGGAACCACGGTCGAGGAGCAGGGCGTTTCTCGCATCCTGCATTGATGATGGCGCTGCCGAGTCGTCGCTACACCACCGTTTGCTTGCTGGCGACGCTGGCACTGGTTGCCAGCACAGACCGTCTCGCGCTGGCTGCCGATCCGGCGAAGGTGCTGCGCACGGCCGTGCAATCGGCCGAGCGCACTTTTGATTGCGCGGTGGAATCCGACGAGTACAGCGGCACGCTGTGCGACAACATTTTCGACCCCCTGCTGCAATTCGACCACCTCGCCCGCCCGATCCGCCTGCAGACGCGCACCGCCGCCGCGCTGCCCGAGATTTCGGCTGACGGCCGCGTCTACACCATCCGCCTGAAACGCGGCATCTTTTTCACCGATGATGTGGCCTTCAAGGGCAAGAAGCGCGAGCTCACGGCCGCCGACTACGTCTTTAGCATCAAGCGCATTCTCGATCCGAAGAACAAGGCGCAATGGCTGTTTTTGTTCGACAACAAGCTCGAAGGTGCCGATGATTTGGTTGCCGAGGCCAAAGCCACCGGCAAATTCGACTACGACCGGCCGATCCGCGGCCTCGAAGCGCCCGATCCCTACACCCTGATCATCCGGCTCAAGGCGCCTGACTACAACCTCAATTACATCCTCACTATGCCGCCTACCGCCGCGGTGGCGCGGGAGGTGGTCGAGCACTATGGTCCCACCTTCAGCGATCATCCGGTCGGTACCGGCGCGTACAAGCTCAAAACCTGGCGCCGCGCCTCGCTGATCGTGCTCGAGGCCAATCCGGACTATCGCGAAACCTACCTGGAATCCGCCGGCAGCGACGATCCGCGCGACCAGGCGTTCCTCGCTCACATGAAAGGCAAGCGCCTGCCGCAAATCGGTCGCATCGAAGTCTCACCGATCGAAGAAGAGCAGCCGCGCTGGCTGGCTTACCTTAACAACGAATACGACTACATCCGGCCGATACCGACCGCCTTTATCGACACCGCCGTCCCGGGCGGCAAGCTGGCACCCACTTTGACCAAGCGCGGCATGACCACGCGGCCGGACGAAATCGCGTGGCTGACCTACACCACGTTCAATATGTCGGAGAAAATCGACGGCAAGGTGAACGTGATCGGCGGCTACTCTCCTGAGCGCATCGCCCTGCGCCGCGCCATTTCGATGGCCTACCCGGTGGAAGACGAGATTGCCATCGTCGAGAAGAATCAGGCGGTCAAGGCCTACAGCCCGATCGCCGAGGGCATGGCGGGCTTTGTCAACGAGCGCACTGCCTCGCTGGACTACAACCCGGCGCGCGCCAAGGCCTTGCTCGACATGTATGGCTACGTCGACCGCGATGGCGACGGCTGGCGCGAGATGCCGGATGGCTCACCGCTCGTCATCGACCATGCCAGCACGCCGGATCAGCGCGCCAAGAGCCGCAATGAGCTATGGCAGCGCGCGATGGAGCGCATCGGTATCCGCATGGTGTTCGACACCGTCGAACACCTGCCATCACTGCGCAAGAAAGCGCAGACCGGCAAGCTGCAAATGCTTTCTTACGGCTGGATCGCCGACTATCCCGACGGCGAAAATTTCCTGCAGCTGTTCACCAGCAAGGGCATCGGTGGTGCCAATTACACGCTGTTCTCGAACCCGGAATTCGACCAACTCTATGAACGCGTCAAGATCATGCCGGACACCCCGGAACGCACCGAGCTCTATCGCAAAATGGTGCACATGCTGTGGATCTACAATCCGTGGCGGGTGAATCACCTCAAGCAGGGCACCATTCTGATTCAACCCTGGGTCATGGGTTACAAGAAGCACCCGTTTGCGCACGAGCCCTGGCGCTACATGGATATCGATACCAGCAAATTGCCGGCCGACAAAAAATGAATGCACGCCACTTTCAATTTCTGGCTACCAGTCTCACCGCACTGCTGCTGATTGCGCTCGGCCTGCAGCTGGCGTGGTGGACGTGGCAATTCATCTCGCCCGCATGGAACGCGCCACCGCTATCGTCTGGTACGGCAACCACGACCGCCCCGGTGACGCTCGGCCGGCAACTGTTCGGCGATCGCGATGGCATCATCACCACCGCACCATCCGCGACCGCCAATGTCTCCGGCATTCGCTTGAAAGGCGTATTCGCCGTCGACGGCAGGACGCCCTCGGCAGCCGTGGTGAATCTGGGTGGGCGCGACCAGACTGTGCATCTGAATCAGGAAATCTCCGCTGGCGTAAAGCTGGTTGATGTGCAACCGACTCATATCGTCGTCAGCCGCGGCGGCGTGCGCGAGCAGATCGAGCTTGAACGTGCCGCTGCGGTCGCCGCCGCCAAGGCTGCAGCCGGTGCCACACCCGCCGTGACGCAGTTCCGTCTCAATGTCACCAGCAGCGGCACCAATCAGTTCTCGCTCTCGCGGCAAGAGTTGAACACCGTCCTGCAGGATCCGCGCCAGTTGAATTTCCTCGGCCGCATCGGCCCGGCACCGAACGGCGGCGTACGCGTGGAAGATGCACCCGCCGGCTCACTGGCGCAAAAGCTCGGGCTGCAGAACGGCGACATCATCACCAATATCAACGGCCAGCCGATCAATTCGCAGGGCGACCTGGCCCGCGTCTACGGCCAGTTCAATTCGCTCTCAGCGATTCGCGCCGAAGTGCGCCGAAACAACGCGCCGGTGGTCCTCAACTTCGCGATCGCCAACTAAGCCTGTCGCGCGCAACAACGAAACCCTAGCACTGATGCGGCCTTCCGGGCATTTTTGCCATGAAAGGCGCACCAGTTCTAGAGTTTCGACTTTGAATGCAGGCAAATTCGCCTTGCCGCCACTTGTCGCTGACACGCAACCTTTACATTCATGACGTACAATCGGGACAGTCATTTTCCTGCCCGATCTGGTTGCCTCCACCACTCTCTCGCGGATTGCCGATGCCCCTGAAACCGACGCTCAAACGCCAGCTCGCCGCCTTAGGCACGATTGTTTCGCTGACCCTGTCGCCGATGCCGATTGCGCTGGCCCAGGACCAGATCACGATGAACTTCGTCAACTCGGACATCCCGTCCGTGGTCGCGGCGATCGGCAAGCACACCGGCAAGAATTTCATCATCGATCCGCGCGTCACCGGCAATATGAACATCATCTCGCAATCGCCGGTGCCCAAGGATCAGGCTTACCAGATCCTGCTGTCCGCTCTTCGGGTTCATGGCTATGCGGCAATCGAAGAAAAAAACGTGGTCAAGATCGTTCCTGAGGCCGATGCCAAAACCGCGGGGACGGTGATTGATCGCAGTACGGTCATGTCCGGCGATCGCATCATCACCCAGGTGTTTTCGCTGCAGAATGAAAGCGCAATGCAACTGGCCACGGTATTGCGCCCGCTGGTGGCGCCGAACAATTTCATCGGTGCCTATCCCGGCAACAACACGCTGGTGATCACCGACTACGCCGAGAATATCAAGCGCATTGCCAAGATTATTTCGTCGATCGATGTGCCTACCAGCGCTGACCTGCAGATGATCAAGCTGCAGTACGCCAGCGCGGTCGATGTCGCCAATCTGCTCAAGGGGCTGATGCCCGAGGCGACAGTCAATCCGTCCACACCCGGCATTCCGCCCAAGCTCGCGCTGGGCGTGGAGCCGCGCACCAACAGCCTGATCGTGCGTGCCGATACACCGGCGTTGATCACACGCATCAAGGGCTTGCTGGCCGGACTTGATATCCCGACCGCCGCCAACGGCAATATCCATGTCGTCTATCTGCGCAATGCAGAAGCCACCAAGATTGCCGATACGCTGCGCGGCCTGGTCAGTGGCAGCGCGGCCACCAGCGGCGCATCGGCGAGTACGCCGGTAGCGACAGCCAACGGTGCCACCCCCGCGGTTGCCCCCACGGGTAGCACGCCGTCCAGCACCATCCAGGCCTACGCCGCCACCAATTCAATCGTGATCGTCGCACCCGATCATGTCTACAACTCGTTGCGCACCGTGATCGACAAACTCGATGCCCGCCGCGCGCAGGTATTGGTCGAAGCGCTGATCGTCGAAGTCAATGCATCAATGTCGGCCGAGTTCGGCATCCAGTGGCAGGACCTCACCGGCATCAACAAGGGCGGCGGCGCCAATGTCATTGGTGGCACCAATTTCGGCACCACCGGGCAAAACATCATCTCCGCCGCGCAAGGTGTGGGCACCGTCGGCACCGGCCTCAATATCGGCATCGTCCGCGGCAAGGTGAATATTCCCGGCGTCGGCGAAGTGCTGAATCTCGGCATGCTGGCGCGCGCGCTGGAAGACAACCAGAAAGGCAATATCCTGTCGCGGCCCAATATCCTCACGCTGGATAACGAGGAAGCCAAATTCGTCGTCGGCCAGAACGTGCCCTTTGTCACCGGCAGCTTCACCCAGTCCAGCAATGCCTCCACCAATCCGTTCCAGACCATCGAACGCAAGGACGTGGGCCTGACGCTCAAGGTCACACCGCAAGTGGCCGAAGGTGGCGCGGTCAAGCTGAAAGCATTCCTTGAAATATCCAGCGTGGTGCCGACCACCAGCAGCATCAAGTCGGCCGACCTCATCACCAACAAACGCTCGGTGGAAAACACCGTGCTGGTGGACGATGGCCAGACGGTGGTGATCGGCGGACTGATCTCCGACGACACACAACACACCGACAGCAAGGTACCGCTGCTGGGTGACATTCCGGTGGTGGGCAATTTGTTTAAGTACCAGACCCGCAGCCGCGACAAAACCAACCTGATGGTGTTCCTGCGGCCGTATGTGCTGCGCGATGGCAACTCCGCGCAGCAGGTCACCGGTGAGCGCTACGACTACATCCGCAACGAGCAGGCACAATTCGTGAAAGAGACCGATTCGCTGTTGCCGCCGAGCGGTACCGCACAAGTGCCGCCGCTGCCACCGCTAAAACCGATCGATCCGCGCAAAGCTAATTGAACGAATCGAACACGCCATGGGATCGTCCGACAGCCGGCAGAAAAGCGTGATCGAGGCGTTCGATGCCGTGACCGTGCGGCTGCTGCCGTATCACTTCGCCAAGGCCAAGGGCATCATCACGGCGAAAGAGGCCGGCGGTGAGATTGAAGTCTGGCTGGCGCCGGACCCCGCTTCATCGACACTGTCCGAAGTGCGCCGCATGACCGGCAAGAGCTTGAAGCCGGTGTTGCTGTCGAAAGAAGAATTCGCCGCGCGACTGGCGCATGCCTATGGCGGTGGACAAAGCGAAGCCGCTACGGCCGATGGCGACGCCGCGGTGCAGGAAATTGCCAGCAATATCGAAAACGCCGCCGATCTGGCGCAGCTCACCAATTCGCTGCCCGAGGTCACGGACCTGCTGGAAACCGAGAACGACGCGCCGATCATCAAGCTGATCAACGCGTTGCTCACGCAGGCAGTGCGCGAAAACGCGTCCGACATTCACCTGGAAATTTTCGAACGCCGTTCGCTGGTGCGCTTCCGTGTCGATGGTGCGCTGCGCGATGTGGTCGAACCCAAGCGTTCGCTGCACGCGGCGATGGTGTCGCGCGTCAAGGTGATGGCCGAACTCGACATCGCCGAGAAACGCCTGCCGCAGGACGGCCGCATCATGCTGCGCATCGCCGGCCACCCGGTCGATGTGCGCGTATCCACCCTACCTACTGGCCACGGCGAGCGTGTGGTGCTGCGGCTGCTGGACAAACAGGCCGGGCGCCTTTCACTGGACAAGCTCGGCATGGCTGCGGGCACCTTGGCACAACTGGATGACCTGATTCAGCAACCGCACGGCATCATCCTTGTCACCGGTCCCACCGGTTCGGGCAAGACCACCACGCTGTATGCCGCCCTGTCGCGGCTGGATGCCACCACTCGCAACATGATGACGGTGGAAGACCCGATCGAATACGACCTCGACGGCGTCGGCCAGACGCAGGTCAACCCCAAGATCGAGATGACCTTCGCCCGCGCTCTGCGCGCCATCCTGCGACAGGATCCGGACGTGATCATGATTGGTGAAATCCGCGATCTGGAAACCGCACAGATTGCGGTGCAGGCTTCGCTAACGGGGCATCTTGTCTTGGCAACGCTGCATACCAATTCCGCCGCCGGCGCCATCACCCGCCTGGTCGATATGGGGATCGAGCCGTTCCTGCTCGCGTCCACGCTCTCCGGCGTACTGGCACAGCGTCTGGTACGGAAACTCGCTCCCGGCAGCACCGATCAATTCAAGGGCCGCACCGGTATCTACGAACTGCTTGCTGTGGACGAAAGCCTGCGCAAGCTGATTCACGATCGCGCGTCGGAGCGTGAGATCGCCACCGTTGCTGCGGCCAACGGCATGAAGAGCCTGCGCGAAGATGGCATGCGCTGGGTTGACGCCGGCGTGACGTCGCATGAAGAAGTGTTGCGCGTCACGCGGGATTGATCAGGCAGCCCTGACGCATGCCCGGCTACAAATACACTGCCTACGACATTGACGGTCGCGAACAACGCGGCGTGCTGGAATCCGACAGCCCGCGTCTGGCCCGTGCGCAATTGCGTGATCGCGGCCTGTTCCCGCTCGATGTGACGCTGATCGAAGCGGCGAATGACTCGAACGTCAAGCAACGCAGCGCACGTATCCGCATCGGCAATGCCGACTTGGCACGCATCACGCGACAACTGGCCACACTGCTGGGCGCGGGCCTCACCATCGAGCAAACCTTCAACGCGCTGATCGAGCAGGCCGAAAGCGAAAACGAGCGCCAATTGCTGGCGCGGCTGCGCGGCGCGGTGCTGGAAGGCCAATCGCTGGGCGCCGCGCTTGCCGCTTATCCGGAAACATTTTCCGACCTGTACCGCACATTGATCTCGGCCGGTGAAGCCTCGGGCAAGTTGCCGGAAGTGTTGATGCGGCTAGCCGATTACGTCGAAGACCAGCAGGCGCTACGCAACAAATTCATCGTTGCCATGATCTATCCCGCCATCGTCATGCTGGTGTGCGTGCTGGTGGTGATCGGCTTGATGATTTATGTGGTGCCGCAGGTTGTGGGCGTATTCGAGAGCACCAAGCAGACGTTACCTCTGATCACGCGGCTGTTGCTGGGTGTATCCAAATTCCTGCAGGTCACCGGCGTCATCTGGCTGGTCGCCGCGATCGTCAGTGTGTTCGGCGTGCGGCTGGCGTTGAAACGTGAATCGATCCGCCGCCGCTGGCATGCGCAGCTGTTGAAGCTGCCGGTCATCGGCCGGCTGATTCGCGCGCAACAGTCATCGCAGCTTGCCGCCACGCTATCGATACTGGTCGGCAGCGGCGTGCCGGTGCTGAATGCGCTCAATGCTGGTGTTGGTGTGGTCAGCAACCTGCCGATGCGCGACGCACTCGAACGCGCGGCCAATGCCGTGCGTGAAGGCGCGGGACTATCGCAATCGCTGGCCGCAAGCCGCCAGTTTCCACCCGTGATGGTGCACCTGATCGCGTCCGGCGAAGCCAGCGGCCGCCTGCCGCAAACACTGGCCACGGCGGCCATCCAGCAGCAGCGCGATGTCGATATCCGTACCTCTGCCTTGGCCGCGATCATCGAGCCGGTGATGATCGTGATCATGGGCACAGTGGTCCTCACCATCGTGCTCGCGGTGCTGCTGCCGATATTCGAAATGAACCAACTGGTGCGCTGAACGACCAGCGCGCTACATACAACATTCAACGCAAATGGAATCAACCCGCATGAAACGAAATCGAGGCGTTACGCTGATTGAACTGATGGTGGTGGTGCTGATTATTGGCATCCTTGCCGTGGCGGTGGTGCCGCAGCTGATGGGCAATGCCGACCAGGCACGCGTAGCCGCGGCAAAGTCGGATATCGCCACCATCATGCAGCAACTGAAGATCTATCGGCTCGACAACAGTTTCTATCCGTCGACCGACCAGGGCTTGCAGGCGCTGATCACCAAGCCGACCACCAACCCTATCCCGAACAACTGGAAACAGGGCGGCTACCTCGAGCGCATGCCACTCGACCCGTGGAAGCGTCCGTATCAATATCTCAATCCCGGCATCAAGGGCGAGATCGATGTTTACAGTCTGGGTGCAGACGGTTTGAAGGACGGCGAAGGCATCAACGCCGACATCGGCTCCTGGAGCCCTTAACAGCAACATGAGCCGCGATGGATCTGATTTCACGGGGCGTTTCTCGAAACCTGATTCCGTTCGCCCTGAGCTCGTCGAAGGGCCGGATAGGGCACGTTGAATCAACACCTTACATCATGTGTGCTTCGACAAGCTCAGCACGAACGGAGGTAAATAGAGGCGCCTCAAGAGAAAACTCCAGCACTGGTGCGGCTTTTGAGGCATTTTTGCCCGGAAAGCCGCACCAGCGCTGGAGTTTGTTTTTGTCATATCGTCGTTGCAACTCAATAAGACAATCCGGCATCACCCTGATCGAATTGCTGGTGGTGGTACTCGTGTTGGGCATTGCCGTCACGGTTGCGTCGGCCAAGCTGTTCCAGACCGATGGCGAGAAATTGCAGCTGGAAAGCGAGCGGCTGATGGCGACGCTGCAGTTCGCCCGCGATGAAGCGGCATTCGGTGGGCGCATTGTCGCCGTGTCGATTTCGGCAAACGAGATCCGTTTTCTCGAACGCGATCTGGCCGACCCTTCGCGCTGGAATCCGTCCACCGTAGCAGAACTGCAGACCCGCACGCTGCCGGATTCGTACGCGGCCGAGCTTCGCGTCGGTTCTGCTGCAAATCAGAAATCCGCAGCCGACACGCAGACGCACATCGTCTTCCTGCCGATCGGTGTTGCCGCACCGTTCGAGCTGACCCTGCAATCGCCCGCCGGTGCGCGTCACATCAGCGGCGACGCGCTGGGCAATCTGAAACTCGGTACTGGACCTGCCTGATCATGCGGATATCGGTCACACGCGGTTTCACGCTGATCGAAGTGCTGGTTGCGCTGGCGATTCTGGCGATCGCACTGGCCGCCGCCGCGCGCGCCGCAAGTGTGGCCACTGACAACGCCGAAGACACCCGGCTGCGCGCGCTGGCCACCTGGGTGGCGCAAAACCGTATTGCCGAGTTACAGGCGCTCAACGTGTTCCCGAACAATGGCAGCGCCAGCGGGCGCGACAACATGGGCGGCGCCGAATTCGAATGGAAGCAAACCACCGCCGAGACGCCGAATAACGCATTCCGCAAGGTGACTATCACCGTCAGCCGCCCCGGCATCGCGCAGACACTGGTGACGATGAATGCATTTCTGGTGCGCCCGCCGGGGAGCGGCTCATGAGCGGGCCGCGCAGCACGAGTGGATTCACACTGGTCGAAGTCATGATTGCGATGGCGATCTTCGCCATCCTCGCCGTCATTTCCTACCGCACGCTGGATTCGCTGTTCCGCACCCGCGAACACCTGAGCGTAGAGACCGCGCGGCTGCGCGATGTGGCGTTGCTATTCGCGCGACTGGATGATGATCTGGCGATGCTGATGGATCGACGCGTACGCACCGCCGACAACCTGATCGACGACGCGCTGCGCTTGTCCGCACTGCTGCCCGGCCCCGACGAAGCCTCGCTGGTATTCACCCGGGCCGGTTTTGCCGGCAGCGTCGGCGCCACCGCCGCACCGCAGCGCATCGGCTATCGCCTGCGCGAGGGCACCATCGAGCTGGTGATGTGGCCGGCGCTGGATACGGCCCCGCGCAGTGCACCGCAAGCGTTCCCGGCGCTGCGCAACGTCCGCGAAGCCAAGTGGCAGGCGCTGGACCGCGCCGGTAACTGGCAGGATGTCTGGCGCTCCACCAGTGTCGGCGTCGCCAGCGCACCGGCCACTTATCCCGCGGCGTTGCGGCTCAACCTGACGCTGGCGAGCGGCGAGCAATACGTGCGCATATTCGCGTTGCGGGACACGCGCTCGTGAAAACACGCCCGTCCCTTGTTGCAAACCAGCGCGGCGTAGCGATCGTCACCGCCTTGCTGGTGGTGATGCTGGCCGCCAGCATGGCCGCGTTCCTGCTCTCGCAGCAAAGCCATGCACTCACCCGCACGGTGCGCGCCACCGATCGCGCGCAGGCAACGCTTTATGCGCGACCAACACTGGACTGGGCACGCGCCATCGTATTCGAGATGCAGAAAAAATCCACCCGTGTCGACCTGACGCAACCTTGGACGCAGGGATTGATGGCGGTGCCGATCGACGGCGCGACGGCCTCGGGGTCGTTGCGGGACGACGCCGGACTGTTCAATCTCAACAACCTGCTGAAAGACGATGGCACGCGCAGCGATCCGGATGTAGCCGTATTCCGCCGCCTGCTGACCGACCTCAAACTCAACCCGGACCTTGCGCACGCGGTGCTGGACTGGATCGACGCCGACGACGACATCACCTTTCCCGGCGGCGCGGAAACGGCGACGTACATGGGCTCGCCTGCGCCCACGCGCGCGGCCAACCAGCGCATGCTGCAAATCGAAGAATTGCAGCGGGTCGCCGGCTTCAATACCGAAATACTCGGTCGGCTGCGGCCGTTCGTCACTGCGCTGCCAACTCGCAGCAAGATCAATATCAACACAGCGCCCGCTGAAGTGCTGGCGGCGTTGTTGCCTGACATGGGCAAAGACGAGATCGGCAACTTGGTGAAGCTGCGGCTGACCCGGCCGTTTTCCCAGGTGGACGGCAACGGCGGCGTGAAGGAATTCTTGTCCAAGACCCCGCCGGCGGCCATCGACCAGGCTATCGATGTCAAAAGCGCCTACTTTTCGGTTTACCTTGCCATCGACAACAACGGCGCGCAAGTGCGCCAATCGGCATTGCTGCAACGGCGTGAACTTGGGGGCACGGCTGGTGACAGGTGGCCCAGTATAATTTGGGTCAGAAACGACTAGGCCTGACCAGGCCTTCACCACCTTTCCGCACGCCCTTTGATCCTCCTCCTCTTCATCCCCGACCTGCCCCGATTTGACGATGCCACGACGGCGCAATGGACATTGCTCGACGGCAGCGGCGCAACGTTGCGCACCGGTACGGCAGCGCTGAAGGATGTTCCGCGTGGCGACAGGACGATTGCGGTGGCGCCGGTCAATCACCTGCTGTTTATCGAAACCGCCTTGCCTCAGGTTTCGCAGACCAAACGTGACGCACTGCTGCGCTATGCGATCGAGGACAAGCTCACCATCGATCCTTCTACAGTGCATGCCGTCGTCCTTGGGCGCACCCTGCAGGACAAGCATGTGGTCGCTGCCATCGACCGCAGCTGGCTGGGTGGTGCGCTGTCATGGCTGAACCGGGCGGGCATCGAGCCGGACAGCCTGGTGTCGAGTGCATCGGCAATATCAATGGCTCCCGACGAATGGGCCGTGGCCATCGAGGGCTCGCACGGCTTTGCCAAGCGCGCGGATGGCTTCGTCTACAACTTCGACACTGGCAGCGGGCGGGAGCCGCCGTTCGGTCTCACCTTGGCGCTGAAGGAAGCACGCGATCATCAGATTGCGCCAGCGTCGCTGTCGTTGCATGCCGCCGACGCGTCGCTGGCATTAGACTGGTCGAAAACGCTTGAGCTACCAGTAAAGACGGTCGCGCCGGAGAAAGACAGTGCGCAGCGCCTGCTATCAGCGGCCCGAACCGCCAACTTGCTGAGCGGTGAATTCGCCGCGCGCCAGGCAGGTTCAAAATGGTTTGCGTTGCTGCGCCCTGCGTTAACCGTGCTGGCGCTGATCGCAGTGGCGCAGCTTGTGTTCACGCTGATCGACAACGCGCGATTGAATCGCGAACGGCTGGCCTTGCAAAGCGAAATGACGCAGGTGTTCAAGCAAGCCTTCCCTGCTGCACAAGCTATCGTTGACCCGCCGTTACAGATGCGGCGTAATCTGGATCAGATCAAGAACGAAAGAGGCCAGGCTAGCGAAAGCGATCCGCGTGCCTTGATCGCGCAGCTGACACAGCTGATGCAATCGCTTTCAACCGCACCGGCTATCGTCGCGCTGCAAGCGCAAAACGGTGCTGCAACACTGGATCTCGATCTGGCGAGCGCGGAGCAGGAAACGGAATTGAGCCGTGCGGTCGCAAAAATCCCGACCGCGAGTGTGAGCCGTCAGGCTGGCGCCAAAGCGCCTGCCATTCGCTTTCGCGTCAGCATGAAGGCGGGCTCGTAATGGGTGGCATGGCGAATATTTCCGCGCGCCTCAATCCGGTTATCGCACCGTTGCAGCAGCGCTGGCACTCGCTGGAGCAGCGCCAACAGAACTGGATCAAATTTGGCTCGATCGTTGTTGTCTTGTTATTGCTCATTGCCTATCTCTGGCTGCCAGCCGTACGCGAACGCCAGCGCTTGATCGCGGTACTGCCACAGATGTCGTCGCAACTCGATCAAATGAAGTTGCAGGCGCAGGAAATCGCGCAATTGAACGCCAGTACCAGTGCTGTTCCCGCCCGCACAAGCGCCGATAGCGCGCAACTGCAGGCGCTGTTCGGCGAAGGTACTCGCGTTAGTTTGGATGCAAACCGCGCCTTCCGTGTCGTCATTCCCAAGATCGCCTACGCAGTGTGGTGGGATCGCGTCAATGACGCGCAGTCGCGTTTCCCGCTGCGAATCACGTCGCTGTCCCTGCAAGCCTTGCCGGGTGGCAACCGCGAAGTGTCGATCGACATGACGCTCACCGATACTTCGCGTCCCGTCGCTCCTGTTGGCGCCGCTACAAAATGATCAGCCGTCGCAACATCGTATTGCTGGTGATTGCCTTCGCCATCGGCCTCGTTGCTTTTTTGCCCGCACGTATGCTGGAACCGACCATCAACGGCAACCTGACGCCGGCAGAAGTATCGCTGCGAGGCACGATCTGGAACGGCAACGGCCAACTGAAGTCGGCCACGCTGCTGCTGCCGTTCGCCTGGCAATTCGAACCCTCTGCATTGCTTAGGCTGCGCGCCGGCTGGCGCGTGGAGGCACTATCGCCGCAGATCACCGGTGCGGCCAGTGTCGGCGCAGGCTTTGTCAGCGTTGAAGTCCGTCAGGCAGATTTGTCGCTGGATGCTGCGACGTTGCCGCAATTGCATCGCGATCTTGCGCTCGCGGGCTTGATGGGACCATCGGGACGCGTGGCGATTTCCATTGCCGATGGACTTACTGCGGCCTACGGAAACGTGCCCCGGGTACATGGCGAGGCGCTATTGAAGATCGACCGCATCGCGCTCAGCAGCTTCAGCCCGCAGCCGCTGGGGAACTATCAGGTCAAACTCACTGCGCGCGACAACATCCTCGACTACGCTATCGTCGAAGCAAACGGAGCACTGAAACTTGACGGTAGTGGCAGTGCCACACTGACCAATCCGCGGCAATATTCCTTCGCCGGCAACGCCACGGCCGCGGCAGGTTTGCCGGACAGCATTGTCTCCGCATTGAAGTCCGTATCGCAGCCGCTGCCGGATGGGCGTTTGCGTATCGATTACAAAGGCCGCTGGTAGCCAATGGACAAGAACTTTCCGCTCAACCCATACCGCGCGCCCTGGTGGCTGCGTGGCCGCAAATTCGGTGCGCATGCTCAAACCGTTTACCCGTTTGTATTCGACCGCCCCATACAGCCTTCATACGTCCGTGAACGCTGGGACACGACGCCCAACGGCAAACCGGATGGCGACTTCATCGATGTCGATCGCCTCAACGGCCCCGCCGACAAGCCGATGGTGGTTGTCTTCCACGGCCTCGAAGGCTCTTCTGAAAGCATCTACTCGCTCAATATCATGAACGAAGTCGCGCGCCGCGGATGGCGCGGGCTGGTGGCGCATTTTCGCGGCTGCAGCGGCGAGATCAATCGCCTGCCACGCGCCTATCACTCCGGCGACTCGACCGAGATCGACTGGATCCTGCGCCGCATCAAGGCCGAAGCGCCGGGTCAACCGCTTTATGTTGCGGCGATTTCTTTGGGCGGCAACGCGACGCTGAAGTGGGCCGGCGAACAAGGCAGCGAAGCCGCCAAAATTGCCAGCGCCGTTGCCGGCATTTCCGCGCCGGTCGACCTGATGGCTGCCGGCAATATTCTCGAAGTAGGTTTTTGCAAGGTCTACACCTATCGCTTCCTGAAAACGATGAAGGCGAAATCGCTGATCAAGCTACGGCAACATCCCGGCATCTTCCGCGAAGACGTGATGATGCGATCGCGCACGCTGCGCGAGTTTGACAACGAGGTCACTGCGCCGCTGCATGGCTATCGCGACACCGACGATTACTGGACTCGCGGCTCGGCCAAGCCGGGGCTGATCGATGTCAAGGTGCCGACGCTGGTGCTGAACGCAAAGAACGACCCCTTCCTGCCCGCCTCGGCGCTGCCGCGGCAGGATCAGGTTTCAAAACATGTCACACTGGATTTTCCCGATCATGGCGGGCACGTCGGCTTTCTCGCCGGTCCGTTTCCGGGGCGCGGCACCTGGATGCCAGCGCGGGTATTTCATTTTTTCGATCATGGCAACTAGGGTCTGTTGACAATAAAATCATGAGCGCGTTACCCCTGGAAAGTTCGCAGGTCAGACGCCGCGAGGAAGCGCGGCTGGACGCCCCGCGACGAGCGGCAACGCAGCATGCGGACTTTCCAGGGGATAACCGAAGGGCGGGATGCGGGAAGGCGCGGAGCGGTGTTGCGGTCGGACTTGCTTGGCTCGCCAAGCGGCGCCGCCCGCGCCTGGCTCTGCACCTTCCCGCATCCCGCCGCGCACACGATTTCATTGTCAACAGACCCTAAGAAAGCAATCGCATGAGCACAGTCGCAAAAGAAATTTTCAAGGCCTATGACATCCGCGGCATCGTCGGCAAATCGCTGACCGAGCAAACCGTCGAGCTGATCGGCAAGGCGCTGGGCACCGAAGCGAAGAAGCGCGGTGGCACCACCATCACCATCGGCTACGACGGTCGCCTCTCCGGCCCGGCGTTCGCCAAGGCGCTGGCGCGCGGCATCCAGTCCACCGGCATCAATGTGATCGACATCGGCATGGTGGCCACACCGATGGTGTATTTCGCCGCGTTCCATCTCAACACCGGCTCGGGCGTCATGATCACCGGCTCGCACAATCCGCCGGACTACAACGGTATCAAGAGCGTGATCCAGGGCGACACGCTGGCGCTGGATGCGATCCAGTCGCTGCTCCGTTGCATTGAGGCCGATGCTTTCGCCACGGCCGACAACGGAAAAACCGGAACCTATTCGACGGCTGACGTCGCCGACGCTTACATCGCACGCATCGTCGGCGATGCCAAGATCAAGCGGCCAATGAAGATCGTGGTCGATTGCGGCAACGGCGCGCCCGGTGCCTACGCGCCCAAGCTGTTCCGCGCCATGGGCTGCGAAGTGATCGACCTGTTCTGCGAAGTCGATGGCAATTTTCCCAACCATCATCCCGATCCGGCCCAGCCGAAAAATCTGCAGGACGTGATCCGCACATTGAAGGAAACCGATGCGGAACTTGGTCTGGCATTCGACGGCGATGGCGATCGCCTCGGCGTGGTGACCAAGGATGGCGAGATCATTTTCCCGGATCGCCAGCTGATGCTGTTTGCCGGCGACGTGCTGTCGCGCGTACCGGGCGGCGAAATCATTTTCGACGTGAAGTCGACACGCAACCTGTTCAAGTGGGTGCGCGATCACGGCGGCCGTCCCAGCATGTACAAGACCGGTCACTCGCTGCTGAAGCTGCGCATGAAGGAAACTGGCGCGCCGCTGGCCGGCGAAATGAGCGGCCACATTTTCTTCAAGGAACGCTGGTACGGCTTCGACGATGCGCTTTACTGCGGTGCGCGCCTGCTGGAAATCGTCAGCGCCTATGCCGACGGCAACGAGCCGCTGAAGGCATTGCCGAATGCCATTTCCACGCCGGAACTGAACTGGCAACTGAAGGAAGGCGAACCGCATGCGCTGGTCGACAAGATCCGCGATACGGCCACCTTTGAAGGTGCGACCGAAGTCATCACCATCGACGGCGTGCGGGTCGAGTATCCGGACGGCTTCGGCCTGGCCCGCGCCTCCAACACCACCCCGGTGATCGTGATCCGTTTCGAGGCCGATACCGAAGCGGGACTGGAGCGCATCAAGGCCGACTTCCGCCGCGTACTGACGGCAGCCAAGCCGGACGTGCCGCTGCCGTACTGATCCCAGCCCGGCCCAAGGTAAAATAGCGCATGAAAATTCTCATCACCGGCGTCGCCGGGTTTATCGGCCACACGCTCGCCATCCGCATGCTGGAACGTGGCGACGAAGTCGTCGGCATCGATAACCTGAACCACTACTACGACGTGCGGCTGAAAGAGAACCGGCTGGTGCGGCTGTCGGCGTATCCGAAATTCCGCTTTGTCAAACTGGACTTGGCCGATCGCGACGGCATGAAGGCGCTGTTCGCCGCCGAAAAATTCGACAAGGTGATGAACCTCGCCGCGCAGGCCGGCGTGCGCTACTCGATCGAGAATCCGCAGGCGTATATCGAAGCCAATCTGGTCGGCTTTACCAATGTGCTGGAAGGTTCTCGCCACAATGGCGTGAAGCACCTGGTGTACGCGTCGTCGAGTTCGGTCTACGGTGCCAATACCAAGCTGCCGTTCGCCGAATCGGATTCGGTCGATCACCCGATCTCGCTTTATGCAGCTTCGAAAAAAGCCAACGAGTTGATGGCGCATTGCTATTCGGACCTGTTCAAGCTGCCGACCACCGGCCTGCGTTTCTTTACCGTGTATGGCCCTTGGGGCCGTCCGGACATGGCGCTGTTCAAGTTCACCAAGGCGATCCTCGCGGGTGAGACGATTCAGGTGTTCAACCACGGCAACATGGTGCGCGATTTCACCTACATCGACGACATCATCGAAGGCGTGGTGCGCGTGATCGACAATGTCGCCGAGCCCGATCCGACATGGACCGGCGATGCGCCCAACCCCGCCACCAGCTACGCGCCGTACCGCGTCTACAACATCGGCAACAACAGCCCTGTTCAATTGATGCGTTATATCAACGCGCTGGAAGACCAGCTCGGCAAGAAGGCGATCATGGAAATGCTGCCGATGCAGCCCGGCGATGTGCCGGCCACGCAGGCGGACGTGTCGCGGCTGGAGCGCGATGTCGGCTTCAAGCCGGCGACAAAAGTGGAAGACGGCATCGCCAGATTTGTGAAGTGGTATCGGGACTATTACAAGGTATAGATTGATGAACTCAAGCACTGGCGCGGCTTCCAGGCCATTTTTGCCCGGAACGCCGCACCAGTGCTCGAGTTTATGAATAAAGAAGCATCACGCATCAGCAATCCAAGGGAGTTTCAATTGACGCAACAAACAATCGGTGTGGTGGGACTGGGATACGTCGGCCTGCCGCTCGCCGTTGAATTCGGCAAAAAATTCGACACCATTGGTGTCGATCTTTCGGCGGAAAAAGTCGCCGCGTACGGCAAGCACGTCGACCCGACCGGTGAAGTTTCGACCGAAGACCTGAAAGCCGCGACGCGCCTCACCTGCACCACCGACGCAGCGGCACTCGCCAAGGCCGATGTCATCATCATCGCCGTGCCGACGCCGGTGGACGATGCGCGTCTGCCAGATTTCGCACCGCTGATCGGCGCCAGCAAAGCCATCGGCCCGCATCTGAAAGCCGGCGCGATCGTGGTGTTTGAATCCACCGTCTATCCCGGTGCGACCGAAGAAGTCTGCATCCCGGTGCTGGAAAAAGCCTCGGGCAAGAAATGGAAAAGAGATTTCTTTGTCGGCTACTCACCCGAACGCATCAACCCGGGCGACAAGGAACACACGCTGACCAAAATCATCAAAGTGGTGTCGGGCGATACACCGGAAACTCTGGATCGACTTGCCGATGTGTACGGCGGCGTGGTCAAGGCCGGTGTGCATCGCGCCTCCAGCATTCGCGTGGCGGAAGCCGCCAAGGTGATCGAAAACTCGCAGCGCGATTTGAACATCGCCTTCATGAACGAGCTTGCGATCATCTTCAACAAGATGGGCCTGGATACGACCGAAGTTCTGGAAGCGGCCGGCACCAAGTGGAACTTCCTCAAGTTCCGCCCGGGGCTGGTCGGCGGACACTGCATCGGCGTCGATCCCTACTACCTCACCTATCAAGCGGAAAAGTTCGGCCACCATCCTGAAGTGATCTTGTCCGGTCGCCGCATCAACGACAGCATGGGCAAGTACGTCGCCGAGCAGACGGTGAAGACCATGATCCGCGCCGGCGGCAAGCTGCAGGGCGCGGTGGTCAATGTGCTCGGACTCACCTTCAAGGAAAACTGCCCCGACGTGCGCAACACCAAGGTCGTGGACATCGTGCGCGAACTGAAGGAATACGGCATGACCGTGCACGTGCACGATCCGTATGCGGCCTCGGCCGAAGCCGAACACGAATACGGCATTACGCTTACTGACTGGGACAAGATGCCGGTCGCCGATGCCGTGGTGGTGGCGGTATCGCATCGCGAATATCTCACCCAGCCTTTGGCCAACCTGCTGACCAAGGTAAAACCTGCCGGCGCGGTCATCGACGTCAAATCGGCGCTGGATGCCGACGCCGTGCGCGCTGCCGGTCACCAGCTCTGGCGGCTCTAGCAGATAGCCTGAGCGAGGCGCGCGATCTGCACCACGCGCGCCTATTTCGGTGACTGCAGCTCCGCCAGTGCGATTTCCTTTTCCCACAACAGTTTTCCCTCGGTCGAAAACGTGCGTACGGCGAGTTTCCGCGACGTTCGTGGACCGCTGAAGTCGATGGTGCAGAAATTGCGCTCGGGCGTAAACGTGCCGGTGACGATTTTCGGATTCGCACGTTCGCTTTCCAGATTGGACGGCACGCCCGACGTCAGCGGCGAGCAGGTCACTTCGTACAAGGGATAGCTGCCTGCACGTTCGGTCCTGAGGATCTCGGTGAAGTGCCGGTCACCACTCAGGATGACGACACCGTCGATGCGATGATCGGCCAGGAACTTGAAAATGTCCGCGCGTTCCCTTGAAAAGTGGTGCCAACCCTCGTAATTGCTGATGTCGTTGGTGATCTGGCTACCGGAGACGATGAACTTGATCGGTGCGCGCGATGCCAGCAGTGCATTCTTCAACCAGCGCAGTTGCGCCGGTCCCAGCATCGACTTGTCTTCGGCCATCAGGTCATCGTGGTCGCGATGATAGCGGCCATCGAGCATGAAGAACTCGGCATCGTTGAAAATGAAATTGCCGAATATCCCCGGAACCTCCGGCAGGCCGTAGCTCGGATTGGCGAAATAGCGTTTGAACAACGCCAGTGCCTCACTCTTCAATACAAAACTGCCGTTCGAGTCGTTGGCACCGAATTCGTGATCGTCCCAGATGGCGAAATGATGGCCGGTGCGCAACAGGCGCTGCACCTCGGCGATGCCGCGGTCGTGCTTCCATCGATAGCGCATGCCCCAATCGCTGTCGAAATCGACTTCGCGGTAATACAGATAGTCACCCATCCACAACATCATGTCGGCCTTTTGCCGCGCGATGCTATCGTAGATGTTCATTGCCGACGGCGGCCCGCCATAGGGACGCCCCGGGCGATCGTAAGCCGGCTCGTTGGTGTATGCGCAGCTGCCCAGCGCCAGCTTCCAGTCGGGGGCATCGGTACGCCACTGCCACAGCGTTTGCGTGCGGAAGGTCAACGACTGCTTCACGTCCTGCAGTTTGCCGTCGAGTTTGATGCGATAGCCGTAGGTGCGGCCGGGCTCCAGCGCACCGATGGTGATGTGGCCGACAAAATCTTCGTCGGCTTTCAGCGCCAACGATGGAGTAGCGAGGACTTTCTTCGGTTGCTGCACATCCCAGTACTCGACTACAGCTTTTGCCGGACCGCTGGCCTGCAACCACAACTTGGCACCACGCATGTACGAGGCACCAGCCATCGGTCCGGCACGCAGCTCGGCGGCAAAGATCGGCGTGGTCAAGAGCAAATACAGCAGTGCAACACAGATGCGCAATACGGAAGGAAGACTCATGTCTAGAGATCGCAAATTAGGTTCCGGGGACAAGCTTGTCGAGAATAGCACCCCGCCAATGGTGGGCGTTTGTCGATCATCAGATCGGGCTTTTTCAGCCGGGGCTTGCAATTTCCGCCGAAACTGTATAAAAATACAGACATGAACGAACTGACCCCCCGCCAGCAGGAAATTCTCGCCTTTCTCAAAGCATGGATTGCCGAGAACGGTATGCCGCCCACCCGCGCAGAAATCTGCGCAGCATTGGGCTTCCGCTCACCCAACGCGGCGGAAGAACATCTGCGCGCGCTGGAAAGAAAAGGCGCGATCGAGATGCTGGCCGGTTCATCGCGCGGTATCAAGATTCGCGATGGTGGCGCGCTGGGCACGGAAGCCGCCAACGACGAGGAAGGCGGTATGCCGCTGATCGGCAAGGTCGCCGCAGGCTCCCCCATCCTTGCGCAGGAAAACGTGGTCGGCCGTTATCCCGTAAGCCCGCTGATGTTCAAGCCCAAGGCCGACTATCTGCTGCAGGTTAACGGCATGAGCATGAAAGACATCGGCATCATGGATGGCGACTGGCTGGCGATCCATAAAACCAATCAGGCGCGCAACGGCCAGATCGTGGTCGCGCGCGTGGAAGGCGATGCCACCGTCAAGCGGCTCAAGCTGAAAGGCCGGCAGGCTTTCCTGATTGCCGAGAATCCGGATTTCTTGCCGATCGTGGTTGATCTGGACAAGCGTGAGCTGGATATTGAAGGTTTGGTTGTCGGCGTTGTGCGCACCATGTAACGATTGTTGAGCGAGGCCACAAGAGCGATCCGTCGTCATGCAGTTGGTTTGGCCTTCGCAGGAATTTCTTCCCAGCTACATTGCAGCGCTCGAGCGCCATTGGTCTTTCGATATTTTTCGCGGCGACGCGGCAGCCAAAGAAGAACTTCAGCTAATCCACGCCAGTGCAGATGACTTTCTCGCGAAGCAGGTTGATCGCGAAGCCAAGGGCGGTCCTGTTGTTCTGCCGGACGGTTCCAGCGCGCCGCGCCTGCCTGGATATCGGCGCTGGTTGTGGGATGGCGAATTCTGCGGTGTGATCAGCTTGCGCTGGCAGCCCGGCACCGAAATGCTTCCACCACATTGCCTTGGTCATATTGGCTATGCAGTCGTGCCGTGGAAGCAACATCGAGGTTATGCCAAAGAAGCGCTGCGCCAATTGCTGCCTGAAGTCAGGAAAGTGGGACTAGCTTATGTCGAGATTACGACAGACCCTTCAAACCTCGCATCGCAGCGCGTCATCATCGCCAACGGTGGTGTGCTGTTCGAGAAATTCGTCAAGCCCGCACAATTCGGCAGTAAAGACGGACTGCGATTTCGCATTCAACTCTAGCGCCACATCACTCGCAACTCGCCCGTCGCATCGGGAAATCAATCCCGCGCGTCTTGCCGTCCTTGGTGCCTTCGATGCGCGCGAACAGCGAGCCGTCGTTCTTCAACTGATAGCGCACCCGCTGCGGAAAATCGTGCGCCGGATTTTCAAACACGATGCCATCCGCATCGCTCTTCAACATCTTGAAACTGGCCTCCGGTTGCCCTGAAGGCTTGGCAACGAAGACCGGCGTTCCAGTGGCATCAAGTTCGATACGCATCGCTTCGAACGACGCCACCTTGCCGTCTGCCGTCGTGCGGCCCATTCCCATCATCATTCCGCCGGCGGGGCGCATCCAGTGTTCGCGAAATTCCATCTTGCCACTGCGGCCGAACCAACAACCGGCCAGCCACGTCAGCGCCGTCAGCGGCGATTCCGGTGCCGCGCCCGCGCGCACCGGTCGCGCCACGAAGCCATCGTAGAACGGCGAAAACTCGGCAATGTCGAGCACGAATTGTTTGTCGCGCACCATAGGATCGGCAACGAACTGTGCTTGCGCTGCCTCGGCATTGGCAGCACGGATCAGGAGCATGCCCTTGTCGGCCATGCTGTCCTTGTAGCGCGCGCCCATCACCAGCACGCCATCGGTACGCATACGCGTGAGATTTTGCGAATGCTCGCGAAAGCCGGGCTGCTCATTCGCCGGTTTGTCCCTGCTCCATGCAGGCCCGGTGGTGAGGTGGACGATAAACAACGGTACAGGAGCCGCAACTGACTCACCGCTGGACGCACGAGCCACCGTCGGTCGCGCAGGCTCTGCAGGCGCGGCTTGCGCGAATGCCAATCCCATTTCGCTGGCTACCACCAATGCCAGCACCCCGCAGCCGAAGATTCTTATCGTCTTCATCGATTCTCCCCGTTGCACCATTCGTGACGCGTCACCACCAATATATCCCAGTCGATTGCAACGCATCGCAACGAACCTGCGTCCTCCCCCGGCTATACTGTCGCCCAATAGAAAACGCACCAAACCGCACCACGGAGAATAATTTGGCCAAGCTCTACTTCCGTTTCGCCGCGATGAACGCCGGCAAATCCACATCGCTGCAACAGGTCGCCTACAACTACGAGGAGCGCGGCCAGACCGTCAACCTGTTCACCGCCGCGATCGACGATCGCTTCGGCGAAGGCCGCATCGTGTCACGCCTCGGCGTGCAGCGCGAGTCAGAAGTTTTTTCCGCTGGCACCAATTTCACTGAGCTGTACGAGGCCCGTCCGCTGCCCTCCTGCATCCTGATCGACGAAGCGCAGTTCATGACCGAAGCGCAGGTGGTGCAGCTGCATGAACTCGCCCACACCCGGGGCACACCGGTGATTTGCTACGGCCTGCGCAGCGATTTCCAAGGGCAGCCGTTCCCCGGTTCAAAGGCCTTGCTCACGCTGGCTGACGATCTGGAAGAAATGAAAACCATCTGCCGCTGTGGTCGCAAAGCGACCATGAACGTGCGCTTGGATGAGAAAGGCAATCGCGTCACGCAGGGTGAGCAGGTGGAGATCGGCGGCAATGATCGTTATGAAGCGGTTTGTCCGCGGCGATTTTATACGGGGCAGTGCTAGTTGACTGCTGTTTAAATCATGAATGCCGTCGAACTGCTGGTTCTGATGACCTTGATTTGCGGTGTCGGGCTCGCGCTTTTGGCATCACAACGAATCATCAAGGAGAGAGACGGGCTAGGCCGCATGTTTGCTCAGCTGGCGTTCGCCTGGCTGCTACCCTTTATTGGCCCGCTGACGGTATTACATTTGTTGCGCAAGGATTTGGAGCGTGGTTCCGGCGAATATGCTGCTGAGGAACCGCCCCTTAGGGATGGCGGACACATAAATCAGCGAGATGCGTCAATCGACTGATCGACATCTAACCCACCAGAAAATTGTTGCGAATACTGGGCAGGAAAACTGCCCAACCTATAGCTAAGGTTTTGTCACCGTCAGCGCAGCCACCCGCTCCACCTTCATCTTCTTCCCGGAGCCAATCACGGCGACGAAGCGCACCTCCACCACCGCGCCCTGCGCCAGCAGCACCGCATTGCCGATCGCGGTCCATGCCGGATAGCCTTCCTTGAAAAATTCCTTGTGCACTTCGAGGAATTCGGCGAACTCTTTCTGGAAATCGGTAGTGGTCTTGGCGTTGACGTGGAAGGACTGTAGTTCGATCACGTCGTCCATGGTGGCGCCTGCGGCTTCCAGCGTTGCCTTGGCGCGGACAAACATACGCCGCACCTGTTCGGTATAGGTGCCAGGCCCGCCGGCAGGAATGCCGGAGACGATCACCGTATCGTCCACCTTGATCGCCGGCGCATAGTGATAGTCGGTGTAGGCGCGTTCGCTCTTGTCGGGAATGATGATGGTCTTGCCGGGCGGGTCGGCGGCGACGGCGGAGCCGCACAAGGTCGTGAAGAGGGAAACAAACAGCAGCAATTTGTTCATTGGGTTTTTCCTGGGGAAGTTGTCATGCAGGATGGGTCGCGCATCAGGCGACAACATTGCAGCGGAATTCCATCATCGGTGCAGACTGTGGGATAGTCGCGCAGGATGCGACGAAGCGCGGAATTGCTGCGGCAAAGCGCGCCGGCTGCAGCGCGTATGGTTAAAAGAAAACGCTGCCCTGCTCACAGAAAGTCATCGCACAAAATTACAAAACTCCAGCATTGGCGCGGCTTTCAAAGCATTTTCAGCCTGAACCCCGCGCCAATCCTGGAGTTTTACTTTCTATCGCGCCAAATTCATCGGAGTCGAAACTACTTGTTTGCCGGCGCCTCGGTAGCACTCCAACCACCACCCAGCGCGCGTATCAATCCAACCGCTGCCGACAACCGACGTCCCAGCAAACTCACCGCAGTGCGTTCGTTGGAAAGCTGCGAAGCTTGTACAGTGACGACGTTGAGGTAGCTGACTGTGCCAGCCTTGTACTGGTTGGTGGTGAGCAGCACGGATTCGCGCGCGAGCTTGACGGCGTCCGCCTGTATCACCGCTTCTTCCTCAAGGATGCGCAGCGCGGCGAGATTGTCCTCGACCTCCTGCAGGCCATCGAGCACGGTCTGGCGGTAAGTGGCGGCGGCCTGGTCATAAGCTGCGACTGCGGAATCGGTAGCGGCGCCGCGTTTGCCGAAATCGAGCAGCGTCAGCGCAAGATCCGGCCCCAGCGACCAGGCGCGATTCGACGCGGACAAGAGCTTGCTCCAGGTGGAGCTGGTCTGGCCGACATTACCGGACAGTGACAGCGAGGGGAAATAAGCACCTATCGCCACGCCTATCTGTGCGTTGGCGGCAGCGGCGCGACGCTCGGCGGCAGCGATGTCGGGGCGGCGTTCCAGCAACGCGGAGGGCACGCCCACCGGTACGTGCGGCATCTTCAGCGTGAAGGGTTTCGGCGCCAGCGAGAATGCGGCCGGCGGCTTGCCAATCAGCGTGGCAATGGCGTGCTCCAGCTGTGCACGCGTGACACCGAGATCAAGTGCCTGCGCTTCGGTGCTCCGCAATTGCGCCTGCGCTTGCACCACATCGCCCTTGGCGGCGACGCCAACGTTGTAGCGGTTGTTGGTCAGCTCCAGCGACTTCTTGTAAGCATCAACCGTGTCGGCCAGCAGCTGCTTCTGTTCATCGGTAACGCGCAACTGGAAATAGTTGATGGCCAGTTCCGATTGCAGCGACAGGCGCACCGACTCCAGATCGGCGCGGCTCGCCTCGGCAGAAGCACCGCTGGCCTCTACCTGGCGCCGCACACGACCCCAGACGTCAATTTCCCAGCTGGCATTGAGACCGGCGTTGTAAGAGGTCGTGGTGTCCGGTGTGGCGCCGCCGCGCGACGCGGCGCGGCTCTTGGTGGCGCCTGTAGTGGCTGAGAGCGAGGGAAAGAAACTCGTGCGCGCCGATTGCACCGAAGCTGTCGCCTGACGATAGCGCGCTTCCGCTACTTTCAGGCTCTGGTTGGAAACCTCCACCTGCTCCATCAGCGCGTTCAGGTCAGCATCGGCAAAGGCCAGCCACCATTTGCCACGTGGAATTTCGTCGCGCGGCTCGGCCGGCTTCCAGTCGGCATTTTCCTTGTAAGCAGCGCCAACATCGAGTGTGGGACGCTGATAGTTCGGGCCGATCGCGCAACCGCCAAGCAGGGCTACAGCGACCGACGCGGCGATAATTGTTTTTGTACTGCCTTTCATCAAGCCTCCAGAATCGCTCAATCGCCGGATGCGGCGGGCGCAGAAACCCCTGCCGGTGCCGATGACTTGCGCGAAAAACGGCGTTTCAGCCATTTGCTGAAACGGTCTAGATACAGGTAAACCACCGGTGTCGTATAAAGCGTGAGCAACTGACTCAGAATCAGTCCGCCCAAAATGGAAATGCCCAGTGGCTTGCGCAGCTCCGCGCCATCGCCGAAGCCGATCGCCAGCGGCACTGCGCCCAGCAAGGCCGCCATCGTGGTCATCATGATCGGCCGGAAGCGCAGCAGGCAGGCCTCGAAAATCGCATCGCGCGGCGCGAGATGACGGGTGCGCTCGGCATCGATGGCGAAGTCGATCATTAAAATCGCATTTTTCTTGACGATGCCGATCAGTAATATCACGCCGATCAGCGCGATGATCGACAGCTCCGTGCCGGTGAACTGCAATGCCAGCAGCGCGCCCACACCGGCCGATGGCAGCGTGGAAAGAATGGTGATCGGGTGAATATAGCTTTCGTACAACATGCCCAGCACCACGTATACCGTGAGCAGCGCGGCGAGGATCAGGAACGGCTGGTTTTCCAATCCCTGCTGGAACACTTTCGCCGTGCCCTGGTTGGTGCCGGTGATTGTGTTCGGCACATTGATGCGCGCCATGGTGTCGCGGATCTTCTGGATCGCGGTCGACAGCGCCACGCCCTCGGCCAAATTGAAGGATAGCGTCGTCGCCGCAAACTGCCCCTGATGATTGACCTGCAATGGCGCTGTGGTCGGCTCGTATTTCGCGAAGGTCGACAGCGGCACCTGTCCGCGCGTATTCGACAACACGTAAATGCCGTTCAACGCTTCCGGACTTTGCCAGTACTGCGGCGCCGCCTCCATCACCACGCGGTATTGGTTATTGGCCGCGTAGATGGTCGACACTTGTGCCTGGCCAAACGCAAGATACAGCGCCGAATCGATATTGGCCACGCTCACGCCCAGCCGCGCCGCCGCCGCACGATCGATCACCAGGCTCATCTGCAAACCCTTGACCTGCTGGTCGGTGTTCACATCGGTCATCTCGGGTGCGTCCTGCAAGGCGTTCTGCAATAGCGGCGCCCATTTGCGCAGTTCGTTCACATCATCGCCCTGCAGTGTGAACTGGTAGCTCGCATTCGACGAGCGTCCACCGGCACGGAAATCCTGCGCCGGTTGCAGGAACAAATTCGCACCCGCGACCTTGGCCAGCTTTAATCGAAGTCGCGTGGCGATCTGTTCGGCCGAGGCATTTCGTTCGCTCAATGGCTTCAGCGACATGAACATGCGTCCACCGTTGCGCTGCCCGCCGCCGGTGAATGCGGCCACGTTGTCCACATCGGGGTCAGTGGCAACGATGTCCAGGAACTCGATCATCTTCAATCGCATCGCCTGAAACGAAATGCTCTGGTCGGCCTGGATGAAGCCGAAGATACGGCCGGTGTCCTGCTGCGGCAGGAAGCCCTTGGGCACCGCACCATAGAGATAAAAGTTAAGGCCGATGGTGGCAACCAGCGTGAGAAAGACCAGGAACGGAAAACGCAGCGCCCAGCCCAGGGTTTTTTCGTAGCCTTTGAAAATGGCATGGCCGGTGGCATGGCTCCAGCGCGACAAACGCCCGGGCGCGACCGGCGGCGCGTTTGGGTCAGGTTCCGGCTTGGGTTTCAGCAGCCGCGCACACATCATCGGTGTCGTGGTGAGCGAGACCACCAGCGAGACCATGATCGCGATCGACAACGTCACCGCGAACTCGCGGAAGAAACGGCCGATGATGCCGCCCATCAGCAGAATGGGAATGAACACCGCGATCAACGACAGGCTCATCGACAACACCGTGAAACTCACCTCTCTTGCACCCTTCAGCGCCGCCTCGAACGGCGGCACGCCCTTCTCCATATGCCGAGTCACGTTCTCCAGCACCACGATCGCATCATCGACGACGAAGCCGGTGGCGATGGTCAGTGCCATCAGCGAAAGATTGTCCAGGCTGTAGCCCGCCAGGTACATGAAGGAAAAGGTGCCGATCAGCGACACCGGCACCGCGACCGCGGGAATCAGTGTCGCCCGCCAGTTACGCAGGAACAGGAACACCACCATGATCACCAGACCGACCGCAATCACCATCGTGCGCTCGGCTTCTTTCAGCGACGCGCGAATGGTGGTGGTGCGTTCCATCACCAGATCGAAATCGATGGAAGCCGGGATGGACGAGCGCAATTCCGGCACCAGCGCGATCACGCGATCGACGGTCTCGATGATGTTGGCGTTCGGCTGCGCGGTAACAACGACGACGACGGAAGGTTTGCCATTGGCAAAACCGGCGTTGCGCAAATCCTGCACCGAATCGACCACTTCGGCGACATCGCCCAAACGAACTGGCGCATTGTTGCGGTAGGCGATGATGATCGGCAGATAGTCGGCAGCTTTTCTCGACTGGTCGTTGGCGTAGATCTGCCAGCTCTTGTCGCCGTCCTCGACGATGCCCTTGGGCCGGTTGACGTTGTTCGCTTGTATTGCGCTACGCACTTCGGTGAAGCCGATGGCGTATTTGTTAAGCGCCGTCGGATTCAACTCCACCCGCACGGCCGGCGAGGAACTGCCACCCACCGAAACCTGGCCGACGCCGTTCACTTGGGCAATCTTCTGCGCGACGATCGTGTTGGCGATATCGTAAATCTGACCGGACGAGAGACTGTCCGAACTCAAGGCAAAGATCATCGCCGGCGCGTCGGCGGGATTGACTTTGCGATAGCTCGGGTTATTCGGCAGGCTGGTCGGCAATTCCGAACGTGCCGCCTGAATTGCCGCCTGAACATCGCGCGCGGCGCCATCGATGCTGCGATTCAGTTCGAACTGCATCACGATGTTGGTGCTGCCAAGTGACGAGTTCGACGTGATCTCGGTAATGCCCGCAATGCGACCCATCGCGCGTTCCAGTGGAGTCGCGACGGTGGCCGCCATCACCTCGGGACTCGCGCCGGGTAACGAAGCCGATACCGAGATGGTCGGGATATCGACCTGCGGCAGTGGCGCCACCGGCAGCAGGCGGAACGCAAGCGCACCCGCAAGTGTCACCCCCACGGTCAGCAGCGTGGTGGCGACCGGGCGGCGGATAAAGGGTTCGGAAATGTTCACGAAGAACTCGCCTCACCTTTGACGCCCGACGTGGCGTCGCCTTTGTTGAATCGCTGCGCCAGCCGGTCAAAGAACAGGTAAATCACCGGCGTGGTGAACAAGGTGAGTATCTGGGAAACGATCAATCCGCCGACCATGGTGATGCCCAGCGGCTGGCGCAATTCGGAGCCGACGCCACTGCCGATCATCAACGGCAGCGCACCGAGTAGTGCGGCCATGGTGGTCATCAGAATCGGCCGGAAGCGCAACAGGCACGCTTCGAAAATCGCATCGCGCGGTGCCTTGCCGTGCTTGCGCTCCGCCTCGAGCGCGAAGTCGATCATCATGATCGCGTTCTTCTTGACGATACCGATCAAGAGAATGATGCCAATGATGGCGATGATGCCCAAATCGGTGCGCGACAACATCAGCGCCAGCAACGCACCCACACCAGCCGAGGGCAGCGTGGAGAGAATCGTGATCGGGTGAATGTAGCTTTCGTACAACACCCCCAGCACGATATACATGGTGACGATGGCAGCTAGGATCAGCAGCAGCGTATTGGTCAACGACGCGCGGAACGCGAGTGCAGCACCCTGGAAACTGGTGCGCACGCTGGCCGGCATGCCCATTTCCTGCTCGGTGGCTTCGATTGCTTTCACCGCATCACCCAGCGAATAGCCGCTCTTCAGGTTGAACGAAATGGTGGAGGCCGGAAACTGGCTCAGGTGATTGATGGCGAGTGTCGTGTTCTTTTCCTGCACCGTCGCAATCGAGGACAACGGCACCTGCAGACCACCGGTGGCGGAAACGTAGATATCGTTCAATGCCGAGGGGCCGAGCTTGTACTCCGGCTTCACTTCCAGCACCACGCGATATTGCGAGGATTGCGTGAAGATGGTCGAGATCAAGCGCTGGCCGAATGCGTTGTACAACGCATTGTCGATCGCCAATGTCGTGACACCCAGGCGCGCGGCGGTATCGCGGTCGATGTTCAGATACGCCTGCAAGCCCTGATCCTGCAAATCCGAAACCACATCGGTCAGCTGCGGCAGCGTGGAAAGTTTGTCCACCAGTTTATGCGTCCACTCGGCCAGCTCTTCGGCGTTGGCGTCCTCCAGCGTGAACTGGTATTGCGTGCGGCTGACGCGGTCTTCGATGGTCAGGTCCTGGATCGGCTGCATGTAAAGCTGGATGCCCTGCAACTTGGCCAGTCTCGGCTTCAAGCGCTCAATCACGCCGGTAGCGTTCAGGTCGCGTTTTGCATGCGGCTTCAGGTTGATCAGCACGCGACCGCTGTTGAGTGTGGTGTTGACGCCATCGACACCGATAAACGAGGACACGCTTTCGACTGCCGGATCTTCGAGGATCGCCTGTGCCAGCATTCGCTGCCGTTCGGACATGCCGGCGAACGACACCGTCTGCGGACCTTCGGAAATACCCTGAATCACACCGGTATCCTGCACCGGAAAAAATCCCTTCGGCACGAAGATATAAAGCAGCGCGGTCAACGCCACCGTACCGACCGCCACCCACAGCGTCGCGGTTTGACGATCCAGCACCCAGGTCAGCATCTTGCCATAGCGCGCGATGATGTTGTCGAACCACTCACCGGTGATTCGATAGAAGCGGCCCTGCTTTTCCGGCGGCGTGTGTTTCAGCAAACGCGCGCACATCATCGGCGTCAGCGTCAGCGAGACGACGGCGGAAATCAGGATGGCGACCGCCAGGGTAATGGCGAACTCGCGGAACAGGCGGCCGACCACATCGCCCATGAACAACAATGGGATCAATACCGCAATCAGCGAAAACGTCAGCGAGATGATGGTGAAGCCGATCTGCTCGGATCCCTTCAATGCCGCTTCCATCGGGCTATCGCCTTCCTCGATGTAGCGTGAAATGTTTTCGATCATCACGATCGCATCGTCGACCACGAAGCCGGTAGCGATGGTCAACGCCATCAGCGACAGGTTGTTGATCGAGAAGTCCGCCAGGTACATCACCGCGAAGGTGCCCACCAGCGACAACGGTACCGCCACGCTGGGAATGATGGTGGCGGAGACATTGCGCAGGAAGAGGAAAATCACCATCACCACCAGCGCCACCGCCAGCATCAATTCGAACTGAACATCTTTCACTGAGGCGCGAATGGTCACGGTGCGATCGGTCAGCACCATCACGTCGATCGACGCCGGCAGGGTTGCCGTCACCTGCGGCAGCATTTGTTTCACCCGATCGACCACCTCGATCACGTTGGCACCCGGCTGGCGCTGGATATTCAACACGATGGCCGGCGTCTCGTTCATCCATGCGGCGAGCTTCAGGTTCTCCGCGTCCTCGATCACATCGGCGACATCGGTCAGGTAAATCGGTGCGCCGTTTTTATAGGCGATGACGATCTTCTTGTATTCCTCGACTGAACGCAGCTGGTCGTTGGCGTCGATGGTGTAGGCGCGCGCCGGGCCGTCGAAGCTGCCCTTGGCCTGGTTGACGTTGGCGGCAGCGATCGCGGTGCGCACATCGTCGAGATTGATGCCGGTGGCCGCCAGTGCCTTGGGGTTGGCTTGGATGCGCACGGCAGGCCGTTGTCCACCGGAAAGCGTCACCAGCCCTACACCCTGTAACTGCGAAATCTTCTGCGCGATACGCGTGTCGACCATGTTCTGCACCGCCGGCATCTGCATCGATTTCGAGGTAATGCCGATGGTGAGAATGGGCGCGTCGGCCGGATTGACCTTGCTGTAGATCGGTGGCGCCGGCAAATCAGTGGGCAGCAGATTGCCGCCGGCGTTGATCGCCGCCTGAACCTGTTGTTCGGCAACGTCGAGCGAGAGCGTGAGTTCGAACTGCAGCGTGATGACCGAGGCGCCGCCCGAACTGGTGGACGACATCTGCTTCAGGCCCGGCATCTGGCCGAACTGCCGCTCCAGCGGCGCTGTGATGCCCGACGCGATCACATCCGGGCTGGCACCGGGATAGAGCGTGGAAACCTGAATGGTCGGATAGTCGACTTCCGGCAACGCCGACAGCGGCAATTGCCGGTAGGAAAGGAACCCGGCGAGCAGGATCGCCACCATCATCAGCGAGGTGGCGACCGGGCGAAGAATAAACAGGCGTGAGGGATTCATCCGCGAGGCGCCTTATTGCTGCTGCTGGCTGCGCCGTTCCTGCATCTTCTTGCGGAACTCGGCTTTCTGCTCGTCGGTCATGGCCTCGAAGCGCTTGCGCCGTTCCGCTTTCTGTTCATCGGTGAGATCGCCACCCCATCCGCCGGGTTTGCCTTCGCGTGGCGCACCTGCGGCCGGCGCGGCGGCCGGGACTTCCACCTTGGCCGGGGTTGGTGACGAGCCGCTGGCCGCCTTGCCCGCGGGCCTGGGTTCGGAAGCATCGGCGGGCTTGCCTTGCGGACGACCTTCGCCTTCGCCTTCGCCTTTACCTTTGCCATCGGCTTTCGCTTCCGGCTTGCCTTCGCCCTTGCCCTCACCCCTGCCCTCACCTTTACCCGGTCCGCCCGGGCCACCAGGTCCGCCGCGACCGCCACGTGCGCGCGCCTTGGGCACGAACGGCGCCGTCACTTCGACCTTGGCGCCTTCGCGCAGACGATCAATGCCGTCGGTCACCACCACTTCGCCGGGTACAAGGCCGGATTCGATCACCACATTGTCGTTTTCCGACGCGCCCATCTTCACCGGCCGTACGGTGGTCGTTTTGTCTTCCTTCACGACGTAGACGATGTTGCCCTGCGCGCCGCGTTGAATCGCGGCCAGCGGAATCACCGTCGCATCTTTCTTGGTATCGACCACCATGCGCACATTGACGAACTGGTTGGGGAACAGGAGACCATCCGCATTCGGGAACTGCGCTTTCAGCTTGATGGTGCCGGTGGTGGTGTCGATCTGGTTGTCGGTGCTGATGAGGAACCCGGTGGCGAGTTTGTTCTTCTGCTCGCGGTCCCACGCTTCCACGCCCAGCTTCTCGCCGGCCTTCAGTTGCTTCAACACGCGCTGCAGATTGTCCTGCGGGATGGTGAACACCACGGTGATCGGATCGATCTGCGTGATGACCACCAGACCGGCGGTGTCGCTGGAGCGGATGATGTTGCCCGGATCAACCTGGCGCAAACCGAGCCGGCCGGGAATCGGCGCGGTGACTTTGGTGTAGCCCAGTTGCAGCTTGGCGTTATCGACCTGCGCGCGATCGACCTTCACCGTGCCTTCGTACTGGCGCACCAGCGATTCCTGCGCATCGAGCTGTTGCTTGGCGATCGAATCCTGCGCCAGCAACGTGCGATAGCGCTCCAGATCGAGCTTGGCGTTATTCAGCTGTGCGGTGTCGCGCGCCAATTGGCCTTCGACTTGCGACAGCGCGACCTGCAGCGGCGCCGGATCGATCTGCGCCAGCACGTCGCCCGCTTTCACCACCTGACCCTCGCGGAAAAATACTTCCTGCAGCAAACCATCGGTGCGCGCTTTCACGGTCGCGATCTTGAGCGCGGCTACGGTACCGAGTGCGGTCTGCACAACATTAATGTCGGCCACTCGTGCCGGCACCGCGATCACCGGCTGAATGCGATTGGGATCGAAGCCGCCGCGTCCGCCCTTGCCCGGCCCGCCCGGCGCACCTGGCCCTTTGGGAGCGGCAGCGGTCTTGGCTCCATCCTTGCCTGCTTCTTCAGGCGCAGCCGTGCGCGACGTGTAGAAATGGTAACCGCCGGCAATGACGCCGATGATCAGCAGCGGAATCAGCCCGAAGCGCACCCATGCAGGCAAACGTTGCCAGCTGGGAGAAACGGTGCCATTGAGAAATTTTGGTCTTGTCATATTGGGTGGTCGATCAGGGATGGCGGGGGCGCGGCTCGCGAGTCAATCGGATTGACCCGGTACCGCAGGATAGTTCCGGTTCAGGCATTGTTTCACGCCGCAACCGGCAGAGTGCGCTGGCCGGATTATGTTGAGGCACTGGCTATTTGACCAGCCAGCCAGTTACGGGTTTGTAAGTGATTGTAAGCGTTCGGCAAAAACTTCGGACAGGCGGAAATGTAGCCTACGAAAATGGCTTGGCTGTGCCAGTTTGTAACCGCGAAGTACGGCGCGGTACGCGGATGGTTGCGCACTGATTTGCGGCTGCGCCGCAGTGCGAAATGTTGACGCCGAACTTTAGGCTAGACTCTTATAGGTGGAAGTTAAAACTCAAGCACTGGCGCGGGATTCCAGGTATAAATGCCCGGAAACCCGCGCCAGTGCTTGAGTTTAAGAATAGAGCAAAACCACGTGTTCCGTACTCAATGGGATCACATCTTTGCCAGATAAGCTGCCAGCCGTCCCATCGTCTGTCTACCGCCTTCAATCACACCGAATTCTTCCTTCTTCGCGCGCTGTTCCGCTGTCGTGCATTGCAGTCGCAGCGTTACGCGCGTTCTCGTTCCGCCATCGAGTGCCTCGAACGTGGCGATCGCATGAAAGAAATCCTCGTTCTTGCGGCCATCGCTGGTATGGTCATACTCCAGTCGTTCGGGCTCGACGAGCTTGGTATAGGCGATGTGATTCGGGTAATCGGTGCCGTCGGGACCGTGCATGATGAAACGCCACACACCGCCGACCTTCACGTTCATCTCGTGAATGGTATTGGTAAAGCCATTCGGTCCCCACCAATGCTTGATATGTTCGGCATCGGTAAAGGCCTTCCATACAAGCGCGCGCGGAAAATCGACGTCGCGGGTGATGACGATTTCGCGATCTGTCATGACAGCGTCGAAGTGATTGTCGATGCTCATACCGGGCTCCGCTTTTTCAATCTTTTGGTTGCCGACATTTCCGTCAGCAACGCGTCAAGCCGATCCAGCCGCTGCTGCCAAATCAGGCGCCATGGGCACGGCCGGCTACGCCCCGCCCGCATTGTCCGCGTGAACAGGATGTCGAACAGCATCATCAGGCGCCGGACAAATGTGCCGCCAGGCGATCGAACAGCTCGCCCCACCCGCCGCTCCAGCCTTGCTGGTTTTCGGTGTCGAACGGTTTGGCAAGATCGCAGGTCACCGTGATCCGCGTCTTGCTGCCGACGGCTTCTAACAAGATGGTATGCGTGCCGTCGAGCATGACGTTGCCGCCGGCCACGCATTTTTCGTAAAACACGATGCGTTCGGGTTCGACGATTTCCCGATACACGCGCCTTACCGTGATCTCACCACCGTCCGGCCATTCCAGGTCGATATTCCAATGACCACCGGTACGCACATCGGCTTCCATCTTGATGGTCCTGAGCGCGCCAAGATGACACCACTTCTGCAAATGCTCGGGTTCGGTCCACGCCTTGAACACCAGCGCGCGCGGCGCATCGACCATGCGCTCGATGGAAAGATGATTTGCGAGTGGGGCATTCGTTCCTGCGTTATTTTTTTCCGACATGCTTTTTCTCCTTTGCTTTTTCCTGTGCCTGCAATTCGCGAAGATAGTCCTCAAGCCGATCGAGGCGCTGTTCCCAGAACTGTCGATAGTTCTCGATCCAGTTCGACGCTTCCTGCAGCGGCTTCGCCTCCAGCTTGCAGGGCCGCCATTGCGCCTCGCGCCCACGGGTGATCAAGCCCGCGCGTTCCAGCACCTTCAGGTGCTTGGTCACCGCGGGCAGCGTCATCTCGAAAGGTTCGGCCAGCTCCGTCACCGAAATTTCCCCCGAGGCGAGTCGCGCGAGTATGGCGCGACGCGTCGGATCGGCCAGCGCGGCGAACGTTGAACTCAGATGGTCGGATGCCATGAAGTCAGAAAATCTTGTATTTAACCTATTGGTAAAATACAACTTACAGCATTGCCCTGTCAAGTCTTCGCTGCCGATCGCTGGACAAACCGGAAAGCGGCGGATTAAATGTCTTTCGAATTACACGCCGGAGGAAAATACCCATGAGAGCAACCCGTAACGCATCAGGCTTCAAACCACTGCGCCCGCTGCTGGCCCTCACCGTGATCGCCGTGGCAAGCGCCCTCGGCACAGCGGCATCGGCACAGACCGCGCCGGAAGTAACGCTCACGCGCCTCGACTGCGGTACCCCAGTCGACAACGATGTCGGCCGTTTCAGCGATACCTTCGCCTATCCGCCCGGCCACAAAGTCAAGTTCACTTACAGCTGTTACCTCATCAAGCATGGCGACGACTATCTGCTTTGGGACACCGGGCATGCGATGACCGCCGGCGCGGTGGCGCCAAAGGTCAGCATCGTCGACCAATTGGCGCAGCTCAAGCTCAAACCCGAACAGATCAAGTTCGTCGGCATCAGCCACTATCACGCCGATCACACCGGGCAGGTGGCCTCGTTCCCCGGCTCCACCCTGCTCATCGGCAAAGGCGACTGGGACAGCATCACCTCTCCCAAGCCCAATCCCGGCACGTCAACGGCGACATTCACGCACTGGATCAGCGGCGGTGGAAAACTGGAAGCGCTGCCCGCCGACAAGGACGTGTTCGGCGACGGCACCGCCGTCATTCTCAACACGCCCGGCCACACGCCGGGCCACCACAGCCTGCTGGTGCGCCTGAAAGAAATGGGCAATGTGCTGATCACCGGCGACCTCGCGCACTTCCACGAAAACTACGATGGCAATGGCGTACCGTCCTTCAACTTCCATCGCGGCGATACGGTCGCTTCGCTGGACCGCTTCAAGAAAATTGCCGCCAACCTGAAAGCCACTGTGATCATCCAGCACGATGCGCGGGATGTGAGCAAGTTGCCGGCGTTTCCAGTTGCGGCGAAGTAACGGAAATAGCGAAACTACGGCGTCGAAAAACAATCGAAACTCCAGCACTGGCGCGGCGTTCGAGGCATAAATGCCTGAAACGCCGCGCCAGTGCTGGAGTTTCGTTTTGCGGTGCCGATCCAGCGACTAAGTCTTGCCAAACAGAAATAGCGACTTCCGGCGCCCGGCAATGATGTAGCCGCACAACAGCAGAACCACCAGCGCCGGAATGCCCTGCGCCATCGGCGTGTAGACGCCGTGAAAATAAAGCGCGCCGAGCATGATGACGATGATGCCCGCCGCTGCGGCCGCACTCAATGGCCGGATGAAGAGGCCGATGGCACCCGCGATTTCGCACACACCGATGAAATAGCCAAACCACGACGGCAGGCCGAGGATGAAGAAGCTCTTGTGAACCTCGGGAACGCCGGCGAGCTTCGCGCCGCCCGCGCCCACGAGCACCAGAGCGGCGATGCCGATCGCAATCCAGATAGCGTACTTCTTCATCGTCTCGACTCCGCTTTCACCTGGGGCGCTGCTTAACCGCCGAGCGCCTTGTACAAATCCGCCACCGACGCGCGCAGGCTGCGCTCGGCTTCTATGCGATTCAACTCCGCCAACAACAGATTGCGTTCGGCGTCGATCACATCGAGCTGGCTGGCGATACCGTTGCTGTAACGCAACTTGGCCAGATCCCAGGTCTTGCTGAGCGAGGTGACACGGCGCTGTTCGATTTCGTACACGTCGCGCGCCGCGGTCTGCGCCTGGATCGCGTCCTGCACTTCGCGGAACGCGTTGGCAATCGCGCCTTGATACTGCGCCACCGATTGTTCGTTGCGCGCTTCTGCGGCGTCGACTTGCTTGTTCACCCGTCCCGCGCCCCACAGCGGTTGCGTCAGGTTGCCGGCAAAATTCCAGATACGTGCCGGGCCGCTGAACAAATCGCCCAGCGAGCTGCTTTCGCTGCCCAGCAAACCGGTGAGCGTGATCGACGGGAAGAACGCCGCGCGTGCAACACCGATGCGCGCATTGGAAGCAATCAGCCGCTGCTCGGACTCCACCAGATCCGGTCTGCGTAACAGCAGATCGGACGGCAATCCGGACGGCGCCGTGACGGCGGCAGTCGGCACGAAGGCACCGGAGCGCTCGATCCTGCCTTCCATCACCGCGCGCGGCGACCGGCCGAGCAACACATTCAGCGCCCGCTCCTGCGCGCCGCGACGGCTTTGCAGCGGCGGCAGTTGCGCACGCGCGGCATCGACTTCGGCCGAACGCTGCTGATAGTCGAATTCCGAAATCACGCCGGCATCGAAACGCTTCTTCTGCAAATCCAGCGCTTCCTGTCCGCGCTTGATCGCGAGTTCGGTGGCGGCAATCTGCGAGTCCAGTGCGACCAGATTGAAGTAGCCCTGGGCCACTTGCGTGGTCAACGACAATCGCAATGCATCGCGATTGGCTTCAACCGCCAGCAGATCGGCACGCGCGGCTTCGGTGGCGCGACGGTACTTGCCCCAGAAGTCGATTTCCCACGACACATTCAGCGTGGCGCGATTGGTAGTCGATTGCACCGGTTGATCCGGGCCTCGGTTGTTGCCGGCTTCGGAATTGCGGTTGCGTTCACGCGAGGCGGTGGCATAGAACGATGGCAACTGATCGGAGACGGCCAGGCCCAATTGCGAACGTGCTTCGCTCACTCGTGACGCTGCCGCCTTCAGGTCAAAATTGCTCTTCAGCGCCTCGTCCATCACCCGATTCAGCACCACGTCGTTATACAGCGTCCACCAGGTTGCGGGGGCGACGGCTGCCACCGATTTCTCAGCGACGTTGGCATAGCCGACCGGCAGCTCCATCGCCGGACGTTGATAGTCCGGACCGATGGCGCAAGCCGACAGCATCGACGCAACTGCGATGGACAAAAGCACAGGTTTCATTTTGTTTTTCATGTCATTGCTCCTAGCGCTGGTCCGGCGGCAGCGAACGATGTCCCGGCGCAGGACTGGCTTCTTTTACCGCGGCATGGCGCGCGTGTTCGGCTTCGGCGCGAATCTCATCTGCACTGCGGGACTCGCCGACCTTCCAGTCGGTGATGATCTTGTAGAACAGCGGCACGAAGAAGATGGCGAGGAAAGTCGCCGCTAGCATGCCGCCCATCACGCCCGTGCCCACCGAGTGGCGCGCACCGGCACCGGCACCGGATGAGAACGCCAACGGCGCCACACCAAGGATAAATGCGAGCGAAGTCATCAGGATCGGACGGAAGCGCAGGCGCGCCGCTTCCAGTGCCGCTGCCGCCGCACTCATGCCTTCATGCGATTTATAGACCGCGAACTCCACAATCAGAATCGCGTTCTTGGCGGCAAGGCCGAGCAACGTGACAAGACCGATCTGGAAATAGACGTCGTTGGTCAATCCGGTCTTGCCGAACAGCATGCCGACGTGCGTCACCAGCCACACCGCGGCGAGTGAACCGAAGATACCGAACGGCATCGCCATCATCACCGACAACGGCAGCGACCATTTCTCGTACTGCGCGGCGAGGATGAGGAAGGCCATGATCGCCGCCAGCACCAGCGCAATCACCGCCGCGCTGGACACGCGCTTTTCCTGGAACGAGGAGCCGGTCCAGTCGTAGCTCATGTCCGACGGCAATGCCTGGTTGGCGATCTTCTCGAACTCGGCAATCGCCTCACCCGAGGAGTGGCCCGGTGCAGCGGCACCCAGCAACTTCACCGCCGGCAGGTTGTTGTATCGATCCAGTGTATCCGGGCCGGCCGAGTATTCGATCTTGGCGAAGGCTGAAACCGGCACCATGGCGCCACGATCGCTTTTCACAAAGATGCGGCCGATATCGTCCGGGCGCTTGCGATGAATGCTGTCCGCCGACATCAGCACCTGCCAGGTGCGACCATACTTGTTGAAGTCGTTGACGTAGTACGTGCCCAGCGTGGCCGCCAGCGTATTGAAGGCAGAGTCAAGCGGAATGCCCAGCGACTTCGCTTTTTCGCGATCGACATTGATATTCAGCTGCGGTGACGAAGGACGCCACAAGGTCTGCACGCCGGCGAGAACCTTGCTCTGGCTGGCGGCGCCCATGATGCCGTACATGCTCTGCACCAGTTTCTCCGGTCCGCCCTCACCCTTGTTCTGCAGATAGACCTCGAAGCCCGACGTATTGCCCAAGCCAAAGATCGGCGGCGGTGCGAAGGCCAGCACCAGCGCCTCCTTGATACCACCGGTCTTCATGAAGAATTCGCCCACCAGCGCCTGCACCGGCACCTTGCGTTCATCCCAATGTTTCTGCGTGACGAAGATGGTGGCCGCGCTGTTGCGATAACCGCCGCCGAGGAAATCGAAGCCGGTAAAGGCAATCACGTCTTCGTTATTCGGATTCGACTTGATTGCGGCCACGACTTCAGCCACCACCTTGTCGGTGCGATCCAGCGATGCGCCGTCCGGCAGGAATACCGCGGCGATGTAGAAGCCCTGGTCTTCATCCGGCAACAGCGAGCTCGGTGTGGCTTTCCACAAGCCCCCGGTGAGCACAACCATGCCGACGAACAGGATCACACCGATGGTACCGCGCTTGATCATCCACAGCACGCCACTGGTGTAGCGGACGGTGACACGCGCGAACCAGTTGTTGAAACCTGTGAAGAACTTGCCCGGCGCGCGATGTCCCTGTTTCAGCGTGAGTACGCACAACGCCGGCGTCATGGTCAACGCCACCACACCCGAGATCACCACGGCGATGGAGATCGTCACCGCGAACTGGCGATACAGCTCACCGGTCAAGCCCCCGAGGAACGCAATCGGCACGAACACCGACACCAGCACCAGCACGATGGCGACCACCGGACCGGTCACTTCCTTCATCGCCTTGATCGCCGCTTCCCGTGCTTCGAGGCCTTCCTCATGCATGATGCGCTCGACGTTCTCCAGCACCACGATGGCGTCATCCACCACGATACCAATCGCCAGCACCATGCCGAACAAGGTCAGCGTGTTGATCGAGTAGCCGAGCAGCATCAGGCCGGCAAAAGTACCGATCAGCGACACAGGCACCGCGGCAAACGGAATCAGCGTCGCGCGCCAGTTCTGCAGGAACAGGAATACGACCAGGAACACCAGCGCCATCGCTTCGGCCAGCGTTTTCACCACTTCGCGGATCGAGACTTCAACGAAGCGGGTGGTGTCGTAGGGGATCGAGTAAGTGAGACCTTCCGGCATCTTCGCCTTGGCCGTGGCCAGCGTCTTCTTGACCTCTGATGCCACGTCGAGAGCGTTGGCGCCCGGCTGCAGGAAGATACCGACCAGCGTTGCCGGCTTGCCGTTGATGCGCCCGATAAAGTCGTAGTCCTTTGAGCCCAGCTCGACGCGCGCAATATCCCTGAGGCGCAGCGCATTGCTGTCGGCGTTGGAGCGCACGATTACGTTTTCGAATTCCTCCACCGTGGACAGACGACCCTTGGTGGTGACGGTATAGACCATGTCCTGGCCGCCGCCATTGGGTGCCTGGCCGATCTTGCCGGCAGCGAACTGTGCGTTCTGTTCGTTCAAGGCACGCGCAACTTCGTCCACCGTGACTTTCAACTGCGTCATGCGATCCGGCTTCAACCAGATGCGCATGGCGTAATCCTTGGCGCCGAAGATCTGCACATTGGTCGTGCCGGGTACGCGCTTCAGGTTGTCCAGCACGTTCAGCGTGACGTAGTTCGAGGTGTAAAGATCGTTGAAGCGGCCATCGGGTGAATAGAACGCCACCACCTGCAGGAACGCGGACGAACCCTTTTCCACCGTCACGCCCTGACGGCGAACTTCCTGTGGCAGCTTGGCTTCGACCTGCTTGACGCGGTTGTTGATGTTCTGCGCCGCCTTGTCGACATTGGTGCCGATTTCAAACGTGACCTGGATGGTAACGACACCAGAAGACGTGGACGTCGAAGACATGTACATCAGGCCTTCGAGACCAGTGAGTGCGTTCTCGATCGGCGCGGCCACGGTCTGCTCGACCACCTGCGCCGAGGCGCCGGGGTAGACGGCAACCACCTGCACAACGGGCGGTGAAATTTCCGGATATTGCGCGATCGGCAGCGCGCGCATGGCGGCCAAGCCCGCGATCACGATGAAAATCGAGATCACGAAGGCAAAGATGGGCCTGTCAATGAAGAAGCGGGAAAACATTATGTAGTGTCCTTTCGCTTACTTCTTGGCTTCAGCGGGTTTGCTGTCGGCGGGCTTACTGTCAGTCGGCTTCGCATCAGCCTTGGCTTCCGCCTTTGGTGCACCGCCAGGCGCGCCACCGGGACCACCTTGAGCTGCGGCTGCCTTCGCCGCTTCTTCCGCCGTCATCGGCTGGATCGGCTGACCCGGCGCGAAAATACGCGCTGTGCCGTCGACAATCACCTGGTCGCCCGCCTTCAGGCCGGACTTGATGATCCACGCATTGCCATTCTTGCCTTCCGGCGTGACCCATTCGCCTGGCACCACCGGACGCTGCTCTGCGGCGGGCTTGCCGTCCTGGCCCTTGCCGACGACGTAAACGAATTTACCCATCGGGCCATCGAGCACGGCACGCTGCGGCAATGCAATCGCATCGGGACGCGTAGCACCCGTCAACACCACACGTACGAACTGGCCCGGCGTCAGCAAGCCATCGGCATTGGGGAATGCTGCGCGTGCCGCATAAGCACCGGTATTGGCATCGGCCTTGTAGTCACTGAAGTCGAGCTTGCCCACTGCCTTCAGCGGCGCGCCCTCGGAGGACTTGAGCTTGACGACGTAACCGCCCTTGGGCAGCTTCAGCGTACCAGCGGTGATGTCCGCCTGCGTACCGTTGCGATCGGCATCAGCCATCGCGAAATTGACGTGGATCGGATCGGTCTGTGCGAGTGTGGCCAGGAGGCTGTCGCCGCTGGCATTGGCCAACGCGCCTTCCACCTTCAGTGCGCGGCCAATGACGCCCGAGATGGGCGCACGGATATCGGTGTAGGCCAGGTCAACGCGCGCGGCTTGCAATGCGGCCTGCGCCTGCTTCACCTGTGCACGCGATACGTCGAGCGACGAGGACGCCTGGTCCCATTCCTTCTGGCTGATGGCCTTGGCGTCGATCAGCGGCTTCAGGCGCGCGACTTCGCGTTCCGCCAGTTTGAAATTGGCTTCCGCCGTGGTCACGGCCGCTTCGGCCTGCGCAGCAACAGCGGCATAAGTCGCGGCGTCGAGCTTGAACAACGGCTGGCCGGCTTTCACCACCGCGCCTTCTTCATACAGGCGCTTTTCGACAATGCCGTTGACCCGGGCGCGGATCTCGACTTCGCGCGAACCGTTGGTCTGGCCCACGTACTCGCGTTCGACGGCAACTTCGCGCGGCGCGACTACTTCATAGGTCACCATGGCCGGCGGCATGCCGTGAAAGCCGCCGCCTTCACCGCCCTTGCTGCAAGCAGCCAAGGTGGCCATCAGGGCCAGCGTGGTTGCCGCGATCAGCGGGCGAAAGGAGTGCGATGGGCGTGAGGAATCGGAACGTACTAATGAGGAGGAGGGGGACAGCATGAAATTTCCTTTCGGACGGCCTACAGCACCATTGCCGTAAAGCCTTTTTGATTTTTTTGATGGCAGGATTCGATGGGAGTGCGTATACTACATACATTCACGGATGTATGTAAAGAATATTTTTATGACAAACGTGACGATTTCAACGCTGACGCCACTTTTTTTCAGTGGCAACGCGCCAGTTTGACGCACGTCAGAAAGTCCCCATTTTTTACAGGGATACTTGAAGACATGGAATACATAGAACGGTAGTGCGCAACCGGCATTACCGACGCAGGGGTAGGAACACCGCATGAACATCGCATCGTTCGCGATCTTTTTTACGTAGTACAAAACAACTGATCGCAACGCGCCGCAGCACCGGAGAAGCAGCATGGTACGAAGAACCAAGGAAGAAGCACAGGAAACCCGCAATCGATTGCTCGATACAGCGGAACTCGTCTTCAACGAGCGCGGCGTTTCGCGCACCTCGCTGGCGGAAATCGCCGAAGCTGCCGGCGTCACGCGCGGCGCGATCTACTGGCACTTCAAGAACAAACTCGATCTATTCAACGCGATGATGGAACGCGTCATCCTGCCGGTGGAAGAAGTGACTGAGGAATTTGCCGACGGCAGCATCGAAGACCCGGTGGGCAATATCCGTGAACGCTCAATCGCCATTCTCAAGGACCTGGGCAAGAACCCGCAGATGCAGCGCGTGTTCGACATCATGAGCCACAAGTGCGAGTACGTGGACGAAATGGCGCCGCTGAAGGATCGCCATCTCGAAGGCCGCGGCGAGTGCGTGATGCACATCGAGGAAGGATTCCGCCAGGCGATCAAGAAAGGCTGCCTGCCCAAGTCCACCAATCCGAAACTCGCCGCCATCGGCCTGCACGCGCTGATCGACGGACTGATCATGAACTGGTTGCTGGACCCGAAGTACTTTTCCTTCGAGCGCGACGCCGAGCAGATGGTGGACAGCTATCTGCGCGGACTGGGGGTGTGTGGCATGGCGGCGGAAAAAAAGGCGGTTACAGGCGTGCGCAAACTGGTGGCGTCAGCCAAGACCAAGTCTGCGCGCAAAGCTTAATCGCCTTTCTTCACGCCACCCAGCGCCTCGACCAGATCCGCCAGCAAACGAGCGAGTTCGCCTGTCATCAGCGCGATATCGGAATCGAAACGCTCGTCATCGCTCATTGCGGAAGATTCTTCGCTCTCGCGAATCACGTCCACTGGCGTCACGCGTTTGACGACCAAGGTTTCGGTCAACACGAACGACACGCGCCCCATCCAGGTCAGCGCCAGTCGCGTGCATTGCTTGCCGGACGAGATGTGACGCTGCACTTCCTTCGGATCCAGCGTGTGGCGCACGAAGCGCACGGTGGCTTTCTCCTCGATCGGCGATTGCAGTTCGGTGTCCTGGTCGATGGTAAAGCCGGATGGAACGTCGTCTGCCGCCAGCCACGCCGTCATCGCGCTGCCGGCCGAGGTCACGGTGTCGAGCCGCTCAACCACGAAGTCGTCGAGGCATTTGTTGAGATTGACGATGACTTCATCGGCCTTACCGGGTGAGCCGGCGTCGATCACCAGCCAGCCATTCGTGGGATCGATCCACACCCAGGTATTGCGGCGCACGTTGAAAGCGCGCGGCAGTAATTCGTCGATCACCTGCTCTTTCAAATCGCGCATCTGCTTGCGGCCCGGTTTGTAACCCTGGCGCTCTTCAGCTTCCTGCGCGCGCAGCTTGGTCACTTCCTTGATCACCGACGAGGGCAGCAATTTCTTTTCGGTACAAAGCGCCAGCAGGAACTGCCCCTGCACCGAATGCACCAGCCCTTCGCCTTCGCGCGGCGAGGTCCAGCCCTGCGATTGCATTTCAAAACCGGTGGCACCGCGAAACGCTTGTGCGCCCAGTTGTTGCTCCAGATCGGAGGCGGTGATTTTCCAAGGGGCGGGGAAACGATAGACCTGCAGATTCTTGAACCACATGAGGCGAAAACTTTCCGGCGAAAAAGCGTCGTAGTTTATATGAGCTGGGCTGCCTCATCCCGCAACTGAAAACTCTAGTACTGGTGCGGCGTTCCGGGCATTTCCGGCCTGCGAGGCGCACCGGTACTGGGGTTTGATTTCGCATCCATCGGCATGAAATGTTGCTGCCCGATTTCCGTCGGCACACACGACGCCAGGTTGTTATAGTCGCGGCATTCCAAGGAGATAGTCACCATGCCGACTCAAGCTGAACGCGCAACGCAATTCCATCAACTGCATGTCAAAGGCAATCCGCTAGTGTTGTTCAATGCTTGGGATGCCGGCAGCGCGCAGGCCGTGGCTCGCGGCGGCGCCCAGGCGATTGCCACGGGTAGCTGGTCGGTGGCGGCCGCACACGGTGTCGCCGATGGTGAAGACCTGCCGCTGGACGTAGCCATCGCCAATGCCGCGCGCATCGTCGCTGCGGTTGATCTGCCGGTGACCATCGACTTCGAAGCCGGCTACGGCAAGACGCCAGCCGAAGTCGGCGAGTCGATCGCGCAACTCATCGCCACCGGCGCCATCGGTGTCAATATCGAAGATCGCTTTATCGGCAAACCGGGATTGCAGACGCCTCTGGATCAAGCTGCGCGCCTTTCCGCCGCCCGTCGCGCCGCCGATGCAGCCGGGGTGCCGCTGTTCATCAACGCGCGCACCGATATTTTTCTCAACGCGCCGGCCGATGAACATAGCGAAGCGATGGTCGGCGATGCCTTGGCGCGGGCGAAAATTTATGCCGAAGCCGGCAGCAGCGGATTTTTCGTGCCCGGCTTGATCAGCGAGATGCTGCTGGAACGCGTCTGCCGCGATTGCCCGCTGCCGGTGAACGTGATGATGTTCAGCGGTGCGCCATCACCAAAACGATTGGGCGAACTCGGCGTGGCGCGCATCAGCCACGGACCGGGGCCTTACCGCGCGATGGTGAAATGGCTGGAAGCGGCGGCGCGGGAGGTTTATTCCGCGACCTAGCAATTTGCAAGGTTATCGGCTACTCGGATTTCCACTCGGGTTTCTCGGTTTTCTTCTTATCGCAGTTCGGGTATTCGGCGCGAATTGCCGACACGTGCCCCATCGTTTTGGCGAAGCTATTTCCGGCTATCACTTGCGGCGATAATTTGACGCGATTTTCAACGTCGGCCAGCAGCTGGCGCTCGTACGAGCAGGGGTCGACCGGCGGGACCGGGGTCTGGGCAGCATCGACAGCAGTCTTCGCCTCGCAGCGCTGCAAAAATTCCTTCGCTGCCGGTAGCGAAGGCAACTTATTGTTCTTCATCTCAAGCAAGCGAGCGGCAAGCGTCATGCTCATTTCCTCGACTCGCGCCCTTATCAATTGGTTGGTGCGCGTTTGAATCTCGGCGCGCTGCGCATCGGTCAGGCAGCTATCGTCCTGCGGCGATTTCGAAAATGCAGCGACCGTTTCCGGCGGAAGCGGCTTCGCCTGCGCCACCAGCGATGCAACTGGCGATGGTGGCGGTGCGGTGGCGCAACCGGCAAGCACCGCCACGATCGGTATCGCCAGCCGGTGCATCGGCAACGGAATCGCGTTTATCATGCGAACTATTTTTGCACGGACGGCAAAAGCTAGCCGCGCTCTTCCCAGTCCACCACCTGCTCGGTTTCCAGCGCGATCAGCAGCCGGTAGCGATTGCCGTCGGCAGGATGATATTTCCACACCTCGCGACGACGGCCCTTGACGATGCGCGCGTCGATATCGGCCGGGTTGCCCAGCGAGTCGATCAACTGACCGGCAGTTTGCCCGCGCCAGTAAAAACCCATCACGATGCGCTCGACCAGGTCGGCATCGTTCTCGTACTTGGCGATCAGCTCGGCGCGGCGCAGGCCGCGCAGGCGGCGCAATTCGGCGCGGCTTTTTTCCTCCACGCGATCGCGTGCCGAGCGGCGGATGTCATCCTCGATCCTTTCCGCGTTGGCGGTTTCGCGGCGGTACCAGACAAAACCGAGTACACCGACCGCGCTCAGCGCGCCCACCCACATCAGCCAGCCCAGCATGGGCATGGTCTGCACCATCAGCACCGCTCCCAGGCCGGCCAGCACCGCGGTGCTGACGACGGCACCGACGAACAAGGGCGAGCTTGGTGCTGGCGATTCGGATTGGATGACATCGTTTGGCATATTGGATGGGCTCGCGTCAGCAGCACGCCCGGCACCGTTTCCGGCAAACATATTGCCCGGCCTCGACGAAGAAAGGCCCCAGCAAAGGCCTGGCCTGACGCCGCGCCGTGGAGGAGGTCACTGCGGTCAGGTTGCGCCCATGCTGGGGGGTGATCACGCTCATGTCAGGGTCCGCCGGCAAGTGCCCATGACTGCTCGATGCATTCGTTCCATGCTTCGCGGATTTCTTCGATCGACGGCTCGCGGTCGCGCGGCAGGCGTGCGTCCAGGCAGGCCGCGGCCGGCAGCGGCACCTGTATCGGCTGGGTGTCGGCCAGGTCGCCGCTGGGCGTGAGGCGCTTCGCCCGCCGCACGTTCGCCAGGGCCATCGCCAGCGCCTCCCGCGCCGAGAGACCCTGGCGTGACTGCAGCGCCCTCGCCTGTTCCAAGACTCTTGCCAGCGCGCTGGTTTCGCGCTGTATCACCGGATTGGAAAATTCGCTTTCTTGCATAGGCGAATGATCCCTGTCGCGGGCCGGGCTGTCCCCACCTGAACAGGTAGGTTTTGGCCCGAATTAACAAAATACTTTGCGACCGCGCCCTGCGGGCGTGCGGCTGCACCTTAGCGCAGTCAAGCCCGCATAAATCGGAAAAACTCAAGCACTGACGCGGCTTTCAGGCCGAAAATGGCTGGAAAGCCTTGCCAGTGCTGGAGTTTTCCGTTGAATATCCCGGCTGATGCCGGCTCAAGTCGCCTGCAATGTGGATGGCGCGATCTCGCAGCCACCGATGCGCCATTCCTTGTCCGCCTGCTTTTCCAGCGTGTACAACGCGACCACCGCTTCGCCATCGCGGGTGATGATGCGCAGCGGCTGGATCACCTCGCCGTCGATGATGGCCGCTTCCAGGAATTCGCGCGAGGTGTTCATGTACAGCACCGAATAATTCGATCGCACCATTTCCATGAAGGTACGCGAGGAGCCGAAGTATTTGCGGATTTCGGGGGTCGAATAGGAAAACGCGCGGGTTTCATCGTTGCGCTCGAAGGCCTTGATCTGCAGCGTAATTACGGACTGGATCTTTTGCCGGTCCGCAGCGGAGAGCTTCTCCGGTTTGGCGGTGGTGGCCGCCAGCAGGTTGCCCGAGGCAAAAGCCAGCAGCAAAGCGGCCAAAGCAACGCGAAATGACGCAAGGCGGATAATCTTCATTGCAAACCCAATGGCTCCGTACCCGCCGGATGGCGGGCCTGAAAACCACTTTACTCCGAACGATTTCAACCTGCTGGAACTTTTTCAGCCGCTGTCGGGAATACCGGCAACCTGCTGAAAAATCATGCCCTTGACCGATCCCACCGAAGACCTGGCGCTGTTAAACGATATGCGACGCGGCAATGCCGCCGCGTTCGAAGCGCTGTACCGACGCCACCAGGCGCCGCTGTACCGGTTTGCCCTGTTGCGCTGCGGCTCGGCGGACACGGCAGCGGACATTGTTCAGGAAATCTTCTTGGCCCTTTTGTCCAATACCCTCAAGTTCGACCCCACCCGCGGCGTGCTGCAAGGCTTCCTGTTCGGTGTGGCGCGCAATCTGGTGCTGAAGCGCGAGGAAGCGCAGTACCGCTTCGTTTCCTCCAGCCGCGGCGACGACGAGGGTGACAACCCCGATGATCTGGTGATGGATCCGGCACCGCAGCCACAGCAACGCCTGCTCGATCAACAGCAGGCGGAAACGGTAAGGCAGGCGCTGCAGCAACTGGCACCGCACTACCGCGACGTGGTGATCCTGTACGAAATGCACGATCTCTCTTACGTCGAGATCGCGCAGATCTGCAATATCGACATCGGCACGGTGCGTTCGCGCCTGTCCCGCGCCCGCGCCAAGCTGGTGGAACTGCTGGAAAAAGATTTCCTCGAGGAAGCGCCGACTTTACGTAAATCACACTCATCACAACAGGAGGCACGGCTATGAACACAAGCCCGCCCAACTCCAACGCCACCATCGTCACACTGAACGCCGAACAGCAAAGCCGGTTGGATGCGAATCTGGATTCGTTGCGCAGCGCAACTGAATCGCTGGCGATGCCTGCCGCATTCGAAGGCAAGCTGATGTCCGCCTTCAAGGCACATCAGGCAAAAAAACGCCGCCGCGAAGTCCTCGCCCAATGGTTCGCACCCGGTTTCGCGCTGGCCGCCAGCGTCGGCATGTCGGCCTGGATGGTGCTGGCGCCGATGGCCCAGCCCGCACTCGATGCTGGCCCGGATGCGATGGCCATGCTGGCCAATGCGGAGACCCCGTTTATCGCCCTCAAATCGCTGGAACAGATTGCGCTGGAACCGCAGCCGCGCCTGATCGAAACCGCCGTACCGCGCATGTTGCTGGCGTCCTACGGCGTGCCGATCAGCCCGGAAGTGGCCGGCGATTCCCTGCGCGCGGAAATGCTGGTCAGCGCCAATGGACAACCGCTGGCGATGCGCTTCTTGCCCTGAACTGCCTTGATTTTCTTTACCTGCCTTACATCACTCACTTGCCAAAAGCATCTTAGACATCTTCGAACAGGAGAACCCAAATGAAATTCAAACTCAATCCCATCCTCGTTGCACTGGCCGCCGGCACCTGCGGTATGGCAAATGCCGCCGCCGTCGTATCCGCGCCAGAAGTCCGCACCGAATCGCGCACCGTGATCGTCGACAGCGATGTTTCCATCCATAACGGTCAGGGACACGCCGAAGTGTTTGTCACCCAGGGCGAACCCGGCGGCGGCAAAAAGGATGTGCGCGTCTTTACTTCCGGTGCGGGCCAGCACTTTGCCTTCGGCGATACCACCGATATGAACGTGATTGTCTCCAACGCCGTGTCGGAAGCGTTCTCGCACGCCGGCAGCATGCCGGTGATCAAAAGCGTCAAGAATGCACCCTATAGTGCGGAAGTGATTTCGGAGAAAGTGCAAACGCTGCCCGACGGCAATCAGCTCACGCGCAAAACGTCCAGCATGTCCTATCGCGACAGCGCCGGCCGCACCCGGCAGGAAATGCGCGACGCCGCCGGCGAAGTGAAAGCTGTTCACATCAACGATGCGGTGGATGGCACCCGTTACATCGTGTCGCCGGACAAAAAAAGCGCCACCAAGATAACGGTGGACAAGGAGTTGCAAAAGCGGATCGACGAGATCCGCGAAAAAGCCAAGGCCATGGCCAGGGATGGCAGGGCGCAGGTGATCGAGCGCTCTTCCGCGCCGGGCGAAGAGATTGTCGTCAAGCGCATCGAATCGCCGGTCGGTGCCGATGGCAAGAAAGAATTGCGTGAGGAGGTCAAGGTCAACGTAGTGCGCATGAGCGGCAACCCGAAAGTCGTGGCGGACGGCCCTGGCGCTATTCGCATGAGTGCCAACAGCGCATCTAACATCTCCTCTCTGGTCAACGAGATGCCGCAACTGGCGATGCTGGCCAACGCGTTCCAGGATGGAAAATGGTCGGGCAAGACCACCACCACGCAACTCGGTACCAAGGACTTCGACGGCGTGCGTGCCGAAGGCAAGAACGTGAGCTACACCATTCCGTCCGGCGAGATCGGCAACAAGAACCCGATCGTGGTCAGCACCGAGACCTGGTATTCGCCCGAACTGCAAATGACGGTCTACTCGAAAATCAGCGATCCGCGCGTCGGCGATTCGACCTACCGCCTCGCCAATATCAAACGCGGCGAACCGGCAGCAACGCTGTTCATGGTGCCGGACGGATATTCGGTCAAGGACACGCCTTCGATCGGCGTGCGCACCATCAAGTAAGCCAATTCGATTCTGAGTGTGAGTCATTCGGCGCGCCACCAGGCGCGCCGTTTTTTATTCCGAAGCGATTCCTGCTGACGCACGATCACGGCGTTCCTTCGCCAGCTCGCGTTTACTCGAATACCAGATCTGGCGGAAGGTGCTGAATTTCTCCTTCCAGGTCAGACCCTCGCTGGATAGTGCTTCCATAAAATTGGAGAGTCGTCTTGACACCATCACGGTGTAAACACCCAGCGCCACGGTCGGAATGAAGACGATGAAGAAAATCATCGCCTTTTCCAGTGGCATCAAGTCTGCATGGTTGAAGATGTTCATGCCAAGGAAACCCGTGGCCACGGTGCCGACCATGCCGCATGACGAAACCACCGTCAGTCGCATGGCGTTGTCGGTCTGCTTGCGCGCGCGATCGGCATCGAGATATTCGTTGATGTCTCGTGCCTCCTCGCGCACTTCGGCATAAAGCGCGTCCGAGCCCAGCTGGTGGCTCCAGCGGCTGAAAAAATCGCTGGCCTGCAACTGATTGGAAATTTCGTGAAACCAGTAGCGATGATTGAAGCGCAGGAACACCTCCAGCGTTTCGCGCACATGCTTTTTGAACTGCTTGACCGATTCAAAATCGCGCACGTTGAGCCGCTCCACCGCGCGCGAGAAACGATTCGACAACGACAGCAGTGAAGCCTTGTGGAAATGCGCGATCAAACCGATCTGGAAAAACTGGTGGCGGAACTGGCGCTGCAGGATGTCGTTGGGCCGGTTGCCGGTGATCATGGCGAAACCGACACCGCAAAAAATATAGCGCGTGTTCATCTCTGCTTCGGGGTTGTCCGTGTCCCAATAGCGATCGTAACAATAGTCTTTTTCAAAATTACCGAGAAAGCGTTCGGCGTAGGGCAAGGTTGCCGAATCACCCCATTTGGCGGCGAAACCGATGCGCACCATATCGCCGCGCGTCAGCGCCATCGGGTCATCGAACGAGAGGTAGCTCATCATCGGAATGCGCTTGTTCTCGATCTGGTAGTACTTGATCACACCGCCGGGCAAATAGGCGGGAATCAGCGGCGAGAGGAAATATTCCCAGTGCAGCGATAGTGGTGTTTGACGCTGGTTACGCACCAGTTCCAGATATTTCTCCCGATCACCGTAATCGGATTTGGACAGTAGTGCCGCTTCGCCGCTCGCATCGCTGCCCCAGAATTCGACGCTGTGCAGGCAATGCGCGCCACGGCCATCGGACTCCCATGCCGGCGGATAGGGACGGCCAAAGCGGTCGATGATATCGACGGTGGTTTCGAGCGGAATATCCTGTCCCGACACTTCCAGCACTGCCAGCGCGACATCGATGTCGTAAAAAAAGTAGAGCCGCGCGCGACGCACGTCCAGCGAGATTTCGGCGGCACCCGGCGCAGTCTGGATGCGGACTTCCTTGATGTCGTGCCGCTGAAAAGCATGCAGTGAGGATTGCGCGCCCTTGCCCTCGTCGCCTACACCGTACAGAAACCGCTGCACGTAAGGCAGGAAGTAAACAAACTCCTCGTAACCCGCGAGGCACGATTCATCCTCAATCAGCAATGCATCTTCGACAAACTGCCAGGGACCGGGTTTGCGCTTCAGCATGTCCCAGTAATGCGCCGTGTCGCCGCCGGCCTCGCGCCGCAGCGGCCGCAGCGTGATCGGCCACAACAGGGTGTGATCGAATTGGCGGACGATTTTCTCAGTCACGGGCGCACCTTATTTCGGCTGGAATGCCGGATCGCCAAACTGCCACAGCAGGAAGGAGTAGATATCTGCCTGTTCGGCATTGCGCTGGTTGCGGCTGGAGCCCACACCGTGACCGGCATCGTAATCCAGTCTAAGCAACACCGGATTGGCGTCGTTCAGGTTTGCCGTTGCCGCCTGCAATCGCGCCGCCATCTTGGCCGAGTGCCACACCTCCACGCGCGGATCGTTGACGCCGTGCATCAGCAACACTGCCGGATACTTGGTGCCGTCCTTCACCTGATGCAGCGAGCTCATCGCCAGCAAGCCCTTGAATCCATCTTCCGTTTTTACGCTGCCGAATTCGGGAATGTTGGGCGGCCCATTGGGCGTGAATTCGGCGCGCAAGGTATCCAGCGAACCGACCACCGGCACCACCGCTGCAAATAGATCGGGGCGCTCGGTCAGCGCGCGCCCTACCGTGATACCACCGGCACTGCCACCCTGGATGGCGAGTTTTTCCTTGCGGGTAAATTTGCGTTCGATCACGTGCTCGGCGCAGGCAATCAGGTCGCGCCAGGTATTGGGTTTGGTGAGTTTCTGCCCGCCCTTGTGCCATTCCTCGCCGAATTCGCCGCCGCCGCGCACATGGCAGGTGCCGAGAATGCCGCCACGCTCCAACCAGGCCAGCGCAGTCGGGGAGAAAGTCGGCGATTGCGTGATGCCGTAAGCGCCGTAAGCACGCAGCAACGTCGGATTGGAAGCATTCAAGGTCGTGCCGCGCTTGTACATCAACGACAGCGGCACCTTGGTGCCGTCTTTCGCCGTCACCATGAAGCGCACTTCGTCGATATCGGCAAAATCGACCTTCGATTTCGGGTGCAGGTGGGTGTCAACCAGATTGCCGCTGCGCTCCTCGATATTCACGTAGCGCGGCGCCTCGGTCCAGCCTTCCAGCCGCAGCAATGCGCCGGCGCGCTTCGGGCTGGTGATCATCTGGCGGATGGCGAGATCGAACGGCAGGCGGACGAACTCCAGCTTGCCGCCGCTGAACACCGACTGGCTGAAGTTGAGGCGTTGCAGGCGATCAACACCACCGGACAATTCGCGGATATAGAGCGCGTCGAGTGCAATCGCCATTTGCCGGATCACCGTGTCGCCATGCGGCACGATGGTGGTGGCTTTGGCAAAGTCGGGCGCGCGCAGCCCGGTACGCACGACCTTGTAGCGCGGCGCATCCTTGTGCGTCAGCAGATACAGCGCATGATCGGTCGCGGCATAGGCCGTGACTTCATCGCGCGGATCGACGACTTTTTTCCATGATTGCGGTTTGTTGAAGGCGCCGGTTTGCGCGACATAAATGCTGAGGTCGTTGAGGTCGCCGTGCTGAATCCTGCCGATCAGCGATTTGCCGTCGCCGCTCATGCGCACCGCCGGAATATCGATATCGGCAAACTTGATGGTGGCATCCAGGCCGCCACCGAAAACCGCCTCGTCCTGATCGATGACGCGTCCCAACAGGTGCCGATAGACGGTGCTATGCAGATAGCGATTCTTGGCCTCACCCGACTTCGCCGGCGGCAGGCGGTTGTAGAAAAAACCCTTGCCATCGGGCAACCATGTGGTCTGATCGGCAAAGCCGATGCGGTCGATCACCACGCCCGTTTCGCGTGCGGTGGCGACATCGACGATGCGCAGGCTGGTGTCCTCCGAACCGCCGGCGGCGACACCGACGGCGATGTACTTGCCGTCGGGTGATACGAAATAGGAATCGATGGCATAGCGCAGGCCCGGCTGTGAAATTGCAGCAGGGTCGAACATCAAGCGCTCGGCGCCGGCAAAGCCATCGCGCACATACAGCTTGCGTGCGGACTGACCGGTGGCGAGCTTGTAGTAGAACACGCGGGGATTGGCGCCCTCGCCTGCAATCTGCACGCCGCTGATCGCATCGCCAGCCTCCGACAATACCGAGATGCGATCGAACATGGCCTTCTGTCCCGGTATCGCATCCAATGCCTTGCGCGCGAATTCACCCTGGCCGCGCATGAAGGCGACCACGTCCGGGCTCTTCACGTCTTCCATGTAGCGATACGGGTCGGTCACCGGCTGGCCGAAGAACGTTTCCACCACCGGCTTGACGGCGGCAACGGGAGGGCGAGGTTTCTTTGGTGGCTCCGGCGGAGGCGGCGGGACCACGACAACGGGTTTGGGTGGCTCAGGCGGCGGAGGTGTTGCGCAGGAGGCCAGTATCAATGTGAGCAGTGATGCCGCGACGCCGCGAGCGATCAACCAACGGTTTCCATCGAATTTCACGTTCCACCCCTCCGCGGCGAGCCAGCTATTATTTGAGAGTGTGACGCTAGCACGCGACACCCCCAAAAGGCAAAAACGCGTGCCAATCGGGTGTCGAACTGACTACCAGTAATTTTCTACAATGATGTGACCGGGCTCGAGACGGCGATTCATGCGGAATCCGCGCGACTTCAGCAGTGCGCGCATGCCTTCGACCATTTCCGGATTGCCGCACAGCATGAAGCGCGAGCGCGCATCGCTCAAACTCACACCGGCAGCGGTTTCCAGTTCTCCTGATTCGAGCAAACTGTTGATGCGGCCATGCAGCGCGCCGTGCAATGTGTCGCGCGTCAGCGTCTTGACGAAATGGAATTTCGCCATCCCCGATGTAGCGTGTGCGGCGGCGAGCTGTTCGAGTTCTTCGGTGTAACCGAGATCGTGACGTTCCCGCACCGACAGCACCAGCACGATGTGCTCGAATTTTTTCCACACCGCCTCGTCGCGCAGCATGGAGATGTAGGGTGCCAAACCGGTGCCGGTGCCGATCAACCACAGATCCTGCTCGGGGCCGGGCTGCTTGAAACGATCGACAGTCAGGAAGCCCTGCGGCATCTGCTCAACGAACATGGTGTCGCCAATATTGAACTTGCCGACGCGGCTGGAAAATTCGCCGGTGGGCACGATGACGAGGAAGAACTCAAGAAACGGTTCATTCGGTGCAGAGACGATCGAATAAGCGCGCCAGATGACTTCGCCGGTCTCCTTGCGCAGGCCGATGCGGGCAAACTGGCCCGGCGTAAATCGATAGGCTGGATTGCGGCGCACGCGCAACGACATCAGCGCGGCGTTCCAGCGATGCACCCAAACGACGGGCGCTTCATCGAATTTTGCGGGACCTGTTGCGGCGGCCGGAGCAACAGGGATAGCCGATGGAGCGGCACTGGCTTCTGACATCAGGGAGACCGGGGTTGGTGAGTTTGAGGTTGAAATTAATAGTTTAGCAAATTACTCGGGATTTCGTATCTGCGCATAAAGATTATCTAGGGCAAAACCACGAAGATCGCCATTTGGCGCGGGTTTCCAGGCGTTTTCGGCCCAGAGGCCGCTACAGCGCTAGAGTTTTACTATTGAAGTTCGATGCCACCAACAGCCAAACCGCTGAACGGCCCTGAGCGGCCTATGCCCGGACAACAAAAAGCCCGCGCGAAGCGGGCTTTTTGTCTTTGCATCTGGGGTGGCTGATGGGGTTCGAACCCACGACAACTGGAATCACAATCCAGGACTCTACCGCTGAGCTACAGCCACCATTGACCGTTATCTGTCAGCTAGCGCCAACTGAAGCGGAACGAGATTATAGCAAATCCGCCCCATCGGCCGCATCTATTTGCAGCCACTTGAAACATGTATGGGTTCGGGCCCAGGTGCCCAGAATGTGTCGCCATGCAGTCGCATAGTAAAATTTCGTCTGCTGATGCTGAGTAAAGCATTTTTACGGCCAGCATCCCGCAACAGCGGACGCAACGCATCGACATACCGCAACGAAAGCTCTTCAGCCTGATGAAACTGATTCCCACCATTCTCTGCGGAGGCGCCGGATCCCGGCTCTGGCCGGTTTCGCGCGAATCTCACCCAAAGCCATTCATGCGCCTGGCCGATGGACAGAGTTTGTTGCAGAAGGCCTTCCTGCGCGGCGCAGCGCTTGCGCACGCGACCGAGGTCGTCACCGTCACCAATCGCGATTTGTTTTTCAAAACCAAGGACGACTATCGAGAAGTCAATTCGGCGGACTTGCCGACTTCGTTCATCTTGGAACCTTTCGGCCGCAACACCGCTCCGGCCATCGCGGCTGCGGCAATGCAAATCAGCCGCGTTCACGGCGACGATGCCGTCATGTTGGTGCTTGCTGCCGACCACCTGATTGCAGACCAGGACGCCTTTGCCGATGCAGTTCGCCAGGCAATGACGCTTGCACAAGCCGGCAAACTGGTGACCTTCGGCATCAAGCCCGACGGCCCGGAAACGGGTTATGGCTATATCCAGGCCGACGGCAATCGCGTGGTGCGCTTTGTCGAGAAGCCACCACTGGACAAGGCGATTGCTTACGTCGAGTCAGGCGACTATTTCTGGAATTCCGGCATGTTCTGTTTCACCGCCGGTACCGTGCTGCGCGAGTTGGCCGCCCATTCCGCTGAGGTACTCGTCGCCACAAAAAGCTGCTTCGAGCATTCGCGCACTGCGGAAGGCGATTCGGTTTCGCAGGTAGAGATGGATAGCGACACTTTTGCCGCGGTACCGGATATCTCGATCGACTACGCGATCATGGAAAAATCGACCAACGTCGCCGTGGTACCGTGCAACATCGGCTGGAGCGACATCGGTTCGTGGAGCGCTGTCGGTGAGCTTTCCGCACCCGATGCCAGTGGCAACCGCGTACAGGGCGAGGCGCTACTGCACGATTCAGCTAACTGCTATATCCAGAGCGACGACCGGATAGTCGGCGTTGTCGGCCTGAACAATCTGATCGTCATCGACACACCGGACGCCGTACTGGTCGCAGACCGCAGCCGCGCCCAGGACGTGAAGCATATCTATGCCGGCTTGAAAGCAAAAGGCCACGAAAGTTACAAACTGCACCGCACCGTGCACCGTCCATGGGGCACGTACACCGTCCTGGGCGAAGGATCGGGTTTCAAGATCAAGCGCATCGAAGTCAAGCCCGGCGCATCGTTGTCGCTGCAGATGCACCACCATCGCAGCGAACACTGGATTGTGGTTAGCGGCATGGCCAAGGTCGTGAACGGCGAGACGGAATTGCTGATCAACAAGAACGAGTCCACCTACATCGCAGCCGGCCACAAACATCGGCTGGAAAATCCTGGCCTAATTGATCTCGTGATGATCGAAGTACAGAGCGGGGATTATTTAGGCGAAGACGATATTGTTCGTTTTGCGGATGCATACGGACGCGTTACCGCCAAGGCCGGTCCGGCCTGATACCTGACGACGCGAGAGCGCAACGTGGAAGCGGCTATGGGGCTTCCAGCATCCAGCGAAGCGTTTCCTCAAGCGGCCACGATGGGACGGGGCCAATTGCAGCCTCGAGCTTCGCCAGGGATCCCACCAATTTTTGAGGATCACTGGCTCGAACGAATGCCGGATTGACGATCACATCCAAATCATGTCCGGACAATCGTTTCATGATCGATATGATTTCCATCAAGGAGTAGCCGACCCCCGAACAGATATTGAACGCTTCGCCTTTTTTCGGTGCCTCTATCAGCAGCCGATAGCACCGCACAACCATGCGAACGTCCGAGAAGTCCCGGACAATGCCCAGGTTACCCAGTTCGATTACCGGCGCACGCCGCCTGAAGTGATCGACTATTTTGGGAAGCAAAAACTGGATTGACTGGCCCACACCGGTGTAGTTGAACGGCCGTACACACGTAATCGGCAGGCGATCGGCCCAAAGCCGGGCCATGTATTCCATGGCCAACTTGCTGACCGCGTAGTCGCTCATCGGCGCCGGCGGCATGGACTCATCTATGACTCCGGCCGCTGCATTGCCATAAATATTCGAGCTGCTCGCCAACAAGACGATGTCCGGGGCATGGCCGCAGGCGGCAATCGCTTCCAACAGATTCCGCGTACCCACGATATTGGTTCTATAGATGGCATCCACATCGTCGTGCGCCACAAACGCAATGCCCGCCAGATGAACCACCACATCCGGCTTGACCTCAGCCAGCACCGCGCGCATTGCCGCCGGATCGCACAAGTCGCACTGGTACACGTTCGGCTTTGCGGCATCACGACGCAGCATCTCGGTACCGGTGACTTCGAAACCGGCGACAGACAACTCTGCGGCAAGATACTTACCGGTAAAGCCTTCGATACCGGTAATGAGTGCGCGCTTCATTTACAGCGAAACACCTTGCTCGTTTCGCCGGATGTCCGCCTCCACCATCATCTGGCAAAGCTGTTCCAGCGTCGTTTTGGGTTCCCAGCCAAGCTCTTTTTTTGCCTTCGCCGGATCGCCAATCAACAATTCCACTTCCGCGGGCCGATAAAATTTCGGATTGACACGTACGAGTGTCTTGCCGGATTTTTTGTCGATACCGGTTTCCTGCTCCGCCTTGCCACGCCATTCCAGCTCATATCCTGCCGCACGCGCGGCCATGAGAACGAAATCGCGAACCGTTTCTGTCCTGTTGGTGGCTAAAACATAGGTATCCGGCTTGTCGGCTTGGAGCATCCGCCACATACCATCGACATATTCCTTCGCGTAACCCCAGTCTCGCTTGGCATCCATGTTGCCCAACTCGAGTACGTCGAGTTTACCGAGGCGAATCTTTGCCATGCTGTCGGTAATTTTTCGTGTCACGAATTCGCGCCCACGCAATGGCGATTCGTGATTGAAAAGGATGCCACTGGAACCAAAGATGTTGTAGCTCTCCCGATAATTGATAGTCATCCAATGCGCATACAACTTGGCAACGCCGTAGGGGCTGCGCGGATAAAATGACGTACTTTCGACCTGGGGCACCGCCTGTACCTTGCCAAACATTTCGGAAGTGCTCGCCTGATAAAAACGAATACCACAATCCACCAAGCGAATCGCCTCAAGCAGATTGACAACACCAAGACCGGTAATCTCAGCCGTCGTCATTGGTTGTTCGAACGATACCCCGACAAAACTCTGCGCTGCGAGGTTATAAATCTCGCCAGGCTTGGCTTGCCGCAGCAGGCGAATGGTATTTCCCAGATCGGTAAGATCGAATTCGACCAGATGCAAACCCGGGTGCCCAAGAGCACCGACGTCCTCCAGCCGCCAGAAATTGACCGAACTGGTACGACGGAATGTGCCGTAAACACGGTAGCCTTTTTCGAGAAGTAGCTTGGTGAGATATGCCCCGTCTTGTCCTGTGATGCCGGTAATGACCGCTGATTTCATTTTGTTCTCGAAAAATTTGCAACAGCTTACATAAAAAATAGCATGGGGGTCACCGTGTGAGAGCTTGCGTCAGACCTGATCGACATGCCAATGATGGCTATCTTGCCATTCGTTGCGCCGGATTCGCGACCCGGCTTCGGCAATTATTAGCGTGTTTGTCACTGGGCACAAACAGGTACTTCCCATCAATCCGCAGCCCGGCTCGCCTGCTTCAGTGTTTGTCAGGAGCATGGCAATGCAATCGTCGTAGTCGGCGCGCTCCTGTACGGCAGATTGTTGAAACCCGTGAAGGAACTCCGGATGGTCGTGAGAACCACAATACACGCAAACGAGCATGGAAATTGCAAGGAATCCGGGGAAAGACAACGGCAAAGACGCCACTTCAAGCGAAGTGTACAGCCGAGAATGGCGCAGGAGGCTTCGAGGGTTCATGACACGTTGGCGCGCCCGACAGGACTCGAACCTGTTACCCCCGGCTTAGAAGGCCGGTGCTCTATCCAGATGAGCTACGGGCGCGTTCCTGAGATCCTGTGCTGCCATCCATGTCCACGGCAGCGGACCGGATCTACGCGAAAAATGCTTTGGTCGGGGTGATAGGATTCGAACCTACGACATCCTGGTCCCAAACCAGGCGCGCTACCGGGCTGCGCTACACCCCGTTTCAGCGTTTTTTGCGAACCCGAATTATACGCGCGATAGCAAACCACGGCAAACGGTAGCCAAAACAAAAGCGGCCCGGTGGGCCGCTTTTGTCGAGCTGCCACTTGATACCGCAATTAACCTTGCGGAGCAATATCCGCAGCCGGGGCGTCCGCACGAGGCGCGCGAGGTGGAGCCTCGGTTAGCGCCTTCATGCTTAGACGAACGCGACCTTTATCGTCGGCTTCGAGAACTTTTACCTTCACGATCTGGCCTTCCTTCAGATGATCGCCCACCGCGTTGACGCGCTCATGCGCGATCTGCGAAATATGCAGCAGGCCGTCTTTGCCAGGCAGCAGTTGTACGATCGCGCCAAAATCCAGCAATCGCATGACGGGGCCTTCATATACCTTGCCTACCTCGACTTCGGCAACGATATCTTCAATGCGCTTCTTGGCTGCGGCACCTGCTTCACCAGAGACACAGGCGATGCTGATATTGCCTTCATCATCGATATCGATCTGGGTGCCGGTCTCGCGTGTGAGTGCCTGAATGACGCTACCGCCCTTGCCGATTACTTCACGGATCTTGTCGGGGCTGATCTTCATCTTGATGATCTGCGGCGCGTACTGCGAAAGCTCGCCACGCGCGGTCGGAACGGCTTGTTTCATCAGACCAAGGATATGCATGCGGCCGTCTTTTGCCTGGCGCAATGCGACGTCCATGATTTCCTTGGTAATACCGGTGATCTTGATATCCATTTGCAAGGCGGTGACACCTTTCTCGGTACCCGCGACCTTGAAGTCCATGTCGCCCAAGTGATCTTCATCACCGAGAATATCGGTCAGTACGGCAAAACGATTGCCTTCCTTGATAAGGCCCATCGCAACGCCCGCGACATGCGCCTTCATGGGTACACCCGCATCCATTAGCGCGAGGCAACCACCGCAAACCGACGCCATCGAGGACGAACCATTGGATTCGGTGATTTCGGAAACCACGCGCATCGAATAGCCAAACTCCTCCTCGCTCGGCAATACCGCGACCAATGCGCGCTTGGCCAAGCGACCGTGACCAATTTCGCGACGTTTCGGCGAACCAACGCGACCCGTTTCACCGGTGGAGTAAGGCGGGAAGTTGTAGTGGAACATGTAACGATCGCGGAACTCGCCTTGCAAGGCATCAATGACCTGCGACTCTTTCAGCGTACCAAGGGTGGCAACAACAATTGCCTGCGTTTCGCCGCGGGTGAACAGCACCGAGCCGTGAGTACGTGGCAACACTGTCGGCCGAATCGAGATCGGCCGCACAGTGCGAGTGTCGCGCCCGTCGATGCGCGGCTCCCCATTCAGGATCTGGCCACGAACCGTCTTGGCTTCGATGTTGAACAGCAACGAGCTGACTGTGTTCTTGTCCGGGGCACCTTCTCCGTCGGTGCAGAGTGCGGTCACCACACGGTTCTTGATTTCATCCAGCTTTGCCGAGCGTGTCGATTTCGACTTGATGCGAAAGGCTTCGTTGATGTCGTTAGCCGCCATTTCGCTAATTTTGTCGATCAACGCTTGCGGTGGCGTCGGCGCCGTCCACTGCCATTGATCTTTACCGCCTTCGTCCGCCAATTCGAGAATCGCATTGATCGCGGCTTGTTGCGCTTCGTGACCAAACACGACTGCACCCAACATCACATCTTCGGTCAGCTCATGCGCTTCGGATTCGACCATGAGGACGGCAGTCTCAGTGCCGGCAACCACAAGGTCGAGCTTGGAGATCGCCAGTTCGGTTTTGGTGGGGTTCAACACATACTGACCATCGATGTAGCCAACACGCGCCGCACCAATTGGCCCTTCAAATGGGACACCGGCAAGTGTCACAGCGGCCGACGCACCGATCATCGCCGGAATGTCCGGGTCGATTTCCGGATCACAGGAAAGAACAGTCGCGATGATCTGCACTTCGTTGTAAAAACCATCCGGGAACAGTGGACGCAGCGGACGATCAATCAAGCGACTGGTCAGAATTTCCTTTTCCGAGGGGCGGCCTTCGCGTTTGAAAAAACCACCGGGTATCTTGCCGGCAGCAAAGGTTTTTTCCTGGTAATCCACAGTCAACGGGAAAAAGTCTTGTCCCTGCTTGACTTCGGTACGGGCAACGCAAGTTACCAGCACGACGGTGTCGTCCATCGACACCAATACGGCGCCGTCAGCCTGACGGGCGATTTCGCCGGTCTCCAGCGTAACGGTATGGCGACCGTATGAAAATGATTTTTTAATTGCTTTCATTTGGGAATTCCCTCGTTGGTCTCAATAAGTGCTCAAAAACTGCTACTGCACCACACAACAGCGCAGTTAAAAATGAAAAAGCCCCGCTGAAGTTGGATTCAGAGGGGCTTTCGGGTAGTTCGGAAAATTACTTACGCAGACCGAGTTTGTCGATCAGCGAACGATAGGTTTCCAGTTTAGTACGCTTGAGATAGTCAAGCAGGCTACGACGCTTGCTTACCATCCGCAGCAGGCCGCGACGGCCATGATGATCTTTGACGTGTGTCTTGAAATGCGCGGTCAATTCATTGATGCGCGCGGTCAACAATGCAACTTGCACCTCCGGAGAACCTGTGTCGCCCTTGGCGCGTTGATATTGCTGCAAAACTTCCTGGGTTGTTGCCATTCGACTACTCCTCAATTCACGTATCTTGTCGCAGATACTTGCGGCACAGGCCCGGAAATGGGCGTTATGCGAAGACCAAAATTATAGCCGATTTAAGCCAGAAAACGCAAGAAAATCAGGTATTTTCACGCGATTCGGCAGTCGTCGACATGAGTCGCACGGCAGTAAGTCTGCACCCTCCCGTGGGCAGCTTCGCTGCGCGAGCAATACCAACAAACTCACCTGCCTCCGAATAGATTCGGCATTCAAGCTGGTCAGCAAGATCCAGTGCCAGCTGCGGTGTCTGGCCGTTGCAAAGCGAGATGACCGCGGGGGGGGGCAAGTGGACCGCCGACAGTGCCATGGCGAGTGCGTCCGGGGGCAGCAAAACTGCATCGCGCTCTTCTATTGGCAATCCGTCAAGACGTTCGAATGTGACCGCGCTTGCAATATCGAAGCCACCGGTCGTCATTCGTCGCAGCGCAGTCAAATGCGCGCCGCAGCCAAGCGCATCGCCGATATCCTGTGCCAAAACGCGAATGTATGTTCCCTTGCTGACAAGAGCATCAACCATCAATTCCGCGCCGTTCAGCTCAACCGCATTCAGCGAATAAACGAAAATATCACGCGACTCCCTCTCAACTTCGAGGCCCTGCCTGGCCAGCTTGTACAATGGCACGCCATCGCGTTTTAGTGCCGAGTGCATCGGCGGGACCTGACTCTGCGCACCAACAAATGTTCGCAAAACCGCGCCTACCTGATCCCAATCAACGTCTACCGTTCGCCGCTCAACGATGTCCCCTTCAGTATCACCGGTGCTGGATCGTTCACCAAGTTTCAATGTTGCACGATAGCCCTTCTCGGCATCGAGCATGAAGCGTGCAAATTTTGCGGCTTCGCCGAAGCAAATTGGCAGCAAACCTGTCGCGAAGGGATCCAATGTACCGGTATGGCCGGCTTTCTGCGCGTTGAAAAGGCGTCTAGCCCACCCAACAGCACTATTAGACGAGAGATCGGCGTGTTTATCGAGTAACAGCACGCCATCGACAGCGCGCCTCGGGGCTTTCACGCCTACCCGGAATGCTTGGCGTCATCCGCCATGGCGTCGTCGATCAATTTAGACAAACGCACACCGCGCTCGATCGAATTGTCGAGCTCGAAGTGCAATTGAGGAACGGTGCGAATTGTAAGTCTGTGCGCCAACTGCGAACGCAGGAAGCCTGCCGCGCTCTGCAGACCATGCTGGCAGGAAGCAATCTGCGCTTCGTTGCCCATGGAGGTAAAAAAAACTTTGGCGTGCGAATTGTCTCTAGCCACTTCGACATCGGTAAGCGTGACCATACTGACACGCGGGTCGCGCATCTCAAGTCGAATCAGCTCGGACAATTCGCGCTGAATCGCATCGGCAATTTTCTTGTTACGCGCTTCCTGGCTCATATGAGCGATTCCAGTCGCTAGGCCAACGTCCGGGCAACTTCAACCGTTTCAAAAGCCTCCAGCTGATCGCCGATCTTGATATCGTCGTAACCTTTGAGCGAAAGACCGCACTCGAATCCACCCTTGACTTCTTTTACATCGTCTTTGAATCGTTTCAGGGAATCGAGTTCGCCGGTATGGATCACCACATTGTCACGCAACAAGCGCACGCTTGAACCGCGCTTGATCACGCCATCCAGCACAAAGCAACCTGCAACGGCGCCGACCTTGGAAATTTTGAATACATTGCGAATTTCGACAAGTCCGAGAATGCTCTCCTTGATTTCTGGGGAAAGCATGCCGCTCAGTGCGAGCTTCACATCATCAACCGCTTCATAAATGATGTTGTAGTAACGAACCTGTACGCCGGATGTATCGACGAGCTTTCGGGCAGCAGCATCGGCGCGGGTGTTGAAACCGATGACGATTGCCTTGGAGGCCAGTGCCAGATTGACGTCGGACTCTGTTATCGCACCAACACCTGAGTGCACCACGTTCACTTTGACCTCGTCAGTCGACAACTTGCCAAGCGCATGGGCAAGGCCTTCATACGAACCCTGAACGTCCGCCTTGATAATGACCGCAAGCGATTTCGTTGCGCCCTCGCCCATGTTCTCAAACGCATTTTCCAGCTTCGCCGCATGTTGCTTGGCAAGTTTGACGTCACGGAACTTGCCTTGACGGAACAGTGCAATTTCGCGCGCTTTGCGTTCGTCGTTCAGCACCATCATGTCTTCGCCGGCCGCGGGCACATCTGTGAGCCCCTGGACTTCTACCGGAATGGATGGACCGCCTTCAGTGATGGGTTTGCCATTTTCATCGAGCATCGCACGTACGCGGCCAAACACGGCTCCCGCGAGCAACATGTCGCCCTTCTTCAAGGTTCCGGATTGCACCAGTATGGTCGCCACCGGACCCCGCCCCTTGTCCAGGCGCGCCTCAATCACAACGCCTTTGGCCGGCGCATTTCGCATCGCCTTTAATTCAAGCACTTCCGATTGCAGCAGGATGGCTTCCAGCAAATTATCTATGCCTTGACCGGTCTTGGCGGACACCTGCACGAACATCACATCGCCACCATACTCTTCCGGCAGAACATTCTCGGCGATCAATTCCTGTTTGACTCGGTCCGGGTTCGCATCGGCCTTGTCGATCTTGTTCATTGCAACGATGATCGGCACATTCGCAGCCTTCGCATGTGCGATAGCTTCCTTGGTCTGGGGCATGACTCCGTCATCGGCTGCGACGACCAAAATCACCAGATCGGTAATCTGCGAACCGCGTGCACGCATCGCAGTAAAAGCCTCATGGCCAGGCGTATCCAGGAACGTGATAACTCCTCGCGGAGTGGAAACGTGGTACGCGCCTATGTGCTGGGTGATTCCGCCCGCCTCGCCCGATGCGACGCGGGTACGACGAATGGTGTCCAGCAACGACGTCTTGCCATGATCGACGTGTCCCATGATGGTCACAACCGGCGGACGCACTTCCATATCAGCTTCGGTGTGGGTAATGGCATCCGACAAATACGCTTCCGGGTCGTCGGCTTTGGCGGCTTTGGCTACGTGCCCCATTTCGCCAACGATAATCATGGCGGTTTCCTGGTCGAGGACCTGATTGATGGTCACCATCGAGCCCATTTTCATCATTGTCTTGATGACCTCAGCTGCTTTCACAGCCATTTTCTGGGCGAGCTCTCCCACCGTAATCGTCTCGGGCACCATCACATCGCGAATAATCGGCTCGGTAGGCGCCTGGAAATTGCTCGCAGAATCTTCGTCATCGTGACGATCCTTGCCACGCCGGCCGCGCCAGCCGTCACGACCGCCACTAGCATCCCCACGAGTCTTGATGGTGCGACGCTTGGCCATCTCGTCTTTCCATGAGGTGGCAGGCTTGACTGTTTTCTTGACTGTTTTCTTGTCGGCAGCTTTATCGTCTTTCTCTCCCGGCTTAAGTACCGGGCGATGAAGTGTTCCTTCGCTAGCAGCGGGCGGGTCCTTCTTGAGAACCACTCGTTCGCCGATTCGCGGACGATTCTCTGCTGACTGGTCGGCAGCTTTCTGTGGCTCAACTTGCGCAGAAACCGGGTCAACGACGGTCACTGCCTCATCTTTTGCCGTCTTCCGTCTCGAGGGTTTCTTGTCGGTTGGCAGAACATCGGGTTCCGCCTGTTCAGGAGCGGTCTCGGCATCAGCCGTCTTTGTTTTCCGCTTTGGCGCGGCCTTGGCTTTTTCCTCCGCCTGCTTGGCGAGCAACGCAGCTTGACGATCCTCTTCAGCGCGGCGCTTTGCCAATTCTTCGTCATCAATAATGGGTTGCTGCGCTTCCACCGGCTTCTCGGCTTCTACCGCCTCAGTCGCCTTATCGACTTTCACGAAGGTCCGTTTTTTGCGAACTTCGACCTGGATGGTTCGCGCTTTGCCGGTTGCATCGGATTTCTTGATTTCGCTGGTCTGCTTGCGCGTCAGCGTGATCTTTTTCTTCTCTTCCTTATGCCCATGAGCCTCCTGCAGATAAGTCAATAGACGCGACTTATCCTCTTCCGTCAATTTGTCATCTGACGCTTTCTTTTTGACGCCCGCTGCCTTCAACTGTTCGATCAACAGATCTTCTGTGAGCTTCAGTTCGGTGGCAAATTGCGCAACGGTGGTTTGGGCCATTCGATTCCTATTTGATTAGTGCGTTAGGTGTTTGATATCGGACATCACCTGTAAAACGAATTCGAATTACTGGATCAAGCGGGCTGCTCGGCAAACCACGGTGCACGAGCCGTCATGATCAATGTTTTGGCACGCTCGGCTTCCATTCCGGTCATTTCCGTTAGTTCGTCGATGGCAAGATCGGCGAGATCTTCCATCGTACGGATACCTTTTGCAGCCAGCGCGTGCGCCGTTTCCGCATCCATGCCTTCCATACCGAGGAGATCATCAGCCGCCGTCTCCATGCTCTCTTCCGACTTTATCGCATCGGTCACCAAGGCATCACGCGCCCGGCGACGCAACTCATTCACCGTATCCTCATCGAACGCCTCAATCTCGAGCATCTCATTCATCGGCACATATGCGACCTCTTCGAGATTGCTGAAACCCTCGTCAATCAATATTTGCGCGACCTCTTCGTCAACATCGAGCTTTTCGATGAATAGCCGCTGAATGGTGCCGTGCTCGGAGTCGCGTTTTTCGTTGGCTTCGGTTTCAGTCATGATGTTTAGTTGCCAGCCGGTCAACTCCGATGCAAGCCGGACATTTTGGCCCAGCTTGCCAATAGCCTGCGCCAACTGTTCCTCGTCGACCACAACATCCATGCTGTGGCGCTCTTCATCGACAATGATCGAAGACACTTCCGCCGGCGCCAATGCATTGATCACAAATTGAGCCGGATCAGCCGACCAGAGAATAATATCGACACGCTCGCCGGCAAGCTCGCCCGTCACTCCCTGCACCCGGGAACCTCGCATGCCCACGCATGTACCGATTGGATCAATACGCGGATCGTTGGACTTAACGGCGATTTTTGCGCGCAGTCCGGGGTCTCGCGCTGCAGCCTTTATCTCAAGCAATCCCTCTTCAATTTCCGGCACTTCAAGCTCAAAGAGCACCTTGATGAATTCGGGGGAGATTCGAGACAGCACAAGCTGCGGCCCGCGCAGATTTCGGTCAATCTTCAGCAAATAGGCGCGAACACGATCGCCGACACGAAGATTCTCCTTGGGAATAGCTTGATCGCGCGGCAACAGAGCCTCGATGCGCCCCGACTCAACGATCACATTGCCACGTTCGATACGCTTGATGGTTCCCGTAACCAATTGTTCGTCGCGAGCGAGAAAATCATTCAATATCTGCTCACGCTCGGCATCGCGAATTTTTTGCAGAATGACTTGCTTTGCCGCTTGCGCACCAATACGTCCGAAATCGACAGCCTCCAGCGGCTCTTCAATTACATCGCCGATCGCCAAGTCAGTGCCTCGCTCGGGCGCATCGGTAATGGCAATCTGGCGTGCCGGCTCTTCATGCTCTTCATCGGGCACAACCACCCATTGACGGAATGCGTTGTATTCACCCGTTTGACGATCAATCTCGACCCGAACATCCGCCTCGTCCTGAAGAAATTTGTCGGTGAAGCGCTTCTTGGTGGCAGAGGCGAGCGCGAGTTCCAACGCCACGAAAATTGTTTCGCGGGGGACGCTTTTTTCGCGTGCCAGTGCATCAACCAACAACAAAATCTCACGGCTCATTTCAAATTACTCCTGCAATTGTTCTTGGGCAGCCTATGTTCTACTTCAAATTTCCGGTATCAACCGGGCTCGCTCAATGCTGGTAATCGGCACCGTGACAACTACGCTCTTAAGTGCGTCACGGCTATTTTTTTCTTTTATTTTCAAACTCCTGGAAATACTCTTTGCTGCGGGCTTACTTGCTTTCTCGGCTTTATTGCTGTCATCCAGAAGCACAAATACGATGTCACCCTCTGAAACCGACTTGATCACCCCATCAAACCGCCGGCGATTTTCAATCATCGCGTTAAGTTTGACTTTCGCCGCGTGACCGGTAAAACGCACAAAGTCAGCGACAGTCTTGAGCGGACGATCCAGTCCCGGGGAAGAAATTTCCAACCGCGAAAAATCAATATTTTCAACAAAAAACACCCGGCTCAAGTGATTGCTCACATCGGCGCAATCCTCGACCGTTATGCCGTCAGGCTTATCGATATAAACCCTGAGCATACCCGCCGCTGTGCGCTCAAAATCAACCAGTTCGTAGCCAAGACCGGTGACCGAGTCGCTAACGATTGCCCCAACATCCTTGGACATCGTGTATTCCCTCTATTGCAAACGGCACAAACAAAAAATGGGCCCGAAGCCCACCGATAGTTATTGCAGCCTTGAATTTTACCATGGCCCGATAAATTAATACACCTAAACAAAGCTTTGTTGACTTTGTTGAATCCGCGGCAAGTCAGAAATAGACCACAGTTACACCGGTAAAACGTGTTGTGAGCAAAACTCAGGTTCGATAGATGAAATCCTGTGCAATCAGTATCTTGCCAAACCAATCATCTATTGTTGCAAAAAAGCCACATTTCGTGAAATGAGTGGAAAGGCTTGCTACCTTGGCGATAAACTCGTGTGGTTTGTAACGTCGCGTAATTTATTTACTTCAATGCGGCGGTATTTTCTCAATTTGTAACCAAATACGAGGCCTAAATGACTCATCTCAGAATGAAAGTCTTGCCCAAGGCGCTGTTGGCGGCATTGGTAGTCACGCCGTTTGCGTTCGCTCAGCAAGCACCCGCGCCGCAGAAAGTCGAAAAGATCGAAGTGACGGGATCGAATATCAAGCGCGTCGACGCCGAAGGCAGCGCGCCGATTCAGATCATTTCCAGGGAAGAGATCGAAAACTCCGGCAAGCAGACGGTAACCGAATTGTTGCGCACGTTGCCGACCAACGCAGGTGGCGGCCTGAATGACATTACCGGCTCCAACAGCTTTTCGTCTGGCGCATCGACCGTATCGCTGCGCGGCCTTGGTTCCACCGCGACGCTGGTACTGTTGAACGGTCGCCGTATCGCACCGTTTGGTCCTGCAGATCCGAACTTTGGCCAATCTGCCGTCGTCAACTTGGACGCTTTGCCGCTTGACGTGGTTGACCGCATTGAAATCCTGAAAGATGGCGCATCCGCCATTTACGGTTCGGAAGCTGTAGCCGGCGTGGTAAACATCATCCTGCGCAAGGACTACACCGGCGCGCAGATTGGTGGCGCCTTCTCAATGAACAAGGACAGCGAGTACATGGTTTCTCGCGCCTCCACGACCTTGGGTTTTGGCGATCTGGCTCGTGATCGTTACAACGTGTTCATGAACTATGAGCGTGTTGAGCGCGACGTTACCAAAGTGGATGATGTGCTTAACTACATCCTCTACCCGACGCTGCAAACCAACGCCTCGTTCGCCACCTTCGCCCGTTACTCATCTTCGTACGCCGGCAATTACCTGAACGGCGTGTACAACCTGGCGACCGGTCAGGCCACAGCTACGGCATTCCGCCCCACTGTACAACAGCCAGCCAACTGCGATCCGGGTGCAGTGCGCATCAACGGCATCTGCCGCTGGGATCTGCCTTCCAGGCAAGATATTGTGCCCAAGAGCGACCGTGACAACTTCTTCGCCCGTGGCACGATTGATTTCTCTGCCAACCTGTCCGGCTATGCTGAAGCAGGCTTCAACCGCACCAAGACCTTCTACCGTGGCAATCCGCAGGTTTATGGTGACTTCGGTGTCTGGTATTCGAGCACGGAAGGCAAGTTGGTCAACCTGCCGGAATTCCTGCCTGCAACACATCCCAACAATCCTTTCGGCACCCCGGTCATCCTGCGCCATCGCTTTACAGAGGTTGGTAACGGCGACCGCGAAACCAAGTCCGAAGCCACTCGCGTGGTAGCCGGGCTCAAGGGCTTGTGGGGCACGATCGACTGGGATGCGGGCATTTTGTTCTCGAAGAACGAAACCGATGTAACCCAATACAACCAGATCCGCCGCACTCCGCTGACCCAAGGTGTGTTGAACGGTACCTACAACTTCCTGAATCCAAGCGCTGGCTCCATCAAGCCTGACGACCTGCGCATCAATACCAAGGATCATGCCGAATCGAAGTTCACGATCATCGATTTGAAAGGCTCCAAGGAATTGATGCAGTTGTCTGGCGGCCCGCTGGCACTGGCGGCCGGTATCGAATTCCGCAAGGAAGATCGCCAAGCCAATCCGGATCCGGAAAAGCTGCGCGGTGAAGTTATCGGCTTCGGTGCTGCATTCGCCGACGGCGAGCGCGATGTGACTTCTGCCTATGGCGAATTGAGCATTCCATTCCTCAAGAATGTCGAAACGCAACTGGCGGTTCGTTCGGACAAGTACTCGGATTACGGCCGTTCTACGACGCCGAAGGTCGGCATCAAGTGGAAAATCGTACCCAGCTTCGCTCTGCGCGCATCCTATGCAGAAGGCTTCCGTGCTCCGTCCCTGACCGAAATCTCGCGCTCCAGCGTGACGGCCTTCTACAACGGCATTACTGATCCCAAGCGTTGCATCCTGGGAACCGAAGTCGCCTGTAGCCAAACGGCAGCTGCGCTTTTGGAAAACGCACAACGTCTGGATCCGGAAACCTCGAAGTCTTACAACTTGGGCTTCATCTGGGAACCGTTCAAGGACTTTTCCGTCATCGTGGACTACTTCGATATTCGTCGTCGTAGCGAAATCACCCTGCTCGACCCGGATCTGATCCTGGCCAATGAGGGTGTGACGACCGGTATTTACGCTAATCGCGTAGTTCGTGGTCCTGTCCTGCCTGGCGAAACCTTCGGTCCGCTGCAAGCCATCAAGACGTTCTTCTTCAACAGCGGCCAGACCAACGTGAAGGGTTATGACCTGGAAGCACGTTGGAACGTGAATCTGGGCACCATGGGTAAGCTTCGCAACTCGTTTGCGATGACCTACTACGACCAATTCACCGGTAACTCGGCCGACTCGGAGCCTTTGACCGATTTCGCCGGTTACGGCTTCCCGCGCTATCGTGGTACTGCCCGTACCAACTGGGACTATCGTGATTACGTCGTAGGTCTGCAAGCCAACTTCAACAAAGGCTACAGCGTACTGCGCGATCCTACCCTGACCTGCTCGACGGCAATCCGCAACAGCCAACCGTCTTGCGTGGTGCACTCCAACACGACGGCAGACTTGTCTGTGCAGTACACCGGCATCAAGAAATTGACGCTGAACTTTATTGCCCAGAACTTGTTTGATCGCAAACCACCGCTGGATGCCAATGCACGCCCGGTGAATTACACGTATCACCCGTTCCGCAGCGTTTACTACACGGTTAGCGCAAGCTATCGCTTCAAGTAATCTGTTGTCTGCAACAAATCAAAAAAGGGAGCTTCGGCTCCCTTTTTGATTTTCATGGCCGCCTTCAATCCCGCTCCGCCATCGTCGCCCGCCGTCTAGCACAGGCACTCACAAAACATATATAAAAACCCCATGACAATTGTTGCGTTTTTGCAACTTTTGCGTGAAACATTGTTGAATTCGCACATCATTTAACGATAATGGCGAGATTGGTTGCGAACCGTCACAAAAGCACATATTCAGAGTGTCGCAACCATGTGCCGAAATCGTCGTTAGTCGTTTCAAATCAGGGATTTGTGAAATCGATTACAGAAAGCGGTCACCACGTAGTTTTTGTTTCTCCACAACGGGAGTCTTACCTATGAGAATCAAACAGAAGCAGCTTTCGCTGGCTGTGCTGCAGGCACTCAGTCTGAGTGTTGCAGTCGGTGTCAGTGGCAATGCCTTTGCACAGCAAGCCGCAGCCCCGCAAACCACCGAGAAAATCGAGGTTACGGGTACGCGTATTCCTCCGCCAAATCTGGAGGGTGCCAGCCCGGTTACCGTGATTGACGCCCAGTCAATCAAGGTCGATGGTGTACGTTCGGTGGAAAACCTGCTGAACAACCTGCCGCAAGTTGTGGCTGACCAGGGTGGCAACATCTCGAATGGTGCTACCGGTACCGCGACCGTGAATCTGCGCAACCTCGGCGCTGACCGCACCCTGGTCCTGGTTAACGGCCGCCGCCTGCCTCCAGGCAGCCCGCGTCAATTCGCCAGTGACTTGAACCAGATCGCTGCCCCTCTGATCAAGCGCGTTGAAGTGCTGACCGGTGGTGCCGGTGCCGTTTACGGTTCCGACGCTGTTGCCGGCGTGGTCAACTTCATCATGAACGACAAGTTCGAAGGTGCCCAATTCGAAGTCAACCAGAGCTTCTACAATCACCAACAAAACGGTGGCCCGGTTGCCGACATGGTTCGCGCGCGCGCGATCTCGAATCCGTCCAACTTCGCTGTGCCGGGAGACAAGAGCTCTGACGGCAAAATCTTCGACATGAGCATGCTGCTGGGCGGCAATTTCGCCAACGGCAAGGGCAATGCCACCGTCTTCTTCAACTACAAGAAAGAAGACGCCCTGCTCCAGTCCGAGCGCGATTTTTCCGCCTGCTCCATTGGTAATGCAACGGTAACCACAACCAACACGATCAATGGCACCACTTTCGGCCCAGGCACTCGTTGTGGTGGTTCGGGCACCAGCTTCCCCGGCCGCTTCTTTGTTGCCACTGCCGATCAACGCACCGTAGCAAATGCCGCGGGCAATACCCGCACATGGGTAGCCGCCAACGATCAGTACAACTTCGGCCCGTTGAACTACTTCCAGCGTCCGTCAGAGCGTTATGGCTTCAACGCCGCCATGAATTACGACATCTCGGAAAACGCCAAGGTATATTCGGAGTTCTCGTTCCATGATGACCGTACCGTCGCCCAGATCGCTCCCAGCGGCCTGTTCGGCTTCGACGCATCCGGCGCCAATGCCATTCATTGCGACAACCCGTACCTGTCGGCCGACTGGCGTCGTGACCTGGGTTGTAACGGAACCACCGGTACCGCAGAAGCGCTTATCTTCCGCCGCAACGTGGAAGGCGGCGGCCGTCAGGACGATATTCGCCACACCTCGTATCGTAGCGTCGTCGGCGTCAAAGGCGACTTCGCCAAGTTCTGGAACTACGATGTGTTCGCGCAAGTGGGCAAAGTTGTCTACCAGGAAACCTACAAGAACGACTTCTCGATCGCCCGCACCGCGCTGGCATTGGACGCCGTCCGCGATTCCGGCGGCAACATCGTTTGCCGCTCCGGCGCAACCGGTTGTGTACCCTACAACATCTGGGCATTGGGTGGCGTAACTGCGGCGGCTTTGGGCTACGTTCAAACTCCGGGCTTCCAGAAGGGCTTCACGGATCAGACCGTGCAGAACGCAACCATCTCTGTCGACTTGGGTAACTATGGCTGGAAGATGCCGGCTGCCAAGAACGGTATCGGCGTAGCTGTTGGCTTCGAGCGCCGTACCGAAGAGCTGGATCTCTCCACCGATGCAGCATTCACCACCGGCGACCTGGCTGGCCAAGGCGGCCCGACCATCAGCTTGGGTGGCGGATACACGGTGAAAGACTTCTTCGGCGAAGCTCGTATCCCGCTGATCGAAGGCGCGCAATTTGCCGAAATGCTGAGCGTTAACGGCAGCTTCCGCCGTTCCGACTACAGCACCGACCAGAAGACCAACTCCTATGGTTTCGGTATCGAGTGGGCACCGGTCAAGGAAGTACGCACCCGCGGCAGCTATCAGCGTGCGGTTCGCGCTGGTAACGTAATCGAATTGTTCCAGGCGCAAGGTTTGGGTCTGTTCGATCTCTCCAACGACCCATGCGGCCCGAGCGGTACGGCAACCCAAGCCCAGTGCGCACGCACCGGCTTGCCAGCCAATCTGTACAAGGCAGCGATTCTGGACAGCCCGGCTGGTCAATACAACCAGCTTACCGGTGGCAATCCGCGTCTGAAGCCTGAATCGTCGGACTCCGTCACTGTCGGCTTGGTGCTGACACCGTTCCGCAACTTCAGCGCCACGATCGACTTCTTCCAGATCAAGGTAGAGGACGTGATTTCGACCGCTCCCGCAGGCACCACGCTCAGCCAGTGCTTGGCCACCGGCGATGCAAAGTTCTGCAGCCTGATCACTCGTGATCGCTTGGGTACCTTGTGGGCATTGCCGTCTGCCCAGATCGTCGCTACCAACCAGAACTTGGGCAAGTGGAAGACCTCCGGCGTGGACGTGGGCTTTAACTACAGCCACAAGCTGCCGGGCTGGGGCGGCCTGAAGTTCGACTTCAACGGTACCTACGTGAAAGAATTCAAACAAGAGCCGATCCCGGGCTTGGGTGAATTCGATTGCGCCGGTCTGCATGGCGCGACCTGCGGTGCACCGCAACCGAACTGGCGTCACAAGTTCCGCACCACGTGGGAAACCCCGTGGAACCTGGACTTGGCCTTCACGTGGCGCCACCTCGGCAGCGTGGATCAGGAAGGCACCGACAGCAGCCCGTTGCTGAAGACCACCGTACTGCCGTTCGACCGCACTTTGGGTGAGCGCAACTACTTCGATCTCGCGGCTTCTTATGCGATCACGAAGAAGATCACCATCCGTGGCGGTATCAACAACCTGTTTGACAAGGATCCGCCGCTCTCAGGCCTGGTAGGTGCAGGCTTCGGCAACGGCAACACCTATCCGCAGGTGTATGACGCACTGGGCCGTCGCGTGTTTGTCAACGTGACCGCATCGTTCTAAGCTGTAGGTAAGTTGCAATAAAAAACGGCGAGCCGAGGCTCGCCGTTTTTCTTTTGTGATCATGCTATCTCGTGTAATGCGGTGTTGCAGCGATTCTGCCTAAAGTTCGAAGCCGGCGGCCGATCCGGCGAACGCGTCCATCCCCGCCGTCATTGCGGAAATCAGCGCCCGTTCTGGCGGTGTCAGGTGCGGATGCCAGATATCGAATATCAGCACCACGCGCAACTTGTCGCTGTCGTTCCACGCTTCGTGCTGAATCGTGTCGTCGAACACCCAGGCTTTGCCCGGGACCCATTCGCGCGTGTCGTTTCCGACGCGAAAACCGCAACCCTGGGGAATGATCAGCGGGACATGCGTCACCAGCCGGACATTGGACGACCCGGTGTGGGGCGGGATTCGCGTTTTCGGTTTGAGCAAGGAGAACATCGCCGCCGGAGTGCGTCCCGTTTGTACCGGTTGCGGCGCGGTTTCCAAGAGGCTCATGGTCAAGGGGCATTTGGCGGCATTGTCGAGGACTTGGTTTCCGGCCTTGATCAAATGGAAAGCACTCCACTGCGGCGAATTGTTCAGTTCTGCCCACTGATTGAGCGGCACGTCATCGGGATAGGTAATGTAAGGCGTGAAACCCTGTTCCGTGGCGAGGACGTTCAGGAACTCATCGCGAATCGCATCGGTTGATGCCTCGAAGCCATCGAGCCAGGGAAAATCCGCGCGTTCAAAAAATTCGATCGCCGGCAGGCCCGGATAGTAATGAAGCAGCGGCATCGAATCGAAACGACGTTTCCTTCCGACCATGATGTCGATCGATTGACGAAAGCGCGCCAGACGTTCGCCGCTGAACTCCTTGTAATGCGGCTCAAGATAGGCGTCGATAAACGTCGCGCATTCCTTGTTGTACCTGTCCTGAAACGACATCGCGTGAATCACTGCCGGACGCAATTCCGGACTGAGTTGTTCGATTGGCGGCGAGACCGTCGTTACTGCACCGTAGGCACTTGCGGCCTGATGCGATTTTCCCTGCCGCTCAAGCAGGTTGCCGCGCAAAACGAGACCCAGCAGATCGCCGGGGTCGGTGGTCAGCGCGCCCTTGATAGCCGCTTCCTCGCCCGGCTCGTCTTTCAAGCCTTGGCAGGCAAGCGCGAGATTGATCCATTGCTGCGGATCGGCGCCGCTGACATTGACCACCCGCTGAAACGCCACGCGCGCGGACTGCATGTCGCCTTTGCGAAAAGAGTGCTGCCCCAGCGCCGTCAAGGTACGCACATGGTTCGGATCCTGATCGAGAATCTGTCCCCACGCGCGAATCGCTTCCTGCTCTTTGCCATTCTGCAACGCCTGCCTCGCCACCGCTTCGAGCACGGCGATATCGGGCAAGCGGTTACGGTTCTTTTGCATAAGCTTTTTTCGCCGTCGGCGTCGCCTGTGTTGAAAGTGCGAATACTGCCCTATTCGTCTAGGCGGCGAAAGGGCCGCAGGTCAAAGGTTGAGAATCAGGGCGATACCGAAATCACCGGCATACGAAGACAAAACTCCAGCACCGGTGCGGCTTTCAAGCTAAAAATGCCCGGAAAACCGCGCCAATACCGGAGTTTCACGGTTCGCTACATATCCCAGTCTTTCCGCTGACCACCCATTTGATCGATCGACTCCAGCATGACACGCACCTGCTCGCGTTCATCGGCCGAAAGTTCGGGACGCCACACATCGAACAACAGGATGACGCGCGTCTGATCGCTGAGATTCCAAGCCTCGTGCTCGATCGTGTCATCGAACAACCATGCCTTGCCTTCAACCCATTCGCGGGTTTCATTGCCGACCCGAAAGCCGCATTTCGGCGGAACGATCAACGGCAGGTGACAGATCAGTCGCGTATTGACAAAGCCGTTGTGCGGCGGGATGCGTGCACCGGGTCTCAATTGGGAGAAAAGAATCGACGGGCTGCGGCCCTTGACCAGCGCCAGCGGCGCATTGCTGAGGGCCTGCATCGTTTTCGGGCAACGCGCCGCATTCCCGGCGACGACCTCGCCATCCTTCCAAAGATAAAACGCACTCCAGTCAGGGTTGTTCACCATTCCCATCTGATCGTTGTGCAGCCGCATCGGATCGCCCCGCACATAAGGCTCGAACGCCGACGGCTGGCGCATCACTTCGATCAGTTCTGCGCGGATGTCCGCGGCCATCGCCTCGATGCGATCCAGCCAGGGAAACATTTGCCGATCGTAAAACTGTATCTGCGGCAGCCCGGGGAAATAGTAGTAGCGCGGTTCCTGCACATAAATCTGCTTGCGGCCAAACAGGATTTCCAGCGATTGGTGAAAGCGATCGGCACCCGTACCATCCAGCCCGCGTTTCGCCAATGCGGCACGCAGCGCCGCTTCCAGATCGCCGGCTTGACGATCGCATATCGACTGCGCACGTTGCACCGCTTGTCGCAAATCGTCCGGCAAATCGCCCGACGCGGCTGCCACCTTGACAGCCGACAGATAAAACGCCGATGCGGCGCGGGCATCCCCGGCATCGCTGACATGGTCCGCCTTGAACAACAGGGCCCGCAGGTTTTGCGGCTCAAGCTTGAGCGCGCCGTCGATTGCGGCACCGGCAGCCGCGACATCGGCGGTCATGCGGCAGGCATAGGCGAGCGCAAGATAAATCGATGCGTCCGCATTGCCCGTCGCGGCAATTTGCCGGAAGCAATCCCTGGCATGGGCCGCGTCACCTTTTTGCAATGCCGCCATGCCGGTCTGTGCCAGCTTTCTCGGATCCTGAAGTGAACTCTGCATGAAAAATTGCCTGATTTCGTCAAATCGACATCGGGGTTTCACATCGGCTAACATGCCGATCGTCAACGGATTGGATTGAACGCAATACACTGTCGTCCAAGATACGGCATGATAGCGATATTCAATACTTCGCTGCACCCCGGCATCACACCGCGTACCGCAGCCCGCCTGAACCCCGTTACCCTGCCGTCAAAGTAACAAACAGGCCAGCCAAGAAACGTTTTCCCGGACGCGCGCAATGTAATGTTTCAATTTTGGTATCACCGATGCGCGTAAACAAATAAAGAGTTAGAATCCGCGTTTTGATTTTTTCATGGCCATAGCGTCTGGGCAGTTTTTGGCGCTTGTTGAAGGAGAAGGCATGGGTTACGCAGAGCAGCAACGGCAGCCTGGCAAGCACTTGACCGGCATTGCCTTTGTGTTGGTGTTACACGTTGCGTTGGCCTACGCGGTGGTCACCGGCTTGGCACGCAAAGTAGTGGATGTAGTTAAAGCACCTCTCGAAACCAAAATCATCGAAGAGGTGAAGAAGCCGCCGCCGCCGCCGGAAACGCCGCCGCCGCCGCCGAAGATGGTCCAGGTCATGCCGACCTTCGTGCCGCCGCCGGAGGTCCAGATTCAAGCGCCCGTTATCCAGCAACCGGTGATATCTAACACTTCTCCGGTAGCGCCGCCGGTATATGCGCCTCCGGCACCGCCGGTTCAAGCTGCTGCGCCTGCGGGGCCACCCAGCGTAGGCTATGTCTGCCCGAACCTGAAGCAGGTCATGCTCGAGGAGGTCAAGTTTCCGCCGCAAGCCCGCAAGGATGGCTTGAGTGGAGAGGTGACTCTCGAATTCACTGTGACGGCCGCCGGCGAAGTCAAGGACATTACCGTCAAGTCATCGTCAAACCGCGTGTTCAACAACGCCAGTATCAAAGCTGTCCAGCAGCTGCGTTGCGGCGCGCAGAAGGCCGATGTTCGTTTGCAGTTGCCGATTTCGTTCAAGCTGACCGACTAGGCCCAAGTTCAGAGTTCGTAAAGTTTGTTGTTGCCGGTGCGCTGGACAAAAAATTCAGGCATCAAATTTTGAGTTCGTTTTATTACTGGAGGAATCATGTCACTTTTCAAACGTATCCCTGCACTGCTGGTTGCGGCAGTACTCATGTGCGCACCGGTCGTGACGGCGCTGGTTGCCCTGCAACCGGTTAACGCCGCTGCTCAGGCCCCGGCTGCCGATGCCGCCAAACCGGCTGCCGCCCCCGGCGCAGTCGCCAAGGAGTCGGTCGAAAACCCATACGGCATCAAGGCTATGCTTGAGCATGGTGACTGGGTCTCCAAGGGCACGCTGACCATTCTGGTCATCATGTCCATGGGTAGCTGGTATATCCTGGTGGTGAAGCTGTTTGAACAGCGTCGCATCAACAAGGACGCCAAAGAAGCTGGCGAATCTTTCTGGACCGCTGGTTCTGTATCGCAAGGCGTCAACACCCTTAAAGAAGACAGCGCATTCCGCTTTATCGCTGAAAGTGGCGTGAAAGCGACCGAACATCACGGCGGCCTGCTGGGCGAAGTTGACCTGAACACCTGGGTCACCACCGCCATCCAGCGCGCGCAGGAAAACGTCAACAGCCGCCTGGGTGATGGCTTGGCCTTCCTGGCAACCGTGGGTTCGACCTCTCCCTTCGTCGGCCTGTTCGGTACGGTTTGGGGTATCTATCAGGCGCTGACCGCGATCGGTATTGCCGGCCAGGCGTCGATCGACAAGGTTGCCGGCCCGGTGGGTGAGGCGCTGATCATGACCGCCATCGGTCTGGCCGTGGCCGTTCCGGCCGTGCTGTCGTACAACTGGCTGATCCGCCGCAACAAGTCGACCATGGAAAAGGTTCGCGCGTTCAGCGGTGACCTGCACTCGGTTCTGATGAGCCAGGGCAGCAAGAAGAAGTAATCGCACATTCACAGTTAGGAGCCCACTATGGGAATGAGCGTAGGCTCGGATGGCGAAGGCGAAGAAGAAGTCATCGCCGCCATCAACACGACTCCGCTGGTCGACGTGATGCTGGTGTTGCTGATCATCTTTTTGATCACAACACCGGTGATTACCCAATCGGCCAAGGTGGATTTGCCCAAGGAACGCAATCTGCCGACCCAGACCAAGCCGGAAAATATCCTGCTATCGGTCACCAAGGACGGCGACATTTACTGGAACACCCAGTTGATTCCGGATACTGACGCTTTGTTCGAGAAATTGAAGGTCGAGGCGGTGAAAACGCCCCAGCCGGAAATTCACATTCGCGGTGACGAGAATGCCCGCTACGAGTCGGTCGGCAAGGTGGTCTACACCTGCCAGCGTGCGAGCATCCTGAAGATCGGCTTCATCACCGAGCCGCCGCCGAACAATTACGGCGGCTGATAGCCTGACGGTCAGAAAAGGAATTTACTATGGGTATGAACGTAGGCACCGGTGGGAGCAGCAGCGATCCCGAACCGATGATGGAAATCAACACCACGCCGTTGATCGACGTGATGCTGGTGCTGATCATCATGTTGATCATCACCATTCCGATCCAGACGCACGCGGTCAAGCTGAACATGCCGGTTGGCAACCCGCCGCCGCCGACCAAGCCGCCGGTCATCGTGCAGATCGACGTCGATTTCGACGGTACGATCCTCTGGAACGGCGAAGCCATCCCGACGCGCGATGAGTTGGAAACGCGTTTGCGCGCTGCAGCCGCAGCGGAAGACCAGCCGGAAGTGCACCTGCGGCCCAATAAACTGGCGCAATACAAGTCCGTAGCGCTGGTGATGGCGTCCGCACAAAGGCTGGGAGTCACCAAGCTCGGTATCGTCGGCAACGAACAGTTCGTCAAGTAACAGGCAACAAGGCAAAACGCGGCGCAGGCCGCGTTTTGCATTTCTTTCTGGAGAGTTATTTCATGGCCTCATTCGCATCGATCAAACGCACCTTCGCCAGCGTGGCGGTTATTGCAGGACTGTTGTTGTCCTTTGCACCCGTCTCGCATGCACAGGAGAAAGTACGGCCGGAAGTCGGCAAGCCTCTGCAACAGGCGCAGGACATGCTGAAGTCGAAGCGTTACAAGGAAGCCTTGGCCAAGCTGAAGGAAGCCGATGGCATTGCGGGAAAGACGCCCAATGAGGCATATCTGATCGAATTCACCCGCGCCAACGCCGCGTTGGGCGCAGGCGAAAGCGATACCGCCGCCAAGGCGTTCGAGGCAGTAATCGCGTCGGGCAAGGTGGCCGGACCTACACAGCTCTCCATCATTGACACCTTGGTGAAGCTCTACGCCAACAATCGCGACTATGCTTCTGCCATCAAATGGGGTGCGCGCTACTACAAGGAAGGCGGCACCAATCCGCAGATCCGCACACAGATGATCCAGTCGTACTTCCAAAGCGGCGACTTCGCCAATGCCGCAAAGGAATCCTTGGCCGATATTGAAGCCGACGAAAAAGCCGGCCGCACGCCTTCGGAAGAGAAGCTGCAGCTCTTGGCCAACAGCTACCTGCGCCAGAAAAACAATAATGGCTACGCCGCCACTATCGAAAAACTGCTCAACTACTACCCCAAGAAGAGCCTGTGGGCCAACGTGATTACTGGCGTGCAGCGCAAGCCTGGATTCTCCGATCGGCTGTCGCTGGATGTCTATCGCCTGCAACTGGCGACCGGGAACCTGTCGTCCACTAATGACTTCATGGAAATGTCGCAGCTCGCGCTGCAGGCAGGATTTGCCGCCGAGGGCAAGAAAGTCATCGACGACGGATTTGCCAGTGGCGCGCTGGGCAAGGGCGCTGAAGCGGATCGTCACAAGCGTCTGAAAGACCTTGCTGTGCTGCGTCTGGCCGAAAGCGAAAAATCACTCGCCAGTGGTCAGGAAGAAACCGACGCAAATGCGGCCAAGGACGGCAACGCACTGGTCACGCTGGGCTACAAGTACGTAACGCTGGGCCAAGCGCCCAAAGGCGTTGGCATGATTGAAGCAGGCATCAAGAAAGGCGGCCTGCGCCGCCCCGAAGATGCCAAGCTTTGGCTGGGTTTGGCTCATCTGCAAGCAGGGCAGAAGGCCAAGGGCGTGCAGGTCCTGAAAACGGTTCAGGGTAACGACGGCGTCGCCGACCTTGCCCGCCTGTGGGTGATTTTCTCCAAATAACTGATACCCGTTCAAAAAAAACCCCGTTAAGCGTTTCGCCGCTTGACGGGGTTTTTTTTATGGCGGCGACTTCGGCCGTGTGAGCTAGCGAACCGCCTGTTTCTCCAGCATGGCCAGCCCCCAGGCCACGCCAAACCCGCTGACATCACCGCTGACAGCGCCCAACCCGCCCTCGTGACGATAGGAGGAGAGGTCCATGTGAGCCCACGGCACCTTCTTTGCAAAGCGTGCCAGAAAACGCGCAGCATAAATTGCATCGCCCTCACCGGCGATCAGGCATTGTTTGACGTCGGCAACTTTGCTTTCCAGCGCATCGTCATAGTCCGCATCGAGCGGAAACATCACCACCCGTTCGCCACTGCTCACGCCACAAGCGATGGCGTCGGCAACCAGCGCGCCCACACTGGCAAAGACTCCCGACATGCGCGAGTCCAGCGCGTAGGCCATCGCCCCGGTCAGCGTGGCGAAATCGAAAATCGCCGCCGGATTTCCGCGCGTCGCCAGTGTCAGCGTATCGGCCAATACCATCCGCCCTTCGGCATCGGTATGCACCACCTCAACCGTCGTGCCGTCGAGCGCGCTGACCACATCTCCCGGTTGATATGCTTCCGGGCCAATGTGATTCTGCGCAATGGCCAGCCATGCGTCGATGGCGACCGGCATGCGCAAGTCGCTCGCCGCCTTAAGGATACCCAATACCACGGCGGAACCATTCATATCCTCATGCATGCCGTACATGCCCTTGGCGCTTTTCAGGCCGTGGCCGCCGGTGTCCATGCAAATGCCCTTGCCGACCAATGCCACCGGCTTCGCGCCCTTGCGCGTACCCCTGGGCCGGTAACTGAGCCTCACAATCGCAGCGTCTTGCTGTGGACTGCCCTGCGCGACGGCACAGAACGCGCCCGCTCCCATTTTTTTCAATGTCTTGAATCCATACTGACTGCAATCCCAGCCGTTGGCCTTGGCGAGGGCCACGATATCGGCGCGATAGCGTTTGGGGGTCAGATCGTTGGGCGCGCGCAACGTATGGAACCGGGCCAACAGATTTCCCTCGGCGAGGGCGAGCGCGCGTGATGTCGAGTATTTTTTGTCGGCACCAAACACCTGAAGCTCCGACAACGCCGTCTCCCCCGATGCCGGCTGACTGCTGGTCTTGCCCAACTGGTACTGGCTGTTGACCAACGCGACATAAACCGCCAGCGAGGTGCACTGCGCCGTGTTCGCTGGCCCGGTTTGCATGACAATCGCCAGACGGCGCGGACACTCCTTGTACAACAACTCCATGGCTTTTCGAACCGCCGTTTGCTGTTCAAATGCCGATGCCCCCAAATCCAGTTCGACCCAGACCAGCAGCTTGCCTTCGTGGCTGCAGGACACGGTCGCAGCAGGCACCTCGCCGTCCGGCTTACGCGGCTTTCCCATGCGGGCGAGCGTCGCTTCACGCGCTGCTCCGGCAAGAATGTCTTTGCGCTTCGCGCCCTTTTGCAACAGCACCAGAACGTGTTGCGCGTCGATCCTGCCAAGCGGCGGGATAACGGCGGAAGCTTTGATTTTGGGTAAAGTGATTTTCATTTTTCGCGACCAGAAACTTTCCAAACTGCGATTGTATGCGTTTCAGTCATCGCGTCGCCGTGAAAGCCGCCTAAGATAGCAATGACTTCAACAACCTCAAGCGCGAATGCGAGTTTTTGACGTTTTCAACGGCGACGCCGACGGGCTGATTGCCCGCCATCAGTATCGCCTTGCAAATCCGTTGTCCGATGCGCCGACATTGATAACCGGCGTGAAGCGCGACATCGACTTGCTTCGGCAGGTCAACGCGTCGGCTGGCGATCAAGTCAATGTCTTCGACATCTCGTGGGATCGGAATACCGATGCAGCGGCGGCGCTATTGGCTGCAGGTGTCACTTTGCGTTATTTCGACCATCACCGAGCCTGCGTTTGCAAACCGCATCCCGGCCTCGAATCGTTCATCGATGAAGCGCCGGACCTTTGCACCAGCCTGATTGTGAATCGCCATTTGCAAGGCACCCGGCAGCGCTGGGCCGTCGCCGGGGCGTTTGGCGACAATCTCCACGACGCTGCGCTCACGCTGGCAAACCGTGCTGCCATGTCTGAAAAGCAAATCAACCAGCTACGGCAGCTCGGCGAATGCCTCAATTACAACGCTTACGGCGATTCCGTGGCGGATTTGTACTATCCGCCGGCAACATTGGCGATGCTTTTGCTGCCCTACGAAGATCCATTCGACTTTATCGCCGGCGAGGAAGTGCTGGCGCGCCTCGCGGCGGGATACGCCGAAGACTTGGTGCGCGCAAATGTCATTGCGCCTATTCACACAAATGAAGCGACGGCGTTATACCTGCTGCCGAACGAAAACTGGTCGCGCCGTGTTTCCGGCGTCTTTGCCAACCATCTGGTTCACCATCACCCCAAACGCGCTCACGCCGTTGTCACCCCGGACCGGATCGGCACCGCGACCGTCAGTATTCGTGCACCACTTAGCCACACGCACGGCGCGAATGAGGTCGCGCAACGTTTCGGCGGCGGTGGCCGGGCCGCCGCCGCCGGCATCGAGAACTTGGCGTTGACGGCCATTCCACAACTGATCGCGGCAATGGAGCAAGTGTTTGCCCACGGCTGAAGTCGCATCGCATTTCGGTAGAATGAGGGTCAGTTTTCGAATCGCCCCATCACTTAAGTTCACGTTCGAATCAATCATGTCCAACCCCGCCGACAACGCCTATCTGGCCCTGATGCGCCATGTACTTGAACACGGTGTCGACAAATCCGATCGCACCGGCACCGGCACGCGCTCGGTGTTCGGCTACCAGATGCGCTTCAATCTGGCCGATGGTTTTCCGCTGCTGACGACCAAGAAACTGCATCTGCGCTCGATCATTCACGAACTGCTGTGGTTTCTCAAAGGCGACACCAATATCGAGTATCTGAAAAAAAATGGTGTCACCATCTGGGACGAATGGGCCGACGACAAGGGGAATCTCGGGCCGGTGTACGGCTACCAGTGGCGCTCGTGGCCGGCGCCGGACGGCAAGCATATCGACCAGATCAGCGATGTACTGAAGCAGATTCGCAGCAATCCCGATTCGCGCCGCATCATCGTTTCGGCCTGGAACGTGGCCGATATCCCGAAAATGGCACTGGCCCCTTGCCACGCGTTTTTCCAGTTTTATGTGGCTGACGGCAAGCTGTCCTGCCAGCTTTACCAGCGCAGCGCCGACATCTTCCTCGGCGTACCCTTCAATATCGCCTCCTACGCGCTCCTGACGATGATGGTGGCCCAGTCCTGCGGGCTTGCCGCCGGCGATTTTGTCCACACGCTGGGCGATGCGCATTTGTATTCCAACCATCTTGACCAGACCCGCGAGCAGCTCGCGCGAGAACCGCGCCGCCTGCCGACCATGCGCATCAACCCCGACGTGAAGGATTTGTTCGCGTTCAAGTTCGAGGACTTCTCACTCGAAGGCTACGACCCGCACCCGGCGATCAAAGCGCCGATTGCAGTTTAGGCACGGCCTCATGCGTGTGAACCTGATCGTCGCGATGGCGAAGAATCGCGTTATCGGCATCGACAACAAGATGCCTTGGCATTTACCCTCTGACTTTGCCTGGTTCAAACGCGCCACCATGGGTCATCCAGTGATCATGGGCCGCAAGACTTTCGAATCGATCGGCCGCCCGCTGCCCGGCCGGCGCAATATCGTGATCAGCCGCAATTCGCAATGGCGCGCTGATGGCTGCGAAGTTTTTGCCTCGCTCAATGCGGCATTCGAAAGTTGCGAAAGCGGCAATGATGTATTTGTCATCGGTGGCGCCACGCTCTACAACGAAGCACTGAACCGGGCCGACTCGATCTATCTGACCGAAGTCGATGCCGTCCCACATGGCGACACTTTTTTCCCCGCGCTCGATTCGGCGCAATGGCGAGAACGCCTCCGGGAACACCGCACGGCGGACGAAAAGAACGCTTACGCGATGGATTTTCTGATTCTGGATCGAGTCAGCGCCTGACCATCAAACTCCAGCATCGGCGCGCCTTTCCGAGCAAAAATACGCCGAAAACCGCGCCAATGCTGGTGTTTTAACTATTTTCGCTATAAAACTCAGGTCGGCGGCGGCGCTACTTTCAGCACTTCTTCCAGCGTCGTCAGCCCCTGCGCCACCTTCATCGCGCCGGACAATCGCAGCGGTTTCATGCCCGATTTGAAGGCCTCGGCGGTGACGGCAGCCAAGTCCGCGTTCTCGGTAATCAGGCGCCTCACCTCGGGCGTCATCAGCAGGATTTCGTAAATGCCGATACGGCCCATGTAGCCCGTATTGCGACACTCGAGACAGCCCACGGGGCGATAGACCTCCTTCGGCGCCTCGCCTTTCCACGGCGCTACCGTGTCGTGCCAGAGTTTGATTTTTTCCGGGCTGTCGAACGCCACTTTTTCCTTGCAGTGCGGGCACAGTGTGCGCACCAGGCGCTGCGCCATCACACCGAGCAGCGTCGACGTAAGCAAATAGGCTGGTACACCGAGATCGAGCAAGCGCGTCACCACTGTGGGTGCATCATTGGTATGCAGCGTTGACAACACCAGATGTCCGGTCAGCGCGGCCTGGATCGCCATTTCGGCGGTTTCCAGATCGCGGATTTCGCCCACCATGATGATGTCCGGGTCCTGCCGCATCAACGCACGTACGCCTTGCGCGAAGCCGAGCTCGATTTGCGCCTGTACCTGCATCTGGTTCAGCGTCGGCTCGACCATTTCGATCGGGTCTTCGATGGTGCAGATATTCACTTCGGGTGTGGCCAGCTGCTTCAGCGTCGAATACAGCGTCGTGGTTTTGCCCGAACCGGTCGGACCGGTGACGAGCACGATGCCGCCGGGATTGGAAATCAATCCCTGCCACTTTTCATAGTCTTCGGGCGAAAAACCCAGCTCGGAGAAATCGCGCACCAGCACATCCGGATCGAAAATCCGCATCACCAGCTTTTCTCCGTGCGCGGTCGGCAAGGTCGACAAGCGCAGTTCGATTTCCTCGCCGTCCGGCATGCGCGTCTTGATGCGACCGTCCTGCGGACGGCGCTTTTCCACCACGTCCATGCGGCCGAGAATCTTGATGCGTGAAGTCATTGCCGTGGCAACCGTGGCCGGCACCTGATACACCTGATGCAATACGCCATCGATGCGGAAGCGCACGATCGCCACTTCGCGGCGCGGCTCCAAGTGAATGTCCGACGCGCGCTGATCGAAAGCGTATTGCCACAGCCAGTCCACCAGTGTGACGATGTGATGATCGTTTGCATCCAGCGTGCGGCCGGCCTTGCCCAGTTCGACCAGTTGCTCGAAGTCGTTGATCTTCGGGCCACCGCTGTCGGTCTTTTCCGCCCGCTTGACCGAGCGCGACAGGTTGAAGAACTCGCCGACATAGCGCGAAATATCCTGCGGATTGGAAATCACCACCTTGATGTTGTACTTCAGCATGTCGCCCAGCTCGCGCTGCCATGCCGTTTGATACGGCTCGCTGGTGGCAATGACTACGTCGCGGCCACTGACCTCCACGGGCAGGATGTTGCGCTTGGCGGCATAGTCGGACGACATTACTTCGGTCACCGCGCGCATGTCGATCTTCAATGGGTCGACATGGTAATAATCGAGTTCGACCTTGCCGGCCAGCCATTCGGTCAGGGCTTCGATTTCCAGCATCTTGTGCGGCGGTTTCAGCGAGCGGATTTTTCCGTTTGCCACCACCACCAGCGCATGTTCATCCACCGATGAGGTGCGCCATGCCTTGGTCACCCGTTCCGATTCCTCCTTCGAGATCAGCCCGTCGGCGACCAGCGCATTCATCACTTCGGGAACGGTGATGCGTCGTTCGTTCTTGTTGCGGCGTGCAGGCTGTAGCACCGGCACGCTGGCGGCGGGTTTGGCGGAGATGGAGGCGGGGACTGGAGTAGCCATATCGCAAATATCCTGTTCGCAATGATCCTGTTTTTAGATGTGTCCGGCAAGAACGGGGCGCCAGCCCAGCAAACTATCGACGAGCCGGCGCAGAACTGCCGTCAGTGCTGCGGCACGCTCGGCGTCGAACTGCCCGGGCAGCACTTCATCCATATACGCGCACTGTGCCATTTCCAGTTGCAGCGCGTGCACGTCTTGTTCCGGCCGACCGTAATGCCGCGTGATGTATCCGCCCTTGAAACGACCATTGTGCACCGCGCTGAAGCCGTTTGCTTCGGTCAGCACCGCAAATGCACGCGCGGCCAGACCTGCATCGCAACTCGCGCCGCTCGCCGTGCCCAGGTTGAAATCGGGCAACCTGCCGTCGAAAAACCTCGGCGCCTCGCTAACGATGGAATGGCCATCCAGCAAAATGCAGTACCCATGAATACGGCGAATACGTTCGATCTCCTGTGCGAGACGCGCCTGATACGGCCGCCAGTAGTGCTCGATCCGCCCTGAGATCTCGCCGGCATCGGGCGCTGCACCGGCAAGGTAAATGCCCTCGTCGTGAAATGTCGTGGTGGGACAGATCTCGGTATTGGATGCGCCGGGATACAGCGCATCGCCGGTCGGGTCGCGGTTAAGATCGACCACGATGCGAGAATGCGTGGCAGACATCAGTGTCACATTCATTTCGGCGACAAAATCATAGAGCCGGTGTACATGCCAGTCGGTGTCCGGCACGCTCAGCGCCGCCGGGGTTAACGTGGCAGCGATTTCGGCAGGCAAATGAATCCCCGCATGCGGAACATTGACGATCAGCGGCGCATCGCCCGGCACCAGCGACCAGAGATCAGCCATTTCTTTCGACTCCGCGCTCTACTCCCCGCTCTACTCCATTGACGAACACCTGCCGCGGTACCACACCGCCCAGCCAGTAACAAAGTTCGGCAGGCGATTCCAGGTCCCAGACACACAGATCGGCACGTTTGCCGGCCGCAATCACGCCTCGGTCCGCTGCACCAAGAGCTTTGGCGGCATTGATCGTGACACCCCGCAGCACCTCCACGGGTGTCAGCCGGAACAGCGTCGCGGCGATATGCATGTTTGCCTGCAGCGACGCAATGGGCGAGGTGCCGGGATTGAGATCGCTGGCCACTGCCATATCGACGCCACGGGAGCGCAGCGCCGCGATCGGCGGTAGCTGTTTTTCCCGCAGGAAATAGAAAGCACCGGGCAGCAATACCGCCACCATGCCCGCATCAGCCATGGCATCGATACCGCGTGCGTCCAGATATTCCAGATGGTCGGCGGACAACGCCCGATAACTTGCTGCGAGTACCGCGCCCTGCTGATCGGACAATTGCTCGGCGTGCAGCTTGACCGGCAACCCATGCCGAACGGCGGCATCGAATACGCGCGCCGTTTGCGCCGGCGCGAAGCCGATGTTCTCGCAAAAAGCATCCACCGCATCGGCGAGCCCCGCCTCCGCCACCGCGTCCATCATCGCACCGCAAACCAGGTCGATATAGTCGTCGGCGCGACCGGCAAACTCCGGCGGCACCGCATGCGCACCGAGGAATGTGGTCCGCACCGAGACCGGGTTGCGCTCGCCCAGCTCGCGCGCCACTCGCAGCGATTTCAGTTCGTTGGCGATGTCGAGTCCATAGCCCGATTTGATCTCGACGGTTGTCACGCCCTCCCGCATCAACGCTTTGAGGCGTGGCTCGCTCTGTTTATAAAGCGTTGTCCCGTCGGCTTCGCGAGTTGCCCGCACGGTAGAAACGATACCGCCGCCTGATCTCGCGATCTGCTCGTAGCTCACGCCGTTGAGCCGCTGCTCGAATTCATGCGCACGATTGCCGGCAAACACCAAATGGGTATGGCAGTCGATCAGTCCCGGTGTCAACAGCGAACCATGACAATCGACGGTTTCAACATTCCTTGCTGCAACAGGCAAATCCTCCGACGGCCCTACCCAGACAATTTCGCCATCCAGAGCTGCAATGGCACCGTTTTCAATCACACCCGCATCAATACCCTGCATGGTTGCAATACGGGCGTGAGTCCAGACGCGATCGCAGCCGGCTATTCCGTTCATTGCAGCAGTCGTTTCAAAGTTGCGCGATAACGTGAAAAGGCCGCGTCCTCATGGTTGTGATGTCCTTCTTTCACAACCCACGCGCCGCCGACCATGACATCGCGCACCGGCCTGCGCACCGGCCCGAAAATCGCGGCGTCCAGCACGGCGTCGCCGCTGTGTTCGGCCAAGGCGGCATCGTCGGCATTCATCACCACCCAGTCAGCCTTGTGGCCCGGCGCGATAGCGCCGATGGCTTGACCCAAAGCCTGGGCGCCACCCTTGATCGCGTGCCGGAACAAACCGCCGCCGATCGACGTCACCTCCGGCGAAACGAGGATATTGCGCCGCGCACTCTTCAGGCGTTGGGCATATTCGATCAACGCCAATTCACGGAAAGGATCCACGCCGACATGGCTGTCGCCGCCAATACCCCAGCGACCTTTCTGCAAAAAATAATCGGGGGCATTGAAAATCCCGTCTCCCAGATTTGCTTCCGTCGTCGGGCACAAACCGGCGACCGCACCGCTTTCCGCCAAGCGGAAAGTCTCGTCGTCATCGAGGTGGGTCGAGTGCACCAGGCACCAGCGTTCGTTCAGATCCGCATTGTCCAACAGCCAGGCCACCGGACGTTTGTGGCTCCAGGCGATGCAATCGTTGACTTCCTTCAGTTGCTCGGCGGCATGAATGTGGATCGGCGCGCGATTGTCGTGGCGACCAAGATGCGCGACGATGTTGCGCAATTCATCCGGCGTCACCGCGCGCAGCGAGTGCGGTGCGATACCGACGCGACGCGCCTTTGCGCGAAAAGCGGGCGTCATCAGCGCATCGACCAGACGATTGAAATCGTCCACACCGTGGATGAAGCGCTTCTGGCCGGCATTGGGCGCGGCACCGCCAAACGTGGCATGGGCATAAAAGACAGGTAACAGCGTCAGCCCCATGCCTGTGGTATTGGCGGCGTTACAGATGCGGCCCGCCATCTCCGCCGGATCGCCGTAAGCCTTGCCGCTTTCGTCGTGATGCAGGTAGTGAAATTCAGCGATGCTCGTGTAGCCCGCTTTCAGCATTTCGATGTAAAGCTGCGTGGCAATCGCCTCATTGTCTTCCGGCGTGATGCGCGATAGGAAGCGGTACATCAATTCACGCCACGCCCAGAAATTGTCGCCACTCGGTCCGGCACGCTCGGTCAGCCCGGCCATGGCACGCTGAAAGGCATGCGAGTGCAGATTGCCCATGCCGGGAATCAGCGGCCCCTTTAGTTGTTCGGCATCTCCAGCCGCGGCGTCAGGTGTTACCGCTGCGATGTGTTCACCATCGAGCTCGATCAACACGTTGCTGCGCCAGCCCCCGGGTAACAAGGCCGACGCGGCAAAATAGCTTGCGGACGTCATGCGCTCATCGATGCGAACAGGCCGCCGACCATATCGTTGAACGCGCCGTGCTGAATCAAGCCGGCAGCCGCTTCTATGTCCGGCGCCAACAAGCGGTCATGATCGTAAAACGGCACCTTGGCACGAACACGCGCGTGAGCACGCTGCAACGCCGGCGAGGTCTTCAGCGGCAGACGCAAATCGATGCCTTGCGCTGCCGCCAGCAATTCGATGGCGACCACACCCGCCGTGTTTTCGGCCATGTCGGTCAAACGCCGCGCGGCAAAGGTCGCCATGCTGACGTGATCTTCCTGATTGGCCGACGTCGGCAGGGAGTCAACTGAAGCTGGGTGCGCGAGCGATTTGTTTTCACTGGCCAAGGCTGCGGCGGTCACCTGCGCCATCATGTAGCCGGAGTTGAGTCCGCTATCTTTCACCAGAAACGGCGGCAATCCGGACAGGCCCGGGTCAACCAGCAACGCCATGCGTCGTTCGGACAAGGCGCCTACTTCGGCAATGGCGATCGCCAGTTGATCAGCCGCCATCGCCACCGGTTCGGCATGGAAATTACCACCGGACAAGACATCGCCCGTGTCAGGAAACACCAGCGGATTGTCGGTCACGCCATTGGCCTCGATGGCCAGCGTGCGGGATGCGGAAACAATCACGTCGAGGCAGGCGCCCATGACCTGCGGCTGACAGCGCAGTGAATAAGGATCCTGCACCTTATCGTCACCCAGCAAATGCGAGTCGCGAATCTCGCTGCCATCGAGCAACACGCGATAGCGCGCTGCGGTTTCGATCTGTCCCGGCTGGCCGCGCAACTGATGAATGCGCGCATCGAACGGCGTATCGCTGCCCATCGCTGCATCGACGCTCATCGCGCCGGCAACCATGCCGGCGGCAAAAATATTTTCGATCTGGAACAGGCCATGCAACGCGAGTGCGGTAGAAACCTGGGTGCCATTGAGCAACGCCAGCCCTTCTTTCGGCGCCAATGTAATCGGCGACAGGCCGGCCGCGATCAGTGCTTCATTAGCTGCGAGGCGTTTGCCGCCGACATGCGCTTCGCCCAAGCCCAGCAGCAGTGCCGACATATGCGCCAGCGGTGCCAGGTCGCCGGACGCGCCGACCGAACCCTTGGACGGAATGACCGGATAAACATCGGCGTTGAGTAAACGCAGCAGCGCTTCGATGATCAGTGGTCTCACACCAGAGCGGCCACGCGCGAGACTCGCAACCTTGAGGATCATGATGAGCTTGACCACTTCGTCGGCCAGCGGCGCACCGACGCCGGCACTGTGCGACAGCACCAGATTGCGCTGCAACGCTTCCAACTGATCGGCCGGGATATGCGTGCTGGCCAGTTTGCCGAAGCCGGTGTTGATGCCGTAGGCGGGATCGCCCTTGGCGACGATCTTTTCTACGGTCTCGGCGCCGGCGCGAATTTCCATCCAGGCACGGTCGTCCAGTTCGAAATTGAAATGCCCATCGCGCGCGCGGCGCAACTGCGGCAGGGTGAGCTCTCCGGGAACAATGGTAAATGTTGTTTTCATGGGCGAATTATAGTCGTGCGCGCTGTTGCACCGTACTGACCTTCATCGGCCATCATGCGGTTGAAGCAACCGGATTGAAGTCAAGTCTCATCAGTGGTAACGCACGATTTCAAAAGACAAACTCCAATACTGGCGCGGCTTTCCAGCCATTTTTGCCTGAAAAACCGCGCCAGTATTGGAGTTTATCTAGTGAATCCGCAAATAGCGCTCTTCGAACAAATGTGCCGGCATCGGCTCACCGAACAAATAGCCCTGGCACTGATCGCAATTCAGCTCGGTCAACAGCCGTTTCTGGTCGGCGGTTTCCACACCCTCCGCCACCACGTTCAGCTTCAAACTGTGGCCCAGTGCAATGATGGCCTCGATGATCGCGGCATCGTCGAGATTGGTATCGACATCGCGAACGAAACTCTTGTCGATCTTCAGCGTATCGACATGGAAGCGGCGCAGGTATGCCAGCGAGGAGTAACCGGTACCGAAGTCGTCGATGGCAATCGTGATTCCCAGGTCGGAAAGCCGGCGAAGCACATCGATGTTCTCCTCGACATTTTTCATCAGCATGCTTTCGGTGATTTCCAGCTCCAGCATCGGTGGCGGCAGATCGGCGGCCGCCAGCGCGTCGCGAACCGTGCGCGCGAGACCTTTGTTGAACTGGCCGACCGACAAATTGACCGCGATCGGAATCGTCCGCCGGAATGAGTGAGTCCAGTCGCGGCTCTGCAAACAGGCCTGCTTCAGCACCCATTCGCCCAGCGGCACGATCAAACCCGTCTCTTCCGATATCGGGATGAAATTGCCGGGGCCGATCAACCCCAGCTCCGGATGATTCCAGCGCACCAGCGCCTCCACACCGGTCATCTTGCCATCGATCAGCGAGAATTTCGGGTGGTAGTAGAGTTCGAACTCGCTGCGCTCTATGGCGCGGCGCAGGGTACTTTCCATCGTCAGTTTTTCGACCGCGCGCGAATTCATTTCCTCCGAGTAAAACTGGTAATTGCGCCGGCCGTGCTCCTTGGCGAAGTACATCGCCATGTCGGCATTGCGGATCAGCGTCGAGCCATCCGGCGCATCGCCGGGAAATACGCTGATGCCGATGCTGGCCGATGTGGTCAGCGTATTGCCGTCAATCAGGTACGGCTCGGACAGCGTGGCGATTATTTTTTGCGCAACCGCGCCGGCGTCTTCGGCCACTCGCAGGGCTTCCAGTACCACCACGAATTCGTCGCCGCCCAAACGCGCCAGCGTGTCGCCCTTGCGCATCAGATCCTGCAGGCGCGCCGCGACGCTGCGCAACAAATCATCGCCGGCCGCGTGGCCAAGCGAATCGTTGATGGTCTTGAACCGGTCCAGATCGACAAACAGCACGGCAATCAGGCCGCCGCTTCGCTGCGCGGCCAGTATGCCCTGCGAAAGCCGATCGGCCAGCAGACGGCGGTTGGGCAGCTGCGTCAACGCGTCGCGCGTCGCCAGCTCTTCGATGCGCTGTTCCGCCAGCTTGCGCTCGGTGATTTCGAAACCGGTGCCCCGGTAGCCGATACGTTGTCCCGCGGGATTGAAAATCGGCACGCCGGACACCTGCTGCCAGATATGCTGCCCATCCTTGGTAATCGACATATGTTCCAGATTGCGGATCGGCGTACCCGGATCGGGCCGCGTATCGAACCAGCGTTCAAGCCGGTCGATTTCCTCCTGTGTCATGAAGTCATACGCGGTCTTGCCCAGCACTTCCGCCGCGGTATAGCCCAGCACCTTCTCGATTCGTTCGGACACGTAGAGATAGCGTCCATTGATGTCGGTTTCCCAGACGTACTCGCCGGCGGCGTCGACCACATCGGCGAATCGACGCTCGCTTTCGCGCAACTTTTCCACCGCCAGCCTGCGCTCGGTAATGTCGGACAAGAGGGACAGCAGGCATTTCTCTCCGCGCAGTTCGATGATTTCCGCCGACATCAGGGCTTGCGCGACATCGCCTCCCTTGCGCCGGAACTGAAAATCGAACTGCCGCACCGTGGTACCGGACGCCAGTGTTTGTACCAAATGCTCGCGATCGGCCGGGTTTACCCAGATGTCCAGTTCGAACGAACTGCGGCCCAGTGCCTCTTCCCGCGAATAGCCGGACAGGCGTACCCATGCATCGTTGATTTCAAGATAAACGCCATCGGACAGCCGGGAAATGACGATCGCATCCGGGCTGGAATGAAACACTTTGGCAAAACGTTGCTCGTATTCGCGTTGCAGCTCTTCCGCGCGTTTCCTTGCCGTGACGTCGACAATAGTGGCGATGATGCAGGCCTCATCGGAGAACTGCGCAACCTGCGCGGAATAAAGCACATCCAGCAAGCTGCCGTCTGCCGTCCGCAACTGAATGTCGTAGTTGACCACTCGGCCTTCTGTCCGCAGCCGGTGCAACAGCCGCTCTCGCCCATCCGCCGTCGGCCAGACGTTCATCTCGATTGTGGTCTTGCCGATAACCTGTTCGCGGGAGAAGCCGAACAAGGCCAGCGCCGCCTGATTGGCCTCGAAAAAGCGGCCATCGGCGACGCGGCTGATCACGATCGGAATCGGGCTGCTGGCGAAGATGGTTGCAAACAGCGCGCGCGATCCCTGTAGTTCCTCGTTAGTACGTTTGCGGGCCTGAATGTCGCGCAGGAAGCCGACAAACCCGCGGCCGGTTGCAAGCGTCATCTCGGAAAACACCACTTCGACCGGAATCTCGCGGCCGTCCCGGTGACGCGCCACTTTTTCGGTGGCACGCCAATCCAGCCGTTTCTGGCCCGTAGTGAGATACCGCTCCATACCGGCGCGATGCGGCGCGTGCGACTCCGGCGGCTGTATGAGTGCCAGCGACTGCCCCACCAGCTCCTCCGCACTGTAGCCGAACAGATCACGCACAGCCGGATTGGCAAAGCGGATGATGCTGGCTTCGTCGATAATCAGCGCCGCATCGGTTGTCGTCTCCCACACGGATCGAAACCGCTGTTCGCTTTCACGCACCGCCTGCTCCGCCTGGCGTTGGGCGGTGATGTTTCGGCCAATACCGCGATAGCCTTGAAATTCGCCGGCCTCGTCGAACACCGGCTCACCACTGACACTGAGGAACACCGACTGGCCATCGGCAAGATCACGCTGGATAAGGAAGTCGCGAAAGGGCTGATGTGCTTCCAGCGTTTCCCGGTGTTGTTGCCAGGCTTTTGCATCCAGATTGCTGGCCGGCAGTTCCCAGCGTAACTTGCCGATATGCTCGCTGCGGCCAATCCCGCCGTTGTTACCCAGCTCCGTCGAGATGTCGATGAAACGAAAGTCGGCACCTTGCTCCCAGTACCAGTCGCTAGACAGTTCCAGCAGGCTGCGAAAGCGGGTTTCGCTTTTGCGCAGTTCGTTTTCCGTCGCACGTTGCTGCGCCTTCGCGGTGCCGAGCACCAGCATGATCAACGCCAGCGAATAAATGTAGCCCTGCTGAATGATGCTGCCGAACACATCGGGCATGCCCGCGAACGGTCCCCGCCCCATAGTTGTACCGATTACCGCAATTGCCGCAAGCATCAGGTTGGCAAGTGCAATGGCCCGCACGGATGCTTCGAGGGAACACCATACCGCGACCGGAAAAATGGCCAGCACCATCAGATCGTGCACCCAGCTATGGCCGGCCGGCATGACGAAAGTAAGGACGGATACCACACAGGGCAACAGCAATACCAGATCACGCGCCGATACTGCCGCCCCGGCACCACGCCATGTCAGCAACAACGGGGCAACCACTACCAGCCCGATCGCATCTCCCAGCCACCAAAGCACGGCACGTGTTGGGGCTTCCGGCCAGGTCGCCCAACCGTTGACGATCAACGCCCAGGTACCCAAAAAGCCGGACAACAGGCTGACGCCCAGCGCCACAGGAATGAACAGCACGACCACATCCCGCACTCGCTGCAGATCGACATGAAAATCGAGCCAGCGCCTGCCAAGCCACACGGCAACGACCGCGAATACGGCGTTGGCCAGCATCATCAGAACGGCAGCCTGCAAATTGATATCCGGCGCCATTACACCTGCCAGCGCGCCGATCACGACACCGGGCCACAGGCGGATACCATAAATGACCAACGCGGCGAATCCAATCCCGGCCGGCAACCAGACCGCGGCCGCGTTGCTGTTCAATTCTGTGAGCAGTACTGCCAGGCGGGTCGCGACAAAATACACCGTCGCCAGTATCGCTATCTGGCGCAGTGCAGACCAGCGCTCGCTTGCTGCCACGTTCATGACCACCTCTCCCTTGGGCGGATCGGGGCTTACTGGAGTCAGTTTACCTTGGCCGCCGGTGCGCCACCTGCGGCAAATGGAAACTCGCACGCCGCTCGCCAGTACAGCAGCGACTGGAATGGAAAATTTATTCGATGCCCAACCGGTCCAGCCGATAACGCAACGAGCGGAAAGTAATGCCCAGCACCTTCGCTGCAGCGGTCTTGTTGAAGCGCGTCTGCTCGAGTGCTTTCTGGATCTGTTCACGCTCGATCTGGTCCAGATACTCATGCAGCGGCAAAGTGCGCTCGCCAGCCGAAAGCGAAGTCGATGTCGCGGCGCCAGCCTGATCTTCGGTCAGATACAAATCGGCCTCGCGGATACGCTGCCCATCGCACAGTGCCAGCGCACGCTCGAGAATGTTCTCCAGTTCGCGCACGTTGCCGGGATAGTCGTAGCCCTTGAGGGCGCGTATCGCATCCTCGCCCAGCTCGGGTTGTGGCAAGCCAGACTGCAGAGCGAGGCGTTCCAGCACCTTCTTTACCATCAGCGGAATATCTTCCGGAATCTCCCGCAAGCTCGGCATCCGGAGTTCGATGACATTCAGGCGGTAAAACAAATCCTGACGGAATTCGCCTGCAGCCACCTTGTCATTCAAATTCTTGTGCGTCGCCGAAATGATGCGAAAGTCGATGGCCACTTCCGCAGTGTCGCCTACCTTGCGTACTTTCTTTTCCTGAATCACGCGCAACAGCTTGACCTGCATCGCAAGGGGCAGATCGCCTACCTCATCGAGAAACAAGGTACCACCATCGGATGCGTGCAGGAATCCGTCCTTGTCGCCATCGGCACCGGTGAACGCGCCTTTGCGGTAGCCAAAAAATTCGCTCTCCATCAGGTTTTCCGGAATCGCGCCGCAGTTAACCGCGACAAAAGGTGCCTCGCGGCGTGCGGAGCCGGAATGAATCAGCCTTGCTGCAACCTCCTTGCCGGTACCTGACTCGCCGGTGATGTATACCGGCGCCTGGCTGCGGGCCAATTTGGCTATCATTTCTCTTGCGCGCTGAATCGGCGCCGATTCGCCCAGCAGACGAGGCCCTGCCATGGGCGATCCGCCAGCCTGATCGGCGTCACGGCTGCTCAAGTTGCCATTGAGTGAGCGCTCGGACGATGCCGCCCTCCGAGCTCGCTCGCCTCCCGGCTTGGGGAGGTTCAGTGCCGATGTAATGACCTCGCGCAGCTGCTTTAGCTGAATCGGCTTGGAGATGTAGTCGAAGGCACCCGCCTTCAATGCCGCAACGGCATTGTCGGTACTGCCAAAAGCGGTGATGACGGCAACCGGTGTATTGCCATGATTCGCGGCGATGTAGCTGAGCACACCCAATCCATCGCCATCGGGCAATCGCATGTCGGTCAGGCAAAGGTCGAAATTGCGCTCCTTGAGCCGTGCGTAAGCCTCCTCGCAACTGCGCGCGGCTTCGGCCTCGACACCCATGCGCATCAGCGTCAATACCAGCAGTTCGCGGATATCCGCCTCGTCATCGACGATCAATACATGCTTCCCAGTCATGACCCCAGTCTGCTCCCTTTCATGCTCAGACGAAAGCACGCGCCTGTCCTGGTTTCGTCCGCATTGCTCACATAGTCCAGCGTCGCACCGTTGACTTCCGCCAGCTCTTTAGCAATATACAGCCCAAGCCCGGTTCCGCTCGAGGCCGTGGTGAAGAACGGCTCGAACAAATGCGGTAACGCATCCGTCGGTACGCCAGGTCCGTCGTCCGACACCGAAATGAAGATCGTATCGTCGTCGCGGCTGCCATCGAGCCCAATTGAAACGCTTCCCTTGCCGCCGCTGCAATACGCTCGCGCGTTGCGTACCAGATTCCACAGGATCTGGTCCAGATGACTGCGATCGAACAGCGGACGACGGGTTGTACCGGTGACCAGAGCGATGACGTCTGCATCCAGCTTTTCGTTGGCGCAAAAGTCCTGCAAAAAGCGCTTCAAATAACTTTCGGCGTCGATCGGTTCAGGATGGGCGCGATCGCGCCTGTTGAGGTAAAGCACTTCCTGCACCATCCTGTCGAGCCGGTGTGCATTGTCCTGAATGATCGACAGCAGACGCAAATCTTCCGGCCGGCGTCCGCTGCGCTCACTGTCTTCCTGCATCAACTCGGCCGCATGATTTATGCTGGAAAGCGGATTGCGGATCTCGTGCGCGATGCTGGCCGTCAGGCGGCCCAGCGCCACCAGCTTCATTTGCTGTGCCTGAATGCGGATTCGGCCGGCGTCCTCGATGAACACGACGGTTGGCGCGGTGGATTTTTCCCCCGTCGAATCGGACTGACCGCCAACGGCGACAAAACGCACCTGAAAGTCCTTCTGCGTTTTCTGATCGCGCAGAATCGAAAAAATGCGGTCCGGGTCGCGACGCCATTGCTCCAGCAGTATCGCGAGTTGCGGCGAGACTTCGGCGAGCACGCGCCCATTTGCCCCTTTCAAGCCGCCAATCAATTGCTCGCTTTGCGGATTGTGCTGCCGAATGACGGCTTTCTCGTCGACAACAACGAAGCCATCCTGCATATCGCGTATTACCAATTCGTTGATCTGCGCCAGATTCGCCAGATCGACGCCGCGTTTTTCCGCGATCTGTTCCGCGCCCTGGGCGTATTTCGCCAGCGTGTATCCCAACCCCGCGACGACAAAAAAGCTGCCCGCCAGCAATCCGCTTTGCAGGTAATCAGCCGCCGGCGCATCCAGCAGCAAAAACTGCCAGGATTGCTCGAACAGCACGGCGAGCGATGCAAGCGCCGCATGAAAATAAGCGATGCGACCGCGAACGACCACGCCGGACGCGGCCAGGGTGACCAGCAACAGCAAGCCGATCCCGCTCCTCACGCCACCGGAGGCGTGCATCAGCATGATCATGCTGGCCACATCGAAAACGACCTGTGCGGTGACGTGAAGCGTTGGCCCCGGCGAGCGGATACGAGCCATGGCGAGCAACGCGACCGCGGACAGAAAGTAAAACGCAAGCGACCCGGCAGCCAAATCACTCGATGCCGGCGACAACAACTGATAGCGCTGGAATCCCCAGTACGACAGGCTGAGGATGACCGCGATGACTATCCGGTAAAAACAGAAGTGCGATATGGATCGCCACACCACGTCAAGATGATTGCCCGCCGAAATCGCCGCCGCACTTTCGGGCCTGGCGTCATTCGCGGCGGACGGGGTAAGCAATGCTGGGTTCAACATGCGGGCCGTACTCCGCTCACGCCTGCGGGCGTTGTGGACATCGATCCGGAATCCGGCAGGTCAGCTTTCCATCGAGCGACATCGATTCGGACGCCGGGATGAATACCCCGCATTGATCGCACTTGAGCATTTGTTCCTGCGACGGCGAAGGTTGTCCGTTCGCGTCCGCACGGTCTTTGCGTTTTCCGGTTAGGCCTTTGATCAGCAACCAGCCGGCAATAGCAGCCAATATGAAAAACAGTATTTTTGCCATGACCGTGATAGCGCAACTCTAAATGATGCAGTCGCGCTATCGTACTCGCGACGGTAACCGGGTGACAAGCCAGTTTACCGGGCACACACCCTCAATGAGCGCTCCGTATCGCAGCAAAATCGGCGAACTATTTCTCGACAAACGCGCGCTCGATGGCGAAATGGCCGGGCGACTCCATATGTCCCTCCACGAATCCGCGCTTCACCAGCAAATCACGCGAATCCTTGAGCATCTCCGGGCTGCCGCAAATCAAAACCCGGTCGGTCTCGATATTCAGCGGCGGCAAGCCGATATCCGCGGGCAGTTTGCCGTTGTCGAGCAAAGTCGTCACGCGGCCCTGGTTGCGAAAAGGTTCGCGGGTCACCGTGGGGTAGTAAACAAGCTGGTTCTTTACCTGTTCGCCGAAAAATTCATTTTCAGGCAGTTCGCGAGTGATGACATCATCATAGGCAAGTTCCGATATCTCGCGGCAGCCGTGTGTCAGGATGACCTTCTCGAAACGCTCGTAGGTTGCCGGATCCTTGATGATGCTCATGAATGGCGCGAGTCCGGTGCCGGTCGACAACAGATAGAGATTTTTGCCGGGCAGCAGGTTTTCCATGATGAGAGTACCAACCGCCTTGCTGTTGACCAATAACGTATCGCCCGGCTTGATGTGCTGCAGACGCGAAGTCAGCGGGCCGTCCGGCACTTTAATGCTCAGAAACTCGAGCTGCTCGTCGTAATTGGCGCTGACCATGCTGTATGCGCGCATCAGCGGCTTGCCTTCCACCTCGATGCCGATCATGGTGAACTGGCCGTTCAGGAAACGAAACGATGGGTCCCGGGTGGTGGTAAAGCTGAATTGCCGGTCGGTCCAGTGGTGAACGGTGAGAACGCGCTCGCGAAAAATGGTGGCCATGAGATAACGACGTGTGATTGAGTATTAAGTATGCGAATTACGCATATGGGAAATGCAAAAACAAAAAGCCGGTTTGCACCGGCTTTTTGACTACCAAATTGGTCGGGGTGAGAGGATTCGAACCTCCGGCCTCTACGTCCCGAACGTAGCGCTCTACCAGGCTAAGCTACACCCCGTTTTCGTCGCGATGCCAAGTATAAACTCAGTACCTGCGCTCGACCGCGAAAACACATAATTGTAGCAGAGCATCGCGATAAACGGAATCCTTGAGGTGCGCAATCGCCGTGGTTGCCGATTGCGCTTCGCGGTGAGCCTGTTCGCGGGCATAGTTCAATGCGCCGGTGGATTGGATAGCCGCCACGACCGCGTCCATTTCATCGCGCCCGCCATTTTCGATTGCCCGCCTGACCGCCGCAATTTGCGGCTGCGTGCCGTTTTTCATGACGTGAATCAGCGGCAGGGTCGGTTTGCCTTCAGCCAAGTCGTCGCCGATATTCTTGCCGGTTTCGCCAATATCGCCGGAATAGTCGAGCACGTCGTCGATCAGCTGAAACGCCGTTCCGAGGTGCATACCGTAGTCTGCAAGCGCCGCTTCATCTTCGCGGGAGGCGTTGCCCAAAATCGCCCCCACACGGCACGCCGCCTCGAACAGCTTGGCGGTCTTGAATCGCACTACGCGAAGATATTTTTCTTCGTCCGTGTCCGGGTCGTGGATATTCAACAGCTGCAGCACTTCACCCTCGGCAATCACATTGGTTGCCTCAGCCAGCACCTCCATTACCCGCATGGAGCCGACTTCAACCATCATCTGGAAGGCGCGCGAATAGAGAAAGTCGCCCACCAAAACCGCTGCCGCATTGCCAAATTCCGCATTGGCGGTATTCCGGCCGCGGCGAAGATCGGATTCATCGACAACATCGTCATGCAGCAAGGTAGCGGTATGAATGAACTCGATTACCGCCGCCAGCTCCTGCGACTTTTCGCGCGGTGCGCCGAAGTGATTGCCAACAATCGACACCAGCGCAGGACGCAGCCGCTTGCCACCGGATTCGACGATATAGCGGGAAATCTGGTTGATCAGCACTACCTCCGACGACAGCCGGTGGCGGATAACTTGATCCACGGCCTTCACGTCGTCGGCAATGACGGCTCGAATATGGTCGATGCTGATGGGGTTTTGCGGGGAGTTCATGAAAAAGCGGATAACCGATCAATTCCGCCATGGTAAACCCCTGTTTCAACTGATAAAAACGCGAAAATCGGGTTTGACTGGCGGCGGAAAAGCCCGTATGATAGCGGGTTCCGTCGTTCCATGGCGTGACAGTTCATGTCTCGCATCAGCGCCCGATGGGAAATCAATCAACAATTTCCGGAGTTCAACCATGTATGCGGTCATAAAAACCGGCGGGAAGCAGTATCGCGTCCAAGCCGGCGAAAAATTAAAGATAGAACAGATACCGGCAGACGTGGGCTCGCAGATTGTCCTCGATCAGGTTTTGATGGTGGGTACGGGTGATACCGTGACCATCGGCAAGCCGCTCGTGGCAGGTGCTGCGGTCAACGCTACCGTTGTCTCCCAGGGTCGTCACGACAAAGTGAAGATTTTCAAAATGCGCCGTCGCAAGCACTATCAAAAGCGTCAGGGCCATCGCCAAAACTACACCGAGATTCAAATCGGTGAGATTAAGGCTTAAGGAGATAACTCATGGCACATAAAAAAGCAGGCGGCAGTTCACGTAACGGCCGCGACTCAGAATCGAAACGCCTGGGTGTAAAGGCCTTTGGCGGCGAATTGATTCCTGCGGGCTCGATCATCGTGCGTCAGCGCGGTACCGAGTTCCACGCGGGCGACAACGTCGGCATGGGCAAGGACCACACCCTGTTCGCACTGAAGGACGGCAAAGTCCAGTTCGCAATCAAGGGCGAGAAAAAGCGTCGTACCGTCAGCATCACCCCGGTATAAGCTTCCAGGCCTCAGCAACAAGGCCCCGGAGAGTCATCTTCGGGGCTTTTTTGTTTGTATCGAAAGTAGAATCACATCATGAAATTCATCGACGAAGCGCGCATCGAAGTTCACGCTGGTAGCGGCGGCAAGGGCTCGGCGTCCATGCGCCGCGAAAAGCACATTCCGTTCGGCGGCCCCGATGGCGGCGATGGTGGCCGTGGCGGCTCGGTCTACGTTGTCGCCGATGAAAACATCAATACGCTGGTGGATTATCGCTTTGCACGGATTTTTCGCGCAAAGAATGGCGAGCCAGGACGCGGTGCAGGTTGCAATGGCGCCGGTTCGGATGACATCATTTTGCGCGTGCCGATCGGTACGCTGGTCAAGGATCTTGCCAACGAAGCGACTCTGGCCGACCTCACCCACAACGGTGAAAAAGTCATGGTCGCCAAAGGCGGCCGTGGCGGCTTGGGCAATCTGCACTTCAAGTCCTCAACCAATCGCGCCCCACGCCAGACAACGCCGGGCGAAGACGGCGAATCGAGGGACATTCATTTCGAACTGAAGGTGCTGGCGGACGTCGGCCTGCTCGGCATGCCGAACGCTGGCAAATCAACCTTCATTCGCGCGGTGTCGGCAGCAAAACCGAAAGTTGCAGACTATCCCTTCACCACACTGCATCCGAATCTTGGCGTGGTGCGCGTGGGCGACAACCGCAGCTTTGTCATTGCCGACGTGCCGGGCTTGATTGAAGGCGCGGCCGACGGCGCCGGTTTGGGCGTGCAATTCCTCAAGCATTTGCAGCGCACGAGTCTCCTGCTGCATCTGGTGGATATTGCGCCGTTCGATCCGGACACCGATCCGGTGAAAGAGGCGAAAGCCATCATCGGCGAATTGAAAAAATACGATGAATCCCTTTTCGACAAGCCGCGCTGGCTGGTGCTGAACAAAGCCGATCTGCTGGATGCAGGCGAGGCCGATGCAAGGGTCAAGAAAATCATCAAGGGCCTGAAATGGAAAGGCCCGCATTTCACCATTTCAGCCATGAAAGCGGATGGTTGCAAAGAATTGACCTTCGCGATCATGGAGCACATTGAGCAGGAGCGGACATTGAAAGCCGCCGCCGCGGAAACCGCCAAGTCCATCACTCACACCGAGGCCAAACTCTAGTACTGGTGCGGGTTTCAGGCCATAAATGCCCTGTAAACCGCGCCAATGCTTGGGTTTCGATAATTTCTCCCAGCTATGCAATCGGCCAAACGCATCGTCATCAAGATCGGTTCCACGCTTATCACCAACCACGGCGCGGGTGTGGATCATGTGTTGATCCGCGAATGGGTGGCGCAGATTGCCGCGCTGCGTGCACGCGGCGTGGAGATTGTTCTGGTTTCTTCCGGCGCGATTGCCGAGGGCATGCAACGCCTGGGCTGGAAAACCCGCCCTCGCGAAATCAATCAACTGCAAGCGGCTGCCGCTGTCGGGCAAATGGGCCTTGTGCAAGTTTACGAATCCGCGTTTCGCGATCACGCCCTTTCGACCGCGCAAATTTTGCTCACGCACGACGATCTCGCCGATCGCAAGCGCTACCTCAACGCGCGCTCCACGCTGACCACGCTGCTGGCACTCGGCGTGGTACCGGTGATCAATGAAAACGACACCGTGGTCACCGACGAAATCAAATTCGGCGACAACGACACGCTGGGTGCACTGGTTGCCAACCTGATCGATGCCGACCACTTGGTCATCCTCACCGATCAACAAGGCTTGTTCAGCGCCGATCCGCGCCTCGACCCGAACGCAAAATTGATCGCACAAGCGCGCTCCGGCGATTCCACTCTTGAGGCCATGGCTGGCGGTGCGGGCTCCCCGCTCGGGCGCGGCGGCATGCTGACCAAGGTGCAGGCCGCAAAGAAAGCCGCGTTGTCCGGCAGCCACACCATCATTGCCTACGGTCGCGAGCCGAACGTGCTGGGCCGCCTGCACGACGGCGAAGCCATCGGTACCCGCCTGAATTCGGAAATCACCGGCGTGCAATCGAAGAAAACCTGGCTGGCCGCCAATCTGAAAACCAGCGGGACGCTGCAACTCGATGAAGGTGCCGCGCGCGCACTGATCGCCGGCGGCAGAAGCCTGCTGCCGGTCGGCGTGATCGCAATCGGGGGTCAGTTCGAGCGCGGCGAAGTGGTGAGTTGTCTGGCCGCCAACGGACGCGAAATCGCGCGCGGACTGGTCAACTATTCTTCCGCTGAAGCAGCGCGGATCGCGCGCAAGCCTTCCAGCGAAATCGAAGCCGAGCTCGGCTATGTCGCCGAGCCCGAACTGATTCACCGCGACAATCTGGTGCTGCTATAACGTTTCGGCGTTGCCCGCTTGAACGGTGGCCAGCGAAAGTTCAGCGGTCACGATCACCGGCGACGATAATTCCGCTTCCGGATGTTCATGACGACTGCGTTGGCGCGGGGTACGCAAACCATGCTGACCATGCGGTCCGTGGTGACCGTTGCGTGGCAACGGCTCCAGGTAGCGAACCAATTGTTGCAGCGCCTGCTTGTACACATCGCGCTTGAACTCAATCACGCTGTCCAGCGGCACCCAATAGTCGTGCCAACGCCACGCATCGAATTCCGGATGCGAACTGGCGCGCAACTTGATATCGCAGTCGCGGCCCGTCAGTTTCAGCAAATACCAGATCTGCTTCTGGCCCTTATACGTGCCGCGCCATTCGCGCTTCACCCAATGGTTCGGCACGCTGTAATGCAGCCAGTTTTTGGTGCGGCCCAAAATCCGCACGTGATCGCGCAGCAAACCGGTTTCTTCTTCCAGCTCCCGAAACATCGCGTCTTCCGGGCTTTCGCCCGATTTAATGCCACCTTGCGGGAACTGCCAGGAATGCTCCTTGATGCGTTTTCCCCAAAAAACCTCGTTCTTCGCATTGCAAAGGACGATGGCTACATTTGGGCGATAACCGTCTCGGTCAATCATGGCCCAAGTCCTTCAATCAAAAGTTAAAGTGATTCTTTCACAATTTGAGATAGGTGACTAGGGTCAAGAGTTCCTTCGGGGTGTAAAATGCACGTCTTTGCTGCTCTGCAACCAAAATAAAAGCCACAATAAATCATGCGCTTATCAAATTTTTTCCTGTCCACACTGCGTGAAGCCCCTGCCGACGCCGATATCGTTTCGCAAAAGCTGATGTTGCGCGCCGGGATGATCAAAAAGCTCGCTGCCGGCATCTACAACTACATGCCGATGGGGCTGCGCTCGATCCGCAAAATCGAAACCATCATCCGGGAAGAAATGAACGCTGCCGGCGCAGTGGAGCTGCTGATGCCGGTGGTTCAGCCGGCTGAGTTGTGGCAGGAAACTGGTCGCTGGCAAAAATACGGCGCCGAGCTGATGCGCATCAAGGACCGGCATGACCGCGATTTCATCGTCCAGCCGACTTCGGAGGAAGCGGTCACTGACATCGCACGTCAGGAAATCAAAAGCTATCGCCAATTGCCGGTCAATTTCTATCATATCCAGACCAAGTTCCGTGACGAGCGCCGCCCGCGTTTCGGCGTCATGCGTGGTCGCGAATTCACCATGAAGGATGCCTATTCCTTCGATCGGGATGAAGCCGGCGCGCAGAAGAGCTACGACGCGATGTATGCGGCGTATCAACGCATCTTCACGCGCCTGGGCCTGACGTTCCGTGCCGTGGCTGCGGATACCGGGGCCATTGGCGGTTCGCGTTCGCACGAGTTTCAGGTCATTGCCGAGACTGGCGAAGACGCGATCGCCTACTGCCCGGACTCCCAATATGCTGCAAACATCGAATTGGCAGAAGCGTTACCGCTGATTGCTTCGCGTGGCGCTGCCTCGCAAGCGCTGACAAAAACGCCCACGCCCGGCAAGTCGCGTTGCGAAGATGTGGCCGAATTACTGAAGCTGCCGCTGGCCCAAACCGTCAAATCGATCGTACTTGCGGCGGAAAAAATCGATGAACACGGCCAACCAGTAGATGCGGAAATCTGGCTGTTGCTACTGCGCGGCGATCACGATTTGAACGAGGTCAAAGCCAGCAAAGTGCCAGGACTCAACAAGGGTTTCCGCTTCGCAAGCGAGGGCGAAATCGTTGACCACTTCGGCTGCAAGCCTGGCTATCTTGGCCCCATCGGCCTGAAGAAACCAGTGAAGATCGTTGCCGACCGCACCGTCGCCAACATGAGCGATTTTGTCTCCGGCGCCAATGAAGTCGACTTCCACTACACCGGCGTGAACTGGGGCCGCGACCTGCCCGAACCTGACCTCATCGCCGATATCCGCAATGTCGTGGCCGGCGATCCTTCACCCGACGGCAAAGGCATGCTCGCCATCCAGCGCGGCATTGAAGTCGGTCATGTGTTTTATCTGGGCACGGTTTACTCCAACCCGATGAAGGCGACGTTCCTCGACGAAAACGGCAAGCCGCAACCGCTGGAAATGGGTTGCTACGGCATCGGCGTGACGCGCCTGCTTGGTGCGGCAATCGAACAGAATCACGATGACAAGGGCATTATCTGGCCCGACGCGATCGCGCCGTTCACGGTTGTCATTTGTCCCTTGGGCTATGACCGCAATGAAGCGGTGAAGTCGGCCGCCGACGCGCTGCACGCAGAACTTGTCGCAGCCGGTATCGACGTGATTCTCGATGATCGCGGCGAACGCCCCGGCGTGATGTTCGCCGATTGGGAGCTGATCGGTGTTCCGCATCGCGTAACGATAGGCGATCGCGGCCTCAAGGAAGGCAAGGTCGAATACCAGCATCGCCGCGATGAAAAAGCCACGCCGGTCGATGCCGGCGCGATTGCTACGCTGCTAAAAGAGAAACTGGCCGCCTGACGCCAGCCTGGCGTTTGAAGACCGAAGCCAGCCACTGGCGCGGCGTTCCAGCCATAAATGCCCGGAACGCCGCGCCAGGGCTAGAGTTTTAGCCGAAATCGCTATGAGATTTTCTCGCCCTTGATAACGCGCGCCAGCAGTTCGCGCGTGACCGTACCGGTCTTTTGGTAGGCGATTTTCCCGTTCGGGTCGTAGACGATGGTGGTCGGCAATCCTTTGACCTTGCCGAACGTTTTTTCGCTGGCGTCGTTGCCCAGCACCAGCGGATAGGTATGCCCGACCTTCTTGGCAAACGCCTTCAATTGCTTCTCGTCGTCCCAGTCGAGCGCGATGCCCAGCACCCGCACCTTGTCGCCGCTTTCCTTGGCGAAGGTGGCGATGTCGGGAATTTCCTTCACGCACGGCGCGCACCAGGTCGCCCAGAAATTGACCACCACCCACTTTCCCTTCATCTCGGATAACTTCTGCGATTGGCCGGCGGTGTCCTTGAGATCGAAGGCCGCGGCAGGCAACGCCGCCAGCGCAATGGCGAAAACGGCAAACTGGGCGACAAAGCGGTAAAGTACTGAAAGTTGCACGGTTTCTCTCTGATAAAATTCAAAAAAATAACTATAACATCGCGCGTTTCGACTCCCTCCGCACAAAAAAATTCACGGAGTATTCATGGCGTTAAGTCTCTCGGTTCCAGTCACGACCCGCAGTCTGCCGAAGGAAATCGAAACCAATCCCAAGAAGGCACGGGCGTGGGTGGAATCGCTGCCGCTGACCAAGACCCATGAATCGACCCGCGCGCTGACCGAGAATATCGAGGCGCTCAATCACGCCAAAATGGCGGCGGATGAGCGCACCGCCCTGATCGACACCTATCGCCCCGTTATCGCCGTGCTGCTCGACGAGCTGGAGGCCGAGTACGCGTACAGCAGCCTGCCGCTGCCACCCAAGCAACTGGAAGCCTTCGAGCTCGCCAGGCAACTGCTGATCCAGTGCAGCTACGCCTACAAGATGCTGGTGCTGGAAAAGACCGGCAAGATGATCGTCTTCAACGCAAAAAAAAACCTGCCCGGCCCGATGTACTGGGCGATGTTCTATCTGCGCGAAATGATGATGCAGAGCTACAAGACCTACTACCCGGTGCCACCGGGGGTATGGCAGGAATTCCACCTCATTTATCAGTACGCGGAAGAGCAGAGCTTCCTGGCCGAGATTGGCGATGCCGAGACCTCGTCCACCATGCGCGACCTGTACACCGATGCGATGATGGTTTCGCTGGCCGACCCTTACCGGCTGATGTACAAGGAAGTCGATCGCGTGCTGGAAACGCTCAGCCAGAATCGCGGCCTGATGGAGATGCGCACCAGTAGTGAAGGGCTCAATCCACAGCGTCTGTTCGTCGTTGCGCTGGACAGCGATGGCGCTCCCAAAGTGCTGGTGCAGGGAAATCGTCCGCCGGCGGGGCAAATCCTGCGGCTGGTGGACCCGACCAAGCTGGTGGAAAAGCTTCAGCAACGCATTCGCAACCAATCCGGTCCCGGCGGGGCCGCGGCGGCCAAAAGCCGCGCCACGCATGACCTGACCGATCTCATTCACCGCTTGATTCGCCTCTGGGGCGATCCGCCCAAGCGCCAGTTCCGCCGCAACCCGGCCGATTCCGCCGTGGCACTTTGCAGCGGCATCAAAGCCATCAGCTACTTCACCGATCTCGCCTCCAAGGAGGATCCGGAAGCCGATGCGCAGGCGATACGCGAGGGACGCACCATTCCGCTATTGAAGATTCCGCAAGACCCGATGTCGCAAATGATCGGTGTCGAGGAATGGCATGTGCTGAATCAAAGCGCCAACGGTCTCCGTATGCATCGCGAATCCGGCGGCAACGTCAGCATCACCGTCGGTGAAGCGGTGGGTGTGCGCTTCATGGGTGGTCGCAGCTGGAACGTCGGCGTTATCCGCTGGCTTACCTTGCTCGAAGGCAATGCACTTGAGTTTGGTGTCGAGCTGATCGCACCGGCGGCCATCAGCATCACCATCGAGCCCACCATCGGCAGCACCGCAGGCAAACCCATGCCGGCGTTGATGCTATTCCCGCTAATGCCCGAGGCCGAAAGCGACACGCTGCTGACATCGCCGGAGACTTTTGCCGATTTGCGCGAGTTCGAGATCAACGCCAACGAAGACTTGCTGCACGTTCGCGCCACCACGTTGATCGAGCGCACCAGCCGCTTCGACATGTTCCAGTTTCAGCCGTCGTAGTACCGCTTCCCGTCTACCTTATACGCTGACGGCGCGCACGATTTCGTCGTTGGAAATCGCCTCGCGCGCCAGTATCAGTGCGTACCTCCCGCGCGGCTCCTCGCGAATCAGGTTGGCTTCGATCATCGCGTGCAGGTTGTCCTCGGCAATCTCGATCGGCATCGGCGCCTTGAATATGAGCGTACTCAAACTGAGACCCGCACCGGCCTCTGCAAGTGCATCGACGATGCGAATGGCCCCATCGGCGGAAAACTTGCTGGCCGTGGGCCTGGCCCACGCATCGGCGTGACGGAAATACGATAGCGTGGCTGCGATTTCGGCACCCGCCAGCACCACCATCCAGCAGCAAAACAGCCAGACCAGAAATATCGGGAAGCCGGCAAACGTTCCATAAACCAGGCTGTAGGTGGGAATGCGAATGACAAACACGACAAACAAGTGTTTCACGATCTCAAACAACAGCCCCGCGAGCACACCACCGATCAACGCGTGCCGCAGCGGCACATGGCGCGACGGCATGATGCGATAGGCAAGCACCAATGCCACCGTCGTCAACAAAAATGGCACCAGCTTCAGCAACCAGTCATCGAGAAACGGCAGCACGCGATCGAAACTCTGCGTCCAATGCACCACGTAGGACGTTAGCGAAAGACTGACCCCGATCAACACCGGGCCCACGCTAAGCACCGCCAGGTAGCTCAGCAAGCGCTTCCACCACGTATGCCGGCGCTTTGCCCGCCAGATGTCGTTGAACGCGCCGTCTATGGTGAACATCAACGCCACTGCGGTTGCCACCACGATCAAGAGACCGATAACGGTCAGCTTCGCTGCGTTCTGCGCGAACTGCTCCATGTAAATCGTGACCACCTTGCCGCCGACATCGGGCACCAGGTTTTTCAGCACAAATGTCTTTACCTGCAGCGTGACGTTGCGCATGAAGGGAACATTCGATGTCAACGTGATCGTGACCGTAAACAAAGGCACCAGCGCCAGCAGCGATGTGTATGTCAAACTGCCTGCCACCATCAGGCAGCGATCCTCGACAAATCGCCGCGTCACGAATCGAAGATAGGCAAATAGTTGTCGGAGCAGATTCATGTCGTTTGGTATTGTTGTTGTCGTTCGTATAATACCGATTCAAATTGTCGCCAACCGTTTCGCCCATGTCCGATATTCTGGTTCTCTACTACTCTCACTCCGGTTCGGTTCGCGAGCTTGCCCGTCACATTGCCCGCGGCGTCGAGTCGGTCTCCGGCATGTCGGCCAGAATTCGCACCGTACCCAAGGTTAGTACCGTCATACATGCCACCGAGCCCGACGTGCCGGTCGCTGGTGCACCGTACGTTACCGCGACCGATCTTGCCGAGTGCACTGGCCTGGCGCTGGGATCGCCCACGCGCTTCGGCAATATGGCGGCACCGATGAAGTATTTCCTGGACGGCACCGCCGGCGAATGGGTGCGCGGCACACTGTCCGGCAAACCGGCCTGCGTATTCACCTCCACCTCGACCCAGCATGGCGGCAACGAATCCACGTTGTTGTCGATGATGCTGCCGCTGCTGCATCACGGCATGATCATTGTCGGCGTGCCCTTTACCGAGCCCCACCTCAATACCACCCGGGAAGGCGGCACCCCATACGGAGCGAGTCACGTTGCAGGCACTGCCAACGATCTGCAAATCTCCGAAGCGGAAAAAGCGCTGGCATTCGCCCTTGGCAAACGGCTTGCGCAAACCGCAGCCAAGCTTGCTGCCTGAAGACGATTGCTCGAGTTGCACGCCAACAAAGCCAATCTTTATCGCGTCATCGCCTCGGCATCGCTGATCGCGTTGATCGCCTTGTGCGTGGCTTGGGAATTGTTCCTGGCCCCGCTGCGACCGGGAGGATCATGGCTGGTGCTGAAAGTGTTACCACTGCTGGCGCCGCTGTTCGGCATTCTCCATGGCAAGCGCTACACCTACCAGTGGGCTTCGATGCTGGTGCTGTTTCACTTCGCGGAAGGATTGACACGCGGCTGGTCCGACAAGGGACTGTCGCAAGCGCTGGCGTGGCTGGAAGTCGTGCTGACCTCGATTTTTTTCTTTGCCGTTGTTGCGTACACCAAGCAATCTGCGCCGTCCCGCAACAAATAGGCGTTCAATTGCCTGATGAGTTTCCGCTACGGCTCTTGACCAGCCCGTAGATCGCTGGCAGCAGACTCAGGATGACGATGCCGATCACCACCAGGCCCTGGTTGGTTTTGATCCACGGAATGTTGCCGAAGAAGTATCCGAGGTATGTCAGCGAGGCCACCCAGAGAATGCCGCCGGTGACGTTATAGGTGGCGAACTTTGCGTAGGTCATACGCGACATGCCCGCAACGAACGGCACATATGTGCGCAGGAAGGGCGTGAAGCGCGCCAGTATGATGGCGAAGCCGCCCCACTTCTCATAAAAATCGTGAGCCTTGTCCAGATAGTCGCGCTTGAGATATCTGGCGTTGTTGTCCTTGAATAAACTTGGTCCCAACCAGGCGCCTACGCGATAGTTGACCGCATCGCCGAGAATTGCCGCGACCGTCAGCACAAAGACCAGCAAGTGCACATCCATCCCGCCGGCAGCAGCCAGCGAACCGGCGATAAACAGCAGCGAATCCCCGGGCAGGAACGGGGTGACGATCAGCCCCGTCTCGGCAAACACCACCAGAAACAGGATGGCGTAAATCCACGGCCCGTATTCCGTCACCCAACCCGCGAGATAGCGGTTCAGGTTCAATACGACATCAATCGCCGTTAGCAGCAACTCCATGGACGCGCGGCGCCGTTACCGAGATCAGGGTTGCGCTGAAATGACTTCGGGTTCGCCTTCTTTTTTCACCGGTTTGACGAAATCCTCACGCGACACGCCAAGGTATTTGGCCAGCGGACATGCCACCAGCACAGAGGAGTAGATACCGAAACAAATGCCGATGGTCAGGGCAAGTGCAAAGTAATGCAGCGTTGGGCCACCAAACACCAGCATGGCCAGCACCATCATCTGTGTCGTGCCGTGGGTAATAATCGTGCGGGAAATGGTGCCGGTAATCGCGGCATCGAAAATTTCCTCGGTCGTGGCCTTGCGCATCTTGCGAAAATTTTCGCGTGCTCGATCGAACACCACCACCGACTCATTGACCGAATAGCCCAGCACCGCCAGCACCGCCGCCAATACCGGCAAAGAAAACTCCCATTGGAAAAAAGCAAAGGCGCCAAGAATGATCACCACGTCATGCAAGTTGGCGATGATGGTAGCGACCGCGAAACGCCATTCGAAACGTATGGCCAGATAACCGACAATACCGATACACACAGCCAGAAGCGCAATTGCGCCGTCGTAGGCCAGTTCCTTGCCCACCTGACCACCAACAAATTCAACCCGCAGCTTGTTCGCCTTGGGGTCGGTCTTGGCGAGTTCGACATCATAGTCAAGGCCGAGCGGAATCAAGCTCTGGATGATGGTGTTTTTCTGCTTTTCCATTGCTTCGTTCTGATTGCCTTCGGCAGCCTTGAGCGGCAGGCGGATCAGCACATCCTTGGCCGAGCCGAAATTCTGCACGGTGACATCGACAAAGCCTTTTTGCGTCAACTCGGTGCGGATTTTCTCCAGATCGGCAGCCTGTTTGAACGGCGCCTCGATAACGGTTCCACCGGTGAATTCGATCGAGTAATGGAGACCTCTGGTGGCGAGAAAAAAGACCGCCAACAGAAAAGTTACAAACGAAATCACGTTGAACACCAATGCATGGCGCATGAACGGGATCGATTTCTTGATTCGGAAAAATTCCATGGTGCTTCCTGTATATGGTTCGTTTCGCTGACGTCAGTACAAAAATCGGCATCAGGCTTTGGCCGGTGTCTGGCCCGCTTCGCGATGCCAGTTCACATTGCCGATCGACAGTTTGGATACTTTCTTCTTGCCACCGTAGATCAGATTGACCAGGCCGCGCGAGACCATCACCGCGCTGAAGACTGAAGTCAGAATGCCGAGGCAGTGAACCACCGCGAAACCGCGTACCGGCCCTGAACCCCAGATCAGCAAGGCCAATCCGACGATCAGCGTGGTGATATTGGAGTCGATAATCGTATCCAGTGCGCGTTCGTAACCGGCTTGAATTGCCATCTGCGGCGACATGCCGTTGCGAAGCTCTTCGCGAATGCGCTCGTTGATCAGCACATTGGCGTCGATCGCCATACCCAGCGTAAGTGCAATAGCGGCGATGCCGGGCAGCGTAAGCGTGGCCTGCAACATCGACAGCAAAGCCACCAGGAAAAACAGATTGCACGCCAACGACAACACCGAAATCACACCGAACAACATGTAATACGCGATCATGAACACGGTGATCAGCGCAAAACCGAGTAGCAGCGAGTTCTTGCCCTTCTCGATGTTATCCGCACCCAGGCTGGGGCCAATGGTACGTTCCTCGATGATCTCCATCGGCGCCGCCAGCGCACCTGCGCGCAACAGCAGCGCAAGATTCTTGGCTTCTTGCGTACTGGGCATACCGGAAATATAGAAACGCGAACCCAGCTCGCTGAGAATATTTGGCCAGGTCAGCACTTCCGGCTTGCCCTTCTCGATCATGATGATCGCCATGCGCTTGCCGACATTGCCGCGCGTGGTCATGGTCATGGCACGGCCACCGGTGTTGTCCAGCGTCACATTGACAATAGGACCGCTGCTGTTTTGCTGCTCGAACCCCGGCTGGGCGTCAGCAATACGATCCCCGGTAAAGGCAACCGACTTCGACACCAGCACCGGAAACCCTTCGCCATCGAAAATCTTGTCGGTACCGAACGGGGCCGGCTCATTGCGGAACCGTTCGAACGAATCGCGACCGCGACCTGAGGCATGATCTTCAGCGACCAGACGAACCTCCAGCGAAGCGGTACGACCGATAATGTCTTTGGCCCGACCTGGATCCTGAACCCCCGCCAGCTGGACCAAAATGCGGTCCGGCCCCTGTTGCTGGACGATAGGCTCGGAGACACCCAGCTCATTGACCCGCTTGCGAAGCGCGGTAATGTTTTGTTGCAGAGCATTGTCGCTCAAAGTCTTCAGCGCCTCCGGCTTCATGACCGCCGTTAAAACAGACTCCCCATTGGCTTCGGTCTCACGCACCTGCAGGTCCGGAAATTGCCCAACGATTTCGCGCTGCGCACGCTGCGATTCGGTCTTCTCCTTCACACGAATGACAATGCGGTCGCCCTCGCGTACAACACGGGAATCAAACACTTTTTTCTCGCGTAGCAACGCACGGATGTCGCCCGTGTAGCGCTCAACATTTTTGTCAACCGCCGCCTTCATATCGACCTGCATCAGAAAATGCACGCCGCCCTGCAGGTCCAGACCCAGGTACATCGGCAGCGAATTGATTTTCGCCAGCCACGCCGGGGCATTGGAAAGCAGGCTCAGGGCAACGCTATAGCCATTGCCGATTTTTTTCTGAATGACATCACGGGCTAGCAACTGCGTACCCGGATCCTTGAACTTGATCTTGAGTATTTCACCCTCAAGCTGAATTTCGGTCGCCTCGATCTTCTCGGCTTTCAACGCTTCTTCCACCGCTTTTTGTGTAACGGCATCCGCTTTGGCGGTACGCAAACCGGCCACTTGAACTGCAGGCGCCATGGCGAAAAAATTCGGGAAGGTGTAGAGAAAGGCTACCGCCAGCGTTATCACAATGACGGCGTACTTCCAGGCAGGATATTTATTCATCGGAACCTCGGTGACACTTGAATCTGATTGCCATCGACAGCTTTCGCTGCCGGCAGCAACCTAAAGTTGGCGGGTGAATTATTTGGCGACGTCGTTGAAAGTGCCCTTGGGCAGCAGCGTCGAAACAGCCTGCTTCTGAATGTGCAGAACCGTTCCGTTCGAGACCTCCAGACTCACGTAGCCGTCGCCAACCTTGGTGATCCTGCCAACGATACCCATGGCAATGACCTCGTCGCCTTTTTGCAGGCCATCGACCATTTGCTTGTGCTCTTTGGCTTTTTTCTGCTGCGGGCGAATCATCAGGAAATACATCAGCACAAACATGCCGATGATGATGAACAGGCTGGGCAACGGATCGCCTTGCTGTGCAGGTGCGGCGGCTTGGGCGTAAGCATTGCTGATCATGAATTTCTCTCCGGATTACGTAGGGATTGTCTGACTCTGGGCGGCGACAATTCAAGTTGGTGTCGATACAAGCGCGTTTCAAGCGCCCTCCAACGGAAAAAGTGCCGCTGACTCAAAAAGTTAACTTGAAATTATACCAGTTCAGCGCGGCCCGATTTGGCGCTCCGCATGGAAGCGGGAGACGAATACCGGGAAAGCGTCCGCCTCGATGGATGCACGCATTTCGCGCATCAGCGTCTGGTAATAGTGAAGGTTGTGAATGGTGTTCAGACGCGCGCCGAGAATCTCGTTAAGCCGCTGCAAATGATGCAAATAGCCGCGGCTGAAGTTGCGGCAGGTATAACAACCGCACGTCTCATCAAGCGGGCCGGTGTCGTCCTTGTAACGCGAGTTGCGGATCTTGATGTCGCCAAAACGGGTAAACAGCCAGCCATTGCGGGCATTGCGGGTCGGCATCACGCAATCGAACATGTCCACGCCCTGGCCGACCGCCTCGACCAAGTCCTCCGGCGTGCCGACGCCCATCAGGTATCGCGGCCTGTCGGCCGGCAACTGCGGTGCGGTGTGCGCAAGAATGCGCGACATGTCCTCCTTGGGTTCGCCGACCGACAATCCACCGATGGCGAATCCGTGAAAATCAATTCCCTTCAGCCCCGCCAACGACTCGTCACGCAGATCCTCGAACATGCCGCCCTGCACGATGCCGAACAGAGCATTCGGGTTTTCAAGGCGGTTGAATTCAGTCTTGCAGCGCTCTGCCCAGCGGAGCGATAAGCGCATAGAATCGGCCGCTTCGTCATGCGTCGAGGGGTAATTGGTGCACTCGTCAAAGATCATCACGATGTCGGAGTTGAGCGAGCGCTGGATGCGCATTGACTCCTCGGGCGAGAGAAAGCACTTGTCGCCATTCACCGGCGATTGGAATGCAACGCCCTGCTCGCTGATCTTGCGCAGTTCGCCCAGACTCCACACCTGAAAGCCTCCCGAATCGGTCAGGATTGGTTTCTGCCAAGCCATGAATCGGTGCAAGCCCTCATATTTGCCGATGATGTCGAGTCCGGGTCGCAGCCACAGGTGAAAAGTATTGCCCAGCACAATCTGGGCGCCGATTTCGTCGAGTTCCGCAGGGCTCATGCCCTTGACCGTGCCGTAGGTACCCACTGGCATGAAAACCGGTGTCTCAACGACGCCGTGCGCCAGTTCGAGCCGGCCACGCCGCGCTTTGCCGCTGGTGGTGAGAAGCTTGAAGTTCACAGGTAGGCCTGATTTGAAGAATGCGCGAGGATAATCGGATTTAAGGTCGATTGCCAACGCGGATTTAACCCGACACCCCTGCGCAAGAAACAATTTTCCAGAATGAAAAGTGGTTTTTTTTCCGCAGATAAGCCAAGAAGGCAGCCCAACCCTTAGAATACCGGATGACCTCAGCATCGCAGTCCTGCATTCGATGAATCAAAAGGTACTCGCCAAAGACCTGAAAATCGGTATGTTCGTCGCCGATCTCGATCGCCCGTGGATCGACACGCCGTTCCTGCTGCAGGGGTTCATGATCGAAGACAACGAACAGCTGCAGCAGCTGCAGCAGCACTGCCAATGGGTCATCATCGATCCCCAGCGCTCTGCCGGGCCCGAATTCGAGGCGCCCGTAAAAAAATTCACACCGACACCGCGCGATCTCGGCACCGAGCCACGTGTCGTGGTCAATCGGGCTCAAGTGCCCAAGCCGGTCACTCAATCGCATTCGCCTGCGCCTGCGACCAAAGTTGTCCCAGCAACACCTGCCAAGCGGGCAGAAACGAACCGCGGACCGTCGAATCAGCAATCGGTACGCGAAATTGCCGTCCCCATTGAGCGTGGACAATCAGCCTCAAGAAATGCGGCGGCGCAGGCGGGACGTTATGATCCTGCGTATCAACCCGAAGTTGCGAAGCCCGCTGGCGGCGCTTCAAGGGGCTTGTGGGGACAATTGCGCGAAGGCGTCTCCGGACTGTTTGCCCGCAAACAGGAAGATCACTTCGACTTCGACAGTGTTCCGGAACCTTCACCGCCGCCGCCCAGGGAAATCGCCGCTCGACCCGCCTTCGTACCGGAAACGGTACAACTCACCATCTACGAAGATGCCAAGGTGGTGGAAGAGGAAATTGGCGCTGCGACCGCCGCGTTCGAGCGCACCAACAATCTGCTGCATAGCGTGGTCGAGGACATTCGCGCCGGCAATAACTTCCAGCTGGAATCGGTCGAAGAGGTTATCGACGACATGGTCGAAAGCATGGTGCGCAATCCCGATGCGCTGATGTGGGTTGCCCGCATGCGCGAACAAGATCTGAATGTCTATGGCCATGGGCTCGCGGTTGCCATCAGCCTGGTCGCGTTCGGGCGTCACTTGGGCTATCCGCGGGACCAGCTTTCCCAACTCGGGCTGATGGGCCTCCTGCTTGACATTGGCAAGATCAAATTGCCCCGCGAGCTGCTGGAGAAAACCTCCCGGTTGAGTTCCGACGAGTTCGAGCAAATCAAGGAGCACGTCGAGCTTGGCCTGGGCGTTTTGCAGCAAACGCCGAACATCAATCCCGACGTAATTGAAGGGATCGCGCAACATCACGAGCGGATGAACGGTACTGGTTATCCAAACAACCTGATGGGCGAAAAAATCAGCGTATTCGGACGCATGTGCGCGATCGCTGATACTTTTGCCGCCGTGACGAAGGCGCGACCCTATGCCGAGGCCATGTCGCCGCACGAAGCGCTGCAAATGCTCTCGACCTGGAGCGGTACGCAGTTCCATGCCGATATGGTGGAACAATTCATACAGTCGATCGGCGTGTTCCCGGTCGGCAGCCTGGTTGAACTCTCGACCGGCGAAGTTGGCGTGATCGTCACACATAACAAATTGAAGCGCCTGCGCCCCAAGGTGTTGGTCATCGCCGAGGCAGATAAAACGCCATGCCGCCACCCGGCGATGCGCGATCTGCTCTACGACGTATCGGAAAATCCGACCTACATCCGTCGCGGTTTGCCCAGCAATGCGTATGGCCTCGATCCCAGCGAATATTATCTGTCCTGACCGCATGGCACCCGGCCATCCCAGCCCATGAACGAACCTCAAGCCGTCAGCGGTGCGGGCAATGCTGTCGCACCGGAATCGACCTCTCATGAGCTGCAACGCGACAAACTGAAGTCGACGCTGGGGCATGCGATCGAGCATGCGCGAATGGCGCAACGGCACGTTGCCGTATTGATGGTGGCATTGGCACGCGATGATCGCCGCGACGCGATCCTGGGAGTGCCGACTGCCGATATCATGCGCCGCGCATTGAAGCGCCTGCCTACCGCGTTGCGTCCTTCCGATCGTTTCGTCCAGTTATCCGACGAGAAAATTTGTATCCTGCTGCCCAACCTGAAAAGCAGCGCGCAGGCCTGGCTCGCCGGTGGCAAGTTGCAGCAGGTGCTGGAAGCGCCGTACAGCTTTGACGACAAGCTGACTACCGTGCGACCAGTGGTCGGTATAGCCTGCTATCCGGATCATGCCGACGATGTCGAGCAATTGGTGGTGCACGCCGATATAGCGAAACGCATGGCGCGCAGCCGCGATGTGGCGCAACACGTTTTTCAGGTCGACGACCGGCGGGAAGCCGATGCCTATCTGGGGCTGGAAGCCCCGTTGCGCGAGGCGCTGCGTACCAATATGCTCGAAGTGCATTACCAGCCGCAGGTCAATATCAAGAACGGCGCCTGCCATGCCGTGGAAGGCCTGCTGCGCTGGAACATGCCCGGCCGAGGGCCAATCGCGCCGCCGGCGATCGTACGCATTGCCGAGGCCAACGGCATGATCGGGCAATTGACGATCTGGGTACTCAATACAGTGTTGCGCAACCAGGCCGAATGGAAACGCCAGGGATACGACCTGCACGCCGGCGTCAATCTCTCGACGGTGACGCTGACCGATACCGATTTGCCAGACGTGATTTCGCAGGCCATGGGCACCTGGGGCTCGGACCCGTCAAAGCTGACGCTGGAAATCACCGAAAGCGCCACCATTGGCGATGCACGCCAATCGCTGGCGATCATGAACCGCTTGAAGAAAACCGGACTGCGCCTGTCGGCCGACGATTTCGGCACCGGCTATTCGTCGCTGTCGTATGTGAAGAATTTCCCGCTGGATGAATTGAAGATCGACAAGCTTTTCGTTCAGCATATGCGCCAATCGAAAGCCGATCAGCAAATCGTCCGCTCGGTGATCGATCTGGCGCACAACTTCGAGCTGTCGGTGGTTGCCGAAGGGGTCGAGGACGAGGCCACCTACAAGGACCTGCGCAAGATGGGTTGCGATGTGGCGCAGGGCTTTTATTTCACGCCTGCCTTGCCATCCAATGACCTGATCGCCTGGCTGCAGAAACGGCGCTAGTCGCCACCGCAAATGCTTCGCAACGGCGATGCCTGAAGGCCCGGAAATACGCCGTTCGGCGGATACCCTCTCTACCCATCTGGTCGGCCGGCGTGCGTTGCTGGTGGAGTTTGCCTTTCCTCATTTGAAACCGGCGGCAAGAAGGCTCACCGGTCAACGCATAAACGCGATCGAACCGCGCGGCAAGGCGATGCTCACGCACTTTTCCAATGGCGAAAGCATATACAGCCATAACCAGCTCTACGGCGAGTGGTGCCTGCTGAGTCGCGGTGAATCACCGCAACCGAAACTGCAGATCCGGTTGGCGATACATACCAACGACACCATCGCCGTGCTTTACAGCGCTTCCGAAATCGAAGTTTGGCAAACGGCAAAAATTCACCTGCACCCTTACATCCGCAAACTCGGTGTCGAATTACTGGCGACATCGACACGGCTGGAAGATGTACTGACCCAGGTCGAGAACCCGGCATGGGCACGCAAAAGTCTCGCCGCAGCGTTGCTGGATCAAGGATTTCTTGCCGGCATCGGCAACTATCTGCGCAGCGAGATTCTGTTTGTCGCACGCATACCTCCGTCAGCGCGAATCGCAGCTTTGTCTGGAGCGCAGAAACGCGAACTCGCCGAAGCTGGGTTCAATCTCACCCGGCAGTCTTATCAGACCGCCGGAATCACCAACGATCTTGTCATCGCCGAGCGTTTGAAAGCCGCTGGATTACCATTCGGCCGCTATCGTCATTGGGTGTTCGATCGCGCCGGCGAGCCTTGCCATCGATGCGGCACCGTGATCGCAAGACTCGATTTGTCCGGTCGAGGTCTGTACTGGTGCGCAACCTGTCAGGCGACATGAACATCACCGCGAAGTGAAACTCCAGCACCGGTGCGGCTTTCCAGCCATATCATCGCCAAAAGCCGCGCCAGTGCTGGAGTTTTACAACTCAGGCGGTCGTCAAATTGCGCTTGACACAAAACGAACGATCGTTCTATTATTTGCTGATGAATACCGCCGCCAAGCCCGCAATTGTCAGTCAAACCCGTGCCTCCAAGGGCGAGGAAACCCGCGCCGCCATCCTGCGCGCGGCGGTCAAGCACGCCAGCATCGAGGGTTTTGAAGCACTCACTATCGGGACACTGGCCGAGCAAACCGGCATGTCGAAGAGTGGCCTGTTCGCCCACTTCGGCTCCAAGGAAGAGTTGCAGATCGCCACACTGGATGAGGCGATCCGCCGTTTCAACGAAGTCACCATCCTGCCGGCGTTGTCGGCGCCGCGCGGCCTGAAACGCTTGCGTGCAATGTGCGACAACTGGGTTCTATGGACCTCGCGCTGCGACCTGACCGGTTGTCCGATGATGACCGCCATCACCGAGTTCGACGACAAACCCGGCCCGGTACGAGACGCGGTGGTCGAATACATGCACCGCATGGACGAGAGCCTGGCAAAGTCGATCCGCATGACCATCGATACTGGTGAGTTCGCGCCCGACACCGACGCCGAACAAATGGCGTTCGAGTTGTTCGGCGTGCTGGCCTCCTGCTATCGCTCGCGCAACCTTTTCCGCGACGGCCAAGCCAACATCAAGGCGAAGAAGGCGTTCGAGCGCCTGATCAATTCGGCACTGGCGAAAAACCCGCCCTCCTCTTCGACGCCCGCAACCCACGCGTCTGTTTCCCCGCAACAACCCTAGACTCAGGAGTTCATCATGGCTCACGCACTGTCTTCGTCATTTAATAGCACGACCGTTCGTATCATGTTGTCTCACATGACTCGCAAAGCCGGTGTTTCGCTGGCGGCGGCCATCGCGCCGGCGTGGACCACGCGTAAAGCGTCGCAATGGTTCATCACGCCGCCGCGCATCCTGCACACGCCGCGCGAGTTGCAATCGCTTACAGAAGGCACCCGCCTGAGCATCGCATCACCGGTGGGCAAACTCGCCGCATGGCGCTTCGGCAATCCTGCGCATCCCGCCATCGTCACCAGTCACGGCTGGGGCGGACGCGGTGCGCAATTCCGCGAGTTCGTACCCGAACTGGTGAAGGCTGGCTATCAGGTGTGGCTGTTCGATCATGTCAGCCATGGCTACTCCGATGGCAAGGAAGCGCCGATCACCGATTTCGCCAAGGGCGTAACAGCAGTCACGCGACACATTGAGCGTCAGGGAATCGCCATCGCCGGGTTCATCGGCCATTCGCTGGGCTGTGCCGGCATCGGCATCTCGCTGCGTCATGAACTAAGCCATTTGAAAAATGCCCGCGTGGTGCAAATCGCGCCACCCGCCTCGCTGATTCGTTATTCCCGCTTCTTTGCCAAAGCGCTGGGGCTATCGGAGCGCATTCGCGCCGCGATGCAATGGCGGCTGGAACAAAAAATCGGCGTCAACTGGGAAGAGTTCGAAATGCCTCACGCGGCAGAAACGCTCACCACCAAGGCGCTGGTGATACACGACCAGAACGACACCGATGTTCGCATCGAAAGCGGACTGGCCGTCGCCCGCGCCTGGCCGGATGCGCGATTCAAGCGCACCTACGGATTGGGCCATCGCCGCGTGCTGCGCAATCGCGAGGTCATTGCATCGACCGTCGATTTCCTGCAGGACCGGGTGTATTTCGCGCCACCGCCGGCGGTCGATCAATGGTCGCTGGCATTCGCGTCGCAGCCCGGAGTCGCTGCCCTTTTCTGACGCGATATTGCAGTAACTGCGGCAGGCGCCATCACGACGAACTTGCCGCAGCGCAGCATCGGACTACATCTTCAGCGACGTTTTGCGCGTAAGGCTGTGCAACAATACTTGCACAACCAAGCTCTCAAAACGCACCGGAGGATGGCCCATGATGTCCAGCATGATGCAGCGCCCGCTGCTGATTTCGTCATTGCTCGACCACGCCGCGCACTGGCATGGCGATACGGAAATCGTTTCGCGCACCGTGGAAGGTGGCGCGGAATATCAGGTTCATCGCTATACCTACGCCGATGCACTCAAGCGCTCCAAGCGACTCGCCAATGCGTTGACTCGGCTGGGTATCGGACGCGGCGAGCGTGTGGGCACGCTGGCTTGGAACGGCTACCGGCATTTCGAACTTTATTACGGCGTATCGGGCATGGGCGCGGTAATTCACACCATCAACCCGCGTCTGTTTCCCGAGCAGATTACCTACATCGCCAATCACGCCGAGGATCAGTATCTTTGTTTCGACCTGACCTTCGCGCCGCTGGTGGAAAAACTGGCGCCCTCGCTGACCAGTGTGAAGGGTTTTGTCGCCATGACCGATCGTGCGCACATGCCGGCAATCAAGGTGCCGAATCTGCTTTGCTACGAGGATTTGCTGGCTGCCGAAAGCGACGAGCTGGTTTGGCCGACTTTCGATGAAGCCACGCCATCCAGTCTTTGTTACACCTCCGGCACCACTGGAAATCCAAAGGGCGTGATGTATTCGCATCGCTCCACGCTGATCCACACCTATGGCGTGATGTCGCCGGATGCGTTTTGTCTGAGTTCGCGCGACGCGGTGCTGCCGGTGGTGCCGATGTTTCATGTCAACGCCTGGGGCCTTCCCTACGTCTGTGCCGCGGCGGGCTGCAAGCTGGTGATGCCGGGCGCCGCACTCGATGGCGCCAGCCTGCACCGGTTGTTCGAGGAAGAAGGCGTCACCATGAGCGCCGGTGTACCGACCGTGTGGATGGGATTGCTCAACCACGTCAAATCCAACAGTCTCAAGTTTTCCACCTTCAAGGAAACCGTGATCGGCGGCTCCGCCTGCCCGCCGGCGATGATCGAATCGTTCGAGCGTGATTTCGGCGTCACGGTCGTACATGCCTGGGGCATGTCGGAAATGTCGCCGTTGGGAACCATGTGCCGCCTCAAGGCCAAGCACCTCAAACTACCGCCGGCCGAACAGTTTGCCTTGAAGATCAAACAAGGGCGCGCGGTGTTCGGCGTCGAGCTGAAAATTGTCGACGGCGATGGTAAAGCGCTGCCGCACGACGGCAAGGCGTTCGGCGACCTGATGGTGCGCGGACCGTGGATTCTCGATCAGTACTTCAAAGAGGAAAAATCCGCGCTGCGCGACGGCTGGTTCGCGACCGGCGACGTTGCCACCGTTGATGCAGATGGCTATATGCAGATCACCGACCGCTCCAAGGATGTGATCAAGTCGGGCGGCGAATGGATCAGTTCAATCGACCTGGAAAATATCGCGGTGGCGCATCCGGCCGTGATGGAGGCGGGGGTGATCGGCGTGGCGCACCCGAAGTGGGATGAACGGCCATTGCTGATTGTGGTGAAAAAACAAGGCGCGGAAATCAGCCGTGAGGAAATGCTCAAGTTCTTCGAAGGCAAGATCGCAAAATGGTGGATGCCGGATGACGTGGTGTTTGTCGATCAGTTGCCGCACACCGCTACCGGCAAGCTGCTCAAGACCAAGATGCGGGAAGAGTTCAAGGGTTACAAACTGCCGACCGCGTGATAGCGGCGCAGCCTCTGTGCAATGAAAAACGCCGGGCAAGCCCGGCGTTTTTCATTGCTGCTGGAAGCGGGCTGATTTACTTCTTCGGTGCTTCAGCTGGCTTCGCGTCCGGCGCCTTGGCCGCAGGCGCGCTTGCTGCCGGGGCTGCAGCCGCAGGTGCGGGTGAGGCTGCGGGCGTCGCCGCAGCAGGAGTTGCGGCTGGCGCGGTCGCCGAAGCAGCGGCCGGCGCTGGTGCCACCGGCGCTGCCGCAGGCGCAGCAGCCTTCACTTCCACCTTGACCGGCTCTGCTGCTTTGGGCGCGTGATCCGCTGCGTTACCGAACAAGGGCACAATCAGCAATGCCACGATGTTGATGATCTTGATCAGCGGGTTCACGGCCGGGCCGGCGGTGTCTTTGTACGGATCGCCTACGGTGTCACCGGTCACAGCCGCTTTATGTGCGTCCGAGCCCTTGCCGCCGTGATGTCCTTCTTCAATGTACTTCTTGGCGTTGTCCCACGCACCGCCGCCGGTACACATCGAGATGGCAACAAAGAGGCCGGTGATGATGGTGCCCATCAGCATGCCACCCAAGGCCTTGATGCCGTTGTCCAGCCCCATCAATGCACCGACGATGACGACGATCGCGATCGGCGCCAGCACCGGCAGCAGCGACGGGATGATCATTTCCTTGATCGCGCCCTTGGTCAGCAGATCAACCGCCTTGGAGTAATCCGGCTTGGCGGTGCCTTCCATGATGCCCTTGATTTCGCGGAACTGGCGGCGCACTTCCTCCACCACAGAGCCGGCGCAGCGGCCGACCGCTTCCATCGCCATCGCGCCGAACAGGTACGGAATCATGCCGCCTGCGAACAGGCCGATGATGACTGCAGGATCGGAAAGATCGAACGTGAGATGACGGCCGGTTTCTTCCAGCTTGTGCGTGTAATCGGCAAACAGCACCAGCGCAGCCAAGCCGGCGGAGCCAATGGCATAACCCTTGGTCACCGCTTTGGTCGTGTTACCGACAGCGTCCAGCGGGTCGGTCACGTTACGCACTGATTCCGGCAAGCCCGACATTTCGGCGATACCGCCGGCGTTGTCGGTGATGGGGCCGTAGGCATCCAGCGCAACCACGATACCCGCCATGGACAACATGGAGGTTGCGGCAATCGCCACGCCATACAGGCCTGAAAGTTTGAACGCCGCGTAGATCGCCAGGCAGACAAACAACACCGGCCAGGCGGTGGAGCGCATCGATACGCCAATACCTGCGATGATGTTGGTGGCGTGGCCTTTGGTGGATGCTTCGGCGACGTGCTTCACCGGCGCGAACTGGGTACCGGTGTAGTACTCGGTGATATAGACCAGCAATGCCGTCAGCACGAGGCCGACAACGGAGCAGAGCCACAGGTTCATGACGCTGTACATCGGGCTCTGCGCGCCGACGTCTTTCATGATCCAATCGGTGAGGAAATAGAAAGCGATCAGCGCGATCACCCCGGCGACGATAAGGCCCTTGTAGAGCGCCCACATGATGTTCTTGTCATCCGAGGTCTTGACGAACCAGGTACCGACGATGGAAGCGATGATGGCGAAACCGCCCAACACCAGCGGATAGACCACGGCGTTGACCGAGTAAGCGCCCGGGATCAACAGCGCGCCCAGCACCATGGTGGCGATGATGGTCACCGCATAGGTTTCGAACAGATCGGCGGCCATGCCTGCGCAGTCGCCGACGTTGTCGCCGACGTTATCGGCAATCACCGCCGGATTGCGCGGATCGTCTTCCGGGATGCCGGCTTCGACTTTACCGACCAGATCGGCACCGACGTCGGCGCCCTTGGTGAAAATGCCGCCCCCCAGGCGCGCGAAGATCGAAATCAGCGAGGAGCCGAAGGCCAGGCCGATCATCGGCTTGATCAGGTCGCTCATCTTGGCGCCATGCACACCGCCGCCGACCAGGAAATAGTAGAAGCCGACCACCGACAAGAGACCCAGTCCCACCACCAGCATGCCGGTGATGGCACCGCCCTTGAAGGCAATATTGAGTGCGGCATTCACGCCATTGCGCGCCGCTTCGGCGGTACGCACATTGGCGCGCACCGAAACGTTCATGCCGATATAACCGGCCAGCCCGGAAGCAATGGCGCCGATGGCAAAACCGCCGGCAGTAGCCCAACCGAGCAAGAAGCCGATCAGCACAAACAGCACCGCACCGACGATGCTGATGGTGGTGTACTGGCGATTCAGGTACGCCTTGGCGCCGGCCTGAATGGCCGCAGCGATTTCACGCATGCGATCGTTACCATCCGGCTGCTTCAGGATCCATGTGGTCTGGAACCAGCCATAAGCCAGCGCCAACAGCGCGCAGGCAAAGACAAAGATTAATCCGTTAGACATTTACTCACTCCCAGAAGGTTTGGTGCAGGAACTGCGATGGTTGACTGCTGTTTTGGTAAAACAAGGCTTGTGAAAAAACGCACAATCTTAGCAGATGCGGCGTGTCGCGATGAAGGGGCGGCGACGGCAAAAATAACGGGCGGAGCAGCGGCAACGATAACGCCGTCCATGCCAGCATAAATAAGTAAAACTCCAGCACTGGTGCGGCTTTCAGGCTGAAAATGCCCCGAAAGCCGCATCAGTGCTAGAGTTTATGTTCTGGCTTACAGCGAAAAAGCGGGCAGTTTTTTTCGCACCGCAACATTCTTCAGCGTCACATAACGCGGCAATCCGCTCTCATAGGGCGGGTAAGCTTCGCCTGAAATAAGCGGCTGCAGATAGTTGCGGCATTTCTGCGTGATGTGGAAACCGTCGGGCGTGATGAAATCGCGCGGCATTTTCTTTTCACGATTGGCTATCTCCGACAGCGGTGCGGGAATGATTTCCCACTTGTACGGTTTCGAGCCGAGTCGCTTCACCGCTGGCATCACGCCATTCATGCCCTTCACCGCGTACTCGACGGCGGCCTTGCCCAACGCGTAGCTTTGTTCCACATCGGTCTTTGACGCGACATGCCGCGCTGCACGCTGCAGGTAGTCGGCCACCGCCCAGTGATATTTGAGTTTCAGCTCCTGCTTGACCAGATTGGCGATAACCGGGGCCACGCCACCCAACTGCGCATGACCGAAGGCATCAACCAGACCCGACTCGGCAACGAATTTGCCATCGGCATTGTGCAAGCCTTCGGACACACCGATCGCACAAAAGCCGTGTTTGCGCACCGAGTCATCAACCTTGGCCAAAAATCTCTGCGGATCGAAAACAATTTCGGGAAACAACAACACTTGCGGCGCCTCGCCCTGCTTCTCTGCAGCCAATCCGCATGCCGCGGTAATCCAGCCGGCATGGCGGCCCATCACCTCCAGAACAAACACTTTGGTCGAGGTCTTGGCCATCGATGCCACATCCAATCCCGCTTCGCGCATCGACACCGCCACGTACTTGGCCACCGAGCCAAACCCGGGCGAGCAATCGGTGATCGGCAGATCGTTATCCACCGTTTTCGGCACGTGCACCGCAGTAAGTGGATAGCCCATCGCGTCCGACAGCTGCGAAATCTTCAGGCAGGTATCGGCCGAATCACCGCCACCGTTATAGAAGAAATAGCCAATGTCATGCGCTTTGAATACTTCGATCAAGCGCTCGTATTCGCGGCGATTCTGCTCCAGCGATTTCAGCTTGTAGCGGCAGGAACCGAAAGCACCTGCCGGCGTATGGCCCAGCGCCTTGATATTTGCCAGCGGCTCTTTCGAGGTATCGATAAGGTCTTCGGTCAGCGCGCCGATGATGCCATTGCGGCCTGCATAGACCTTGCCGATTTTCTTCGGGTATTTGCGCGCGGTTTCGATCACCGCCTGACCCGAAACATTGATCACGGCGGTCACCCCGCCGGACTGTGCGTAAAAAGCGTTGCGCGCGGACATGATGTGAGCCTTCAGGCGAGTGACGCAAAAATCTTGTCGCGTATCTCTTCCATCTTGCCGACGCCGGCAATGGTCACATACTTGGGCGCCAGAGCTTCGCCGCTCTTGGCCCAGTTGGAGTAATACCCAATCAGCGGCTCGGTCTGCGCGTGATAAACGTCAAGGCGCTTCTTGACCGTTTCTTCCTTGTCGTCCTCGCGCTGCACCAGATCTTCACCGGTCACGTCGTCCTTGCCGGCCACTTTGGGCGGATTGAACTTGACGTGATAGGTACGACCCGAAGGCAGATGCGAGCGGCGGCCGGACATGCGCTCGATGATTTCGCTGTCATCCACCGCGATTTCCACTACATAGTCGATCTTGATGCCGGCGTTCTTCATGGCATCGGCCTGCGGAATGGTGCGCGGAAAACCGTCGAACAGAAAGCCTTTGGCACAGTCAGCTTCGACAATACGTTCCTTGACCATGCCGATGATGATTTCGTCGGAAACCAGCGCGCCCGAATCCATGATCTTCTTCGCCGCCACGCCCAGCGCGGTGCCGTTCTTGACATGCGCGCGCAGCATGTCACCGGTGGAAATCTGCGGGATGCCGAATTTTTCCTTGATGAATGTGGCTTGGGTGCCTTTACCTGCTCCTGGTCCGCCCAGCAAAATCAACCGCATCGTCGGCTCTCCCCGCAATATTTTTTAGGAATGGCGCATTTTACCGGTAAAAGGTGCGGCGCCACGCGAAGCGCCGCAAACGAGATCGCGGTTAGTTGAACAACGCGCGTACCTTCGCCAAGTCCTCGGCCGTATCGACGCCGGGAGCAACCGCACCTGACCAGACCGCAACCGCAATGCGGTAGCCATGATGCATGGCGCGCAACTGCTCCAGGGACTCGAATTTTTCCGTGGGTGCCGGCGCAAGCCCGGCATGGCGGCGCAAAAACGATACGCGATAAGCATAGATGCCGATGTGCCGCAGCGCCGGAAAATCCGGCGGCAACGCATCGCGTGTTTGCGCAAACGCGTCGCGCGCGAACGGGATCGGCGCGCGACTGAAATATTGCGCGAAGCCGCCGCCATCGCATACCACCTTCACCACATTCGGATTGAAGAATTCGGCGACATCGTGAATCGCGTGTGCGGCGGTGGCGATGGCGGCACCGGGCCGGTCAGCCAGTGTTTGCGCAACGACTCGAATCAACTGCGGATCGATCAGCGGTTCGTCACCTTGTACATTGACCACGATGGCGTCTTCCGCGAGCACAAGTTGGTCTACCACTTCAGCCAGGCGATCGGTGCCGGTCGGATGATCGGATCGCGTCATGAGCGCCGTCAGCCCGTGCCGTGTGGCGGCGACGCGCACATCTTCATGATCCGTTGCGATAACGACGCTTTCCGCGCCGCTTTTCGTCGCCTGCCCGGCGACATGGACTACCATCGGCTTGCCGGCGATATCCGCCAATGGTTTGCCCGGCAAACGCGTCGACGCGAAGCGGGCGGGAATCACCGCAATGAAAGCGACCGCCATCGGTCAGCCGCGAACTTCTTCGGCCCTGAGCTCGCGCGCCTCGTCGGCCAGCATCACCGGAATGCCATCGCGGATCGGATAAGCCAGCCGGGCCGAATAGGAAATCAATTCACTTTTATCGGCAGACATCACCAGCGGACCTTTGGTCACCGGGCACACGAGAATTTCAAGCAGCTTGGGATCTAGCGACATGGTCATGCTTTCAGATTGGCTTCGAGACGTTGCAGACGCGCAAGTATGAATTCGCCGAACGCATCCGGCAGCATCGCATCGACCCGCATGAACCACATGCGGTCGTCGGCGAACGCGAAACATTTTACCGCGTCCTTCTCGGTCATCAGGATGACTTCGGCGTCGATAGCCTTCAGATCGTTCGCGACAAATGGATGATGATCGGCAAAAGCCTGTGTGATGGATGCACGGATCCCGAGACCGGCAACGTGCGAGAAAAAACGCGCCGGATTTCCGGTACCGGCAATGACCGCGATCTTCCTGCCATCGAATTTCGCCCGCCATGCGTCGGCCGTCAGCGGTTCACCGCCGCGAAGGAAAACGAAAGATTCGTTGGAAAGCGCCATTGAAAAGGTGGGAACACTTGGCGCTTGCACAGACGTGCCCCCGCCATTGATCACAACGGCATCGACTTCTCCCAGCCGCGCCGCCGGCTCGCGTAACGGACCGGCCGGCAACAGCGCGCCATTACCAAGTCCGCGTCCACCATCGACAACACAAAGCTCAAGATCGCGCTGCAAAGCGTAATGCTGCAGACCATCGTCGCTGACGATGATGTTGACCTCGGGATGAGCCTCGCGCAACGCGTGCACGGCATTGACACGATCGGCGCCGGCATAGACCGGCACCTCGCTGCGATTGGCGAGCAAGGTCGCCTCGTCGCCAACCGGTCCGCTGATTTGAGCAGGCACAACATGAATGATGAAGTCTTCTGCACCGGGCTTCGAATCGCGGCGATAGCCGCGCGTGACGATGCCGGGCTTGTAGCCTGCTCGCTTGAGAGTTGCGGCGAGCGCAAGTACGAGCGGGGTTTTACCGGTGCCGCCTACGGTGATATTGCCGACCACGATAACCGGCACATCGATACGCTCGCTGCCGAGCCAGTCATGGCGATAGAGAAATCGCCGCACCGCGACCAGCCAGCCGAACAGCCAGGAAACCGGCCGCAGCCCGATCTGCCACAGGCTGTTGCGTTGCCATTCGCGCAGGAACCAGGCTTCCATCAAGGAGCGACGGCGATGTGGAAGCTACTTGCCGGACTTGCCCTGCGTGGTGAAGGATATCTTCGAGTATCCGGCCAGACGGGCAGCCTCCATCACGTTGACTACCGCCTGATGGGTTGCACCTGCATCCGCGCCGATTGCGATCACCGGGTCTTTCATGCTTGCCGCCGACGCAGTTTCGCGCAAGGTATTGGCAAAGCTATCGACATTGGCGAAGGTCACCGGCGCACTGTTGACGGCGTACTTGCCGTTGGCATCGACACCGATATTGATGACCTGCGGCCTCTCCGGCGATTTCTCGGCGGTAGCCTCCGGCAGATTGATCTGCAGTTCGGCGTATCTGGAATACGTCGTCGTCACCATCAGGAAGATCAGGATAACCAGCAGCAGATCGATCAGCGGGATGAAGTTGATCTCGGGTTCTTCGCGGGTGCGGCCTCGTTTGAAATTCACTCGCGCTCACCATGCAGGGTTTCCACCAGACGAATGCCCTGTTGCTCCATATCAACCACCATCACGTCGACTTTGCCGCGGAAGTGGCGATAGAAAATCAGCGCCGGTACCGCCACCGCAATGCCGCCGGCGGTGTTGTACAAGGCAACCGAAATACCGTGCGCCAGCTGTGCAGGATTCTGCCCTTGCGAGCCCGATGCGCCGAAAATCTCGATCATGCCGATCACGGTACCGAACAGGCCAAGCAATGGCGCCACCGTGGCGATGGTACCCAAGCCGGTGAGGAAGCGCTCCATGTCCACCAGCACCGCACGCCCCGCTTCTTCCATCGACTCTTTCATCACATCGCGCGAGCTTTTGACGTTCGCGAGACCGGATGCAAATACCCGGCCCAAGAACGAGTTTTCGTTGAGCTTGGTAATCAGATCGGCGGAAACTCCTTGGGCGCGATAAGCCTGGACCGTGTCCTGAAACAGGTTGGGGGGCAGTACCGCCGTACGACGCAGGGTCCAGAATCGTTCGCCGATAATGGCAAGACAAATGACCGAACAGAGGATGATGAACCAGATCGGCCAGCCGGCCGCTTGAATGATTGAGAGCAAATCGGGACTCCGTTACTGAAACACAAATGGGGCAAAAAACCGTGCTCGCACTTTAGCCTATGCAGACCTGCCTTCACAAGTAGCGCGGAAACCGGGAGCGATGAAAACCGCTGAAGGATCCACCGAAGTTTTGCCATTGGCAACAATCGTTTGTAATGTTTTGTTCGTGACAATCCTGAAAATTTCTTCCGCCACCAACCCCGGCAACGCTATAAGCGATGCAATTCGAGCAAATTTCAGGGTTACTTGATCGTTTTCCTAACAATTTGCCGTGTTTGCTTACAGTGGCTCGTTGACCCACAAAAACCATCCACAATCCCTGTGGATAACTCTGTGGGTTCTGTTGTGGCACATGCGCTAAGTCATGAAACTGTAACGTTTTTTTCTTCGGCGCCTAAAAAATGAACTACAAACATAGTCCATATTTTTCAAATACTTAGAGAATCGTTCCCAGCAAAGATTCGATCCGATCCTGATTCGGCGGTCAAGCTCCCGGCCTAGCAGCAAACGGGTGATAACATCGGCCATGCCTAGAGCCAAGCCCCCTCTGTCCGATGGTCCCTTGTTCGACAACCCGGCGCCAACGACTGGTCGGCAGTCCCTCGTAATCCCGGTTTCCGAACTGAACCGGCGCGCCCGAAACCTGCTTGAAGCCAATCTAGAGTTGTTGTGGGTTTCCGGAGAGCTCTCAAACGTGATGAAAGCCGCCAGCGGTCACTGGTATTTTTCGCTCAAGGACGCGCAAGCGCAGGTGCGTTGCGTGATGTTTCGCCATAAAGCAAACGCCATCGGCTTTGTTCCCGATAACGGCATGCAGGTTGAAGTACGCGCACTTCCATCGCTATATGAACCGCGCGGCGAATTCCAGCTCGGCGTGGAAACCATGCGTCGCGCAGGGCTGGGCGCGCTGTACGAAGCTTATGAACGGTTGAAGACCAAACTCGCCGCCGAAGGTTTGTTCGACGATGAACGCAAGCTCCCGCTGCCCGACTTTCCTAAAGTCATCGGCATCGTTACCTCGCTCAAAGCCGCCGCCTTGCGCGACGCGTTGACCACGCTTCGCCGGCGCGCGCCGATGATCGACATCATTGTCTATCCAACCTCCGTGCAGGGCGCTGCAGCACCTGCTGAAATTGCCGCCGCCATCGATCAGGCGCGAATGCGCCTGGGTACCGATGGTCTCGACGCATTGATTGTGTGTCGCGGCGGAGGCAGCATCGAGGATCTGTGGGCGTTCAATGAAGAAGTTGTGGCGCGCGCCATCGTGCGCTTCCAGAACGACACGGGCGTGCCGGTGGTCTCCGGCGTCGGCCATGAAACCGATTTCACCATCTGCGATTTCGTCGCCGACCGGCGCGCGCCGACCCCAACGGCGGCGGCGGAACTCTTGTCGCCCGATGCGGAAGAGCTGCGCATGCAAACCGCCGCCACGCGCATGCAGCTGGCCCGAACGCTTCGTCGGGCCCTGGATACCGCGCAGCAACGTCTCGACCACGCGGCGCGTGGATTGGTTTCACCGGCCGAGCGGCTGGCGCGCGAGCGCGATCGTCTCGCGCTGGCGGAGGCACGATCACGTCATGCGCTACGGCAGCGGATCGAATCGGCCCGGTTCTCTGTCGTCTTGATACGACAACGCGTTCAAGCCGGACTGCCTGACGCCGCTTCGTTGCGTTCGGCAATCAATCAACGCGGCAATGCTCTTGCACAAAATATTGAGCGCCGCATCGAGCAACTGCACGCACGCGTCGATAGCCAACGCAGCGCCATGGCCATGCTCAGCCCCGCACGTGTACTTGAGCGTGGCTACGCCATCGTCGAACACCAGGGGGCGATCCTGCGCAATGCCGCGCAAATATCCGCAGGCGACGCGCTTCGTGTTCAACTGCACAAAGGTGCCATCGAGGCCGAGGTCAAGTCGAAATCGTGAGACGCGCTTGCCAGTTCAAGGGGGCAGGCGTAGATTTGATCGTCCGAATAACAGCAATGCTTAGGAGGACACATGGCCAAGAAAGAAAAAGGCTCGTCGGTTTACAAAGTCATCGAGCTGGTCGGTACCAGCAGCGATTCATGGGCCGACGCCGCGCGCAATGCGGTCAAGAGTGCGTCAAAGACCCTGCGCGATATCCGCGTCGCGGAAGTTTCCAAACTCGACGTCAAGGTCGGCAAGGACGGCGCGATGGTATTCCGCGCCAAGATGAAGCTTTCATTCAAGTATCACGGCGACTGAAAAAGCGCGGGCGGCGGAGTCAGGTGTTCGCCACCTGTTCCGCCAGAAATTGCGCGCAACGCTGCCCAACCTTCGCCGCCAAATCCGCGTCCAGGCAATCGAAAGGTTCAACGTCCCTCATGCTGCGCAGCCAGGTCATTTGGCGCTTGGCGAGCTGGCGTGTTGCCGCAATGCCCGTATCGCGTAGCGCGGCGAGATCAATTTCGCCATCGACAAACTGCCATGCCTGGCGATAGCCGACGCAACGCATCGACGGCAAATCCGGCGTCAGCGCGTATCGGCCGCGAAGAGCGATCACTTCATCGGTGAGGCCCGCTTGAAGCATGGTATCGAAGCGCCCGGCGATGCGTTGATGCAACGCCGCCCGATCATCCGCAACCAGGCCAATCTTCAAGGGCCGGTGCGCAAACGCGATCGACTGCGGCGCGCGCGACTGCAGTTCCGACATGGGAATGCCGGTGAGACGAAACACTTCCAGCGCGCGCTGGATGCGCTGTGAGTCGTTGGGTTTCAATCGCTGCGCAGTGACGGCATCGACCTTGGCCAATTCGGCATGCATGGCCGGCCAGCCGATCTCTGCCGCCTGGGCTTCCAGTCCGGCACGTACATCGGCGTCGGCCTCCGGCAGTTGGCTCAATCCCTCGAGCAGAGCCTTGGCATACAGCATGGTGCCCCCCACCAGCAGCGGCACTTTGCCGCAGGTGTGAATCGCCGCCATCGCCTGCAACGCGTCCCTGCAGAAGCGCGCCGCCGAATATGCCTCGGTCGGGTCGATCAAATCGACCAGATGATGGGGATATTTTTGCAGCGTCGCGGCATCCGGTTTGGCAGTGCCGACGTTCATGTCGCGATACACCAGAGCAGAATCGACGCTGACGATTTCCAATGGAAAGCGATCCACCAATTCCAGCGCCAGTGCCGTCTTGCCCGATGCGGTGGGACCCAGCAGAAAAATCGCCGGCGGCAGATCAGCCGGCATCAGCGGCCCCGCATGAACAACTTGTCCAGGTCGTTGACGGAAAATTGATACCAGGTCGGGCGGCCATGGTTGCATTGGCCGGAACGCTCGGTCTCTTCCATCTGCCGCAGCAGCGCGTTCATTTCCGGCAGGGTGAGCGTGCGATTGGCACGCACCGCGCCGTGGCAGGCCATGGTGCCGAGGATTTCATCGCGCTGTTCGGTAAGCGCGCGCGATGCGCCATGCTCCGCGAGATCGTCCAGCAATTCGCGCAACATCACCGGTGCGTCCAGACTGGGCAACATCGCCGGCACCGCGCGTATCGCCATTTCACGGCTCGATAACGGTGCCAGATCGAAACCGAGACGCGCAAAAAATTCACCGTGGGCTTCGGCCAGCGCCATGTCGCGCTCGCCCAGCGTGACCGGTATCGGCGCAATCAAGGGCTGCGACGCCAGTCGATCCAGATCCAGCGCCGCCTTCAATTTTTCGTACACAATCCGTTCGTGTGCGGCGTGCATATCGACCAGTACCAGTCCCTGCGCGTTTTGCGCCAGCACATAGATGCCGTGCAATTGTGCGAGCGCAAAGCCCAGCGGCGGAATGTCGCTTTGGGTACTTTCCAGTGCCACAGGTCGCGGGGCCAGTACATCGATGCCGCCGGGCGCGGCGGCGGATGGGACACCACGCAGACGCTCGTAGAATGCGTTCGGTTCATTCGCCGCCAGCGCTCCCAATGTAGTCTGGCGCGCGCCTTGCCAAGCCGGGAACGCAGAAGATGAACTCACTACCGGCGACTGCGCCGCCGCACTGATCCAATCTGCCGGGTTGGCTGCTGCGGCGGTCGTGCCCGAAGCCGGTTTCGACAGCGCTTTGTTGAGCGTGTGGAAAACAAACTGGTGCATGGCGCGCGAATCGCGGAACCGCACTTCCGATTTGGTTGGGTGCACGTTGACATCCACCATCGCCGGATCGACCGACAGAAACAACACATAGGCCGGATGGCGATGACCGTGCAACACGTCGGCATAGGCTTCGCGGATCGCGTGGGTCAGCAACTTGTCTCGGACAAAGCGGCCATTGACGAACAGGTACTGTTGATCCCGTCCCGCGCGCGAATAACGCGGCAAAGCGGCCCAGCCGGAAATGGAAAATTGCGGCGTGCGCTCCTCGATCGCCACACTGGCGTCGATGAATTCGCTACCGAGAATGGCCGCAGTCCGAGTAGCGGCATCGCCAACGTCGTATTGCCAGACACGCCGGCCATTGTGCGTCAGCGACATCGCCACGCCCGGAACGGCGATGGCAATGCGCAATGCCGCGTCCTCGCAATGGCCGAACTCGGTGGTTTCAGTCTTGAGAAACTTTCGCCGCGCCGGTGTGTTGAAGAACAGATCCTCGGCCATCACCACCGTGCCGGCTTCCAGCGCGGCCGGTTCAGCCGGCTGAAAATCGCCGCCGGCGACATCGATGCGCGTGGCATGCGGCGCACGTTGTTCGCGGGAAGTCATCGACAGACGCGAAATGGCGGCAAGGCTGGCCAATGCTTCCCCACGAAAACCCAGGCTCATCACATGCTCAAGATCGTCCAGCGAGCGAATCTTGCTGGTGGCGTGGCGCGCCAGCGCCAGCGGCAGATCGGCCGCAGCAATGCCGTGACCGTCGTCCGCCACACGAACGCGCTTGATGCCACCCTGCGCCAAGTCTATGTCGATTCGCGTCGCCCCAGCGTCAAGACTGTTTTCCAGTAGCTCCTTCAGCGCCGCAGCAGGCCGCTCCACCACCTCGCCGGCGGCGATCTGGTTAATCAAAAGGTCGGGAAGTACCCTGATTGAGGGAGGGAGGGACACGTTGGGCAGGCCGGAATGAGGACAAAGTAGCGATGAACCGCGATATTGCTAGAGATGGGGCCACCAGCAGACGAATTCTAGCGCGTGGCGCCCACCCCAACCCGTGCCATGACCTCACCCCGACGAAGCCCCCGGGAAACGACTTGACGAAAAGCTCGCCAGTGACTAAGGTTAGTGAAATAAAAACAACTAGATACAGCGCAAACATGAGAACAATCCGCCGATCGGGCACAAATAGCCGCGACGACGAGCAGTTGCACAATTTCGGTAAGGGGTCGGTACGCCTTCGTGCAGTGATTTTCGCGTCAGGTAAAGCAGGGCAGCATGCGTGACAGCGTTGATCAATCGCAAGGGAACGGGCATCGGCGTTTCGCAGTAGTTGCAGTTTCAAGTAAGGGCTCGATGTGAGCGGCAATACAACATCAGGCGGTTCCTCTTCAGACTCCGAATTCAAATCGACGAGGCCATCGGTGCTTGCGCTCGACTCGGATAAATTTTCCCTGGCCGCACCAGTAGCAGCGCAAGATCGCGCCTTCGTCGGTCAGCACATCTCCGCCGAGCAAACCCGCCTGCTGTATCGCTTCTCGGTGGTCGGCTATCTCGCCGAACTGATTGTCACCTTCCTGCTGGGCGCCATCCTGTGGGATGTGCTCGGCACCCGGCCGGAGTTGTTTGCCTGGTTTGCCGGCGCCTTCATCGTCATGCTGCTGCGTTACGGCAATTACAAGTGGTTTATCAGCCGGAATCCGCCACCGATTGCGCTGCCGACCTGGGAAAAGCGATTCATCATCGGCAGCATCCTGATTGCCGCGCTTTGGGGACTGATGGGCTCGCTGCTGCTACCCAAAGGCGGCCCGTCGCAGGCGCCGATCATGATGCTGGTGGCATTGCTGACGCTGGGTTCGGTAGCTTATTACGCGCCGAACAAGAACCTGTTCTTCTACACCGCCATGCTGTCGCTACTACCGATGGGCGTGATGACCTTTGGCTTCGGCGACAAATATGGCTCGGTGCTGGGTGCCGCCATTGTCATCCTCGCCGGTGTGCTGGTGGCCGTGCACAGCAAAGTGCACAAAGCCTTGCTCGACTCGCTGACCGCGCGCTTCGACAACCTGCTGATCGCCATGCGGCTCGAGGAAGAAAAGCTGCGTGTCGAGAAAGCCAACCAGGCACTGGAACAGGAAGCCAACGAACGCCGCAAAGCCGAGCGCGCCGAATTGCTGGCGCTGCAGCGCCTGCGTCTCCACTTGGAGCGCACCCCCCTGGGTGTGATCGAGTGGGATCCGGAATTCCGCATTACCACCTGGAACCCGTCTGCCGAAGGTATTTTCGGTTTTGCCGCCGCCGAAGCCATCGGCGAATCGGGCTATATGCTGGTGGAAGGCGCGCAGGACAGCGAGCGCATGGCCAGCATGTGGATGGAACTGCAGCAATCGCGCGCCTCGACGCGCGTGACATTGGCAAACAAAACCAAGCGCGGCGAGGTAATCCACACCGAGTGGTACAACACACCGCTGGTCGACAACGAACAAAAAGTCATTGGCGTGGCTTCTCTGGTGCAGGACATCACCGAGCGCCTCAATACGGAACGCACGATTCACTACATGGCGCATCACGATGCGCTCACCGGCCTGCCGAATCGCCGCCTGATGCAGGACCGCCTCAACCAGGCAATCCTGCAAGCGCGGCGCAACCAGACCCATGTGGCGCTGCTGTTCCTCGACCTCGACCGCTTCAAGCTGGTCAACGACACCTTGGGCCATGAAACCGGCGACTATGTGCTACGCGATGTTGCCAAACGCTTGATGAAAGTCGTGCGCGAAGGCGACACCGTCTCGCGCGAAGGCGGCGACGAATTCGTCATCGTGCTGCCGGATCTGGAAAAACCGGAATCGGCACAAGTGGTGGCGAACAAGATCCTTCATGAACTGGCCAAGCCGATCGAAGTCTCGGGCCACGAGCTGACCGTCACCGCTTCCATCGGCATTTCGCATTACCCGAACGACGCGACCGACATCCAGCATTTGCTGAAGCACGCCGATTCGGCGATGTACCAGGCCAAGGATGCCGGACGAAACACCGCTCGTTTCTTTACCAGCGATCTCAATTTCCTGCTCTCCAAGCGCCTCGAGGTCGAATCGCGGCTGCGCCGTGGTATCGAGCGCAGCGAATTCTTCCTGCGTTTCCAGCCGCAGGTCGATGTCATCAGCGGACGCATCGTCGGCGTCGAAGCACTGCTGCGCTGGAACGATCCGCAGCAGGGCGAGATTTATCCGAAGGACTTCATTTCCATCGCCGAGGAGCTGGGCCTCATCGTGCCGCTGGGCGAATGGGTGTTCCGCACCGCCTGCCAGCAGATCAAGGCGTGGACCGCCGAGGGCTACAAGGACCTGACGGTGTCGGTGAACCTGTCGCCGCGCCAGTTCATCTCGCGCAAATTGCTGCCGTCGATGAAGTCCGCCTTGCTGGAAACCGGCATCGATCCCGCTCGCATCGACCTCGAAATCACCGAGACCGTGGCGATGCGAAACCTCGACCAGTCGATCGAAATTCTCACCGAGCTCCGGCGCGTCGGCGCCACCATCTCGATTGACGATTTCGGCGTCGGCTATTCATCGCTGGGCCAGCTGAAGCGCCTGCCCGCGCAGGCACTAAAAATCGATCGCAGCTTTATCTCGCAGATTCCCGACGATCCGAATAGCTGCTCGATCACCGAAGCCATCATCGCCATGGGCAAACGCCTGCATCTGCGAGTTGTGGCCGAAGGTGTGGAAACGCAGGCACAGCTCGACTTCCTGCGCGCCAACGGCTGCGATGCCTATCAAGGCTATCTCTACGCCAAGCCGCTGACCACCACCGAAACCACCGCACTACTCAAGTCGCAACGCGCGGCGGCGTAGGTTCGTTCAGCCCGCATAATCAATCGTAGAACGCCATTTGGCGCGGCTTTTCAGTCATAAATGACTGGAAACCCGCTCCAGCTCTAGAGTTTGCCGGTCAGCTGCTCAATCAATTTCGCCGCCCGGCGCGCACGCGTCGCAGGCTGCTTGGCCGACTGGATTTGCATCGCATGCATGCGCTGGCCTGACGGGCTGATGCGCCGCCATACATTGGCCGCGAACTTGTCTTTCTTCAGTAATTCCGCCAACTCTTCCGGCACAAAGTTCTCGACCAGTGTCAGTTCGAACTCGCAGACATCGCCGGTATCCACGCTGGCTTTCCTGCACGCCGGGTCGGTAATGCCGATGAACCAGCCATCGCGCTCTTTCCAGAACACCATGGAGCGCTGGCCCAGCGATAAGCCGTTCATGGTGGCATCGACGACGAAGGTTTTGGTTTGATTCCAAGCGGCGATTTTGCCGGCGGGGAAGACGGCGAAACGGGGGAGGGATTCGTCGTGGCGTTCGATGAGGGATTTGAGTTTTAGGGTGAGCATTGCGATGGATTGGCGAGTTTTGAATGGGCGCGATGTTGAACGATACCGTCATTCCCGCGAAGGGTGAGGCCGGGGTTTCGCAAAGCATAGCTTTGCGCCGGGCAAACGCCAAAGCCATGCAGGGCTTTGGCGGGAATCCAAGTTCTCTTGTTGTCGTACCCGCGAAAGCGGGTACCTCTAACTTTAGTTCTTTCGCAAAAGGCTACCGATGTCGTTTGGTTGCGACCTCAAGTCGGGGGTTGCCCGACGGCAACCTACTTTCTTTGCTTCTGCAAAGAAAGTAGGCAAAGAAAGCAGCCCGCGCCGGGAATCCGCTGCATCGGATTCCCACTCGCCGAGCGTCATTGTCCGCAGGGACAATGACGAAACCCTCGGCTCGTTGTCGCCCCGCAAAAACGCGGGGTTTCCTGCGCTGCTCACAAACACGGGCCGCTGCGGAACTCGTGGCTCGAATGGATTATTGAACGAAAGGTTTCGTTTGTGCTCGCCACTCAGACAGTCCTCGCGGACTACCCCCGTGTTTGCTCCGCTGCTCGGCGACTCGCACGGGAATTTTGTCGCAGCGCGATGACCGCAAATAATCACCGTCATTCCCGCGCAGGCGGGAATCCAAGTTCCGGCATCAAGTGATGCTTCGGACAGAGTCCAAAGCCACGCTAGCTAAATATCGACCGGGGTCCCCATGCGAGTCGCTGAGCAACGCAGGCGCGACCGGAGCAGTCCGCGAGCACTGTCCGAAGGGCGTCCACCGCACCAGATCTTTTTGCGCGTACACAACACGCCCGAGTTGCGCAGCGGCCGGTCGTGCCGAGTAGCGCAAGGAACCGCGAAGCGGCGACGAACCTGGGGTCGCCTTCTTTTGCTTACTTTTCTTGGCGAAGCAAGAAAAGTGAGTAGCCGCCGGGCTACCCCCGGCAGCTACAAACACCGGAGATCGTCCTAAACCACGAATCACTAAGCGGACTACAACTTAGCCGTCGCAATTAGCAGTCCCACGCAACCGGCAAATCCAAAGTGAGCAAACAAGAACACAGGCAGCTGCCCACTAGAGATAAAAACCGCAATTGCAACGCCCGTTGTCAGGAAGCCAAAGATGATTGATGTCGAGAAGTTGGGAACAACTTTGCCAAACTCGACCCAATCACGATACAGCACAGCCGACACAACTGATATAAAAACCAACGCAAGCGCAATAAACGAGAAAGCAACCCAAAACGGAATTTGATTGCCATTTTTTATGATACTGGTCTGGGTAAAGAACGACACAAAGCCGCCAAGGACAAGCGGAATAACAGACGCACCAATCACGAATGCTACGGTGGTCTCAATGCGTAGCCGAGGTGACAAAGCTATCTACCCGCCATCGGCAACTTCACCCCCAACTCCCTCGCACACTCCTCCGCAATCTCATACCCCGCATCCGCATGCCGCATCACCCCCGTCCCCGGATCATTCCAAAGCACTCTCTCAATCCGTTTGGCCGCCGCATCCGTCCCATCGCAAACAATCACCACCCCCGAATGCTGCGAGAACCCCATGCCCACGCCACCGCCGTGATGCAGCGACACCCACGTCGCGCCACCGGCGGTATTCAGCAATGCATTCAACAGCGGCCAATCCGACACCGCATCCGAGCCATCCTTCATCGCTTCCGTCTCGCGGTTGGGTGAAGCCACCGAACCCGAGTCCAGATGATCGCGCCCGATCACCACCGGCGCTTTCAATTCGCCGCGTTTGACCATTTCGTTGAACGCCAATCCAAGACGATGCCGCTGCCCCAAACCTACCCAGCAGATGCGCGCCGGCAGCCCCTGAAAGGCGATTCGCTTCTCGGCCATGTCGAGCCAGTTGTGCAGGTGTTTGTCGTCGGGAATCAGCTCTTTCACCTTGGCGTCGGTCTTCAGGATGTCTTCCGGATCACCCGATAGCGCGACCCAGCGGAACGGGCCGACACCGCGGCAGAACAGCGGACGGATGTATGCGGGCACGAAACCGGGAAAATCGAACGCGTTGGCCACGCCTTCATCCTTCGCCACCTGGCGAATGTTGTTGCCGTAATCGAGCGTGGGGATGCCAAGCGCGTGCAGATCGAGCATGGCCTGCACGTGAATGGCCATCGATTTCTTGGCTTCCTTCACCACCAGCGCAGGATCACTGGCGCGTAGCGCTGCGGCTTTTTCCATCGCCCAGCCCAGCGGCAGATAGCCATTCAGCGGGTCGTGCGCGGAGGTCTGGTCGGTCACCACATCGGGGCGTGATTTCCTGTCGCCGGCTTTCACCCGTTTCGCAATTTCCGGAAACACCTCGGCGGCGTTACCGAGCAAGCCGACCGAAATGGCTTCGCCTTTCTGATGCGCAACGTCGATGATGTGCAGCGCTTCGTCGAGCGATTTTGCCTTGGCATCGACGTAGCGTGTGCGCATACGGAAATCGATGCGCGTCTCGTCGCATTCCACCGCCAGCATCGATGCGCCCGCCATGGTTGCCGCCAGCGGCTGCGCGCCACCCATGCCGCCGAGGCCGCCGGTGAGAATCCATTTGCCTTTCAGATTCCCGCCGAAGTGCTGACGGCCGACTTCGACGAATGTTTCGTAGGTGCCTTGCACGATACCCTGCGAGCCGATGTAAATCCACGAGCCCGCGGTCATCTGGCCATACATCATCAGGCCTTTTTTATCGAGCTCGTGAAAGTGTTCCCACGTCGCCCAGTGCGGTACCAGATTCGAGTTCGCCAGCAACACGCGCGGCGCATCTTCGTGCGTGCGAAACACGCCCACCGGTTTGCCGGATTGAATCAGCAGCGTTTCATCGGGTTCGAGTTTTTTCAGCGCGGCGAGAATCGCATCAAAACATTTCCAGTCGCGGGCCGCGCGGCCGATGCCGCCGTACACCACCAGATCCTGCGGGCGCTCGGCCACGTCGGGGTCGAGGTTGTTCTGGATCATGCGATACGCGGCTTCGATCAGCCAGTTCTTGCAGGTGATGGCTGTGCCGCGTGGCGCGCGGATCACGCGGCTGGCGTCGTGGCGTGGATCGATATTGAGAGGACGGGAAAGATCGTTCATGCGCTTGCTCCAAATTCAGGTGGCGACATTATCCAGCATCCGCAGGATGGTCTCCAGCGAATCGGCCTCCTCGATTTTCTTGTCGCGGCGGATGCGCGCCATGCGCGGAAAGCGCACCGCGACACCGGACTTGTGGCGGTTGGAGCGCTGTATACCTTCGAAGGCGAGCTCGAATACCAGCTCCGGCTTGACCGTGCGCACCGGGCCGAATTTTTCCAATGTGTTTTTGCGGATGAAAGCATCGACCTCGCCGATCTCTTCATCGCTCAAGCCTGAATATGCCTTGGCAAAAGTGACCAATTGGCGCGGCTCTCCAGCCATTTTTTCCTCAAAAGCCGCACCAGTGCTAGCGTTTTGTGTTTCTGCGCTATGGGATTCCCGGCTCCACACGCCGAAGGTGTAGTCGGTGTACAGACTGGCGCGCTTGCCGTGTCCGCGCTGTGCGTACATCAGCACGCAGTCCACGGTGTAGGGATCGATCTTCCATTTCCACCAATCGCCACCGCTCTTGCCGGCCGCGCGGCCGACGCCATAGGCCGAATCGCGCCGCTTCAGCATCAGGCCTTCGGTGCCACGTTCGCGGCTTTGTTCGCGCGCCAGTGCGAGTGTGGCCCACGACGGCGCGCGCACGATGTCGGACAGTTGCAGCACCACGTCGCGGTGATCGAGATGCGGAATCGAATACAGCAATTCATGCAATTTTGCGCGCCGCTCATGCAACGGCCGCACGCGCCAGTCCTCGCCGGCCACTTCCAGCAGATCGTAGGCAACAAAGATCGCCGGCGTATCTGCGAGCACCTTCTTGCCCGGATTCTTGCGGCCGAGCCGCTTCTGCAGCGCATTGAACGAGAGCACCTTGCCATCTTTGGACGGCAGCACTTCGCCGTCCAGCACACAGTCGGTCAGCGGCGCGGCGGCGGCAATGATTTCCGGGAACTGCTCCGAGATCAGTTCCTCGCCGCGAGACCACAGAAATACCTGTCCCTCACGTTTGAGCAACTGGCCGCGTATGCCGTCCCATTTCCATTCCGCCTGCCAGTCGCCCACCGGGCCGAGCGCCTCTGGTGAGCCACTAATGGGATGGGCGAGGAAAAACGGATACGGCTTGGAAACGTCGAAGCTGCCGGTGTCGGCGGAAATCAAACTCGCGTAGTTTTCAACCGTCGGCGCCCAGTCGCCAGCCATACGATGCGCGATCACCTTGGCGTCGATACCCGATACCTGTGACAGCGCGCGCTGCACCAGCAAAGCCGACACGCCGACGCGAAAACCGCCGGTGATGAGTTTGTTGAACACGAAGCGCTCGTTGCGATCCAGCTCGCGCCAGTAGCCCATCAGCACTTCGCGTTGCGCTCCTTCGTCCAACGTACGCAGCGGCAGCAGGCGCTGATCTATCCATTGATGCAGAGGCAGATTGCTTTGCGTTTCCGGCGGCGGAAGGATCAACGCAATCGTTTCGGCCAAATCGCCAACCGCGTCGTAGCTCTCTTCGAACAACCACATTGGCATGTTCGCCGCATCCGCCGCCCACTGATGCAGCTTCTTCGCCGGCACGGCCTGGCGCGGGCGATTGCCGGTGAGAAACCACACCGCCCAGGCGGCATCTTCAACTTGAGCCGCGCGAAAATAATCGACCAGCGCCGCGATCTTGTCGTTGGTGCGGGTCGATGAATCGAGCGCCGTGTATAGCCCGGCGAAACGCTTCATGCCGGCGCCTCCGCCGACATCTCCGGTGTCGCCGCATCGCCGTCGCTACCACCCTCGCCTTCGAATTCGGTTTCCAGCGCGTCGGCATCGAGCCCGCGTTCGCGCAGGTAGCGCACCATCACCGGCACCTGGCCATGCGTCACCAGCACGCGACTGGCTCCACTGGCATCGATCGCGTGCTGCAGGCTGGGCCAATCGGCGTGATCGGAAATGACGAAGCCCTGATCAACATTGCGCTGCCGCCTGGCGCCGCGAATCGCCATCCAGCCGGACGCAAACGCATCGGCGTATTCACCAAAGCGTTTCAGCCACGGCGTGCCTTGCGCGGAAGGCGGGGCGACGATCAACGCGCGCGAAAAATCGGCGGCTTTATCCAGATCTGACACCATGCGCGTCTCGGGCAAAGCCACGCCGGATGCGCGATAGCCGCGATTCAGCGCCTCCACAGCGCCATGCACCACGATCGGGCCGATGCCGGCATCCACACCCATCAAGATGCGCTGCGCCTTGCCGAACGCATAAGCAAAAATCACGCTGGCGCGGCCCGCTTCGGCATTGGCCCTCCACCACGCATTGACGCCGGCAAACATCTCCTCATGCGGGCGCCAGCGATAGATCGGCAGGCCGAAGGTCGATTCGCTGACGAAGGTATGGCATTTGACCGGCTCGAACGGCGTACAGGTCGGATCAAAGTCGAGCTTGTAGTCGCCCGATACCACCCAGATTTCGCCGTGATGTTCAATGCGCACCTGCGCCGAACCCAGCACGTGACCCGCCGGATGCAACGACACTTTTACCCCATTGAGATCACGTGTTTCGCCATAGGCAACCGTCTCCAGCGCGACATCCTGTCCCAGCCTTGTCCGCATGACGTGTTCCGCATCGACAGTGGCCAGATAACTGGCGTGGCCGGGCCGGGCATGATCGGCATGCGCATGGGTAATGATTGCCCGCTCCACCGGTCGCCAGGGGTCGATATAGAAATCGCCAGCGGCACAGTAAAGCCCATGCGAAGTATGTTCAAGCAATGCCATGACGAAAGTTTACCTGTGCCTCGCCTCAAGCTATGTCACGGCGTGACGAAGCGATGGCGGCCAAGCTTGGCACAACCGCTATAATCAATTGACCAAGCGCCTCCGGAGTACCCACGAGGCACCAACGACGCGGCACCCCACAAAACACTCGGCGCGATTTCACAGCACCTCATGTCCCGATACGAACAATTGCTGAAAGCCCTGGATGAGCCTGTGTTCGAGATGGACGCGGAAGGCAAGGTCGTCTTCGCCACGGCAGCCATGGCGGCGTGGACCGGCAAGGAATCCGGCTATGCATTCGCCGAGGTGTTGGCGGAGGGCGATCGTTCGCGCTTCACGCAAACATTGAAACGCCTGCTCGACGGCAAGACCGCGACGGCATTGCTGGAGCTGGGCTTGGTCACCGAGGCCGGCGTGCTACCGGTGGAACTGAAGCTCGCCGCGGCTCAACGCGAAGCGACCAAGGTGGTCACCGTGGCCGGCTGGCTGCGCGATGTGAGCATGGAAAGGGCCAAGGAAGCCGCGGCCAATGTGCAGGGCACCCACCTGCTCGATCTGGTGGAAAACATTTCCGACGCCTGCGTGGTGGAAAATTCCGAAGGTGGCGTGGAGATGGTCAACACCGCATTCTGCGAGCTGTTCCGCGTGGAGGCCGCCGCGCAATCGCTGGTCGGCATTCCCTGCACCGATCTGTTCGCGCAAGCCTCATCGCTGACCGACAAGAAAGTCGCGCCGATTTACTTTCCGCTCGACACGGTGGACCGCGACGAATTCGAATTCAAGTTCGCCGATGGCAAGCGCGCCAAGCAGTATTCGCTGCCGGTGCCGGGCGAGGTTGGCGTCGCCGGTCGCTTGCATATCTTCCACACCTTGGAAGAAAACGCACCGGCGCAAACCAGCTCCGCCACCATCACGGCGCAATCGCAAATGGTGGAAAAAATTGCGCGCAGCCTCGCCAGCACACTGGAAAGCGCCGGCAGCGCGATTCACCGCGCGGAACAGCTGGAGTTGCCCGGCGCGGTGCTGGAACATTTCCGTCGCGTGGAGTCATCGGCGCAGGCGGCGTTTTCGGAAATCGCCGGCTTGCTGGATTTTTCGCAGATGGAAAGCGGCGAGCTGCGTATCGAGTCGATGGAGTTTCATCTGCGCGACCGCATCGCCAGCATGCTCGATCACCTGGTGCCGCTGGCCGAAGACAAGGCCGTGCACCTGCGGCTGTCGATCGAACAGGATGTGCCGGAGCATCTAACCGGCGACGGCGCGCGTTTGATGCTGGTGCTGCGCAGCCTGTTGGAGGCCGGCCTCACCACCGCACAGGGCGGTGGCGACTTGGCGCTGATCGTCGAGCCCGAGTACACGGCCGAGAACCAGATCCACTTGAGCTTTCGCGTTGAAACCGCACCGGTCAAAGGTGGCAGCCGGCAGAAGGTGGTTTCACCGACCGCGCAGATGCAACTCTCGCTCGCCCGCCAGATCGTGCGCGCGATGAGCGCCAAGGGCGTCGGCAAGATCGACGTGCGCGATAAAAAAGAAACGACGATTCACCAGTTCACCGCCGTGTTCCCGTATCGCACCCTGAAGGAACCGAAGCCGCGGCCGACCTTCGTCACGCTGACCGGCCTGTCGATCCTGATCGTGAGCGCCGATGCCGAGCAGCGCAAGGAACTGTCCGAACTGGCACGCAGCTGGCGCATGAATCCGCGCGAGGCGGACAATGCCGCCGTGGCCATGCAGCTGCTCTCACGCATGGCCGACGAAGGCCATCCAGTCGCGTTGGTGATTACCTCGAATACGCTGCCGGTGCAGGACGGCTTCATGCTCGCCTTCCGCATCAAGCACATGCCCAAACTCAAGCAGACCGCGGTCATGATGCTGGCCAAATCCGGCAAGGCGGGCGATGCCATTGCCTGCCGCGAGAATGGCATCAGCGCCTACCTGCGCCACCCGATCGCCGCCAATCAGCTGAACGAGGCGATTTCGGCGGTGATGGGCACGCAGCAGGACGACAGCGAATCCACTTCAACACTGATTACCCGCCACTCGCTGCGCGAAGCCAAGGCCGGCAGCATCCTGATCGTCGATCCGAATCGCGAGCAGGCGATCGTGCCGGTCAGCACGCTGAAGAAAAAAGATTACCGCGTGGTGCACGCCGACACCGCCGATGAAGCCTATGTCGAGCTGAGCCAGGACGTGTTCGACCTGCTGATCATCGATCCGATGGCTAAGGGTTTCGCCGAGCTGGGTATTGAAGGCATCTCCGACGCGCTGCAAGCGAGATTCGCCACCATGCCCGCATCGATTCCGGTGCTGCTGGCGGTCGAAGACGATATTTCGGCGGTGGAATTCGGCTTCAGCGGCATGCTGTCGAAGCCGTACGACAAAGAGGTGTTGCTGCAGAAAGTGGCGTCGTTGATTCCGGCGAAGGCGGCGGGCTAAGTTACGCTGGCTTAGCAGGATGGGTTGAGCGCAGCGATTTCCATCCTGCTTACCTCATTGAAGCTCAAAGATCTCCGTTGCTAGCGTATCGATTCGCAAACGCACACGCCGTCGCCGCCTATCAAATACATTTACATGGCTTCTTTCGGAGTCAATGTCCTCGACGTTCTGTTCAATTTCAACGAGGCTGTCAAAGCTCTCCGATTCCCCGGTCTCCAGCCATTCAATCAGGATCGGAAATTGTGGTTCATCGATCTTTTCACCAATGCCGCCAAGGACAGCTTCCGCTACCTCAGCAAATCCCTCCCCACACCGCGCCACCGTCACATACCCCGGCATCGTCGCCATGCGTCCCTCGAAGTCACGCACGTTCGCCACCCCCACCGAGTTTGGAAAGAAACCGAACATGGGCGCATCATTCGGCGAATCGCCGACGAAAATCCACTCGTGCTTTTGCGCGTCCAGATCAATGCCGAAGCGTTCGCGCACGAAGAGACGTGTAGTCGAGAGTTTGTCGTAATTCCCCATCCAGCCATTGACGTGGATTGAGCTGATCTTTGCGGTCAGACCGGCCTGTTCCATCAATTGCTTGATGCGCTCGACTTCGCTCACCGGCAGCGGCGGCACATCTTCGCAGAAATCGATGGCGATGTCGGCTTCACGATAGGCCTGGTCGGAAGCCACGGCGCAGCCGGGCACTTCGCGCAGGATTTTCTGCGCCACTGCCGCCAGTTGCTCGCGGTCGCGTACACGCGTGGAATCATCCTTGATAAAACGTTGGCGCAGTTTCTTCTGCGCACGATCGAAGTAAAAATAGAACGCGCCGTTCTCGCCCACCACGCCGTCAACCGGCCACATGCGGGCGATGTGATCGCACCAGCCCGCGGGACGACCGGTGATGGGGACGACACTCAGCCCGGATTGTTTCAGGGCTTCGACGGCAGCGTATGCGCGCGCGGTGAGTTGGCCTTCGGTGGTCAGCGTGTCGTCGATGTCGAACAGGACGCCGCGGATCTTGCGCAGGGTTTCGGCGGGTAGTTCCGACAGAGGTTTCATGCTGTCCCTTGCGACAAGTCGGAGACAAACGCCGTCATCCCGGCGTAGGCTGGGAGCCAGTCCAATCCAAGACTTTGAAAATGCGATGGGCTGGATTCCAGCCTACGCTGGAATGACGGGAGTAGTGTGGCCGTCAATGCCAAACTCCAGCACTGGCGCGGCTTCCAGGCCATTTTTGCTCAGAAATACGCATGGATACTAGACTCTGGCTTTCGCGCGGATAAACGCAGCAGCGCGTTCTCGCTCAGCGGCATCCATATGCAAACCGCACTTGGTGCGGCGCCAGAGAATATCGTCGGGCTTGATCGCCCATTCCTGCTGCATGCAGAAATAGATTTCTCTCTCGGTCAGCATGGTCGCGCCGCGGCCGAAAATTTCGCCCAGATCCGACATCGAGCGCACACCCTGCAGTACCTGTTCGACGCGCGAACCGTGGCGCGTGGCCAGACGGCGCAAATAGTCGATTGGCAGCGAAGGATGTTTCTTCATCGCCTCGCCCACCACGTTGTCCAGCGAGTCGATGTCGCCGCCCGGCAGCGCTTCGCTGCCAGTCCACGACCCCGACATCGACGGGTAGAACGGCTTCAACTCCTCCAGCGCGTGTTCGGACAGGCGACGATAAGTAGTGATCTTGCCGCCAAAGATCGACAGCAGCGGCAGCTTGCCATCGGCATCATCGACTTTCAGCACATAGTCGCGGGTGATTTCGGAGGGATTGTCACTGCCATCGTCGTACAGCGGCCGCACCCCAGCATAGCTCCAGACCACATCCGATTCGCGCAGTGGTTTGCCGAGGAAACGATTGACGGCATTAACCAGATAAGTCGTTTCCTCGCGCGTGATTTCGGCGGCCTCACTCACGTTGGCAACGTTCACATCGGTAGTGCCGATCAAACTGAAATTTTCCTCATAGGGAATGACGAACACCACGCGCTTGTCGGTGTTCTGCAGGATGTAAGCATGCGGTTGGTCGTGCACGCGCGGCACGACGATGTGACTGCCCTTCACCAGCCGCACCGAGGCATTCATACGCACTTGCATGGCGTGATCGAGCAGATCCTTGACCCACGGACCGGCAGCATTAACCACACCGCGTGCGCGCACGGTTTGTTCGGCGTTGCTATCGACATGGCGAATGGTCAGCTGCCAGGCATCAGCCTCACGTTTGCCCGCCACCAGGCGTGTGCGCACGCGAATGTCCGCACCACGCTCGCGTGCCGAGACGGCGTTCAATACCGTGAGGCGCGCATCGTCCACGCGCGCATCGGAATAGAAAAATCCACGGCGTATGACTGGCTTCAGGCCGGCGCTATAGCGTTCGTCCGGAAACATGACTGTGCGCGAACCGGGCAGCGAAATCTTGCCGCCTATATGGTCGTACATGAACAGTCCCAGGCGCACCATCCATGCCGGCCGCATGTGTTTGTCGTGCGGCAGGATGAATTCCAGCGGATGGATGATGTGCGGCGCGATCTTCAGCAGCACTTCGCGTTCCTGCAGCGCCTCGCGTACTAGGCGGAACTCGTATTGCTCGAGATAGCGCAGGCCGCCGTGAATCAGCTTGGAGCTCCACGAGCTGGTGGCGGACGCAAGATCGTCCTGCTCGACCAGCAGCACTTTGAGGCCGCGGCCGGCCGCATCGCGCGCGATGCCGCAGCCGTTAATGCCGCCACCGATGATGGCCAGGTCGTAAATTGAATCGCTCATGACGAGAGATTACTCAGCGATGCTGGAACTTGTCCAGCCACAACACCGAAAACGCGGTCTTGGTATCGGTGATTTCGCCGCGGCCGACCATCTCCACCGCCTCGGCCAGCGACAAGGTGAAGACCTCGAGAAACTCGCCCTCGTCGCGCTGATGGCCGATGTAGGTCAGATCGCGCGCGATGTAGAGCTCGATAGCCTCATTGGAGTAGCCGATGCCCGCATGCAGCGTGGCGGCGTGGCGCCAGTTGTTGGCGGTGTAGCCGGTTTCTTCCAACAGCTCTCGCCGCGCGGTTTCAGCATGCGGCTCGTCCGGGTCGATCTTGCCGGCCGGCAGTTCGATAAAGTGACGCCGCACCGGATAGCGGTACTGGTGTTCGAACAGCAAGGTGTCGTCGTCGACAAAGGCCGCGACAATGACTGCGCCGGGGTGCAATACATACTCGCGCCACGATTCGCTGCCATCCGGCAGACGCACGCGATCGGATTGGACACGGATCAGCTTGCCGTCGAGCAGGCGCTCGCTGGAAATCGTGTGCTCAGTGAAATCGGGAAATCGACGTTCGTCGTTCATGGCAGGCGGCAACACATCGCGATCATTGCGCCTCCCTTAGTAAAGGGGGGCTGGGAGGGATTTTCGGCCGCCCAATCAACGTTGTCAGACAACCTTGCGCGAATGGCAATCACCGAAAATCCCCCTCAATCCCCCTCAATCCCCCTTTTGCAAAGGGGGAAGTGCTTCATTGAACGGCGAGAGCTGAACTACCGCCATCGCAAACACACGCAGAAGACTAAAGCGAGCGCTGGATAGCGTTGAGGCAGGCGGTCATCAACAGCCCTGGGAACAGCCCCAACACCAGCAGCGCGAGCGCATTGGTCGCCAGCAGGCTGCGGAAACCGGCTGCGGCCATGATCGGGCTGTTGTCGGTCGGCTCGTCGAAATACATCAGCTTGACGATGCGCAGGTAGTAGTACGCGCCGATCACACTCATCAGCACCGCGAACACGACAAGCCAAGTGTATCCGGCATTGAGCGCGCCTTCGAGTACAGCGAGCTTGGCCCAGAAACCGAGGAACGGCGGGATACCAGCCATCGAGAACATGACGATCAGCATCAGGAAGGCGTACCACGGCGAACGCTGGTTCAGGCCCTTGAAGTCGTCAAGATTGTCGGCTTCGAATCCGGCGCGCGACAGCAGCATGATCATGCCGAACGCGGCCAGTGTCATCAGCACATAGGTGATGATGTAGAACATGCCGGACGAGTAACCGCTCTTGGTGCCGGCCAGAATGCCAAGCAACAGGAAGCCCATGTGCGAGATGGTTGAGTACGCCAGCATGCGTTTCAGGTTGGCCTGCGCAATGGCGATGATATTGCCCAACGCCAGCGACAACGCCGCCAGAACCACCAGCATGTCCTGCCAATCGCTGACCGCGCCACCCATCGAGTCGGCGAGGATGCGCATGATGAAACCGAAGGCAGCGATCTTGGGCGCGGAACCGATAAACAACGTCATCGGCGTCGGGGCACCGTGGTAAACGTCCGGCACCCACATATGGAACGGCACCACGCCCAGCTTGAAAGCGAGACCAGCGACCACGAATACAAGTCCGAACGTGATCAGCGGATCATTGGCGCGGCTGTACTCGATGACCTTGGCTACCTTGGCGACATCCAGCGAACCGGTGGCGCCATAGACCATCGACAGGCCATACAGCAGCAATCCGGAAGCCAATGCACCGAGAATGAAATACTTCATCGCTGCTTCGGAAGACGTCACCGAATCGCGATTCAACGCAACCATCGCGTAGCTCGATAATGCCAGCAGCTCAAGACCGAGATACAGCGTAACAAAGTGATTGGCCGACACCATCACCATCATGCCCAGCGTGGCGAAAAGGATCAGCAGGATGAACTCGCCGGTGAACATGTTGCGCGCGACCAGATAGGCGCGGCTGTAGATGATGACCATCGCTACAGCAATGGCAATGGCGGCCTTGAGGATCAACGCCATGCTATCGAGGACAAACATGCCGTTGAACGCATAAAGCGCGCCGGTTAGCGGTTTCTCCGCCATGCTTGGCAAAACCACGATAACTGCGGTAACGATTAGGGTAAAGATGGAAAGCGGCAGCAAACGGCCTTCACGCTGTTCCGCAGTCGAATACAGATCGACCAGCATGATCACGCAAGTCATGATCAGGAGAAATATCTCCGGCGCGGCCAGGGCAAAATTCATGGTGGGGATGGAAACCGACATCTTGATCGTCCGCTTTTAGTTCAACTTGCCGGTGGCAACGTGTTTCAACAGGGCATCGACCGAACTGTGCATCACATCGGTAAACGGCTGCGGCCAGAGGCCCATCACCAGCACAGCCACCGCCAGCACCGTCAGGAACAGGATTTCGCGGCCGTTGATGTCTTTCAAATCGCGCACGTCGTCGTTGGCGATGTCACCAAATATGACGCGCTTGACCATCCACAGTGTGTAAGCCGCGCCGAGGATCAATGTGATGGCGGCGGCAAAGGCAAACCAGAAATTCACCTTCATCGCGCCGAGTATCACCATGAACTCGCCGACGAATCCGGAAGTCGCCGGCAGACCTGAATTGGCCATGCCGAACAGCACGGCGAAGAAAGCGAATTTCGGCATGGTGTTCACCACACCGCCGTAAGCCGAGATTTCGCGCGAGTGCACGCGGTCATACAGCACGCCGATGCAAAGGAACATCGCGGCGGAAATAAAGCCGTGCGATACCATCTGCACCAAGCCGCCTTCCATGCCTTGCGAATTGAAAATAAAGAAGCCCAGCGTGACGAAACCCATGTGCGAAATGGAGGAATACGCCACTAGCTTTTTCATATCGGTTTGCGCCAGCGCGACGAAGCCGATGTACACCACCGCGATCAATGACAGCGTGATCATGAAACCGGCAAGCGCGTGGCTGGCATCGGGCGCGATCGGCAGATTGAATCGCAGGAATCCGTAGGCACCGATCTTCAATGTGATGGCGGCCAGGATCACCGAGCCACCGGTCGGCGCCTCGACGTGCGCATCCGGCAACCAGGTATGCACCGGCCACATCGGCACTTTGACCGAGAACGACGCGAAGAAGGCAAAGAACAGCAATGTCTGCGCCGTCATGCCCAAAGGCACGCGATGGTAGTCGGAAATATCGAAGCTGCCGTTGGTGACGTTGTAAAGATAGATCAGCGCGGCCAGCATCAGCAGCGAACCCAGCAACGTATAGAGGAAGAACTTGACCGCGGCGTAAACGCGACGCGGCCCACCCCAGACGCCGATGATCAGGAACATCGGGATCAGCATCGCTTCGAAGAACAGGTAAAACAGGATCGCGTCGGTGGCGGCAAACACACCATTGATGAGACCCGACATGATCAGGAAGGCCGCCAGATACTGCGACACCTTTTCCTGAATCACTTCCCACGCCGCGATCACGACCAAGATGGTGGTGAAACTGTTCAACAGCACGAACAGCATCGAGATGCCGTCCACGCCCAGCGCGTAGTTGATGTTGAAGCGCGACACCCAGGACGTGCGCTCGACAAACTGCATCGCGGAGGAGGCGTTGTCGAAACCGGTCCACAGCGGGATTGCCACTGCCAGCCCGAGAATACCGCCGATCAGCGCCACCCAGCGCGCGGAATCTTTTTGCCGTTCGCCATTCAGGAACAGCACGAGTACGCCCGCCAGGATCGGCACCCAGATGGTCAGGCTTAAAGTGATTGAGCTGCTTTGCATGTTGTTTGAGCTTGTTGTCGCGCGCGGATCGTAATTAGCGAAGCTTGAAATAAACGACGGTCAGGAAACCGAACACGCCGATGATCATGGTGAAAGCATAGGTGTAGAGATAACCGGTCTGGACCTTGCGTGCCACGCCGGAGAACCAGCCGATCAGCTTCGCAGTACCGTTGACCATGATGCCGTCGATGATGGTGACGTCGCCGAATTTCCACAAACCGCGGCCGACATTGCGCGCGCCGGCGGCAAAGAACCAGTCATTGAAGCGATCGAAATAATATTTTTCTTCCAGCAGTTTTACCGGTGCGGCAAAGGCAGAGCGAATCTTCGCCGGCAGCTCGGGCTTCAGGATGTAGCAGTACCAGGCAGTTGCGGCACCGCCCAGTGCCAGCCAGAACGGCGGCGTCATCAGGCCATGCACCACCATCGCCCATGCGCCATGGAATTCTTTCTTCATCATCGCCATGGTGTCGGTAGGCGCAATCGAATCAATGAAGTAGTTGCCGTAGAGCATAGGCTCGATCGCCATCCAGCCAATCAGCACGGAAGGAATCGCCAGCAGAATCAGCGGCAATGTCACCACCCACGGCGTCTCGTGCGGCTTTTCGCCCGGCGCCAGGCCATGATGTTCGTGGTCGGCATGGTCGTCGTGCGCGTCATGTTTGTCATGTGCGTGATCGTGCCCATGGTCCTCAGCAAAGCGTTCTTTGCCGTGGAAGGCGAAGAACACCAGCCGGAACGAATACAAGCCGCCGACGAAGACACCGGCCAGCGCCGCGTAGTAAGCAATGACATGTCCTGGCGTTTGCGACATGTGGATCGCTTCGATGATGGAGTCCTTGGAGAAGAATCCGGCGAACGGCGGGAAGCCGGCGTTGGCAAGCGCACCGATCAGCACCGTGAAGTAAGTGATAGGCAGGTACTTCCTCAGGCCACCCATCTTGCGCATGTCCTGCTCGTGATGCATGGCGATGATTACCGAACCGGCGCCAAGGAACAGCACTGCCTTGAAGAAGGCATGCGTCATCAGGTGGAAGATACCGGCTTGATACGCGCCGGCACCCAGCGCCATGGTCATATAGCCCAACTGCGACAACGTCGAATACGCCACCACGCGCTTGATGTCGTACTGCACGATGGCGATCAGCGCCATAAAGAACGCGGTGATCGAACCTATCGCGAGCACAAACGCCAAGGCCGTCTGCGACATCTCGAACAGCGGCGACATACGTGCCACCATGAAGATACCGGCGGTCACCATCGTGGCCGCATGGATCAGCGCGGAGATTGGCGTCGGGCCTTCCATCGAATCCGGCAGCCAGACATGCAGCGGGAACTGCGCGGACTTGCCCATCGCGCCGATGAACAGGCAAATGCAGATCGCGGTCAGCAGCGCCCAATGCCAGCCGGGCACCACTTCAATCAGGGTGTCCTTAAACTTGGCCGCCTGCGAAAACACGGTACCGTAATCGAGCGTACCGAAATAGGCAAATATCAAACCTATGCCCAGCAAAAAGCCGAAGTCGCCGACACGATTGACCAGGAAAGCTTTGAGATTGGCGTATATCGCCGTCGGGCGTTTGTACCAGAACCCGATCAGCAGGTACGACACCAGACCCACCGCTTCCCAACCGAAGAACAGCTGCAGGAAGTTGTTCGACATCACCAGCATCAGCATCGAGAAGGTGAATAGCGAGATGTAGGCGAAGAAGCGCGTATAGCCGTCGTCCTCCGCCATGTATCCGATGGTGTAGATATGCACCATCAGCGAAACAAAGGTCACCACCAGCATCATGGTGACGGTAAGCGAATCGATCAGGAAGCCGACCTGCAACGGAATGCCGTCAGTCACCAGCCAGGTATAGACCGCACCGTTGAATGCCTGGCCGGCTTGCACGTCCTGGAACACAAAGCACGACAGCGTGAACGACGCGGTCACGCCCAGGATGGTGACGCTGTGCGCAAACGTCCGCCCCAGCGCGCGGCCAAAGAAACCGGCCAGCACGGCACCCAGCAAGGGGAGCAGCGGAATAGCCAGCAGGGCAAGTTTGTTCTGGATCATCTTCTATGAATTCTCGGGTTCAAACTCAAGCACTGACGCGGCTTTCCGGCCATTTTCGCCCTGAAACGCGCGCCAGCGCTTGAGTTTCTAATCTCTATGCCATGAAAAACGTTGCGTCAGCCCTTCAATGTGCCAATGTCGTCGACGTTGATGGTTTTCAAGTTACGGAACAGCACCACCAGAATGGCGAGACCGATCGCCGATTCCGCCGCTGCCACCGTCAGGATGAAAAATACGAACACCTGCCCATGCAGATCCCCGCTGAATTGCGAAAAGGCGATGAAATTCATGTTCACCGCCAGCAGCATCAGTTCGATTGCCATCAGCAGCACGATGATGTTCTTGCGATTGAGAAAGATGCCGGCCACCGAAATGGCAAACAGGATGGCGGAAAGCACCAGATAGTGGCTCAGGGTAATCACGCCTTTTTCTCCTCGACAGCTTCGGGCGCAGGCGCCTCGACCACCGCATCCATCTTGACGATCTTCAGGCGATCGCCTGCTTTCACCCGCACCTGCTCACCGACGTTCTGCGATTTGCTTTCCTTGCGGCCGCGCAGGGTCAGCGCGATCGCCGCTACCATCGCCACCAGTAGCACCACCGCGGCGAGTTCAAACGGCAGCAGGTAATCGGTATAGAGAATGCGGCCAAGCTCTTTGGTATTAGATGCGCCGACAACCGGCACGATCGGTCCCGCATCCTTCAGGTTGATCGCCTTGCCCACCAGCAGCAGTGCCATCTGCACCACCATCAGGATCGCCACGGTTGCAGCGATCGGCAGGTGCTTCCAGAAACCTTCGCGCAGCTTGTCGAAATTGATGTCCAGCATCATCACCACGAACAGGAACAGCACCATCACCGCGCCGACATAGACCAGGATCAACGTGATCGCGAGGAACTCGGCATATATCAGCAGCCATAAAGCCGCCGCCGTGAAAAACGACAGCACCAGGAACATCGCGGCATGCACCGGATTCTTGGCAGTGATGACACGCAACGCCGAGATGATCAACACCGCGGCGAAAACGTAGAAGATGATGGATTGGAAAGTCATTTGTTGCTTTGTTGTTATGGGGCTAAACGAACCAGCGTCACGGGCTATCGGTACGGCGCATCCTCAGCACGCCGCTTGGCAATCTCGGCTTCGTACTTGTCGCCAATCGCCAGCAGCATCGGTTTGGTGTAGTAGAGGTCACCGCGTTTTTCGCCGTGATACTCCAGCAAATGTGTTTCAACAATCGAGTCAACCGGACAAGACTCTTCGCAGAAGCCGCAGAAGATGCACTTGACCAAGTCGATGTCATACCGTGTGGTGCGGCGGGTGCCGTCATCGCGCTGTTCGGATTCGATGGTGATCGCCATTGCCGGGCAGACCGCCTCGCACAGCTTGCAGGCGATGCAGCGCTCTTCGCCGTTCGGATAGCGGCGCAATGCATGCAGACCGCGGAAGCGCGCGCTCTGCGGTGTCTTCTCTTCGGGAAACTGCACTGTGATTTTGCGCGCGAACAAGTGGCGACCCGTCAGCTTGAGCCCTTGTACCAGTTCGCCCAGCAACAGGCTACCGAAAAAATCCTTGGTTCTATCCCACATAGCTATTTTCCAAACCAGATCGAGAACGGCAGCCAATTGCGCACCGGCTCCATCAGCATCACGCCCGTCACCACGATCCACACAATGGTGATCGGAATAAAGATCTTCCAGCCCAGACGCATGATCTGGTCATAGCGATAGCGCGGGAACGAGGCGCGGATCCAGAGGAAGAAGAACATCAGCACGGCCATCTTTGCCAGCATCCACCAGATGCCAGGTTCACCCAGCAGCGGAATCGCTTTCGGGAACGGCGACAACCAGCCGCCGAGGAAAAGGATGGTCGACAACGTGGCGACCATCAGCATGTTCGCGTATTCGGCCAGGAAGAACAGCGACCACGTCATGCCGGAATATTCGACCAGCGGGCCGGCAACGATTTCCGACTCGCCTTCGGCCACGTCGAACGGATGGCGATTGGTTTCAGCCACGCCCGCAATGAACTGAATGATAAACAGCGGGAACAGTGGAATCCAGAACCATTCCAGCGCGCCGTAGGCCCCGTCCTGCCGCGCGATCACTTGCGTCAGATTCATAGTCTGCGCTGCCATCAGCGCACCCACCAGCGCGAAGCCCATGGCGATTTCGTACGACACGACTTGCGCCGCGGAGCGCATCGCGCCCAGGAACGCGTACTTCGAATTTGACGCCCAGCCGGCCAGGATCACGCCGTAAACGCCCATCGAGGTCATGGCCAGCACCACCAGCAACCCGGCGTCGACGTTGGCGATCACCCAGGTTGGTGTGAACGGAATGATTGCCCATACGGCCATGGCAGGCGCGACCGACAACGCCGGCGCAATCAGGAACAGCCACTTATTGGCGCCGGCGGGAACAATCTGCTCTTTCAGCAGCAGCTTGATCGCATCGGCCACCGGCTGCCCTAGACCACCGAGCGCCTTGATACCGAAGAAAGTCACGCGATTGGGACCCTTGCGGACCTGGATCCAGCCGATCACCCAACGCTCGACCAGCTGGAAGTACAAAACGAAAATAAGCAGCGGCACCACCACCATCACCACCATGGTGACGGCCTTGGCCAGCGCCCATGCAGGTGGGCCCCAGACCGGCCCCAGCTGGGCCATGAAGCCTTGATTGAGAGTTTGAATCAGCGCATCCATGCCGGTTATTCCGCCGCCGCAGCCATGGCTGCTTTTTCTACAGTAACCGCACCGAACATCGCCCCCAGTTCTGCTGTTGCCTTGAGAGCGGTGGCTACACGAACGCAACCCGAAGGCAGCGTCGCGTCGATCTTGGCGGGCAGCACAACGCCCTTGCCATTGGAAACAACGCGCACGTCCATGCCATCAGTGATAGAGAGATTGCTCGCCACATCTTTGGCCAGCCATGCAAAGGCGGCATTTTTTGCGTCCGCGGTTTTTTGCAGGCTAGATGCGCGACGTACCAGCGCATCGACTGCATAGATCGGTACTTCACCGACCCGCTCGACGCCCGAGGTCGCTGACGGTATTTCCATCTTGACGCCGCTAATGAGATTGTTGAGTTTTGCACTGACAAACGCCTGCATGTCCGGCGCAATCTCCTGCCTCACCGCGTTCACGCTGTCCTGCTCGAAGCCGTCAAGGCCCAGCAGATTGCCAAGCACGCGCAACACTTTCCACGCGGGACGTGCATCGCCCAGCGGCTTGACCACGCCGTTGAAAGATTGAACGGTGCCGTCCATGCTGACAAACGTACCGGCAGTTTCGGTGAACGGCGCAATCGGCAGGACCACGTCGGCATAGTCCGGAGCATCCCCCTTGAAAGCGGTCATCGCCACGACGAAATCTGCTGCACGCAATGCCGTCATGGTTGCCACCGGATCGTAACAATCCAATTCCGGCTCCACACCCATCAATACATATGCCTTGCGCGGCTGGCAAACCATACCCTGTGCGCACAACCCTTGTTTGCCGGGCTCGGCCCCAACGGCGGCGGCACCTACGCTGTTCGCTGCCTCAGACAAGAGGCCGAATGCGCCGCCAGACAAGCGCGCAATTTCCTGCGCCAACACGTGCAACATTGTGTATTGCGGATGATGCTGCGCGACATTGCCCAGCCACACTGCGGTCTTTTCCTTGTCGGCAAGGCTTTGTGCGATTGCTTTGGCGGAAGCAGAAACGGTGACACCAGACAACGCATTGGCAACTTCACCGGGCAGCGAACCATTCTTGATTTCAACCAGTGCTTTGGCCACGCCACCCAAAGTTGCAACCAGTTCGCTGGGGCGTGAGATAGCTTTGTTGGCGACTTTCATCAGCAGGTCGTCATCGGCCACATGCACCACATTGACCTGAAGACCTTTCTTCGCCGCCTGACGCAAACGGTTTGCGATCAGCGGATGCTCCTTGCGCAACGTAGCGCCGACCACCAGCACACTTTGCAACGAACCGATATCGGCAACTTTCATGCCCAGCCAGCGAACGCCGGCGAGCTTTCCGTCCGCACTGGTATCAACCTGACGCAGACGCGTATCGATATTGTTCGAGCCCAGTCCACGCACAACCTTGTTGAGCAGATAAAGCTCTTCCAGCGTTTGCTGAGGCGAGGCCAGCGCCGCAATCGATTCGGCACCATGCTTTTCCTTGACGTGCTTCAGCGCCTCGGCAGCCGCCTGCAATGCAATCGGCCACTCAACTTCCTGCCAGACGTCGCCGACCTTCATCATCGGCTTGGTCAGCCGATCTTCGGTATTCAATCCTTCGTAGGAAAAACGATCCCTGTCGGACAGCCAGCATTCGTTGACTGTTTCGTTTTCCAGCGGCAACACGCGCATCACGCGATCTTGCTTGACCTGCACCACCAGATTGGAACCGAGTCCATCATGCGGCGACACCGACTTGCGGCGCGACAACTCCCAACTGCGGGCGGTATAACGGAACGGCTTGGAGGTCAGCGCACCTACCGGGCAAAGATCAATCACGTTGCCGGACAACTCCGAGTCAACAGTCTTGCCAACAAAGGCCAGAATTTCGGAATGTTCGCCGCGGCCTGCTTGTCCCAGTTCCATCACGCCGGCCACCTCCTGGCCGAAACGCACGCAGCGCGTGCAGTGAATGCAACGCGTCATGTCCGTAGAGATCAGCGGGCCAAGATTCTTGTTGACGACCACGCGCTTTTCTTCCTGATAGCGCGACGAGGATCCACCATAGCCGACCGCCAAATCCTGCAGCTGGCATTCGCCACCTTGGTCACAGATCGGGCAATCGAGCGGATGGTTGATCAGCAGGAATTCCATCACGCCTTTTTGTGCAGTCTTGGCGTATTCCGAATTGGTCTGAACCTTCATGCCTTCAGTTGCAGGCGTTGCACATGCGGGCAGCGGCTTTGGCGCTTTCTCCACCTGTACCAGACACATGCGGCAGTTGGCCGCGATCGACAGCTTCTTGTGATAGCAGAAGTGCGGGATGAAAGTGCCGACCTTGTTGGCCGCTTCCATCACTGTCGCGCCGTTTTCGACTTGAACCGTCTTGCCGTCAATTTCCAGGTTGATCATTGTCTTTACTCTGCCGCCATGGCCAGCGATTCATGCAGCACCGGGGTCGAATAGCCGCCAGCGCCAACCATGCAGCGCTTGTGGGCGACGTGATACTCGAATTCTTCGCGATAGTTTTTGACGAAGGCGCGGGTCGGCATCGCTGCTGCATCACCTAGCGCGCAAATGGTGCGGCCCTGAATCTGGTCCGCCAGATTCAACAATAAATCCAGATCTTCCTGACGGCCAGCACCATGCTCAATGCGGTTGATGATGCGATACAACCAACCGGTACCTTCGCGGCACGGCGTACATTGGCCACAAGACTCTTCGTAGTAGAAATAGGCCAACCGCTCGGCCGCTTTGACCATGCACGTGGTTTCGTCCATAACGATGACGGCACCCGAGCCCAGCATGGAGCCTGCCTTGGCGATCGAGTCGTAATCCATATCGAGCGTCATCATGATGTCGCCTTTGATCACCGGCATCGATGAACCGCCGGGAATCACGCCTTTGATCTTCTTGCCACCGCGCATGCCGCCAGCCAGCTCCAACAGCTTGGCAAACGGCGTTCCCATATTGATCTCGTAATTTCCCGGACGTGTCACATGTCCGGAGATCGAGAATATCTTGGTGCCGCCGTTGTTCGGCTTGCCCAGATTGAGGAAAGCGTCACCGCCTTCACGCAGGATGTACGGAACCGCCGCAAAAGTTTCGGTGTTGTTGATGGTGGTTGGCTTGCCGTACAGCCCGAAGCTGGCCGGGAACGGCGGCTTGAAGCGCGGCTGTCCTTTTTTGCCTTCCAGCGACTCCAGCAATGCTGTCTCTTCGCCGCAGATGTACGCGCCGTAGCCGTGATGCGCGTGCAGTTCGAATGAAAAATCACTGCCGAGGATGTTCTTGCCGAGATATCCCGCCGCGCGCGCTTCTTCCAGAGCCTCTTCAAAGCGCTCGTAGTCAGCCCAAATTTCGCCGTGGATGTAGTTGTAGCCAACCGGAATACCCATCGCATAGCCGGCGATGATCATGCCTTCAATCAGGATATGCGGGTTGTAGCGGATGATGTCGCGATCCTTGAACGTACCCGGCTCGCCTTCGTCCGAATTGCAGACCAGATACTTGGCGCCTGGAAACGAGCGCGGCATGAAGCTCCATTTGAGTCCCGTTGGGAAACCAGCGCCGCCGCGGCCACGCAATGCGGACTTCTTCACTTCCGCAATGACGTCTTCGGGCTTGATGCCATCCTTCAGAATCCTTTTCAGTGCCTGGTAGCCTGCGCGCGACTCGTAGTCCTTGAGCCGCCAGTTGTTGCCGTCCAATCCTTTGAGGATAAGCGCATCCGGTCCGTAGTCGAGGGGTTTGGCAAACTCAGCCATTACTTGAGCTCCTCGATCAACTGGTCCAGCTTTTCCTGCGACATGAAGCTGCACATGCGCTTGTTGTTGACGATCAACACCGGTGCATCTCCACAGGCGCCCATGCACTCGCCTTCAACAATCGTGAACCGGCCGTCAGCGGTCATTTCCTTCCAGCCAACCCCCAGCTTTTGTTTCAGGTACTCGGCGGCATCAACGCCGCCCGATAACGCACAAGGCAGATTGGTGCACACGGTGATCTTGTGCTTGCCCATCGGCTTCAGGTTGTACATGTTGTAGAACGTAGCAACCTCGTACACTGCGACCGACGGCATGCCCAGATACCTGGCAACATCTTCCATCAGATCGTTAGGCAACCAGCCGTGTTCATCTTGCGCAATGGCGAGCGCGGACATCACCGCCGACTGCTTCTGGTCGGCAGGATATTTGGTCAGCTCGCGATCAATCTTTCGCTTGGCCGCGTCGGACAATTGAGCTGTCGCGCTCATCGATCAATTTCTCCAAATACAATATCCTGCGTGCCGATGATGGTCACCACGTCGGCGATCATGTGGCCGCGGGACATTTCATCCAGCGCTGCCAAATGCGGGAAACCTGGGGCGCGAATCTTGAGACGGTAAGGTTTATTGGCGCCGTCGGACATCAGGTAAATGCCGAATTCGCCTTTAGGGTGTTCGACTGCCGCATAGGCTTCGCCCGGCGGCACGTGGAAGCCTTCGGTAAAGAGCTTGAAGTGATGAATCAGCTCTTCCATGTTGGCTTTCATGTTCTCCCGAGAAGGCGGGGCGACCTTGTGGTCGTCAGAGATCACCGAACCGGGATTCTTGCGAAGCCAATCGATACATTGCTTGATGATCTTGTTCGACTCGCGCATTTCCTGCACGCGCACCAGATAGCGATCATAAGAGTCGCCATTGGTACCGACCGGGATGTCAAAGTCGAGGCGGTCATACACTTCGTAAGGTTGCTTTTTGCGCAAATCCCAGGCGATACCCGAACCACGCAACATCGGCCCAGTGAAGCCCAGACTCTGCGCGCGTTCCGGGGAAACAATACCGATATTGACCAATCGCTGCTTCCAGATGCGATTGTCCGTCAGCAGCGTCTCGTACTCATCGACGTAAGTCGGGAAGCGGCGCGTGAAGTCTTCGATGAAGTCCAGCAACGAGCCTTGACGGTTTTCGTTTAATCGCTTCATCGCTTCGGCATTGCGTCCCTGCATGGCCTCATATTGCGGCATGCGATCCGGTAGATCGCGATACACGCCGCCAGGACGATAGTAGGCCGCATGCAGACGAGCACCGGACACCGCCTCATAGCAGTCCATCAGGTCTTCTCGCTCGCGGAAGGCGTACAGGAACACCGTCATCGCACCGACGTCCAGCGCGTGTGCTCCCAGCCAGAGCAGGTGATTCAGGATGCGGGTGATTTCGTCGAACATGACGCGGATGTACTGAGCGCGCTCAGGCACCTCAACACCCATCAACTTCTCGATCGCCATCACGTATGCATGCTCATTAACCATCATCGACACGTAGTCGAGACGATCCATGTAGGGCACGCTTTGGATAAATGTACGCGTTTCGGCGAGTTTTTCGGTTGCTCGATGCAGCAGGCCGATGTGCGGGTCGGCGCGCTGAACCACTTCACCGTCCAGCTCCAACACCAGACGCAACACACCGTGGGCCGCAGGATGCTGCGGCCCAAAATTCATTGTGTAATTCTTGATTTCATTCACAGCGAATACTCCACTGCGCATCAGAAGCGATGTTGCGCGCAACACAATGAATTTCAGTGGAGGCTAACTTGCGCAGCAAGTTAAGCTCGCGCCGCGAGCGGCCAAAACTAAAATTCATTGTGTAATTCTTGATCTCGTTCATGCTATTTGCGCGCCGCGTAATTTTCTTCACGGATCACACGCGGAACGACTTCGCGTGGCTCGATCGTCACCGGCTGATAAACAACGCGCTTCTGCTCAGGGTCATAGCGCATTTCCACATTGCCGGAAATCGGGAAATCCTTGCGGAAAGGGTGTCCGACGAACCCATAGTCGGTCAGGATGCGGCGAAGATCGGGATGACCGCTGAACACGATGCCATACAGATCGAAAGCTTCGCGCTCGTACCAGTTGGCCGACGACCATATGTCAATCATCGAATCGACCATCGGAAAATTGTCATCGGGACAAAAAGCACGCACGCGCAACCGCCAGTTATGCTCGATAGACAGCAATTGGTACACCACGGCATAACGCGCGCCGTCCCAGCTTCCACCGTAATCGGCATAGTCCACGCCACATGCATCGATCATCTGGCTGAACATCAGAGCCGGATCGTCGCGCAATGAGGTCATCGCAGCAGTCAGCTCAATTGCCTTGACCTCGGCGATCAATTGCCCTTTGTCTTCGATCTGGCGAACAAGCCGGTCACCGAGCACTGCACTCACGCTGGCTTTTAATTGTTCCAATTTGGTCGACATGAATTCGGCTTTAGCGGGCAATGGTGTTGGTGCGCTTGATCTTGTTCTGCAACTGGATGATGCCGTACAACAGCGCTTCGGCCGTCGGGGGACAGCCAGGAACATAAACATCGACAGGAACGATGCGATCGCAACCGCGCACAACGGAGTATGAGTAGTGGTAATAACCACCACCGTTGGCACAGGACCCCATGGAAATGACCCACCGCGGCTCGGCCATCTGGTCATAAACTTTGCGCAGGGCAGGCGCCATCTTGTTGCACAAGGTACCGGCAACTATCATCACATCTGACTGCCTTGGACTGGGACGGAATACCACGCCGAAACGATCAAGATCGTAACGCGATGCACCGGCATGCATCATTTCCACTGCACAACAGGCCAGGCCAAACGTCATTGGCCACATCGAGCCGGTACGCGCCCAGTTCAGCAGCGTATCGACCTGCGTCGTTACAAATCCTTGATTGGAAACACCACCTTCAGGCATAGCCATTCCTTTGAAACCGCTTGCCGAGTTACAAATTACCCGGCCACGACACAACAATTACTCCCAGTCCAGCGCGCCTTTTTTCCATTCGTAGATAAAGCCGGCGACCAGGATGCCCAAGAAAACCATCATCGCCCAGAAACCGAACCAGCCGATTTCCTGGAGAACGATTGCCCACGGGAAAAAGAACGCAATCTCGAGATCGAACAAGATAAACAGAATCGCGACCAGGTAGTAACGCACGTCAAACTTCATGCGCGCGTCTTCGAATGCTTCAAAACCGCACTCGTATGGCGACAGCTTTTCTGTGTCGGGATTATTGTCGCCCAGCAGAATAGTCAGAACTTTGCTGGCGACCAACGGGAGAACGCCGATGGCGGCGCCCACGGCGATAAAGATCAGGATCGGGAAATAGTTTTCGAGCATATCAGGTGACAGATGAGTGCCGCGCCAAATTACTGCCTGTTCCCGCTTTAACTGTGTTGCCCGGCACCACTTTTCATTGGCTTTTCCGGACTACTGATTGGTGCCGTCGAAGAGACTCGAACTCTTACGCGTTTCCGCACTGCCCCCTCAAGACAGCGTGTCTACCAATTCCACCACGACGGCATTTATTTTCTGCTGCAATTTTACTGCGTAATTACTTGGAATTCTGTTCGGTTTTCGGTGCTTCCGTTGGCGCGGGCGCCGGAACAGGAGCGCTGTTGGCCGTTGGCGCCGGTACGGAATTGGCACCGCCCTCAACCTTGGCAGGCTCCGTCTTGGCTGGCACACCCTGCATTACGCCACCACTCATGACCCCGGTTGACGCTTTCGGTGCGTGAAAGTAAGTCAGCGCCAAGCAGGTAATGAAGAAAATCGCAGCGCAGACTCCGGTAGCGCGCGACAAGAAATTAGCCGAGCCGGATGAGCCGAACAGACTGCCTGCCGAACCACTGCCAAACGCAGCTCCCATATCGGCGCCTTTGCCGTGCTGGAGAAGTACCAGCACAACAATAGATACCGCGACGACTACATGTACTGTCAAAACCAGATTTGCCAACATGATGCTTCCTCTACTCAGGCCCGCTTAAAGAGCGTCCCATATTCCTAAAAAATCTTCGGCAATCAGCGATGCCCCGCCAATCAGCCCTCCATCAATATCCGGCATCGCAAACAGCTCGGCCGCATTGGATTTCTTGACACTGCCACCGTACAGAATCGGCAACTTTGCCGCCAGCGCCGCATCCTGCTTTGCCAAAAGGCTTCGCAAGTAAGCATGTACTTCCTGCGCTTGCGCCGGTGTAGCTGTCTTGCCAGTACCTATAGCCCAAACCGGTTCATACGCCACAATTGCATTGCTGAGTCCGGCAACACCGTGAACATCAATAACCGCCTGCAACTGCCTTGCAACGACACGTTCGGTTTCGCCTGCCTCCCGCTCGGCCAGCGTTTCACCGACGCACAAAACCGGCATCAATCCCGTGCCAAGTGCCTTGCCATATTTTTCTGCGACATATTTATCGGTATCGCCAAAAATTGCCCGGCGTTCCGAATGACCCACGATCGCATAGCGGCTACCAAACTCCGCGACCATGCCCGCAGAGAAATCGCCGGTGTAGGCACCCGTTTCAAAGCGACTCACATCTTGTGAGCCCCAGCCAATTGCCGAATTCACAAGCAAATCCTGCACCTGGGCCAGATATGGGGCCGGAACGCACACACCGCAATAGCGCCCGGACGTCAAAACTACCCGCGCCCTCAGTACATTCAGCAAAGCAGCATTCGCTACCAAGCCACCGTTCAGCTTCCAGTTACCGATAACAAAACGGTTACGCACGCTTGCAAGTCCCGATAGCCGACAAAACCGAACGATTATAGCGTGTAACTGATCTTCGGGTAAACAGCAGCGTGGGGCGAAAGCTCAACGCTGAAGATCCAGGCGGCTTTCGGCGCCCTGCTCGAACGGACTTTCCGTGTGCTGGAGCGTCTTTTTGATTTTGTCACGCGCCTGCAAGAAGGGGGATGCGAGCGCCGCTTCACCCAGGAACGCATCCAAATCCGTGTGTTCACGGCGAAGATTCGCTACCAATCCCAGAAATTTGTCAGTCAACTCCGGGTCAAACTGGCGGCCGCGCAAAGCCATGATTTCCGTCAGCGTGCTGTCCAGTGTCCATGCCTCTTTATAGGGACGCTTATGGGAAAGTGCGTCAAACACATCGGCCAAGGCCGTAATACGCGCTGCCAATGGGATTTCTGCACCCGACAAACCTTGAGGGTATCCAGTACCATCCCACCATTCATGGTGATGACGCGCAATTTCCTCGGCTGTTTGCATATGAGCGATATTACTGTTCGCAAGTACTTCAGCCCCGATGGTGGTATGCGTCTTCATGACTTCACGTTCGGCCGAATTCAGCTTCGCCGGCTTAAGCAAAATACCGTCCGGTATGCCGACTTTGCCAATATCGTGAAGGCGCGCAGCGATGTCGATCATGAAAATGGTTTCATCATCACAACCCGCTTCCTTGGCCAGCAGTGAGGCCAGCCGGCCGACTCGGTAAGAGTGAGCCCCCGTAGAGTCGTCGCGCAATTCTGCCACCACGGCCATACGCTCCATGGACTCGACTTGCGCTTTGAACAGAGCCTGTTTGGCGATCCGCCCTTCGAGAATTTCCTGTCGCGTTGTAAGACGCCGAATTGCGTGAGCTTCGTCTTCCAAGGCCGGGTGCAATTGCTGCAAATGCAGTTTCACATGCTGCAACAGATTCTGCTTTTGTGTCGCACTCTGATACTCAAGTAGTTGCCGCAAATAAATCAGGGCCTGATCCGGTTTGCCAACGAATTCAAAGGCTTTGACCAGTGCCACCAATACTTCCCGCGTCGTTATTTTCAGTGTGCGCGCACGATCCAGCGTTGTCGTCAAACGTGTAATGCCAACATCGGTCTGACCTGAAAAAACCTCGGCCAAACCTTCGGCAACGGCACCGGAAATGTCCGCGCGTGGCGATTTTGACTCGGTCGCAAATTTGCGCGCCAGCCTGGCGTGCTCCTTTGCTCCGTCAAAATTGTTTACTTCCAGCAACAGCCGCGTGTAGTGATTTTCTGCAAGCACACGATTCAACAATTCGTGCGCCTCTTTGGGGGTCGGCGACAACTCGACCGCCTTCTCAATGGCGACGAGCCCTTGGCGGATTTCATCAAGATTCAAATGGCAGAGCGCAATATTCGACCATATTGATGGTCTGGCGTGCGTCAGACCGGCCTGCGCGGAAGCAAACGCATCTGCCTTCTCAAAGCAGGCCAAAGCCTCGCGATATAGCCCGCTATAAATCAATGCTGCGCCAAGGTTTAGCCATACCTTGCCTTCGCTGACCTGATCAGAAAGGCCTTGCGCCAGCGAAAGCGCATCCGCGTACGCCTCCATTGCGTCGGGAAGCCCCCCCGAATCGGCCGAACAGATGCCCAGCGCAATCAGAGCATCCAAAGTTGCCTTTGGCTGGGAAGTCTCAAGACCCAAGGCCCTCGCCTTCTGCGCTATTGGAATGGCGCGCAATGCTTGACCAGATACATATATGAATCTGACGGCGTCCAGCATCAATTTCATTTGCTTCTGAACATCGACGCGAATGGTCGCCAATTGCAGCGCAGCGGCCTCCATCAGCCTTAAGTCAGGGCACGAGCCATCACGCAGCGCAGCAGAAATTATGCTATCCGCCTGATTTAAAACATCTTTATCGTTTGGCGACAAATAATTAGCCGTTCGGTTCGTTTGTCAGAAAATGCTTGCGAATCAGATTAGCACCACAGTAAGCTAAGGAAAACTGTGAACTATTTCACAATTTTACCCAATTTAACCTTTCAACCTTCGGAGAACACCATGAGCAAAGAACTCAACGTTATCGATTCCCCCATCACTGAAGCAGCCGAAGCAGTCACCCAGCCTGAAATGATCAAGCTCGACGATTTGTCCTTGGCATTGGTCGGCGGCGGTCAGGCTTCCGTTTGCTTCTAAGTTTCGTCCTTATTTCACTCTTTCACCATTCGGAGATCACCATGAGCAAAGAACTCAACGTCATCGATTCCCCCGTTACCGAAGTCGCTGAAATAGCCACCCAGCCCGAAATGATCAAGCTCGACGATTTGTCCTTGGCATTGGTCGGCGGCGGTCAGGCTTCCGTTTGCTTCTAAGTTTCGTCCTTATTTCACTCTTTCACCATTCGGAGATCACCATGAGCAAAGAACTCAACGTTATCGATTCCCCCGTTACCGAAGTCGCTGAAATAGCCACCCAGCCCGAAATGATCAAGCTCGATGATTTGTCCCTGGCCTTGGTCGGCGGCGGTCAGGCTTCCGTTTGCTTCTAAGTTTCGTCCTTATTTCACTCTTTCACCATTCGGAGATCACCATGAGCAAAGAACTCAACGTTATCGATTCCCCCATCACTGAAGCAGCCGAAGCAGTCACCCAGCCTGAAATGATCAAGCTCGACGATTTGTCCTTGGCATTGGTCGGCGGCGGTCAGGCTTCCGTTTGCTTCTAAGTTTCGTCCTTATTTCACTCTTTCACCATTCGGAGATCACCATGAGCAAAGAACTCAACGTCATCGATTCCCCCGTTACCGAAGCCGCTGAAGTAGCCACCCAGCCCGAAATGATCAAGCTCGATGATTTGTCCTTGGCCTTGGTCGGCGGCGGTCAGGCTTCCGTTTGCTTCTGATTTGTCGCGGATACCAAGTTTATCAATCGAGCATTAATCGTTGATTCGGCCCGATGGCTAACAAAGACCGTGCTCGACACGCGTTCGGCAACCTGCTCGCGGATAGCTCGCTCCTGCCCCGCATCAACCTGATCCAGCGTCTCATCCAGGAATAGCACCTGCGGCCGCCGGTAAAGCGCGCGCGCCAGCATGACGCGTTGCTTCTGCCCGCCCGACAAGCTCATACCCAGCGAACCGACGATGGTGTTGTAGCCCATCGGGGTATTGGCGATTTCCCCATCGACTTGCGCCAATCGTGCGCATTCGCGGACCCGATCCGGGTCATGTTCGGCATCAAAAAAACTGATGTTGTCTTCGATGGTGCCGACAAAAAGCTGATCGTCCTGCATCACCGCCGCGACCTTTGAGCGGTATTGGCCTAGGTCCCAATCACGCAGATCACGCCCGTTGACCAGCACCTGGCCCTCCGTCGGCTGCAACAGTCCCAAGAGTACTTTCAGCAAAGTTGTCTTGCCGCAACCCGAGGGCCCAACAATCGCCACCCGTTCTCCGGGCATGATTTGCAGGTTCACGTTGCGGAACGCATAACCCTCCGGGCCGTAAGCAAAACTCAGGTTTCGCGCTTCTATCGTCAGCGGCTCATTGTTAACCGCAAATACCGCTTGGGCACTCGATACGGTTTCCGCTTCGGCCAGCGCGATGTCCGCAATCCGCTCGGCATGCAAGTCCAACATCCTGAACTCGTTCCACTTGTCGATCAGGTTGTTCACCCGGCCGAGGAACACCAGCTTGAAGCCCAGAAACGCGTAAAGCATGCCGACGGAGAATTTGCCCTCCATTACCAGCAAGGCGCCCAACCAGATCACAATGATGCTTTCCAGGCCGAACACCAAGCTGTTCGATGCGCGCTGGAAAATACCCACGTTCTGCACTTTCACACCGGCGTTAATCTGATCGACCACCAGATTCTGGTAGGCGCCGCGTCGTTCGTTCTCGCGCATATTGAGTTTCAGCGCCATCATGCCGCGCAGCGTCTCGATGAAATGGGTACTGGCCTTGGCTTCGTGCGCGAGTTGTTCGTCGGTCGCATAACGCTGCGGGTAAAAGAAATACCAGCGGAGTGCTGCATAGATCAGCGCGGCGGACATCACCACCGCCGTCAGCTTGGCGCTGTAGAACCACATCACCGCCAATGTGATCAGCACCATTACGCCATCGATAAACGTTTCCACAAACGTGGTCGACAGCGTCTTCTGGATGACATCGACGCTGCGAAACTTGGAGACGATATCGCCGATATTGCGTTTCTCGAACCACGACAGCGGCAGTTTCAACAAATGGTTGAACAGCGCCGTCAGCAGACGAAGATTGAAATGCGTAGACAGGTAAACACCGACCCACGCGCGTACGGCAGTCACCACGACTTGAATCAAAACCAGCGCCGAAAACGCGATGCCCAATACAGCAAGCAGATCAGTGTCGCGCCCAACCAGCACGCGATCCACCACCAGTTGCAAAAAGAAAGGCATCGCGATGGCAAAAACTTCCAGCGCGAGGGATAACACCACCAGCTGAAAAATCGTTCCGCCCAAACCCGAGCCGGCGTTCAGCAATTGCCATGCGCTGACCTTCTCACGTTCATCCGTACGGCGAAAATCCTGGTTGGGCGTGAACTCCATCGCCACGCCGGTGAAGTGGCGCGACGCTTCGCTGATTTTCAAGCGGCGCTTGCCACGCGCCGGATCGTGCACCCAAAGATATTTGGCAGAAACTTTGGTCAGGACGACGAAATGATTCATGTCCCAGTGCAACACGGCAGGCAGCTGCAACTTTGCCAGCGACTCCAGCGGCACCTGCACGCCACGCGCGGCGAGGCCCATCGACTCGGCCACTTGCGAAACATGTTTCAAAGTCACGCCCTTGAGCGAGGGCGAAAGACGCAACCGCATCGCCGAAAGATCGGTCAGGTGCCCGTGATAAGACGCGATCATGGCGAGGCAAGCGATGCCGCACTCCGGCGCCTCGCTTTGCAATATGACCGGAACGCGGCGGCCGAACAGACTCATAGCCGGCTCCGCAGTTGCAGTACCGGCTCGAAAATCCATTCAAGCAAGCTGCGCTGCTCCAGCAGGATGTCGGCATTGACCAACATGCCCGAGCGCAGCGGAATTTCCTGCCCCATTGCGGACACCGTCTGCTTGTCCAGCGTCGCGGTGATGCGATATGCGGCTTCACGAACTGTCAGCGGACCGATCTTGTCACCCGGCGACCACACGGTCTGACTGACATCGGCAATCACGCCGCGATACTGGCCGAAGCGCTCATATGGAAAAGCTTCGTAACGCAGAATGACCTCTTTGCCCTTGGTGACGAAGCCAATCGCGCGTGTCGGCACCAGCATCTCCGCTTGCAATTTGCTTCCCGCCGGCAGGATGGTGGCAAACGGGCTGTCGGCAGCAACCGACTGGCCGGCACTGATAGCGATATTGGTCACCACACCGGTGATGGGCGCCTGAATGATGGTTTCGCGCTTGGCATTCTCTTGCGCCAGACTTTGCTGCAGCTCGCTGATCTGCCGATTGACCTGCTCGGTCTGGGAACGCGCTTTGAGCGCCAGCGACGGTTCCTCCGCCTTGGCCACCGACAAGTCCCTTTCAAGCGCAGAACGCTGACGGCGCAACGCTTGCAAGCGGATTTCCTGATCGGTTGCCTCGTCCTGCTTTTGCCGGGCGACGATATCGGAAACGAATTTTTCGGCCGCCAGTTGCTTGAAACGCTGCGCCTGTTCCTTGGCCGACGTCACGCGTTGCGATTGCAGTTTAGCTTCGGCATCGGCCTGCTTGATCTCGACTTCCAGTGCCGCCACGCGTTTCTTCAGCTGCTGCAATTGCTGCTCGGCAAGCTCCTTGATCTGCTCCTGCTCTTTTTCCAGGCTGCCGCGACGCTGGCTCAGTTCACCGCTCACCATCGCGCTGGTCGATCCGGCCGCCGTGGTGGTGCGCTCCAGCGACAATCGCAACATCGGTTGGCCGGCCTTGACCTCCTGCCCTTCCTTCACCAGCAGCTCGGCAATCCTGCCGGCATCGGTAATGGAGACCTTGGCTGCCCCCACATCCAGTTGCAGAAAACCCTCTACACGTTCGCGCCGTGTGTACTGGCCCCAGATGGCTACCGAGATCATTAATGCCGCTGCACCCGCCGCCAGCAGGGTCATGCCCCAGATCGGCAAGGGACGCGCAATCACCGCCTCGCCGAGAAACTTTTCCCGCTGGGCGTCTATCGCTTCCTGGCGGAACAATTTTTTTGACATACGTGGCGGCTGCCGCTCCCTTCGGCGCCTGGAGAGGTCGGGGTGACCGGCAGGCAAGCGGATTGTAAAGCAACTGTCTTCTGCGGGAGACAGCCGTCACAAAAATCGCCCGTCCAGCGAAACCGTCAGATGCCTGTCATCAAGTACTGCGAAACTTGATTCGCAGTAATCCTCCTTCCCGCCACGTGCCTGCACGGCCTCTCCCGGATAGTTGCGATTCTCGTGGTGGATTGACGGCATCGTCTCGACGGTGCCGTTTTTTTGTACCCACTGTCACCAAATCATCATCCTGCTGCAACTTCGGTGACACATCGCCTCGCTAACCTGCCCGCATGGAAATCCAACCAGACCGTCTTCAAGGAGGCGCCATGCTGAAGTTGCAAACGGAAACGTCTTCGACCAGCCGCCGCAATCGCTATACCGTATCCGTGGCACGATCCAGCCGCGAAGTGGAGGAAGCACAGCGCCTGCGCTACCAGGTGTTCTTCGAGGAGATGGGTGCTACGTCCACGACGCCAGCCAACGGCCAGCACGAGCTCGATATCGACCAATACGACGGCGACTGCGAGCACCTGATCGTGCGCGACCAGGAAACGCTGCATGTGGTCGGCTGCTACCGCATCATGCGCCCGGAAATCGCTGCACGGCGCGGCGCGTTTTACTCCGACAGCGAATTCGACCTGAGCCGCCTCAATCATCTGCGTGGCCGCATTGCCGAAGTGGGCCGCGCTTGCATCCATCCGGACTTCCGCTCCGGCAGCGTGATCATGCTGCTGTGGTCAGGCCTCGCGAAGGTGGTGATGGAAAGCGGCTACGAATACGCCATCGGCTGCGCCAGCGTGAGCCTGGCCGATGGCCATGCCAACGCTGTTGCGGTCTATCGGGAAACCGCCGCCAAATGCTTGGCCCCGCCCGAATACCGTGTCTTCCCGAAAAACCCCTATCCGTTACGCGAGCTGCGCGCGATCGAATCGATCACACCGCCACGAGTGCCCGCGCTGCTGAAAGGCTATATGCGGCTTGGCGCCTGGATCGGTGGCGAGCCCGCGTGGGATCCCGACTTCAACACCGCCGATCTTTTCGTGTTGCTGCCGGTGGCGCGAATCAATGCCAGCTATGCGCGGCATTTCATGGGGTCCGAACAAGCTGCTGCGTAGCACGAGCAATTCCACAGTTTCGCCCCGTTCATGTTTGGGGCAGCCGTTGAGTGAGTGGAAATGAAAAGGCCATCCCGCCCAAAATCGTGTCGGGCGGGATGGCCGTGGGTGAGTGCGTTCTCTACTGAACCGACGGCGCGCGCTGGATTTCCGCGTGATCGAGCAGTGTCAGTTTCGACAGGTAGTGGCGATCCAGACGCCAGTCATCAATCAACCCCATCGCCAGCTTGAATGCTTCGTGGTCCAGCTCATACAGCTTGGTGAACGAATAGGCCGAGCCGGTTTCCAGCGCGATGGCCAATTCCAGCAACGCCGGCGTGTCTTCGGCCTCCGGATTGGCGGCGACAAATTTGGCAACTCTCTTGATGTTGTTCATGGCGGATTTCCTGTGATTTCAGCGATAGAAGAGTGCATGGCGCACTGGACCTTGGCGCACCGGAGAGCCGCAAGATTACACGCAATTTGTGTGGCGCAACAAGCGTAACTTCATGATTTTATTATTGTTATTGAAATATTTTTGTCATAAATGTTTATTTTCAATCGGCTGGCGCTGAAAGCTCGCCAACCCTCTGAAGCTTTGCCTGCGGGCATCGTCAGTTTTCGACAATGTCGCGAAAACGACACTGAACTGTCACCGCCCTGACCCAAGCGCCTCATACAGTCGCGCCAGACAATTCAATTCGCAGCGGAGTGCGATGTGTTTGATGGTGTGGCAGACAAACGGGAATCGGAACCCGATGGACACGACGAAGCAGCCGGCGATTTGCGGCTGCGTTACCGCGCGATCTGGATTTCCGACATTCACCTGGGCACTCAAGGCTGCCAAGCTGATCTGCTGCTCGAATTCCTGCGCCACACCGATTCGCGCTACCTGTACCTGGTCGGCGACATCATCGACGGCTGGGCGCTGAAGCGGCGCTGGTACTGGCATCAGCATCACAACGACGTGGTGCAGAAAATTTTGCGCAAGGCGCGCAAAGGCACACAGGTCACTTTCATCGCCGGCAATCACGACGAAGCCGTGCGGCAATTCGTCGGACTCGGTTTCGGCGGCATCGCATTGGCCGATGAGGCTGTGCACGTCACCGCAGCGGGCAAGCGACTGCTGGTGCTGCACGGCGATCAATTCGATGGCGTGGTGCGTTGCGCACGCTGGCTGGCCTATCTCGGCGACTATCTTTACGAACTCACGCTGAAGTGGAACCGCTGGTTCAACTGGGCGCGGCGCAAATTGAATCTGCCGTACTGGTCGCTATCGCAATACCTGAAGCACAAGGTCAAGAATGCCGTCAGCTACATCACTGCGTTCGAGGAAGCTGTGGCGCGAGAAGCGCAGCGCCGCGGACTGGACGGTGTGGTGTGCGGCCACATTCATAGACCGGAAATCCGCGAGATCAATGGTGTGCTGTATTGCAACGATGGCGACTGGGTGGAAAGCCTTTCAGCATTGGTCGAGACCGAAGACGGTGCGCTGAAAATCATCACCTGGCGCGATATTCACGAAATGAATATGGCGCGGAATGTTGCGACGGCGCCGCAGCAGCTTACTTTGTTGCGTTGACGCTCATCCGGCGCCACAAAGCACCCCGCCAAACTCAAGCACTGGCACGGCTTCTGGCGGCATTGCCTTGCGAAGCCGCGCCAGTGCTTGAGTTTGGGCCTATGGTCTTGCGGGATTTACTGGCCGCGTCCCGTCGCCACCAGCCAGTCGCATACCTGCGCAATTACCCAATCGCCCTGGTCCAGCGGCAGATCGTGTCCCGCAGTCGGATGCAACACGGCCTCGCAAGCCCATGCATGGGCAAGCGCCATGGAGCAAAGCACATTGACGAGACGATCGCCAGTGGCGGCCAGCACCAGCAGACGCACGGGTGGCGCAGCGCTAGGCGCTCGAAATCGCGCCGCGGCACGCAACTGCCGCAACGCATTAGCGGCGGATACCGGATGCGTCCGGCGAATGTGCATCCATTCCTCAATCAAACCAACCGGCGTTTGGGCCTGATTGCTGATGAGCGCAAATATCGCCCGCTCGATGGCTTCCGCTGAGACGGGAAACACAATCGTCCGCAACAATCGCGGCCACGCCGAGATACGCAGTCGCTGATGAAACGCACTGAACGGCCGCATGCTGGTATTGATCAGCACGGCAGCATCGATTTCCATTGTGTAGCGCGCCGCCCAATCGACGGCGACCATTCCACCCATCGAGATTGCCAACAGGCGATAGGGCGGCGGCACCCCACGACGCGTCAGTTCAGCACGACACCGGTCGGTCATGTCTTCGATTCGCGTTGGGCTGGTTTCGGCGTGAAACTCGCCATTGCCGGGCAAGTCAATCGCGATCACCTTTGCGCCTTGCAAGGCGTTCGACAACTTCTGCGGAAAATCGCCCCAATGCCGTGCTTCGCGCGTGAGCCCGCGCAACAGAATCCACGTACTCATGACGTTACCGAATACCACGCCTGCATCGCCCGCAGCCGGTGTTGCTCGCGCGATTCATCCGACGGCAACCAGCGTTCGCGGCTGCCTGCGGCACGGGCAAAGAAATCCAGCAGCGGCAAATGCCGTCGCAACACTCGCTGTTGCCGATGCGCAATCAGCGGATTGAACATGCCATGCCGTGAAAACAGCTGGCGCGGATTTTTCTTCACCCAGATCCACGAACCCATCTCCAGCGTTAGCGGCAGGAAGATGCGTGATGGCATCGCCAGTGATTTTTGATACAGGTAATCCCAGACATCGCCGTGCGCCAGATACTGGCAGCTCTGCGGCTCGAACACATAACGGTGATGGCTGTTGGTCTCGCCGAAAATTTCCATCAGTGCATGCATTTCCGCCAAGTGATGAATCGGCTCGTGTGTATGCGCATAAGGAAACCAGACCCGGTCGCGCGCACCGAATCCGGAATGGCAATCCACCGAAAGACTGAATGGCCGCGACAGCAACTCCGCTTCCACCACCGCGCACACGGCCAGGTTCTCCGCCTCCATCGCGCAGCCCTCGACACCGCGAAACCACGGTAGCCGTCTGCTGACACGCTGGCCGCCGAGCAGGTACGGCACTTTCTCCGCCGATTCCACCGGCGCATTGCGCATCAGGTCCACTCCATTGGCGTTGGCGCGCGTACCCCGCCAAATGCCGCCCGGATTGACCAGCGGCATGAACACCAACCGTACCGACTCGAGCAACGCATGCAGGGTGCTGTCCCACTTCAGGCGCATGGCGATGCTGTTGAGATGCGCCATCACCACTTCCGCGCCGATGCGCTCCAGGCCGTGGAAGCCGCCGAAGAAACCGATCACGGGCGCGTCGGCTCTGTTAGTGCCCATCGCGATTGAGTAAACCGGGAAGCGGCGGTCCAGCACATCAACTTCGCAAACGACACGCGTGTCGAAATGCGCGCCGCCCGCATCGATGATGCGCTGCAGTTCGATCAACTCGTTCAAGGTGGTGGTGGTGGTCACGGCTGCTCAACGAAGCAAGCGAACACGGCGCATGTCACTTTCCCGTAACGCGCCGGCAATCGGCGTGTCACAACAAAGGCATAACGTCGGTGGCAATGACTCTCGACAGAAAGACCAATATGAATCTGCCCGCATTTTTCGAATGGCTGGACCTGCCCGCGACGCTGGAGGATCTGCTCGGCGGCGACTGGCTGCCCATTCTTTAGGCCTGCGCGAATGAATCGGCATCTCAAGTCTTTGCGTCATCTCGCCATCGTCGCCGCCACCGCGATCGTCTGGGGAGTCGCAGAACTCATCGCGCTGCAGCGCGCACGCCTGGGCGAACGGCGCCGATAGCGCTTTAGATTTCCCGAAAAGAAGCTCAAGCACTGGCGCGGCTTTCCAAGGCAAAACAGCCTGAAGTCCGCATTAGTGCTTGAGTTTTCCTTTGATATCACAGGTAGTCCGGGCAAACTGCCGCACGCAACGTCAGCCGTGAATCGGCGTCTCCAATGTCCTTGCGCGCACGGTTGGTGATCCACCACACCGCTCCTTTGCGCATCGACAGATCCTGCTCGGTGCCGAACAACAGCAATGACGCCACGCGGCCCAGCGTGGGCTGATGGCCCACCACCACGACCGGATGGCGATTGTCCGGCCAGCCGGCTGCAACCAGCACCTGTGCCGCCGGCGCGCCTACGCCCAGTTCGTGAACCGTTGAAAACTTCCGGCCTAACGCTTCCGCGGTTTGCTGTGCGCGAATTGCCGGGCTGGCCAGCACGCGCGCCGAATCGGGCAGGTGCCGTTCCAGCCAAACCGCGACCGAGGCAGCCTGCTTGCGGCCTTTGCCGGTGAGCTTGCGGTGAAAGTCGGCCTCACTGTCATTGGTCAATGCGACCGCGTCGGCGTGGCGCCAGAGAATCAGATCCATCGCGCGAGCCTAATACGTCGCAATGACGCTGCCATGACAGCCTCGTGACACTCCGAAGCCGCCGCACCTGTCACATGGGTGTCACACAAGGGTCTTATTCTCCACGCTCATGAAAAGACCATTCCTGTTGACTACCTCGGAGTTACGCATGTCCCTACGCAAATTCATCGCTGGCGCCGCCCTGTTCGGCGCCATGACCGCAAGCGCACTGGCCGTCGATATCACCGGCGCCGGTGCCACCTTCCCCTACCCGATCTACGCCAAATGGGCCGAAGCCTACAAAGCCAAGACCGGCAACGGCATGAACTACCAGTCGATCGGCTCCGGCGGCGGCATCAAGCAGATCCAGGCCAAGACGGTCGATTTCGGCGCCTCCGACAAGCCGCTGACACTGGAAGAACTGAACAAGTCCGGCCTGATGCAATTCCCCGCCATCATCGGCGGCGTGGTGCCGGTGGTGAATATCGACGGTGTGAAGCCGGGTGAACTGAAGCTGACCGGCGCCGTGATTGCCGACATCTATCTGGGCAAAGTGAAAGCCTGGAACGACAAGGCCATCGCCGATCTGAATGCCGGTCTGAAGTTGCCTGCCGATCCGATTACCGTGGTGCGCCGTTCCGACGGTTCCGGCACCACCTTCCTGTTCACCGATTACCTGTCCAAGGTAAGCCCGGACTGGAAAGCCAAGGTCGGCGCCGACGCTGCAGTGGCTTGGCCGGAAGGGGTGGGCGGAAAAGGCAACGAAGGTGTTTCCGCTTACGTTCAGCGCATCAAGGGCTCGATCGGCTACGTCGAATACGCCTACGCCAAGCGCAACAAGATGAGCCACGCTCAGTTGAAGAACAAGGACGGCCAGTTTGTGCAGCCGGACGACGACACCTTCCAGGCCGCCGCCGCCTACGCCGACTGGGCCAAGGCGCCGGGCTTCTACGAAATCCTCACCGACGAGCCGGGCAAGACCAGCTGGCCCATCACCGGCGCCTCGTTCATCCTGATGCACAAGTCGCAGGCTGATGCCGCCAAGGGTGCGGAAGTGCTGAAGTTCTTCGAATGGGCGCTGAAGAATGGCCAGAAGACCGCAGCAGAACTCGACTATGTGCCGATACCTGCGCCAGTGGTGAAACTGATTGAAGATGCATGGCGCAAGGAACTGAAGACCGCCGCCGGTCAAGCGCTCTGGAAATAAGCAAAGGCAAAACTCTCATGGCCGCCAGGCAAAGTCCCGGCGGCCAATTCCATTAGAATCTTCCCAGCTTCCCGCCATGAGCCCATCCTCCAATGTCGGGGCGATCCACTCACCTGGAACCCGAATCGTGTCTACAGCGGAACAAGAATCGATAGACGCAGCGCGCATGGCCAAGATGCTGCAGCGCCAACATCTGGCTGACAAGCTGTTCCGCGGCACCACGCTGGGTTTTGCGTTGCTGGTACTGGCGATGCTGGCCGCCATCATCGTGTCGCTGATTTACGGCGCCTGGCCTGCCTTCCGCGAATTTGGCCCGGGATTCCTCACCAGCACCGAGTGGAATCCGGTCACCAACAGATATGGCGCACTCAACACCATTTTCGGTACCGTCGTCACCTCGGTGATCGCCCTGGCGATCGCCATCCCGGTGAGCTTCGGCATCGCCGTCTTTCTTACCGAGCTTTGCCCGGTGTGGCTGAAGCGGCCGCTCGGTACCGCGGTCGAACTGCTCGCCGCCATCCCCAGCATCATCTACGGCATGTGGGGCCTGTTTGTGTTTGCCCCGGTGTTCTCCGAATATATCCAACCCTTTCTTGCGCAGACACTGGGCAAGCTGCCGGTTATTGGTGCGCTGTTTCAAGGACCGTCGATGGGCATCGGCATGCTGGCCGCCGGTGTGATCCTGTCCATCATGGTGATCCCGTTTATCGCCTCGGTGATGCGCGACGTGTTCGAAGTGGTGCCGGGCGTGTTGAAAGAATCCGCCTATGGCCTCGGTGCAACCACGTGGGAAGTCGTGCGCAATGTGGTGCTGCCCTATACCAAGATCGGCGTGGTAGGCGGCGTGATGCTGGGACTGGGCCGTGCATTGGGCGAGACCATGGCCGTGACCTTTGTCATCGGCAATGCGCACAAAATATCCGCCTCGCTATTCAATCCCGGCAACAGTATCGCGTCCACATTGGCCAACGAGTTCGCCGAAGCGAGCAAGGATTTGCACATCGCCTCGCTGATCTCACTGGGTCTGGTGCTGTTCCTGATCACCTTCATCGTGCTGGCGATCGCCAAGCTGCTGCTGATCCGCCTCACCCGCAACGAAGGCGCACGGACCTGACATGAATCCGATCTATCGCAAACGACTGTTCATCAACCGGCTGGCTCTTCTGCTGGCGCTGGCCGCCATGGCGGTGGGCATGATGTTCCTGGCCTGGATTCTCTATACCCTGCTGTCGCGCGGCCTGAGTGGCCTGAGCCTCGCCGTGTTCACGCAAATGACGCCGCCACCGGGCAGCGAAGGCGGCCTCGCCAACGCGATCTTCGGCAGCCTGATGATGGTTGGCTTCGCCACTTTCATTGCCACCCCGATCGGCATCCTGGCCGGCATCTATCTGGCGGAGTTCGGCAATCGTGGCTGGGTGGGACCGACCACGCGCTTCATCAACGACATCCTGTTGTCCGCCCCCTCCATCGTCGTCGGCTTGTTTATCTACACCGTCTATGTCGCCAAGGTGCAGCACTTCTCCGGCTGGGCCGGCACGCTGGCGCTGTCGCTGCTGGCGGTGCCGGTGGTGGTGCGCACCACCGAAAACATGTTGCGGCTGGTACCGAATTCGTTGCGTGAAGCTGCTGCCGCGCTGGGTGCGCCGCAATGGAAAGTGGTGCTGTCGGTAGCCCTGCGTGCGGTTCGCGGCGGCGTGCTCACCGGCATCCTGCTGGCGGTGGCCCGCATCAGCGGCGAAACAGCCCCGCTGCTGTTTACTGCGCTTAACAACCAGTTCTGGTCCTCCGACATGAATGCACCGATGGCCAATCTGCCGGTGGTGATCTTCCAGTTCGCCATGAGCCCGTTTGAAAACTGGCAATCGCTGGCCTGGGCCGGTGCGTTGCTGATTACCTTCTCGGTACTGATCCTGAACATACTCGCGCGCACGTTGTTCTCGCAAAAAACCACAAGCTGACCGACATGAATACCAACCCCGCTGCTGCACCCGCTTCGTCCCCGGCCAAAATCAAGGTCAAGGACCTGAACTTCTTCTACGGTTCGTTCCAGGGACTGAAAAGCATCAACCTCGAAATTGCCGAACGCCATGTGACCGCGTTCATCGGCCCTTCCGGCTGCGGCAAATCGACCCTGCTGCGCACCTTCAACCGCATGTACGACCTCTATCCGGGCCAGCACGCGACCGGCGAGATCGTGATGAACGGCACCAATGTGCTCGACAAGAAACAGGATCTGAACCAGCTGCGTGCCAAGGTCGGCATGGTGTTCCAGAAGCCAACGCCGTTCCCGATGTCGATCTACGACAACATTGCCTTCGGCGTGAAGCTGTACGAAAGCCTGTCGAAAGCCGAAATGGATGAGCGCGTCGAATGGGCCTTGAAGAAAGCCGCGCTGTGGGATGAAGTAAAGGACAAGCTGAAGCAAAGCGGTCTCTCACTTTCAGGTGGTCAGCAACAGCGTCTGTGCATAGCACGTGGCGTGGCGGTGAAGCCTGAAGTGCTGCTGCTGGACGAACCTACTTCAGCGCTCGACCCGATCTCCACCGCAAAAGTGGAAGAGCTGCTGCACGAACTGAAGACCGACTACACCATCGCCATCGTCACGCATAACATGCAGCAGGCGGCGCGTGTATCCGACTTCACTGCCTACATGTATCTGGGCGAGATGATCGAATTCGGCGTTACCGACGAAATCTTCATCAAACCGAAGCGCAAGGAAACCGAGGATTACATCACCGGTAGATTTGGGTGAAGCGGGGGTTTCGTCGAATGCGCCTGCGCGCATTCGACGCCCGGTGAACCGGCAGGCCATGCAGGGCCTGCCGTGGTCGGTGCTTAGCGAAAACATCGGACCAACCGAAATTCTGGTAGTCGCAGGCTGCCGAGCACACAAACTGTCACGGCCACGCAATATCGCCTGCGTATAAATCCGGGTTCCGCTCATCGTTTTCAGGAACCCCATGCTTTCGCTTCGCCGCTTGGCTTTTTGTCTGGTTTGCCTCTGCTGCTTCTGGCTGTTTCCTGCTGCCGGCGTTATCGCCAATGAAATCCGCATCGGCGCCGTCACCGACCAGAACGGCATCAACGCCGATATCGGCCGTGACTATCTGGCCGGCGCGAAGACCTACTTCGACCACGTCAATGCAAATGGCGGCATTCGCGGACGAAAGATCACGCTGCTCGTCAAGGACGACGAAGGTGTCGCCGGCAACACCCTGCGCCTTACGCGCGAATTGATTGCCACCGATCGCGTCGATGCGTTGTTCGGTTTCACCGGTGACGAGAACATCGCGCTGGTCGCCAAGGACACACAGTTCAAATCGTCGCGCATCGCGCTGTACGGACCGCTGTCCGGTATGGAGATCGGTGACACCGGCGACTCGCTGGTATTCGTGCGCCCGACCTACAAGGATGAAGTGCGTCACATCATCCAGCACTTCAGCCAGCTGTATCTCTCGCAATTCGCCGTGGTGCACATGAGCAATGCATTCGGCACCGGACTCGCTGCCGAGGTCGGCGTCCAGCTTAAATCCCGCAACCTGCAATTGGCCGCGCAGTTCGAGCTGAACCCGGCTTTATCGGGATTGGATGCACTGGTTCAGCGCGTGCTCAAGACCAAGCCGCAGGTCATCGTCGTCGCTGCCGATACCATTGCCATGGCCGAATTCGTGCGCAAAGTGCGCGCCTTCGATAAAGGCGTGAATATCGTCGGGCTATCGACCGTCAATCACCGCACATTGCTGGAGTTAGCTAAAGCCGATTTCGCCGCCGGCACCATGATCACGCAGGTGGTGCCGAATCCGCTGGTCAGTGCCACCAAACTGCAGACTGAACATCTCGCCTTGATGGCGAAATACCGCGACGAGCCGCCGTCGCATCTCACGCTGGAAGGATTCATGGCCGCCAAAGGGCTGGTGAAAGCGATCGAACGCATCAACGGCGACATCAACCGCAGCAGCATTGCCGCCGCCGTATCCGGCACCAAGCGCTTCGACTTAGAAGGCATGACGCTGGCGTTCGGCAGCGCCAGCGATCGCGGTTCGCGATTTGTCGATATCGCCTATCTGCGCAAGAGTGGCCGGCTGGTGCAGTAGTAAACCTTACCCCGCCGCCGCGGTCTTGATCACGCCGGCAATATCCTTGGCGAGCTTGCCCACCAGCTCGCCATTGCGGCCTTCCACCATGACGCGAATCACCGGCTCGGTGCCAGAAGCGCGCAGCAATACGCGTCCGTCGCCCGCCAGATCGGTCTCGGCTTTTTTCACGGCGGCCTGCACGGTCGCATTGGCAGCGAAATCAAACTTGCTGGCCAGTTTCACGTTTTCCAGCACCTGCGGGAACAATTTCAGTTCGGCCGTGTACTGACCCAGCGACTGGCCCATGCGGCGCAGCGCGCCGAGGATCTGCAATGCGGAAATGGTGCCGTCGCCGGTGGTGTGTTTTTCCAGGCACAGCAGGTGGCCGGAATTTTCGCCACCGCATTCCCAGCCGCGCTCGCGCAACATTTCCATGATGTAGCGATCGCCGACCTTGGCGCGGCCGAACGGAATACCCATCTTGCCCAGCACCTGCTCCAGCGCCAGATTGGTCATCAGCGTGCCGGCCACACCGCCGCGGAAAATGCCGCGTACGTGTCGGTCCTTGACCATGGCGTAAAGCAGGTGATCGCCATCGAACAGCGTGCCGTCGGCATCGCACATGGCCAGGCGATCGGCATCGCCATCCAGCGCAATGCCGAAATCGGCGCGATGCTCGCGCACCGCATCGCACATGGTCTGTGGATGCGTCGCGCCGACCTTGTCGTTGATGTTGGTTCCGTTCGGGGTGTTGCCGATGGCAATCACTTCCGCGCCCAGTTCGCTGAACACATGCGGCGCGATATCCCACGCCGCGCCATTGGCGCAATCGACCACCAGCTTCATTCCGCGCAGGTCGAGCTGGCGCGGGAAGGTGCTCTTGCAGAATTCGATATAGCGGCCGCCGGCGTCCTCGACACGGCGCACCTTGCCCAACTTGATCGACGGCAGCGTTACCAGCGGTTCATCCAACCGCCGCTCGATCTCGGCTTCGACTTCATCCGGCAGCTTCAAGCCATCGGCCGAGAAAAATTTGATGCCGTTGTCGTCGTAAGGGTTATGCGACGCAGAGATCATCACACCGGCGGACAGGCGCAACGCACGCGTGAGGTAGGCCACGCCCGGCGTCGGCATCGGCCCGGTGAGGATCACGTCGATACCTGCAGCGCTGAGGCCCGCCTCCAGCGCGCTTTCCAGCATATAGCCCGAGATGCGCGTGTCCTTGCCGATTACCACCATCGGGCGCTGGCGGCCATGCGCGGCCTCCTGCGCCAGCACGCAGCCGGCAGCGAAGCCCAGCTTCAGCACGAAATCCGGCGTGATCGGCGCCTGGCCAACCCGCCCGCGTACGCCATCGGTTCCAAAATATTTGCGGCTCATCGTGTTCTCTCTTGTTATGCGATTTGTTTTTCAAACCCCAGCATTGGCGCACCTTTCCAGCCGATTACGGCCTGAAAGCCGCGCCAGTACTAGAATATTGTTCCCCAATCCTTGCCGGTGGCCGCCGCCCACACTTTCAGCACATCCACCGTCTCCCGCACATCGTGTACCCGCAGGATTTTCGCACCATTTTGTGCGGCGATCAGCGCCGCAGCAAGGCTGGCCGCCAGCCGCTCATCAACCGGGCGGCCGGTGATGGCGCCCAGCGATGATTTGCGCGAATAGCCGGCCAGCACGGCGTAACCGCAGTCCGCCAGCGCCGGCAATTCGCGCAGCAGCGTGAAATTGTGTTCGACCGTTTTGCCGAAACCGAAACCCGGATCGATGACGATGCGATCCGCCGCAATGCCGGCCGTCCTGCATGCCGCCGCTCGCGGGAGCAGAAACGATTTCACTTCGCGCACCACATCGTCGTACTGCGGATTTTGCTGCATGGTCGCGGGCGTGCCCTGCTTGTGCATCAGGCACACCGCGACTTTCGATGCCGCGCAGATTTCCACCGCGCCTTCGGCCTGCAGTGCGTTGACATCGTTGATCATCGACGCGCCGGCGGCAATTGCCGCTTTCATCACTTCCGGCTTCTGTGTGTCGATCGACACCGGCACGCCGCTGTCGCGCATTGCTTCCAGCACCGGCATGACGCGATCCAGCTCTTCCTGCAGACCCGCCGCCGCCGCACCCGGCCGCGTTGACTCGCCACCGACGTCAAGAATATCGGCTCCGTCTTCAATCAGTTTTCGCGCATGGGCGATCGATTGGTCGCGGCCGAGAAACTTGCCGCCATCGGAAAACGAATCGGGCGTGACGTTGACGATGCCCATGACCAGCGGGCGCGCCAGTGAGAGCGAGAATTTTCCACAGTGAAGTTGAGTCGCCGGCATTCCGATAGCGCAGTCAAATCGGGTTGGAAATAAAACGGGCGGCACATTGGCCGCCCGTGTTGGGACTGATTGAGACCGTCAGTCGGCGCCTTCCGCCGGAGCCGGTTCGGCCTTCGGCGGCTCGGCAGCGCTGCCACCGCCGTCGCCATCGCGCTTGGCCTTGAACGGCATTTGCGAAGGCTTGGGCTCGCGCGGCTCACGGCCTTCCATGATGTCCTTGATCTGATCGGCATCGATGGTTTCGTACTTCAGCAGCGCTTGTGTCATCGCCTCGATCTTGTCGCGGTTCTCTTCAATCAGCTTCCGTGCCAGCGCGTACTGTTCGTCGATGATGCGGCGGATTTCGGCATCGACCTTGCGCATGGTTTCTTCAGACACATTGGTTTGGCGCGTCACCGAGCGGCCGAGGAACACCTCACCCTCGTTCTCGGCGTAAACCATGATGCCGAGCGCGTCCGACATGCCGTAACGCGTGACCATGTCACGGGCCAGTTGCGTGGCGCGCTCGAAGTCGTTCGAGGCACCGGTGGTCATCTGGTTCATGAACACTTCTTCGGCAATGCGGCCGCCGAACAGAATCGCGATACGGTTCATCAGGTATTCGCGGTCGTAGGCGTAACGGTCTTGTTCCGGCAGTTGGATGGTCACACCCAGTGCGCGGCCACGCGGGATGATGGTGACCTTGTGCACCGGGTCGCTCTTCGGCAGCAGGTAGCCGAGAATCGCGTGACCCGACTCGTGATACGCGGTGTTGCGACGCTCTTCTTCCGGCATCACCATCGAGCGGCGCTCGGCGCCCATCAGGATCTTGTCCTTGGCGCGCTCGAAATCTTCCATGTCGACCAGGCGCTTGGACGCACGTGCGGCGAACAAAGCCGCTTCGTTCACCAGGTTGGCCAGGTCGGCACCGGACATGCCGGGCGTGCCGCGCGCGATGACTTCCGCCACCACATCGGGAGCGATCGGCACTTTGCGCATATGCACATTGAGAATCTGTTCGCGGCCGCGGATATCCGGCAACGGCACCACCACCTGGCGATCGAAGCGGCCCGGACGCAGCAGCGCCGGATCCAGCACGTCCGGGCGGTTGGTGGCGGCGATAACGATCACACCGGCGGATGCCTCGAAACCGTCCATCTCGACCAGCATCTGGTTCAGCGTCTGCTCGCGCTCGTCGTTGCCACCGCCAAGACCGGCGCCACGCTGGCGGCCGACGGCATCGATTTCATCGATGAAGACGATGCATGGAGAGTTTTTCTTAGCCTGCTCGAACATGTCGCGCACACGCGCAGCACCCACGCCGACAAACATTTCGACGAAGTCGGAACCGGAGATCGAGAAGAACGGCACTTTCGCTTCGCCGGCAATGGCGCGCGCCAGCAAGGTTTTACCGGTACCGGGAGAGCCGACCATCAATACGCCACGCGGAATGCGTCCGCCCAGCTTCTGGAATTTGGAGGGGTCGCGCAGGAAATCAACCAGCTCGGAAACTTCTTCCTTGGCCTCATCGCAGCCGGCGACATCAGCGAAAGTGACGGGATTGTTGCCTTCGTCCAGCATCTTCGCGCGGCTCTTGCCGAACGAGAACGCGCCGCCCTTGCCGCCGCCCTGCATCTGACGCATGAAGTACAGCCAGATACCGATCAGCAGCAGCATCGGGAACCAGGAAATGAAAATCGACATGAGCAGCGATTGCTCTTCTTCCGGCTTGGCTTCGATTTTTACGCCGGCCTTGCGCAGGTCGTCCCACATGAAAACGTCGCCCGGGAGATAAGTGGTGTAGACCTTGCTGTCGCGCATGTGCACCTTGGCAGTACGCACGCCCTCCATGCGGACCTTTTCGATGTTGCCGGCCTTGGCCTCGGTCATCATGGTCGAATAGTCCATGTCGTTGCGCGAGCTGCCGCTCTTCTGCACCTGCATGAACACCATCATCAGCACGATGCCGATAACGAGCCAGACACCTACGTTTTTTACCCAGTTATTCACACGCGTTCCTTCGTTTGTTGCAGATAAAGCCCACACGGGCCTGCCGCGACTGCAAAAATAATTTTCGGGACACTAATCCTACACTAAACGTTCGATTTAGTCGTTTGGATTCAACTGCTTGGATTCTTCAAATCTCGAGCCAACAGGTAAGTTTCCCGGCTTTCGTCGCGCGAGGCATCGGGTTTTTTCGCTGCCACCGCCTTGAAATGCTGCCGCAGCGTTTTCACGTACGGCTCAAAGCCTGCGCCCTGAAATACCTTGACCAGAAAAACTCCGTTTGGTTTCAGCCACTTGACCGCAAACTCCATCGCCATTTCGCCCAGCGTGAACAACCTAGCCTGATCGGTAATGACAATACCTGTGAGGTTGGGGGCCATGTCGGAAATCACAAGGTCAACTTTGGCGCCTTCGCCACCGATGGCCTGCTCCACCGCCGCCAACCCATCGTCCAGCGAAAAATCGGCCTGGATGAAGTGCACGCCCGGCACCACGTCCATCGGCAACAGGTCGATCGCCACCACCTTGCCCTTGGCACCGACTTTCTTGATGGCCCACTGCGACCAGCCGCCGGGAGCGGAGCCCAGATCGACCACCGTCATACCCGGCTTCAGCAGTTTTTCGTTGACGTCGATCTCGGACAATTTGTACACCGCGCGCGAACGATAGCCTTCCTCCTGCGAGCGCTTGACGTAGGGATCGTTGAGATGTCGCTTGACCCAATCGCGACTGTTTTTGGGACGGGCATGTGCCATTGGCGTAGCGCCTTATAATTGCGGCATGAAAATCATATTATCCCCCACCGAGCGCCGCGCCCTCCGCGCCCGTGCCCACGCGCTGGAGCCGGTCGTCATGATCGGCGATCAGGGCCTCACCGCCGCGGTCATCCGCGAAATCGAACGCAGCCTGAAAGCGCATGAGCTGATCAAGGTGCGTGCATCGAACGACGAGCGCGAGGAGCGCGACGGCTGGTTGGAAGAAATCTGCAATGCGCTCAATGCCGCTCCGGTGCAACACATCGGCAAGATGCTGGTGATCTGGCGCGAGAATCCCGAACTGGCGCGCGAACGCAAGAAAGCCGCCGCACCACCGCAGAAAAAGAAAGCGCCGCGCCGCACCAAGCAGCAGGAAGAGAACATCGCAGCGGGCAAGACGCGCCGGCGTCCACGCTGATTTTCTTTAAGCGTTAGCACCAGCAGTTTCTCCAGCATAAAAGAACAAAACTCCAGCACTGGTGCGGCTTCTCGGGCATTTTAGGCCCGAAAGCCGCACCAGTGCATGTCTTTCGCATCGGCATCTTAAACACTCCGTTCGTGCTGAGCCTGTCGAAGCACTGGGCGCCAGAGAGTTGATGAAGTCAGCCATCAAGCCCTTCGACCAGCTCAGGGCGAACGGGCGTGGATGAGCCAGTGCTGGAGTTTCAATTTCTGTTAGCGCCGATTCTGTCGCTGGTCCACACGAAAACCCGCGTGGTCGAACCATCGTCGTTCTGCCGCAAATGCGCGAAGGTCATGCCCGCTTTCGTGAGCACGCGCTGAGAGGCGAGATTGTCCGGCGCCACGGTCGCGATGATGCGAGTGAGCCCGCGCCCACGCGCACCGTGCAGCAACAACATGGTCACCGCCTCCGTCGCCAATCCCTGCCCCCAATGCGATCGCAGGAACGCGTACTTGATTTCCGCTTCGGCCTGTCCGCCCGGATGAACCAATCCGCAAAAGCCAATCACCTTGCCGGTCTCATGTGACTCCAGCGCAAACATGCCGTAGCCGCGCAGCCGGTAATTGTCCGCGGTGACCTTGAGCCACTTCTCACCCTGTTCAAGCGACAACGGCTCGCCATCGCCGACCCAGCGCATGGCTTCCGCGTCGCCGTACACCTCCATCAGCGGCGCTAAGTCTTCCCCCATCCAGCGACGGCAGCGCATGCGTTCGGTTTCAAACTGCGTTTCTGGAATCTGCGTGCGGGCTTGCGCGAACAGCGCCGGCAACTGTGATGGCGCGGCAAAAATGGAAATCCATTCAAAACCGTTGGTGCGCGACAAGAGGCAGCAAATCGTGTCCCCGTCCGCCACCTGTGCACGCGCGTAGCGAATCGCCGCCGGCGAATGCGGAACGGTGGAGTTGCCAACGATAAAAGCACCCTGGCATCGCGGATAAATCTCGCTGGCGGGAAACTGCTCTGCCGGAATTTCGAGCACGATGGACCCACGCTTGCCGCCCGACGCATTCCAGAACAACTCACGTCCTTCGATCGGATTGCCGCCGAGATCGATGGCGTACTTGCCCGATTCGCGCGTGACGATTTCTTTTGCAGACTCGAATACGTCTGAGTCCTGCTTGAGTTCGTATACCCACGCTTTGCGCGATGCGCGCAGCAACGGCCGCAGCACGGTCTCATGCCACGGAATCGATAGATGTTGATCTGCACGAGCGGCCAACCACGCCATCCCCGGCACCATGCGAACCGTGAACGTGCCCTTGGACTCCAGTGCGGCGAGTTCTTCAGTCGTGATCAAAACCAGTAGTCGCCCACGCAGCGCCCGTCGCGCGGCAGGTCATCGAAGGTATCGAGTCCATCGAAGTGATCGATGGGAATATGCGCCACCGGTCCCGGCTCAGTCAGCCGCAGATTGACCGCGATGCGCCGCCGGCCTTCCTTGTTCACCTCAATGCCGCGCCAGTACGCCACGCAGCCGCAGTTGGAACAGAAATGAAACTCGATCGCTTTGCCGCGAACGTAAGCCTTGGTCGGCCCCGTGACGTGAATGCCTTCGTTTTCATAATCGTAAGCCCACAACACGCCGTAACGGCGGCACACGGTGCAATTGCACGCCGTGGCCGAATCGGGCACACCGGCGAAACGCCAGTGAACGGCGCCGCAGTGGCAGGAGCCTTCGATTGTTTGCGTCGTTTGATTCGTTTCAACGTTCATGTTGATTGTACGCAGCGCTATTTTTTCTGATAAACCAAGGTGCCCTTCCCGTCTGTGCCCATCAAGGTCATCTTGTTGCCGGCGACGGTCGCAGCATAACGTAGGGGGCTCAGGGGCGCGTTGCCGTCTTGCCGGCGGATCGTCCCTCTGGAGCACCTTGTTCGGCGCGAAGTTGTTGATCAACTGTACGGACTTCTGAAATTAGCTCATGCCCTTTGTGGAAGAGTGGTGAAAGAGGGAGGCGATTGTTGCCAAGGTCATCTTCTTTGGCTTCTGCTGTTAGTACCCCATTGCCCGTGAGTAAATAGAAGCGCGTGTATGAAGGCTTGGGCAAGGGGTAGCTCAGGGTCGGTTGCACCTGCTTGGAAAATTGTTGTGAGGCTGCGAGGAGTGACTGAGCCGCACGACGAGGACCAGCGTGTGGACCAAGCCCGATGATGCCGCCGCCGTTGCTGAAATAGAGACTGACCGTGCCGTCGGCTAATGCTACAAGGGAAGCAACAGCCTCCGGATAGCCAGTTTCCATTACGACGCCCCACACTTCTTTGGCATCTTTCAGCTTAACGCCAATGCTATCGGGCTTCGTGCTGAGCACCATGTTGCGGAGCCCAGAATATGCGTCCGCAACCTTATAGTCGGCAGCGTTGGCGCTGGGGGAAAGGAGCCCTGCAATGAATGAGAAGAAACTGGCCATGAGGAATCTGCGCTTCACTGTGGTGACGCCTAAATCAATTTATACGTCACGATTGACGCGTACCATTGTTCGTTGATGCATAACATGGCGCAAGAAAATGCCCGAAAGATGTTGTTGAACAGCAGCTTATCACCGTCAGCACCTGACGCTGCAACCCATAACAGAATCGAGTTTTACGTCAGGTTGATTTGCTATCAAAGTTTCCTGTGAGCGCGGCGCAAATCAAAAAACTCCAGCACCCGCGCGCCTCCCAAGCCAAAAAAGCCCGAAAACCCGCACCAGTGCTGGAGTTTAGCTTTCCAGCGTAGCGACTACAGCGTTACGATCAAACGTACCGCACGTCCACAATCTCGTACTCTTTCACGCCGCCCGGCGCACGCACTTCCACCGGGTCGCCGGCGGATTTGCCGATCAGCGCGCGGGCGATCGGCGAGGAGAATGAAACCTTGCCCAGCTTGATATCGGCTTCGTCCTCGCCAACAATCTGGTAGGTCACCTTGTCGCCGGATTCGGTTTCTTCCAGATCGACAGTGACGCCGAACACAACGCGGCCGTCATCATCCAGCATGGCGGGGTTGATGATCTGCGCACTGGAGAGCTTGCCTTCGAGTTCGATAATGCGACCTTCGATAAAGCCCTGCTTTTCCTTGGCGGCATCGTACTCGGCGTTTTCCGACAGATCGCCCTGCGCGCGCGCTTCAGCGATGGCGACGATGACGGCGGGGCGCTCGACCGTTTTCAGGCGATGCAATTCGGCTTTCAGCGCTTCGGCGCCGGCAACGGTTAACGGAACTTTGGCAATACTGCTCATGACACTATCCTGTGGAAAAAATGACTGTATACGCACGGCACAGCCGTGCGGCGAATCCGGCTTCAAAATGGCACTAGTTGGCTAGGCGGCCAACGATTTATGCAGCGTCTGAAGGTCATAGACCTTCAATTCCGCCAGATGTTGCATGCCGACGCAAGCAGCACGTGCACCGGCGATGGTGGTGTAGTAGGTGATGCGGCCCTGCAGCGCGGCATTGCGGATCGACCATGAATCGCGAATCGAGCGCTTGTCTTCCTCGACCGTGTTGATGATCAATGTGATCTCGCGGTTCTTCACCATATCGACGATGTGCGGACGACCTTCCAGCACCTTGTTGACCGGCTCGCACTCGATGCCGCATTTCTGCAGATGCGCGGCGGTGCCCTTGGTGGCGACGATGCCGAATCCCAATTCACGCAGCGTGCGCGCGATTTCTTCGGCTTTCGGCTTGTCGGCGTTCTTCACGCTGATAAAAGCCTTGCCCGCGTTCGGCCCGGTCTGCGGCAATTTGATGCCGGCACCCATTTGCGACTTCACAAACGCTTCCGCAAAGGTATTACCCACACCCATCACTTCGCCGGTGGATTTCATTTCCGGACCGAGGATGGTATCGACACCCGGGAATTTGATGAACGGGAACACGGCCTCTTTCACCGAGTAGTACGGCGGAATCACTTCACCCTTCACACCTTGTTGCTTCAGGCTGATGCCCGCCATGCAGCGCGCGGCAATCTTGGCCAGCGGTAGCGAGATCGCTTTCGACACATAGGGCACGGTGCGCGAGGCACGCGGGTTGACTTCCAGCACGAATACTTTCTGCTCCGCACCCTCGCCCTGAATGGCGAACTGCACGTTCATCAGGCCGATCACATTCAGCGCTTTGGCCATCGCAACGGTCTGCGCGCGCAGGGTGTCCTGCAATTCCTTCGACAGCGAGAACGGCGGCAGCGAACACGCCGAATCGCCGGAGTGAACGCCGGCCTGCTCGATGTGCTCCATGATGCCGCCGATCATCACGTCCTTGCCATCGCTGACGGCATCGACATCAACCTCGATTGCGTCGTTGAGGAAGCGATCCAGCAGCACAGGTGAATCGTTGGACACTTTCACCGCTTCGCGCATATAGCGCTCGAGATCGGATTCGATGTGAATGATTTCCATCGCGCGGCCGCCGAGCACGTAGCTCGGGCGCACTACCAGCGGATAGCCGATTTCGCGTGCTTTCACGATCGCTTCTTCGTTGGTACGCGCCGTGCGGTTGGGCGGCTGCAGCAGACCGAGTTCGTGAATCAGTTTCTGGAAACGCTCGCGATCTTCCGCGACGTCGATGGAATCCGGCGTGGTGCCGATGATGGGCACGCCGTTGGCTTCCAGCGCGCGCGCCAGCTTCAGCGGCGTCTGGCCACCAAATTGCACGATCACGCCAACCGGTTTTTCCTTGTCGACGATCTCCAGCACATCTTCCAATGTCAGCGGCTCGAAATAGAGGCGGTCCGAGGTGTCATAGTCGGTGGAGACGGTCTCCGGATTGCAATTGACCATGATGGTTTCGTAACCATCTTCACGCAGCGCCAGCGCGGCATGCACGCAGCAATAGTCGAACTCGATGCCCTGGCCGATGCGGTTCGGGCCGCCGCCGAGGATCATGATTTTCTTGCGGTCGCTGGGATTGGATTCGCACTCTTCGTCGTAGCTGGAGTACATATAAGCCGTCGAGGTCGAGAATTCGGCGGCACAGGTGTCGACGCGTTTGTACACCGGACGAATGCCGAATGAATGACGCTTTTCGCGCACCTTGCGGTCCGTGGTCTTCCAAAGGTAAGCGAGACGGCGGTCGGAGAAACCCTTGCGCTTCAGCTCGCGCAGGTAATCCGCGTCGATCGTGTCGAACGGCTTCTTTTCCAGTTCCAGCTCGAGATCAACCAGTTCCTTGATCTGCGCGAGGAACCACGGATCAATCTTCGTATAGCCGTGCAATTCCTCCAGCGACATGCCGATGCCGAAGGCGTCGGCCACGTACCAGAGACGTTCGCCGCGCGGATATGCAAGTTCGTCGCCGATCTTCTCCGGATCGACCGTTTTAAGGTTGAAACCATCCACGCCCGTTTCCAAACCGCGCAGCGCTTTCTGCAGCGATTCCTGGAAATTGCGGCCGATGGCCATCACTTCGCCCACGCTCTTCATCTGCGTGGTCAGGCGATCGTCGGCCTGCGGAAATTTTTCAAAGGCGAAGCGCGGCACCTTGGTAACGACGTAATCGATCGACGGCTCGAACGATGCTGGAGTCGCGCCACCGGTGATGTCGTTCTTCAGCTCATCCAACGTGTAGCCGACAGCAAGTTTCGCCGCGACCTTGGCAATCGGAAAGCCGGTTGCCTTGGATGCCAGCGCAGATGAACGCGACACACGCGGGTTCATCTCGATCACCACCATGCGGCCATCTTTGGGATTGACTGCGAACTGCACGTTCGACCCGCCCGTCTCCACTCCAACTTCACGCAGCACCGCCAGCGAGGCGTTGCGCATGATCTGGTATTCCTTGTCGGTCAGCGTTTGCGCCGGCGCTACGGTGATCGAATCACCGGTGTGGACGCCCATCGGGTCCAGATTCTCGATCGAACAGATGATGATGCAGTTGTCGTTCTTGTCGCGAACGACTTCCATCTCGAACTCTTTCCAGCCGAGTAACGATTCTTCGATCAGCAATTCGTGCGTGGGGGACGCTTCCAGGCCGCGTCCGCAGATTTCTTCAAACTCATCGCGGTTGTAGGCGATACCGCCACCCGAACCGCCCATGGTGAAGCTGGGGCGAATGATGGCAGGGAAGCCGATGCCGGCCTGCACTTGCAGCGCTTCCTCCATCGAGTGTGCAATAGCCGAGCGCGCGGAGGACAAGCCAATCTTGGTCATCGCTTGCTTGAATTTTTCACGATCCTCGGCCTTGTCTATGGCTTCCTTGGTCGCGCCGATCATTTCCACGCCGTATTTTTCCAACACGCCGTGTTTGGCGAGATCAAGCGCGCAATTCAACGCGGTCTGTCCGCCCATGGTCGGCAACAGCGCGTCGGGGCGCTCCTTGGCGATGATCATCTCGACGATCTTCCAGGTGATCGGCTCGATATAGGTCACGTCCGCCATATTCGGGTCGGTCATGATCGTCGCCGGATTGGAGTTGATCAGGATGACCTTGTAGCCCTCGTCGCGCAGCGCCTTGCAGGCTTGCGCGCCGGAGTAATCGAACTCGCAAGCCTGGCCGATGACGATCGGGCCGGAGCCGATGATGAGAATGGATTTGATGTCGTTGCGTTTTGGCATTGCGATTACTCGATGGTGGCCGTGGCGAGCTTGGCGCCAAAGCCGATAAACAGGGTTCCTACACCGCCGGTCATGACGGCAGACGTGCGATGCCGGCGCCGGAACGCAGCGGCAATGCGGCTGCCGACCAGGATCAGCGTGCTGAGATAGATAATGCTGATGACCTGCAGGATCGCGCCCAGCACAGCGAAGGTCAGCACCGGGTGCGGATAGGCCGGATCGACGAACTGGATAAAGAACGAAACAAAAAACAGGATTGCCTTGGGATTGATCACGCTGATCAGCAGCGCACGCTTGAACGGATGGCTGGTATCCTCCGGCGCGCTTTCAACCGCTGCCGCGAGCATCGCTTCACCATGACACCAGCGAGCGAACGCGGCACGAATCAGCTGGATGCCGATCCAAACGAGGTATGCGCCGCCGGCATATTTGATTATCGTGAATACGTTGGGATACGCCGCCAGCAACGAGCCGACACCTGCCGCCGCGGCCACCATCAGCACCGTATCGCCCACCACCACTGCTGCCGCACCTTGATAGCCGGCACGCACGCCGCGCTTGGCTGCCACCGACAACACGTAAAGCGAATTCGGCCCCGGCAACAGGATGATAAAAATCGTGCCGATGATGTAGGTGGCGAGGTCGGTAATGCCGAGCATGGTCAGGTAAAACCTATCTTTCGTTTGGCCGATGTTTGGCCATTCTGTGGCTTGGTTTTCTCGTCCATCAATTCACGCAATGCTTTGAATACGACCGCAAATTGCTCGTCGTATTCCGTCTCCAGTTTGGCGATCTTGCGGGCAAGTTCGCGATTGCTGTCGATGAGACTTCGCATTTGCACAAAGGCACGCATGATCTCGATGTTCACCGCGACTGCGCGCTCACTGCGCAATACGCTGGACAGCATGGCAACGCCTTGCTCGGTAAATGCCGATGGCAGATATCGCGTTCCGCCCCAACTTGAGGTCACAAATTGTGACTTCAAGTTGGCGAACTCCAACTGATCAAGCTGAAACATGAAATCCGCCGGAAAGCGGTCAATGTTGCGCTTCACTGCCTGCATCAGCACTTTTGTTTCGACGCCATACAGCGTCGCCAAATCCTGCGCGAGCATCACCCGTTGACCACGAACGACCACAATTTTCGAGGCCACAACGCGGTACTCGATCAATGCTTGCTTTGCGGTCAATTTCTTAGCCGGCACGGCCCTGTTCCATCATCGACACAAAACGGTCGAACAGATAACCGACTTCATGCGGACCGGGACTCGCTTCTGGATGGCCCTGAAAACTGAACGCGCGTTTGTCGGTGCGCTCGATGCCCTGGCAAGTCCCATCGAACAACGATTTGTGTGTCACGCGCACATTTGCCGGCAGCGTTTTTTCATCCGCCGCGAAGCCGTGGTTCTGGCTGGTGATGTAGACCTTCTTCGTGTCGAGGTCCTGTACCGGATGGTTGGCGCCGTGGTGGCCAAATTTCATCTTGATGGTCTTGGCACCTGAGGCCAATGCCAGCAATTGGTGGCCGAGACAGATACCGAACACCGGCACATCTTTGGCGATGATTTCCTGGATTGCCTTGATCGCGTAGTCGCACGGTTCCGGATCGCCAGGACCATTGGAGAGGAATACACCGTCGGGTTTCAATGCCAATGCGTCAGCGGACGTCGCCTGTGCCGGCAACACGGTGATCTTGCAACCGCGCTCGGCCAGCATGCGCAGGATGTTGTGTTTGACGCCGTAGTCGAATGCGACGACGTGGAAAGATGTTTGGGTTTGTGTGGCATAACCAAAACCGAGCGCCCACACTGACTGATTCCAGTCGTATGATTTTTTGCAGGACACAACCTTCGCCAAATCCAGTCCGGCCATATTCGGCGCCGCGTTGGCCAATTCGCGCGCGCGGGCAATATTGGCGTCGCTATGTTCGCCGACCAGAATGCAGCCCTTCTGAGCACCTTTCTCGCGGGTGATGCGGGTCAGGCGCCGCGTATCGATATTGGCAATCGCCACCACGCCGTTTCGCACCAGATATTCAGGCAGCGTTTCCTGCATGCGCCAGTTCGACGCCAGTTTCGGCAGGTCGCGAATAATCAGTCCCGGTGCGTAGCATTTGCCGGACTCAACGTCCTCAGCGTTGGCGCCGGTATTGCCGATATGCGGGTAGGTCAGCGTGACCATCTGGCCCATGTAGGAGGGGTCGGTCAGGATCTCCTGATAGCCGGTCATGGCGGTGTTGAACACCACTTCGCCGACGGCATGACCTTCTGCGCCGATGGAAATACCTTTGAATACGGAACCGTCGGCGAGGACCAACAGGGCGGGGGCGGATTGAACCAAGGAATGCTCCGGAAGAACTGGGGAAGCTCCGAGAATCAGAGCATCCACAAGATTGACCCCGCGCGTAGGCACAAAAAACGGGAAAGGCCCTTGGGACCTTTCCCGCGTTTTCGTTGCGCGATTAAGCAGCTATTTTAGCGCAAGTGCTGCGGTGCGGCAATCTGACCTTGTGGCACCTCAATCCGGGCGCGCGCAGAACTGCGGTTGTGCCAAACCGACCCAGCCGCGATCGATCATGGCGTTGAAATCGTCCAGATTGTTGACATAGCGGAAATTCGAGTCGATTCCGCGCTCATGCCCTTGGTTGTACAGGGAATAAATCGGCACTAGCGTCGATGGGCACACAGCATTCACCGGCGGTGTTGCCCGGAACGATTCGCGGTCGTAGCGCCACGCGCGCTGGCCCGGAAGTGTTGCCAGCTCCTGCTCGCGGAGCATGTCGCATTCGCGGTCGAGTATGGAGTCGTAGAAAGATTTCGGCGGGACAATCGGGTCGGCTGCGAAGCGACAGGCGCTTGCAGTGCCAACCAAGCTGTAATCCGGATCCCAAACGCCAAATCTGCGTCCGGTCTTGCGCCACCCTGAATTGCGCAACGCATCGTCAGCCTCGATAGCGGCCTGTTCGCCAGGGTGAGGCGTCATGAAGTATCGCTTCAGCTTGGGATTGTAATATTCCTCGGCCGTCCACTCGGGCGTCGACTTCGAGTACAAGCCTCGTGCTTCGGTTGGCGTATTCCACTGGGGGAAATTGCCGGAGAGATTTCCATTTGGGAGCAGCTTAACGACGTAATCGAATTGTTTCGGTGATCCGCATGGTGTCGATGGAGCCCAACCGGTATTGTAGTTGCCAAACCCGAATCGGCCTTCAAATACCACCGATCCATCCACTTGAATCACGCCAGGACTCAAATAGTTGTAGGTCTGGCAATTGACTGGTGCGGCACCTAGACTTGCCAAGGCCGGCGGCCTAACAAAAAGGCGGCCGTTTACGCCAAACGTCCTGTCAAGCTGACCATCAGCCTGCAAACGAATCAGTACCGGCTCGCCTGAGCCGTTGTAAACCTGACCAATAGGCGATCGCAATTTGAACAGCAGGCCGCCATCCGGCTGGTGCTGCCAAATGTACCCATCGCGCTCACGGAAGTAATTGACCCCACGCTGAGGAAATGCGCGTCCGGCAATTGTTGTCGACGTATCGCTGCCATTGTCATCCTGGCTCTTCAAGACGATGCTCGCATCATTTGCGTCAGCGAAGAAATAGGACGCCTGAAAACTTCCATCGCGCTGCAATGACCACGCGACTACACGACTCGCTTCGCTATTTGCGGATTCCGGCATGTCAATGAACTGTGCCCTGCCACTACCGCTTCGTCCAAAGGTGGTATCCAATTTGCCATTTGTAGCCAACCTTGTTGTGGCGAAATAGGCTGTGCCCGGATACTTTGTACCTACACGTGAATTTGCAACAGTCACTAGGCGGCCATCGTTCAGCATATCGACCGATAAGATGTAGTCGGAATCCATTGGACGCAAAGGCGCAGGAAACGGGCATACAGGATCGCTAATGCCCTCATTGCCGTATTCGCGATCCACGCTCCCATTAGGCGCAAATGCGACTACAGACCATTTGTTGCTGCCAGCAAGACTAAGTATGCGTCCGTCAGGCGGAAAGAAAATCTGGGGCAGCCCTTCCTTGCCGGCGCAATTTGTCATAGCCGACACGACCGCCGTCGCAAGCCCGCGAATACCCCAAGCCGGATCAAGCTTGCCGTCTACGGAGAATTTCTCCACCAGCACCGTAAACGAGACGGGGGGACTGACTCCACTAGGCTCTCCGTAGCAAGTTCGATAGTAATTTCCCGACGGACTGATAGACGCGCTGGCGTACGGGCATTTGCTTTCAGCATCAAACTTCAGAACCGACGCTTCGGTCGACGCAGAAAACGCCACACACGCAGACGACGCCAACACAGACGCTATACAAATGCGCATGGCAGCCTCTTTTAATCAATGACAACCAAAATTATAGGAGTGCCTGCTTTGGTCGCCTTGCATGGTCGGCAAAGTAGCAATCGATGCTACTTGTCGACTAACGAATCGCCGAAACCCGGAGTTGGCCTCGCTTCAGGAACGCAACCTTAAAACGTCCTGCATATCGAAAATCCCGGAGGTACGACCAGCCACGAATTTCGCGGCAAGCAATGCGCCCTGCGCATAGTTATTCCTCGTCGAGGATTTATGCGATATCTCGATCCGCTCGCCAGTGCCTGCATACATCACCGTATGATCGCCGATGATGTCGCCGCCGCGAATCGCGGTGAAACCTATCGTTCCCGGCTTGCGCTCGCCGATGACGCCGTGGCGTTCGAACACACCGATTTCGTCCAGCGTTTTCCCCATCGCCGCTGCCGCGACTTCACCCATCTTGATGGCTGTGCCGGAGGGCGCGTCGACTTTCAGTTTGTGATGCGCTTCAATGATCTCGATGTCGTACTGCTCGTGTAGCGCGCGCGTCGCCATTTCGATCAGCTTCAGCGTGACGTTGACACCAACGCTCATATTGGGCGCGAACACGATGGCGATTTCCTTGGCCGCTACTTCAATTTCGCGTTTCTGCTCAGGCGTGAAGCCGGTGGTGCCGATCACAGCGTTGACCTTGTGCGCTCTACAGGCAGCCAGATGTTGCAAGGTGCCTTCCGGCCGGGTGAAATCGATCAGCACCGATGCGTTCTTCAACCCCAGCGCCAGGTCGGCCGTAATGGTCACACCCTTGGCTGTGCCGGCCAACTCTCCCGCGTCCTTGCCCAGCAAGGGACTGCTCGCATGTTCCAGCGCGCCGGAAATCGCCATGCCTTCCTGCACTCCCGCCGCTTCCAGCAGCATGCGGCCCATGCGGCCGCCTGCGCCCGCGATGGCGAGATTGATCATGGCCACGTCGGCTATTGTTTCGGCGGCGGTGTCGGTGCGCCGGGAACTTGCGCGTTCGGCAAGCTGCGGCGCGGTCCGCCACCGGTCAGGATTTCAACCGGCGAAGCCACGCCGTCGATCTTGGCGACTTTCTCGGCCTCGAAGAAAATGGTGACCTGATATTTCTGTTGCTCGCGGCCGAAAGGACCGTATTTGGTCCCTTGTTCGTTGCTGAAGTAATAGTCCCAGCGATTGGCGTGAAACACGTCTTGCAGCAGCGGCGTGCCGAGCAGACTCTTGACGTCGTTGCGGCTCATGCCGGTTTTGACCTTGGCCAGTTGTTCCTGCGTCACCAGGTTGCCCTGCTGGATATCGATGCGATGAACGCCGAATCCGGCGCAACCGGATACCAATACGGCAACGATAGTCGCCACTGTAAGTTTGATTTGCCGCATAGCTGCTTCCCGAACCTGTTGCCTGAAATAAAGGCGGATTATAGCCCGTCGGACCGCACTGTCCCTGTACCGTTCCCCACCATCAGTGCAATTGCAATTGCGGCCCGGCAGCATGGGACGGCAAAAAAACGCTTATGATTGTTGCTGATTTCACGACGAGACCGACATGCCCGAATCAAAAGACCTGCGCAATATCGGCTTGAAAGCCACGCTGCCGCGCCTCAAGGTACTGGATTTGTTCCAGCATGCCAAACAGCGTCACCTTTCGGCCGAGGATGTTTACAAGCTGTTGCTGAAAGAGGATGCCGATGTCGGCCTGGCCACGGTTTACCGCGTACTGACCCAGTTCGAGCAAGCAGGACTGCTGATCCGGCATCACTTCGAGAGCGGCAAGGCGGTGTTCGAACTGAACGAAGGCACGCATCACGATCACATCGTGTGCGTCAACTGCGGCTATGTCGAGGAATTCAACGATCCGGAAATCGAAAAGCGGCAGGAGAAGGTCGCGAAACAACTGGGCTTCGTGATCAAGGATCACCACATGATTTTGTACGCGGAAAGCTGTCCGCATTGCCCGAAGAAATAAGTTCATGAAATCGTCCCTGCAACCCGGGATCCGCCACACACTGAAATACACGGTGCCTGAATCGAAAACCGTGCCGCATATCTATCCGGAAGCGACGGATTTTCAGGACATGCCGGAAGTTTTTGCCACGGGCTATATGGTGGCGCTGTGCGAGTGGGCCTGCGTCGACCTGCTGAAAACCCACCTTGAAGCACCGCTCAATCAAAGCCTCGGCACGCACGTCAACCTGTCGCACGCAGCCGCGACACCACCCGGTCTGACGGTCACGGTCGAAGCTTCACTGGAAAAAATCGAGGGCCGCAAACTGACCTTCGCGGTTTCGGCGCACGATGGTATCGATACGATTACCTCGGGCACGCACGAGCGATTCGTCATCGACCCGGTCAAGTTCAATCAGAAGGTGGCAGCCAAGGCCGCATCGGCGACGCCAGGTATCGCAAGGAGCTGAATATGAATCGATCCGCGTTAATCGTGCTTTCATTTGTCGCCGCACTAATGTCTTCCGCGCCGGCGCACGCATTCGAGAACAGCAGCGGCCTCGCCGTCATTGCCGCCGCCGACCTGCCCAAGGAAGGACGCGAAACGCTGGCGCTCATACACAAGGGCGGCCCCTATCCTTACTCGCGGGATGGCGTCGTCTTTTCCAATCGGGAAGGTATCCTGCCGAAGAAACCCCGCGGCACCTATCGCGAATACACCGTGAAAACTCCGGGCTCGCGCGACCGTGGCGCACGACGCATTGTCTGCGCCGGCAAGCAGCAATCGCCCTGCTATTACTCCGGCGATCACTACGCCACTTTCAAAATCATCAAAGAGTGAAGGAGAACGCCATGTCCTCGCCGGAACTCAAAAACCTCTTCGCCGCCGATCACCCGCAAGGCGTGTTCTGGCTGAAGTCCCATGCCGTGGTCGCCGAACTGGGCAAGCTAGCCAAGTCGAAGAAAATGGCTTTCTACCACCTCGAAGGCAAGCAGATCGAGAAGAAGGAGCAGTTCCTCAATCACGCCGCCGTGGTGATGAAATTTCCATCGCATTTCGGCAACAACTGGGACGCTTTCTACGACTGCCTGACCGACATGGACTGGGCGGATGCCGATGGCTACGTGGTTTATTTCGACCACACCGATGCTTTCGCCGATCATCACGAAAGCCAGCTCGAAACGGTGATCGAGCTGTTTCAGGACGCGGTTGCGTTCTGGAAAGACGAAGGCAAATCGATGCTGGTGCTGCTTTCGGGGAGCCATGCGCCAGCCGGGATTCGCAAGCTCTGAAATCACACAATAAACACAAAGCTCAAGCACTGGCGCGGCTTTCCAGCCACTTTCACCCTGAAACCCGCACCAGTGCTGGAGTTTTGCTTTTCAGTTCCTGCTATTCGATATGCGAAAGCCGGATGTCGCCATAGTAGGCGAGGGCTTGCGATTGGGTCGCGTTTGAGTCGGTCATCACGCCGACAAAAATGATCGACCCCGGCGGCTCGCCGAACAGCCGCTCGTAATCGGCCTTTACGTTGCGCTTGAAATAGAGCCATTTATCGAGTTGTGTCGGCCCGCTTTCCACCACCAGCATCTTCGAGCGCGACGTGCGCGCATTGTCCAGCACGGTTTCCGGCGGCAGCTTGTTTTCCCAGATGTACTGGATGGTGGCGTAAGGCATTTCGCGTCCGCTGAACAACTTCACCGTTCGCGCCAGCGACTGGTCCTCGAAGTCGAACTTGGATTTGTCGCCGTCGAAGGCGACGATCACCCGCACCGGGGAATCATCGCCGACCCGACTGGCATTGTCGGCATCGGCAATCAACTGCGGCACTTTCCAGCGCCAACTCAAGATGGGGTAGTCACTGGTCGACACCGTCAACGGCTGCAGCAGACCAGAGGCGGAGACATTGGCTTTTGCCGCCAGCACGCGCTCGCCATCGAGATCGACAATCTTGTAGTCGGTTTTCGCCAGAAAGCGCGACAGGATCCAGGGCTCCCAGCCGGGCGGCGCGGTCTCGCCCGGCGAGGTCAGCGAAAACGGCTGTACCGATGCGTACGGCCCTGCCGCGCCGGACGTCTCCGGCCACGGAGTGACCAGCTGCGCGCAGCCGGCCAGCGCACCGGCCATCAGACCGGCCACAGTCAAAATCCGCACATGTCGCATTGGCAGCATCGCATCCCTGTCCGAAACGAACCGCAAGAATACACGCGCTTCATGACGCGTGGTTGACCGCAGTTGACTATTCCGAACTGGCGATTAGCGCCGCGTTACCTCCGGCCGCCGCGGTGTTAACAGTTACCGTGCGTTCGCTGGCAAAACGGAACAAATAATGCGGCCCGCCCGCCTTGGGGCCGGTACCGGACAGCCCTTCACCGCCAAACGGCTGCACGCCGACCACGGCGCCGATCTGGTTACGGTTGACGTATAAGTTACCGACGCGCGCCCGCACGCGGATCGCTTCAATCGTTTCCTCAATGCGCGAATGTACGCCCAGCGTCAGGCCATAGCCGCTGGCATTGATGGCATCCACCACCTTCATCAAATCCTCGCCGTCGAAGGCGTAGACGTGAAGAATTGGGCCGAACACTTCGCTCTTGATCGAATCGAACGCCGGAATCTCGAACGCGCACGGCGCGAAAAAATGTCCCGCCGGAATATCGCGCGGCAGCGGCGTCTGACCGATCTGGCGAAACTGCGACGCCATCTTCTCGCGATGCGCGACCAGCATGTCGAACGCCTCGCGATCGATCACCGGGCCGATATCGGTATCCAATTTCGACGGATCGCCGAGACGCAGTTCCTGCATCGCGCCATTCAGCAGTCTTTCGATGCGCGGCGCGATGTCTTTTTGCACGCAGAGAATACGCAGTGCCGAGCAACGCTGGCCAGCACTATTGAACGCAGAAGCCACCACATCGTTGATCACCTGCTCCGGCAGCGCGGACGAATCGGCGATCAGCGCGTTCAAGCCGCCAGTCTCGGCGATAAACGGGATGATCGGGCCATTGCGACCCGCTAACGTACGATTGATTGCTTGTGCAGTATTGGTACCGCCGGTAAAGGCAACACCGGCGACGCGTTCATCGGCCACCAACTTGGCGCCGATTACTTCGCCGCGTCCGGGCAGAAGCGCGATCGCGTCTTTGGGCATGCCGGCTTCAAGCAGCAGCTTGACCGCTTCGAAGGCGATGATAGGCGACTGCTCGGCAGGTTTCGCCACCACCGCGTTGCCGGCAGCAAATGCAGCTGCAATCTGTCCCATGAAAATCGCCAGCGGGAAATTCCATGGCGAAATGGAAGCGAACACACCGCGGCCTTGCAGGTACAAATCGTTGCTCTCACCGGTCGGCCCTGGCAGGCGATGGGGTGCAGAAAAGTGTTCGCGCGCCATCTCCGCGTAGTAGCGGCAAAAGTCCACCGCCTCGCGCACTTCGCCCAAACCGTCCGGCAAGGTCTTGCCCGCCTCGCGGGCGCAAAGTGCCATGAAAAATCCGCGCCGCTCTTCCAGCAAGTCGGCTGCGCGATCCAGCACCGATGCGCGTTCGTGACCGGGCATCGGTTTGTCGCCGTAGCCATGAGTGATTTTCAGCGCCAGATCGAGCAGGCTTGCATCGGCCTCTTCGACGGTGCCGATACGTTCGCCTGTCACCGGACTCACGGCATCGATCGGCGTTCCGCGCATCGCATCACCGGCAATCAGCGGTTGCGCCCGAAGATCGGTACGTGAAAGCGTCGCCTTCATTTCCGCGTACAACGCTTCCGTGGCCGGCACCTCGGCAAAGCTGAAACCCATGGAATTGAGGCGGCTCACATCACTGTCGAGGAACAATTTGCGCGGCAGTGGCAACTTGGCATTCGACTTCTCCACCATCGCATCGCATGCGGCGATCGGGTCGGCCACCACATCGTCGATCGAGACCTCAGGATCGGCGATACGGTTGACGAACGATGAGTTAGCGCCGTTTTCCAGCAGGCGGCGAACCAGATACGGCAGCAGATCTTCATGGCTGCCGACCGGTGCATAGATCCTGCACGCGGTGTTGGGGCGCGCCAGCACCGCCTCGTACAACTCCATGCCCATGCCATGAAGTCGCTGGAATTCGAACTGCGCATCGGCGCCAGCGCGCTGCAGGATTGTCGCCACGGTATGCGCGTTGTGGGTGGCGAACTGGCAATAAAACGCCTTGGGCTTAGCCAGCATCTTCGCAGCACAGGCGAGATACGACACATCGGTATTTACCTTACGGGTAAATACCGGATAACCGCTGAATCCCTGCATCTGCGCACGCTTGATTTCCGTGTCCCAGTAAGCACCTTTCACCAGCCGCGTCATGATGCGACGGCCATGTTTCTCGGACAATTGCGTCAGCCAGTCGATCACATGGCTGGCGCGTTTCTGATAGGCCTGCACCGCGAGGCCGATGCCTTCGTAGCCGGCGAAACGCTCATCGGCATAAATCGCACCGAACAATTCCAGTGACAGTTCCAACCGCTCGGTTTCTTCGGCATCCAGAGTCATGCCGATGCCACCGTCGCGCGCCTGCTCGGCCAGCTTCATCACCTTGGGCAGCATCTCCGCCATCACGCGATCGCGATGCGCCAGTTCATAGCGCGGATGCAGCGCCGAAAGCTTGATCGAAATACCGGGCGCCTCGAACACGGTCTGACCAGGCTTCACGTAGCCAGAAATCGCCGCAATCGCATCCTGATAAGCCTTGAAGTAGCGCTCCGCATCGTCAGCAGTCATCGCCGCTTCGCCCAGCATATCGTAGGAATGGCGATAAGCAGCCTGATCGCCTGCAGCCGCGCGCTTCAATGCATCCTCGATCGTGCGGCCCATAACGAATTGCTCGGCCATCAGCTTCATACCTTGGCGCAATGCAGTGCGCACGATCGGCTCGCCCGCACGCGCCGCCAGCTTGGTCAGCCAGCCGCCGACGTCGGCAAAGCTCTCGACCGTGGGCGCGACCAGCTTGCCGGTCAGCATCATGCCCCAGGTACCGGCATTGACCAGCAGAGAGTCCGATGCGCCCAGATGCTTCTTCCAGTCGCCTTGCGAGAATTTGTCCTTGATCAGCTTGTCGGCGGTGCTGGCATCGGGAATGCGCAACAGCGCCTCCGCCACACACATAAGCAGTACACCTTCCTGAGTCGACAGGTCGTATTGCGTAAGAAAGGACTGCATGCCGGCGTTGTCACGCTGCTTGCCGCGAACCGATTCGACCAGGTTGCGCGCGGTCGCATCGGCTTGCGCGTTGGCTTGTGGAGAAAGGCGGGCAATCGACAACAGTTGATTCAGGACACGCGATTCATCGGCGAGAAACGATTCGCGCAAGGGGGCAAAAGACGGGAGCATGGTGACCGGTGAAAAAAGTGAGGTGCGGCATTATCTCAAATGCCGGACATCGTGCATGGACAGGCCAACGATCAAAAAAAATGCCCGCATCTGCGGGCATTTTTTTGCAGGGATGCCGTTCAGGCGGTTTGCTTCTCCTGTGCCGCGACTTCCTGGTGCACTTTCACCATGTCGACTTCCAGCGATTTCTGTACCACCTGTTCGAAACCGGCCTTGGGCAACATGCCCGCTTGAGAAAAGATGATCACTTTCTCTCGAAAGACCATCAGTGTCGGGATTGAGCGGATATTGAACGCCGCCGCAAGTTCCTGCTGGTCCTCGGTATTCAGCTTGGCAAACACCACATTCGGATACTGCTCGGACACCGCCTCGAACGTAGGCGCAAACATGCGGCACGGGCCGCACCACGGCGCCCAGAAATCGACGATAACCACGTCATTGTTTTCGATCGTCGAATTGAAGTTTTCCTTGGTGAGTTCGATGGTGGCCATGTTGTGTATTCCGTAAATTAAATATTGGTCTTCAGATGCGGACAATGCTTACGATTTCAACGCCTACTTTTCCAGCAGTGCGCGCAGCATCCAAGCCGTTTTCTCGTGAACCTGCATACGCTGTGTCAGAAGGTCAGCAGTGGGCTCATCGTTGGCCTTGTCCACCACCGGGAAATTCTTGCGCGCGGTGCGGACAACGGCTTCCTGTCCTTCTACCAGCAGTTTGATCATTTGTGTTGCTTCCGGAACGCCATCGGTCTCCTTGATCGATGACAGCTTGGCGTATTCCTTGTAAGTCCCAGGCGCAGGAAAACCCAGCGCGCGAATCCGCTCGGCAATCAGATCGACCGCCAATGCCAGCTCGGTGTACTGCGCTTCGAACATGAGGTGCAGCGTCTGAAACATCGGCCCCTTCACATTCCAGTGAAAGTTGTGCGTTTTCAGATACAGGGTGTACGTGTCGGCCAGCAAATGCGATAGGCCTTCGGCGATGCGAGCGCGATCTTTTTCGTTGATTCCCAGATTGACCGGCATGCTGCCAGTTGCTTTCTTTCCCATCTTCAACTCCTCATGAACTAGGACAAAGTTTGCGCGCGACTCAAGCCGCGCGCCAATCAAAATTTACGATGAATCCGATAGTGCGCGTCAATCGCCAGCGCATTTCTCACGCCAGCTTGACCACCGTTTTCGTCACGCGCGCGCCCAGCGAGACGAGCATCTTCTTCGAACGTTCGTTGGTCATGCGCCCCTCGGCATCGAACGCCTGCGATACCGTCGGCACCGCGACCACCGGCAAAACAAACACGCCGAGATTCGACAAAATGTAGGACACATGCGGCAATGCACGAATGGTGCCGAACGCGCCATTCGACGCGCCCATCAGCCCGCAGATCTTGTCCTTGAAGGGTGCATAGCCACTCTCGCCATCGACATCCTGCGACAGCCAATCGATAGTGTTCTTTAGCAACGGTGTAATCGACGTGTTGTACTCGGGGCTGGCAATCAGTAATCCGTTGGCCGACATCATCAGCTTGCGCAATTCCCGCATCGCCGGCGGCACGCCGTTTTCCTGATGCCAGTCAGCGTTGTAGATCGGCATCGGGAAATCGCCGAGGTTGGCAACTGTCACCTCGGCCCCGGCTTCGCGTGCCCCCTCCACCGCGACTTGCAGCACTTTGCGGTTCCAGGAATCCTTTCGAGCGCTGCCGGCGAAGGCGAGAATATTTGCTGTCGTCATGTCATCTCCTGTTTCCGGAATTCTACTTTGCGCACGATGACTTCACGCGAGCGCCCCCATATTTCCGCTCATGTAGGCGCGTTCGGCGTAGCGAACCTGCTCGACCGAATTCATCACGAACGGACCATGAAAAACCAACGGCCCTTCGGCGGGCGTGCCGCCCAGCAACATGACGTCCAGTTGGCCCGTCCCGGCATTCGTGATCGACACACCGCCATCGGTGCTGTCATAAACCACGAGCTGGCCGATGCTCGCCAGTTTGCCGTCGCCGATGTCCCCGGTGCCATCAATCACGTAGGCACCCAGTTCAAAACCCGTCGGCACTTCGGCCTCAAATCGGCCGCCCGCCGCCAGCGATACGTGCCACAACAGCAAGGGCATCAACACATTCGCCGGCCCGGTGTGCTCGCCGAGGGTCCCCGCAACAACGCGAACCGTCCCGCCACTGATCTTCGCTTCGGGTATCGCCGACGACTCGATGCGCTGATAGCGCGGCGGCATCATTTTCATCGCCCGCGGCAGGCTGGTCCAAAGCTGGATGCCGTGCATGGTCATTTCAGCCTCGCTTTCGGCGATCGGTGCTTCAGCGTGAATGATGCCGCGGCCCGACGTCATCCACTGCGCGCCGCCCGGGCCGACAATTCCTTCATGTCCGGCCGAGTCGCGATGGCGGTTGCGACCCGAGAGCAGATAAGTCACGGTTTCAATACCGGCATGCGGATGCGCGCCCACGCCGTCTTCGCCCGGCTTGACGCGAAACGGGCCGAAGTGATCGAGGAATACCCAGGGGCCGATCGAATTCCGACCCTGATCGGGCAAAGCTCGGCGGACAGTGAAGGTTCCCACCGGCGCAACCTGTGAATTGATGACACGTTCAATTTTTCTCATGGTCTTTTTCCTTTCCTGCTCTCCTGTTATGGCCGCTGTTGCCTCAACGATTGAGGTCGAACAACAGCACTTCAGCGTCCTGCCCGGTCTTCATCACAATATCGACCAGCCCGGCCAGTTTCATTGCATCTCCCGCGTCCAGCGTTTCGCCGTTCACTTCCACGCTGCCACGCGCAACATGCACGTAACCCAGCCGACCCGCTGCCAGCTTGTGGCTAACCTGCTCCGCACCATTGAGCAACGCGGCGTACAAGCGGGCATCCTGATGAATCAACACTGAGCCATCGTGGCCATCGGGAGAAGCGATCAACCGCAACTGTCCACGCTTCGACGCCGCGTCGAAATGTTTCTCCTCGTACGACGGCGCAATGCCAGTGACATTGGGCTGAATCCAGATTTGCAGGAAATGGGTCACGCCATCGCGCGAATGATTGAATTCGCTGTGCGTGACGCCGGTTCCCGCGCTCATGCGCTGCACGTCGCCGGGGCGAATGGCGGAACCATTGCCCATGCTGTCCTTGTGCGCCAATGCCCCATCGAGCACATAGCTGATGATTTCCATGTCGCGATGACCATGAGTACCAAAGCCCATGCCGGCAGCGACCCGATCCTCGTTGATCACGCGCAACGGACCAAAACCCATGTGCTTCGGATCGTAGTAATCGGCGAAGGAAAAGCTGTGGAAGCTCTTGAGCCAGCCGTGGTCGGCGTATCCGCGTTGCGTTGCTTTTCTGACTTCAATCATTTTGAATCTCCTTTTCCGGCTTGATTACCGCATGGATAGGATGATGAGCTCGACACTGCGATATTAAAAGCGGACAATATTGATAAAGTCATTCAAATTTTCAGAATATGCGGCTTTCGCTGGATGCATTGCAGGTTCTCGATGCCATTGATCGCAAAGGTTCGTTCGCCGCCGCGGCTGGCGAACTCAATCGCGTTCCGTCGGCAATTACCTATACCGTTCAACAACTTGAGCAGGATCTTGACGTTCTGATCTTTGATCGAAGCGGCCACCGAGCGCGCCTGACGGCGGCCGGATTCGAGCTTTTGAGCGAAGGCCGCCACCTGTTGCGCGCCGCGGCCGATCTTGAATGCAGGATTCAACAGGTCGCCAAAGGCTGGGAAACCGAACTCCGCATTGCGGTCGACACTATTATCGGCACGGAAAAGATATTCCCGTTGCTCGAACAGTTCTACCAGCAGGAATCCGGCACGCGGATACGTATACAGAGCGAAGTGCTTGCCGGCGGCTGGGACGCGCTCGCCGGCGAACGGGCAGACTTGGTTATCGGCGCATCGGGCGACGCGCCGCCCGGCGGCGGCTTCGCCACGCTGTTGCTGGGGCGGGTGAAGTTCGCGTTCGTGGCGGCACCCTCGCACCCCATCAATCAGCAACCGCGACCATTAACCGAGGCGACGATACTGAAATACCGCGCGGTCAGCGTGGCCGACTCATCAAGACTGCTGCCACCCCGTACCGTTGGCCTAATTTCAGGTCAGGATGTACTCACTTTGCCATCCATGGCGGCGAAAACGGCAGCGCACATTGCCGGTCTGGGAGTAGGTTTCCTGCCCATGCCAATCGCGACCCGGGAAGCCGGGGCCGGCCGGCTCAACATCCTGCCGGTCGAGATCTCAAAGCTCGGCGGCGATGTTCTGGCCGCATGGCGACCGAATCGCACCGGCAAAGCGCTGCGCTGGTTTCTCACCCAATTGCAGCAGCCCGACGTCACCAGACACCTGCTCAGCGATCAAAGCGAAAATCAGGACGATAGTTCATCGGGCAACGCAAATCCGCCACCAGCACTTTCTGCAAAAGAAAAATGACGCACGATCGCGGTCATGGGGATCGGCGCGTAGCAATGCGGAAACAAGACGCCGCTACCGCCCAAATCTTCGCGCACCACGGGAAAACCCAACAGTGCCTCATCGATTTCCAGCAAAACGAGGCCGGCTTTGCCACGATAGTATTTGTTCGCCGTTCTCAATACCTGCGAAAGTTCAGAACCATGAATAAATCCTTCAGTCGCAAGATCGGCGCTGGCAAACCAGCCGGCTTCCTGTGCGCGCAGCCAATCGGCACTTTCGGCAATTCGATAGAACATGGCGCTACTTTCTATAGATCTATAAATCGTGCCTGAGCCTATCACGCCAAATCTGTTGCCTGAACCGGGTTACGTCGGCCGCTTTGCGCCTTCACCAACCGGGCCGCTGCATTTCGGTTCGCTGGTGGCGTGCGTGGCCAGCTATCTGGACGCCCGCGCTCATCAAGGTCGATGGTTGCTCCGCATCGAAGATGTCGACACCACGCGCTGCAAGCCTTTGTACGCCGATGAAATCATCGCAACACTCGCAGCGTTCGGTTTTAAGTGGGACGGCGATATTCGCGTGCAAAGCGGCCAGATCAGTCGTTATGAAGCGGCATTGGCGCCATTGGATTCGCGCCGCCTCACCTTCGCCTGCGCATGCTCCCGCAGGGAAGTGGCAGATTCAGCCACCGCTGGTATTGACGGTCCGGTCTATCCAGGTACCTGCCGAACAAAAGGGCTGGCTGCGGATGGCAACGCGATCCGCCTTCGCGTACCGGCCACCCGGATCTGCTTTACCGACCGGACGCAAGGCCAACTTTGTCAGGATCTGGCGCAGGACATCGGTGATTTTGTGCTGCGCCGTCGCGATGGCTTGATTGCTTATCAACTGGCGGTGGTCGTCGATGACGCCGAGCAGAATGTCACCCATGTGGTGCGCGGCGCCGACCTGCTGGATTCGACAGCGCGGCAAATCTACCTGCAGCAAGCGCTCGGTTTGCCGACACCGTCTTACCTGCATATCCCGGTGGTGACCAATGCCGATGGCCAGAAATTGTCCAAACAAACCCTCGCCCCCGCGATCACCCAGACAGAGGCAGCAAAGACACTATTGCAAGCGCTTACCTTTTTGGGCCAGACCACCACATCTCATCAACAAAACTCAAGCCCTGCCGAGATATTGCATACTGCCGTTTTTCAGTGGCAACCGGAAGCCATTCCCCGATTGCGGGCGATGGTCTCAGCCACACTTGGTGACAGTCAGACAAGCGCCAAACTGCTAACGTAGCCCGCAATCCGGTACGGATAATCTGCATTTCGTCGGGTCAGGTTTCACCCGATAAATCCAATTGCGCATTTCGTCGCATCCAAATGGCGATCCCAAATGCAAAAGCGCAAATTTAGCGCCGTCTAGGGATTCCATACAAAGAAGGCCGCCATGTTCAAACAAAGCACCCTTTCCCACCAAACCTCCCAACGCGTTCCGGATTCCCGCCGCGCAGGCTGGGTGAAAGTCACCTTGGGCGCACTGCTGCTGGCACTTGCCGGCGGCTCCACCCTCTATTTCACCGGTTCGCTGGCCAGTTTCACGGGCGGCAAGAAGGACGAAAAGAAGGGCCCACCCGACAAGATTTTCGAGTTCGCCAGCAACGACATCGCCATACTAGGCCCGCGCAATATGGGGTTGATAATTCCCGTATCCGGATCGCTCAGGCCGGTGACGCAGGCCATGGTCAAGTCCAAAGTCTCCGGCGAAGTCGCCCAAGTCCGTGTGCGCGAGGGTGAGCATGTCACCGCAGGCCAGGTACTGGTATCCATCGACACGGCCGACCTGAAGGCAAGACACGACTCGCAACTGGCGATGATGGCCGAAAGCCGCGCCAAGCTCGATCTGGCGAAGAAGAACGAAGAGAACAATCGTCAATTGCTGGCCAAGAATTTCATTTCGCAAACCGCGTTCGACAGCGTTGCCAACAGCGCGCAGGTATCGGAAGCCAATCACAAATCGATGGCCGCGCAAGCCGCAATTACCGAACGCGCACTGGCCGATGCCCAAATCCGTGCACCGTTCAGTGGTATCGTCGCCAAGCGCGTGGTCAACATTGGCGAGAAGGTCACACCCGACGCACCAGTAATCCATGTCGTTGATTTGAATCGCATGGAGCTCGAAGCACCGGTGCCGGTAAGCGATATACCCAGCGTCAAGGTTGGCCAGGAAATTGCCTTCAAGGTCGATGGCTTTGCCGAGCGTATCTTCAAAGGCAAGGTCGAGCGCATCAATCCGGCGGCTGAGTCCGGCTCGCGCTCGATCTCGATTTTCGTCACCTTGGCCAATGCCGACGGCGCGTTGAAAGGCGGCATGTTTGCCAACGGCACGCTGGCCGCCGCCAGTCGCGCCGCGGTCAATGCGGTGCCCATCGCAGCGGTGATCAACGAAGGCGGGCAGTCGTTTGTGTTCTCGGTCAACAACGGCAAGGTCGAGCGCAAGCCGATTACAGCCGGCAGCCAGAGCGTGGAGCTTGGCCTGGTGGAAGTGCGCGATGGCCTTGCTCCCGGCTCGCAGGTGATCGCCGTGAAAACCGACGGGCTGAAGCACGGCTCTTCCGTCGTGATCCGCGGCAAGGACGGCGGCGCAACGGCACCCACTGCGCTACCTCCGGCCAGTCCCAATGCGACGGCGACCAGCACTGCATCTGCCGGCAAGTAAGCCTGACCAATAAGCGCCACCACAGGGAGGCCGCAAATGAAAATTACCCAAGTCAGCGTCAACAATCCGGTGTTCGCGACCATGATGATGGTCGCGCTGATGGTGATGGGACTGTTCGCTTATCAGAAGCTGTCGGTCGACCAGATGCCCGACATCACCATCCCCTTCGTGCAGGTCACCACCAGCTACCCGGGCGCATCCTCCGAGGCGGTGATGCAGGACGTGACCCGGCCGATCGAAGAGGTGGTCAACACGGTCTCGGGTATCAAAAGCATCCGTTCGTTCTCGCGCGAAGGTTTCTCGCGTGTGATGGTGGAGTTTGAACTCTCGGTGGACGTGAAGACCGCGGTGCAGGACGTGCGCGACAAGGTCGCCGGCGTGCGCCGCGGCTTCAACAAGGATGTGGGCGAACCCACCGTCACGCGCGCCGATAACGACAACGACCAGCCCATCATGTATCTGTCGATGAAGAGCCCCGCACGTTCGTTGCGGGAACTTTCCGATCTGGCCGATCAACTGGTGGTAAAGCGTTTGCAGGGTTCATATGGCGTCGGCACCATCGATGTTTCCGGCGCGGTGCAGCGCGAAATGGCGGTGTACCTGAACCCCGACAAGATGTCCGCATACGGCATTTCGGTCGATCAGGTAGTCAACGCGATTCGCAACAACAACCAGAATCAGGCCGCAGGTTTCCTGGTCGGCGAACGCACCGAGCGGCTGGTACGCGTGCAGGGCAAGTTCAAGGACGCGGCCGATTTCGAACGCATGATCATCACCCGGCGCGGCAGCAACGGCAGTGCTGCGCCAATCACGCTGGGCATGATCGCCAATGTACGCGACACGGAGCGCGAAGAAACCTCGCTCTCGACCAACAACGGCACCCGCGGCATCTCGATCGAAATTCGCAAGACCCGTGGCGCCAACTCGATCGAAGCCTCGGAATCGATCAAGAAAAATATCGAGAAGATTGCCAAGTCGCTGCCGCCAGACCTGTCGTTGCAGATCACTTTCGACCAGTCGAAGTTCATCAAGCAGGGCGTGGACAACGTCAAGCACACCATCCTCGAAGGTGCGGCGCTGACGGTACTGATCGTGTTCCTGTTCCTGCACTCGTGGCGTTCCACGGTCATTACCGGCCTCACCATCCCGATCTCGGTGCTGGCCACGTTCATCGCGATCTATGCCTTTGGCTTTACCATCAACTTCCTCACACTGATGGCGCTGTCGCTGTCGATCGGTATATTGATCGACGATGCGATCGTGGTGCGCGAGAACATCGTGCGGCACTTGGCGATGGGCAAGAGCCATGCGCAGGCTTCGCTCGAAGCCACACAGGAAATCGGTCTCGCAGTAATGGCGACCACCTTCACCATCGTCGCGGTATTCCTGCCGGTGGCATTCATGGACGGCATCATCGGCAAGTTCTTCTTCCAGTTCGGCATCGCCGTCACCGTCGCCGTGCTGGTGTCGCTGTTTGTGTCGTTCACCTTGGACCCGATGCTGTCCGCCGTCTGGCACGATCCGCCGTCGTGGATCAATCGTGTCAAGCCGATCAAATGGGCGTTGGATAAACAGACCGCTTTCATGGACTGGCTGCATGCGTTCTACGATCGCGCACTGCGCTGGACGTTCAGGCCGGAATCGCGGAAGACCTGGATGCCCAAGATCACGGTCTGGCAATACGTCCGTTCGGGATTCAAGGCTACGGAACTGAAGTTCGGCTGGGTGCACATCCGCAATAAGGCTCGCGTGCTGCTGGGTGCCGCGTTCATCTTTTTCGCGAGCTTCGGCCTCATCCCGCTACTGGGTTCCGAGTTCGTTCCGGAGACCGACGAGAACTGGACCAATGCCATGATCCAGACGCCGATCGGCTCCTCTTATCACTACACCAAGGGCAAAGCCGAGCAGGTGGAAATGGCGCTGAAGGAATTTCCGGAGATCAAGCGCATTTCGCGCAATGTCTGGAAAAACGGCGCCTGGTTTGGCCTCGAATTGATCGACAAGGACTTGCGCGCCGAGCGAACCAAAAAAGTGCTGGACGACGCGATCCGCAAGCGCCTCTCCAGCATCGCCGGCCTTGAGGTCCGCGTAGGTTGGAACCGGCAGACAATTTTTGTCATGGGTCCGGATATCCGCGAGCTTGATCGCATCGCGCAGGAAGTCGTCACCAAGGTGAAGGCGATCAAGGGCACAGTGGACGTGGAGAATTCATACAAGCCCACCAGCCCGACACTGGATATCATCGTCAATCGCGAACTGGCGAGCGACCTGGGTGTGAACATGGCCGCCGTCGTCAGTACCACGCGCGCCATGATTGCCGGCGAGGACGCGGGACAATGGGAAGGCCCGGACGGCGAGAACCACCAGATCCTGGTGCGCCTGCCGCAAAACGAGCGTACCGGCGTGCCCGATCTCGACAAGCTGACCGTGCCCACCTCATCACTCAACGCCGATGGCAGCCCGCGCATGGTGCAATTGCGGCAGATTGCGGAGTTCAAGCCATCCTATGCCGAACGCCAGATCGAACGCCGCAACCTGCAACGCCTGGTACAGGTCTGGTACGGCGTGGCGTCCTCGCACACGGCAGGCGAGGTTTCCAGCGATGTACGCAAGGCGATTGCAACCATGCAATTGCCGCCCGGCTATCAATTCCAGTTCGGCGGACAGTCGCAGGACATGGCGGAATCGGGCATGAACTTCATCCTCGCCATTGGCATGGGCGTGATCTTCATTTACCTGATCCTCGCCTCGCAGTTCGGCAGCTTTTTGCAGCCGTTTGCGATCATGGCTTCGCTACCGCTATCGTTGATCGGCGTGTTTATCGCCCTGCTCTGTTTCCGCTCGACAGTGAACCTGTTCTCGGCCATCGGCTTCCTGATGTTGATGGGGTTGGTAACAAAGAACGCGATCCTGCTGGTCGACTTCACCAATCACGGCCGGCGCGAAGGCATGAAGCGCGAGGACGCAATTTTTGCGGCGGGGCAGGTGCGATTGAGGCCAATCCTGATGACCACAGGCGCCATGATCGGCGGCATGCTGCCGCTCGCACTGGCCCTGGGCGCGGGCTCCGAACAGCAGTCGCCTATGGCGCACGCGGTGATCGGCGGCATCATCACGTCGACCGTGATGACGCTGCTCGTGGTGCCGGTGCTGTACACCTACATGGATTCGTTGGGCGCGATGTGCACGCGCTGGTTCACGCGCAACGCCAATGTGGAAACGGCAGCCGCGCAGGAAGCGCATGCGCACCCGGGACATTCCGCTCCACACGCGGGGGGCGGCAGCATCGAACCGGTATTGTCGGAAAAACACGCTGGCGATTAAGCCTGCATTTAATCAGTCAAACTCAAGCACTGGTGCGGCTTTCAGGCCGAAAATGCCCGGAAAACCGCAACAGTGCTTGAGTTTTCCATTTTTACGCCATTGAGTCAGCTTGCCGCCTGCTCGTTGCCGCTTGCATCGGTTTTGGCATTTGTCGCCGCAGCCGCATCCGCATTGCGGCGCTTGCTGCGCGACAGCAGTGCAATGGTCGAATTTTCCGGGTACACCACCACGCGATTGCGGCCCGCCGCTTTTGCGCTGTAAAGCGCCTCGTCTGCGCGGCTTACCAGCTGTTCGATGGTCTCGTCGGTGCCACTCATCAACAGCGCCACGCCAATGCTGATGGTGAGCGGAATGCGTTGGCCGCGATACATCAGCGTCGCGGCTTCGACAGCAGCCCTTGAGCGCTCTGCCAGCAGCGCCGCATGGTCAAGCGAGACTTCAGGCAGCAGCACGCAGAATTCCTCGCCGCCGTAACGCACCAGCAAATCTTCCCGCCGCAGGCAGGCCTGCAAGGCATTTACCACCGTCTTCAACGCTTCATCACCGGCAATATGACCGTATTGATCGTTCACGCGCTTGAACAGATCCAGGTCCAGCATCAGCAGGCACAGCGAACCTTTTGAGCGACGCGTGCGCGCGATTTCCTTTGCGCCAAGCTCCAGAAATGTGCGTCGATTGAAGGTGCCCGTCAGCGGATCGGTCAAGGCAAGGCGCTGCGCAGATTCCTGGGCACGTTCCATCTGCAGCAACAGGAAGCCCATCGAGGTCAGCAGGATGACGGCGAACGCAGCAAGGAAAGTTCCACCTTGCAACGCCGTGGGCGTGACGAAATCTTTCAGCACCGCGCGATCAATACCCATTGCGACTGCGCGGACCACCAGTGTGATGGCGGCAAGCAGAAAGCCGGACATCAGCACCATGCGCGCCGGCCGGTCGTTGTTGCCTTGCAGGCGCTGCAGAAGCAATGCGCAAATCAGCATGCCGCCACCGAAGCAGACTGCCGTGACCAGAATTCTGGCGGAGAGGTTGGCCATCAAAAAATACAGCAGCACCGCGATCGCGGCCGGTGGCGCGATGTGCCACCAAACCGGAAGGCGGCGGCCATAAAACTCAAGGATCGCTGCTGCCTGCAATGACAGGCACAGCGTCAGCAGGGTATTTGGGATGATCACCGACACCACATCCGGCCACACACCGCGTGACAGGAACAATACGAACATCATGGCCTGCAACAGCAGCGAAACCGTCCACTTGCCGACGCCATCGCGAAAGCGGAAGCCGACGGCGACCGCCATCGACGCCGCCAGCAACAGGCAGGTCGCGATCATCACGACGAACAGGGTGCGTACATCAAGCATGAAGTGCGTGCGCCTCTCCCTTGCGCAGGACGATCATCAGGGTGATGGGGAATGTTCGCGCCAATATACCGGAGGGCCGCGAGTCACGCGGCAAATTCCGACTCACGGGCGGCATGAGCGGGCAGGCGGCCTCAGCCGCCCCGGTCAAGGATGCGCGATACCGCTTCCGCGCGATCATGAGCATCGAGCCTGAGAAATAGCTGCCGCACGTGGTAGCTCGCAGTATTGCTGCTGACGTTCAGCACAGTGCTGATTTCCTGATTGGTCTTGCCCTGCGCAAGCAACAGCGCGACTTCCTGCAACTGCGGTGGGAAATCGAGCGAAACCATTGCCTCGGCCAACCGGATCACCAGATGCTCCTTGCGGCGCACGTGTATACCGATCAGAGACAGCGACCCGGGATCGCGCTCGTTGCCGCCCGACAGGGAATAAGCACCGACCAGAAAGCGCCCCCACACACCGTCGATCTGCTCGCGCGGTGCGTCCGATGCCTCGCCGGCCTGTATCTTTCGCAGCCGATCCACCAGCCGCTGCACCAATTCCGGCGCCACATCGCCCACCGACAGCGAAGGACTGGCCGGACTGAAGCGGCCGCGACTGGCCATGGTCAGCATGTTCAGCGAATCGGCCGCACCTTGCACGATGATGCCGCGGCCGTCGACCAGCACCATACCCTCGTCGCTGGTCTCGACATATTGACTGTTCGGACCGGCCTCCGCCGGCGGTCGCGCCACTGCATGTGCGACGTAATGCGAAATGTCCCGCACTGCAGCCCGTTCGCTTGCCGTGAACGCCGCCGACTCCTTGGGCCGATAAAGCGACAACTGACCGAGCGCATGCGCCTGATCGCGAATCACGGTGTACATGACGTGATGCGCATCGAGATGGCGCAGGATCTCGTTGTAGTACGCCGTCTTCAACAGCTCCGGCGTGGCGCTGGAGGACGATACTGTTTCACCCGAACTGGCACGTTGCAGAAACGCCTGACGGAACGGATGCTCCACACCATCGTAGTGCCGCTCGAAATACAGCCGCATCAGGCCGGGCTCCAGCATGCGTTCGGCGTAGAGATTGGTCATGTCGCCTTTGGCGTCGACCCAGAAGAAACCGGCCGAATCGGCGCCGATGTACTCGCGCACCGCACGCAGCAGGGCCGGCATCATCGCCGGGCCGGCCTGTCCCAGGCAGCACAACTGACGTATGTGAGCAAGCTGGATCGATTTCCTCATGGCGTCGCAGGCTGCACAGACTCCAGCAGACGATAGGCCAACTGCGCTTTCGACAGGCCGCGAATCGAAACCGGTCCCAGCGACTCGGTGCGAAAACGGCCATCGACTTCGGCATGCACCCGCTGCGACAGATAGACCTCTCCCGCCGGCGCTTCCGAGCACAGCCGGGCGGCAAGGTTGGTGACGGTACCGATGGCGCTATAGTCGATGCGGTCTTCAAAGCCGATCGCCCCCAGCGTCGCGTAACCCAGTGCCACACCGATGCCGGCGCCAAGATCGAATCCGTGTTTTTTCCAGCGCCGCGCAAGCTCGCTGCAGGCATCGCGCATGTCGCGCGCCATTTCCACTGCCCGCAATGCAGGATCGGAGATCGGTACCGGGTCGTTGAAGAACACCATCATACCGTCGCCGGTAAAACGTTCCAGCGTGCCGGCATAACGTTGCACCAGATGGCCCATCGCAGCATGATAGTCGTGCAGCGCATCCATCACCAGTTCCGGCTCGGTGCTTTCGGCGAAGGCGGTAAACCCGCGCAGGTCGATGAATACCACCGCAATCTCCCGGCGATGCGATTTAAGCGGATCGTCTGCACCGCCTGCGACGATGAGATCCGCCAGTTGCGGCGAAACGAAGCGTTTCAACCGCGTCAGCCGCGCGTTCTTGGCGACCTCTTCCTGCACCCTGGCCTCCAGCGTTTCGTTCCACGCCGCCAGTTCGCGGGCCTGCGCATCAACCTGGTCGTAAAGCTGTTTCACACGCAGCAGCGAACGCACCCGCGCCAGCAGTTCCGGCGCGTGAATCGGCTTGGACAGAAAATCGTCGGCGCCGGCATCCAGCCCCTTGACGCGCTCATCCATCGGGTCCAGCGACGTCACCAATACAACAGGCAGCATCTGGTAACGCGGCTCACCACGCAATGCGCGGCAGACCGCGAAGCCGTCCATGCCCGGCATGATGACATCGAGCAATACCAGATCGGGTATTTTTTCACCGATGGCGGCGAGACAGCCGGGGCCGTCGTGGGCCGATCGAACCGTATGGCCGTGAACCGTCAGCAAATCGGTCAGCAAACGCACGTTTGCCGCGTTGTCGTCGACCACCAGAATGTCGCCACCGCGGCGACGGTTTGGGAATGCAGGTATTGGCGCTAAGGACATATTGCCCCTCCACGGGCATTGTCTTGATTTGGGCTCGAATACCGAAGCCCGGCGGGTGTCAGACCGGCACCAGTCTGCGCACCGTGCCGAGAAACTCCTTCAGATTGAGCGGCTTGGGCTCGAAGCCGTCGAAACCGGCATCGCGAATCTTGTCGCGCGCATTGCCCATCACCGAAGCCGTGACCGCCACCACCGGTGTTGAAGCCAGTACGCTGTCGCCGCGGATTTCGCGGATTGCATCGAGGCCGGAGATGCCGGGCAGATGGATGTCCATCAGCACCAGCGAAGGCTGCAGCTTGCGCATCAATTCCAGACCGATTTCGCCCTGATTGGTTTCCATTACGTCGTAGCCTTGATGCTCGAGCACGTCGCGCATCAATCGACGGCTTTTTTCGTCGTCTTCGACAATCAGAATCATCGGTTTCTCCTTGTCGAGCGTGTCCATCATTGTGGCGGCAGCTCACGTTCCGGCAGGGTGAAGCTGAAGGTGGCGCCCTGGCCAAGTTCGCTCTGAACCCAGATGCGACCGCCGTGCAGTTCGACGAATCGCCGGGCCAGTGTCAGCCCCAGTCCGGTCCCTTCCTGTTTTGCGCTGCCACTGGTCCTCAATTGATGGAACTCCTCGAATATCGCGGTTTGATCTTCGGCGGCAATTCCGGCACCCGTGTCCTGCACCGAAATTACCACCTCCTTTGTACCACGAGTTGCCGTCACCAAAACCCACCCATTCAGGTGGGAAAACTTGACCGCATTGGACAAAAGATTGATCAAGACCTGCTTCAACTTGCGTTCATCGGCAATAAAGTCGCCCAAATCCGGTGCAATGTCGGCCTTTAATGTGAGATTTTGCTTAAGCGCCCGCTCCCGTACCAGCACCAGCGCGTTTTCGATGGTGGTCGGCAAGTGGCAGCGCGACAGATCGAGGTCCATACGGCCCGCCTCGATCTTGGAAAGATCCAGAATATCGTTGATCAACGAAAGCAAGTGCTGTCCCGACTCGTGAATATCGCGGGCGTATTCCATCTGCTTGTCGTTCAGCCGACCAAAGTACTGTTCCCGCAATACGTCTGAGAAACCGATGATGGCGTTTAGCGGCGTGCGTAACTCGTGCGACATATTGGTGAGGAATTCTGATTTATGGCGATTCGCCTGTTCGAGCTGCGCCGTCTTCTCCGACACCATGCGCTCGAGACCGGACGTGTACTCCTCGAGTTGTGCCGCCATCTTGTTGAATTCCCCCGCCAGGGCCTCGATTTCATCGCCCGACTGAACATCGATGCGCGCGGAAAGATCGCCGGCACCAATGCGCGCCGCACCCCGCTGCACGCGCAAGATCGGCGCGGCAAAAGTCCGCGCCAGCAGATAACTGGCGGCAAACGCCAGGCCCAGTCCCAGCAGCAGGAATCCCGCAGTACGCCGCAGGGTGCCAAACACTGAACTCAGCGCCTCCGAATAAGGCTGCTCTGCCACCACCAGCCAACCCGGTGCATCGACCCTGACCGCGCTGGACAGCATGCGCCCACCTTCAATCGCCTCCGACTCGAAGAAGGAAAGATCGGTGGCCGCCGCCGGCGCGGCGGTGGCCGGTTTGTTGTTCGCCACGCTGGCCAGCAGCTCAGCCGGCAATTTTCCGGCCATGTCGATGCGCCGCAACACCAGGCTGAGGTTGGGATGTGCGACCAGTTTGTTGGCGCTGTCGACGACGTAGGCCTGACCGGCAATGCCGAACCGCATTTGCGCCACCACATCGGCGACGAACTTGAGATTGATTTGCACCACGCTGGCGCCACCGCGCCGGTCCACCGGCAGCATGGCCAGCGTGACATAAGGCACGTTCCCTTCACGCAGGTAAGTGGGCGAATACCATTTGCCGGTGCGACCGGCTTGCTCCACGGCAGCCAATGCGGCGTTGCTCGGCGACGCTGCGAGGTGATTGGGGTCGGTGCGCGAAATTCGCACCGCCCGTTTGCCGCTGGCATCGATGTGCTCGATTTCCATGATGGCGGGAGCCAGCTTCATCAGCCGCTCGTACTCGGCAACACGGTCATTTGCATCCAGCACCCCGCGATCCCAGGGCAGCGCATCGACTTCGGTAAGCAGGCGTTCGTGAAACTCGAGGAAACCGGTCAGCCGGGTAGCGGCAAGCCGGGCTTCCGCCGATTGCAGTTCAGCGATTCGCGCCTGATTTTCACGAAAGGCGAAGTAGGCTTCGGGCACACTGGTCACCAGCAGCAGCACTGTGACAAATCCACCCAGAAACCAGAAATAGCGCCGGCGCAGGACCGGTGGCCGGGATTGACCGGTCAAAACCGGCAGGCCCCTCAATCGATCACCACGTCGGCAATACGCAGCAGTGACTTGGACGGCTCGATGCCGAGGCGGCGGCACGCCTTCAGGTTAAGGCCGAAGCGGTAGCGCGTAGCCTGCACTACCGGGATTTTTTCGATCGGCACACCCGCAAGGAGCAACGCCACCTGCGAGACCCAGGCTTCATCGGCTTCTTCAATCCGCGGCTCGAACGCCGCCATGCCGCCCATTTGCAGAAATTTCATGCGCGGATATATCACCGGACGTTGCAGCCGGTCCAACTCCCGCACCACGGCTTCGGAGTGAAGGAACACGGCTCCGCTATAGCTGACATCCCATGCATCCATACGCCGCGCCGCGCTGCCGGAAATCAATTTCGCCAGCTGTTCACGGGTGTCGAATTCGAATCGCTGTGTTTTTATGTTTTCATGGCTGGGCGACGGACTGATCTGCGTCTGGCTGCCCTCCCGATCGTATCCCCTGCTGGACAAACGGCCGATGGTGCGCGCATTCGGCACCAGCCTCAACAACATTTCGAACCGTTTCAGATCACTGCTCGTTCCCATGGCAAATCCAGTCATGCCCTTGCCGGGACGGGTTAAAGAGTCGGTCAGACCCAGGGCAATCGGATCGAGCACGGTATAGAACAGGATCGGTTTGCCGAGATTGGCCATGCGTAACAACTGCGCATAGCTGTCGCTGCTGGCGAGCAGGATGCCGGCGCCGCTTGCTATCACCGCATTACGGAGCGCGCTCGCGTTTTGTTGATTGAGTTCATGCGCGTGCTGAAGGAATTTGAACGGAACGAATACCACACGTGGTCGCACGGCCTGGCCGGCAAAATGCCGCTCAAGCATGGCGGCAAATTTTTCGACCCCCTTGCGCGCATCCGGCTGGTCCACATCGATCACGGCGACCACCGGCCCGGCAGCAGCCTGGGCAGCAACCGTCCAGTGCACTCCCGCAAGCGATGCACAGGCAGCGGCGACGAATTGTCTTCTGGTGATATTCATTCGCAATTTTTTTCACGCAGCATGATATTGTTGAGTCCGCGCAGATGCGTCCTTTTCATCCCCACTTTCCCCTTCTGGCTGCGCACAGAATCATATTACTGGGAGCTATTATGGCCAAACAATCCGCCAAGAGTTTTTTTGCAGTCAAAGTCGTCGCGCCGCGTTTCGGCGACAGCAAGAAGCAATCAGGCCCGGTAGCCGAGACCATGGGTCCGACCAAATCCATGTGCGAGTACGGCGATGGCGGTACCGTCCCTTCGGGCCAGTTGGTTATCGGCAGCTACCCAAAGACACCGGTGCACGGCGCGGCCGGCCACCTGACCGCCATGGTGCACCATTTCAGCGATGACGATGCCGCGAAATGCAAATCGCTGGCCGAAGCCGAGCAGCTGATGAAGAAGAAACACAAGGCGTGGCTGGCCGATGCCTACGACTGGTTCGTGATGCCTGCGCATGTCGAGCCGGCAGCGCCCACCGCAAAGAAACCGGCGAAGAAATAGATTGCCGTTGGCGACCTCGCAACGGCAGGGACGGGCGGAGTCCGATAGCGGGCTTCGCCCTGAACCCGCGCTCAGCGCAACCGAGGTGGTGCGCATGCCGCGCACCTTCAGCCGCAACGAGTGCGCGGAAATCATCGCGCTGGCCGATGGGCGCAAGCGTTACGCCGACCAGTTTCGTTCCTACGGCGAAGTACGCGGTGCGAGTTCGGTATCTTGGCTGCCGACCGGGGAGGCGCCTGAGTGGCTGGTGGAACGCGTCACCGAGTTGATGGGCGACGCGGCGCGCGCATTCGATTTCGACATCTCCGCGCCGCTGGAAGAATTCAAGCTGATCCGCTATCGGCGCGGCAACCGCGTGCCGTGGCATGTCGATTGCGGCAGCGGCCCGGCCAGCACGCGCAAATTGACCCTGACCGCGCTGCTGTCCGATCCGGCCGATTTCGATGGCGGCGCGCTGACCGTCGCCGGCTACGTACCGGAACTGCACAGCAATATCGGCGACGTGGTGATCTTCCCCTCGTTCCTCGCCCACAAGGTCACCACCGTCTCGCGCGGCAATCGTCACACGCTGATCGCCTGGGCACACGGCACCCGCTTTCGCTAGCCCGCATAACGGCACCAAACCCTAGCACTGGTGCGGGTTTCAGGCCGAAAATACCCTGAAAGCCGCACCAGTGCTAGGGTTTTGTCCAGGGTTTTCGCTCGGAATTTGTCCGGCTCCGCCGGCAAATTTCACTGACTAGCCTCGAAGAAAGTAGGTTTTCACTTTCTTCGAAATACTAATAACCCACCGCCCCGCCGTCCTTGCGATGATCGCTCCCGGCGATATAACCGTCCTCCCCGCGCCAGATCAGTTGTGCGCCGCCAAAGGCAAAGTTGACCGCTTCGGCCGCAGCAATCTTGTGACCGCGCTTGGCCAGCGCTTCCACCGTTTGCGGATTGAATCCCGGCTCAAGACCGATGGAGAAATCGGCATTGACTATCCAGCGCGGCGCATCGCTGGCGGCCTGCGGATTCTGGCCGTAATCGATCATGCGGATCACCATCTGCGCGTGACCCTGCGGCTGCATGTGGCCGCCCATCACGCCGAAGCTCATCAACGGTTTGTTTTGCAGGTCAGTCAGGAAACCAGGGATGATGGTCTGGAACGGACGCTTGTTCGGCGCGACTTCATTGGGATGACCGGCGGTACGCACAAATCCGTGGCCGCGATTCTGCAGCGAGATTCCCGTACCCGGCACCACCACGCCCGAGCCGAAGCCCATGTAGTTTGACTGAATGAAACTGATCATCATGCCGTTGGCATCCGCTGCGGTGAGATAGACCGTGCCACCATGCTGCGGGATGCCAAACACAGGCGCGGAGGCGACTTCCTTGCGAATCAGTTTTGCGCGTCCGGCGAGATACTGCCGATCAAGCAGCGCGCTGACCGGGATATCCATGAACGCCGAATCGGCGATGTAGCGGTGCGCGTCGGCGAACGCCAGCTTCATCGCTTCCAGTTGCAGATGCACGCTGTCGACCGAATCGATCGGATAGCTGGCGAGATCGAAATTTTCCAGCATGCCCAGCGCCAGCAATGCCGCCAGTCCCTGACCATTGGGCGGAATTTCGTGCAAACGAACATCGCGATAATCGATGTGAATGGTGCCGACCCAATCACTGCGGTGATTCGCCAGATCCTGTGCGGTCATCGCGCCGCCTTGCGCTTTGGCGTGCGCAGCGATCTTTTCCGCCAACGCACCTCGATAAAACGACTCGCCTTTGCTCTCGGCGATTTGTTCGAGCGTTTCCGCCTGCCCCTTCAAAACCCATTTCTCGCCCGCGCGCGGCGCGCGGCCTGCCGGCGTGAAATCGCGCACGAAATCGGGCTGGTCCTTAAGCATCTCCGCCTGCCGCGCCCAACTGACTGCGGTAATCGGCGACACCATATGCCCCTCGCGCGCATAGCGAATGGCGAATTCGAACAACTTCTCGAACGGCAATTTGCCGAAGCGTGTGGAGAGTTCCATCCACTGCGACACAGCACCCGGCACCGTCACGCTGTCCCAGCCGCGCACCGGCAGGGTCGAAAGATTGGCATACTTGCGCGCGAAATAGTCCGGCGTCCATGCTGCCGGCGAGCGACCTGAGGCATTCAGGCCATGCAGCTCCTTGCCGTCCCACAGAATGCAAAAACCGTCCGAGCCGATGCCATTGCTGGTCGGCTCCACCACCGTCAACGTGATCGCCGCCGCAATCGCCGCATCGACTGCGTTGCCACCCGCATGCAACATTTGCAGGCCGGCCTGCGCGGCCAGCGGCTGCGAGGTGGCGACAATATTCTTCGCCATCACCGGCATGCGCTGGGAGGCATAGGGAAACTGATAGTTGAACGGCTGGGGCATGATGTTGTACTTTCAGGAGAAGAACTGACCGGATTGTCGCGCGCCCGGCTCCGGCCAGCGAATGATAGACCTCAAGCGAAGTCCGGCTCGCATTGGCTACCGGAATTGACACGACAGACCACGTAAGCCTACGCTAGAGCCTCGTTGACCACTTGGAGACGACGATGAAAAAGACTGTTACCGGAATGGTGTTGATGGGTAGCGTTGTATTCGCCGGATGCGCGACGCCGGATGCGGAGTACATCGCGTATCGGCAAAAAATGGCGGCAGCGGGCAAGTATTCAACGCTGACGGGTAGCATGTTCAACGGCGATTCAACGCCTCACACGCTGAAAATAGTAGGAAACAAGGAATACAACGACAATCGGGTGATAAACAGCCTTGGCAATGAAATCGCCAACCAGGTGATGAAGAACCCCGGCAGGCCCGGAAGTTAGCGGCTACCGCGTCAGGCGGCTTCGGAACGTGAGTGTTCGGCGTTCCAGGACTTGAGCGCCTTTTCGTATTCGAAGAGTTCCTCTTCGTAGATATCCATCACGCACGGAATGCAGCCGGTGCCGCAGCACTCGTGCGGTTCGGGCTTGCGCGGGGGTGTCGGTTTGTTCATGCTCATGCGGCAAAGAATGACATCGCTATTTTACGTGAGCGTGACGCAATCGGATGCCACCCCATCCATCAACGACAAACCCCGCACAAAGCGGGGTTTGTCATTTGGCAAAAGCAGGTCATTCCTCCTGGAATGCTTCTTCGCGTTTTTTGCGGATCGCCGGCAGGAAAATGATGATCAGCAGCAGCAAGGACACCGCCAGCAACGAAGCCGACAGCGGTCGGGTGATAAAAGTCATCGGGTCGCCACGCGACAGCAGCATTGCCCGCCGCAGGTTTTCTTCCATCATCGGTCCCAGAATGAAGCCCAGCAGCAGCGGCGCCGGCTCGCAATCCAGTTTGACGAATACATAACCGATAAAGCCGAACAGCGCAGTCATGATGACGTCGAACGGACTGTTCGACAGCGAGTAAACGCCGATGCAGCAGAACACCAGGATCGCCGGGTAAAGCAGGCGATACGGCACTTTCAACAGCTTGATCCACATGCCGATCAGCGGCAGATTCAGCACCACCAGCATCAGGTTGCCGATCCACATCGAGACGATCATGCCCCAGAACAATTGCGGCCGCTCGGTCATCACCTGAGGACCCGGCTGGATGCCTTGAATGATCATCGCGCCGACCATCAGTGCCATCACCGGGTTGGGCGGAATGCCCAAGGTCAGCAATGGAATGAAGGAGGTTTGTGCGGCTGCGTTATTGGCCGACTCCGGAGCGGCTACGCCGCGAATATCGCCCTTGCCGAATTTCGACGAGTCCTTGGCGATTTTCTTTTCCAGCGTGTAGGCGGAAAAAGAGCCAAGCACCGCGCCGCCACCGGGCAGGATACCGAGCAACGAGCCCAACGCCGTGCCCCGCAACACCGCCGGGAACGAGTCCTTGAAATCCTGCTTGGTCGGCCACAGCGAAGTCACCTTGTTGGTAAACACTTCGCGCGCTTCACCCTGTTCCAGGTTCTTGATGATTTCTGCAAAGCCGAACACGCCCATGGCGATGGCAACAAAACCAATACCATCGGTCAGTTCCGGAATGCCGAACGAGAATCGCGCCATGCCGGAGTTGACGTCGGTACCGACCAGCCCCAGTAACAAGCCCAGCAGAATCATGCCAATCGCCTTGATCACCGAGCCGTGTGCCAGCACCACCGCAGCGATCAGTCCCAGGATCATGAGCGAGAAATATTCGGCCGGACCGAACTTGAATGCGATCTGCGCCAGCGGCGGTGCCGCCACTGCCAGCAGAACCGTGGCAACGCAGCCGGCAAAAAATGAACCCAGCGCGGCAACCGACAGCGCCACGCCCGCTCGCCCTTGTCGCGCCATCTGGTAGCCATCCAGCGCTGTCACCACCGACGAAGATTCACCGGGCAGATTGACCAGAATCGCCGTGGTCGAGCCGCCGTATTGCGCACCGTAGTAAATACCGGCCAGCATGATCAGCGAAGACTCCGGCGGCAGGGTAAATGTCGCCGGCAACAGCATGGCGATGGTGGCGATGGGGCCGATGCCAGGCAATACACCGATCAGGGTGCCCAGCAGGCAACCGATCAGGCAATAGAGCAGGTTGTTGAGTGTGAGTGCGACGCCGAAGCCCAGCGCCAGATTCGAGAGCAGTTGTTCCATGAGTAGGTCCTTAACCGCTGATGAATGAGGGCCAGGGCGGGAACGGCAGCTTCAAGCCATACACGAACACCACGACCGAAAAGAAGGCGAGTACCACACCGGCAATCAGTACCTCCTTCAACTTGAATTCGTGTCCGCCGAACGCGGACACGGCCACCAGAACGATGATGGAAATCACCATCCCGGCCCATTTCACGATCAGGCCGAAAATCACCACCGCGCCGAGAATGAATGCCAGCGGCCGCCAGGCAAATTTGCTTACCGGTTCGCCATGCGTCGCCAGCGACTCGATGACGATGGCCACGCCGAGCAAGGTCATGACGATACCAAGCACGAACGGAAAGTAACCCGGCCCCATTCGACTCGATGTTCCCATCGGGTATTCGAATACCTTGACGACAATGGCGAAAGCAAGACCGATCGCCATGAACATGACCCCGGACCAGAAGTCCTTGGGATTCTTTAGTTTCATTGCCCCTCCGCTAGTTAAAACCTGTTTTTACCGATTCTAGCACCGGCTCCGCGGCGTCAGAACCCTCCTACGCGACATCCCTACGCCTATTTCGTTAATCCCATGCGCTTGGCGTTCTCGATATAGACCTTGGTACGTTCCGCCATGAAGCCCGGCATCTTGTCGACACCGACATCGACCAGCTCGAAGCCGCCCTCGGCCATGCGTTTCTGAAAGTCCGCATCCTTGTTGATATCGAGGCAGATATCGGAAACCTGCCTTTTCAATTCCGCCGGTGCTGACTTCGGCAAGGCAACACCGCGATAGGCACCGTCCACCCAGTCGATGCCGAGTTCCTTGAATGTCGGCGCATCGGGAAATTGCGGATGCCGCTTCTCGGTCGCCACCGCCAGCACGCGCGTCTTGCCTTTTTGCGCAATCGCCAGCGTGACATAAGACATCGCGAGGTCCACATGACCGCCCAGCAATGAAGCCACCAGATCACCGGTACCCTTGAACGGCACATAAGTCGTCTTCACATTGGCCACCCCGTTGAAACGCTCGGTCGCCAGATGATTGGCGGAATTGGTGCCGGAGCCGGCAATACTGATTTTGCCGGGTGAGTCTTTCGCCGCCTTCACCAGTTCCTGATAGGTCTTGAACGGGCTTTCACTGCGCACCACGATCGCATCCGGTGTGTAGTGATAGAAGCAGACATTGGCGAGATCCTCGGTCTTGTATTGCACCTGGCCTTCCAGCGGTTGCAGCACGATATGCGGCAAGTTGGTACTCATCCAGGTGTAACCATCGCCCGGAAAGGTATTGGTCAACGTCCAGGCCAGCGCGCCGCCGGCACCGGGCTTGGATTCGATGATCATTTCCTGGCCGTATTTTTTCTTGAATACGATTTGCTGGAAGCGCGCCGCGATGTCGGATTCACCGCCCGGTGCAAACGGGATGACGTATTTCACCGGCTTGTCCGGATATGCCGCGTGCGCTGCCCCGGCTCCGAACAAGAATGCCGCCGCACACAGGCCCGTCGCCACCACTGCCATGTGCCTTGCTGTCGATTTCATGATGTCCTCCGGAATATTTATTATTGAACTCCGCCTGCCACCTGCCAAATCTACAACGCTTCTGCGATCGCCTTGCCCACGTCCGCGGTCGATGCCGTGCCACCCATGTCGCGCGTGCGCGGCCCGTCCAACAACACCTTCTCGATGGCGCTGACGATAGCATCCCCGGCGGCTTTGTGTCCAAGATGTTCAAGCATCATGGCACCCGACCAGATTTGCCCGATCGGATTGGCAATGCCCTTGCCGTAAATATCCGGCGCACTGCCATGCACCGGTTCGAAGCAGCTCGGAAATTCGCGCTCGGGATTCAGATTGCCCGACGGCGCGATGCCGATGGTGCCGGTACACGCGGGGCCTAGATCGGAAAGGATGTCGCCGAACAGGTTGGACCCCACCACCACATCGAACCAATCCGGGTGCTGCACGAAATGCGCCGTGAGAATATCGATGTGGTACTGCGAGGTTTTGATGTCCGGATACTTCGTCGACATTTCCTTGAAGCGCTCGTCCCAATACGGCATGGTGATGGCAATGCCGTTCGACTTGGTCGCCGAGGTCACGTGCTTCTTCTTGCGCGTCTTTGCCAGCTCGAACGCGTACTTGAGAATGCGATCAACGCCACGGCGGGTAAAGATGGTCTGCTGCATCACCATCTCGTGCTCGGTGCCGGCATACATCCGTCCGCCGATAGAAGAGTATTCGCCCTCGTTGTTTTCGCGTACCACCCAGAAATCGATGTCGCCGGGCTTGCGGCCCGCCAGTGGCGAAGGCACGCCGGGCATCAGCCGCACCGGACGCACATTGGCGTAGAGCTGGAATTCGCGGCGAATGGGAATCAGGAGACCCCACAGCGAAACGTGATCCGGCACGGTCGGGAAACCGACCGCGCCGAGATAGATCGCGTCGTGGTGGCGAATTTCGGCGAGCCCGTTCTCCGGCATCATCATCCCGTGCTTGGCGTAGTAATCGCAGCTCCAGGGTTTTTCGTCGAACTGGAATGAAATGCCGAATTTGCCCCCAGCGGCTTCCAGCACGCGCATGCCTTCGGGAACGACTTCCTTGCCGATACCATCGCCGGCGATAACGGCGATCTTGTGATTTTTCATTCAGCCCCCTCGAAAAACATTGCGAACTCAAGAACTGGAGCGGCTTTCCAGCCATTTGTGCCCCAAACATCGCACCAGTGCTTGAGTTTCATATTCAAACGAAGAACTCCTTCATCTCCGCCAGCAACGGTACTGGCACTTCCTCAGGAATGTAGTGGCCGCAAGCTAGCGTATGCCCACGCACATCATCGGCAACCGCGCGCCAGTCCTCAACCGGTTTGAAGCAACGATTCACCACGCCGAATTCGCCCCACAGTACATTCACAGGGCAGTGAATCTTGCGGCCCGCATCGCGATCGGCGCGATCGTGCATCAGGTCGATCGACGCGGCAGCGCGATAGTCCTCACACATGCCATGCATGGTGGCCGGGTCGCTGACATAGGAAAGGTAAGCCGCATAGGTTTGCTCGGTAAACGGCGTAAGGCCGGCATGACCCCAGCCGATCTTTTTCTTCAGATACGTCTCAGGCGCCGCGGCAACCATGGACTCCGGAAACGGCGCGGGCTGGATCAACCAGAACCACCACCAGTAGGACTTGGCAAAATCCATATTGGTCTGCTCGTACATCGTCAGCGTCGGCGAGATATCGAGCAGCATCAGTTTCTTTACCGCCCGCGGATGATCGACCGCGAGGCGATGCGATACGCGCCCACCGCGATCATGGCCGCAGAGAAAAAATTCGTCGAAGCCCAACTGCCGCATTACCTGCAACTGGTCCTGCGCCATGGTGCGCTTGCTGTAGTGGGCGTGGTCGGCGCCGCCAGCCGGCTTGTCGCTGGCGCCGTAGCCACGCAGATCAGTCAGCACTACGGTGTACGACTTCGCCAGTTCCGGCGCGACGCGATGCCATATCAACTGCGACTGTGGATAGCCGTGCAGCAACAAAAGCGGCGGTCCGCTGCCGCCGATGCGCGTATGGATGTTGACGCCGTTGGCCAGCAGTCGTGTTTCGCGAAATCCCTCGAACATGCCACGTTATAGCGCAAAATGCGCACCGCCGGGTTGATATCCGGCAAGGGTAAAAACGATTTCCGCTACACGAGTTTGCGCAGTTCGGTCTTCAGCACCTTGCCGTAATTGTTTTTTGGTAGCGCATCTACGAAGCGATAGTGCTTGGGCCGCTTGAAGCGCGCGATATGCTCCAGACAATGGCTGTCCAACTCTTCCGCAGTTGTAGCGCGGCCTTCACGCAGCACCACGAACGCAACCACGATCTCCCCCCACTCGGCGTCAGGCTGGCCAATGGCCGCCACTTCCGCCACCGCCGGGTGGGTGAGCAGCACCTCCTCGATTTCGCGCGGATAGATGTTGGAGCCGCCGGAGATGATCACGTCCTTGCTGCGGTCCTTCAGCGTGAGAAATCCATCTTCGTCCATGGCGCCAAGATCACCGGTCCAGAGCCAGCCGTCGCGCAGTGCCCGCTCGGTGGCTTCGGTGTCGTTCCAGTACCCGGCCATCACGGTGTCGGCCTTCACACAGACCTCTCCCACTTCGCCCACCGGCAGCGATTGGCCATCGTCATCGCAAATGCGCGCCTCCACGCCACTGTGCGCGCGACCGACCGAGGCCAGGCGCGCTTCGTAGCGCGGATGCCCGCTGTCGCCATGCGCCTCGCGCGGCAACGCGGTGATCGTCATCGGCGATTCGCCCTGGCCGTAGATCTGCACAAACTTGTCACCGAACAGCTGCATCGCGCGCTTAAGGTCGGCCACGTACATCGGCCCGCCGCCGTAGACGATGGTCTTCAGTCCCGGCGCACGTGCGTCTGACTGTTCAGCGACATCGGTCAGGCGCTTGACGATGGTGGGCGCGGCAAACAGGGTGACGCCGGAAAAGTGGCGGCAAAGATCGAGCGCCTCGGCGGCATCGAATCCGCCGGAAGCCGGCACCACTTGTGCGGCACCGCGTAACAGATGGGCAAAGTTGTACAGACCCGAACCATGCGAAATCGGCGCGGCGTGCACGATGCAATCGCCAGGGGCGATCTCGTCCACGTCGGTGAAATAGTTGAACGTCATCGCCATCAGGTTGCGGTGCGTGAGCATCGCGCCCTTGGGCCGGCCGGTGGTGCCGCTGGTGTAGAACAGCCAAGCGAGATCCTCAGCTGCGCGTGGCGCCACCGGCATCGGTGCAGCATCGCTCAGTGCATGCCACTCCGCACTGCCCAGCTCGATCACGCAGCAGCCGGCGGGCAAGGTGATGCCGCCCAGCGCAACCTTCCACTCCGCTGAAACAAAACACAGCGATGCACCTGAATGCGCGAGGATGAACTCTGCTTCACGCGCATGCAGTTTGGCATTCACCGGCACCGCCACCGCACCCACCCACCAGACGGCATAGAGCGCTTCCAGATACTCGGTGCAATTAGCGGCCAACAGCACAGCGCGGTCGCCGGGCCGCAGCATTCCGCCAGCGGTCAACGCAGACGCGCGGCGGGACGTGGCATCGGCCAATTCGGCATAGGTGGCGACATGCTCGGTGCCGCGGAACAGAGCGGGAGCGCGAGGAGTCGCGGTCGCAGCGCGGGAAAGCCAGTGAATAATGTTCATGGGACGTAATGATGACGATTGGAATGACAGGCGGCAAGATAGAATTCCTCTTCAGCATTCGCTCAAACTCAATCTGCGACATCAACCACATGTTCCGGATTGCATCAAACTCTCATCGATGAATTCACCCGTTTCGCAGTCCGAGTCCTTCCTTACCACCTTCGCCCCAGCAGTCTTCGTCATTCTCTGGAGTACCGGCTTTATCGGCATGCGGCTGGGTACGCCGTTTGCCGAGCCGTTCACTTTCATGGCGTGGCGCATGCTGATCGTGGTCTCGCTGCTGTCCGTAGCAGTGCTGCTCACCCGGGCGCCATGGCCGACCAGCCGGGGCGAAGTGGCGCACATCGCGATCGCGGGACTGCTCACCCATGCGACCTATCTTTGCGGCGTGCTCTACGCCATCAACCTGAAACTGCCACTAGGCTTCGTTGCGCTGATCGCCGGTCTGCAGCCCATCCTCACCGCGGTGTTCGCCAACCTGTTCCTGCACGAGCGGCTGAACGCGCGCCAGTGGTTCGGCATGGCGCTGGGGCTGGCGGGCGTGGTGATGGTGGTCTTGAGCAAATTCTCACTTGGCAATTTCAATGCGCCGGCGCTGGTCTGCGCGGGCATCGCACTCATCGGCATCACTTTCGGCACGCTCTACCAGAAGCGCTTTTGCTCGCACATGGATTTGCGTACCGGCGGCGTGATCCAGTTCACCGCCACGGGGCTGGTGATGCTGGCGCTGGCGCTTCTGCTGGAAACGCGCGAGGTGCAGTGGACCGGGCAATTCATCTTCGCGCTGTTCTGGCTGGCGGTCGTGCTGTCGATCGGGGCCATCAGCCTGCTCTATCTCATGATCCGCCGCGGCGCCGCGTCGAAAGTCGCCAGCCTGTTCTTCCTTACGCCCTCGTTCACCGCGGTGATGGCGTTTGCGCTGTTCGACGAAACGCTTTCCTGGCTGGCGATAGGTGGACTGCTGGTGACCGCCGCCGGTGTGGCGTTAGTGATGCGCGCGGCGAAGAATTGAAACTCAAGCACCGGCGCGGCTCCCAGGCCGAAAATGCCACAGAAGCCGCACCAGTGCTTGAGTTTTCTTCCTACATCGCTACCACCACGGGCAGCCTGCTAAAATTCAGCCATCTTCCAGCAAGGTGAACCACCATGCGAAATCTCGAACAGCAAATCACCCAATACGCCGCCTATCACCGCGATCGCCGCAATATCGCCACGCATTTTTTCGGCGTGCCGATGATTGTCTTTTCCGTGGTGTTGGCGCTGTCGCCGTTCGCCATCAATGGCGTGAACGTGGCGCTGCTGGCGCTGGCAATGGCTGCCGTTTATTACATCTTTCTCGATGTGGCACTTGGCACGGCGATGCTGATTTTCCTGTTCGTCTGCTACCTGATTTCGATCTATATCAACGCCAAGATCGGCCACACCGGTGTGGTGATGGGACTGGCAGTGGCGCTGTTTGTGATCGGCTGGATCATCCAGTTCATCGGCCACAAATACGAAGGCATGAAGCCCGCCTTTACCGACGACATCATGGGCCTCATCATCGGCCCGCTGTTCATCATGACGGAAGTGTTTTTCGTACTCGGCCTGAAGGCGGGCCTGAAGAAGTACGTCGAGGATCGCGTCGGCCCCACGCTGGCCGCACGCAACGGCGCGCCGATCGGCCCGGCCGGCTCCTCCCACGCGTGATTTAGCGCCTGATCCACAGACAACGGAACAATATTGAACGACATCCATGGCACGCTCGCGCTGACCCGCGAGCTGATCTCGCGCCGCTCGATCACCCCCGATGATGCCGGGTGCCAGCAACTGATCGTAGAGCGACTGACCCCACTGGGCTTCACTTTCGAGCACATCCATCGCAACGGTGTGGACAACTTGTGGGCGCGGCACGGCACGACGCGACCGCTGCTGTGCTTTGCCGGCCATACCGACGTGGTGCCGACCGGCCCTGTCGATAAATGGCACACCGATCCGTTCGCGCCGACCGAGCGCGACGGAAAATTGTTCGGCCGCGGCGCGGCGGATATGAAAACCGGCGTCGCCGCCTTTACAACCGCCGCCGAACGCTTTGTGCGGGCGAATCCCAATCACCCCGGTTCGATTGCATTGCTCATCACCAGCGACGAAGAAGGTAGCGCTGTCGATGGTACCGTATGCGTGGTCGAATGGCTGCGGTCGAAAGGCGAACGCATCGACTACGCCATCGTCGGCGAGCCCTCCTCCACCGAGAAATTCGGCGACACTATCCGCAACGGCCGCCGCGGCTCGCTTTCCGCGCGGCTGGTGGTGCACGGCGTACAGGGACACATTGCCTATCCGCATCTGGCAAAGAATCCGATCCACCTTGCGGCACCAGCATTGGCCGAACTGGCCGCCACCGAGTGGGATCGTGGCAACGAATTCTTCCCGCCGACGTCGTTCCAGATTTCCAATATCAATGGCGGCACCGGTGCTTTCAACGTCATTCCCGGCACGATCGAAATTTATTTCAATTTCCGTTTCGCCACAGCGAGCACCGAACAGAGCTTGCGCGAGCGCACCGAGGCAATCCTCATCAAGCATGGCCTCGACTACAGCATCAACTGGACGCTGGGCGGCAAACCCTTCCTCACCCGGCGCGGGGCGCTGGTCGATGCACTGACCTCCTCGATTCAAGAAGTGAGCAGTGTGACGCCGGAACTTTCCACTGCGGGCGGCACGTCGGATGGTCGCTTCATTGCCGAAATCTGCGAGCAGGTGGCCGAGTTCGGCCCGATCAACGCTACCATTCACAAGATCGACGAGCAGGTCGAGATTGCCGACATCGGCCGCGTGCACGAAGTCTATTTCCGCACGCTGGAAAAACTGCTGCTCGCCTGATCGTTTGATGCCCACAATGATTTCCTACGCCACGCTGGGCGAAGCCGTCGAATCCCTGGAGCAGCAGTTTCTCGATGCCGACCTCTACTTCGGCCACGGCAGCGCCAATGCCTACGACGAGGCCGCCTATCTGGTGCTTCATACATTGAAGTTGCCGCTGGACGATCTCGAATCGGTGTGGGAGCGCAGGCTAACTACCAACGAACAACGTGAACTGGCCGCCATCGTCAAACGCCGGATCGACGAACGCGTACCTGCGGCCTACCTCACGCACGAAGCCTGGCTGGGACCGTATCGCTTTTACGTCGACGAACGCGTAATCGTGCCGCGCTCGTTTATCGCTGAGCTGATGTATGACGAACTCTCGCCTTGGATAGCCGATCCGGCCGACGTCGGCTCCGTACTCGATTTGTGCACAGGCTCAGGCTGCCTGGCTATCGTCGCTGCGCTGACATTCGAGAGTGCGACTGTCGATGCGGTTGATCTTTCAGCCGACGCACTAGCCGTCGCCGAACGAAATGTTGGCGACTACGAATTGAGTAGCCGGGTAAGCTTGATCGCGTCAGACATGTTTGCCTCATTGAAGGACAAACGTTACGACCTGATCATCTCGAATCCGCCCTATGTCACCGGCGAATCGATGGCGGCACTACCGCAGGAGTATCTGCGCGAGCCGCAGATGGCGTTGGCCAGCGGGAACGATGGACTGGATCATGTCCGCACCATCCTGCGCGAAGCACCGCAGCATCTGAACGAGAATGGCCTGCTGGTGGTGGAAGTGGGCTTCAACCGTCATGGCGTGGAAGCGGCCTTTCCGCATATCCCGTTCACTTGGGCCGAAGTCAGTGCGGGTGATGAATTGGTGTTCCTGATCACACGCGAAGAACTGATCGCGGCAGGCTAGAAATTACCTTCGCGGTCACCGCCGCCGCCATTGCCTTCACCACCACCGCCCGAGTTACCGCCTGAACCGGTGGCGACATTGCCATTTTTTTCGCCGCCCTCAGCCGCATTGCCCTCGCGCGGACGATTGCGGTTATTGCGACCACGGAAATTGCGGCGCTGGCGATTGCGGCTATTGCGCCCACCCGGCGCCTTGGCCGGCTGCCCGCTTGTATTGCCATCCACGCTATTGCTATTGCCATTGCCACCGCCATCCGCTGAATTGCCGGCATTGTCGTGGCCAGATATCGCTTGCTGGCCATTACCGCCGCCCGCTCCCGCGTTTTGGCGGCGGCCTTTGCCGCCACGGCGATTGCGCCGTGCACGGGGTGGACGCTCGCCCGCCTCTTCACCAATGCCTGGCGCCGCCGATTCGCCACCTTCTTCGGGCGAAACAGTGACCCCGTCTTCGGCAACACGCTTGGGCGCGCCGCGTCGCGATTTTCCCTGCCCCTGACGGCCTTGCTGCTGGCCGCCCTGATTGCCTTCACCACGCTGGCGCGAAGGCAACGGCGCACGCGGACCACTGGCGCCGAATTCCTCCGCCATTCCCGCTGCCGCCAGCACACTGCGAACCTGCTCGGGCGAAAGCTCAACCATCTTGCCGCGCACCAGACGCTGCGGCAGTTCGATCTTGCCAAAACGGATACGAATCAGGCGCGAAACGGTGAGTCCTTGGGACTCGAACATCTTGCGTACTTCGCGATTGCGGCCTTCGCGGATGGTCACGTGATACCACTGGTTGACGCCTTCGCCACCGCGCTTTTCGATGGTGTCGAATTTTGCCGGCACCACCGGATGATCCTCGCCATCCTCGTCGTCTTCATCGCGATCGAAGTCGATGTTCACGCCTGACAGCAGCGCCTGCGTTTGCTCGTCGTTCAGCTCGCCCAGGATACGCACGGCGTATTCGCGCTCGACCTCGTAACGCGGATGCATAAAGCGGTTGGCCAGCTCGCCGCTGGTAGTAAAGATCAGCAGGCCGGAGGTATTGATATCGAGCCGGCCGATAGCGATCCACTTGCCGTTCTCGACCCTCGGCAGGTTGTCGAATACCGTAATGCGATTGCCGGGATCATCGGTGGTGACGATTTCGCCTTCAGGCTTGTGATACAGCAGCACGCGCGGCAGGTCTTCGTTGAACTTCAGCTTGACTGGACGGTGGTCGACCATCACGTTGTCGCCGGGCGATACTTGTGTGCCGGTGGTGGCAACGATGCCATTGACCATCACGCGACCGCCGGCAATCATGATCTCCATGTCGCGACGTGAACCGATTCCGGATTGCGCCATCACCTTGTGCAGGCGCTCGCGCTTGACGTTCGCCTGCGCGGCCAGCGCTTCCGCAAACTGACCGGACTTGGCTTCATCGCCAAGGCGGCGCATCTGCGCGGCCTCGGACGGCGACACCGATCCCTGTTGACCGCCCATCGGCGCACGGAAAGGCGTCTTCTTGCCGGAGCGTGATTTACGCGCTTGCCCGCGCGGCTGGCCACGCCCGCCGGCGGTTGGTCCGATCGCGTTGGCCAATACGCCGTCGGCATTGGCTACCGATCCACGACGACCTTGCCCCCTGCCTTGGCCTTGCCCCTGTCCTTGACCCTTGCCCTGCTGTCCGCGCCGGCCACGTTTGCCGCCGACGGTATTGCCGATATTGTCGGCCTGGCCCGCACCGGCACCGCGCTTCTTGCCGCGCCCCTTGCCTGCGCCTGTCCCCGTACCTGCTCCAGATTTGCCGCGGCGCTTGCCGCGACCCAATACGTCGGTACGCTCCGGATCCTTCTTGTCCTCACCCACGTAGCGGCCATCAACATAGCCGCGCGCTTTCAATCCGGTGGTGACGACGACGCGCTTGATCATGGCTTCTGCTCCTGATCGACAGGATTCGCCAGATCAGCGGCCGGCTGTGCGACAGCGTCCGCATCCATACCCGATTGCAATTCGATCTCGTCCGGCAAATTGTCAGAGTCCGCTATCGCCGAGGACGACAACTCCGTCCCGCCTTCCTCTGCGTGCGCCACGCTGACGCCTGGCAACGACGGGGTTTCACCCGCCGTCAATGCCGCTCCGGCCTGCGTCATGTCCAACGTTGCCTGAAGTTCATGCAGCGGCGGCAGCTCTTCAAGTGAACGCAGATTCAAGTCATCGAGAAAGTGCTTGGTGGTCGCAAACAGCACCGGACGCCCCACCACTTCCTTGTGGCCGATCTCGTCGATCCAGCCGCGATCCTGCAATGTCTTCAGGATATGCGGCGAAACTTGCACGCCGCGAATATCCTCGATGTCACCGCGGGTCACCGGCTGGCGATAGGCGATGATCGCCAGAGTCTCAAGCACGGCACGCGAATAGCGCGGCGGCTTTTCGCTCGACAGGCGATCGAGATATTTCTGGAAGCCCGGCCGAATTCGAAACCGGTACCCGCTGGCCACCAGCGATAGCTCGACACTGCGGCCGGTCCACTCGGCACGCATTTCCTCCAGCAGGTTGCGCACGGTATCGCCGGATAGCTCGCCCTCGAAAATGCGCTTCAACTCGTTGACCGCCATGGGCTCGGAAGCAGCCATCAGTACCGCTTCCAGCGCCAGCTTGGCTTCGGCCACATCTATCGTTTGCGGCGCATTGTCCGCCAATTCGGCAGTCGGTGGGCCATCTACAGCGACCAATGCGGTATCGACAGATGGCTCGGCCGGCTCAGCGATATCAGCTGTTTCCGGGTTTGGGTTTGCTTGTTCGTTGGACATATTGCGGCTACCTGATTCTTGCTGCTGGAATTAAACGGATGGTTCGAGCAACGGTGCCGTTGCCTCGCGGATTTTTACGTAGATCGGTTCGAACGCGGCGCTCTGGGCGATATCGATCAGCGATTCGCGCGCCAGCTCGAGCACGGCGAGGAAGCTCACCACCACCACGGCAACACCTTCCTCCGGCTGGAACAAGTCGTCGAAACGGATAAAGCCGACGCCATTGAGTTGACGCAGGATGCGCGACATGTGCGAACGAACCGACAACTCTTCGCGCGTCACGCTGTGCTTGCGGGTTGCCTTGGCACGATTGAGGATGATGCGCCAGGCTTCGGTCAGATCCGCCACCAGCACCGTCGGCACGCGCGTGACCAGCGCCTGTTCGATCATCACGTCGATGGTGGAAAAATCGCGATCCTTGCGCGGATGCTGGTCCAGCGCCTGTGCAGCTGCTTTCATCTGCTCGTACTCAAGTAGGCGGCGAACCAGCTCGGCGCGCGGGTCTTCCGGCTCGGTTTCGTCGGTGCGCGGCGGTCGTGGCAACAACATGCGCGACTTGATTTCGATCAGCAGCGCGGCCATCAGCAGATATTCGGCCGCCAACTCCAGTTGCCCCTCGCGCATCGCCTCGACATAGGTCATGTACTGGCGCGTCAGATCGGCCATCGGGATATCGAGAATATCCAGCGAGTGCCTGCGGATCAGATACAGCAACAGATCGAGCGGTCCTTCGAACTGGTCGAGGATGATGGATAGTGCGTCCGGCGGGATAAACAGATCGGCCGGCAGATCGGTCATCAGTTCGCCCTTGATGCGGGCGACCGGCATGACCATGTCGAGCGAAGGTTGGGTATTGTCGACGACGAGTTCTACGCTCATTTTTTCTATTCCGCCTTCTCTATCGCTGGATGCATGCCGTCACTGTTCACGAGAAATTCAGCCCCATGGCATCGCGCACGTCGCGCATGGTTTCTTCGGCCTGGTCGCGCGCTTTCTCACAGCCGTCGGCCAGGATATTGCGCACCAGCGTCGGATCTTCCTCGAACGGCGCGGCTCGCTCGCGCATCGGTTTCAATTCCTTGACGATGGCATCGATGACCGGCTGCTTGCATTCGAGGCAGCCTATGCCCGCGCTCTTGCAACCTTCCACCACCCATTTTCGGGTCGCGTCGTCGGTATAGACCTGATGCAGGTTCCACACCGGGCATTTTTCCGGGTCGCCGGGATCGGTGCGGCGGATACGCGCCGGATCGGTCGGCATCTTGCGCACCTTGGTGGTGACATCTTCCGGCGCGTCGCGCAAATCGATAGTATTGCCGTAGCTCTTGGACATCTTTTCGCCATCGAGTCCAACCAGACGCGACGTTGGCGTCAGCAAAGCCTGTGGCTCAGGCAGGATGACTTTGCCACCGCCCTCCAGATAACCAAACAGGCGTTCGCGATCGCCCATCGACAGGTTCTGCACATCGGCCAGCAGATCACGCGCCCCGATCAACGCCGCTTCATCTCCATCCTGCTGAAAACGCGTACGCAGAACGTTGTACAGCTTTGCCTTTTTTGAGCCCAGTTTCTTGATCGCGGCTTCGGCCTTTTCCTCAAAGCCCTTTTCGCGGCCGAACAGATGGTTGAACCGGCGCGCCACTTCGCGGGTCAGTTCGATATGCGAGACCTGGTCCTCACCCACCGGCACTTGGTTGGCGCGGTAGATAAGAATGTCCGCCGCCTGCATCAACGGATAGCCGAGAAAACCGTAGGTGGCCAAGTCATGTCCCCGCTCGCCCAGTTTTTCGATCTGGTCCTTATAGGTCGGTACCCGCTCCAGCCAGGAAAGCGGTGTAAAAAACGACAGCAGCAGCGTCAGTTCGGCATGCTGCGGCACCTTCGACTGCGCGAACAAAGTTGCCTGCGCGGGATCGATACCGGCGGCAATCCAGTCGATCACCGTGTCGTAGGTGTATTCCTCGATAACGTGCGGCGTCTCGTAGTGAGTCGTCAGCGCGTGCCAGTCGGCGACAAAGAAGTAGCACGGATGCTCGTGCTGCAGTTTTGCCCAGTTCTTCAGTGCGCCGTGGTAGTGGCCCAGATGCAGGCGCCCGGTCGGGCGCATGCCGGAAAGTACTCGATCAGGAAACATAGTGAGGGATCAAAGGATCTGGCCTCTGGATAACAGGAAATTGTGTTTGCACGCTGTGGTGCAAAGGCGAAAACGCAAAGCAGTAAACCCGTGAAAGGTTAAGAAACCGTCAAACTTGCTTTCGTACAGGACTGGAACCGGCGGCTTTATTGAGATTTCGGTGCCGCGTTCAACGATTAACTGCCAGCGATCGCCGGGAGGCGATGCGCGCTAGGCAGCTATCAAGATGAACCTATTATAGCGTATATCGTTTTCATGCTGAATTCGACCAAGGGCCACATGAATTTGCCCATAATTCCGGTCACGATCAGGCCAATCAGGATAAACATGCCGTACGGCTCGGTGCGCGAAAACGCATAAGCCATGCGATTCGGCAGTAAACCGGTCAGGATGCGTCCGCCATCCAGCGGCAGCAGCGGAAAAAGATTGAACACCATCAACAGCGCGTTGACGAAAATACCGGCTTCGGCGACCAGCGCGAGGAATGTGGTCGGCCCGGACGCTGGCAGACTGATCGAAATTTTGCCCACAATCGCCCAGATAATCATCATGGCGAGATTGGCCAGCGGACCGGCGGCGGCCACCCAGATCATGTCGCGCTTGGGGTTGCGCAGCCCACCAAAATTAACCGGCACCGGCTTGGCCGCGCCGAAGACAAACGGGCTCACCAACAGCGTGACGATCGGCACCAGAATAGTCCAGATGGGATCAATATGCTTGATGGGATTCAGCGTCATGCGCCCCAGCATATAAGCAGTCGAGTCGCCAAAATACCGTGCCGCAAACGCATGGGCGGCCTCGTGCAGCGTGATCGCGAAAATCAGCGGAATCGCGAATACGGTGATTTTCTGAATGATGTTGGCGTCCATATTTCCTGCAAAAAGTAAGCTGCTTAGTGAGCTTGTTCGTCGAAGCCGAAACTGGCGATATCGCCCCTGCCGTGCCTTACCAAAATCGGGGTGTCGCCCGACAAATCAATCACGGTGGTCGGCTCAATGCCACAGGCACCGCCATCCAATATCAGGTCCAGCTGATGCTCAAGCCGCTCGCGAATCGATTCCGCATCGTTCAACGGCTCGGTTTCGTTCGGCATGATGAGGGTCGAAGAAAGCAATGGCTCATTCAGTTCCGCCAACAGCGCGTGGGTAGCCGGATGGTCGGGAACACGCACCCCGACGGTCGAACGCTTGGGATGTGCCAGTCGCCGCGGAAGTTCCCGCGTCGCCTTCAGGATGAAGGTGTAGGTTCCTGGCGTGTGCGCTTTCAGCAACCGGTACTGCGCATTGTCGACCTTGGCGAAGGTACCAATCTCGGAAAGATCTCGGCAGACGAGGGTGAAATGATGGCGCTCGTCCACGCCGCGAATGCGCCTGATCCGCTCCATCGCCTCCTTGTCGCCGATGTGGCAGCCGATCGCGTAGCAGGAGTCGGTCGGGTAGGCGATCACGCCGCCTTTGCGCACGATTTCCACCGCGCGCTTGATCAGCCGTGGCTCGGGATGCGTGGGATGGAGCGTAAAGTACTGGGACATGCCTGAGACCCGCTATAGCAACGACCAAACCGGGGTCAGGCCGGCCGGCAATGGCGGCAAGGTGCCCGGCCGATAGGGGCTTTCGCCGGGGCCGTGATAATCCGAGCCGCGCGACGCCAGCAATCCAAACTCCTTGGCCAACACCGCGTATTCGCGGAAGTGCTTCGGCTGGTGGCTACCGGTCACCACTTCAATTGCCCGGCCACCCGCGTCCTTGAACTGCGTCAATAGTGCTCGCATGTCATCCGATTGCAAGCGATAGCGCCCGGGGTGCGCGACCACGGCGACGCCACCCGCCGCGTTGATCCACGAAACCGCGTCCTCAATAGTCGCCCAGCGATGCGGCACGTAGCCCGGCCGGCCGGCGGTCAAATAGCGCTCGAACGCCTTGCCAACATTGGCCACCAAGCCGCGTTGAACCATCGCCCGGGCAAAGTGAGTGCGTCCCAACATAGTCTTGTTCTCGGCCAATGCATAAGCTTCATCGAACAAGCCATGAATGCCAATGCGGTCAAAATCAGCGGAAATGCGCCGGGCGCGTCCTACACGGCCATCTCGGATTGACGCCAAACCGGTCACCAGCGCTGGGTTTGCCGGGTCGATTCCCAAACCAACGATGTGCACCGTAACCGGCTTCAAATCACGTAATTCTTCCTGCGCCTCACCCGGCCAGGTCACTGAAATCTCCACCCCCGGAATAAAGCGCAGCGCCACTCCACGCGCCGCCTCAACGGCTTCGGCCAGCCCGTCCGTGGTATCGTGATCCGTCAATGCAAGCGCGTCACAGCCGTTTTCCGCCGCCAAAGCGACCAGATCGCGCGGCGTGAGCAGCCCGTCCGAGGCAATGCTGTGGTTGTGCAAATCGAAATTCTGCGATGGCGATTGTTGAGTCATCAAAACTTTTCCGGCAATCGATCATCATAGCAAACCGACCCGGTATGAACTAACCCTGCCTAAGCACTCCATGTCCGATTCCGCATTTGAAATCAAACCCATCAGCTTTACCCTCAAGGGAGCCACGGCCGACGCTGACGACGGCAGTATCACGACCACCTTGGGTCAACAATTTGCCGCGTTGTCTTTGGCAATCAGTGCCGCCGCTCGCACCCAAGCCGTGAACAGCAGCAATTTCTCCGGCCTGCTTGAAGTTACGGAAGATTTCCTGGCACTGATGCAATCGATGGACGGCCAATATGGTGCGAATGGCGCGTTGCCGATAGACGACGCAGGCGAAGCGGTCGATGATGCACTGCGCGCGACCGCCGAGCTGGAAGGCTGGCTATCACGTCTCAATCTTTTGGCCGAACGCCCAAGATTGTTCAACATACAACTGGGCATTGCCTATTGGGCGATGCAGCACGGCCTCACCTTTGACACGGTGGCGCCAGTGGTAAACGCACTCGCCGAGCAGGCCAACGCTGCCGAAACGCGTCAAGAGACGGCGGCGCTATTTGCCATAATGCAAGGATTTGTTCAGCACCTTGCACCTGGTCTCAAGGCCGATCTGGAACGCTCCAATCCCGAACGCCCCTGGCGCCTGCTCAACCTGAATTTCGCCATTACCGCGATCCGCACCGGCGACGCCGCCATGATGCGCTATGCATTTGATCGGCTGAATGAACATTTGCCGGACGAACGCGCCGGTTTCTACCGGGAAGCCCATACGCTGGCCTGTCAGCCTGGCTTTCCTACAGAAACAAGGGCGCTGATCGAGGCGGAGTACACGCGTTGGACGCGAGCGCATTAAACATGCGAAAATGCCAAGTTACTGATTTTTAGCAACTACTGACCATTTTCCGCATCGCTCACTGCAATTAATGAAGCTGCTGTTCGATTTTCTGCCGGTCGTGCTGTTTTTTGCGGCCTACAAGCTTGCCGACATCTATGTGGCGACGGGGGTCGCCATCGCGGCCGCCATCGCACAGATTGTCTGGTCACTGGTCCGCAAGGAAAAAGTGAAGCCGGTGCAATGGATCGGCCTCGGCTTTATCCTGATCTTCGGTAGCGCCACCATCCTCTTGCGGGACGAGTTCTACATCAAAGTCAAATGGACGCTGTTCTACGGTCTGATGGGTTTGCTGATACTTGGCGCAATCACCTTGGGCAAGAACCCGCTCAGAAGCGTTTTGGGCAACGAAATCGAATTGCCGTCTGAGGCTTGGCAAAAACTGTCGATCAGCTGGGGCGCTTTCTTTCTGTTGCTGGCCGCACTGAACCAATATTTCGCCATGACACTCTCACTCGACGCCTGGGTGAAAGTAAAAGTGTTCGGCGGCACTGCACTAAGCGTGGTGTTTGTCTTCGTTCAGGCGTTCTGGCTGGCCAAATATCTGCCGGACGAAGCCGAGCAGAAGCCGCAGGATGCCACCGCCAAGGTTGAGGCCAAGGAAGTCTGATGCTCTACGCCATCATTTGTGAAGAAATGCCCGGCGCACTGGAAAAACGCATGGTCAATCGTCCCGCGCATGTCGAACGCCTGAAAGCGCTGCAAGCCGAAGGCCGCCTGATCCTGGCCGGACCGCATCCGCTGATCGACAGCGAAGATCCGGGACCTGCTGGTTTTTCAGGCTCTCTCATTGTCGCCGAGTTCGCCTCGCGCGAAGCGGCAATTGCCTGGGCGTCCGAAGATCCGTACTGTCTCGCCGGGGTGTTTTCCTCGGTGACGGTAAAGCCATTCAAGAAAGTGCTGCCCGCTTGAGCTCCACGAACGTTTCATCCGTCATCCGCGAGCGTCTTGCGCCGTTGAAACCGGTGTCGCTGGAAATTGTCGATGATTCGGCAAGCCACGCCGGTCACGCCGGCGCGCAGGATCACGAGCAGCGCACCGGTGCCAGCGAAGGAACCCATTTCGAATTGAAGATCGTTTCACCGATTTTTGCGGGGCAACCGTTGGTCGCCCGCCACCGCATGATCTATGACCTGTTGGGCGACCTGATGAAAACCCGCATTCACGCGTTGAAGATCGACGCGCGTCCGCAATAGTTTGTTTTACTTACTCACCGAAGGAAGACTCATGCAAGTGAAAATGAAATCCCTGATAGTTGCACTGGCTGTTGCCGCGGCCGCTCCCACTGCCATGGCCCAGGCCGAAAAAGGCGAAAAAGCCGCCAAGGCGCCGAAGGCCGCCAAAGCCGCAGCAGCCGCTGGCGCAGAAGGCAAAGTCAGCGTCAATGGCGTGGTGATTCCGGCCGCGCACTTCGCCGCGATGAACCGTGAGCGCGAGCAGTCCGGCCAGCCGGCATCGCCCGAAGTCAACAACGCGATCAAGGAAGAACTGATCAGCCGTGAAGTGCTGTCGCAAGCCGCAAAGAAAAAGGGCCTCGACAAAGACCCGACCATCGCTGCGCAAATGGACATGGCCCGCCAAGCCGTGCTGATCCGCGCTTACTTTGATGACTATGTCAAAGCCAACCCGATCAGCGACGCATCGCTGAAGGCCAACTACGATCAGTTCGTGGCACAAATGGGCGACAAGGAATACAAGGCCCGCCACATCCTGGTCGACAAGGAAGACGAAGCCAAGGCCATCATCGCTTCGCTGAAGCGCGGCGAATCGTTTGAAAAGATTGCCAAGGAAAAATCCAAGGACACCGGCTCCAAGGACAATGGCGGCGATCTGGATTGGGGTCCGGCCGGCCGTTATGTTCCGGAATTCGGCAATGCCATGAAGGCGCTGCAAAAAGGCCAGACCAGCGAAACCCCGGTGAAGTCGCCTTTCGGCTACCACATCATCCGCCTGGACGATTCGCGCGCGATGAAAGTGCCGACGTATGACGAAGTAAAAGACAACTTCCGTCAACGCGCTCAGCAAGAGCAAGTTGCCAAGCTGGTGCAGGACCTGAAGGCCAAAGCAAAGATCGACGAGAAATAAGCCGATTCAGCCCGACTTGGATAACAAAAAAGGCAGCGTCGGCTGCCTTTTTTGTTGCTCGAAATTGTTGCATCGAGATTTGGATGCTAAACCAAACTTTCCTGTTTGCCTAGAATTGCGCGGTGCCAGTCGTTGGATTAACGTGGACTCATGAATACACCCGTACGCGTCCAGTTTGCCAAGGCCGGAAACCTCTACCGGCTGGACGTTAGCATTTCGCCGCTGCTGCCGCGCGAATTGCCGACGGTGGTGGAAGTGTTCACCACGCACTGGACCAAGCCGGAAGAAGTCGAACGCGCCAGGGTGAACGACGCCACAGCCATCACACTCTCGGCCGATCATGAAATCCGCGCCGGTGAGCGGCCTGCGGACATCGCCCGCACGCTGACCTACGCCATCTGGCAAAAGCTGGATCGCTACGTCAAGGTCACGGTGGAAGCGACCTATCTCGGCGAATCGCACGACGCGCATTTCGAGTATGGCGAAAGCGCTTATGCCGAGGCATTCGGAGCGCGGTTCGAAAACTAGCTGCCGGCGCTGACCGCCGAGTCGCCAAGCACTTTCATTGAAATTGAAACCCTAGTATTGGCGCGGCTTCGCGGCCACTTTCTGCCGGAAAGCCTCTCCAATGCTAGGGTTTCACTATTTTATGCGGGCTACGCGACCCAGTGGCGCGCGTTGCGGAACATTCGCATCCACGGGCTGAATGCCGGCTTGCCGTCCGCGGTCGCGTTGCGCCAGTCGGCCGGATGCCAGGACAGATTCACATTCAGAGCCACGCGTTCCGGGTGCGGCATCATGATGGTGAAACGGCCGTCCGGGGTGGTGAACGCAGTCATGCCGAGCGGCGAGCCATTGGGATTGGCGGGAAACTGTTCGGTCGCCCGCCCCAGGTTATCGACGAATTGCGCGGCGCACAGCCAACGCACGGCGTCTTGCTGCGCCTTGTCGCGAAATACCGCCTGACCTTCGCCGTGCGCCGTCGCCACCGGCAGGCGCGAACCAGTCATACCGGCAAAAAGAATGGACGGCGATTCACGGATTTCCACCAGCACCGTGCGCGCCTCGTATTGCTCGCTGGCGTTGCGCTCCAAGTGCGGCCAGTTTTCCGCGCCGGGAATAATCTCATGCAGATTGGACATCATCTGGCAGCCGTTGCAAACGCCCAGCGCGAACGAATCGCTGCGCTTGAAAAATGCCTCGAACTCGTCCCGCGCGCGCCTGTTGAACAACACCGATTTGGCCCAGCCCTCGCCCGCCCCCAGCACGTCCCCATAGGAGAAGCCCCCGCAAGCGGCGAAGCCCTTGAAATCTGCCAGCGAAATACGACCAGCGATGATGTCGCTCATATGCACATCGAAAGCATCGAAGCCAGCGCGGGTAAAAGCGTGCGCCATTTCCAGCTGGCCATTGACGCCCTGCTCGCGCAGGATCGCCATCTTCGGCCGCGCACCTTTGACTATGAATGGCGCGGCAATGTCATCAGCAGCATCGAAAGTCAGTTTTGCATTTAGCCCAGGATCCTTGGCATCAAGCAAACGGTCGTATTCCTGTTTCGCGGTGGCCGGATTATCACGCAGCGACTGGATCAGGTGGCTGGTTTCGCTCCACGCGCGCTGCAACTCGACGCGTTTTTCCGCCAGCAGAATCTTGGTCGCGCGAATCACACGCAGCTCGTCGTGATCGTTCAGATGCCCGACGATGTGCGAACAACCCGACAGCCCGGCATCGCGCAGCGCCTGCATCACCACAGTGCGATCGGACTTGCGGATTTGCAGCACCGCGCCCAACTCTTCGTTGAACAGCGCCGCCAGCACTGCATCGTTCTCGCCCAGCTTGCGGCTGGTATTAGTAACATCGTAATCGTCGACATCGGCTTCGCGTTCGGCATAGGTCAACGCATCGAGATAAATCGTCGCCCCCGCATGCGAAGCAAACATCATTTCCGCCAGCGTCACCATCAGGCCACCGTCGGAACGGTCGTGATAGGCAAGGATTTTTCCGGCGCGCGACAACGTCCGAACTGCCGCGAAGAAAGCACTCAGTTTGGCAGCGTCATCCACATCGGGCGCGACATTACCCACCTGCGCATAAACCTGCGCCAAGGCTGAACCGCCCAAGCGATTGCGGCCTTGTCCCAAATCGATCAGCAACAATTCGCTGTCAGCCGCCGGCAATGTCTTATTCAATTGCGGCGTCAGCGTTTTCGATGCATCGCTGACACGCGCAAATGCGGAAATGATCAGCGAAACCGGTGCCACGACTTCTTTCTTGCCCTCGCCTTCATTCCACACTGTCTTCATCGACAGCGAGTCCTTGCCCACCGGAATGGAAATACCCAGCGCCGGGCAAAGTTCCATGCCCACCGCTTTCACCGTTTCAAACAGGCGCGCATCTTCACCGGGATAGCCTGCTGCCGCCATCCAGTTGGCCGATAACTTGATATCACCGATCGCATCAATGTCTGCCGCGGCGATATTGGTAATCGCCTCGCCTACCGCCATCCGCCCTGACGCAGGCGCATCGATCACCGCCAACGGCGTACGCTCGCCCATCGCCATCGCTTCGCCGGTGAGCGTGTCATAACCCATCAACGTGACTGCGCAATCCGCAACCGGAACCTGCCATGGACCGACGAACTGGTCACGTACCGTCAGACCACCTACTGAGCGATCGCCGATGGTGATGAGAAAGGATTTGTCCGCCACGGTCGGCAAACGCAGCACGCGATAGGTCGCTTCCCTCAGCTCCATGGCCGAGGTGTCCAGCGCTGGCAACACGACCGAGAGTGTTTTTACATCGCGGTGCATACGTGGCGGCTTGCCGAGCAACACTTCCATTTCCATATCGACCGGGTTGTTGCCGAACAACGGATCGCTGACCACCAATTGATGTTCCGCCGTTGCCGTACCCAATACCGCAAATGGACAACGCTCACGTTCACAAATGGCGCGAAAGCGTCCCAGCGATTCCGGCGCGATCGCCAGCACGTAGCGCTCCTGAGATTCATTGCTCCAGATTTCGCGCGGGCTCATACCGGGCTCTTCGGACGGCACGGCACGTAAATCGAAACGAGCGCCGACGCCGCCACCGTGCGCCAACTCCGGCAATGCATTCGAGATGCCACCGGCGCCAACATCGTGTGCGCTCAGGATCGGATTGGCATTCCCCATCTGCCAGCAGGCGTCGATCACCTCCTGACAGCGGCGCTCCATTTCCGCGTTGGCGCGCTGCACCGAATCGAAGTCCAGCGCTTCGGTATTGCTGCCCGAAGTCATTGATGATGCAGCACCGCCACCCAAGCCGATGCGCATGCCGGGACCGCCGAGCTGGATGAACAGCGTGCCGGGCGTCAGCGACTTCTTGTGCGTATGCGCCGCCGAAATATTGCCCAGCCCACCCGCAATCATGATCGGCTTGTGATAACCGCGCACGGTGTCACCAGCAACCTGTTCGTAGGTGCGGAAATAGCCGTTCAGGTTAATTCGGCCGAATTCGTTGTTGAACGCGGCGCCACCAATCGGCCCCTCGATCATGATCGACAGGGCAGAAGCGATACGGGACGGCTTGCCGTAGTCGTGCTCCCAAGCTTGACGATGGCCGGGAATATTGAGGTTGGATACCGAGAATCCCGTGAGGCCCGCTTTCGGCTTGGCGCCGATACCGGTGGCACCCTCGTCGCGAATCTCGCCGCCCGAGCCTGTCGCCGCACCCGGCCAGGGCGCGATCGCCGTGGGATGGTTGTGCGTTTCCACCTTCATCAGGATGTGCGTCTCGTCGCGATGGAAAGCGAACTGCCCGGTGGCCACCGGAAAGAAGCGTTCGATAGTCGCGCCCTGCATCACGGCGGAATTATCCGAATACGCCACCACCGTGCCCCGCGGCGCCAGTTGATGGGTGTTGCGGATCATGCCAAACAGGCTTTTGTCACGCGCCTGACCGTCAATGGTCCATGAGGCATTGAATATCTTGTGCCGGCAGTGTTCGGAATTGGCCTGAGCGAACATCATCAGCTCGACATCGGTCGGATCGCGCTGGATTCGATGGTAGTAATCGTAGAGATAGTCGATCTCGTCCGGCGACATGGCGAGTCCCATGGCGACATTGGCCTCGGCCAGCGCCGATTTGCCGTGTGTTGTGACCGCAACAGCCGACATGGGGGCCGGGGCCTGCGTGTCAAACAGCATCGCCGCATTGTCCAGCGTGCCCTGCACTGTTTCCGTCATCGGGTCATGAATGGCGCGCAAGATCGCATCCCGCACCTCGGCGGATAGCACACTGTCAATCTGCACGCGGTAAAGCGTGCCGCGCTCGATGCGGCGGATCACTTCCAGGCCGCAGTTATGGGCAATATTGGTGGCCTTCGACGCCCACGGTGAAATGGTGCCCAGGCGCGGAATTACCAGAAACTCGACACCTCCGGGTACATCTGCCGCCGGGCTGCCGTAGGTCAGCAGCTTGTCGAGAATATCGCTCTCGGCGGGGGTCAGCTCCCGCGCAGACTGCACCAGATGCACGAATGCAGCCGATACGCCACGAATCGCGGGATGCTCTTTGCATAGTGTCTGCAGCAGTTTTTCGATGCGAAACGGGGACAAAGCTCGGGGACCGCGACACGTCAACAGGGTTGGCGTCGCGCGGGATGCAGCGGCTGGGGTGTTCATTGGGCGGGGCCGGAAAGAGGTGGGGCCGAGGCCAAAATTATACCGGAGCCGGGTGCCGGGCTCGCCCGGCTGGGATCCCGTGTGTCAGTGCCGCAAGCCTATTTCCACTTCAGCGCAACGCGCACTTTCCTGAATTCCCCGGCGTCGATGCTGTCACGCCATAGCGGAATGATGCGCGGCCAGTAGCGCCGCCAGGCGGAATCGTCGGGCAGTCGATAGCGCAACGCGGTAAACCAGGGCGAAACAAAGGCACCAGCCAGTACCTCGCCCTCGCGACCATCGTCGTCAACGGTCAATGATTTCCGTGCAAATCGCACGCGAATGCCCAGTTTGGAACCCTGCTTCGCATCGGCGTCAGTCTTTTTAACCGGATCGCGGTCGAACAGGTAAAACGCCCCTACCGAATGCCGTCCCTTGAGCAAAATCAGGTGCAGATCCCAAGCCATTGCCAGGACGAATAGCAGCAGAACGGACAAGCGCACCACCTGCGGCATACCTTGGATCAAATACATGATTGGGAACGCCAGCAGCACGCCGGCGACGCTGATAGCCAGATTGATGCGCGAGACGCGCACTGCAATCCAGCGTGGATCGGATGAAATGTTTGCGGGGGCTTGAAGTTCCGGCATGCGAATAAAACTACAATGCTTGAGTCACTATTATCGAAGTTTCCCATGAGCGAACGCTGGATTTCCCAACTCACCGACCAAGGGGCGCGATTTGCCGATGGACGTGTCGCCTCGTTTGGCGATGGTCAGGCCGAACTGAGGGCCGCACACACCCAGCCGGTGATCTGCGATCTTTCTCACGACGGACTGATTCTCGTTAGCGGCGAGGACGCAGCGCAATTCTTGCACGCCCAACTCAGCAACGACGTACTTTCGCTGGAAGAAGGACAGGCTCAATGGAACTCGTGGTGCTCACCCAAGGGCCGCATGCTGGCGACTTTTCTGCTCTGGCGCGGCCGGCAGGGTTATTTCCTGCAATTGCCGCGGGCGCTACAGGCAGCAATCCAGAAACGGCTGCAGATGTTTGTGCTGCGCTCCAAGGTCACACTGACCGATGCAGGCATCGAGTGGATGCGGCTCGGTATCGGCGGGAACGAGGCGAAGGCGCTGCTGGAAGGCGCTTTGGGCAGCGTTCCGGTAAACCCCCTGGGTTCCATACATATCCAGGGCGGACGGCTGATCCGCTTTTCGGCCGACCGTTTCGAATTCATCGCATCCGTTGACGATGCAACAGCCTTTTGGCAGAAGCTATCGGCGAGCGCGCGGCCGGTTGGCGCACCGGTCTGGGATGCGTTGGCCATTCTCGAGGGCATCTTGACGGTGCTGCCGGCAACGCAGGAGGCCTTCGTGCCGCAGATGGCCAATTTCGAACTGATCGGCGGCTTGAGCTTCAAGAAAGGCTGCTATCCGGGACAGGAAATCGTTGCCCGCACCCAATATCGCGGCATTCTCAAGAAGCGGCTCGTGCGAGCCCACATCGACGCCACCGCGGTGGCGGGAGACAGCGTATACGCCGCGGAATTCGGCGATCAGCCGGCTGGCACGATTGCCGCGACAGCGCCTGCACTTGAAGGCGGAACAGACGCGCTGGTGGTGGCCCAGATCGAAAGTCTCAAGGCAAATTCGCTGCGATTGGGTGCACTGGACGGCGTACCGGTGGCGATTCGTCCGCTACCTTATCCGGTACCGGAACTGGCCTAAATCTGCTTGCGCATTTCCTGATGAGGGATGCCGGCCTCGGAAAATTCGGGGCCGTGCGACAGGAAGCCGTGCTTGAAGTAGAAGGGCGTGGCGTGAGTCTGCGCATTCAGCATGACCTCTTCATAACCGCGACGTTTGGCCTCCACACACAACTCATTCAGCATCGCCGCCCCCACGCCTGCGCGGCGCCAGGTCTTCAGCACCGCCATGCGACCGATACGCGGAATTTCCTGCTCGATCAAACGCCCAGCGCCAATCACGCGCCCGCTGGCATCGCGCGCGATGACATGAACCGAAGTCGCATCCTTGTCGTCCCGCTCGATTTCGACCGGGACTTTCTGCTCCTCGACAAAAACCTCATAACGCACTTTGGCGAGATCGTCTCGTTGCTGCGACCACTCGCAAATTTCCACGGTAAACGGTTCCGGCAGGATCATCTTTGGCTGTTGGTTGATATGGCAGGCGCATCATACCTGCGATTGGCGTTCAACAGCCCGATGAACATATGCCGGTTACATTCCGGCACAAACCTTGGAGAAAATCAGCGCCGGCATAGCGGAACCGCGAGCGACTGAAGGACTTCCCCGGTACGGTTATCGTCGGCAAATGCCACCAGCGTCAGGGCTTCACGCTGCCAGCTCGGCTGTATCGTCAGGCTGTGCCGCAACGCCGCTCTGCCGTCCCTTCCATCAGCGGTCGGCCATTCAATGGGGCCGACGAATTCGCGCACAACGTGATCGTGCTTCAGCAATGCGCCCTTGTTTTCACCGGCCGTGACGCGGCTCGAGAGGCTGCTCTCGGTAATCGCCAGATAAAGCTTGGTCCCGGTCGGCGCGCGGCCCTGCGGTACCGACAATTGCAGATCGATGTCCAAACGGTTGCCGGCGGGTTTTGCCGCCATCGCGAGCTCCAGTGTCGCCGGTTTGGCAGACGCCTCGCGCGTTGCTGTCTCCAGCCCGGAATTCGAGGTCGCGCGAATGTCCTGGCCATTCATCATCACCTGCGGCGTGTACACCGTTCTGCCGCCTCGGCGACGCACGATGTCGCGCTGGCGCTCAGCAAAGTCCGCACGTGCAAAACGGTCCTTCCAGCCGATGTAGTCCCAGTAGTCGACGTGAAACGCAAGCGGGACCACACCCTGCTTTTCAAGCTGCAAACCGGAAAACCAGCGATCTGCCGGCGGACAGCTGTCGCAGCCTTCCGACGTATACAACTCCACAACCGGCTGCACGCGGCTGCCACTGCGGCCTTGCACGACTGCATCGCAAGTAGCGGCGGAGGCGACAGACATTTCAGACACGGCTAGCAACACTGCTGCTATGGACATCGAACGCATGACAATCCCGGTTCATCGACATATCCGCGTTTGTCGTCGGGCAGCGCCATGTCTTACGCGCAACGGATCACTATTTGGGTTTTCTGCGCGTCGCCTTGAATTTCTTGATGCCGTCGATGATCGCCTTCTTGGCTTCTTCCGGTCCCACCCAGCCCTGCACCTTGACCCATTTGCCGGCCTCCAGGTCCTTGTAGTGCTCGAAAAAATGGGAAATCTGGTTGATGGTCAGCTCCGGCAGATCGCGCGGGCTCTGCACCTTGCGGTAAATCGGCGTCAGTTTGTCGATCGGCACCGCCAGCAGCTTTTCGTCGCCGCCGGCCTCGTCGGTCATTTTCAGCATGCCGATCGGGCGGCAACGCACCACCACGCCGGGAATCAGCGGAAACGGCGTCACCACCAGCACATCGACCGGATCGCCATCGTCCGACAGCGTATTCGGGATGTAGCCGTAGTTGCACGGGTAGTGCATGCAGGTGGACATGAATCGGTCGACGAACAAGGCGCCGGTGGCCTTGTCCAGTTCGAACTTGATCGGGTCGCCGTTCATGGGGATTTCAATGACCACGTTTATGTCGTTGGGGACGTCGCGGCCGGAGTCAACTCGGTCTAGGTTCATGGGGCTTCTCAATAAAGGGGTTTTCGGTTAGCCTCTAGCCGTGGGGCGCCATCATCGTCCGTCCCGTGGCTGTCGCTGTCAGGCAACAAACTAGTACCTGTTTTCGCTGCTTGTATCGTTTTTTGCACTGCTATTTGCACCGTAGTTTGCATTATCGCCGTTGGTACCTCATTTCGCCAAGCGCGAACCAGAAGGAGAAAACGTGCAGCATAGAAGCAAAGCCGCCTCGCATAGCAAGCAAAACCAGAAGCATCCCGCCCGCCATGGCCGGACGCTGGTGGTGAATTCGGCGCCGCGTGAACGCGAACCGATGGAACCCGCCTTTTCGCTGTTCTCGGCCGAGGCCAAACGATTTCCGCTGATCCTGACGCTGGACCAGAACGGCATTCCGCATCGCTGGATCACCTGGCAGCACGCGGTGTGGTACTACGCCAAGGAGCGGGTAGCCTGGGAGACGGGTAGCGATGCCTTCACCGTATCCGGCGGCAAGTGCCGTGATACCGGCGAAGTTTCCACCGTCACCGCAGCGTCGATCATCGCGATTCGCGGCAAGGCGATGGCGATGAAGAGCTTCAACCAGATTCCGCCACTGAATAACCGCGAGCTGTTCCACCGCGACCGCCATGTCTGTGGCTACTGTGGAGGCATTTTTTCGCACTCCAAGCTGACGCGCGATCACATCATTCCCTATTCGCGCCGCGGCATCGATACATGGATGAACGTGGTCACTGCCTGTCGCCCCTGCAACGAACGCAAGGGCAGCCGTTTGCCGGAAGAAGCGCATATGGAGCTGATTTACGCGCCGTATATTCCGAACCGGGCGGAATTCCTGATTTTGGCCAATCGCCGCATCCTGGCCGACCAGATGGAATTCCTCAAGCAGCACGTGAGCGCGCAAAGCCGGGTGCATTTGGCTTGATCGGCTGAAAACCCTACCGGCCGTCCCGCACGCTTCGCCGTCCGTCAGTCCGTTATATCCCGCTCTCTGGCAAGCGCCAGAGGAATCATTTACTCTTTTACGCCATGACGCTTACCCGGGCCGAAACAGCATTGTCTTTTCGTGCATCGCAGCTCAATGCCGATCTGCGCCGCAAGCGCCTGCGCGACCGATATGTCGCGGTGCAGTTTCCCGATCTGGCTGCGATTCGTGGCAAGCACGCAATGGTGATCCGGCTGGCGCGCGAATTGTTCGATGAGGGCGAACGCCGCCTTGGCACCGAAGCGCTGATCCTCGCCGTGCAGGAATCGCCACAGGAAAAATCGCTGCCGCTGGCCTTGCTAGAGTTGGCCTTTCTGGCGCAGGAAGAAACTCTGTTCGCCGGTGTGGCCAAGTACTTCGAGGACAGGTTTCCAACCGCCGCCGAAAATACCGTGATCGCCCGAATGGGCTCGCAGATCGCACCACGCAGCGCGCAGTTCTTTGGTCGCGCCAAAATGGTATCGACCATGGAGGCTGCCTATTGCATCCCCGGCTGGAGCCTGACGGGCTCCGAAATCGGCGATGACCAACTGCGCACCGATTTTCGCGATGCCATGTTGAACTCCGCATCGCCATGAGCTCGGTCGGTCCGTTCAAGTCCGGCGATCCGTCCGACGCGCAGCGTGCCGGGCTGGAGAACATCATTTCCGATTTGCGCGTTGCGGCGCGCCAACAGTCGGGCGTCACGCTATCCGATGGCCTGATCTGGGGTGTGGACTCTTTCGATGCCCTTTCGCGTGGCGCCTGCGACAGCGCGCTCAACACCACGCTGTTCCGCAGCGAATCCGAGCGTGGTGAATACGACTGGATCGCCGATCAGTTCGAACGCCTGGCGCTGATCGGCCGGCAGATCGGCGAGCGCACTGTCGATGACGATGCCATTCCGCGCGACAAGCGGGCGCACGTCATTGCCTACGCCATTCTGCTCACCGGACACGATGCCAAATGGCGGCAGATCGCCGGCCGCGGCCAGGGCTCGGCCAGCCAGCACCATGCGCTGCTGTCGCGCGCGCTGGCGGCGGGACTTTCCGATGTGATTGTGAATGTGCGCATCGAAGGCGAGACGATAGAAACCACGGTGGAGTCGCTTTATGCTCGAGCACTGCTGCTCGACCGTCTGGCCAGCGGCAACTTGAGCGCACGGCAGATCGAGATTCTCGACAACTGGCTGGCGGCGTGGATGCCTGCGCTGATGATTTCGCAGGATGCGCTGGAAAATGAAGCGTGCCTGTGTACCGACCTGGACGAAGCAGCAGGCCTCAAAACCTCCTCGATCGCCCGCAATCGGCTGCTGCACGAAAACCACGAGCGCCCGGATGTACGCAATCTGCGCAATAAACATTCGCGCGCCGACCGGCAGATTTACCTGCCGATTGCGCCCCTGTTGCGGCAACTGGATCGCGCCATCGAATATTTCCATCAGGGCCTGATCTTCCCCGGCTTCGGTCTCGGCATGACGTTTCGCATCGAGGAACACCTTGGTGTGATCGATTACCTGACACGCGAATTTTCCCTGCTGGAACACGACGCCACCGAGAAGAGCGCCCGGCATCCAGTCAAGGCCGGCATCGATGTCGATGTTTATTTCGGCATGAACGATATCGTCAGCCGCGCGATCGGTGTCAACACGGTGCAACCGCTGGCGGCTCCAGCCGCGCGCGACTACTATTTCGGCCGTCAGGACGGCAATGCCAAACGTTTTGTCGAGACCTCCGAATTCGCGCCGTTCGATCCGGCGAAAAAAGTGTTGCAAGTTCTGGATGTGAGCGAATCGGGATTGGGGCTCGCCATGTCCGCCCCCGAGGCCGAGCATGTGCAGGTTGGCGATCTGGCCGCGATCCGTCTTGACCTCACCATGCCGGTATTGCTCGGCATGGTCAGCCGCAAGGCGCTGTTGCCGGGCGGATCACGCCATGTTGTCGGTATCAATTTCATTTCCAAACGCGCCAAGCCGCTGATGCTCGAATATCCCCCCGAAGGCGAAACGCTGCGGCCGGCGGCTTCCGCCATTTATGTCCCGGGTGAAGACGAGTCCGGACGCGGCGACTCCATCGTCGCCAGCGAAACGGTTTATCGCGCCGGCAACCGATTCGATGTGCAGATCGGCGAGGATAAATTTGCCGTCTCGCTGGCGCGCATCAAAAAACAGGGACGCGGTTGGAAGATGGCGGCGTTTGATGTGCATCCTCCGGCGGCCAATAGTGGCATTGCTTAAACCCCAGCACTGGCGCAGGTTTCCAAGCATTTTCGCCCCAAAACCCGCACCAATGCTTGAGTTTCAATATCAAACGCTGATCTTCCTCTCCAGCAGCATCGCATCGCCGTAGCTGAAAAAACGGTAGCGCTGTGCCACCGCATGCGCATACGCGCGCTGGATATTTTCCGTACCGGCAAATGCCGACACCAGCATCAGCAGCGTTGATTTCGGCAGATGGAAATTGGTGATCAATCGATCCACCGTGCGGAATGAGTATCCCGGCGTGATGAAAATACTGGTCTCGCCCGATTCCGCCTGCAACGCCCCACTACGCGAAGCCGCCTCCAGCGTGCGCATGCTGGTGGTGCCGACCGCGATCACACGACCGCCGTTCGCCTTTGCCTGCGCGATTGCCGCCACCGTTTCCGCCGGCACATCGTAACGTTCACTGTGCATCACATGCTTGCTGATGTCGTCGTCACGCACCGGCCGGAACGTGCCCGCGCCCACGTGCAGCGTCACGTAGGCGAGCGCAACGCCCTGCGCGCGTAAGGTGTCCAGCATCGCATCGTCGAAATGCAATCCCGCCGTCGGCGCTGCCACCGAGCCGGGATGGCGCGCGTACACGGTTTGGTAACGCGATTCGTCGTCGCCATCGGCGCTGTGCTCGATGTACGGTGGCAGCGGCACTTCGCCGATGCGCTCCAGAATTTCATGCACGCCCGCGCCGAAATCCAACTCGAACAAATCATCCACACGCCGCACCATCGTCGCAGTCACGCCATCGGCAAATAAAATCTTCGAACCCGGCAGCGGTGATTTTGACGCCCGCACATGCGCCAGCGCATGTACGCCGTCGGCCAGAATGCGCTCGACCAGCGCCTCCACTTTGCCGCCGGACTCTTTCTGCCCGTGCAGTCGCGCCTTGATCACCTTCGTGTTGTTGAACACCAGCACATCGTTTTTGTCGATCAAACCCGGCAAGTCGCGGAACTGGCGATCAGCCAAGGCGCCACTGTTGCCATCTAGGTGCAGCAGGCGACTGGCGGTGCGCTCTGTGGCCGGATGCTGAGCGATCAGGTCTTCAGGCAGGTGATAGTCGAAGTCGGACAGGTTCATGGTTTCATTTCTGGCTGGCGCGCAGATTACGCTATAATCCGCCTCCTACCAAATGGGTAAATAAGTAGCGCGCCCGTTGAACCCGAATTTTGCCGGGATGGCGGAACTGGTAGACGCACTGGACTCAAAATCCAGCGGTAGCGATATCGTGCCGGTTCGATTCCGGCTCCCGGCACCAGAAAAAACAAAGGCCCACCGATTGGTGGGCCTTTGTTTTTTCTGGTGCCGGGAGCCGGTTGAGGCCATCACTCCGGTTCGACTAACGGAAGTCCTCCGAATAGCGGTGAACGGTCGCGAGGCGGATGCGCCGAGCGGTGCCGGGATCGCCTTAGCGAGACCGGCACATTCCGCTACCCGACGAGCTACGTTACTTCCCCGCCCTCAAATTCCAAGCATCCACCGCCAAACACCGCGACCACAAACTGACCGCCTCGACCTGCGAGGCGAGGCGATGTTTCTTGCGGAATCGCTCCAGCATCTGAATCTGCTGATCCGACAGACTGGAGCGGCCTTCGGTGTCGCGCTCCAGATACGGCAGCTCGGCCGACATTTGCGCACCGCAGGGGCATTCGACAATGCCGACGGTTCCGCCTTTCACATAAGACGAAACATCGCTGTCGCCGCAAAACGGGCACGGCTTCAGTTCTACGGTTTTGAGGCTTTCCTGATCGAATACGCTGGTCATGACAAGAGAGTAATTGATGTGCTGCATTCAATCTACGGTGTTGTCCCCGGTTTTTGCAAACAAAGGTCACGCGGCAGGAAGTTTCCCAGCATAAATAGGTGAAACCCTAGCATTGGTGCGGGTTCTGGGGCATTTTTGGCCCAAAGACCGCACCAGTACTTGAGTTTCATATCTTGAAATAATTTCAAAAAGCCGTTCACGCTAAGCTTGCCGAAGCAAATGCGAACCGGTTGTTCAGTCACCGCGGTCCGTTCATCCCTTCGACAAGCTCAGGGCGAACGGAAGGCAGGTTTCGGTAAACGAACCTAAAACGCGAACCGGCTAACATAAGCGCATGAGCAATATCGACCCCGCACTCGAACGCGAATACAACAATCGCGCGCTGGTGCCCGAGCATCCGGCGATTTTCGAGCGCTGGCGGGTAGCGTCCGCAGCGTTTCGTGCTAAGGCCAACGCAACGCTGGACTTAGCTTACGGCGATGCGCCACGTCATCGTCTCGACCTCTTTCATGCAGCCAATCCGCGCGGGACGGTGGTGTTCATTCACGGCGGCTACTGGCGCTCGCTGGACAAGTCCGATTTTTCCTTTGTCGCGGCACCGTTTGTAAATGCCGGGCTGTCGGTCGCGGCATTCAACTACCGGCTGTGTCCGCAGGTCGGCATTCCCGATGTGGTGGCCGATTGCCGGCAGGCGTTTGGCTGGCTGCTTTCTCATGGCGCGCAATACGGCATGCCGCTGGACCGCATCGCGCTGACCGGCCATTCGGCGGGCGGGCACTTGGTGGCGATGCTGCTGGCGAGCGATTGGCCGGATGGCGATAGGCAGCGGATCGTGGGTGGCGCGGCGTTGAGCGGTGTGTTCGAGCTGGAGCCACTACTGCGTTGTTCGATGAATGCCGATTTGCAGCTCAATGCAGTTACCGCGCGGCAAATGTCGCCGATGCTGTTGTCGCCGCGGGTTGCGGCGCCCTTGTTCCTCGCGGCAGGTGCGGATGAAAGTGCTGCATTCCGCCAGCAAACCCGCGCGCTGCGTTCGGCCTGGCCCGATTCGACCGCGGAAGTGGACGAAGTGCCGGGCTGCAACCATTTCACCATCGTTGATCATTTCGTCCAGCCCGGCAGTGCGGGCCAAGGTTTCGTGCTTCGGCTGTTCGACTAGCCGCCGCTGGCGAACATACAACGCAGCCGGCCCCGAATTTCATACCGTTCGGCGCAAGTCCGGCGCTTTGCTTGTAGGCGCCCGCCTATAATTACCCCCAATCGATCCCCTTATTCAGGACGCATAACGTGGCTACTCCCGATCTGTCGAAACTGACCATCTCCCGCGAACAAAAGGCCTTTTCCGGAAAGAAAACCAGCCGCCGCAAGTGGTGGACCATCGGCGTCGTCGCGATTGTGCTGATCGGCGCAGCTGTGGCCATGAAGGGCGGCGGCGGAACGGTGCAGGTGGAAAGCGGCATCGTCGCCAGCGCCTATCCTTCGCAAGCCATCACCGCGTTGAACGCTACCGGCCGCGTCACCGCGCAGCGCAAGGCAGCAGTCTCGACCAAGGCCACCGGAAGGCTGGAATTCCTCGGCGTGCAGGAGGGCTCGATCGTCAAAGCCGGCGACATCCTTGCGCGAATCGAAAATCGCGACGTCTCCGCCACCCAGGACCAGGCCCAAGCCAGCCTGCGTGCCGCCAAGGCCAATCTGGAGCAGGGATTGGCGGAGTTGCGCGACGCGGATTCGAACCTGAAGCGCAGCGAAGATCTGGCCAACAAGAATTTCATTTCCTCGTCCACGCTCGACGGCGCCAAGGCGCGCTACGACAAGGCCAAGGCATCTGTCGCCTCGCTCAACGGTGCCATCGGTGTCGCTGAAGCCAACGTGCGTGCGACCAGCGTATCGGTCGAGCAAACGCTGATTCGCGCGCCGTTCGACGGTGTGGTGCTGACCAAGAACGCCAACGTCGGCGACATCATCACGCCGTTCTCCTCGGCGGCCGATTCCAAAGGCGCGGTGGTGAATATGGCGGATATGTCCACACTGGAGGTGGAAGCCGACGTGTCGGAAATATCGCTCTCCAAAATCAGCGTGGCGCAACCGGTGGAAATCCAGCTCGATGCGTTTCCGGATTTGCGATTGCTCGGCAAAGTGAGCCGAATCGTGCCGACGGTGGATCGCTCCAAGGCGACTGTGCTGGTCAAAGTCGAGTTTGTCGAAAAGGACAAACGTGTACTGCCGGATATGTCGGCCAAAGTCTCCTTCCTGTCGCGTGAACTGAAAGCCGAGGAGCGAAAGCCGGTGACCGCCGCGCAGACCACCGCCATCGCCAAGCGCGACGGCAAGGATGTGATGTTCGTGATCGACAACAACGTGGTCAAGCAAACCCCCGTCACCGTAGGCAGCAAGGTGGGCGACCTGATGCAGGTGTCGGGCGTGAAGCCGGGCGACAAGGTGGTGTTGAACGCCAGCGAGAAACTCAAGGATGGCGGCGCAGTTGCCATCACCAAGAAATAGGTCCCATGGCAAACACGCTCGTTGAGATCACGCACCTCGCCAAGAGCTACACCCGTGGCGGGCAGGCGGTGCCGGTGCTGTACGACATCACGCTGGAAATCGCGCGCGGCGACTTCATTTCGCTGATGGGGCCGTCAGGCTCGGGCAAATCGACACTGCTCAACCTGATTGCCGGCATCGACAAGCCTGATTCCGGCATTCTCAGGATCGACGGTGAAGACATCACCAAGCTATCCGAAGGCGAGCTTGCCGATTGGCGTGCCTCGAACATCGGCTTTATTTTCCAGTTCTACAACCTGATGCCAGTGCTGACCGCGTTTGAGAATGTCGAACTGCCGTTGCTGCTGACCAACCTGTCCAAATCGGAACGGCGCACGCGTGTGGAGATGACGCTGTCGCTGGTAGGCTTGGCGGATCGCATGGAACATTACCCGAATGAGCTCTCCGGCGGCCAGCAGCAGCGCGTTGCCATCGCACGCGCCATCGTCACGGATCCGACCATTCTGGTGTGCGATGAGCCGACCGGCGATCTGGACAAGCAATCTGCCGCCGACGTGTTGGCGATGCTGAAACAGCTCAATGAAGAAATGGGCAAGACCATCATCATGGTGACGCACGACGCCCATGCTGCAGAAGCGGCCAAACGATTGGTGCATCTGGAAAAGGGCGAGTTGATTGGCGAAGTTACCAGCACCACGGCCGCGGACTGACGTGTACTTTCTCAAGCTCATCTTCAAGAACGTCTTTCGCGCCAAGCTGCGCTCCAGCCTGACCATCATCGGGCTGGTGATTGCGGTGATGGCGTTCGGCGTGCTGCAAACGGTGGTCGACGCCTGGTTCGCCGGTGCCAATGCGTCCTCGGCCGCACGCATGGTGACGCGCAACGCCATCTCGCTGGTGTTTCCGATGCCGTCCTACTATCGCGAACGGATCAAGGCGGTACCGGGCGTAAAGGCGGTCGCGCATTCGCAATGGTTCGGCGGCATCTATATCGAGCCAAAAAATTTCTTTCCGCAGTTCGCCGTCGATCACGAAAACTTCTTCGAAATGTATCCGGAATTCTTGCTGCCGCCGGAAGAGATGCTGGCATTCAAGCGTGATCGTCAGGGCGCATTGGTGGGACGCAAGCTGGCCGACCAATTCGGCTGGAAAGTCGGCGATGTCATCCCGATACGCGGCACGATTTTCCCCGGCGAGTGGCGATTCACCATTCGCGGCATTTTCGACGGCAAGGACGAAACCACGATCACACGGCAGTTCTACTTTCAGTGGGACTACATCAACGAGTATCTGAAAAAGCGCTTCCCGCGGCGGGCGGACCAGATCGGTGTGTTCAATATCGAAGTCACCGACCCCGGCCGCATTGCCGACATCGCGAAAGCGGTCGATGCGGAATTCAAGAATTCGCTGGCGGAAACGCTGACCGAGACCGAGAAATCGTTTCAGCTGGGCTTCGTGGCGCAGTCGGAGGCCATCGTGATTGCCATTCGCGTGGTGTCGTTCGTGGTGATCTTCATCATCATGGCGGTGGTGGCCAACACCATGGCGATGACGGCCAGAGAACGGCTGGCGGAATATGCGACGTTAAAAGCGCTCGGCTTCTCTCCCGGATTTGTCGCCGCGCTGGTGTTCGGCGAGGCGTTGATGCTGTCGCTGTTCGGCGCCGGCATCGGTATTCTGCTGACCTTTCCGATGGCCAGCGGATTCGCCAATTCACCTGCTGGCGCAGCCTTCGCGGTATTCAAAGTGTCGGCCGACACAGTGGCGCTGCAGATTGCCTGCGCGGTGGTTGTCGGCGTCGTCGCCGGTCTGGTACCGGGATGGCGCAGCGCCCGCATTCGCATCGTTGATGGCCTGAGGCACGTCGGATGAAAGTCCCCTTTTCTTACGTATTCCGCAATCTGTGGACACGCAAGCTGACGACCCTGCTCACGGCCGGTGGCATGGGGCTGGTGGTGTTCGTGTTTGCGGCGGTGCTGATGCTGGATGCCGGCTTGAAACAGACGATGGTCGGCACCGGTAGCTACGACAATGTGGTGTTTATCCGCAAGGCGGCGGAAACCGAAATCCAGAGCGGCGTTTCGCGCGAGCAGGCGTCGCTGATCGAAAGCCTGCCGCAGGTGGCGCGCGATCGCGACGGCAATCCCATGGTGTCCAAGGAATCGGTGGTGCTGATATCGCTCACCAAGCGCGGGCAGGACAAGGGCTCGAATATCGTCACGCGCGGCCTGCCGCCGATGGGACTGACGTTGCGGCCGCAGGTGAAGATCACGCAGGGCCGTATGTTCCGGCCCGGCTCGTCGGAAATTGTCGTGGGCCGCAATGTTTTCGAGGAATTTGAAGGTGTCGCCATCGGTCAATCGCTGCGTTTCGCGCAACGCGACTGGCTGGTCGTCGGTACTTTCGACGCCGGCAAGAGTGCGTTCGATTCCGAGGTGTGGGGCGATTGCGAGCAACTGATGCAGGCTTTCCGGCGCACCGGCTATTCGTCCACCATCGCCAGGCTGGCCGACAGTAATTCATTCGACTCGCTGACCAAGGCGGTAGCGGCGGAGATACGCTTTACCGTCGAAGGCAAACGCGAGCAATTGTTTTACGAGGACCAATCTCGCGCGCTGTCGATGTTCATCTCGATCCTGGGTACGGTGCTGTCGGTAATCTTTTCGCTTGGCGCGATGATCGGCGCTGCCATCACCATGTATTCAGCTGTGGCCATGCGTACCGCCGAAATCGGTACGCTGCGCGCGTTGGGATTCCGGCGGCCGTCCATTCTCGCCGCATTCCTCACCGAGTCCTTGCTGCTGTCGCTGGTCGGCGGGATTGGCGGTCTGATTTTCGCTTCGTTTCTGCAGGCGATCACCATTTCGACACTGAATTTCCAGTCGTTCTCGCAGCTTGCCTTCGGTTTCGTACTGACACCAAAAATCATTGTGCAGACACTGATCTTCTCGCTGATCATGGGCTTCGTCGGCGGATTTCTGCCGGCATTCAAGGCATCGAGAATGAAGATCGTCGATTCGCTTCGCGCCGCGTGAGATTCAAACAGAAATAAAAAAGGGCGACAAAAATGTCGCCCTTTTTATTTCCGGTCAGACCCTAGCTGGCCATCTGCACCGGAATCTTGCCGCGCTTGTCCTTGATGCGATTTTGCGCATCGACGTAAACCAGGTCCGGCTGATAGTTGTTGAGTTCGATTTCGTTGTACGCCGCATAGCTGGCGATGATCAGCAAATCGCCGGGAGCGGCCAGACGAGCCGCAGCGCCATTGACACTGATCACACCGCTGCCACGCTGGCCTGAAATGGCGTAGGTGGTAAAACGCTGGCCATTGTTGATGTTGTAAATGTCGATCTGCTGATATTCCTTGATATCGGCAGCGTCGAGCAGATTCTGGTCAATGGCGCAGGAACCTTCGTAGTGCAATTCCGATTGCGTACAGGTGACGCGGTGGAGCTTGGACTTCAACATCATGCGTTGCATATTCCCCTCCTTAGGGACAAGACCGATAGCGGTCAGCGGCGCGAAGTATAAAGCGGGTTTCTAGAAGAATTGCTCTAACGGCCCAGCCGGCAATAATTCTTTGCAACCTCACCGGCGGCTTCCATTCGAGGCAAGCCTAGCACCGCTTTTTGTGCGGCGCAACAATTGAAAATATCAGTGATTTTTATAGTTAAAGTGATACTTCAAGGTTATCTATGAGGCGAGTGGCCCCAAGCCGAGCCGCAGCCAATACCACCAGCTCGCGATCGTTTTGCTGTGGTGCAAGCAGGTCACTCTGCCGGCGAACGCTGATGTAATCCGGCCGCCATCCGCGCGCGGCGAGTTCACCGACTGCACGCTTCTCGATTGCCGCGAAATCGGCTTCCCCGCCGAGCAGCGCTAATTTGGCGCGTGTCAGCGCAGCAAACAAATGCGGTGCTTCTGCGCGTTCGGTGGCGGAAAGATAACCGTTGCGTGAAGACAACGCCAATCCATCCGGTGCGCGCACTGTCTCGGCCAGAATCATTTCCACCGGCAGGTTGAACTGACGCACCATATTGCTCAGCACACGGCACTGCTGGTAATCCTTCTTGCCGAATAGCGCGACGTGCGGCTGAACCATATTGAACAACTTCAGCACCACCGTCGCCACCCCGCGGAAATGTCCCGGACGTACGGCGCCATCGAGAATATGCTGGATCTCCGGTGGCTCGACCAGATACTCCTGCGGCACCGGGTACATCTCGTTTTCGTCGGGCGCGAACACGACATCCACCCCGGCGGTGCGGCATTTGTCGCAGTCATTGATAAAGGTACGTGGATACTTGTCGAAATCTTCATTTGGACCGAATTGCAGGCGATTGACGAAGATCGACAGCACCACGCAGGTCACGCGCTCGCGCACCTGCCGCGTCAGTTCAATATGACCGGCGTGAAGATTGCCCATGGTCGGCACGAAGCCCACCGATTTTTCAGTGCGCAGGCGGGTGCGCAGTTCGGCGACGGTGTGAATGATTTCCATGTTCAGGCGGCGTTGAAATACTCGCGCATGCCGCGCAACGATTCGATGCGCGTCAGCAGCATATTGAAGTGTTCGCGATTATCGGCGAAATTGAACCGGTCGCTGTTGACGATCAACAACGGCGACTCCGAATAGTCGTAGAAATACTGCGTGTACGACTCCGACAGCCGCATCAGATAGTCCTCGCCAATGCCTCGTTCCATCGGTCGCGCACGACGGTGAATCCGCTCCATCAACTGATCGACCGAGGCCTGCAGGTAAATCACCAGATCCGGGGTCGGCGCCTGCGGGCGCAAGTGGTTGTAGAGCTGGGAATAGAGGCCAAACTCGTTGTCATCCAGCGTCAGCTTGGCGAACAGGCGGTCCTTGGCCAGCATGTAATCGGCGAAGGTTTTTCGTTCAAACAAGTCGGGTTGCTTGATCGCCGAGAGCTGATTGATGCGCTGGAACAGAAAAAACATTTGCGTTGCGAGTGCGTGCCGTTTCATGTCGCGATAAAACATCGGCAGGAACGGGTTGGCGCTCGGATCCTCCATCAGCAGCGTGGCGTCGAAATGTTCCGATAGCAGGCGCGCCAGCGTCGTCTTGCCGGCACCGATCGGGCCTTCCACCACGATGTATCGATATTTCATCGGTAGTCGCGCTTATTTTTATGGATCATGGACAAAGGTTTGGCCGTCGTTGAGCTTTCGTATGTCACCAACATCGATAATGGCGAGAATCTCCTTAGCGAAGCCCCGATCCGGTATGAACACATCCTCGGCAATCTCCACCAAAGGCACCAGCACAAACGCCCGCTCATGCATGCGTGGATGCGGCACCACCAGTTGCTCGTCCGCGATACACCACTCGTTGAACAGAAGGATATCGAGATCGAGGGTACGCGGTCCGTTTTTTTCGCCGCGCACGCGACCGTGACGCTGCTCGATTTCGGTCAGCTGCTTGAGCAGATCATGCGGCGACAGTGTGGTTTCAACCTGCACCACGGCGTTGACGAAGGCTGGCTGGTCCACGACACCTACCGGTGCAGTTTGATAAAGCGACGACATCCTGGCAAGCGCGGTATCGGGTATCTCGTCGATTTCCAGCATCCCCTGTCTCACCTGCCAATCCGGATCGCGCAAATTGCTGCCCAACGCAATAAAAGCGGTCGAGCGAAACGACGTCAGATTGGACGGGGAAAACGTCATGCTAGCTAAGAAGGCTCGGGGCCAGAATCGTGCACAGCAGCCTCTGTCGCCGCTCCGCCATCCGCAGGCTTCTTCTTGCGGCGCCGCCGCTTTTTCCTGGCGGGTTCGTCATCCGGCAACAACATGGCTTCACGTACTTCCTCTTCCGCGAACTGGAATTTCTCCCACCAATGAGAGACCTCCATGTCGGCATCACCGGCCTCGGCACGCAGTTCGAAAAAGTCATAGCAGGCACGGAACCGGGGCGCCGCGAGGGTTCGATACGCTTTGGCCTTGGAGCGTTGCAGGAAGCGCGGCTGCGCGATCCAGAGTTCCTTGATCATTGGATCGAGGCGGCGCGGAATCGCCAGTGTCTTCCTCTGAAATTCCAGCGTCTCATCCATCGCATCGTGCATCGCCTGCAGGCTGCGCACGCCACGAGATTCGATGTCGCGCCACCGTTTCACCATCGGATGCCAGAACAGCGCGGCAAAAAGGAAAGCCGGCGACACCCCTTTGTCATCGGCGATACGCTGATCGGTGCGTTGCAACGCCAGCGTCACGAATGGACGCGTCGCGGGCTCGTCGAACAGCTTGTCCAGCACCGGCAACAACCCCTTGTGCAACCCGAGAGCGCGCATCGTCTCCAGGCCCGCCAGCGCATGGCCGGAAAACAGCAGCTTCATCATTTCATCGAACAAACGCGCCGTCGGTACGTTGTCGAGCAGAGGCGCTAAGGGACGGATCGGTTTTTCGGTCGCCGGATCGATGGTAAAGCCAAGCTTGGCACCTAGACGCGCGGCACGAAGCATGCGCACCGGGTCTTCGCGATAACGAGCTTCGGGGTCGCCAATCATCACGACGCGCTTCTTTTGAATGTCGGCAACGCCATGAACCGAATCCCACACCTCTTCGCGGGTGGGATCGTAAAACAAGGCGTTCATGGTGAAATCGCGCCGCACGGCGTCTTCCTGCTGGTTGCCGTAAACATTGTCACGCAATAGCCGGCCATGTTCATCAGCGCGCGAGTTGTTCTCGTTGGCATCGGCATCCGTGTGATTCGACCGGAACGTCGAAACCTCGATGGTTTCATCGCGAAACATCACATGCACAATACGGAAACGACGGCCGATGATGCGCGAGCGACGGAACACACTGCGTACCTGTTCCGGTGTCGCGCTGGTGGCGACATCGAAATCCTTGGGATGCTTGCCGAGCAGGAGATCGCGTACCGCGCCGCCGACCACAAATGCCTGATAGCCTTCGCGCTGCAAGCCATCGCACACACTGATGGCCGCTTGCGAGAGGTCTTCGCGATGAATACCGTGTTCGGCCTGGGTATATATTCGCCAGCCGTCGGCGTTCTGTTTGGCAGACGCGCCACCTTTCCCGGTCTTGCCTGCACCGAACACTTTCTGGATGAATTTCTTGATCACTCGAGTTTGCCTATGACGTCAGTTCAGCCTGATTCAGTTGCATGATTGGCCAGCCCTGCGCCTTGGCGTGCTCGCGCAAAGTCGCGTCGGGATTGACGGCCACCGGATGGCTGACGATTTTCAGCATAGGCAGGTCGTTCAGCGAATCGCTATAGAAATAGCTGCGATCAAAATCGGCGATTTTCCTGCCGATACCCGCGAGCCATTGCTCGACGCGCGTGATCTTGCCTTCACGGAATGACGGCAAGCCGGTCGGCTTGCCGGTAAATTTGCCGTTCACAATCTCAACGTCGCAGCCGATCAAACGATTGATGCCAAAGCGTTCGGCGATCGGTGTCGTCACGAATGAGTTGGTCGCCGTGACAATCGCGCAAAGGTCGTTGCGGTGTCTTGCGACCAAGTCTTTGGCGGCGGCGCTGATCATCGGCTCTATTTTTTGTTCCATGTAGCGATCATGAAGCGGCTTCATTTCGGCGGGTGATTTACCACGCAGCGGAGTCAGTGCAAACTCCAGATACTCGCCGATATCGAGCGTACCGGCTTTGTACTGGGCCCAAAATCCGTCGTTCCTGCGCTTGAAGTCGATGCCATCGACCACGCCTTCCTCGACCAGAAACTGACCCCAGGCGTAATCACTATCACCATTGAGAAGTGTGTAATCCAGATCAAACAAAGCGAGATTCATTGAATTCAAACCAGTGATGGCTGGGATATCTCACGCAGCAACGGCAGCGTGATTTCCCGGCCGGTTTCGATGGAGTACTTGTCCAGGGCGTCTAGCATGCCGATCAGCGAAGCCATGTCGCGACGCGCATGACGCAGCAGATAAGTAATGACGTCGTCGCGCAGGGCAAACCCCCTGTCGCGCGCATGCGCGCGTAAGGCGTCGGCTTTCTCGCCGTCGGACAAAGGATATAGTTGGAACGTAAGCCCGCTTCCCAACCGCGACGCCAAATCGCGCCGCAATGGCAAATCGCGGGGCGCAGCGCTGCCTGCCGCGACGATCACGCCGCCGGAGCCCAGCTGGCGATTGATCAGATTGAACAACACCTGCTGGGCTGTTTCATCAAGATTTTCAACATCATCGATGGCGAATCCTTGATCTGCGCCCTCGTCTTCGAAAGGCAAATCGACCGTTCTGAAGCGCTCGTCATGGGCTTTGCATGCCTGTATCAAATGGGACTTTCCACTACCGACAGCCCCCCAAAGGTAAAGCACTTTAGCCATCGTGCCGCCCCGCGCGGGGTCGAACGTCGATTTCAGCGCGGTAACGGCCTCGGCATTGCGGCCGGCCACAAAATTGGCCAGCGTCGGCGCAGGCGTGGGAATAAGATCAAGTACGAGCTGTTTCACACCGAAATTATACTTGGCCGTGATAGCGCCCAATAAAAAAGCCGCCCGTGGACAGGCGGCTCTGCAAGTCTACTGTTGATGCAGTGCTGGCGCTTACTTATGCTCCATCCCGGCGCGCAACAGCAGAATTTTCAGTTGATCGTTGATCCGCTCAACCTTGTCGTTAAAAGCGTTAAAGAACAACAAACCGTACAGCGCGACGCCGATACCCAGTGCCGTTGCATACAACGCGGTACCGATACCCTTGGAAACCGAGGCCGGATCGGAAATACCGGACTGAGCCAACACCGCGAAGGTGTCGATGATGCCCAAGATCGTACCAAGCAACCCCAGCAGCGGCGCAGCGGTCACAATAGTATCGAGCAGCCACAGCTTCGAATTCAACGCGTGTCGCTGGTTGATATAAACCGTTTCAATGCAGTCTTCCACATCGATATGGTTCTTGAGCGTCGGCTTGGCCGCGAGGAATTCGCGCAGCGCGTTCGATGCCACTTTGTCCTGACTGAGTTCTTCAGCGGGCAATTTGTCGATATTGCTATCGACCGTCATGTCCACCAGTCTCTTGGCCTGCTTGCCGGTGAATGCAAAGAAAATCATGCGCTCGAGAATGATGAAGGTCACGACGAGCGCTGCGACATAGAGGCCGTAAAAGGTGACGTCATGCAGGAGTTGTGTATTCATATTGGGCTCTGAAAATGATAAAAAACGGGTGCGGCATCGCCACACCCGTTTGCTGCCGTCTGCTATTGCTTAGAAATCAATGTTCAACGAAACGCTGGTGAAGCGCGGTGCGCCAACGTAATAGAACACCGTGCCAACCGAGCTGATCACGCCAGGGATAGCCTTGGTGTTGGTAACAAAGCTGGAGCCACTACCCGTGCTGAGTACAAGGTAATTTTTGTCGAACAGGTTGGAGACGTTCACACGAAGGGTCATGTTCTTCGTCCATTCAGTGTTCGGCAAGCGATAACCCAGATTCAGATCGGTCAGGTTGAAACCTTTTACCTCCTCATCGTTCACCAAACTCGAGTAACGTTTTCCAGTGTACTTGTTCGACAGGCTGGCCAGGAACGGGCCGTTGGCATACTGAACCGTCATGCCTGCAAGCAGCTTGGGTGTATCCGGGAACTCTTTACCTGCCGTCGGCAACAGATTTGTAAAGCCGGTGACAGGTGCATTGTTCTGGAAGTCTTGCAAGAATTTGGACTTGGTATAGGTCAACGAGCCGTAAACGCTGAAACCCTTGAAGGGACGAGTACCTGCTTCCAGTTCCAGTCCGCGGATATTTGCATCACCCACGTTGGTATCCACGCGACGCGCCAGATCCTGATCGAACGCAGTGGAGATGCGATCCTTGAACTTGGTGGCAAACGCGGTGCCGGAGAAAGTGAATACGTCAGACAGATAACGATAGCCGACATCCGTCGTCACCGACGTTTCCTGCTTGACGTTCGGGAAGATCAGCACATTGTTGACGATCGCCGTTGCCGCCAGGTTGAAGTTGTTGGTGGTACGTGAGCCCTTGGTCACGTTGCCGAACACTTGATGCGCATCGGTAATGCTGTAACGCGCGCCTAGGCTGGGGTTGGTGTTCTTTTCGGTCTTGGTGCGATCATAGGTGATCGCAGAAGCGCCGCCCGCATCGTTGGCGTAGTTGGTGAAGTAACGCTTCAGTTCCGGGAACTTGATCGACGGGATCAGCGTCAGCTTGTCATTCATCAGGCTGATGGTGTCTTGTACGAAGAACGATGAAGCAGTCGAGATCGTCAACTGGTCACGTCCTTGATAGAGCGAGCCATCTACGTGACGCAGCAATTGATTGGCATCCTGCAACCAGTAATCCGGCACCGTGCCGTCAACTGCCAACTTAACCGCAGGCTGTGTCTGACGATGACGGGCGCGCTCGAACCAGTAGCCACCGACGATGCGATGGTTGGCAACCTGCCAATTGAGTTTTGCCGTTACGCCGGGACGGAAAGTTTCGGTAACGCTGGAACGGAATACGGAAACGGTATCCAGACGGTCGCCGTCGCCGTTGAGGTCGGTCAGACCGCCGCGCAGCGCAGTCGTAAGAGTGCCTTCACGCAGGGTCACCGTCGTTGGAGCAGGGCCGTTGCCGTTACCAAAGCCGTACCAGAAATAGGGCTCGATATCCGCGCGCATGGTCGGGCTCAATGCAAACCAGCCTTTGGCTGTTACGACTGCGTTACGGAACGGATTGATCGGGATGGTCCAGTAGCCATCCGGCCGGGTCGGAGTTGTCTGTGCCGTGCCGGCCACCGGTGTCGGATCGGGGATCCACACCGTTGCGTAGTCCAGATTCTTGCCGCCGGCAGCAATGTTCGCCAGTGACAGCGAACGGATATTGTTGTTGATCGCGTCATTCCACAACGCGGTCAATTGCAGGCTGGAACCCTTGCCCAGATTATAGAAAGCCTTGAAGTCGATATGGTCGCGATTTGCGCCGCCAACACCCTTCCACTTGGAAGACTGTGCGTGCGAGTACGACAGGAATGCCTTGAAATCGCCCAGCAGGCCTGAATCAACGCGCAGGAAGGTCTTGCTCAGATTCAGACCGCCCGCCGTATGCGTCAGGCGCGCACGGAACTTGTCCAATGGATTGGACGATACGATACCGATATTGCCGCCGGTGGCACCTACGTGCGGCGCTTCGTTATCGGCAGAACCCTGGGTCACAAATACTTCTTCCAGATTCTCCTGATCGACATATTCCTGCGGGAACACGGCGAAATTGCCGGAGTCGTTCACCGGGGCGCCATCAACCGTGAAACCCATTTGATCAGAGTTGAAACCGCGAACGCGCAGCGCGCCGCCGAACAGGCCGGTGGCATCCTGGCTGGATGTGTTCACGCCCGGCAACAACTGGATCAGTTGGAACGGATTGGCGGTGGTGCGCTGCTTGTCGATGGAAGCACGGGTGGCGGTGGAACGTGCCTTGGTGCCTTCTTCCTGAATGATGGTACCCGCGCCCAGCTTGTCGCCTTCACCGGTAATGTTGATGGTGCCGAGTTCGGTGGTTTTCTTCTCGTCCTTTTTCTCGGCCGGAGCTGGCGTTTGAGCCAATGCGGCGCCGGATACGAACAAGCCCGAAATCACGAGTGCCAGTACTTTTGGTTGGAATTTCATGGTGGGTCCCTATGAAGTTGTGACAAAGATAAAGCGAAGATACGGTAAGACGACTTTGCGAATGATCCTAATTTTGCTGCTCAAGGTTGTATTCAAGCGAAACGCTGAAGCGATGCGAAGTTTCGCCCGGATAGGCTTCGGGTGGAAATGACGGGAATTTGCCCTGACGCACGGTGGCCAACGCCGCATTGTCGAGAATGATCGAGTCGGAGGTCTTGGCAATACCGGCATCCTTCAGTGAGCCGTCGCGATTGACTTCAAGCCAGATGCCCACTTTGCCGGTCGGGCGTTGCGAGCGTGCCTCGCGGCTGGTCGGATAACGCTTGATCGACTCCAGATAGCCGCGAATGATGCGCTCGTAGCTGACCTGAATGGCGCCGACATCGACACGCGGTGCAGCCTGCACCGGCGCTTCGACACGGGGCGTCTCGATCGCACGCGGCGGTTCCGGTGGCGCCGGTTTCACGTCAAGCACCACGCTGTCCTTGGTGATCACATCGGCCGGCGGGGAAGGTACGACGGCTTCAACTTTCTGCGGTTGTTCTTCCTGCACCACTTTCGGTGGCGGTGGTGGGGGCGGCGGCTCGGAGAGGTCGATCTGTTGCTCGAACAGTTCCTTGGGCGCCAGCGTTTCCATCACCTTTGTCAGCGGCGTCGTGACGACGATAATCATCACGATAATGGCCGGGGGGCCGGAGAAAAGCTGGCGGAAACGATAGAGAAAATCCATGTACGGTTCTGGACGCTACGGTTTTTTCTTGGCGGCGATGGTCAGGCTGTCGAAACCGGCGCCCTTCACCACATCCATTACGTCGATGACTTTTTGCAATGGCACCGAATCATCGCCGTTGAGAATCACAATGAACTTCTGATTGCTCTTGGCCTTGGATTTACGGTCGTAAAGCACCTTGGGAATTGCGCGGATATCGGTCACTTCGCCATCCACCAAGTGGGTGCCATCGGCACCGATGGTAATCACCGCGCGGAGCGGTGCCAGCAACTCCTGCGATTGCGAGGACTTGGGAATGTTGGTCTTCAGGCCCTGCGCCGGAATGACGTTGATACTGACCAGCACAAAGAACACCAGCAGAAACATCATCACGTCGATCATCGGAATGATCTCGATGCGGCCTTTCTTGCGTGGTTTTTCGTTCCATCCCTTCATGCGACTCCCTGTATGCGAAAAACTTATTGTCCCGGCGATTTTCAACCACCAAGCGCCTGCCGCTTTCAGCGTCGTGCAACAGCCAAAAAACTCCCCGGACCGAGACACAACACAATCCTGCTTTGTAGCGCCTGATTATGACGGATTCATGTACATAAGTGAACCAATCAGTCAGGTTACAGGCAGGTAGCGAACAAATTTTTTCTATAAAACAACGGGTTCCAAATAAAAGCTGAATTTCATTACTAACTTCTATCTGATTCCAACATCACCCAAATAGGCCGTTTTTGTTGTACATACGCAACAAGACTATGTCGCTTGCAATTACTGCTTTTGACTAAAAGCAATCGCCCTGCCAACCCCCGATTTCAGTTCAATCGGGTAATGCGCCCCACGCCCGGCGGCGAGTACGGGGAATTCGCACCAAGAAAGCCCACCAATGCCTCAAGATCGAGCACGCCAACCTGTCTCTCAGTGCCTTCGCGGAATACCGTCATGCCCTCGCTACCGCCGGCAATGAAACTGTTCGCGATCACGCGATATTGCAAATCGGCGCTGATCGGCACGCCCCCCAGTTTCATCGACCCAGGCACCACTTTGTCGCCGCGCGGACGCATCGAGTCCCATGAATAGGTAAATCCTGCAGACACGCCCATGATCCGCGGCCGATCCTCGCCGAATTGCTGCTCAAGCAAGGCCTTCAGCTGCCGTCCGGTCAGATTCATGCTGATCAAATCGTTTTGGAAAGGCTGCGTCTTGAACAGATCGCCGTACTTCACGCTGCCGTCCATCGCCGGGATGATGGGCGAGCGCAGGCTGCCTGGGTTGTTGAAGGCAATCACCGCACCGCCTATATCCGGCGCCGCCGCCGAATGCAGGTGTGCGTCTGCGATCAAATTTCCCAAGGTGGACTCGCCGGCCTGATTGTTGACCAACGTGACTTCTCGCGTGACTTTCGCCACCACGCGATTCTCCAGCGGTTCCGCGAGACGCGAGTATTGATCGACCAAGGCGGTCAGCGCCGGATCCTTTGCGCCGTTCGGATCGACCACGCGGTTTTGCGCTTTCTTGCTCATCACTTTTCCGCTGACGCGATCGACCTCAAGATCGACTTCGGTAACCAGCGTTCCGTAACTACCCGCGCTGGTCATCAGCTTGCCCGCGATGTCGCAAATGTAATAACGATGGGTATGCGCGCTCAGCACCACGTCGACAGCCGGATGGAATTTCTCTGCGAGTTCGCGGCCGCGGCCACTGAAATCGCGGCAGTCGTTGATACCGGCGTTGGCACCTTGCACACCACCTTCATGTATCACTACGACGATGGCCTCTACCCCCTTGGCCTTGATTTCCGGCACCAACTGATTGACGGTCTCAACCTCGTCCTTGAATGTCAGCCCGGCAGTGCCGCCCGGCCGCACGATCGCCGGCGTGTCCTTGAGTGTCATGCCGATAAAGGCCACCTTCACACCTTCGAAATCCTTGACCAGATACGCTGGAAACAGGGTCTGGCCCGTCGCGCCATCCACTACATTCGCTGCCAGAAAGGGAAATTTGGCGCCGGCGTAAGGCGGGCGACCGCCGCAATCCGGGGCGCCATCCTTGCCCGGGGCACAGCCGCCGGCCTGCAAGCGCTTCAGATGCTTCGCACCATAGTCGAACTCGTGATTGCCGACCGCGTGAATGTCAACACCGACCAGATTCATTGCCTCGATCGTCGGCTCGTCCTTGAAGAATGCCGACAGCAGTGGCGTCGCGCCCACCATGTCGCCGGCGGAGACTACGACATGGTTGCGGTTCTTCGCCCTCAGCTCGCGAATCACGGTGCTGAACTGCTCGACGCCGCCGGCTCGCTCAAGGCGAAATCCGGTGGACTGCGCCGCATCCGGCACGGGGACGCGCAAATTCGGCGTTTTCAGATTGCCGTGAAAGTCGTTGAACGCAATCAGCTTGATCGCGACGGTTCCCGTCGCGGGGGCCAACGGAGATTTGTCCGATGCGGTGGGTTGCAGGGCGCAACCGGCGTTGATCACAAGTAAGCCGGCGACAGCGCGAAACAGGAAACGATTCATGGCATAAGCATATTGTGTGGGGTTCCGTTCATTTTACGCGCAACGACTTTGCCGCAACCGAAGCCCGGCAATCCCCGGTATGATTCCGCCTTTCATTTGCCGCCCCAGGAGCGATTTGCCATGCCGCTTGCCCTGCAAAGTTTTATCGGATTCATCGTTCTTCTGGTCTTTGCCTGGGCCATCTCCGAAAAGCGCGCGGCGATCAACTGGCGAACGGTAGCGGGGGCCACGCTCCTGCAAGTCGTACTGTTTTTACTGTTGTTCAAATTCCCCTGGTTCAAGGAAGCCTCGAGTGCCTTGAACGATGCGCTCAACGGCGTCGCCGCCGCCACGCGCGAAGGCACCAAGTTTGTGTTCGGCTACCTCGGCGCCACCGGCAATCCGGCCGACGCACCCTATCCGGTCAAGGACGGCGGCAGCACTTTCATTTTGATGACCATGGCGCTGCCGCTGATCATCGTGGTGTCGGCACTTTCTTCGCTGCTGTTCTACTGGCGCATCCTGCCGATGATCGTCAATGGGTTCTCGTGGGTGCTGAAAAAGTCCATCGGTGTAGGCGGTGCGGTGGGCGTCTCCACCGCGGCCAATATTTTTCTCGGCACGGTGGAAGCGCCGATGTTCATCAAGCCCTACCTCGCCAAACTCTCGCGCGGCGAATTGTTCATCACCATGGCCGGCGGCATGGCCGGTATAGCGGGAACGGTGATGGTCGTCTACGGCTACATACTGGCGCCGGTGGTGCCGGATGCGATCGGCCATGTGCTGATCGTATCGTTCATCAGCGCGCCGGCGGCTGTTGCCTTCTCCGCGCTGATGGTGCCGCACGAAGGCCCGGTGACCGATGGCGACATTTCCACCGATCGCCCCTCCAGCAGCATGATGGATGCGGTTACACAAGGCACCGTCGATGGCGTGGCCAGTTACATCAACGTCGCCGCCATGCTGATCGTGCTGACTGCATTGATTGCGTTGACCAACATGATCATCGGCCTGCCGTTCGACAAGGCGTCGGCGCCCACGCTGCAGGGCATCCTCGGCGTGATCATGAAACCGGTGGTGTGGTTGATCGGCATTCCCTGGAGCGAGGCGCAAACAGCCGGCTCGTTGATGGGCACGAAAACCGTGCTGAACGAATTCATCGCCTTCCTCGATCTCGCCAAGATGGGGCCGGGCGCACTCTCCGAACGCAGCCGCGTGATCATGATTTATGCGCTGTGCGGTTTCGCCAACTTCGCTTCCATCGGCATCATGATCGGCGGCCTCGGCACCATTTGCCCCGAACGGCGCAACGACATCATCGACCTGGGCTACAAGAGCCTGATTGCCGGCTCGCTCGCCACGCTTTCATGCGGCGCACTGGTTGGCATGATCTACTAGGATTTTCGTCATGAGCATCATCACCGACTCCGCACGCGCCGCGAAGGCCACGCCGATCATCGTCGTACACATCGGCAATTTCGACGCCTTTCTCGCGCACGCGGATGCGCGCATGAAATCGTGGCTGGCCGCGACCGATTTCCGCGCCAAGCCGCACGCATACGTGTTGTTGCCCGCAGCCGAAGGCGGTCTTGGTCAGGTGCTGGTGACAGTCCGCGACGCCGGCGACATTTACGCGCTGGCTCATCTCCCGCTGGCCCTGCCACCGGGCGACTACACATTGGCCACACATCACGATGCTTTGGACGACTACGCCGCCGCGTTAGGCTGGGGACTGGGCAGCTATCAATTTTCTCGCTACAAGAAAAATGTGCGCACGCCGGCCGCACTGGTCATCGCCCCCAGCGACGCCGTCACCCGCGCCGAAAAAACGCTTGCTGCGTCAACGTTGATTCGCGATCTGGTCAACACGCCCACCGAAGACATGGGTCCGCAACACATGGCCGAAGTCGCGCAATCACTGGCCAAGGAATTCGGCGCCACATTCCGCGAATGGGTCGGCGACGACCTGCTCAAAAACAATTTCCCGGCGATTCATGCCGTCGGCCGCGCCAGTCATCGGCCGCCGCGACTGATCGAACTGACCTGGGGCGATGAAAAACATCCGCGCGTCGCCATCGTCGGCAAGGGTGTCTGTTTCGATACCGGTGGCCTCGACATCAAAGGCGCCGACGGGATGCGCCACATGAAGAAGGACATGGGCGGCGGCGCCCATGCGCTTGGCTTGGCCCGCCTGATCATGGCGATGAAACTGCCGGTTCGTCTGCACATGCTGGTGCCGGCTGTGGAGAACGCGATCTCGGGCAACGCTTATCGCCCGGGAGAAATCGTCGCCACGCGCAAAGGCATCGCAATCGAAATCGGCAATACCGATGCAGAAGGCCGTGTGGTGCTGTCGGACGCGTTGGCCTTAGCGGCCGAATCGAAGCCCGAAATCATCATCGATTTCGCCACACTTACCGGTGCTGCGCGCGTAGCCCTCGGCCCGGAACTGCCGGCAACGTTTGCCAACGACGACGCACTGTTTGCCGAGCTCAACGAAGCAAGCGCCGAAACTCGCGACCCGTTGTGGCGCATGCCACTGTGGCAGCCCTACAACGATCTGATCAAAAGTAACATCGGCGATATCGTCAACACCGGTGGACCTCAAGCGGGCTCCGTGACGGCGGCATTGTTCCTAGAACACTTCGTGCCGCGCGAGCAGAAGTGGATCCACATTGACTTGTTCGCATGGACACCGAAAGCCAAGCCGGGCCGTCCGGAAGGCGGCGAAGCGCAAACATTGCGTGCGACCTTTGCGATGCTGGAAAGGAAATACGCGCGCTGAACCTCGCGCCAGCAGCGATCAGCTCACTAATAAAGAAACTCCAGCACTGGTGCGGCTTTCAGGGTATTTTTGCCCTGAAAGCCGCACCAGTGCTGGAGTTTTGTTTTCTACTGCGACGACCTTAGCGGCAAACGCTTGCCGGACAAGGCGTGCCCAGATACTCCCAAATGTATGACGTCAACGTGACCGGACCGCCGTAAAGTCCCAATCCATCGGCTGCAAAGCCGCGCTTGGTATTGTTGGTCGCCGGACTGTTACCCGCCGGCGGATCGTTCACTTCGCTGAATACCTGCTTGATCTTGGCTTCATACGGCCAGGGCCACAGATCTTCGTCCGTCAGCTGGTCGTAGCCGGGCTCACCCCAGCGCGTGCCGGTCACGCCATAGCGTTTCATGATCACCGCGCCGTTGGTGTTGTTCAGCAGATTGGCTGGCTTGGTCACAGGCTTTAGCAAAGATGCGGTGGCCGCAACGATCAAGTCCGTTGCCGCGCCGGGGATATTGCCGCCAATCGTCATGTGATCTGCGTTGTTGGCCTTGATGCCCGCGGCATAAGTGCTGCCGCGCAGATCCCAGACCACCGAGTGATATGCAGAATTCACACTGCCGTATTCGCGCAGGAAGAGCCCGGTGTGCGCCACACCTTCGTTCAGCACCATGCTGCCGAACAAACGCACATTGGCCGCGGTCTTCGGCGTGTAGAAGCCGCCATATTTTTCTTCGCCACCGAGTCCGGTCGGATTCTGGCCGTCGAGTGCGATGACATTTTGATATAGATGGTCGCGCATCACCGGCGAAGCATCGTTGCCATAGCTGGCAAACGTGGCTTTCGGTTGATTGGAGCTCGAATAGTCCATGCGACCGACCAGGCGGCGCCAGATGGTGCGCTGCGTGGAAGAGTTCGGCCCGCCCTGCGCAAAGCAGTAGCGGCAGGCACCTGTACCGGCGACATCTTCAACCAGATTGTCGTTACCGCTCAGGAAAAACAAGCCGCCGTAGGTATCGATATTGCCGCTACGTTTGAAAATCGAACGGGTGATCTTGTTGAAGCTGCCGCTGATGTCGGCGATGTATTCCGGATATACCGTGCCGGACATGTCGTAGATGAAGCCATCGACGTTGATGTAGTTGCCGCCGATGTTCAGTTGATTGTCGTAGTAAAGCAGTGATGTATTGCTGACAATGCGGACTTCCATCGGTGTTTCCGCCATCACCGTGGTGGGACGAGTGGCGGTACCGCTCTTCACGTTGGTGATGAAATTAACCTTGCCGGAATAGACGCCGTTGCGAACGACCAGCGTATCGCCTGCTGCCATGCGGCTGATGCCGTAGCTGATGGTCTTCCAGGGATTGGCGATGGTGCCAGCGCCAGTGGAGTCATTGCCGTTGGTGGCAACATAATAGGCGCCGCTGACGGCCACTGTTGTCGTGAACGACGCCGTGCAACTGCTGCTCGCGGAGAGCGCCAATGAGGTGCTGCTCGCACTACCAGTGCAAGCGCCCGCCCAACCCGCAAAGGTTGATCCGGCTGATGGCGTCGCGGTCAATGTCACTGCGGTGTCTTTAACGAGATTTGCCGTGCAAGTACTACCGCAGTCGATGCCGGCAGGAGTTGATGTCACCGTACCGGTGCCGGACTTCACCACGATCAGCGAGACCGTGATCGGCGCAGCAGGATTGAAATTCGCGCTGCAGGTTGCGGTCGCGCCGAGCGTGATCTGCGTGCTGGCAGCCGTACCTGGACAATTGCCCGACCAACCGCCAAAAGTTGAGCCGCTGGCAGGCGTCGCGGTCAACGTCACGACCGTATTCAGCGGCAATGTTGCCGAACAGGCGCTGCCGCAATTGATCCCCGCCGGGCTGGAAGTAACGATACCGCTGCCGGTACCGGCGAGTGTGACCACCAGGCTGCCCGTAGTCACCGGTGGCGGTGTCGCAGTAACCGCATCCTTGGTGAAGGTCGCGGTGCAGGCTGCATCCAGCGACAACACGCCGGTGAAGTTTGCCGATGTCCCTGAACAATGGCCCGCCCAGCCGCTGAAGGTCGAACCGCTGGCTGCCGTTGCGGTCAGCACGATGCTGGTGTTGATCGGAAAGTTCGACACGCAGGTCGTACCGCAGGATATGCCGGTGGGTACCGTGGTCACCGTGCCGCTGCCGGTCCCCGACTTGCTGATCGTCAGGCTGTAGGTGGAAGTTGGCGGCGGCGTGGTCACGGCCGGCTTGAATGTCGCCGTGCACGTAGCCGAGCTGTTAAGCGTGATCCGGGTTGAAGCTGAGGTGCCTGAACAGCCGCCGGACCAGCCACTGAATGTGGAGCCAGATTGCGCGGAGGCGGTCAGGGTAATGCTGCTCCCCGCGACATAGCGCTGGCTACAATCGCTGCCGCAGGAAATGCCGCTGGGGCTGGAGGTCACGGTACCGGTGCCGGCTTTAGTGACGCTGAGTTTTGCGTAGGTTGCTGCTGAAGCTTCGAGTACAACGGCTGGGGCGGCAGCCATGATGCACCACGCCATGTGAGTCACCAATTTCTGGTACAGCTTCTTGCCTGTGGTCATGATCGATCTCTTTCGTTGCGGATGAATGAGCCGCCCGGCGAATTAACATCGCCGGGCGCATGCTGCCGCCGCAAATACCGCTTGCGGCGCACACAGTCAGGTACGCGCAAGCGAAGGGCCACCCATAGGCGGGCACTACAAAAGAAACCGGATTGGCTGCGTTTCCTACAGCCGTAACCAAAATCGGCGAAAAAGCGTCGCCACCTGCAGACAGTTTTTCAGGCGCCTGACGCGAATGGTCGACGGCTATTTTTCCGACTGTCGCCTGGGGCCGACACTGACAGCGCAGTTGGGCTGCCAGTATCGGAAGCGCGTGTTAGGTTTTCGCCGTCAACGCGAAAACGCCGCACCGCGAAACCGCTATGGACTGGGAAGCTCCATGCGCAGCGGACAATGATCCGATGCCGCCAAGGATGCCGGCGTAGTTGCAGTCGCACCCTGTGAAATGCCGAACGGCACAATCGCAATCTTGTTCGACAGCAGCGGCTCCGGCAGCCTGGGCCATGCGCGGCTCACCAGCATCTGGTCCAGCCCCACCGGATTGCGGCAGCCCATCTCCAGCGCCAGCGCATCGCGATCGTTGCGCGACAGGCGTGTGGTCTTCGCGGTATTGCAAATCGTTTTGGCGGCATCGCTTTTTGCACAGGTGTTTGAGGACAGCACCAGCGCCGATGCAGCCGGCTCGCCGTCGTTGATCTCCGCCAGCAGCAAACGTACTTTCGTTTCCGCTTTCAACGCCGACTTTGGATCGCTGCCATCCACACGCGGCTTGGCGCCGGTCCTGGCCGCTTCCACTTCATGCCACAAATCGCGATTGAAGTCGCCCATGAAAACGATGCGATCGGTTTTCTTCGCCGTCTCTTCCAGCCATGCTTCCAACGGCTGAATCTGTTGCTGCAGGATCACGCAATCTTTCTGTTCGCTTTCCAGTTGCCCGCGATTTTCCGGACCGGCTTCCAGCGGCGATACACAGGACGCCTTCAGGTGCACGTTCAGAAATGCGGCGGTCGTCTTTCCCAGATTCAGCATCAGCCGCAATCCCGGACGCGGCCGGCGCGCGGCACCGTTCTGCGGCAACGACAACGGCTCGTTTACTTCGCAAATGCCGGTCGCGGCAAGCGACTTCTTCCACGCAAACGCAAGCCGCTGGATCGCATAGCCATCGTAGGAACAAACGTTGTACTGCGCCGACAATCCGCCCAGCACTTCGCGCACTGCCGCTTCGCCTGACACCTCCTGAAATGCCATCACATCCGCCGCGATGTCTTTCTCGATCAACTGCGCGATCTGTTTCGAGCGCGCGGCAAACGCGTCCGCCGTCACCGGAATCACATTGCGCATTCCGTCCTGATAGATGTTGCATGGCGGCATCTTGTCGATGGTCCACGGCAGCTTGATCGCCTCGTCGCGCGGACGCCAGTCGATTAACCAGCCGGTCTGCGCATCGGCCTTGGTCGATACGTTCCAGGCTTTGCTCGCGGCATCGAGTTCATAACGCTTGTTGCAGCTGGCGACCCAATCGCCCGCTTCTTTCTGGCTGACGTGCCAACCCAGGTTCCATGTGGCGAGTGAAATGCCGGCCTCTGCCGTTGTAGCTGCAAACGCCATGGCAACGGCGATGGTGCGAAAACAATATTTCATCGGGCGGACTCCGGGAATTTTCTGCAATCGAAATAGTGCCGTGCATTTTGCGCCGGTTTTGTGCGCCGGCCGCGTATGAAACCTTTAGCGTTTTTTGCTCAACGAGGAATCGAGCTGGTCTACGCACCTGCCCAACACCACCATCGCCGCCTCGATTTCCGGCACCGACAGCGCGGCAAAACCCAGCAGCAGGCCAGGCACCTTTGGCGGCTTCTTGTACAGCGGCGCAATCGGATGCAGGCCCACACTCTGCTCGCTGGCGAGCGCGATCAGCCGATCACATTGCGCGTAACTCAGGCGCGGCAGCCACACAACAAGATGCATCCCGGCGCGCGAATCCTGCACCTCGAAATGCCCGCGCCCGATGCGCATCAGCCCTTCGATCAGCGCGTTGCGGCGGCGTCTTGCAATCTGCACGATGCGTCGCAAATGCCGCTCGAAACCGCCGCTGGAAATATAGCGCGCCATCGCCACCTGTTCGATTGCCGGGCTACCCAGATCGGCCAGCCGCTTGGCGAGAATGAAGTCGCGGCGCAATGCAGCTGGCACCACCATATAGCCCAGCCGCAGCGATGGAAACATGACCTTGGAGAAACTGCCGGCATAGATCACCCGGTCGGCCGAATCCAGCGCGCTCAACGCCGGCAACGGATGCGCGTCGTAGCGAAACTCGCTGTCGTAGTCGTCTTCCAGAATCCAGCACTTCTTCTGCGCCGAATAGTTAAGCAGTTCCAACCGCCGCGCCATCGACATCACGCTGCCGCCGGGAAACTGGTGCGACGGCGTGACAAAAGCAAGCTTGGCCGAACGATTGCCGATCGCACTGCAAACCAGTCCTTCGCCATCGGTTGGCACATTGACGATTTTTGCCCCACCTGCCTCGAACACGTACCGCGCGGAAAAATAATGCGGATCTTCGAGCAGCACTGTATCGCCCTCATCCACCAGCACCTGCGTCGCCAATGCCATCGCCTGCTGCGTTCCCGCGACGATCAGCACGTCGGCTGGCGTACACGCGATCGCGCGGCGCCGCTGCAGGTATTCGCAAATCGCTTCGCGCAGGCTGGTCAGCCCGGCGGCCGATGGGTAATCCGGCGCGGTGTTCTGCGCAGCCTCGGCAAGCTCCCGCCGCCACGCGCTGATCGCGACCGGGTCGTGAATCGGCTCACCGTATTGCAGGTTGAAACGCAGCCCGCGATGCAGGCCACCCACACCGAGCCCTTGAATCGCGCGCATCCGTTTCGCATAACGCGATGGCGGCGCGATCGCGGCGATGGCTTTCGCGCGCGGCGCGGCCACCGGTGCCTCCACCACAAAGCTGCCCGAGCCGGCATGGCCCTGAAACAGTCCTTCGGCAATCAACTGGTCATAGGCGGTACGCACGGTGTTGCGCGACAGGCCGATTTCCTGCGCCAGCACCCGCGTCGCCGGCATGCGCGTACCGGCGGCGATGCGCCCATCCAGCACTGCGCCTTTCAAGGCGCGCGTCAGCTGCCGGTACAGCGGGCCGGCACCATCAAGTTCGAGATACATCCCAGATCCCCGGCAAGAATAAATTGGGTCTTCCAAATTGAGATTATCTGGGCCTTTTATAGGCCCAATTTCTTTCGTAGCATACGGCAACAATATGCAACATGCCAACGAAATCGACACAGTCGCCACAAACAAGCATATGAACGCATCACATACCGCCAGCCCGGATGCAACCGCGCCAATGCCCATGGCAGTGCGGAATGGCGCAATCAAGCCGCTGGTCTGCGCCTGGCTCGCTGCCGGATGCTTCGACATTCTCGCCGCCTTCCTCACCAGTCTTGCCAAGGGCGGGACGGTGCAGGGCGTATTGAAGGCCATCGCCAGCGGGCTGCTGGGGGCACCGGCATTTCGCGGCGGATTGGAAGTCGCGATGCTGGGCCTGGCCCTGCACTTCGCCATCATGTTTGTCATTGTGCTGGTCTACTTCTACGCCAGCCGTTACCTCGTCATTCTCGCGAACCGGCCAGTAGTGTCGGGACTGGCATACGGCGCCGCCGTCTATGCGGTGATGAACCTGATTGTGCTGCCACTGTCGGCGATTGCTTTCAAACCGCGCTACACCGCTTCATCGCTGGCGGTCGATATTCCGGTTCACATGATCTGCGTCGGCCTGACCATCGCCATGGTCCTGCATTCATTCCGCCGTGCACCGCCGCCGGGGAAGCCATCATGAGCGCGGAATCAAACCGCTCACGCCGGCAATACTCGCTGGCCGAGAAGATGGCCATCGTGCGCGAGTCGCAGCAGCCTGGTGTCAGCCAGGCGTCGATCTCGCGCAAATACCGGCTCGGCAAAAACGTGCTCTGGACCTGGCGCAAATCGCTGACCGGCTTTTCGCTCGGCCTTGCGGCGGACGCCAACGATACCGAACTCATCAACCTGCGCGAGCGCATCGCCGAACTGGAGCGATTGCTCGGACGAAAGGCGTTTGAAATCGAAATGCTGAAGAGCCGCCTGCAGGATCGCCAACTGCAGACCGCAACCATTTGAACCTGACGGAGAAATCCATGCACAGTGCCCGCATTGCCCACAACATTGCTGCTCAGCCCATCAATATTTCCCGCTATCCGCGGCCGGGTGTCGCCGCAAACTCCACGGCAGCACCGGCAGCGGCCGATGGACGAATCACTTACCTGGGCAAGCCGTTTGCCGCCTGGCCCGAGATTCGCCGCGCGCTGGCCAGCCGTAGTCTTGCGGTACGCGATGCCGAGGCCGCGTCATACCAAGCCCCTCCCGCGACCGAGTTGGCATACACCGATGTCGTGATTGTGGGTGACGCCGACGGCGCGCGCGAAGTGCACGAGATCTGCGGCGAACTGCGGCGTGCCGGATATAACGGGCCTATCCTGCTGATGACCAGCGCGAGCGATTCCGTCAGCCGCGTGCTGGGTCTGGAGAACGGCGCGGACGCCTGGGCCGCACCGGATGGCGATACTCGCAGCATCGTCGCGCAGATCCGCGCCCTGCTACGGCGGCAAAAATCGCTGCCGTTCGCCAGCGCCGGCGATCACGCTGCGCACACCATCCGCGCCGGCGTCTTCACGCTCAACTCGGCGTCGCGCGAAGTGGCCGTGGGACAGGAACGTGTGGAACTGTCGCGGCTGGAGTTCGAGTTGCTGTGGAATCTGGTGCGGCACGCCGACCAGATCATGTCGCGCGAGCGCTTGGCGGAATTGATCGGCTATGGTGAAGGACTGCTGGAAGGCCGGGCACTGGACACATTGGTCGGACGGCTGCGTCACCGGCTGGGCGTGCCGCATGCCGACCAGATTCGCACCATACGCTCGGTCGGCTACATGCTGCGCTCCAACTCGCTGTTCGAGCTGATCGGCAATGTCGTCGCGCGCCGCTAGTATTTCGTTTGGTGAGCGCGTCGCCGTCGTCAACGATCTGCTCGGCGGCCGCATGACACGGGAGAACGTGTGCGAGTGGTTTCGCATCGACAACAGCGAACTCGATCGCTGGGTGCGCATTCACGCGCGCGACCGTCTGGTCTTCATCGACGAATTTCGCCGCCCGGCGGCGCTGCACCCCGACCTGCGCGGATTGCAGTCACAAGTGCGCAAACTCGAAGCCCTGTTGCGCGCCCGCAAGAAAGAACTGTCGCTGCTGCGACAAATTGCCCGCTTGCGCGGCTTGATCTAAAACTCCAGAACTGGTGCGGGTTTCCGGCCATTTTCGGCCCGCGACCCGCACCAATGCTCGACTTTTATTTACCTATTTCAAGCCCGCCTGCGGCGTGGTGCCGTAGACAAATATGCGCCGCGACGCCGCATTCAAATCACAAAGGGACACGGATAAAAACAGCCGCAACAAATCGGCACACGTGCCCCATTGCTGATGTGAAGCTTGTCCCATCAAACGATGGGATGTCGTCTATTTTCCACAGCGGCACCGTTACAAACGGCAATCTTGTTGACCCTGTTTTACCGCCACTCATACAGTCGCCCACGCTTTATCCGATGCGCATGCTGCAGAACAGCGTGCGTGAAAAACATTTCTGATTGGGAGATTTACATGAGCAGAAACACGCGGTCGCTGACGGCGCTTACGCGCAAGCCCAGTGTCGTGGCCACCAGCCTCGCACTATCCCTGATGACGGCGCCGGCATGGGCACAACAACCCGCTGCCGTCGAAAAAACCGAGAAGATCGAAGTCACCGGCACCCGCATCCCGCCGCCGAATCTGGAAGGCGCCAGCCCGGTGACGGTGATCGATGCGCAGGCCATCAAGGTCGACGGCGTACGCTCGGTGGAAAACCTGCTGAACAATCTGCCGCAGGTAGTGGCTGATATGGGCGGCAACGTTTCCAATGGGTCCACCGGCACGGCGACGGTCAATCTGCGCGGCTTGGGCCCCAACCGCACACTGGTGCTGGTCAACGGCCGCCGCCTGCCGCCCGGCAGCCCGTTGCTGTTCGCCTCCGATCTCAATCAGGTGCCAGCCCCACTGATCAAGCGTGTGGAAGTGCTGACTGGTGGTGCGGGTGCGGTGTACGGCTCGGATGCGGTGGCGGGTGTCGTCAACTTCATCATGAACGACAAGTTCGAAGGCGCCCAATTCGAAATCAACCAGAGCTTCTACAACCACGAGCAGCACGACAAGACTGGCGTCGTCGATCGCATTCGCGCACGCAGCACCACCAATCCCAGCCAGTTCAAAGTGCCTGACGACAAGAGTTCCGACGGCAAGATTTTCGACATGAGCATGCTGCTGGGCGGCAATTTCGGTAACGGCAAAGGCAACGCCACCGTGTTCTTCAACTACAAGAAAGAGGACGCGCTGCTGCAATCGGAGCGCGACTTCAGCGCCTGCTCGATCGGCAACGCCACTACGGCGGCCGGTTTCAATTGCGGCGGCTCCGGCACCAGCTTCCCGGGACGTTTCCTGGTCGCCGTCGGCAACCGCACTGTGGCCAACGCTGCCGGCGGCACCCGAGCCTACGTGGGCGCAAACGATCAATACAACTTCGGCCCGCTGAATTTCTTCCAGCGTCCGTCGGAGCGCTATGGCTTCAATGCCTCGGCCAACTACGATGCGATGGAGCACGCCAAGGTCTATGCCGAATTCAGCTTCCATGACGATCGCACACTGGCGCAGATCGCCCCCTCGGGCCTGTTCGGCTTTGACGCTTCCGGCGCAAACGCGATTCGCTGCGACAACCCTTATCTCTCCGCCGACTGGCGCCGTGATCTGGGTTGCAACGGCACCACCGGCACCGCCGACGCGCTGATCTTCCGCCGCAATGTTGAAGGTGGTGGCCGCATCAGCGACATCCGCCACACCTCTTTCCGCAATGTTATTGGCGTGAAAGGCGACTTCGCCAACTACTGGAACTACGACGTGTTCGCGCAATCGGCCAAAGTGGTCTACCAGCAGGTCTTCAAGAACGACTTCTCCATCGCCCGCACCGGGCTTGCACTGGATGCGGTACGTGATGCGTCGGGCAATATCGTCTGCCGTTCCGGTGCCGCGGGCTGCGTGCCGTACAACATCTGGGCGTTGGGCGGCGTCACGCCGGGCGCGCTCGCGTACCTGTCCACGCCAGGCTTCCAGAAAGGCTTCACCGAGCAAAAGATACAGGGCGGTACGCTCTCGGTTGACTTGGGTAACTATGGCTGGAAGATGCCCTCCGCCAAGAACGGCGTGGGATTCGCCTTCGGCGTCGAACGCCGCAGCGACCGGTTGGAGCTGGATACCGATACCGCCTTCACCACCGGCGATCTCGCCGGACAGGGTGGCCCGACCATCAGCCTCGGTGGCGCCTACACGGTGAAGGAAATCTTTGCCGAAGTGCGTGCACCGCTGATCGAAGGCGGCCAATTCGCCGACCTGCTGAGCGTCAACGGCAGCTATCGCAACTCGGACTACAACACCGGTCAGCGCACCGACTCCTACGGCCTCGGCATCGAGTGGGCGCCGGTGAAGGAAATCCGCAGCCGCGGCAGCTACCAGCGTGCCGCACGCGCCGCCAACGTCGTCGAGCTTTATCAGGCGCAAGGGCTGGGACTGTTCGACATGAACGAAGACCCCTGTGGCCCGGCACGCACCGCCACCGCCGCGCAATGTGCACGCACCGGCGTCACCGCCGCGCAGTACGGCACCGCCATTCTTGACAGCCCGGCAGGCCAGTACAACCAGCTGGTCGGCGGCAATCCGGCGCTGAAACCGGAAACCTCGGACAGCTACACCTTCGGCATTGTGTTCACGCCGATGCGGAATTTCAGCGCGACGCTGGATGTGTTCAAGATCAAGGTCGACAAGGTGATCGCCACCGCACCCGCCGGTACCACGCTCAATCAATGTCTCACCACCGGTGCCGCGTCGTTCTGCAACCTGATCACGCGCGACCGGCTGGGTACGCTGTGGGCATTGCCGACCGCGCAGATCGTCGCCACCAATCAGAACCTCGGCAAGTTCCTCACCTCCGGTATCGACGTCGGCGCCAACTACAGCCACAAGCTGGCCGGCTATGGCGGACTGAAGATCGACTTCAACGGGACTTATGTGAAGGAGTTCAAGCAGGAGCCGATTCCGGGGCTGGGCGAATTCAATTGCGTCGGCCTGTACGGCCCGAATTGCGGCGTACCGCAGCCGGAGTGGCGTCACAAACTGCGCGGCACCTGGGAAACACCGTGGAATGTCGATGTCGCGCTAACCTGGCGGCATTTCGGCAAGGTCAATTTCGAGGGCACCGATTCGAACCCGATCCTCAGTTCCGCCGTGCAACCGGCCGATCGCACCTTCGGCGAGCGTAACTACCTTGATATCGCCGTGTCGTGGTCGATCAGCAAGCGCTTCACCTTGCGCGGCGGCATCAACAACCTGCTGGACAAGGATCCACCCGTGTCGGGGCAGGTCGGTGCTGGTTTCGGCAATGGCAACACGTTCCCGGTGGCGTATGACGCGCTCGGCCGGCGCGTGTTCCTCAACCTCACGGCATCGTTCTAGCGAGCGCTGTGACAAATGCGGCGGGCTGATTCCAGTCCGCCGTTTTTCTTTATGGGGTCCAGGATGAAAACTCTCCTTATTGCATTGCTGATATCACTAGTGTCCGTCAGTGCAAACTCGCAAACAACGCCCGCAAGCGAGCCCGCACAGCCGGTACCGAAAGCCAACTGCGCGAAACCTGCCGCGCCGCGCAATACGCAACGGGCAGCCGATGCAGACATACTCAAATTCGTTGCCCAGCTCGATGTCTACACCACCTGCATTCAAACGTTCTCACGCGAGCAACAAGCGATCGCAGCAAACCATCAACGCGCCGCACAAGCCGCGCTCGCCGCTGCCAATGCGGCAGTGAAGGAATACAACGAGTTCGTTGAAATCGCCGAGAAACTGACGGCGAAAAAGTAACGCATACAACAATCAAACTCCAGAACTGGCGCGGCGTGTCAGCCACTTTTTCCCTGTGAACCGCACCAGTGCTTGAGTTTGTCACTCGTGTCACACGATAAACGACGCGCCAAGTCGCGGCATACGGATTGCTTTACTACATGCAGGCCCATACGGACTCTGCATGCGCAACCCCTTCATCGCCATCTTGGCCCGCCTCAGCGTGGGCCGTAAGCTCCTGCTGATTTATCTGCTGGATCTGACGGCCGTCATCTTTATCAGCAGCATCCTCATCAATGAAAAATACATCGCCATCAACTTCGCGCGCGATGAAACCCGGGGAAACGCCTACATCGGCGTGGTGCGCGATGCGCTGATCGATATTGCGCTGGTCGGCAGTGGCCGTGCACCGGAATTGGGCACGCCGCTGCAAAACCATATCGCACCGTTGACCGATGCAGAGCAACGGCATGGCGCCGAACTGGGCAGCCAGGAAATGAATGCCGCGATGATCAAGGCCTTGAGTGCGCTGGCCGCCGAGCCCTCGGGCAAGCCGGCGGGCGAAGCGATTTCCCGCGGCCGCGATCTGGTAACCCGCGTCGGCAACCAGTCGAAGATGATTCTCGATCCGGATCTGGACAGTTACTACGTCATGTCGCTGACCATGCTGCGCTATCCCGAGCTGCTGGAAACGGTGCACAACACCGGCATGCAAGTACGCCAGCAAGCGCGTGGCAATGATGCCGGCAGCAGCGATGCGCGTACCCGCTACCTGATTCTCGAGGGCCAACTCGACGCCACCGCCAAGGGCATCGATTCCGATTTCGGCGAGGCCGTCACCGCCGGCGGCGCGCCGGTAAAGAACGCACTGGCGGATGGCCACCGCAAGCTGGCGTCGGCGATCGAGGCATTCCGCGTCGCTGCCCGCCAAGCTACCGAGCAGGGACAGGCACCCGAAGCACAGACGAAGCTGCAATCCGCACACCAAGCCCTGCTATTGCAACTGAAGGACACTTGGACCGCATCGGCAAAGGAACTGGACCGGCTGCTGCTCACGCGCACCGACGCGCTGTTCTCGCGCATGTGGTGGCACTTGGGTACCGCGACCCTGATGCTGATGGCGCTGCTGTCGGCGGTGTATTTCGTGGCGCGCCAAATTGCGATGCCATTGAAGCGCCTGTCGCAGGTGACTGACACCGTGCGCACTACCGGCGATTACACGCTGCGTGCGCACTGGAACAGCGGCGATGAAATCGGCCGGCTGGTGCTGGGCTTCAACGGCATGCTGGCGCAGCTCGATCATGATCGCGAAGTGCAGAAGGAGTTGGCCGCGAATGCGCGCGCCGCCGAAGCGCAGCAGGCGCTGGTCGAAGCCACGCCGATTCCGATGGTGGTGACGGCGGTGCCGGGACACGAGGTGCTGCATGCCAACGAGCCCGCGCAGCAATGGCTGGCCGGCCGCACCACCGACCCGTGGGCGGCAGGTCTGGACGGCGATGTGCGTGCGCGTTTTTTCCAGCAGCTGGCCCACCACGATGTAGTCAACGAGTTCGAGGTACGGTGGAAGATCGGCGGCGAAACTTCATGGGCAGTGCTATCGGCACGGCGAATGAAATACCAGGGTCACGATGCGGTGCTGACGGTGTTCTCGCCGATCAATCACCTGAAGCAGATGGAGCAGCGTCTGGAGCTGTGGGCCAAGGTTTTCGAGGCTTCGTCCGAAGGCATCATGATCGTCAATGCCAACGAACGCATCATGTCGGTCAATCGCGCTTTCGTCCGCGCCACCGGCTACGATTTTCACGAAGCATTTGGCGAGCGGCCGGACTTCCTCATTCCCGACAATGCGGACAAATCGTATTTCGTCGAGCTGTGGCGTGCCGCACAGCAGAAAGGTTCGTGGCAGGGCGAAGTGATATTGAAGCGGCGCAGCGGCGAAACGTTGCCGGTGTGGCTGATGATCAGCACGGTACGCGAGGCGCACGGCGGACCGTCGTACTACATCTGCACCTCGATCGACATCACCGATCGCAAGAAGAGCGAGGAGCGCATTACCTTCCTCGCCCATCACGATGTGCTGACTGAACTGCCCAATCGCTCCTTGTGCATCGAGCGGCTGCGTTCGGCGATCCAGCAGGCAGAGCGCGGCGGGCAAAAGGTGGCGGTCCTGTTCATTGATTTGGATCGCTTCAAGAACATCAACGACTCGCTCGGCCATCACGTCGGCGATGGATTGCTGCGCTCGGTGGCAAAACGCCTGACCGAAGCGGTGCGTGCCGTGGACACGGTAAGCCGGCTGGGTGGCGATGAGTTTGTGGTGGTGTTAAGCGGTGTGGAAAACGCCGACGAGGTCACGCGCATCATTGATGGCCGCTTGCTGCCGCTGATCCGCGAAGCCCACGATGTTGACGGCACCGAGTTGCACGTTTCGTGCAGCGTCGGTATCGCCATGTATCCGGCGGATGCAACCGGTATCGATGAGCTGATGCGCCTGGCCGACGTGGCGATGTATCACGCCAAATCCACCGGTCGCAACAGCGCCTACTTCTTCAGCGCCGAAATGACCGAGCGCGCCGAGCGACGACTGCAGATCGAATCGCATCTTCGCCACGCTATCGAGCGAAACGAACTGATGCTGTACTACCAACCCTGCGTCAATGCGGTGAGCGGCGACCTGATTGGCGTCGAAGGGCTGGTGCGCTGGAACAGCGCCGAACTCGGCCAAGTCAATCCCGATCAATTCATTCCGGTAGCCGAAGAAACCGGCCTGATCGTGCCGATCGGTGAATGGGTGATCGAACAGGCATGTGCGCGGATCGCAGCGTGGCGCCGTAACGATTTTCAGCACCTGAAAGTATCGATCAACCTCTCCGCCTCGCAGCTGCGCAGCAGTGGCCTGCACGACGCACTGGCCTCCAGTATCCGGCGCCATCACATCACCCCCGGCCAACTGGAAATCGAAATCACCGAATCGACACTGATGGAAGGCGTGGAGATCAATTTGCAAAAATTGCAGGCGATACGTGCGCTCGGGGTTGGTCTCGCCATCGACGATTTCGGCACCGGTTATTCGAGCCTGAGCTACCTTTCGCGCTTTCCCATCGACAAGCTCAAGATCGACCGCTCTTTCGTGCACGAGATTCTCGGCGACCCGAACAATCTCGCCATCACACGCTCCATTATCAGCTTGGGCCATACGTTGGGATTGAAGGTGGTAGCGGAAGGCGTTGAGAGCGAAGCCGAGGCCATTGTGCTGCGCGGCGCAGGCTGCGACGAGTTCCAGGGCTTCCTATATGCATCGCCGATGCCGGCCAGCGAGTTGGATGACTGGCAGCATCGTGCGCAATCCACCGCTCCGCAGAAAATTACCGCCTGACGGTTGCAGTCTGTTGCAAATCGTCACACCGGCCACAGTGCGCGGGAAATTCTTACGCGCCTGATATCGAGGTGTTGACTCGCAAATGCGGCGGCGTACACTCGACGCAGGTCAACGCAGGGATACGTCAACGCAATGAGTAGTACCAAGAACTCCACCGCGCGTTTTGCGCTGAGAAAATTGGCGACGCTTTCCGCCTTCGCCCTCTCACTGTTGCTCACGGCATGCGGCGGAGGCGGGGGTGGCGGCAGCAGCCAGACCACCGCGCCCCCCAACAACACCGCGCCGACTTTCACCGATTCCACGACTTACTCAAGTGCGCCCGGCGCTTCGCTGACCGTCGCAAACGAAATCGTCTCCACCACCCAAGGGCAGATCACGGTTGGCGGCAACGCCATCGCTTACACCGCAACCACCGGACACCTGATTGCGCGCGCGTTGACCACCAACGTGCCGCAGGCATCGTTCTTTTACGTCGCCTACACACGCAACAACCAGACCGCTGCCACGCGGCCGGTCACCTTCTTCTACAACGGCGGCCCGGGATCGGCAACGGTGTGGCTGCACATGGGCTCGTTCGGACCCAAGCGCCTGGTCACGGGACATCCGAATATCAATTCCGCGCCCTTTCCCTTGGTCGACAACGCCGAGAGCTTGCTCGATATCAGCGACCTGGTGTTCGTCGATGCGATCGGCAGCGGGTATTCGCAAGCGATTGCGCCGAACACCAACCAGACCTTCTGGGGTGTCGACGCCGATGCCGCCGTGTTCCGCGATTTCGTCATGCGCTACCTGACCGTGAACAACCGCAATGCCTCGCCCAAATTTCTGTTCGGCGAATCTTACGGCGGGCCGCGCACTGCGGTGCTGGCGTTTCTGCTGGAAAGTGCCGGTGTGCGGTTAAACGGGGTGGTGCTGCAATCGCCGGCGATGAACTACAACAGCAACTGCGGCGTGCTCGATACGGTGGTCAGTTGCGCGGGCTACTTGCCCAGCTACAGCGCGGCCGGCGCCTGGTACAACCGGCTCAATCCCAATCCGGCCGCCGTTACGTTGCCCGCGTTTCTCACCGACATGCGCAACTTCACCACCACGCAGTATGCGCCGGCAGTGCAGGCGTTTTTCTCCACTCAAGTGGTGCCTGGGGCGCCGCTGCTCACGCAGTTGTCCAACAACACCGGCATCGGTGTTGCCGCCTGGCAGACGCGATTCAATATGGATTCGCCCTACGTGCAAAACAACCTGATTGCGGGCACGCGCATCGGCCGCTACGATGCGCGCGTGTCGGCGCCGCAGGGTAGCGGCTTGGCACAAGGCGATCCCTCCAGCACCTCGATTTCGGACGGCTTCGCGCTCGGCATCAGCAGCTACCTCGCCAATACGCTGCAATACACCACGCCCTCGACCTACACCACGCTGAGCAACGCGATTCAGACCTGGAATTTCCGTCACGACGGCCGTGACGTGCCCGACACCATTCCCGACCTGGCGGCTGCGCGGACACTTAATCCGCAATTGAAGATATTGGCCGTCAGCGGTTATCACGACTTGGCCACGCCGTTCTTTCAAACCGAACTGGATCTGGCACGACTCGGCAATACGACCAATGTACAGGTGCGCAATTACAACGGCGGACACATGACCTATCTGGACGACAATGCACGGGTGCAGCAGAAAGCCGACCTCGTCCTGTTCTATCAAAACGCGGTCACGCCGTGATGCAAGCAATGGGGTTATTGAAATGAAAATGCCGACGACAAAAAAACCCGGCCTGCTGATCGCAACGCTGATGGCCGCGTCGATCTCGGCAAGCGCACAAATCACGCCGATGCCCGATCCGCAACGCGTCACCGCCGAAGTGCCGATGCTGGACCCGTGGGTGCCGCCGGCAACGCGCAAGGCGGCACCGGCCGTAGCCACGCAGGGAACGGCGTTGCAGGAACAGGTGGAACGAAAACTGAAACAGCGTTTCGACAGTGCCGACATAAAAGGCAATGGCACGCTCACGCGCGCGCAGGCCGAGGCGGCAGGACTGGGCTTCGTGGTGAAAAACTTCGATGCCATCGACACGCGCAAAACCGGCGCGGTGCGATTCGATGACGTGAAGCACTACCTGCGCGAAAAAGGCGCAGTGCTGAACTAGCGCGGACTTGTAATCCAACAACTAAACTCAAGCACTGGCGCGGAGTTACGGGCATTTATGCCCCGAATTCCGCGCCAGTGCTTGAGTTTCATCTCTAATTCAGCGCCATCGCCTTCAGCATTTCCTTCAGCTTGTGCTTCAGCACCTTGCCATTGGCGGCCGCCGGCAGCGGCGACATGAAGATGACCTGCGCGGGGCGTTTGTAGGGCGCCAGCGATTCGGCCGCGTATGCGATCAATCCCGCTTCATCGATGACTTTACCCGGCGCGCGCTCGACGAACGCCACCACTTCCTCATTGCCTTCCACCTCGCGCCCGACCACCGCCGATTGCGTGACGTCGGGATGCGCATTCAGTACTGCCTCCACTTCCACCGGATAGACGTTGAAACCGGAGCGAATGATGAGGTCCTTGGTGCGACCGACAATGAATAATGCGCCCGTGTCATCACGGCTGGCCAGGTCGCCGGTGTTGAGCCATCCTTCGGCGTTGATCGCCTCTGCGGTCGCATCGGAATTGCGGTAGTAGCCCTTCATCACGTTGGCTCCGCGAACCCACAGCTCCCCGGCTTCACCGGCAGCAGACACGTCGCGTCCGGCGCGATCGACGATGCGCACTTCCACACGCGGAATCGGGCGGCCCACTGAGCAATCCTTGCGCGCCTCGTCCAGCCGCGTTTGCGAAATTGTGGGCGACGCTTCGGTCAAGCCGTAGCCATTATTGAGCGTCAAACCGAAATGCGCTTCCACGTCGCGCTTCAACGCCGGATCCAGCGGCGAGCCGCCGGCGTAGATGAATCGCAGCTTCGGCGGCCGCAGCTTCTGGCCGCTGGCGTTGAGCATTTCCAACAACCGAGCGTACATCGCCGGCACGCCCTGGCAAACGGTGATGCCCTGCTCGCGCAATGCGTTCGCCATTTTCTGCGGCGTGTAGCGAGACTCGATATGCAAGCAGGCGCCACCGAACAATGAGCCCAGACAAACCGAGGCCAGACCGTAAACGTGCGAAATCGGCAGCACCGCGTAAACATGATCTTCGTTGGTGATACGCCGCAACGTGCCGGATACAGCGGCGATAAACAGCAGATTGCGATGCGTGAGCATCACGCCTTTCGGACTGCCGGTGGTGCCGGAGGTGTAAATCAGCGCCGCCACCTGCTCGGCGCCGCTGGCATGTACCGTCTCCGGCTTGCAACCCCGATTCAACGCCGACACGCGCACCGCGCCGACAGCGCCCAGATTCAACACCGTCGCTGCATGACGATCCGCATGCGCTGCCGCTTCCGGTGACTCAGCATCAAGGTAGATCGTGCGCCGCGCGCCGCAGTGCTCGCGCACGCCATCGATCTCGCGTGCCGACAGCCGCGCATTGACCATCACCGCCCACGCATCGATCGAAGAAATCGCGAACAGCAACGCCACCAGCGCCACACAGTTTTCGCCGATGATCATCACCCGATCGCCGGCGCGCACGCCTTGAACTTGCAGGATATTCGCGATCTCTTGCTGGGCGTTCGACAATTGCCGCACGCTCCAGAACCGGCCGTCGGCAAATAATGCGTTATCGTCCGCGCCCATCGCCAACCGGCGCGCGATGATTCCGCTGATGCGTTCCGGCAGGTTGACCAGCTCGGCGTCGAGCTCCTCGATCTCGCGCTGCGGTGTCTTGTGTTCCACGTCGAAAGGGCTGCTGCTCATTACTCGCCGGCGGCACTTCGAATCATGTTGCGGGCAATCACCAGTTGCTGGATCTGGCTGGTGCCTTCATAGATGCGGAACAGGCGCACATCGCGATAGAAGCGCTCGATGGCGTAATCGCTGACGTAGCCCGCGCCGCCGTGAATCTGCACGCAGCGATCGGCCACGCGGCCGCACATTTCGGAAGCGAACAATTTCGCGCAGGACGCCTCGGTGTTGACATTTTCGCCCGTGTCACGGCGCTGAGCGGCATCCAGTACCATGCAGCGCGCGGCATAGAGCTCGGTTTTGCTGTCGGCCAGCATCGCCTGCACCAATTGAAATTCGGCAATCGGCTGGCCAAACTGCTTGCGCTCCATCGCGTAACGCAGTGCGTCACCCAGCATGCGCTCGGCCGCGCCCACGCACACGGCAGCGATGTGCAAGCGGCCCTTGTCCAGCACTTTCATCGCGGTCTTGAAGCCGACACCTTCGACACCGCCGATCAGGTTTTTCGCCGGCACGCGACAGTTGTCGAAAATCACATCGCAGGTGTGGGCGCCCTTCTGACCCATCTTCTTGTCGATCTTGCCAAGGCTCAACCCCAGCGTGCCGCGCTCGACGATAAACGCCGAAATCGCAGCGGCACCCTTCCTGCCCGGATCGGTACGTGCCATCACGGTATAGATACCGGCTTCGGGCGCGTTGGTGATGAAGCGCTTGGTGCCGTTCAGCACGTAATGATCGCCATCGCGCACTGCGGTGGTGACGAGCGAGGCAGCATCCGAACCCGAACCCGGCTCAGTCAGCGCAAACGAAGACACCATGTCGCCGGCGGCAAGTTTTGGAAGGTAGTGCGCTTTCTGCTCGGGCGTGCCGTCCATGATGATGCCCTGCGAACCGATGCCGTTATTGGTGCCGAACATGGAACGGAACGCGGGTGAAGTCATGCCGAGTTCGAACGCGACGCGCACTTCTTCTTCCATGGTCAGACCCAGTCCGCCATAAGCCTCAGGGATGCACAGCCCGAACAGGCCCAGCGCTTTCATCTCTGTCACCAGCTCGGCTGGAATTGCGTCAGTTTCGGCGACGAGGTTTTCGTTCGGGATCAATCGCTCGCGCACAAAGCGGCCGATGCCATCGGTCAGGGCTTTCAGTGTTTCCGGGTCGCGGATCATCGCCGTCCTTGTTTTGTTTTACATGCCGCCGCGCGCCAGCGCCGCTTCCACGTTCTTCACCAGTTGCACCAGCCGCGGACCGAGATCCTCTTCCAGCATCGGCCGACGAATCTGGAATGCCGGACCACCGCAATTAAATGCGAGCAGGCCCGCACCATTGCCGGAAGTGATCGCCACGCCAACCGCATTCACATCCTTCTGCCATTCACCCACCGACATGCAGAAGCCACGTTCCTGAAATTCGCGCAGAGAACGTTCGACCCCGGTCTTGATCTGCTGCCACTCGGCTGGAAACTTCTGCTTGGTGAGGTCCAGCAGATAGTCGCGCTCGCGTTCGGGCAAGCCGCTCAGCAATGCGCGCCCCATGGCGGTGCCGGCAATCGGGATGCGCGAGCCAACGTCCAGCCGCAACGTGACCGTCGCGCTGCTACGGCAATTTTCGACATAAACCATCGACAAGCGATCGCGCGCTCCCAGCGCCACCGACGCCTGCGAATAATCCGCCAGCTGCTGCATGAACGGCCGTGCGATCTGCCGCACGTCCATATTTGTCACCAGCGAATGCCCAAGCCCCAGCACGCCGGTGCCGAGCTGATATTTGCCGAGGTGCTCGGCATAACTCAGGTAACCCAAGCGCTTCAGCGTATACGTGAGGCGCGAGATCGTGGCCTTCGGCAAACCGGTGCGCTTCACCAGCTCCTGATTGCCGAGATAGCGATCACCAGCCTTGAAGCAGCGCAGGATTTCCAGGCCACGCGCCAGCGCAGTGACGAACTGGCGGTCCTTCTCGCCCGCGGCTCCGGTGAACAGCGCGAGATCGGGAATGCGATCGTTCATGGGAATGTGATGAAGTCGTAAAAACAGCGTTGAAGAAGCAGGGATTTCGCGATTCATCGTTTCACATCCAAAAACGGCGTGTCAACGAATTTCGAAATTTAGTTTCGCATAGCGAAATATCAAATTGGACCAATTCTGAACAGCAAACCCAATGCTGCACCGCGCCATTTTTTCACTCTTACCGTCGCAAATCCTGTTTTGATCCGTCGTGTTTACAGCGTTGGGGCGAACAGGTATCGTGAATCGACAACCACGAATACAAGTTTCGCTCTGCGAAATCGGGAGAATGCATGGAAGAAGTACTATTGGACCGCCCTGCCGAGGGGGTCGCACGCATAACGCTGAATCGCCCGGAAGTGCGCAACGCGCTGTCGATGAGTGTGCGCGAACGCGTCGGCAGCTTGTTCAATGAACTGGGCAGCGACACCACCACGCGCTGCATTGTGCTCACCGGCGGGCCACAGGTATTCGCTGCCGGCGCAGACATTAAAGACATGGTTGATCGCGGCGCCGCGGAGATGTTGCTGCGCCAGACGCACAAGCACTGGCAGGCGATCACGCAATGCCCCAAGCCGATCATCGCCGCCGTGAATGGTTATGCGCTCGGTGGCGGCTGCGAATTGGCGATGCATTGCGACATCATCATCGCCGGCGAGAACGCCAGCTTCGGCCAGCCGGAAATTCGCGTCGGCATCATGCCCGGCGCAGGCGGCACACAGCGCCTGACGCGCGCCATCGGCAGCTTCCAGGCCATGCGCATGTTACTCACCGGCAAATCAATCACCGGAAAAGAAGCGTGGACATTGGGGCTGGTGAGCGAAGTCGTTGCCGACGATGCCGTGCAGCAAGCCGCACTCGACATGGCGATCAGCATCGCGTGGATGCCGCCGATTGCGGTCATGCAGATCAAGGAAGTGGTGCGAGCCGGTCAGGATGTGCCGCTGGAGACTGCACTGATGCTGGAGCGCAAGGCATTCCAGTTGCTGTTCGACACTGAAGATCAGAAGGAAGGCATGCGTGCATTTCTCGACAAACGGAAGCCGCAATATGCCGGCAAGTGAAAATGCAGTGAGCATCAACTCCGCAGACTTCACGCTTGGCGTGGTTGGCGCGGGACTGATGGGTGGCGGCATTGCGCAAGTTGCGGCACAAGCGGGCATTCGAACAATGCTGTTCGATGCGCAGCCCGGCGCTGCGGAGCGCGCGCGACAGAATATCGGGATCACGCTCAACAAGTTGGCGGCAAAGGGCAAGCTCAGCGAAGCGGATGTGACGCGCGCGCTAGAACACCTGCAGCCGGTCGATTCGGTGGATTCGTTTGCTGAATGTCACGCGGTGGTCGAAGCCATCGTCGAAAACCTGGCGGTCAAGCAGGAGGTGTTTAGACAACTTGAGGCTGTCGTCACACCAACGTGTGTGTTGGCAACCAATACCTCATCGCTGTCCGTCACCGCTATCGCATCAGCATGCAGACAGCCAGGCCGAGTTGGCGGCTTTCACTTCTTCTCACCAGTACCGTTGATGAAGATTGTCGAAGTCATCGACGGTGTGCGAACCGAAGCGCGCGTCGGTGAGCTGCTGACCGCCCTCGCCAATCGCATGGGCCATACGCCGGTGCGCGCGCAGGACACGCCGGGGTTTATCGTCAATCACGCCGGCCGCGGCTATGGCACCGAGGCGCTGCGCATCATCGGTGAAGGTATTGCCGACTTTCACGTTGTCGACCGCGTGCTGCGCGATGGCGCCGGCTTCCGCATGGGGCCGTTCGAGCTGATGGACCTCACAGGGCTGGATGTCTCGCAGCCGGTGATGGAATCGATCTATCACCAGTATCACGAGGAGCCGCGTTTTCGACCGACGCCGCTCTTGTTGCAGCGAAAGCTGGCCGGACTATTGGGTCGCAAGAGCAGCGAGGGTTTTTATCGTTATGTCGATGGTGTGCAACAGGCGGTCGCGACCGCCAGCGCGCCTGCGGCGAGGCCGACCAGCGTGTGGATCAGCCGGCGACACGCTGATTTACGTCACGTGGTTGCCGGGCTGGCGACAGCGCTCGGCGCCAACGTTGAAACTGCCGAGCGGCCGACCGACAACGCGCTGTGCGTGGTGACGCCATTGGGCGGCGACTGCACCAGCGCGGCTGTCGAAGAAAAGCTGGACCCGGCGCGCACCATCGCCATCGACGCCTTGTTCGGCCTCAAAACCCACCGCACGCTGATGGTCAATCCACTGACCGCGCCCGACATGCGCGATGCAGCAATGGGCTTGTTTCAATCCGACGGTGTTGCAGCATCAATGATCTGCGATAGCGCCGGCTTGATTGCCCAGCGCGTAGTTGCGCACATCGTCAATATTGCCTGCGATATCGCGCAGCAGCGCATTGCCACGCCACAGGGTATCGATCGCGCCGTGACATTGGGACTGGGCTATCGCAAGGGCCCGCTGGCGATGGGAGACGATATCGGCGCCGCGCAGGTTCTCGGCATTCTCGTCTCGCTGCATGCGTTTTATGGCGACCCACGCTATCGTCCCAGCCCTTGGCTCAAGCGCCGGGCACTGCTCGGCATCTCCCTGCTCTCACCGGATCAAATCTAAGGACTCTTCATGCTAGACGCCTATATCTACGAAGGACTGCGCACGCCGTTTGGCCGACATGCTGGCAAGCTCGCGCCGGTGCGGCCGGACGATCTGCTGGCAGGAGTGATGAAAGAACTGGTCGCGCGTAGCAAATTTCCGGTCGAGTCGATCGAGGATGTATTGATCGGTTGCACCAACCAGGCCGGTGAAGACAGCCGCAATGTGGCGCGCAACGCCCTGCTTGCCGCCGGGTTTCCACCTTCAATACCGGGACAAACCGTTAATCGCCTCTGCGCCAGCGGATTGGGCGCCGTGCTGGACGCCGCGCGTGCGATCACTGCGGGAGAAGGCGGGTTGTATCTCGCTGGCGGTGTAGAGAGCATGAGCCGCGCACCGTTCGTGGTGGCCAAGGCCGAAAATGCATTCCAGCGCGAAATGAAAAGCTACGACACCACCATGGGTGCGCGCTTCCCCAATCCTCGCGTGATCGAACAATACGGTGCTGACTCCATGCCCGAAACAGGGGACAACGTCGCGCGCGAATTCGGTGTGACCCGCGACGATGCAGATCGTTTTGCCGCCGCTTCGCAGGCCAATTACGCCAAGGCCAAAGCTGCCGGGTTTTTTGCGGGCGAAATTTTGCCGGTATCGGTTTCGACCGGTCGCAAGACGCCGCCGATGGTGGTTAATGAGGACGAGCATCCGCGACCGGAAACCGGCCTGGCTGCGCTGGCGAAACTGAAGCCGCTGTTCGAAGGCGGCGTGGTCACGGCCGGCAATGCTTCCGGCATCAACGACGGCGCGGCCGCGTTGTTCATCGGCAGCAAGGCTATCGGAGAGAAATACGGTGTCAAGCCGCTGGCACGCATCCTCGCCGGCGCTGCGGTCGGCGTCGAGCCGCGCATCATGGGCGTCGGCCCAGCTTATGCGATCCCCAAGGCACTGGGGCGCGCAGGCTTGAAGCTTTCGGATCTGGACATCATCGAGATCAACGAGGCGTTCGCATCACAGGTTCTGGGCTGCCTGAAGATCATGAACGTGGCATTCGACGATGCTCGCGTAAACCCGCATGGTGGCGCGATCGCGATCGGACATCCACTGGGCGCGTCGGGCGCACGGCTGGCGATCACGGCGGCGCGGGCGCTGCATGATCGAGGGCAGAGATATGCCGTGGTGAGCTTGTGTATCGGGATCGGGCAGGGATTGGCGGTGCTAATCGAACGTGCCTAAACCTTCAGTCCCGTAACGGTGATGACCGTTCTGCCAGATAATGCAAGGACACTGGCATCGTTTGCGAGTAGTTGATTTTCAAATAACATCGCTTGCCGTGATTCAGTCTTTTTGATTTTCAATCAAGAGCCCCTGTTCCCGCGGCATGCTTTTCAACTCGTTCACCTTCCTGATTTTCTTTCTCGTCGTCTTCGCGCTTTTCCATGTCATTCGCGCATGGTCCGGCAAAAAGAGAATGCTCCTGGCCGCGAGCTACGTTTTTTACGCCGCGTGGAGCCCACCGTATGTCCTGCTATTGCTGTTGTCGACAGTCGTTGATTGGTGGCTGGCCAGGAAAATTGCCGGAGCACGCAGCGAGAGCCGGCGGCGATTTTTGCTGGTACTCAGCCTTGTATGCAATCTGGGCCTGCTGGCTTACTTCAAGTACGCCAATTTTTTTCTGGAAAACTTCTCATCGCTGCTGTCGGCTATAGGCGTTCCATTCCAACCCGTGGCTTCGGGAATTGTGTTGCCGCTGGCCATATCTTTTTATACCTTTGCGTCGCTGTCTTACACGATAGATGCATACCGGCGTGAAATAGCCACCGATGCGCCTTTTGTCGACTACGCTTTATTTGTCGGTTTCTTCCCGCATCTGATCGCCGGGCCTATCGTGAGGGCCGCGTATTTACTGCCCCAAATCGCGAAACCCCGCCAGCCATCGTACGACGACATTGCGTGGGGCTCGTTTCTGATCGTGATCGGCTTGTTTGCCAAGGTCGTCCTGGCCGACGCCGTTCTTGCTCCCGTGGTCAACCAGGTGTTTGGCGCGGCGGTCAAATTCGGCGCGATTGACACGTGGGCTGCAGTTTTCTCATTTTCCGGTCAGATATATTTTGATTTTTGCGGCTATTCGCTATGCGCGATCGGCATTGCGAGATGCTTCGGTTTCTCCTTTCCCGACAACTTCCATTTTCCGTATGCGGCCGCGGGCTTTTCTGATTTCTGGCGGCGATGGCATATTTCGCTGTCCACATGGCTGCGGGATTATCTATACATCCCGCTGGGCGGAAATCGCGGGAAGTGGCTGGCATACCGCAACCTCATGCTTACCATGCTTCTGGGCGGTCTTTGGCATGGTGCCTCATGGATGTTCGTCTTGTGGGGCGCATTGCACGGCTTGTATCTGGTTGTCGAACGATTTATTCGGCACTCAGGATCTGCCGATCCAAGACCTGCGGCTCCACTCCGCAGTCCGACAACAGGTTTGATGTTATTTACTTTTCTGATCGTCAGCCTGACGTGGATTCCATTCCGGGCACGAACGACTGCCGAGGCGGAGTCCGTGCTAAGCGGACTACTCAGGCTCTCCTCCCCCAATGTCATCGCCGTCGCCGACATTGCGCTCGCAATATCAGTAGTGGTGCTTACTGTTGGTGTCAATATCTACATGAGAATGCGCTCGCTGAAGGACCTTTATGACTCAATCAGCTCGCGTTTTCACACCGCGACGTTGCTGATATGCCTGGTGACGTTATTTCTGGTCTCCGGAGGAGACCAGCGCGCATTTATCTACTTTCAGTTCTAACGATGCGCCCCGCCCTTCGCCCCCTGTGTATTGCGTTGTCGCTGGCAGCGCTGCTCATGCTGTGCCTTGAACTGCGTCTGGCGCAACTGGACTACCAGCCTTCAATCGTGGACACGCCGGAGCGCTGGATTGAACAACGAATGCGTGCCAGCAAGTTGGGCGACAAGGCTCTGATCGTTATCGGCGCATCACGTATTCAACTGGGCCTGGATATGAATACGCTCAGGCAGGAAACCGGACTGGAGCCCGTTCAGCTGTCCGTTCTGGGCAGTTCTCCCGTAACCGTGCTGGCCGGCCTGGCGGCCGATCCGACTATTACCGGAACCATCCTCGTTGACTACTACGACGGCTTCGCCATGGCCGACACGGCGTTGCGATATCAACAGGCCTACGAGCGCAAGCTCGCCATCAATCCGCTTTTGACAATAGGCGACAACGCCGAGGTCAGGTTGACAGAACTGGCGCGCGACAACCTTCGCAGCTATGCCGGCGGCGCGACGCCATTTTCCTCGCTGCGTCTTGCCCTGTCAGGCAAAACGCGTCAACTCTATTTGACAACGCTTCCGGACCGCTCGCGACAAGCCGACTACAGCCGCGTGACCATGCCGGCGTTCTACCATCGGAACGTAATGCGTTCGCTGGGCATAAGTCTTGATGCAAACACCCCCGATATGGAAAACGTACTTCGGCAAAAGGTCAGAGAAATAACGAGTGTGGACAATCGTCAATTCCTGAAAGAATCGCAAGGAGTTCAACGAATGGTGGCCGCCATCCGCAAGCGCGGGGGAAAGGTGATCTTTGTCAAAATGCCGACTGGCGGCATGGTGGAGGAGATCGAGTCTCGCCAATTTCCAAGAAACGAATTTTGGGTACCGTTTTTGCAACTGACCGGCGCGCCGGGCATCTGGACACCGGACTGGCCGGAGGGCTTCAAGTTCAAAACGCCGGATGGTTCGCATCTCGACTTTCGCGATCAAATTCGCTTTACCCAGACGCTGGTGCGCGCAGCACAACTGGGAAAGAAAACGTCTTAGCATTCCCCACGTTCTCTCACCGTCCAGAAATTAAAAAAGGCTCACGCGTAAACGTAAGCCTTTGAAAGTTTTGGTGGGCCGTGAAGGATTCGAACCTTCGACCTACGGATTAAGAGTTCGTCCGTAAGTGCCCTCGAATTTCCTGATCCTAGCGTTTCCTCCCTAAGTGGCGAATAATCAATAGGTTGGCAGCCCCTGATTTCCCTTGATAAGGCTGACCTCCCGATTATTCATCGATTATTTGGCTGGAGGGCATATGAAAACGCGCGGGCGACCTAAGCTCTCCAAAACGAGCGTGCGACCGAAACTCACCGACACAACTGTAACGGTCAAGCTCACAGAACGCGCAGCGAATGACGCATGCCCCATAAAAGTTGGGGCAGATTCGTATCAGCGGATTTATCTGGACAAGCAGCGCAAAGGGTTCGGATTGTCCGTGTCGGCAAATGGCACGAAATCTTTCATCGTTATGCGCCGCGTCGCGGGTAAGCCCGTCCGGTTCGTATTCGGAAAGCTTGGCGAGCTATCGGTTGTGCAGGCTCGTGCTCATGCGGAGCAATTGCTCGCACGTATGGCAATGGGCGAAAACCCGCAAGAGCAGCGGCGTGCCAAACGCGAGGATGCGAAACGCGTCGCCGTTCGTGGCACTACGCTGAGCGAAGCCTTGGTGATCTATGAGTCATACCTCAAAGCCAAACGAAGAGCAGCAATTACCGTAAAAGATTACCGCCGCCTTGTCGAGATGTATTTGAAAGATTGGCTAGATCGACCGCTTATTGAAATCACGCGTGCGGATTGCCGCAGGCGTCACACCGACATTGCAACCGAAATTGCTCGCGGTAAATATGCAGGCGACCGGAAGCGCGGCGACGGGTTTGGCGAGATAACAGCTAACAAGGTCCTCCGCGCTTTTCGTGCCATTTACAATCGCACAGCAGTCGAACACGAGGAGCTTTCTGCACGCATTACCGCTTCTGTTCAGTGGAATGCGGAGAATCGACGTACATCGGTCATCAAGGCGGCAGACTTTGCCGGCTGGTACAAGACAGTGGCAGCGCAGTCAAATTCGGTTCGGCGCGACTTCGTGTTGTTCGCGCTGTTTAGCGGGCTGCGCCGTACCAATGCCGCAGAGGTCCAGTGGGAGCACGTCAATTGGCAACGGCGTTCAATCTTCATACCTAAGCCGAAAAGTGGACGGCCATTCGAACTGCCATTGAGTGATTTCTTGGTGCAATTACTCGAATTGCGGAAAGAAGAGAATAAAAAAATTGCGCCCGACTCGCCGTGGGTATTCCCGGCCGCAGTCGGCGACGGACACATTGTAGAGACTCGCATTGAGCACGCCACTCAATACACTACGCATGATCTCCGACGCACGTTCATTACCGTGGCGGAGTCTTTGGAAATCTCGCCTTACGCAATCAAGTTACTTGTCAATCATTCGCTTCCGAAGGGCGATGTCACAGGCGGCTACATTGTTCCAGAACTTGAGCGTTTGAGGGCACCTATGCAGGCGATAACGGACCGACTCTTGGCGCTCGCGAAAGGCAAGTCCGCGCGGATCGTGCCATTGCGAAAGCGTTCTACAAATTGAGGACATTAATTCCTACCGGCCCAAGCGTTTTACTGTAAGCCGGACCATCTCATCGGCATCAATACCAAGCGCAGCAGCCAGCGCAAGGATCGTGGAAATCGTCGGTTGACGTTCGCCGCGTTCCAAGAAGGAAATGAACGTGCGTTCCAAATCGGCCCTTTCAGCAAGCGCGTCCTGAGACATTTCCGCTTCTCGACGCAGTTCCTTTAGTACCCCGCCAAACGCCACTGCTTGTTTGTTTTTCTCCACCTTCATGGAAGGGGAGATTAAGAGTCGGCAGCAATATTAACCGCATACTATCGTATTCGTTTCGACATTTCCGCTTGCTGCTGTAGCTCACCGAACCCTTCGTATAAGGAGCATAAGATGAAGTATTTAGTCGCGCCACAGTCTTCTATTGCCTACAGCGCAATTCGGATTTCCTTTCTTGTTTGTTTGATTTGCATACCACTTGCCGGAATGGCTGGCGACATCCTCTTTCCACCATTCCCAGACAATGTTGCAATGTGGGCAGCAGTGAATCCGCTGGCGAAAATCAAGCAGGGGGAGTTTGAAAAGACGGCTGACTACAACAAGCGAGCCTGCGTATCAATTTACGAAGTGCTGCATACGAATGAAAAGAAACTCGCTTATTTTTTAACCGCAAGTAGCGGAAAAAATGGTGTGGCGATTAACTATGACGTTGATAAAGAGACATTCGCAGTTGACTTTGGTGGCGCAGTGTTGGACTCGCCTGATGCGCGGCTTGGAGATAGATGGCGATGGGGGTCAAGCGGTTGGACGCCACGCGGCCTGAACGGAAACGGCTATGACAACGTTGAACTTGCTAGTCGATTCGATGTGTTGACTGAAACCTATCCGGGGCAGAATGCTTTCGGCGTCTCCAAGAATGTTAGGTTATTTGCGCAGCGAGAATTTGTCCTGTTTTTCCGGCCGGAAAGAGATTGGAAGCGAAAAATTCAGCTCCGGGCCAAGCCGGATGAGGCACGAAAACTCAAGGGAGACTTGCGCCTCGTCGTCGCAGCCCGCATCGTTGCCCCATGCGTGATTTCAGGAATGAAACACACTTCTCCAACCGTCAATTACGCCTACGAAGGCATTAGCGAGGCCGCCGGCATAGTCGGCAATGACGCGGAATGGCTAATTGTCAGAGGCTCAACAATGGAAGTCCTTAAGCGCGGATATTTCAATCGAGAAGGCTCACCACAAAGCGCATTACCCGCTGCGACAAGTGATATTCGCGCCGATGCATCGCAAAAAATGATCCCCCAAAAATCAATGGACATGCTCAAGGTATTTGCTGTTGAACTGGGTGTCTTTAGCGTCGCGGAAAATGTCGAATCCGTTAGTCGGAAAATGACAGCAGCCAACATTCCCATCTACCGAGAGTCAATAGCAATTGGGAACGGATCAGCCGTGCGAATTCGGGTTGGTCCCTATGAGACCGCTGCTGAGGCGAATACGGCTCTAAAACAAGTCAGGAAACTCGGTATTAGTGGAAAGATTGTCCTTCAGCATTGACGCAAAAAACACTGACTTAACGTGGAAATGTCGTTCTAAAGATACCTCTTGAAGGCATGTTTCTGCATGCAACAGAATGGCTATTGTATTATTTGGCGGCCACAATCCACTTGTGGGCGAGCGACTACCGAAGAACAAATCCGGATCAACGTAAGTAATTGTTTTTTTGTGTAATCGTTTCGTCAATGCGTAGAGTAATGCGCAATCATTGGAAGCGGCCGGAAAAGTGGCCGGTCAGTGGTTGTCGAAGTCGTTGTAGGGGGCCTCCAGCGCCACTGCGACATACATCTCCAAGAGTGCCTGGCGCAAGGGATTGCTTTCCTCTACAACGCGAATATTCATCCCGCGCAATCGCGCTTTTGCCTCGGCAAAGGCCAACGCGAAATGAGGGTCCTGAATTAATTGCGCCCTTGACCCGTCAGCCCTATAAGTCGCTCTGAGCACCTTGCGCGCCTCCCGCGCTAACCGAAAAGCAAAAGGCGCACTGTTATGAGACGAGCCAGGACGGCAGTGCTGTTGTATCCGTGCGCGGAGGTTATTCGTTCGCCCGACATAGAGTTGATGCTCACCCTCCGAAAAGAGGTAAACACCCGCTTTTGGAAGTACCTTTGGAATACACGAAAATTGGAACGGGACACTGTCTCGCAGACGCTCAAACGTCGGATGCAGTGATTCGATGTGCTGGCGAAACTTCTCATTCATAGAAAGAGTATGCGCAGATCGCAGAAGCGAGTAACGCATTTAAATATAAATATTTGATTTCACGAATGAAATGAAAAGCGGCGCGAAATTGTTTTCTTTTTCACTTTATTCATTTACGATTCGATTGCGCCTTGACAAAGCGCCCGTATTGCTAGGATGGAAAAGCCTAGCATGAGCTAGGGAGGCAACTCCCAAAAATGATAGCTGACAAATGCGGCAGAAAGGAAAAACGGATGTTCGTCGTTTGCTTTCTGCTGCTTGTTTGTCGGCTTTTTCATTTTGAAGCCGCTATTTTTGGGGCTAGCCATGAAACAGAAATTTGGTTTACAGGTTCGGAAGCGGCGACGCGCACGAGACATTACCCAAGCAGCGCTAGCGGTTTCAATTGGCCGTTGCGCGTCGTTCATTAGCTATATAGAAACAGGGCGCTGCGACCCCTCCGCAAGGGACCGTGTTCGCATCTCCAAAGCCCTAGGACTACGTGTCACCTCCAAGGCCGTTGGTCGCGCAAAAACGCCGAAGAAGGCCGACCATGAGTGACGCAGACAAACTCTTTGAGTCCCTCGTAGCGATAGCATTGCGTGTCGCTGCGCACATACAGGCTCAATCACCGCAAGCATTGCCCACTGCACAGACTAGCGCCCCAGTGCCCGGAACGTCCCTTTCGCAACCATCGCCGCAGGCCGAATACCTTAATACAAAGCAGACGGCAGTATTGCTGGGCGTCGGGCGAAAGACACTTGAAGGATGGCGCGCAAACGGTCGTGGCCCAAAGTTTGTCAAACTTCCGGGTGCCGTTCGATATTCTCGCGCCGATCTGGATGCATGGCTAAAGAGGAACTCGCGATGATTAGCCAACACCGAAGGAAAGGTTGGCGCGTCAACGATGGGGCACTGGCGTCGCCACCATTTGAACTACTACTGAACCATTGGCATATCAAGGCGCAAAAAAACGTCTGCCCGCTCATTGCGAGGGGGAAATCTAAATGAGCTATTTTGCGGATCACGCTGCGCAACTTGTCGCCCTTGGTTACCGCCCCATTCCACTTGAGCCGCAGAGCAAGTCTACTAATTTGCCTGGCTGGACAAGGTACGAGTTCAAGCCTACCGACATACAGCGCTTTCAAAGGCACGGCGTTGGACTACTTACGGAGTGGATGCCGACTTGCGATGTTGACGTTCGAAAAGCTGAGCTAGCGGAAGCATTGCAGTCCCTTGCGTTGGAAATGCTCGGTCCTGCCCCCGTGCGCGTTGGCGCAACTCCCAAGCGGGCACTTATTTATCGCTGCACCGAACCATTTTGCAAGTTGAGAACACGCAGTTTTCGACTCAGTACAGATGCGCCCGACGACAAGCCCCACCTTGTCGAGTTTCTTGGCAAGGGTCAGCAAGTAGTTGCGTATGCCATTCATCCTGATACTGGGAGGCCCTATGAATGGGTTAGTGGCAGCGACCCCCTAACGCGAAATTTTTCGGACTTGATCGAAGTTACCGAAGCACAAGTTCGCGAGTATCTTCGCGCTGCAGAAGCATTGATCGATGAGGACCCCGAAACCACGTGGCTGAGCCCTCTTAGCGAGCAAATCGAGGGGCATCTGCGCGAAAGGTCACACGTCGAACAAACGTCGCGCAATCCAGCTCGTACGCGCGAACAACTCCACTACATTCCAAATAATGTCGAAGTGGACTATGACGGCTGGATACGAATGATGCTGGCAGTAAAAGGTGCGCTCGGTCATGAGGGCGCCGACGATTTCATTCGATGGTCGGCCAAGTCCCCTAAGCATGTCGAAGTGTTTACGCGCCGAGAGTTCGAACGCTGCACGCCTCGAAGTATAGGGGCCGGCACGATAGAGTATGTCGCGCGTGAGCATGGTTGGCGCCCACAAGAAGAGCGTATTTTCAATCGTGAGAATGCCCGTCTCGATATTGGCAGGACAATCGCCCCTCCAAAATGGATATATCCGGGGTACTTGCCACTTGGGACGGCAGGGGGAATGACGGCTGAAGGCGGCACAAGCAAGACCACGTTCACACTCTTTGAGGCGATTCATATCGGCTTGGGCCGTCCATTCTTGGGACGGGAGCTTTCCAACGGCGGAAACGTACTATTTGTAACTGCAGAGGACGAAATGGACATCCTTGCTCACCGGCTCAAGGAAATGGCAAAGGAAATGGAACTCACGCTTGAAGAAATTCAAGAGATAGAGGCCAGCATTTTCATAGAGGACATCTCCGGGATGATGCTGCGATTGGTTGAGGTTGACGAGCGCAGCAATCTTCGCCGTACAAAAATGGGGGATCGACTGATTGACGAGTACAAGGGTGCCGGGATAGCGCTAATCAATTTGGACCCCACAAATCTATTCGGTCCAGGCGAACGCTTCGTGAATGACTCAGAGGCCACAATGATGGTCGAAGGGATGAGGATCGCAAGAGAGCTTGGTTGTACCGTACGCTTCATTCACCACGTCGCAAAAGCCGTTGCCCGCAGCGATATCGTCGATCAATACGCGGGGCGTGGCGGTGCGGCTTTTGCCGACAACTCTCGTTTTCAGCATCACCTTGTATTGCATGCCGGTGCATCAAACTCAGGGAATGCAAACCGCCATTACGCAGTGCCTAACGCAATTGACCCGAACGTCATTGCTGAAGAACGGGTAATTCGCTTGCACACTACAAAACTTTCTTGGGCAAAGAGACCAGTTGATCCAATTTGGCTGATCCGAGATGGGTTTACATTCAAATCCATCATGCCCGAGCGAATTTCGAATCAAGAACGCGCCGACGTGCAAGAAGCGGTGGCAGCGGAGCGGATTGTTGAATACATCAGGAGGAAACTAGCGGAGGGAGTGAAGTTATCGATGAAGCAACTCACCGAGGAGCACTTCAGAATACTTGACCTCACCCGTTCTGCAACGAAACGCATAGTCCACGAATTGGAGCAGCGGGGGCGCCTCGTCTTCAAAAATCTGCCGCCAGAGGAATGTCGGGGACCACGCAAGACTTACCTTGCCGTTGGGACCACGAATTGCCAAGCTGGGGAAGCGTTTTGACAATCGATCGCGCCAATCGCTCCGTCATCGCGCCAATTGAGTTCGGCGCGATTGAAGAAAATAGGAAAGAAACGGAGCGCTTTCATAGCGCTCCGTTCGATTTCCTTAAGGGTTGGCGCTCTATAGATCGGATTCAGCGGGCGTGCGAAAAGAACATTCTCTGCAGTCGATATCGCGCCGCGTACTCGACTCATTTCGGCGCGATAGCATGAAGCCAACTGAAAAAGACGATACCAAGCAATTTCGACTTTCGCGGCGACTGCAGGTCACAATCACTGTCGGTTTTGGTGGCATGGTCTGCGAATGGGATCCAAGGCCCGCACTCCCAATGACCGTACAGGAAATCGCGGCTTACCGAGTTGCTCGCGACGAAATGACTAGGAGACATGCGGAAATAGTTGGCGGAAGGGTTCTTACTGTTGAACAGATGTCGGGCCGAACATATATTGGCGAGCCAATGAACAATAAGTCCTCTCAATAGCAGTGGTTGCGGTCAACTACTTGAGGTCAGTTAGGCACTTGCCCAGCTTACCGACCCACTAAAGAACATTTAGTTCGTTCGTGCCGTTAGCAGAAGTGCTGAAAAACGCCTGGCAAATAATCGTAAAAGAATCGCGCCAGCAATGCAGACCGGAGTAAAGATCAAGTTTGCGCGCTAGAGGAAAGTGCGGGCGGCCCGACTAAACGCAGCCTGCCAATTTCTTCAATTCACGCTTCGCGTACGCCGATGCACATATCCCGGCTGCAATCCGCGCTAGCAATGCCGATGAAACATCTTCTCGCGTTGGCCATACCGCCTTTGCGATCATATCGTCCAGATGATCCACTGCAACCACTTGAGCATGGCGATAATACATAAAGCTCGGGTTGACCACGAATGGATGGTCGCCTACTGCAAGCTCGCACGCTTTATCGTATGGAGTCCCAGCAGGAGGCGTGCTGGTAATGTTTACTAGAATGACGTGCGGTCTGGCGCCATAGTTTGGCATGACCGCAGGCGCGCATAAGACTACAAACAGGTGGGAACCCCCGCCAAACCCGGATGGAATAAACACGGTTTGACCGGGCGCAGCCAATTTGTGCTTTACGAGAATTGAATAGAGAGACGACCTTGCGCTGTAAGTCGCTCCATCAATTCGGTCGCGTGATCACCACCAAAACCAAGTACCTCAAACAGACGCGAATACGAAATTGGCTTACTAGAGCCTTCTGGGTCCTCCCATTCGGGAAGATTGTCATGTGTGTATTTGACCAAAACCCACTTATCCCAATGGCCAAACTCACTCCAAACAGCGTTAAGCACGTCAATATCGCTATCGCTAAGCGACATCAAATCCTGTTCAGGAGAACGAATCATGCTGCTGTCGCGCAGCGTTAGCATGTTATTAGCCCGATCAGAAACCCAAGTATCCCAGCCACCCTCTTCTGAAGGTAGCGCGCCATTCATGTGGTTGTAAATGCGCGAAACAACTGGGCCATGATCCATCGAGACGAGCTTATCCCCGGTCAATGGTTCGCCGTATTTACTGAAAGAGAGACGCTCGGCCAAATAAATCAATTTAACGAGCTTAATTAGTGGAAGCGAACCGCCTGCTTTATGCAGCAAAAAGGCGGCTGTTTCGGCGGCCTTTCTCTCACTGAAAAGTGAAGGGATGCTCATATGAACCTGATTTCCCGATTTTGTCGCTTTCGTCCGTGAAGCTGTATACATATACAGTACTATACAGCAATATGAATGATAGTACAACCTAAGTTCGACCTGCGGTTGAGAAGTTGTATCCCGGAACATGAAAAATGGGGCCTGAACACCTACGCTCCACGCACTAGGTTTATTCGCATCTGCCATTCACCCACCTCGGCCTTCGAGCCCACGTTCCTTCTTTCCAGTTGAATGCGTGCGCGTTCAATCTCGCGCCTTTGCGCATGACGCTTGGTCTCCACCCCCTTTTCTAAACCCCAGGAGCACAGGGAGCACACGGGAGCACATTGAGAGCACAGGAGAGCACGGTGAGCACGTAAATTTTGCGCAGCGCTAGCAATCACGCGGGGTTTCGGCTTAGAAGTGAGCTAAATCGCTCAACTGAATATCATTTGATGTGGTACATTGCGGTACTGACTAACCCGAATGCCAGTTCCAATTCGCTGAACATTACCACATCGATGGCGATGAGTCATGGCCTTAAAGGCAGGCTTCCTAGACACTGGATACCTGCTCAGGACAAGTTGATGCCAACGGATGGGGCCTCCAAATCTCATTTGGCTGACGAGCATGGCAGTGACACAGACTTCCAACGTCTGGTCCTGAGCGCCTTTTACAGGAAGGAAATAATATGGCAGTGATTCTGAATACAAAACAAGGAATAGCCCGAGCAAACAAGATGGAGCGTCGAGCCCGGGAAATGCGCGCCGAGATTTGGCCCAACGTTTCGGAAGAGTTCTTATGGGATCGCAAAAAGGCATCTGGCTTCACGACAATGCCCCGCACGATGGCCTATCTCATGAACATTATTGACAGCCTGACCAAAGGGCAGCCGGCGGGTATGACTTATCTGACAATCTGGTGTCGGCTATTCCAACCGGGCATTGTCGAGCTTGCTACCGAAAAACAGATGGCCTATGAGACTGGCTTTAGCGGTGAACGCGCAGTCGATACCTGGCGCAAGCGGATGCGGCATTTGAAGGTGTTGGGGTTTATCGACTACCACGGCGGTACAGATCACGATTTCCAATGGGTTCTTGTCTATAACCCGCATCACGTAGTTCAGAGGCTGGGGAAGAAGATTCAGCTCCGCTTAAGAGCCGCATGGCGGGATCGTGCCACAGAGGTCGGCGCAAAAGACACAGGTGAGCTGCCCGAAGTAACCATTCAACGTTTGGAGCAAGAAGCTGCGATCCTTGCGGCCGCCTCAAAGAAGGCCGCTGCTGACACCGCCCAAATAGGGAAGGCAATGAAAAAAGCAGCGAAGGCAAAGCAAATCACCGCATAGCCTCGAATAAGACAAGAAGGGAAATTGCATGTCTGATCTTTCGTCAATTGAAAAGCGCAAGCTTGAACGCCTATTCAATATGAGTAGCGGCTATGTACTTAACTTTTCTGACAGAACGTTCAGCGAGTTTTTCGAGGAACATACGGGAATTGATGTCGACCACATCCGCTTCAAGGAACGCGGCACCTCGAAAGCCAATAGACTGCGTGCCTTTTGTGCTACCGAATCCAATCAAGTCGTATCAAAGATCATCATTGCGATGGTTGAGCACGGCATTGAATACTGCAATTTGTCCAACGATCCCACACTTCTGGCTGAGGTTTGCCGTATCGGGGCGCGGCTGAATGAAGGCGGCGCGGTCACGGAATTAGATGCGCTAAGTGCCCCAACCGATGAACGTGATTTCGACGCGATCGCGAAGCAGATTCGCGAGGCCATCGAAAAAAACCAGCCCGAGGCCGCATTGGATCGCCTGCATTTGTTCTTCATCAAATTCATGCGAGCACGCTGTGAACAATATGGAATCACGGTGGGCCGAGACAAGCCTCTGCACAGCATGGTAGGTGAGTATGTAAAGCGGTTGCGAGCCGATGGCCATCTGGAGTCGGGAATGACTGATCGCATTCTGAAAAGCAGCATCTCCGTGCTGGAAGCATTTAGCGACGTTCGGAACAGTCAAAGCCTCGCGCATGACAACCCAATATTGAACTACGACGAGGCGCTGCTTATTTTCAACCAGATCGCCAGCTTAGTGCGCTTCTTAAAAGCGCTTGAAGGTCGGATCAAAGCGAAGGCAACACTGAATCCAGGCGTGTCTTGGCGCGCTACGGTGGGTTGTTAGTGAATTATCTGTTGCGACACGAAACTGATGGCGTCTAGGTGAATTTGCTTCCTAGTCCAGTTCATGGCCGGATTGAGAAGTTGCAATGGCCTTAACTGCCGCTTGATGGCCTCATCTTCGACGAATTCCGCAATTGCAGTTGGTGACATTGTGCCCAGCGTGGCGGCAGCCCAATTCTTTGCGTCGGTCGTTCCTCCCTTCAAAATCTCAGAGAGTTCAGTAATTGCACTCTTGGGCTTCGCTAACCGAGCAAGCACCATCGACGCTGAGGCGCGTAGCCTCTCACCACTTTCCGCAGACGCCAGCGTTTGAACTAGTGAACGTACTGTCTTGACAGAAATTTCGCTTCCCATAGCAACGATCGCATGAACTCGCTCGTCGTCGTTTTCTGCATCAAGGAACGGCAACAGGTGATTGAAGCTTTGGAGACCAGCACAGCCGAGTCCCCAAATAGCGGCCTGCCGAACTTCGTTGTTCTCCAGATTGGCGTCGGTTGCAATTTCGGCAAGTAGATCGACCGCTGCCGCTTGCGTCGCATAGCCACCTAACTCGGAAAGAATGAGTACAGCCTCCATGCGCAGATATTCAATTGCGGGATTTTCTACTGCCGCACGCAGTTTTGTAAGGCCCTCATTCAGTCCAAGCTTTGCGAGAGAAGCCGCCGCCTCTAAGGCAACACGAGTATCTGCGTCGTCTGATAGCGTTCGAAGCAATCGGGTATTTGCCGCGTTGCCCAATGCCCCCATCGCCTTCGCAGAAACAAATCGATCAAGCTCATTTCCTGTCGCGAGATTTGCTGGCTGCCAGTTGAGAGCGGCAGCCTCGATCAATGAAGCCTTGCTTCGGGGTACACCTGCCAGAAACTGGGCGTTGCCCAAGAAACGCTCTCCCACACTTACGTAGGCATGTTTCCCAACAATGTTGTATGTCTGCTTTCGTCCAGTGTCCAAAAGCGTGCGGAGTCTTTGATCACGAATTTCAATTACAACGCCATCCGCAGACGCTACCGTAGCGGGCCAAGTTCGATCTCGCTCCGATCCTTCACTTGCAGACTTTGGCGGCCCAAGTGTAGTCGCAGCTTCAGCGGCTCCAGTCAGATGCTTAACCCAAAACAGTTCGGCGTTGTTGGCCGGAATCAAATTCCCATCGTTGTTTGTGCAATGCACGAAGGCGATCATGTCAGTTGGCCGCAGCCCGGAATGCCACCGCCTATCGGGATTCGTCGGGGCATCGCTCATTTTGATAGCCAAGTCGCTCTTAGCGCGCACCTCAACTCTTAGCCCGGTGGAAATGCAGAGTACATCAGGCAATCGAAGGCGCTTGACCTTAGTGGACCAAAGCTTATTTGACGATGAATAGCGCTCTAGCTCAATTGGTCTTAGGCCAGCGTCCGTCATGATCTCCATGACGCGCCGAGTCGCCTTTGCGCCCATCGTCAGGAAATGGAGGAAACTACTATCAACTTTGAATCCCATATTCCCAATGGTGCCAGAAATTGGGTTTGATATGGAGTTGTGAAGACCGACTAAAATTGCGGTCAAAGTTGTGCAAGCATCTTTGACAATTTCTAAGACAGAGTGACAGGGCAAAGCAAACTGGAATGAAGCATTTGACAAAGAGTGGAGGCGTTTCCCTCCCAGAAGTAATCTTGGCCCCTCGGACTGATCCGATTTACAACGCGCATGGCTACCTCACTAAGGTTCCAGTTGACGCGATCATCCCCTACTTAACTGCATTTACAGAACCAGGTGACACCGTACTGGATATGTTTGCCGGCTCCGGAATGACTGGAGTGGCCGCTAAGATTGCCGGCCGAAACGCACTGCTGAGCGATATCTCTGTACTTGGAAAGCATATCGGCGACGGGTATTTGTTTGATGCGGATTCTAGTCAGCTACAAAAAGCGCGTGACGAGGCGATGCAAACAGCGAAGGATAGCTTCGGGGCCTTGTACGTTACGCGACGTGTCAGCGATGGCAAGCGCATAGAGTCGGTTCGAACAATTTGGTCTTTCTTGTACAAATGTCAATCGTGCCAAAGTGATATCAATTATTTTGAAGCGATGCGCGCGCTTAATTGGAAGGCACCTTCACACTGTCCACATTGCGAAGCGCCATTCTCAAAAAGAGGCGCGCAATATGTCGGCGATGCGCCGGTAACAGTTGTTGTCGATGGGCCTGACGGGAGACAGGTTGAACAGCCCGTCTCAGACGTTGACATAAAAAATATTGCTATAGCGACCAAAGACAAACGACTTTCAACAGTTCCAAGTATCCGAATTAGTCCGGATCGGGAAATGTACAAAAGGTCAGCGCTTGGAAAATGGCAGTTGAATGAGACAAAGGATTTTTTCTCTGCGCGCAATGCAATAGCACTTAAATACCTATGGGACGCCATCGAGTTGTGCAAGAACCGCGCTCTGAAACAGAAGCTTAGATTCGCGTTCACCGCAATACTTCCCCGTGCGTCACGCCGCTACCAATGGAGTCCGCAGAGACCATTGAACGCGGCAAATCAGAATTACTACATTGCCCCTGTGTATTACGAGTGGAATGTTTTTGAACTCTTCCATAGGAAAGTTGAAGCCGCGATCCGCTCCGATGAGCAAATTCGGATTCGTCGCGATAGCCTATTTAGCGAGGGTGAAAGAACTACGCAGAGCTACGTTTTGGCATCGGCAGCTAGGCTAGACCATGCTTCGGATGCCTCAATCGACTTCGTATTTACCGATCCGCCATTTGGCAGCAATCTCTTCTATTCAGATATGAGTCTTTTTCAGGAAGCATGGTTGGGAAAAACGACCGACGAAAAAGATGAAGCGGTTATACATACGACCAAAGCAAAGAACGGGGACGCCGAAGATCGTTACAAGTCACTACTGCGCGCTGCATGCAACGAAGCATATCGGGTACTAAAACCCGGCGGGCATATGGCCATGGTCTTTGGCAATAGCAGTGGAAAAGTTTGGTCAATGGTTCAAGAAATTCTCTTCGCCTCTGGATTCGACAGACGGCCAGTGCATATTGGGATTCTTGACAAAGGACAACGCAGCGTCAAAGGATTGGCGTCTGGCTTTGAAAGTGTGGCCACAATGGATTTGATTTTGACCGTTCAAAAGCCAAAAGGCGGCAAGGCGTCGGCTAAGACGCCGATTGCCTTTAGCGGCGACTTCAACTCGATAGTTGAAAGCACATTGGAAGAAATTGACTTGGAAACGCATTGCACTCCAAGTCACGTTTACTTGCTCTTACTTCAGCGCGCATTTCAAGTGGGCGCGCCCGTTGGCGATCTGCACCTTTCCGATGTCCTTACAAAACTAGAGAGACGCGGACTTGCGGTGAACTCAAAGAGCGGTCGCTTTGAGGCTGCTGCGGCTTAGTCGTCTTGTCTGTGAGAGTTCGTCCCAAAAAAGGCGTGACATTAGTTGTCACCAGCTTAGAAATCGGTGCTTTGCGCTGGCGACCAATTGCATTTGGCCGTCTAAGCCGCCTAGGCAACAGCTAGAGGCGTTTTCGCAAGCGCGTCCGTACCTTCCCCCCAAAAGTGTCAGAAAAACAGCTTCGAACTGTTTCTAAACAATCGGGCTGGTGCCTCGTAGCGAGTGCAGAGAGATCGGACGGGTTCGCCCCTCTTGAGAAAAACATCACGGTTCGAAAAAGCGGCGCAAAAAAATCGCTAAATTTTCGTTTGCACGATTATTTAGCGATTATTTACATCTCTCAATGTTTACTGGATGCAACGTAAATCATTGATAGTTCTGGTGGGCCGTGAAGGATTCGAACCTTCGACCTACGGATTAAGAGTCCGCTGCTCTACCAACTGAGCTAACGACCCACAGCGCTGCTATTTGCTTTTTTGACTAAAAGGCCCGAGATAAATCTCGGGCCGGAAAACTTTGGTAGGCCGTGCGGGATTCGAACCTGCGACCAACGGATTAAAAGTCCGCTGCTCTACCGACTGAGCTAACGACCCAACATTTCTACAACTGCACCGAGTACTTAGACCTTTTCAGGACTAGGGACCCAGCAAAGCCCAAGATTATAAACTTTGGCACCATTTCAGGTCAACCCAAAACGTCGGACAGACCGAAAATCAGCCCTCCTGCATCATTTTCCAGTACTGGTATTTGAGCGTCGCCCAGCAGCCGGCAATCATCGCCGCCAGCGCCAGAAAAGAGCCTGCGGCCAGCGTGGAAACGCCCGTTACCCCTTGGCCGATGGTGCAGCCCATCGCCGTCACGCCACCGAAACCCATCAGGGTGGCACCGAAAATATGGGTACGGGTGTCTTCAATATTGGCAAAGCCCTCCCAGCGGAAGCGCTTGGTGACGATGTAATAGGCAAACGAACCGGCGATCATGCCGATGGTGGAGGCGATGCCGAAGGTAACGATCAACGATTTATCACTCCACAGCATCAGCAGTTCCAGGCTGTAGGCGATGGGTGCGACAAACGTCAACGATTCAGCCGTGCGGCTATTGGTGCCGAAGAAAGTCTCCTCCAGCGTGTCCGGGTTTTCGCCAAAGCCAATGTGTGCACTAACATACCAGCCTGCCACCACGGCGAGGCCATATCCCAGCCCACCCAGCCAACCGTCGAGGCTTTTGCGGAATTCAGCGCCGGTCAGCACGAAAATCAGCATTGCCGCGGCAATCAAGACGGCCATGCCGATTTGCGCGGTCTTTTTGCTTACACCCGCGATACCGGCGATGACTGCGCCGAACTCCTGGGTCTTGGTGCCCTGCGCGGCCAAATCGAGATTGACCGGATCCAGATAGTTGACACGCCAGACACCGAACAGGCCTTTCATCGTCATGTACGCGGCGATGCCGAGAAACACGAACACCACCAGCGACTTTACATTGCCGCCGCCGATACGCACCAGCGTGCGGCTGCCGCAACCACTGGAAAGCGTCATGCCGACGCCAAACAGCAAGCCGCCCAGGATATAGGACAGCCAGGTGAAATTGGGCCGAACGTAAAACGCCTTGGACAGGTCGATCAGGCCGTATGCGTACAACACCTGCGCGCCGATGATCGCGACCGCCATCGCCAGCACCCACATGCGCATCCGCGAGTAATCGCCCATGTTGACGATGTCGGAAACGGCACCGAGCGTGCAGAACTGCGTGCGCGCGGAAATCACGCCAAGAATGAAAGCGATGAGGAAGCTCAGCCATGCGACGGTGGTGGCGAGATTGGATGCGGTGTTCATGGAAAGCAGTCGGGCGACAAAGGGTGCATTATTTTACGCGCCGCACCGGAAGGCGCGAAACAGCAGCCGCTTATGGACGGTTATGAACCGAGGTAACGAGTCGCATCCGATACACCGGCCGCGAGAAAACCTTCGCGCCGTAACCGGCAGGAATCGCACACACCACACGCAAGACCATTGCCATCGGCCTGATAGCAGGACACGGTCAACGCATAATCCACACCAATACGCGTACCCTCGCGAATAATGTCCGCCTTGGTCATGTGGATGATCGGCGTATGGATAGTCAGCGGCACTCCCTCGACGCCTGCCTTTGTTGCCAACCGCGCCATCGCCTGAAACGCGGCGACGTAATCCGGCCGGCAATCCGGATAGCCCGAATAATCCACCGCATTCATGCCGGCGAAAATATTCGGTGCGCCCAAGGTTTCTGCCCAAGCGAGCGCGAGCGACAAAAAAATCGTGTTCCTGGCCGGGACATAAGTAACCGGAATGCCGGTGGTCGGCGCAGTCGGCACATCGATATGCGAGTCGGTCAGCGCGGAGCCGCCCCATCCGGTGAGGTCGAGCTTGATCACGCGATGCTCATGCGCGCCACCTGCCACAGCCACGCGCGCCGCCGCCTGCAATTCCGAGCGATGACGCTGGCCGTAATCGAATGACAGCGCATAGCATTCGTAGCCCTGTTCGCGCGCCATCGCCAACACCGTGGCTGAATCGAGTCCGCCGGAAAGCAGCACAACTGCTTTTTTTGTTGTATCAGCCATCAAACGCCCCGTTTTTCGCCCCAGAGAATTTTGTGCAGCTGCAGCTGCATCCTCACCGGCAGCGATTCGCGCAGAATCCAGTCTGCAAGTTGCTCAGGTCGCACTTGGCCAAAAGACGGAGAGAACAGCACCGTACATTTCTCAGCCAGTTTTTTCTCACGCGCGATTGCGGCAGACCAGGCAAAATCGGTTTCGCTGGTGATCACAAATTTGACCTCATCGTGCACCGTGAGCAGCGACAGATTTTCCCAGCGATTTTTGTCGCTTTCGCCGGAACCGGGCGTTTTGATATCAACAATACGGGACACACGCGCATCGACTTCGGCAATATCGATCGCACCGCTGGTTTCCAGTGACACTGAATAGCCCGCATCGCACAGCTTCGTAAGTAACGTGAGGCAATTGCGCTGTGCCAACGGCTCGCCGCCGGTGACGCAGACATACTTGGTCGGATGCTGCGCGACCTCGGCCAGCACATCATCGATGGTACGGGTATTGCCTTCATGAAATGCATACGCCGTATCGCAATAACCGCAACGAAGCGGGCATCCGGTCAGGCGGACAAAGGCCGTCGGCAGGCCTACGCGCGTTGATTCGCCTTGCAGGGAAAAGAAGATCTCGTTTATGCGCAACTCGCTGGCGCGTACACGCGCCGGCATACCTGTGGGGCTCGCTATCTTCCCTTCGGCTTTGCGAGAGATCGCAGCAGGAATCCGCGTTTCGGTTGCCATGATATGCCGCTACCTTCGGATCTGCGCCAGACGGGTGCGCGCCTTGCCGGCTGCATCGGACGCGGGATAGCGGGCGATGATGTCTTCCAGCATATTGCGCGCTGAACCGTTGTCGCCGGATTCAATCATGACGCTGGCGATGGCCAGCATGGCGTCGGGCGCTTTGGAAGACTCGGGATAAAGACTTAGCAACGCTTCCTGCGAACTACGCGCATTGGCATAGTCGCGCAGGTTGAAATAACTGATGCCAATCCAGTACTGTGCGTTTGGAACCAGTCCGCTCGAGGGAAAGTCCTTCATGAAAGTCTGGAACGCGCGCGTCGCCGCCAGATAATCGCCACGCTTGAACAAATTCGAGCCAACGTCGTAGGCTCGATTTTCCTGCTCGCGCATGGCAGCGGTGACCGGCGCAGGAGGCGTGGTTGGCGCATTCGATGCTGGCCCGGGCGAAATGGCTGCACCTGCAGGCGGCACAACGACCGGCGCGGAAACTGCGGTGGCCGCAGGTGCGGCATCGGCCGGCAGGCCTTCCAGCTTGCGCAGGCGCGTATCGATGTCGAGATAAAAATCTTTTTGCCGCTTGGTCAGCTGATCGTTCTGATTGGCCAGCACCTCGATCTGGCCGCGCAGCTTGGAAATTTCGGCGTTCAGTTGCTCGATCTGATTGAGCAACTGGATGATGCCCAGATTCTTGATTGATTCGTCCAGTTTCAGGATGCGGCCATCGACATCGCGATCGCGTTTATCCAATTCGGCGCGCAACTCTTTAACTTCGCGTCGGGCGTCTTCGTCAAAAATGCCGGCGGCCGCATTCACGGAGAACACAGCCGCGATCAGGCTTGCAATAGCGCGATGCCGAAATTTCATCATCTGTTCCGTACCCTGGACTACTCGCCGTCGTATCGAATTTCAACCCGGCGATTCTGCGCCCATGCCGCTTCGTCGTGCCCGGTTGCCTTGGGCTTGTCCTCGCCGAAGCTCAGCGTTTCGATACGCTCATTGCCCACACCAAGTACCGCAGTTGCCTTGCGCACCGCATCTGCACGACGCTGACCCAGTGCCATGTTGTATTCGCGCGAACCGCGCTCATCAGCATGGCCTTCGAGACGAATCTTGCGGCTGCGATTCTGGCTAAGGTAATTGGCATGCGCCTGGATCAGCGCCGTGTATTCAGCTTTGACCACATCCTTGTCATAGTCGAAATAAATCACGCGCTTGGAAAGCGGACTGTTCGGATCCTTCAACGGGTCTGTGCCGGGCGTACCCTTGATCTGCGTGTTTTCGGTACCGCGAGTCGTCGGTGTGGTGCCACCGGATGCAGTCGATGTCGTTGACTGGGAGCGATCTTCGACTTTGGTTTCCTTGACTGGGTCTTTGCTTGCGCATGCCGCCAGCAACACCGCAAGGCCTACGCCGATGATGATTTTTTTCATGGTTTTCTCCTTTGGAACAACGATATGAAACACGCCGCAAGTTTATACGTTTTTACCTGAACCCTTTACCGTGCGCCGGACGTCCCGTAAGGCCCCCAAGCCGGCTCGCGCACATCGCCGGCCTGCGAAGACAGCCGCTGCTTGACCCGGCCATCCGCTGACACCGCGCCCAGAGTGCCACGGCCGCCGGCCTTGGATTCGTAGAGGATGGTGCGGCCATTGGGCGAAAAACTCGGGCTGTCATCCAGCGGGCCTTCGGTCAACACATTGATCTGTCCGCTGGCCAGCTCCAGCGTGGCGATACGCAGCTTGCCCGCTTCGCGGCTGACAAACGCCACGTATTTCCCATCCGGGCTCATGCGTGGATTGACGTTGTAGCTGCCCTCGAAGGTGAGGCGCTTGACCGCGCCACCGTTCGCCTGCACGCTGTAAAGCTGCGGCCCACCGGAGCGATCGGAGACGAAGATGATGTCCTTGCCGTCGGAGGTAAAGGTTGCGTTGGTATCGATGCTGTTGCTTTCAGTCACACGCGCCGCCGCACCGCCGGTCGCGGGAATGACGTAAATCTGCGACACGGCGTCTTTCGACAACGCGACCACCAGCTTGCTGCCATCGGGCGACCAGTTCGGCGCGTAGTTGTCGCCTTTGAAGTTCGACACCGTACTGCGCTGGCCGGTCACCAGGTCCTGCACGATAACGGTCGATTTCTGGCTCTCGAAGGAAACGTAGGCGAGCTTGCTGCCGTCCGGTGACCATTTCGGCGAGCGGATCGGCTCCAGCGAGGACAGCACCGTTTGCGCATTGAAACCATCGGCATCGGCAACCTGCAACTCGTATCGCGCGCCACGCTTCAATACGTAAGCAATACGGGTGGAAAAAATCCCCTTCTCGCCCAGCAGTTTTTCGTAGATCTCATCGGAAATTTTGTGCGCCGTTGCGCGCATCTGCGTGGCACTGACCACATAGGAAGTCATCGTCAGCTGGCTCTGCTTGGCAACGTCGAACAGGCGGAAACGGATATCGAACTTCCCGTCCGGCAGCATGTTGATCGAACCGATCACCAGGGCCTCGGTGCTACGGCTGGTCCAGTCAAGGAAGTTGATTTCCGACGGTTCGGTCGGCGTGGTGGTGATGCCGCCGGTGTTGACGATGCGGAACAGGCCGGTGCGCTTCAGGTTTTCGACAATCACCGGCGTTATGTTCTGCGGTGCGTTGATCTCGTTGGCAAAGGAAATGACGGCAATCGGAATCTGCCGGCCAGCGCTGGTGGTGACATCGATCGTCAGCTGTGCATGGGCAAGGCCGGAAAATGCGGCGAAAACCAGCGGCGCAAACAGCGCCCACAAGGCGCGATATGAAGCGGGAACAAGGCGGATTCTATTGCTCATGGTTCTTTTAACGTTCGTGTTTGATATTCAGGTTAAGTTCGCGCCGGCCACCGAAAAGTTCCGCGCTTTCCGGCTGCGGCCATTGCTTGATGCCATTGATGGCGCGTTCGACCGCTTCATCATACACACGGTTGCCGGAGGGTTTGACGATGGCGGCGTCGAATACCACGCCGTTAACCAGCAAACGCAATCGCACCTGCAGCTCCGGCATGCCCGAAACCGTGTCGGGAATATTGGCGCGGCTTCGGATCAGCGCGGCGATCTTGCCGGCGTAGTCCTGCAGCGCCGCATTGCGTGCGGCGGACGCGGCGGCTTCGCGCGCGGCCTGCTCGGCTTTTGCTTTGTCTTCGGCTGCCTTGGCAGCTTTCTTCTGCGCGTCTTCCTCGCGCTTCTTTTTTTCGGCGTCGGCCTTCTTCTGTTTCTCCAGCTTCTCGCGTTCGAGTTTTTCCTTTTCCGCTTTCTCCCGCTCTTTTTCTTCCTTGAGTTTTTTCGCTTTTAGTTCAATCTCGGCCTTGCTCGGTTGCGCGGGCTTTACCTCCGGCGGCGGCTCGGCTTTCTTGATCTCGGGCTTGGGTTCCGGCTCCGGTTCCGGCGGTGGCGGCAGCGTTGGCTCGGCGTTGCGAATCGGCGGTAGCTGGTCCCATAGTTCCGCAGTCAACACGGGTGGGTGCTTCACCTGCCAAGAGACGCCGAACACAATCACCGCAAAAAAGGCACTGTGCACGATCAACGCCAGAATCGCCGCGGGCACTTTGCCCGGCTCGCGCCGCACCAGATGCACGGTACCCCGTACCTTGTCTTGGCGCGGCCCTCCCGGTGGATAAGTTGCGGCCATCGCTATCTATCCTGCGGTTTTGCGAGCAAACCCACCCGCTTGATCTTGCCTCCCTGCAAGATATCCAGCACGCGCAGCACGTCTTCGTATTTGAGATTCTTGTCCGCAGAAATCACCACCGCCTGATCGGGGTGCGTGGCCTGTACCGAGCGCACCGTCGCCAGGAGACGGTCGCGCGTTACTGAAATTTCCTTGCCGCCCTGCTGCCGGTCCACCAGCAGCATGCTGCCGTCTTTCTTGACGATCACTTCCAGCGGCGCCACGGTCGGATTCAGCCCCATGCCGACGCTGGGCAGATCAATCTGCCCCGGCTGGATCAGCGGTGCCGTCACCATGAAGATGATGAGCAATACCAGCATTACGTCGATGTACGGCACGACGTTGATTTCCGCCATCGATTTGCGTGGGCGTCTCATAGGTAAAAAAGATCAAAATCCAATACTGGCGCGGACTTACAGCCATTTTTGGCTGGAAATCCGCTCCAGTGCTTGAGTTTTATTCTCTGCATTAGTGAGTAGCCTGCCGCTGGAGGATATTGGTGAATTCCTCCATGAAGCTCTCGTAGCGGTTCGCCAGCCGGTCAATTTCGGCGGTGTATTTGTTGTAGGCAATCACGGCCGGGATGGCGGCGAACAAGCCGATGGCGGTGGCAATCAGCGCCTCGGCAATGCCTGGGGCCACCTGCGCCAATGTTGCCTGCGCGACGCTGGAAAGGCCACGGAACGAATTCATGATGCCCCACACCGTGCCGAGCAGGCCGATGTACGGGCTGACCGAACCGACCGTGGCAAGAAACGACAGGTGCGCCTCAAGAAAATCCAGCTCGCGCTGGAAGGTTGCCTTCATCGCCCGCCGCGTGCCGTCCATCAATGCGCCGATATCGCCGCCAGCGCGACTCTTCAGCTTGAGGTATTCCTTGAAACCCGCCTCGAAAATCTTTTCCATGCCGGCCGGCTCGTACTGGCCCGAGTTGGCGCGCTGATAAAGGCCGACCAGATCGGAGCCGCCCCAGAATTCGCGCTCGAATTCGTCCGCCTGGCTCTTGGCGCGGCGCACCGAGAACATCTTGACGAAGATGTACCACCAGGAAAGCAGCGAGGCCAGGATCAGCAGGCCCATCACGATCTTGACCACGATCGAGGCCTGCATGATCAGCTGCAGGATGGCGATGTCGCTGGACAGGTTCAAATTGTTGCCTCCATTTTCTTGCGCAGATCGGGCGGAATTTCGATCGGCTTGAATGCATCGGCCGACACGCTGGCCACCACCACCCGGGCTTTCACCAGCGTATCGTCGCCGCGGCGGATTTCCTGATGAAATGTCACGCGCACGCGGCCCAGTGCCTCGATGGACACGCTGATATTAACCGAGTCATCGAGTCGCGCCGGCTTGAGGAATTCCACCGCGATTTCGGTGACGATGAATAGCATCTTGTGCCTGCGCTCGAGATCGCTGTTGGTAAAGCCCAGATAGCGCAGCCATTCGGTACGTGCACGTTCGAGAAACTTGACGTACTGCGCGTGATACACCACGCCGCCGGCATCGGTGTCCTCGAAATAGACGCGCAGCGGGAAATCGAATGTGAACAGCGGGCTTTGCTGGGCATTCTTAAGAGAGAGTCGGGCCATCAGAAAAGTTCCGGGGCGGCCGCATTGGCCGGGGCAGTAATGCCGAAATGCTGATACGCCATCAATGTGGCCATGCGCCCGCGCGGCGTGCGCTGCAGGTAGCCCTGCTGAATGAGATAGGGCTCCAGCACGTCCTCGATAGTGTCGCGCTCTTCGCTCAATGCCGCCGCGAGGTTCTCCACGCCGACCGGACCGCCGGCGAATTTCTCGATGATGGCCAGCAGCATCTTGCGGTCCATCATGTCGAGGCCGATCTTGTCGACATCAAGCATTTTCAACGCGGCGTCGGCCGTTTCCTTGTCAACATGACCGTTGCTGCGCACCTCGGCAAAATCGCGCACGCGACGCAACAGCCGGTTGGCGATACGCGGTGTGCCGCGCGAACGCTGGGCGATTTCCTGCGCGCCATGATCATCGACTTTCACGTTCAGCAATTGCGCCGAACGAGAAACAATCAGCTTCAATTCTTCCGGCGAATAAAACTCCAGCCGCGCAACGATGCCGAAGCGATCGCGCAGCGGATTGGTCAGCATGCCGGCGCGGGTGGTTGCACCCACCAGCGTAAACGGCGGCAGGTCGAGCTTGACCGAGCGCGCCGCCGGCCCTTCGCCGATCATGATGTCGATCTGGTAGTCCTCGAGCGCCGGATAGAGGATTTCCTCGACCACCGGATTCAGGCGATGAATTTCGTCGATAAACAGCACATCGTTCGGCTCGAGATTGGTCAGCATCGCCGCCAGGTCGCCGGCGCGTTCCAGCACCGGGCCGGAGGTCTGCTTCAGGTTCACCCCCATTTCGCGCGAAATGATATGCGCCAGCGTGGTCTTGCCGAGACCGGGTGGGCCGAATAGCAGGGTGTGGTCCAGCGGCTCCTTGCGTGCCCGCGCCGCCTCGATAAAGATCGACAGCTGGTCGCGGATCTTTTCCTGGCCGACGTATTCGTTGAGCAGCTTGGGGCGCAGTGCCCGCTCCAGCGCTTCTTCCTGCGTGGAGGCTTTGGTGCCGGAGATAAGGCGATCTTCTTCGATCATGGCGTGATTTTACGCGCCACTCTGCGGTTTTTCCGCGAGTTTGTCTTTCTTCAGGCGAATGTAGAGCGTTTTTTCGACGTGGGCCACCACCTTGCCTTCGGTGTCGACCACATCGACGGCGTAGGTCGGCTCGAATTTCTTGCCGTCGGCAGTCATGCGCTTTACTTCCTCGATCTGCTCTTCCGAGTAGCGGAAATCGGCATAAACCGTGGTGCGGCCCGGCGAAACGAAGTCGATCTTGGCCGATTTGTCCCACACCAGATAGCCGCTGCCCAGCTGGTTCATCATCATGATCATGAAATACGGATCGGTCATGGTGAACAGGCCACCGCCGAAATGGGTGCCGACGTAATTCTTGTTGCGCATGCCGAGCTTCATACGCATGCGCACGTGCCGCCAGTCCGGCGCGATGTGCTCGATGTGAATGCGCATGCCGATAAACGGCGGCCAACAGTTCATGAAATGCCGGAACATGTTCGGCGTGACGCGGAAGCGGCTGTAGAAGCCTTGCTTGGTTGACGACATCAGGACTTCGACAACAACTTGAGCGCTTGCCGAATACCATCCGACACCGCCACGTCCTTTGGCAAACCTTTGATCGCGTACAACGCTTCCTTCTCGTTGTAACCAAGCGATATCAACGCATTGAGGATGTCCGCAGCGGATGAGGACGACGCGACCTCGCCGACAGCGATGCGCACATCGACCTTCAGCTTGTCCTTCAATTCCAGCAACAGCCGCTCGGCGGTCTTCTTGCCGATGCCAGGCACCTTGGTCAGACGCCCGGCTTCCTGTGTCGCCACCGCTTCGGCCAGATCATTCACACTCATGCCGGACAACACCGCTAATGCTACTTTGGGGCCGACGCCGCTGATTTTCAGCAGCTGCCGAAACGTGACGCGCTCAACCTCGCTGCCGAAGCCGTAAAGCAGATGCGCATCTTCGCGAACCACCAGATGCGTAAACAACACTACCTTTTCACCGACCCGCGGCAGGTTATAGAACGTGCTCATCGGCACATCGATGTCGTAACCGATGCCGCCAACGTCCACCGTAACTTGCGGCGGGTTTTTCTCCAGCAATGTTCCCGAAATACGTCCGATCATTTCACCAGCCTCCCGCCCTTCACCCGGTAGCCGCGCGTAGTCATGCCGGCCAGCTCGCCGCCATGTGCATGGCAGATCGCGCAGGCCAGCGCATCGGCCGCATCCGGACTCGGATAGCCCGGCAGCTTCAGCAGTCGTTTTACCATTTCCTGTACCTGTTCTTTCTTGGCGTGGCCGTTACCCACCACGGCCTGCTTGACCTGCAAGGCGGTGTATTCGGATACCGGCAGATCGCGCGACACCGCCGCGCAGATCGCCGCACCGCGCGCCTGGCCCAGCAGCAAGGTGGATTGCGGATTGACGTTGACGAACACCTTTTCCACCGCCACTTCCTGCGGCGAGTGTCGGCTGATCACTTCCTGCACCGAGTTGAGGATGTTCTTCAAACGGTCCGGCAGCTCGCCGTCGGGCGATTTGACGCAACCGCTGCTGACATAGGTCAGTGTCGAGCCGTTTTTTTCGATAACGCCGTAACCGGTCACACGCAGGCCGGGATCGAGGCCGAGGATTCTCACTCGAACACCAGCGCGTAAATACAGGAATCACGCAAACCGCCAAACGGATCGCGCATATTCTTGCGTTGGATGCCCTCCAGCGTAAACCCGCAGCGCTCGGCAACTTTACGACTATTCAAATTGCGCGGATCGCTGCAAATTTCCAGTCGATTGGCACCTAGTTCACGTCGCGCGAACTCCACCAGCGCATTCACCGCCTCTGTGCAATAACCCTGCCCGGCCATCGATGTCCGCACCCAGTAACCAATTTCCAGTTTGGGGACATCCCAATTGATGGTGTGAAAGCCACCCTTGCCCACCAGGCGGCCGGTTGCCTTGTCATGCCATTGAAAGTCCAGCATCTCCCGGCCGTACCACTTGGCCTGCGCCTGCGCATGAAAATCTACGGAGCCCTCAAGGGATGGCTGCGGATGCACCCAAGGCATCCATGGTTTTAACTCGTTGACCGATTCCAAGACCGCTTCAAATGCCTCCGGACCGTCACCGGATTTCGCGGCGCGCAAAACCATCCGCGCGGTTTCGAATTTCTCCGGAATATTCAGCAGCAGGGCGCGCTGCTTTGCGTCCATCAACGCGCCTCAATCGCCGCGACCGACTCGAGCACTCAAGCCTCGTCCATCACCGCCGACGTGTACACGTCCTGCACATCGTCCAGCGATTCGAGTACGTCGAGCAGCTTTTGCATCTTCACCGCGTCGTCGCCGGCCAGCACCGTTTCGGTATTCGCCTTCATCGTTACCTCACCGAACTCGGCCTTGAAACCGGCTTTTTCCAATGCGGCCTTGATATTGGTGAATTCATACGGACCGGTGATGACTTCGAGCGAGCCGTCTTCGTTGGTGACCACGTCTTCGGCGCCGGACTCGAGTGCGGCTTCCATCAGCTTCTCTTCGTCAGTGCCGGGCGCGAACAACAACGTACCGCAGTGCTTGAACAGGAACGCGACCGAACCGTCGGTACCCATATTGCCGCCGTACTTGGAAAAAGCGTGGCGTACTTCGCCCACAGTGCGCACGCGGTTGTCGGTCATGCAGTCAACGATCACTGCCGCGCCGCCAATGCCGTAACCTTCATAGCGGATTTCTTCGTAATTCACGCCCTCCAGCTCACCGCTGCCGCGCTTGACCGCGCGCTCGACGGTGTCCTTGGGCATATTGTTTTCATAGGCCTTGTCCATCGCGAGGCGCAGGCGCGGATTACTGCCCGCATCGCTGCCGCCCATGCGCGAGGCGACGGTGATTTCCTTGATCAGGCGCGTGAAAATTTTTCCGCGCTTGGCGTCCTGGCGACCTTTGCGGTGCTGGATGTTTGCCCATTTACTATGTCCCGCCATTGCAACCTTCTTCTTTCTGCGATTACGAGTCTTCGCTTGCAAATGCGGCGTTGCGCCTCCGCGTCGGACTCGTTGTTACCAAAACAGGTAACGCCTCGTCCGATGCTCGTCGCGCCTTGCCTTTGCTGCGCTCGGGACTCTTTGCGTTATTTGACTATCGGGACCTTTACCAGCCCCATTTTAATAAATTCCGGCCTCGTTCCGTGCTCGTCGCGCCTTGCCCGCGCAGCGCTTGGTGGCCTTTGCGTTGCTCGATCGCTGGGGCCTGAAGTGATCCAACAATTTCCAAAACCTAATGTTAACATTCACTCACCCCCCACCCCAAGCCTGCAAAGCCTAATCAGCCTCCACACCATCGTTGCCGACTATGACTGAACCTCTGCTGATCGCCAAAACCAGCGATAAATCCCACGCCGATTTATGCCTGCTGCCGAACATGGCGAACCGGCATGGTTTGATCGCCGGGGCGACAGGAACGGGCAAGACCATCACGTTGCAGGTACTGGCAGAACATTTTTCGTCCATCGGCGTGCCGGTGTTCATGGCCGACGTGAAGGGCGACCTGACCGGTATTTCGCAACCGGGCAAGCCGAATCCCAAGGTTGAAGAGCGGGTCAAGCTGTTGGGCCTTGAGCACACACCCGCCGCTTGTCCGGTCACGCTGTGGGACGTGTTTGGCGAGCAAGGCCATCCGGTTCGAGCCACCGTTTCCGAAATGGGGCCGGTGCTACTGTCGCGCATTTTCAACCTAAACGACACCCAGGCCGGTGTGCTGACACTGGCGTTCAAGATCGCCGACGACAATGGCCTGTTGCTGCTGGACTTGAAAGATCTGCGTGCCTTGCTGTCATGGGTTGGCGAAAACGCCAGTCAGTTCACCACCAGCTACGGCAATATTTCCTCCGCCAGCATCGGCGCCATCCAGCGCGGCCTGCTGACATTGGAGCAGCAGGGTGGCGACAAGTTTTTCGGCGAGCCGGCATTGTCGCTGGACGATCTGATGCAAACCGACAACGGCAAAGGCGTGATCAACGTGCTGGCCGCGGACAAGCTGCTCTCCAGTCCCCGTCTGTATTCGACCTTCCTGCTGTGGCTGCTGTCGGAGCTGTTTGAGAACCTGCCCGAAGTCGGCGATCGCGACAAACCAAAGCTGGTGTTCTTTTTCGACGAAGCACACTTGCTGTTCAACGAGGCGCCGAAAGAGCTGCTGGAGAAAATCGAGCAGGTGGTGCGGCTGGTCCGTTCCAAGGGTGTCGGCGTTTATTTCGTCACGCAGAATCCGCTGGATATTCCCGACACGGTGCTGGGACAGCTGGGCAATCGAGTACAGCACGCGCTACGTGCTTACACGCCACGTGATCAGAAAGCTGTAACGGCAGCTGCTGAAACCTTCCGCGAAAACCCGAAGCTCAAAGTGGTTGATGTCATCACCGAATTGGGGGTGGGTGAAGCACTGGTGTCGTTCCTCGACGAAAAAGGCCGGCCAACAATCGTCGAACGCGCGTATGTCTGCCCACCAACGTCGCAGATCGGGCCGATCACAGCCGAGCAGCGCAAGGCACTGCTGGAATCTTCGCTGGTGGCGGGTCAATACGAAAAAGTGGTCGACCGCGAATCGGCGTTCGAAAAACTCAAGGACCGGCGCGGCGATGCAACCACGCCCTCCCCCACCGGCGACAGCGGCGGCTTGGGCGGGATGCTGGGCAAGATTGGCTTTCCGAGCGGAGGCGGCGCCTCCAAGCGTGAAGGCGTCGTTGAAGCGGCAATGAAAAGTGCAGCGCGCGCGATGGCCTCGGAAGCGGGGCGACGCATCATTCGCGGCGTGCTGGGTTCGATATTGGGCGGCAAAAAGTAGCCCCACAGGATTACTTCGGAGCAAGGGAGAACAACATGGCCAAACGAGAGCCGGGCGAGCGCCGCCGCGAAATTCTGCAGACGCTGGCCCACATGCTGGAAAACCCCAAGGGCGAAAAGATTACGACGGCGTTGCTGGCCGCCAAGCTCGATGTCTCCGAAGCGGCGCTCTACCGCCACTTCGCCAGCAAGGCACAGATGTTCGAAGGGCTGATCGAGTTCATCGAGGAAACCGTGTTCTCGCTGGTGAACAAGATCCAGGCCGAAGAGGCCAACGGCCTGAAGCAAGTCGAGGCCATCGTCTCCATGCTGCTGTCGTTCGCGCAGAAAAACCAGGGCATGGTGCGGGTGCTGATCGGCGATGCGCTGGTCAACGAGGATGAGCGTCTGCAGGTCCGCGTCAATCAGCTGCACGATCGGCTGGAGGCGTCGTTGCGTCAGAGTTCGCGGCTCGCCGCCACCGATGGCGCGCTGCACAGTACGCTGGATGCCAACGCTTATGCCAACGCGGTGATGTCATTCATCGTCGGCCGCTGGCACCAGTTCGCCAAATCCGGCTTCAAGCGCATGCCGATGGAGAATCTCGCCCAAAGCTGGGCGGTATTCGCGGGTTAAAAGTGGCGATCAATTTCGACCCGATCGAAGGCCAACTCGTCGCCTACAACGCGCGCGATGTCGATGCCTTCATGGCCAACTACACCGCCGACTGCGTGGTGGAGGATGGCGAAGGCAATCGCCTGATGGCTGGCCACGCCGAAATGCGCGAGCGCTATCGCGCCTTGTTCGACGGCTCGCCCAATCTTCACTGCACCGTGGTCCATCGCACTCGCGTCGGCGAATACGTGTTCGACGAAGAGTCCATCACCGGTCGTCTGCCGGGTACGCAGCCACAGGTTCGCCGCGCGATGGCGATCTATCGTATCGACGCCACATCGGGACTCATCAAGCATGTGCGTTTCATGCGCGAACTCGGCTGAAGACGACAGCACAGTCTGCGCTGACGACAAGTCCGCGCTGAATACCGGACGGCTGATTGTTGCCCTGCCGCGCACAGAACAAGCAGCAGGAATGCTGGATTTCGTCAGCCGCAATAGCGAGCACCTCAAGCCCTGGAGCCCGCCCGAGCCTGCCGGCATGTACACGCTGGAGCATTGGCAGGAAGTAGTGACCAAGTCAGCCACGGCATTCGATGCCGGCAGCGCTGTTCGTTTCTGGATGGCGACCAAAGACCAACCCGGCCGTGTCATTGGCAGCATCGGCTATTCGCAGATTTCACGCGGGCCGTTTTGCGCCTGTGTACTGGGCTATCAGATAGATCGCGAATTCGAAGGCCAGGGGCTAATGCGCGAAGCTTTGAGCGCAACCAACCGCTACATGTTCAACGTGCAGAAACTGCATCGCATCGGCGCCAATTACCGGCCGGAAAATGTACGCAGCGGACGCCTGCTGGCCAAGCTCGGTTTTCGCATCGAGGGCTATTCGAAGAACTATCTGTTCATCGACGGCGAATGGCGCGACCACATCCTGACTTCGCTCACCAGCGGCGGATTCGACGCCGGCTGGATCAAGATGGGTTAGCCGCGCAATCAGGCTTAGTGCGTCAGCAACGCCAGCAGCAGTATCACCGTTCCACCATACGCCACGGTTGAAATCAGAATTGCCGCCGTGGTTTCTTTTTCCGCTACGTTGTAACGCTGCGCGAACAACAGCGGATTGGCGCCGATCGGCAGCGCCGCGCACAGTACGGTCACCGCCGCTGCGGTTTTCTCCAGCGGCATGATCCAGAACACCACCAACGCTACTAGTGCGGGATGAATCAACAGCTTCACCGCGCTCAAACCCATCGCCGGCCTGACCGATCCGGCCATGCCGTAATGCGCCATCGACAAGCCGATCAGCACCAGACACAAGGGCACCGCGGCTTGCGCCAGCGTCACCAGCGTCGCATCCACCGGACCAGGCAGTGGCAAACGGAAAATATTCCAGATAAAGCCGAGCACCACTGGGAGGATCACCGGATGAATCAGCGTCTGGCGGAACATCGGCAAAATCACTGACCACCACGATTCGGCATTTTCGTGATCGTGGCGTGACCACTCCATGATCACCGTCGCGGTAGTCAGCAACACCAGCGCGTGCATCGCAATGATGGTGGCGTGAATCGCCAGCCCCGCTTCGCCGAAAGCCGCCAGCGCCACCGGAATGCCGATCTGCACGGTGTTACCGAACGTCATCGACAATGCGCGCACCGTTGCCACATCGGTGCCGTGTTCACGCCGCCGGCCCCACCACACCATCGCCATCAGCAGTAACACGGTCGGCACGAAAAACGCTGCCAGCGCGCGAAGCTCCAGGCTGCCGAGATCGATGCGCGCCGTGGTGCGGAACAACAGCGCAGGAACAAACAGATAGAACGCGACATTGGAAATGCCGCGCGTCACCTGACCGCTATCAAACGCCTTGCTGCGGCCAAATAAATAGCCCGCCATGGCGAGCAGGAAAATCGGCAGCAGTTTTTCGGTGAGGGACATATCTGACACAGCGCCGGCCTACGCGCCGCGATGAGTACTTAAAGCAAGACTCTAGCACTGGTGCGCCCTTCAGGCCATTTTCGGCCCGGAAAGCGCGCCAGTGCTGGAGTTTCTGCTGCGGTAATGCAGGATCAGAAATTCAGGCGGATACCCAGATTGACTGCACCGACGTCTGAGTCGTTGAGCTTCTGGTATTCCAGCGTGCCCGCCACCTGCTTGTTGAATGCGTAGGCCAAGCCTGCGCCATACAGCGCTTCCGTTTTGCGATCGGTATCACCGAATCCGGCAAACGAAATCTTGCGGTCGGTCGATGCGGCACCCAGACGCCCATAGACTGAAAACACTTCACTGAACGGTGCCGACAGGATCAGCGACAAGTGCGTGCTTTGTGCCTTCGCGTCCACACCGCCGAAGCGCCCCTTGCCGAAGTCGGCATAACCCAGTTCCAATCCGACCACCGGCGAGAAGTTGTAACCGACGGCAAAGTTGTAGCTGGTTCCTTTATCGTCACCGGGCACGTTATCGAAATCGTACTTGCTCTGGCCGGCGGCACCGTGCACGTACCAATTGCTCTGCTGTGCAGCGGCAGGAAGAGCGGTGAACGCTGCGATCAATCCTGCAATCAATAATGTCTTTTTCATTGTTTCTCCATTCGATCCTTGAGGGTTACGCATCGAAGCAAATATTGCATGCCACAACGCGCTTCCTGTTTGGTCGGAAATGAGTCGAATGGTTCCCGTCGGACTTCGTCCTACGCTGCGCCGATGTTGGCCTCTTCCTGCTGCTGCAAGCGCCACATTTCGGCAAACTTGCCGTTCATATCGATCAGTTGGCGGAAGGTGCCGCGTTCGACAATACGCCCCTCGCCCATCACCAGGATCTGGTCGGCATCGATGATAGTGGAAAGGCGATGTGCGATCACCAGCGTGGTACGGTCCTGCGCGATTTCGCGCAGCTCGGCCTGAATCGCTTTCTCGGTGGCGGAGTCGAGCGCCGAGGTCGCTTCGTCGAAAATCATGATCGCCGGATTTTTCAGCAGCGTGCGCGCAATCGCCACCCGCTGCTTTTCACCACCGGACAATTTCAAGCCACGCTCACCGACCATGGACTCCCACTTGTCCGGCAGGCGCTGAATGAACTCCAGCACGTGCGCACGGCGCGCGGCATCTTCGATCTCGGCGTCGGTTGCGCCGGGACGGCCGTAGGCAATGTTGTAGCGGATGGTGTCGTTGAACAGCACCGTGTCCTGCGGCACGATGCCCAGGCTGGCGCGTACGCTGGCCTGTGTGACCTCGCGAATATCCTGGCCATCGATGGTGATGCGCCCACCCTGGATATCGTAGAAACGGAACAGCAACCGCGAAAGCGTCGATTTGCCGGCACCGCTGGAACCGACCACCGCCACCGTCTTTCCCGCCGGCACATCGAAACTCACGTCGTGAAGAATCTTTCGCTTCGGGTCGTAAGAAAAATCGACGTTGTGAAATTCCACCCGCGCGCCATCGAGTGCAAGCGGCTTGGCGCCCGGCTTGTCGGCGATCTCCTGGTTCTCACCCAGCAGGCGGAACATCTTCTCCATGTCGGTCAGCGCCTGCTTGATCTCGCGATACATCACACCGAGGAAATTGAGCGGGATGTAGAGCTGGATCAGCAACGCATTGACCATCACCAGATCGCCCAGCGTGAGACTACCGGCCACCACGCCTTCGGACGCGCGCCACATCAGCAAGGTCACCGCGCTGGCGATTACCAGGCTCTGCGCGGTATTAAGCATGCCGAGCGAGGTCTCGCTCTTGGTCGCGGCGGCTTCGTAGCGCTGCAGGTTCTTGTCGTAACGTCCAGCCTCGAATTCTTCGTTGCCGAAATACTTCACCGTCTCGTAGTTGAGCAGTGAATCGATCGCCTTGGTATTGGCTTTCGAATCCATGTCGTTCATCTGCCGACGATGCGCGGTGCGCCATTCGGTGATGCCGATGGTGGCGGCGACATAGAGCAGGATGGCCGCGAGCGTAATGACCACGAACCAGATATCGAATTTCTTCGCCAGCAGGATGGTGACCAGCGTGATTTCGAGGATGATCGGAATCACCGAGAACAGCATGAACGACATCAATGTCGAAATGCCGCGCGTGCCGCGCTCGATATCGCGAGTCACGCCGCCGGTCTGTCGCTCAAGGTGGAATCGCAGCGACAGCGCATGCAGGTGACGGAACACACTGAGCGCCACACGACGCATTGCGCGTTGCGTGACCTTGACGAACACGATATCGCGCAATTCACCAAACAACGTGGACGAAAGTCTCAACAACCCATACGCAATCAGCAGCGCAAACGGCACCGCCAGCACGGCGCGCGATTTGTCCAGCGAATCGATGATTTCCTTGAGTATCAGCGGCACGCCAATATTCGCTACTTTGGCCGTCACTAGAAAGGCTATCGCCAACCCGACGCGCCAACGGAAATCCCAAAGATACGGTACGAGCGAACGAATCACACGCCAGTCGCTACCGCGTGTTTTTTCTGTCGCCACCGGTTTGTCACTGGCGTTTGCAGATGGTGGGGTGGTGACAGTTGCGGAGTTGGCTGGGACGTTTTGGCTGGACATGGCATTGCTGGGCGAGGGTCTACGCGGCGGAGGCCTGCAGTGATGTGGGAATCTGGTGTCTATTATGAAGGCACCACGTGCTGCGGCCGGAAAAGCGATTGGAATCGACTACAGATGAAGCCACGCGGGCGGCATTTCAAGCCTCTCACCACACCACAGATTCGCGCGGTAACATTTCAGTGAGACAACGCCATCATGCCCCGCTTCGCCGCCAACATCACTTTCCTTTTCACCGAGCTGCCATTCCTCGATCGCTTTGCGGCCGCAGCGGACGCCGGTTTTTCGGGCGTGGAGTTTCACTATCCCTACGACACCGACCCCGATGCAATCTGCACACAACTTGCGCGTCATCGGCTGACACCGGTGCTGATGAACGTCCGCTCGGGCGATCACAAGCTGGGCGAATGGGGCTTTGCCGGTGTCCCGGACCGGGTCGAGACCTTTCGCCTCTGCGTAACTGAGGCGATTCACTACGCGCTGGCGATCGGCGTGCGGCAGATCAATTGCCTGGCGGGAGTAATGCCGGCCGGTGGCGACATTCAGCGCTACGAAAGCACGCTGATCCGCAACCTGCGCGAAGCAGCGGCGCAATTCGCCGATTTCGGCCTCGCACTCAATCTGGAACCGATCAACACCCGGGACGTGCCGGGTTATCTGGTCAGCAACACTCACGACGCAATCCGGCTGATGAACGACATCAAGGCCGACAATCTGAAATTGCAGTACGACTGGTACCACATGCAGATCATGGAGCCCGGCACGCTGGCCGACACCATGCGCCTGCTCTTGCCGGCCATAGGCCATATGCAATTTGCGGATGCGCCCGGCCGACATGAGCCAGGCAGCGGAGAAATCGATTTCCGTACGCTGTTCGCCCATGTCGACGCCATCGGCTATCAGGGCTGGCTGTCCGCCGAATATCGGCCCAGCGGGCGCACCGAAGACAGCCTCGCGTGGATGATCTGACAGGCGCGCCATGAACGCCGGGCGAGTAGGCGCGCGACTACAACCGTCAGGCCCACAAGGGAAAACTCAAGCACTGGCGCGGCTTTTCAGCCACTTCTACTCCGTAAACCGTGCCAGTGCTTGAGTTTGGTCTTTGAATTCGGGTCAAAAAATTCCTCCCTAGGGGAAGCCCCCGATTGCCGTATCAGCGTAGACACGTATGATGATTGTTAACAAGTCGTCACACCGATTACGAGTCGCAGCCCCTACAATGCCGACACGCACGACTACAATAATTCAACCTCAGTGATGACGCCGAGCGCACAAACCCGGACCCGCAACGAACAACAGGAAGTTCGCCTCAAGCAATTCCAGATCGCCGCCGCCACTTACGCGCTGGCGTTTCCGCTTCTGTTCCTGGCCAAGCTCGCCGGCCTGATCGCCACCGTACCCGCGTTGCTGGCCTGCGGGCTGGTGATCGTCGTCAACCTGGCGTTCTTCGTCATGTTCAAGACCGGCGCCAATCTCAAATATGAGGACGCCAGCCTCACGCACGCGCAGACCTTTGCCGGCATCTTCTTCGTCATGTTCACCGCCTACAGCTTCGATCATGACCGCAGCCTGGTGCTGATCTGGTGTTTCGTCGTACTGCTGTTCGGTGTATTCCGTTTCCAGACGCGCGAATTCATCGTCACCACACTGGTGATCCTTGCCGGCTACGCCGCGGTGATCAATCTGCTGATGTCGTTCAAGCCGGATACGGTGAACGTCTATCTCGAGTGGTTCCAGTGGGCCACGCTGGCCATGGTGCTGCCGGCATTTGCCATCATCGGCGGGCGCATCAGCGCACTGCGCGCCAAACTGGCGGAAAACAATGCCGAGCTGGTCACCGCGCTGTCGACCATCCAGGTGCTTGCCAATCACGACACGCTCACTGGTCTGCCGAACCGGGCGATGTTCAACGACAACCTGCAGCAGGCGATTTCCCGCGCCGAGCGCGCCAAGTCGCAACTGGCGCTGTTCTTTATCGATCTCGACCATTTCAAGCAGGTCAACGACACCCTCGGCCACCCGTTCGGCGACAGCGTGCTGCGCGAAGCGGTGCGCCGCTTTCAGGCGCTGGTCCGCGACGGCGATACGTTGGCGCGTTTCGGCGGCGATGAATTTGTGCTGCTGGTGGAAAACCTGCGCGACACCTCCGACGTGCACGCCATCGCGCACAAGCTGCAGGGCGTGCTGGAAAACCGCGCGCAACTCGAAGGCCACGAAGTCAATCTTTCCGCCAGCATCGGCGTCTGCCTGTACCCGGCGCATGGTGACGACGCATCGACCCTGCTGGCCAATGCCGATATTGCGATGTACCAGGCCAAGGCCGGCGGCCGTAAACAGTATTGCGTGTTCTCCTCCGGCATGAGCGATCAGGCGGCGGAAAAATACCAACTGGAAACGGCGCTGCGCCGCGCACTGGAAGAAGACCGCTTCCGCATCCATTACCAGCCGAAGATCGACATCGCGTCCGGCCGCGTCACCGGCGTCGAAGCGCTGATCCGCTGGGAACATCCCGAGCTGGGGTTGATTTTCCCGGACCGCTTTATCCGCCTCGCCGAAGACACCGGCCTCATCATCGCCATCGGCCGCTGGACGTTGAAGGAAGTCTGCGAACGCTCGCGCGCCTGGGACGAGATGGGCTTGCCGCCGATGATCATGTCGATCAATCTTTCGGTCTCGCAATTGATGCACCCGGATTTTGTGAAGGACTGCGCAGCAGCGCTAAAAGCTGCGGGCCGCAAACCGGAGTTGTTCGAGCTGGAGATCACCGAAAGCATGGTGATGCAAAATCCTGAACATGCCACCAAGCTGATGGAAGAGTTGCGCGCGATCGGCGTGCGGTTGGCAATCGACGATTTCGGTACCGGCTATTCCTCGCTGGCCTACCTGAAGCAATTCCCGGTACACACGCTGAAAGTCGACCAGAGCTTCGTGCGCGATCTGCCGCACAACCGCGACGACGTCGCCATCACCCGCGCGGTGATCGCGATGGCGCACAGCCTGAAAATGAATGTGATCGCCGAGGGTGTGGAACGCGAAGAACAACTGGCATTGCTGACGGCAGAAGGATGCGATGAATTCCAGGGCTTCTACTGCGCCCGCGCGCTGCCGGAAGTCGAACTGATTCCGTTCCTCAAGGGCCGCACCCACGGCAATCGCAGCAACGTCACCGCGATTGGCGCGAAACACGGCTGATGATCGCGATGCTTCAAGCGCGCATGAGAACGGCAGCTGTCTCGTTTGCGTTGCTGTTGGTATCCCATGTTCACGCCGCCGCCGGCGAACCGGCAAACCTGGTGCAGTGGCGCCCCGGCCTCACCTCCTCGGCGCAACCCGACGCCGCCTACCTCAAGCGCGCCAAGGCGCTGGGCTACGACATCGTCATCAATCTCGCCCCGCCGGAATACAAGGAAGCAGTTGAGGCCGAAGGTGCCATCCTCGCCGCGCAAGGCGTTGCCTATCTCAATATCCCGGTCAATTTCGGCAATCCAACAGCAGAAGATTTCCGCCTGTTCACCGACGTGATGAAATCGGTCGGCAAGAAAAATGTGCTGGTGCACTGCCAGGTCAATCTGCGCGGATCTTCGTTCACGTTCCTGTACCGCGTGATCCATGAAGGCGCGCCAGTCGATGACACGCGCGGCAAGCTCAACAGCGTCTGGGCGCCAAATCCGACGTGGAAGAAGTTCATCGAATCGGTGCTGGCGGCGAATGGGAAGAAGGTGGAGATTTTCTGACGTGGGCATCTCTGCCGCCTCGTGAGCCCCCTCTCAACGCATTACCGTCATTCCCGCGCATGGCCGCAAGGGCCACTAGGGCGGCTAATCCAAGTTCGTCAAAGAAGCTTAGATTCCCGCCTGCGCGGGAATGACGATTTAAAGTTTTCGCAACAGCAGCCACTTTCCCAGCGCAAACAAAAAAAGCCGGCACATCGTGCCGGCTTTTTCTTTCGGACCGTCGCTAAACGGCCACTGTTCCACGGAAAGCCCTGCATGGCTTTCCGGTTCGACGGGCGCGTCCCATGGGACGCGAAACCCCCGTCTTACCCCTTTTTGAAGAAAACGTAATCCGCCTGATACGGCACGGTGGTCTTCGCACCGACGTTACCAGCAGCACATGCCGGTGTAGCCGGAGCAACACCGCCAACGGTCTTCAAACGCTGGATGTAGGTAACATCCTTCATCGCGCCTTCGCCGGTGGACGGATTGGCTTGTACCAATTGCAGCGGGATGGAGCCTGCTGCGCCCGGGGAAACGGCCAGCTGCTTGCCGGTCACCTTGGAGCCATCATTCGATTCCCAGGTCGGGCCGGCGTAGTACTTGCCGACTTCCTTCTTGTTCGCGTCCCACAGCTTGGCGTTGGGGCCGGCGAAAGTCCAGGCAAAGGTACCCGGCTTGTCTGCCACTGCCTTGCATTCGTAGGTCAGATCACCGCTGCCGACCAGGGTCAGCACGGCCTTGTTGCCAGCGGGCGGGGTGATTTCGGCCGGGGTCTGGGCGAAGGCGGAAACAGCAGCCAGCGAAGCGATCAGGGGCAGAACTTTGAAAGACTTAATCATCGATAAAACTCCGTCGTTTTCTGTGAGTGGTTGGTGTGAATGCAACAGTCGCAACAGTCAAATCAGCGATTGCCGAAGACTGGTACGGCGCGAAGCTTGCGTCAGATTCAACAACGACGCAAGAAACAAATTCACCCCTGTCGCTAATCGGCGACGCCGTACGCGAAAGCAAGGGAAGCTCTGATTGAGTTCAGTTCTAAGCCAGACTAGGCGCGAACACAAAAAATGTCGACGCGGCATATGTTTGATATGTGAGGAGACATTTTTGTGTGAGCAACAACGTATGGCGACGAAATGGACTCAATCGGAGCTTCCCTAGCGTGGTAAACAGACGGCGACGGCCTGCCCGTGGCGATGGATCTCCAGCAGCCCGCGCTTCTCCGCGTCTTCGAGAATCTTGCCGAAGGCTTTGTAGCCGTACGCTGACTCGATGAAATCCGGGCGGCGGCGCTTCAACGCATTCTTCACGTTGGACGCGTGCACTTCGTCCAGGTCTTTCTCGCTCAACAGCGCTTCCACCGTATCGACCACCAGCTCGATCGCTTCCAATCGGCGCGCATCGTCATGCGAATCCGCAGCGGACGTGGCATCGGCGGCTTGCGATTTCTGGTTGCCCTGCTTCTTGGCCGATTGCTCTTTCTGTTTCTTGGCCACTGTCTCGGCCTGCTTCTTGGCCGTGGCTTTCTTGCGCGCTTCCTCGGCCTTCACCAGATCATCGTAAAAAATAAATTCGTCGCAATTGCCGACCAGCAAATCCGAGGTCGAACTGCGAACACCAACGCCGATCACGGTTTTGTTGTTCTCACGTAGCTTGGACACCAGCGGCGAGAAATCCGAATCGCCGGAAATAATCACGAAGGCATCGACATGCGCCTTGGTGTAGCAGAGGTCCAGCGCATCGACCACCATGCGGATGTCGGCTGAATTCTTGCCCGACTGGCGCACATGCGGAATCTCGATCAGCTCGAACGCAGCCTCGTGCATGCCTTTCTTGAAATCCTTGTAGCGCTCCCAATCGCAGTAGGCCTTCTTCACCACGATATCGCCCTTCACCAACAGGCGCTCCAGCACCTTGCGAATGTCGAACTGCGAATACTTGGCGTCGCGTACGCCCAGCGCCACGTTTTCGAAATCGCAGAACAGCGCCATGTTCTGTACGTCGCTGCCGGGAGAGGTGGCCATGGGTTTTCCTTGAAACAATTGAATCGATAACCCATTCTACGCAGTTGCAGCGATGCACCGGGTGCATGGTTTCAATAATGTCACCACGCACCCTTCAACAATAGTTACTGCATCATGCGTGCCGTCACCACATCACCATACGCTTCGGCATCGGAAACGGTCTTGCCGCGGCGGCCAGTCGCCAAGATCTGTGCGTTCTTGTCGATATTGATGCCGAGCAGGAATGCTTCCGGCGCGCTGAAGTCGTAATAGGTATAGCCGTTCAGCGTGTAGCCGAAAGTAGTGTCATATTGGCCATCGGCATCCAGGCGCAGCACATAGCCCACGGTATTGCGCGGATAACTCGGCGTGGTCGAGAACTTGTCCAGATCGCACATGCCGGCCAGCAGGATGCGGTCCTTGTAAGTGGTGAGCCCGTAGTTGAAAGAGAAGTCAGTACAGAAACCGGCTTTCGGATTGCCCGGCCCGCCGCCACCGCCATAAACCATGGTGCCGGTGCCGCCGACCAGGCTGGTGTCCAAGGCACCAGTGGTCAGCAAACGCGCCAAGCCCACATAGCAAGGTTGCTCGCCCGTCACCGGATCAGCCGGCTTGCACACCGTGCCGGAGAGCAGGATGCGATCCTTGTGATCGAAGGCGATGCGGCGGCCGAAGTTCGGCCCGGTCATCAGCGGAAAATGGGTCACGCCACCGGTTGCAAAGCTCGCATCCAGCACGCCGGACCAGCTTACACGCGCCATGGCGAAGTTGTAATTGAGCGAAGACGTACCCGCGCGGCCGCCGAGCACGATGCGAAACGCACTATCGATCTTCACATCGGTCGCGCGGCTCACTTCCGTCGGCGTACCGGGCATAACGTCGTAACGCGCGATGCCGCTGCCGGCCAGCGACGTATCCAGCGCACCTGTTGCGGTCAAGCGCGCCAACGTGAAGCGCGGACGCGTGCCGCCGGGGGCGACGGACGAAGTGGCAATCAGCGCTCGGTTCTTGTATTGCGTGAGGCCGATCACCGGATAGACGCCATTGCCCACCGTGATCGAAGCCAGGCCGCCGCTGCCGTAACTGGTATCGAGCGCGCCGCTGGATTTCAGCCGCCAGACGTAGATGGTGGTCGCATCGCAGCTCGCCACCAGTAGATTGGTGCTGACGTCTTCGACCATTTCGGGCACGCACACCAGATCCTTGTTCGGCAGCGGCAGATCAACCACGCCGCCAACACCGAAGCTGAAATCGATCGTGCCGGTATCGAGATGGCGCATCACGGAAAACTGGTTGTAGGTCGGCCCGGGTGCGTTGCTGGCGTAGCTGTATGCAGTGACGACGCGATTCTTGTAATCCGAAATCACCGCATTGCCGGTGGCGATGTCGCCTTGCGTACGGGTGACGTAGCCGCTGCCGGCAAAGCCGGGATCGAGATCGCCCGGCGTGGCGGCCTGCGAAAACGCAGGCAGGAGAAGAAGGGAAGACGCCACGATTGCGGCGAAGAGAGACGTGCTGCGTTTCATCGGACACTCCATCAAAAGCGTTGCGGCCCAACCCTCATGCATGCTTTCACAAAAAAACACGCAGGCACGAGGCAATGCTCTCCACAAGCTCCCGGGCTGTGACAAATCACACACACCCTCAATCGATGCTGACAGTACGCGATGAAACTGTTTTTATTTTTGAATGCTGCGGCTGTTACGACTTGCCGATTGCAATGGATGCACATTGCAAATGGATAAACGCCGACGGCGGAAATTTACTGCCAGCAGTTGGCGGGAAAGTATGAGCAACCGCACACAGGAAGACGGTTTGACGCGGGGGAGTACCGCGATTGGGGGATGCGCGAGTGATCGTTGAGACAATCAACCATGCAAGACAACTTGGACTCCCGCCCTAGTGGCCCTTGTGGCCATTCGCGGGAGAAGGTGAAACGGGGCTGCGCTTACTACCGTGAGTCCGCCTGCCTCAATGCAACTTCTTCCCCCCGGCCTTCACCTTCGCCACCGCCGGCGCATCGCGCCGTGGCTTGCCGCCGCCTGCAGGTCGCGCGCGGAAGTACTGGTAAATCTCCACCAGCAGCAAAGGCAGATCGTCTTCACACTCCGCTACGAGAGTCGCGAACTCAATTGGCTTCACGCCCTTCATCGACTTGGGATCGATCTCGCCGGCCAGAAGGCTCAGCGGGAACAGCAGCTCGTTCACTTCATCGGCATCGCCTACTTCATCCCACGGCGTGGTGGCGAAATCGACGCCATCCAGATAAGCGAGGCACCAGGTGGCGTAATCGTATTCGTCGCTCTTGCCATCGCCATCGTAATTCAGCACCAGCGCCGGCGCCTCGCCCGCGGCGAGCCCGGTGGCGATTTCGCTGTACAGGCGCATCAGCAGATCCATCACCTCTTCCGCCTGCGCGACGCTTTCATAAACCGGATCGCCCAGCAGCGCCGGCATCCAGCGCGACGGTGGCACATCCTCCGGACCACTGATGACGGCGCACAGAAAGCCCTGCATTTCATCCAGACCCATCGCGGTTTTGGAAAATGCAGGCGTGGCGAGCAAGGTCTCCAGCGCCGTGATTTCGGCATCGGTAAGCGGCACCAGCGGGGCGGAGGGATTTTTTGTCATGGCGATTTGATATTGAATGCTGATGGAATGCAAATGAAGGAAGGGCACCCGGCAGTGCCACACCCCCAGTTTGCCGCAGTTCGCGCGTTGCTGCCGGGAACTTTTCCGCCGGCAGGCGTGGCGGCTATAGAAGCTTAATCCAGCTGCCGCGCCACCAGCTCGCGGAATCCGGTTGTCGTATCGACTTCCCGCGATAACGCCCAATCCGGCGCGATGCCAATCACGATCTCTGCCGTGGTCCGCACAATCGAACCCGCCATCAAATGCCCGCCGAACACCGCGCCATTCGCATCCGACACCGCCATGTGTACATGCGGCCCGCCCGCCGCGCGGCGCGCCAGCGTACCCGCGAGCGAAAGGATTTCCGTATCTCCCTCGATCACCGTCCCGACTTTTGCTCCCGCATAACGCAGCACCGCGGGCCTGAGGCTGCCGATGGCGGAGACTATAAACGCCGCATCGATATCGAGCGCATCTGGCAGCGCTGTGAGCGATTCGCGAAGGTCATCGCCGGGATGGAGGCGGAGGATGTGGATTTTCATGGATGTCTTGGGATTGGCCCGGGTGCAAGCGCTGCCTACCTCACATCCATGTCCGGCTTCCCCAGTGAAAAATAAACCTTCCGCGCCACCCACACCAGCGCCGGGAAATATGCCAGCAGCACAATCACCGCCACCACATCTTTCTGCCGCGCAAGCCACATCAACACGAAGGTAATAACCACCCAACCCACCGCGGCTGCCAGCAAAGCCGACGCGCGTACCTTGCGACCGCCGAGCATTTCGTACACGCCGGCACCGCCAAGATAAATGAACATCATCCAGCCGACGGTTTCGGTGAGGGAGAGAAGGATATTCATGGCTCTATGGTCAAGCTGCTGTTACTTCCTCGCGTACGTCGCGCGGAAAGTCTGCGAGCCCTCGCGGCTCACGAATTCGGTGGGCCTGCTTTGTTCGGAGATGTCGTAGCAGACTTCCAGTTCGCGGCCATTGGCGCTGATGCGGTAGATGGAGGGATAGCGCTTGCCGTCGTTGGGGCCGCCCTCGCCGACCACGTCCATGCGGCGGGCCTGGCCGGCGAGTTCGTCGCCGAACAGCACCAGCCTGCCGCGGTCGGCCGGCACGGCATTGCTGACGGAGTAGGCGCGATATTTGTTCCCGGCGATCTGCAGCTCGATGCCCAGTGTGGGGAAATTTTTCCCGGCCAGTTCGGCCTTGCGCAGTACCCATGTGCCGGTGAGGTCGGCGTCGATGATGGGTTCGACTTCGCGTAAGCCCGTGGGTGTGCCGCACGCGGTGAGGAAGGCGAGAAGGAGGATGGCGAGGGTGCGGGTCATGGGTTAGGTCTTATTGTTTGAGGGAGTGGGAGGAAGTTTAGGGCTTTCTTGCGCGGGCGACATTAGCCGTTTACGCCCCTCTCCCCGACCCTCTCCCGTAAACGGGAGAGGGAGAGAAGGCGCCTCCTCAATTCGGAAGAGGACAGTAAATGAATCAGCTAATCTGGAAAAACGATGCCGCTCTAAAAGTCCCTCCCCCGTGAACGGGGGAGGGGTTTGGGGAGAGGGCGAGCCGTCGATCAACACCAAACCTATTTCTTCGCATAAACCATGCAAAGCAACTCCGTCCCCGCTCGTGTGGCGAATGCCATTGGCCGCGCTTGCTCGGTGAGGTCGTAGCAGATTTCCACTTCGCGTTTATCCGCGGCCGGATAGCGGTAGATCGCCTGGATGCGGCGCCCTTTGATCGGCGTGGGGTTGCCAAAGATATCGCCGATCACATCCAGCCGCGCACCGGTGGCGGATGGCGCATCGCCGAACAACACCAGCGTGCCGCGGTCATTGTTGAAGGGTGTGCCGGCGCGATAGTCGTTGCCGGTGACGCTGAATTCGAAGCTGGTGGGGACGGGGAAGTCCTTGCCGGAGAGTTCGGCCTTCTTGACGGACCAGGCGCCGGTGAGGGCGGCGTCGGTGTGGGTGGCGGTGTTGCTGCCGGGGGTGGCGCAGGCGGTGAGGAAGGTGGCGATCAGGATGAGGGAGAGTTTTTTCATTGGCATCGTTGAATTTGATTGGTGTGCAAGTTCATACGTTCAGCCCCTCTCTCCCACCTCTCTCCCGCTCGCGGGAGAGAGGCTTTTCTCTGGATTGGCGATCGGCGTCGCATGAGGAAACATTTCGCGCTGCCGACGCAGAAAGATTCAGGTATCGAAGAAATTGGAGAGGTCGTCGTTGCCGGCGGTGGGCTGCGATTCGGTGGTCGCGGCGGTAGCGGCGACTGCGCCTGCGCCGACGACTGCAGCGGCGGCGACGGGTGCCGCAGCAGCAGGTGTAGGCGCAGCGGCAGCCGGCGCCGCCCCACCCGCCGCCTCATTCAACATGCGCACGATCGTCGGCACATCCATCGGCACGCGGCTTTGCGAACGGAGCAGGATGCGCGAGGGCACGTCGATCAGGCGCGGCGTGGCCAGGCGCATATTGGCGGCGCTGGTCACTTTCGGCAGCATGTGGGTGTTTTTCCAGCCGCCGTTTTCGCTTTCGATCGCATCGACGATGGCTTGCTGGGAGCGCGCAATGCCGGCCAGCAGTTCGGCCAGTTGTTCGGTGCTGAGGTTCATGTCTTGCCTCACAAATGTTGTTGTGAGGCTATGTTACCTCGCCAGCGGCTGGGGCGGCACGTGAGGTTTCGCCGCGTCAAATCCCCCACATGGTAGTTCGCCGCCAGCCTCCGGCGCTTGCCCCCTTTTCAAAAGGGGGCGATGTAGCGCGGTGCGGGCAGTCAGGAATATCGGGGGATTTTCAGTAAATGAACTTGCGAGTCGCGACACCAGCGGTACAAGTTCAATTGCGCACGGTAAGCCTCGCCGCCCTGCTCTTCTCGGATGCCTTCCGCTTGCGTGCGGCTCGCGCCGCTTTGGCGATATCCTTTTCTGTAACGTTGTAATCGGCCATCTGTTGCTGGATGCGATGCGGCTTGCCGCCGGCCGTCGGCAGGGCGATCACTTTAAGCCCCGCTATGCGTAGGCGCTCGATGTTCTTGGCGAAACGATGGTCGAAGGTGGCAAAGGCGGCGGCGTCATTCTCCACCGCGATGGCGAGGTGCAGGGCGTCGGGCGGCTGCAACGAGCACGCAGCTTCGCGCAACCACCTAGCTGCCTGCCGATGCGCGCCGTCTGTGACGGGGAGCGTGACCATGCCGGCGGAAAATTGCGTGTCAAAGGTGTCGAGAATTCTTTCCGCCTGTCGCGGCGGAATTTCTTTTTTCCGCAATCTCAGGGCCACGTTTCCTCGGAACTCTGCGATGCACCAGTTACTCATCGCCAATGGCGCGGTTTGTTGTTTCACCCACTCTACGGCAGCACGGGAGTTGGAGTCGTCGACATGCAATGACAACAGCAAATTGGTGTCGAGGTAGATCACAGGTCCACCTCGTCAATCTCACCATCCCTCATGCGACGAATCATCTCAACCGCCGAGACCTTCATGGGTGGCATCGATGCGCGAAGTTGCCTCAGCACCTCGAGATCAATCTTCGGCTTCGCCGGCGGCGCATTCACCGGCACGATCTTCACCACCGGCACACCGCGCTTGGTGATGGTGACCGGCTCACCGTTTTCGACCATCTCGATGATGGCGCTCAATTGCGCTTTCGCTTCGGCAATACTGAAGGCACCCATGGCGCACTCCCGATGACTATCTGGATGGTCATCTTAGCATTTTGAACGGGGTGAAATTTCCATTGTCCCCCTCTCCCGTTTACGGGAGAGGGCCGGGGAGAGGGCAGTCAAGAAGGCGGTCCTGCTTAGCGATGGATGACGGCGCCTTGAAATTGCGGGTTGCCTTTGTTCGAGCGGAAAATCCCCCGATCTTTTCCGCTGCCAGCACCACGTCATATCGCCCCCTTTTCTAAAGGGGGTAAGCTATCGGGATCAGTTGCGAATCAAGGCTTGGGGGATTTTCGGTGAGAAAACTTGAGCAAACCGTCGAACGGATCCTTACACCAACGACAGCTTCATGATCAGCTCGCCCTCATCCTCTTCGCCGGTGTGTTTGAAACCGAAGCGCGAATAGAAACCTTCGGGATTGTTTTCTTTGGGTACGAACGAGAGCAGCATAGTCTTGGCACCCGGCCGCGTGCGCGCATGCGCGATCAGCAGTTTGATCGCCTGCGCGCCGAAGCCGAATTTCTGGAAGCGGTGATCGATCATAAAGCGCCACAGCGCGACATACGGCGCGCCTTGGTATAGCTCCGGCTCGCGATCCTTCACCTGCGACCAGTCCTCCAGCATGGCGAAGCCAACGGGTTCCTCATCGGCATAGATGGCACGGAACCATGCTTCCGGTGCGAAATGCGCCTGCGCGATCGAGAAGGCATTCGGCGCGACCAGATTGTCCTGGCCGAGGCCGACATCGAGCAGCGAAACGCGGCGCACGGTATCGGCTGTGATCTCGCGCAAAGTGACAATGGAAGATTTGCTGACAGGCGTCATTTTCGCGTCCAGTTTTTCGGCGAAGCCGGGCACGGTTTCGCGCAGGTAGTTGCCGCTCAAGGAAGGCGGCCAGGTGATGGGGGCTCGCATGGTGGCGCATTCTAGCGCGCTGCGACGCCGACAGCCGAAGCGCGGCCCGGCCCGCGATTTCCGCGCTTCATCGCATCGGCGGCGACAGGCGGGATGGTCCTCGGCAAAGTAGCGCAAAACCGGTTGGGACGTAGCGACGTAACTGGTTTACCGAATCCCGTTGTGCAGCCATGCGGTATCGGCTGCTTTTTTCTTCCGGGCGCGGGCGTGATGATGCCCTCGCCTGCACACGCAGCACACACGCTCATGATCACCTGCCCCCGCGAAGGCGGGGGTCCAAGTTCTTTCGCTAGTGCGCTGCAAGTCAACTTGGGCCCCGCCCGGCGCAACCCCTGTGGTTGTTCGCGGGGGCAGGGCGGCTAAAAGAGCATTAAAACTCAAGCGCTGGCGCGCCTCCCAGGCCTAAAACGCCCGGAAACCCGCACCAGTACTAGAGTTTTAAGCCTGAGCTCGCCCGTTACCCACGCGCCCCAAACTTGTACTTATCCTGCGGCTTTTCTTTCTCTTCATTCTCTGCCGGCTTGGTCTCCGCGGACTTGCCCGGCTGCGGCAGCAATCCCAGCTTGTCCTTGAGATCCAGCGCCATCACGATCAGCTCTTCGTTGTCGGATTCTTCCGCCAGCGAGAGCACCTGTTTGCCGTAGGCTTTGTCAGAAAGAAGTTTTTCGATATCGGTGGAATGATTTGCGGTTTTTTTCAGCAACAGCTTGAAATGCGCCAGCTCCTTCAGTAACGCCTGATCCATGTGTTCCCTCGTCGAGATTTGTTGTTCAATGCTTTTTCGGCCTTGTGGGCTTCCCGCCCTGTAGCAATCGGCGTGCCGTCGCTGTCCTACACGTTCCACAGGGAAAACCCGCAGAAAACCCCCCGCCTTGCACCAAACAAGTTCACTTTTCAGCGAGTGCGCCAGCATGGGGCGCCGCCGGGAATCTTGACCGAGTCCTTTGACCGCTTCCGGCGCTTCCCACATACTTCGGCAGCTTTCACTATCCTCCTCCCGCCATGTTCCGCAACCAATACCTCGATTACGCCCAGCTCACCGCGCAACTTCAAACCTGGGCCAAAGCCCATCCCGGTTTCGTCAAACTTTCTTCCATCGGTAAAAGCCGCGAGGGCCGCGAGCTGTGGATGCTGACCATCGGCGAGCGGCCCGATGAAATCCGCCCCGCGGTGTGGGTGGACGGCAATATGCACGCGTCGGAATTCTGCGGATCATCCGTCTCGCTCGCGATCGCGGAAGACGTGATCAACATCCACCTCGGCAAGAAAGACATCGGCTCACTTCCCGCACACATGGCGGCGGCGGTGAAATCGCATCTGTTCTACATCGTGCCGCGCATCTCGCCCGATGGCGCGGAAGCGGTGCTGAAAACCGGCCGCTATGTGCGCTCGCATCCGGCCGACGGACGTGCCGACCAGGGCCGCAGCTACTGGCAGAACGGCGACATCGACGGCGACGGCCAGGCCGGCTATATGCGCCAGCAGTGCGAGGACGGTGAGGCAGTGGAGCTGAAAGACGAGAACGGGAAGCGTGTCGGCAACGGCATTCTGGTACCGCGCATGCCGGAGGATGAAGGTCCATTCTTCCGCGTCTATCCCGAAGGCCATATCGTCAACTTCAGCGGCGGCCGCATTCCCAGCGCGAACTACATGGCCGACACGCAGACCGACTACAACCGCAATTTCCCGCACCAGTGGGGACCGGAGAACGAGCAGATAGGCGCCGGCGAATTTCCCGGCAGCGAGCCAGAGACGCGCGCCATCCTCGAATTCCACGCCGCGCATCCGAACATTTACGCGTGGATCAATTACCACACCTTCGGCGGCTGCTTCCTGCGGCCCAGCGGTGACGAGCCTGACAGCAAGATGGACCAGGCCGATCTCGCGGTCTACAAGCAGGTGGAAGTGTGGGCGAAGGAGCTGACCGGCTACCCAATGGTGAGCGGCTATCACGACTTCCAGTACGAGCCGGGGGTGCCTTCGCGCGGTGTGATCACCGGCTACGCCTATCACCAGCGCGGTGCGCTTTCGTATTGCGTGGAACTGTGGGACATCTTTACGCAAGCCGGCATGGCGCAGGAGCCCAAGCGCAAACGCTTCGTCGATCTCTACAGCGAACTCACGCGCGCGGACCTGGTGAAACTGGTGCAGTGGGACCAGGCGCACAACCAGTCACGCGTGTTCCGCGCATGGCGAAAATTCAATCACCCGCAGATCGGCGAAGTGGAACTGGGCGGACTGGATTTGCGTGTGGGCATTTCCAACCCCTCGTACGAAAAGCTGGATGAAGTCTGCCGCCAGCACTCGGCCACGACGCTGCGCGTGGCCACACTGTTGCCGACACTCAACGTTTCCGTCGCCGCACAGGAAAAACTCGGCGAGGGCCTCACGCGGATCGAGCTGAAGATTTCAAACTCAGGCTACCTCGGCACCCATGGCGTGAATTCGGCCAAAAAGCTTTCGCATGTGGAACCGATCCGCGTCACCGTCGAAGGCGATGGCGTTGAGTTGGTGGGCGGCGACGCGGTCACGCAGGTCGGCCACCTGGAAGGCTGGGGCCGCGGGCCGCATGGCGGGTATCAAATCTTCGCGCCGTGGACGCGGGGGAATGAGGGTGAGCGGCGGGTGACGTTGATGGTGAAAGGAGCGGGGACGCTAAAACTTAGAGCCGGGAGTGCGCGCGTGGGGTTCAATGAGATCGCGGTTACGGTGTGATCTGCAAATTCAACCCCGCGTGAAATGCAGCCAACAGTCGTCGCAGCGCTTCCGGCGCGTGATACTTCGCCTGACCGATGAATACAAGCGGACCGTTTGGATCCATTTCACGTTCGAGCATGCCATTCATGATCGCGAGTAATTGCTCAATGCGTGAACTGTGCTGATCCAGCACCGCACGCGCATCGCGCCCGCACAGCCACGCACCCGCCCGCTCGAGGTCAAAGTCGTCCTCATACGCCGGTTCAAATAACTGGGGCGCCTCCGCGTACAAGCGATCCGCATTTCCCGCTTCCAGATAACGGCTCAGTACCAGCGCGAGATCGACAGCATCCTTGCGCGGAGCGATACGATGCCTTTCAATCCAGGCGAATATCTTGAGCATGACGAACACGGGCAAAGCTACAAGTGCCAACGATTGGCCCAACGGCAATTGCGCAGTGATCGCACTTGCCCGCGCCTCGCGATAGCCAAATACCTGCATCACTTCCGCGAAGTCGGGCGGCCACGCGATGCGCCCTTCACCATCTTCCACACCGTCGAAAGGGATGAGGTCCAGTTGAATGTCCAGGCGAACATGGCGCAGCCGATGCAAGACACTGGAAGATGCGATGAAGTGACCGGAGGCAAGCAGCCGCTCGCGTAGTTCGTTGAAGGCCTTCCAATCGCGTATCGCGAAGGCGAGATCGATGTCTTCGGTCGCACGCCGCGTGTCGATGCCATGAGCATGCAGCAGGAGCACATCGCGCGCCATGGCGCCCACCAGCAGCACGTCCACATCTGGAGCCGCTGAACGCAGATCGGCGATAAGCCGGGCGAGCGGCTGCAGATCAGCCTTGTCGGTCAAATCGAGCAAGGATGTCCTCTTGTAGTAGCTGCGCAGCCTCCAGGCATCGTGCATCGCCCGTTGCCAGCAAATCGGCGTAGATCAAAATGTCAGGCGCCAGATCGATGGGCTTGTTATCGAATGCCCAAAAGTGTTCGAGCAACTCGATGTCCCCGGCGGGGTCAGCCTTGAGTCGCGCATCGTGAAGCAGCTTGGCGTCGCGGCGCTGCACGTAGAGCGTGGTCGTCTCCGGACGCAAATATTTTGTCAGCCGCGCGGCGGCCACTTCCCCACCCCAAGCGGCGCCATGCTTGGCGGCATCGAACTGTTCCTGCCAATTCTTGATATCGCCCACGTCGCGCCGATACTGCCCCAGCGTCAGTTTGGGACGCAACAGTCGCGCATAAGCCTCCGCCCATTGCGCCAGCAATCGCTCTGCTTGTAGCAGGCGCCGCTTGCCACCGACTTCCGCGAGAAAGCCCAACGCCGGCAACTCAGCCATCACCCAGCCTACGGTACCGTGTGCCACGCCTGCGGCACGGGCGATGGTGCGATAATTTTCTGCGGCCAATTCTGGCCGGCATAGCAAAGCAAACAACACGCGTAAACCACTGGCCTGAAATGCCCGCCCACGCGGAGCACGGGCATGTACGGTATCGGCGGGTTTTTCGCCCTTGACCCAAACAAACCAGTTGCGCCGTTCGATATAAGCATTGCCCGCCGCATCGGCGAAGGCGACTTTTTGTGCCTTGAGGGTATCTGCCATTTGCGGCGTAACGTAGTCTGCTATCAGCATGCCCTTCTCGCCCAAGGGACGCAGTTGCATGAGCACGGCCCCCAACGTATTTGGCCGGAGATGGCGCTTGACCTCCACGAAATAGGTGACCGCCTCTTTTCCACGGCCAAGGCGAATCTCGAAATCCGGCTCCGGCACGGCCTGACCGGTGCGCGGCTCGCGCGCGAGCACCTCGCCTGCCAGCCCCAGAGCGGGCAGGCGATTCAGCACTTCATGCAGCAGTTGCTCCTCAGCGGGCGCGGGCCGTTTGTCCATAATTTGAAATTGTCCACAAATCGTGGACACGTGTCAATTGTGGACAAAATTGCCTGCACAATCTCCTGCAACAGCCGGCCAAACCCCAGCACCGGCGCGCCTCGCGGCGGCATTTCGCCCCGAAAGCCGCGCCAATACTAGACTTTTGCTGCAGAACGCAACCGGCTGACCCCCTCTCCCGCTTACGGGAGAGGGCCGGGGAGAGGGGATTCTCTAAGTCCGGCACACAGTCAAATCAGCCCTAATCCACCTCTTTCACATACCGACACTTAGGAAACGCAGCACACCCATAAAACTGCCGCCCCGCCTTCGCACCCGATTTACCCGTCCGCAGCACAAGCTCACCCCCACACTTCGGGCAAATGGTCGTGCTCGCAAACCGCTCCTTCAACCCCGCCACATGCTCGCGACGCGTCGCCCATGTCTTCGCCAGCATGCCGGTCTTGATGGCGAGAATGAGGTCATCCATTTCCTCACCCGTGAACAGCACATCTAGCTTGCTCTTGATGTACGGCACATAGCCGTGTGTCATCACGTTGGGCGGCATGGGCGTCTTGAATTCCGCCTCACCCCAAAACATAACCACCGAGAAAATCTTCTCGTCCTCGATGCCGAGGAATTCCTGAATCGCCTTTACGTGCTTGTGGTTCTGGTGCAGCGGATTCTGAAAGCGGAACTTGCGCCCACCGGGAAGCGACTGCGTCCACTCCGGACTTTTCTCATCACCGAAAATCCAGCCGGACATATTCTTGGTTTCCACCACGAAAATGCCGAAGCGGGAAACGATGACGTGGTCGATCTGCGTCGTGCCGTTGGCGGTGGGCAACGTGACATTGTTGATGTCGTGATAGACGTTGCGGTCGAGGAAGACCTTCTGGGCGAGCGTGGATTGGAGTTCGCCGGAGAGGCCTTTCAGGAATGACTTTAGTGTCACCGGCTACTACTCCTCGCCTCAAACAAGATCTCGACAATCAATTATGCGATTGCCCTCCGGCGTTGCTATTGCGCTTTCGACGACGAAGTGAGACCAAAATGAACGAACCAGATTCCGGAGCCACCAACTTAAGCGCGGCCTCATCTTTCTCTCGTGGCGAACCATCAAGACGAACCAATCCCTTTACTCGTCTCCAGCTTGGGATACGATGAAAGTCGCCTCGAGCTTCTATCATGAACATCTCCTCTTCTTTGCGGCGGGAAGTCAGGTCCGCCGAAGTAGAGTCGAGTTGCAGCGATGCGCTGGTTTGAGAAACTATGTCTTTCGCGTCGATAGCCAGTTCGTCATCAGGCGCGAACTCCGGAAACCACATCATGCCCGCGCGATCGAAAAGGTATTCAAGGTCTTCAACTGAAGCGGCCATGATCTCAGCACGGACTTGTTGCATTCCAACTCGCGGACTCGGCCGATGAGTAGCACCAGGAACGCGGACCAAAGTAGGCTGCGGCGCGAGATCTATTCGCCATTGTGCAACGAGCTCCTTGTTACCCTGCTTGTTCTCCGCTCCAAGCGTAATGCACGTGTATCGCGCACTTGCGGAAGTTGCAAGTTCCAATGCTTGCCACGGAGTCGCTGGCAAAGAGTCAAATAGGAACAAGTGCGTTTCCGTCTTTAACGATTCAATCTGCTCAATTCCTACTGGTATCTCAAAGTACAGGTTCTCGCCGATCCTCGGTCGGTCGCGCCGCCCCGCGCTTGCGAAGAGCAGAATTGTTCGCACTGTGGTCCCGTCATGCGGGAGCTTCATTTCTGCCTTCAAGCCTTCTATGAACTCTTTTGTCCACCAAGCATAAGCCTCCTTCATTGAGGGGGAGTAGACGATGGCCTGATTGCGAGCGGCAGCAATGTGTTGACGTACTTTCTCAAACTCTGGCAATTCTTTTTCACCTTCGAGAAGTACGGCCGCTTCCCCGTTTAGGCCACCCAACGCAAAGGCGGTCACATTGTGGGAGCCAACAAATGCCGAAGCGTTTCCATCCGGATATTCCATGTAGTAAATCTTACTGTGAAGCATTGGGCGAAATCGCGCGAAAGGGTGCTTACGCCCACTAGTTGCAGCCGTATGCCCAAGATGGATATGCAAGCGCTCAGGCGGGACACCGGCGCTCAACAGCTCATCAAGGACCTCAAAGCCAGGATAAGTGGCCGAACCGACGACCAGTGTGTGTAAAGACAGTGGACGGGCGCGGATTGGTGCACAGATCGCGGCAAGACCTCCGGGTGTAGCAAATCCAGTAACAATGCTGACTTTTGATGCGCGAGCCATGTGGCCCACAATCAGGGACGCAATTTCTGTCTGGGGTTGGTCGAAGAGAACGGTTGAAGTCATGCGTGTGCACTAGGCAAAGATGCGGTCAAGCAGCGAGGGAATGACTGCTGAATGTTGTCCCAGATTCATAGCGAGGGCGCGTCGGAGCTCCGCGACCTGCTGACAAAGTGCGTCAAACGCGAGCTGCTGCGACATGGGGGGCACCGGAACCTGAATGGCCATTAGGTTGTCGGCCTTGAGGGTCTTGTTTCGTGCAGCAGTGCCCGGAGACGCTTGCAGGACCTTTGCGAAGCCGTCACCGGTCATGAAATAGTGATAAAGGCAGCTCGGCAAAACAGCGTCACGCCGCGGCTCGCAAACTAGCATTCTGTGATTGCCAACCCAGCCATCCTGCTCTGGACCTGCAACGGCTATGGCTTTTTCCCAAGCCATGATGTTGCTGAAGACAAGGTCGCCAGCTTGAAGAAGGTAGAGCTCCTGCCAGCTGAACGCCGAGCCGGGAACTTTGCGGCGATGGAAGATGCCCTTGAAGAAGCTTCTCACCCCGTACTCCGTGTAGTTCACTTCCGGATCGATTGTGATTTGGCGCCGGGCCAATGGTGCTACCTCAGACATGGATTGCCACACGGCGCGGGCTTCGAGACGGTAAAAGGCGGAGCGGAGGGCGGCTTGGAGTTCGTGCACTTGCTGCTCCCGAAGCTCTTGTGCGCGACTGAGGCGGCTTTCGATTGCGTCCAAGTGGGCGACAAGGCGCCGCTGCTCCACTAATGGCGGCAAAGTAATTGTGGCCTTGCAGAAGTCATCAGGGTGGAGGCTCTTTCGTCTCACATTGGTCCCAGTACTGGATCGCGCCACTCGACGCCAGTTGCTCTCGCACCTAAACCAATAGTGGAGAAACTTGGGATGCACTAAACTCTGCTCGGGCCGAAAAGCGACAAACGCGCCGGACATCCAACAGTTGTGGACGTCTTCACCAGCGAGACCGAAAGCGCCCTCCCAAGCCATGATCTTGCAGTAGATGAAATCTCCAGCTTCAATGCGCTGTATTGTCGGAAGACTGAAGGAGCTTCCGTGCTTCAACTCGTTCCGAAAGATGCCTCTGGCGTAGCTGTAGGTTCCAGCAAATTGATAGTTCTTGAGTTCATCTCTGCTCTCGAAGCGAGCGACAGGAGTCAACACCTCCCCTAGCGCCACTTTGGTCCATCCCTTGTTCAAGCGAGTGCCTCAACTTCTGTTTGAATTTCCTCCATGAGCCGAAGTATTTCGCTTTCCTTCCTAAGTATGCTGGCAACTAGCTCCCGCGGCGGTCGGTGTTCGAGGGCCTCGGCGCTGTTCGGGTTCTTGAGGTCAAGGTTAAATAGCGGCCAGTAAATGGCATCGCCAGTGGCCTGTTTGTCAGCCTGGAGTTTCCGCTCCGTCGCGGCGGCGACTTCAAGTTCGTCCAATTGCATCTGGAGCTTAGCCTTGTGCGCGGCACCCTTGCCATTGGCGCGGAGGTCGTCCTTAATCTCCTTCGCCTGCCGCTCTAGTTTGTGCGTGTTGGTGCTCGCCTCGCGGGCGGCGTCCCAATGCGGGGTGGCTTCCGCCATAGCCTTATCGAGCAGGCTCTTGAAATTCACCTTCCACGCCTGCTCGTTTTCGACGCGCTTTTTTGCGGTGAACCATTCCTTGCATGCCGCCATATCCTCGACCTGCATGGGCATAGTCTTGGTGTATTTCTTCCGCCCTTCCGGCAGCGGCACTTGGTAATACCAAATATTTTTTGTAGGACCGGAGCGGTCGAAGAAGAGTAGGTTTGCCGGAATGTCCGTGTAGGGCGCGAAGGTGCCCTCGGGCAGGCGCACGATGGTGTGGAGGTTGTACTCCTTGAGCAGTTCCTCCTTGATGCGAGCGCAAACACCATCGCCGAAGAGCGTACCGTTCGGCACGACGACGGCGGCGCGGCCCGGATTGCCGCGAGCCGGGCGCTTTAGCTTGCGCATGATGAGCTGAAGGAAGAGCAGCGCAGTCTCGGCGGTTTGCTTATCGGCGGGGAAATTGTTCAAGATGCCGCGCTCTTCCTCACCGCCAAACGGCGGATTGGTGAGGATAACGTCGACACGGTCAGAATCGCCAATTTCCGTGACTTTCACAGCGAGCGTGTTGCCGTATTTGATGTTCGGGTATTCAAGCCCGTGCAAAAGAAGGTTCATCTGCACGAGCATGTAGGGCAGAGGCTTGGCCTCTTGCCCCAAGAGTGTTTCCTGCTGTAGTACTCGGCGGTCAGCGACGGATTTACAGGTGGCAGCGAGGTGGTCGTAGGCTTCGACGAGAAAACCACCGGTTCCGCAAGCGGGGTCGAGCACAGTCTCGCCGAGCTGCGGCGCGGTGACATCCACCATAAATTTCACCACCGGGCGCGGCGTATAAAACTCACCACTATCCCCTGCCGCATCGCGCATCTCGCGCAACATATTCTCGTAGAGCCGGCTGAGAGTGTGCATTTCTTCGCTGGCAGTGAAGTGGATGCCGCTGACTTTGTTGATGACATCACGCAGCAGGTAACCGGATTCCATGCGATTGGTCACACCTTTAAACACGTTGGCGATAACGTCCTGACGTGCCCTACCTGATTCCGATTGAAGACCTCTCAGGTACGCAAACAGGCCCGCCCCCTTGGTGCCATCGGGCCGCATAGCTCTATCTTGTGAAATGAACTTGATCAACTCTTCCCCAGTGATACCGTCCGGCTTAGTGGCCCAGTCACGCCAGCGGTATGGCGGTTCGATTGCAGGACGGTATTTCTTCTTGGCCAGTTTGGCCTCGTCTTCAGCGGCAATCTCAAGGTCATCGAGAAATTTCAAAAAGAGAATCCAAGTGAAAAGTGGAAGTCGGTCGAGATCGCCATTGAGTCCCTTATCCTTTCGCATGATCTGGCGGGCGGACTTGATTAACGCGCCGAGTCGCTGGGCAGTAGTTAAAGGTGCAGCAATTTTCTTTTGGCGGGGAGTTTTTGGCTTAGCGGATTTCTTGGGCATGAGAGGGTGCAATTACGCGGCGTAAAGGAGTTGCTGAAGTTTCGCAACGGCGGATCGGAATTGTTCCGCTCCACCGAAGCGTTGAGTGATTTCTGAGACATTGCCCAGATCAGATATCGGGGGGACTTTCAGCGAGTCCGGTATTGAGAACTCAGCGGGGCCGTGCTCGGCGTATTTGGTAAGCAGCGCATCGAGAATCTGTCTGGCTGATTCGTTGTAGGTCGAAAAAAAATCTGGCTTGGTCAGACGAAGCCTTGCGGCGCGCTCCTTACGCGTGGGCACAGGAGCGTTCCAAGCAACACCGCAAAGAACATCGAAAGGGTCGGCTTCGGGATTGCCCAAGGCTTCAGCAGCGTCGTCATAGTTGATGCCTCGCTCCTGTAACGCGGAGAGAACTTCTCCACGGCGGTCCGCGTCTGCCCAACGGTGGCGGAATGTAGCGAGATCAAGAAACAGTGTCCGCACAACTTCTCCGGTGTAATCGCGAAACTCGGTGACGGAAAGCTGCTGTCCATCCGGGCCGATGTCGCGAGTTGCGTGGGTGGCAATATTGACTGCACCACTAACAACGTAAAACTTTCTCGGAACGATAGGTGGCTCAGGAGGATCGACAATAACGGGAGGCTCTGGGTCGGCTATGTCATCTCCTTCGCCTTCAGCTTCATCATCGCCACCTTCATCCGACCCCACCTCCAAAATTGTGGTCGAGGTCGTGTTGCCGCTCTCGTCAATTTCTTCCTCGGATAGGAACTCGGGATCACCATCGAATTCCTTGTCTGCGAAATGACGAGTTGCCGTTCCGGTGTAGTCGAGTATGTTGAAGAAAAACTTGTCGTAGTCCTCTCGTAATCGCGTGCCACGTCCGATGATCTGCTTGAACTCGGTCATCGTGCCAATCATGCGAATGAGAACCACGTTTTTCACCATTGGGGCATCGACACCGGTGCTTAGTAGCTGCGACGTAGTGAGGATTACCGGTGTGTCAGATTCGAGTTCTTGGAAGCGTCCCAAATGCCCCTTGCCAATGCTGCCCTCGTCGGAAGTAGCGCGGCAGACATAGTCGGGATGGTTCCTAACTAGGTCCGCGTTCAAGTTGTTAAGCAACTGTCGCATTTCGTCGGCATGCTCCTGATCGACGCAAAAGACAATCGTCTTATCGAAACGGTTTGTCTTCTTCAGAAACTCCGTAAGGTGCCGCGAAATTGCTTCCGAGCGTGGCCTCAATGACAGTCGGCGCTCGAAATCAGGCGTGTGATATTCCTCATCGGGAATTTCCCTGCCTAGCTTGTCGCGCTCGCCCTTAGTGGGTCGCCAACCTGTCGCATCCGCCGATGTGACGATGCGATGCACTCGGTACGGCGCGAGAAAGCCATCGGCGAGGCCTTGCCGCAAGCTGTATTGGTAGATTGGGTTCCCGAAGTAGCGATAAGTTGCCTTATTGTCTTTGCGGAGTGGCGTCGCCGTCATTCCGATTTGTACGGCAGCCTCGAAATATTCGAGTATCACGCGCCAGTTGGACTCATCCCTGGCGCTTCCCCTGTGACATTCGTCGACGATGATAAGGTCGAAGAAATCGCGACCGTATTCTTTGTAAAGGCCAGGGCGAATCTCATCCTCAGCAATAGCCTGATAGATGGCGAAATACATCTCGCGGCTTTGCACGACCTCGCCGTTCTCGATCTTGTGGCGGGCGTCGCCAAAGGGAATGAAAGTCTTGTCTTTCGGATCATCAACGAGAATATTGCGGTCGGCGAGGAACAATATCTTCGGGCGCTTGACTGGGTCGTTCGCGCGATTCCAGCGGGCTTCCCAAAGCTTGTAGCAGATTTGAAAGGCAACTACGGTCTTACCAGTGCCGGTCGCCATCGTAAGTAGGATGCGCTTTTTGCCCCGCAGAATGTTGTCAACAGAGCGGTTAATAGCAATTTGCTGGTAGTAGCGCGGCGGACGATCGGCGTCAGGATAATTTGGCGCTAGGAACTTCTCCGCGGCAGGAGCGGCCAGCGAGTCGCCGCCATTTAGCCTCGCCCACAACTCTTCTGGGGTAGGAAAGGCATCTACGTTTCGCTCGATGCCCGTTGTGAAATCGAACTCGACGATGCCACGACCGTTGGTGGCGAAGGCAAATTTTAGGTCGAGAATCTCGGCGTACTCTTTGGCTTGCCCAAGACCCGCGCCTGGGGTCTTATAGTCTGCTTTGGCTTCAACCACGGCGATTGGGAAATCACGCCGATAGCGAAGCAGGTAGTCGGCACGCTTCGGCTTTCCGCGAACGATACGACCCCCGATAACGCGGATACGGCCTTTGGGATTGGTGAAGTATCGTTGTTCCGCGATGCTGAAAGGCGAACTCTCCCAGCCTGCCGCTTGCAGCTTCGGGACTACATAGGTTCGGCAGGTGTCTGCTTCGTTCATATTTGTACCGCAGAAGGCAAGTAAGCTTTCCTGATATGAGGCTTGTTTCCGCGAATCTTGCTAGCCATAGCTACAGCAAAAACTCTAGCACTGGCGCGCCTACCAGACCAAAAGCGCCCGGAACGCCGCACCAGTTCTTGAATTTGATGTTGTTATGCTGTGAGTGCGGTTGCTAGCTGTTGCGCTATCGTACCGCAACAATTGCCCAGCGGGACCTACCTGAGCAGGTGGGTTTGGACCGGACTGAGTCGAGGACTCGGGTTCGTGAGGTGTTCGAAATGTCGCAGGGACAGCTCAAAGCCCTCCCCTCTCCACACCACCTCGCCGCACGCAGGCGGCTCCGATTCGGCAGGCTTGAGGATGTCCGCAGGGGATTCCTCAGCAAACTGCGCCAGCCCGCTTTCCTTTCTCCCTAGAGGCTCCCCTCTCCCTAGCCCTCTCCCGCTCGCGGGAGAGGGGACTGATCAGTGGACGGGGACTAGCTAGAGAGGAGAGAGACTAGTCCGCCGCGACCGTAAACGCCTGCGCCCCACCATAACTAGAAAGCGGCACCGGCTCTCCGCCCTTGGTCACGCGCACCGCGCAGTACTTGAGCTCGGCGATCTTGCCGAACGGGTCCAGCGCGGGGTTGGTGAGCATATTGGCGGCCGCTTCGTAGTACGCGAAGGGGATGAAAACAGAGCCAACCGGCACGCCTTCATCGGCGCGCACCATGATGCCGACCTTGCCGCGGCGCGATTCGACGGTGACGTTCTCGCCGGCGTGCACATGGATGGCGCGCATGTCCATCGGGTTCATGCTGACGCAGGCGGCGGGCTCGATCGCATCCAGCACGCTGGCGCGGCGCGTCATGCTGCCGGTGTGCCAGTGTTCCAGCTGGCGGCCGGTGATCAGCACCATCGGGTATTCGCTGTCGGGCCGCTCGTTGGCGGGGATGATGTCGGCCGGGACGAATTTGGCGCGGCCGTCGGCGGTGGGGAATTTGTCGACGAACACCACCGGCTGGCCGGGGTCGTTGTCGTCCTTGCAGGGATAGGTCACCACCGATTCACGCAGCAGGCGGTCCCAGCTGATGCCGGAGATCGAGTCCTGCGCGATGTGCATTTCTTCGTATACGGCGGCGACTCCGCTTTCCTCGCCCTCGTAATTCCAGTCGAGCCCGAGGCGCTTGGCCATTTCCTGGATGATCCACAAATCCTGGCGCGCATCGCCGGGCAAATCGAGAGCGCGCTTGCCGATCTGCACCATGCGGTCGGTGTTGGTGACGGTGCCCATTTTTTCCGGCCAGGCGGATGCGGGCAGGACCACGTCGGCAAGGTAAGCGGTTTCGGTGAGGAAGATGTCCTGCACCACCAGCATCTCCAGGTTCGCCAGGCCGCCGCGCGCGTGATTGGCATCCGGGTCGGACATGGCCGGGTTTTCACCCATCACGTACATGCCCTTGATGATGCCGTCGTAAGCCGCATCCATGATTTCCACCACGGTGAGGCCGGGCTTGTTGTCGAGTTTGGTGTTCCAGAGTTTCTCGAACCGCGCGTGATTGTCGGGATTGTCGACGCGACGATAGTTAGGGAACATCATTGGGATCAGGCCGGCATCGGACGCGCCCTGCACATTGTTCTGCCCGCGCAGCGGATGCAGGCCGCAGCCGGGCCGGCCGACCTGGCCGGTCATCAGCGTGAGCGCGATCAGGCAGCGCGCATTGTCGGTGCCGTGCACATGCTGCGAAATGCCCATGCCCCAGAGGATCATCGAGCCCTTGCTGGTGGCGTAGGCGCGCGCGACTTCGCGCAGCGTTTCCGCCGGGATGCCGCACAGCGGCGCCATCTTCTCCGGCGAGAAATCCTTGGAGTTTTCCTTCAGCGCTTCGTAGTTGCTGGTGCGGTTCTTGATGAAGTCTTCATCGACCAGGTTCTCTTCGATGATGGTGTAGATCATGGCGTTCAGCATCGCCACGTCCATGTCCGGCTTGAACTGCAGGTAGCGCCAGCTATGGCGATAGAGATCGTTGCGGCGCGGGTCCATCACCACCAGCTTGGTGCCGCGCTTGGCGGCGTTCTTGATCCACGTTGCCGCCACCGGGTGATTGGAGGTCGGGTTGGCGCCGATCACGATCACCAGCTCGGCCTTGGCCACGTCCGAGACCTGGTTCGATACCGCGCCCGAGCCCACGCCTTCCAGCAATGCGGCAACGGACGATGCATGGCAGAGACGCGTGCAGTGATCGACGTTGTTGGTCTGGAATCCGGTGCGCACCAGCTTCTGGAACAGGTACGCCTCTTCGTTCGAACCCTTGGCCGAACCGAAACCAGCCAGCGCTTTGGGGCCCCCGCCGTTTTCCACACCCCGATCGCGAATTTTTGCCAGCGTGCCACCTGCGAGGTCGAGCGCTTCTTCCCATGTCGCTTCGCGGAAGATGTCGCGCCAGTTTTCCGGGTCCATGCGGAAGTCGCCGGACTTCGGCACACCGGCCTTGCGGATCAGCGGCACGGTCAGGCGCTGCTTGTGGTGCGCGTAATCGAAACCGTAGCGGCCTTTCACACACAGGCGGTTCTTGTTGGCTGGGCCATCGCGCCCCTCGACGCGGATGATCTTGTTGTCCTTGACGTGATAGGTCAGCTGGCAGCCGACACCGCAGTAAGGGCACACGCTGTCCACCAGTTTGTCGGCTTTGACTTCGTAGGCCGCCTTGGCCGGCGCCAGCGCGCCGGTCGGGCAGGCCTGCACGCATTCGCCGCAGGCCACACAGGTGGAGGCACCCATCGGGTCGTCGAAATCGAACACGATCTTCGAGTGCGATCCGCGGCCGGCATAGCCGATCACGTCGTTGTTCTGCTCCTCGCGGCAGGCGCGCACGCAGCGCGTGCACTGGATGCAGGCATCGAGATTGACCGACATCGCGGGATGCGAGAAATCGGGGTTGGGTTGCTGGCGTGCGTGGAAGCGCGACTCGGTCACACCCAGTTTGCCGGCCCACTTGGTGAGCTCGTTGGCATCGGGCTTGTATTGCTTTGGCGGCGCGTCGGCCGTGAGCAACTCCAGCACCATCTTCTGCGAATGCACCGCGCGCGGTGAATCGGTGGTGACTTCCATGTTGTTCGATGGATGGCGGCAGCACGACGGCGCCAGTACTCGCTCGCCCTTGATCTCGACCACGCAGGCGCGGCAGTTGCCGTCGGGGCGATAGCCGGGCTTGTAGCAAAGGTGCGGGATTTCCTTGCCGTGCTCCTTGGCGATCTCGATCAGCGTCTGGTCCTCGAACGCAGTGACTTTCTGCCCGTCTAGTGTGAATTCGACGGTTTTGCGCTCGACGATGGGTTCGGAAAGCATGTTCATGGCGAAATCCTCAAACAAGCACCGTCATTCCCGCGAAGGCGGGAATCCAAGTTTGTGTGCAATTGAGAAAACGAAAATTGGATTCCCGCCTTCGCGGGAATGACGAATTTTGAGCGGCGCGCAGCGTTCATGAAACCTCCTGCGGAAAATGCTTGATCACACAGCGGATCGGATTCGGTGCCGCCTGGCCCAGGCCGCAGATCGAGGCATCCACCATCGCCTGTGACAACTCTTCCAGCAATCCGGTTCGCCACTTCGATTCTTCCAGCAGGTGCACGGCCTTTTCGGTGCCGACACGGCAGGGCGTGCACTGGCCGCAGCTCTCATCGGCGAAGAATTTCATCAGGTTCAGCGCCGCATCGCGCGCCTTGTCCTTGTCTGAGAGGATCACCACCGCTGCGGAGCCGATGAAGCAGCCGTGCGGTTGCAGCGTATCGAAATCGAGCGGGATGTCGCCCATGCTCGCCGGCAAAATCCCGCCGGAAGCACCGCCGGGAAGATAGGCGTAAAACTGCTGGCCATCCAGCATGCCGCCACAGTATTCGTCGATCAGTTCCTTCACGCTGATACCGGCCGGTGCCAAGTGCACACCGGGCTTTTTCACGCGGCCGGAGACGGAGAACGAGCGCAAACCTTTGCGGCCGTTGCGGCCATGGCTGGCAAACCACTCCGCGCCTTTTTCCAAAATGTCGCGCACCCAGTGCAGCGTTTCCATATTGTGTTCCAGCGTCGGCCGGCCGAACAATCCCACTTGCGCCACATACGGTGGACGCAGCCGCGGCATACCGCGATTGCCTTCGATCGATTCGATCATCGCGGATTCTTCGCCGCAGATATAGGCACCGGCGCCGCGGCGCAGTTCGATCTTCGGGAAGTAGGCGCCGTTCGGCATGGTGAAGCCGCCGTAATAGCTGGCTTTCGTGCTGGTTTGACCACCCTCTCCCCCAACCCCTCTCCCGTAAACGGGCGAGGGGAGTGACGCCGCAGAATCCCCTCTCCCGTTTACGGGAGAGGGTGGCCGCGAGGCCGGGAGAGGGGAAAAGCCTGCGCGGGCTGCAGCCTCAAGCTGAGCGAGTTCGGTTTCCAGAATCGCGCGGCAGTGGTGATATTCGTCGCGCAGGTAAACGTAGCAAGCGTCGATGCCGACCACTTTCGCAGCGATCAACAAGCCTTCCAGAAAACGATGCGGATCGCGTTCCAGATAGTGGCGATCCTTGAACGTGCCCGGTTCACCCTCGTCGATATTCACCGCCATCAACCGCGGTGCGATTTCGCCACGCACGATGCGCCACTTGCGTCCGGTGGGGAAGCCCGCGCCGCCGAGGCCGCGCAGGCCGGAATTTTCCATTTCCTTGATCGTTGCCTCGATCTCGCGATTGCCGTTGAGGAAATCGAGATAGGTACGATAACCGCCCTCGGACTGGTATTTGGCGTAATTGATGTAGTTGCCCGGCAGGCCACGCACCTGTTTTTCCTTCACCGCCAGCGCAACCTTTTCCACCGTCGCCTCGCCAAACGCGTTCTGCCCCACGCATACCGCCGGCGCTTCCGAGCAGCGGCCGATGCAAGGTGCCGCAATCACACGAACATCCTTGCCCAGAATCCCGGGCAACTTCTTCAGCAATTCATCGCCACCTGCCATCGAGCAGGACAGCGTTTCGCACACGCGAACCGTCAGTGCCTCCGGTGATTCTTCGCCTTCCTTCACCACGTCGAAGTGATGGTAGAAGGTGGCGACTTCGTAGACTTCGGTCTGTGCGATTTTCATCGCCTCGGCCAGCGCGGCCATGTGCGCGGCGGAAAGCTGGTTGAATTTGTCCTGGATCAGGTGCAGGAATTCGATCAGCAGGTCGCGGCGGATTTCGCGGCAGGATAGCAGCGCAGCAATATCGGCGCGTGCCTCAGGATCGACCTGGCGGCCCTTGGGCGTGTTGCGCGCTTTCATCTTGTTGCGCACTTCGGCGATGGGGATGGCTACTGTGACACGGTCGTTCATCGGGTGAATCTCCTCAGTGCGGATGGTGCTCCGCCGATTTCGCGCGATGTCGTTTAGCTACGCCTTCGCTATGCCTTCCGCCGCGCGGTCACACACCCGGCGAAAGTTGAAATTATTGTATGCCGAAGAGAATAGCCGTGCCCTGTGTGCGGCCATATGACGAGCATCAAGAAGGATTGCGCTTGACGCAGGACAAGAAGGTGAAACTCAAGCACTGGTGCGGTGTTTGGAGTATTTTTGGCCTGAAAGGCGCGCCAGTGCTGGAGTTTCATGCCGCAGTCTGACACCCCTTCCATGTCGTCCCCGCGAAAGCGGGGACCTCTAGCCATAGCTTTTTGCCACTTTGAAAACAGGAAAAGCAAAGTTAGAGGTCCCCGCCTACGCGGGGACGACAGGAAAAAAACGAGCGCTCGCTAGATCGTGGCCGCCAACCTGCTTGCCTGATCAATCGCCCGCTTGGCATCGAGCTCACCCGCCTCGAACGCCCCTCCCACCAGATGCACCTTCACCCCCGCAGCCTCCAGCGGCGCCTGCAATTCACGCAACGGTTCCTGACCGGTACACAGCACGATGTTGTCGCATTCGATCAGCGTCGGATTTTCGCGCTTCTCGCCGAAGGTGACGAACAGTCCCTTTTCCTCGATGCGCTCGTAATTAGCACCGGCTAGCATCTCGACTTTCATTTTCTTCAGCGTCGCGCGATGAATCCAGCCGGTAGTCTTGCCCAAGCCCTTGCCGGGCTGAGAGGCTTTACGTTGCAACAGCGTCACCTGCCGCGCCGGCGGCGCGATTTCGGGTTTGGTGACACCACCGCGAACCGCTGAAGGATCAGCCACGCCCCACTCCTTCATCCACTCGGCGTTATCCAGCGTCGGCGAATGACCGTCGTGTACCAGATACTCCGACACATCGAAGCCGATACCGCCGGCACCCACAACCGCCACGCGTTTACCCACCGGCTTCTTGTGCAGCAGCACGTCGATATAGCTCAGCACATGCGGCAAATCCTGGCCAGGAATTTTCGGGTTGCGCGGCGTGACGCCGGTGGCGAGGATGACTTCATCGTAGCTTTTCAGATCGTCCACCGCCACACGGCGATTGAGATTCAACGTCACGCCGGCGGTTTCGATCTTGCGGCGGAAATAACGCAGCGTTTCGTGGAACTCCTCCTTGCCGGGAATCTGTTTGGCCATGTTGAACTGGCCGCCGATTTCGGATGCGGCGTCGAACAGATCGACGCTGTGCCCGCATTCCGCGAGCGCGGTCGAACAAGCAAGACCGGCGGGGCCTGCGCCGACCACGGCGATCTTTTTCTTCTTCGCCGCGGGACGGAACACCAGCTCCGTCTCATGACAGGCGCGAGGATTGACGAGACACGATGCGCGCTTCTGCTGGAACACATGATCGAGGCAGGCTTGGTTACAGCCGATGCAGGTGTTGATCTCGTCGGCGCGGCCGGCGGCGGCCTTGTTGACGAAATCGGCGTCGGCCAAGAGCGGACGTGCCATCGACACCATGTCCGCGCAACCATCGGCGATGATCTTGTCGGCAACATCGGGGGCGTTGATGCGGTTGGTGGTGACCAGCGGAATGCCGACTTCGGCTTTCATCTTTTTCGTCACCCACGCGAACGCGCCACGCGGCACCGAGGAGGCGATGGTCGGTACCCGTGCCTCGTGCCAGCCAATGCCGGTGTTGATGATGGTGGCGCCGGCTTTCTCGATCGCCTTCGCCAACATCACCACTTCTTCCCAGCTCTGGCCGTCGGGAATCAGGTCCAGCATCGACAGGCGGTAGATGATGATGAAATCCTTGCCGACCGCTTCGCGCATGCGCGAGACGATCTCCACCGGCAGCCGCATGCGGTTTTCGTAGCTGCCGCCCCATTCATCGGTGCGGTGGTTGGTGTGGGTGGCGAGGAATTCGTTGATGAAATAACCTTCCGATCCCATCACCTCTACGCCGTCGTAGCCCCCCTCTCGTGCCAGCACACCGGCGCGGACGAAGCATTTGATCTGCCGCTCGATGCCACGTGCGGAAAGTTCGCGCGGCGTGAAGGGCGTGATCGGCGAGCGGATCTTTGAAGGCGCCACCGAGAACGGGCTGTAGCCATAGCGGCCGGCGTGCAGGATTTGCAGCGCGATCTTGCCGCCGTCGGCGTGTACCGCGTCGGTGACGACCCGGTGCTTTCTTGCCGAGCCCGACGACGCCAGCCGCGAACCGAACGGCGACAGCCAACCTTCGACGTTGGGTGCGAACCCGCCGGTAACGATCAGGCCCACGCCACCGCGCGCGCGCTCGGCAAAGTAGGCGGCCAGCTTGGGGAAATCCTTGGCCTTGTCCTCCAGCCCAGTATGCATAGAGCCCATCAGGACGCGGTTTTTAAGGGTGGTGAAGCCGAGGTCAAGCGGGGCAAGAAGGTGCGGGTAGGGGGAAATCAAGAGTGTTCTCCGGCGGCAGGCGATTTTGCGATTTGTTATTGGGAAACTATGCCACAAGCGGGGGGTGTTTCGACTGTTTGCTCACTCGACTACAGACCAGTTTTCTTGTTTGGCTTGATCTGCCTTGTCTACGCTTCCCCTCTCCCCGACCCTCTCCCGTAAACGGGAGAGGGGGCGGAAGCTTTGCGAGGAAGCTCAGGGTCGTGGCTCTTGCGGCAACGAACGAGATGAATATCCCTGGAGTCACCGATTTTCTCCCTCTCCCGTTTACGGGAGAGGGTCGGGGAGAGGGCAGCCTGAACTGGCGCGATCTGCTCCGGCCCTCACTTCACCCCAAACGCCACCAGCTCCTGCGTCTCCTTGAACAGCAGGCGTCCTTCAGAGGTCGCGTTGCTGCGCTCGTAGCGCACTGCCTGCTTGGCCGGGCCGTGGTACCAATAGGTCCAGCGCGTGACGCCAGTCTTGTTGGTCTTGAGGTTCTTCCATTCGCCGTTGCGCTCGACTTTGATCGTTTTCAGGCGGCCCATGGGCGTATCGATCTCCTCCTCACCGAGAACGCGAATCTTCACTTCCTGGGTGCCGGCATAGTCCTCGCCGGTCTCGGTGATCGTCCCATTCCACGACAGCCCGGGGCTCATGGGAAAAACGAAGAACATCGACGACGGCTGGTAATTGCGAAGCTTGGTGTTGATGCGGTCTGTGCGCGCATTGCCCGAATGGTCGCGCACCACGCCGTTGTCCTGGGTGACGGTATCGGCGTCGATCTGGGTGATGCTGCGGCGGGAGGTGCGAATTTCTCCCGTCAGTTCATTGGTGATGCGCCACTCCCACCAATCGCCGATGACAAAGACCGGCGCTGCGCCTATCGATACCGAGCGCGGCTTCGAGGGCAAGGCTGGCGCGGTGGCGGCCTCCACCTTTTTCGGCGCCGGCGGTTTAGGCGGCGCGGACTTCAACACCAGTTCGGTCTCCAGCGAGGTACTTTCCCACGGCGTCTGTGCGCCACCCGATTCGGCACGAACCGCCGCGCGCACTTGCTTGAAGGCATCCTCGATATGCGCGCCGGGCTTGGTGAGGTTGCCGAGGATATGCTTGGTATAGAGTCCATTGCGGCCAGCGCCGTCCGCCGCCACCGAACCGGGCGCCGTGGCAAATGCGACGAACGTGCCCGGCGGTGCGTCGATCTGCGCCAGACCCGCGTTGGCCAGCTTGAAGCGCGTGGCGAACGGATTGTTGCGGCAGGCGTCGAGGACAATCACATTGGTGTGATTACGCGCCGTGTCCATCTTTTCCAGCACCGCCTGCAGGTCCAGCGCATTGAACGAGACCTCATCCTCGCGGCCAATATCGGCATCGACCGGCAACAGATAGTTGCGGCCCCGCACCTGCACGCCGTGGCCGGCGAAATAAAACAGGCCTAGCGTCTCGCGCGACAGGCGGTCGCCGAATTCGCGCAACGCAAGGTGCATGTCCTTGAGCGACGCGTTTTCGCGCTGGATGACTTCGAAGCCGGCCTGTTTCAGAAGGGCGACCATGTCCTGCGCGTCGTTGACCGGGTTGGGCAGTGGATCGCTTTTGTAGGCGCCATTACCGACCACCAATGCCAGACGCTTCAGTTTTACCGGCTTGGCGGGCTCGGTGACTTTGGCGGGCTTGGCCGCCGAAGCAGGCGCCTGCGCAATGCTCGTGCCGCCCCAACACAGTGACAGCAACACCAGCAACAGGCGAATTACAGAACCGGTCGAACGAAACATCCTCCCCCTCCCTTTCGCGAAGGATACTCCGCCGCCTTCGCGGGCTCCAGTCCCGCCCCTGCCCGCAAAGGCGCGGGTCAGACTTGGCACGGCAAATGCAATGAACCTTTGCAGCGCCGTTCGACCATCAAAAAGTGCCACGGCATGCACCAACTCACAACAAACCACGATTGAAAATCATGTCCAGCCCCATTTTCGTGCATCCCTCCCTGCGTCAACCCGATCACAGCGGCGAACGAAGGATCCCTCACGCCAATCCGACACAACTCCTGGAGCAGTCCATGTTCAGACGCTACCTGTTTGCCCTCTGCCTCGCGCTGTTTGCCAGCGTGATCACCTTCTTCGCGCCAATCTCGCGCGCCGATGCGCTGGACGACATCCTGAAGACCAAGGTGCTGAAGGTCGCCGTGCCGCAGGACTTCCCGCCGTTCGGCTCGGTCGGCCCGGACCTGAAGCCGGTGGGCTATGACATCGATATGGCGAACTACATCGGCAAGCAGCTGGGCGTGAAGGTGGAACTGGTTCCCGTCACCAGCGCCAACCGCATTCCTTATCTCACCACCAAGAAGGTGGACCTGGTGATCTCCAGTCTGGGCAAGAATGCCGAGCGCGAAAAGACCATCGATTTCACCGTGCCTTATGCGCCGTTCTTCTCCGGCGTGTTCGGCCCGGCTGACGTCGCGGTGACGAAGGTGGAAGAACTGGCCGGCAAGACGGTTGGTGTGACACGCGGCTCGCTGGAAGATCTGGAGCTGACCAAGATCGCGCCTGCAACGGCCAACGTCAAACGCTATGAGGACAACAACACGACGATGTCGGCCTTCCTTTCCGGTCAGGTAGATCTGGTTGCCACCGGCAATGTGGTGGCCGCCGCCATCATCGCCAAGAACCCACCGAAAAAACCGGTGACCAAATTCCTGATCAAGGATTCGCCCTGCTTTATCGGCCTGAACAAGGGCGAAACCAAGCTGGCCGAAAAGGTAAACGCGATCATCGGTGTTGCCAAGACCAATGGCGAGTTGAACAAGATCGCCATGAAGTGGCTGGGCGCGGGGTTGCCGGTCGGGTTCTAGTGATCCAATCTTTCTCACTGATCGCCCCCTCTCCCGTTTACGGGAGAGGGTCGGGGAGAGGGAAGTCAAAACTTGACCGTCTACCATGTCCTACCAATTCGACTTTTCCAGCATCGTCGAGTACATCCCGCTGCTGCTGAAGGGAACGTGGCTCACGATTCAGCTGACCGTTTTCGCGGTTGTGGTCGGCTTGGCACTGGGCATCGCCTGCGCCGCCGGCAGGGGTTCGCGCTTCAAGGCGGTGCGCTTCCTGGTCGGCGCCTATGTCGAACTGATCCGCAATACGCCGTTTATCGTGCAGCTGTTCTTCGTTTTCTTCGGCCTGCCGGCGCTCGGCGTGAAAATGACCGAGACCACGGCGGCCTTCCTGGCGATGACGCTGAATCTGGGCGCGTATTCGTCCGAGATCGTGCGCGCCGGCATTCAGGCGATTCCCAAGGGACACATCGAAGCTGGGCTGAGCTTGGCACTATCGCGCTGGCAGATTTTCCGGCACGTGGTGATCATGCCGGCGCTGCAAAAAGTTTATCCGGCGCTTACCAGCCAATTCATCATCGTCATGCTGGGCTCGGCGGTGGTCTCGCAGATTTCGGCCGAGGAATTGACCTTCGCCGCGAACTTTATCCAGTCGCGCAATTTCCGCAGCTTTGAAGTCTATTTCGTCGTCACCGGTATGTATCTGCTGCTGGCGATTGGATTTCGTCAGCTGTTCAACCTGATTGGCCGCCGCGTGTTTTTACGCAACTGAGCGCGCAACTGACCATGGATGAATTCAGCCTCTGGGTGATTGTTTCCAACCTGCTGCTAGCGGCGCGCTGGACCGTGGGCCTCGCGCTGATCGCCTTTGTCGGCGGCGGCATCGGCGGATTGATCGTGATGTTCATGCGTGTGTCGCCGGTCAAGTTCTTTCGCGTCATCGCCATCGGCTACATCGAGTTGTTGCAGGGCACGCCGCTGCTGATGCAGTTGTTCATCGCCTTCTTCGGCTTGTCGTTGATCGGCATTGAGGTGCCACCGCTGGCCGCGGCATCATTGGCGCTGATCATGTATACCAGCGCCTATCTCGCTGAAATCTGGCGCGGCTCGGTGGAGTCGATTCACAAAGGCCAATGGGAAGCGTCCGCCTGCCTTGCCCTCACACGCATGCAGCAGATGCGTTACGTCATCCTGCCGCAGGCATTGCGCATCGCCATTCCGCCGACCGTCGGATTCCTGGTGCAGGTGGTGAAGGGCACCGCCCTCGCGTCCATCATCGGCTTCGTCGAATTGACCAAGGCCGGTACCATGATTACCAACGCGACCTTCAAACCCTTCCTGGTCTATGGGCTGGTGGCTTCGATGTATTTCCTGCTGTGCTATCCGCTGTCGCTGTACAGCCAGCATCTCGAAAGGAAGTTGTATGCCGCTCGTTAGGATTCAGGGGCTGGAAAAATTCTACGGCGCCAACAACGAATTGCATGTGCTGAAAGGTGTGAGCCTGGACGTGAATGAAGGTGAAGTGGTGGCGCTGATCGGCAAAAGCGGATCGGGCAAAAGCACGCTGCTGCGTTGCATCAACGCGCTGGAGACCTTTCAGGGCGGGCATATTCACGTCGATGAGGAAGCGGTCGATACACGCAAGCCTGATCTGCGCGGGCTGCGCAAGAAGGTCGGCATGGTGTTCCAGAGTTTCAACCTGTTCCCGCATTTGACCGCTGGCGAGAATGTGGCGCTGGCGCCAACTGTAGCGAAAGGAATACCGAAATCGGAAGCAGAAAAGATCGCAAAGGACCGCCTGGCGCAGGTCGGGCTTGCGGAGAAATTCGGTGCCTATCCGGAGAAACTATCCGGCGGCCAGCAGCAGCGTGTTGCCATTGCCAGAGCGTTGGCGATGGAGCCGAAGGTGATGCTGTTCGATGAACCGACCTCAGCGCTCGATCCGGAATTGGTGGGTGAAGTTCTGAAGGTGATGGAATCGCTGGCGCAATCGGGGATGACCATGATCATCGTCACCCACGAAATGCGTTTTGCGCGCAATGTCTGCGACCGGCTGGTGTTCATGCATCAGGGCCGGGTGCATGAGGAAGGCCCGCCGGAGGAGCTGTTTACCAATCCCAAGACACCTGAGTTGCAGTCGTTTATTGGTGGGCATTAGGTTGGCGCCAAAGACTCCCCTCTCCCGGCCTTCGCTACGCTTCGGCCACCCTCTCCCGTAAACGGGAGAGGGGATGAATCATTACCCCCTCGCCCGCTTGCGGGACAAGGGAACACTTGAAGCGAAGCAGAGGGTCGGGGAGAGGGCAGTCAGCGATACGGTGCTGGTAACTTCAACTTCATCATCTCGCCTTTCGGCGCGTCAACTCAACAAATCCAGCAGCGACCGCGCCACCACCTTGGTCGCCTTGCGCAGATCTTCCAGCACCAGATGTTCATCCGCCCGCTTGGCATTGCTTTCCAGCACCGTACGCGGCCCGGCGCCGTAAATTGCCGCAGGCACGCCGGCTGCACCATACAATCGCACATCGGTATAGAGCGGCGTGCCGGAGGTGGGAATGGGTTCACCGAAAACCGCTTCGCCGTGCTTCTGCAATGCCGCCACCAGCGGCGCATTGCCCGGCATCGGTTTTAATGCATCGGCGCGCAGCAGACGTTTGATGTCGACGGTAATGCCAGGATAACGCGCTGCCGCTTCCGCGATCACGCGACGCACATCGGCTTCAACTTGATCCAGGTTTTCTTCGGGGATCATGCGCCGATCCAGCTTCAGCACCACCTTGCCTGGGACCACGTTGGTATTGGTGCCGCCCTCGATGCGGCCCACATTCAGGTAAGGATGCTTGATGCCTTCGACTTTGGAGGTGATCGATTTGTAGAGCTTGTTTTGCTCGTACAGTGAGTTCAGGATGGTCACCGCGCCCTGCAGCGCATCGATGCCGGTATCAGGAATGGCGGCGTGCGCCATCTTGCCGTGCACGGTGACTTCCATTTGCAGACAGCCGTTATGCGCAGTCACCACCTGGTAGCTGAAGCCGGCGGCAAGAACGAAATCAGGTTTGGTCAGTTTGTTTTTCAGCAGCCAGCCGGGACCGAGTTCGCCGCCGAATTCTTCATCGTAGGTGAAATGCAGCTCGACGCCGCCCTTGAGCGGTGCTTTGAGCGATTCCAGTGCGCGGACTGCAAACGTATAGCTGGCGAAATCGCTTTTGCTGACTGCCGCGGCACGTGCGTAGAGCTTGCCGTCGACAATATCGCCGCCGTAGGGTGGATGCGACCACCCTTCACCCGGCGGCACCACATCGCCGTGTGCATTGAGCGCAACCGTGATGCCATCACCATATTTGCGGCGCACGATGAGGTTAGTGATCGACTGCAGGCCGTAACTCTTTGCTTCCGCTTCAGGTACCGCGTGTTTCTCGGCGTCAAATCCAAATGGTTTCAACAACTCAGCCGTGCGATCTGCGTGCGGCGCGTTATTGCCCGGTGGGGTATCGGTAGGAACCTTCACCAGTTCTTGCAGAAATTTCACTTCCTCGTCGAAATGCGCGTCGATCCAGGCGTCGAGTTTCTCGTATTGGGATGTCATTGTTTAATTTCCACAGCAAGTTGTTCAAGCAGATTCTGAAACGCACGCACGCACAGTTCGGCATCGTCGTTGGTAATCGATTCCAGCGGGTTATGGCTGATACCGGCGTTGAGGCCGCGCAGGAACAGCATCGCCTGCGGCATCACCTCGTGCATCTTCATGGCGTCGTGACCGGCGCCGCTGGGCATGCGATACACAGGCAGTCCGAGCGCCTCAACCGCACGCTCCCAGCGTCGCTGCCAAGCCGGTGCGCTGGGAGCGGCCGCGATGCGAAGCGCCTCTTCAAGCTTGAAATGCAGTCCACGCGCCTCGCATATGCGCGCCAGCTCGGCGCGAGTATCCTCAGTGCAGGCGTCGCGCACTTCGTTGGTGGTGGCACGAACGTCGAGACTGAACTTGCAGCGGCCCGGCACCACATTGATGGAGCCGTTCGGCACTTCGAGCATGCCCACGGTCGCAACCAGATTCGGCTCGCGACTACCACGTTTCTCAGTGAACAGCACCAGCTCCGCGCAAGCCGCTGCTGCATCGCGGCGGCGATCCATCGGCGTGGTGCCGGCGTGGCTGGCCATGCCGACGATTTCGCCGACGTAGCGCACACTGCCGTTGATCGAGGTGACGACACCCATCGGCAAATCGAGCTCGTTCAACACCGGTCCCTGCTCGATATGCACTTCGACGAAACCGAGATAGCGCGAAGCATCGCGCTGGAGTCGAGGAATATCGGCAACTGAAAGCCCGGCGTGCTGCATGGCTTCGCGCATTGATATGCCGTCGGCATCCTTCTGTTCCAACCAAGTGATATCGAAGTGCCCGGTCAATGCGCCGGAACCGAGGAACACCGCCTTGTAGCGCTGGCCTTCCTCTTCGGCAAACGCGACCACTTCAAATCCGAACGGCAGCCGGCGTTTCTGTTTGGACAGCTCGCGCACACATGCCATGGGCACGAAGATTCCCAGTCGCCCGTCGTACTTGCCACCGTTGCGCACCGTGTCGTAATGGCTGCCGGTCATGAGGCGCTTGGCGTGTTTGTCGGTGCCGTGATAAACGCCGACTACATTGCCGACCGCGTCAGTGGACACGTCGTCGAATCCGCATTCAAGCATCCACTGCGAAAGCTGTTTTGCGACCGCACGATGCGCATCAGTGAGATACGTGACGGTCAGCTCGCCGCGTTCGGCGAATCCGGGGTCGCTGTGTACGGCGAGCTGCTCGGCCCAGTCCCAGATCAGATTGCCCAATTCCGGGACATAGCCGAACTTGTCGTCGAGGCGAATCTCGGCGATGCGGTGGATGTTGCGCAGGCATTCGGCAAGCTCATAGTCAGGATGGTTTTCAAGGCGCCGCTCGAAGGTGGCAATGATTTCCTTGCGGCTCAAGCCCGAACCGCGTGGTCCGCGCACCGCGAGGATGAACGGCCAGCCGAACTTCGCGTTGTAACCGGCATTGAGTAAATGAATCTTGGCGAATTCCTCCGGCGTGCAGTCGGTCAGGCCGGCCTTGCCTTGCTCATTGGTCGATTCTGCTGTGAGCGTCTTCGCCACCATCGCTTTGCCGGCCAGCTCGGGATGCGCGCGAATCAATGCGAGTTGTGCTTCCCGGTCTGCTTCGCGTACCGCCGCGACGAGTGCAAGCTTCAATTGCGCAAGACTTTGAAACGGGCGCTTGTGCGCCGCCCGCTCGGCGATCCACGGCGAATGCTCATACGTCCCCGCCAGCAGATTTACAAACTCGTCCGGCGAAGCGGCGTTAAGGATTTCCAGCGTCAAATTCGGCACGGGGACTTTCCAATATGAATCGCGAAATAGCGAGTGCGTTGAGCGTGAACGTCATTATCGCCAAAGTATTGATTCTGCCACGCACGCATGCGACTGCGGCGTTGATGCGAAACATAACCTCAAGCACCGGCGCGGTCTTCCAGCCATTTTTGTCTGAAGATGCCCGTCAATACTGGAGTCTTGTTTTCAACATTGGTTCTATCGGCACCAAACCACAAATGAAAAGAGCCGCATGACGCGGCTCTTTTCGGACAGCAAAAAAATCCTGCTTACAGCACCGACTTGAGCAACTTGCCCATGTCGGCCGGGTTCTTGGTGACCTTGATGCCGCACTCTTCCATCACCGCCAGCTTCTCCTGCGCCGTTCCCTTGCCGCCGGAGATGATGGCGCCGGCATGGCCCATGCGCTTGCCCGGAGGCGCGGTGACGCCGGCGATAAAGCCGACCACCGGTTTCTTCATGTTGGCCTTGATCCAGCGTGCGCAGGTTTCTTCTGCGTCGCCGCCAATTTCGCCGACCATGATGACGGCATCGGTTTCCGGATCGTCGTTGAACATCTTCATCACGTCGATATGCTTCAAGCCGTTTACCGGATCGCCGCCGATGCCGACGCAGGACGATTGGCCCAGGCCGAGTTCCATCAGTTGGCCGACCGCCTCATAGGTCAGCGTGCCGGAACGCGAGACCACGCCGATGCGACCCTTTTTGTGGATGTGGCCGGGCATGATGCCGATCTTGATTTCATCCGGCGTGATCACGCCCGGGCAATTCGGTCCGATCAGGATGGTCGACTTGCCTTCCATTTTCTTGCGCGTCTTGATCATGTCGCGCACCGGGATACCTTCGGTAATGCAGATCACCAGTTCGATGCCCGCATCGACCGCTTCATCGATGGCAGCAGCGGCAAACGGCGGCGGCACATAAATCACCGATGCGTTGGCGCCGGTCTTTTCCTTTGCTTCCGCTACCGTATCGAAAATCGGGATGCCTTCGTAATTCTGGCCGCCTTTTTTCGGTGTCACACCGGCGACATAGCAATTGGCGCCGTTCGCGTATTCCTTGCCCATCTTGGTGTGGAACATGCCGGTCTTGCCGGTGATGCCTTGGGTCAGAACGCGCGTGTTTTTATTGATCAGGATTGACATGATTATTGTCCCTTTGCAGCGGCAACGACGCGCTCGGCGGCTTCGGCCATATTGTTCGCGGAAATGATCGGCAGGCCGGAGTCTTTCAGGATCTGCTTGCCCAGGTCTTCGTTGGTGCCCTTCATGCGGACCACCAGCGGAACCGACAGCTTCACTTCGCGTGCCGCAGCGATCACGCCGTTGGCAATCACGTCGCACTTCATGATGCCGCCGAAGATATTGACCAGGATGGCCTTGAGGTTCGGGTTCTTCAGCATGATCTTGAATGCTTCAGTCACCTTCTCAGTGGTGGCACCGCCGCCCACGTCGAGGAAGTTGGCGGGCGAACCGCCGTAGAGCTTGATCACGTCCATGGTCGCCATCGCGAGGCCGGCACCGTTCACCAAACAGCCGATATTGCCGTCGAGTGAAATGTAGGTGAGATCGAATTTCGAGGCTTCGATTTCGGCCGGATCTTCTTCATCCAGATCGCGCATGGCGACGATTTCAGGGTGACGATAGAGCGCGTTGGAATCGAAATTCAGTTTCGCGTCCAGCGCCAGCACCTTATTGTCGCCGGTGTAGATCAGCGGATTGATTTCGGCCAGCGAACAATCGCATTCGTCGAACGCCTTGTACAGCGACTGCATGAAGGCAGCGCCTTGTGCAACGGCTTCGTTCGGAATGCCGATCTTGCGCGCCACGTCTTCAGCGGCCGCCGTTGAAAGACCGGCGACCGGATCTATCGCGACTTTGAAAATCTTTTCCGGCGTATGCTCGGCCACGTGCTCGATGTCCATCCCGCCTTCGCTGGAGGCCATCAGCACCACGCGCTGCGAAGCGCGGTCCACCACCATGCCGACATACAGTTCTTTCTTGATGTCAGCGCCCTCTTCAATAAACAGGCGCTTGACGACGCGGCCTTCCGGGCCGGTCTGATGCGTCACCAGGGTCATGCCGAGGATGTCGGTGGCATATTTGCGCACTTCGTCGATCGACTTGGCGACTTTCACGCCGCCGCCTTTGCCGCGGCCGCCGGCGTGAATCTGGGCCTTGACCACCCAGACCTTGCCGCCCAGCGATTCGGCCGCCTTGACCGCCTCATCGACGGAGAAACAGGCTACGCCGCGCGGTGTCGCGACCCCGTATTTGCGCAAGATTTCCTTGCCCTGATATTCATGAACGTTCATGCGAATGGTCCAGTCTGGTGAATGTGAGGGGGCGGGCAGCAGGGATTCCCGCTGCCGAAAGCACTCTATTTTAGCAGGACGGCTGTCTCCTTGACCCGCGGCAAGCGCGCGGTCAAGGATTGTCCGGCGTCAAGGAGGCCGGGCCGTCGTGCGGCTTGCCGCGATACCACTGCGGGTAATACTGCGCGACCGAGGGGCCGTCGGTACGCAGTGCGTGGCAGCGATCGAGCTGGAACGGCTTGCTACTGGACGGCTGCAGGCCTTGTCCGGCGATGGTCTGGAACGCCGTCGTCGCCAGCGTGCTGACCAGTTCGGTGATGTGCGTGCAACCGTGAATACCACCAAGCTTTGCGCGCACTTGGTTGGTAAAGCCGGGGCGGATGGCCAGGCCGATCAACTTTTTGTATTCCGGTGTGATGCGGTTGCACTGCCCCGGATAGGGCATCGCATCGGTCGAGGCTTCGGCATCGACAATGGTTAGCGTGGCATCGATGGTGATGCGCAACCACATCGAATGAATCGAGTCGCCCGCATAACGCACTCCAGTGGCGAGATTGAAATCGACGTCCTTGTTATCGTGCAAGTGGCCTTCGATATCGAACAGGCCGTCCTCGCGCTTGTAGCCGCGCATGGAGATGTTGCGATGGTGCAGCGGCTGGCGGGCGACTGTGGGCAAAGTCAGAGGCATGATGGCGTTTGTTGCAGTGCAAAACGCCATTATATTGACCGGAGTGCCGTCGTACGGTACGAGCCTCCGTAAAGCACCGTTACCAGAATGAAAAAGCGCGCCATGAGGCGCGCCTTTTTGCGACTGCGCCAGGAATCAGGCGCCCGCGCGATACGCCCGGATTGCGGTGGCGAACTCCATGCCGTTCTGGAAACGGTCATTGAAATTTTTTGCCAGCGCCTGGTCGACAAAATCCTTCACCCATGGCGGCAGCGACGGGTTGTACTCGAGGATATTCGGCTGTTGTTCATTGGCAATGGCGAACATCAGCTGCGTCATCGACTCGCCTTCGAACGGCAGGCGGCCGCAAGCCAGCTGGTAGAACGTCACACCGAGCGAGAACAGGTCGGAACGGCCGTCAATCTTCTTGCCGGCCAATTGCTCGGGCGACATATACGACGGCGTGCCCAGCACCATGCCGGTCTTGGTCTTCGAGGAATCGGTCACGCGCGCGATACCGAAGTCGGCCACTTTCGGCACCTTGCCTTCGGCGTCGTACATGATGTTGGCCGGCTTGATGTCGCGGTGATACACGCCCTGCTCGTGCGCATGATTCAGCGCCTCGGCCACCTTGATCATGATGTCGCACATTTCGTTGAACGGCAGCAGGTTCGGGTTCTTGGTCTTGTCGACCAAGTCCTTGCCCTTGAGGAATTCCATGGCGATAAACGCCAGATCGTGTTCCTCACCTGCATCGAAAATACGCACGATATTCGGATGATCAAGCTTGCCGGCGGATTCGGCTTCGCGGAAGAAGCGGTCCTTGGCTTCCTGCAACTCGTCGCCCTCGAATTCCGCGGCCAGCGCCATGGTCTTGATCGCCACTTCGCGGCCGATCTTCGGATCCTTACCCAGGTACACCACACCCATCGCACCCTTGCCGAGTTCTTTCTCGACCGTGTAGCGGCCAAGCTTGGGTTTCTCACCCGCACCGGACAGCACCATGGTGGCAGCGGTGGAGCGCGATGCCGACGAACCGCCCAGGATGATCGTTTCCGACATCACCTTGGCGCGGTTCATGCGCTCGGCCACATCCTTGAACTTGGGATCGTTCTGATTGATAAAGGCAAACGCAGCTTCGGCTTTGTTGAACTGGCGGCGGCGCTCGAAATCCAACGCCAGTGAATAGACGTTTTCCATCAACTGCTCGTCGATCGGGCACTTGCGGAATTTGTCAAACGCCATGTCCAGCTGGCCTTGTTGCTGGAATGCAAGGCCCAGCATGCGGTTCGACTCGGCACCGGCGGCGTCGGATTGCTCCTTGCCGCGCTCGGTCATCAAGAAGCGCTTGGTAGTCAGCAGCGCGTGGCCGATGACCAACAGCGAAGCGGGAATCATCAGCTTGATCCAGATGCCGGGGCCCATCATCAGGGCGAAGTGCGTACCCAGCAACACGACAAAGATCACCAGCGTGAAGATGGCCGCCGGTCCGGCTCTGAGGCGCGGCAGCAAACCGATCAGGTAAGCGGCCACCAGAACTAACGCTGCGAAGGATACCCACACCCCCCAAGTCGGCGTGCGGAAGAAATGCTGCTGCAGAATGGAAGAAACAGAGTGGGCCACAGTCTGCACGGGATTCAGCAGACCGATTGGGGTCACTGCTTGCGTACCAATACCCGGAGCCGTTGCACCAATCAGCACAATCTTGTCTTTGTACTTGGACGCGGGAATCTTGCCGCTGATCACGTCAAAGAAAGAGTCTTCTGCAATTGCCGGTTTCTTAAACCCCAGATCCTTATAGAAATAGGGGAACATGGTGCCCGACAACGGGTCAGTCACGATACGCAGATTGCCCAGTGTGACGCTTTCGCCGGGCACGACCTTGATATCTTTCGACGTCAGATTCAGGCTCTTTGCAGCAATCGACATTGCCAGAGACGGGAAGCCGGTGTTGAAGAAATCCACCGTGGTGTTGTCTTGTCTGACTGCGTTGTCGATTCTGTCGATGACCAGACTAAGGTCGCCCACTCCTGCAGCTGCGGCACCAATCTCGGCGACCGGAAATCCGATTCTCTCACCGGCATAGATCGTAGAGCTTGCGCCTGGAACAATGCTTGCCTTTACAAAATCGGGGATCTGAATATCGGGTTTGCCAGCGGGAGGCTCGTCACTCGCATCCAGATTGATCGGCAGAATGACGTTGCCTGCCTTCTTGATGCTGTTGGCGAGACGCCGGTCTGTATTTAGTGCGCCCTCTGCTTCGGCGAGAATCGCGCCAATCTCAGCCAGAGCAGGATTAGTTACCTGGGGAACAACCGGAGCTGCAGGAGCCGCCCCTGCAGCAGCTTCGGCGGGCGCTGCGGCGCCAGCACTCTTGCCATAAGCTTCTATGAGCTTGTTGATATATAACAGGCCCGGATCAATCTGCGGTTCAAAGAAGAATACGGTTTGACCGATGACTTTGGCTTTGGCCTCAGAAAGCTTGTCGATCATTGCCGCGTGAATATCTCGCGACCACGGCCAACGGCCGATATTGTTGATGGAGGTCTCGTCGATTGCGATGATCGCAACACGATCAGAGGGTTGCTTGGACGTGGCGGTGACGCCCCAGTCATAAGCCTTCGTGTCCAGCGCCTTGAAAAAATTGGTCGCCGAGTTGAGCACCATGACCACAACGACAATGACGACGGCAAAGAACCAGTCTTTCGTCCAGAAACCCGCTTTCTTCATTCTCTCCCCTTGCCGCGAACGCAGCGAGAAATGTTTAAGTGGTTGATTGTAGCGGAAAAGGAAAACCACCTCACTACCGTATTCGGGGCAGAAAAAAAGCCGCTACGGTAATCGTAACGGCTTGATTTCGCTGACTTATCGAAATACGTAGCGGATTCGCGTGCCTAGCTGCCGAAAGTGGTCCCCGCCGCGACGCCAAAAGCAGCCGCAAATTCGGTCGCCGAGACCTTCTTGCCGTCCTCGTGTTTGACCTTGGCAATCTCGACCTGGCCGCCCTGAACAGTAATAAACATGCCGGCATCAGTGATTGATGTAATTTCGCCTGGCTTGCCCTTCACCGCGCCAAACGTGCGGACCAGATGCTTCTTGCTACCGAACAGCTGCACTTTCTTGCCGGCCAGCGTGGTCCAGGCACCCGGCGCGGGATCGCAGCCGCGGATCAGGTTGTGCACGTAGTCGACGTGATTGTTGAAATTGATTTTCGCTTCGGCCGCGCGGCACCAGCCTTCGTAGCTGGCCTGCGCTTCGTCCTGCACCACTTCTTTGTGCTTGCCGGCAACCACCAGATCGGCCGCTTCCAGCATGGCGGCAACACCCATCGGGAACAGGCGATCGAAATACACAGTACCCAGCGTGTCGTTCTCGCTCACCGGCGTGGTCTTCTGCAGCACGACTTCGCCCTCGTCGAGGCCGTCATTCGGACGGAAGATGGTCAGGCCGGTTTCGGTTTCGCCGCGGATGATCGGCCAGTTGATCGACGACGGGCCGCGATATTTCGGTAGCAGCGACGGATGATATTGAATCGTGCCGTGCTTGGGGATCTTCACAAAATCCTGCGGTGCAAATTGCAGCACGAAGGCCATGATGCCGATATCGACGTTCAAGTCCTTCATTGCCTGTACCGCATCGGCGCCCTTTAGCGAAGGCAATTGAAAAGTCTTCAATCCTTTTTCCTGTGCGGCGACGCGCAGCGGATCAGGTTTGGCGCCTTCTTTTTCAGGCGCGCAAAATACGCCGGCAACTTCATCACCGCGCGCAAGAAATGCTTCGAGGACCGCTTTGCCAAAATCCTGCTGACCGATGATTGCGACTTTCATACCGTTCTCCGTTTAATTTTGAAACACCAGTATCGGCGCGGTCTTCAGGCCATTTATGGTCCGGAAGCCGCGCTAATGCTGGGGTTTTGTCTCTATGCGCGGGCTACAGGATTACTTCTTCGGCGGCGCGGAGAAGGCGCCGGCAGCCTTCATCGCATCGACCTTGGCAGCGTCGTAACCCAGCACGTTCTTCAATACATCGTCGGTATGTTCACCCAGCAAAGGCGAGCGCTCGATCTTCGCCGGCGACGCGGACAGCTTGATCGGCATGCCGACGTTGAACCATTTGCCGCGTTGCGGATGATCGAGCTCCACATACATCTCGCGACCCTTGACGTGTTCATCGGTGGCCAAGTCGGTCGTCGACATGATGGGGCCGCAAGGCACGTCGAGCGGGTTCAAGATCGCCATCAGTTCGCGCTTGGTGTACTTCTCGGCGAATTTGTTGAGCAGCGTCCACACCAGGCTCTGGTTCTTGCGCCGCTCGGCAATGGTCGCCACACGCGGGTCGGCGGCGAGATCGGGCACGCCGACATCGGGGCCGATGCGATTGGCCAGATCCACCCACACCGCTTCCTGCACCACCACATACAGCCAGTCGTTGGCACCATGCGGTTTGCAATGAATCGCATTGCCCAATTGACCGCCGCCGGAGTCATTGCCGGCGCGAGGCACATCGCCCATGTCCTTGTACGTGGGTACCGAATACTCGGGCAGCGCACCATGATCGAGACGCTGATGATCGCGGAATTTGACGCGGCAAAGATTCATCACGCCATCCATCATCGCCACTTCGACATACTGGCCTTGGCCGGTTCGATTGGCCTGATGCAAGGCGCCGAGCAGACCGATGGCCAGATGCAGGCCGGTGCCGGAATCGCCAATCTGCGCGCCGGTGACAAATGGCGCGCCGTCCGGAACACCGGTGGTGCTCATCGAGCCGCCCATCGCCTGCGCCACATTCTCGTAAGCTTTGAATTCTGCATACGGGCCGGAGGAGCCGAAACCCTTGATCGAGCCGACCACAATCTTCGGATTGATCTCGTGAATTTTTTCCCAGGTGAATCCCAGCCGCTCCAGAACACCGGGGCCGAAGTTCTCCATCATGATGTCGCACTTCTTCAGCAGGTCGACAAACACTTCCTTGCCCTGCGGCGACTTCATGTTCACCGTGATCGAACGCTTGTTGCAGTTCAGCATCGTGAAGTAAAGGCTGTCGGCGCCGGGAATATCGCGCAGCTGGCCGCGCGTGGCGTCGCCCTGCGGCGGTTCGAACTTGATCACGTCGGCACCCATCCACGCCAGCAACTGCGAGCAGGTCGGTCCGGCCTGAACGTGGGTCATATCGAGGATGCGTACCCCCTTTAGTGCTTCCATCTATTTCTCCTGAAGTGCGTCTTTAGTTTTTCTTGGCTGCGGAAGGGTTGAGGCTGGTGATGCGGCCACTTTCGGTACCGGCGGTCTCATCAATAACAGCGTTGATCAGCGTGGGCTTCTTCGAGCGGATGGCATCTTCCATCGCCTTCCTCAATTCAGCCGGTGTGGTCGCATGTACGCCGACGCCGCCGAACGCTTCCATCAGCTTATCGTAGCGCGCGCCCTTGACGAACACGGTCGGCGCAGGATCGCGGCCGGTCGGATCGACATCGGTGCCTTTGTAAACGCCGTTGTTATTCATGATCACGATGCACACCGGCAAGTTGTAGCGGCAGATCGTTTCCACTTCCATGCCGGAGAAACCAAATGCGCTGTCGCCCTCGATGGCGATCACCTGCTGACCGGTTTCCACGGCGGCCGCCACGCAGTAGCCCATGCCAACGCCCATGATGCCCCAGGTGCCGACGTCGATGCGCTTGCGCGGCTTGTAGAGGTCAACGATGGAACGCGTGAAGTCGAGCGCATTGGCGCCCTCGTTCACCAGCATCGCCTCGGGATTGGCCTTGACGATATCGCGCACCACATTCAGAGCGCTGTGGAAATTCATCGGCGACGGATCCTTGGCCAGCGTCTCGGCCATCTTGGCGACGTTCTTGCTCTTCTTGTCGTTGATGGCGCCGGTCCATTCTGCGGGTGGCTTGTTCCAGCCGGACTTCATGCCGGCCAGCAGTGCGCCAACACAGGAGCCGATATCGCCCACCAGCGGCGCATCGATCTTCACATTGCTATCGGCTTCCTGCGGCGAGATATCGATCTGGATGAATTTCTGTCCACCCCAGTCCTTGTGGCCTTTGCCGCCCCAAGTCTTGCCCTTGCCATGCGAAAGCAGCCAGTTGAGACGCGCGCCAATCAGCACCACCACATCGGCTTCGGGCAGAACGTAGGAACGCGCCGCGGATGCGCATTGCTCATGCGTATCGGGCAGCAGGCCTTTCGCCATCGACATCGGCAGATACGGAATGCCGGTCTTCTCTACCAATTCGCGAATGTCCGCATCACATTGTGCGTATGCCGCGCCCTTACCGAGCAGGATCAGCGGCTTCTTCGCATTCTTCAGCAAATCCAGTGCGCGTGCGATCGCATCGGGTGCGGGAATCTGTTTGGGTGCGGGATCCACCACCTTGATAATCGATTGACGACCCGCTGCAGCCGGCATCGACTGGGCGAACAGTTTCGCCGGCAGATCAAGGTAAACGCCGCCGGGGCGACCGGATACCGCAGCGCGAATGGCACGTGCGATGCCAACGCCGATGTCCTCGGCATTCAACACCCGGAACGCGGCCTTGGCGACCGGCTTGGCGACGGCAAGCTGATCCATTTCCTCGTAGTCGCCCTGTTGCAGGTCAACGATCTCGCGCTCGCTGGAACCGGAGATCAGAATCATCGGAAAGCAATTGACGGTCGCATGCGCAAGCGCATTGAGGCCATTCAGAAAACCGGGCGCCGACACCGTCAGGCAGATGCCGGGCTTTTGCGTGAGGAAGCCGGCGATGGAAGCGGCATAACCCGCATTCTGTTCGTGGCGAAATGCAATCATGCGCATGCCGGCGGCCTGCGCCTTGCGCGTGAGATCGGTGATCGGAATGCCGGGCAGGCCGTAAATGGTGTCAAGCCCGTTCTGTTTCAGGGCTTCAATGACAAGATGAAAACCGTCGATCGTTTCGGTTGATTGTCCTTCGCCTGCTGCGGTGATGGCGGGTGCTTCATTGGTACCCATGCTGCTCTCCTCGACAATTATTGCCGGACGATTCCGTCGTCCATGCAACGGCAAACCATCCTCGTTTTATTGATTTCGATCAATACTCGAAAAACGCCACTCTTCCCTTGAACAACAGCATGATAGAAAATGCCAAAATGGTTGCGCCTTGATTCCTGTCAATTGCGCTTTTCACATCACTTTTTGCTTCACTAAAATCGCTCATGACATTACTGATTTCGCATCCTCAACGCGAACTGATTCGCACCCAACTGTCGCGCAATATCGTGCTGCGCACGTTGAAGCCGCGCGCGTTCACCGACCTCGAAAAACACCTGTCGATTGCCGAACACAAGAAGGGCGACCTGCTGCTGGGACAGGGCGATCACGATATGGCGCAGTACTTCATCCTCGACGGCATCCTGAAACGCGTGGTATCGAACCAGGAAGGCAAGGAGATGATCCTGCGCTTTTCGAAAGAGGACGACATGGATACCAGCTACGCCGCCTGGCGCTTGCGCACGCCGGCACCGTACACCATCCGCGCCGTCACCAAAGCGCGCGTGGCACAGCTGCCGATGGAAGCGTGGGTCGAGTTTCTCGACAAGCATCCTTCCGCGAAGGACGATTTCGAATACGAAGTGATGCACCTGATGTCCGAAGTGATGGCGCATACCATCACGCTGCATCTGCTCGATGCGGCGGGACGGGTTCAACGTTTTCTGCGCAAGCATCCGGATTTGTACGAACGTGTGCCGATGAAGGAGTTGGCGTCGCACCTGAATCTTTCCGCCGAAACGCTTTCGCGTCTCAAGCAAAAAGGCAAGGTGCAGGCGATTCTCGCGCGCTAGCGCGCTGGAATTGACTCCATATAGGGAAAAACGATGAAACTCCAGCGCTGGTGCGGTTTTTGAGGCGATTTCAGCCCGGAAGCCGCGCCAGTGCTTGTGTTTCTCTTTGTGGTCACAGCGATTATCGAGTCAACCCGCCGGGGAAGATACGGCCGCCCAAACTGCCCGCCATCACCCCCAGCTGATTGGTCACGCCGGTAACGCCGGACACCTGACCGGCCACCTCGACACAACGCGCGCGTTCGTTCTGATTGGACACAATCCCCGCCAGCACCAGTGCGCCATTCTCAGCCGTGACCGCAACATCGACTTCCGCCGTATCGGCGTTCGCGCGCAATGCCGCCCGCACACGCGCGGCAAGTGCCAAGTCGAGCAGATGCTGCTTTGATGCCGGTGTTTCGGCGAACTCCCTGCTTTTTACCAGCGCCACCACCATATCGACACAGGTCGATATCGGCACCCGCTCGGTATTTAGCGTCAGGTCGTAGAGCGAAGGATCGCCCCAGTCGACATCGAAGTGCTCCGCCATGCGTGCCGCGCGTGCAGCATCGTCGGTGCGGATTTCCTTCTTCGCCAGATTTTCGTCATCGGTCTCGAGGCGCGCCATCAGGCGCTTGACGCGCACCGGCAATGGCGCACACACCTGGATCGTCGGAATGTGCGCCACCGGCCGTAGCCACAGCGTGGCGCCCCAACCTCGAATCAGCACATTACCTTTGGCCGCGAGATCGAACACTTCTTCGGCGGTGAAAATAGAAATGGTTTTTTCATCCGCCGCCCAGCGCTCGATCGCACTCGCCTTGCCTTCCCGCAGGCGGCGGATCAGGCTCTTCTTCACCTGCATCCTGCCTGCGACCACATCGCCAACTTCGTGCCGCACCTGATCCAGATGCAACGCCTCGCACACCCCCAGCGCAACATCCTTGCCGAGGGTGGCCATTTCCTGCGTCATCGCGATGACAGGCATGTCGATTCCTCCGGTGGATTAGCGTCCGCGCACCTTGGCGACTACCGTCTTGATCGGCGCCCAGAACAGCATCATCAGTGCCAGCACGGTAATGCTGGTGACGAGGCCGTTGGAGAAGAAGATCGACACCGTACCTTGCGACATCAGCATCGACTGGCGGAACGCATCTTCAGCGCGATCGCCCAGCACCAGCGCCAGTACCAGTGGCGCCAAGGGATAGTCGAGCTTCTTGAAGATATAACCGATGATGCCGAATACGATCATCAGCCAGACATCGAACATGGAGCCGTGCACGGTATAAGCGCCGATCGCGCAAATAACCAGAATCACCGGTGCCACGATCGAGAACGGGATGCGCAGGATGGCGGCGAACAACGGCACCGTGGTCAGTACGACGATGAGTCCGGCGATGTTGCCCAGATACATCGAAGCGATCAGGCCCCAGACGAAGTCTTTTTGCTCCTGGAACAACAGCGGCCCGGGTTGCAGGCCCCAGATCAGCAGACCACCCAGCAGTACGGCAGCAGTAGGCGAACCGGGAATGCCCAGCGTCAACATCGGCAGCAGCGCGGAAGTGCCGGCAGCATGCGCCGCGGTTTCCGGCGCGACCACGCCTTCCATTTCACCCTTGCCGAAGTTGGCACCGTTGGGCGACATGCTCTTCGCCACGCCGTAGCCCATGAACGAGGCCGGTGTCGCGCCGCCGGGGGTGATACCCATCCAGCAACCAATGGCTGAGGAACGCAGCGATGTCTTCCAGTATTTCGGCAACTGCTTCCAGGTGTCGATCACCACACGCATCTTGATCTTGCCCTCGGCCCCCTTGAACGCAAGGCCTTCTTCGATGGTGAGGAGAATTTCACCGATACCGAACAGGCCGATCACCGCAATCAGGAAGTCGAAACCCTTCAGCAATTCGGTGAAGCCGAAAGTCATGCGCAGCTGTCCCGTGACAGTATCGAGACCAACCGCCGCCAGCGCGAAGCCCAGCATCATGGCCGCGATGGTCTTGAACGGCGAACCTTTGGACATGCCGACAAAGCTGCAGAACGTCAGCAAATACACCGAGAAGTATTCCGGCGGTCCGAACTTCAATGCGAACTTCGCCACCAGCGGCGCGGTAAACGTGATCATCAGCACAGCGACCAGCGCGCCGACGAATGAAGAAGTGAATGCCGCCGTCAGCGCTTCGCCGGCGCGTCCGTTTTGCGCCATGGGATAACCGTCGAAGGTCGTCGCCACCGACCAGGGCTCGCCGGGAATATTGAACAGTATCGATGTGATCGCCCCGCCGAACAATGCCCCCCAATACAGACAGGAGAGCATGATGATGGCCGAAGTCGGGTTCATCGAGAATGTCAGCGGCAGCAGGATCGCGACGCCGTTGGCGCCACCCAGGCCCGGCAGCACGCCGATCAATACACCGAGGATGATGCCGACCATCATCAGGCCCATGTTGTACGGCGTGAGGGCGACGCTGAATCCCTGCATCAAGCTGTTGATTTCTTCCATGTCGTCTCTCCTCAGGCCATGCCGAACGCAGCTTCAAGCGGGCCTTTGGGCAGCGGCACCTTGAACCAGATCTCGAACAACAGGAAGAACACCACCGGCACGCCGATCGATACCGCGATGGTGATCGGCCATTTGTACTTGCCCAGCCATTTCATGAACAGCGCGATGAAGATCGCCGATGAAACGTAGATCCCCAGCGCAGGCACCGGGCCAACGCCGCCGATCAGACCGACGTAAATCACGGTCGGGATCATTACCGAAAGAATCATCTTCAACGACGAGACACTGACGAAGGCATCGCCGCCTTTCTCGCGAAGGGCCGAGATGAAATTGACGATGCTCGCGATGCACAGGATCAATCCGATATAGAACGGAAAATATCCTGCCTCCGGGCCGTCGGAACCCCATTTGGCACCCAGGCGCCAGCTATCCCAAATCACCAGCGCGCCAAGCAGAAAAATGGCGATGGCAGTGATTGCATCGACCATTTTGACGGATGCAGCTGACTTTTCTTCCGATGTTTCCACAGGCTCTCCTCTTGATTCCAGTCAAATTTGCCGTCTTTTTGCGGCTTTATCGGTAATTTGGGCAAAAAAATAGCCCCGTTTTCGCTCCCGGGGCTATTTTTTCGGTGTTCTACTTCTTGGCCAAGAAGCCAGCCTCTGCCATCAGAGACTGGTGGCGTTGCTCTTCTTTTGCCACCCATTTCACATAGTCGTCGCCGCCCAGTGCCGTCTGGTTGAAGGCACCCTTTTCCATGAAGTCCTTCCACTCGGGGGTTTCGCGCACCTTCTTCAGCACACCGACAAAGTACTCGACCTGATCCTTGCTCACGCCGGGCGCCATAAAGATTCCGCGCAACATCTGATATTCGACATTGAGTCCCTGGCTTTTGCAGGTCGGGATGTCGGCCCAGGATTGGCTTCCGGTGACCTTGGCCTTGTACGGCATCACCGTATCGTCGAATACGCACAGCGCGCGCAGTTTGCCGGCACGCCATTGCTCGACTGCCTCGATCGGGTTGTTCACGGTCGAATCGACGTGCTTGCCAACCAGCTGTACAGCTACTTCGCCACCGCCCTTGTAGGGAATGTAGGTGAACTTGGCGCCGGTTTGCTTTTCGACGGCAACGGTGATGATCTGGTCTTCCTGCTTGGAGCCGGTACCGCCCATCTTCATCTTGCCGGCACCTGCGGCCTTGACGGCGTCGGTGTACTCCTTGGCGGTCTTGTACGGTGTTTCGGCATTCACCCAGAGGATGAACTGGTCCAGCGCCATCATCTGTACCGGGGTCAGGTCCTTCCAGTTGAACGGCACGCCAGTGGCCAGCGGCGTGGTGAACAGGTTGGACAAGGTGATGATGATCTTGTGCGGGTCGCCCTTGGCACCCTTCACATCGAGGAAGCCTTCGGCGCCGGCGCCACCGCCTTTATTGACAACGACCAGTGGCTGCTTCATCAGGTTGTATTTGGTCACCACGCCCTGTACGAAGCGCGCCATCTGGTCCGCGCCGCCACCGGTTCCGGCCGGCACCACGAACTCGACCGATTTGGTCGGCTCCCACGCCATTGCCGGCACTGCTGCGGCCATGGTGCCTACCGCCATTGCCACGGCGGTACACAATTTCAGTACCCGATTTCCCATCTTGCGGTTGTAAGACATGTCTTCCTCCGGTTGAATTTACTGAGTTTCTATTATTGTGTAATCGCGCTATCCCTGACACCCGATGCAAATCTAGCTGCTGGTGGACGATGCACTTTCCGGCGAGGCCGCGTGACTTCCCTCGCGGCGCTTCGCCAGAAATTTGCCCACCGCCACCACCAGTAACGCACCGGCGACCGGAACGACATACTCCATCCACTTGGCGTTGTGCTCAATCCATTCCTTATCAATCGGGTCGGTGACTGCCATCTCACCGGCGACGAAGCCCAGCAGCGCGGCACCGATGGTGATGATGATCGGATAGCGCTCCATCAATTTCAGCAACAGGGTGCTGGCAAAAATGATCAGCGGAATGCTGATGGCGAGCCCCAGGATCAGCAGGGTCAGGTTATCTTTCGCGGCAGCAGCCACGGCAATGACGTTATCCACGCTCATCACCAGATCGGCAATCAGGATGGTCTTGATCGCGGCACCCAGGTTGTCGTGACTGGCGATATTTTCCTCGCCATCTTCCGGTATCAGCAATTTCACGCCGATCCAGATCAGCAATGCCGCACCGACCAGCTTGAGCCAGGGCAACTGCAGCAATGCCACAGCGAACGCCGTCAGCACGATACGCATGATGATGGCGGCTCCGCTACCCCAGAAAATGGCTTTTTTCTGCTGATGGGGGGGCAGACTGCGTGCGGCAAGTGCGATCACAACCGCGTTGTCGCCGGAGAGAATGATGTTCACGCCGATGATTTTCAGCAGCGCGGTCCAGAAAAGCGGGTCAAGTGGGGTCATGGGAGTGTGGGTATTAGTGGATGAACTGACCAAGCATCGTCAGAAGCAAGCCTATAGAATAAGTCATCCGAAGCAAGGCCATCTGCATTATCCGCTTACCATGCGCATGTTGTATTTCAAACTTTCGATTCGACGTTTTGCGAAACCGTTTATCGCCGTGCGCCTTTTTTACGCCGCCCCCCTTGCTCTTTCATTGATGCTGGGCAAGTTTTGTTTTGCTGCTGCGCAAAACGTTCCTGCCGAACCGCGTCCAGCCAACCAGTCATCCGTCGCGAGTCCGCCGCCCGTCGAGGTCGATCCCGCCAATCGCAGCTTCCTGGCCGCGCGCGATGCATTCGAGCGGCGCAACCTGAAAGCACTGGATTCGGCACGCAACGAGTTTCGCGGCCGGTTCGCCGGCCATCCCTTGGCCGGATATGTTGATTATTGGTGGCTGGTTGCCAATCTTTCGCAGGCATCCGCCTTCGCCGGCGCCAATGCACCCGACTTTCGTCAATTCCTCGACGTCCGCCCGGATGAACTGCTTGCGGACAGTTTGCGGCGCGACTGGCTGAAAGCACTGGGAAAACTCGAGCGCTGGGATTTGTTCACCCAGCAAATCTCGAAACTGCAGAGCGATGACGCCGAAATCGCCTGCCTGCATTGGAAATATCGCCTCGCGAACAACGACCGCGATGCAATCGGCGAAGTGCGTTCATTCTGGAATGCCGCGCGCAGTGTGCCGGAAGCCTGCGATGAGGTGTTTGCCGGGATCAACACGGAAAAAGCGCTGTCCAACGAGGCCAAATGGAGTCGCGTGCGCCGCCTGCTGGAGGCCAATCAACTGGCCGACGCGCGTCGCAGCGCGACGTTAATCGACAAGCTGCCCGCCAATTTCGAGCGCAATACCGCCGTAGTCGGACTCGACCCGCGCCGTTTCCTGGAAAAAGAGAAACTCAATGCCAAAGCGCAGGCATCGATCGAACTGTTTTTGTTTGCCGTGACCCGCGCCGCCCGCAATGATGCGGCCAAGGCGGCCGCATTGTTGGAAAGCCGTGGTGGCGCGCTTTCGGCTGCCGATCTCGGCTATGCGTGGTCGCAAGTTGCGCTATACGGCGCCATGCAGCACGACGCCTCCGCGCTGACCTGGTTTGAGCGCGCGCCGGTATTGAACGACACGCAAGCCGGCTGGAAAGCCCGCGCCGCGCTGCGCGCCGGCGATTGGCCAGCAGTGCGTTCGGCTATTGAGTTGATGTCCACCGCCGAACGGCGCGATCCGGCCTGGCGCTACTGGCTGGCGCGCGCGGAAACCGCGCAAGGCAATGCGCCAGCCGCGCAAAAACTGCGCGAATCGCTGGCACGTGAAAACAATTTCTACGGCCTGATGGCGGCGGAGGAGTCCGGCCCGGTCATACCCCCGGTATGGCAAGGCTGGCGGCCTTCGGCACAGGAGCTCGATGCCATGCGCCAGCGCCCCGGCATCGTGCGTGCCTTGGCTTTGTATCGATTGGACATGAAGAGCGAAGGCTTGCGGGAGTGGCAGCACGCTATCCGTCATCTCGACGACCAGCAATTATTGGCCGCCGCCGAAGTAGCCCGCGCGGCGAATGTTCCCGACCGCGCCATCAACACCGCCGAACGCACACTGATGCTGCACGATTTCTCGCAACGCTTTCCGATGCCGCATCGCGCGGATCTGCAAGCGCAGGCCAAAGTCCAGGGGCTGGATGAGGCCTGGGTTTACGGTTTGATCCGGCAGGAAAGCCGCTTCATGGCCGACGCGAAATCGCGTGTGGGCGCAACCGGCCTGATGCAACTGATGCCGGCCACCGCAAAGTGGGCTGCAAAGCAGGTCGGCTTGACCGGCTACACGCCACAGCGTACCGGAGACGTCGCGATCAATCTGGCACTCGGCTCGTTCTATCTGCGTCACGTACTCGACGGCTTGGGCCATCCGGTTTTGGCCACCGCTGCCTACAACGCCGGCCCCGGCCGCGCACGGCGCTGGCAATCCAGTCAGGCGTTGGAAGGCGCGATCTATGCCGAGTCGATTCCGTTCAACGAAACCCGCGACTATGTGAAGAAGGTCATGGCCAATGCCTGGTTCTACGCGCATCAGGCCGGCGGAACGCAAATCAGCCTGAAGCAGATGATGGGCACGGTGCCGGGGCGGCAGGATATGCAAGGCAACAGCAGCCTGATCGGCGCGCTGGACAAGTCCATATCGATACCGGCGTTGACGCCCACATCGACCGCCACCCGATAACCGCAGGATTACCAGGACGCAGATGAAGAAAATCCTGTTGCTCGGTGGCACCGGATTCATCGGCTCATCGGTGGCGGAACAACTGGTTCGCCAGGGTGCCGTCGTTACCATTCCGACCCGCAATCGCGAACGGGCGCGGCATTTGCTGATGCTGCCGACGGTCGAGCTGGTCAACGCCGACGTGCACGATCGCGCGCAACTCGATTCACTGGTTCGCGGACAGGACGCCGTCATCAACCTGGTCGGCATCCTGCACGGTGACTTCGAGCGCGTTCACGTTGCATTGCCGCGCGCAGTGGCCGAATCATGCGCGCACCGGCGTGTGCCCCGGCTCGTCCACATGAGCGCACTAAACGCTGGCGCTGGCGCCGGCGAAGCCGCCCCCAGCGCCTACCTGCAATCGCGTGGCCGGGGGGAGGCCGCGGTCGGCGCCATTGCGGAACAATTTCCCGAACTGAAAACAACCACCTTTCAACCCTCGGTGGTATTTGGTCGGGACGATCGCTTCCTCAACCTGTTTGCCTATCTGCTGAAGTATTCTCCGTTCGTTCCGCTCGGTTCGCCCGATGCGCAATTCCAGCCAGTGTGGGTGGAAGATGTCGCCCGCGCCATCGTCATCAGCCTCGACCATCCCGCAACCTTTGGCAAAACCTGTCCACTGGTGGGGCCGGACGCGATTACCTTGCGCGAATTACTTGAATTGGTGATGGCTGCAACCGGGCGCCGGCGCCTTGTCCTGCCGCTGGGACCCACGCTTTCCGGGTTGCAGGCATTCATATTCGAGCATCTGCCCGGCAAGCTCATCACGCGCGACAATGTGCGCTCGATGAGCATCCCGAATACCGCCAACGTACCGTTTCCGTCAATCTTCGGGCATGCCCATTCGTTGAACAATATTGCACCGGCCTATTTGTCTGCCGGCCAGGGCCGCGCGCGCTATGGCACGCTGCGGTCCGGCGCGGGACGGAATCCGTGATACTGGACGCTTCATGGCACTGACTCTCATTATTGCAAACAAAAATTATTCCTCATGGTCGATGCGTCCGTGGGTGCTGTTGAAACAATTCGGCATTCCGTTCGAAGAAGTGATGCTGAAATTCCAGAGTGCAGCCTGGTCCGACCATATCGCCCGCCTGTCGCCCTCGCGGCTGGTGCCGGTACTCTGGGACGGCGCGGCCGGAGAAGCAACATCGACATCCATCTGGGACTCATTGGCGATCGCCGAATATGTGGCCGAGTCGTTTCCGGCAAAAACCATCTGGCCCGCGGACAAGCGCGCACGCGCAAGAGCACGCGCCATGTCGGCCGAAATGCATTCCGGCTTTCGCAGCCTGCGCGGCAGCATGCCGATGAACATCCGCAACCAGTATCCAGGCAAGGGATACACGGCAGAGGCCGCTCGCGATATCGCGCGGATTGAATCGCTGTGGCGCGAGGCGCGCCGCGATTTTGGCGCCGGTGGCCCTTTTCTGTTTGGCCAATTTTGTGCAGCCGACGCGATGTTCGCGCCGGTGGTGATGCGCTTCAACACCTATCATCCGCCGCTGGCGGAAGATACGCTCGCTTACTGCGCAGCCGTCACTGCCACCGCAAGCGTTGCCGAATGGTCTGCAGCCGCCAGACTCGAAACGGAGTTTGTCGAAGAAGACGAGCCCTACGCAGTGGCCCCGGCAAAAACAGCCGGACGCGAATGAAAATCCATGCTGTCGGCGGCAGCGTGCGCGACCAGCTGCTCGGTCTCGAAGTGCAGGATCGCGACTTCGTCGTTGTCGGCGCCACGCCGGAGCAAATGATCGCCGCCGGGTATCGCCCGGTCGGTGCCGATTTCCCGGTGTTCCTGCATCCGAAGACGCACGAGGAATATGCGCTGGCACGTACCGAGCGCAAGACCGCGCCGGGTTACAAGGGCTTCGTGTTTCACACTTCGCCCGATGTCACGATAGAGGAAGATCTGCGCCGCCGCGATTTGACCGTCAACGCCATCGCTCGCACCGAAGACGGCACGCTTATCGATCCCTTCGGCGGTATCGAAGATCTCAAGAAAGGCGTGTTACGCCATGTCGGCGATGCGTTTACCGAAGATCCGGTACGCATCCTTCGCGTGGCGCGTTTCGCGGCGCGTTTCGCTTCGCGCGGCTTTACCGTCGCCGACGAAACCATGACGCTGATGCAAAAAATGGTCAATGACGGCGAGGTCAACGCACTGGTGCCGGAACGGGTATGGCAGGAATTGTCGCGCGGCCTGATGGAGCATTCGCCTTCGCGCATGTTCGAAGTGCTGCGCCAGTGCGGCGCGCTGGCGCGCATCATGCCCGAAGTCGACCGGCTCTACGGTGTGCCGCAGTCAGCCAACTCACACCCCGAGATCGACACCGGCGTGCATGTGATGATGGTGGTGGACTACGCTGCGTTCCGCCAGTTCTCCCTGCCGATCCGCTTTGCCGCACTTGTGCACGACCTGGGCAAGGGCATCACCGCGGAAAAATATCTGCCGCGTCATCCGGGCCATGAAGAAAAAAGCGTCGAGTTGAACGACGAACTCTGTGCACGGCTCAAAGTGCCAGCCGATTGCCGCGACCTGGGCCGCGTCGCCGCGCGCTGGCATGGCGAGGCGCACAACGCCCTGAAACTTGACCCCGCAAAACTGCTGGCATTGATGGACGGTACCGATGCATTGCGCCGCCCGGCGCGCTTCCATGATTTCGTCGAGTCCTGTGCCTGCGATCATCATGGACGTCTCGGTTTCGCCGATGCGCCGTATCCGCAGCGAGACTATCTGCACGCCGCGTTGCACGAATTGCAACAGCTCGATTTCGCAGCCATTGCGGCCAAGGCGCAGCGGGAAAACCGCGGCGATATCGGCGCGGCAATCCAGACCGCCAAACTCGAACAACTCCGCAAATTCATCAACGAAAGGAAACTCGCATGACACATGCCATTCGCATTCACGAGCACGGCGGCCCGGAAGTCATGAAGTGGGAGGCCATCGATATCGGCGCCCCCGGCCCCAAGGAGCTGCGCGTGCGCCACACCGCCGTCGGTCTCAACTACATCGACACTTACCACCGTACCGGCTTGTACAAGATTCCCCTGCCCAGTGTGCTTGGTCGCGAAGGTGCCGGCGTGGTGGAAGCGGTGGGCAGCGAAGTCACCGACGTAAAAGTCGGCGATCGCGTCGCATATGCCTCGGCACCGATCGGCTCGTATACCGAAGCGCGCCTGATCGCCGCCGACCGCGTGGTGAAAATTCCCGAGGGCGTCACCGATCAGCAGGCGGCGTCCATGATGCTGAAAGGCATGACCGCGCAATACCTGATCCGCCGCAGTTATCCAATCAAGGCTGGCGATACATTGCTGTTCCATGCCGCTGCGGGCGGCGTCGGCCTGATTCTCTGCCAGTGGGCCAGACATCTGGGTGCCAACGTGATCGGCACCGTCGGCAGCGAAGAAAAAGCCGCGCTGGCGAAAGCCAACGGCTGCGATCATGTCATCAACTACCGCACGGAAGATTTTGTCGCGCGCGTGGCGGAAATCACCGGCGGCAAGAAATGCGCGGTGGTGTACGACGGCGTCGGCAAGGACACCTTCATGAAATCGCTGGATTGCGTACGCCCGCGCGGGCTGGTGGCGCTGTTCGGCAATGCATCCGGCAAGGTAGAGCCGCTCGATCTGGGCGTGCTGGCTGCAAAAGGATCGCTGTTCGTCACGCGCCCAACGCTCGATACCCACGTTGCGTCGCGTGAGGATCTGATCGCCACCGCCAACGACCTGTTCGATGTGGTGGGACGCGGCATCGTCAAGATCGAGATCAACCAGACTTATGCGCTGAAGGATGCAGCGCAGGCGCACCGCGACCTGGAAGCCCGCAAGACCACCGGCTCGACTGTGCTGCTGCCCTGAACGCTAACGCTGCCGCCACGTCGGCTGCCGACTACAGACGGCGGCGGCCGATTTGTGCTACTTTTTGAGCTGTTTTTTGCGCACCCCACGCAACCCCAAGAAGCTAACAACGAGAGGAGTTTTCATGATTCGCACTTCATCCCTTACCCGCGCGCTGGCGGCCATCGTCGCCACCGCCGCGCTGCTGCCGGGCCTGGCCGCCGCGCAGGCCTATCCCAACAAGCCGGTCAAGCTGATCGTGCCGTTTGCACCCGCCGGCACCACCGACATCGTCGCTCGCATCGTCGCCGATCAACTATCCAAGGAACTGGGCCAGCCCGTGATCGTGGAGAACCGCGCCGGTGGCGGTGGTGCCATCGGTGCCGACGTAGTGGCCAAATCCGCGCCGGACGGCTACACGCTTGGCGTGGCGACGGTATCGACCATGGCGGTCAATCCCGCAGCCAACCCGAAGATCCCGTACAACAACTTCACCGATTTCGTTCCCGTCACCAAATTCGTCGGCGTGCCCAACGTGCTGTGCGTGCATCCCTCGGTGCCCGCCAAGGACATCAAGGAATTCATCGACCTCCTGAAAAAGAACCCTGGCAAGTACGCGTTCGCGACGTCGGGCACCGCCGGCATCGGCCACATGATGGGCGAACTGTTCATGGGTGCCAGCGGCACGGACATGGTCCATGTACCGTACAAGGGCGCCGGTCCGGCGGTGATCGACGTGATCGGCGGGCAAGTGCCGGTATTGTTCGATAACCTGCCGTCGTCCAAGGCGCAGATCGACGCCGGCAAGATGCGCCTCCTCGCCGTCGCGGCGCCGAAGCGTCTTCCCGCCTATCCCAACGTGCCGACCTTCGCCGAACTCGGCATGGCTGACGTGAACGACCCGGCCTGGTACGGCATGGTCGCCCCGGCCAAGACGCCGAAGGAGATCATCGACAAACTGCACGCGGCCTCGGTCAAGGCGGTGAATTCGCCGGCCATCAAGGAAAAACTGGCGCAGCAAGGTGCGGATCCGGTCGCCAATACACCGGCTGAATTTGCCAAGGACATCAAGGTCGAATACGACAAGATGAAGGCCATCGTCGTGAAGAAGGGCATCAAGCTCGACTGATCGCAAATCTTTGTGTCGACAACGCCCCGTTCGCGGGGCGTTTTTGTTAGCACAATCGATTAAAACCCCAGCATTGGCGCGGCTTTTGGAGTATTTATGCCCCAAAAGCCGCACCAGTGCTGGAGTTTCACTTCCAGAAAATGCAATATCCCACGATTGCGGGATGGCGGCGCTTCTCCGCGCGGGAGGTAATATGCCCATGGATTCAATATCAATAACACCTCAGGTCAACACCATGGCAAGTTTCGCAGCGAGCGCATCATGGCTCGCGTACTGATCGTCGAGGACGATGCCGCGATGCGCACGCGCTACGCAGAGATGCTGTCGCACGATCCCGAATTCGAAGTGGTCGCCAGTGTCGGCACCGCCGGCGAAGGGCTGGCGATGATGGATTTGCGCAAGCCCGATGTGCTGCTGGTCGATCTCGGCCTGCCCGACATCAGCGGCATCGAAGTGATTCGTCACGCCAACCAGACACTGCCGAAGTGCGAATGCATGGTGGTCACGGTGTTTGGCGACGAAGAGCACGTGCTGGCCTCGATCGAAGCCGGTGCCGCCGGCTATCTGCTGAAAGACGCCAGCGAAGAGAACTTCCTTGCCGGCATTCGCGAATTGATCAACGGCGGCTCGCCGATCAGCCCGATCATCGCGCGCCGTTTGCTGAAACGTTTCCAGGCCGAAACGCCCAGCCCCGCCGCCACGAACGACGGCGAAGGCAAAAGCGATGTCGCGCTGTCGGAGCGCGAGAAGGAAATCCTGCTGCTGGCGTCCAAGGGTTTCAACTACCCCGAAATGGGTAAACTCATGGGCATATCGCCGCATACCGTCACCAGCCATGTTAAAAAAATCTATCGCAAACTGGCGGTGCATTCGCGCGGCGAGGCGGTGTTTGAAGCCAACCGCATGGGGCTCATCCGTACCCTCTAGCTTTGCAATGATGCGTTGCGGCGCCTTTGTGGCGCTGCTCGCGTTGATGGTGGCTGGCAGTTCATCCTCGCACGCGCAAGCTTCTCAACCTGCCGTCAAGAAACGCGCCGACGTTGCCCCCATCGTCATCGAATTCACCGAAGCCGACTTCCTGCACAACGGCGAGCGCGAGCATCCCGCTGCCAATGCCGCATGGCAACCTGTGTCGCTGCCGGACAGCTGGCGCAAGGCCGACCGGCCGCGCGACAAGATCGGCTGGTATCGCATCAAGTTCAACTTGTCTGCCACACCACGTGCGCCACAGGCGATCTACATTCCGCGCATCACCAACAACGTCGCCGTACACATGAACGGCATCCTGCTCGGCGTCAGCGGCCGCATCGATGCGCGCGAGCTGTCATGGAACACGGCACAACTATTTTTTGTGCCCCCCAATCTGTTGCAGGACGGCACCAACGAAATCCTGCTGCGGTTGCATCCGGACGGCATGCTGCGCGCGGGTTTGTCGAACGTCTATTTCGGCGACGACGCGATGATGCGCGAGCGATTCGAGCAGCGCCTGTTCATTCAGTCCACCGCACCCAAGTTCATCGCCTGGCTGTTGGCACTGACCGCACTGCTGTCGCTGGCGCTGTGGGCCAGCCGCCGTCAGGAAACGGTGTTCGGTTTCTTTGGCCTGCTGTGTCTCGCCATGATCGCGCGGCTGTGGCATACCTTCACCCGCGATCCCGAATCGATCGGCTGGCTGCTGGCGGCGCCGTCGATCTGCTGGATGATGGCGACGCAGACCTACTTCGTGCTGCGCTTCTGCGACCAGAATTCACCACGTTTCGAGAAAGGCATGCTGGCCTACGCGGTTATCTCTACGTTGCTGCTGTTTTTTGCCGGTTACGCACAAGTGGTTGTTGGCGTATTCCTCATCAATACTGTTCTCGGCGTTGCCATGCTGGCAGTGCTCACGCGCGCACTGACGCGCATCCCCAAATTCGAAAACCTGCTGCTGCTGCTGGCGGTCTATATCAACTTCGGTCTCGCCATGCACGACCTGATCAACTATCAGGAGAAGTTCGAGTTCGATCGCCTGTACGTGCTGCCGCTGGGCGGGCCGCTATTGCTGTTCGCGGTCGCCGTGCTGCTGATCCGCCGCTTCGTCGGCGTGCTGGAGCAACATGAAGCATTGAATACACAACTCGCCGCGCGCGTGCAGGAGCGCGAACGCGAACTGTCGCTGTCGTACGAACGCCTGCGTACCCTCGACCAGCAGCGCGCCACGGCAGAAGAGCGCCAGCAACTGATGCGCGACATGCACGACGGTATCGGCTCGCACCTCATGTCCACGCTGGCGCTGGCGCGCATGGGCAGCCTGACGCAGCACGATATGCAGGAGATCCTCGCCGACTGCATCGACGAATTGAAAATCACCATCGACTCGCTGGAACCAGTGGAAAGCGATCTTTTGGTCGTACTGGGCAACCTGCGTTACCGGCTGGAGCCGCGCCTCAACGCCGCTGGCATCTCATTGGAATGGGCGGTGAACGATTTGCCGCCGCTCGCCTACCTCGACCCGGAAAACACCCGCAGCATTTTGCGCATCGTGCAGGAAGCCTTCACCAACACGCTGAAGCACGCCGGCGCCAAACGCATCACGCTTTCCACGGGCGTGGACTACGCCAACGCCCGCGTGATTGTGCGCGTGACCGATGACGGCGTCGGCTTCAAGTCGGGACAGCCCGCCGGACGCGGTGTGGAGAACATGAAGAGCCGCGCGGCGAAGTTGAACGGCGATGTGGAGGTGCTGCCGCTGAAGGGTGGCGGGACTTGCGTGAATCTTTATTTGCCGTTGGCGAAGGTGGTTTGAGTCCGTCGGTTTCCGGTTAATGCAGTTTGTACGTTACGAAATCAAACACGAGGGATTTATATGGTTCGCCAGTTAGTCGCAGCCACGCTGCTAGTTGGGTGTCCGTTTGTTCAAGCAAGTACCCCTTTGGAAATCTATTCCGTAGAGCCAAATACTTGTGGCGCCTGGCATCTCAGCGCAGCCAATCCGAAAGTAAGACAGGCACAATACTTTTGGTTCCTGGGCTTTGTATCGGGAAATAACTTTGCCCTATCGAATCAGCAAGTCCCGGCAAATCGGATACTCAAGGAAGTCGAGTTTGAAAAACTCGTTACAGCAAAGTGTAATCAAAGCAACAAATACACTCTTGCAATCATCGCGATGGAGTTTGTTGAGCAGAATTCTCCACCGGCAAAGAATGCAGCGCCAAAGAAATGAGCATCGTCCAAAGCAGACATAAGAATTTGCGTGGGACTCAAACCAAAACCCCATGAAACCCGCACCAGTGCTGAAGTTTCATAGTCGTAGGCTACGCCATTCGTGAACAATTTGCCGCACCGCCATCGTCAATCGACTCGAATGTCCTCCACCCACATCAACTCGCATGCGCCAGCCCCCGTGTCCTCGCGTGATAACGACGTAGGCCAAACGAAACCATCCGCACGCCGCGCTTCGACCAGATAGCCGCGCAAAGTAATCACCTGTCCCTTGCGCAAACGCGAGATCCGTTTCTGTACGTCATCGTCGGCGCCGATCAGATGCATGTTGGCGCTGTGAATGGAAATTTCCTGCAGCGGAATCGGCGGGGTCTGCGTGCGCCACTGGTACCAGCGCCCGCTTTGCCAGATATCGATCTCTTTCAATACAGCGGTATCCGACATGCGGCCCCATCCGACCGCGATGTCGTATGGCACGAGCGATGCGCCGGCGTCCCAACGGTATTGTTCCTTGCCGAGCACGCGCGCCTTGATCTCGTAGCGCGCCATGGCTTTCAATTCGTAGCCGTTCTTCTCCAGCCTTGGCGCGGTGGCGACTTCGGTTTGCAACGGATCAGCAGAAACAAGAACGCCCGGCGCACGTGCTACCGGGCGTTCCATCCAGAACTGACAACCACCGTACAGGATCGAAATGGCAAACAGCAGCCCGACGATCACGTGCATGGCGAAAGTCCGCTAGTCGTGCATCAGGCCTTCAGCGCCGTCAGCACTTCATCCAGCATCTTCTTCGCGTCGCCGAACAGCATGCGGTTGTTCTCCTTGTAGAACAGCGGATTGTCCACACCGGCGTAACCGGAGGCCATGCTGCGCTTCATCACGATGGACGTTTTGGCTTTCCACACTTCCAGCACCGGCATGCCGGCGATAGGGCTGGTCGGGTCGTCCTGAGCTGAAGGATTCACGATATCGTTGGCGCCGATCACCATGGTCACATCAGTGTCGGGGAAGTCCTCGTTGATCTCGTCCATTTCCATCACGATGTCATACGGCACCTTCGCTTCCGCCAGCAGCACGTTCATGTGGCCGGGCATGCGGCCCGCCACCGGATGAATGCCAAAGCGCACGTTGACGCCTTTCTCGCGCAGCGTCTTGGTGATTTCATACACCGTGTGCTGCGCCTGCGCCACCGCCATGCCGTAGCCCGGCACGATAATCACGCTCTTGGCTTCCTTCAACAGTTCCGCAGTTTCTGTCGCGTTCACCGGCACCACTTCGCCTTGCGGCGCGGCGGCTGCTCCGTCACCCGCTTTGGCCGGCGCGCCGCTGCCGAAGCCGCCGGCGATCACGCTGATGAAGTTGCGGTTCATCGCCTGGCACATGATGTACGAGAGAATCGCGCCTGACGAACCCACCAATGCACCGGTGACGATCAGCAAATCGTTCGACAGCATGAAGCCGGTCGCTGCTGCCGCCCAGCCGGAATAGCTGTTCAGCATCGACACCACCACCGGCATATCCGCACCGCCGATGGCCATCACCATGTGGATGCCGAACAAGAGCGCAATCACCGTCATGATGATCAGCGGCGCCATGCCCGCTTCCACCGTCGGCGCGGCCATGAACTGCTTGCCGAACCAGATCACCGCGATAAGCCCAGCCAGATTGATCCAGTGACGCGCGGGCAACAACAGCGGCTTGCCGCCGATCTTGCCGTTGAGCTTGCCGAAGGCGATCAGCGAACCCGACAGCGTGACGGCACCGATAAAGATGCCGACATATACCTCGATGTGGTGGATGGTTTTTTCCACCGGCGTCAGCGCAGCACCGGTCGCGAGATCGAACATTGAACCCGGATCGATATAGCTGGCAAAACCGACTACGCAGGCAGCGAGGCCGACCAGGCTGTGCATCATCGCGACAAGTTCCGGCATTTGCGTCATTTGTACAGTGCGCGCCGCAAAGATGCCAATGCCGCCGCCAACCGCAAGCGAGCCGATGATCCAAGGGATACCGCCGCCGGTGACTCGCGGACCCGCGATGGTGGCAATGACGGCAATCGTCATGCCGATCACGCCGTACAAATTACCGCGGCGCGAAGTTTCAGGATTGGAAAGACCGCCCAGACTCAGGATGAAGAGAATGATGGCGGCGATATAAGCAACGGTAACCAGGCTTGAGGACATGTCCCGTCTCCTTTATTTGCGGAACATGGCCAGCATGCGCTGGGTGACGGCAAAGCCGCCGAACATATTGATGGCCGTGAGCCCAATGCCGGCGACGGCGAGCCATCGGATGATCTCGTCCGGTCGCGATACATCTTTCAACGCCGGCGGTGCGATCTGCACCAGCGCACCGATGATGATGATCGACGAGATCGCGTTGGTCACGCTCATCAGTGGCGTGTGCAACGATGGCGTCACGTTCCACACCACCATGTAGCCGACGAATACCGCCAGCACGAACACCGTGAAGTGACCGAGGAACGCGGCAGGAGCATAGGCGCCGACAAACCAGAACAGCACTGCGGCAACGGCGAACATGATCGCCAGCGTACTGCCCTTCATCGGCTCGCCACCGCCGCCATGGCCGTGGCCTTTCTTCGCCGCAGGTACCGCGGCGGCTGCGGGTTTCGCCGCGGGCGCTGCTGCCTGCTTGATCGGCGGCGCGGGCCAGGTAACTTCACCTTGCTTGATCACGGTGAGGCCTCGGATGGCATCGTCTTCCATGTTGACGTTGATCACGCCATCCTTGGTCTTGCAAAGTTCTTCGGACAAGCGGAACAGGTTGGTGCCGTACAGCGTGGACGATTGCTTGGCCAAGCGGCTGGCGAGATCGGTATAGCCGACAATGGTGACGCCATGCTTCACCACTGCCTTGTCGCGCTCGGTCAGTTCGCAATTCCCGCCCTGCTCAGCAGCCATATCGACGATCACACTGCCGGGGCGCATCGTTTGTACCATCTCGGCGGTAATCAGTCGCGGCGCGGGTTTGCCGGGAATGAGCGCGGTGGTGATGATGATGTCCACTTCGCGGGCCTGCTGCGCATACATTTCACGCTGGGCTTGCTGGAAGCCTTCCGACATGACCTTGGCGTAACCGCCGCCGCCGGAACCTTCTTCTTCGTAATTCACCTTGACGAATTCGCCGCCCAGCGATTTGACCTGATCGGCCACCTCGGCGCGCGTATCGTTGGCGCGCACGATGGCGCCCATGCCCGCTGCGGTACCGATCGCCGCGAGACCTGCTACACCGGCACCCGCAATAAACACCTTGGCCGGCGGCACTTTGCCTGCGGCGGTGATCTGTCCACTGAAGAAGCGGCCGAACACGTTTGCCGCCTCGATCACCGCGCGATAGCCGCTCACACCCGCCTGCGAGGTCAGCGCATCCATCTTCTGCGCGCGTGACAATGTGCGCGGCAGCGCATCGATCGCCAGCACGGTCACTTTCTTCGCGGCCAGTGCCTGCATCAGTTCCGGGTTCTGCGCCGGCCAGATGAATGAGATCAGGGTCTGGCCTTCCTTCATCAGCGCAACTTCATCGTTAGAAGGTGCGCGCACCTTGAACACGATGTCCGATGTTGCCCAGAGATCTTTGGCGCTGGCGGCCACGCTCGCGCCGGCCTTGCGGTAGTCATCGTCGCCGCAGTTGGCCGCGTCGCCTGCGCCGGTCTCCACCTGCACGGCGAAGCCCAGCTTGATCAGTTTTTCAACGACGTCGGGAACGGTCGCGACCCGTTTCTCCAACGGAAAATGTTCTTTCGGTACCCCAATCATTTGTGGCATGTTTCTTCACTCCCCGAAAACGTTTGCGAAGTCTGCTTTTAGCTACCGTCAGCCGCGTCTGGCGCATCCGACCTGTTTTACCGAGCCGCAAGTGTAACGCGAACTTCCGGTTTTCCGGGCTACCGCAATCGCGACTGACTCAGGTCAACGAATGGCGGTGGTTTTCCCTCGAAGAACCTTCAAGGCTCGCCAAAATTCGGCCGCACGTCCTCGAACTGTGCCGACTGCAGGGCACTTCCCCCTTTGAAAAAGGGGGATCGAGGGGGATTTAGGGTCGTCACAAGCGCGAAACACCGAAAATCTCCCTCAATCCCTCTTTAGAAAAGAGGGAAGTGCCACGCTACCGCAACGCATTGAATTGATAGTTTCGAATCTCGACATCTAGAGCGGCAGCGGACGCGCCTTCAACATCGCTGGCACCGCAATGCCACCACGCTCAAAACCGATCACCTTGAAGAACTCGCCCATCTCGGCGGGCGATACCAGCCGCTGCACCTGATTGGTCAGCGGCAGATATTCGACCGCATTGCGGCTATCGACTCGCGCCACGCGCTCGGTCAGGCCGCTGGCCAACAAAAAATTAGCCTGCGTGGTGTACCCGGCCAGCGTCAGACCGGCGGCGATGCCGGCATCGGCCACATCGCTGAAATCGACGTGCGCGGTAATGTCCTGCAAGCCGGGAAAGCGGAACGGATCGGGATGCGCGAAATGCCGATAGTGGCACATCAATGTGCCGGTGCTGCGATCAGGGTGATAGAACTCCGCGCCGCGAAAGCCGTAGTCGATCAGCAGCATCGCGCCGCGTTGCAACGATTGGGCGAGACTGGTCACCAGGCCACCGACGGCGGGAGAATATTCAGTGAGATAACCATCGGGCGGATTGGCGCCGAGATAGCTGTCGCGGATGTTGTTCGAAGCCTTGAGCAAATCCGCATCGTCAATCGGCACATCACGCCAGGCGAACTGGTCGCTATCCAACGCAACACCGCGCTCAAGCGATTGCCCGTCGCGCCAGGTCAGCAGATGCACCGGCACCACATCCAGCACTTCGTTGGCGATGATGATGCCGGTGAAATCCTTCGGCAATTCGGCCAGCCAATGTGCGCGCCGCGAGAGCGCAACGGGCAGCGCCGCCAGATTCTGCTGCTGCCGCTCGCGCAAATCGGCGCTCACTTCCAGCAACAGATAGCGATCCGGCAGCGCATTCATTTCATCCAGCGCCAGCAGGATGTCTTTCGCCAATTTTCCCGAACCCGGCCCGAGTTCCAGCACATCGCCGCCGGTTTGTTTCAGCACGTCCGCGATCATGACGGCAAGGCACTGGCCAAACAGCGATGACACTTCCGGCGCGGTGACGAAATCGCCATCGGCGCCAAACTTGCGCGCACCGGCGGCGTAGTAGCCCAATCCCGGTGCGTAGAGCGCCAACTCCATGAATCGCGCAAACGAAATCCAGCCACCGGCTGTTTCAATTTCCGCGCGCAACATCGCCGCACAGGCCTCGCTATGAGCAAGCGCATCGTTATCGGGAAGCGGCAGGGAATGAGCGGTGTCGCGACTTAAGGAGGGACGCATGGCGTGGGTTAAAATTGACGCAAGGAAGCTCTGATTAAGTTCAGTTCTAAGCCAGACTAGGCGCGAACACAAAATTCCGACGCCGCATATGTTCGATATGCAAGGAGGAATTCTTGTGTGAGCAACAACGTATGGCGACGAAATGGACTTAATCAGTGCTTCCGAAAATCATTATCCCATGACCACACCGTCCTCCTCCCCATCGATTCTCGTCACCGGCGCCGCCAAACGCCTGGGTGCTGCGATCACGCGCGCGCTGCACGCGGCCGGCGCCAACGTCATAATCCATTGCAATCGCTCGCGCGCCGACGCCGATGCACTGGCCGCAGCGCTCAATACCGAACGCGCCAAATCGGCCAGCGTGCTGCAGGGCGATTTGCTCGCGTACAACGCGCTCAAGGGCTTGATCGACCGCGCCGCTTCCGAATTCGGCCGGCTCGATGGTTTGGTCAACAACGCCTCGGCGTTTTATCCCACGCCGGTCGGCCGCATCGACGAAGACAGCTGGACCGACCTGATCGATTCCAACCTGAAAGCGCCGCTGTTCCTCTCGCAGGCCGCCGCGCCGTACCTGAAGAAAACCGGCGGCAGCATCGTCAACATCGTCGACATCCACGCCGACCGGCCGCTGAAAGATTTCGTCGTCTACACGATCGCCAAGGCGGGACTGGCCGGACTCACGCGTTCACTGGCGCTGGAACTGGGGCCGGAGATACGCGTGAACGGCGTTTCACCCGGCGCGATTTTGTGGCCCGATGCCGGCAACGACTATCCCGAAGCCGAACGCAAACGCATCCTTGAGCAGACACCGTTGCAGCGCGTCGGCGCACCTGCGGATGTTGCCGGGGCGGTGAAATACCTGATGCTGGATGCGCCTTACGTCTGTGGACAGATACTGGCGGTGGATGGTGGGCGCAGCGTTTCGCTGTAGAGCGTAACGAGGCGAAACTCTAGTATTGGCGCGGTTTTTCAGGTGTTTTTGGCCCGGAAGGCGCGCCAGTGCTAGGGTTTCATGGGGAACATTGGCAGCTGCGTCACTTCCCGACACGCCAAAGTCTCACGCGGCATCACGCTTCGCCTCAAGCTGACGCTTGAGATTTGCCATGCCCTGTCTTGCACGCGTCTTCATGACGCGCCTCGCGAGAGGAATCAGCGTCGCGCGCAGAAGCGCACTTTGGCTGCGACTATGCATCTGCCAACTCACCAGTGTTGAATTGGTCCCGGAAGCACGAAATCGAATTTCCATGCGCGGCAGAAGAGGGCGCATCGAGCCTTCGGTGATGAAGATGCTGTTGCGCTCCGCTTCCTTGACACGGATTTGCACATTGCGATTGCCACGCAAGGGAATTGCAACGGTCTCAAGGTAAGACTTCCCGATTGCCGTCAGGTCAAGTGCGTCCTGCGCAACGATCCTGATCACCCCCGGAAACCATTCGCCAAACTTTTCAAGATCGCACGCGTACGCGTAGGCCTCATCCGCGGAACAACGAATTTCAACTGACTCTTCTGCAAGCAGATGCACGCATGTCTCCTGCGGTCGCTAATGTGGTGATAGTTTGAGGACAGCAATTTCGAGTTTTACAACAGGAATATGAACCACGGTCCTTTTTTTCCCAGGTGTTTTTGGCTTGGTGGGAAGTCCATATAAGAAAGGTTAGGCGCTCGGTGGAAAGGCATGTGATATTCCTTTGAGTGCCTCGAATAGCCGCTGGCTTGCGTGTAGTGCTTCTTGCGCATTCAAGCTCGAGCCGAGCCATTCCAACGTTGGACCTTCGTCATCCATGAAGGAGACTTCCAGCGATTGTCTAGCGACATCGCGTTGCCTGCCTTGGTCGATTGCATAGTCATCTATGTGTTCTGCTACATCACGCATGCGCTTCAGATCGGGCAACGAAGCGTCAAACTCTTTCAGAGCTGGGCTAAGCAATGATTTGGCCTCCGGAAGGCCCGCTGCAAGACTTGCTGCCCGCCTCAACCTTGTGAGAGCAACGATCAAGAACCCAAAGTCTGCCCATTTACGAAAGACGAAAACAGAGTCTTCTGGCTCGATCGAGCGGAGCCTACGACATTGAAGATCTACAGCCCAAATGGCTAGATTGGAGAGCCTTCGTGCTCGTTCGTAGGTTGCCGCCGAGGTGGGATTCACTTTGCAAAGCGCCTAACGTTTGAGTTCACCCGAGTACAACGAGGGGTTAGGCGCCATGTTGCGCCAACTGGGCGAAAGCAATCATTAGGGCGGCATTTGCGTTCTCGAAGTTCGCGCGCTGGCCCTGAATACCATACGCCCACTTCACGCCGTGGAATAGGTTGTTGCGAAGCCGATAGATGACGATGAGCAATGCGGCGACGGAATCGGCTGGATTGTTGTTGACGCCTTCCAGAACTTGCTGCACCAGTCCCGGGTTGTCGTTGGCTCGAAGGTGCAAGCCTGCGAAGTGCTGAGTAGCAGTGCCATTGGCAAAGTAGCGTTCACGAAAGTAAAGAAGGCTGGGCTCGAACGCCTGCGCAGTGAGACGATTCTGCGCGGCCCGCTCGTGCACGAGCGCAAGTATTGAGTGTGCCGATGCTCGCGTTTGAAGAGCCTTTGCCTCGAAGAGGCTCCAGAGCAAGGCGAACTGAAAGATTGCTTCGCGGTCTTCACGCGGAAGCTCGCGAAAACCTGGGACCGTCAGCTCAAGCCACTCTGTCGGATTCATGACACTCAACTCAATGTAAGGCGACTCCACGCTACATATCGCGGCGTGCTGCACCCTATCATGGCGTGGATAACCGAATAAAACATCTTCATGAAAAGCAGCTTAACACCGGACCTGATGCATAACATCACCACTAACAAATAGTGAAAAGCGGCAGCTCGGCTTGACCTTCATCGTTTGGGTGCGACGCAGAACAAGAGCATCAAACCCAAGCACTGGTGCGGCGTTTCAGCCGCTTTCGCCCCAAACGCCGCACCAGTGCTTGAGTTTGGATATCAGCCTATCAGCTGCATCCCCACCAGCCCCGCACCAAATAACGCAATCAGCGCCCCCGCAAAACGCACCGCAACCTGCATGCCGCGCTCCACGCGCGCCCCAACGAACACACCCACGCCATGCGCAATCGCAGTCGCCACACCGAGCCCAACCGCGTACGCAATCCACGACCCCTCGGCTGGCACTTCTCCGCCATGAACGTAGCCATGCACACCGCCGAAAAATCCGACCGCCATCAACAGCAGCGCCGGCAAGCGATGCCCCATCAACGCGAATGCGCCCAGCACAATCAACGACACCGCCACCAGCAATTCGGCCATTGCCATCGACGACGCCGCGCGAGCGAACACAAATGCCAGCAGCATGGCAGCGACAAACATCGACGGCATGGCCCAGCGCCACAGGCCCTGACAGCGACCCGCGAGCAAGCCGACTGCGAGTGCCGCCAGCAGATGATCGATGCCCAGCAGCGGGTGCATGAAGCCAGTGGCAAAGGTGGCAACTTCATCGTGGCCCGGATGCGCCAGCGCAAAGCCCGGCACCACCATCAACGACAGGAAAAGAAAGCGGCTCGATGTTTTCATAAGTTTTCCTTCACGCTCATTGGTGGGTTTCACGCCGCCCGCGATTGCGGCGTCGGTTTCAACATGCCCTGCTTGACGATAAAGGCCAGCACGGCATCGAGGCCTTGCCCGGTCTTGAGATTGGTAAACACGAACGGCCGTTCGCCGCGCATTTTCTTGGCGTCGCGGTCCATCACCTCCAGCGATGCGCCGACCATGGGCGCTAGGTCGATCTTGTTGATCACCAGCAGGTCCGACTTGACGATGCCGGGGCCGCCCTTGCGCGGAATCTTTTCGCCGGCGGCGACATCGATCACATAGATCGTGAGGTCGGAAAGTTCAGGGCTGAAGGTGGCGGCGAGATTGTCGCCACCCGATTCGACGAACACCACATCGAGGCCGGTGAAACGGCGCATCAGCATGCCGACGGCTTCGAGGTTGATGCTGGCGTCTTCGCGAATGGCGGTGTGTGGACAGCCGCCGGTCTCGACGCCGATGATGCGCTCCGGCGCCAGCGCTTCGTGCTGCACCAGGAAGGCCGCATCTTCGCGGGTGTAGATGTCGTTGGTGACGACGGCGATATTGAAATCGTCGCGCATTGCGCGGCACAGCGCCAACGTGAGCGCCGTCTTTCCCGAGCCGACCGGGCCGCCTATTCCAACGCGTAAAGTGCTTTTGCTCATGAGCGGAACAACCTTGTGTATTGGGTTTCGTGTCTGGCGCTGGCGATGGCGAATCCATGCGCGAGCGAGCCGATGTCGTCGTCCTCGGTGGCAAAGATCGCATCGAGTGTGGCGGGAAGCGAATCGATGATCGTCGCCAGCAAACGCTGGCCGTCTGTCTGGCCCAGCGGCACCAGCTTCATCGCGGCGACCACCTGATTCTCGGCCCACGACCAGAGATAAGCCGTCAGTGCGGCGCGCGATTCGATCTTCCAGCACGACACGGCTGTGGCAAAAACCGTCGGGTATGCGGGTTCGTCAATAGCCTCCAGACATTGGCAGATATCGGCAGAAAATTCTGCTGATCGCGCAATCACGCTGCGCAAGGCGCGGCCCATCTGAATTGTTTCGGCGCGCAGCTCCGCACCTTCGCGGGTGGCAAGAAAGAAATCGTTCCAGCGTTCGACTGTGGCGATCTCATCCTCGCGCCACGCGTCGATCAATCGCAGAAACACCGGCGCTTCGCAGCGCGCCATGGTGAGCTTCATCGCATCGACAATCCAGCGCTCGGCACCTGCAAAATCCTTCGCCGTGCCTGCCTCGACGGCCCATTCCAGCGTCTGCGAATAGCTGAACGCGCCCACCGGCAGCACCGGGCTGGCGAGCCTGAGCAAACGCGCCAACGACAAATCAGCGGCGATGTCAGTCATGCGAGTGCTTGTGGTCATGGCCGTGTTGGTGTCCACACTCCGGTCCATGGACGTGAGCATGTCCGTGGTCGTGTCCACAACCGGGACCGTGCACATGTTCGGTAACAAGCTTGTATTTGAGTTGCTGCTTCTGCTCGGGCTTGATTTCACCGGCGTATTCGCCGAACTGATGGATCACGCCGCCGTGGGTGGGCGGCACATCGTCAAGATGAGAATGATGATGTCCGTCGTGGGAATGGTGACCCGCATGTTGTCCATACGCGCCGGGCTCGGGCTCAAACGGCGCATCCATCTCGACTACGTGCAAACCCAGGCCTTCCAGCATCTGCCGAAGCACATGATCATTGGCGATGCGCAGCCAGCCTTCGCCGATTTGCAGCGCCACGTGGCGATTGCCAAGGTGATATGCGGCCCGCGCCAGCTCAAAAGGTGAATCGCAGTTCGCTTGCAGAACCTTTTCGTCCTGCGCGATCACTTCCACCACGCGACCATCGGACGCCACCAGCAAATCGCCGCCACGCAGCATTTCGCCGCCGGGCAATATCACGCCAACTTCATCGCCGGATTCGAGCTTGGTGCGCAAACGCGATTTCTGCCGCAGGTCGAACGGCAATATCAATCGATCGCGAATTTCCACCGGATAAACATCGCGGCGGACCTTGAGGCGGGTGGTGATTTCGAGCATGTCAGAACAGGAAATAACGTTGGGTCATGGGCAATGAAACTGCCGGTTCGCACACCAGTAATTCGCCGTTGGCGCGCACTTCATAGGTTTCGGCGTCAACGCTGATCTTTGGCGTTGCGCCATTCAACGGCAAATCGGATTTTTTCACGCCGCGTATGCCTTTCACTTCCACCAGCCGCTTCTGCAATCCCAGGTTTTGCACGGCAGGATTGGCGAGGCCCGCCGCAGAAACAAAAGTGATCGACGATGCATGCAGCGCGCCGCCGAACGCACCAAACATGGGGCGATAGTGCACCGGCTGCGGGGTGGGAATCGACGCGTTCGGGTCGCCCATCGCCGCGGCGGCGATCATGCCGCCTTTCAGGATCAGCGACGGCTTCACTCCAAAAAACGCCGGTTTCCACAGAACCAGGTCGGCCAGCTTGCCGACTTCGATTGAACCGACTTCATGCGCGATGCCGTGCGTCATCGCCGGTGCGATGGTGTACTTGGCGATGTAGCGCTTGACGCGGAAGTTGTCGTTGTTGGCGCCATCGCCTTTGAGCGCGCCGCGCTGCGATTTCATCTTGTGCGCGGTCTGCCAGGTGCGGATGATGACTTCGCCGACGCGGCCCATGGCCTGAGAATCGGACGAGAACATGCTGATCGCACCGATGTCGTGCAGGATGTCCTCGGCGGCGATGGTCTCGCGGCGGATGCGCGATTCGGCAAAGGCCACGTCCTCGGCAATGCCGGCGTCGAGATGGTGGCAGACCATCAGCATGTCGAGGTGTTCGTCCAGCGTGTTGACGGTGAACGGGCGGGTCGGATTGGTCGAGGACGGCAGCACATTAGCCTCGCCGCAAACGCGGATTATGTCCGGCGCATGGCCGCCGCCAGCGCCTTCGGTGTGGAAGGTGTGGATGGTGCGGCCCTTGAAGGCATCGATGGTCGCTTCGACGAAACCGGATTCGTTCAAGGTATCGGTGTGAATCGCGACCTGCACGTCCATTTCTTCGGCCACGCTCAAGCAATTGTCGATCGCCGCCGGCGTGGTGCCCCAGTCTTCATGTAGCTTCAAGCCAATGGCGCCGGCGTCGATCTGTTCGCGCAGCGGCACCGGCAACGACACATTGCCCTTGCCGAGAAATCCCAGGTTCATCGGAAACGCATCGGCGGCCTGCAGCATGCGATGCATATGCCATGGCCCCGGTGTGCAGGTGGTGGCATTGGTGCCGGTAGCCGGCCCCGTGCCGCCACCGATCATGGTGGTGACGCCGGACATCAGCGCTTCCTCGATCTGCTGCGGACAGATGAAGTGGATGTGCGTGTCGATGCCACCGGCGGTGAGGATCGAACCTTCACCGGCAATGACTTCGGTGGCGCCGCCGATGGCAATGGTGACGCCCAGCTGGATATCCGGGTTGCCCGCCTTGCCAATGCCGGAGATGCGGCCGTTCTTGATGCCGACGTCGGCTTTGACGATGCCGGTGTAGTCGACGATCAGCGCGTTGGTGATGACTGTGTCTGCCACCTGCGCGGCCGGCAACTGCCCTTGACCCATGCCGTCGCGGATCACCTTGCCACCGCCGAACTTCACCTCCTCGCCGTAAATGGTGAAGTCTTTCTCCACTTCGACGATGAGGCCGGTGTCAGCTAAACGAACACGGTCACCGGTGGTCGGGCCGAACATTTCGGCATAGGCTTTTCGGGATATACGCGTCATTTGAGTTTGCCCATCACCAGTCCGCGCAGGCCGTACATCATGCGATCGCCCGCCAGCTCGACCAGCTCAACCGTGCGTTCCTGTCCGGGCTCGAAACGTACCGCGGTGCCTGCAGCGATATTGAGACGATAGCCATAGGATTTGTCGCGGTCGAATGCCAGCGCTGCGTTGGTTTCGAAGAAGTGATAGTGCGAGCCGACCTGTATTGGCCGGTCGCCGCGATTGGCAACTGCGATGGTTACAGTCTTGCGGCCGGCATTGAGTTCGATGTCGCCATCAGCGGTGAGAATTTCTCCGGGGATCATGCTTATTGAACCGGTTGATGGACGGTCACCAGCTTGGTGCCGTCCGGAAAGGTGGCTTCGACCTGGATATCGGGAATCATTTCCGCAATGCCGTCCATCACATCGGCACGCGTCAGCAATGTCGCGCCGTAGCTCATCAACTCGGCAACGGTTTTGCCGTCGCGCGCGCCTTCCATGATCGCAGCGGAAATAAAGGCGATGGTTTCGGGATAGTTGAGCTTCAAGCCGCGCGCTTTGCGCCGTTCGGCCAACAGAGCGGCGGTGAAGATCAGCAGCTTGTCTTTTTCGCGGGGAGTAAGTTCCATATCGTTTGAGTGTAATTCAGGTGCGCCAGATGCGCGGCGGGTTTGCAGGCTGGCCGGTCAGCGGTTCGCGAACAATGCTCCACCACTTTACAAAAAGCTGCTTCATTGCCTCGGACGAAGTACCCAGGCATCGCCCGACCAGCGTGCTGCCGATCAACGTGAGTCCCGCGTTCTCCGCTTCGGATAAAACGCTGCGGCAGGCATCAAGCAGTTTTTCATCGCAGGCCGGTGCGTGTGCGATGAAGGTGCCGTAAACCGAATTTCCGGCCAACCCGATCGGCGAGGACATCGCAACATCTTCAGCAGAAAGCTTTCCCCGTTCGATCAATACCGGTCGACCTTCGACATCGATACTCATCGCCTGCCTCACACGACCGCTCTCGAAGACTTCGCCGGACGACTGCCGGCCGAGGCACGCGATTTCCCAGCCGATAAAGCAGGCGTTGGCCGCGAGCGATACGTGCAATCCGTTGTGTGCAATAGCCTCATTGAAGTAGATGGTTTCTTGCGGCAGCCACTCGATCACTGCATCTCTCTCCGCAGTAAGCGTAATCGTTTGCGCCGCTTCTGGTCCCAGCGTGCGATACCAGCGGGTCGCGCCCGGCGTGGTCAACAGCACATGTGCGCCCGCCTCCGCTTTTGCATCGATGGACAGGCGATCGCCCCCGGCAATACCGCCCGGCGGATGGACGATGATGCTGTGGCAAACCCCGTCGCCTTCCGGATACAGCGCCTTTTGCACCACCAGCGGGCCGACATGCGATTTCTCGCGCAACAGTGTGCGCGCCTGCTCGCGCTGGTAACGCAAGCGAAGTTCCGCAATCCAACCGGCTTTCATCGGCGCGCATGATGATATGGGCACCCCTAAAAGCCCAAACTTCGTCGCGATACGTTGTTGCTCACAAAAAATATCTCCTGACATATTCAATATATGTGGCGTCGATCTTTTTTGTTCGCGCCTAGTCTCGCTTAGAAGTTTAGGTTTTTCGAGGTGCCCAACTCTCAAACGGCAAGATAACGCAGCGCCCCGTCGGCGTCCATGTTTTTGCCCTCGCCGCGCAGCACCACTTCGCCGCGCGACATGATGAGGTACTGATCGGCGAGGTCACGGGCAAATTCGTAGTACTGCTCGACCAGCAGGATCGCCATTTCATGGCCGTCGCCGCGCTCCGCGAGCCGGCGGATGACGCGGCCGATGTCCTTGATGATCGACGGCTGGATACCTTCGGTAGGCTCGTCCAGGATCAATACTTTCGGGTCGCCGGCCAGCGCACGGCCTATGGCGAGCTGCTGTTGCTGGCCGCCGGAGAGATCGCCGCCACGGCGCTTGCGCATGTCTTTCAGGACCGGGAATATCTCGAAAATCTCTGGCGGAATTTCGCGCACCTTGTCGCGCCGCGCGGCCAGCCCCATCAGCAGGTTTTCTTCAACGGTGAGTCGATTGAAAATTTCCCGGCCCTGCGGCACGTAGCCGATACCCATCGCCGCGCGCTGATGCGGAGAGCTGCGGGTGATATCGGCCTGGCCGAACCTCATCGTTCCGCTCCGCGCGGGAATGAGGCCCATCAAACACTTCAACAAGGTTGATTTACCTACGCCATTGCGTCCCAGCAGCGAGGTACAGGTTCCGGGTTTCAGTTCGAATGAGATGCCGCGCAGAATCTGGCTGCCGCCGTAATACTGGTTGATATTGTCGACCGTCAGCATGGTTCTCGTCTCAGCGCCCCAGATAGACTTCGACCACGCGCTCGTTTTCCTTGACCTGCTGCAGCGAGCCTTCAGCAATCACCGCGCCTTCGTGCAGCACCGTCACCTTGCGCGCGATTGACGCGACAAAGTCCATATCGTGTTCGACCACGATCAGCGAGTGTTGTCCGGCCAGTGAGAGGAACAACTCTGCCGTGCGCTCGGTTTCTTCATCGGTCATGCCGGCTACCGGTTCATCGAGTAGCAGCAGCTTCGGGTCCTGCGCCAGCAGCATGCCGATTTCCAGCCACTGCTTCTGGCCATGCGACAGCAGGCCGGCGGGGTCGTGCGCGCGTTCGCGTAATCCGACCGTGGTCATGATTTCCTCGATACGTGTTTTCTGTTCACCGGAAAGCTTTGCAAACAAGGTTGTCCATACACCTTTGTTCATCTTCAGCGCCAGCTCGAAATTCTCGAACACGCTGTGATCTTCAAACACGGTAGGCCGCTGGAACTTGCGACCGATGCCGGCGCGTGCGATCTCGGTTTCGGTCAGTTTGCCGAGATCGAGATTCTGGCCGAAGAACGCGCTGCCGGAAGTCGCCCGTGTCTTGCCGGTGATCACGTCCATCATCGTGGTCTTGCCGGCGCCGTTGGGGCCGATGATGCAGCGCAGCTCACCCACGTCGATGGACAGCGACAATTTGTTGATGGCGCGAAAACCATCGAAGCTGACGGTGATGTCGTCCAGATAAAGAATGGCGCCGTGCACCAGATCGGGCTGTCCCGCAGGCGATACCCGGCCATAGCTGACGGTGCCGTCAGGCGAGAACGCATCGGCCGACGACGGCGCTACTTCTTTTTCAGCCGTGACCATAGTCCAACAATTCCTTGTGGCAAAAACAACGTCACCAGCACGAACAGCATACCTAGAAAGTAGAGCCAGAACTCAGGGAAGGCCACGGTCACCCAGCTCTTGAGTCCATGCAGCAATCCGGCGCCGACCAGCGCGCCGACCAGCGTGCCGCGCCCGCCGACCGCAACCGCTATCGCAATCTCGATCGAATTGGCTGGCGACATTTCGCCGGGATTGATGATGCCGACCTGCGGCACGTAAAGCGCGCCGGCAATGCCGGCAATCACAGCCGATACCGTCCAGACGAACAGCTTGAAGCCCACCGTGTCGTAACCGCAAAAACGTAAGCGGCTTTCGGCATCGCGAATCGCCACCAGCACGCGACCCAATTTGGAGGTCACAATCCAGCGGCACAACAGCAGCGCGCTCAGCAACGCCAATGCCGTCAGCAGGAACAAGGTCACCTTCATGCCCGGCTGGGTAATGCCAATATCGGCGATACGTTTGAAATCGGTGAAGCCGTTATTGCCACCGAACCCAGTGTTATTGCGAAAGAACAGCAGCATCGCAGCATAAGTCAGCGCCTGGGTAATGATGGAAAAGTACACGCCCTTGATGCGCGAGCGGAAGGCAAAGAAACCGAACACCAGCGCCAGCAGGCCGGGCACAAGCACAACCAGCAATAGCGAATACCAGAAGTGATCGGTACCGGCCCAGAACCATGGGTACTCTTTCCAATCGAGGAACACCATGAAATCCGGCAGGTCGGATTTGTACACGCCATCGCGGCCGATCTGCCGCATCAGGTACATGCCGAACGCATAGCCGCCGAGCGCGAAGAATAGACCGTGACCCAACGAGAGAATGCCGGCGTATCCCCAGACCAGATCCAGCGCCAGTGCGACCATGGCGTAGCACATGATTTTTCCGACCAACACGATGGCGTAATCGGGCACATGCAGCGTGCTGCTTTCCGGAATGACGTAATAAGAGATCGCCAACAGCGCCAGCACGCCCCACACCGCGGCGATCGCGGCCCAGCCGTGTTTCGAATAAAGACGAAACACCAGCGGAATGCGGGTAGGCGCAGGTGATGGAACCGGAAGCGCGACGCTGCTCATCGCATCAGGTCTCCACGCTGCGGCCCTTCAGGGCAAACAAGCCCTGTGGACGCTTCTGGATAAAGATGATGATGAACACCAGTACGGCGATTTTCGCCAACACCGCGCCAGACCAGGCTTCGAGGAATTTGTTGGCAATGCCCAGCCCCATACCGGCCACCACCGTTCCCGCCAGCTGGCCAACCCCGCCGAGCACCACCACCATGAATGAATCGACGATATAGGTTTGGCCCAGGTCAGGACCGACATTGCCGATCTGCGACAGCGCGCAGCCGGCGAGACCCGCGATACCAGAGCCCAGCGCGAACGCCATCATGTCGACCTTACCGGTCGGCACCCCCACGCAATCGGCCATCGCCCGGTTCTGCGTAACACCGCGAACAAACAAACCCAGGCGCGTGCGCGTCAGCATCAGCCACACCGCCAGCAACACCGCAAAAGCAAAGCCGATGATGATGATGCGATTCCACGGCAGGACCAGATTGCCGATCAACGCAATGCCACCTGACATCCACACCGGGTTTTCCACCTGCACGTTTTGCGCACCGAACAGCGTGCGCATGGACTGGATCAGCAGCAGACTGATGCCCCAGGTGGCGAGCAGGGTCTCCAGAGGGCGGCCATACAGATAACGGATCACCAGCCGCTCCATCGCCGCGCCGACCAGCGCGGCGGCCATGAACGCCACAGGCAACGCGGCCAGCAGGTACCAGTCGAACGCGCCAGGCAGATGCGCGCGAAACTGGTTCTGCACCGCATAGGTCGCGTACGCGCCGATCATCATCAGCTCGCCGTGCGCCATGTTGATGACACCCATTAAACCGTAAGTGATGGCGAGCCCGAGCGCGGCGAGAAACAGAATGCTGCCAAGGCTAATCCCGCTGAACACGTGGCCGAGACGCTCGCCGGTAGCGAGACGTGACTCCACCGCTTTCAATGATTTCTGCGCTTCAGCTTTCATTTCCACATCTGAACCATAGGCATCACCGACCTTTTCCAGCACATCGGTCAGCAGTGACTTGGTGGCAGGGTTAGTGCTGGCGCCTAGCGCCTTGACGGCGGCAAGACGCGTGTCGCGATCCTGGCTGCCGAGCTGCATGGTGGATTCCAGCAGCGCCAGCAAGCCACGAATCTCTTTGTCGGTCTCGACTTTCAACGCCTTCACCACCATAGGCAGCATTGATTCTTCCGCGTTCGACTGCAGCGCCTTCGCTGCTTCCAGCCTTGTGGCACGATCCGGTGCCATCAAGCGCAGCGTCGCCATGGTCGCCTCCAGTTCGCGGCGGACGCGATTGTTCAGCACCACATCGTCGCGCTCGGCGGGCAATGGCGACACTACTTTGCCGGTAATGACATCGGTTGCCGTTTCGTCCTTCACCAGCAGGATCTGCTTGCCGGCGATCTGCACATTGCCATCCAGCAACGCTTGCAGGAATGGCAGTGACGATGAGTCGGTCTCAGCCGCCAATGCAGACAACGCAGCGATCTTGTCTTCGTTCTCGCCGGTGGCGATGCGCGTGACCAGATCGGGATTCAACGCGAAAACCGGCGTGGCCATCATCAGCGCAAACAGCCACGCAAGACATTTCACGGTGCTACGCATCATTCGCGCCGCCGACAGAAAATTCACAATAAGGTGTGGCTGGTACAGGACAAACCAACCTTCCTGCACCAGCCCATACGGTGGCTTGGCCTACTTCTTGGCCACGACTTCTGGTTCGTCCTTCTTCTTGTCGTTGCCGGTGATAAACGGGCTCCATGGCTGGGCCTTGATCGGGCCGGGTGTCTTCCACACGACGTTGAACTGGCCGTCGGCTTTCACTTCGCCGATGAATACCGGCTTGTGCAGATGGTGATTTTTCTCGTCCATCTTCACCGTGAAGCCGGAAGGCCCCTTGAACGTCTGGCCGGCCATCGCGGCGACCACCTTGTCGGTATCGGTGGATTTGGCTTTTTCCACTGCCTGCTTCCACATATAGATACCGATGTAGGTTGCTTCCATCGGGTCGTTGGTCAATGGCTTGTCGGCACCGGGCAGTTTTTTCTCCTTGGCGTACGCGGCCCATTTTTTCTTGAACTCATCGTTCGCAGGATTCTTCAGCGACATGAAGTAGTTCCATGCGGCGAGGTGACCCACCAGCGGCTTGGTGTCGACTCCGCGCAGCTCTTCCTCACCCACCGAGAACGCCACCACCGGCACGTCGGTGGCCTTCAAGCCCGCGTTGCCGAGTTCCTTGTAGAACGGCACGTTGGAGTCGCCGTTGATGGTCGAGATCACCGCGGTCTTGCCGCCAGCCGCGAACTTCTTGATGTTGGCAACGATGGTCTGATAGTCGCTATGACCGAACGGGGTGTAGACCTCATCGATGTCGGTCTCCTTCACGCCCTTCTTGATGAGGAACGCGCGCAGGATCTTGTTGGTGGTACGCGGATAAACGTAGTCGGTACCCAGCAGCACGAAGCGCTTGGCGCCGCCGCCCTCTTTGCTCATCAGGTATTCGGTGGCCGGAATCGCCTGCTGGTTGGGCGCGGCGCCGGTGTAGAAAACGTTCTTGGAAAGCTCTTCGCCTTCGTACTGCACCGGATAGAACAGCAGCCCGTTCAATTCCTCATAAACCGGCAACACCGATTTGCGCGACACCGAGGTCCAGCAACCAAACGTCACAGCAACTTTGTCTTTGGAAATAAGCTGGCGGGCTTTCTCGGCAAACAGCGGCCAGTTGGAGGCCGGGTCGACCACGGTGGGTTCCAGCTTCATGCCCATCACGCCGCCTTTGGCATTGATTTCTTCGATCGCCATCAAGGCGACGTCCTTCAGCACTGTCTCGCTGATCGCCATAGTGCCGGAGAGTGAATGCAGCACACCGACCTTGATGGTGCCTTTCGCTTGCGCATACGCGCTGAAACTCGAACCAAAACTCAATGCGGCGATAGCGGCCGCGGCGGATACCCTGACGAAATTTCTTCTTTGCATGTTGAGCACTCCCGTTTTTGATGAGACAGCCTGAGGACCGATATCGGGAGAGACTTTGCAACATGCATGCCAAACGAATTGTTCAAGGAAATGAAGCGCTTGGCGTTTGTAAGAGACCATTGAGTGCAGTCGCCAACGCGATGTGTGCGCGATTCATGTGCATGACTTGCATGCGCGCACCGAAAAGAGGCCGCACGGCAATGCTGACACGACTGCCGACTCTGAAAAATGAAACTCCAGCACTGGCGCGCCTTTCCAGCCATTTTTACCCGGAAACGCCCGCCAATAGGCGAGTTTGCTGTTTTTCCGATACGCAATTTCGATAGCCGGTAAAATGCCGTCCCATGAACACCACGCAATCCACAGCACCTGCGCTTTCGCAAAAGCAGCAGTTCGAGGCCAACAAACTGACCAAGCGCCTGCGTCGCCTGGCGGGTCAAGCCATCGCCGACTATTCGATGATCGAGGCCAACGACAAGATCATGGTCTGCCTCTCTGGCGGCAAGGATAGTTACGGCCTGCTCGATGTGCTGCTGATGCTGAAACACAATTCGCCAGTACCGTTCGAGGTATTCGCGTTCAATCTCGACCAGAAACATCCGGGGTTCCCGGCACAAGTGCTGCCGGAATATCTGACCGGCCTCGGCATTCCGTTCCAGATCGCCGAGCAGGACACGTATTCGACCGTGAAGCGCCTGATTCCCGAAGGAAAAACGATGTGCTCGCTGTGTTCGCGGCTGCGGCGTGGCGTGATCTATCGCGTGGCGGATGAAATCGGCGCGACCAAGATTGCGTTGGGCCATCACCGCGACGACATCGTCAATACGCTGTTCCTGAACATGTTCTTCGGCGGCAAGATGAAAGCGATGTCGCCGAAACTGGCCTCCGACGACGGCCGCCATGTGGTGATCCGCCCGCTGGCGTATGTCGAGGAAGCCGATCTCGAGGCTTACGCTACGTACAAGCAGTTCCCCATCATTCCCTGCGACCTGTGCGGTTCGCAGGACAATCTGCAGCGCCAGCAGGTCAAGCAGATGCTGACCGAATGGGACAAGAAGTTTCCCGGGCGCGTGGACAGCATTTTCCGTTCGCTGCAAAACATCGCGCCCTCACACCTGCTCGATCGAGGCCTGTTCGATTTTGCCGGTGTGAAGGCGGATGGTGCTGCTCATGTCGAAGGCGATCGCGCCTTCGACGCCGAGGAGTTTGTCGAACCTCCCTCGGCGCAAGTGATTACGTTTCGCTAAATTATTTTCCTGCTCAGGCCACGACACCAGCGGCTTGCATGGTGCGCTTGTCGCGCTGTACCAGTTTGACGAAGCCGTAGATCGCCAGGAACGGAATCGAAAGGAACAGCAGGACCGGCGTTGCAGCCAAGGCCAGGCCAAGGATAGCGACGACGACGGCAAGTATCAGCACTGCGAGGGTGAAAACCGCGACTGCTGCGAGGATGACCGCGACCGCAATGGCAACCACGATCAGGATCGGGATCGCGATAAACCAACCGAACACGGAATCGGACATGTCTTCGTCAAATATGATCAGGCTGGGACCATGACCGAAATCGCTGGAACCAATCGACAAATGACCGGACGCGATCACCGCGGCAACCACTGCCAGCACCAGCACGGCGATCAATGCGTAAACCAACGGGCGAGAAATCTTGTTCATCTTGTTCATTTAGGCCTCCCTTGAACTGCTTGGTTGAAAAGTGAGTGACGATGGGCGCAGTTTCGGTTCGGTCGCGCCAATGCTCAACCGCTACCGGACGAAATGCAGATTTCGTTGCACGAAGCATGGTTTGCGGCTACGATGTTGCGATGCAACAAGCCCGCTTTATCGTCGCTTCCCTGCCGGTCAATCCCGGCCCGACCTTCCGCCACACGCCCGGACGAGGTTGACGCTGTTTTGCGTGGCGTCCGGCTTGGCCCGGATCGCGCGCACCGGCCCACAAGGCCGCTTCCCATGAATTGAATCTTTCGCAAGCTTGCCTGCGGTCATCCCACCGGAAAGTGCGAATGGTTAAGCTGCTTTATCCCGCTCTCAATCAATAGGCATGGCGACTGGACTGCCAACCTCAGCCAGCCACAAAAAGGACCGCTCCATGAGTACTCACTCACTCAAACAATTCGCCGAATCGAAGAAGATCACCTCGTTCCATCCGCCGCAGCGCACCTTGATGGGTCCCGGCCCGTCGGAAATCAATCCGCGGGTGCTGGCCGCGATGTCTTTGCCCGCCATTGGCTACCTCGACCCGATCTTCGTGCAGATGATGGAAGAGCTGAAGTCGCTTCTGCGTTACGCCTACCAGACCGACAACGCGCTGACTTTCCCCGTTTCCGGCCCCGGTTCGGTTGGCATGGAAGCGTGCTTTGTGAACGCGGTGGCGCCCGGTGACAAAGTCATCGTCGGCCGCAATGGTGTATTCGGCGGCCGCATGATCGAGAACGTCGAGCGCGCCGGCGGCACCGCCATCGTGGTGGAAAGCGAATGGGGCGAGCCGGTCGATCCAAACAAGATCGAGGATGCGTTCAAGCAGCATCCGGACGCGAAGGTGCTGGCGTTCGTTCACGCCGAAACCTCCACCGGCGCCCAGTCGGATGCGAAAGCGTTGGCCGAAGTGGCGCGCAAGTATGGTGCGCTAACCATCATGGACGCGGTTACCTCGTTGGGCGGCACACCAGTGCTGATTGATGAGTGGGGCATCGACGCCGTCTATTCCGCCTCGCAGAAATGCATCTCCTGCACACCCGGCCTGTCGCCGGTATCGTTCTCCGACCGCTTCGTCGAGCGCGTTAAGGCGCGCAGCGACAAGGTCCACAGCTGGTTCATGGACCTGAATCTGGTGCTGAACTATTGGGGCAACACCAACCGCACCTATCACCACACCGCGCCGACCAACAGCCTGTTCGCGCTGCACGAATCGTTGTTGGTGCTGAAGGAGGAAGGCCTGGAAAACGCCTGGGCGCGTCACCAGCGCAATCACTTGGCGCTGAAAGCCGGGCTGGAAGCGATGGGTTTCAAATACCTGGTGAAAGAGCAATACCGCCTGCCGCAGATGAATGCCGTGTTCGTGCCGCAAGGCGTGAATGAAGCCGAGGTACGCAAGATTCTGCTGAACGAATTCAATCTCGAAATCGGCGCGGGGCTGGGGCCGCTGGCGGGCAAGATCTGGCGTTTCGGCCTGATGGGCTACTCCTGCAAGCCGGAAAACGTGATGTTGTGTTTGTCGGCGCTGGGCTCGGTGCTGTCGAACATGGGCGTGGCGGTGAAGGTCGGCGAAGCGGAAGCGGCGGCACATCAGGCGTATGCCGCGCAGCATGCGCGTGAGGCGGAGAAGAAGCTGAAGCGGGTGGTGAACGGTTGAGTCCAGTTAGATCTCGTCGATGCGTCACTTGAACATTCAGCTCCAACCAGAGAGATCGCCGACCTTGGATGTGCTGCGCGTGAAAAGAGCTTTCGAATTGCTGGCACAAAATCCATCCCTTGTCGGGGGTTACGAGACCAATGAAGGACATGATGAAGGACCGTATATCAATTTCACGTTCTTGGCTAAGAATTCGGCAGCACTCTGGAAAACTATTCAAAAAGAGATTCTCGCCAATCCCGATTTCGGCACAACGCTCTCAAAATCGGCGATCATTGTTTGCGAGGGAAAGAAGGGCTGGGATGACTATCTTTTGCTCTATCACTTTGACCAAGCTCTCGTGCTGGATGAGCCAGATAAGGTCTAACATTTCATATCAACCGTTTGACTCACTCGCTTGAAAAACTCCCAATAGCGCCGCCCCCTTACGTCAAACTTTCCTAAGCGACAAATGAAAAAGCCGGGCATCACCCGGCTTTTTTGTGTTGCGCTCCAGCCTCCGCTACGGTTTTTTGGGCTGAGCTTTTGTCGGCGCCGACGCTTTCGCGGGGGCGGCTTGCGGTTTTGCTGCGGCAGCTGGCACATCACCCAGCATCGCCTTGATAAAGCGATCCTGAAGCGTGGCTTGGCCGGCGTACTTTTCCATTTCCTTGCTCATCAGCGAATCGAGCGAAGCGATGCGGTCCCCGGCAGAGGGATGCGTTTCATACAACAGGCTGGCGCCGCCTTGGTCTTTTTGCAGGTCTTGCAGAAGCTGCAGTACGTTGACCAGACCGAAGGGGTCGTAGCCTGCACGCGCGGCCAGCACCATGCCCATGCGGTCGGCTTGTTCTTCTTCGCCGCGATCGAGTTTCAGCAGAATGATCGTGCGAAATTGGGCTATCGTGAAATTTGCTGCTAGCTTCCCCGCACCAGCAACAAGACCGCTTTTTGCTTTTGCGTCGATTACACCGCCGACGACAGCACCTCCAAGAGAGGCCCAGCCATCCGCTTTCTTTTGCTTCTGGATGGCTTTCACATGATGGCGCTGTACCACGTGTGCAATTTCGTGTGCCAGCGCACCAGCTAGCTCGGCCTCGTTGCGCATGCGGAACAACAACCCAGTCGTGATGTAAATTTGGCCGCCTGGCGCCGCGCCAGCGTTGGGCAATTGCGAGTTCAGCACCGCGAACCGCCACGGCAAGTTCGGCCGTTCTGAATGCGCGGCGACCCAGCGTCCGACTTGATTCACATACCTTTGAATACGTTCATTGTCGTAAAGCGGCGCCGCACCCAATACACCGGACATCAAACTCTCACCCATCTCAATTTCTTCGGGTTCCGATATATCTTTATCGGGCTCGCTAATCTGCTTAGTAGCGTTGAACGCTGTATCTGCAGCACCAGCAAATTTGCCCCCACCTGGCACCAAATTGGCGATGGTCGATCCCACCGGCATTCCCTTCATATCTGGCATACCGGCACATCCGGCAACCAACAGCAGCGGAGCGCAGAACAGTACTTTCATCGAAATATTTTTCATTTGCGTGCCCCTTGCGTCGTAGCAGCCTCAACCGCGTCTCGCGCAAGATACGCGACGCTGCGGAAGGCCAAACGTCCTTGGCTGGCAATACGTCGCGCCTCGGCATCACTGGTCTGGAAACGCTTTAACTTCTCGAACTCCGCCGGATTGAATTCCGCCGCCTCGACGTCCGCCCGCGAGAATCCGCGAATCCCCACCGTGGCACTCTGCGCCCGCTGACTGGTGCGAACACCGGTGCCGCTGTTCGTACCGGAAAGCAGCCGGGTGAACGCGGCCAGAAAGCCGCTATTCGGCGACTGCTCTTCGGCGATGACGCTGCTGCCGCCTCGAAGATGCATCATGCGTACCCAGCCGGTATTGCTGCCCACCCTGACCTGCTGCCATGCACCCTGGCGCACGACCACTTTGACTTCGGTCTGATTGGCGAGGGATTGGATTACCCGCGCACCGTCATCCGGCGCGGCCCGCAACTCGGTCGCCCTGTTGGTCAGCACCTGTGCGGCAGCGGCGAAGGAACAACTCGCCAGCAGCAGTGCCATGACAATTCGTTTGAGAAAATTCATATGCGCTCCATACCCCAGATCGGATTTTTATGACGACGCGCCGAAAGTCTTTTTTATTGTTGCGCTAGTTTCGCACAATAGCCGGCGCGGGGGAGGAGGAGTTTTCCTACACAGGAAAGTAAAACTCCAGCACTGGAGCGGCTTTTCAGCCATTTTTGGCCGGAAAACCGCGCCAGTGCTGGAGTTTCAGCACCACATGCTGGGCAAAGCGAACTCAGCGTCCGCCAATCCCTCAATCAGGCGATGCCCAGCCGCTGCCAGATGGTCGAGCTGAGGCCTGCAGAATTAAGCGTGTAGAAGTGCAGGCCGGGCGCGCCACCTTCCAGCAGGCGCGACGCGACATCGGTCACGACATCGAGGCCGAAGGCGCGGATCGAGGCGGTATCGTCGCCGAAACCTTCCATCTTGCGGCGAACCCAGCGCGGGATTTCCGCGCCACAGGTGTCGGAGAAGCGCGCCAGCTGCGAGAAGCTGGCGATCGGCATGATGCCCGGCACGATGGGCACGGTGACACCCATGGCGCGAACTTCGTCGACAAAATGAAAGTAGGCATCGGGGTTGTAGAAATACTGCGTCATCGCCGAATTGGCACCGGCATCGACTTTGCGTTTGAAGTTCTTCAGGTCGTCCTGCGCGTGCCGCGCCTGCGGATGGTATTCGGGATAGGCGGCGACTTCGATATGGAAATGATCGCCGGTCTCGGCGCGGATGAATTCGACCAGATCGCTGGCATAACGGAACTCGCCAGCTACAGCCATCCCAGACGGCAGATCGCCGCGCAGCGCGACCATGTGTTTGATATCCGCATCCTTGTATTTGTGAATCATGGCGCGAATGTTTTCGCGCGTGGAACCGATACAGGAAAGATGGGGCGCGGCGGCGTGGCCGTTGGCGCGAATGTCGAGTACGGTGGAGAGCGTTCCGTCCTGCGTGGAACCGCCGGCGCCGAACGTCACCGAGAAAAACGCCGGCTTGAACTGCGCGAGCTGCTTGACCGTTTCGCGCAGCTTCGCCGTGCCCTCCGGCGTTTTCGGCGGGAAGAATTCGAAGGAGAAGTTGCGCTGTTCAGTCATGTCTTTTCAATTCCGATCTCTGCCCGAAGTCGAGCATCCATCGAGCCAGCATGTGGCCACGAGGCAAGGCGCGAGGCGCGCCGCGTGCTTTCGCACGCAAGCAACGCTGCAACGCCGCATCGTGGTCACAGGCGATGCTCGATGGCTGTTACTAGTAGCGGTATGTATCCGGCTTGTAAGGGCCTTGCTTCGACACGTGGATATAGGCCGCCTGCTGGTCTGTCAACTCGGTGAGCTGCGCATTCAGTTTCTTCAACTGCAGGCGCGCCACTTTTTCATCGAGATGCTTCGGCAGCGTGTAAACACCAACCGGATATTTCGCGGTGTTCACATACAGCTCGATTTGCGCGATGGTCTGGTTGGCGAACGACGAGGACATCACATACGACGGATGTCCCGTGCCGCAACCCAGGTTCACCAGGCGCCCCTTGGCCAGCAGGATAATCTTCTTGCCATCGGGAAAGATGACATGATCGACCTGCGGCTTGATCTCGTCCCATTTGTATTTTTCGATCGAGGCGACATCGATTTCATTGTCGAAGTGGCCGATGTTGCAGACGATAGCCTGGTCCTTCATCTTCGCCATGTGCTCATGGGTGATGATGTGATAGTTGCCGGTTGCGGTGACAAAAATATCGGCCTTGTCGACGGCGTAGTCCATGGTCACGACACGATAACCTTCCATAGCCGCCTGCAGCGCGCAGATCGGATCGATTTCGGTGACCCAGACTTGCGCGGACAACGCCCGCAGCGCCTGCGCAGAACCCTTGCCCACATCGCCATAACCTGCGACGACCGCAATCTTGCCGGCGATCATCACATCGGTGGCGCGCTTGATCGCGTCGACCAGCGATTCGCGGCAGCCATAGAGGTTGTCGAATTTGGACTTGGTCACGGAATCATTCACGTTGATCGCCGGGAAGGCGAGCTTGCCGTCTTTGTGCATCTGGTACAGGCGATGCACGCCCGTGGTGGTTTCTTCCGTCACGCCTTTGATGGCTTTCAATCTCACCGAGTACCACTTCGGGTCCTTGGCCAGCTGCGCCTTGATGGCGGCGTAGAGAATGCGCTCTTCCTCGGAGCCGGGATTCGCCAAGACGGTGATGTCGCTTTCCGCGCGCGTACCCAGGTGCAGCAGCAAGGTCGCGTCGCCACCGTCATCGAGGATCATGTTCGAGTAGCCGCCGTCCTTCCAGTCGAAGATGCGGTGGGTGTAGTCCCAATACTCTTCCAGCGTTTCGCCCTTGACTGCGAACACCGGCGTGCCGTTGGCGGCGATGGCTGCGGCAGCGTGATCCTGCGTGGAGAAGATATTGCACGAGGCCCAGCGCACCTGTGCGCCCAGCGCTTCCAGCGTTTGGATCAGCACCGCCGTTTGAATGGTCATGTGCAACGAGCCGGTGATGCGGGCACCCTTCAGCGGTTGCGCTTTGGCGAACTCGTCGCGGATCGCCATCAGGCCCGGCATTTCGGTTTCGGCGATCTTGATTTCCTTGTTACCCCAGTCGGCGAGCTTCAAATCAGCGACGTGATAGTCGCCACTAATAATGTTTTGCGGTTTCAGTACAGCGTTCATGTTGGACTCCATAAAAATGTGTTTCGCGAGCACCAAATAAAAACGGCGCCCACACTGGTTGCAGTGTGGGCGCCGTTGTTGCGTATTCGTTTCCGAGCCTGGTCGGCCGTGGTGATCAACACCGTGCCGTTCGCAGCGCCCCTCGGAAGTCGAAATTATACGTTTTTCGTCAGGCGGTCGCCAGCACCTTTTTCGCTTCGCCTTTCAGCCCCGCCGCGTCACGCAGTTCGGCGACCTTGTCGGTCACTTCCCAGGTAAAGCCCGGTTCTTCGCGGCCGAAATGGCCATAGGCCGCAGTCTGCGCGTAAATCGGCTTCAGCAGGTCCAGCATTTGCACAATGCCCTTGGGACGCAGGTCGAAATGCTTGGCAACCAGCTCTGCAATCTTGTCGTCGGGAATAACACCCGTGCCTTCGGTGTACACGGTTATATTCATCGGCTTGGCCACGCCGATGGCGTAGGCCACTTGCACCTGGCACTGGCGTGCGAGACCCGCGGCAACGACGTTCTTGGCCACATAACGAGCCGCATAGGCTGCGGAACGATCCACCTTGGAAGGATCCTTGCCAGAGAACGCGCCACCACCGTGCGGGCAGGCGCCGCCGTAGGTGTCGACGATGATCTTGCGCCCAGTAAGGCCGCAATCGCCTTGCGGGCCACCGATAACGAATTGGCCGGTCGGATTGACGAGGTAACGCGTGTCTTTCAGCCACTCCTTCGGCAGCACCGGCTTGATGATCATCTCGATCACCTCCTCGATCGCCTGCGGCTTCATCTTCTTGTCCTGCGACATGGAAGGATCGTGTTGCGTGGACAGCACTACAGTGTCGATGGAATGCGGCTTGCCGTCGACATAACGCATCGTCACCTGCGACTTCGCGTCCGGACGCAGCCACGGCATGCGGCCGTCGCGGCGCAGCTCGGACTGGCGCTGCACCAGGCGATGCGCGTAATAGATCGGGGCGGGCATCAGCACGCTGGTTTCGTCGCAGGCATAGCCGAACATCAGGCCCTGGTCGCCGGCGCCCTGGTCGAGGTTATTGTCTTGCGCGTTATCCACGCCTTGCGCGATGTCGGGACTCTGCTTGTCGTAGCAGACCATGACGGCGCAACCCTTGTAGTCGATGCCATAGTCGGTGTTGTCGTAGCCGATGCGCTTGATGGTGTCGCGGGCGATGCCGATGTAGTCGATGTTGGCGCGGGTGGTGATTTCGCCGGCCAACACAACCAGGCCGGTGTTGCAAAGCGTCTCTGCCGCCACGCGCGAGCGGGGGTCCTGGGCTAGAATCGCGTCGAGAATGGAGTCGGAAATCTGGTCTGCCACCTTGTCCGGATGGCCTTCGGAAACAGATTCGGATGTGAACAGAAAATCGGTCATGGATCGGGTATCCCCACAGTCATTGAATGATCGGCGCGTGTCGCTGCTCCGAGCGGATTTCATGCGGCAATCGAGGCACAAAATAGCCATTGATTTTAGCAGAAAGCACAGTTTGCCTAAAGTGCAAAATCGCATACCTCATGCTCTGGATGAGGGATTTTTATCTTGAGCTGGCTGTTCGGCCTGCTGGGCCACCTGCCGCTATGCCTCAATCACGCCATTGGTTTTTGCATGGGCTGGCTCGCGTGGTGGCTATCGTCGCGACATCGCCGGATCACGCGCGAGAACGTGGCTCGCTATGCACAATTCAACAATAGCGACAAAGCCGGACAGCTGTTGCACGCTGCGATTGGCGAGCAAGGCAGGGGAATGAGCGAACTGGCCGTCGCGTGGACATTGCCACTGGACCGCATCTACGCACTGGTGCGCGAATGCTACGGCTGGGAAGCGGTGGAGGCGGCAAAACGCGAGGGCAAGGCGATTATTTTCGTCACCCCGCATCTGGGCTGCTATGACATCGCCGGACGCTACCTGGAAAGCCGCCTGCCGGTGACGGCGCTGTACCGTCCGCCGAAGTTGAAATCGCTGGAACCTTTGATGCAGCGCGGACGCAAACGCGGCGAGGGCAATACAGCGCCGGCCGATGCGAGCGGCGTGCGTGTCCTGCTGAAAACGCTCAAGAACGGCGGCAACATCATCATTTTGCCGGATCAGGTGCCCGCACCCGAACAAGGCGGCGATGGCGTATGGGCAGAGTTTTTTGGTGAGCCCGCGTACACCATGACTCTCCTTCCCCGTCTGGCGCGTTCGGCAGATGCCACCGTACTGTTCTTTTTTGCCGAGCGACTGCCCAAAGGCGACAGTTATCGTGTGCACATCATGCCGATGACGGAGCCTTTCAGCGCCGAGAAAGACACGGCGGCGCGCCAGACCAACGCCATGGTGGAAAAGCTGGTTGCAATGGCGCCTGCGCAATATCTGTGGGGCTACAATCGCTACAAACAACCGGCCGGCGCCCCGCCCAAGCCGTCCTGATACTCGCTCCGCTCGATTCGACAATGCGCCTGGTTCTCCTGCTGCTGTGGTGTTTGCGCTGGCTGCCGCCATCGTGGGTAGGCGCGATGGGCCGCGGCCTGGGTGGCCTGCTGTTTCACTGGGGCAGGAAGCGCGTCACGCTAATCAACCTCAAGGCCTGCTTTCCGGAAAAGACCGACGTCGAACGTGAGCGCATCGGCCGAGGCGTTTTCCAGAGCCTGGGCCGTTCCACCCTGGAGTTGGGGCGCCTCTGGTACGCGCCAGTCGATGTCGCGCTGGAGAAAGTTCGAATAGTCGACCGGCAATTCATGGACCAATGGCGCGGCGTCAAGCCGGTTATCGTATTGGCACCGCACTTTGTTGGCCTGGACATTGGCGGCGCAAAGTTCTCGCATACCTATCCGGAAGCGTTCTCGATGTACTCGGAGCAAAAAAACAAGGTATTCGATGGCGCACTGCGCCGTGCGCGCAAGCGATTCAGCGATGCCACATTGATTACCCGGCAGCAGGGCTTGCGCCCGGTGTTGAAGGCGCTGAAGGAGAAGAAGCCTTTTTACTACCTGCCCGACATGGATTTCGGCGCCAAGGATGCCGTCTTCGTCGATTTCTTCGGCATCCCGACTGCCACCGTAACGGCGCTTTCGCGACTGTGCGAAATTACCGGCGCCAAAGTGATTCCGCTGATTACCCGCCAGACCGAGGAAGGCTACGAAGCTCGTTTTTATCCAGCCTGGGAGAATTTTCCATCGGGTGATGCCATGGCGGACGCCCGGCGCATGAACGCCTTCCTCGAGGATCGCATCCGCGAAATGCCCGACCAGTACTTCTGGGTCCATAAGCGCTTCAAGACGCGGCCTGCCGGTGAGCGGGGCTTTTATGATTAAATGGCGCAAATGACGTAAGCAGCGGAGGATTTCCGACATGGCTCAGTTTCAGGTGCTGTTACGCGGCGAACACTTTCTGTTGAACCGCGATGGAAAAGATGGCTGGTATGGGTTTCTCAAGACTGTCTATGTCCAGTCGGAAACAGCCGATTCGGCATGCGAGTACGCCGTCAAGCAAGCCATTTCCGACCCTGAATTCCGCGCCTCGGTAAAGAATCCGCCCGACCAGCCGCCTGCCATGAACGTCGAAGATTGTTCGGAAATCGAGAAGGATCCGAACCTGCAGGACAGCCCTTTCATCTATACGCCAGAATAAGAACACCGCATTGAGATTGCGCTTTACCAAGATGCACGGCCAGGGCAATGACTTCGTCATGCTCAATGGCATCTCGCAAACATTCGACCTGACACCGGCGCAAATTCGCACCCTCGCCGATCGGCACAAGGGTGTCGGCTTCGACCAATTGCTGGTGGTGGAAAAACCGCTGCGCAACGACACCGATTTTCGCTATCGCATCTTCAATTCCGATGGCGGCGAAGTCGAGCAATGCGGCAACGGTGCGCGCTGCTTCGCGCAATTCGTGCATGACGAAGGCCTGACCGACAAGCGCGAGATTCGCGTCGAGACCTTGTCCGGGGTTATCGTGCCCAAGCTGGAAGAAGACGGCACGGTCACGGTTGATTTCGGTGCGCCGCGATTTGTCCCGAAGGAAATCCCGTTCGCGGCCGATGCCGAGGCGCTCCGTTATGAACTCGACGTCGCCGGCACTAAAATAACGGTCGCCGTACTGGCGATTGGCAATCCGCATGCAGTACAGGTCGTCGACAACGTCGATACGGCGCCGGTTCGTGAACAAGGCCCGCTGATCGAACACCACTCGCGCTTTCCGCGCCGCATCAACGTCGGCTATATGCAGGTGATGGATCGGAACGAGATTCGTGTGCGCGTGTGGGAACGGGGTGCCGGCGAGACGCTGGCTTGCGGTACCGGTGCGTGTGCAGCAGCGCTGACCGGCATGCTGTGGGGACTGCTCGACGACACGGTGACCGTGCACGCGCGTGGCGGCGATCTCACGGTAACATGGCGGGGTCGCGGACATCCGGTGCTGATGTCGGGCGCGACCGCCACCGTATTCAAGGGCGAATTGAGTCTCTAGAAATTTGCAATAGCAACAGCAAGGAAGCCGAAAACGTGGCCAACGCCCTAAGCGCAGAACAAGTCGCCGAGTTTCTCAGAGCAGAACCGGATTTTTTCGAGCAGCATGTCGACGTGCTGCTGAACATCAACGTCTCTCACCCTCACGGTGGTCGCACCGTTTCCATTCCCGAACGGCAACTGATTGCCACACGCGAAAAGGTGCGCTTGCTGGAAGGAAAATTGGCGGAGCTGATCCAGTTCGGCGAGGACAATGACGCCTTGTCGGACCGGATCCACGCATTGTCGTTGCGCCTTATCGATTGCACCGCCTTCGATCAGTTGATCGATACGCTTTACCTCGACCTGCTCGACAACTTCCAGGTACCGCATGTAGCCGTCCGGTTCTGGAATGTGGTCGCACCGGATGCGCCGACACCGGAATTCCAGGCGGTCAGTGCGGAGGTGGCGCAGTTTGTCGATGCGATGAAGACGCCCTATTGCGGCAGCCATCCCGTCTATGAAACCAATCTCTGGTTCGGCGAGCATGCTCCGCACCTGAAGTCTTACGCCCTCGTCCCGCTGAAGTCAGGCCGCACCTTCGGCATGCTGCTGATGGCGTCGGAAAATGCGGAGCGCTTCTACGCCGACATGGGCACCATGTTCCTGACCCGCATCGGCGATGTTCTGGCGCACTGTCTGGCCCGGCAGCTGACTTTTCTTCCGCCCGCCAGCGCGGAAAATTGAACCTGTCCGCCAATGGACACCTCCATTGAGCGGTATCTCAGTTTCCTGACGCACGAGCGGCGCCTAGCCGCATTGACGGTCAAACACTATGGCCGTGACTTGGCTTTGTTGAGCCAACTGGCAGACGGCGCGAAGAAAATCGTGACGGCGTTATCGCAGGCCGATATCCGCCGCTTCGCCGCCACGCTTCACGGCCGCGGGCTGAGCGCTAAGTCACTGGCGCGGGTGTTGTCGGGCTGGCGCGGCTACTACGAATTCCTGATTCGCGACCAGCGTTCCGCCGCCAACCCCGTGGACGGTGTCCGCGCACCCAAGGCGGTCCGGAAACTGCCGCAAACGCTGTCGCCCGATCAGGCCGTGAAGCTGGTCAGCTTTTCAGACGACACGCCTGACGGTATTCGCGATCGCGCAATTTACGAATTGCTGTATTCGTCCGGCCTGCGGGTATCCGAAGTGACCGGTCTTAACTTGGGCAACATCGACTTTTTCACAGCAGAAGTGCGCGTCACGGGTAAAGGCAACAAGACACGCATCGTCCCCGTGGGCTCGCACGCACTCGAAGCGGTAACGCGATGGCTGCCGGTTCGAGAATCGCTGAACATTCTTGAGCCGGAGGCGTTGTTCATTGGCCCACGTGGCCAGCGCATGACGCCACGACTGGTGCAATCACGCATCAAGTTGTGGGCGACCCGGCAGGGACTCACCATCGATCCACACCCGCACATGCTGCGCCACTCGTTCGCCTCGCATGTGCTGCAATCGTCGGGCGACTTGCGCGCTGTTCAGGAAATGCTCGGGCATGCCAGCATTGCATCGACGCAGGTTTATACGCACTTGGATTTTCAGCATCTGGCCAAGGTTTATGACACCGCGCACCCTCGAGCAAAACGAAAAAAGTGACCTAATAAACATGAATCGATTTCTAAAATTTGCGCTCTGGTTACTCGCCGCCGTGGTGATACTGCTGGTCGCGATCGTTCTGGCCGCATGGCTCACGATGCGCGCCAGCCTGCCCAAGCTTGATGGCGATGCAAAACTGACATCGTTGTCCGCGCCGGTATCGCTGGCACGAGACGCACAAGGTACCGTCACCATCTCTGCACAAAACGCGCTAGATGCGATGCGTGCGCTAGGCTTCGCGCACGCACAGGAACGCTTTTTCGAGATGGATCTGGCGCGTCGCGCGGCGGCAGGCGAGCTTTCCGCCCTGCTCGGCCCGGCAACATTATCGATGGACAAGGACAAACGCCGCCACCGCATGCGTGCGCGCATGGCAGCGCAACTGAAGCAAGCGACTGCGGAAGAAAAGGCCTGGCTCGCTGCGTATGTTGACGGTGTGAATCAGGGGCTGAACGCACTGGGCGCGCGCCCCTGGCAGTATTTTGTCCTGCGTGCTCAACCGGAGGCTTGGCGCGACGTCGATTCGCTGTTGGTGGTGAGCGAAATGTATTTCATGCTGCAAGGCGGCAGCATTGAGGCGCGTTTTGCCGACATCAAGCTACGGCAAATGCTGGGGGACAAACTGTTCGATTGGCTACGGCCGGTGGGTGGCGAATGGGACGCCGCGCTCGATGGCAGCGCGATGACAACAGCCGTATTGCCGACGGCAGCCGAGCTCGACACACGCAAGCTGTCCGCAGCACCCGTCAAGACCAGCGCGATCGCTTTCGCCGACGCGGAAACACTGCCAGGTAGCAACAACTGGGCGGTGGCAGGAACCAGAAGCACGCATGGCGGTGCGATTCTTGCCGACGATATGCACCTGGGTCTGGGCGTACCGAGTATCTGGTTTCGCACCCAGATAACCATTGGCAACAGCAGCGGTGCGCGCCGCGTGGCGGGTGTCAGCCTTCCCGGCGTGCCGTCGATGGTAGTCGGCAGCAACGGCGACGTCGCATGGGGATTCACCAACAGCTACGGCCAATGGTTCGACTGGGTGGCAATACCGAAGAAACTGAACGCGCCGACGCCATCGGAATCGCCGATCTCGTTGCAGCGCGAAACGATTGCTGTCAAAGGCGGCGAGAACGTTGAGCTGGAGGTGCGCGAAACGTCGTTTGGCCCGGTGCTGCGCGATGACGCCAGCAACGAATACGCTCTCTCGTGGACTTTGTACCGCGACGGTGCGGTGAACACCCGCGCCAGTGCCATCATGTTCGCCACAGGCATCGATCAGGCCATCGCGCTAGCGCAAGAAAGTGGCATACCTCACCAGAATTTCCTCACCGCCGACCGTGCCGGCAATGTGGCGTGGACCATCATGGGTCGTATTCCGGCGCGCGCCAAGCCCACGGCGACACGCGGCACACTGGCATCATTGGAATCCTTGCCGACCGGCTGGTTGCCGCCGGCCGGCTACCCAGTAGTGAAGAATCCCAAGGACGGGCAGCTGTGGACCGCCAACAGCCGGCAGCTCGGCGGTGAAGGCGGTGCCATCATCGGCGAAGGCGGTTTCGACCTGGGTGCGCGCGCCGGCCAGATTCGCGACCGCCTCAGCGCCACGCCGAAGCTGGATGAAAAAGCGTTGTATGCCATTCAGCTTGATTCTGAGTCGCGTTTTCTCAAACGCTGGGGCGAGCTCGCGCTATCACTGGCTGGAAAAAACGAGAAAACGACGGCTCTGGCTGCCGAACTGAAGCGCTGGAATGGCCGCGCGGATGTCGACCAGACCGGACATCGCATCGCCCGCGCCTTCCGCCAGCGCACTGAAGAACAACTGTGGACAGCATGGCTTTCCGCCGGCGACCGCGCACCTGTTGCAGAGATCGACGCCGGGAAACGTTATGCGGCACTGGCCTTCGACGGCCGCTTCGAATATCCCGCGTGGCGCGCGTTGACCGAACGGCCCATGCACTTGCTGCCGCAGCCGTTCAAATCCTGGGACGACTTTCTGGTGGCGCAGTTGGTATTTGTGCATGACGAACTGGTGCAACAGAGCGGTTCGCTGGCCGAAGCCACTTGGGGGAAGCGCAATGCGGCGCGTATCAAGCATCCGTTTTCGCGCGCCATGCCGTTTCTCTCGCGCTTCCTCGATATGCCGCCTACACCACAAGCCGGCGACAATCACATGCCGCGTGTCTCGTCCCCAACATTCGGTGCATCGCAACGTCTGGTCGTGTCCCCGGGGCGCGAGGAACAGGGCATTCTCACCGTCGCCGGTGGCCAGAGCGGACACCCGCTGTCTCCGTTCTGGGCCGCAGGACACAGCGATTGGCTGGAAGGCAAGCTGACGCCGCTCCTGGCAGGCGAAACGCGGCATACGTTGCGGCTGGCACCTTAGCGCACTAAGTAAAACTCCAGCACTGGTGCGGCTTCCAGGCTGAAAATGCCTGAAAGTCCGCGCCAATACTGGAGTTTGATCTCAGTCGCGCATTGTTCGGCCGGACATCTCAGATGCGACTGAATTGCATCTGCCATCCGTCGCGCTTAAAATGCAACAACGTTCCTGAAGCCTAAGCATGAAGCCAACCTACCTAGCCCGTATTCCCGAAGCCGAAAAGCAGATCCGCGCCACCGGCGAGCGGCTGACGCAGCCGCGCGTGGCAGTGCTGGCGATGCTGCTGGCGTCCGATCACGCGATTTCGCATCAGGATGTGGCCACCGCAATTGCTTCGCATCATCCGATCGATCGCGTCACGGTCTATCGTGTGCTGGAATGGCTGGTCGAGGTCGGCATCGCGCATCGCATCGCTGGTGACGATCGTGTCTGGCGCTTCATGCTGAACCCCAGCGAAGCCAGCGGCAAATCTGCCGGCCCGCATCACCAGCACGCGCATTTCACCTGCAACGAATGCGCGCAAACGTTTTGCCTAAATGACACGCCATCGCGATTCAATTTCAAGCTGCCGGATGGATTCACGTCGACCGAAGTCGATGTGAAGTTCCGCGGCGTTTGTGCGCATTGCGGTTGATCTGGTGCCGCTCCATCAGCGCCGACGCACCATGACCGCAACCACTATTACTCCCGTTACCTTGCTGACCGGTTATCTCGGCAGCGGCAAGACCACGCTGCTGAATCGCCTGTTGAAGCATCCGGCGATGGAAGAAACCGCGGTGCTGATCAATGAGTTCGGTGAAGTATCGATCGATCACCTGCTGGTGCGCGAAGCGAGCGAAAACATCATGGTGATGTCCAACGGTTGCATCTGCTGCTCAGTAGCGGGCGACATGGTGCAGGCGTTGCGCGATCTCTATTTCAAGCGCGCCAATGGCGAAGTGCCGCCGTTCAAGCGCGTGGTGATCGAAACCACCGGCCTCGCCGACCCGGCGCCGATCATGCATACGCTGATCGAAATGCCGTTGGTGGCGGCGCGTTACTCGCTGTCAGGCATCGTGACCACGGTGGATGCCGAACATGGCGAGCGGCAACTCGATGAACGCGCAGAGTCGGTCAAGCAGGCGGCGGTTGCGGATCGGATCGTCATCACCAAGACTGATCGCGTGTCGAACGACACAACAGAGGCCTTGCGCACACGATTGCGCGCGCTGAATCCGGGCGCGGAATTGTTGACGGCCATTTCCGGCGATATCGACCCCAATTTACTGTTCGATACCGGGCTCTATCAACCCGGCAAGATGGCACCCGACGTGGCGCGCTGGCTGGCGGCCGAAGCTTATCGGCCGGTCGAGACTATCGCAGGCAATGTGCTGGCCCGCACAGCGCCTCCCCGCCCCACCCGGCATGACGACCGCATCAAGGCTTTTGCCGTAACACTAGCCCAACCGATCGTCTGGCAAGACCTGGTCGATGCGTTGGAGACACTGACTTCCATGCGCGGCGATCAATTGTTGCGCATCAAAGGCATCATCAACGTGGCAGGTGAATCGCGACCACGCGCCATTCATGCCGTGCAGCACACCATTTACCCGGTCGCGGTGTTGCCCGCCTGGCCGGACGAAGACCGCCGCACGAAGCTGGTGTTTATCACCCGCGAGCTGCCTGAAGCATTTGTACGCGACACGCTGGACTCATTTCTCAAACAAACGTCGCCGCAGGCCGCAGCGGCTTGAAGCGCCAGCCATTCACCCCATCTTTTCCTCTCCTTTCCGTTTCATCTTCGCGATAGACCCTCATGAAAAAACCCAACCTGCCGAACGCACCCATCCCCACCACCATCCTCACCGGCTTCCTCGGCGCGGGCAAAACCACCCTGCTCAATCGCATCCTGACCGAGCGCCACGGTGAAAAGATTGCCGTAATCGAAAACGAATTCGGCGAAGCCGGTATCGACAACGAAATCCTGGTGCAAAACAAGGAAGAGCAGATTGTCGAGATGAACAACGGCTGCATCTGCTGCACCGTGCGTGGCGACCTGGTGAAAATCCTCGGCGAGCTGGCGGACAAGCGAAAAAAGGGCAAGCTCAAGTTCGACCGCGTCATTATCGAGACCACCGGCATGGCCGACCCCGGACCGGTGGCACAAACCTTCTTCATGGACGACGATATCCACCAAGACTATGTGCTTGATGCGATTGTCACCGTGGTCGATGCCAAGCACGCGCAGCAGCAGCTAGACACCAACGAGCAGGCGCGCGAGCAGATTGGCTTTGCTGACCGCATCCTGTTGTCCAAGACAGATTTGGTGGCGAAAGAAGAAACTGATGCGTTGATTGCGCGCCTGAAGCGGATGAACCCGCGCGCGCACTACAAGAACGTGCATTTCGGCGAGACCGAGATCAAGGAGATCCTCGACGTGCGCGGCTTCAATCTGAACGCCGTGCTCGACATCGATCCCGATTTCCTCAAGGACGATCACCACCACCATGACGACGACATCCAGTCGTTCGTGTTCACGTCCGAGCGTGCGCTCGACATGGAGAAGATCGAGGCTTTCCTGTCGCTGCTGATCCAGACTTACGGCAACGACATGCTGCGCTACAAAGGCGTGATAAACGTTCAGGGTCAGGATAGCCGCATGATTTTCCAGGGTGTGCACATGACCATGGGCGGCAGTCCGGGCAAGCCGTGGGCCCCAGACGAAAAACGCGAATCGAAGATGGTATTCATCGGCCGCAACCTGCCGAAACGGATTTTTGTCGAAGGCCTCGCCTACTGCGTCGCCGACGATGAAAAGGCCGTGATCGAAGTCAAGTAAATCCCAATGCAGGTCGACATTTCCGGCCTGCGCGCGGGCTATGGAAGTCGCGTCGTGCTGGCGCTGGATTCGTTCAGCGTCGGCGACGGCGAGCACACGCTATTGCTCGGTCCCTCCGGCAGTGGCAAGACCACGCTGCTCAATCTGATCGCCGGTATACAAACACCCTTGGCCGGCAAAGTCATCGTCAACGGCACCAATCTCGGTGAACTGAGCGTTAGCGAACGCGATCAATTTCGCGGCCGGCAAATCGGCTTGGTGATGCAGCGCCTTCACCTGATTCCGGCACTAACCGTGGAAGCCAATCTTCGGCTGGCGCAAAAACTGGCGAATGTATCGGTCGATGCAGCACGCATTCGCGAAACGCTGACAAGCTTGGGAGTAGCGGATAAATTGACAGCCTGGCCGCGACAGCTTTCCCAAGGCGAAGCACAACGGGTTGCCATCGCTCGCTCGGTGATCAATCGTCCGCCGCTAATCCTGGCAGACGAACCCACCGCGGCGCTGGACGACGCCAATTGCAATGCCGCGATTGACCTGCTGTTCGCGCAAGCAGTTACATATGGCGCCACATTGATTGTCGCTACTCATGACCAGCGGATCAAAACGCGCTTTACCCATGTGCTGGAACTTGCGAAGACCGTGGCATGAGTGCGCTGGTGAGATCGTTTATGACTGCGCTCCCTCTGGCACTTGCGTACCTGCGCGAACGCCTGCTTGCGACCTTGCTTAACGTCCTGCTGTTGGCCCTGGGCGCGGGCACGGTCATTGCCCTGCTGCTGACAATGTCGCAAGCCGAACAGCGGATGGAGCGCGACACCGGCGGCGTCGACCTGGTGGTCGGTGCCAAGGGCAGCCCTCTGCAGCTGGTTCTCTCGGCCGTCTTCAATGTCGATATCCCGACCGGCAACATCCCTTTGAGCGAAGCGATGATGATTTCCGCCGAACCGATGGTCAAACGTGCCGTTCCGTTATCGCTGGGCGACAGTTTTCGCTCCTTCCGCATTGTTGGCACCAACCCCGTCTATCTGGAGCTCTACGACGTCAAATTGGCCGATGGCCGCGTCTGGAGCAAGCCGTTGGAAGCGGTGATCGGCGCCGATGTTGCGCGCATCACCGGGCTGAAAGCCGGCAGCAAATTCGCCGGCGCACACGGCTTGGGCGATGGCGGCGACGATCATGCCGACCAGCCATTCGAAGTTGTCGGTGTACTGAGCCCGTCGGCAACGGTAATGGACAGATTGATCGTGACCAGTCTAGACAGTGTCTGGCAGGTCCACCAGCACGCCGAATCGGGCGACAAAACCAAAGCTCACACCGATGATCGCGAAATCACCGCGCTGCTGATCCAGTATGCCTCGCCAATAGCTGCCGTCTCCTTCCCTAGGCAAGTCAATGCCGTCAGTGGCTTGCAGGCCGCTTCACCAGCGACGGAAATGGCACGGCTGTTCTCGCTGGCCGGGTTCGGCGTGACCGCATTGAAGTTGTTTGCCGGCATTTTGATGGTGTGCTCGGCAATGGGTATTTTCATCGGCCTCATGAGTGCGCTGAATGACAGACGCGCCGATCTCGCCTTGCTGCGGGTACTGGGCGCCAGCCGCGCGACGGTGGTACTGACGGTCCTGATTCAAGGGTTCGCGCTGGGCATCGCGGGCGTTATACTGGGGACTTTGCTGGGCCATGCCGTCACCGGGTGGATGGGAAGGATGGTGGAGAAAATTCACCGCGTTCAATTGACCGGTTGGGCTTGGACTCCCGGGGAACTCTGGGTAATCGGCATTGCCCTGACTCTGGTGCTGGCAGCAAGTTTGTTTCCGGCCTGGCGTGCCTACCGGGATGCCGTGCCGGAACTTCTCAGTCGTACCTGATTCGATACGGGACCATGTTTTTGCTTTCTACCTACTTGCCGCTCCGCTTGATTTCCCGCCTTGGCAACGTTGCGCTGCTGACCAGCCTTCTGGCATCGATCAATCCGGCCGGCTCCACCACACCACAGCCGGGCAAGCTTCCCGACGAGCAGCTATACAGCTTTATCGGCAAGGACCCGTTGCCACCGGGCACCGTTCCCTGGCAGGCGCTTCGCCAGGTTGAAATGGTGGAAGAAAAGAAAGCCGGCAAGGCCACGATGCGGCCCAAGTTCAGCCCACAGCTCATGAGTCTCGACAAGCAGGAGGTAAAGCTGTACGGTTTTGTCATGCCCTTGTCGACCACGCCCAAGCAGAAGCACTTCCTGCTCTCGCCCTTGCCGACACACTGTCCCTTCTGCGTTTCCCAAGGCCCGGATTCCATCGTTGAAGTGTTGGCTAAAATACCGGTTGAATTTTCGCAGTGGGAACCGATCGTGGTGTCCGGCAAACTGGAACTGGTGAACGATTCTTCCCTGTTCTATCGATTGATCGACGCAGTACCGGTCAAGAACTAATTACATCTCCTCCATGGCCACTCCGATCAGCGGCAAACCAGGCGTTGCACCCAAGCCCGCGACGGCCCCCTCACCTGCTGCGGCATCCAATGGGGTCAAAGCCGCGCAGGTAAGTTCCGGTACCTTCAACAGCGAGCAGCTTTCGCCGGATTCGAACAGCTTTCCCGCGCTCTACGAGGCCGCCATTCTCTACGCCGCCGACTGCTACGACGCCGCGCAGGAAACGCTGAAAGAGCATCTGAAGACCAAGGAAGGCAAGGACAGCATCCGTTCCTGGCTGATGCTGTTCGATCTCTATCACCTGACACATAATCGCAAGGAGTTCGACGCATTGTCGATGCTGTTCACGGTCAAGTTCGAGCGCTCGCCGCCGATCTGGGCCGAATCTGCAGAGAACTCCGATCCGCGTCGCAAGGAAAAACGCGAACGCAAGGACTTCATCGCCCTCACACCCGCATCCGATGGCGCCATGCTGAGCGAAATCGACCGGCTGGAAGCGTTTGCCAAGGAAATGGGCAGCTGCCGTATCGGGCTGGAAAAGGTCGCCGCCATCCTTTCGGAGGAAGCCGAACTGTTTTCCATTGTGTTCCAGCGCCTGCGCCGATCCAAGATCCCAATCTGGTTCAATGGCTTCAACGATTTCACTGCGATGCTGAAGAAAGCCATCAATGAATCAACCGGGCAGCCGCTGACCAACAGCCAAGGCTACTGGTCACTTTTGTTCGAGCTGTATATCCTCGATGGCAAGCTGAACGAATACGAAGAGCTGGGCTTGGAATACGCAGTGGCGTTCGAGATGTCGCCGCCGCCGTGGGAAGCGGTCTCGCGCCCGACCGGCGCGGCCGACGCAACCGTCGCGACCGCAACCGGCACCTTCGTCGCCATGCCAGAACAAGCCGGTTTCCCGCTGAAAGGTGTGGTCAGCGCAAACAACAAGGATATGCTCAACCAGCTGTCGATCTACGCGACCTCCAAGCAGGAGGTGGTAGTGGACATGAGTGGCTTGCTGCGCATCGATTTTGCCGCCGCCGGCATGTTCTTCGAGGCGGTGCGAGCAATTCACTTGGGGCAAAAGCGGGTCATCCTGCAGAACCTGAATGAATTGGTCGCGGCGCTGCTGGAAGTGTTCGGCATGACCAAGCACGCCATATTAATGCGCAAGAAAGCGGCCTGACCGCACATCCGCCATTCGTTGCAGTCTGCTCTTGCAAGCCGCCGCCGGCACCCCATCTGCAAACCATCACTCGCATGACAGACAAAATGGAACCCGAACAATTTCACGGCACCACCATCGTTTCCGTGCGTCGTGGCGATAAAGTCGCGATGGGCGGCGACGGCCAGGTCACCTTGGGCAATATCGTGGTGAAGGCCACGGCGCGCAAGGTGCGACGCTTGTACAAGGAGCAGGTTCTTGCCGGTTTTGCCGGTGCCACAGCGGACGCGTTCACCTTGTTCGAGCGTTTCGAGGCCAAGCTGGACAAGCATCAGGGACATTTGATGCGCTCCGCGATCGAGCTGGCCAAGGACTGGCGCACCGATCGCATCCTGCGCCGGCTGGAGGCGATGCTGACGGTGGCGGACCGCCACAGTTCGCTCATCATCACCGGCACCGGCGATGTGCTGGAACCCGAACATGGCTTGCTGGCGATTGGCTCCGGTGGCGCCTACGCACAGGCTGCCGCACAGGCGCTGCTTGAGAACACGCGGCTCGCGCCAGGGGAAATCGTCAAGAAGGCACTGACCATCGCCGGCGACCTGTGCATCTACACCAATCAGAATCACACCATCGAGATACTTGAATAGCGTGCAAATGCGCGGCCCGGAAGCCTCAGTAGTCGAGCATATCGATTTCAGGCTAGGAGCCGCGGAGCGAAGGCCCGGAGCATATGGGTTATATGTGAGGAGCCTGAGTGAGCACGCGACAACGCCTGAAGTCGATAGGCGAAGGCTAATGAGGTTTACGGGATGATGACACCCAAGGAAATTGTTGGCGAACTCGACAAGCACATCGTCGGTCAGGCCGCAGCCAAGCGCGCGGTGGCGATCGCGTTACGCAACCGCTGGCGCCGCTCGCAGGTGCCGGAGCCGCTGCGAAACGAAATCACCCCGAAAAATATTTTGATGATCGGACCCACCGGCGTGGGCAAGACCGAGATCGCACGTCGCCTGGCCAAGCTGGCCAATGCGCCCTTCCTGAAAGTCGAGGCGACCAAATTCACCGAAGTCGGTTACGTCGGCCGCGATGTCGATTCGATCATTCGCGATCTGGCCGAAATTTCGGTCAAGCAGGCACGCGAGCAGGAAGCGCAGAAGGTTCGCCATCTTGCCGCCGACAACGCCGAAGAACGCGTGCTCGATGTACTGCTGCCGCAGGCGCGCAATTTCGATTTCTACGGCAAGGCCGAGACCGAAAATGCCGACGAGAACACCACGCGGCAGAAATTCCGCAAGATGTTGCGCGAAGGCAAACTCGACGATCGCGAGATCGAAATCGAGATCTCCGCGTCGCCCGCATCAATGGAAATCTTCGGCCCGCCCGGCATGGAAGACTTGACCCAGCAGATCCAGGGCATGTTCCAAAACATGGGACAGACGCGAAAGAAAGCGCGCAAGCTAACGGTCAAGGAAGCGATCAAGCTCCTTACCGATGAAGAAGCGATGAAGCTGATCAACGACGAGGAAACCAAGATCGCCGCGATCAACAATGTCGAACAGAACGGCATTGTCTTCATCGACGAAATCGACAAGATCGCCAGCCGCTCGGAAACGCAAGGCGCCGATGTTTCGCGCCAGGGCGTCCAGCGCGACCTGCTGCCGCTGGTCGAAGGCACCACGATTTCCACAAAGTACGGCATGGTGAAGACGGATCACATCCTGTTTATTGCATCGGGGGCGTTCCACCTCGCCAAGCCGTCCGACCTGATCCCGGAATTGCAGGGGCGGCTGCCGATTCGCGTTGAGCTGTCTTCGCTATCGATTGCCGACTTCGAGGCTATCCTGACCAACACCGACGCGTGCCTGACCAAACAATACGAAGCGCTGCTGAAAACCGAAGACCTGACGGTGGAATTTCCGCCAGAAGCGGTCAAGCGCCTGGCCGAGATCGCTTTTGCAGTGAATGAGAAAACCGAGAACATCGGCGCTCGCCGTCTCTACACCGTGATGGAAAAGCTGCTGGAAGAAGTGTCGTTCGACAGCGCGGTTCACGGCAGCCGTTTTGTCATCACGGCCGACTACGTCGACGCCAAGCTCGGCGAACTGGCGCAAAGCGAGGATCTGGCGAGGTACGTGCTGTAGCGTTCTGGCCATCCCGGCCGCAGCGGCCGTGTTGCATATGCTCAAAAACGGTTACGCAACGTCGCCGCGATTCACGCTAGATTGCGGTGCGGAACTCGCCATGAAAAGGATTGCGCCATGCATCGCTTCGCCAAAACTCTCTGCGCCATTGCGCTGCCCGTCATCGTGATCGCGTCATCGGCATCCATCGCAGCCCCATTCTCCGCGCGCGATCTGGCCGCCGAAGAAGGCAAGTTTGCTGCATGGTCGGTCAAGCACGGCATGCGCGATGCCTTTGTCGAATTCTTTGCTGATGACTCAATCTTGCTGAGACCGGATATCGTCAACGGCCGCGAATTCATGCGCGCGCGGACTAATCCGCCGATTGTGCTCGATTGGCGTACTACGCTGGCGGTGCTGTCGGCCTCGGGCGACCTGGGCATGTCCACCGGACCGTGGATCAACACCAGTAAAACTGACCCTAAGGCACCTGCTTCATACGGCCAGTTCTTTTCGGTTTGGCAGAAGCAAAAGAACGGCGAGTGGAAAGTGCTGGTCGATCACGGTATTTCGCACGGCAAGCCGCCGGTGGATTTTCCGCTGATGGCGCATGATCTTGCCGCCGCGGCAACCTCCACAACAGAAATCACCGACCCCGAGAAGTGGTTTGCCGAACGCGGCAATGCCGCCGGTACGCCTGCCGCCTATCGAGAAGCGATCGACCAACGCAGCCGTTTGTTACGTGCTGACCGCCTGCCGATGGACGGCACGGCCAGCATTGGCGAGTATCTGAGTACGCTGAACGGCAAATGGACCTGGACCGCGCAGCGACAGGGAGCATCAGCGGCTGGCGATCTTGCCTGGTCGCTGGGAACCTACGCGTGGCAATCAACAGCGGGCGCTACCGATGCGGGACACTACATCCGCGTTTGGGTGCGCGACACCAAAACGCCCTCGGCGCGCTGGAAGATCGCCGGCGAAATCCTCACGCCGCGTCCACCAACGGCTAAATCGTAGAGCTCAAGATAAAACTCCAGCACTGGTGCGGATTTCCGGACACTTTTGGCCTGAAAGCCTCACCAGTGCTGGAGTTTGCATTGCCGCTCAGGCCTTGATGCCTTCGTATAGCTTGGTCACGCGCTCCATCACCTCGAGGATGTTGTCGCAGGCCTTGGTGACGTGCTCCAGCTCCATGGTCGAGGTCTTGTTGGCGTTAAGGCGATCGATCGCCTGCTTCAGGAACAGGTACTGCGTTTCCGCCAGCGCCAGCTCGTTCTTGATCTGCGGCGTGTTCTGCGGCGCTGCCAGCAACTTGGTCATGTCCGCGCGATAGTCGGTTTCGGCTTTCTTCAGATCGTTGGCGATCACATCCGAACGGATCCCCCAGCTGCGAAACAGGTAAAGCTTGGCGATGCGCTGCGTCAGCGTGCGCAATTCGCCGGCGGTAACGATCAAATCGCTGCGTGCCGACTTGGTGTGCGCCTGGATCAGCATCGCGCCCTTGGTGGAAATCCACACCAGCTCCTCATTCTGCTCGGCCAGCTCCTTCGCGGTCTGCAGGCTGACCGGCTTGCCGGTGATACCGCGATAGTCATCGAACAGTTGCTCGAGAAGTTGATAGTTGTCCTTGATTTCCGGCGTCGGGGCAGTCGCTTGCAATTCCTTCAACGCCTGCTCGAACTCCTTGACCGCGTCTTCCATCTGCCGCTTGGAACGGGTCTCCAGCACCTTCTGCCCGACCAGCGTGAACGACTTGGTGATGCGCTCGGCCAGCATCGGCTGGCGTGCGGCCTTGTTGAGCGCCACCGGGGCGTCGAATTTCGCCGGCGCGTTCTTGCCAGGCTGCGCCCAACTGGCAACGACGAATGCGCCCAACAACAAGGCTGCAAAGCGCGCAAAGTACGTGGAGCGGACAGTAGCGGGGGAATTCATGATCAACATCTCCTGAGGACTGTTATTAACCACTATTTCCCCCACTACGCCCCAATCTACCGAGCGGATTCAGTCGGCCGCTGCCTCGTCGTGGCGATCAGACCGAAGTAGCTGATCGACCGACAGGCGGCCGGCGCCAAAAAACAGCACCACCAGCATCATGGTTCCCCACAGCAGGTGATCCTTGACGCCGGCATCGCTGATATCGGGATAGGAAACGACCGCCACGGCGTTGAAGACAAAGAACGCCAGCGCTGTCGGTCGCGAAAAAAAGCCCAGCGCAAACAGCACCGGCAAAACCAGTTCTGCAGCCGTTCCGGAATAGGCGGCGAAAGCGGGCGAAATCACCGGCACCTTGTATTCGTTCTCGAACAAGGCAATGGTCGAAGAAAAATCGGCGAGCTTGGTCAGACCGGATTTGAAAAATACCGTCGCCACGTAGAACCGCAACGCCAACAGGAACCCGGGAGCCAGCCAATCAAAGGGACGGGCGAACAATTCGGAGAGGGAAAACAGTTTGCGCAGCAGATCAGTCACGGCGTGCCTCTTTCAAAATCGACGATAACAGCCGATTGGACGGACTCGAGCAGAAATCCTTGCAAATCGAATTCGCCATCAGCTGCAAACGCGGCTTCAGCGGCCGATTCCATCGTGCCCCCACAGGACAACGCCGACAGGAAGCGGAACGCACCGGCCGGCATAGCCTCGATGGCGATTTCGTTGCCATCGCGACGAATCAGTAGGGAGTCGCCCTCGGATTCCCAGTCGACTGCCAGCTCGCCATCGTAGCCAGCCTGGTTCACCTGCCAGATGCGCAAAACCGGATGCGGCGAGGCCAGCAATCGCACGGCCGGATGCAAGCGAAACTTCAGGGCGGAATGCTCTTCCGGCGGCAAATCGGCCAGACGACCTAGGTCCAGTGCATCGGCATCGGCGGCATGAAAGCATTCGTGCCAAGCCCATTCCAGACGCGCGACATCGGGCAGATATAGCAACTCGACCGCGTGCGGATAGTCCGCCAGAAACGCCGGCCATTCCGCGCCAAAGCGATTGAGATCGCCGGAGCGCGACGGCGTTTCGCGAATGAATTGGTCGGCGGCATGCAAAAAAAACGCCTCGCCGACAATGCTCCCGACCACCGGGTAGATATCGCGCAACGCGCCGCGCAAATTGTGCATCACGTTGTGGCGGTAAATCTCCAGGCGGCGCTCTGCGGCAGGCCTGTCACCCCGTATCATCGACACCGCTACACTGTTGCCGCCAGTCAACGCATCGGCAAAGTTCATTTGCAGATCACGCAGCACGCCGATCCTCCGCATCCATTGCAAGTATGCGGTCTGCCTTCTCCGCCTCCCCGAGCAATATGTCCAGCGGCGGAATATCAGTGTCCCATTCGATCAACGTCGGCACCGTTCCCAGGCGCGCAATCGCTTGCTCGTAGAGCCGCCAGACATCGTCGCACACGGCGCTGCCGTGAGTGTCGATCAGCATGTCACCGATATCCTGGAAACCGGCCAGATGAATCTCACCCACGCTACCCGGCTCGATCGCATCAAGATAGGTATTCGCATCGAACCCGTGGTTCACCGCGTTGACGTAAATATTGTTCACGTCGAGCAGGATCTTGCATCCCGCCCGCCGCGCGACCTCGCGCACGAACTCCCACTCCGGAATGGTGGAATCGACAAACTGCAGATAACTGGACACGTTCTCCACCAGAATCTGCCGGCCCAGAAAATCCTGCACTTGCTCCACATGGCCAACCACGTGGTCCAGTGCTTCCTCTGTATACGGAATCGGCAGCAAGTCATTGAGAAAGCGTCCGTTCACCCCGACCCAGCACAAGTGCTCGGATACCAGTGCTGGTTCGATCACGTCGACCAGTCGCTTCAGCCTCTGCAAATGATCCCGCGCGAGCTTGTCCGCCGAGCCCAGCGAGAGGCCCACACCATGGGTGCTGACCGGATAATCTTCGCGGAAACGAGTCAGGTATTGCAACGGCTGCCCACCGTCACCAAAAAAATTCTCGCTATGCACTTCAAGAAACGACACCGGCGGCGGGTCGTCCAGCATCGCCCGGTAGTGCGGCGTGCGCAGGCCAATGCCGGCGCGGGAGGAATCGATATGCGTTGGACGGGACATGCCAGACGTTACCAAAAAAATGCCCCCGCGGTTTATGGCGGGGGCCTCATTCTCAAATTGCTCTCAAGGGAACTACATTGCTGCAGTCAATCAACCGCCGTATTGAACCTTTGGCGGCTCGCTGGCTTCCTTCGAGGCCGGCTTTTTCAACGAACCCTTCATGCCTTCGCAGGTGCCTTTGGCAACAAATTTCCACTCTTCCGGAATGTTGTCCGAAGCCGCCTGACCAGCGCACGAATGCTTGGCGGTGCCGCAGTCGTTCTGGCCCTTCTTGGCCACGCCGTAGCACTTTTCCTTCTCCGCCTTCTTGTCCTGTGCCACGGCAACGCCGGACACCGACAGAGAGACGAGCCCGGCAATCGCGCCGGAGATAATCAGTTTCGTGGTTTTCATGTTGATTTCCTGGTGCGTCAGTAATTACTTCTTGGCCGGCTCGGCTTTATCCGCTGCCGCAGCAACCTTCAGCTTGCCGCCCATTTTTTCGCAGCTGCCCTTGGCAACGTACTTCCATTCTTCCGGAATATTGTCTGCAGCGGCTTGACCGGCGCAGGAATGCTTGGCGGTACCGCAGTCGTTCTGCGCTTTCTTGGCGACGCCGTAGCATTTTTCCTTTTCGGCTTTCTTGTCCTGCGCCATGGCGCCGCTGGTGGCAGACAAAGCGACAAGACCGGCAATGGCTGAGGACAAAATCAATTTGGTTTTCATCATGAGCTCCTGGTTGTGGATTGAGACACGTTCGCTTGGGCGAAGGTTTGTGAAAATCGGACTTATCTTATGCTTTTTCAGACAGTCGCGTTGCGTTACGGTTGCATCGACAAATCGGATTCAGGTTGGTTCGTTTTCCGGCGCAGCGCCACCCTTGCCATAGCGCTGCGCGAGTTGTCGTAGAAAGCTCAGTTGCTGTTCGAAACGGCGGCAGCTCAAGCACTGATAAAGGTGATTTTTCAGGTTTTCCTGCTCGTCGCTGGTCAGCGCGACGTCCTGCCGCTTGCTCATCAGCCTGGCCGCCTCCTTGCATGAAAGCTCAGCAGCTTCGCTCATGATTTGACTCCCTGAAACCAGTTCCGATCCAGACATTCCCGCAGCGCCAAACGCGCCCTGTGAAGCATTACCCAGCAGTTTGACGCGGAGATTCCCTCTTCCTTACAAATTTCATCGGTTTCGATGCCCATGACTTCGCGCTGGAAGAACACCCGGCCGGCAGCCTTGGGCAATTTATCCATGCAGCGCTCGAAAACCTCGAAAAACTGCTTTTGCTGCAAGGCGTCGTCGGGATTGGCCCATTCGGCCAGACGCGGCGCCCAGTGGCCGGTACCGTCGAACAAACGATCCATCCATTCCGGATCGGCCGATTCGTCTTCCTCGGGAGCCTGCGAAAAATGCGTGCGCTCGACAATCGCCCGGCGCTGGAAATCGATAATCTTGAATTTGAGAATCGAGGTCAGCCATGTGCGCAGGCTGGATTGGCCGGAAAAGCCGCCCACACCATCCAGCGCCGCCAGCAATGCCTCCTGCACCACTTCTTCGGCCTGATCGCCATCGCGCAGCTTGGCGGTGGCAAAGCGGATGAGATAGCCACGATGGCTCTCGACTTCGGCAAACAACGCCGCCATGCGCTCCGGGGGGTTGATATTTTTTTTGTCGGCCATAGTTAAATTCGCTTGCGCTTTGGTGGCAAGTCTATAAGAAAAAAATGACAGCCGCTTGCTGACAATTTGTCTCTTGAAAAAACGCGCCGGCAATCTTATGTATTGCCTGTCGCAACAACATTCCTCTGGAGATATTCATGAACACTCTTGTACGTTTGAACAACCGCCTCGCCCCTTCCTACGCCGCTCACTCCGATCGCCTTGATGATCTGTTCGCCGGCTTCTTCCGGCCGATCGCCGACAGCGCGCGCAGTGGCGCCGCCCCCATCCGCCTCGACGTCAGCGAAGATGCCGACGCGTACCGCGTCACCGCCACACTGGCTGGCGTGAAGAAGGAAGACATCCACGTGACGGTCGATCAAAATGAAGTCACCATCAGCGCCGAAATCAAACGCGAAGCCAGCGCAGTCGAAGGTGAAAAGGTTTTGCACACCGAACGCTACTACGGCAAGACCGCGCGCGTATTTACCGTCGGCCAGGAAATCGACGATGCCGCCGTGCAAGCAAAATACGCGGACGGCGTGCTGAACCTGGTGCTGCCGAAGAAGGCCCCGGTCAGCGCCAAGCGCGTCACCATCGAGTAATCAACTCTGCAAGAGCTGAACCTGCACGCATTTAGCGCGCAGGTTCAGCTACCGGCAAAGCTGTTTTGCCGCCATGCCTCGAACACCATCACCGCGACTGAGTTGGACAAATTCAGGCTGCGATTATCGGGACGCATCGGCAACCATACTCGCCGTTCCGGCGGGATGTCGTCCAGCACCTCATCCGGCAGCCCGCTGGTCTCGCGACCAAACACAAACGCATCGCCGGGCTCATATTTGGCCATGTCATAACGCGATGCTTGACGCGTTTCCACCGCAAAAATTCGCGAACCCGCCAACGCCTCCGCGCATGCCGTCCATGATTGATGGTGCCGCACCTCCGCGAACTCGTGATAGTCGAGACCGGCGCGTTTGACCCGTGCATCGTCCCATTCAAAGCCCAGCGGATACACCAGATGCAGGCGCGATCCGGTATTGGCGCAGAGGCGGATGACATTCCCGGTATTGGGAGGAATCTCAGGGCGATAAAGAACGACGTTGAACAAGTTTCTCTTTCCTCAGAATGGCACGGTGGCGTCAGGATCGCTTCCCTCGGTTTGATCGGCCAATGCTGACCACTCGCGCCCCGCTCGTGCAAGTACCCACGCCGACACGCTGGCGGCGCCGGCTTTCTTCAGCACCCGTGCCGCTTCCGACAACGTGGCGCCTGTGGTCATCACATCATCCACCAACGCAACATGTCTTCCGGTCAGCGGCTGCGCGCAATCGAACGCACCTCGGACATTTTTCAATCTCGCCGCGCGATCGAGGCCCGATTGCGGCGGTGTATCGCGCACTTTCAGCAGTTCATGTGCAGCATGCTCGATGCCTAATGCACGCGCCAACCCTTCAGCCAGCAATGCAGATTGATTGAATCCCCGCTCCGCGAGGCGTGTACGGGCTAACGGAATGGCGATGATGGTATCGGGGAGCGGGGTACTGTTCGCAACTGCCTGCTTCAGGGCGCTGGTGAAGAACGTGGTCAGCGCCAGATTCTGGTTGAACTTGTACGACTGCAGCAGCCGGTCCAGTGGAAAGGCATAACGAAACACTGCTGCCGTGCGATCAAACGCCGGCGGATCACTGAGACAGGCACCGCACACCTGGCCGTCCGGCCCTTCCACCGCACAACACGGACAGCCGCCGGCAGGCCGATAAGGCAGATCACGCTCGCAATCCGGACACAGGCATTCAGTCGAACGCACCCCGCAGAGCTGGCAATCCTGCGAGAACAGCTTTTTCAACTCGGACGCTGCGGAGAAACGAAATGACAATGACATGCCGTAATGCTATTCCATCGTTGACTCGACTTTGCTCAACCGACGCAACAAATATTTGCGCTCGACCTGATTGCTCACGCACTCCAGCGCCTGCCGGTACGCGGTAGCAGCCTCGGGCTTGCGGCCATCGCGACGCAGCAAATCGGCGCGTGCGGCGTGCAGGAGATGATATTGACTGATTGCGCCGCCGGCAGCGATGCGGTCGATCCAGGCTAAACCGTCTTGCGGTGAATGCGCCATCGCCAGCGCCACGGCTGCATTCAGCTCTACCACCGGCGTTGCCGAATGGCGTAGCAGCGCGCTGTACAGCGCCGAGATCTGCACCCAGTCGGTTGCCGCCGCATCGGACGCATTGGCGTGCAGTGCGGCGATAGCCGCCTGAATTTGATACGGCCCTGGTCTACGCATCAGCATTGCGCGATCCAGCAAATCGTTTGCCTCATTGATATGCCCGCGGTCCCAGCGCGTCCGGTCCTGCTCCTCCAATGTGATCAATCCGCCCCCGGCTTCTGCGCGCGTGTCTCGTCGTGAATCATGGAACAGCATCAATGCGAGCAACCCATTGGCTTCGGGCTGATCCGGCATCAAATCACACAACAGACGCCCCAAACGAATCGCTTCGCTGCACAACTCTGCGCGCATGAGCTGTTCGCGCGCCGTAGCCGAATAGCCTTCGTTGAAAACGAAATAGATCACCGCCAACACGGTCGCCAGGCGCTCGGCCAGCGCTTCGGGTGGCGGCACTTCGTAGGGAATTCCTGCGTCGGCGATTTTCTTTTTTGCGCGCACCAGCTTCTGCGCGGTGGTCGCTTCCGGCTCGACGAAGGCGCGGGCGATTTCCGTGGTCGTAAGCTGGCATAGCGTCCGAAGCGCCAGTGCCACCTGTGCCGATTGCGCCAACGCCGGATGGCAACAGGTGAAGATCAGCCGCAGGCGTTCATCGGCAAATACGCCGTCGCCGTCATCAGGAACTTCATCAATCTCCGCAGCCATGCCCGCCAGAATCGATTCGCTGTCGCCGTCACTGCGACGATCGCGACGCAGCACATCCAGAGCACGCCGCTGCGCCACCGTGGTCAGCCATGCCGCCGGATTGTCCGGCATGCCTTCGCTGGGCCAGCGCTCAAGTGCTTTTGCATACGCGTCCTGCAGCGCTTCTTCCGCCAGATCGAAACTGCCGAAACGGCGGATCAATCCGGCGAGGATGCGTCCGCCATCGCGGCGATAGATCGTTTCGACGGCGCGAACCAGCATAAAGATCTCTCCTGGCCGCGCCGCGTGAATCTACTCTTGCGGTGGCGCCTGGTTTTCCGTCTGTGGCCGGATCTCGATTGAGCCGTTCAGCGCCGACGGAATCTTCGCCGCCCATTTGATCGCCTCGTCCAGATTGGGCACGTCGATCAGGTAGTAGCCACCCAGTTGTTCTTTGGTTTCAGCGAAGGGGCCATCGGTGGTAAGGGTTTTTCCGTTACGCACACGCACCGTGGTCGCGGTGGAAATCGGCGCCAGCTCGGAGCCGCCACGCAACGCACCGGAGGCGGCCAGTTCTTCGGTATAGGCGTTATACGACTCCATCACTTTGCCGATTTCTGCTTCCGTCATGTTTTGCCAGGCTTTTTCGTCGCCATAAATCAGCAGCATGTATTGCATGGTGTTCTCCTTGAATAGTGGGTTTTGCACATCGTGCACCCCCATGACGAACGCGATTTGGCCAAATCGACATCCAGGTGAATATCTTTTCTCCCGCCTATTCGCCCGGACTGCGCTTCATAGTGTCGACCGCCTATTTTTTAAGCTATTGTTCGATATCGATCCCGGCAAAAATTGACATATCGGGCGCTTTTGGCAATCATGCCACGGTTCCCAACCAAGTCGCCCGCCCATGGACCAGCCCGTTGTCGCCAGCCCGCCCTTCAGCCAGCCTACCGCACAGCCGATCGCCATCCCCGCCTCATGGCAGAACAAGTCTGCCGCCGAGGCATGGCCACTGGCCGATGTTCAAGCGCTGTTCAATTTACCGTTCGCCGACCTGATACATTGCGCGCAAAGCACGCATCGCGAACATCACGACCCGAACAAGGTGCAGCTCTCCACGCTGCTGTCGATCAAGACTGGTGGTTGCCCGGAGGATTGCGGTTACTGCCCGCAGGCCGCGCGCTATCACACCGGCGTCGAGAATGAAGCGATCATGGATGTGGCCGAAGTGGTCAAAGCCGCCAAGCTTGCCAAGGAAAACGGCGCCTCGCGCTTTTGCATGGGCGCGGCCTGGCGCGGACCCAAGCAGCGCGATCTCGATCCCGTGCTGGAAATGGTGCGCGAGGTAAAAGCGCTGGGGCTGGAGGCCTGCTGCACGCTGGGCATGTTGAAAGACGGCCAAGCGGAACAATTGAAAGATGCCGGCCTCGATTACTACAACCACAATCTCGACACCTCGCCCGAGTTCTATGGCGAAGTGATCACCACACGCGACTACCAGGATCGCCTCGACACGCTGCAACGGGTGCGCGATGCCGGGGTGAACGTGTGCTGCGGTGGCATCGTCGGCATGGGTGAATCACGCCGCGAACGCGCCGGCCTGATCGCGCAACTGGCCAATATGGAACCGCAACCCGAATCGGTACCGATCAATTATCTGGTGCAGGTCGAAGGCACGCCGCTGCATCAAAAGATGGAAGGCGAGAAAGCCATCGACTGGACCGAATTCGTGCGCACCATTGCGGTAGCGCGCATCACCATGCCGAAGAGTTTTGTCCGCCTCTCGGCCGGCCGCCAGGAAATGAACGAGGCCACGCAGGCGATGTGTTTCCTCGCCGGCGCCAATTCGATTTTCTACGGCGAGAAACTGCTGACGACCGGCAATCCGGATGTGGATCGCGATCGGGCGCTGTTCGACAAGCTGGGCATCAAGCCGCTTTAAAACACCAGCATTGGTGCGGTTCTTGGGGCATTTTTGCTCCGGAAGCCGCACCAGTGCTTGAGTTTGCTACGCCATATTGTCTCGAATGTCCCTCACCGATTTCTCCCTGCAACTGTCCGAACTCGCGCAAGCCGACCAGCTTCGAGTGCGCCGCATCGTCGACGGCCCGCAGGATGCCTCGATGGTGGTGGATGGCAAACGCGTACTCAACTACGCCAGCAACGACTACCTCGGCCTCGCCAATCATCCGAAGGTGGTCGAAGCTGCAACGCGCGCGCTGAAACGTTACGGACTGGGTGCCGCCGCATCGCACATGGTGTCCGGCCACATGCGCGCACACCACGAGCTGGAAGAAAAACTCGCCGACCATATCGGCACGCCGAAAGCGCTGCTGTTCGGCTCCGGCTATGCCGCCAATATCGGCATCCTCACCGCGCTCGCCGGGCGCGGCGATACCATCTTTGCCGACAAACTCAATCATGCTTGTCTCAACGACGGGGCGCTGCTGTCGCGTGCGACGTTCAAACGCTATCCGCATTGCGATCTCGCGAAACTGGAAGCGATGCTGGCCGCAAACAAAGACGGCGGACGAAAACTGATCGTCACCGACGCCGTGTTCAGCATGGATGGCGATATCGCGCCGGTGCCTGAGTTGCTGGCGCTGGCAGAAAAATATGACGCACTGCTGGTGCTGGATGATGCACACGGTTTCGGCGTGCTGGGCTATCGCGGCAAGGGATCGCTGGAGCATTTCAATATGTTCAAGGACATCAGCGAACGCATCGTCTATATGGCCACGCTCGGCAAAGCCGCCGGTGGGTACGGCGCGTTTGTCGCGGGGCACGAAGACATCGTCGAGTGGATACTGCAATCGGCGCGCACTTATATCTTCACCACCGCCACACCGCCGGCCATCGCCGCGGCGATGCAAGCGAGCCTGGAATTGATGCAAGAAGACCGCGAACGGCTGAAGCACCTGCGCACGCTGATCGATTTTTTCGGCGATTCACTGAAGCTGCAATATGCAAAGTTGCCGTTCTCTCAGACCGCGATCCAGCCGGTGATCATTGGCGACAATGCCACTACGCTGGCATTTGCCGAAGCGCTGCGCGACCGTCACATGTTCGTGCCGGCGATTCGGCCGCCGACGGTGCCGAATGGTACAGCCCGACTGCGTGTCTCGCTGTCCGCAGCGCAATCGGCCGATGACTTGTTCGATTTGATCACCGCACTTACCGACCTGGAAAACGTGCTGATGCGGGACAAAGGCTAGCGCATGACGGTCTTCGTTGATGTGGTCGGCCGCGGCCCCAACCTCACGCTGCTGCACGGCTGGGGACTTAACGGCGCGGTGTGGAACGGCGTACGCGATGCATTGGCGCAGCACTACACCCTGCACATCATCGACCTTCCCGGCCATGGCCGTTCGGCCGGTGCACCGGTAACCGACTTGCGCGCCTTCGCCGATGCGGTGGCTAACGCCATGCCACAGCGCACGCATCTGCTCGGCTGGTCGCTGGGTGGCCACACCGCGATGGCGATTGCGCACCGTTATCCGCAGCGCGTGGAAAAACTCGTCACCGTCTGCGCAACGCCGCGTTTCACCGCGACGGAAGATTGGCCGCAAGGCAAGAAGCCAGAAGTGTTGGCCGATTTCGCCAAGCGGCTGTCGACCAACTATCTCGCTACTATCCGCAACTTCCTTGCACTGCAAGCGCTGAACCAGCCCGAAATGCGCGACGTAATTCGCCAGCTGCAGGAAGCGGTCGGCGCGCACGGTGCGCCTTCGGTGGAAAGCCTCGCCGCCAGCCTCGACATCCTGCGCGTCAGCGACATTCGCGCCGCCATTGCGGAGATCAAAACGCCTGCGCTGGTGATTCAGGGCGATCACGACGCGCTGACCTCCACCGCTTCCGCACGATGGCTGGCCGATCACCTGCCTAACAACACCTATTGCCTGATTCCACACGCCGCGCACGCGCCGTTCCTGTCGCATCGTGAAATTTTTCTCGATCGCGTGCAATCGTTCCTCGCTGCATGAGCGCGCTACCCCTCCCCGCCAAGCGCGAAGTGCGCCAGTCGTTCGGCGCATCGGCCGAAACCTACGATGAACACGCCTTCCTGCAACGCGAAATCGGCGACCGCTTGTTCGAACGCCTGCAGTACATCAAGCTCACGCCCGAACGCGTTCTCGACATTGGTAGCGGAACAGGTTACGCCACGCAAAAGCTGCGCGAGCGATTTACCGAAACCCAATTGATCGCGCTCGATATCGCGCCGGACATGCTGCGTTACGCGCGCGACAAGTCCGCAAGTACGTCTTTGATGAAACGCCTGTTCGGCCGCAAACACGATCGCGACTATCTGTGTGCCGACGCAGAATCATTGCCGCTGGCCAGCGAAAGCATCGATCTGGCGCTATCGAACCTGGCCATGCAGTGGACCGATCCGGAACAAGTGGCGAAAGAGGCTCTGCGCGTATTGAAACCGCAAGGCTTGTTCATGTTCACCACTTTCGGTCCCGACACGCTGAAGGAGCTTCGCGCCGCATTCAAGGCCATCGACGATGCGCCACATGTCAACACATTCCCCGACATGCACGACATCGGCGACATCATGGTACATGCCGGATTTGCCGACCCGGTGATGGACCAGGAAGTGCTGACGCTGACTTACGACGAGCTAAAGCCACTACTGAAGGAGCTGAAAGGCATAGGTGCGCACAATGTCCTGCCGGGTCGTGCAACCGGCTTGATGGGCAGGCAACGCTGGCAGCGTATGGTCAATGCGTACGAGCGTTTCCGCAAAGACGGCCGCCTGCCGGCAACTTATGAAGTTGTGTACGGCCATGCATGGAAGCCCGAATTCGCGGGAATCGGTAAGCGCAAAACCATCGACGGCCAGCAGAGCATCGACTTGGCGGAATTCAAGCGGATGGTGAACAAGTCATGACGGGATTTTTCATCACCGGCACCGATACCGGCGTCGGCAAGACGCTGGTTACCGCTGCGCTGATACATGCAATGCAGCAGCGCGGTCTCGCGGTTGCGCCGATGAAGCCGGTCGCGGCAGGCACGATCGATATCAATGGTGTGCCGATCAACGACGACGTGGCGCTGCTGGCCGAAATATCCGGTCATCGCTTTCCGTTGCACGCGGTCAATCCCTATTGCTTCCGCGAGGCCATCGCGCCGCACATCGCTGCACAACACGAAAATACCGAAGTCGACATGGCCGTCATCCAGACCGCGTATCGCGAACTCGCCGCACGCGTGGACGTGGTGCTGGTCGAAGGTGCAGGTGGATTTCTGGTGCCGCTGTCGGCCGGTGAATCGATGGCGTTGATACCGTCAGCGCTGCAATTGCAGGTCATCCTCATCGTCGGCATGCGTCTGGGCTGTATCAATCACGCGTTGCTGACCGTGGAAGCCATTCGTTCGCGCGGCTTGAAGCTCGCCGGCTGGATGGCAAACACCTGTGGCGAGACGATGAACGCCTATGCAGAAAACCTGTCCACGTTGCAGTCGATGATTGGCGCACCGTTGCTGGGCGAGATTCCCCGCATGCTTTTCGCCGAACCCGTCGCATGCGCACGAGAAGCCGCTGCGCTACTCAACATCCAACCTCTGATCAACCTGCCGGAGTCCAGATAATGTTGTCCACCAGAACTTTCATTGCCACACTCGCTCTGCTGATCGCCTTTCCCGCTGCCGCGCAGAAGCCGGCCGCCAATCTGCCGATAGTCACCGATGCCTGGGTAAGGATCACCGTACCGGGTGCCACGGTCTCGGGTGCTTACATGCACATCAAGTCCGCCCAACCGATAAAGCTGGTGAAGGCGGAAACACCTGCCGCGGGTTTGGTTGAGCTGCACAACATGAGCATGAAAGACGGCGTGATGGAAATGAAAGCGATCGACGCCGTCGAGGTTCCCGCCAACAAGGTGGTGGACCTGAAACCCGGCGGCATGCACGTCATGCTGATGATGGTGAAGAAACCGATCAACAAAGGCGACAAGGTTCCGCTGACGCTGACCTTCGAAGGTGCGGACAAGAAGCCGCTGGTGGTGAAGGTGGATGCGGTTGCGCAGGAAAGAGATTCGGGCGCGCACAAACACTGACACGGCAGGCGACAGGATGATCGACACCGCTCTGCTTGATCTCGACGGCACGCTGACCGATCCCAAGCCCGGCATCACGCGTTGCATCGCCCATGCGCTGGAACGCATGGGACGGGCCTCGCCGCCGTCCGAAGAGTTGTTGTTTGCCATCGGTCCGCCTTTGCGAAACTCATTTGCGCAACTGCTGGGCACACAGGACACCAATGCAATCGAACGCGCCATGGTCCTGTATCGCGAGCGCTTCGCCACCGTCGGCCTGTTTGAAAATGAAGTCTATGCGGGCGTACCGGAGATGCTGTCCGCTCTGCAAGCAAGCGGCTATCGGATTTTTCTCGCTACTGCCAAGCCGCATGTCTACGCCGCCCGCATTCTCCAACACTTCAATCTGCACCTGCCGTTTTCGGGACAATACGGATCCGAGCTGGACGGCACGCGACAGGACAAGCGCGATCTGCTCGCCTATCTGCTCTCGCGCGAGCAACTGAATGCAGATGCGTGCGTGATGATCGGCGACCGCTCGCACGATATTCATGCCGCTCGGGCGAACCGCTGCGCATCTATCGGTGTGACCTGGGGCTACGGCAGTGCGGAGGAATTGGCGGGAGCGGATTATCGTTGCGATGCACCTGCGCAGTTGCTGTCAGCGATTGCAGCGCTGCACGATCCGCCAAAGCATTAGATCAAACCCTAGCACTGGCGCGGGTTTCCAGGCATTTTCGCCCTGAAAAGCGCACCAGTACTTGATTTTACTGATTGAGCCCGAGCCAAGATGGGCGGACTTGTCCGCTTTTAAACTCGCGAAATAACGTGCACAACCGACTCTCGATAATCGACAAAACCCATGCGCTGATATAGCTGATGCGCGCCAACGTTGTCGCGCATCACGTGCAGAAACGGCGTCTCGCCGCGCTGCATCTGCCGGTAAATGAGCTTCCTCATCAACCGTCGCGCAAGCCCCCTGCCTTGAACATCCGGATGCGCACACACGCCGCTGATTTCGCGAAAGCCGCTCGCGAACGCGCGCTCGCCCGCCATCGCGACCAGGCGATCCCCCTCGAAGCAACCAAAGTATTCGCCCAGCTCTATCGTCCTCGGCCCGAAGGGGCCGGGACGAGTGAGTGCGGCCAGATCGAGCACTTGCGATAAGTGTTCCGGACCGATGCGGATAGCCTCCGGCGCTTCATCCGCTTCCGGCGTTGGTGCCTCCCATACCATTTTGAACATGGTGGATTCGGCATCAATCTTCCAGCCTGCAGGCACGGCACCGGACCAACCGTCGCAGTAGAAATGCTCACCGGTCTCGCAATAAGGGTCCAGCGCCTCAAAGTCGGGGCGGGCTACATCGGCAAAAGCAACAATCGGCGAGAAGCCAGTGCTGTACCGGCGCACGTTACCGCTGCCGGTGGCGTACTGCGCCTGTGCGCCAGTAAGGGTGTGCCAGAAAATGTTGTCGAGGAAGTTTTTCATTTGACCATCATTATTGACTAAGTCCGTACCACCCTTACTCTCGGCCACCGTTCCTCGTATCGCTTCTGGGCAACGCGTTGCCGGTAGGTCTCGACACTGACGCGAACTGGATTGCGTCGCACCACAATATCGAACAGATCATCCAAACCATGCGGTGCGATGACCTTGATGGCATCGTCTGCATCCAGCGTGAGGCCGACCGAGGTTGCATATTCCGGCCAGGAGCCAACCGCCTCTTCCAGCGATCGCAGCGGCGGCACCGCGTGGCCGAAGCGGCTTTCGAACCACAGGTGAACGGCAGCCTGATTGGTCACTTCCCACGGCACGTTGGGGAGCATGGCGGCCAGCCGGCGTTGCAGCTCCGTATCCCGCTCAGGCGCCAGTATCGAAGCGTCAAAATACGCGACATCGACATCCGCCAATGCCGACGGTTCCGGCAATTCATGCAGCGCATCCCACACCAGATTGCGCACCGCGCCTGCGCCTATGCACCAGGAGCCGAGGTCCAGTTCGCGTACCGCGCGAAGTGCGGTCATGAACCAATCCGAATCGCGCGCGATGGCGATCAGGCGTAGGCGGCGCTCCATCTCGTTTGACGATGATTTTTGCATGCGGGAATGCGGCCCTGATAACAAGTCTGCAATTATTGCTGATGCAATTCGAGCACGGTCACTTCAGGCGGCACCCGGAATCGCACCGGAAATATACTGGTCCCCACGCCAGTACTGACGAAAAGATGCCGTCCATTTTCGATAACATGCCCGACCGCAAATCGCTCGCCGAATCTCGACGGCACAATCGGCCGGCCCAGCAATGGCAGATACACTTGTCCGCCGTGAGTATGCCCGGCAACAAGCAGGCTGAAGCGATCGGTTAGCAGTGGAAAAATATCGGGATTGTGGGTAACCATCAGTACTGGCGCCACATCCTTCACCTGACTCATTGCCTTTCTGACGTCGTGTGGCCCCTCCCAGAAGTCGCTGATGCCAACCAACCAGAAATATGAATTGCCTCGCTGAATTCGCACCGCGTCATCTTGCAGCACACCGATTTTTTCCTTTTCCAGCGCCGAGACGACGCGGTTGGCATCGAGCCAGTAATCGTGATTGCCCATCGTCGCCCACACACCCAGCGGCGCTTTCAAGCCGGCCAGCACCTTGGCCGCATCCTCCGGCGCGACAAAGCTGCCGCCAAACACGCCCTGAATGACAAGATCGCCGGGTATGAGAACGAGTTCGGGGCTCGCGCTGTTCGTTAGCTCGACAATTTCGCGCAACTTTGAAATGCCGTTATACGGCGAGCCTACATGCAGGTCGGCGAGTACCGCGACTCGCATGCCGGAAAGATCGGCATTCCAATGAGGAATGGCTAGATCGTGCTTTTGCGCGGTGAGCGCAGCGGGCTCAAACACAAAGGCCCAAAATCCAAGTCCTATGACAACAAGCAGCGTCGTTGCGACGGCCAATCGGATGCGCTTCATCTTGCGCCGTCACTTGGGACCATTCTCAAGGCCTCTTCGCCTTTTCCCCCAACCGCCCGTCCTTAAGAAAGGCATTGATGACGATCTTCTTGCTCGGAAAATTCGGCGCATCTTCACCGGCAACTTCAAGCGCATCGATGTCTATCGTCAAGTCACTGCCCTTGGCTGCCTGCGCGACTCTGGCGTTCAACGTCACCACACCGCGCCAGCCTTTGCCTGCGATTGGCATTACGTCGATGAGTGTGTAATACGGAGTGCTCTTTTCTCCGCGATCGATATCGAATGCGGCGAGATACTGCGTGTGATTGTTGCCGCCGCCAAAACCTTCGATCGTGAAGATGACCAGGACCAGCTCCCGATCCGCGCGAAGCTTGATGGTCTGAAACATCGTCGCTTCCGGGTATCCGGTGGCATGGCTGTCTTTCAATAGCGCCGTCAGGCGTTCGACCTGTGCGCGCAACGGCTTGGGCACCGGCGACGGTGCGGCAAAAACGAATGTACAGGTGAGGCAGAAAACGGCAATAGCGACACGAATCATGGTGTGGAAACTCACGTTCAGGCGTTGTCAGATTTTCGGTCAACTGTGACCGGCCGCGCGTCTTCAGCGCAGGTCACCGTGTTGACTCGACAAGAGCTTATCACCGCGTTCTGTAGCCATTGTGGCGACAAAGAGACTCTTATCTTGTTGCCAAACTCAAGCACTGGCGCGACTTTCCAGCCCGGAACCCCCGAAACTCCGCACCAGATCTGGAGTTTTCTTCCCGTATATTTGTCCGCGACCACAGCACTATTTGCGTGCAAATTACTTCGCTCCGTCCAATCCTGCACCACAAAAGCGCACCCGCCAATGCGAAAAATCTCCCCGGCTGCGTCCTTCACCGCCATCTCACCAGCGGCCTCATATCAAAACCATTGTTACCTACATTTGGCACGCTGTCTGCAAACTGAACACAGCTGATATCAAATCGCCACTACAATCTTCGGCAGACGCGAGCCGCATGCTGAACGTCTGGATTCCAACGACACACTGATCAAGAGGAGCCTTTCATGAATCGCCGCAAATTTCTTTCCAACGCCGCCGTCGGTGGCGTGGTTTCCGCTGCTGCCGCTTCGCAGGCCATTGCGCAGGCGCCTGCGCTGCCGAATATCAAATGGCGCCTCGCCTCAAGCTTCCCCAAGAGTCTGGACACGATTTATGGCGGCGCCGAAACGCTGTCGAAACGGCTTGCCGCGATCACCGGCGGCAAGTTCCAGATCCAGGTTTTCGCGGCGGGCGAGATCGTGCCCGCGTTCAGCGTGGTCGATGCGGTGCAGAACGGCACGGTGGAGTGCTCACACACCGCGTCTTACTATTTTGTCGGCAAGAACAAGGCGTTCGCTTTTGACACCACGCTGCCGTTCGGTCTCACACAGCGCCAGCAGAATGCGTGGATCTACTACGGCGGCGGCCTGCAACTGGTGCGCGATTTCATGCGCGATTACAGCATTGTCTCTTTCCCGGGCGGCAACACCGGCGTGCAGATGGGCGGCTGGTGGCGCAAGGAAGTGAAGACCGTCGCCGACCTGAAAGGCGTGAAATTCCGCATCGCCGGTTTGGGTGGCGAGGTGCTGGCCAAGCTTGGCGTGATTCCGCAGCAGATTCCCGGCGGCGATATTTATCCCGCTTTGGAAAAAGGCACCATCGACGGTGCCGAATGGATCGGCCCGTACGACGACGAAAAGCTGGGCTTCTACAAGGTCGTCAAGAATTTCTACTATCCGGGCTGGTGGGAATCGAATTCGATGTACTCGTTCTTCGTCAACACCAAGGAGTGGGACAAGCTGCCGAAGGAATACCAGGCCGCGTTCGAAGCGGCTGCCTACGAAGCCAATATGGACATGATGGCGCTGTACGACTACAAGAACCCGGCGGCGCTGCGCAGTCTGGTCGGCAAAGGCGTGCAGCTGCGCGCTTTCTCGGCCGACATCATGAAGGCCGCGCAAACAGCGGCGTTCGGTCTTTACGAGGAAGAGTCGGACAAAAACCCCGCGTTCAAGAAAATGTACGAGCCCTGGCTCAAGTTCCGCGAAGACATCAACCTGTGGCATCGCGTGGCCGAGCAAACGTACACCACATTTGCCGCGGCCAATCCGCCGCCGAAGAAAAAGAACTAGTTTCCTGTTTGCAAAAGCCCGCGGGGGCGGGCTTTTTTATTTTTGCACGGCGTCGGACGCCTTGGGTTTGAACGCCCAGAAACGGCTGCCGAGAAAATTCCACACCAGGCCGATGCCGGTGGTGGCGATCTGCGCAATCCAGTAGTTCAAATGCAGGACATTGACAAACAAGGCCATCAAGCCGGTGTTGATGCACCAGCCGATGCCGATCACCACATAATATTTACTGGCTGCTTCGACATGCGACTTCTTGCTGTCGAAAGTAAAGAAGTAATTGAGCAGATAGTTGACGATCGAGCCCAGCACATAGCCAGTGGCGGATGCGATCACCGCCGAGATGCCGAACCACTCGACACCGGCCCACAGCGTGGCGTAATGCACCGTGGTACCGCACACACCGACCGCGGCGAACTGAAGAAATTGGCGTGATAACGACATGGGCTCAGTAGCAAAACTCTAGCACTGGCGCGGCTTTCGGGGCGAAAGTGACTGGAAAAGCGCGCCAAATGGCGATCTGCAAATCATTATGCCGGGAAAACGCCACGCCGCATTGCGATGCCATGTGCGCCGGCAATTTGCGCGTCGTGCATATCGTCCATCGTCAAACCGCCGAGCGCATAGACCGGTAGCGGCGTGGATTCAACGAGCTCGGCAAATCTCGGCCAGCCCAGCGGCGTTTGATTTGGATGAGTTAGCGTGGGTTTCACCGCACCCAGTGCGACAAAATCCAGTTTCAATGCTGCCGCACGCTCGATTTCGGCGCGACTGTGAACCGATGCGGCGGCCAGCGGAAAATCAGGGCGCGAATCACACTGCGCCAGTTGTTCACCGGTCAGGTGCACGCCGTCAGCTTTGATTCTCGATGCCAGCTCGGTATCGCTGTTGACCAGCACACGTGCGCCGTTTTCCTTTGCCAGGGCGACAACACGTTGCGCAAAATCAACCAGCGCATCGACGCTCATTTTTTTCTCGCGCACCTGCACCAGTTTTAAACCACGTTTCAAGGCCTGGTCAAGCCGCTGCAAGTACGCATCGACGCCAACCTCACCGGCATTGGTAATCGCATAAACCGGCGGCAAGCCCAGCGCGTTGAAAATCGGCACGCAACCCGGCAGCGTCGGCGCAACGGTCAGGGCGCCGAGCCGCTGCCATTCGAATTGCTGGCCTTCCATGCCGCGCATGTCGCCGGTCCATTCCGTCACGCGCCAGCAATGCAGCCGCACCGTGGCGTGGGTGTAGTGCATCGGGAAGGTAAACCACGGTGTGGCGGCGGTGATGGCAACGTTGAGCTCCTCGATCAGTTCGCGCTTCATCGCCTGCAATACCGTTTCGCCCGGCTCGATCTTGCCGCCGGGAAACTCCCAGTAACCGGGCCAGGGCTTTCCCTCGGGACGTGAAGACAACAGGAAGGTACCGTCGGGCCGGATGAACACCGCGACGGCAACATCGGTCGGCGTGCGTGTCATTTACGGCTGGCGGATTTCTTTGTGGCGGATTTTTTCGCCGCTACTTTTTTCGCTACCGGCTTGCCATGCTGACCGGCCCAGTCGCGCGCGAACTGGTAGGCGACCCGACCACTGCGCGAACCCCGCTCCAGTGACCACAACAGCGCAGCCTTGTGCATTGCATCGACATTGCCGGTACGGCTGCCGGTCAGCGCGGCGACCCAGTGATCGACGATCTGCAGATACTCTTCCTGGCCGAACGGATAGAACGACAGCCAGAGACCGAAGCGCTCAGAAAGCGAAATCTTTTCTTCCGTCGTTTCGCCGGGATGGATTTCGCCATCGGCGGTGTGCTTGGTCTCCAGGTTCTCGCTCATCTTTTCCGGCATCAGATGACGACGATTGCTGGTGGCGTAAATCAGAAGATTGTCGTTGGTCGCAGCGATGCCGCCATCGAGTACCGACTTCAGCGCCTTGTAGCCGGGGTCGTTGGCCTCGAACGATAGATCGTCGCTGAACACGATGAAGCGCTCGGGACGGTTGGCAATCAAATCGGCGATATCCGGCAGATCGACCAGGTCGGCACGGTCAACTTCGATAAGACGCAAACCATCTTTGGCGAAGCGCTGCAGCGCTGCTTTCACCAGCGAGGATTTACCGGTGCCGCGCGCGCCGGTCAGCAGGATGTTGTTGGCGCTCAAACCTTGCACGAATTGACGGGTATTGGTTTCGATGCGTTCCTTCTGGTCGTCGATGTCTTTCAGATCGGCGAAGGTGATGACGTGCGGATGCGCCACACCAACCAGGCGGCCACGGCTGCCGAACACCGTCTGCTGCCGGCGCCAGCGGAATGCAATGAAGCTGTCCCAATCCGGCGCGGCATCGGCATCCGGCAGATGACGCTCGATCCGCTCAAGCAGCGCCTCAACGCGGTGGAGAACCTTATCGACTTTGGGAAACATCAGGAACGGTAGTCGGCGTTGATCTTGACGTAGTCGTAAGAGAAATCGCAGGTCCACACGGTGGCATGTTCAACGCCGCGACCGAGTTCGACGCGCACGAGAATCTCGCTTTCCTTCATCACCGCCGCGCCCAGCTCCTCTTTGTAGCTTGTCGCGCGGCCACCGTTCTCCGCCACCAGCACAGCGCCCAGATACATCTTCAGTTTTGCGGTGTCGAGATCGTTGATACCGGCGTAGCCGATCGCAGCCAGGATACGGCCCAGATTCGGATCGCTGGCGAAGAAGGCGGTTTTCACCAGCGGCGAATTGGCGATCGCCTTGCCGATTTTCAGACATTCCTCGCGTGTCTTGCCACCCTCGATACGAACGGTCATGAATTTGGTCGCGCCCTCACCATCGCGCACGATCGCCTGCGCCAGCGCGATCGCGACCTCATTGACGGCATCCTGCAGCTTGGCGTATTCGGCCGTGCCCTCCCCGTTGATCGGCGGATTGCCGGCCTTGCCGGTCGCCATCAGAATGAGCGAGTCGTTGGTCGAGGTGTCGCCATCGACAGTGATGGCGTTAAAAGACACGTCGGCAGCCTGCTTGACCATGTCCTGAAGCACGTCGTCGCCGACTGCCGCGTCGGTGGCGATAAATCCCAGCATGGTTGCCATGTTCGGTTCGATCATGCCGGCACCTTTTGAAATACCGGTGACAGTGATCTTGTGGCCGTGAATCGTAATTTGTCGCGACAAGCCCTTGGGCACCGTGTCGGTAGTCATGATCGCGTGCGCGGCGTCGAACCAGCCGGCGGGCGTCAGATTCTGTTTGCACAGCGGAATGCCGGCGAGGATCCTGTCCATCGGCAGATGCTCCAGGATCACACCGGTGGAAAACGGCAGCACCTGCTGTGGCTTCACGCCGAGTTCCTTCGCCACCTCAGCACAAGTCGCACGCGCATCGGCCAAGCCTCGATCGCCGGTGCCGGCATTGGCGCAACCGGTGTTGATCACCAGCGCGCGCATTTTGCTGCCCTGCTTCAGGTGCTCGCGACATATCAATACGGGTGCGGCGCAGAATCGATTTTGCGTGAATACACCTGCCGCATGTGCGCCCTCGTCAAGCGCGATCACCAGCATGTCCTTGCGATCGGGCTTGCGTACATGCGCTTTGGCGTAGCCAAGCGTGACACCGTTGACGGGCAGCAGGGACTCCTGGGTGGGAAGCGTGTAATTGACGGCCATGGAAAGGTTTTTTGCGCTCAGTGAATGTCGGGCAAAATTATGGCATGGATCGTCCAACTGACTTGTTACACCGCCGATGAAGACTGAATATTCCGCCGCCACGCCTTTTGTCACCAAGGACGGATCTGTCATCCGCGAACTGATGCATCCGCAACTGCATGCGGTCAAAGGCATGAGCATCGCCGAGGCCATTGTCGAGCCCGGCGCCACAACCTTGCTGCATCAACACCGGCTTACGGAAGAGATTTATCATATTACCCAAGGCGAGGGGCTGATGCGGCTGGGTGTTGAAGAGTTCATGGTGGGTATCGGCGACACCATCGTCATTCCGCCCGGCACAGCGCACAACATCACCAATACGGGTACGGCACCGCTGAAGATACTTTGTGCCTGCCAGCCGGCATATTCGCACGAAGACACCGAATTGCTTTGACCGTCGGCAGCTAGGTGCAATCGACAGGCGGCATCGCAGGCCGGGTGCCGCGCGCTCTGCATTTCGGGGATAATCTTCCCCTCAAACATTCCTGCATGAAAGCCAAAAAAACATGCTGCTTGGCATGCGAATCGCGGTAGTACTGCCCGCATACAATGCGGCCAGCACCCTGCAAAAGACAATTGAAGCGATTCCGGAAAATATCGTGGACCATCGCATTCTGGTGGACGATGCGAGTGGAGATGCCACTGCGGAACTCGCTCATGCCGCGGGAATAGAAACCATCATTCATCCGGAAAACCGTGGTTATGGTGGCAATCAGAAGACCTGTTACGCCGCCGCGCTGGCGACAGACGCCGACATCATCGTCATGCTTCACCCCGACTACCAGTACGAGCCGAAATTGCTGCCCGCACTCGCCGCTGTGCTCGCTTCCGGCGAGTACGACATCGCGCTCGGTTCGCGAATCCTGGACGGACAGGCGAGGCGGGGGGGAATGCCGCTCTGGAAATATATCGCCAACCGACTGTTGACCGCCTTTCAAAACTTGCTGCTGGGCGCGAAACTTTCCGAGTACCACACGGGATATCGCGCCTATACGCGATCGGCGCTCGAACGCATGCCACTCCAGACGTTTTCCGACAATTTCGTCTTTGATAATGAAGTGCTGGTGTGGGCGCTGATCAACCGCCTGCGCATCGGCGAAGTGTCCTGCCCTGCGCGTTACTTCGATGACGCGAGTTCCATTTCCCTCGGCCCCTCCATTCGGTACGGGCTCGGCGTGGTTGGTACTACGATCAAAGGCGTCCTGGTAAAAGCCGGAATGCGCAGCGCACTGGTCAAGGGCCGTTGATGCATCCGGCTCAACCCGGAAGCCACGACGCGGGGACAAAGATTTTTCCGCCGTTGAATAACGGCATGATCGCATTGCTATTGACGATCTTGCTGGTTGGTTTGTATTTGCGATGCCAACAGTGGTCGATGCAGGTTCTGCTGGATGACGAATGGCATGCGGTTCACAAGCTTTTGTCGTCTGGCTACGCTGAAATTGCACGCAGTTTCGGTATTGCGGACTATTCGATTCCGCTGACGATTTTCTACAAGGCGCTTGCAGGTACGGTCGGCCTGAATGAGTGGTTGATGAGGGCGCCGATGCTGGCAGCAGGCATGGCCGCTCCGATCGCCTTTACTTTCTGGTCGATCCGCAGGTTCGATTCGATCGCCGTCGCGGTTCTCGCCTGGCTGCTCGCCACATCGCCCATGCTGGTCATTTTTTCCCGGATGGCGCGGCCGTATGCACTGATTTTTCTGCTCGTTCCGTGCGCACTTTATTTCGCCTATCGCTGGTGGTACGAAAACAGGAGCGCATTTCTATTTGCGTATGCGGCCACGGCCATCCTGGCGTCGTACCTTCATCTGCTGATGGCAATCATTGTGCTGGCACCGTTCGCCTGGTTTTGGGCCTCGGAAGTGCGGGCTCGACTCGGCGGCATGCCGGGGGCAAAGAACTGGGTCGCTCGCCTCATTGCCGGCGCCACGCTGATAGGCGTTCCCTTGCTTCTGCTGCTTTTACCTCCGCTGCTGGCGGACTTTACCGCCTTGACCGCGAAAGCAGGGCAGAGCGAAATTGATCAGCACCTTTTCACCGAGGCGGGCTTTCTCATTTCCGGATCGAAATATGCTGGTGTCACCGCATTGATATGGGTGCTGGCGTGTCTGGGCGGGTGGCGCTTGTTCCTCAACCACTCACGTCCAACCGGATACGTGCTGTTTGCGCTGGGTTTGTTTCACCTTGCGCTGTTTATGGCGAAACCGGCATGGCTGCAGCACGGCATCGTCTATGTGCGTTACAACATCGCGTTCCTGCCTTTTTTCCTGCTGGCGGTTGCGTTCGGGATTGCGGAAATCGCCCGTCGCATTTTCGCGTCCCGCAACCTGCAATGGACCTTCGCTTCCGTTGCCGGTATCGCACTCGTTTCGGGCTCCATGCTGATCCCGACCACTTTTGCAAAATCGAGTCACGGTCTCCACACGCTTTTCACCGCCCACGCAGATCCGGCGCGCAACCGGGCGGGGATTGTGATTGATCGTATGGTGCTGTCCCGCTTCTGGCAAAGTCAGGTGCAAACAATAACCGGCGAACATGAAACCATCGGCGTGGCACCTTGGCGATTCGAGACGCCGCTCTCGCCGCTGCCCGTACTTGAACGAACCTCCAGTCGGCGCGTGCTTCCAGCCTTTATCAGCGGCTACTGCACCAATGTTCGCCACGGCGAAACGGCACCGAATCAAACTGTCAGCATGCGCAACGCAGTTTATCCGGGAGAGCATGCGTCCATGCGGGCACAAGGCATCGCAATTCTGGTTTGGCAGAAAAGGTGGATGAAAGAAGAGGACCGGGAATGGGTGATGCGCGAACATGGCCCATTCGCAGGCTCCTTGTTTGACCGGTATCCCGGTTGCGAGGAGAAGATTCGTGCCGAATTCGGTCCGCCAGTCTACGAAGACGAGTGGCTGGCGGCGTTTCGCGTCAACCCGCAGCCGGACGGGCGCGCCGCTCGGTAAAAAGCGCCCATCGGCGGATGATGAAGTTGAATCCAAAAGTCATGGCCGTACCCGCCACCTTGGCCAGGAGAGGCTCATATCCATAGCGCACCGCCAGTATTTCGATAACCAGCATGTTGATAATCAAGCCGATCAGGCCGATCAGGGTAAATAGCAGGAATTCGCGGCTGTGCCGGTCGATCCGGCGATAGGAAAACACCCAGTTGACGCTGACGACATAGACAACGATCAGCCCGGCCCCATAGCCCAGAATGGTTGCGAGTAAAGGCTCCACGCCGAACACGCGGAGCGCGAGCTGGAAGACACCAACGTCGATCGAGAACGCCAGACCGCCCGCCAGCAAATACCTGCCGAACTCTGCGCTGACGCGCGCAAGTTTCATGTGTTCAAGCGCATCCGGTTCGCCAGAATCGCCTCCAGGCCATCACTGGATTTCCAGTGCCAACCGCACACAAAACGCGGCAGATTCCAACGGTCGCTATTTGCCGTCATGAATCCCGCCTGCGTGCCAAACGCCGCCTTGACAAAGGGGTTGGCACTTTGCGCCTGTCGCGGCAGGTAATCCTTGCTGAGAAATTCGTTGACGTGCCCATAGGGATAGCCGAACAGCGACAAGGAGGGATTGGGCGCGCGCGTCGCAATAAATCGCGCTGCCTCGCGAATTTGCGCATCGGCATCCGCCTCGGTGTCGATACAGAAAAAATTGCCTTTTTCCTGATTGCGCTGCGCGACTACCGGCAAGGCATCGTTGTTGTGATCCCAGCTATGATTGGCGATGCCCATCAAACCGGAGTTCACCGCTCCTTGCCACCAGTCATCATTCATCCAGCCTAGATCGAAAATGCGTACACGATCCATGATTGCACGTGCTTCCGGAGAGGCAATCACAAATGAAGTCGCATGTAATCCGGGTTGCTTATCCGGGTGCCGCCCGGCAAAGTCGCGCATGATATTCAGCATGCTGCGCTGCGTGCCGGCCACCGGGTGGGGCAGATCTTCGAAATCGAAATCGGTGGCATCGTCAAAGGTGATGGCGAGGGTTTTTTCCGGCAGCTCACCGCCAATCTCAAACAGGGCATCGACGATTTGATGCAAGGGTTGGATGCGCCAGCCAAGACGATTGATCAACTCCAGGTCACTGGCAAAGGCGACATGATCGTTGGTACCGTAATCGTTGCCGGAAATATTCAGCGCGTGATAGGTAAGAACGGGAATCATGCCGGTGTTTCTAGAAATGTCCGACGGTAGCCACTTCGTCGATCAGCGCCACCTTCTCCGCCTCGGGCAGCGGCTTGACCCACTTGACGATGATATAGGGATGGCGAGTGGCAACAAAACCAACTCGCGAATCGACGCGGAATGCCTTGGTATCCCCGCAATAACCAAACCAGCCATCGCAGTCGGGCAGATTGCTGTCGCCGAACTCCATGACAATCTGTGCGATGCCGCCGCGCTCGCGGCATTGCCGGTACAGGTCACGCGGCAGCCGGCGGTAAAAATCTCTCTTCACGCACAATGCGCCGCCCAGATAAACATTTCGAAACCGTATCCAGTTGGCGAATCCGACACATTCCTCCGTGCCATCGGGCCAGTGATAAAGCGCGACGGCCTGCCACCAGTCCGCCGGCGTGGTCTGGATTTCGCCGAACTTTATCGATCGCGGCACTGGAAAATCCATACCGAACGACTCACGGAACAACTCTCCCGCATAAGACGAGGCATCCTGCGTCAGGCGAAGGGTCAGGTGGCTCTCAAACTCGGACACTTCCTGCCCCGTCCGTCCACCGCTGGCCACAGCCGCGCTCATGGTTCGATCAGGACAGCTTGCCGTGGCACTGCTTGAACTTCTTGCCCGAACCACACCAGCACGGATCGTTGCGGCCGATTTTCTGGCCATCGCGGACAAACGGCTGCTGGTTTGCATCCGCGGTCGACACTGCCTCGGTTTGTTCGCCATCAACCGGCGCATTGTAGTCAGCGTGATGGTACTGGACATTGGTTGCCGCTCTTGCTGCTGCCTCTTCTGCTGCGCGCTCGGCAGCCGCGACTTCGTCTTCGTTGCGCACCTGCACATTGATCAGGATTTGCGTTACCTGACGTTTGATCGTATCCAGCATACTGCTGAACAGCTCGAACGCCTCGCGTTTATATTCCTGCTTCGGTTGCTTCTGCGCATAGCCGCGCAAATGGATGCCCTGGCGCAGATAGTCAAGCGAGGCCAGGTGTTCACGCCAGTGCGTATCGATCGACTGCAGCATGATCGAACGTTCGTACTGATGGAGCAGTCCCCGGTCAACGCCACTGAACTTGGCGGAATACTCTTCGTTGGCCTGCTTGACCACGCGTTCGGTAATGGTGTGGCTGTCAAGTTCAGTGTCGTCCTTCAGCCAGTCTTCCACCGGGACTTTCAAGCTGAAATCTGCTTCCAACGCACGCACCAATCCAGGAACGTCCCATTGCTCTTCGACCGTCTCGGGCGGTACGAACTGTTCCACCGTCCCTTGCAGCACGCCGCTGCGCATACCCACGATGGTCTCGGAAATGTCGTCTGCGTCCAGTAGTTCGTTGCGCTGTTGGTAAATTACCTTCCGTTGATCGTTGGCAACGTCGTCATACTCCAGCAACTGCTTGCGGATGTCGAAATTGCGCGCCTCCACTTTGCGCTGGGCGTTCTCGATCGAACGCGAAACCATGCCGGCTTCGATGGCTTCGCCTTCCGGAATCTTGAGGCGCGCCATGATCGATTTCAGGCGATCGCCGGCGAAAATTTTCAGCAGCGGATCTTCAAAAGAGAGATAAAAGCGCGAAGAACCAGGATCGCCCTGGCGACCGGCACGACCGCGCAGCTGATTATCGATACGACGCGATTCGTGGCGTTCTGAACCGACGATATGCAAACCGCCTGCGGCGACGACCTGATCGTGAAGTTTCTGCCATTCGGCTTTGATGTCGGCCAGTTTTGCTTCTTTTTGCGACGGCGACAACGAGTCATCGGCTTCAATGGCGCGATTTTCGCGATCCGGATTGCCCCCCAGTACGATGTCGGTACCACGGCCGGCCATGTTGGTGGCAATGGTGATGGCGTTGGGTTTGCCCGCCTGAGCGATGATTTCCGCCTCGCGCGCATGTTGTTTGGCATTCAGTACTTCGTGTGGCAGCCTTTCTTTTTTCAGCAATTCGGACAGCAGTTCCGAATTCTCGATTGAGGTGGTGCCGAGCAATACCGGCTGGCCGCGCTGAAAACAATCCTTCACGTCGATAATGATGGCGTTGTGCTTTTCCTTGGCGGTGATATAGACCAGATCGTTGGTATCTTTGCGGACCATCGCCTTGTTGGGCGGGATGATCACCGTTTCCAGATTGTAGATCTGCTGGAATTCAAAGGCTTCGGTGTCGGCTGTACCCGTCATACCGGACAGCTTGGCATACAAGCGGAAATAGTTCTGGAATGTGATCGATGCCAGTGTCTGCGACTCATTCTGGATCTTCACGCCTTCCTTGGCCTCGACCGCCTGATGCAAGCCTTCTGACCAGCGCCGGCCGGTCATCATGCGACCGGTGAACTCATCGACAATGACAACTTCGCCGTTCTGCACCACGTAATGCTGATCGCGGTGATAAAGCGCGTGGGCGCGCACAGCCGCATGGAGATGGTGCATCAGCATGATGTTGGAGGGATCGTACAATGAGGCGCCCTCCGGCAACAGGCCGTTTTTCGTCATCAGCCCCTCGGCGTGCTCGTGCCCCTCCTCGGATAACGTGATCTGATGTTGCTTCAAGTCCACCCAATAGTCGCCCGGGCCATTTTCTTCGGCCTGCGCCTTCAAATGCGGCACCAGCAGATTGATCTTCTGGTATAGCGTTGCCGAATCCTCGGCCTGGCCGGAAATGATCAACGGCGTGCGCGCTTCGTCGATCAGGATCGAGTCCACTTCGTCGACGATGGCAAAACTGAGCCCGCGCATGACGCGTTCGGCCTTGTTCGGCACCATGTTGTCACGCAGGTAATCGAAGCCGAATTCGTTGTTGGTACCGTAGGTGATATCGGCGGCAAAAGCCTTTTGTTTCTCCGCATGCGGCATCTGCGACAGATTGCAGCCGACGGTAAGACCAAGAAAATTATGCAGCTTTCCCATCCACTCCGAATCGCGTTGCGCGAGGTAGTCGTTAACCGTGACGATATGAACGCCCCCACCGCTGATTGAGTTTAGGTAAGAGGGCAGCGTCGCCATCAGCGTCTTGCCTTCACCGGTGCGCATTTCGGCGATCTTGCCGTCATTCAGAACCATGCCGCCAATCAGCTGCACATCGAAATGGCGCATACCCAGTGATCGCACACCGCCTTCGCGCACCACGGCGAAGGCCTCGGGGAGCAGTTGCTGCAAGGTCTCACCCTTCTGGAACCGGTCCTTGAATTCCTGCGTCTTGGCGCGCAGCTCGTCATCCGAGAGTTTCTGCATCACCGGCTCCAGCGCGTTGATCTGGGCGACGGTCTTGCGGTATTGCTTCAGCAGGCGTTCGTTGCGGCTACCGAAAATGGCTTTGAGAAAGGTATCGAACATGTATTGCTTTCGTTGGAGTTATGTCCGCAGCTACGCGGGGTGTTCATCGAGAGTGGGGCTTGATGGCTGGCGTTCAAGGACGCCGAACACGACGAAACCGCCGCAGCGACATGCGTCAAACGCACATCGCTGCGGCGGTTTGTGGGGAAATCAGGGGGCGCGAGCGGACTTGGTCGCGACGGCCGGTTCCTGCGCCTTGACGGCGGATAGGAAGCGGTTGGGGTTCAGCGGAACGCTGTTTTCCCGTACTTCGAAATGCAGATGCGGGCCGGTGGCGCGACCGGTCTGGCCGAGTTCGCCGACTTTCTGGCCCTTGAGAACGACGTCGCCGACTTTGACGATCATGCGCGACATGTGCGCATAGCGCGTGGTCAGGCCATTGTCGTGATTGATATCGACCATGTTGCCGTATTCGGTATGGCGCTCAGCCGCCGAAACTACACCGCCGGCAGCGGCCAGAATGGCGGAACCGGGCGGCGCATTGAAGTCGACGCCGGTATGGAACGCCTGGCGGCCATTGATCGGATCGATGCGATAGCCGAAGTTCGACGAGTAAAAGTGGTTACCGGCGTCAACCGGCAGCGTGGTGGGAATGGCCTTGGCAGCCAGGCGCCCTTCCATGAGCACGGAATCCAGTACACCGAGCTTGTCGGCGCGGTCATCCAGAATTCGCGATATCTCGGCGATCTTCGATTGAAAGTCGGTGTACGAAATTTCCGCTGCACCCAGCGCCGGCGCGGGGCCACCCTGGCCCGGGGTCTCGGAGAAACGGAATTCCGTCGGTTTGATGCCGGCGGCCTTGCCCAAGCGATCGCCGAATGCATCAAGGCGCATCAGGCGTGCCTGCAATTCACCCAGTTTGACGGCGAGCGAGTTCAACTGCTCGCGCATGTCTTTCTCGGCTTGCTGGGTTTTTTGCTGTGTGAGGGTGGAAATCAGGCTCTGGATGAACGGGTTCTGGATATCGACCGCGTACTTCATGGTGACCCAGTATGTTCCCAGCGCAAACATGAAGCCCGCGCTGATGAAGCCCATCGCGGCCATGATAATCTGCGACTGCGAAATCGTGACAATGCGGCTTTTGGCCAGACTGTCCGATACAAGAATGATGTTCATGCACAACTCCTGCCCTGACGCCGATTGACCCAACCATGACTTCCAGCGGGTTCAAGCCCATCAACGCCCTGATGCGGGAAAATCCGGCACTTGCGCCGATTCAGGATCGGTTGCGCCAGTTTTCACGCCTTCAACAATCTTTTGCCGACGCTCTACCGCCCGGCCTGAATCAATCATGCCGCGTTGCAACGGTGGAGGGTTCGACGCTGGTAATCGCAGTGGCCAACGGGGCCGTCGCAACAAAATTGAAGCAAATATTGCCGCGGCTGCTTGAGAAAATCCGGGAAAATAAAAAGCAAGAACAACAGGTTACCGGAATTAGCCTGATCGTGCAACCAGACGGCTTCGTGCCGCCGCCAGTCTTGCGCACGGGTCAATCGCGCGATCCCATGCCTGCCGACAAGCTCGCGGAACTGACTGAATCCTTGGGAGATTCGCCGCTCAAGGCAACGATGGAGCGCATCAAGAGTCGTCGTCAGCGTGCGCTCACATCGGATGGCAAGAAACGCTAACTAGGCCAAAAGCAACCGTTCCAGAACGTAGATCACGCCGATCGCGGCGGCAACCAGCAAGGTCACATTGATGATCGTTTTGGTCAGCAACAGGAAACGCGGCTGACGGGTAAATAGATAGCCGAGCATGGTTGCGGCACACGCAATCATCGCGACCAACAGCAGCAGTCTCAGCCCGATCAACATAATAAATAAGCGCCGAAAAGGTTCAGGCCGCCGCCAGTGTCATGTTGCCGAACGCCGCCGGCAACTGCTCGCGCTTGTCGAAGGTGACGTATTCCCAGGCCGTTTCATCAGCCAGCAACGCGCGCACCAGTTGATTATTCATTGCGTGGCCCGATTTCACGCCACGGAACTCGCCGATCAGCGGATGGCCGAGCATATATAAATCGCCCACTGCGTCCAGCGCCTTGTGCTTGACGAACTCGTCGTCGAACCGCAGGCCGTCGTTGTTCAGGACGCGGAAATCGTCGATCACGATCACATTGTCGAGCGAGCCGCCGCGGCCCAGGCCCATCGAGTGCATCGCCTCCACCTCATGGGTGAAGCCGAAGGTACGGGCGCGCGCCACTTCCTTGGCAAACGACACCTTGGCGAAATCAACCTCGATGTCGCTGGCCGATTTCTCGAACACCGGATGGTCGAACTGGATATTGAACTTGAGCTTGAAGCCGTTGAACGGCGACAGCGAAACGAAACGGTCTTTTTCTTTCAGTTCGATCGCTTTCTTGACTCGAATATAGCGCTTGGCCTTGCCCTGCTCTTCAATGCCCGCTGACTGCAGCAGAAAAATGAATGGCCCGGCGCTGCCGTCCATGATCGGCACTTCTTCGGCCGACAGATCGACGTAGGCGTTATCGATACCCAGGCCGGCAAAAGCAGACATCAAGTGTTCGACCGTGGCGACGCGTGCGCCTGTTTTGCTGTCCTCGATGCGGGTCGACATGCGGGTGTCGTTGACGTTGAGCGCATGCGCCTTCACCGTCGGCGCGCCGGGCATATCGGTGCGGCAAAAGACGATGCCGGTATCCGGTGGTGCAGGACGGATCAGCATTTCGACCCGGTGGCCGAGATGCACGCCGACGCCGGTGGCGGGGACTTTGTTCTTGAGGGTGCGCTGCTTGATCATGACTGCTGCAATTGACTGAATCCATTGGATATTGGTTCCAATTTTAACATTTTCAATTGCGCAGACTGGCGATTCCCGTTCACATCAGCTTTTCTTCTTGCCGCCTGAAGCCGTCTTCTTCTCGGTTTTCTTGTCTTCATCCGCCTTCTGGTCACCTAAAACTTTGGTCAACGGGCAAACCTTGAACGCGGGGCATTTTTCGCAACCGGTAACAATGGCGATGGGACAGATAACCATGATGTTCTCCTTTTTGTTTTGCGCGAGACCATCATACACGCCGCACCAATTGCCCACGCAGCACGCAAAATCGCGACAGGGCATTGCCCGCAAACCCAGCATTGGTGCGGCTTTCCGGGGCAATGCCTTGGAGATGCACGTGTTTATTGGCTTGCAGGCCGATGACTTTGCGGAAATTCAATACCATGGCAGCGGCAGCTTTTCCTGCGCGAAGGTGCGCTGTATGGCCGGACGAGCAATCACCGCGTCGATCAGCGCTTTCAGGTGCGGTCGCATGTGCGCCGGCCGAGCCTGCATGCGGGTCCAGCGGCAAAGCATCAGAAGATAAATATCGACCACGCTGTACTGCGCGCCGAGCATGAACGGACCGGACTTGGCCAGATGCACATCCAGCAGATCCAGCATGTCGCCCACGCGGCGCTCGGCATGTGCTTTGACCCGCTCGGTCATGGCGGCATCGTCGGCCATGCGATCAGGATAGAAATAGGTAATCAATTCCGACTGCAAGGTATTGGTCAGATACATCAGCCACTGATAGCAAACCGGACGCAACGGGTCGCCCATCGCCGGCGCCATTTTCGCTTCGGGGTGTTTGTCGGTCAGATGCAGGCAAATCGCTGCCGTCTGATGAATCGGCTGATCGCCGTCGACCAGCACCGGGATCAGGCCGGTGGGATTCAACTTCAGGTAGTCGGCGGATTTATGCGCGCCGTTGTCGCGATCGACCAGCACCAATTCGTAAGGGCAGCCGATTTCTTCCAGCAACATGTGCGGCGCCATGCTGGCATTGCTGGGGTAATAAAACAGTTTGAACATGTGCGATTCCACAGCGGGCAACAATCCAACCGGTGCGGCAGAGGTTCGCACCGGTTGGATCGCGCCGCGATATTACTAGTCGGCCTGCTTTCTCAAAAACGCCGGAATGTCGTACATCTCGACACCCGATTGCTGCATCGCGCTCACGGTCGCATCACGGCGGCGGCGTGTCACTGCCGGCGCATCGAGCTCGTGATAGTTGATCGCGCCTGCCGGTGTCGCCATCGGTGCGCCGACAGCGTCATCCGTACCAGTACGTGCCATCACCGGTGCCGAATACACCATCTGCGGCTGGCGTTTGGAAATGGAACCACCAAGACCGGTCGCAACGATGGTGACACGGAGCTGATCGCCGATATTCTCGTCAAGCACACTGCCGAAAATCACGGTGGCATCTTCCGCGGTAAAGCTGCGGATGGTGTTCATGACTTCGTGCACTTCCTTCAGCTTGAGCGATTTGCTGGCGGTGATATTGACCAGCACACCGCGCGCACCGGTCAGGTTCACGTCTTCCAGCAACGGCGATGCGGCAGCGCGTTCGGCGGCAACCTGCGCACGGTCCGGGCCGGAAGCCATGGCCGAGCCCATCATCGCCACACCGTTCTCGCTCATCACCGTGCGCACGTCGGCAAAGTCGACATTCACCAGGCCGGGGCAGTTGATCACCTCGGCAATACCGGCGACCGCGCCGTTCAGCACATCGTTCGATGCCTTGAAAGCTTCTTCGTAGGTCACATCGTCGCCCAGTACTTCCATCAAGCGGTCGTTGGGGATGATGATCAGCGAGTCGACGTGTTGCTTCAGTGCTTCGATGCCGGCTTCGGCGATTTTCTTGCGCTTGCCTTCGAAGGCAAACGGCTTGGTCACCACTGCGACCGTCAGCACACCGAGTTCACGCGCAACTTCCGCCACGATCGGCGCCGCGCCCGTACCCGTTCCGCCACCCATGCCAGCAGTGATGAACAGCATGTCCGCACCCTGGATCATTTCCGCAATGCGTTCACGATCTTCCAGTGCCGCGCTGCGACCCACATCCGGATTGGCGCCCGCGCCCAAGCCCTTGGTCACGTTGCCACCCAACTGCATCGTGATCTTGGCTTGATTGCGCTTCAAGGCCTGCGCATCGGTGTTGGCGCAGATGAACTCCACCCCCGCCACCCCGTTGCCGATCATGTGGTCGACTGCGTTACCGCCGCAGCCGCCGACACCGATCACCTTGATCACTGCTTCCGGTTGCTCTGTATCGATTAACTCAATCATTTCTACTCTCCTCTGCTGTGAAACAACTTGAAAAAAAATGCCTTTCCCAACGCCTATTCCGCGTCAAATCGTCTGGCTCTGCCAGCGATTTGACGGAAGTCCGCTGGACAAAAGTAGGGGTTCACTTTTGTCCGATACCTAAAAATTTCCCTTGAACCAGGACGCCATCTTTTCGAAAACGCTCTTGAAATTTGCTGTGTGCAGACGCACGTGCTCGTCGCGCTTCTTCTGCTCTACCGCCGACACCAGCAATCCCACGCCGGTTGAATAACGCGGATTCCTCACCACTTCCGCCAAACCACCCGAATACGTCGGCACACCCAGTCGCACCGGCATGTGGAAAACTTCCTCACCCAGTTCGACCATCCCCGCCATGGCCGCGCTGCCGCCGGTAAGCACGATGCCGCTGGACAGCAACTCCTCGAAACCCGATGCACGCAATTCGCGCTGGATCAGCGAATACAGTTCCTCAACGCGCGGCTCGATGACTTCCGCCAACGTCTGGCGTGACATTTGCCGCGGCTCGCGGTCACCCACGCCCGGCACTTCGATCACATCGTTGACACTGGCCATTTGCCGCAGCGCACAGCCGTGCGAAATCTTGATGTCCTCGGCGTCCTTGGTCGGCGTGCGCAACGCCATGGCGATGTCGTTGGTGATCTGGTCGCCGGCGATCGGAATCACCGCGGTATGCCGAATTGCACCGCCGGTAAACACGGCAATGTCTGTAGTGCCGCCGCCGATGTCGACCAGGCACACGCCCAGGTCCTTCTCGTCCTGCGAGAGCACGGCGATGGCCGAGGCCAGCGGCTGCAGCACCAGGTCGCGCACTTCCAGCCCGCAGCGGCGCACGCACTTCATGATGTTCTGCGCCGCCGACACCGCGCCGGTAACGATGTGCACCTTCACCTCCAGCCGCACGCCCGACATGCCGACCGGTTCGCGCACGTCTTCCTGACCGTCGATGATGAATTCCTGGGTGAGGATGTGCAGGATCTGCTGGTCCATCGGGATGTTGACCGCGCGCGCTGTCTCGATCACGCGGTCGACATCGAACTGCGAGACCTCCTTGTCCTTGATCGCAACCATGCCGTGCGAATTGAAGCTCTTGATGTGCGAGCCGGCGATACCGGTCAGCACGTCCTTGATTTTCACGTCCGCCATCAGCTCGGCTTCCTCCAGTGCACGCTGGATGCCGGTCACGGTGGCTTCGATATTCACCACCACACCTTTTTTCAATCCCTTCGACGGATGCTGCCCCAGGCCGAGAATTTCCAGCACGCCATCCGGCGTGATCTCCGCCACGATGGCGATGATCTTGGAGGTGCCGATGTCGAGCGCCACCAACAGGTTTTTGGTTTCGCGTGGCTTGTTCATGCCCGGTCCTGTGAGTTTTCTGTGTGCATAACCTGTTTCATCTTCGTGCTGGTTTGGTTGGTGCTTTTGCGGCATCGATTTTTTTTGCTACCGGCTTGACGAACACGCCGCGCACCGCGAGACCGGATGCGTAACGCAGATCGACGCGCGCGTTGGCGGCCTGCAACGCGGGCACGCTGCCGTACGCGCGAACAAATCGCATCAAACGTTCTGGTGCTTCGTTGCGACCAAGTTCGAGCGTGCTGCCGTTGTCGAGTTTGAGCAGCCAGGCGCGACGTGGCGAAAGCCTGAGTTCCGCCAGCGTTTGTCCCAGAGGTTGCAGCTGCTTGCCGTAGACAGCCCAGGCATTCATCACCTCCGCCGAAGTGCCGGCCGGCCCAGCCAGCAGCGGCAGCTTGTCTTCCGTCTCAGCCTCAAACACCTCACCGAATGTGTTCACCAGCAAGCTCTGCTCGACGTCATCGCCTTCGCGGTTCGCGCCACCTGCCGCGAGCCAGCGCGCAAACGGCTTGTGTTCCTCAATGCGAATTTCCAGCGCGCCGGGAAAGCGGCGGCGCACATCCGCATCACGCACCCATTCCACCTGCTTGACCGCGGCCTTCACCTGATTCAAATCGGTGCGCAGCATGCTGCCGCCCATGGTTTGAATGCCGCCGGCAATGCGCTTCAATTCATCGCCGTCAACCCGCGTCAATTCGCCAACGAACGACACGCTGCGAATCGGTAGCGGATTGAATTGCTGCGCCTCCTTGGACACCACGCTGATCGTCACCCACGCGCCGACGCCGGCGAGCACCATTGCCAGCAGCGCCGCGCCAATAACGACGCCGCGCTTGCGGGTGAAGGATTCGATAGTGGAGGACGTGTCGGTCATTTTTCGGTTCAGGTTTTCAATGACGCCGTTTGCAGGATGCGCACGCACAAATCCGGATAGCTCATGCCCACCGCGCGCGCCGCCATCGGCACCAGCGAATGGCCGGTCATGCCGGGCGAGGTATTCATTTCCAGAAAGCTGTAGCGGCCATCGGGCGTCAGCATCATGTCGGCGCGGCCCCAGCCCTCGCAGCCGAGCACGCGGAACGCCTTCAGGGTCATCGCGCGAATTTCGTCTTCCAGATCGGCGCGAATGCCGGACGGGCAGTGATATTTCACGTCGTCGGTGAAGTACTTGTTCTTGTAGTCGTAAGCGCCCTCGGGTGCTTCGATGCGGATCAGCGGCAAGGCATCGCTGCCAACTACTGATGCGGTCAGCTCCTGCCCGGCGATGAACTCTTCGGCAATCACCAGTGGATCAAGCTTGACCGCCAGTTGGAACGCCGCTGGCAATTCATTTGCGGTGTGCACCTTGGTCACACCGATGGAAGAACCTTCACGAGCGGGCTTCACGATCAGCGGCAACTTGAGATCGTCCATCACCTTGACCCAATCGCTATTCGCATTGACCAGGTGATACTTGGGCGTGGGGATACCGGCGGCTTGCCACACCAGCTTGGTGCGCCACTTGTCCATGGCGATAGCAGAACCCATCACGCCGGAGCCGGTGTAAGGCATCTTCAGCGTTTCCAGCACGCCCTGCACCGTGCCGTCTTCACCGAAGCGGCCATGCAGCGCGATAAACACGCGATCGAATTTCTCGCGCGGCAGATCAAACAGCGAATTGACCACCGGATCGAAGGCGTGCGCGTCCACCCCCTTCTCGCGCAACGCCGCCAGCACGCCATTGCCGGAGAGCAGCGAAATCTCGCGTTCGGCACTAGGGCCGCCCATCAGCACCGCAACCTTGCCCAGTTTTTTTACGTCAATACTCAAAACGAAACTCCAGTATCCATGCGCTTTCCAGGCCAAAGGTGTCCGGAAAGGCGCGCCAATGCTTGATCTACATCCTTTTGTTCTACGAAAGTCATGCGTGATTCCCCACGATGCGCACTTCGCGCACCAGCTCCACGCCGGTTTTTTCTTTCACCGTCGCTTGCATGTGGTCGATCATGTTTTCGATATCGGCCGCACTTGCAGTACCGGTGTTGATGATGAAATTGGCATGCTTCGTCGACACCTGCGCGCCGCCAATGGTGTAACCCTTGAGCCCGCACGATTCGATCAGGCGCGCAGCGTGATCGCCCGGCGGATTGCGGAAGGTCGAACCGGCATTGGGCTTGTCCAGCGGCTGCGAGGCCATGCGCTTGGCGAGCAATTCCTTGATGCGCGCCTGCGCGACCACGGCATCGCCGGGCGCGAAACGGAAGCGGCCCGCGACGAACCATTCTTCACTGTCGAATTTTTGTGCGACATGGCGATAGCCAATGTCGAAGTCAGCCGCGGTACGCGTATGAAGCGCGCCGCTGCGATTTATGGTCGTGCAATCGACGATCTGGTCCCAACATTCAGTACCGTAGCAGCCGGCGTTCATCGCCAGCGCGCCGCCAATGGTGCCCGGCACCCCGGCCAGCCATTCAGCACCGGCGAGATGATTCTTTGCGGCGAACTTGGCGACATGGGGCGAGGCCACACCCGCGCCGGCCGACACCATGTGGCCGTCGATCGCAATACCGTGAACCGTCGGCGTAGTCAGAATCACCGTACCGTCAAAACCGCCGCCGCTGTCGTCGCCACGCACCAGCAGATTGCTACCGAGGCCGACGAACAAAATGGGCTCGCCCGCCGGCAAAGTTGGCAGGAACGCTTGCAGGTCGGCCAGATCGGCCGGCTTGAAAAAGCGCTTGGTGCGGCCGCCCGCGCGCCATGACACGTGCCGGGCCATCGGTTCGTCGAGACGCAATTCACCACGCAGGTTGTGAGCGAGGTCGGCCATGTTCATTCACCGCCCCCGCCTGCGAGTGCCGGCGCCACACCGCCGACCGAGCCTGCACCCATGGTGATGACGATGTCGCCATCTCGCACGCGGCTCAGCACGGCATCGGGAATCTCAGCGACCTTTTCCACAAACAGCGGTTCGACCTTGCCCAGCACGCGGATCGCGCGCGTCAGCGCGCGGCCGTCGGCAGCGACAATCGGCGCCTCACCGGCGGGATAGACATCGGCCAGCACCAGCTCGTCGGCGGTCGACAACACCTTGACGAAGTCCTCGAACAAATCGCGCGTGCGCGTGAAGCGATGCGGCTGGAACGCGAGCAGGATGCGTTTGCCCGGAAATGCGCCGCGCGCCGCTTTCAGCACAGCATCCATTTCCACCGGGTGATGACCATAGTCGTCGATCAGCGTGAACGTGCCGCCACCGTTCGCGGTCGGTACAGCGATCTCGCCGTAACGCTGGAAGCGGCGGCCCACGCCGGTAAAACTTGCCAGCCCACGAGCAATGCTTGCATCGTCAATGCCGATCTCCCGCGCAATGGCGATCGCCGACAACGCATTGAGCACGTTGTGCATACCGGCCAGATTCAACTCGACATCCAGCACCTTCTTGTCCCGCCGGCTGACTGCCGTGAATTTCATCTTGCCATTCGCTGCGGCAACGTTCACCGCGCGCAGCTCGACATCCTCGCCCATGCCATAGGTGATTACCGGCTTGGTCAGACGCGAAAGAATCTCGCGCACATTCGGGTCGTCTGCGCAGACCACGGCAAGCCCGTAGAACGGCAAGTGTTCAAGAAACTCAACGAAGGCTGACTTCAGCTTGCCGAAGTCGTGCTCGTAAGTGTCCATGTGGTCCTGGTCGATATTGGTGACCACGGCCATGATGGGCTGCAGATACAGGAAAGATGCATCCGACTCATCGGCCTCGGCCACCAGGTATTCGCCCTTGCCCAGCTTGGCGTTGGTGCCAATGGAATTCAGTCGCCCGCCGATCACGCACGTCGGATCGAGCCCTGCCTCGCCGAGCACATGCGAGATCAGCGACGTCGTCGTGGTCTTGCCGTGTGTGCCGGCAATAGCGATGCCAAGTTTGAAACGCATCAACTCGGCCAGCATCATCGCGCGCGGCACCACCGGTACGCGCGCGGCCTTGGCGGCCACCACTTCCGGATTGTCGGCTTTGACCGCCGTGGAAGTGACGATTACGTCTGCTCCGGCGATATTGCCCGCGGCGTGACCGATCAGCACGTTGGCACCCAGCGACTTGAGGCGCTTCACCGGCGCCGACTCGGCGATGTCCGAACCGCTCACCTGATAACCGAGATTGATCAGCACTTCGGCGATGCCGGACATGCCGGAGCCGCCGATGCCGATGAAGTGTAGGTGTTTAACTTTGTGTTTCATGTACGAATCACCGGTGCGGCATCGGCGGACGTTTGCGCCAGCAAACGGAGCCGCCCCCGGCAGGGGCGCAAGCCACTGCGGTCGTTGTCCGCGATGAAGTGGAGATGTTTGACTTTGTGTTTCATGCGTTTCGAGGCTGCATCATTCCAGCCGCTTCCATGCAAGCCCTCGCGCAGCGCGCGGTGGCATCGGGTTTTCCAAGAGTGCGGGCGATGGTCGCCATCTCCAGCAGCTTCCTGCGAGTAAGTTGCTTCAATTGTTCGGCCAGCATCTGTGGTGTGGTCTCCAGTTGCTTGACCAGAATCCCTGCATTGGCATCGGCCAGAAAGCGCGCGTTGGCCTCCTGCTCTTCCGCGACGAAATACGGCAGCGGCACCAGAATGCTCGCCACACCAGCAGCGGCAATTTCGGCGACGGTGATGGCACCGGAGCGGCACAGCATCACGTCGCACCAGTCGTACTTCTTCGCCATGTCGTCGACAAAGGGCACCACATCCGCCGCCACCCGCGCCTCGCGATAAGCCAGCATCAACTCGTCGAAATGGCTTTCACCCGATTGATGCACGACCTGCGGGCGTTCGCTTTGCGGCAGGGATTGCAGCATTTTCAGCACCAGTTCGTTGAGCGTTTTGGCACCCTGGCTGCCGCCGACGATCAACAAGCGTATCGGCCCCTCGCGGCCCGACATGCGCACGCTGGGTTCGGGCAGCTCGGCAATGTCGCTACGTACCGGCGTGCCCAGCCATTCGACTTTTTTCGGCTTGGGCAGCAGCTTCGCCAATGCATTCTTCGGTACCTGATCGAACGTCCCTGGAAAACCGACCAGTACCCGGTCGGCAATCAATGCCAGCACACGATTGGTAAGGCCCGCATGCGCGCCGGGTTCGTGCACCACCAGCGGTTTCTTCAACAGCACGCCCATCATCCCGCCGGGAAAGGCGATGTAGCCGCCCATGGACACGATGACGTCGGGTTTGATGCGACGAATAACGGACATCGATTGCCAGAACGCGCGCAGTAATACCAGCGGCAGCAGTGCCCAGGCCAGCATGCCTTTGCTGCGCACACCGGACATTTTCACCACTTCGATCCGATAGCCCGCCTTCCCAACCAGTTTGTGCTCCATGCCCGCAGGCGTTGCCAGCCAGACAATATTCCAGCCGTGTTTGGCCAGCACCTCGGCAATGGCAAGCCCGGGATAAATATGCCCGCCGGTGCCGGCGGCCATGATGAGCGCGGTTTTTTTCATCTCGCTCATCCCTGTCGTACTCCCCTGCTTGCTTTCGACGGCGACCGGTTCTCGGCATCGATACGCAGCAATACCGCCACCGCGACACAATTGACAATAATGCCGGTGCCGCCATAAGACAGGAAAGGCAGCGTGAGCCCTTTGGTCGGCAACAGGCCCATGTTGACGCCCATATTGATAAACGCCTGGACCGACAGCCAGACGCCAATGCCCTGCGCCACCAGCGCGGCGAAATATTTTTCCCGCATCATGGCCTCGCGACCGACCATGAAGGCGCGATAGATCAGAAAAGCAAACAGCGCGATGACGACAGATACGCCGGCCAGTCCCAGTTCTTCGGCGACGACCGCCAGCAGGAAATCGGTGTGCGCTTCCGGCAGATAGAACAGCTTCTCCACGCTGCCGCCCAAACCAACACCGAGCCATTCGCCGCGGCCGAACGCGATCAGCGAATGCGACAGCTGATAGCCCTTGCCGAAGGCGTCCGCCCAGGGATCCATGTACGACGTGACGCGTTGCCAGCGATATGGCGATGTCACCACCAGGACGACAAACGACACCGCCAACAGGCCGAGCAGCGAGACAAAGATGCGACCGTTCAATCCGCCCAGGAACAGAATTCCCATGGCAATCGAGGTGATCACCACCAGTGCGCCGAAGTCGGGTTCGCGCAGCAGCAACGCGCCGATGAACACCATCACCGACAGCATCGGCAGGAAGCCTTTCCTGAAATCGTGCATGAACGCGGCTTTGCGCACGGTGTAGTCGGCGGCATACAGCACGGCGAAAAATTTCATCAGCTCCGAGGGTTGCAAACCCATGAAGCCCATGCGAATCCAGCGGCGGCTGCCGTTCACTTCCTTGCCGATGCCGGGAATCAGCACGATCACCAGCAGGAATCCGCCAATGATGAACAGCGCTGGCGCGAACTTTTGCCAGGTTGCCACCGGAATCTGGAACGCGACAAATGCCGAGACGACGCCCATCAACATGTAGATCGCATGCTTCTGCAGGAAATACCAGGTGCGATAACCGCTCATCTTCTCCGCTTCCGCCATCGCGATCGACGCCGAGTAGACCATCACCAGGCCGATCGACAGCAGCAACACCACACTCCAGAACAGGGAGAGATCGATTTCGGCGCGATTGGCGGTGGGGCTATACAGCATTGCCGGCCTCCGGGTTCGCATCCACTTTCGCTTTCAGCTCGCGCACGCACCGGGCGAACACTTCGCCACGATGGTTGTAGTTCCTGAACATGTCGAAGCTCGAACAGGCCGGTGACAGCAGCACGGCATCGCCCACCTGCGCAACGCGATGTGCTTTCGCGACCGCGTCTTCCATGCTGGTCGCATGCAATACATCGACGCGGGCGCCAGTAATGGCCGATTCGATCAGTCGCGCATCCTTGCCGATCAACACCACGGCACGCGCGCGTTTGCGCACCGGCTCGGTCAGCGGGGAAAAATCCTGCTCCTTGCCGATGCCGCCAGCGATCAGCACCACGGGTACCGTCATGCCGTTCAGCGCGGCCACGGTGGAACCCACGTTGGTACCCTTGGAGTCGTCGTAATAGGTAACGCCATCAATGGAGCCGACGTTTTCAACGCGGTGAGGCAAACCCTTGAATTCCATCAAGCCTTGCACAAGGGATTCACTCGGCAGCCCGATTGCGCGACATAGCGCGTACGCGGCCAATGCGTTCAATGCATTGTGATTGCCCGTAACCTTAAGTTCTTCCACCCCGACAAACGGATCGTGTTTCTCACAAAGCGCTTGGTTTTGTAGCGATAGCTGAAAATCGCCGCGAAACGTTTCATCTACACCGAACGACGACTGCATTGGCCCCTTCATCTGCATCGCCATACTGGCTGCGTCCTGCCGGTTAAGCACCTGATGCGCTGCGTGCAGGAAGATCCGCTTCTTGGCCGCGGCATAGTCTTCCATTGAGTAGTAACGATCCAAGTGATCTTGTGAGAGGTTCAGCATCGTCGCTGCATCAAGATGCAAGCTGGACGTCGTCTCCAACTGGAAGCTCGAAAGCTCCACCACATAAACGTCCGGCTGTCCCTGCTCACGCGCCTCCTGCGCTGCCTCCAGCACCGGCAAACCGATATTCCCGGCCACCACGGTCCTCAAACCGGCAGCACGGCACATCGCACCCGCCATAGCGGTCACGGTAGATTTGCCATTGGAGCCGGTGATGCCAATCATTTTCGGTCGCTGTCCCTTTTGTCCTATTTCGTTTTGTTCCCACGCAAAAAGCTCGACATCCCCAACGAACTTTTTCCCTTGAGCGATCGCGCGCGCGATGGCCGGGTCACGCGCGGGCCCAGCAACGGCCACGCCCGGGCTTGCAACAATGAGTTCGGCGTCGCGAAAGAGGGCGTCGCCGTCTTTGCCAAACCCGGCACCGGCGGTGAGCTCGCAAGCGGAACCGAGGGCGGCAAGTTGAGCGGCGCCGGGTGGATCGTCACGCGTGTCGGCGACTCGCACACGAGCACCCATTCCGACGGCCCATCGTGCGACGGAGACGCCGGTGTCACCCGCGCCAAGAACAAGAATGCTTTTGTCATGCCAGTTCACCCCCCTGCTCCATCGCTCAATTTCGCAATGCCAAACCCGAGCACAGGCGCGCCTTCCAGGTCATAAATGGCTGGAAAAGCGCACCAGTGCTTGAGTTTTCATTCTCAATACGTGTAAACCTCACCGCTCGTCCTGAGCCTGTCGAAGGGTCGGATGCAAAGTCGTCGGTCCACGACGTGGCATCCAGTGCTTCGACAGGCTCAGCACGAACGGCAGTAATTTGGAATTGGAAACAGGTCATCGCAACTTCAACGTAGAGAGTCCAAACAACACCAACAGCATCGTGATAATCCAGAAGCGCACAACGACCTGGTTTTCCTTCCACCCCTTTAATTCGTAGTGATGATGCAAAGGCGCCATGCGGAATACGCGCTTGCCGGTGAGCTTGAAACTGGCGACCTGGATCATCACGGAAAGTGTTTCGACGACGAATACGCCGCCCATGATCACCAACACGATTTCCTGGCGGCAGATCACCGCGATCAAGCCAAGCGCGCCACCCAACGCCAGCGCACCGACATCGCCCATGAATACTTCCGCCGGATAGGCGTTGAACCAGAGGAACGCCAGCCCCGCCCCCGCGATCGCGCCGCAAAAGATGGCGAGTTCCCCTGCGCCGGAAATGTGTGGCACACCGAGGTAGGTGGCGAATACCTTGTTGCCGGCGACGTAAGCGAAGATCGCCAACGCCGAAGCGACCATCACCGTCGGCATGATAGCGAGCCCATCCAGACCATCGGTAAGATTGACCGCATTGGAGAAGCCAACCACGATGAACCAGCCAAGCACGATGAAGCCGAGCGTACCCAACGGAATCGCCACCGTTTTGAAAAACGGTACGATCAGGTCGGTCTGCTGCGGCAGGTTGGCGCGGTACGCGAGATAAGACAACGCCGCGACGGCAATCACCGTTTGCCAGATCATCTTGGCGCGTGCTGACAAACCCTTTGAATTCTTGTGCACTACTTTGCGGTAATCGTCGATCCAGCCGATCGCGCCATAGCCAATGGTGGTGACAAGACAGGCCCAGACATAGCGGTTTTCCAGATCGGCCCACAGCAACGTGGTGATGGCGACTGCAGTGAGGATCAGTGCGCCGCCCATCGTTGGCGTACCGGCTTTGACCAGATGCGACTGCGGACCATCGTCACGCACGGACTGGCCGACCTTCAACTCGGTCAGCTTGCGGATCATGCGCGGGCCGATCAGGAACGAAATTGCCAGCGCGGTCATCGCCGCCAGCACCGTGCGCAACGTGATGTACTGGAACACGTTGAACACGCGGTATTCCTTGGCCAGATACTGGAACAGTTCCAACAGCATTAGTGATGGCCTCCCGAGTAGTTGGGCACGAGTTTTTCCACCACGCGCTCCATCTTCATGAAACGCGAGCCCTTGACCAGCACGGTAGTTTCGGCGTCTAGTAGCGGCAGCAGCGACGACACCAGCTCGTCGCGCGACGCGAAGTGCGTGCCGTCACCATCGAAAGCCGCAACGGTCTCGCGCGAAAGTTCGCCCAGCGCATAAAGTTTTTCGATGCCTGCATTGCGGGCGAATTCACCGACCTCGCGATGCATCGCCGGCGCATCGGCGCCCAGTTCGCCCATATCACCCAATACCAGTACGCGTGGCGGCTTTTTCGCCGCCAGCACCTTGATCGCCGCTTTCACCGAATCGGGATTGGCGTTGTAAGTGTCGTCGACGATGGTGGCGGAATTGTGGCCGGTGTAAGGCCGCAGGCGGCCTTCGACACCGGTGAACGATTCAAGGCCGAGCTTGATGATCTCCAGCGGCACACCCAGCGCAATAGCACCCGCCGCCGCGGCCAGCGCGTTGCGCTGGTTGTGCTCCCCGGGCATTTGCAATCGAACCGCAACCGACTCACCATCGCAAGCAATAGTCATGAATTCATGGCCCAGCGTGCCGACCACCTCGTCTTCCGGGCTGATGCCGAAGCCAATTACTTCGCGCTCTTCCGTCACGCTGCGGGCAATGCCGCGCCAGTACGCACCAAACCTGTCGTGCATATTGATCACGGCAACGCCACCCGGCTTGAGGCCGCTGTAAATCTCGCCCTTGGCCTGCGCGATCGCCTCGCGCGAACCCAGCTCGCCGATGTGCGCGGTACCGGCCATGATCACCATTGCCACATCGGGCTCCAGCAGGCCGGACAGATATTCGATCTCGCCCAGGTGATTCATGCCCATCTCGAACACCGCGTATCGATGCGGCCCTCGCAATCGCAACATCATCTGCGGCAGGCCGATATCGTTATTCAGATTTCCCTCGGTCACCAGCACGTGCGCCGCGTCACCGGCATGAGCCAGCAGGATGCTTCGCAACATTTCCTTGACCGTGGTCTTGCCGTTGCTGCCGGTCAACGCCAGCGTCAGCGGATTGAATCGGTTGCGCCACAGCTTCGCCAGGCGGCCGTAGCCAAAGCGCGTGTTATCTACCAACAGTTGTGGCATCGCCACACCCGGGATGTCGCGCGACACCAACGCCCCCACGGCGCCTTTTTCCAGTGCGCGGCCGAGATACTCGTGGCCGTCGAAGTTGTCGCCTTTGATGGCCACAAACAAATCGCCCGGCTGCAATGTACGGGTATCGGTGGAAACTCCGCCTATGCTCGCATCCGCGCCGATCAAGCGGGCACCGATACCTTGCGCAACTTCGGACAGGGTCATTGCAAAGCCATCGCTCATGCGCGCCCTCCCTTCCACGAGGCCAGCGCCTCTTCCGCAACTTCGACGTCACTGAAGTGATGCTTGGTGGTTCCAAGGATCTGATAATCCTCGTGCCCCTTGCCCGCAATGACGACGATGTCAGCCGCGCGCGCTTCATTCAGCGCTTCGTAAATTGCCTGTTGGCGATCGACGATGACACGAAACGGCGCCGCGCCCATACCGGCTTCAACATCATCGACAATCCGTTGTGGGTCTTCGGTGCGCGGATTGTCCGAGGTGATGATCGAAAGATCGGCGTAACGCGCGGAGACAGCGCCCATCAAAGGCCGTTTGCCGCGATCGCGATCACCGCCACAGCCGAATACCGAAATCAGCCGGCCATTTTCCGGCACGATGGCGGAAACCGTAGACAACGCTTTTTCCAGCGCGTCCGGCGTGTGGGCGTAATCGACAACGACCAGCGGCCGATTGCCGGAGTTGCCAACTGCGCGCACCGTTTGCATGCGGCCCGGAACCGGCTTCAACTGCCCGGCAATAGCGGCCGCCTGCGCCAGTGGGATATCTGCGGCCAGCAAGGCCCCAATGACTGCGAGCAAATTGGATACGTTGAACGCGCCGAGAATGTCGGACTCCACCCGCGCTTGACCAAATGCGCCGGCAACATCGAATGCCAGGCCACCCGCATGCACCGCGACGTTCTTCGCCGCCAGATTGGCGAAACTGCCATTCTGGCGCGTGCTGCAGCGAATCAATTGAATGCCCGCACCCGTCAATCTTTCGGCCAACTGCACACCAAACGCGTCGTCGACATTGATCACAGCGGACTTGAGGCCGCGCATCGCAAACAACCGCGCCTTGGCCTCGCCGTAAGCTTCCATCGTGCCGTGGTAGTCGAGGTGGTCGCGTGTCAGGTTGGTGAACACCGCCACGTCGTACTTGATGTCCGCAACCCGTTCCTGGTCGAGTCCATGACTGGAGACTTCCATCGCACAGGTGGCAGCACCGGCCTGCAGGAATTCCCGCAACGTCTTCTGCAGCGTAACCGCATCAGGGGTCGTATTGTCGGAGGGCTGCAACGCGCCGACAAGCCCGTTGCCAATGGTGCCGATCACGGCAGATTTGCGGCCCGCGAGCGCCATGCCCTGCGCCACCCACTGCGACACGGAGGTCTTGCCATTGGTGCCGGTCACGCCAGTCATCCACAGCACTTCGGCCGGATGGCAGTAGACACTGCCAGCGATCTGGCTGGCGTGGCGTTTCAAGTCGGGTACACCCAGGTGCGGTACTTTCCAATCCGGATTCCAGGTGAAGTCCGCCGGATCGTAGAGAATCGCGGAAACGCCGCGGGCAATCGCCTCGGCAATAAAGTCGCGCCCATCTCGCGCAGCACCCGGATAGGCGAGAAAGGCCGCACCGCGTTTTGCTTCGCGACTGTTGGCGGTGACATCGTCGATCTTCACCGGCATGGCGGCGAGCGCGTTCTCCAGTTCCACCGAGGTAAAGCCTGGACGCAGCGCGGCCGACTGATCGATTGCAGGACGCACGGGGGCGATCATCATCCGCGATCCTTTGCTGCTGCCATCTGCGCAGATGCCGTGGGCGGGGGGTTGCCCGCTTCACGCAACGGCTGCGCATCCGGCGCGATGCCGCTCATGCGTAGAGCCTGCGACATGACGCTGGCGAAAACCGGGGCCGATACATCGCCGCCGGCATGCCGCCCCGCGGAGGGCTCATCGAGCGTCACCGCGATGATGTAACGCGGGTTCGACACCGGACCAAAGCCGACGAAAGACGACAGATAGAGATTGTCGGCGTACTGGCCATTCACCAGCTTGTAAGCTGTACCGGTCTTGCCTGCGACGCGAAAGCCCGGCACCTGCCCCTTGGTTGCAGTGCCACCTTGCTGGGTCACCGTTTCCAGCATCTTCACCATGGTGCGCGCGGTATTGGCGGACAGGATCTGCTTGCCGATCACATCGCCTTCTCGCTTCAGGAAAGTGGCCGGAAGTAACACGCCATCGTTGGTAAACACAGTGTAGGCGCGCGCGAGTTGCAGCGCACTGACCGACACGCCATAACCATAGGCCATGGTGGCCTGCTCGATCGGCTTCCAGGTTTTCACCGCGCGCAGGCGGCCACTGGCCTCACCCGGAAAGCCGGTCTTGGGAGCAGTGCCGAAACCGAGATCGTTGTACAGCCCCCACATGCGTTCGGCGGGCAGTTGCAGCGCCATTTTTGCGGTACCGATATTGCTCGATTTCTGGATGATTTCCGCCACGTTCAACTGGTTCGCGGGATGCGCATCGGTAATGGTTTTGGTACCGACGGTGTATCCGCTGCCGGTGGTAATCACGGTGTCCGGTTTGACGATGCCGGCCTCCAGTGCCGCCGATACCGCAAAAGGTTTGAACGTCGAGCCAGGTTCGAAGGTATCGGTCACGCTGCGATTGCGTGCCTGCTTGGGATTCCATTGCGCGCGATTGTTCGGGTTGTAGTCGGGCTGGTTGACCAGCGCCAGCACTTCGCCGGTGCGCGCATCCAGCATCACCAGCGCGCCGCCTTTCGCTTTATGCGTATCGACCGCGGCCTTCAACTCGCGGTGCGCAAGGTACTGGAATTTCTCGTCAATCGATAGCTTTAGTGCCTTGCCTTCACGTGGCGCCTTGAGGTTTTCGATATCCTCGACGATGCGCCCCTTGCGATCCTTGATGACGCGGCGCTGCCCGGGAGATCCAGCCAGCTGCGATTGCTGCGCAAGCTCGATCCCTTCCTGCCCCTGGTCCTCAAGCCCGGTAAAGCCGATCACGTGTGCGGCGACGTCGCCCGCCGGATAGAAACGACGGAATTCACGCTGTTGAAACACGCCCGGAATTTTCAGCGCGACCACACGCGCCGCCTGATCCGGCGACAGCTGCCGCTTGAGCCAGACAAAATTCTTGTCTTTCTCGCTAAGCCGCTCATTCAGCACCTTGCGTTCCACACCCAGCGCCTGCGCCAGCTTGCCCATTTGCGCTGCATCAATATCCATTTCGGCCGGACTGGCCCAGATCGATTCGACCGGCGTGGAAATCGCCAACGGCTTGCCGTTACGGTCCATCACCGCACCACGCGACGCCGGCATCTCGACCACGCGCATGAACCGTGCCTCACCCTTGGCCTGCAGAAAATCGTTATTCAACCCCTGCAAATAAAAAGCACGGCCGAGCAGCACAACGAATGCCCCCAGGCACAACAGCAGGACTGCGCGTGAGCGCCAGCCCTCAAGCTTCAGGCGCAGATTGGGTTCAAGGCGGCGCGACGAATGGTTCATTTCGTCGCTCCTGCTGCGGGTGCGGCCGCCGGTGTTACACCAGATGCACCATCCATCACCACAATCACCGTCTTCTTCGGATCGGGCAAGCTCATACCCAGGTCGCGCGCCGCCTTCTGCTCAATGCGTTTGCCGTTGCCCTGGGTTTGCGCTTCGATCTGCAGTTCGCGCCACTCGTTGTCGAGCCGGCGCTCAGCGTCCTGCTCGGTCTGCAATTCGATAAACAACTTGCGCGCCTTGTGTTGCGATGTCACCACCGACAACGCGCAGCCGATCAGCATCAGCAGCAGCAATGTATTGAGGCGGGTCACAGGATCTCCGCCGTTCTCATGATTGCGCTGCGCGCACGCGGGTTGGCAGCAACTTCGGCGTCGGACGGCTTGACCGGCTTGCCGAGGATTCGCAGCGTGGCGTCGTTGACTTCGTTGGCGCGGATCGGCAATTTCGAGGGTAGGTGGTCCGCTTTCGCCGCGTTTTGCATGAAACGCTTGACGATGCGGTCTTCCAGCGAATGAAACGCGATTACTACCAACCTGCCTCCAGTCCGCATGCCTTCCACAGCCTGCGGTAGTACTTGTTCTACTTCTTCAAGCTCTTGATTGATGAAAATCCGTAGAGCTTGAAACGTGCGGGTTGCGGGGTGCTGGCCCGGCTCGCGCGTGCGGACGGTTTTACCCACGAGCTCGGCAAGCTCGCGCGTCGTCCGAATACGTCCGAGGGTCCTTGCCGCAACAACCGCTCTTGCAATCTGCCTAGCAAACCGTTCTTCACCATAACGCCAGATGACCTCCCCTATTTCCCGTTCTTCTGCGCGATCCAGCCACTCCTCAACCGTCTCGCCGCGCGTGGTGTCCATGCGCATGTCGAGCGGTCCGTCGAAACGGAAACTGAAACCGCGATCCTGCTCATCCAGCTGCGGCGACGACACACCGAGGTCTGCCAATACGCCATCCACTACCTTGCTGCCACTGCCCGTTGCCCTTTTCAACACGCCGCCCAGTTCACTCAGGGTTGCGTGGTACAGCGAAAATCGTTTGTCCTGTTCCGCCAGCGCTTCACCCGCGGCAATAGCGCGCGGATCGCGGTCGATGGCGATCAGCTTTCCATTGGTCCCCAGTCGCTCCAGAATGGCGCGCGAATGCCCTCCGCGGCCAAACGTGCCGTCGACATACACGCCATCAGGTTTGATCGCCAGCGCATCGACCGCTTCGCGTAACAAGACGGTGATATGAGCGGGCGACGAATTTGGCAAATTTGGAATCTCATTCATGCCACCGGTCAGAGCGAAAAGTTTTCGGTGCCGGGCGGCAGGCCGGTCGCGCCGGAGGTGAGGGATTTCAACTGCGCTTCCCATGCGCTGGCATTCCAGATTTCGAAATGCGTCCCCTGGCCGACGAACATCACCAGCTTTTCGATGCCGGCAAATTTGCGCAGCTCGGGCGAGATCAGTACGCGCCCATTGCCGTCGAGTACATGCTCCTCGGCGAAACCGACCAACAGGCGCTTCCAGACACTGGCAGTGCGATCGAGACTGGGGAAGGTCATTACGCGATCGCGAATCGGCTCCCAGTGTGAGAGCGGATACATCAGCAGGCAGCCTTCGGGATGCGCGGTCAGCACCAGCTTGCCCGCGCTGGGCGCAGACAAACCATCACGATGCTTCACCGGGACCGACATGCGGCCCTTCACATCCAGACTCAGCTCTGATGCACCCTGAAACACTTGCCCTTGTCCCCTCAATCTCAATAGTTTTTGAGGTGAAAAGCCACGGAATTTCGGGTTTCTCCCCAAAATCCCACTTTTCACCACTTGTGGACACTATAGGCAAGAAAAAACAACAGGTCAAGCCTGAAAACAGGATTTTTTCTTTATTCGTCAAATACTTAGCACACATTCTTCACAAGAATTTTCTGTGGAAAACTTCGTTGATAATTAAAGAGATAACCTTCATACCTAAAGTAACTTCGCAGGAATTGCCTCAATTAAAACAGCAAGTTACTGTATTTTTGTACACCACTCGATGCGGGTATCAAAAATTAGGTTCTCTGATGCTGTCGTCCGCGTCGCACGAAGACGAAGTAACGACTGTCTACACCGGCGCAGTCTTGTTCCCTTGCCAGGCGGCGCTATCATCGACGCGTCATTGACCCGCCCTCATTCCGGAGCCTTCATGCGCCAACTACTCTTGCTGCTTGCACTGCCCTTTGCCTGCGCGTTGAATGCCGCGCCTGCACGCAAGGACCCGGTGATCGAAAAGATCGTCAAGGAAATTTCCGCCAAGCGCATCGAAGCGACGATTCGCAAACTGGTCAGTTTTGAGACCCGCAACTCTCTCTCAGACACGACGAGCGAAACGCGCGGCATCGGTGCGGCGCGACGCTGGATCAAGAGTGAACTCGAGCGTTGCAGCGCCGAAAACGGTGGCCGGTTGAAAGTCGAATTCGACGAACACCTGGCACCGGTGAGTGCACGCATTCCGCAACCGACGCCCATCGTCAATGTCGTCGCCACATTGCTAGGCGAGCAAGCCGAAAGTCGAGATCGTGTGTATGTCGTCAGCGGACATTACGACTCGATGCGCGGCTCGCCAACCGATGCAGACGGATTCGCCCCCGGCGCCAACGACGATGGCTCAGGAACAGCTTCGGTGATGGAGCTCGCCTGCGTGATGTCGAAATACAAATTCAACGCGACGCTGATTTTCATGACGGTCGCGGGTGAAGAACAGGGTTTGCTAGGTGCCACCTTTTTCGCCAAGGCAGCGAAAGCGAAAGGCATGAATATCGCCGGAATGATCACCAACGACATCGTCGGCAACAGCCGTGGCTCGGACGGAAAGATTGAGCGCAAGAAAGTGCGTCTGTTTGCCGAGGGTATCCCGCCGCTGAAGGAAATGCCGGACGAGGTGCTGACATTGATTCGCACAGGTGGCGAAAACGATTCGCCGCCGCGCCAGCTGGGCCGCTTCATCAAGCAGGCCGGCGAGCGCTATGTTCCGAGCATGAAAGTGGAATTGATCTATCGCCGCGATCGCTACCTTCGTGGTGGCGATCATTTTCCGTTTCTCGATGCCGGCTACCCCGCCGTGCGCATGACCGAGTATCTCGAGGACTTTCGCCATCAGCACCAGAACGTACGCGAGGAAAACGGCGTGAAATACGGCGACCTGCCTGAGTTCGTCGACTTCGCCTACGCCGCCGATATCTCTCGCATCAACGCAGCCGCGCTGGCCTCCTTGGCGAACAGTCCCTCTGCGCCGCAGGAAGTGCAGATGGAAAACCTGTTTCTGGAAAACAACACTACCTTCCGCTGGAAAGCCAATCCGGAACCGAACATCACGGGTTACCGCGTGCTTTGGCGCGAAACCTCCTCACCGTTCTGGCAGAAGTCCGAAGATTTCGGCAACGTGACGCGCGCCACCGTGATCGGCGTATCGAAAGACAACGTAGTGTTCGGCCTGCAGGCACTGGACAAGAACGGCAACGCTAGCGTCGCTACGTTCCCCAAACCTTTCCGCCGCTGAGAGCGCTATGCGTCGCCTGATCCGCAATCTGACTTTGATCGCGAGTGTTGGCTTCGGTCTCCTCGTGCCGAATATCTCGAGCGCGAGCGAGCCATCATCAGCGCCGGACCCTGCACACGCCCTGAGCGATCGTGCGCTCGTCGACGCGCTGCGCGAAGGCGGCCACACCTTGTACTTTCGCCATACCTCTACCGACTTTTCCAAGCTCGATGGTGCGATGAAAAACTATAGCGACTGCGCCAACCAGCGCATGCTCGCGGACAAGGGGCGCGACGAGGCCCGCCTCATCGGCAAGGCCATCACGGCGTTGAAGGTCCCGGTCGGCGAAGTACTGGCGAGTCCCTATTGCCGCACCATGGAAACCGCGAAGCTGATGTTCGGGCGTGCCACCGGCAACAATGAAATCCGTGAAGAGGCCGGCAACAATTACGCCGCGCTGAAACGATTGCTGGCCAAGCCGGTTGCTGCAAGTGCGGGCAATCGCATGATCGCGGGTCATGGGACGCCGTTCCGCGCCATCGCCGGCCCGCCACACTTGAGCGAAGGTGAAGCGGCAGTATTGAAATCGCTCGGCGAGCATTTCGTTGTGGTCGCGCGCATTACGATCGCCGACTGGGCGACTCTGACGGACGCGGCAAAGAAGGTGGAAGCGCGCCGATAAGCCGGATTCTGTTACGGCACTTGCGTGCTATGACGGTCATTCCTCTGGGACGCACGTTACCGTGCGCCTCAAGCTACCTACCCGCAGGCTCCGCGGGACACACATCAACGCCTGCCTATTTGGTATTGCTCCAGGTAGAGATTGCCCGTTTCACCCCATGCAGGTTTCCCTGCATGGACTCGTCTCTGTTGCTCTGATCCTCACCTCGCGGTGGATGGGTGTTACCCACTACCCTGCCCTGTGGAGTCCGGACTTTCCTCTGCATGTCGAGCATGCAGCGACCGTCTGGCGCGCTTCCGAAGGCATTATCGCACGCGAGTTTTTTCGGCCATGCGCCCGGGACGGAAATACTGCGTGTTGTCGTAGAAAGCGGGATCGTCGCTGCGTTGGTCCCAGCCGGGAATACCGAGCAGCGGAAGGGGCGCTAGATTGTGGCTCGACGACAGATTGGTGTCTTTGCCAATCCACTCAGCGGCGGCAGCGTCCAACGACGCGTCGCTGTTGACATGGAGCAGGATAGCTTTGCCGGTCAAGCCAATAAACGGCGCCAGGCACCTTTCCATCAGCCCATGCCCGATCAGCGCGAAACGCATCTTCGCGATGACCTCGTCACGACGATCGACGAACAATTGCTTCCAGCGAAACTCGCGTAGCAGCGTCAGCAGGGACGCATCCTCACACGCCACCAGCACGCCACTTTCGTCGACCATGGTCACGACGTCGCGCTCTGGTGCCCGTTGAGCAGCGCCGAGTGACATATGCCGAAGGTGGCGAGCATTGATGGCCGTCTTCGTGAGCGGAAATGCGATCCACTGCAACGCGTTAAAAAAATCGTGCAAGTTATCGCGCGTGGGGACTTGCCCGGTCGCGGCAATACCAGTCTCATAGCCGATTGCAGAAATGTCGCCTGGCGATGCAACAAATCGCATGCCGCCGCCGCGTGAAACCGCCAGTTGATTCAAGGATTGCAGGTCGCGCCGGCCCGCCAGATGATCCAGTTCGCTGCGCACCGACGCGAAGAACGGTGCAGCGAGCGCCGCATCGGTGGTCACGCCATTCGCCACGCCATGGTCTCGCCGGCGCGCAATGGTACGAGGCCAGATTCGGTAAATGGCACTTCGTCCGGTACCGTCCAGTTTTCTTTCTTCAGCGTGATCGTGCCGGTATTGCGCGGCAAGCGATAGAAATCGGCGCCATGAAAACTGGCGAAACCCTCCAGCTTGTCCAGCGCGCCGGCTTGCTCGAATACTTCTGCATACAGCTCCATCGCGTGCAGCGCCGAGTAGCAGCCCGCTGCGCCACAACATGCCTCCTTGCTGTTGCGGGTGTGGGGCGCGCTGTCGGTGCCAAGGAAAAATTTGCGGTTGCCGCCGGTCGCCGCTTTCACCAAGGCTACGCGATGATCTTCGCGTTTCAGTATCGGCAGGCAGTAAAAATGCGGACGAATGCCGCCCTTGAAAATCGCATTGCGGCTGTAAAGCAGGTGCTGCGGCGTGATGGTTGCCGCGACATTGTCGTTTGCCGCCAGTATGAATTTGGCTGCGTTGGCAGTGGTGATGTGTTCCATGACAATACGCAACTTGGGAAAACGAAGCGTCAGCGGAATCAGGTGCTTTTCGATAAACACTTTTTCGCGGTCGAACACATCGACCTCGTCGCCGGTCACTTCGCCGTGCATCAGCAAAGGCAAGCCTGCTTCCTGCATCGCGGCGAACACGTCATCGCACTTGCCGATGTCGGTGACGCCGGAATCGGAATTGGTGGTGGCACCGGCTGGATAGTACTTCACCGCTTTGACGAATCCGGACGCGGTCGCGCGCACGATCTCGTCTGGCGAGGTGTTGTCGGTGAGATAAAGCGTCATCAGCGGTTCGAAATTCGAGCCGATCGGCAATGCGTCGAGAATTCGCTCGCGATAGGCGGCCGCTTCGTCCACCGTTCGCACCGGTGGTTTCAGATTGGGCATGACAATGGCACGGGCAAACTGGCGCGCGGTGTGCGGCAGCACCGCCTTCAATGCTGCGCCGTCGCGCAAATGGAGATGCCAGTCGTCGGGACGGGTAATGGTGATTTCGTTCATGCCGCAATTATAGGCGGCAGGATTGCGGCGTCTTACTCTGCCTTGGCAGCATCCTTCATCGCCAGCGCCATGTCGTACACCTTGTTCTTCTTCTCACCGGTGAGCTTCACCGCCAGCGCTACCGCCTGTTTCAGCGGCAGCTCAGAGCACAAGATAGCCAAAGTCCGCTCCAGCTCTTGCTCCTGGGTCGTTTTTGCTTCGGAAGCCGCACCAGTGCTGGGGCTCGACAGTATCAGCACGAATTCACCGCGCTGGTTATTGCCGTCCGACTCCAGCCATGCCACCGCATTTGCCAGCGGCATGCGCGCGATGGTTTCGAATTTCTTGGTGATTTCGCGGCAGACCACCAGCTCGCGCGTGTCGCCAAATGCCGACGCCATCGCCGCCACGCTTTCCACCACGCGATGCGGCGATTCATAAAACACCAGCGCCTGACTAGTCGATTGCAGCGCTTCCAAAGCCCTCATGCGCTCGCCCGCAGACGCAGGCAGAAAGCCACAAAACATAAATCCGTATTCGCCTTCCCCACTTGCGGACAACGCGGCAATCAGCGCCGACACACCGGGAATCGGTACCACACGAAAACCCGCCGCATGAACCGCCGCCACCACTTTCGCCCCGGGATCTGAAACCGCCGGCGTACCGGCATCGGTCACCAGCGCGACACTTTGCCCCTGCTGCAACAGGTTGACGATGCCCTGCGCGGCATTGCGCTCGTTGTGCTCGTGCACCGCGATCATGCGTGTGGAGATGGCGAAGTGATTCAGCAGATTGCGCGTGACACGGGTGTCTTCCGCCGCAATGACATCGACACGGGTCAGCGTATCGAGCGCGCGCTGCGTGATGTCGGCAAGATTCCCGATGGGAGTGGCAACCACATATAATGCACACTCCAGTTTCGCTTCCGTTCGGGAGTTCACGATTCAATTTTCCTGCTGCGCGATGCGCGTTCAACGACAATTTCTCAGACGGTTGATGGTTGCAAGTTTGCTTGCCATCATCGCACCGGCATTGTCGGCGCAAGCCCAGAATCGCGCAAGCGAGCCGGCGCCGTCCAAGCCCGCGCCAGCAATCGAAGCCACGCCCGCCGTGCCCTCGGCGAAAGAGGAAAGCAAGACTCAGCCAAGCGAGAAAGACGCCAAGCCCGCGGACAAAGCCATACCGACCGCGCAGCCGCATATTGCGTTGATTCTGCCGCTTGCGTCCAAGACCTTTGGCAAGGTGGCTGACGCGGTCAAGCAGGGATTTCTCGCCGGTGCCACTGCCGACGGCAAGAACGCGCCGCCCTATCGCGTCTACAGCGCGGAAGACGAAGGTGGCGCACTGATCGCCCAATATCGCAAGGCCGCCGGCGATGGCGCCGTCACTGTCATTGGCGGGGTCACACGCGATGGCGCCAGCATAATGGCGCGTGAAGCCAGCTATCTGCCCACGCTGGCACTCAATGCGCCGGTGTCCACCACGCCCGCCGGCGACGCCGATTTGCCGGAACGCTTCTTTCATATTTCGCTCAATCTCGATTGGGAAGCGCGCTTGGCGGCGCGTGCGGCAGCCAACGACGGCTTTCGCCGCGTTGCGGTAATCAATGCGGCATCGCCATTGGCCAAACGCATTCAGGACAGCTTCGAGAAAGAATGGATCCGTCTGGGTGGTGAGATCGCCGTGCGTATCGCCTTCGGCAATGAGTTGGGCGAAGGCAGCCGCGTATCGGCCGCCATGGAAAAGGCCAACGCCGATGCGGTGTTCATCGCCGCGGAGGTTCGTGTGGCGCGATTTGCCCGCCCCTACCTGCCGTCCGGCATGCCGGTATTCGCCACCTCACTGACCATCGATCCGCGCGCCAATGCCATCGAAAATCTAGACCTCGAAAGCGTGCGGTTCATGGAAATGCCTTGGTTCGTGCAGCCCGACCATCCCGCCGTGATGGCTTATTCGCGACCCACTGAGGTGATGCCGATCGACTTTGAGCGCCTGTATGCGCTGGGCATCGATGCGTGGCGCGTGGCGCAGGTAATGCTGGCCAACCAGAAGGCAAAAGCGATCCCGCCGCTGGATGGCGTGACCGGCCGCATCACGCTCGACGGTCACCAGTTTGTGCGTCAGCTGGCGGCGGGCGAAATACGCGACGGCCGGCCCACCTTGTTTAAGCCGGCGGAATAAGCATGCTTGGCCGCCTGCTTGCACCTAGGCAGACCGGCGACGAAGCCGAGCGCGTGGCGGAGAATTTCCTAATTGCGCGCGGCCTCACGCTGGTGACACGCAACTACCACTGCCGTTTTGGCGAAATCGATCTCATCATGCGCGAACGCGACACACTGGTGTTTGTCGAAGTCCGGTTGCGGCGTGGCCGCAAGGATCGCGATTTTGGCGGCGCCGCCGGCAGCATCACCGCCAAAAAACAGGCGCGCATCATCGCCGCTGCCCAGCACTATCTTTCCGGCATGAAGCAATTGCCGCCCTGCCGCTTCGATGCGGTGCTGATGAACGGAATCACAGTCAACGATGTCGAATGGCTCACCAATGCCTTTGAAGCGTAAAATCCGCCCATGAAAACCATCGAACAACGCATCGCCAGTCACTTCGCCGCCAGCATTGCTACCAAGCAGCAAGTGACCACTGGTCTCGCCCCGCATATTGCTCGCGCTTCACAGGCGATGGTCGATTGCCTCAAATCTGGCGGCAAGATTCTCGCCTGCGGCAACGGCGGATCCGCCGGCGATTCGCAGCATTTTGCCGCCGAGCTGGTCGGCCGCTTTGAGCGTGAACGCGAAGAACTGGCCGCAATCGCGCTCACGACAGACAGCTCTATCCTCACCGCCGTCGCCAACGATTATTCCTTCGACGAGATTTTTTCCAAGCAGGTCCGGGCACTCGGCAAGCCAGGCGACATCCTGTTCGGCATCTCCACCAGCGGCAATTCCAAGAATGTGATTGCTGCTGTCGAGGCCGCACACAAAAAAGGCCTCGTCGTCATCGGCATGACCGGACGCAACGGCGGCAAGATCGGCGAGATGATCAGGCCGCAGGACGTGTTGCTGAACGTCGACTCCCAAGTTACCGCACGCATTCAGGAAGTGCATTTGCTGATGCTGCACTGCCTGTGCGATTCGATCGACCATCTCTTGTTCGGAGAAAAACAATGACTTCCCGTTCCCCGCTGAAAATCGCGGCACTGTTGCTGATTGCTGCCTCCACACTCACGCTGCAAGGCTGCTTCACGCTGGCCGCCGCCGGCCTGGGCGCCACGGCGCTGGCGGTAGATGACCGTCGTCCGTTCGGTCTCTATGTCGAGGACGAAAACATCGAACTCAAGGCGCGCGCGCGCCTGTTCAACGATTTCAAGGACACACACGTCAACGTCACCAGCTTCAATCTTTCGGTAATGTTGACCGGCGAAGTGCCGAATGAACAGATGAAGAAGGATGTCGAGGCAATGGCGCGCGGCATTCCCAGCGTAAAGAACGTGACCAACGAGCTGGTGGTGGGTGGCAACTCGTCGTACACCTCGCGCGGCAGCGATACCTTCATTACCACCAGCGTCAAGACGCGCTTTCTGAACAACAAGATTTTTTCCGCCAATCACATCAAGGTCGTGACCGAAGCCGGCACCGTGTTCCTGATGGGCATTGTCACCAAGGAAGAAGGCGATGCCGCCGCCGACATTGCGCGCAATACCAGCGGCGTGTCGCGCGTGGTCAAAGTGTTCGAGTACGTCGATCAGGTGCCCAAGCGCTGACAGCTGACGCCAACAATGTCGTCCAGCCCCGATCAGGGGGTCATCCAATCGATCGCCGCTAAGACCCAAAGCGGCGATTTTGTTGGTGCCCGCGGTGAGTGCGAGCGATTTCTCGCCAAGGTCAATGATCCTCAACGACGCGCGCCCATCCATTTCTGGCTCGGCGTGATCGAGCGGCGCAGTGGTGCCCTGACCGCTTCGGCTGAGCAGTTCGAGCGTGCGCTGGCCATCAATCGCCGCGACCCGCAATGGCTGTTTCAGGCGGGCGTCACCTATTTCCAGCTGAATGATCCGACTCAAGCGGAACCACTGTACCGCGAGGCGCTGGCCATCGAGCCGCGCATGCCGCTGGCGCAATACAATCTGGGCATTCTGTTGCAGCAGAGGCGCGATTGGCCCGGCGCGCGCGCCGCTTTCGAAGCCGCGCTGAACTTGCAACCGCAGTTCGCCGAAGCGTGGACCAATCTAGGCAACACACTGCTCGAAGCGGTCCACGGCGAGATTGGACGCGAGCAGGCCGAGCGCTGTTATCAAAACGCCCTGAGCGTAAATCCCGCGCTGGCCAATGCGCATCACGGCATCGGGTTGCTGCACGCGCAGCGCCAAAATCGACAAGCGGCGCGACAGTCATTTACCGTCGCGGTGACACACAACCCCGCGTTGCTCGACGCATGGATGGACCTGGCCGAATGCGAGTTTCTTGACGGCAATCGGGAAGCCGCACAAGCCGCCGTCGAACGCGTGCTGGCACAGGATCCCGGTCATGCGCCGGCGAAATTCAAGCTGGCGCAGTATCGAGGAGACCAGCCCGATGCGGCGCCCACGCAAATGGTCGAGCGCCTCTACGCCGGCATGGCCGCCACCTTCGACGAACACCTCACTGGCCGGCTGGGCTATCGCATTCCGGCGTTGTTGATCGCAGAGTTGCGCGACTGGTTGAGCGGATTTCCGTCAGCCCATGATGGCCGCAAAGCAGGCGTGCTGGATCTCGGCTGCGGCACGGGGTTGTTCGGCGTCGAGGTTCGCCCGTTCGCCGAAACGCTTGTCGGCGTCGATCTTTCCGCCGCCATGCTGCAGCGCGCGCGCGATCGCGGCGTTTACGACCAACTGTTCGAAAGCGATTTGCTTGCGCACTTGTCGGCAACGACCGACCAGTTTGACCTGATCGCTGCCACCGATGTGTTTATCTATCAGGGAACGCTAGAGAAATTATTCGCGCAGATTGCCGCGCACCTGAATGATGACGGGCGCTTTGCGTTTTCCACCGAGACACCGTCGGGCATGACTCAGGACTTCCGCTTGCTGCCCACCGGACGCTATGCGCACGCGGCGCATTACATCGAACGACTGGCCGCCAACAACCAGCTTGCAGTGGAACGAAAAATCGACACCACAATTCGCGCCGAGGGTGGCGTGCCGCTCGCGGGGCACGTTTTCATTTTGAAAAAATCCTGAACGCGATTTTCCAGCTATCGCCGGACAAACCCCGGCTCAGCCGGCACGCTTCTTGATCCAGCGCATCAACGCACCCACCAGCGGCAACTGCTCGTAAAGTTCGCCCGCCGCGTCCCAGTAGTCACGGTGATAGTGCACGCGGCCATCGGCGGCGAAACGGATATGCGAGGTGCCGTGTATGCGGCGCTTCAGCTCCGGCTTCAGCGTCTTGATGCGGAAATCGAAGTCCCAGATCAGCAGCGCGCCATGATCCTGCTCGATCGTTTCGATGACGGTGAATCTGGGCTCATCGAGCCGAACGAACATATCGGCAAAGATGTGTTTGATTGAGTCGATGCCGTTGACTTCGTTGAACGGGTCGCGGAAGTACGCATCTTCGGTGTAAAACTCGGCGAGTGCCGCCACGCCCTCCGGCGTCAGGGTCTGCCAGTAGTGAACCAGTTTGTTGAGCGGCTCGCTGCGCATGACTAAAGTTTGGTCGATTTTTTCACCGCCGGAAAGTACAGCGAATACGGCAGATGGCGCAGCGTTTTCAGCATGCGCGTGAACGTTTTCGGGAAGTGGATTTCGAATTCGCCCTTGCCGAAACCCTTGATGATTTCATCCGCCGCTTCCTCCGGTGTAATCAGGTAAGGCATCTCGAAATCGTTCTTGTCGGTCATCGGCGTTTTGACGAAGCCGGGACAGATCACGTAAACGTCGAGCCCTTTGTCCTTGAGGTCGATATACAGCGTTTCGGCCAGATTGATCAGCGCGGCCTTGGTTGGCCCGTAGACCAGGCTTTTCGGGAGGCCGCGATAGCCGGCCACGCTGGAGACCAGCGCAATACCACCAGACTTCGCCTGCATGAAGCGCGGAATCACGATCGACAGGCCGTTGAGAAATCCTTCCCAGTTAATCGTCACCATCTGCTTGGCGACTTTCAGATCCAGTTCCCACGCACGCATGGCGGTGTAGTCGCCGGCCATGAAGATCACCAGATCGTAGCCACCCCAGGTCGCGACGAGCTCTTCTTCCGCAGACTTAATCGTTTCTACTTTGGTGATGTCGAGCGGCAGTGCCATCGCGCGCGATCCGCCCAGCTTCGCGACCAGCGCTTTCAGCTTGTCTTCACTGCGCGCTGAGACCGCCACCTTGGCTTTCAGCGCGTGCAATTTTTCCGCGAGCGCGGCACCGATACCAGTAGATGCGCCGACAATCCACACACGCTTTTTTGTCCAGTCGGTGATTTTCGGATTCAGGGACATGGATGCCTCTCAGTACAGTTTTCTCAGCATAAATAATTAAAACTCAAGCATTGGTGCGGCGTTTCAGCCACTTTTGTCCGGAAGACCGCACCAGTGCTTGAGTTTGTCACTTGACATCTCACGCTATCGCTTGCGAAAGAAAATCGTGATTTCGGCAAACTTCACGCCGAATTTGCTCATGGTGGTGCGGTTAGTCAGCGTCTTGTCGTCGACCATCCACATCCAGTCGTCCATATTCATCTCGTAGCTGCCCACGTCTTCCGGCAGACGCAATACATAACGCCACTGCAGCGCATTACCCGCCGCTTCGCCCTGCGCTTCGCCGACGACGTCGCCGGCCGTGCCGACATAGCGATCGTCCTGTTTGCGAATTTTCCACACCCGTTTTTCGGTTTTGCCGTCGGACCACTGGAACGACTCGTCCAGCACGCCTTCATTGCCGTTCCATTTGCAATCGAGCTCGACGTACATGCGCCGCAACACCTTGCCTGAGCGATCTTGCACCATGCCCCAGCCATCGACTTTGCCGCTGAAATAAGTCGCCAGATCGAGTTTGGGCGATTCGCGGGCGTAGTCCTGCGGGGTGACGGTCGCGCAGCCGGCCAGCAGCAATGCAAAACATACGGCGATGATTTTCTTCGTCATGGTGTAACTCCGTTGCCAAGCGTAACAGCAGGTGTTGTTGCACAAAACGGCGATTTCAATAGCGCCAGCACCGCGCCGGCTTTCAGCAGGCAGGGCAACAATGCGTAGACTGCGGAGAGATAGAGCAGCGCCTGTGGCGAAGTCGTGACCTTCGATTGATAGCCCAGCAGCGCCAGCGAAGGCAACGCAATGCCAGCCGCCAACGCCAGATTCATTTTTGTCACCAGATTCCACAGGCCGAAATAGGCACCTTCGTTGCGGCCGAACCCATGCTTCTCGTCTTCATCGATCACGTCGGCGAGTATCGACGGCGGCAGTGCCAGATCGGCACCCAAACCCAATCCCGACATGAGGCAGATGATCATGAACGGCGTCGCATCGCCTGCACCCAGAAGGAATGCCCAGACAAACGCGACAATCGACAACACCATCCCGACCAGCCACGCACGCCCCTTGCCGATACGCGCCGACAGCCACACCCACAGCGGCATGCCGCACGCGCCGGCGGCGAAATAAGCGATCAGGAAGTGAGCAGACAGGTCGGGCCGTCGAATCACGTCCTCAATAAAAAACAGCACCAGTGTTGCCGGGATTGACGCGGCGATGCCGTTGAAAACAAAGATCAGCAGCAGCTTGTTGAACAACTTGTTTTTCAACGGCTTCAGCATGGTGCGAAAAGCATTCTCCGTTGTCGCCTGCGTGCGCACCTGAGCCTTGGGCGAAAACACAATCGTGATCGCCACCATCACCAAAATCAGCGGGGTGAAGATCAGCGCGAACTGGCCGAAGCCTTCGCGCGGACCTTGCGATTTCGACAGGATTTCTGGCAGCGCGGCGGCGAGAAATACCCCGAGCAAACCCAGACCTTCGCGAAACGAGGTGACTCGAGTACGCTCCACCGGATGATCGGAAATCTCGGCGCCATAAGCCTGGTAGCTGATTTGCAGCATGCTGAACGCGGTGTAGACCAGCATCAGCATCGCGATCAGCCACCAAGTCAGCGCCGTCGTATCCCATGCCGGTGGCCGGAACAGGCCCAGCATGCCCAGTGCCAGAAACGGTGTGCCCAGTCCCACCCACAGCATGCGCCCCGACCTGGTATCGCGCGTGAGATCGCTCCAGTAACCGAGCAAGGGGTCCTGTATCGCGTCGAACACGCGCGCCGCCAGCAAAAGTCCGCCGATGGCGATCAAATTGAGCCCCAGCACATCGGCATAGAACTTCGGCACATGCACGTAGATCGGAAGTGCCGCCATGGCCAGCGGAATCGCGGTAACGCCATACGCCGCGAGGCGCCATGCGGGAACTGACCCGGCCGGCGCATTCATGTTCTATTTCGCTTGCGCGCCCAGCAAGGTTGCACGCACCGCCGGCGCAGTGGTCGATTCGGCCAGCCAGATATCGAAGAAGGCGCGGGCAAACTCTGCATCGGGCACCGCCGCGATGAATTTCTCACGCGAGTAGAAGCGCGCTTCCTTGCCCGGCACCGAGACACCGATCAGCGCATCTCCCTTTTTTATGTCGGGGAAAACGCGCGCCATTTCCTCGCCCCAGCGCTTCAGCTTCTGCTCGTCCTTGATGCCTTGCTTCCTCATCAGCTCAACACTTTTCTCGGCGATGTCCTTGCCGGCAAGGTTCATGTCGTAGATCAGCTCGAGCGCGAACGATTCGGCGTGGCTCCAGGTTTTCATCGGCGTCCACAGGCGTATGTCGTACACCTTGATGCCAAACCAGCGCATGGTGCCATCGCCTTGCTTGACCAGTGGCGGCGTGTCCTTGGCAACGGGAGCCGGCAACGTCTGCGCGCCAACCGCAGTACAGAACGATGCGAGCAAGACAAGCAGGAGACGATTCATGGTTCCTCCTTCAGCGCCGGGTCAGGGGCGGGTCAATTCAATCTGCATCACGTCGGTGCGACCGGCGCGAAAACCCGCTTCACAATAGCAGAGATAGAAACGCCATATCTGCAGGAACTTGTCATCGAAACCCAGCGGCTTGATTTCTGCCACTTTGTCGTCGACGCGATTGAGCCACCATTTGAGCGTCTCGGCGTAATCGATGCCGAAACGATACGGCTCTCCTGCGGAAAGGCCGGCCGCAGCCGCATCGGCAATGAAACGCGGTATCGGCGCCAGCATGCCGCCCGGGAAGATGTACTCGCGGATAAAGTCGCTGGTCTCGCGATAACGCGGGAATGCCGCTTCGTCGATGGTGATCGACTGGATCATCGCGCGGCCACCAGGCTTCAGCCGGTCATGCACCGTCTTGAAATAGGTCGGCCAAAAACGCTCGCCGACCGCTTCAAACATTTCGATCGACACGATGTAATCGAACTCTCCGCGAATATCCCGATAGTCGATCAACTGCAGATCGACCAGCGAATACAGTCCGGCATCGGCAATCCTCTTCTGCGCGAATTTCAATTGCGATGGCGACAAAGTGATGCCGGTCACCTTCACACCACGCGTGCGGGCAGCGTGTTCAGCGAAACCGCCCCAGCCGCAACCGATTTCGAGAATGGTCGAACCCGCTTGCGGATTCAATACCTGCAAAATGCGCTCGTACTTGGCTGTCTGTGCTTCAGCCATCGGCGTGGCGCAGTTTCCGTCGAACACGGCGCTGGAGTAGGTCATCGTGTCATCGAGCCACAGCCGATAAAAATCATTCGACAGATCGTAATGCGCATGGATGTTCTTGCGCGCGTTGGCCTTGGTGTTGGAGCGCAACATGTGCTTGATGCGGAATATCAGCGCCACCAGCGGCTTACCGTAGAACACGCTTTCCAGCGCCTGCTGGTTCTCCGTGCACAGCATCAGAAACGCCGTCAGGTCAGACGTGAACACGCGTCCGTCGCGATAGCATTCGGCCAGACCGATCTCGGCCGACTTGAATGCCTCGTTGGCGACGCCCCAATCGGCAAAGCGAAGGTCAGCACGCGTACCCTCATGCGCGCCGCGAAAAACCGTGGTGTATCCCTCGGGCGAGGTAAACGACAGCGAACCGCGGTCCAGCCGTTTCATCAGGCCATAAAACACTTTGGCAATCGCAGGCAGCTTGGCTTCAACGGGCAATGCAGAAAGATCGTTGGCAGTCATGGTCTATCGTGTGGTTTCGATGGCGGGAGGTTCGGGTTTGGAGAAAAAAGGAACGCGCTTCAGCCACAACTTCAACGCATGCCAGTGAATGCGCGCGACCACCGCGAAAGTCATCAGCGGATGAGTGAGAAAAGCAAGCAATGTGCCGCGCGACGTGATGGTCTGCGGTGCGCCATGAATGGTGGTGACCAGCAATTTCGATTGGTCGTCCGTTTCGGCCGTGTCGAAATAATCGACTTGTGCATATGCGCGACCGGCGGTCTGCTCGAAGCGGAACCGGTAGTGGCCTTTCACATCGCAAAACGGCGAGACATGAAATACTTTGCGTGCGGTCAGCCAGTCACCGGCTGCGATTGGCCGCTGATCGGCATGCGCCACCAGATAGTTGTGCCGCTCGCCGAAAGTGTTGTTGACCTCGCACAGCACGGCACGCAACTGGCCTTCGCGGTCATGGCAGTACCAGAGGCTGATGGGATTGAATACATAGCCCAGCAGTCGTGGAAAAGTTTGCAGGACGATTTCACCGTCGGCTAATTCAACGCCTTCGCGTTCGAGCAACAGTCGTATCCACGCTTCCAGACAGGTGCCGTCACGTGGGCCGTAGTCGCGCGTCATGAACGACAGCAGATTGAATTTGTCTCGCGACAACCAGCGATTGCCCAGTTCGCTAAGGTGTGAGAGCGGCAAGCGCAAAAAGAAAACACCATAGGAAAATTGATGCGCGGCCGGACGCAACCGCTTATGAAAAACGCGGCCGATGCAGATTTCCGGCGCTGCATTTTCCAGCCAGGATGTCATGCATCGACTCCCGGATACGGCATGGACAAGTCGTTGGCCGCCGGCACATTGGTTTGCCATGGGATCGTCGCACCCAGCGCTTTCGCCACGGCGATGCCGGACATCAGTCCGTCTTCGTGGAAGCCGTAGCGGGTCCACGCGCCGGCGTACCAGGTGTTGCGACGGCCTTGCACCGTGCGCAGCGCACGTTTGGCGGCAGCACTCTCGGCAAGAAACACCGGATGCTCGTATTGAATGGTCTTGATCACTTTGGCGGGATCGGGTGCTACCAGCGGATTCATGGTGACAATAACGGGGGTCTTGAACGGCAGCGGCTGCAGGCGATTGATGAGGTAGGACAATGATACCGGCGAGTCTGAAGACAGCTGTCCGGCAGAGTCTTTACGCGCGCCAGCCGCATCCGGATGCCGGGCCATGTAATTCCAGGCCGCCCATGCGCGTGGCCGATCCGGCAGCAATCGCGTATCGGTATGCAGGATGGCGGTATTCGGTTGATAGGGAATTCTCGCCAGGATCGACGCCGCTTCATCAGTGCCATCCTGAAGCAATGCCATTGCCTGATCGGTATGACAGGCGAGCACGATCTGATCGTATTGCGCGATACCGCTGTCGGAATGAATCGTGATGCCCATCGCTGAACGCTCGACGCGTGAAATCTTCGCGTTCAGGCGGATATCCGGCAATTCGGCCGCCAATTTCTGCACATAGCTGCGCGTACCGCCCTTCACCGTGCGCCACTGCGGACGATCGTTGACAGAGATGAGCCCGTGATTGCGGCAAAAGCTGATAAAGGTCGCGAGGGGGAAATCATCTATCTTCTGCGTAGGCGTGGACCAGATGCAAGCCGCCATGGGTTTCAGGTACCAATCGCGGAACGCCATGCCGTAGCCATGCGTATAGAGGTACTGGCCCAATGTGCCGGTCAGTTTTGTCGCATCACCGCGCGCATGATCGGCCAGCGCGGTGGCTTCACGATTGAAACGCAGCATGTCTTTCAGCATGCCGAGGAACGCAGGCCGAAACAGGTTCGAGGGCTGCGCAAAAACAGTGCGGATGTCGTTCGAACCGCACCATTCCAACCGCCCTTTGCCTGCGGCATCAAGCAATTTGATGCCAAACGACATATCGGATGGCGCGCTGTCGATGCCGATGTGCTTGAACATCGCGATCAGGTTCGGATAGGTCCAGTCGTTGTAGACCAGAAAGCCGGTATCGACTGGATGACTTACACCCTCCAACGTGACATCGATCGTGTTGGTATGCCCCCCCAGATAGTCGTTTTGCTCAAACAACGTGACCTGATGAGCGCCCCCCGCATGGCGGGCCAGCAGCCAGGCGCAGGAAATGCCCGCGATCCCGGATCCGATCACGGCAACTCTCATTTACAAACTCTCATTAAAAACACGCTCATCAAAATAGGTAAGCACTGGCTCACTCCAGAGTCGACGATCCGAACATACGCAACGATAGCGAGAAAGGATGATCGCCTGATAGCCCGTCACACCGTATCCCCACTTTGAGGGAGCGACTTTTTGTGCGGGACTTGCAAACTGGAACGATGCGAAAATTCGACTCGGTCAAAAAATGACTGTATAGTCACACATTGAACCAATAAGTTTCATGAAAGTCAATTCGACGTGCTCGGCATCAAGATTCCCTTCAAGCAGCAACAGTTTGAAGCGCGTGAGGAAGCCATTCTCGACGCGGTTAATCGGCTATTGTCCGACAAGGGTTTCGACCTGATGACCATGGACGACGTGGCGGATGCGGTTGGTGTTGCCAAGGGCAGCTTGTACAAGCACTTCTCGTCCAAGGAAAAACTAGCGGCGGCGGTGATGATCCGCCTCCTCACCCAGACCATGGAAATGCTGGATCGGGCGCCGGCCGACTGGCCGGCGGTTCGGCAACTGGAAGAAATCCTGCGCTGGTCGCTGCAGCAACGGATGCGCGGCGGCGTGCCATTGCTGCCCTCCACCCGTGGCGCGCTGCAGCGGGCGCTGATGATGAATCTGGAATACCTGGCGCTGGCATTGAAGGTCAACACTCGCTTCCACGCACTGGTGAAACGTGCAAAAAGCGACGGAGATATCGCTCCCGAAATGCCGGATGAAGTCGTCGTCTTCACCCTTTACGCCCGCTCCTGCGATCCAACAGTCGATTACCTGCGACGCGATGGCAAGCTGAACGACGATGAAATCGTCGAGGCCATGGTCGCCGCTGCTTTCCATGGACTTGCCCGGCAAAAAAACTGACCGCACAGATTCACCGAACTGTCTTGTTTTCCTGCTTCAATACCTTGATTTTCCAAGGCAAGCTTTCATCCGAATGACTATCATTGCCGTAGCAGCATTGTTCAAGCTCAATTGAACCGACCTCTCCAGACTGGTGCTTAGATGAATACCGCTCCCGCCGCACAAAACATGATCTACCCCGAACTGTTCCGCGACCTTGAAAAGTCCCGCTGGAATATGGCGAGCGACATTCCGTGGGACAGCTTCGAGCCGTCCAAGCTGTCCGATGAGCAGGCGATGACGATCAAGATGAACGCCATCACCGAGTGGTCCGCCCTGCCCGCGACCGAGATGTTCCTGCGTGACAACCAGAACGACAGCGATTTTTCCGCCTTCATGTCGATCTGGTTTTATGAGGAACAGAAGCATTCGCTGGTGCTGATCGATTACCTGAAACGCTTTCGTCCCGATCTCGCGCCGACCGAAGAGGAGTTGCATGCAGTTCGCTTTCCCTTCGACCCTGCGCCGGCACTGGAAACGCTGATGCTGCATTTCTGCGGCGAAATCCGTCTTACCCAGTGGTACCGTCGTGCCGCCGAATGGCACACCGAGCCGGTGATCAAGAAAATCTACGACACCATCTCAAAAGACGAAGCTCGCCACGCCGGTGCCTACTTTCGCTATATGAAACGCGCAGTGGAAAAAATGGGCGCCGACGCCAAGCTCGCGTTTGCCAAGATCGGCGTGCTGATGGCAAGCTCGGGCAAGAGCGGCAAGCCGTTGCATCCGACCAACCTGCACGTCAACAAAGACCTGTTCCCCAACGATACCGTGCAATCCAAGTTGCCCGATCCGGAGTGGCTGGAGCGCTGGCTGGATACGCAAATCCAGTTCGACAAAGTGTGGGAAAACCGCGTGGTCAACGGCATTCTCAAGCAGATGTCGGCGCTGTTCGATCGCACCTTCGAGACCTCGACCGACCTGAATCGCTTCCGCAAGGAAATAATCGCTAGCCTGTCGCCGTCGATAGCAAAGGTGCAATCGGCCTGACAACCCGCGCCGAGCATGGCGGTTACAATACCGCCATGCGTCCCTCGTTCGAAAACAAGTTCTGCGCGCCCGCCGATCTACCGACGCGTGCCGCAGCGCTGAACCGCAAACGCGTTTTCACCAACGGTGTGTTCGATGTGCTGCATCGCGGCCATGTGACCTATCTCGCCGAGGCGGCGGCAATGGGAACATCGCTGATCGTCGCGCTCAACTCGGATGCATCGGTCAAGCGGCTCGGCAAGGGTGACGACCGCCCGATCAACACACTGGAAGACCGCATGGCGGTAATCGCGGCGCTGGAGTGCGTATCGCTGGTCACATGGTTCGAAGAGGACACGCCGCTGCAACGCATCCTCGAGGCGCGGCCGGAAGTATTGGTCAAGGGCGGCGACTGGGCGATCGACAAGATTGTCGGCGGCACGGAAGTGAAATCCTGGGGCGGCAGCGTGCACGCAATCGAATTCCAGTTCGAGCGCTCTACCACCGCGACGCTGGCGAAAATCCGCAACTCGAAATGATCGACTCCGCCTTCATCGAGCGTATTCGCCAGATTGTCGGTGCCGCCGGCGTGATTACCGATGCCGCCGATATTGATCCCTATGTACGCGACTGGCGCGGCAACTATGTCGGCAAAACCGCCGTGGTCGTACGCCCGGCGATCACCGAGGAAGTCGCTGCCGTCGTCAAGCTCTGCGCAGAGACCAAGACCCCGATCGTTCCGCAAGGCGGCAATACCGGCATGGTTGGCGGCAGTGTGCCCGACGCATCCGGCAACGCGATCGTGCTATCGCTGAAACGCATGAACCGCATACGCGATATCGATCTTGCCAACAACGCGATGACCGTGGATGCGGGTTGTATCCTGCAAACCATCCAGAACGCTGCATTGGAAAATGATCGTTACTTTCCGCTTTCGCTGGCGGCCGAAGGCAGCTGCACCATCGGCGGCAATCTTTCCACCAATGCCGGCGGTACCGCTGTGCTGCGCTTTGGCAATGCGCGCGAGCTGGTGCTGGGCATCGAAGCCGTCACGCCCGATGGCCACATCTGGAATGGATTGAAGGCACTCAGAAAAGACAACACCGGCTACGACTTGAAGCATCTGTTGATGGGTGCGGAAGGCACGCTGGGCATCATCACCGGCGCGGTGCTGAAGCTGTTTCCCAAGCCGCAGCGAACCTGCACCGCGCTGGTGGCAGTGCCCTCGCCCGGTGCCTCGGTCGAATTGCTGGCGACGATTCGCGGCGCGATGGGCGATCGCCTGACCGGTTTCGAGTTGATGTCACGCGTCTGCGTCGATCATGTCATCACGCATTTCCCTGCGACGGCCGAACCGTTCGAGCAACGACACGATTGGCAAGTACTGGTCGAACTCACCGATACGTTGAAGGATGCGCAACTCGAAGATGCGCTGGCAACCTCATTGGAGCCCGCGTTCGAATCCGGCCTGGCGGAAGATGCGGTGATCGCCTCCAGCGAATCGCAATCGCAGGCACTGTGGAGCATTCGCGAACATATTCCGGAGGCAGAAAAAGCGCGTGGCAAGAGTGTGAAGCACGACATCTCGGTGCCGATTTCGCGCATCGCAGAATTCATCGAACGCGGCGACGCCGCATTGAAAGCCGCATTTCCCAATGCACAGGTCATCTGCTTCGGCCACATCGGCGATGGCAATCTGCATTACAACCTGTCGTTTCCCGGCGTCACACCCTCTGCCGAACAAACACGCGCGGCCAACCATATCGTCTACGCGCTGCTCGACGAACTGGGCGGCTCGATCAGCGCCGAACACGGCCTGGGGCAGATGAAGCGCGATGAAGTCACGCGCCACAAAAGCGTAGTGGAGCTCGACATGATGCGCGCGATCAAGCGTGCTCTGGATCCGCACGGCATCATGAATCCGGGCAAGGTGTTATAGGGAAAATAAGTAAAACTCCAGCACTGACGCGGTATTCCAGCCAATTTCAGCCGGAAAACCGCACCAGTGCTGGAGTTTTACATTGGCAATGAGAGCTTGCGGCTCGGCGCTATTTCTTCGGTGGTGTCGCGCTTGCAGTGTCGGCAGGAGCTGCAGCAGCAACCGGCGGCGCTGCCGGGCAGGTCACCGCCTTCAGTGTGCTGCCCTCGAAATCGCGCTGCATGATGGTCAGCCGCGCAATCATGTTCATGTCCGGCTCTTTCACCGTGAACAGCGTTTCTTTCAGTTGTGCATTGCGCGGCGTGATCTGCAGATCTTTTACCAAAGTCCCTGCCTTGCTCTGAATGTCGGCTGCTGCTTTTTTCGATGCTTCGTCGCTGGAATACACGCCCAGCGAAATGCTGTTGTCTCCCAGCACGGACACATCCTTCACGCCGGACTTCTTCAGACTTGCCACCAGTGTTTCGGCGGCTCGCTTGTCTTTTTGCGCCGGCAGCGACACGGCGAACCGGGTGAAGTCCTCGACGTTGCGCGTCGTGAGACGATCACCCAGGTTCATCGCGGCAAAGGAAACCTGCGCCTTCGCGCCGTCCGCGGGTCTGACACCGAAATCGACGCAGGCTGAGCCACGCAGCGTTTCGGCAAGTTTCTTCGCCGCCAGTGCTTCCGCTTGCGCCTTGGCCGGTTCGGTCACGGAAATAATCTTCATTGCATCGCGATTGATTTCCGCCGGCAGCGCCGCGCGCGGTTTGGTTTCCGCCTGATACAGCCACGCGCCGAACGCGACGTTGGCAATCAACAGCAGAAAGAAAATGAATCGGGCCATGAGCGTTTAGTTCGCAATGTCAATTACATCGAGGCCCGGGCGATTTCGATCAGGCCATCCAGCACCAGATTGTCGTTGATCGTCACCGGAAACGGAAGATGCGGTGCCAGAGAGTGTATCGCGCCGCCCCCGGCCACACAGAGCGGCACCTCGCCGGTATGCGCCGACAAATGCGTGTACATGCGCTGCACGGCACCGCTGCAAGCTTCGATCGCACCCGATGAGATTGCTTCAAGTGTGTTGCGCGGGAAGGTCCGGTAGTCGCCCGGTTCCGCAGGCAGCTGCGCCGTGCCGCGATTGAGTGCGGATCGCATCAACGCCGGACCGGGAACAATGACGCCACCCAGGAATACGCCATCGGCGGTGAGCGAATCGATCGTCAATGCGGTACCCGCCATCACCACCAATTGCGGTACGGCAACAGGATGTCGCACGGCGTGCGCTGCAATCAGCGCGGCCCAGCGATCGGTGCCCAGCACATTGGCCGGCTGGTAGCGGCTGCTGACGCCGCACTTGTTTTCCGACGACACGATGAAGTCGACCGGTAAGCCGAACCGATACAGTGCATCCTTGATCGCGTTGGCCACTGCGGCGCCGGCCACATTCGACACGATTACGCGATCGACCCGGGTACCCTCCGGCAGATGACTGAATGCTTCCGCCGACCCCGCCGCACTGGTGACGAACGCGCCGCGCAGGAACCAGCCATTGCCGTCATGCAAGCCCCATTTGACGCGTGAGTTGCCGGCGTCCACGGCAAGGGTTTTCATCTTCTTTTTCCTGCCGCAGCGCTTGCGTCCCCGGCCCGCAAACTAATCTCGCCTGATGCCAGCGCCAATTCGCGTCCGTTTTGCCGCACCAGCAGCGATCCATCGTCGGCTACGCCACTCACCGTAGCCTCCACCACCGAGCCATCGGCGTGAAGCACGCGCACCGGCCTGCCGTGAAGCGCGTGAAATGAAATCCACTCGTCCTTGAATGCCGTAAATCCGGTGCGCTGAAATTCATCCAACGCATCCACCAGCTGGCGCAGCACGGCAACGAGCAACATATTGCGTGACACCGTCGTGCCGGCCACGGCGTCGACATCGGTGACGGCCTGGTCGATTGCCTCTTTCAATGCATGCGGCAACCGGACATTGATGCCGGCCCCGACCACCACCGCCGTCGGACCCAGCATATCGCCCTGACTCTCGATCAACACCCCTGCCAATTTGCGATGGCCCGCAAGGACATCGTTGGGCCACTTCAAGGCCACATCGTTGGTGATATCCAATTCACGCAAGGCACGAATCACGGCCAGTCCCACCACCAGCGACAGCCCGCCCAGATGCGCGGCGCCCCGATCGAAGCGCCACAACAGCGAGAACGTCAGCGACGATGCAAACGCCGATTGCCAGACCCGCCCTCGGCGGCCGCGACCGGCTGTCTGCATTTCCGCCGCAAGGCAACTACCGGAAGGCGCTCCTGCGGCAGCACGCGTCATAAGCTCCGTGTTGGTGGATGCGATGCTTTCCACCACGTCGAGGTTCAGGCGTTTTGCCGACGCGCCCAGCGCGCTGCGCAGCGTATCCAGATTGAGCAATTCGATCGGCGCTGCCAGCCGATATCCGCGGCGGGTGAGGCTGAATATCTCCACGCCCGCTTCGCCGGCATCGTGCAATGCATCGGACACAGCAGTACGCGAAACGCCGAATTTTTCCGCCAGCGCGACGCCGGAAGTAAAACGCTGGTGCGATAGTTCGCGCAGCAATTGAAATGCAAGCGGCCTCATGGCGTCATGTCGGCGCAGCGTTCTCCGCCTTGCAGGCTGCCACTTCGGCGGCGTAGGCAATGCCCGAAATCACCGAGTCCAGCAACAACTGCACCCGCTTCGCGAGTTTGCTGTTGTCGCGATAATCGGCCGGCGCGATGAAATCGACCCGCCCCGCATCGAGCAGGCGCACGCAGGTGGCTTTGCTCTTCGGCAGCTTGGGATTGAATACCGCCAGCGAATGTCCGCCGCTCTTGGTGGTCAGCGCCATCGACGGTACATCGGTCATGCCGTCGCCGATATAGATGATGTTGGAAAACGGGATCGGCCGCTCGCCCTCGGGCATGTGCTCGTTGATCGATTCCGAAATCGCTTCCTTGCCCTTGTTGATGCGGAACAGGAACTGGGTTTTAGAGGTGTCAGTGATCAGCAGCTTGGGGAAAGTGGCGATGCCATATTGATTGAAGTGATACTCGGAGGCGTAAACCTGCTTGAAATATTTGCGGATCGGCACGCCCTCGAGAATTTCCTTCTGCCCGGCAGAGATGATGTAGTGGTGCACGTTCGCCGCACCACCACTGCGCTTCTTCACGTAAGCATTGATGCGCGGGAACCACTCCTCGACGCCGGGAAAATACTGGATGCCACGCGCCATGGCCGCGAAATCGTCCTTGGTGATGCGCACGTTTTCGTTCTTGTACAACGCTTCCATCATCAACCGCATGTACACCAGCATGGAGTCGGAGCCGGTATCGGTCGCCTCCTTGTGTACCTTGGCCCAGAACGCCTCCGGCTCGATGCCGATCTTCGGCAATACCGTGTATTCCTGCATCGGTTGCGGCGACAGGGTGCCGTCGAAGTCGTACACCATCGCAATGGTGTTCTGGGTGAAGGATTTTCGCGCCATGGACAAAGTTTAACTGCAAAAGAAAACGCCCGGACGGGCCGGGCGTTTTGAGTGTTTCCGCCTTGGATCGATCAATCGGCGTAGATACCGGCCTTCTTGATGATCGGACCCCATTTGGCGATTTCGGCAGCCAAGTGAGTGCGCAAAGCTTCCGGAGTCTGGCGATTTGCCGGCTCCGGCGCCGTGCCGAGATCGGCCAGTTTCGCCTTCACGCCTTCGTCCTTCAGCGCAGCCTGCAGCGAGGACACCAGCTTATCCATGATCGGTTTGGCGGTTCCCTTCGGCGCCCATACGCCATGCCAGACGCCGACACTGAAGCCCTTGAGACCGGCTTCGTTCAGGGTCGGCAGATCCGGCAGCGCAGCAACTCGGCTCATCGAGGTCACGCCATAAGCCTTGACCTTGCCGCCCTTGATCTGCGAGGTGGTGTTGGTGGTCTGGTCGCACATGAAATTGACCTGTCCGCCCAGCAAGTCGGTCATTGCCGGCGAGGTGCCCTTGTAAGGCACGGTCAGAAGATCGGTCTCGATCGCGCTCATGAACAACATGCCGCACAAATGCGAAGCCGAGCCGATGCCGGCGTTGGCGTACGACACCTTGGCCTTGTTGGCTTTCACGTAAGCGATCATGTCCTTGAAGTCTTTCGGCGGGAAATCGATGTTGGCGATCATCGTCATCGGCACTTCGGTCACCAGACCAACCGGTTCCAGATCCTTGGTCACGTCGTATTTCAGCGTGCGGTACAGCGACGGCGCGGTGGAGATGCCGATATGCATCAACAAAATGGTGTAGCCGTCGTTCGGCGCCACCACGACCTTGCCGACGCCGATGGTGCCGCCGGCACCGCCGACATTTTCAACCAGCACGGTCTGGCCCAGCGATTTGGACATTACCGAAGCGACCTGACGAGCCACCGTATCGGTCGGGCCACCTGCGGCGAACGGCACGATCATGGTGATCGGCTTGGTGGGGTAGGCTTGGGCGCCGGCAACACCTGCGAACAGCAGGACGGCAAGCGACATGACAACGCTCTTGAACTTCATGGCTCCTCCAAAAATGGATGATTGGGAAATTTGATATTGATTTTTCAGACATTCTAGCCGATTCCGGTTTTTTAGCGGCTTTTCGGCTTGTATCAACGCCCTTTCAGCTAGAATCGCGGCAGTCACAAAATTGTCACCCATCTGTAACGTTCCGCGCCCACCGAAGGAGGACTGAAATGTTCGGACGCCTGATGCCCAAGGAAGGGCGATTCTTCGACTATTTCAACGATCACGCATCACTGGTGGTCGAAGGCGCGCATGAATTGAACGCGTTCTTGTCGGACATGAGCAATCGGGAAGCTCATGCGCAAAATGTCGCCTTTATCGAGAAAAAAGCCGACAAGATCACCCACGAGACGATTCACCTGCTGCACCAGACCTTTGTCACGCCGCTGGATCGCGAAGACATTCACAAGCTGATCAGCAGCATGGATGACATTCTTGATTTGATGGAAGACGTGGCCGAATGCGTGATGCTGTACGACGTGCGCGAAGTCACCGATGCCGCACGCAAGCTCGCCGAGATTTGCGTGAGCTGCGCGGAAAAAGTAAAGCAGGCCGTTACCCTGCTGTCGAATCTGGACAATTCCGCCGCCATCCTGAAAATCTGCAGCGAAATCGACCAGCTCGAGTCCGAAGCCGACCGGGTCATGCGCTCGGCGATGTCGAAGCTGTTCCGCGACGAACCGGACACGCGCCAGCTGATCAAGCTGAAGGCCATCTACGAATTGCTCGAATCGGTCACCGACCGCGCTGAAGACACGGCCAACGTGATCGAAGGCATCGTGCTCGAAAACGCCTGATCGCTAAAACCCCAGACTGATTTACCGCCAAGCCGACCGCGAAAGATTCCCATGGCCTCGCTATCCATCAGCATCGAGATGATCATTTTCCTGATCGCGCTCGCCCTGATTTTCGATTTCATGAACGGCTTTCACGACGCGGCCAATTCGATCGCCACCATCGTTTCCACTGGCGTGCTGAAACCGCAATACGCGGTGGCGTGGGCGGCGTTCTTCAACTTCATCGCCATCCTGGTGTTCCAGCTCAAGGTGGCTGCCACGGTCGGCAAAGGCACCATTGACCCGGCGGTGGTCGATCACTTTGTCATCATGGGCGCGCTGATCGGCGCCATCACGTGGAATATCATCACTTGGTACTACGGCATTCCTTCATCGTCTTCTCACGCGTTGATCGGCGGACTGATCGGCGCCGCCGTCGCCAAAGCCGGCACAGGCGCGCTGATTTCCAGCGGTGTGATGAAAACCGTGATGTTCATTTTTTTCTCGCCGCTGCTGGGATTCCTGTTCGGCTCGATGTTGATGATTCTGGTCGCCTGGATACTGAGGCGAACTGCGCCGCGACGAGTTGACCGATGGTTCCGCCGTCTGCAGTTGGTTTCCGCATCGCTGTACAGCCTGGGCCACGGCGGCAACGATGCACAGAAAACCATCGGCATCATCTGGATGCTGCTGATCGCTTCCGGCATGAGTGCGGCGAACGAAGCCGTGCCGATGTGGGTGATCGTTTCCTGCTACGTCGCGATCGCGATGGGCACGTTGTTCGGCGGCTGGCGCATCGTCAAAACCATGGGCCAGAAAATCACCAAGCTGAAACCGGTCGGCGGCTTTTGCGCGGAGACCGGTGGTGCGATGACGCTGTTTATCGCCACCGCTCTGGGGATTCCGGTGTCCACCACTCACACCATCACCGGCGCCATTGTCGGCGTGGGGGCGGCCAAGAAATTCAATGCCGTGCGCTGGGGTGTGGCCGGCGGCATCGTCTGGGCGTGGATTCTCACCATCCCCTGCTCGGCCTTTGTTGCCGCAGTCACCTGGTGGCTGGCGCAGCAGTTTTTGGCACCAGCATAGTCAAGTCAAACTCCAGTACTGGTGCGGCTTCCAGACCTAAATGGGCTGGAGAAGTGCGCCAATGCTGGAGTTTAGCTATCGCGCCGCGCTCAGCTCCGCAGCGGTACGCTTTTCACTGTGGCTGCGAACGAAGATCAGGCAACCTTCGGGGCTGATGATTTCACCGTGCCGGTCGCCTTTCGGCACCCATTGGTAATCGCCCTTCCGCAACACCTCGCCTCCGACCGTACACCAGCCGTCGAGAATGATCGCTTCTTCGTCGCCGGTCTGCATGTGAGCGGGAATGCGACCACCGGGTTGGAAGCGCGCCAGCCAGGTGCGCGTATCACCATCATCAGCCAGCACTTTCATCGCCACGTTGTCAGCGAAGTTGAACCACCTGCCTTCATCGGCGCGCACGATGCGCATTTCGCCCGCTACTTCGATCGCTTTTCGCTCGTGCACTTGTGCAGCCACTTTCGACAGCAGCGATTGCTTGATCGACGCAGTGCGTTTTGCCGATGGCGATTTCGGCGGCACGGCCATCAGCATTTCTGCGACCAGCGCTTCCGGCAGCACTGACTCGATGGATTTCTTCGATTTGGATTGGGTCATGGCGATCTCCTAAGCCTTCCAGTCGATATCGGCACCCAACGCTTCGCGCAATACACCCAGCGCGCGCCGAATGTGGGTCTTGACGCTGCCCAGCGGCATACCGCAATGCTCGACGATTTCAGAGTGGCTGAGACCACGAAAGAAAGCCAGCGACAGCAATTGCCGTTGCAGCGGCGTCAGCCGGCTCATCGCCGCATGCAAGGCCGTGCCGGCTTGGGCTGCCTCCAGCAAGTCTTCCGCACTCTTCTGTCCGTTGTCCGGTTCGGAAACCAGATCATAAGGTTCGGGATGGCTGAACGCCTCGTCCTGACGGCGCAACAAATCCAGTGCGCGGCTGCGGGCAATGATCAGCAGCCAGCCCAGCACACGACCGCGCGAATCGTCGTAGCGATGCGCATCGCGCCACACTTGCATGTACACATCCGATACCACTTCTTCAGCCATGTCGTCGTTGCGCACGATGCGCAGTGCGACGCCATAGACGCGACTCACGGTGAGATCGTAGAAGCGGCCCAGTGCAGCCTGGCTCTGTTGGCAAATATCATCCAAGCATTCGCGCAGCACATTGTCGTCTTCACCGGATGGCGGCAATGTCGCAGGCGCCGGCTTTTGCGCGCTCGCCTTGCCAGCGGCAGCCGATTGCTTATCCCCGGCTTTGGCGCGAGGCGAGGCAGCGCTAACAGGCATCGACGGTTTCATGACCGGCAGTATAAGAGTGTCCATCGAAAACGGCATTGTCCAGTCCGGCGACATCGCAACCTCCTGAGTTTTCTTTTTGTGCAGATGGGCATTACGCCGGTTTTGCAAAGTTGGATGTGATGGTGTGCCAGCAGCAACAGGGTTGACATTGCCACCGTTAATGCCAATAAAAACAAATAGTTAAAGAGCAAATGGGCGCATTTCGATTTTGACGCCCGAATATCGCTGCCAGATGTTGAATCGCCGTGCGATACTCGCCGGCCTCCGCATTGCCACATACGACTGTCGCGCGTGTCCGCTGCCAATCTCCTCCGACTGCTCCTGCTTGCCGCCATCTGGGGCGGGTCGTACCCGCTGTTGCGTATCGTGGCACCTTCATTCGGCGGCATCGGCACCATGTGGTTGCGCGTGTGCCTCGCGGGGCTTGCATTGCTGGTGTTCGCCAAGGCCATTGGTGAGGATCTGCAGTTATCCAAATGGTGGAAGCAATACGCCTTTATCGGCCTGTTGAACTCCGCCCTGCCGTTCGCGCTGATCGCTTTTGCAATGAAGACCCTGCCCGCCGGCTACGGCGCCATCCTCAATGCCATGTCGCCGTTCTTCGCCGCACTGTTCGCAGCATTCATGTTGGCGGAGCGTCTCACCATGACTCGCATTGTCGGCATGGCATTGGGTGTCACCGGCATCGGCATCATCATGAACCTTGGGCCAATTCCCCTCGATGGCCCGATACTGACGGCAGCAGCGGCCAGCATCGCAGCGACGGTTTCATATGGCTACATCAGCGTCTATGCAAAGAAGTACACCAAAGGCGCGCCCAGCGTCGGCCTGGCCACCGGAGCGATGATATTTCCGGCGGTGCTGGTGGCGCCTCTGGGGCTGACGATGGTGCCGCCCATCGCGCCGCCGATACACGTCATATTCGCGCTGCTGACGCTGGCGCTTGTCTGCACCTCATTCGGCAATCTGCTTTATTTCCGGCTGATCCGTGACGCCGGCCCCACGCAGGCGATTTCGGTCACGTTCCTGATCCCGGTGTTCGGTGTGGCCTGGGGCGCGACTTTCTTCGGCGAAACGCTGAACAGCGGTGCAATCGCTGGCGGCATCATCGTCATGATCGGCGTGGCACTGGTGCTGGGCGTGATTCCGCGAACGCGAAAACCGGACGTTACCGCATAGCCAAACACCGCTCCCGGCGCGGTGGTAAGCTTCACCAACCACATCTGTTTGCGAACTAACTTTTCGCCACTGCCATGCTGCGATTGAACGAAATCCGCCTGCCGCTCGATCATCCCGAGACGGCGCTTGAACAAGCCATACTGAAAAAACTTGCCGTACCGAAATCGGCGTTGATCGGTTTTTCGGTGTTCAAACGCAGCGTCGATGCGCGCAAGAAAGATGCGATGCTGTTTGTCTACAGCGTCGATGTCAGTCTGCAAGACGAAGCAAACGTTCTGAAAAAATTGCGCGGTGACCGCTCGATTGTTCCATCGCCCGATACCGGTTATCACTTCGTCGCCAGCGTGCCCGCCAGATTTACACCGGCACATCGGCCGATCGTGGTCGGCTTCGGCCCGTGCGGGATTTTCGCTGCACTGATTCTGGCGCAGATGGGTTTGAAACCGATCGTGCTGGAGCGCGGCAAGAGTGTGCGCGAACGCACGCAGGACACTTGGGGTCTTTGGCGCCGAAACACGCTTAACCCCGAGTCGAATGTGCAGTTCGGCGAAGGCGGCGCCGGCACTTTTTCCGACGGCAAGCTCTATAGCCAGATCAAGGATCCGCGCCATCTCGGCCGCAAGGTGATGAGCGAGTTCGTCAAGGCGGGCGCGCCGCCGGAAATCATGTATGTCGCCAAGCCGCACGTCGGCACCTTCCGGCTGGTTGGTGTGGTCGAGCGCATGCGCGAGGAGATCATCGAGCTGGGCGGCGAGGTACGGTTCCAGCATCGCGTCACGGACCTGCTGATTGAGGACGGACATCTGCGTGGCGCAACGGCGCTCAATTTGCAGAGCGGGCAATCGCAGCAGTTGCGTACCGATCATCTTGTGCTGGCACTCGGACACAGTTCGCGCGACACCTTCCACATGCTGCACGAACGCGGTGTTTACCTGGAAGCAAAACCGTTCTCAATCGGCTTTCGCATCGAACATCCACAGTCGCTGATCGATCGCGCGCGACTTGGACCGAATGCCGGCAATCCGTTGCTGGGTGCGGCCGACTACAAACTGGTACATCACGCCAGCAACGGCCGCAGCGTGTACAGCTTCTGCATGTGCCCGGGCGGCACGGTGGTCGCAGCAACATCGGAGGAAAACCGCGTGGTGACCAACGGCATGAGCCAATATTCGCGCAACGAACGCAATGCGAATGCCGGCATCGTCGTCGGTATCGATCCACGCGACTATCCGGGCGGGCCATTGGCGGGCATCGCCTTTCAGCGGCATTGGGAATCAAACGCGTTTGTGCTCGGCGGCGGCACATACGAGGCGCCTGCGCAACTGGTGGGCGATTTTCTCGCCGGACGTGCGTCAACGCAGCTGGGTGAAGTTGAACCTTCTTACAAACCCGGTGTGCACCTGACCGATCTCGCCCCCAGCGTACCGGACTACGCGATCGCCGCGATTCGCGAGGCACTGCCTGCCTTCGATCGACAGATTCGCGGTTTCGCCGTGCACGATGCGGTGTTGACCGGCGTGGAGACGCGCACATCGTCACCGCTGAAAATCACCCGCGGCGACGATTTTCAGAGTCTGAATGTGAAAGGGCTTTACCCGGCCGGCGAAGGTGCGAGTTACGCTGGCGGGATCTTGTCCGCTGGGGTGGATGGCATCGAAGTGGCCGAGGCGGTCGCAAAATCGCTACTAGGTATGGCTGCGCGAGTCTGATCGACTGTCTGCCCGTGCTTCGCGGCCCTACGCACAGGCGCGTCAGCAATCAAGCCGGTGAACAATTGCGCCATTTTGATATGCCGTTAAATTTGATACAGCCATCCGCCCAAACCCTAGTACTGGCGCGGCCTCCGGAGGCAATGCCTTGGAAAACCGCATGGGTACTGGTTTTCAGGCCGATGCCCTGCAAAGTTTCTGCCCACGCCCGGCACACGCTCTCAAGAACGAGGATGCAAAACAAGTAACATAGCGGCTTCACGCAAACGGCCCACAAGGCCTACTGCGCCATCCGCCGGCCACCCGCCTGCGGCCAAAATTGAAGGGGACCTATGAATCGCTACAACAACGTTCTCGACCTGATCGGCGACACGCCACTGGTACGATTGAACAACCTCGATACCGGCGTCTGCGAGCTTTACGCGAAGCTCGAATGCAACAATCCCGCCGGCTCAATCAAAGACCGTATTGGCCTGCGCATGATCGAGGCCGCCGAACGCGACGGCAAGATCAAGCCCGGCGGCACTATCGTCGAAGCGACCGCCGGCAATACCGGACTGGGACTCGCGCTGGCGGCAATTCACAAAGGCTACAAGCTGCTGCTTGTCATCCCCGACAAGATGAGCCAGGAGAAGATTTTTCACCTTCGCGCGATGGGCGTGGAAATCGTCATGACGCGCTCGGATGTATCTAAGGGTCATCCCGAGTACTACCAGGACATGGCCAAGCGCATTACCGCGGAGATGATCGCGCGCGGTGAGAGCGCTCATTGCATCGATCAATTTTCCAATCCCGCCAATCCGGCCACGCACGAAGAGTGGACCGCGCCGGAAATATGGGAACAGATGGAGCACAAGCTGGACGCCGTCGTTGCAGGCGTCGGTTCCGGCGGCACCATCACCGGCATGGGCCGCTTTTTCCAGCGCGTCGCACCGCATGTGGAGATGGTGCTGGCTGACCCCAAGGGTTCGATACTCAACGAGCTGGTCAATACCGGCACGCACGGCGAGCCGGGCTCATGGCTGGTCGAAGGCATCGGCGGTGATTACGTTCCGGCCAATCTCGATATCAAGATCGCCAAGAAAGCGTATGCGATTCCCGATGGCGAAGCGCTGCTGGCCGCGCGCGAGCTGTTGCAGAAGGAAGGCATCATGGGTGGCTCGTCTTCCGGCACCTTGCTGGCCAGCGCGCTGCGCTATTGCCGCGAGCAAACCACGCCCAAGCGCGTCGTCACAATCATCTGTGATGTGGGGGGCAAGTACCTGTCAAAAATGTACAACGACTACTGGTTGACCGACCAGGGCATCATCAAACAACCACACAAGGGCGACCTGACCGATTTGATTGCACGCCATCACAAGGATCGCGCAACCATCACCGCCAAACCGGAAGATACGCTGCAGGCCGCTTACGCGCGCATGAAGCTGTATGACTTCCAACAGCTGCCCGTGCTGGAAAACGAAAAGGTGGTCGGCATCATCGATGAATCTGACATTCTGCTATCGATTTACGGCGACGAGGCGAGATTCAAAGCGCCGGTGCGCGAAGCGATGACCTCCAAACTGGATACCGTGCAGTTGAGTGATTCGATCAACCGGTTGATGCCAATTTTTGATCGCGGCCACATTGCGATCGTGATGGATGGTGAGAAATTCCTTGGCCTCATCACTCGCTATGACTTGCTGAACTATTTGCGCAGAAGGGCTCAATAAGATGAACCACAAACATAGACCCGGACACCAATTCGGCACCCGCGCCATTCACGCCGGGCAGGAGCCCGACCCCACTACCGGTGCGGTGATGCAGCCGATCTACGCGACCTCGACCTACGTGCAATCGAGCCCTGGCGTGCACAAGGGCTACGAGTACGCGCGCACGCAGAACCCGACGCGCATGGCGTTCGAGCGCTGCGTGGCCGATCTGGAAAATGGCGTGCAGGGATATGCGTTTGCCTCCGGGCTTGCCGCATCTGCCACCATCCTCGACACACTAGACACAGGCAGCCATGTGATCGCGCTGGACGATTTGTACGGTGGCAGCTACCGCCTTTTCGAACGCGTGCGCAAGCGCTCGGCCGGTCTCGATTTCACCTTCATGGACATGACCGATCCATCGAAGATTGAGGCGGCGATCAAGCCGAACACAAAAATGATCTGGGTTGAGTCGCCAAGCAATCCGCTGTTGAAGCTGGTCGATCTTTCCGCGGTGGCAGCGATCGCGAAGAAGCACAAGCTGATCGCGGTGGCAGACAACACCTTTGCCACGCCATATGTGCAACGGCCGCTGGATCATGGCTTCGATCTGGTGATTCATTCGGTCACCAAATATCTCAATGGCCACTCGGACATGGTCGGCGGCATGGTGGTGGCTCGCGAGAAAGGAACATTGTCGGAGAGACTGGAATTCCTGCACAACGCAGTTGGCAGCATTCTGGGGCCGTTCGACTCATTCCTCGCCATGCGGGGGCTGAAGACATTGCACCTGCGCATGCGCGAACACTGCGCCAGCGCGCTTGCCATTGCGGAGTGGTTAGCTACGCATCCGAAAGTGGAAAAAGTTCTCTACCCGGGATTGCCGTCGCATCCGCAACATGCGCTGGCGAAGAAGCAGATGCATGGCTTCGGCGGCATGGTAACGCCGATTCTCAAAGGCAATCTGGATGATTCGCGACGCTTTCTCGAGCGCCTGAAAATCTTTGTCTGTGCGGAGAGCCTGGGCGGTGTTGAGAGTCTCGCCGAGCATCCGGCGATCATGACCCACGCGTCGATTCCAGCGGAAATTCGCCGCACGCTCGGCATCAGCGACAGCCTGGTGCGCTTGTCGGTGGGCGTGGAAGACCTGGAAGACCTGAAGGCGGATATTGCGCATGCGCTGGGATAGCGCATTGAAACTCAAGTATTGGCGCGGCTTTCAGGCCATAAATGGCTGGAAACGCGCGCCAGTGCTGGAATTTGCACTTCGTGTCGGCCGTCATCGCACGTAAATACAGCAGCCAACAAAAAGCCCGCATCTTTTGATGCGGGCTTTTTGATTTACAACTATCGGTTCGAGAATTACTCGACGCGTGCCTTTTCCAACAGCTTGGTCACTTGCCAAGCCTTGGTCTTCGACAGTGGACGGGTTTCTTCGATCAGCACGGTATCGCCTTGCTTGAATTCGTTGTTCGGCGAATGCGCGTGATACTTCTTAGAGCGGCGAACCACTTTGCCCAACACGGGATGCATAACGCGGCGCTCGACCAAGACGGTAACCGTCTTGTCCATTTTGTCGCTGGTCACAACACCGGTCAGGGTGCGCTTCGATTTGGTTACAGCAGCAGTTGCGGTTGCAGTCATTATGCAGCCCTCGCTTTTTCGGTCAGGATGGTTTTGATCTGCGCGATTTCACGCTTCACACGACCGAGTTCGGTGGTCTTGGTCAGCTGTTGCGTCGCAACTTGCATGCGCAGGGAAAATTGCGCCTTGCGCAGTTCGAGCAATTCTTTGTTCAGGTCTTCCGGGGATTTGGCCCGCATTTCTTTGGTGTTCATTCTGGCTTCTCCCGTTTAACCGATCATGCGTTGAACGAAGGTGGTCTTGATCGGCAGCTTGGCGGCGGCAAGCGTAAACGCTTCACGTGCCAAATTGACATCCACGCCGTCCATCTCGTACAGCACTTTGCCCGGCTGGATTTCCGCCACGAAGTACTCGGGCGAACCTTTACCGTTACCCATGCGGACTTCGGCAGGCTTCTTGGAAATCGGCTTGTCCGGGAAGATGCGAATCCACACACGGCCACCACGCTTGATATGACGCGTCATGGCACGACGTGCAGCTTCGATCTGGCGCGCGGTCAGACGACCACGACCCACGGCTTTCAAACCATATTCGCCGAAAGAGACCTTGGCGCCGGCGGTAGCAATACCCTTGTTCCGGCCCTTTTGTTCCTTGCGGTATTTACGTCTAGCTGGCTGCAGCATTTTTCGCTCCTGCTCTGCGCGGTTTGCGCGTTTCAGCTTGCGGCTCCGGCGCGGCTACGGGTTGTTCGCCCTTGCCCAGCACTTCGCCCTTGTATACGAGAACCTGAACACCGATCACACCGTAGGTGGTGCGCGCTTCGGAGAAACCCACATCGATATCGGCGCGTAGGGTGTGCAACGGCACGCGGCCTTCGCGATACCACTCGGTACGGGCGATTTCTGCACCGTTCAAACGACCCGAGGAGGTGATCTTGATGCCTTGTGCACCCAGACGCATGGCGTTCTGCATCGCACGCTTCATGGCACGGCGGAACATCACACGCTTTTCCAGCTGCGCGGTAATGCCGTCGGCGATCAGTTGCGCGTCGGTTTCCGGCTTGCGGATTTCTTCGATGTTGACGTGCACCGGCACGCCCATCAGCTTCGTCAATTCCGAGCGCAGGTTTTCAATGTCCTCGCCCTTCTTGCCGATGACCACACCGGGACGCGACGAGAAGATGGTGATCTTCGCATTGCGGGCCGGGCGCTCGATGACGATCTTGCCGACCGATGCATTGGCCAGCTTCTTTTTCAGGTACGTGCGGACTTTGATGTCCTCAAGCAGCATGATCGGGAAGTTTTTGCTATTGGCATACCACTTCGACGCGAAGTTCTTGTGGACTGCCAGGCGAAAACCAACCGGAGAGATTTTTTGTCCCATCGTTGCCCCTTATTGCTTGCCGTCGCCGACCGTCAGGAAGACGTGGCACGTGGGTTTGATGATGCGATTGCCGCGGCCTTTTGCACGCGCGGTGAAGCGCTTCAGTACCGGGCCTTTTTCGACGATGACTTTGGAAACTTTCAGTTCGTCGATATCGGCACCGTTATTGTGCTCGGCGTTGGCGATGGCGGATTCCAGAACCTTCTTGATGATGGTCGCGCCTTTTTGCGGCGAGAAGGCCAGGATGTTGAGGGCGTGATCGACTTTCTTGCCGCGAATCAGATCCGCAACCAAGCGGCCCTTTTGCGCGGAGAGTCGTACACCCCAGAGATTGGCTTCAACTTGCATTGTCCTGGCTCCTTATTTCTTCGCCGGGCCAGCTGCCTTCTTGTCGGCCGGATGGCCTTTGAAGGTGCGGGTCAGTGCGAATTCGCCCAGTTTGTGGCCAACCATGTTTTCGCTTACATACACCGGCACATGCTGCTTGCCGTTATGGATGGCGATGGTCAGGCCGACGAAATCCGGCAGGATGGTGGAACGGCGCGACCAAGTCTTGATCGGGCGCTTGTCTTTGGTGGCAGCCGCGGCTTCCACTTTCTTCAACAGATGGCCGTCGCAGAACGGGCCTTTTTTTACGGAACGTGTCATGTCATTGGCCTCGCTTATTTCGCTTTATGACGATCGCGAACGATCATGCTCTGCGTACGCTTGTTGGTACGGGTTTTCAGGCCCTTGGCTGGCTGGCCCCACGGCGAAACCGGATGGTGACGTCCACCACCGCCGTTGCCGCGGCCACCCATCGGGTGATCGACCGGGTTCATATTGATTGCTCGTACCGTCGGACGCCAGCCACGCCAGCGATTGGCACCGGCTTTACCGATGACGCGCAGGTTATGCTCGGCATTGCCAACTTCACCGATGGTGGCGCGGCAATCGACGTGCACTTTGCGAATTTCGCCGGAGCGCAAACGCAGTTGAGCGTAGACGCCTTCGCGAGCCAGCAACTGCACGGAAGTACCGGCGGAACGAGCCAACTGTGCGCCCTTGCCTGGCAACATCTCGATGCAATGAACCGTCGAGCCCACCGGGATGTTACGCAACGGCAGTGTATTGCCAACCTTGATCGGGGCTTCTGCGCCTGAGACCAGCTGCGCACCAGCGGAAATTCCCTTCGGCGCGATGATGTAACGGCGCTCACCGTCCGCATAGCACAGCAGGGCGATATTCGCGCTGCGGTTCGGATCGTATTCCAGGCGCTCGACTTTGGCGACGATACCGTCCTTGTCGTTACGCTTGAAATCGATGATGCGATAGTGCTGCTTGTGACCACCGCCCTGATGACGGGTGGTGATATGGCCGTGATGGTTGCGACCGGCATGCTTGTGCTGCGGTTCAAGCAGAGCCGCATGCGGCGCGCCCTTGTGCAACTCGGCATTGACCACCTTCAGCATGCTGCGGCGGCCCGGCGAGGTCGGTTTGGTTTTGACGAGTGCCATTACGCGGCTCCTTCGGCAAAGTTGATGTCCGCTTCGCCCTTCAGGCAAACGTATGCCTTCTTGACATGATTGCGGCGGCCTTCAAAACGTCCATGACGCTTTGCCTTGCCCTTTTGATTGACGATGTTGACGCTCTCGACTTCAACCTTCTGGTCCTTGAACAGCAGTTCCACGGCAGCTTTGATTTCCTGCTTGGTTGCATCGCGCAGCACTTCAAACACGACTTGCTTTTGCTTGTCGGCGACCATGGTGGCTTTTTCCGAAATTACCGGACGCAGTACCACGGTCAACAGGCGTTCTTGATTAGCGATACTCATGCGAGCACCTCTTCAAATTGCTTGACGGCACCCTTGGTCAGCACGACCTTGGCGAAGCGCACCAGATTTACCGGATCGGCGTATTTCGCTTCCAGCACCATGACGTTCGGCAGATTGCGCGAAGACAGGTACAGGTTGTCGTCGAGATTGTCGGTAATGATCAGCACTTGATCGAAACCCATGCCATTCAGCTTGGTAGCCAACAGCTTGGTTTTCGGTGCTTCCAGCGCGAAATTTTCGACCACGGAAAGGCGATCTTCACGGACCAGTTGCGACAGAATGGCCGCAATACCGGCGCGGTACATCTTCTTGTTCACTTTCTGGGTGAAGTTCTCGTCAGGCGAGTTCGGGAAAATCTTGCCGCCGCCGCGCCACAGGGGCGAAGACGCCATACCGGCACGAGCGCGGCCCGTACCTTTTTGACGCCACGGCTTCTTGGTCGATTTCTGAACATCGCTACGGCCTTTTTGCGCACGGTTACCCGAGCGTGCATTGGCCTGATACGCGGTCACCACCTGGTGAACCAGCGCTTCGGAATAGTCACGACCAAAAAGCTCAGCGGAAGCGGGCATCGTGCCGGCTGCTGCGCCTTTGTCGTTAATCAGTTTGAGTTCCATTATTTGGCCGCCCCTTTCGCGAGTTTCGCCTTCGAGGAAGGACGAACCACCACGGTGCCATTCTTGGCTCCTGGGACTGCGCCTTTGACCAGAATCAGCTGGCGGGCAGAATCGATACGCGCCACTTCGAGCAACTGCGCGGTGCGATTCACATTACCCAGCTGACCAGCCATGCGCTTTCCTGGAAACACACGACCCGGATCCTGTGCCATGCCGATGGAACCCGGCACGTTGTGCGACTTGGAGTTACCGTGAGATGCGCGATTCGAGGAAAAATGGTGGCGCTTGATAACACCGGAGAAGCCTTTACCCAGCGTAGTGCCCGACACATCGACCTTTTGGCCGACTGCGAACATTTCCACGGACAGGGTGGAGCCGACTTTAAGTTCGGCCAACTTTTCCGGGGTGGTTGTAAATTCATTCAAGACCGAACCCGCTTCTACACCGGCTTTCGCAAAGTGACCGGCTTGCGCCTTTGCCACACGTGATGCGCGACGCGTGCCGTAAGCAACTTGCACGGCCGAATAGCCATCGGTGTCGGGGGTCTTGATTTGGGTGATGCGGTTGTTCGACACGTCCAGCACAGTTACGGGAATGGCAGTGCCATCGTCCGCAAAAATGCGAGTCATGCCGACCTTCCGGCCGACGAGACCAAGACTCATCATTACATCCTTTCTAGTTAGCCCGAAAACAACTAAAAATCAGTCGCTTATCGGGTGTTGGCTACAATTGGCCAACAAATCAAATGTACCTTTTCGATACTACCTGTTTCTACCTTTTGCCTACAAGAGGCAAAGAGGCGCGATTATAGCGCCCCTTTTACAACAAATCAACTACTTAGCTTCGCTTTACAGCTTGATCTCAACGTCCACGCCGGCTGGCAGATCCAGCTTCATCAGTGCATCAACCGTCTTGTCCGTCGGATCGATGATGTCCATCAAACGAAGATGCGTACGAATTTCGAACTGATCACGCGAGGTCTTGTTGACGTGCGGTGAACGCAAAACGTCAAAACGCTCGATCTTGGTCGGCAACGGAACCGGTCCTTTAACCACGGCACCGGTGCGCTTCGCGGTTTCCACGATTTCCGCTGCGGACTGGTCGATCAGGCGATAGTCAAATGCCTTCAGACGGATCCGGATTTTTTGTTTGGCGAGTTGTGCAGTTGCCATCTCTATTCCTTTGAATCGCCGCCCAAAAATCGGGCGGCGCTTTTATTTACCTGGCTGAATTAAGGATACGCGGGGCGCTATTACTTAACGATTTTGGACACAACACCTGCGCCGACGGTACGACCGCCTTCGCGGATCGCAAAACGCAGACCGTCTTCCATCGCGATCGGTGCAATCAGTTGCACATTGATCTTGACGTTGTCGCCGGGCATCACCATTTCGGTGCCGGCCGGCAATTGCAGCGCGCCGGTTACGTCGGTGGTGCGGAAGTAGAACTGCGGACGATAACCATTGAAGAACGGGGTGTGACGTCCACCTTCTTCTTTGCTCAAGACGTAGATCTCGGCTTCGAAGTCGGTGTGCGGGGTGATGGAGCCCGGCTTGGCCAACACTTGGCCGCGCTCGACTTCTTCACGCTTGGTGCCGCGCAGCAGGATGCCGACGTTGTCGCCTGCCTGACCTTGGTCGAGCAGTTTGCGGAACATTTCAACACCGGTACAGATGGTCTTCAGGGTGGGCTTCAGACCGACGATTTCGATTTCTTCGCCGACCTTGATGATGCCGCGTTCTACACGACCGGTGACCACGGTACCGCGACCGGAGATGGAGAATACGTCTTCTACCGGCATCAGGAAGGCGCCATCCAGCGCGCGCTTCGGTTCAGGGATGTAGGTGTCCAGTGCTTCGGCCAGCTTCATGATGGCGCCTTCGCCCAGGTCACCGGCGTCGCCTTCCATGGCTTTCAGTGCAGAACCCTTGATGATGGGGATATCGTCGCCGGGGAATTCGTATTTGCTCAAGAGCTCGCGAACTTCCATTTCGACCAGTTCGAGCAGTTCAGCGTCGTCAACCATGTCGCATTTGTTCAGGAACACGACGATGTAAGGCACGCCTACCTGGCGGGCCAGCAGGATGTGTTCGCGGGTTTGCGGCATCGGGCCGTCAGCGGCGGAGCAGACCAGGATGGCGCCGTCCATCTGGGCGGCACCGGTGATCATGTTCTTTACATAGTCAGCGTGGCCGGGGCAGTCTACGTGGGCGTAGTGGCGGTTGGCGGTTTCGTATTCGACGTGGGCGGTATTAATCGTAATACCACGTGCCTTTTCTTCCGGCGCCGCGTCAATTTGATCGTAAGCCTTGGCTTCACCACCAAATTTCTTCGACAACACGGTCGTGATCGCCGCCGTCAGCGTCGTCTTGCCGTGATCCACGTGCCCAATCGTCCCCACGTTCACGTGTGGCTTCGTACGCTCAAACTTGCCTTTTGCCATTTTCTCTACCTCGTCAAATCAAAAATATGTTGTTTATTTCTTCGCGTTGATGATGGCTTCAGCCACATTCTTCGGCGCTTCGGAGTAGTGCTTGAATTCCATCGTGTAGGTCGCACGGCCTTGGGTCGCAGAACGCAGCGTGGTGGAGTAACCGAACATCTCCGACAGCGGAACTTCGGCCTTGATAATCTTGCCACCACCACCAGAAATATCTTCCATACCCTGCACCATGCCGCGGCGAGAAGACAAGTCGCCCATCACGGTACCGGCGTAGTCTTCCGGCGTCTCGACTTCGACCGCCATCATCGGCTCCAGCAGAACCGGATTGGCTTTGCGCATACCGTCCTTGAAGCCCATGGATGCAGCCATCTTGAACGCGTTTTCGTTCGAGTCCACGTCATGGTACGAACCGAAGTGCAGCGTGACTTTGACATCGACTACTGGATAGCCCGCCAGCACACCTGCCGGCAAGGTTTCAATCAGCCCCTTCTCAACGGCGGGGATGAATTCGCGCGGCACCACACCGCCCTTGATCGCGTCAACAAACTCAAAGCCCTTGCCCGCCTCCTGCGGCTCGACTTTCAGCACCACGTGACCATACTGACCACGACCACCGGACTGCTTCACAAACTTGCCTTCGGCGTTTTCTACTGTGCCGCGGATCGTTTCGCGATACGCAACCTGCGGCTTGCCGACCGTCGCTTCCACGCCAAATTCGCGCTTCATGCGATCAACGATAATTTCAAGGTGCAACTCACCCATGCCGGAGATGATGGTCTGACCGGACTCTTCGTCAGAGCGCACGCGGAACGACGGGTCTTCCTGTGCCAGACGGCCCAGTGCGATACCCATCTTTTCCTGGTCAGCCTTGGTCTTCGGCTCAACTGCTTGGGAGATCACAGGCTCCGGGAACACCATGCGCTCAAGCGTGATGATCGCGTTCGGGTCGCAAAGGGTCTCACCGGTCGTGACATCCTTCATGCCGATACAGGCCGCGATATCACCAGCGCGGATTTCTTCGATTTCCTCGCGGTTGTTGGCATGCATCTGCACGATACGGCCGATACGTTCCTTCTTGCCGCGCACCGGGTTGTATACGGTGTCACCCTTCGACAGCACACCCGAGTACACGCGAACGAACGTGAGCTGACCGACGAACGGATCCGTCATCAACTTGAAAGCCAGCGCGGAGAATTTTTCGGCGTCATCAGCCTTGCGCGTGGTCGGTTGCTCGTCTTCGGTGGTACCGGAAACAGGCGGAATATCGGTCGGCGCCGGCATGAAGTCGATTACCGCGTCAAGCATCGCTTGAACACCTTTGTTCTTGAATGCAGAGCCGCACAGCATCGGCACGATTTCGCCCTTGATGGTGCGCTCGCGCAAACCAGCCTTGATCTCGTCTTCGCTAAGCTCGCCACCCTCGAGATACTTGTTCATGAGGTCTTCGTTTGCCTCTGCAGCAGACTCGACCATCTTGTTGTGCCACTCTTTGCAAGTCTCGACCAAGTCAGCAGGAATATCACCGTACTTGAACGTAACGCCTTTGTCATCCTCATTCCAGATGATTGCCTTCATCTTGATGAGATCAACCAGCCCCTTGAAGTTATCTTCGGCGCCGATAGGCACCTGGAGAGGCACGGGATTGGCCTTCAGGCGAGCACGCATTTGCTCGTAAACCTTGAAGAAGTTCGCGCCAGTACGGTCCATCTTGTTGACGAACGCAAGACGTGGCACCTTGTACTTGTTCGCTTGGCGCCAAACAGTTTCCGACTGTGGCTGCACGCCACCCACGGCACAGTAAACCATGCAAGCACCGTCCAGCACGCGCATCGAGCGCTCAACTTCAATCGTGAAGTCCACGTGACCAGGCGTATCAATGATGTTGATACGATGCTCCTGATAGTTGTTGGCCATCCCTTTCCAGAAGCAGGTGGTCGCTGCGGATGTAATGGTGATACCGCGCTCCTGCTCCTGCTCCATCCAATCCATGGTAGCAGCGCCGTCATGCACTTCACCGATCTTGTGATTTACACCGGTGTAAAACAGAATGCGTTCAGTGGTCGTGGTTTTACCTGCGTCGATGTGCGCAGAAATGCCGATATTGCGATACCGCTCGATAGGGGTCTTGCGTGCCACGGTAGTAACCTTCCCGGGTTTATCCCGACTTGGCCCCGCAAAAACCTTGTGGGCCTGCGGGACAAAAATTCAAACTTAGAAGCGATAGTGGGCGAATGCCTTGTTCGCTTCAGCCATGCGATGCACTTCCTCGCGCTTCTTGATGGCAGAGCCGCGGCCTTCAGCAGCATCCATCAATTCGCCAGCAAGACGGGCACCCATGGACTTCTCGCCACGCTTGCGAGCGGCTTCGCGGATCCAGCGCATGGACAGCGCGGTGCGACGCACCGGCCGCACTTCAACTGGCACCTGATAGTTGGCGCCGCCGACGCGACGAGATTTCACTTCAACCATCGGCTTGACAGCATTGATGGCAGTATTGAAAACCTCTACAGCGTCCTTACCAGACTTCTTCGAAATCTGATCCAAGGCACGATAGATGATTTGCTCGGCAACAGACTTCTTACCAGCTTTCATAAGCACATTGACAAACTTGGCGATTTCCGTGCTCTTGAATTTCGGATCGGGCAGGATTTCGCGCTTGGGAACTTCGCGACGACGAGGCATGATTGTTTCCTCTTAATTCAAAATGGTTGGCGGGCGCTTACTTTGCCGCGCCGGCTTTTGGCATCTTGGCACCGTACTTGGAGCGCGCTTGCTTGCGATCCTTGACGCCAGCCGTATCCAGAGAGCCACGAACAGTGTGATAGCGAACGCCCGGCAGATCCTTTACGCGACCACCGCGAATCAGGACCACCGAGTGCTCTTGAAGGTTATGGCCTTCACCACCGATATAAGAAATGACTTCATAGCCATTGGTGAGACGGACTTTGCACACCTTCCGCAGAGCCGAGTTCGGCTTCTTCGGTGTCGTGGTGTAAACGCGCGTGCATACGCCGCGTTTTTGCGGGCAATTTTGCATTGCCGGCACTTTGCTCTTTGCTTTGACTTTCGTGCGCGGCTTGCGCAGAAGTTGATTAATGGTTGGCATCGTTAATATCCGCTCAATTCGTACAATGGCTCGATTGTTTCCTGCTCGAAATCGAAAACTGCATCGATCCCGGGTTCATTTACAGGTTTTTACGGTCCTACTTGACTGCAAATTTCCATCCGACACGGCATAAAACCGTTCCGGAATCCGGAAAGCCTTAAATTATGAAAGAGAACTGCCCCGCTGTCAACCAGCGGGCGCAGTTACTTTCGTAATTACTCCAAACAGTTAGGCGACCTGCTCTTCCGACTTCTCGCTATCGGTTTCTTCAAATCCAAAACTAATACCGCTGGATTGAGGAACCCTCGGCGATACTTTCTTGCGCGCACGGTGATAAGCCAAGCCCGTACCCGCTGGGATCAGACGACCGACGATCACGTTTTCCTTCAACCCGCGCAGATCGTCCTTCTTGCCCATGATGGCGGCCTCGGTCAGAACACGTGTGGTTTCCTGGAAGGACGCTGCGGAAATGAACGAGTCCGTCGACAGAGAGGCCTTGGTAATGCCCAGCAGCATGTAGTGATAGCTGGCCGGCTTCTTGCCCTCTTTGACGACGCGATCATTCTCTTCCAGCACATCCGCGCGCTCGAGCTGCTCGCCCGGGATGAAACGGGTGTCGCCGTTATCAACGATAGACACACGGCGAAGCATCTGGCGAACGATAACTTCAATGTGCTTGTCGTTGATCTTCACACCCTGCAAGCGGTACACGTCCTGCACTTCGTCAGTGATGTAACGCGCCAGCGCTTCCATGCCTTGCAAACGCAGGATATCGTGCGGATCGGCCGGGCCGTCCACGATCGTTTCGCCCTTGTTGACCACTTGTCCGTCATGAGCGGTCACATGCTTGTCCTTGGGGATCAGATACTCGTGCGCAACACCGTCAAAGTCGGTGATGACCAGACGCTGCTTGCCCTTCGTATCTTTACCAAACGACACGGTGCCAGTGATTTCAGCCAGCAGGCCGGCATCCTTGGGTGAACGCGCTTCAAACAACTCGGCTACGCGCGGCAGACCGCCCGTAATATCGCGAGTCTTGGACGATTCCTGCGGAATACGCGCCATCACTTCGCCCACACCAACCTGCTGACCATTCTTCACGGTAATAATGGCCCCGATCTGGAAGGTGATATTGACGTGCGCATCCGAGCCTGCCAGTTTCACCTCCTTGCCCTTGGCATCAACCAGCTTGACCGCGGGACGCAGGCCTTTCGATGCCGCCGTGCCGCGACGCTTCGGATCGATTACCACCAAGCTGGAGAGACCGGTGGTTTCGTCGATCTGCTTTGCAACCGTAACGCCCTCTTCGACGTTTTCAAAGCGAACTTCACCCGCGTATTCCGTGATGATTGGACGGGTATGCGGATCCCATGTTGCCAACGCCTGGCCCGCCTTGATTTTGGCGCCTTCCTTCACCGACAACGTCGCACCATACGGCACTTTGTGGCGCTCGCGCTCACGGCCGTTCTCTTCCGCAATAACGATTTCACCGTTGCGGGAGATCACGATCATCTCGTCGCGCGCATTGGTGACAAAGCGCAGGCCGGTGGTGAATTTCGCCAAACCGGCAGACTTCGCCTCAACGCTTGAGGCGACTGCCGTACGCGATGCTGCGCCGCCGATGTGGAACGTACGCATCGTCAACTGCGTGCCCGGTTCGCCGATCGACTGTGCAGCAATAACACCCACGGCTTCGCCGACGTTTACCAACGTGCCGCGGCCGAGGTCGCGACCATAACACTTGGCACAAAGGCCAAAGCGCGTATCGCAGGTCAGCGGAGTGCGAACTTTTACTTCGTCAATACCGGCCGCATCAATTGCGTCCATGGCATCTTCGTCGAGAATTGTGCCCGCCTTGGCGATGACCTGATTGTTGTCAGGGTTGACCACATCGGCGACCGAAACGCGACCCAAAATACGCTCGCGCAACGCCTCAACCACTTCACCGCCCTCAACCAACGCTTTGACGGCGAGGCCATTGGTGGTACCGCAATCATCTTCGGTCACCACCAGATCTTGCGTCACGTCCACCAGGCGACGCGTCAGGTAACCGGAGTTAGCGGTCTTCAAAGCCGTATCGGCCAAACCTTTGCGCGCACCGTGAGTCGAGATGAAGTACTGCAGAACGTTCAAGCCTTCACGGAAGTTCGCAGTAATCGGCGTCTCAATGATCGAGCCGTCCGGCTTGGCCATCAGTCCGCGCATACCGGCCAACTGACGGATCTGCGCGGCGGAGCCGCGGGCACCCGAGTCTGCCATCATGTAGATGGCGTTGAAAGACTCCTGCGTAGTTTGTTTGCCGTCGCGGGTGGTAACCGGCTCTTGGCCCAACTGTTCCATCATGGCCTTGGCAACCTGATCGCCGGCACGGCCCCAGATATCCACCACCTTGTTATAGCGCTCACCCTGCGTAACCAGACCCGAAGTGTATTGCGCCTCGATTTCCTTCACTTCCGCTTCGGCAGCGCCGATGATGTCCTTCTTCTGAGAAGGTACCAGCATGTCGTCAATCGAAATCGACAGGCCTGCGCGTGTTGCATACGTGAAGCCGGTGTACATCAGCTGATCGGTGAAGATCACCGTCTCGCGAATACCACAGCGACGGAACGCCGCGTTGATGAGCTTGGAGATTTCCTTCTTCTTCAACGCCTTGTTGATGAAGGGGAACGGCAAGCCGGGCGGCAGGATTTCCGAGAGAATTGCGCGACCCACCGTGGTTTCATAACGCTTGGTGCGCGAAACAATTTCGCCCTTCTCATCCTTATCGGTCTCTTTGATACGCACATGAATCTTGGCGTTCAGCGACACTTCACCGCAATCGTAGGCACGTTGCGCTTCAGCGACGTTGACGAACATCGAGCCCTCGCCCTTCGCGGCGACGCGTTCGCGAGTCATGTAGTAAAGACCCAAAACGATATCCTGCGACGGCACAATCGACGGTTCGCCCGACGCGGGGAACAGCACGTTATTGGAAGCCAGCATCAGTGTGCGAGCTTCCATCTGCGCTTCCAGCGAGATCGGGACGTGTACAGCCATTTGGTCGCCGTCGAAGTCGGCGTTGAATGCCGCGCAAACGAGCGGGTGCAGCTGGATGGCCTTGCCTTCAATCAGCACGGGTTCAAACGCTTGAATACCCAGGCGATGCAGCGTCGGCGCGCGGTTCAACATGACTGGATGTTCGCGGATCACGTCTTCCAGGATGTCCCAGACTAACGGCTCCTCGGCTTCCACCATGCGCTTTGCGGCCTTGATAGTAGTTGCCGCACCCAGCACTTCCAGCTTGTGGAAAATGAAGGGCTTGAACAGTTCCAGCGCCATCTTTTTCGGCAGGCCGCACTGATGCAGCTTCAACGTCGGTCCCACCACGATGACGGAACGACCCGAATAGTCGACGCGTTTGCCCAGCAGGTTTTGACGGAAGCGACCCGACTTGCCCTTGATCATGTCGGCCAGCGACTTCAATGCGCGCTTGTTAGCGCCCGTCATGGCCTTGCCACGGCGGCCGTTGTCGAGCAGTGAGTCGACGGCTTCCTGCAGCATGCGCTTTTCGTTGCGCACGATGATTTCCGGCGCCTTCAATTCGAGCAGGCGCTTCAGGCGGTTGTTGCGGTTGATCACGCGGCGATACAGATCGTTCAGATCGGAGGTCGCAAAGCGGCCGCCGTCCAGCGGGACCAGCGGACGCAGGTCCGGCGGCAACACAGGCAGCACTTCCATGATCATCCAGTCCGGCTTGATGCCCGACTTGGAGAACGCCTCAAGTACTTTCAGGCGCTTGGCGATCTTCTTGATCTTGGCTTCGGAACCGGTGTTGCCCAAGTCCTTGCGCAGCTCTTCCATTTCGTGCGCGAGATCCAGCTTGCGCAGCAGTTCGCGAATGCCTTCCGCGCCCATTGCGGCGTGGAAATCGTCGCCGAATTCTTCCACCTTGGCGAGGTAATCGTCCTCGGTCAGTAGCTGGCACTTATTCAGCGGCGTCATGCCGGGATCGGTCACGACGAATGCTTCGAAGTACAGGACGCGTTCGATATCGCGCAGCGTCATGTCGAGCACCATGCCCAAGCGCGACGGCAGCGACTTCAGGAACCAGATATGCGCGGTCGGCGAGGCCAGCTCGATATGGCCCATGCGTTCGCGGCGAACCTTGGACAGCGTGACTTCAACGCCGCACTTTTCGCAAATGACACCGCGATGCTTCAGGCGCTTGTACTTGCCGCACAAGCATTCATAGTCCTTGATCGGGCCAAAAATCTTGGCGCAGAACAGGCCGTCGCGTTCAGGCTTGAAGGTACGGTAGTTGATCGTTTCCGGCTTCTTTACTTCACCGTACGACCACGAGCGAATCTTCTCCGGGCTGGCCAGCCCGATCTTGATCGCATCGAATTCTTCTTCCTGCGTGACTTGTTTAAAAAGGTCTAATAGAGCTTTCATGTTTTCTCCTGGTCACACATTCAATTAGTAGCGCTCGAGATCGATGTCGATCGCGAGTGAACGGATTTCCTTGACCAACACGTTGAACGATTCCGGCATGCCGGCTTCGATCTTGTGTTCGCCCTTGACGATGGACTCGTATACCTTGGTACGGCCCGACGTATCGTCGGACTTGACGGTCAGCATTTCCTGAAGCGTGTAAGACGCGCCGTAAGCTTCCAGTGCCCAGACTTCCATTTCACCGAAGCGCTGGCCGCCGAACTGCGCCTTGCCGCCCAGCGGCTGCTGCGTCACCAGCGAGTACGGACCGGTCGAACGTGCATGCATCTTGTCGTCCACCAAGTGGTGCAGCTTCAGGATGTGCATGTAGCCCACGGTCACCTGGCGTTCGAACGGCTCGCCGGAACGGCCATCATGCAGGGTCACTTGCGTCTTGGTCGCGTTCAACTTGAGACGCTGCGCAGTCTCGTCGTCGTACGCCAGATCGAGCATCGAGCGGATTTCTTCCTCCGCTGCACCGTCGAACACCGGCGTGGCAAACGGAACGCCCTTCGACAGGTTCTTGGCCAGTTCCATCACTTCATCATCCGACAACGCAGCGATGTCTTCCTTCTTGCCGCTGGTGTTGTAGACCTTGTCGAGGAACTTGCGAACCTTGGCAGCGTTCTCGTGCGCCTTCAGCATCGAACCGATCTTCAGCCCCAGGCCTTTGGCGGCCCAGCCCAAGTGAGTTTCGAGAATCTGGCCCACGTTCATCCGTGACGGTACGCCCAGCGGATTCAGCACGATATCCATCGGCGTGCCATCGGCCATGAATGGCATGTCTTCCACCGGCACGATCTTCGAGATCACACCCTTGTTACCGTGGCGGCCGGCCATCTTGTCGCCCGGTTGCAGACGACGTTTAACGGCCACGTATACCTTGACCATCTTTTGCACACCCGGCGGCAGTTCGTCGCCTTGCGTGAGCTTGCGTTTCTTTTCGTCGAAAGCTTTATCAAACTCCTTGCGGGTCAGATCGAGCGCTTCCTTCTGCGACTCGAGTTGGCGTGCTTCGTCATCGTCGGCGAGACGGATGTCAAACCAATCGTGATGAGCTACGTCGGCAAGATAGGCCTTGGTGATCTTGTCGCCCTTGGCAATCTTCTTTGGGCCACCCTTGGCAATTTTTCCGATCAGCGACTTTTCAATACGCTGAAACAGATCTTCTTCCACGATACGCAGCTGATCGCCCAAGTCCTTCTTATAGTCTTTGAGCTGATCGTCGATGATCTGTTGCGCGCGCTTGTCGCGAACGATGCCTTCGCGTGTGAACACCTGAACGTCGATCACGGTGCCGGAAATGCCCGACTGCACACGCAGCGACGTATCTTTCACGTCTGACGCTTTTTCACCGAAAATGGCGCGCAGCAGTTTTTCTTCCGGCGTCAGCTGGGTTTCGCCCTTCGGCGTCACCTTGCCGACCAGCACGTCACCGGCTTCGACTTCTGCGCCGATGTACACGATGCCGGATTCATCCAACCGACCCAGCATGCGCTCGGACAGATTGGAAATATCGCGAGTGATTTCTTCCGGTCCAAGCTTGGTGTCGCGGGCAACGACCGACAACTCTTCGATGTGAATCGAGGTGTAACGGTCTTCAGCCACGATGCGCTCGGAAATCAGGATCGAATCTTCGAAGTTGTAACCGTTCCACGGCATGAACGCGACCAGCAGGTTTTGGCCCAGCGCCAGCTCGCCCATATCGGTCGACGCACCGTCGGCAATCACGTCGCTCTTCGCAATATGGTCACCCACCTTCACCAGCGGACGCTGATTGATATTGGTGTTCTGGTTGGAGCGAACGTACTTCACGAGGTTATAGATATCGACGCCCGCTTCGCCTGCCTGGGTTTCGTTGTCGTTGACGCGAACGACCACACGACCGGCGTCGACGAAGTCGACACGGCCACCGCGACGGGCCAGCACAGCAGTGCCCGAATCCATGGCCACGGTACGCTCGATACCGGTACCGACCAGCGATTTCTCCGCGCGCAGGCAAGGCACTGCCTGGCGTTGCATGTTCGAGCCCATCAAAGCGCGGTTCGCATCATCATGCTCAAGGAACGGAATCAGCGAAGCGGCCACCGACACGATCTGCGCAGGCGCGACGTCGATGTACTCGATCTTGTCCGGTGCCGACAGCATGAATTCGTTGTGATTACGCGACGAAACCAGCTCGTCCACAAAGCGACCCGACTTGTCGGTCTCGGCATTTGCCTGAGCGATAACGTACTTGCCTTCTTCGATCGCCGACAGGTATTCGATCTCGCCGGCGACTTTGCCACCAACAACCTTGCGATACGGCGTTTCGATAAAACCGTATTCGTTGACGCGTGCATACAGTGCCAGCGAGTTGATCAGGCCGATGTTCGGGCCTTCCGGCGTTTCGATCGGACACACGCGGCCGTAATGCGTTGGGTGTACGTCACGCACTTCGAAGCCGGCGCGCTCGCGTGTCAAACCACCCGGGCCCAACGCAGAAACGCGGCGCTTGTGAGTGATTTCGGACAGCGGGTTGGTCTGGTCCATGAACTGCGACAATTGGCTGGAACCGAAGAACTCCTTGATCGCCGCCGAAACGGGCTTGGCATTGATCAAGTCATGCGGCATCAGGTTTTCGCTTTCAGCCTGCGACAGACGCTCGCGCACTGCGCGCTCAACGCGCACGAGACCCGAGCGGAACTGGTTTTCCGCCAGTTCGCCCACCGAACGTACGCGGCGATTGCCGAGGTGATCGATATCGTCGATTTCACCGCGACCGTTGCGCAGCTCAACCAGAATCTTGATCACGGAAACGATGTCTTCCGTCGACAGGGTCATCGCACCGGTCAATTCTTCACGGCCAACGCGGCGATTGAATTTCATGCGGCCCACAGCAGACAGATCGTAGCGCTCTTCGGAGAAGAACAGGCCGTTGAACAAGGTGTTCACCGCGTCTTCCGTCGGCGGTTCGCCCGGGCGCATCATGCGATAGATCGCAACCTTCGCGTTCAGTGCATCGACCGTTTCATCGATACGCAGCGTCGAAGAAATGTACGCGCCTTGGTCGAGATCGTTGGTGTAAATCGTGTAGATGGTTTGCACACCAGCATCGATCAACTTGCGCAACGAAACTTCCGTCAACTCTTCGTTAGCGTTGGCGACGACTTCGCCAGTTTCAGTGTTGATGATGTTGGTCGCGAGTACGCGGCCGATGAGGTACTCATCGTTGACCGTGAGACGCTTCATCTTGGCCGCATCCATGTCGCGGATGTGCTTGGCAGTGATGCGCTTGTCTTTCTGCACAATCACCTTGCCATCCTTGGACAGGATGTCGAATTTGGCGATTTCGCCCTTCAGGCGATCAGCGACGAGTTCTAGCTCGATCTCGCCCTTCTTGGAGATGTGGAATTCGTCGAACACGAAGAATTCGCGCAGGATTTGATCAGGCGAATAGCCGAGCGCTTTGAGCAGAATAGTAACCGGCATTTTGCGACGACGGTCGACGCGGAAATACAGGTAATCCTTCGGATCGAATTCGAAGTCGAGCCAAGAGCCACGATAAGGAATTACGCGCGCAGAGAACAGCAGCTTGCCAGACGAGTGGGTCTTGCCGCGGTCGTGCTCGAAGAACACGCCCGGCGAACGGTGCAGCTGCGAGACGATCACGCGCTCGGTACCGTTGATGACAAATGAGCCATTGGCCGTCATGAGCGGAATTTCGCCCATGTAAACTTCCTGCTCCTTCAATTCCTTCACCGTCGGCTTGGACGCTTCGCGGTCCATGATCACCAGACGCACTTTGGCGCGCAATGGCGATGCGTAAGTCAGGCCACGCTGCTGGCATTCCAGCACGTCGAACGGCGGCTGACCCAGTTGGTAGCTGACAAACTCCAGACGCGCAAACTGGTTGTGCGAGACGATCGGGAACACCGAGGTGAACGCCGATTGCAGGCCTTGGTTCTTGCGATTGGAAACGGCGACCTCGGCTTGCAGGAATTCGGCATACGAATTCAGCTGAGTGGCCAAGAGGAAGGGAACATCGAGAACGCTGGCGCGCTTGGCAAAGCTTTTGCGAATGCGTTTTTTCTCGGTGAAGGTATAGCTGGAAGCGGCTACGGGATGTGCGTGAGACATGCTTTTCTCCGAACGTTGAAGGAATGTTCGCAAACTGACGTCTGCGTCAATGTTCTTCGACTGGCGTTACCTGTGCTCTGGCAACGTCAAGTGTGGCGAAGGGCCGCTACCCTTCTATGGCTGACAGCAACCGGGAGGTTGCCCGACCAAACTTAGTCTTCTGCAGTCGTTTCAGAAGACAAAGCAAAGCGTGAAAGCATCAAGACCCGACACGCTTTGCTTTGGCCTCTGAGATATTGCCCAAAGCGGCAAACTCTAGCACTGGCGCGGATTTCAGGGCATTTATTGCCTGGAGAGCGCATGGATGCTGGGATTTGCGATTTACTACCTCTTCAGAAACCAACTCCCGCAGCGGGAAAACCCGTGCGGGAGCGATCTCTTTTACTGCTTTGCAAACGGACTTTCGTCCGTCCGCGATTACTTCAGTTCTGCCTTGGCGCCGGCTTCGGTCAGCTTCTTGGCGATGGCGTCGGCATCAGCCTTGTTCACGCCTTCCTTCACTGCCTTCGGTGCGCCTTCAACCAGTGCCTTGGCTTCGGCCAGGCCCAGACCGGTGATTTCGCGAACTGCCTTGATCACGTTGATCTTGTTGGCGCCAGCTTCCACCAGCATCACGTTAAATTCGGTTTTCTCTTCAGCAGCCGGAGCAGCAGCACCGCCGCCAGCAGCGGGAGCAGCCATTGCAGCAGCGGAAACACCGAATTTCTCTTCGATTGCCTTGACCAGGTCGTTCAGTTCCAGAACGGTCATGGAGTCCAGAGAAGCCAAAAATGCGTCTTTATCGAATGCCATGTTGAAAATTCCTATCTAAAAAGTTGAATGATTTGAATATCGGGGCGCGGCGAAATTACGCAGCAACGCCTTCGGATTTCTTTTCGGCCACTGCAGCCAGCACGCGCGCGATACGCGAAACCGGGCTTTGCATGAGACCCAACAGTTGCGCCAGCAGCACTTCCTTGCTGGGGATATTGGCCAGCGATTGAACGCCTGCCTTGTCCAGCACTTTGCCGCTATACGCGCCTGCCGTGATGACGAAGTTTTCCTTGCCCTTGGCGAAGTCATTGATGACTTTTGCCGCGGCAACTGCGTCTTCCGAAAAACCATAGATCAGCGGACCGACCATCTTGTCAGCGGCCACCTCGAAATGGGTGCCCTGCACGGCGCGGCGGGCCAGCGTGTTCTTGAGAACACGCAGGTAAACGCCCTTGGCGCGCGCATCGCTGCGCAATTTGGTCAAGTCGGCAACCGTGGTACCCCGATATTCGGCGAGCACCATCGTCTGAGCCTTCGCCACATTGGCGATGACGTCAGCGACGACTTCCTTCTTTCCTTCCAGATTCAAACTCACGTTTGATCTCCTTTACGTTGATGAATGAATGGGCCTTCCGGCACATTCACACCCACAGCGACCTTGCTTCGGAGATCAGTGCATTCGAAATCGAATGCACGGAAATCTTTGCTGGGACCGCCATCTGCGTAGGACAGCATTGCTGCCGATTAAACTTTCAGCACCGATACAGCTGGCACCTCAAATTCCTACGGTCTTTGACAACCCCGGTGATCGATACCTTGATCACCAGGCCCAAAGAACTGCCATCGCGCCGATTTTTCAATCCGCGCGAAGGACTTGAATTACTGTTGCTGCTGTCCTTGCGTCGAGAAAGCCGAGGTTTCCACGCGTACACCGACACCCATGGTCGACGATAGCGAAACCTTGCGCAGGTAGATACCCTTCGACGACGCCGGCTTGGCTTTGTTCACCGCCGCGATCAGCGCCGACAGATTTTCAGTCAGCGCTTCCGTCGGGAACGAGGCGCGGCCGATCGTGCATTGCACGATGCCCGCCTTGTCGGCGCGGTATTGAACCTGACCGGCTTTGGCGTTCTTTACACCTTGTTCGACGTTCGGCGTAACGGTACCGACCTTCGGGTTCGGCATCAGGCCACGCGGACCCAGCACTTGACCCAAGGTGCCCACGACTTTCATCGCGTCCGGCGTGGCGATAACCACGTCGAAATCCATGAAGCCACCCTTGATTTTTTCGGCGAGATCGTCGAAGCCAACGATGTCCGCACCAGCTGCCTTGGCCTTGTCGGCATTGGCACCTTGAGCAAACACGGCGACGCGAACAGTCTTGCCGGTACCGCGCGGCAACACAACCGAGCCACGAACGGCCTGGTCGGATTTCTTCGCATCGATACCCAGGTTGATAGCGACGTCGACAGACTCATCGAACTTGGCGGTGGAGGTCTTCTTGACCAGCTCCAGCGCCTCGGCAACAGCGTAGTTCTTGTTGCGATCGACGATTCCGGCGAGCGCCTTTTGACGTTTGGTGATGGTAGCCATTAACGTACCCCTTCCACTTCAATACCCATCGAGCGGGCGCTGCCAGCGATGGTACGCACGGCGGCATCCAGATCAGCGGCCGTGAGGTTTGGCATTTTGGTTTTGGCAATTTCTTCGGCTTGCGCGCGGGTCAGCTTGCCAACCTTGTCCGTATGGGGGGTCTTGGAACCCTTGTCCACCTTGGCGGCCTTCTTGATCAGATAGGTCGCAGGGGCGGTGCCCATGATGAACGTGAAACTCTTGTCTGCGAAGGCGGTAATGGTGACCGGAATCGGCATGCCCGGTTCCAGCTTCTGCGTCTGGGCGTTGAACGCCTTGCAGAATTCCATGATGTTCAAACCACGCTGGCCTAGCGCGGGACCGATCGGCGGCGAAGGATTCGCCTTTCCGGCCGGCACTTGCAGCTTGATATAGCCGACAACTTTCTTTGCCATGATGCTCTCCTTGGGTGCAATCGAGAACCGGTTTTACGGTGCTCTCCCCATTAAATCGCAAGCCCTTCAAACACTACCGGTGAGCGCGGGCTGCAAACCCTCACCGCAAAAATTACTGTTTCTCGACCTGCCCGAAATCCAACTCCACCGGCGTCGGACGACCGAAAATCAATACCGACACGCGAATCTTGGATTTGTCGTAATTCACCTCTTCAACGTTGCCGTTGAAATCGGTGAACGGACCGTCTTTCACGCGAACGCTTTCGCCCACTTCAAATAGGACTTTCGGCTTCGGCTTCTCGACACCTTCCTTGACCTGATTGAGGATGGCATCAACTTCTTTTTGCGAAATCGGCGTGGGACGGTTGCCCGTTCCACCGATAAAACCCGTTACTTTCGGCGTGCTCTTGACCAAGTGCCAGGTTTCATCGGTCATTTCCATATTGACCAGAATGTAGCCTGGGAAAAAGCGGCGTTCGGAAAGCGATTTCGCACCGCTCTTCATTTCCACCACTTCTTCGGTCGGTACCAGTACTTCGCCGAACTTGTCAGCCATGCCCGAGCGCTTGATGCGCTCAATCAGTGCTGCCTGAATACTTTTTTCCTGGCCGGAATAGGCGTGAACAACGTACCAACGCATGGTCTACGCCCCGTGTCCGATAAATTTGGTCAGGACAAACGTCAACCCCCAGTCCACCACCCAAAGAAACATGGCCATAACGAAAACGAACACGAAAATCATGCCCGTGGACTGCATGGTTTCCTTACGGGTCGGCCAAACAACTTTCTTGGCTTCCTCGATGGATTCCTTTGTGTACTGAACGAACTCACGACCCGGTTCGGTAAACCAGCCGACGATTCCCGCCAGAATGAATCCGCCAAACATGGCACCAACGCGAGCAATCATCGGCTTGTCCGACAGCACATAGAATGCCGCCAAGCCAGCGATCGCCAGTAGTACCGCAACAGTGATTTGAATTTTGTCTTTCATCCGACATACCTTGGGGCATCGGTTTTAACTACAACCGATGCCGCCGGGTTGGTACTGCTGTGTTTGGCAGGCCAGGAGGGCCTCGAACCCCCAACCTACGGTTTTGGAGACCGTCACTCTGCCAATTGAGCTACTGGCCTAATTTCCCTGCGGTTATTACTTAACGATTTTGGACACAACACCTGCGCCGACGGTACGACCGCCTTCGCGGATCGCAAAACGCAGACCGTCTTCCATCGCGATCGGTGCAATCAGTTGCACATTGATCTTGACGTTGTCGCCGGGCATCACCATTTCGGTGCCGGCCGGCAATTGCAGCGCGCCGGTTACGTCGGTGGTGCGGAAGTAGAACTGCGGACGATAACCATTGAAGAACGGGGTGTGACGTCCACCTTCTTCTTTGCTCAAGACGTAGATCTCGGCTTCGAAGTCGGTGTGCGGGGTGATGGAGCCCGGCTTGGCCAACACTTGGCCGCGCTCGACTTCTTCACGCTTGGTGCCGCGCAGCAGGATGCCGACGTTGTCGCCTGCCTGACCTTGGTCGAGCAGTTTGCGGAACATTTCAACACCGGTACAGATGGTCTTCAGGGTGGGCTTCAGACCGACGATTTCGATTTCTTCGCCGACCTTGATGATGCCGCGTTCTACACGACCGGTGACCACGGTACCGCGACCGGAGATGGAGAATACGTCTTCTACCGGCATCAGGAAGGCGCCATCCAGCGCGCGCTTCGGTTCAGGGATGTAGGTGTCCAGTGCTTCGGCCAGCTTCATGATGGCGCCTTCGCCCAGGTCACCGGCGTCGCCTTCCATGGCTTTCAGTGCAGAACCCTTGATGATGGGGATATCGTCGCCGGGGAATTCGTATTTGCTCAAGAGCTCGCGAACTTCCATTTCGACCAGTTCGAGCAGTTCAGCGTCGTCAACCATGTCGCATTTGTTCAGGAACACGACGATGTAAGGCACGCCTACCTGGCGGGCCAGCAGGATGTGTTCGCGGGTTTGCGGCATCGGGCCGTCAGCGGCGGAGCAGACCAGGATGGCGCCGTCCATCTGGGCGGCACCGGTGATCATGTTCTTTACATAGTCAGCGTGGCCGGGGCAGTCTACGTGGGCGTAGTGGCGGTTGGCGGTTTCGTATTCGACGTGGGCGGTATTAATCGTAATACCACGTGCCTTTTCTTCCGGCGCCGCGTCAATTTGATCGTAAGCCTTGGCTTCACCACCAAATTTCTTCGACAACACGGTCGTGATCGCCGCCGTCAGCGTCGTCTTGCCGTGATCCACGTGCCCAATCGTCCCCACGTTCACGTGTGGCTTCGTACGCTCAAACTTGCCTTTTGCCATTTCCTGTCCTCGCGAATACTGAGATGAGTTCTGAGAGTTTTTCGGTTGCTGCGTTTCTGTACTGCCAATCTGGTGCTCTTGACGCGGATTGAACGCGTGGCCTCTCCCTTACCAAGGGAGTGCTCTACCACTGAGCTACAAGAGCAAATTCTTTGGAGCGGGTGAACGGGATCGAACCGTCGTCGTAAGCTTGGAAGGCTTCTGCTCTACCATTGAGCTACACCCGCACTCCGATACACTTCACCTGCCCGTGAAACCTTGGTGGAGAGGGCTGGATTCGAACCAGCGTACTCGTTAGAGGGCAGATTTACAGTCTGCTGCCATTAACCACTCGGCCACCTCTCCACGGAACCCGGCATTATCCAGATTTTTGGGCAAATGGTCAAATCTGACCCTGTATTGGCAGATATCGGACGTATCGCCGTGGATTGGCCGTGACAAGCACACATCACGATTGGCAAAATGACAAAAAACGGTTGTGCGCTACGCTCGCAGCCGACGCACAACCCCACACTTCCCAGCTTTGGTGTCGACATGAAATGTTCTCAATCGCGCAAGCATCTTTCCCGCTCTTTGCCACTGACAATCCTTTCATTTTTTATCCTAACTCTAAGTCAGTCAACATTTTCACAGACAGTGAGCGCAAACTCGGGGACAGCAAGGGCAACCGTCACCGTACAACAACCCGCTCCGGCTGAATTGGCAGTCCATGACGAACCGTTCAGTCTTTATGACGGGCTGGTGCGGGAGCTGCGTGGGGGTGGATACGTTATTTTCATGCGCCACGGCCCCATCATTTCATCCACCACCGACACCAAAAACGTCGGCGCATGGTGGCGCGATTGCCAGACCACCCAGCGCCTCGGCCCAAGCGCCCTGCCCCGCGCGCGCGCGATCGCCGAAGCAATTTCGCGGCAAAAAATACCAGTCAGCGAATTGCAAACCAGCGAGTTCTGTCGCGCCTTCGATACCGGCGTTCATCTGGGCTTACTCGCGCCCACCCGCAACGCCGTGCTCAATGACTTCAGTGTTTACGCCAGCAACCCGGCCGCAACCAATCTTACAGCCGGCATTCGCGAATTGATTTCCAGAAACACGCAGCCACGCTCGAATCGCCTTTTGGTGGGCCACCTGCTGCCCGAGTCGGCCATTCACCCGGCCCTGTCCACCCTCCCCGAGGGCCACACCGCAATATTCAAAGCCGAGGGCAATAACCGGTTTCATTACATCACCACGCTGTCACCGGGCCAATGGCAGTGGATCGGCAAGCAAAATATTGTCGAGCAACCCGTCTCGGCAGCCGCACCGCAAGTACAACAGGTCGTCGTGCAACCAGCGGCAACAGCCGCTGCCCCGCTTATCGCTGTCGATCAGGAGTTGAAAGGCATGCAGCTCGTCACTGCCCTGCGCAAGGGCGGCTACAACCTGTACATGCGACATGCCCAGGCTACCATTGGCCAGGATGGAAACCTGCTGCAAACGCCGATGTGGTGGGAAAACTGCGCGATACAGCGAAACATGTCCGACAACGGGCGCGAACAGGCACGCAAGGTCGGCAGCGGCATTCGCGAACTGCACATCCCCGTAAGTACGGTTTTGACCGCACAATTCTGCCGCACCCGGGAAACCGGCCACCTGCTTGGCCTTGGACCAATTGAAGTTACCGAAGATGTCAATCATCAAATCGGCCAGCGCGCGGGTTTCGACGTGAATGTTGCGCGATTCAAGCGGCTGGCAGAGATGCCCCCCAAGGGCAGCAACAACATGATTGTGTCGCACACACATGGCAGCCCACGTACCGAAGAACGCATCATGGGCGGGATTCAGGAGGCCGAGGTCGTTGTCTATCGGCCTGACGGCAAAGGAAACGCGGAACCGGTAGCCCGCATCACGGTGCCCGAATGGGAGACTCTTATAAAACTGGCGGAAGCGCCCAAGCCTGCAAGCAAACCTTAGGCGCGGCCAGCCGGAACAGGAGACTCGAGACGCACCACTTTCACCATCTTGTCCTGCACCTGCAGAATTTCGATCGGATAGTCGGCAATCTTCACCGCCAGCCCGGGCTCGGGAATATCTTCTAGGTGTTCAAGCAACAGTCCGTTTATCGTCTTTGGTCCTTCAAGCGGGAAGTTGAACCCCAACTTGCGATTCAACACACGCAACGGACAAGATCCCTCGACGATCACCGAACCATCGTCCTGCTTGCGATACAACCCCGTATTCATCGGCGACTGACTGGTGAACTCGCCGACGATTTCCTCAAGAATGTCCTGCAGCGTCACCAATCCCTGAATCTCACCGTATTCATCCACCACCAGCGCCATGCGCCGCTGGTTTTCCTGGAACAGCGTCAACTGCTGGAGTAGCGGCGTCCCTTCCGGGATGAAATAGGGTTCCCGCATGATCTCGCGCAACGTTTCTTTTTCCAGCGGCTCCTTGCGCGACGCGTTCAACACCTTGCGCACATGAACCAAGCCAATCACATTGGATAGATCGCCGTCGTACACGATGACTCGCGTGTGATGCGCGGTTGCGAGGCTGTTGCGGATATCGTCGATCTTGTCGTTGATATCAACACCTTCAATCAGCGCGCGTGGCGTCATGGTGTCATCGACCGTCATGCTTTCCAGGTCGAACAGATTGACCATGATGTTCTGGTGCTTCTTCGGAATGAACTGCCCGCCTTCCAGCACCAGCGTGCGCAATTCCTCCATTGATAGTTGCGATTGCTCTTCCTGCGGTGGGCGAATGCGCAGCAATTTGAGCAATCCCTGCACGAACAAATTGACGAACCACACTACCGGGTAAGTGATTTTCAACAGCGGTGTCAGCACATAACTCGCCGGCAGGGCGATGTGCTCGGGGAATCTGGAGCCGATTACCTTCGGCGTAATTTCGCTGAACACCAGAATCAGGAACGTCACAGCACCGGTTGCGACGGCAAGGACGTATTCATCCTTTCCGAGCAACCTCTCCGCGATGATGGCCGTCAGTACCGCCGACGCGGAGTTGACCAGATTGTTGCCAAGGAGAATCACGCCCAGCAACCGGTCTGTCTTTGACAACAGGCTCTGTGTCATCACAGCCGATTTCTTGCCTTGTTTGACCATGTGGCTGAGGCGATAGCGATTCAATGCCATCATGCTGGTCTCGGCAATCGAAAAAAACGCCGACACCAGCAACAGCACAGCCAATGCGCAGAACAACCAGTTCAGGGGAATGGCATCCATTCTGCGAAATGCCGATCAGACGCGTTTGAGGATGATTTCAAGCACGAACTTGCTGCCGGCGTAGGACAACAGCAGCAACACAAAACCAATCAGCGTCCAACGAATGGCGATGCGGCCGCGCCAGCCGAATTTCCAATTACCCAGCAGCAAGCCGCCAAAAATGACCCAGGAAAAGACGGCGAACACCGTCTTGTAACTCATCTGAAACGCCTTGCCGAACAAAATCTCGGAGAAAAACACGCCGCTTGCCAGCGTCAGTGTCAGCAGCACAAACGCCACGCCCAGCAGCTGAAACAGGAGCCGCTCGATTCGCAGTAACGGCGGCAAGCCCTGAAGCGAGGCTGGCAGAGCACCTTCGTGCAAACTCTTTTCCACAAACAACATGAACAGCGCGTGCAGCGCCGCAACCGTAAACAAAGCGTAAGCCAGTATGGCGACCACAAAATGCAGCTTGAATTCGAACCCGGCGTAGTTGACGATGCGCTGCCCTGGCATCAGCACCGGCAGCAATGCCATCAACACGGCAATCGGCGCCAGATAGCGAGCGCTAAGGCGCAAAAACTGGTTATCAAACCCGATCAGAAAGTAAGCGAGCATCACCAGCCACACAATCAGCGATATCGCGTGCGAAAAGCCGATATTCAGACCCTCACCGCCGAACAGGGAGTGTCCGAGGGCAAAGCCATGTGCGAGTAAACCGGCAGCAAACAGCGCCCTGAGCAACACCAGCCGATTTGCCGGCAGCGCGATTTGCGCTGTGCCCGTAGCTGAGTGCGCAGGTAGCCAGGCGATCAGCGCTGTCAAGGCGTAAATGGCTGCGGTGGTAAAATGGAAGTTGAAACTCTGCATGAATGACACGATGTGTCATGAAATGAGCATTTGAGTTTACACCATCCCCTTTTCCGCCCGCCGTGCCACAGACGGCGGCAAATCGCATCAACGATTCAGGTCCCGAAGCATGCTCGATAACCTAACCAATCGCCTCGCGGGCATTGTAAAGACCCTGCGCGGCCAGTCCCGCTTTACCGAAGAAAACATCGCCGACGCGTTGCGCGATGTCCGCATGGCCTTGCTGGAAGCCGATGTCGGCTTGCCGGTGGTCAAGGACTTCATCGCACGAGTGAAGGAAAAGGCGCTGGGCGCCGAGGTAATGCAAAGCCTGACACCGGGACAGGCGTTTGTCGGCATCGTTCATCGCGAACTGACCTTGCTGATGGGTGGCGAAGTCGCCGAAGCCGGCGCGCCGCCGGCAATGCCGAAACTGAACCTGCTACCTCTGAATCTGGCAACAACTCCACCGGCGATTGTGTTGATGGCAGGTCTGCAGGGCGCCGGCAAAACCACCAGCGTCGGCAAGATGGCGCGATTGCTGAAAGAGCAGCACAAGAAAAAAGTGCTCGTGGTCAGCGCCGACGTCTATCGCCCTGCCGCCATCGAGCAGCTGAAAACGCTGGCCACTCAGGTCGGTGTCGATTTTTTCGCCAGCGATATATCGCAAAAGCCCGTCGATATCGCCATCGCGGCAAAGCAATGGGCAAAAACGCACTTCCATGATGTGCTGATCATCGACACCGCCGGCCGTCTCGCCATCGATCAGGCAATGATGGATGAGATCAAGGCTGTGCACGCTGCCATTGAGCCGATCGAAACCCTGTTCACCGTCGACGCCATGCAGGGACAGGATGCGGTCAACGTCGCCAAGGCGTTCAACGAAGCATTGCCGCTGACTGGCGTGGTTCTGACCAAGCTGGACGGCGATTCGCGCGGCGGCGCCGCGCTTTCCGTGCGTCACATCACCGGCAAGCCGATCAAGTTTGCCGGTGTGTCGGAAAAAATGGATGGGCTGGAAGCCTTCCACGCCGAGCGCATGGCATCGCGCGTGCTTGGCATGGGCGACATGCTGTCACTGATCGAGGATGTACAGAAGAACGTCGATCAGGAAGAAGCGCGCAAGATTGCCGAGAAGTTCAAGAAGGGCAAAGACTTCGACTTCGACGATTTCAAAAGCCAATTGCAGCAAATGCGCAAGATGGGCGGCATGTCGGCGTTGATGGACAAGTTGCCTGCGCAACTTTCGCAAGCCGCGCAAGGCGCGCCAGACTTGCAGGAAAAGCAGCTGCGCCGCACCGAAGGCGTGATCAATTCCATGACACCGCTGGAACGCCGCAAGCCCGACCTCATCAAGGCATCCCGCAAGCGCCGCATTGCCGCCGGCGCCGGCGTCACCGTACAGGAAGTCAACCGCATCATCACCCAGTTCGAACAGATGCAAAAAATGATGAAGATGATGAAGGGCGGTGGATTGGCGAAGATGATGCGCGGCATGAAGGGCATGTTGCCGGGCATCCGGTAGCAGGACACCAGCACATGATTGGTGATTGTGAATTTGCGATCGAGGATTGTCTCGCCCAGATCAGCATGCTCGATTCGGGCATCGGTGCATGGGAGTACGTCGACTCCATAGGCGCATTGGAGCGTGCGCGACAACTCGATCGCACCGAAATCCACGGGCCACTGCACGGCATGGCCATCGGCATGAAAGACATCATCGACGTCGGTGGCATGCCGACCCGCTGTGGCACGCCGATCTATGCGCTCAACATGGCGAAAATGGATGCTACCTGCGTGGCGCTGGCCAAAGCTGCCGGTGCCATCATCATCGGCAAGACCGCCACTACCGAACTTGCTGGTTCTCATCCAACCAAGACGCGCAATCCGCAGAATACGGAGTTCACACCCGGTGGCTCATCGTCAGGATCAGCAGCAGCAGTGTCCTCCGGCATGGTACCGATGGCCTTTGGCACGCAAACCGCCGGCTCTGTCATTCGGCCGGCTGCTTACTGCGGTGTGGTGGGCTTCAAGCCCACCTTCGGGCTGGTGCCGCGCGGTGGCGTCAAACTGCAATCGGAAACGCTGGATACGATCGGTGTTTTTACCCGCACCGTTGACGACGTGATGAAGTGGTATGCGGCGATGACCGGTTCCCGCTCGCAACCAATTGCGGAACCTGCGACCGACAGACCCTTGCGTATCACCATCGTCACCAACCTCATGGATCACGCCGATGTCGATATGTCGGTGGCGATCGCAGAAGCCGCCGATGCACTTTCCGCCGGCGGTGCCAAAGTGCGCGAAACGCGCCTGCCGAACATCATTGACGATGCGCAGAAAGACCAACGCATCATTCAATTAGTGGAACTGGCGCGTCACTATGCCATTGAGCATCGCAACTACCGCTCGCAGCTGAGCGACGCGATTCTTGCTCTGCTGGATGAAGGTTCGGCCATTCCACAGGACGACTACCTCGAAGCCCTGAAACGCACTGAAGCTGCCCGCAAGCAAGCCGACTTTCTGCTCGGCGATTGCGATGCCTGGCTGATGCCGTCTGCGACCGGCGCTGCGCCAAAAGGACTCACATCCACGGGCGACCCGGTATTCAACCGCCTCACCACTACGTTGCATGTACCCGCCATCAACCTGCCGGTGTACCGCAGCAAAAAGCGCATGCCTCTTGGCCTACAACTGATCGGCTCGCGCCACCAGGACGAAAAGCTCCTGGCGACTGCGCGGCGCGCGATCGAGATCATGCGCAACACCACGCATGGCTGAGGCGGTAACGACTCACCTGCTGGCCGATGTTCCCGACGCCATCCCCCAACTGGCCGAATGGTACAAAGCTGAATGGTCCAGTTGGTTTGACGGCACGCCATTGAGCGAAATCGAAGCTGATTTGCGCTCGGTCGCACTTAAAGATCAATCGCCTTTTGCCATCGTCGCGTTGGACGCGAAGGCGCAGCCGCTTGGCGTGTGTTCAGTGCGCAACGAGGTATTCGAGCCTTACCCGCACGCTGGTCCTTGGTTGCGCGGTCTTTATGTACATGGCCCATATCGCGGACAAGGCGTAGCCGGGTTGCTGATTGCCGCCGCGGTAGAACACGCCCGCTTGACAGGTTTAGCCAAGCTTTACGCCGCCACCCACGACGCAATAGGTACTTTCGAGCGTGCTGGCTGGCTGGGCTTCGACCGCGTGATGCACGACCAACAAGCACTTACCATCTTCGCTACCAAAGTGGGTTAGCCTGCAAGACATTCCGTTGTCTTATCAGCACAACCAAACGAAGATCGCCATTTGGCGAGGCGTTCCGGCTATTTATGCCGGGAGAGCCGCACCAGTGCTTGAGTTTTACTGGTGCGAGTGATTTGCCGCCAATCAATTCGGCTAATATCGGAATTGCCCGCAACAAACCCTCCCACCATTTTCCGCTTTGCCTCAAATGTCACCCCTTTCGATCGAAGAAAATTCGCTGTTGCACGCTGCAATGCAACACCAGAAAGCGGGTGAGTTCGCCAGAGCGGAATCGTTATATCGCCATCTGCTTCAGAAGGTGCCCACCAATTTTGACGTGAGCTTTCAGTTGGGCTCACTACTTTGCCAGACCGGCCGGCTGGCGGACGGCCTTCCTCTACTCACCACTGCGGCGAAAGCGAGTCCCGCGAATCCGCAATTTCAATACTATCTTGGCATTGCCCTCTCGACTGCGGGGCGCTTGGAGGAATCCGCGGCCGCTCATCTGCGGGCCGTACAGCTTGGTCCAGGTATGGGCGTGGCCCACTACGCACTGGGAAATGTATTGCGCAGGCAAAGAAAATGGGAGCTGGCAAAGGCATCCTACGAACAATCAATGAAGTTGGGTTTCGTCCCGCCTGAGCTATACAGCTATCTCGCCGAAATCGAGCTCGGCATGCGCAACTACCGTCAGGCGGTCGAATTCAGCCGGCAGGAGCTATTGCGAAACCCAAATCACACAGCCAGCCGGCTTCAGCTGGTGGAAGCACTATTTGCGCTGGACGACACCGAAGCCGCACTGGCCGAATATCGCAAGGCCGCGCCAGGCGGCAGTGGCGTCCCGGCTGCGGCCTATCCACTGATGTCGGCAAAGGAATACTCGCAAGCGGCAGGCGCGGAATATCTGGTCGTGGCACCGGCGAAGCCTTTTGCGGTTGACGCTCCCAGAGCAATCGGCCGGCCTTTCGGCGCGAGCGGCGGCACCGCGAGACTTGAAGAGAGATATGTAGCACGCATCCGCAATGGGCTATTGCTTGCCGGTCACAATGTCGTAATCGCTGGTGACAGCCATGCCATCTACGACAACATGCGGCACCCGCTAGGCGAAACCGTTGTGCCGCTCCGCGAAACATTTATTCAGTCACGCAGCCGCGAAAAAAGTATTGCTCGACTTTTCGGATGCTCAAATTTCACGAGCCAGCCGGGGAGCCCAATTCACCAGTCCATCAAGCTTGATATATGGCCACTGGTTTGCGGAAATTCTGCCTCGGCTTCAAACGCTAAACGCGTTACCGGAGTTTGCGGACGCGCCTTTATATGTCGATGCGGGGTTACCGCCAAGCCACTATCGCGCCCTCGAGCTACTCAACAACGGCCAACGGGAGATCGTGCGTCTCTCACCGGGGACGGGTGTAAGGTTAGACGAGTTGTTGTTGATCCCATCCCCCACGTTTTTCCCCTTCGCGTGCCATCCGGATACGCCTGTGATGGTTGAAATTTCGCCGACCTCAGCTGAGGCCTGTGAATATCTGCGCGACCGTCTACTGAGCAAGTTAAATCTGCCTGTGACCCCCTGGCCCGATGATGCGCGCGGACGTCGCCTGTATATCGGAAGGCGAGAGGTACAGAACACTCGCAAGCTGATCAACGCAATCGAAATCGAGCAACGTTATCTCGCTGCGGGTTTCGAGATCATTTATCCTGAAGATTACACACTGGACGAACAGATTTGCATTTTCAACAGTGCCACGAACATTGCAGGGCCGCATGGCTCTGCGTTTGTGAACATTATCTTTTGCCGACCCGGCACACGAGTCTCGGTTTTCAGCCACCAGCATGGAGCCAATTTCGCCGCATGGGCGGCAGCGGCGACGGCACTTGGGTTGGAACACCTGTATGTCGTGGGCGAGGGCATAGTCGACAGTAGCTGGCACATACACCATTACGACTACGCAATTCCTTCAGTCTTGATAGACGAGTCACTCAAATATCACGCCTGAACTGACTCGCCGTCTTGTGTGGTCCAAACTGGAGAATTTTGGCGCCTGCGCGATAGTTTATAGCCGCCATACACTGGCATTTTCCTATCGAATCAATATCGAATCAATTCTGCCGAAAGCGATGCTGCCATGTTTGGCTGACCGGCAGCTTGTCCTTGCAGTCTTTCAGCAAAACCGTCATACCACCCTCGCCGTCGCGTTGAATCGCAGACACGCGCGCCACATTGATGATGGTGCCGCGATGAATTTGCCAGAACGCTTCGCCGTCGAGTTCGTCGAGCAGTTCTCGCAGCGGTTTGCGGATCAGCGATTCGCCCTGCGCAGTAACGACGCGGGTGTATTTGGTGTCGGATTGAAAGTAGAACACTTCGTCGACGGTGATGAATTTGATGGTGTTGCCAACCGAGGCCTGAATCCAGCGCAGCTTGCCTTCCGGGCGGGCGCCCAACTGGGAAATCAAGTTGCGCAAATCCGCCGGCGGTGCGGTCATGCGTGCTTTGAGGCGCGCAACGGTGGTCAGGAAACGAGCCGGCTCCACCGGTTTCAACACATAGTCGACCGCACCTTGCTCAAAGGCACGAATGGCATATTCGTCATACGCAGTGATGAAAACGATGTGACAGCGACCGGCAGCGTGACGCGCAACATCGATGCCCGACATACCTGGCATGCGGATATCGAGAAAGGCGATATCGGGCTTGAGATCGTCGATCATGCGCGAGCCGGTCACGCCGTCACCCGCCTCGCCGACAATAGCCAGTTCGGGCCAGGTTTGCATGAGCGTGTCTTTGAGCTGTGATCTCAGCAGTTCTTCATCCTCACAAATGATGCAAGTCGGCATTACGTTTTTTCCTTTGGGATCGTCAAAATGGCTTTCACACCGCTGGGTTGATTGGCCTCCAGCGCGAGATTCGCGCGACTGCCGTACAAGGTATCCAGCCGTTCGCGGATATTGGCGAGGCCGATGCCGGTACCGGAGGCAGCGGTAGAAAATCCGCCGCCGGTATCGGCAACCTGAAGCTGCAACATGTCACCTTCGACCGACACGCCGACATGGATCGTGCCCCCATCGGCTTTCTGTTCCAGCCCGTGCTTGATGGCGTTTTCCACCAGCGTAATCAGCGCCATGGTCGGGACTTCGCAATCGGCCAGCACACCGGGTTGATCGACATCGAACCTCAGGCGCGTACCCATGCGTATCTGCATGATGCCAAGATAGGCGCGCACCAGATCGAGCTCGTCGGCAAGACGGGCCGTCGACTGCTTCATCCGCGGCAAGGCCAGTCGCAGATAGCGGATCAAATCGCCGGTCATGTCGGCCGCCTTGATCGCATCGTTGCGAATGAGGTATTGAATGCTGGCCAGCGTATTGAACAGGAAGTGCGGCTCGATTTGCGCCGATAACGCGACCAGCTTGGCTTCGGCCAGTTGCCGCTGAAGTTCGGCTTTCTCGCGACTGGCCAGAATGTTCTCGCGTTGCATCTGTTCGCGTTTCTTCTCGCGCAGGCGATTGAATGCGATCACACCGAAGGCGACAGAAACCACAATTGCGGCGATGTTGTTGCCGTCGGTCCAGCTTTTGGAGAGATCGAGCAGCATGGTTGGTGCAAACACCGCCGGCCACAGATTGTTGAGCATCGATTCGACCGTCTCCTGCGACTCGGAGCGCAGTTTGTCGCGCACCTGGCGGCGATAGCGCACAAATGCAGCCAGCTCCAGCAATACGCCGATTGCGAACACACAGGCGACTACCGCCAACTTTCCGGGCTTGGTCGCTCCCAGCAGCGATACCGAATACAACGTCGTCAACGCAATCAACCGCTGCCAGGCACCCGCCTCCATCACCGAGGGCGGCGTGTTGCAGTCCTCGGACCGAAATGGCGTGATCTTGCCACCCGATGTCGCCGGAAAGTTGCCGGTACGCATCCGCGCCGCCAGCGTTTGCACGTGCTCCCAGCTGCGACCGTAGTTGGTCATGAATTTCAGCAGATAGACGCGCGGCGAAGCCTTGATGGTCACCTCGCAGGGGTAGGCACCCGATACAGCGATGGTCAATTTCTCGCCGTAGCTGCGCCAGTTCTGCCCGGTGAAAGCTATTACTGTACCGGCCGCAAGATCGCGCTTTTCGATCACCGCGCCATATTCGACCAGCGCATCCTCCACCAACTGAAGTGCGCCATCGCGACTGAGGTCGAGTGCTACCGTCAACGAATGTTCGGCATTGAAGATGCCAACGTCATAAGCAGCGTCGGCGTCGATATCGAGACGTGCCAAGGCTTTTCGCTCGAAATAGGCGAACAGTGCCGCCATCGTGATGCCAAACAGGATGCCGGCCGCCACCGCACCCATGTGCGACTCCCAGCGTGCGGGATACTTCAACAGGCTGACGCCAATCAGGATCGCCGAGTACACAACGCCGCAAAAAACGCCGATCCGCCAGTAGCGGACGCGTATGCCCAGCAATTTTTGTCGTTTGGTGCCGCCACCCGGGGAGTCAGGTGCCGAAGTCAGGGAAATCGTCATGGCGCGCACTTTACCTTCCGCGCGATGGTCGCGCCAAACCGGTGCGACCAATTCGACGCAAAACGGCATCAAACCGGGACAAAACGGTATGAGTCAGCCACTTGCGGGCGACATTTGCCGATGCCGGCAGGCATACTTGCACCGAATATCGCTTTCCGCTTATAATTCAAGGCTTTCCCGCGTTCCGGCAGCTTCGGCGCGGTAAAGAAACAGTTTCCGGTTCGCAACCGGCCCGTTCCCCGTTCTCAACGGGGTGTTGATAGATCAAGGCTACGAGCCTCACAGGAGAAACACATGGTAGTTATTCGTATGGCGCGCGGTGGCGCGAAGAATCGCCCTTTCTATAACGTCGTTGTCGCCGATTCGCGCGACGCACGCGACGGCCGCTTTATCGAGCGTATCGGTTTTTACAATCCCCTGGCTGCAGAATCCGAAGAAGGTTTCCGCATTGCCATGGATCGCCTGACCTTCTGGCAGGGCAAGGGTGCGCAAGCTTCCGACGCCGTTCTGAAGCTGGTCAAGCGTGGCAAAAAAGCCTCCAAGTAGTCTGGCAACTAAGCAAGCCGAGGAAATTGTCGTGATGGCGCGCGTAGGCGCGCCGTTCGGCATCAAAGGCTGGATCAAGCTTCAGGCATTTACCGAAACCGCCGACAGCCTCGATGCCTATGCATCCTGGTTATTGCGGATTCCCGGCAAAGCCGACGCAGCCTGGCAAGAATTCGAAGTCGAGGATTTTTCGGTCAACGTCAAAGGTGTGTTCGCCAAGCTGAAAGGCTGCGACGACCGCACCGCCGCGGAAAAACTGGTGAAACGCGAGATCGGCATTCCTCGCGATGCACTGGAAGAGACCGAAGAAGGCGAAGTGTTCTGGATCGACCTGATCGGCTGTGACGTGGTCAACACCGCCGGCACCAGATTGGGCAAGGTCGAGACATTGATGGAAACCGGCGCGAATGATGTGCTGGTGGTAAAGCTGGGCAGCGAGGAATCGCTGATTCCGTTTATCGACGATGTGATTGTGAAGGTTGATCGAGACGCGAAGCAGATCACGGTCAACTGGAGCGGGGAATATCTGTGACGAAGCAATATGACGTCGTCACGCTGTTTCCGGAGATGTTCGATGCGATTGCCGATTACGGTATTACGCGTCGCGGGCTGGATGAAAAAGCGTGGGAACTGAGGTGCTGGAACCCGCGTGAATTTGCCGTAAATGCCTACAAAACCATCGACGATCGCCCGTATGGCGGCGGACCGGGGATGGTGATGATGGCAGAACCGTTGAATGCTGCACTGGATGCGGCGGGCGGTCGGCAAATAGCGCAAGGAGTGGCGAAACCGAAAGTGGTTTATGTAACGCCTCAGGCAAAACCGATCACGGACGCAGGTATCCGTGAGTTGTTGCAGCAAGACGGGCTGATTTTTTTGTGCGGCCGGTATGAAGGGATCGACGAGCGGTTGATTGAAGCGCGCGTCGATCTGGAGGTTTCGATTGGCGATTACGTGCTGTCCGGCGGCGAGCTGGCCACGATGGTGCTGATCGATGCGATGGTGAGATTGTTGCCCGGCGTGTTGAACGACGGGAATTCGGCGGTGGAGGATTCGTTCTCGCCGGCGCGTGATGGGTTGCTGGATCATCCCCACTACACGCGGCCGGAAATGTGGAACGGCGAATCAGCTCCGCCAGTGCTGATGAGCGGCGATCACGCAAAGATTGAAGCGTGGCGACGCAAGCAGGCGCTGAAGCGCTCGCAGGAGCGGCGGCCAGATTTGCTGCAAGGCCGGACATGGAGCAAACAGGATTTGAAACTGCTTGATGAAATCAGGCAGGAACAAAAGGTAGTAAACAAAGCAGGAAAGTAGCAAGACGGAAACAAGGCAGTCGTTACAACAAAACGCGTACATCAACCGAAGCAATGGTTGCTCTATACGACAGGCATGAAGCGATAGTCTTCAGCCGCAAACTTGAAAGGAAACAACATGAACCTGATTCAAACGCTGGAAAAAGAAGAAATTGCCCGTCTGGGCAAGAAGATCCCGGATTTCTCCCCGGGCGACACCGTGATCGTGAACGTGAACGTGATCGAAGGCGAGCGCAAACGCGTTCAGGCCTACGAAGGCGTGGTGATTGCCAAGCGCAATCGTGGCCTCAACTCCTCGTTTATCGTCCGCAAAATCTCCTCGGGCGAAGGCGTGGAACGTACGTTCCAGACCCACGCACCGACCATCGCTTCGATCGAAGTAAAGCGCAAAGGCGACGTACGCCGCGCCAAGCTGTATTACCTGCGCGATCGTTCCGGCAAGTCGGCACGTATCAAGGAAAAACTGGACTACGTGTCCACGCAAACCAAGGAAGACAAAGCCGAGTAATCGGTTTTCTCAAAACCTTCTGCAAACAAAAACGGCACACCTCGGTGTGCCGTTTTTTGTTTTGAAGCACCGCGCTACAGATCGCGCGACGCGAAGGTATCGCAGGCCTTCATGCTACCGGTCTCAAAGCCGGTCTTGAACCAGCGTATGCGCTGCGCCGAACTGCCGTGGGTGAACGAGTCCGGCACCACCACGCCCCGCGCCTGTTTCTGCAGCATGTCGTCGCCTATGGCATTGGCGGCACGTAGCGCTTCATCGATATCGTTGGGATCGAGAAACGATTTCCGGCGTTCGGCATGATGCGCCCACACGCCGGCAAAGCAATCGGCCTGAAGCTCAACCCGGACCGACACCCGGTTGTATTCTTTTTGACTCAAGCGTCCGCGCAACTCATCAGTTTTTTGCGTGATGCCGGTCAGGTTCTGCACGTGATGGCCGATCTCGTGCGCAATCACGTATGCACGCGCGAAATCACCGCCCGCCTTGAAACGCTGTTCCATTTCGCGGAAAAAATTCATGTCCAGATACACCATGCGGTCGCCCGGACAGTAAAACGGACCCATCGCCGCTTCACCCGCGCCGCAGGCGGTACCGGTGCGACCACTGAAGGCCACCAGCTTGGGCGTCTGGTATTGCCCACCCATCTGGCGGAACAGGTCGCCCCAGGTGTCCTCGGTCTTCGCCAGCACCTTGCGCATTTCCGACTTGAGCGCCGCATCGGGATCACGCGCCGGATCGATCGGCTGGCCTTGCGTCTGCGGCGGCGGTTGCACCTGCTGTGCGACGTTCAAAACAGTGGCCGGATCGATACCCAGAAAATAGCTCGCCACCAGGGCAATGACGACGGTGCCGACACCGATGCCACCGGCGCGCCGCATGCCGCCGCCACCGCGCCGGTCTTCAAAATTATCGCTTTCGCGTTCGTCTTCCAGACGCATGGCCTTCTCCTCAAGTCATCCACTGTCTCGCCACATTCAACCACACTGGCAAGGCAATCATGCCGCACAGCGTACTGATGGTCACGCTTTGCGCGACCACGGGTCCATCACCACCCATGCGCACCGCCAGAATATACGACGAGGTTGCCGTAGGACACGCTGCCAGCAGAACCACCATGTCGAAGAATACGCCGGATACACCGAATGCGCGGGCAGCAACCAAGGCGGCGATCGGCATGGCAAGCAATTTCACCGCCGTGAAGTAGCCGATCAACGGCGCGTGGCGTCTCGCGTCGGCGAAGGTGAGTGCCGCACCCACGCACAACAGGCCGCAGGCAAGCGATGCGGCGCCCATGCGCGAGATCAGCATCTGTGCTGGCTCCGGCATCGGCAGATCCGAAAGTGAAAACAACACGCCACCGATGGTCGCCAGAATCAGCGGGTTCTGCAACAACTCCTTGATGAGATGTGTTTCCGCATGGCGCGCCAACGCCCAGACGGAAGCGATATTGCACAGCGGTACAACCAAGCCGATGACGATACCGAATGCGGCAATGCCGGCTTCGCCGTGCAGACGGCCGGCGATGGCAAGACCAATGTACGAATTGAAGCGGAAGGCGGTCTGGAAGCCGGAGGCAAAAACTCTTTCCTCGGTCTTGAACAAATACTTCGCCAACCATGCCAGCACAATTCCCGCGAACACGATCACCAGCGCCGTTTTCAGCGCCGGCGCCGCCGCCGCGATGTCGATGCGCGTCTTGGCGATGGAAATGAACAGCAATGCCGGGAACAGCACGAAATAGATCAGCTTCTCCAGCCCGGCCCAGAATTCGCGGCCCCAATCGGTGATGCGGTTGAGAAAAAATCCGAACAGGATCAGCGCGAAATCCGGAATCAGTAACGCGGCGATCGACATCAGGCCACCAGCCCTTCAGCCTTGCCGAAACTGTTCTCGTATTCGTGGTGCGCGGTGTTGACATGGCTCACACGCAATTCCACCGGCCGGTCGCGATAGGTCAGCGCCAACCGGCGTATCGCCAACAGCGGAGCGGCAGCTTCGACCGAAAGGAGCTTCGCGATATCGGCCGACGCCGCCATGGCGCGCAGCCGTTCATGAGTGCGCAACACATTGATACCGAAGCGGCTCTGGTAGAACTGATAGATGGTGTTGTCTCGTTCGGTGAACACCGCCTCGGTCAACCCCGGAAACAATTCTTCTGGCAAGGTAATGTCATCGACAATCACCACCTCCCCCGCCAGCGACAACTGATTGCGGATACGGAGTACCCGCTCAGATGGCGCAATGCACAGCAAATTTGCCGAGGCCGCGTCGACGCGGCCGGCGCGGAACTCCAGCGTCTCGACCTCCGGATACTGTTTCTGCCCATCCTCGCCGACGATATGGAAAAAATGAAACATCAGCCGCCGCGGGCTGTGGGTGGCGACAAAGGTGCCGCGCCCCTGATAACGAATCAGTACTTGACTCGCCACCAGTTCATCGATGGCGCGGCGCAGTGTGCCAATACTTACGCCAAAGTGTCCGGCCAGTTCGGTCTCGGACGGAATCGCCTGCCCCGGCTGCCATTCACCCTCGGCGATCGCCTCCATGATGTGGTGGCGAACTTCGCGATAGAGCGGACCACCGACAGCAGGCGGAAGCGATTTTGCAGGCATGTTGCCGATTCTAGCGAGGCCGGGCAATTCATTCAACTCATATAGTTGACTTGATTTGGACGCCTGTCTAGAGTGTCAGCAGTTTCCAGATCAATTCGAGGAGCAGACATGATTCATTTCGTAGTCCACGACGAGGGCGACTCAGTCGGCGTGGTGGTGGTGGAAGGCATCAAGACCGGCGAGAAACTGGAAGGCTGGATCATGGATCAGGACAAAACCATCCACGCGGTCGCCAAGAACGACATCCCCATCGGCCACAAGCTCGCCATCAAGGACCTGGCCTCCGGCGCCACGGTCATCAAATACGGCGTCGACATCGGCAAGACCATCGCGCCGATCGGCGTCGGCGAGCACCTGCATGTTCACAACGTCAAAACCAAACGCTGGTAGACCAACATGACCGCCATTTCCAAAGACACCACTTTCCTGGGCTATCGCCGCGAAAACGGCCGCGTGGGCGTACGCAACCACGTCATCATTTTGCCGGTTGACGACCTTTCCAATTCCGCCTGCGAAGCCGTCGCCCACAATATCAAAGGCGCGATGGCCATTCCGCATCCCTACGGCCGCCTGCAATTTGGCGCCGACCTGGATCTGCATTTCCGCACGCTGATCGGCACCGGCGCCAATCCCAATGTCGCGGCGGTGATCGTTATCGGCATCGAACCCGGCTGGACCGGCAAGATCGTCGAGGGCATTCGCAAAACCGGCAAACCGGTCGAAGGTTTCTGGATCGAGCGCAACGGCGATCACAAGACCATCATGAACGCTTCGCGCAAGGCCAAGGAATATGTGCAGTGGGCCAGCGAAATCCAGCGCGTGCCCTGCAAGCTTGACGAGCTCTGGGTCTCGACCAAGTGCGGCGAATCGGACACGACTTCCGGCTGCGGTGCCAACCCGACAGTCGGCGACGCATTCGACAAGCTGTATCCGCTGGGCGCGACACTGGTGTTCGGTGAAACCACCGAACTCACCGGCGGCGAACATCTGGTCGCCGCGCGCTGCCGCAATGACGAAGTACGCAAGAAATTCCAGTTCTTCTTCGATCGCTATCAAAAGGTGATCGACACGCACAAGACCAGCGACCTTTCTGAATCGCAGCCGACCAAGGGGAATATCGAAGGCGGGCTGACTACGATCGAGGAAAAAGCGCTGGGCAATATCCAGAAGATCGGCAAGAAATGCATTGTCGATGGCGTGCTGGACAAGGCAGAAGAGCCGACGCATTCCGGGCTGTGGTTTATGGATTCCTCCTCAGCGGCAGCCGAAATGGTGACGTTGTGCGCGGCATCCGGCTACGTCGTACATTTCTTCCCCACCGGCCAAGGCAATGTGATCGGCAATCCGATTCTTCCCGTCATCAAGATCTGCGCAAACCCACGCACGGTAAAAGAAATGCCCGAGCACGTGGACGTGGATACGTCGGGACTGCTGCGTCGTGAAATCAACATGAGCGATGCGGGCGACAAGCTGCTCGAGTGCATGCTGCGCACCGCCAACGGCCGACTGACGGCAGCAGAAGCACTGGGCCATCGCGAGTTTGTGCTGACTCGGCTGTACGAGAGCGCGTAGAAAGACTCAAGCACTGGCGCGGCTCTTCGGGCATTTTTGCCTCAGGAGGCGCGCCAGTGCTAGAGTTTCGCTTTCGGTAGTACAACCTTTCCTGATCGGCATCCTGCACGCGCAGGAACGACAATCCTCTTGAACGCAAAACTCCCCGGCATCACCTGCTCGGTCATCGTCGCCATCGCGGCGCTGTTCCTGTCCGAGCACTATGGCGCGTCGGCGATGCTGTTCGCACTGCTGCTGGGCATGGCGATGAACTTCCTCGGCCAGGAAGGCAAATGCGTGGCCGGCATTCACTTTGCCGCGTCCACCGTCCTGCGTATTGGCGTGGCGCTTTTGGGGCTGCGGATCACCTTCAACGAAATCGCCGCACTTGGCCTCAACACCGGCTTGATGATCGTGGCAGCAGTGGTGTTAACGATCGCCTTCGGCGCGATCTTCGTTCGCTTCACCTCTGCCGACACGCGCTTTGGCATTCTTACCGGTGGAGCTGTTGCCATCTGCGGCGCATCGGCGGCGCTGGCGATTGCCGCCGTACTTCCGCGCGGCGCAAATCATGACCGCGACACGTCGTTCACCGTGATTGGCGTCACAGCGTTATCAACCATCGCCATGGTGATTTATCCCATCATCAGCCGCGCGCTTGGCTTCGATGCGCACCAAGCCGGCATTTTTATCGGCGGCACCATTCACGACGTGGCGCAGGTGGTCGGCGCGGGCTACAGCATCGGCAAGGAAGCCGGCGACACTGCCACCATCGTCAAACTGCTGCGCGTGGCGATGCTGCTGCCGGTGATTCTGGTGTTGTCGCTGATGATGCATCGCGGCGTGGACAAGGCTTCACGTCCGCCGCTGCTACCTTGGTTCGCGGTGGCGTTCGGTTTGCTGGTGGCCGTCAACAGTCTGATCGATCTGCCGAAACCGCTGACGCAAGCAGCCGGCGAATTGTCGCGCTTCGCCTTGGTGGTCGCCATTGCCGCCATCGGCATGAAGACCTCGCTCAAAGAACTGACGGTGTTGGGTTTGCGACCGGTGCTGCTGATGGTAGCTGAGACTGTGTTTCTCGCTGGCATAATCATCGGCATGATGAAGCTGATGCATTTGTAATGGCCAACTGCCGGCCGGACGACCTGCTGGAAATCGCAGCGAAGGCTTTGGCGCACGCCGGGGCTTCCGATGGCGCGGCACGCGCTGCTGCAAAAGCGCTCGTCGCTGCCGATGAACAGGGCATGAGTTCGCACGGCGTCTCGCGCATCCCGCTCTATGCGGCACACCTGCGCAATGGCCGTGTCATCGGCTCAGCCAAGCCGGTCGTCGCCCGCGAGAAACCGGCGGCGATCCTGATCGATGCACAACTCGGCATGGCCTACGAAGGATGTGCACTGGCGATCAGCGAATGCATGGCACGCGCACGCAACAACGGCATCGCCTTTGCCGCCATCTGCAACACCAATCACAACGGCATGACGTCCTATCACCTTGAACCGGTGGCTGCCGCCGGCATGGTCGGCATCGCATGGGGCAACGCGCCCGCCGCGATGAACGCCTGGGGCGGCACGCGGCCACTGTTCGGCACCAACCCCATCGCGGCCATCTTCCCGAGGCGTGACGCGAATCCGCTGGTGATCGACCTCTCGCTGTCAGAAGTGGCCAAGGGCAAACTGCTGGTCGCATTGCGTGAAGGCAAAAAAATCCCCGAAGGCTGGGCCGTCGACAAATACGGCAAACCCACCACCGATCCACAGGCCGGCATCGACGGCTCGATGCTGCCGATGGGCGGCGTCAAGGGCGCGATGCTGGCAATGATGGTGGAAATACTCAGCACCGCCCTGATCGGCAGCGCCTTCTCGTTCGAGAACGATTCCTTCTTCAGCGAGACCGGCGGACAAATGCGGCTGGGACAGGGATTCCTGGTGATCGACCCGGGCGCGCTAGCCGGCAACACCCAATTCCTCGATCGCATCGAGGTGCTGGCCGCGGCGATGCTGGCCGACGAAGATGTGCGCCTGCCGGGCGCGCGCCGCTTTGCGCTTCGCGACGAAGCGCGCAACAATGGCATCAAGCTGCCTGATGCGCTGTACGCCGAATTGCGTGCGCTGGCTGGCATCACTGGAGACTGAAGCAGATGGCACATGCATTCAAAGGGGTGATCCCGATCCTGGCCACACCGTTCAACGACGACGAGTCGCTGGACCTGGCGTCGTGGCAGAAGATGATCGAATTCATGGTCTCGTCAAAGGTAGACGGCATCACGATCCTAGGTGTTCTGGGCGAATCGAACCGGCTCTCCGACCACGAGCGCGAAACGCTGATCAAGGCGGCCGTCGCAACAGTGGCGAAGAAGATCCCGGTGATCGTCGGCACCAGCCACAGCGGTTCGGCCGCGGCGGCCTACCTGTCAACGATGGCCGAAAACCTTGGCGCGGATGCCGTGATGGTCACGCCGGCGAAGGAACCCGTGCCCAACGACGAGCGCATCGTCGAGTATTACCGCCGCATCAGCGAGAAGACCTCGTTGCCGATCGTGCTGCAGGATCATCCGGCATCCACCGAAGTGCACATGTCCGCGCCACTGATCTTGCGCATCGTGAAAGAAGTGGCATCTGTTGCCTGCATCAAGGCGGAAGCGGTGCCAACGCCACCGAAGGTACGTGCCCTTCGCGCAGGCCTGTCACGGCCGGTTTCCATCCTCAGCGGATTGGGTGCGTTGTATGCGCCGTTCGATCTTGAAGCCGGTTCCGACGGCTTCAACACTGGCTTCGCGTTCCCGGAAGTGCTGCGCGCACTGGTCGATGCGGCCAACGCAAAGGACTTCGACCGCGTGCACGCGCTGTACGCGCGCTTCGCCGCGCTGATCGTGTTCGAGCAGCAGCCAGGGCTCGCGATTCGCAAGGAAATCCTGCGCCAGCGCGGACTCGTCGCCGGCAACCGCGTACGCCATCCCGGTGCCACCATCGCGCCTGCAGTAGCCGAGGAAGTCGCGTCCCTCATTCGCCGCACACTGCCCGGTGTCGACGTGACGCGCCCCATCAAGGTATGAGCGGCTACGAAAAACATGTTTTCGATGCCTGCGTGAAAGCGCCGTTCGCCACGCTAGGCATTGTCACCAACGACAAGCATCTGCTCGGCCTGCATTTCCTGCCCACCGGCGTGGCTTCCAAGGCGCCGAAGACCAACACCATTGCGCATCTGGTCTGCGTGCAATTGATGGCCTATCTCGACAACCCGCAACTGCAATTTGAGCTGCCGCTGAAACTCAACGGCACCAAGCACCAGATCGATGTGTGGGAAGGCATGCGCCGGATTCCCGCCGGTGGCACCATGACCTACGGTGAACTGGCGGATGCCATTGGTTCCTCGGCACGTGCCGTCGGTACTGCCTGCGGCCAAAATCCGATCCCACTGATCGTGCCGTGTCATCGTATCGTCGCCGCTGATGGCTCTCTTGGTGGATTCATGGGCGGCAAGCTGGAGAATCCGCTCGCAATCAAGCATTGGCTGTTGAAACACGAAGGCGCATTGCTGCTGTAGTTCATGACCGACGCCCACGATCCACTGATCGATCAATTCGCCGACAGCTTATGGCTATCGGATGGCCTCGCCAAAAACACCATCGAAAGCTATCGGCGTGACATCGTTCAACTCGATAGCTGGCTTGTTCGTTCCAAGCGACCAACGATAGACAAGGTCGGTGCGGAAGATCTGCAGGCCTTCCTTGCGCATCGCATCGAAGCACGCCGCGCCAGCCCGCGCTCCACCGCACGCCTGACCTCGGCGATGAAGCGCTTCTATCAGTACTTGATCCGCGAACGTTTGATCGCCGACGATCCCAGCTTGCGGCTGGAGTCACCGAAACTCACACGCAGCTTGCCGAAATCGCTGTCGGAAAAGGATGTCGATGCGCTGATCGCAGCACCAGACACCAACACAGCTTTGGGCCTGCGCGACAAGGCAATGCTGGAGACGCTTTACGCCTCCGGCCTGCGCGTGACCGAGCTGGTCACGCTCAAGATTGCACAACTGAGCCTAGACATGGGCGTGGTGCGAGTGATGGGCAAAGGGTCCAAGGAGCGGTTGGTTCCGCTAGGCGAGACCGCGGTCGATGTGCTGCAGCGTTATCTCAACACCGCCCGTGTCGAACTGCTCGGCGGTCGCACCTCGGACAATCTGTTCATCACGCAGCGGCGCAGCACTGGCGACGCAGAAGCGATGACGCGGCAGATGTTCTGGTACCTGATCAAACGGTATGCGCTGATTGCCGACATCCGTGTGCCGATTTCACCGCATACCTTGCGCCATGCCTTCGCCACCCATTTGATCAATCACGGCGCCGACCTGCGTGTGGTGCAACTGCTGCTCGGCCACGCCGATATCACCACCACGCAAATCTACACGCACGTTGCGCGCGAGCGGCTGAAGAAAATTCACGCACAACATCATCCCCGTTCCTGATTCTCCATGAGCAAGCCTTCCGAGACCGCCGCCACGTCGATGCTGAAGCAGCACGGCGTCAGCTACACCGAACACATTTACGAATACATCGAACACGGTGGCACCGGCGTGTCGTCATCGTCGCTGGGTGTCGATGAGCATCATGTGGTGAAGACGCTGATTTTCGAAAACGACAAGCGTCAACCCTTGTGCGTTCTGATGCACGGCGATTGCAAGGTCAGCACCAAGGAACTGGCGCGACAGATCGGCGTGAAGCGAGTCGCGCCCTGCACGCCGGAAGATGCGCACCGGCATTCCGGCTATCAGGTCGGCGGTTGTTCGCCGTTCGGGCTGCGGAAGCCGATGCCGGTGTACATGGAAAAAACCATTCTGGATATCGACAAGATCTACATCAACGGCGGCAAGCGCGGCTTTCTGGTCGGCATTCCGCCGCAGGAAGTGGTGCGGCTGGTAAAGCCGACGCTGGTAAACGCCGCATTGACCGACTAATCGTTAGATCAAGCGCGCCAGCAACATCAACGCAAGACTCAGCAGAATGGTGCTGGTGATCGGCAAATAGTACTCACGGCCGTTTTTGCGGAATCGCAAGTCGCCGGGCAAGCGACCCAATCCCATGCGCGTCAAGCGCGGTCCCAACAGACCCAGCACGATCACAGCAAGTGCGACCAGCACCAGCCACTTCAGCACCTAGGAAGGCTCCACACCGTCGCGCGAACGGGTGATGCTGACGCCGACCAGCTTTACGCCACGAATATGCGCGATCTTGGCTACGCTGATCTTGACCCACTGGGCTTTGAAATCATGCAGCAGCACCTGCGAGATATGTTCGGCCAACGCTTCCAGCAACTTGTAATGCTGGTCTTTCAAGTCGGCGCGAATGCGTTCCACCACTTTGCCGTAATCGACTGTGTCGCGAATATTGTCGGTCTCACCCGCCTTGTGCGTATCGAGGCCAATCTCGAGATTGAATTCGAGCGTCTGCGGCCGCAGCACTTCCCATTCGTAGACACCTATCCAGGCGTCGGCCTTGAGCTCGCGGATGAAGATGGTATCCAAGTCGGCGGGGGGGGGATTCGTGCGTTGAATTTGTGCGCTAAGTGAGGGGCTATTGTAAAGTACCGTCACCATGAATTCCCTGATCGCCATCATCATTGCCTACCTGATCGGATCGCTGTCTTTCGCGGTGATCGTCAGCAAGGCAATGGGCCTGCCGGACCCGCACAGCTACGGCTCCGGCAATCCCGGCGCCACCAATGTGCTGCGCACCGGCAAGAAGCTGGCCGCGCTGCTGACCCTGATCGGCGATGCCGGCAAGGGCTGGTTCGCAGTCTGGCTGGCGCAGAGATTCGCCGCCGAATTCGGCCTGACGCCAGCCACCATCGCCGGTGTCGCCATTGCCGTATTCCTCGGCCACCTGTTCCCGGTGTTCTTCCGCTTTCTCGGTGGCAAGGGCGTGGCCACCGCGGCGGGCATCCTGCTCGCCATCAATCTGTGGCTGGGTCTGGCGACGCTCGCCACTTGGATCATCATCGCGGTGTTCTTCCGCTATTCCTCGCTGGCGGCGATCGTCGCTTCGGTGTTCGCGCCGGTGTACTGCTTTTTTCTGTTCGGCATTTCCGCAGCACTGCCGGCGGTGATCCTGATGTCAGCGCTGCTGGTATGGCGTCACAAGGAAAACATCCGCAAGCTGATGAACGGCACCGAGTCCAAATTGGGCGAGAAGCAGAAACCCGTGGAGGACTCTCCCGCCACAGAGGAAACGCAAGCAAAACCCTAGATCTGGCGCGCCTTCCAGGCACAAAGTGGCTGGAAAGCCGCACCAGTGCTTGAGTTTTCACAATGAATTCGCATAGCTACCCGGGTGGCCATTTGCGCCAGGCTGCGAACACCGCCAGCAAATAAGCCGAATACAGCGCGATAAAAAACCACGGCGGCGCATCCCAGTAAATCAATGCAGTCATAATGCGTCCGACAAACGATTGCGCATTCTGCTGCCCGCGCAACGCGTTCTCAAGAACGGTCAGCGGACAATTCGCGCCCACCCAAGCCTCAATGGCGATCAGCAACGCGAGCGCAAGATGAACGAGCCGCCACCGGCGATAGCGAATACACTGCCACCCGGCAAATCCGCCCGCGACGATCAACAGCAGCCCACCGATGTTGAACACCACCACCAGCAAGTGCAGCAATAACACCAGATCGGCGAGCAACATGGCTTGATTCTCCTGATGCGGCGGCAAAAACCTGTTGCCGGTCATTCGTCACGCAAATCCGGCGTTGGTCGGATGACACTGTGCCGGCGGAAAAATTCAGCGCAATATCCGCCCCGCTGGCAACAGGGAAACGAAGCATGACATTTTGTAACTGGCGCATGGCGAATGCGGGTATGATTTGGTGTTTTTTGGCGGGCCGGAACACGATTTTGGCCGCGCCGTTTGCTCAAACGATTTAAGGGAAGGTACCGAGTATGCGTAATTGGAAATTAGGGCTGGTCGCGCTCGCGTTTGGCGGAGCGCCTTTTATCGCAGTGGGCCAAACACCGCAGAAGGTTGACAAGGTAACTATTGAGGCCGCCGCGACCAAGGCTCGCGAGATTCCGGTAGAGACTTTTTTCCGTCGCCCAGAATTTCAACAAATGGCGCTTTCACCGAATGGCGAAAGGCTCGGTGCATTGGTTCCATTCAAAGGGCGCGACAATCTCGTTGTCATTGATCTTGCTAAGAGAACCCGTCAAGTCATTACCTCTTTCGAAGAAGTTGATGTTGTTGGTTTTCAGTGGATCAACAATGAACGGCTAGTATTGCGCGTTGCCGACGGACGAGACGTTCTCGGTCGCGTTTCGTATCGCGGCACCTATGCGATCAACTGGGATGCCACCGAGCTTCGCGATCTGTCGTCCGTTGGCGGCAGGTCAGTAAGTCTGTCGGTGTTGCAGCGCAGCTTCAATGACTCGCCCGAAGTTATTGTGACCATGAATGAGCGGACCCGCGAATACACCGACGTTTATCGTTTCAATACAAAGAACGGCCGTTTTCAGTTGCTTTCCTTCGATAGCCCCGGCAAGACGACCGGCTGGCTTGTCGATTGGAACGGCATTCCAAAGGTTGCCTTCCGAAACGAAGATAAGGGCTTGACGACGAGCGTTTGGGTAAGGGCAACCGAAGAAGCGAAGTGGGAAAAAATCAGCGAATATGCGCAAGGAGACGAAAGCATTACTCCCATCGCGTTTGATTTTGATAACAAGACGCTCTTTGTGTCGTCTGATGTCGGTCGCGACAAGGCGGCAATTTATAAATACGACATCGCCTCGAAGAAAATGGGAGAGCTGGTTTTTGAGCACCCTCTAATTGATGTGACAGGCGGACTGATTTTCAATCGGGCCGACAAGAAACTGGTTGGCATCGGCTATAGCGCAGAAAAAACCACCGTCAAATGGTTCCAGCCGGAAATTGAAGCGCTTCAAAAACAAATGGACGCCACTTTGCCCGGCAAGATCAACCGCATTTCGTTTGGTGGCGATAATCCCAAGCAAATGCTGGTCTATTCGTCTTCAGATACCGATCCAGGTGAATACGTTTTGTTCAATAGCGAAAAACGGACGCTGGAACCAATTTCCAAGACCCAGCCTTGGCTAAATCCGGCTCTCATGTCCACTCGCAAATTTATCAAGTACAAAGCGCGTGACGGAATGGAAATTCCAGCCTGGATCACGATACCCAAAGGTAGTGAAGGAAAGAATCTGCCATTGGTTGTGAATATTCATGGCGGCCCTTGGGTTCGTTCGTATTACGACACCCAATGGGGACGCAGGCCCGAAGCACAATTTCTGGCATCGCGCGGTTACTTGGTGCTTGAACCGGAACCACGCGCTTCATCTGGATTTGGTCGCAAGTTGCTCAATGCTGGTCAACGCCAGTACGGCCTGACGATGCAGGATGACATTACAGATGGTGTGCTTCACTTGGTGAAGGAAGGCTTGGCAGACAAAAACAAGGTCTGCCTGTTTGGTGCCAGCTATGGCGGTTATGCGACGCTGATGGGCCTTGCAAAAGAGCCTGACATGTTCAAGTGCGGCGTGGCCACTGTAGCGCTGGTGGATCTGGAGACCTATATCACCATCACTTACGCGGACTACAGCGAGGGAACAGAAGGGGCAGATGATCCTTATTTCAAACGATGGGTCGGCGATCTCAGGTCTGAGAAGAAGAAAATCAATGAAACCTCGCCCAATTATGTTGCTGCAAAAATAAAGGCTCCCGTCATGCTGACCATGGGATCGGATGACCGACGCGTCCCGCTAATTCAAGGCGAAAAGATGCGCGACGCCATCAGAGATGCGGGCGGCAAAGTGGACTGGAAGGTCTATACCGGAGAGGGCCACGGATTTAACAAAGACGAGAATAGTTTTGATTTCTATGTAAGGACCGAGAAATTTCTCGCTGAACATCTAAAGTAACTCCGTATCAAAAATAAAAAGGGCGCCCTAAGGCGCCCTTTTTATTTGTCCGTGTTCAGGATTACTTCAGCAACGTCTGCTCCATGAACCGGATCTGCGCATAGAACAGGAAATCGGCATTGTTCTTCTTGGCAAAGCCGTGACCTTCGTCGTTGGCCATCAGGAACCAAACCGGCGTTTTCTGTTTCTTTAGCTGCGCGACGATCTGCTCGGCTTCGGTGTATGGCACGCGGGGATCGTTCTTCCCTTGCACCACGAACAGCGGTTTCTTGATCTTCTCCGCATTGTTCAGCGGCGAAATCTTCTCCAGGAATACCTTCATGTCCGGGTCGCGCTCGTCGCCGTACTCCACCCGCCGCAGGTCGCGCCGGTAGCTTTCGGTATTGGTGAGAAAGGTAACGAAGTTGGAGATGCCGACCACGTCGATGGCGCCGGCAATGCGATCGGCGTAGTGCGTGGATACCGCAAGGCTCATATACCCGCCATAGCTGCCGCCCTGCACCAGCACGCGCGAGGCGTCCAGGTCCGGCTGCAGCTTGATCCAGTCGAACAGCGCACCGATATCCTTGACCGAGTCTTCGCGCTTCTTGCCGTTGTCCATGGCGAGGAAGGTTTTGCCGAACCCGGCCGAGCCACGCACATTGGGGAAGATGATCGCCACCCCCAACTCGTTGACCATGTAGTTGCTGCGATTGATAAAGCCGGGCCGCGCCTGCGCTTCCGGGCCGCCGTGGATATTGACGATCACCGGCCGCTTGCCGGGGAATTTCTTTGCGTCCGGTTGATATACAAAACCGGAAATCATCACGCCGTCAAAGCTCTTCCAGCGCACCAGTTTCGGTTCGACAAAGTCCATCGGATTCAGCATCGGGCTGGAGCTGTTGGTCCAGCGCGTGAGCTTGGTGGTTTTCAGGTTGTACGAATACACATCGCCCGGCGAGCGCGCGGAGGTGACATTGAATGCCAATTCCTTGCCGGTATCTTCGCCATCGCCGTCATCTTCACCACCGCCACTCCAGCGCAGACCGGAAATTTCGCCCGGCAGCAGCGCAGGACGCGGCAATTCCTTGAAGCTCGCCAAGTCCAGAAAACGCAGCACGCTGGAACCCTCTTCGTTGGTCGTCAGCGCGATTCGCTTGGCGGCATAGGAAATGGAATAACTATCGACATCGAACTTGATGCCGTCGGTCAGAACTTTTTCCTTGCCGGTGACAAGATCGATCTGCACCAAGCGGCGGAATTCGTTGTCGCGATCGGAGGTGGCGTACAGAGCCTTGCCATCGCGGGTAAAACGCGGGCTGCCGTAGAACACCGGCTCGCCGGCTTTCGGCACCGGTGTGACACGCTTCTTTTCGCCACTGGCAATGTCCATCAGCCAGATGTGCGACTCATTGGCCGAGACGTATTCCTGATAGATCAGCTTCTTGTCGTCCGGCGAAAAACGGAACCCACCGACACCACCGCCGTCGAAAGTGGCGATGTGTTTAGTGTCTTCAGGCTTCAACGGATCGGCGATGTAGAGCTTGGTGATCGCTTGGCGCGATGCGTTATTGCGATCGACCGCGGCGGTCGCATAGACGATGCGATCGCCCTTGCGATTCCACGACGGCGATGCGGCACGTTCTTTTTCATCAGACACTGGTGTCACAGCCTTGGTCGCCAGATCCATGCGATAGATGCGGAACACCTCGTTGCCGCCACTGGATTTCTCGAACAGGATGTATTCACCCTTCTTCGGCTGGAAAGTTGCGCCGCTGACCGCGTCCGGAAAATCGGTCAGTTGTTCCGGCACGCTGCCGGGCGTGGCGACGTAATGCAACTGATTGGAATTGGCCGCGCGCTTGCGGATCAGCACGCCGGGCTTGGACGGATGCCAGGCCACGATGGCCGACGGCTTGAACTCGGTGTAAGCCTGCACCTTATCCACCAGCTCATTGGAAATCGGCGGCACACCGTCGATCACCAGATTCGATCCCGGCGTCAGAAATTGCGCCATTGCCACTGGCGCAAACAACGCCGCCAGTGCGATTGCCAACGATAGTTTCTTTTTCACGCGCTGCATTGCTACTCCCCCTTTTTGACCACCGGCCGTGTCGAGTCCGATACCCATTCGCTCCACGAACCGGCAAACAATTTCGAGCCCGGCAGGCCCGCATATTCCATGGCAAAAATATTCATGCATGCCGTCACGCCTGAGCCACATTGGTGCAGCACATTCGACGACGCTTTGTTCGATACCAGCGATTGAAATTCGCTGCGCAGCTCTTCCGCCGGACGCAACGTCAGATCGGCGTTGAGATTCAGTTTGTAGAAACGATTGACCGCGCCGGGAATGTGGCCCGCCACCGGATCGATCGGCTCGACTTCGCCGCGATAGCGTTCGGCCGCGCGCGCATCGATCAAGGTAAAAGCCGAATCATCGAGATGTCCCAGCACTTCTTCCGCGCTCCACAGCATCGTTGCATCGGGCTCGGCGCGCAGGGCCGCAGGCTTCGGCACCGGTACCTCGCGCGAAAGCGGATGACCGCCGGCAATCCATTTCGGCAAGCCGCCATCGAGCAGATAGACGTTCTTCAATCCAATCCATCGCGCCATCCACCACAGCCGCGAGGCAAACTGCCCGCCGACATCATCGTATGCCACTACGACGCATGTCGCACTAACGCCGTGCCTGGCGAGAAATGCAGCAAACGACGCCGGCGACGGCAGCGGATGGCGACCGTTGCGACCATTCTTTTCGCCTGAAAGATCGGTATCGATATTGGCGAAATGCGCGCCGGGAATGTGTCCCTCGCGATACAACCGCTCACCCTTGCCTGTATCCATAAGATCGTGGCGGCAATCGAAAACAATCCATTGCGGATCGGCAAGATGCAACGAGAGTTCGCAGGCGTTGGTCAGCATGATGGCAATGATAGGCGGTGGGAAATCAGGATTATGTCGCGGAATGTAACGGGCACCATTGGCCCTCGTGCACGAAATTCAACATACGTCCGCCCGGAGAGCCAATATCCATGCGGCTTTCGAAGGCATATACCCCGGAAAGCCGCGCCAGTGCTTGCGTTCAGAGCATTGCCCTCGCGAATGCTGCCGGGTTCAATCTTCCTCGGCCGGAAGCGCGGGCTTGCGATCATCGGCTTTACCAGCCGAACGCGCCATCAATCCACTGACGACGATGATCGCCATCCCGGCCCACGCAATCGGCGGCAGCACTTCGTTGAAAATAACGATGCCCGCCAGGCTGGCGAAGATCACGGTTGAATAAGCGAAGGCGCCGACCACCAGCGTGTTGCCGCTGTGATAGGCGCGGGTCATCGCGAGCTGCGCCACGGTTGCAGCCACGCCCATGCAAAGCAACATCGTGATGTTGGTCGCCGTCAACGGGTGAAATTCGCGCTCGATCGCGCCTTGCGCCAACGCTGAACCCAAAGTGCCGGCAAGAGCGAAGAAGAACACCACACGCCACTCCGGTTCGCCGGCTTCGCCGAGTTTTTTCACGTTCACGTAAGCACAGGCTGCGAAGAAGCCCGAAGCAAGGCCGATCAAGCCTGCATGTGCGTTGTCACCGGCAAATGTCGGCCGCAGCAGCAGCGCCACGCCCACGAAGCCGACAATGATCGCCACCACAAGTCGCGGCCGGAATCGCTCGCCGAGCAGAATGGTCGACAGCATCGTCAGCCACAACGGCGAGGTGTAGTTGAGCGTAATCGCGGTCGCCAGCGGCAGCTTGGTCATGGCGTAGAAATACGCGATCAGCGAAATCGTACCCGTCAACCCGCGCCAGAAATGCCCTTTCCAGAACGGCGTGAAAAGCGATTCGCGTTTCCAGATCACGAAGGCGCCCATCGCAGCGAGGCCGATCAGCGAGCGATAGAGCGAGAGCTCTGCGCCGGTGAATTGGTTGCCCAACAGTTTGGCGAACACGCCCATGGTGGCAAACAGCGCCCCTGCCACCAGCATCCAAGAGGAAGTCATCGATAGCCGCCTGAAGAGCGCGGCTGCGCGGGCGCAGGAGGGACGCGTTCCGTGCTCGAAATCCTCATGTACCGGTAAGTACATTCCGGTTCCTGAGCGCGGAACGCGTCCCTCCTGCATCCCGCTCGCTCGCTTTTCATTTTTTGACTACCGATCTCAAGATGCGCATCGAATATCGGCGCGGGTCCTGCACGAAGATTGCTAGTTGGAGACAGGCTCAAGTTCGCGTCTAAGAAATTCATGGAAGTGCACCATCCCATCCTCCATCGGCGACTGATATGGGCCCTGTTCATCGCGTCCTTCTTGCCACAGCAACTTCCGCCCATCATTCATGCGTTGGCAGATTTCTTCATCTTCCACCGCCGTCTCATCGTAGGCTTTCTGTTCCGCCGCGATAAATTCCGGCTCGAACAAAGCAATTTCTTCCGGATAGTAGAACTCGACCACGTTGGTACATTTCTCCGGTCCGCGCGGAATGATGGTGGAAATTACCAGCACATGCGGATACCACTCGACCATGATGTTCGGATAATAGGTCAGCCAGATCGCGCCGAACTTGGGCGCTTCGCCGCCGCGATAGTTGAGCACCATTTCGTGCCAGCGCTTGTAGACTTCGCTGCCCGGACGCGACAGGGCCTTGTTCACGCCTACCGTCTGCACGCTGTACCAATCGCCGAATTCCCACTCCAGTTGGCCGCAATCGACAAATTTGCCGAGGCCGGGGTGGAATGGCTCGACGTGGTAATCCTCGAGATAGACCTCGATAAAGGTCTTCCAGTTGAAGTTGTATTCGGTGACTTCGACCTTGTTCAGCACATGGCCCGAGAAGTCCAGGTCTTTCACGCAGCCAAGGCGGCCCAGATCGCCGGCAATGTCGCGCGGCCCCTGAAACAGCATGCCATTCCATTTCTGCAGCGGCTTTCGCGGCAGGTCGAGGCAGGGTTGCTCGGCAAAATGCGGCGCGCCCAGCAGCTTGCCGGCACCGTCGTAAGTCCAGCGATGAATCGGGCAAACGATATTGCCGCTTTGTAAACGTCCGGCGCCTTTCAGCATCACTGCCTGGCGATGACGGCAGATATTCGACACCATCTCGACATGGTTGCCGTTGTTCACCAAGGCCCAGGCGCCATTCATCATTTCCAGCGAGCGAAAGTCGTGCGTCTCCGGGACCATCAATTCATGGCCGACATATCCTGGACCGTGCTTGAAAAACACCTCGAGCTCGCGCGCATGAACGGCGGGGTCGAAGTACCAGCTGACCGGCAGCTGGGTGGCAACGGGAGAAAGCTCTCGCGCACCGAGCAGTTTGGACATAGTCCTTACCTCCAATTTTCCGCGCGTAGCTTCAAACTGCCGCGAATAACCAAAGTAAAAACAACACCCGGGCGATTGAGTTTGTTAGCTTTTAACTCTACAGACTCCGTCCCGTAGTACGAATCCCCTGGCGGGGACCCACGAAATGGAACGGCGATTTTGCCCCAAAGGTCTTGAAAGGGCAAGGATTTTTGCGCTTTTTGCCCTTGTACAACCCCTATTGGCGGCTATCGTTGACATGGACTGGAACCCCCTGATTACGCTATGATTTCGGATTATTTTTCGCGGCCTTTTTCAGGCCCGTCACATCCGGTCAGTCATGCCCAAATCCCCCGCCGCAGAACCCAAATCTTTCGAAGCCGCACTGGCCGAACTCGACCAGTTGGTGGAGAAAATGGAGAGCGGCCAACTGCCGCTGGAAGAGTCGCTTTCGGCCTATCAGCGCGGCACTGAATTGCTGAAATTCTGCGATCGCGTGCTGAAGGATGCCGAGCAGAAAATCAAAGTGCTCGACGCCGGCGAACTCAAAGATCTGCCCCCGCAATAATGTCCGACTTTCAGGAATGGTCCCGCACCGTCGCGGGCGAGATGGAACGCACACTGGAAAGCCTGCTTCCACCGTCTTCGACCGAGCCCAAGCGCCTGCACGACGCCATGCGCTACGCCACGCTGGGTGGCGGCAAGCGGGTACGGCCGATGCTGGCGCACGGTGCCGGATTGATCGTCGATGCGCCCGACGACCGCGTAAAGATCGTTTCGTCAGCATTGGAAGCCATTCACGCTTATTCGCTGGCGCATGACGATCTACCGTGCATGGACAACGACGTGCTGCGCCGCGGCAAACCAACCTGCCATGTCGAATTCGACGAAGCCACGGCGCTTCTGGCGGGCGATGCACTGCAGGCATTCGCGTTCGAGTTGATGTCTTCGCACCGGCTGGCCGATTCAACCGAGCGTCAGATCGAAATGCAGCAGACTTTTTCCCGCGCCTGCGGTTCCCACGGCATGGCCGGTGGTCAGGCCATTGATCTGGCCAATGTCGGTCGGCAAATCAGCCTGCCGGAACTTGAATTCATGCACATCCTGAAGACCGGTGCGCTGATCCGCGCCTCGGTCCTGCTGGGCGCGCTTTGCGGCAAGCCGCTGGCCGAATCCGAAATGGGGCGCCTGGACCACTATGCCAAGTGCGTAGGACTGGCCTTTCAGGTAGTGGACGACATTCTGGATTGCGAGTCTAATACTGAGCAATTGGGCAAGACCGCAGGTAAGGATCAGGACGCCAACAAGCCCACCTATGTCAGTTTGATGGGGCTGGCGCCCGCAAAACGGTTTGCCGATGAATTGCTGGATGACTCGCTGGCGGCGCTGAGCGGATTCGATTCCCGTGCAGATCGCCTGAGACAGCTGGCTGAATTCATCGTCCGCCGGCAGCACTAGGAAGAACTTGCACCCATGACGTCAAAATACCCGTTGCTGGACACAATCAACGACCCCGCCGACCTGCGCAAGCTGGATCGGCGCGACCTGACGCCGCTGGCGACGGAACTGCGCGAATTCATCGTCGATTCGGTATCCACCACCGGCGGGCACTTCTCTTCCAATCTCGGCACGGTCGAGCTGACCATCGCGCTGCACTACGTTTTCAACACACCGGACGACCGCTTGGTATGGGATGTCGGTCACCAGACCTACGGCCACAAGATCCTCACCGGCCGCAAGGGCGGCATGGGGCGGCTGCGGCAGAAGGGCGGCATTGCCGGTTTTCCGCGCCGCGAGGAAAGTCCTTACGACACGTTCGGCACCGCGCATTCGTCTACGTCGATTTCTGCCGCGCTCGGCATGGCAGTCGCGGCACGCACGTCTGGAATTGATCGCAAGGCCATCGCCATCATCGGCGACGGCGCCATCACCGCCGGCATGGCCTTCGAAGCGATGAACAATGTCGGCCGCGAAAATGTCATCGTCATCCTGAACGACAACGACATGTCGATTTCGGAGTCGATCGGCGCGCTCAACAATTACCTCGCCAAGCTGCTGTCGGGTCGTTTCTACGCCAACACCAAGAAAACCGCAGAGAAAGTCCTGCAGCACACGCCGACCTTCAAGGAAATCGCCAAGCGGGTGGAAGAGCATGCCAAGGGCATGATCACGCCCTCGACCATGTTCGAGGAATTCGGCTTCAACTATGTCGGCCCGATCGACGGCCACAACGTCGATGTGCTGGTTGATACGCTAAGCAACCTGAAGAAGCTCGACGGACCGCAGTTCCTGCACGTGGTAACACGCAAAGGCCAAGGTTACAAACTGGCCGAGGACGACCCGATCAACTATCACGGTCCGTCGAAATTCGATCCGAAGATCGGCATCGTCAAACCCGCACCGGCACCTGACGCCAAACCCAAGCCCAGCTATACGCAGATTTTCGGCGACTGGCTGTGCGACATGGCGCGCGCCGACAAACGCCTGATCGGCATTACGCCGGCGATGCGCGAGGGCTCGGGCCTGGTCAAGTTTTCGCAGCAGTTTCCGGAACGTTATTTCGACGTCGCCATTGCCGAGCAGCACGCAGTGACTTTTGCGGCAGGACTCGCCGCCGACGGCATGAAGCCGGTACTGGCGATTTATTCAACTTTCCTGCAGCGCGGCTACGATCAACTGATTCACGATGTCGCTCTGCAGGATCTTCCGGTGGTGTTCGCACTCGACCGCGGCGGCCTGGTGGGTGCCGACGGCCCGACCCATCACGGCGCATTCGATATTTCGTTTCTGCGCTGCATCCCGAACATGGCGGTAATGACGCCGGCCGACGAAAACGAATGCCGGCAAATGCTTTACACCGGCTTCACGCTCGATAGTCCGAGCGCAATTCGCTATCCGCGCGGCACCGGCCCGGGCGTTGCCATACAGACTGAAATGGCAGCCTTGCCGGTCGGCAAGGGCGTGGTCGTGCGCGAAGCAAAAACCAAGGGGTACGAGGGCCAGCGCGTGGCCATTCTCGCGTTTGGCGCAATGGTCAAACCGGCCACAGATGCCGGCGACGATCTGAATCTGACCGTCGCCAACATGCGCTTCGTCAAGCCGATCGACCACGAACTGATTTTCAAACTTGCTACCACGCACGACTATCTGGTCACGGTCGAAGAAAATGTGGTCATGGGCGGCGCCGGCAGCGCCGTGGCCGAATCCCTGTCGGCGCAAAACGTCTCCGTGCCGTTATTGCAACTGGGATTGCCCGATCATTTTGTCGAACACGGTGACCCCGCCGTGCTGCTGGCCGACTGCGGCCTCAATCGCGAGGGAATCGCAAAATCGATTCGCGACTGGCTCGCCGTAAACGCATCCCGGCAAAAAGCGGCCGGCTAAATCTGGGCCGTCTCTACACGCCCTCCGCTTCGATTCGTCATTTTTTATCCGCAACCGCAAGGAACATCACCATGAAATTCCGCTTTACCGCATTCGCCGCAACCGCTGCGCTCTCACTGGCCGCTTCCGCTTTCGCACAGACTCCTGCCCCGGCTGCCGCCACAGCAACTGCCGCCCCTGCTGCCGATGCCGCGCCCACGGTTGCCAAACACAACTGTGCCAAGCCGGACCTGCCGGGTTCGTCGAAAACCACCACCGACATCCAGATGAAACGTTTTGTCGATGAGCTCAATAAATACAAGGCCTGCCTGCAAACCTATGCCGGCAATCAGCAAAAGCTGGCCGAAGCCGCGGTTGCCGCCGGTAATGCCGCCATCATGGAATACAACGCCTTTGTCGAAGCCGCCAACAAGGCGAGCAATTCCGGCAACACCAAGTAACCATCGGGATCATTCATGAACTATCGCACCATCACAATCGCAACCTCCCTGGCTCTGGCGTCGACATTGTCGTTTGCCCAGACGCCGGCCGCCGACGCAGGTATTGCCAAACATAGCTGCGCGAAGCCGGCACTTCCTGACGCCGCCAAGAAACTGACAGTTCAGGAACGCAACGCTATCGTTGCATCGCTGGAAACCTACCGCACCTGCATCCGTGCCTTCTCCGACGGCCAGGAAAAAATCAAATCGGCCAAGGAGCAAGAAGCCAAGTCGCTGCAAGAATCCTCGCAGGCCGCGCTTGCAGCCGCCAAAGCAGCCGCGGCCGCGGTTGATGGTGCTGTCAATGATTACAACGCGCTTTCGGCAGCGGCAGTAAAGATCATCCAGCCCAAGGATGAAGTTAAGAAAACAGGAACGAACGAAGCGCCTGCAGCTCGTCCTTCAAAGAGTTATTGAACATTCGTTTGTCGCCGCCGGTGAATTTGCCGGCGGCGTAACCGATCTGCACAGCCACCTCGCCCGAGGCGGCGCTGACATTGCCCCAGCCGATCACGCGATCTCGCCATAACAGCGGCAGCGCGTAATAACCCATCTTGCGTTTGGCCGGCGGCGTATATGCTTCGAAGCGATAGGCCCATCCCCAGAGATGTTCGAAGCGATCGCGATCCCACACCAGCGGATCGAATGGCGCCAGCAATTTGACGCTATCGTCGACGGATCCCGGCGCGACTTCACCCTCCGGCCAAAGATAGATCACACCATCAACCGGTTGGCGAACAAGCTCGCCGCGTCGAATCATCAGATCGATGCGCTTGTCGTAATCGACTTCGGGTTTGTACGGTCCCATCAAGTAGAGGAGCCGCATCAGGCTGCGCTGTGACAACGGCGCATACAGATTCACCATCATTCTGACGATGTCGTCAGCGCGCTGATTGAGTGGTTGCGCGCGCCCACGCGGCGCGGCAAGCCGGTATACACGGATGCCCGAATCGCGCCGACTGACTTCGGTGCGGCCTTCGCGGTGCAGCGCTTCCAGCATCAACGTCGTTGCGGCAGAGGAACCACCCCAGCCGTTGACTCGTGCGCCGCTGCCCAATGCCCGCTCGACTTCCCGGGGATGCGCCTCGGCATTTTCGTTGAGGTAGCGAAGCAGCTTGCGACGCAGCGGCTTGTGTTCGTCCATGAACGCATCCCAGCGCGACGACAGTGTGCGTGGGTACAGCAGCGACAAATGTTCGCGTGGAAAGAAGCCGTAGTTGTGCAACATATCCTCGACCACCGGCAGCTGCGGATATTTGCGTTCCAGATCATCGATGCGGTAATTCTTGACGCGATGCCGCAGGATCAGGTCCTGCGCCCGCGCCGGTGCGCGAATCGGATCGGCCTGCAGATAACCAAGTTGGCGAATCGCACCCGCGATGCTGGTCGATTTGCGGAACGCGCGCGCCACCGCCAACCGGCGCAGTTCATCCAGCGTCATGCGTCTCCGCTAATGCAGCGAAATCAGTCGCCGTGGTATCGACGCTCAAGGTATCGCCCATACCGATCAAGCCGCTTTCCAGCACCCGCGCGGTGATGCCGCCGTGCCCACGCATAGCGTTGTAGCCCCCCTGGCCCAGCTGTACTTCCATCAATGAGCAGGGGTGGCATTCACCGGTCATTTCCAGCAGTGCGCCGCCAAGGCGAAAGCGATGTCCCTTAAGCGACAACAAATTGACGCCGCCGATCACAACATTACGCCGGGTTTGAGCAGGATCGACATTCTCGCGTTGCAACAGTTGCGCAACCGCCTGCAGATGCTCGGCCTGGATCAGCGTTACCTGCCGCGCATTACCGGGCCGGGATTTTTCCGCCGTGCGATCGCCTGCCAGCCCGCGTCCGGCAATGGCTTCAACCGTCCCTACCACTCGCATCGGCTGACGTGTGGCCGGGCGCACGCCGATCCATACCACCTTGCCCTCGAAGGGGAAGGTGGACATCAATTCGCGCAACCCGGCTGGGATTTTCATTGCAGCAGTCTACTTCACCACGCTCTTGTCCTGGCCGAATAGTACCTTTCGCTCAGCCTCGCCCATCACCGGCGGTGTCTCCGGCCGCACTTCCTTCGCGCGCGCATAGGCACGCACGGTGGCGGGCCGCGCCTTGATTGCGGCGTGCCAGCGGGCCAGGTGGGGGAAATCGTTCATATCCTGCCCCTGGCGATCGGGAATCAGCCACGGATAGGCAGCCATATCGGCAATGGTGTATTGCTTGCCGAGGATGAATTCGCGATCGGCAAGGCGTTTGTTCAATACGCCGTACAGGCGCGAGGTTTCCTTTACGTAGCGCTCGATGGCGTAGGAAATTTTCTCCGGTGCGTACTGGCTGAAGTGGTGGTTCTGTCCCAGCATCGGTCCCAGCCCGCCCATCTGCCACATCAGCCATTCCAGCACTTCCACTTGACCGCGCAAATCCTTCGGCAGGAACTTGCCGGTCTTGCCGGCGAGATACAGCAGGATGGCGCCGGATTCGAACACGCTGATCGGCTTTTTGCCATCGGCGGGATCGTGGTCAACGATCGCGGGCATACGGTTGTTCGGCGAAATTTTCAGGAAGTCTGGATGGAACTGCTCGCCCTTGCCAATATTCACGCCCTTCAAGTTATAGGGCAGCTTCGCTTCTTCAAGAAACAAAGTGATCTTGTGGCCATTGGGCGTGGGCCAGTAGTAGAGATCAATCATTTTCGTCCTCCTTGTTACTTTCCGAAGGCGCCGACACCGGCGCGCTTGTACTGATCGGGCCATTCCAGCGATACGCCCAGTGCACTGGCAGCATGGCGCGGCCAGTAGGGATCGCGCAGCAGCGCACGCGCCAGGAATACGCAGTCGGCATCGCCATCGGCCACGATCTGCTCGGCCTGTACCGGTTCGGTGATCAGCCCCACCGCGCCGGTTGGTACATCAGCACCAGCACGGATCGCATGCGCAAATGGAACCTGATAGCCGGGACGAATGGTCATCTTGGCATCATGTGCGTTACCACCTGACGATACGTCGATGAGATCGATACCCAGCGCTTTTGCACGTTTGCAAAACTCGATCGTCTGCACCACATCCCAGCCACCTTCCATCCAATCGCTGGCGGAAATGCGCAGAAACACCGGCAAATGTTTCGGCCAGAATTCGCGCACCGCCGCGCAGACTTCCAGCGGAAAACGCATGCGATTTTCCAGCGAACCGCCGTACTCGTCCGTGCGCAAGTTGGAAAGCGGTGACAGAAATTCGTGTATCAGATATCCGTGCGCGCCGTGAATTTCCGGTACTTCAAATCCTGCTTCAAGCGAACGCTTCGCCGCCGCGACAAACGCGTCAACCATCGCCTTGATCTCGGCTTTGCTCATCTCGCGTGGCTGCGGATACGTAGGTGAGAACGCGGCATCACTAGGTCCAATCACCGGCCAGCCGCCCTTGCCCTCCTCCACCTTGCCGTGACCGCGCCAAGGTGCAAAAGTGGACGCCTTGCGTCCCGCATGCGCCAGCTGAATTGACGGCACCGAACCATGCGCCTTGATAAATGCCGCAATCGGTTTCCACGCGTTCATCTGTGCATCGTTCCAGATGCCGGCATCCTCCGGCGAGATGCGGCCTTCCGGCGTCACTGACGCCGCTTCGGTCATCACCAGCGCCGCGCCGCCGATGGCGCGCGAGCCCAGGTGAACCAGATGCCAGTCGGTCGGCACACCATCGGTGCAACTGTACTGGCACATCGGTGAAACAAAAACACGATTGCTGAAAGTAAGCTCACGCAGGGTGAGCGGGGAAAAGAGTTGGGACATAGAAAGGAGGGAGACGGTTTGCAGGAAGGGGAGATAAATCGTGAAGCCGCAGTTTAGGCCCGCAAATCGGTAACAATATCGCATCCTGAAGAAAAGTCATCATGACGGCGACACTGAAATCCCTTATCGTCCAGGCCGGTCCAAGGGCGCTTAAACACCTGCGCGAGCATGGACTGCGTCCGCAGGACATCGACGTCGTTCCCGGTGCGGCAGGCGGGCCCAAGGGCCTCGGCCTCGCCCGGTTGGACGAACATCTTTTCGCCGACTGGCTGCCGTCGGGCTTTGCTGCGCGCACGCAACCGATCGATTTGATCGGCTCCTCCATCGGTGCCTGGCGTTTCGCCGCCGTTTGCCGTGGCCACACGCCGAATGAGACGCGCGCCACGCTGCGTGCCTTCGCCAAGGCCTACAGCGAGCAGAACTATCCGCGCAAGGTCGACGCCGATTTCATCACCGCCTATGCGCGCGACCTGATCGACAATCTGTTCAAGGGCCACGAAAGCGAACTGCTGTCGCACCCCAACTACCGGCTCAATGTGTTGGTGGTGCGCGGCAAGGGCATCCTGCGGCGCGAAGCGCGCGGACGCTCGCATGCCGGCTTCATGATGGCGGCACTCGCCAACGCCGTTGGTCGGCCGCACCTGCGGCATTTTCTTGATCGCACCTGGTTTCACGCCGGCGCGAGCGGCGGAATTGGTTCGCAGGGGAACTGGGATCGTTTCCACACCGAACACATCGCCCTCTCGCCGGAGAATTTCGGCGACGCATTGATTGCGTCAGGTTCAATCCCGCTGGTGCTGCGCGGCGTGACGCAGATTGCCGGTGCGCCGCACGGCACCTACTGGGACGGCGGCATCATCGATTACCACCTGCACCTGCCCTACCCGCGCACGCCGGGATTGGTGCTGTATCCGCACTTCACGCATCGCATCGTCCCCGGCTGGCTGGACAAGGCGCTGCCGTGGCGCAAGGCCAGCGGGGCGTGGCTGGACAACGTCATTCTCGTTTCACCTTCGCGCGAATATCTTGATCGCCTGCCGATGAAAAAGCTGCCGGACCGCAACGACTTCAAGCGTTTCGTCGACGACTATGAGGCGCGTCTCAAATATTGGCGCTTCGCGATGGACGAAAGTGAGCGACTGGCGGAGGAGTTTCGCGCGTTGTGCGAAAGTCCGGCGTTGATTGAGCAGATTCGGCCGCTGTAGCCCGCATATTTAGGCAAAACCCCAGTACTGGTGCGACTTTCCGAGCAAAAGTGGCTGAAAATCCGCTTCCAGAGCGGACTTTCTCTATAGCAATCCAATCAAACTTGATTCAGATTGCCACTTGCGGTGACCGCATTAAGGCAACACCAGCCCCGATCGCGCCTTTACCGCTGATATATCGGTTGCATTGATGCCGCCTGAAGCATTCAGATCGAATTTGTAGTTCGTGGCAGTGGCAGTTTGGCCGGAGCGGGCCTTGATACCACTGATGTCACTGGCATTGACCGAGCGGGAGTCATTGACATCGCCGACAAGAAAACCGATCGAGGCGGACGGAGGATTCAGCACACCACCAACGTTCGTCAGCGTCACCGTCGCACGCTGGTTATCAGGCACACCCGTCAGTGTGATCAGTACTTCATTGCCAACGACAGATGCGTTCGCCGTTCCCACCGGTGAAACACTGGCGATGCCCGGTGACGATACTTGGGAATCGAATTGAAAGACGATCGTGTGGCCACTGCCAATCGCCCGTGACTCTACAGTGACTTGCGGCGCGACAAGCGCAGTATCAATCGCCAAGTCAAAAGTGCCGGCCGAGCCGTGAACTTTGCGCGACACAACGGCGTTGAATGCGGGTATTCCCTGAAGCACCGCCGTGATGGGACGCACCGCCACAGTTGAAAGCCGGTCCGCAAACGCCCCCCTGTTAGAGCCCCAGCATGTAATCCCCCCTTGAACGACCGCGCAGCTATGGCGATGGGCTGCCGACACGGATGCGACACCGCTGCCTGTCGCAATGGTCGAAATCGGTATCAAACTGGACGCGCTACTGGCAGTGCCTAGTTGACCATCAAGGTTTCTTCCCCAACATTGAACGCCACCACCTACTACCGCACAGCTATGCCACGTGCCGGCAGAAATAGCTGTAACGCCGCTGCCGGCCGGAATCGTCTGCACCGGCGCAGGCCTAAGAACCATGCTGTTGTCACCCAACTGGCCGGAAAAATTGTCGCCCCAGCACTGCACGCCGCCGGCAACCACTGCACACGTGTGTGCCTCTCCGGCGGCAATGGCGGTGACGTCGCTTCCGGCGGCGATTACCTGAACGGGCGACAATTGCGCCGATGGAAAGTTGCTGCCGACCTGGCCTGAAGAATTCGCACCCCAGCACTGCACGCCGCCGCTTACTACTGCACAACTATGGTTGGTTCCTGCCGCAACGGCAGTGGCGTTACTGCCGGCGGGAATCGTCTGAACCGGCACCGAGCTTGGTGTGAAGATATCGTTGTTTCCCAATTGCGCGGTACTATTTCCGCCCCAGCATTGCACACCACCGTTGACCACTGCGCAGCTATGGCTGCTACCCACGCTCAGCGCTGTTACCGAGCTTCCCGGCGCAATTGCCTGGACAGGCACAAAGCTGTCAACCGTGCTCCCATTGCCCAACGATCCCACAGCATTACTGCCCCAGCACTTCACGCCGCCATCCACGACAGCGCAGGTATGCAAACCCCCGGTTGACACGACGGTGGCACCGCTACCCGGCGCAATGGACTGCACGGGATCAATGCTCTGCTCATTGCTATTGTTGCCCAGTTGTCCATAGTTGTTAGCACCCCAGCATTGAACGCCACCATTTACGACGGCACAGCTAGGCCCACTCGACGCTGCTACCACCGTGACGCCCGATCCCGCGGCTATTGACGAGATCGGCAACACTCTGTTCGCGGTAGCGTCATTTCCCAGAGTTCCCTCCGAATTGTTCCCCCAGCAGCGAACGCCGCCGCCAACTACCGCACACGCATGACTAGAGCCCGCGTCAATGGCCGTAACACCGCTACCAGCAGCAATCGTAACCGTCGGAACAAGGCTACGTGTCAGACTGTCATTTCCCAGTTGCGCAAAGCCATTCGCGCCCCAACACTGCACGCCCGCATTGAGCACTGCACAACTAAAGATGCCACCTGCCGAGACCGCAACTGCACCGCTCGATGCGGCAATCGTTTGCACGGGTACTGGACTAACAACGACGCTGTTATTGCCTAATTGTCCGCCGCCGTTTGCGCCCCAACATTGCACGCCGGCATTGACGATTGCGCAACTGTGTCCGGAGCCGGCGGAGACCGCGGTAGCGCCACTTCCGCCGGCGATTGCAGTCACCGGGATGGAGCTGTCTACCGTGCTGTTGTTGCCGAGCTGCCCATTGTTGTTTGCACCCCAGCACTTCACTCCTGTCGCCACAACGGCACAACTGTGGTCACTGCCCACCGATACCGTGGTTGCATCGCTGCCGACAGCTATCGCCTGAACGGGAATCAGGCTTGTGTCAGTACTGTTGTTACCCAGCCTTCCGGCATTGTCATTGAAACCCCAGCACTGCACGCCTCCAGCCACCACAGCACAGGAATGCCTGTCGCCGGCAGACACATCAGTTGCACCGCTGTTTGCCGCAATGACCTGCACGGGCACTGTGCTATCGGCGGTGCCGTTGTTGCCAAGCTGGCCATCGGCATTTCTTCCCCAACACTGGACACCGCCGGCAACCACGGCACAACTATGGTTCGACCCGGCCGATACCGCGGTCACGCCACTATTGAACGGAATCGTCTGAACCGGCAGCGAAGCACTAGTGGTCGTCGCATTTCCCAATTGACCCATTATGTTGTAGCCCCAGCACTGCACGCCACCGTTCACCACCGCGCAGCTGTGTAGCCCTCCTGCAGATATGCTCGAGGCAACGACATTGGCTGCCGCCTTGCGAACAGCCAGCGTAATACTGGTGTTCAACGTTCCGGCTGCAGCGTCCGACGCTTGAATATTGACTACGAAGTTACCTGCCACCGTTGGCGTTCCCGAAATAGCGATACCGCCGCTGCCATTGTGCACAGCGGACAAGCCTGCCGGCAGGCCAGTCGCGCTTGCTGCTACAAGCGCCTGCGACGACCCGACGATCAGGTTGGCGGAGTAGATTTCTCCCACAATCGCAGGCCGCAACTGCGGCGTTACCAGATTCGGCGCCGCGTACGTTGGGCCAGACAAGAGGCAAATGACAATCGCGAGAAGCGAACGCCGCAGAAATTTATTCATGAAATGCATTGTCGAGACCCAAAACATGGTTGAGATGGAAAATTGCCGCTCAAAGCCCCGACTTCGCGTCGTTGGCAAGCGTTGTCAAATCCGCCGTTACTGCCCGGCAAATCGAATTCATAGCGATAAACCCATTGTACTTTGCGACCTTGTCGTACAGCGCATGCGCCGTTGCATTGGCTCCCTGCATCATCCGCAATATCAACGTGCCAGCCGGTGAACTACCTACCTCCAAAAACCGGAATTTTCATTCGACCGAACCGCAAAACTCCAGCACTGGTGCGACTTTCCGAGCAAAAGTGGCTGAAAATCCGCTTCCAGAGCGGACTTTCTCTATAGCAATCCAATCAAACTTGATTCAGATTGCCACTTGCGGTGACCGCATTAAGGCAACACCAGCCCCGATCGCGCCTTTACCGCCGAGATGTCGGTTGCATTGATGCCGCCCGAAGCATTCAGATCGAACTTGAAATTCGCCGTCGTCGTGGTTTGCCCCGAGCGGGCTTTGATGCCGCTTACATCGCTTGCATTGACCGACCGCGAGTCGTTGACATCGCCGACCAAAAAGCCGACAGAAACCGGCGGTGGATTCAACATGCCGTTGACGTTGGTCAGTGTCACCGTGACGCGCTGATTGTCTGGAATATCGGTGAGCGTGACGACAACGTCGTTGTTGAGCGCCATTGCTGTTGCCGTTCCGACCGGTATCACGCTGACGTTTCCCGGTAAGGTCACAGGATCAGCAAACTGAAACACAATGTTATGTCCACCACCGATAGCTCGCGATTCCACCGTGACATTGGGTGCGACGAGAGCGGTGTCGATCGGCAAGTCAAAGGTGCCTGCTCCGCCGTGAGTCTTGCGCGAAACCACACTGCTGATCACGACACTGGAATTGGCAAATGCGCTGGTGTAGTTGACATCGCCGGCCTGTGTTGCGGTGAGTGCGCAGGTGCCGAAGCCGACCAGTGTCAGCTGATTGCCGCTGACCGTACAAATGCTGGCGGGGCTGCTGGTGGAAAAGGTGAAGTTGGTCAGCCCGCTTGAGGCCGTGGCTGACAGCGTAATCGGCGAAGCACTCATTGCCACCGGCGAGCCCGGCATGAAGGTGATGAGCTGATTGGCAACGGAAACCAACAATAGCGCAGTCGCAGGGCGAAACGGCGGCGCGCTGTAAGCATCCCCGGTTTGGCCGCCGGTGTTATCTCCCCAGCATACTGCCCCTCCGGAGACAGTTGCGCATGCACTATCGCCGCTTGCCGAAAGTGCCGTCACATTGCTGCCGGCCGGAATGGTTTGCTGCGGCGCCAACCGACCTGTAACACTACCGTCGCCCAGCTGGCCACTGAAATTCGAACCCCAACACTGAACGCCGCCATTGACCAGCGCACAACTGAAATAGTTTCCCGCTGCCACTGCAGTGACATTGCTTCCGGCGGGAATGACCTGCACGGGCACCAGACTCGCTGTTGTTCCATTGGTGCCAAGCTGACCGTTGCCATTTTCACCCCAGCAGCGCACGCCGCCATTTACCGCGGCACAGCTGTGGTCGCTGCCCACTGCCACCGACGTGACGTTGCTGCCGGCCGCAATGACTTGCAGCGGCGCAAGGCTCGAAACCCTGCTGTTATTGCCAAGTTGGCCGCTGGCATTATTGCCCCAGCACTGCACGCCGCCATTGACTACTGCGCAGGCGTGGCCTCGGCCTGCGGAAACCGCGGTGACATTGCTTCCGGGAAAAATGGTTTGAACCGGCACCAGACTGGTCGAATTGCTGTTGTTACCGAGTTGCCCGCTGTCATTGAGGCCCCAACACTGCACGCCGCCAAACGCCACAGCGCAGTTGCCGAAATCCCCGGCAGAGACCGAAGTAACGCCACTACCGGCAGAAATTGTCTGCACTGGTGACGAACTCTGCGCAACCGTGCCATTGCCGAGTTGGCCGAGGTTATTGCGTCCCCAGCATCGCACTCCGCCGCCAACCACCGCACAGCTGTGCAACAACCCCACAGAGACTGCAGTTGCGTTACTACCCGATGCGATTGCCTGTACCAGGCCGGGAACGTACCCGATGCTATTGGTACCGAGTACGCCGAATGCATTGAACCCCCGGCATTGCACCCCGCCATTGACCACCGCGCAGCTGTGCGTATATGTTGCGGCGGCCATCGAAGTCACGTTGGACCCGGCTGCTATCGATTGCACAGGCGTAAGGCTGCGAGTACTGTTGTCGATACCAAGCTGGCCGGTCGTGTTATTGCCCCAACACCTGACCCCGCCACCAACCACCGCGCAACTGTGATTTCTGCCGGCAGAGACTGCGGCGGCCCCACCGCCAACCGGAATTGCCTGAACCGGAACGAGACTGGACACCGCATTGTTGTTGCCTAGCCCGCCGTACGCGCCGGAACCCCAGCATTGCACTCCTCCATTGGCCAGCGCACAGGTGTGAGTATCGCCCGCTGACACAGCACCAACTCCACTGCCGCCCGAGATCGCTTGCACAGGAACGAGACTGTTGGTCGAACTATTGTTCCCCAGTTCGCCGTCACTGTTATTTCCCCAGCATCGCACGCCACCGTTAGTAACCGCACAACTATGCCTGCTACCTGCCGACAAACCGGTCACGACACTGCCTGCAGCGATGGTCTGCACGGGAATGCGGCTGATCACGACGCTGTTATTCCCGAGCTGACCGCTGTCATTGAGTCCCCAGCACTGCACACCACCATTCGCAACCGCACAACTATGGCTGCCCCCAGCCGATACCGCGGTCACTCCACTGCCCGCGGCGATCGCTTGTACCGGGAATGGACTTTGACCTGCACCATTGTTACCAAGCTGACCATCGACATTCAGGCCCCAGCATTGGACCCCTGCACTTATCACAACGCAGGTATGAAACTGGCCAGCCGATACCGCCACAACATTGCTGCCCCCGGGGATTGCCTGTATCGGCACAAGACTCTGGCCGATACCACTGACACCAAGCTGCCCGTTGCTGTTCATACCCCAGCACTGCACGCCGGCGTTGATCACCGCACAGGTATGCGACTGACCGGTCGACACCGCGGTGACACCACTACCAGCGGCGATAGCCTGTACCGGCTTGGAGCTTTGCACGGTGGTGTTATTACCCAGTTGGCCGTTGTCGTTGAATCCCCAGCACTGCACGCCTCCATTGACCACTGCGCAGCTATGCGCGCCGAAGTCCGATCCACCGGTCGAGATCGCTGTCGCGTGCTTGCCAACTTGAACGATCTTGAGATTCAAGGAGCTACTAAACACCGCCGCAGAGTTATCCGTAGCCGTAACGATCAACGTGAAATTTCCCGACGCTGTTGGCGTGCCGCTGAGCGCAATGCTGCCGCTGCCGTTATGCATGGCCACCAATCCCGCCGGCAGGCCGGTAACATCTGCACCCGAGAGAGGCAGCACCGAACCAACAACCACGTTCGCCGTGTACGGCTCGCCTTGAATGCCGGGCGGTAACGCGGATGTCACTAACTGCGGTGCGGCCAGGCAGGTGGCACAGGCAAACCATGAAAGCAAACCAATCCCCCACTTCAGAACAATTTCCATTTGCACACGCGGGTAACTTACCTTGATATTCATTGATTCCTCGTAAATTTCGCTCTTGCCGCAAGGCCGTACATTTGGCGTATCCGAATTGCGCATTGCTTTATACCCGAATCGTCCTCATGAGCGCGGATGCCCCGCTTAAACGGATTCCGCAAGGGTAAATTCGTATCGAATGAACCCGTTGAATTTCGCCACTTTGTCATACAGCGCTCTTGCTGTGGCGTTGTGTTCCTGCGTCATCCAGTAGTAACGAACCGCACCTTCGTCTTTAGCACGCGCCGCGACCGCTTCGATCAACGCCCGGCCCACGCCCCTGCCGCGTGCTTCCGTATCGGTGAAAAGATCCTGCAGGTAGCAGACCTTGGGCGCCCACACCACAGTGTGAAACAGGTAGTGCGCGATGCCGACCAGCTTGCCATCGGCGTAGGCCGCCAGCCCGAACACCTCGTCACCCGCGCGCAATCGCCGCCACGCGCGCTCGTACTCGGCATCGGTGGTCGGTGTGTTGTAGAACGCCTTGTAGCCGCGCGCCAGTCGCTCCCAATCGGCACGGTCGGCGTCGGTGAGCGGGGCGATGATGAGGCTCATGCTGCTTCCTTCGGTGACAGTGATTTTGGAACAAGCTGCGCCGGGTCGTAAAAGAATTTTTCCTCGGCGATGTGCTCACCTTCCCAGCGCTGCCACGCCAGTTCCTCGATCAAGGTGGACGTGCCGTCCAGCCACTCAAAGCGGAATATCCATCGCACCACCACCGTATCGCTGCTAATCAGCACCGGCCGCACGCAGGTCGAACTCACCGACTTTGCGCGCGCCAGCACGCGACGTTCACTTGCCACCAGATTGTCGCGGCCACTGCGAGGTGCAGCGTTGTTTTCCTGCATGCTGGCCTGCTCGGTATAGAACTCCTCGATGGCTTCGGCGTGCGCGTTCGATTCGACACGGGCAATAAATCGTTCCAGCGTTTCGGTGGTAGGCATCGGTGATTACTTCCTGAAAAGTGGGCAGCGTTACAATCTTTGAGCCGGATCATCCAACCTTCGAACCATGTGAATTTCATCCTGCAGCACGCCATCGAGCAACATAAAGCCGCGCTCCAATCCGAACTGCTCGAAACCCAGTCGTCGATACATCGCCAGCGCCCCTTGGTTGGCGGCATTGACGCCCAGATTAACCTGCTGCACGTACAGTGCATCGGCCGCATGCGCCAGCACGGCTTCCATCAGCCGCCGCCCTACGCTGCGGCCGCGCGCCTCTGGCGCCACATATACACCCCAGATGTAGGCCTTGTGCGCCAGCTTCTTCATGCCTTCGCGTGCAACGCCAGCGATTGCAACCAGCCGCCCATCGTCAAACGCGCCCAACACGGCGGAACCTTCGCGGGGTGCAAGGCGCGATGCAATCACGTCGATAGCCGTATCCACTTCTTCCTCAAAACTGGACGCAAATGCGGACGGCCATTCCTGCAGCCCGCGCAAGCGCAGTGATTGAAAAGCATCGGCGTCGGTTGGGTTGAGAGGACGAATTTGCACGCTTGCGGATTTGTTTTCCATCGCTTCAATGTTTGGTTGTCGATTGCGCCAGACGAATCAGTCTTTGCTCGATTGCCGGATCAAGCGCCGGCGACCATGCCCGACCTTTCATCCATGTTTGCATGTCGCGAATGCTCATCGCCGGATCGGTCAGCGTCAATCCCGCCGTAATGGCTCGCTCGTTACTTACATCCATCAAACTGCTACGCAGACTGCCATCGGGACGATACAGCGGCAGCTCAACAAAGGTGAGGCCAGCTTCGCGAATCAATGCGGCGGGCACCCATACCGGTTCCTGCGCGCCAATCATCGACATGAACGCCCTCCAGGTAAAGCGCGGCCCGGCAAGATTGAATTCGCCACCGAGATTTTTTGCCAGCACAGGGGCAACGAAGCGCGCCAGATCGCGCGCATCAATCACCTGCAGATAATCCGTGCCGTCGCCGGGCGCCAGCATCTCGCCTCCTTGCAACGCGCGACCGATCCAGTGTTCGTAGCGTCCGCTGGTGTCATGCGGGCCGACCACCACTTGCGGCCGCAACACTGTGGCACGCTCGCCGAACACATCGCGCACGATGCGTTCGCAGGCTGACTTGAGCGGACCATAGGTTTCGCCGTTCACTTCGGTCACACCTTCGGCGGCGGGTGGCAGCAACGGATGCGTTTCGCGTACGGGTCGCTCGACCGGATCGCCATAGGCGCTGACGGCGCTCACGTACACATAGCGCGCAACGCGATCGCGCAGCACCTCAACACTGGCACGCACTTGGCGCGGCTTGTAGCCGCTGACGTCGATGCAGGCATCCCAGGTGCGGCCAACCAGCGCATGCAAGCCTTCACGACTCAGGTCGCGGTCACCGCGCAAACGTTCTACTTGAGACGGCAAATCATCGGGCGACTGGCCACGATTGAACACGCTGACTGCGTGACCCGATTCGAGCAGCCATTCGGCGATATGCCGGCCGATAAATTGCGTACCGCCGAGAATCAGGACTTTCATTCAACAGACCAACAAACTCAAGCTCTGGCGCGGATTTCCTGGCATTTTCTGCCTGAAAGGCGCACCAATGCTGGGGTTTTACTTCCTGATTACACCCAGCAAACGCGCCAATGCCACCAGGCCGGCGAAGATCAGCACGCTGAACACCATGGCCGTGAACACCGTGGCCAACCCGAGCCAGGTGCCGGAAAGGCCGAGCGCGCTCATGAGGAGCCAGGCCAGCGTCACGCCGGGCACGGCGGAAGCGACGATGGCGAGAATACTGACGAGTGTGGATTTCATGGGAAAGCGGAAGTGGGTATAGGAACCGGCGTTATGGGCCATTGTGCGCTCGTTGAATTATGGTTATCTGATTGGTTAAACCACGAGGCTTGGCGCGACCCCTCCGGTTCACGCTTTTCTCTCCCTCGCAGGGTGAATGCTAGCCGATATTGGGTGCGAGCCAGCGTTCGGCCATCGGAATGTCCCAGCCTTTGCGTTTGGCGTAATCCTCGACCTGGTCGCGATCGATTTTGCCGACGGCGAAATACTGCGATTGCGGATGCGAGAAATAGAAACCCGACACCGCTGCCGTCGGCCACATGGCGTAGCTATCGGTGAGACTGATGCCGGCCTTTTGCTCGGCATCGAGCAGGGCAAACAAGGCGCCCTTCTCGGTGTGCTCGGGGCAAGCCGGATAACCGGGTGCCGGACGAATGCCGCGGTATTTCTCCGCGATCAGTTCATCGTTGGACAGCGCTTCGTCCCTGGCATAACCCCAGTATTCGCGACGCACTCTGGCGTGCAGATGTTCGGCGAAAGCTTCGGCCAGACGATCAGCCAAGGCCTTGATCATGATCGCGCTGTAGTCGTCGTTATTCGCTTCGAACGCTTTCGCGCGCTCGTCACAACCCAGGCCCGCGGTCACGGCGAATGCACCCACGTAATCGGCAACGCCGGAATCTTTCGGCGCAATGAAATCGGCCAGCGATTGGTTGGGATTGCCTGGCGGCTTCTCATTCTGCTGGCGCAGCTGGTGGAAGCGCGTTGCGATCTCCTTGCGAGACTCATCGGTGTAGACCACCACATCGTCGCCATCGCTATTCGCCGGCCAGAAACCGAACACCGCATTGGCCGACAGCCAACGGCCCTTGATGATCTGGTCGAGCATTTTCTGCGCATTGGCGAACACCTCGCGCGCGGCGGCGCCGACCGTGGCGTCATCGAGAATCTGCGGGTACTTGCCCCACAGGTCCCAGGTCTGGAAGAACGGGCTCCAGTCGATGTACGGCACCAGCTCTTCCAGCGGATAGTTCTTCAGCGCTTTCACGCCAATGAACGTCGGCTTCTGCGGAGCGTATCCCGTCCAGTCGATTTTGGTCCTGTTGGCGCGCGCCGCGTCCAGCGAGATCAGCTTCACGCCCTTCTTGTTGGCATGCTGTTCGCGCACCTTGACGTAATCGTCGCGCACCGACTGCACGTAGTCGTCCTTCAACTCATCGGACAGCAGGTTGCTGCAAACACCCACCGCACGCGACGCATCCGGCACCCACACCACCGGATGCTTGTAATTCGGTTCTACTTTCACAGCCGTGTGTGTGCGAGACGTGGTCGCCCCACCGATCAGTAACGGAATGGTGAAACCGCGTCGCTCCATCTCCTTGGCCACGTGCGCCATTTCTTCCAGCGACGGCGTGATCAATCCCGAGAGACCCACGATGTCGGCCTTCTCAGCGATCGCCGTGTCGAGGATCTTGTCGCAAGCCACCATCACGCCCAGATCGACAACCTCGAAGTTATTGCATTGCATGACCACGCCGACGATGTTCTTGCCGATGTCATGTACGTCGCCCTTCACCGTGGCCATGACGATCTTGCCCTTGGCCTTGGAGTTCTCGCTGCCCATCAGGCGCTTCTCTTCTTCGATGAACGGCACCAGGTGCGCCACAGCCTGCTTCATCACGCGTGCCGATTTGACCACCTGCGGCAGGAACATCTTGCCCGCGCCGAACAGGTCGCCGACCACGTTCATGCCATCCATCAACGGGCCTTCAATGACATTGATCGGCCGGCCACCGGCTGCGGCAACCTTGAGGCGCACTTCCTCCGTGTCTTCGATGATGTACTGGGTAATGCCACGCACCAGTGCATGCGACAGCCGCGCCTCGGCCGGCTGATTGCGCCAGGCCAGATCCTCGACCTGTTCTTTCTTCTGCCCTTTGAACTGCTCGGCAAAATCGACCAGCCGCTCGGTCGCATCGGCACGACGATTGAACAGCACATCCTCAACGTGTTCGAGCAAGTCTTTCGGAATGTCGTCGTACACGCCGAGCTGCCCCGCGTTGACGATGCCCATCGTCATGCCGACTTTACCCGCGTGATACAGGAACGCGGTGTGAATCGCTTCGCGCACCGGGTCGTTGCCGCGGAACGAGAAGGATACGTTCGAGACGCCGCCGCTGACCTTGGCATAAGGCAGGTTCTTGCGAATCCATTCAGTTGCGCGGATGAAATCGATGCCGTAGGTCGCGTGCTCTTCGATGCCGGTCGCAACCGCAAAAATATTTGGGTCGAAGATGATGTCTTCGGCCGGGAAGCCAACTTCCTCGGTCAAGATCTTGTACGAGCGCTCGCAGATTTCGATCTTGCGTTCGTAGGTATCGGCTTGGCCTTTTTCGTCGAAGGCCATCACGATCACCGCCGCGCCATAGCGTCGCGCCAGCTTGGCGCGCTCGATGAATTCAGGAATGCCTTCCTTCATTGAGATCGAATTGACAATGGCCTTGCCCTGCACACACTTCAGGCCGGCTTCGATCACGTCCCACTTGGAACTGTCGATCATGATCGGCACGCGGGAGATATCGGGTTCGCTGGCGATCAGGTTCAGGAACTTGGTCATGGCCGCCTGCGAATCCAGCATCGCTTCGTCCATGTTGATATCGATCACTTGCGCGCCGTTCTCCACCTGCTGGCGTGCGACCGACAGCGCTTCGTTGTAATCGCCGTTCAGGATCAATTTCGCGAATGCGCGCGAGCCGGTGACGTTGGTACGTTCGCCGACGTTGACGAACAGCGAATCGTCGCCGACGTTCACCGCTTCGAGGCCGGATAGACGCAAACGCTTTTCTATCTGTGGGGTCTTTCGGGGCTTGAACGGCGCAACGATCTCGGCAATCGCCTTGATGTGCGGCGGCGTCGTGCCGCAGCAGCCACCGGTGATATTGAGCCAGCCCGCCTCGGCCCATTCGCGAATGAACGCGGCAGTCTGCTCGGGCAATTCGTCGTATTCCGCCATCGCGTTGGGCAACCCAGCATTCGGGTGTGCGGAAACGTAGCAATCCGCCTTCTCCGCCAACTCTTCGACGTGCGGACGCAACTCCTTGGCGCCCAGCGCGCAATTGAAACCAATCGAAATCGGATTCGCATGGCGCACAGAGTTGTAAAACGCTTCCACCACTTGTCCGGACAGCGTGCGACCGGAGGCGTCGGTGATCGTCCCGGAGATCATCACCGGCAAACGGTATTCCTTGCTCAAGCCGCGTGCTTCGAACTCTTCCTCCACTGCGAAGATCGCGGCCTTGGCATTGAGCGTGTCGAAGATGGTTTCGATCAGGATGATGTCGGCGCCGCCGTCGATCAGTCCACGCGTCGCATCGCGATACGCATTCTTCACTTCGTCGAAATTCACCGCGCGATAACCCGGGTCGTTCACATCCGGCGACAGCGACAGCGTGCGGTTCATCGGCCCCAGCACACCGGCAACGAAACGCGGCTTGCCCGGCGTGTTAAGCGAAAATCCGTCCGCCACTTCGCGCGCCAGCTTGGCGCCCTCGAGATTCAACTCATACGCCAGCGACTCCATATGGTAATCCGCCATGGATATCGCGGTGGAATTGAACGTGTTGGTCTCGAGAATATCGGCGCCGGCCTCGAGATACTGCTTGTGAATATCGCGAATGACCTGTGGCCGGGTCAGCGTCAGCAAGTCGTTGTTGCCGCGCAGATCGCTTTTCCACGACGCAAATCGATCGCCGCGATACTCGGCCTCGGTCAGCCGGTAGCGTTGAATCATTGTGCCCATGGCGCCGTCGAGAACAAGAATGCGCTGAGTCAGCGCATGTTCGAGTGCGGCGGTACGGGCGGGGCGATCAGAGAGTGAGTGGTCCATGTTTCAGAGCAATTCCATTGTCCCGGACCAAGCCGGGGAAATCTTCGTTTAGGGAAGCTCTGATTAAGTTCAGTTCTAAGCCAGACTAGGCGCGAACACAAAAATTCCGACGCCGCATATGTTTGATATGCAAGGAGGAATTTTTTGTGTGCGCAACAACGTATGGCGACGAAATGATCTTCATCAGAGCTTCCCTAGCTTTTCAGTTGTGCGGCGATCCATGCATCAATCTTGGCTTCGAGCAGCACCAGCGGCAGCGCGCCGTCGCTCAATACCTGATCGTGATAGCTCTTCAGGCTGAACTTGGCGCCGAGTTTTTTCTTCGCACGCTCACGCAGTTCCTGGATTTTCAGCGAGCCGATCTTGTACGCAAGCGCCTGTCCCGGCCATGCCATATAACGTTCGGTCGCGCGACGCGATTCGGATTCCGAATAACCCTGCATGTCCATCATGTACTTGATGCTCTGCTCGCGCGTCCAACCCTTGCTGTGCAGTCCAGTATCGGTCACCAGGCGCACGGCGCGCAGCAGCTCATCCGACAAGTGGCCTAGATACGAATTGGGGTCCTCATACAACCCCATCTCGCGGCCCAGCGTCTCGGCATAGAGCGCCCAGCCTTCGCCATAAGCCGTCACCCAGCCGTGCTGGCGGAATTTCGGCAGCGGCAGCTCCTGCTGCATGGCGATGTGATAGTGATGACCGGGTTGGCCTTCGTGAATGTAGAGCGTAGCCATGCCGGTGGTCGCATACTTGGTCGGGTCCTCGATCACAGCAAAAAACACGCCGGGACGCGAACCATCCAGCGCCGGACTGCTGTAGTGATCGGAGGCCGTGGCGCGCGTCAGTTCCGGCTCGGCGCGAATTTCCAATGGCGCTTTCGGCGAGCGGCCGAACAGATCGGGCAGTTTCTGGATGATCTTCTTGTTCAGCGCGGCATAAGCATCCAGCACTTCCTGCTCGGTCTTGAAAGGACGATTTTCCGGCAGTGCTTCGTGCCACTTGAAGAATTCGTTCAGCGTGCCCTTGAATTTGTAGGCGGCTTTTACTTTCTCCATCTCGCCGCGAATACGCGCCACTTCCTTCAGGCCAAGTGCATGAATTTCTTCCGGCTTCATGCGCGTGGTGGTGTAGTTGCGCACGCTGAATTCGTACCAGGCCTTGCCGTTGGGCAACGCGTCGATTCCTGAGGTGGTACGGCATTTCGGCAGGTATTCTTTTTCCAGAAACGCGACCAGCTTTTCCATCGAAGGAATCAGGCGCGCTTCGGCGGCGGTGCGAAATTCGGCGCTCAGCGCATCGCGATCTGCGACAGAAAATGTCGTCGGCATATTGCGCAGCGCCAATGTAAACGTGCTTTTGTCGAGGTCCTTGTTGGTCAGCGCCTGCAGCGAGGGCAAGGCACGCTCGATCAGCACTTTCGGCGGTACGATGCCGCGCTCGACGCCGGCGCGCATATTGGTGATCGCCTGCTCATTCCATTCGGTGATCTTTTCCAGGCGCTTGAGATAGTTGCGGAAGTTCTGCACGGTCTTCAGCGGCTGGATCTGCTGACCGGAACCGAACTGCGCGATCTGCACCGGCATGCCGCCGTACTGATCGACCGGCAACAGATCGCCGGGAAAACGCATGCTCTCAAGACGGCGTTTGACCTCTTCTTCCAACAGGGAAAAAGTCAGCTGATCCGCAGGCGACAGTTGCTTCACATTCAGTGCCGCTTGTTCGCGTTGAACGCGTTGCAGGATCGTGCGTACCTTGACGCGATACACGGGTGCGATATCGATTTCGAGTTCGCCCTCATATTTGGCATCGCCGGTGATCTGCGAGGCGAACAGCGGGTTCAGCTCCAGCCCATCCTGAAAATAGCGCTCGGTGATCGCGGCCAGCTTCTCGCCTTCGGTCTGCTTGACGGCTGTGGCCGCCGGCGTTTGTGCGATGGCCAACGACGACGCCATCAACAGGCTCATCGACGCCAAAGTTCTGATCATCATTGATTTCATCATTGCCGCTCCAAATGAAAAAACCTGTCCGTCGATTCGGACAGGTTTTCAGGGGAAAACATACTGTCTCGCTTTAGCCGGATTCAGGGTTCAGGAACACCCAGCGCCCGCAAGCTGAGGGAACGAGTGTTCCGGTCAAATCGGCGCATGCGCAATTTTACGCGTTATAGGCACATGCTTCCAGCAATCCGGCAGCGGGATTGTGCCGGAATGTGACGCCAAGCCTTAGCGGGAATGCGGCCGCGCCAGCCACTCCAGCGCCAGTGTAGTCAATGCCCTCACCCCGACTTTCAAACCGTTCTCATCGACATAGAAACGCGGGCTGTGATTCGACGGCGCGTACTTGCAGTCCTGGTCAGGCGGCGTGCAGCCGATAAAGAAGAAAAAGCCCGGCACTTCGCGCTGGTAGTAAGAAAAATCCTCCGCGCCGCAGGTTTTGGGGCAGATGCCGACGTTGTCCGCGCCGGCCGCGCGCTCCAGCACCGGCACCGACCAATCGGTTAGCGCAGGATCGTTTACCGTCACCGGATAGCCGTGGGCGATATTCACTTTCGCCTTGGCGCCGCCGGATTCGGCGATCAGGGTGGTGATCTTCTGGATGAATTCATGAATTTCGCTACGATGCCGCTCGTCGAAGGTGCGGATGGTGCCTTCCATCTTCGCTTCATCGGGAATGATGTTGCTGCGATTGCCCGCCTGGAAACTGCCGACGGTAACAACGGAGGGCTCTTCGGTGAGATTCATCTTGCGCGACACGATGGTCTGCAGGCCAAGCACGATCTGCGAACCGACGACGATAGGATCGACACCGGACCATGGCTGCGCGCCGTGCGTCTGCTCGCCGCGCACGAAGATGCGGAACTGGTCGGCGCTGGCCATCAAGGGACCTGAGCGATAACCGATCTTGTGCGTATTGAGTTTGGAAGTGATGTGCAGGCCGAACACCGCATCGACCTGCGGATTCTGCATGCAGCCCTGCTCGATCATCAGCTTGGCGCCGCCTTCTTCGCCGATCGGTGGCATTTCTTCGGCGGGCTGGAAAATGAATTTCACCGTTCCTGAAATCTGCTCGCGCATGCCGGCGAGGATTTCCGCCACACCCATCAGGATGGCGACGTGGGTGTCGTGCCCGCAGGCGTGCATCACGCCGGCCTCGGCGCCGTTCCACTGCGTGCGCACCACGCTCTTGAACGGCACATCGGTTTCTTCGATCACCGGCAGGCCGTCCATGTCGGCACGCAGCGCGACGCATGGTCCCGGCTTGCCGCCTTTCAGCACACCGACTACACCGGTGTAGGCCACCTTGTCGCGCACGTCGTCGAAGCCGAGCGCGCGCAAATGTTCGGCTACCAGTTGCCCGGTGCGGAATTCGCGATTGCCCAATTCCGGATTGGCGTGCAGGTCGCGCCGCCAGGCGATGACTTTGTCGTTGAGTCGGTCGGCATGCTGGGCGATCAGCGTGTCCAGCGCTACAAAGGCATCAGGCGCGTTCATGGATTTGGATTCACTCTCAAATAATGACAAACCATTATCTCACTGGGCAGAATGCCCCGGTACCCGCCTCGCTATAATGCGTTTAAAGGAAAAGTCATGGATCACCTCACTCCGCTGCAAGCGCAGGATTTGCTCAAGAAAGACCCCACGGCCGTTTTCGTCGATTGCCGCAGCGAAATGGAATTTCTCTTCGTCGGCCATCCGGTAGGCGCGATGATGATTCCGTGGAACGACGGGCCGGATTGGGACATCAACCCGCATTTTGTCGGCCAGGTGAAAAAAGCGGTGGGCCATTCCACGCATCGGCCGGTGGTGATCATCTGCCGTAGCGGCAATCGCTCGGTCGACGCCGGCGAAGCACTGGAAGCAGCGGGATTCACCCGCGTGTTCAACGTGCTGGAAGGATTTGAAGGCGATCTGGACGAGAACCACCAGCGCGGCAAGCTCGGCGGCTGGCGCAAGGCCGGGCTGCCGTGGGAACAGGTTTGATTGCCACTTTCTCCGCACAAATAAATCAAACTCAAGCACTGGCGCGCTTTTCCAGCCATTTTCGGCTTGGAAGCCGCTCCAATATTGGAGTTTTGACGTTGGTATTGAGCTGATGCGCCGCTTCTATTTGGTTGCCGCCATCATCGGCGCCATCGCGCCCTACGCCACCTACTTCGGCTATCTCGCCTGGGTGCCGGGCTCATCGAGCGCATTGTCGCTGGCGTGGGGTAACCCGATCGCCGCCGCAACCTTGATGGACTTCAGCATTTCCTGCCTTGTGTTCTGGCCGTTCCTGTTCAGCGAAGCTCGGCGCCTCGGCATCGCGCACGCGTGGGTGTTTGTGCCGGTCAATCTCATCATCGGGCTTTCCTGTGCGCTACCCGCATTCCTGTATCTGCGTGAGCGACGTCTTGCGACGATGGGCAGGGATTGAGCGCAACCGATACTGATCGTCACCTGCCGCCCGCGTCGCTGGCGTGGACCATCTGGGGCTTGGGCGCGGCGCTCTACTTCATCGGTTTCTACCAGCGCGTCTCGCCTGCGGTCATCACCGCCGAGCTCACTGAAGCCTTTGCATTAACCGCCGCGGGACTCGGCAATCTGTCGGCGTTCTATTTCTACAGCTACGTCGGCATGCAGATTCCCACCGGCATCCTTGCCGACAAGCTGGGGCCGCGCAAGTTGCTTACGGCCGGCACCATTGTTGCGGGCATCGGCACGGCGGTGTTTGCCATGGCCGTCGATGTCAACATGGCGAATCTGGGGCGTCTGCTGATCGGTGGTGCCGTGGGTGTTGCCTTCGTCGCCATGCTGAAACTCGCCAGCCACTGGATGCCGCCGCGGCAGTTCGCGTTGACCTCGGGCATCGCACTCGCGGTTGGCGTTTTCGGCGCCGTTTTCGCTGGCGCGCCACTGCGTTTGCTGGTGAACGAATTCGGCTGGCGCAATGTAATGTGGCTAAGCGCGGCATTGACGCTGCTGCTGGCGATCATCACCTGGCTCATCGTGCGCGACGATCCGTCCGATCGCGGCTACAAAAGTTACTTCGAAGGCAGCCACGAACCGGCCGCCGAACCGCGGATTTTCGACGGACTGAAGGAAGCATTGCGCTACCGCAACGTGGTGCTGCTGTTCTTCATTCCCGGTGCGGCGAGCTCGATGGTGCTGACCTTCGCCGGCCTGTGGGGCGTTCCTTTCCTCACCACGCACTATCAACTCACTCAAACCAACGCGGCCGGTCTATGCTCGGCAATGATGGTGGCGTGGGCTGTCGGCAGCATTGCGTACAGCGCTGCGTCCAATCGCGTCGGCCGCCGCAAGCCACTGTATATCGGCGGGCTGCTGATCTCGATGCTGCTGTGGGCGGCGCTGATTTACGAACGAGCATGGTCCTATCCGCTGCTGTGCGCACTCCTGGTCGCGATCGGTTTTTTCACCGGCTGTTTCATCATCAGCTTCGCCTTCGCCAAGGAATCCGGCCCGGCGCGATTGGCCGGCACTGTCTCCGGCATCAGCAATATGGGCGTAATTCAGGGGCCAATGTATATGCAGCCGCTGGTCGGGCTGATTCTCGACCGTCATTGGAACGGCGCGATGGTTGGCGGCAAACGCGTGTTTGAGTTCGCGTCGTATCAGCAGGGGTTTTCGCTGATCCTGATCTGGGGCGTATTGGCTTTGGTGTTGCTGATATTTACCAAAGAGACCTACTGCAAGCAAAACGCGTAGCGCAATCTAGCCCGCGCGCGTCTGCAGCTTCACAACACGCCGATAACCCGCCCAACAAACGTAGCCGCTCACCATCATGGCTGCCATGCCCAGCGACAGCAGCACCGGCGAATGCGACAGTGCGGGCGAAATCACGCCGGCTACCAGTGCGTTGATCATGCCGCCGACGAAGGCCGACAACGATGTCGCCATGCCGCGCCGCGAGGGAAACAGGTCCATCACCAGCAGCGATAGCGAGGGAAACGCGGTGGCCGTGCCCATGGCGTAAAGATAAATCGGTATCACCGCCCACGGCAATGACAGTGGCATCAGCGAGGAATAAGCGACGTTGAAGGTCACAGCGAGCAGCATGATCATGTAGCCCGCGCGCACGGTTTTGGCGGCCGACCATTTGCCGGCAACGCGGCCGGAAATAAACGCGCCGGTCATGATGCCGCCGATGCCCGGCACGAACAACCACGCATATTCGGTCGGCCCCAGATGCAGATGCTCGGGCAGGAACACCGGCGCCGACAGGATGTAGAGAAAGAAGCCGTTGAAATTGAAACCGGCGGCGAACGACAGCAGCAGGAACGGAATGCTGGAACCGACTTCGCGATAACCGGCCAGCAGCGGTTGCAGGCGGAACGGCTGCCGCTTCGATACCGGCAGCGTTTCGTGAAACGAATACACGCTCATCACGATCAATGCAGCGGTGAAGATCGCCAAAAACCAGAAGATCGAATGCCAGCCATACGCGGTAAACAGGAAGCCGCCCAGCACCGGCGCGATCGCTGGTGCCAAGCCGAACCACATCGTCACCATCGACATCACGCGCTGCGCATCGGCGTCGGCGAACAGGTCACGCACCATCGCTCGACCCACCACCATGCCCGCCCCCACGGAAACACCTTGCATGGTGCGGAAAAACAGCAACTGGCCAATGGTCTGCGACATGGCGCAGCCGATGGTGCCGACCAGGAATATCGCGAGCCCCCAGAGAATGATCGGCTTGCGGCCGAAGCTGTCCGACAGCGCGCCGTGAAACAGGAACATCACGGCGAAGCCGATCAGATACACCGAAAACGTCTGCTGCATCTGCAGCGTCGAGGCATTGAGATCGCTGGCGATGGTGGGGAATGCCGGGATGTAGGTATCGACGGCGAACGGGCCCAGCATGCCGAGTGCGGCAAGCAGCAGCGCCAGCAGCCAGCGCGGCGTGTCGTGGTGGGCGTGCGATTTATCAGACACTAGCGATGCTCAATATTGCATTGGCTGGAAAACAAGCACTGGCGCGGCTTTCCGCAGCATCGCCTCGGAAAAGCGCATGGATGCTTGGCTTCAGGCCGATGCCATTGCGGGAATTCATACCGGCGTCGCCTTGTCCATCTTGCGATACTGGATCGCTTCCGCGATGTGCGCGCTGGTGATTGCTTCACCTCCGGCAAGATCGGCGATGGTGCGCGCCACCTTCAACACTCGGTGATAAGCGCGTGCTGAAAGCCCCATGCGTTGGATGGCGTTCTTCAGCAACTCTTCGCCAGCCGTATCCGGTTTGCAGACGTCGTCGATTTCCTTCGGCGCAAGTTTCGCGTTCGGTTTTTCCTGTCGCTTCATCTGCGCCTGGAATGCGCGCTCGGTGCGTTCGCGTATCGATTCGCTGGTCTCGCCCTTCGACGCCTTGACCAATTCAAGCTGCGGTACCGCCGGCACTTCGATCTGCAGATCGATCCGATCCAGCAGCGGCCCAGAGATCTTGCTGCGATAGCGCGATATCTGGTCCGGCGTACAGCGGCACTTGTTAAGGTAGTGACCGAGATATCCGCAGGGACAGGGGTTCATCGCCGCGATCAGCTGGAATTCGGCCGGGAAGTCCGCCTGACGTGCGGCACGCGAAATGGTGATACGGCCCGACTCCAGCGGCTCACGCAAGACTTCGAGCACATTGCGCTCGAACTCGGGCAGCTCGTCTAGAAACAATACGCCCTGATGTGCCAGCGAAATTTCGCCGGGACGCGGATTGCTGCCGCCACCGACCAGCGCAACACCGGAGGCGGTGTGATGCGGCGCACGATAGTTGCGCTTCTTCCAGTTCTCGACCTTGAAGCCGCCCATCGACAAACTCTGTACCGCCGCTGCCTCCAACGCTTCCGCGTCAGTAAGCGACGGCAGGATGCCGGGGAAACGCGAGGCGAGCATGGTCTTGCCGGTGCCGGGCGGCCCCATCATCAACACGCTGTGGCGGCCCGCAGCGGCGATTTCCAGTGCTCGCTTCGCTTGCGCCTGGCCCTTTACTTCCGACATGTCGGGGTAGTGTGCGGTTGCATTCGCTGCGGTTGCCGGATCAACAACAAACGGTGTTATTGCCTCGCGCCCAGCGAGATGCGCGCAAACCTGCAACAGGTTTTTGGCGCCAAGTACCGTGGCATCGCCGACCAGGGCCGCCTCGGGTGCGGATGTAGCAGGCAAGACGAACGCACGACCGTCGCCATAGGCTTTGAAGGTCATCGCCAGCGCGCCGCGAATCGCACGCAGATCGCCGGTCAGCGCGAGCTCTCCGGCAAATTCGTATTGCTTCAATTTGTCGCCGGGGATTTGCCCGCTGGCAACCAGAATGCCGATGGCAATCGGCAAATCGAAACGTCCGCTTTCCTTGGGCAGATCGGCCGGGGCCAGATTGACCGTGATACGCCGCGAGGGAAATTCGAAACGCGCGTTCAGCAATGCGGCGCGCACGCGGTCCTTGCTCTCTTTTACTTCCGCTTCGGGCAGGCCGACGATGGTGAAGGACGGCAGACCGTTGGCGAGATGAACCTCAACGGTAACGAGGGGCGCTTCCATGCCCGACAGGGCACGGGAATAGAGAACAGCGAGTGACATGCGGTTAGTTTGCCCGGTTCGTCTTCAAGCGAGCGGCCGGCTTACTTGCCATCGGCGGCGAGTTTGCGCTCGAGATCGGCGACGCGTTGTTCGAGCGCGATCAGTTTTGCGCGCGTCTTTTCCAGCAATGCGCGCTGAATCTCAAACTCTTCCTGCGTTACCAAGCCCTGCTGCGCCAGTTTTGAAACCAGATGTTGGCGCGCATTTTTCTCAAGGCCGGATAGGGGCGAATCCTTGATCGCGGCATCGACTTTGGCGGCAAGCTGGGTAAATGCGTCCAGCGCCGCGGCGGATTTGGTCATGTTGATCAGACTAAGTGCAAAGAACAGGCTCCATTCTAACCGACGGCGCAAATCGCCATTTGCGACCAATTATTGCTCGGTCGATTAACGGCGCCCTAATCCAGTGCGATCGCCAACGGTCTTGCCTTGGTTTGGTGCGCAGTTTTGGTGCAATGCACCATCAATCACACAACCCATTGATTAATTGACGACTTTTGCGTGGCATGCAACGTGCTAAAGGTTGGATGGAGCAATTTCCTTCCAACCACTTCAGGGGTTTATCGATGAAAAAAATTGCCAAGCACGTGGCACTCGTCAGTCTGGTCGCTTCTGCACTCGTCAGCGCCCAGGCAATCGCGCAGACTGCTCCAGCAGCGGCACCGGCAGCACCTGCCGCCGCACCCGAACCGACACCGGAACACACACTGGTACCGAAAATTTCCTTGTATAGCGAGTATGAGTATCGCGGCATATCCCAGACATCTGAAAAGCCGGCGCTCCAGTTCAATCTCGACTATTCGCATTCCAGCGGCTTCTATCTCGGCACTTTCGTCACCAACATCAAATGGCTGAAAGACTATAAGGATTCCGGCTTTGTCCGCGACTCCGCGGCCGTTGAGGTCGACGTGTTCGGCGGCTACAAGTTTGAAGTCGTCAAGGACGTCACTCTGGATTTGGGCTACTTGCGCTACGAATATCCCGGAGCCAAGGCATTGCCCGGTCTGCCGAAACCCAACACCGATGAGTTCTATGTCGGTGTCGGCTATGGTCCGCTCAGCGCGAAGTATTCGTATTCGACCGGCGATACCTTCGGCGTGGCGGGCAGCAAAGGCAGCACCTTCATCGAGCTCAACTTCGCCAAGGAAATCGTTCCCAAGCTGACGCTGAACGCGCAAGTCGCCCAGCAAAAATACAAGGGCACCTTTGCCGGCTTCAATAACGATAAAGAACTGACTTATACCGTCTACAAGATCGGCGCGAGCTACGACCTGGGTGACGGCTGGACCGCCGGCGGCTACTTCAAGGACACCGATGCCAAGGAAGTCAATTACACCGTCAAAGGCAAGGACTGGAGCAAGGGCCGTCTGGTCGCCTTCGTCTCGAAATCATTCTGATAGCGCCTCTGCACCGGCAACCGGATTCACGAGTGCCGGATAAACACTCGCACATCCTTCAACGGGAGAGAACCACATGAAACTTGTCACTGCCATCATCAAGCCGTTCAAGCTTGACGAAGTGCGTGAAGCGCTGTCCGCCATTGGCGTGCAGGGCATCACCGTCACGGAAGTCAAAGGCTTTGGACGCCAAAAAGGTCACACCGAGCTTTATCGCGGCGCGGAATACGTTGTCGATTTCCTGCCCAAGGTAAAGATCGAAGCCGCGTTGAAAACCGAGCTGATCGAACAGGTCATCGAAGCGATCGAGAAATCCGCCAATACCGGCAAGATCGGTGACGGCAAGATTTTCGTTTTTGATCTCGAGCAAGTTGTCCGCATTCGCACCGGTGAAACCGGCGCCGACGCGCTTTAATCCAGGGAGCCCAGAATATGAAACGCATTTTCGCAACGCTCGCACTGGTCACCGGCTTTATGCTGGCCGGCGGCGTGTCCACACAAGTATTCGCACAAGACAAGAAAGCCGATCCCGCACCGGCGGCCCCGGCAGCGGCGGCCCCTGCCACCGCTGCCCCGGCGACCGCACCGGCTGCTGCACCTGCAGCGGCACCTGCCGCAACCCCGGCCACCGCAGCAGCGCCGGCACCTGCGGCGGCACCACCCGCGCCTACACCCAACAAGGGCGATGTGGCCTGGATGCTCACATCGACTGCACTGGTTCTGCTGATGAGTGTACCCGCATTGGCCTTGTTCTACGGCGGCCTGGTTCGCTCGAAGAACATGCTGTCGGTGCTGATGCAGGTGTTCGTCACCTTCTCGCTCATCACCGTCTTGTGGGTGGCCTACGGCTACAGCTTCGCGTTCACCGAGGGCAACGCATACTTCGGTGGGACTGACCGATTGTTCTTCAAGGGCATCGCCGATCTGGCCAAGGGCGAGTTCGCCATGGGTGCCACCTTCAGCAAGGGCGTGGTGATTCCGGAACTGCTGTTCGCCGCATTCCAGGCCACGTTTGCTGCCATCACCTGCTGTCTGATCCTGGGCTCCGTGGCCGAGCGCATGAAGTTCAGCGCCGTGCTGCTGTTCATGGTGCTCTGGTTCACCTTCAGCTATATCCCGCTCGCCCACATGGTCTGGTTTTGGCCTGGCCCGGATGCCTACACCGATCCGAAGCTGGTCGATGGATTGAACGCCAAGGCCGGCTTGTTGTGGCAATGGGGTGCACTCGATTTTGCCGGCGGTACCGTCGTACATATCAATGCCGGTGTCGCGGGTCTGGTCGCCGCTTACTTCCTAGGCAAGCGCATCGGCTACGGCAAGGAAGCCCTGACGCCGCACAGCCTGACGATGACCATGGTTGGTGCTTCGTTGCTGTGGTTCGGCTGGTTCGGTTTCAACGCCGGCTCGGCGCTGGAAGCTGGCAACTCCGCCGTACTGGCATTCATGAATACCTTCCTCGCCACTGCCTGCGCAGTGCTGACTTGGACCTTCGCCGAATGGATGCTGAAAGGCAAGCCCTCCATGCTGGGCGCTGCGTCGGGCGCGGTTGCGGGTCTGGTGGCGATTACACCGGCTGCCGGTAACGTCGGCATCCCGGGCGCGTTCGTCATCGGTGGCGCAGCGGGCGTGGTTTGCCTGTGGGGTGTCACGGGCCTGAAGAAACTGCTGAAGGCTGACGATTCGCTGGACGTATTTGGCGTGCACGCGGTCGGCGGCATTCTGGGCGCCTTGCTGACCGGCGTATTTGTTTCGCCTGACTTGGGTGGCCCGGGCTTTGTCACCGACTGGGTCAAGGCTTCCAGCGGCTTTACCTCCATTGGTGAGCAACTGGTGATCCAGGCCAAGGCCGTTGGTGTAGCAGTAGTATTGTCCGCTGTTGTGGCCGCTGTCTCGCTGTTTATCGTCAAGATGATCGTCGGTCTTCGCGTACCTGAAGACGAAGAACGCGAAGGTCTCGACATCACCTCGCACGGCGAGAAGGCCTATAACTAAGGGCTTACAACCTAAGCAACCCAACCTTTGGTTACCCGTCCGGATTGGGCCCGGACGGGGTTGAGAACAGGGCGTCTCGTTTGAGGCGCCCTTTTTTTGTCCCGATTTCAGGTCAAAGCTTGAATCCTGATGACCAGCAGCCATATTCCCGATAGCTTTACTCAACTATTTACCCCAAAGTGCCTGCAAGCTATACTTTCAGGCCGTACTGAAAAGATTTTTCATGAACCAGCGCGACACCCACCTCCCTCTATCTGCCATCCCGGCCGAGATTGCCGATGTGCAGAGCCTGGAGGACACCCGCAAGATTTCGATTGATCGCGTCGGCATCAAGTCGCTGCGCCATCCGATCCGGATCAAGACCGAGAGCAGCGCTATTTCGCACAGCGTCGCCACCTTCAACATGAACGTCCGCTTGGCGCATAACGTCAAGGGCACGCACATGTCGCGTTTCGTTGCGATTCTCGAGACCAATCCCGAGCCGTTTTCTGCCGCATCCTTGGCGACGCTGCTGGAGCACATGGTGCAGCGGCTGGAAGTTGCCGAAGGCCGTATCGAGATGGAATTCCCATTTTTCATTGAGAAGGCCGCGCCGGTTTCTGGTGTCAAATCGCTGCTCGACTATCAGGTATCGCTGAGCGGTGAAATCCGCAATGGCACCACCCGCATTACCACCAAGGTGGTCGTGCCAGTCACCAGCCTGTGTCCGTGCTCAAAAGAGATTTCGGCTTATGGTGCACACAACCAGCGTTCGCACATCACCATCGCCGTGCGTGGCGCAGACCCGCTGTCGATTGAGGAGGTGGTTCGCATCGCCGAAGAGCAGGCATCGTGCGAACTCTATGGCTTGCTGAAGCGCCCAGATGAAAAGTTTGTCACCGAGCGTGCCTACGACAATCCGAAGTTTGTTGAGGATCTGGTGCGCGATGTGGCGGCGGCGCTAAACGCAAATGAGCGCGTCGAAGCGTATGTAGTCGAGTCTGAGAACTTTGAGTCGATTCACAACCACTCGGCCTACGCGATGATCGAACGCGATAAGACCAAAGCGTGATGTTGTATTTCTCGCGAATGAAAAAGCCCCGTCAAGTCGGGGCTTTTTTGATGGCGGCATCGATATTCAGAATCGTTTGGTCAAAACCAGGTTAGCCCCATCGCGTTTCATATCGGTGCGGTTGAGAAAGCTCATGCCGAGCAGCGCAGTTTCAAGGCCCGCCTCCATTACGATCGATTCGACCTGATAGAGCGTGATATTGCCTATCGTGATCGAGTCCACCTTGATGCGCCAAGCTGCGGCAGTACCGTTGGCGGTTTCTACCATGCCGCGAACGCCCTTCTGATAGTCGATGCCGGCACTCTTTGCAAACGCCGCCGGCAAGGAAACGGATGTGGCGCCGGTATCGATCAACATGCGGATGGTCTTGCCGTTAATCTGCCCGTTCGCCCAGTGATGCCCCTGCCCATCGGCGGCAATCGCCGTACTCGCGGCATCCTTGCTGGGGGTCGGCACAAACAACTGGCCAAGCTCCAGCGTCTGCTTCTTGCCGTCGATTTCGAACACCGCGGAATCGGAAGCCGTGCTGATGAGCATCACACCTTCCGCCGTCTTTTGTCCAACCGATAGTGTGCGCGGATCCTGTGCATCAATCACCACCACCGCCTTGCCGGGGAAAAGTCCGACCACAGTCACCTTGACCGCATGCGCCAGCCCCGCGCCAGTGAGCAGGCAAAGCAGCAGCGCATGAGTACAATGCCGCATTGTTTTTCGCGCGCCAGTCATGAAGCCAGTTGCCATTTTGCGTTTTTCCGCTGAAGACGGTCCGGGCTATTTTGCCAGCTTTCTGGATCGTCATTCGCTTCCCTGGCGATTGTTCAGACTTGATGCGGGTGACACGGTGCCGGATGACCCTTTGCAATTCAGCGGGCTGGTGCTGATGGGCGGACCGATGAGCGTCAACGACGATCTACCCTGGATTCCCCACGTAATTGCATTGATCCAGAAAACGCTGGCGCAGGACATGCCCTGCCTCGGTCACTGTCTGGGCGGCCAGCTGATGTCAAAGGCAATGGGCGGCGAGGTCACGAAAAATGAAGTAAAGGAAATCGGTTGGAATCCGCTGCAGGCGGAAAACAATGCGGTGGCCCGGCATTGGCTGGGCGACGCAATCGTCGATGGCAAAGCGTTGACGACATTCCAATGGCACGGCGAGACATTCAGCTTGCCCGCAGGCGCTGTTCGCATTCTGACCGGAATCGCCTGCCGCAATCAGGCGTTTGCTATCGGCAAATCGCTGGGCATGCAGTGCCACACCGAAATGACGCCGGAAATGATCGCCGCGTGGTGCGAGGACTGGGCGGATGAGAACGCTGACCCCGCGCTATCGAGTGTGCAGACGCCCGACGAGATACGTGAGCGGATGACCGACAATCTGCAGGCACTTCGCACTCTGTCGGATCGCTTGTATTCAACTTGGGCCGCAGGATTGTCGCGATAATCCAACCACAAAACTCAAGTACTGGCGCGGTGTTTCAGACATTTTTGCCTGAAAAGCCGCGCCAAATGGCGATCTACGCTACTCTGTTCTGGGAAAAACTAGTCGCGAAAGTTGTTGAACTGCAGCGGTACTTCGTCGATCTTGGTTTTGCATAGCGCGATTGCCGCCTGCAGATCATCGCGCTTGGCGCCCTGCACACGCACCGTTTCGCCCTGGATGGATGCCGTCACCTTGATCTTCGCGTCCTTGATCAACTTGACGATCTTCTTCGCAAGTTCAGTCTCGATGCCGTTCTTCACGTTGATGATCTGCTTGACCTTGTCGCCGCCAATCTTTTCCTTGTTCTTCTCGTCCAGCAAGCGCACGTCCACACCGCGCTTGGCCATCTTGTTCAACATCACGTCTTTCACCTGGCCGAGCTTGAAATCGTCGTCGGCATACAACGTGAGCTCAAGTTCCTTCTGCTCGACGCGCGCGTCCGAGCCCTTGAAATCGAAGCGAGTGGAGACCTCTTTATTGGTCTGTTCGATCGCGTTCTTGAGCTCGACCTTGTTGACTTCGGATTCGATATCGAATGACGGCATGCTTCACCTGAGAGCGGAGTGATACGTTATTTTGTTTTCTTCTTGCCTGATTTGCGCGTCGCCGCCTTATTACCAGCGATGCGCATACGGAGCGCATTGAGCTTGATAAAGCCGGCGGCATCGGCTTGATTGTACGCCCCGCCGTCATCGTCGAATGTCGAGATGGTTTGATCGAACAGCGAATCGGTTTTCGATTCGCGACTCACCACCAATACCGTGCCTTTGTACAACTTCAGTTTCACGGTGCCGTTGACGGTCTTCTGCGACTCGTCGATCAGTCCCTGCAGCAGCACACGCTCAGGTGAGAACCAGTAGCCGTTGTAAATCATGCGGCCATAGCGTGGCATCAAGTCGTCTTTCAGCGCCAGCACTTCACGGTCCATGGTGATCGATTCCATCGCACGATGCGCCTTCAGCATGATGGTGCCGCCGGGTGTTTCGTAACAGCCACGCGACTTCATGCCGACATAGCGGTTTTCCACCATGTCGAGGCGGCCAACGCCGTGCTTGCCGCCCAGGCGATTCAATTCGGTCAGCACCTTGGCCGGCGACAGCCTCTTGCCGTTGACCGAAACGATGTCGCCCTTCTCGTAGCCCAGCTCAACGATCTCGGGCTTGTTGGGCGCCTTTTCCGGCGATACGGTGATGCGCCACATTCCATCTTCCGGCTGGAATGCCGGGTCTTCCAGAATGCCGCCCTCGTACGAGATGTGCAGCAGGTTGGCATCCATCGAGTACGGCGCGCCGCCACCCTTGCGCTTCTTAAAGTCGACCGGGATCTTGTGCTTGTCGGCGTACTTAAGCAGCTTCTCGCGCGACAGCAGATCCCATTCGCGCCACGGCGCGATGATCTTCACATTCGGCATCAACGCGTAGGCGCCCAACTCGAAACGCACCTGATCGTTGCCCTTGCCGGTGGCACCGTGGGAAATGGCGTCGGCACCGGTCTTCCTGGCAATTTCAATCATCTGCTTCGCGATCAACGGACGTGCAATCGACGTTCCGAGCAGGTACTCGCCTTCGTAAACCGTGTTGGCGCGGAACATCGGAAACACATAGTCGCGGACGAATTCTTCGCGCAAATCCTGGATGAAGATGTTCTCTTTCTTGATGCCCAGTTGAATCGCCTTCTTGCGCGCGGGCTCAACCTCTTCACCCTGGCCGATGTCGGCCGTGAAGGTCACCACTTCGCACTTGTATACGTCCTGCAACCACTTCAGGATCACCGAAGTATCCAAGCCACCCGAATACGCCAATACGACTTTCTTTACGTCATTCATACTTTCTTTCCATGGCAATTGCACAATGACGCGACCATCCGGCCGCCAACGAACTTACGAATCAATTTTTCCAACCAGCAGATATTCCATCAGCGCTTTCTGCACATGAAGGCGATTTTCCGCTTCTTCCCAAACCACGCTTTGCGGACCTTCAAGGACTTCTTCAGTCACCTCTTCTCCGCGATGCGCGGGCAGGCAGTGCATAAACAGCACATCCTTATCGGCCACGGCCATCATCTCCGCATCGACTGAAAAGTCGGCGAACGCTTTTTTGCGGCTCTCAGTTTCGGCCTCGAACCCCATGCTGGTCCAGACATCGGTGGTCACGATATGCGCGCCCTTCGCTGCCTGCATGGGATCGGCAAACACCTCTAGATACTTCGTGTCCAGCTGTTCGCCGCGCTGCGATTTCATCGCATAGCCCGCAGGCGTCGCAACATGCAATTTGAAGTCCAGCACACGCGCGGCTTGCAACCACGTATAGCTCATGTTGTTGGCATCGCCGATCCAAGCGACCGTTTTGCCGCTGATCGAACCGCGTTGTTCCACGAAAGTGAAAATGTCCGCTAACACCTGACAGGGATGATATTCATTGGTCAGGCCATTGATTACCGGCACTCGCGAATGCTCGGCAAATCGCTCGACCTTTTCCTGCTCGAAGGTGCGAATCATCACCAAATCGACCATGCGTGAAATCACCCGCGCGGTGTCTTCGATAGGTTCCGAGCGTCCCAACTGCGTGGATTGCGAATCGAGATTGATCGCCTGTCCACCGAGCTGGTAAATGCCCGCCTCGAACGACACGCGGGTGCGGGTCGAGCTTTTCTCGAACACCATCGCCAGCATGCGATCGGTCAGCGGCTGGTAAGGGATGTAATTCTTGAAACGATGCTTGAGGATTTTCGTGCGCGTAAACAGGTGCTCATGCTCTTCGCGCGAGAAATCCTTGAATTCCAGAAAATGCTTCATCGTCCGATCACGCAGCCGCTTGCTGGGGTTGCGCGAGGAACGCCTTGATCACCGGAACCAGGCGCTTGACGATTTCGCGCGCTTCGCTTTCGTTGATGATCAAGGCAGGCAGCAGGCGGATGACATTGTCCTGGGTAACGTTGGTAAAAATATCGGCTTTCAACGCCATGTTGACGATGTCGCCACAGGGACGATCCAGTTCGATACCCATCATCAAGCCCATGCCGCGGACTTCCTTGACGCCAGCCACACCCGCCAGCGCGCGCTGGAATTCATCTCGAATGATCTCCCCCATCTTGGCTGCATTCGCCAGCAGGCCTTCTTCTTCCATGATTTCCAGTGTGCGTAGCGCGGCCACTGCCACCAGCGGCCCGCCGCCAAAGGTGGTGCCATGATTGCCGGGCTTGAAGGTTTTCGCAGCAACGCCTTTCGCCAGACATGCGCCGATCGGCACACCTGAGCCTAAGCCTTTGGCCAGCGGCATCACATCCGGCGTAATCCCGGCCCACTGATGCGCGAACCATTTTCCAGTGCGGCCAATACCCGACTGCACTTCGTCGATCATCAGCAGCCATTCTTTTTGTGTGCACAACTCGCGCAGCTTCTTCAGGTAGTCGATGCGCGCAGAGACAATGCCACCTTCGCCTTGAACGACCTCCGCCAGGATGGCGACCACATCGTTGTTGTGCTGGGCAATCGCCTTGATCGCTTCGATATCGTTGTAGGGAACGCGGATGAAGCCCGTGACCAGCGGCTCAAATCCGGCTTGTGCCTTGCGTGATCCGGTCGCGGCAAGGGTCGCCAACGTACGGCCATGCCATGCACGCTCCATGACAATGATCTGCGGATTGGCGACGCCGCGATGATGTCCATACAAACGAGCAATCTTGATTGCGCACTCGTTAGCTTCTGCGCCGGAGTTGCCAAAGAACACATTGTCCATATTGGCCAGCTTGCAGAGCTTCTCGGCCAATGCTGCTTGCTCGGGAATATCGACCAGGTTGGAGGTGTGAATAATCTTGCCCGCCTGTTCAGCAATCGCTTTGGTCAGCTTCGGGTGAGCGTGTCCCAGTCCCGAAACGGCAATGCCCGCCAGCGCGTCGAGCATCTTTCGGCCGTCCGTGGTGTAAAGCCAAGCTCCCTCGCCATGGGTAAAGGCCACCGGCGCGGGTTTGTAGGTATTCATCATGTAGGGGGAAAGCATTTGCATTCTCCTTTGGCCGTCTGCACTTCAATATGCGCATAACCGGCGCCAAAAATGACAACGGCGGCCCCGAAATTGTCGTCGGTAGGCCGCCGCTTGGTTTCAAGAGGGCAAATATAGGGCAAACAACTGTGCAGTGCAACATCGCGGCCCGGTCACACAAATTGACCTCTATCCGGTCTCAAAATTGCTTTGTGCAGTGCAATATCGCAATGGGGTGCGCGTTATAATTCAGGTCTGGATTCAGGTGGCGTTTGGCTTCCTGCATTCAGCCCCGCGCCACCGACCTTTTCTCGCCGCACTTTTCAATGCGACCAACCTCGCCGCTCATTGCCTCACCCGTCGCGCACCGCATCATTATTGAAGGTGTCACGTTGAGCGGCCGGGCGTTTCGGCCCAGCGACTGGGCGGAGCGGCTGTGCGGCATCATGTCGACGTTTGGTGGCGACCAGCAGATGCGCTATTCGCCTTATGTGCGGCCGATGATGCTCGATGGCGTGCGCTGTGTGCTGGTCGAGCCGTCCTTACGCGAAGTCGAGCCGCGTGCATATCGGTTCCTGCTGGACTTTGCCAGCGACAATGAACTCGTTGTGATCGATCCGAGTGCGCCTGTGGCGGATGACTATTGCCCCGTGCCGGGCAATGCGCTGGACAAGCTGTCGTCGTAGCGTTTCGATCACACAAAAGAAAACCGCCAACCCCGACCTTTCGGTCATGCCCCAGTCACGAGGGCGCGGATGGCGGTGACGTCGTAGCGGGCAGCCTGCACTGCCCCAAGACTTTTACGGGTGACTTACGCTTGCGCAGCGGTCTGGCCTTTGGAGCCGATTGCCTTGATCGCAGCGGACAGACGGCTCTTGTGACGAGCAGCCTTGTTTTTGTGAATGATGTTCTTGTCGGCGATCGAGTCGATCGTCGAGGTGGAAGCCTTGAATACCGCTTCGGCTTGCGCCTTGTCGCCAGCGGCAACAGCGGCCTTCACTTTCTTGATGGCGGTGCGCAGTTCGGTGCGCTGGGCCATATTGTGGGCGCGTTGCTTGGTTGCTTGACGGGCGCGTTTAGCGGCTTGCTTGGTGTTTGCCATGGTTTTTCCAGAATCAAATCATGAATTTTGCGGGAAGCCTTGTATTATATCCCGTCCCATAAAAAAAGCAAACTAGCTGATTTAGCTGGGTTTTTAGCCCCGCCAACCCGGTCTATTCGTCCTATCCAGCCCTCATGAACCTGCTGAAAGCCGCCGCCTCGGTGTCCGCGATGACGTTTTTATCGCGAATAACCGGACTTATCCGCGAAATCATCGGTTTCAGCCTGTTTGGCGCCGGGGCCGGCATGGATGCATTCCAGGTCGCATGGCGCATTCCCAACCTCTTACGCCGGCTATTTGCCGAAGGCGCATTCAGCCAAGCGTTTGTGCCGGTATTTGCCGAATTCAAGGCCAAGCGCGGGGTAGAGGAAACTCGTCTTCTGGCCGACCATGTAGCCAGCCTGCTGGCGATGGCCCTGTTTGTTGTCACGGTTATCGGCGTCATCGCTGCGCCCTTACTGGTCTACGCAACCGCGTCCGGCTTTTCCGCCAGCCCGGAAAAGTTCGAACTGACGACGCAGCTGGTTCGCATCACATTCCCCTACATTTTCTTCATCTCGCTAGTCGCGCTCGCCGCAGGCATTCTCAACACGTTCAGCGCATTCAAGACGCCCGCCTTTACACCCGTACTGTTGAATCTCTGCGTCATCGGCGCCGCCGTGCTCTTGGCGCCGCAGGTGAATCCACCCATTCTCGCCCTCGCTATTGGCACCCTGCTGGGTGGCATTGTGCAATTGCTGTTTCAAATACCCGCCCTGCGGCGCGTCAGCATGCTGCCGCGCCTGTCTGTCTCCGCCTGGAAATTCCGGCACGACGAAGGTGTGGTGCGAATACTGAAGTTGATAGCACCCGCCATTCTCGGCGTATCGGTGGCGCAAATTTCATTGCTCATCAATACACAGATTGCGTCATTCATGGAGACGGGTTCCGTCTCCTGGCTAACGGCCGCCGACAGGTTGATGGAATTTCCTTCCGCCTTGTTGGGAGTTGCTCTCGGGACGGTACTGCTGCCTTCGCTCGTAAAAAGTCACACACAAGACAATCCCGAAGAGTTTTCGAAACTGCTGGACTGGGGTCTTCGCGTAACGTTGTTGCTCACTCTTCCTGCTGCGGTCGGATTGGCTCTGCTGGCGACGCCACTGATTTCCACGCTGTTGCAGCACGGCCAATTCGCGGCACGCGATGTGCTGATGTCCCGTGCGGCGCTGATCGCCTATACCGTTGGCCTCACCGGCATCATCTTGGTGAAAGTGCTGGCACCAGCCTACTACGCCCGGCAAAACATCAAGACGCCGGTGAAAATTGCTGTCATCACCCTTGTTATCACGCAGATCTTTAACGCGATCTTCGTGCCGTTTTTCCAACATGCGGGGCTTGCGCTATCGATCGGGCTTGGCGCCTGCGTCAACGCAGGCATGCTGTATTACTTCATGCGCAAACAAGGGTTTTTCGTGCCGCGTCCCGAGTGGTCGGTATTCCTGCTGAGACTCGTCGTTGCGTTGTATTTGATGGCAGGTGCCTTGTGGATTGCGACGGGATCTGAAAGCGAGTGGCTCAAGCTGGCAACGGCTGCCAAATGTTTCAAGCTCGCATGGGTGATTGCGCTGGGCGCATCGGTCTATTTCGCGGCGTTGTGGCTGATGGGTTTCCGGCCACGCGACTTTGCCAAGCGCATATCAGCATGACTCGGCTGACATTACATCGATCGCTGGCTCCGATTTCCGGCGACAACGCAGGCATGGCTTTAGCGATCGGTAATTTTGATGGCGTACATCTGGGCCATCAGACCATCCTGAAAGCGACGTCAGATTTCGCCGGTGAGCATGCGCTCACATCTGCAGCGATGAGCTTTGAGCCTTTGCCTCGTGAATACTTCAGCCGTATTCGTCGCGAATCACCGTCTCCACCGGCGCGCCTGATGGGCCTGAGTGAAAAGCTGGCCGCATTTGCGAACGCCGGGATACAGCACGCATTCATCCCGCAATTCAACGCCGCTTTTGCCGGCCAATCGCCGGAGGAATTCATCGCGAGCCTGGTCGCGATGCGCGTGCGCTGGCTGATGGTCGGCGAGGACTTTCGCTTTGGTGTGCGCCGCTCGGGCGATGTGGCAATGTTGCGTGCCGCTGGCGTGCGCCACGGATTTGTCGTGGAAACACTTGCCGATATTGAGGCCCATGGTCAGCGCATCTCTTCAACTTCAATACGCGATGCCTTGGCAGTCGGCAATCTCGCTACCGCCAAAGCGATGCTGGGCCGCCCCTACGCAATCACCGGCCGCGTCAAGCATGGCAAGAAACTGGGCCGCACCTTGGGATTTCCCACTGCCAATATTTCGCTAGGCTGCGTTGCACGTCAGCGCCAGCCTGCCCTTGCCGGAGTGTTTGCGGTAAGATGTCGTCTTGTAACTCGCGGGCTCGAGGGAGTGGCGGGCAAGGCTGGACGGATCCTGAATGGGGTTGCCAACCTTGGTACCAATCCGGTGGTTTCTTCTGAAAACCGCCACCATTTGGAAGTCTTCCTCTTCGATTTTGCTGATGACATTTATGGCCAACGCCTTGAGGTCAGCTTTATCGAAAAAATCCGCGACGAACAAAAATTTGCGAGCCTGGATGCGCTCGTCACGCAGATGCATGACGACACCGCCCAAGCCAAAAACATTTTGCGGATGATGGAAGGCAAGACCGATGGACCAGAAAGCTGACTACAAGAGCACGCTGAATCTCCCCGATACCCCGTTCCCAATGCGTGGCGATCTCGCCAAGCGCGAACCCAACTGGGTGGCGGAATGGCAGCAACGCAAGCTCTACGAAAAGATTCGCGAGCAATCCAAGGGTCGGCCCAAGTTCATCCTGCACGATGGCCCGCCCTACGCCAACGCGGCAATCCACATCGGTCACGCGGTCAACAAGATTCTCAAGGACGTGGTCGTCAAGTCGAAACAATTGGCGGGCTATGACGCGGTCTACATTCCCGGATGGGACTGCCACGGCATGCCGATCGAAATCTTCGTCGAAAAGAATCACGGCAAAAATTTGCCCGCGGAAAAACTGATGTCGCTGGCACGCGCGCATGCCGAATCGCAAGTCGATCTGCAGAAAACCGACTTCATGCGCTTGGGCGTGCTGGGCGATTGGGACAACCCATACAAAACGATGAACTTCGCCACCGAAGCGGCGGAAATCCGCACGCTCGGCAAGATTTTTGATCGCGGTTACGTTTACCGCGGCTTGAAACCGGTGAACTGGTGCTTCGATTGCCAGTCGGCGCTGGCGGAGGCCGAAGTCGAATACGAAGACAAGACTTCGATCACCATTGACGTCGGCTTTCCGATTGTCGACAGCGAACGCGACAAACTGGCTAAGGCATTCGGCTTGGCAAAGCTGCCAGATGGACCGGTCTACGCGGTGATCTGGACCACCACGCCATGGACCATTCCGGCCAACCAGGCACTCAACATGCACGCAGAATTCGACTACTCGCTGGTTGAAACCGCGCGCGGTCATTTGATCCTCGCGCAGGAACGCGTGGCCGAGTGCTTGAAGACTTATGGACTTGAAGGCAAATCCATCGCCACCACCAAAGGCCAGGCGCTTGAGCGCATCCAGTTCAAGCACCCGTTCTACGATCGCGTGTCTCCCGTTTTCCTTGGCGAATACGTCACGCTTGATACCGGCACCGGGATTGTCCACTCGTCGCCCGCCTACGGCGTGGACGACTTCAACTCGTGCAAACGTTACGGCATGACCAACGACGAAATTCTCAATCCCGTCATGGGCAATGGCCAGTACGCGGCGTCGTTGCCGTTGTTTGGCGGCTTGAACATCTGGAAGGCGCAGCCGGAAATCGTCAAGACCATCGAAGCCGCCGGCGCGTTGTTTCAATCGTCCAACTTCAAACACTCCTACCCGCATTGCTGGCGGCACAAGACGCCAACGGTGTTTCGCGCCACCTCGCAATGGTTCATCGGCATGGACCTGAAGGCCAAGGGTGGCGAGAAGACGCTGCGTGAACTCGCGCTGGCAGCGATTGATGCGACCAACTTCTATCCTGCTTGGGGCAAGGCGCGGCTACACAGCATGATCGCAAACCGGCCCGACTGGTGTATCTCGCGACAGCGCAAGTGGGGCACGCCGATCCCCTTTTTCCTGCACAAGGAAACGGGCGAACTGCATCCGCGCACGCTGGAATTTCTGGAACAAGTCGCCCAGCGCGTCGAAAAGGAAGGCATCGAAACCTGGCAACGCATCACGGCAGAGGAAATGCTGGGTGCCGAGGCAACGAACTACGACAAGATCAACGACACGCTGGATGTGTGGTTTGACTCGGGCTCGACCTTTGAGACGGTCATGGGAACGCGCCACGAATTTGGCGGGCACTTTCCAGCCGACCTTTATCTCGAAGGCTCCGATCAGCATCGCGGCTGGTTTCATTCGTCGCTATTGATCAGTTGCGCCGTCAACGGCCGCGCACCCTACAACGCGTTGCTGACGCACGGCTTCACGGTAGATGGCCAAGGCCGGAAGATGTCCAAGTCGCTGGGCAACGCCGTCGCGCCGCAGAAAATTTCCGACACACTCGGCGCCGAAATCCTGCGCCTGTGGGCCGGCCTGACCGACTACTCAGGCGAGCTGTCGATCTCAGATGAAATTCTCAAGCGCGTGGTCGAAAGCTATCGACGCATCCGCAACACGTTGCGCTTTCTGCTGGCGAATACAGCGGATTTTGATTTTGACAAGAATTCATTGTCAGCCGACCAGCTGCTGGCGATTGACAGATACGCCTTGCTACAAACCTCGCAAGTTCAAGAGACCGTACTGCGTCATTTCAGCAACTACGATTTTCAACCAGCGATGCAAGTCATTCAGAGTTATTGTTCCGAAACGCTCGGTGGCTTTTATCTCGACATTCTGAAGGACCGCCTTTACACGACTGGTGCAGACTCCCGATCAAGACGTTCAGCGCAGACAACTTTGCACCATATTTTGAACTTGCTAACACGTCTAATTGCGCCTGTTTTATCGTTCACCGCGGAAGAGATATGGGAAGTCTTGTGCAAGAGCAAAGACCAGAGTGTTTTCCTCAATGGCTACTATGACCTGCCCATTAATCACCGCAACAATGACTTAGACAACCACAAGTTTCGCGAGAATTGGGATTTTCTAAGGGTCGTGCGAACGGAGATCAATGGAAAGCTAGAAGGTCTGCGAGCAGGCGGAAAAATTGGTTCATCTCTTCAAGCCGAAGTTATCCTGACGGCACACCCTGCTGAGGCCGCACTTTTTAATTCGCTTGGTGAGGACCTTAAATTCATTTTTATCGTTTCCAAGGTGACGATCGTTGAGTCAGCGACTGCACAAGTTGTAGATATCAATGTCGCGCCGAGTACCAACCCCAAATGCGAACGCTGCTGGCACTATCGTGCCGATGTAGGGTCGAACGCGGAGCATCCGACCATCTGCGGGCGCTGCGTGAGCAATCTGTTTGGCGAAGGCGAGAAACGTTTCTATGCATAACGGCGAATCGAAATTCGGCTGGCTGCGCTGGCTTTGGTTAAGCCTGATCGTGTTCGCTCTCGATCAGGCAACCAAGTACGCGATTACCGCCAATTTCCAGTACGGTGAATCGAAGTTCATTTTTTCCTGGTTCAACCTGGTGCTGGCGCATAACACCGGCGCAGCATTCAGCTTTCTGGCGAACGCTTCGGGCTGGCAACGACCGTTCTTCATTGTGCTTACGCTGACCATATCGGCGGTGTTGCTGTGGATGCTGAAAGGCAATCATCGCAATCGCGTGCTGGCGATCGCACTGGCGCTGGTGATCGGCGGCGCGTTCGGCAATCTCTACGATCGCGTGCTGCACGGCTATGTGGTCGATTTCGTGCAGTGGCATGTCGCAGGTTATTTCTGGCCGGCATTCAATATCGCTGATTCCGCGATCTGTATCGGCGCGGCGCTGCTGATTTACGACTCGTTCCGCAAACCTGAATCCGACGCATCAAGCGCCGCCTCCTCCAAGCAAGGGTCGGTGTGACCAACTGGGCCAAAGTGATTGAGGGCAAGATTGCGCTGGCAAAGCGCAATATCGAGCACGGCATGAAGCCAGGAAAAATTTCGCCCGATTCCCGCGTTCCGCAGGGCCAATCGCGCGTGACCGATTTTCCTGTGCTTGACATGGGAATTCGACCATCGCTCGACAAGGCGACCTGGAAGTTGCGATTGTTTGGACTAGTCGCAAATGAAGTCACCTTGAGCTGGCCGCAATTCATTGCGCTGCCGCAAACCAAGATCCAGAGCGATATGCATTGCGTGACGCGCTGGACGCAGCTCGATATGGATTGGGAAGGCGTCTCCGCACGCGATCTGGTGATGCTGGCCAAGCCGCTGGAGTTCGCACAATACGTCACTATTCACGGCTTCGACGACTACACCACCAACCTGCCGCTGGAAGCGTTGCTGGATGACGATGTGCTGGTCGCGCACAGTGTGTTCGGTGAGCCACTGTCGATCGACCACGGCTGGCCGGCGCGCATGGTGGTGCCGAAGCGCTATGCGTGGAAAGGCGCCAAGTGGATTTCCGCGATCGAATTTCACGCCAAGGACCGGCCCGGTTTCTGGGAAGTACGCGGGTATCATAATGACGCTGACCCATGGAAAGAGGAACGGTTCGGCTTCCCGGTTGAAGATGAATCAGGCCCACCGTAGCCAGCATGAAATAACAGAACTCTAGTACTGGCGCGCTTTTTCAGCCATTTCCCCCCTGGAAGCCGCACCAGTTCTTGAGTTTCAATACCGACTTGAAGAGATTTTCGTTAGCCGCAAAGTTCATATCGCATGAATGAAACCGAAGTCCTGTTAGCCAATCCGCGCGGTTTTTGCGCCGGTGTTGATCGCGCAATCGAGATTGTCGAGCGTGCGCTGAAACTGCACGGCGCGCCGATTTATGTGCGCCACGAAATCGTGCACAACAAGTTTGTTGTCGACGATCTTCGCGCCAAAGGTGCGGTGTTCATCGAAGATCTAGCCGCGGTGCCGGCAGGTGCCACGCTGGTGTTCAGCGCACACGGTGTATCGAAAGCGGTTCGATTGGAGGCGGCCAAACGTGGTTTCCATGTGTTCGACGCCACTTGCCCGCTGGTGAAGAAAGTCCACATCGAAGTGATGAAGCGTCGCAACGAAGGCTACGAGATCATCATGATCGGCCACGATGGGCACCCGGAAGTTGAAGGCACGATGGGCCAGTCGGAACAGGGCATGCACCTGGTTGAAACGGTCGAAGATGTGGCCAAGCTCGACATCGCCGCCAACACCAAGCTGACCTATGTTTCGCAAACCACGTTATCGGTCGATGACTGCCAGAAGGTCATCGATGCGCTGAAACAAAAGTATCCCGACATCGTCGGTCCGAAACAGGATGACATCTGCTATGCGACGCAGAACCGTCAGGACGCGGTCAAGTTCATGGCACCGCAGGTGGAAGTGGTGATCGTCGTCGGCTCACGCACCAGCTCCAACACCAATCGCCTGCGCGAGTTGGCGAACCTGTTGGGATGCGACACATATCAGGTCGATAGCGCCGATGAACTGCAAGCCGACTGGGTGACGGGCAAGCATCGGATCGGCGTGACTTCCGGCGCCTCCGCCCCGGAAGTATTGGTGAAGGACGTGATTGCCAAGCTGAAGTCGCTGGGTGCTGCGAGCGTACGCGAACTCTCGGGTATTACGGAATCCATCACATTCCCGTTGCCAAAAGGGCTGACCATGCGCAATGCGGCCGGCAGCGCCGACCAAGCAACTATCGAAACGGCCGGCTCTCAAAAACAACTTCAATAGCAAGTTGCGTTTTCACCGATTTGCCGGCCTTCTTACCCGGCAGGAAGCTGGCTTTTTTGAACGCGCTCACTGCCGCGACATCGAATACGCCCTCAGGTTGCGAACTGACGACTATGGCGTCTTCCACCAATCCGTTCTGATCAATAAGCAGCTTGAGAACCACCGACCCCACCACCCCGGGATCGACATGCAGCGGGAACTCCGGTTCGGTTTGCGTCTGGATCTGCGGGCGCTCATCCAGCTCGCTCAGCCGATAGTAAACCGTACCGGGCAAAGGAATGGAAACACTTTCGGATGGCGGTGCCAATCGAGATCCGGCGCCCGCATCGCGACTGCCATTCTGGCCGATGACGCCCGCGCTACTGCCGAAGCCTCGTTCACTGGCAGCTCCTGGCTTGGTAGTTTGTGCAGGTGAAATCGCGTCCGCGGGCAAATTAGCCGTGCCAATGGTCACCTGAAAAGCCGGGGCAGAACGATACAAACCCGACGATCCGAACAAGCTCATTCCGGAGGCACCGAGTGTCGTTGCCGCGCCGGGTATTTGACTGAACATGACCAGCCCTGCATGCGCGAAAAGCGAAAACAGTAAGGCCGCCCCCAGTCTCATTTCAGATTTGTCCGCAAAAATGCAATGGCCGGAAGAGACTCCGGCCATCGCTTTGGATCTTTGCTGCAGATTAGCGATTCGCTAGTCGATCACCACTTCACGCCAGCTTACACGCTTGCCTCCAAGGCCAATCGATTTGATCGGCGTTTCAAAGGTCAGCTGCTGATTGTCCGCCGTGGTGGTAATGGTCACCAATTTATTGCCCGGCAGCTTGACGGTATTGGTACCCACAATCAGCGATCCTGAAACCTTGCGGCTTGCGGCCGCGTTTGCGGACGACTCGATGAACTTTCCGGTCAGGTAATCAAAGAAATTCAGATAGCCAAAACCACCCGCCGTGCAGGAGCTTGTCGACGGCACGTTCGACGCCATGACCAGGGTACCAATCTGAAGCGATGGGTCCACGTTCACACGCTCGCCCGACAGCGGAAGGTTGATATACCAGCCCTTATCGGAATTCCAGTTCACCGAAGCCGTGGATGTCACTGTACGAATCGTGCCGCCGGCAACAGTCACATCGCCACCCAATGTCTGCTGGATCAGGCCGCTACGATTGGCAATGGTGGTCGTAAGATCGGCGCGAACTGCATATATGGTCTGCTGCTGCGAATTGCCCGGATCATCGCTGCCCACATATTTTCCCGTACCGACAAACACTGCCGGAATATCGTTTGGAATAATCGCGACTTCCGGACGGACCGTAATCGGCTGGGGTGCCGGTGTTCCGCCGGTGTCGGTGAATTGCGCCATCAGGAACGCAGTGGGATAAGCATTGGTCGTGCTGGTCAAATCATAGCGCCAGAGATTTCCATAAAGATCACCGCCGTATACATAAAGTGCCGTATTGTCGGTGTCATTGTTCTCAAGCCGGACATTTATCTTGGCAAAGCCGGAGGGATTGGCATCGCAATACGGGTATGCCGGCAGAACCGTCACAGGCGAACAAAGAGTTGGCGACGCCGTTCCGGCAGTTCCGGGGGCCGACACGGGTTGCGCGATCTTGTTAAGCACAAGGCCGGTCGCTGCATCGAGCACGTACAAAAATCCACGGCCTGATCCCGGGTTGATGTTGTTGTAACCCGAAGTGACGATTACCACCCACTTTCCGTCAGATTTGCGCTTGGTGATGATTGGGTTGCCATAGCTTAGCCCAAGATCGCAATCGGTCGAGGTACCGACAACCGCGGCATTGCAGGCCGTGACTGCGGGATCGCGCACCTTGAACTCCCACAATAGCTTCACGCCAGACGTCGTCGGATTGGTGATGTCGAGCGCATAGAAACCGCGACCGCCTGAATTTAGCCCGCCCACCAGTATGGTGCGCCAATCTCCGGCCGTGACGGTTGCCAGCTTGCAGTTGGTTGCGATACAGATATCACCAACGACCGGCGAGCCATCGACAAAAAATGCGTGGTTGGCGTCGTAGTTGGTCGCAGCCAGTTTTGGCAGGTTGCGCAAGACCATGCTGGGAATAAATCCCCAGCGTTCGCCACCCGCACCGGCACCATCGGTATCAAATGCGTGCAGCATCCCGTCGTTAGCTGCCGCAAAGGCGGTGCCGACACGTGCGCCGGTCAGGCCCGAAGGACAACCGGAACCCGTGCCTGCCGTACAGGCCTGGAAGGCAGAGAAGCCAAAATCGTTATATCCAAGCGGCGAAGCACGCACATACGAAGGCTGGGCATTGATGATGTCGCCGAACAGCTTGACACGGGCCCGATAGAGATCGGTATCCGGTGTCGGGCTCGCGCCAGTCACATACTTGGATTTGTCGCCGCGCAGGAAGTCAACCAGCGTCTTCGCCGTGGCAGTAGTGCGCTGTCCCATGGTCCAGCCCGAGTATTGCGGCAACAAGGTCGTATCAAAGAAAGCCTGTTCCGCCGTCGTGAGCGTCGTGTCGCTGGGATAGCTATTGCCGTTACCCGACCACTCGAACGACTTGAGCTTGCGCGGGAAATTGCTTGTGTCGGTTGTGGCGGTGAAAATCGTACGCGAAGCAGCCGTGCGGGATTCCAGCAAGGTTTGAGCCGACCAAAGCACTGCGCTTGAAACTGTTCCGGTATTCAAATCAAGCGTGCGTGCTTTCAGGTCGCCAGTCCACTGCACTGTGGTGTATTCCGCCGTGAAGGCAAAGTTATCTCCTGCAACCGGCTGAAGGTTGCTGGTTGCCGCTGCGGCACCTGCACCGGTACGCAACGCAAGCGCGGCCAGTGCGCCAGCCAGACCATCGACAACCTCCTGCGGATTGCGTGCACTGAAAAACTGCCCACGCCCATTGACCGCCGCATGCCACAGATCATCAAGCGCGGTCTCTGTATCGGCAGCTGGTATTGGCCAATCCAGCGTGCCTTGTCTGAGTTTTTGGAAATCGCCCGCGGTCGACGTCAGGTAATTGCCTTCGTATTTCAACTGGCCTGCGAGTCCCAAGCCGATGGTGAAAGTGGTCATGTGCTGATGGCTGGCGGTATCCCGCGGGCCAGACGGCACGTTGTCCACCAGGTCCGTGCGCAAATCGGTTTGATAAAAATATTGCGCGACGTCGGCAAGAGTGCCCGAGGACGAGGAATTGCCGCCGTCATATAGCGGGCGCGGCACTTGATTGGCGCCAGAGCCGAGCACGCCGTCTGTGTTACCAATCGCATTGCCCGACAAGTCCTGCCCACCATTGCCGTTCCAATAACCGTCGGTACTTAGAATCGTGAAGTTCTGCTGGCAGGATAGTTGTATCGGACTGGCCGTCATACCGTCGTTGATACCGCCAGTCGCACCCGCAAAGTAGCGCCCGACACGCGAGAGCGCTTCACGCAACGGCGTCGAGCCGTTGAAACCCGTGCCGTACAGGCGTGTATACCACTTGTCCTTTTGCAAACCGCTGCCAAGCACAAAGTCATTGATCGAGAGGAAACGGCTGCTGCTCACGGGGCTACCGGGATTGATCGTTATGTAGCCAACGCGGTATTTGTCGTCAATGTTGGCGAAAGAACGGCCAACAGCGGACTTGAGCATATTCATGCGCGTCCGATAGTACGAGTACCAATTGGCAAAATTGGTCAGCTCTTCGGCATAGGAGCACAGGCTTCCACCGCAGTCGGTTCGTGTTACCGCTTTCGGATAGGTCGTGGTACCAGGAACGATATCGACACGCTCGAATGTCGCCGGAGCAACAGAGCCAGCCAGATTGGAAATCGTCAGCGCACGGGTCGTACCGGACTGGGTGACGGTAATGACCAATCCGTTGCCGGTTCCGGGAACCGCCGCAGTGATGTAGACCGTGTTACTCGACGAACGCGCTACGTAGTTAGGGGAAGAAATAAAGTTGTTGATGTTGGTGACCACGCGGGTTGCGATGGTCGAACTATTCGAGCTGCTGGATGTAGCGCCACTCATTACCTCGACACCGTTCACCTTGACGCTGGTAATCGAAGTAGTGCCACTGCCACCGATCGTAAAACTACCGGTCGCGCCGATGCCGTTGAAAGAGGGGTACTGGAACGCTCCCAGTTTCCGGGCCTGGCAATTGGTCAAGTACACGCTGTCGCAATAACGAATCTTCATCGGCTCGTTATAAGTGACGCCGGAAACCGTCGTCGCGGATGTCGCGGCGATGCAAGTCGTCAAATCGCTGTTGGTACAGTAACTGGTGGGCTTGATGTTGTAGTAGTAGGGGCCGCCATAGCGATACTTCGGATGAGCAACGTTTGTTCCTTGGCTCGAACTGCACTGATAATCCGGCGCCGGCGGACTGTCGTCGGGATAATCGCTACCGCATTTGCCGATGAAACCCGTGTCCCGACTGTAACGGCGCGTGTTATCCGGATATAGCCAGCCGGGTCCATTGATTTTGCAGTTGGTCGTATCGGAGTTGGCGCGCGACGGGTCATCACACCACACGCGATCCGGATACTGTGTAGTCAAGTTCACTGTACCCGTATTGCCGTATTGATAAAACTGATTCCAGGTCCGGACATTGAATGGATCAGTTTTCGCCGTTGCCGCGATCGAATCCCCAAGACTGACCCCGTCATATGCCGGCGGCGGCGTATAACGAATTGCAGGATTGTAGTACTGGAAATTGAAATCGTAGTTCATGTACGGCGGGTCGCCGAGACGACAGAACTCCAGAAACGTGTTGTTTGTGGCCGTGTTGGTGTGGTCGGCGCTGCGGCGGCACAATTTCTCCGATTGCACATAATCCGGCGTTGCGTCCTGCTGCATTGACCCCGAGTCGTCGATGACATACATGAGATTTGGCTTGACCGAGGACGCTGCCGCAGCCAGAGGGCCGTTGGCAATTTTCGTCGGCTCCGACAATGCCGAAGTAATGACACCGAAAAGTCCCGCAATCGAAACCACGATGGCGCGAACAGCGAACAATTGCATTGATTTCATTTGAATCTCCAAGAATCGGACAAGCGAGAATTTCGCGGCTCGCTTAGGGAATAACGACTTCCTGCACATAACTCACAGTATTTTTGGGCCCAAGTACACGGGTGGTAATGCGATAGGCCGGTGCCGTGCCCGACAGCTGAAGGGCATATGCGCCGTAACTTACTGCGCCGAACGAACTGCCCGTCTTGCCCGAGTTACCCGCTTTGACGCAATCGATGCCGCTAGGGTCGCCGGACAACTCGCAAAGGCGATGAATCACGTAGGTAGAGGTATAGCCGGCGGCATCTGTCGCCAATGTCTTTCCGCCCGTTGTCCAGTTGAAAGTCTTGGGATTGAAGCCCGTCTGGATCGCCGAGTAATAGCCGGCACTTGTGCTATCGGAATATAGCGATGTCACTGCGGACGCAAGCAGCCACCGGCGCGCGGTCTCGGAAGCACTATCCGCCGCAACCGTTGCACCTTGCTTGAAGGCCAGATTACCGGCGATCAGTATGTTGGTATCGACCGATCGGACCAGAGCAATACCGGCAAGACTGAGTGCAACGAGGACGATAAGCGAAATGAACAGCACCACTCCGCGCTGCAGGCGAAGGGCACCACGAATACCGATATTTCGGACGTGGGGCAACATTACTGATACCTCCAAAGCATGTTGCGTATTGGGATCACCGTATCGAATGCTCTGAAGCGATAGCAATTAGGGAAGCCCCCAGGGATATTGCTGAATGGCACCGTGGTGTTTGTCTGCGGGTCAAAGTACTGAATGCTCAGGGCAGCGCTATTGAGCGTAGCCGTGCAACCGGCAGACTTATCGGCTGGCACTTCGTAGTTGTCGCTACGCGAAAGAACTGCAATCCGGATCGCTTTAACCTGCAGCCAACCCGCTGAAGTGGTCGGCGTTACTTTGTCCCACAAATCCAATTTGTTGTCCCCATCGGTATCTTTTCCATACCAAGCCTTCAGATCGACGATATTGGTTGACAGCAACTGCGCGACATTGCTGTATGTCGATGCTCCACCCGGCGGGTTATTGAACATTGGGGTCATTTCCAGCGACGTGCCATTGATCGCGAACCGGTTGACAGTGAGTTGCCCCAAACCAAAAACATCCTTGCCGTTGATGACTGCGGGCATTACCCCCGCGCCCCAAACCGGATTGAATGGATTGCTGGTCGCCACAATGATTTTGTCTGCCGTGGTCGAACCCGAAACAGGGTCAACGGTGGACGTAGCCGCATATAGCTGACAGTTGCCGTTGCCCACCACCAACATCACGTCGTTTGCTCGAAAACCGTAGTTTTCTGAAACGAAAATGGTATTTGCATCCGGCCCGACGGATGTGGTGGCGGGGATCATGCGATCAGCGCTTCCGCCATACATGACGGTGACACTATCGGGTGCGCCGGAGGCGCCGGCAGCAATCACTACAGGTGCGACGCGAATGGACGGCAGGGTACCCGCTGCATCGGGTGGCGAAGAATAGGCGCCGGAATAATGCCAATGGACATTGCCGCAATCCAGTGCGGCCGGTGTCGCGAAGCCATACCCTGCGCCCTTGATTTCACGTTCGAGGGTAAAAAGCGCAATCGCGCCATTGGCCTGAGACTGACCGGCGCCGGTGGTCGAACGACGATAGCTTTCATTGACCTGGAATGCCTGCATGATCACCAATACACCCATCAGCCCAATGCCAGCGCCGATCATGATTTCCAACAGGCTGAAACCGCCCTGTGTATTTCGCGACGGCATGTTTGTGCGGCGCATGGATTGTTTGAAATTTTGCATGATCGTTAGTTGTAGTCGAGTCTCGCCACCGTCATAAACTTATGGCTGTCTGGTTGACCTGGTTTTTGCCAGAACACGGTAACGGTCACGTCATAGCCGCTATTGGTATTGGCAATACGCACAGTTGGCGCCAGCGAACCCGTCGCCTGGGGCATGATGTCCTGCACCGCGGTCTTCCAGCGCTGGAGCTCCTGATTGGATGCGGCCCCGGCATTGGTCGTGTCGTAACTCAAACTCTCCACATTTGCACGATCCGCCCACATCTTGCCGATGATTTGATTGGCAAAAAAAGCCGCGTCGCTTCGATACTTGGCTTCAATCGTGTTGGTCACAGCGGCAGTCTGAAGGCCCATGAGGGCGATGATGCCGACGGCAAATATCAGTATCCCGATCAATGCCTCAATCAGCATCACACCTTGTTGCTGGTTAGGGTTTTTCATTTCAGTGGCTCTTTTCATCAGCATTTCCGCGAGTCCGTCGCCACGGTGATCTTTGGGTCACACATGCGCACATCGCCGTTAGGTGAAACGGTCAGGCGAAGACAACGCATCGTCCCGCCAGAGGCCTGGCATGTACCACCGGTGGGATTGGTAACATCCACGGTGGTAAAGGCATCCGCGTTCGTCACCAGCAAACGACCCAGCCCGTTAAATACCAGCAAATTGGTATCACCAGCGCCCCCGGAGGCGGTAATAACGGCGTTCGACGACCCGTCGTCTCCGGAGCGGATCTGGATAATTCTGGGCGCGACGGTTTCGTCAGGGGCAGAGTCGCAGCTACCGGCCGCGTCATCCAGGCTTACTACCCAGTTCGTACCGGTGGCACTGCGCACACAGCTGCCGTCGAGCGACGACATCAATTGAAAGCGCACCGAGGTGTTCCTGCGCAACGCCTCGGCACGAGCCAGCTGAATTCCAGAAAGAGTTGAATCGGCGGCTCCGCGGATCTGCGAATTCTGCAGAAACTCTGTAATTGACGGCAGACCCAGCGCGATCAATACGGCGAAAACCGCCAAACCGATCAATAGTTCGACCAGCGAAACACCGCGCGCAAGCGACGGTCTCGCAAAACGCCGAAGGGATCTAGCGGTTAGCACGACTCGCCCTTCTTGATCACCCAGCACGTCGTCGAATTATTCCATCCACTCAAGCTCGTAAAAGTTGACGAACGAACATTCGACTGATCAACGGCGTAGGAAAATCCGCCCATATTTTCAGTGGCCACACCAGTTGCAACAATCGTATAGGCCGTTGCGGTCCCGCGACACGAATAAGTGAAATACCGACCTGTGGGCGCGGTCCCATTACAAGCCCAAGCACCACCACCACCGGCATATGTCCGATCATCCAGATACTTGTTTTCCAGCTTGACGCGGGCATCCGCCAAAACACTGGTCGCCTCTTGAATCTTGCCCCGCTGTACATAACCCGTGTAACTGGGGACGGCAACGGCTGCCAGGATGCCTATGATGGCCACCACAACCAAAATCTCGATCAGCGTAAAACCCGCATTGGATTGATTCAGAATTTTCATAGATCGGCCTTTTGCTCTCATGAGCGATAGTGATACTAACGAGGAAAGATTTGAGTCCCAAGCACACACGACAAACGGATGAAAACATGGGACTAGCGGAAAATCTTAGCTTAAACCGACTTTAACCACCCGGAAATGCAGCTGTTTCACGACCTGGACCTGCGTCGGGCCGCAACCCGCGACGGTTGGCTTGTGACCTTCATTCGGATATAATTTTGCCCTCATGTCGTAGCCAAGTGCTGTTGTAGCTCAGTTGGTAGAGCAACTGATTCGTAATCAGTAGGTCGGAGGTTCGATTCCTCTCAACAGCACCAACAACAAAAGCAATTTTTTTGTTCCCAGTGAGGCTTGGTCAGTTGTCAGCCTCCTCTTACCGACGTAACTTGCCCGCATAGCTCAGGGGTAGAGCAACCGCCTTGTAAGCGGTAGGTCGTCTGTTCAAATCAGACTGTGGGCACCAAAAATCAATTTGCCCGTCGCGCCCGGGAACAATGGGGTTCGGACAGGACTCCAAGAATGGTCCATATCTCCTTGCGCAACATGATCAAGACGATTCTAGCTATCTTGTGCTCGCTTGCCGCCACCCTTTACAGCACAAAGATATCCGCAGCCCCATTCAATACACCCCACGTTCAGGCAGAGCTGGTTTCCCGCCATACCTCGCTTCGCCCGGACTCGGAAGCAGAGCTCGCACTGAGTCTCAAGATAATCGATCACTGGCATACCTATTGGCAAAATCCCGGGGATTCCGGATTACCGACGCGCCTGACCTGGTCCTTGCCCGATGGCTTTGCAGCGGGACCGATAGCATGGCCACATCCCAAAAAACTGCCCCTGGGTCCGCTGATGAATTTCGGCTACGAAGGGGAGGTGCTGCACCTCGTTCGGCTGCAGGTTCCGGCAAATGTCAAATCCGGAACACAAGTCACCCTGCGCGCCAAAGCGGAATGGCTGGTATGCAGCGATGTCTGCATTCCTGAAAGCGCAGACTTGGTATTGATGCTACCCATCGCAGCGTCCGCCCCGTCGATAGATTCCCGGCGGGAAAAGTCTTTTGTTCAAGCATATGCATCACTTCCCAAGCCACTTTCAGGTTGGCAGGCAAAAGCGGTAAAGAGCGGCAATCGACTGACAATCGACCTGGCGCCGCCATCCGCTCCCGCCGCCTCGATTGAGGGAGTGAGTTTCTTTCCGATCCACGAAGGCCTGATCGCGAACGCGGAAAAACAGGCTTGGTCCAAAACTGCTGCGGGCTACCGCCTGATCGCTACAGCAGCAGAACCGTTCGACGCAGAACGCAAAGCAATTGAAGGGGTATTGGTTTCCACAAACGGCTGGGGCGGCGCAATCACCGGTAATGCAGTTTCAATCGTCGCTCCGCTCTCAATCGCCTCCGCAAATGACACGCTCCAGTACACGCCACCCGCTGGCGAAAGTGACATTGGATTGGTGGCGGCATTGCTGTTTGCATTTGCCGGCGGAATTATTCTCAATTTGATGCCCTGCGTCTTTCCGGTACTCGGCATCAAAGTACTGGGCTTTGCGCGCCATGCCCAGAATGATCCTGCACTGGTGCGCAGACAAGGCGTCGCTTTTTCATTGGGCGTGCTGATTTCATTCTGGATTTTGGCGGGCGCAATACTGCTGATTCGCGCCGCCGGTGAATCGATCGGCTGGGGCTTTCAATTGCAATCGCCCTTGTTCGTCACGCTGCTTGCAGCATTGTTCATGCTGATGGCGCTCAACCTGTCCGGCGTGTTTGAGATGGGCCTGAGCCTGCAGGCATCGGCTGGCAATCTGCAAATGACCAGTTCGCGCGGCACGCTGGCCGATGCGTTCCTGTCGGGTGTACTTGCAACCGTGGTTGCCACTCCATGTACTGCGCCGATGATGGGGGCGGCGCTAGGTTTTACGCTTTCACAGCCGGCCTATGTCGCGCTACTGGTATTTACTTCAATTGCCGCGGGTATGGCACTGCCGGTTGTGGTGCTATCGTTTTCGCCCGTCCTGCTTAAGCGTATTCCCAAACCCGGCCCATGGATGAATACACTGAAACAACTGATGGCCTTCCCGCTGTTTGCGACCGTCGCATGGCTTGCATGGGTACTTGGCTCTCAAACTGATAACGACGGCATCGGAAAACTTCTGTTTGGACTTGTAGGCATTGCCCTCGCGGCATGGGCATATGGTCATTGGCAGGCAAGCAAGCCAAAACTGGCTTTGTTGGTCGCAATTGCATTTGGAGTGGCCGGTTTGGTTATTGCCTGGCCCGCGGAAATTGCTGTCAGCGCCAAGAGGGATAACGTCGAAGCAGAGTGGGTTCCCTACTCAAAACAGAAATTAGCCGAGCTACGTAGCCAGAACAAGGCTGTGTTCATCGACTTCACCGCGACCTGGTGCATTACCTGCCAGGTGAACAAACGGATTGCATTAAACGATCAGGCAACCCGCAAACGATTTGATGAGTTGAAAATTATTCGCATGAAAGCTGACTGGACATTGAAAGACCCCGACATAACCAGTGCGCTGGCTGAATTCGGGCGAAACGGCGTACCGCTGTACGTTTACTACCCGATTTCAGGAAATGCACAGGTTCTGCCGGAAATACTGACCCCCTCAGTTGTTCTAAACGCAATCGAAGGCGGCAAAAAGTAATTGGCGGCACACGCTAATAGTGTCTGGCCCACAGGCGAGTTAAGATAGTTACTACTCGTTTCTTCGCCGCAAATCCTGCACATTCAAAAAAGTGATAGCGCGTCCTGCCCCTTTGCTACCGATAGGCGTATTGGCTTTGCTGGTCGCCTTGACGTTCTGGCTGTCGCGCTTCGCACAATCGCCTGAAAAACTGTCCGGTAACAAACTGCTGCACGAGCCGGATTTGATCATAGAAAATTTTGCCGCTCGAAAACTCAGCATTTCAGGCGACGTTCAGTATGCGGTCAATGCAGTAAAAATGTCCCACTTCCCCGATGACGATTCATCGCACCTCGAAAAAGTCACGCTGATCGCAACGGATGCCAATCAATCCAGCATGACAATTACCGCGCCAGAAGGACAACTTGTTCGAAAGGTCGATGGCTCGGATGAGGTTATGATGAAAGGAGGTGTGCTGGTGCACACCGTCGCGACAACCAAATACCCGGAGATGAAACTAGTGACGCCCAAGCTTACCGTGCTGCCCGAGTCGCATCAGGCCCGCTCTGTTGATGGCGTTGTGCTGGAAAGTGCAGCAGGTACGTTAACTGCCAAATCATTCCTGCTAAGCACCATGACGCGCCGTGTAGTCTTTGACTCGGTCGATATCAGCTATCCCCCCAGGACATCAAAATGAATTTGGGACGCAATTTCATTCCGATCACCCTGCTGACCCTCATCGTATCGCCGCTTTCCGCGATCGCCGAGAAGGCTGATCGTCAGCAAACGTTAAGAATGTCCGCCAAGCAGGCGGGGGTCGAAGGTACGCGCGATGCAAACACAAAATTTCTTGAGGGCGATGTGCTGATCACCCAGGGAACCATGCGCATCACCGCAGACAAGGCGACTATCAAGGAAGTCAACGGTGAGATATTCGCCGAGCTATTTGGCGGTTCGGCGAGTCAAATTACTTTCCGGCAAAAACGCGAGGCTGCCGACGATTACATAGAGGCCTCCGCCGACCGTGCCGAATATGACGACAAGACTGGTACGCTCCGTCTGTTTTCGAAGGTACGCTTCAAAAGCGGCGGCGATCAAACCGACAGTGAATATGTACAGTACAACTCGAACACGGAAGAAATGAAATTTCGCAATCAAATTCCCGGCGGCAAACCGAAAAGCGGAACCGAGGATGGTCGCGTGATATTCGAAATTCAGCCGCGTAGCGAGAGTGGCATTCGTGCGCCTGAGGCCAAGTCCTTGCCAAACAAGAAAAACTGATAGTCAGGTCGCATTGATGAATCAACCTGTCGAGTCCGGCGATGGCCGAAACGCATTGGACAAGAAAAGCGTACTTCGCGCCGAGAATTTGCGGAAAACCTACGGCAAGCGCGTGGTCGTCAGCGATGTTTCACTCAGCGTTGAAAGCGGCGAAGTAGTCGGGCTGCTCGGCCCCAATGGCGCCGGCAAGACAACCTGCTTCTACATGATCGTAGGCCTTGTCCCCGCTGACGGCGGGTCCATTTCCCTGGATGGAAATGAAGTTTCGCGTCTGCCGATTTATCGCCGATCAAGACTGGGGCTGGCATATCTCCCGCAGGAAGCATCGATCTTTCGCAAAATGACAGTTTCGGAAAACATCCAGTCCATACTGGAACTCCGAGATATTTCTGCTGAAGAAGTCATATCCAAGCGCGATGCGCTAATGGATGAGCTGCATATTTCCCATCTGAAAAACAGTCCCGCCATCAGCCTGTCTGGAGGGGAGAGACGACGTGTGGAGATTGCAAGAGCCCTTGCCGTTGAGCCGAGATTTGTACTGCTCGATGAACCGTTTGCAGGTGTTGATCCTATTGCTGTCATCGATATCCAGGAAATCATCCGTTTTCTCAAGAATCGCGGGATTGGCGTGCTGATCACCGATCACAACGTTCGCGAAACGCTTGGCATATGCGACCATGCCTACATCATCAATCAAGGCGCGGTCCTCGCCTTCGGCAAGCCAAGTGAAATCATCTATAATGAAGACGTTCGAAAAGTCTACTTGGGAGAAAACTTCCGTCTTTAAGATCAAAGGCGGCGATGCATCTCCAGCATGAAACATAGCCTCCAGCTCAAGCTCTCCCAGCATCTCACGCTGACTCCGCAGTTGCAGCAGTCGATTAAGTTGTTGCAGCTATCGACTGTGGAACTGAATCAGGAACTTGAGCGGTATCTACTTGAAAATCCCTTGCTCGAAAGAATCGAGCCTACGGGTGAGAACGAAGGCGACTCGTCTTTCGTCAACGTAACGCCATCGCCTGCTCAGCGTGAGAGCGAAGTACCTGCCAGTGAAACCGCAAAAGATCAAAGCGGCACGGATGGTTCCGATTTTGGCGAGGACGATCTCGGATATTCCTCACCTTCGAAACGCAGATCGGACGACGAGGACGATGGAGAGTTCGGCCAGCTTCCCGCATCGGAACCATCTCTCCAGGAGCACTTGGTCAACCAGCTTACATTGATGCCCTTGAGTGAGCATGATCGTCGCCTGGTGGTCATTTTGATTGCCCACCTCGACGAGGACGGCTACCTGACCAACGACATCGAAGAACTCACGGCGCTGATTGGCGAGCACGTCGAAATTGAGCCCGAAGAGGTGATGATTGCCCTGCGCCACGTACAGAATATGGACCCGGTTGGCGTTGGCGCCCGGTCGTTGCAAGAGTGTCTGGCGCTGCAGCTGCGCGCCTTGCCCGAAGATACGCGAAACAAAGGCCTCGCTTTGCAACTGGTGGAAAATCATCTCGATGCCCTGGCAACGCGTGACTTCATCAAGCTCAAGCGCGCATTACGATGCGACGACGACGAACTCAAAGCCGTTCGCGAATTGATCCTGTCTCTCGACCCCAAGCCGGGGCGCCGTTTTGGCGAGGGCGACATTCGATATGTTGTACCCGATGTAATTGTCAAAAAGACGGGCGGCAAGTGGCAGGCCCTGCTCAACCGGGAAGCAATGCCCAAGCTACGGGTTAACAAACTATATGCGGATCTGCTGCACAAAAGTCGCGACAGCGCAGGCAAGAACTTGGCCGGGCAGTTGCAGGAAGCGCGCTGGCTCATCAAGAATGTGCAGCAACGCTTTGACACGATATTGCGGGTAACGCAGGCCATTGTTGAACGACAAAGGCATTTTTTTGATCATGGCGAGGTCGCCATGCGTCCGTTGGTGCTGCGCGAGATCGCAGATCAGGTTGGACTCCATGAGTCAACCATATCTCGGGTAACCACGCAGAAGTACATGCTCACTCCACGGGGCATCTTCGAACTTAAGTATTTTTTTGGGTCGAGCGTATCAACCGACTCTGGTGGCGCATGTTCGGCCACTGCCATCCGCGCACTAATCAAGCAGCTTGTGCAGGCGGAAGATGGTCGAAAGCCCTTGTCTGACAACCGTATCTCGGACATCCTTGCACAACAGGGAATAGTCGTCGCACGCAGGACGGTCGCCAAATATCGTGAAGCAATGCAGATTCAGTCGGCAAGTTTGAGAAAATCTTTTTAGATTGCCGGCGTCATATTGATCGAATTTCAGTGTTGTTTGTGTCGCAGTAGCAGTGTTGTACCCGGTGCATTGCACTTTGAAGTTGGCAGTCAATTGGTAATCGTCGCACTTTCAGAAAGGAGAATGGCATATGAATCTGAACATGACCGGCCATCACCTCGAAATCACGCCTTCCATTCGTGATTACGTTTCTTCCAAGATGACCCGCATCAACCGACATTTCGATCATGTAATCGATGTAAGCATGATCCTTAGCGTCGAAAAGCTGCGACAAAAGATCGAGGCGAATGTGCATCTCTCTGGCAAGGATATTTTTGTCGAGAGCGAGAATTCAGACATGTACGCTGCTATCGATTTGCTGGTGGACAAGCTTGACCGGCAAATCATCAAACACAAGGAAAAGGTCAAAAACAAGCATGATATCTCCGCGCTGAAACGCATCAGCGCCGAATGATCAAAGCGGCGACCGGCGCATGCCGGTCGCCGCTTTGCAAGGCATTTCCTGTGGCATATCCAATTTGCACAAAAATTCTCGCGAAGCGCAATAAAAAACGCTAAGCTACGCGCCTTTCGACCCAGTCGTTCGCACCCTTCGCATGAACCCCGTAAGCAAAACCCTATCGCTATCCCGCGTGCTGTTGGATCTGGATATCACCAGCAAAAAACGCCTTTTCGAGCAGATCGGGCTCACCTTCGAAAACGAAAATCGGATCGCCAGGGCCGTGGTGTTCGACGCGCTGTTTGCCCGCGAGAAACTCGGTTCGACCGGTTTGGGCGTGGGCGTTGCCATTCCGCATGGCCGGATCAAACAACTTCGCGATACCGTGGCGGTTTTTGTCAGGGCGAAGGAAGGAATACCCTTTGATGCTCCCGATGGAGAGCCGGTTCGGCTGATATTTGCCATGCTCGTGCCCGAGCATGCGACCGAGCAGCACCTGAACATGCTTTCAGAACTTGCCCAAATGTTCAGCGACGAGGACTTGCGAAACGAATTGCTGACAACTGCTGACCCTATGGTTGTGCACAAGCTGCTGACTGAATGGTCACCGTATGCCGCGATTAAGCGTACAGCAGCTGTTTGAGGACAGACGCGAGAAACTCCAGCTCACCTGGGTCGGGGGGCAAAAGAGTGCTTCACGGGAACTTACCCACGACGCCCTGAATCGTCCTGGCGTCGGTTTGGTTGGGCACCTCAACCTCATACACCCGATTCTTATCCAGGCACTGGGCACTAGCGATCTGGATTACCTGAATCAGCAAACAGGTTCCGCCAGAGAGGCCAGCCTTTATGCTCTCTGTACCGGAGAAACCCTATCGATTTTCGTTTGTGACGGCGTCGATGCACCCGGCTATTTGATAGAAGCGTGCGACCGATACGGAACGCCTCTTTTTCTTTCGCAAAAGAAAAGTCGCGTTTTCGTCAATTTGTTGCGCCCTTATTTGCAGCGGGAATTGTCTGAAGTCACCACCAGTCACGGCGTATTTCTCGACGTACTTGGCTTTGGCATACTGATCACCGGCGACTCGCAGATCGGCAAGAGCGAGCTCGCGCTGGAATTGATCTCCCGCGGCGCCGGCTTGGTCGCTGACGATGCCGTCGAGCTGTATCAGGTCGGCCCAGAGACTATTCAGGGTCGCTGTCCTGCCTTGTTGCGCGACTTCTTGGAAGTCCGCGGCATAGGCGTTATCAATATCAAGGCGATCTTCGGCGAGACTGCAGTAAGACCACGCAAGACCCTGCGCTTGATCGTTCATCTGGAGCGCCCGACCGAGGAGTATTTTCGCGGCCTGGATCGCTTGCAAACGAAATCCAGTACGACAGCGATTCTCGGTGTGGAAATCCCCACCGTCACACTTGCTGTTGTGGCGGGTCGAAACCTAGCCGTGCTGGTGGAAGCGGCGGTACGGCACTACATCCTGCAGACACGCGGATACGATTCCACCAAAGACTTTCTGGATCGGCATGAAGAAGCGATGCGCGATCAAGCCGAAAATGGCAGTGAAGCGCCAACCAGCAATCACTCCCCGGGCGAGACTGGTATTTTTCGTGCCTTCGGTACGGACTAAGCCCAACAGTACATGCAGCTAATTCTAGTTAGTGGCCTATCCGGCTCCGGCAAAAGTGTCGCGTTGCGCGTGCTGGAAGACGCCGGCTACTTCGCTGTGGACAATCTGCCTGCCACGCTGATCCCGGCGCTGGTTGACACGCATCAGTCCGGTCCCTCAAAAGGCGACAAGATCGCAATCAGCATAGACGCCCGCACCCGCGAGACGATCGCCGCTCTGCCCGCGATTGTCGAATCGCTTCGCGAGCGAGGTATCGACTGCCGAGTGGTATTTCTCGAAGCCAGCGACGAATCCCTGACCAGGCGCTTCTCCGAATCGCGTCGGCCGCACCCGATGGCTGATCGCGTCGGCGGAGACCTGGCTGCCTGTATTCAGGAAGAACGGCATATCCTCGCCGAGATTGCCGGCCTCGGGCATCACATGGATACATCCGACCTTCATCCCGGCACCTTCCGCACATGGATAAAGGACTGGCTGAAGCTGGACAGAACCCGCATCACACTTGCCTTTCAATCGTTCGGCTTCAAGCACGGTATCCCGATTGACGCCGATCTCGTTTTTGACGCACGCTTTCTGCCCAACCCGTATTACGACCCCGCGCTAAGACCGCTTTCCGGAAAAGACGCGGCGGTAAAGCAGTTTCTTGAAGCCGACCTGAATGTCGCGCGATTGATTGACGACATCGCGTCGTTTTTATTGCGTTGGCTGCCCTCCTACATGAGTGACAATCGCGCCGCACTGACCATCGCCATCGGTTGTACCGGCGGGCAACACCGCTCTGTGTACATCGTTGAAGAACTGGGCCAGCGTTTTGGGTCTGACCAGCAGGTCTTGGTCAGGCACCGCGATCTCTCGTAATTTTGGAACCCGTAATTGATCAAATCCATTCTTGATGCGGTGAGCGATTCACTTCGCCCCCGCGCTGCGCCTTCCGCACAGCTACCACTTTTTCCGCTGGGATCAATCCTGTTTCCGGGCGGCATCATGTCGCTACGTGTGTTCGAACAGCGCTATATGGACATGGCAAAGGCATGTCTGAAAAACAGCGCACCATTCGGCGTCGTCCTGATTCGCCAAGGCAGCGAGGTGGGCGAGCCGGCTGAATCCGAGTCTGTCGGCACGCTGGCGCGAATCAGCGAATGGGATATGCAGGAACTCGGCATCTTGCAGATTCGCGTTCGCGGTGAAGAGCGCTTCAAAATAGAGAGCCAGACAGTAACCAAATCCGGTTTGATCATTGGCCAAATTTCATCCATCCCGGATGACTTGCCTGTCGATTGTGCGGAACTGCCACCATGCGCGGCATTCCTGCGAAAGGTGCTGACACAGACCGCTTCAGAACACGTTCCTGCAAGCAGGTTCGACGACGCCAACTGGGTCAGCTTTCGCATTACCGAACTGATGCCGTTCAACAACACGGTCAAACAGAAAATGCTCGAGTTGACGGATGCGCGCATGCGACTTGAAATCCTGCATCGCTTCCTGAGCGATCAACGTTTGATAGCTTAGCTTCGCCGCTGCAACTCGTTGAGAATCCGTTTGACCGGGGCCGGCACGGCAGCGCTACCCGCGTCTTGAATACCCACCCACATTAGACCGGGCTCCATCGCAGCCAGATCGACTTTCGCCACCACGATCTCGATCGGGAAAATGGTTAGCGAATAATGGGTAAAGCCATGCTCGACCCGATCCAACACGCCCACGACTCGACCCTTTAGCCGGTATTTGCCGGCAAGAGTGGCGGCCACATCTTTCTCGACAGAAACTTCCGGCAAACACCATAGCCCGCCCCATATTCCTGTTGGCGGACGTTTTTCCAACAGCACATCCCCCTTGTGAAGAACGACCAGCATTCGCGTCTCGCGATGCGGCACTTCTTTACGTTCGCCTTTCCCCGGCAGTTCATCGGTTCGGCCCTCTTTGAAGCCGATACAGGTCTTACTAACCGGGCAAAGCAGGCACGACGGCACCGTGCGTTTGCACAGAGTAGCGCCCAGATCCATCAGGCCTTGCGTATAAGCTTCGATATCTGACTTTGGAAGCTGTTGTTCGGCAACCAACCACAACTGGTCTTCCACCGATTTTGATTTGACGTCGCCCTCGACGCCAAAATGCCGCGCGAATACTCGCTTTACGTTTCCATCCAGAATCGCCTTGCGTTGGCCAAACGCGAATGCACTGATCGCCGCCGCAGTCGATCGACCAACACCGGGCAGCGCATGAATAGCTTCGAAGTCGTCGGGAAACTTGCCGTTATGAAGCTCAGCCACCTGTTTCGCGGCGCGATGCAGGTTTCGTGCACGGGCATAATACCCCAGGCCCGCCCACAGTTGCATCACATCGTCTTCCGGCGCATTCGCCAACGAAACGACATCCGGAAATTTTTGCAGGAAGCGCTCGAAATAAGGAATGACGGTGCCGACCTGCGTTTGCTGCAGCATGATTTCGGACAGCCAGACCCGATACGCGTCCTTTGTGTGCTGCCACGGCAGGCCATGACGGCCCTCGCGCAGTTGCCAGGCAATGATTTTTTTTGCAAACGCACTCATTCTGTTGTTCTCGATACAAGGCAGAAGTACCCGCACTGCGCATTTTGCTTGGCATAATACCTTCGTGACTGCCCCACTCAAAATTGGTTTGTCCGCGCGGCTGATGCATCCTGAACCCGGACGCGCGTGGTTGCCGACGAAAACTCTGCAATACGTCGAGCAATGCGTTGCGCATTGGGTGATGTCCGCCGACGTGATGACGTTCATGATCCCTGCCATCAGCAAGGAAACGCCGCACGGACCGGATCGGCTGAATGTCGATCACTATGCAGACCATCTCGACGGGCTGGTGTTGCAGGGCGGCGCCGATGTCGCACCGGAAAGCTATGGTGAAACGCCGTTGCGGCCCGAGTGGTCCGGCGACCGCATTCGCGATGTTTATGAACTTGAGCTCGTGCGCGCATTCATGCATCGCAAGAAGCCGGTGCTGGGCATTTGCCGTGGCATGCAACTGATCAATGTCGCCTTCGGTGGAACGTTGTATCAGGACATTGCGGCGCAAACCGGGTCGGACACCAAACATCAGTGCCGGCAGCACTACGAAAACAATTTTCATCGTGTACGCATCCTGCCGTCCACGGCGCTGTCGGCGCTTTACCCGCAAATCAAGGAAGCGACCATCAACACCATCCACCATCAGGCCGTGAAAGACGTCGGCCGCGATTTGGTGATCGAAGCGCGCTCCACGGATGACGATATCGTCGAAGCCATTCGCTGGCAGGGTGGGAGCTACGTCGTGGGCGTACAGTGGCACCCTGAGTTCATGTCGCCGGACGACCCTTCGTTACTTGACGGGAAACCCTTGCTCGACGAATTCCTCGCCGCGGCGCGCGATCACTGATCTCATACCCAGCCGAAAATTGGGCGCATCCTTTCGATAGTCAATGACTATCAAAAATATATATCCAATCAATTTGAATAATACCCACAATCGCAGTAAGCTTAATGTCTGCAATACGTGCAGAGCCTGACTGAAGTTTTTTTGAAGAGGAGATTCACCATGAAACTCAAAGGCACCAAAACCCACGACAACCTGAAAGCTGCATTCGCAGGCGAGTCGCAGGCAAACCGTCGCTACCTGTATTTCGCAAACAAGGCCGACGTTGAAGGACATACCGAAGTTGCCTCGCTGTTCCGCAACACGGCGGAAGGCGAAACTGGCCACGCACACGGCCATCTGGACTATCTGGCACACGTAGGCGACCCCGCAACCGATTTGCCGATCGGCACCTCCGAGCAAAACCTGAAGGCGGCTGTTGCCGGCGAAACCCACGAGTACACCGACATGTACCCGGGCATGGCCAAATCGGCGCGCGATGAAGGTTTCGACGAAATCGCCGACTGGTTTGAAACGCTGGCCAAGGCCGAGCGTTCGCACGCCAACAAGTTCCAGAAGGCCTTGGACGGTTTGGTCGCTGCATAAAACTCAGAAAAGCTACACCGCAAAACAGCAGTAACCGACCGGGGCCAATTGTTTGGCCCCGGTCACCTTCAAGTCCTAAGTTCCGGATCTCAAGCCACCCCTCATCAATAAAGAGCATCACAATGTCCACAAGAGAAGGCAGCCTAGAGGCCCCCACCCGCCACCCCATCGATTGGCAGAATCCCGATTTCTATTCGGTCGAATCTGCGATGAAGGAGATGGAGCGGGTATTCGATATTTGTCATGGCTGCCGTCGCTGCGTCAGCCTGTGCAATGCATTTCCGGTGCTATTCGATCTGGTGGACGAAAGTCCCACAATGGAAGTCGATGGCGTCGCCAGGGAAATGTATTGGAAAGTCGTCGATCAGTGTTATCTCTGCGACGTCTGCTACATGACGAAGTGCCCCTACGTGCCGCCGCATCCATGGAATCTGGATTTTCCGCATTTGATGCTGCGCGCCAAGGCGATCCAGTTCAAGCAAGGCACGGCCACCAAGTTCCGCGACACCAATCTTTCTTCCACCGACCGCAACGGCAAACTAGCGACCATTCCTGTTGTGGTCCAGTTCGTCAACGCAACCGCAAAAATGCCCGCGGTGCGCAATGTGATGGAAAGCCAATTGGGCGTGCACAAGACCGCGTGGCTGCCCAAGTTTGCATCAAAGAAATTCCGCCCCAACGCCGCGACCAGTCCGACGGTGCCGGTACAGGATGGCCAGCGCACCAAGGGCAAGGTTGCGATCTTCTCGACCTGCTACGTGAATTACAACGAGCCCGGTATCGGCCACGACCTGCTGAAGGTGCTGACACACAACAACATTCCCTATGTTCTGGTCGAGAAAGAAGCGTGTTGCGGCATGCCCAAGCTGGAACTCGGCGATCTGGAATCAGTAGCCGCGCTGAAAGAAAAGAACATCCCACCGCTGGCGAAATTGGCCCACGAGGGCTACACCATCGTCACGCCGATTCCGAGCTGCACGTTGATGTTCAAGCAGGAATTGCCGTTGATGTTCCCGAACGACGCTGATGTGCAAGCCGTGAAGGCGGCGATGATGGACCCGTTCGAATACCTGGTCTCGCGGCAAAAAGATGGATTGCTGAAAACCGATTTCAAATCGCCGTTGGGCAAAGTCTCGTATCACATCCCCTGCCACTCACGCGTGCAGAACGTCGGCCAGAAAACGCGAGAGATGCTGGAGATGGTTCCCGAAACCAATGTGACCACGGTCGAGCGCTGCTCGGGCCACGCCGGCACCTGGGGCGTGAAAAAGGAGTTCCACGAAATATCGCTCAAGATCGGCAAGCCGGTGTTCCGGCAAATGTCCGATGCCGAACCCGATTACATCAGCTCCGATTGCCAGCTCGCCGGGCATCACATCGAGCAGGGCATCGAGCAGACGAAGAAAGACCAACCGAAATCGTCCGCCAAGCTCGCGCACCCGATCACGCTGGTGCGCAAGGCTTACGGACTCCCGGAGTAACCAAAATGACTGCCACCACCATGAACAAAATCACCCGCGATAGCCTGATGACCCTGGAAGCCTACGCCAAGGCCCGCCCCGAATTTCGCGCCAAGGCCATCGCTCACAAGCGCCTGCGCACGGTGCATATCGGCGAACACGTCACGCTGCTGTTTGAAGATGAAACTACGGTGCGATATCAGATTCAGGAAATGCTGCGCATCGAAAAGACGTTTGAAGAAAGCGGCATTCAGGACGAACTCGATGCCTACAACCCGCTGATTCCTGACGGTCGGAATTTCAAAGCGACGATGCTGATTGAGTACGACGACGAAGCCGAGCGCCGTGTCGCGCTGACCAAGCTCAAAGGGATTGAGGACAAAACCTGGGTGCAGGTCGAAGGCTGCGCAAAGTCGTACGCGATTGCCGACGAAGATCTCGAGCGAGAGAACGAAACCAAGACGTCGTCGGTGCATTTCTTGCGCTTCGAACTGACCAAAGAAATGGCTGCGGCGCTGAAATATGGCGTAACGCTTTCGATGGGCATCGATCACGGCAACTACACGGCTGAGACGCAATTGGGTAAGGAAACGCGCGCTGCACTGGTGGCGGATTTGCGGTAATTTGCCAACACCTTCCTAATGAAAACGGCCTCCGTGTGAGGCCTTTTTTCATAGCACAAAATATAAAAACTCCAGCACTGGCGCAGCTTTTCAGGCATTTATGCCAAGAAAGCCGCGCCAGTGCTGGAGTTTCATATTCTGGAGCGGGCGAAGGGAGTCGAACCCTCTTCATGAGCTTGGGAAGCTCAGGTAATGCCGTTATACGACGCCCGCATTTCCGACGTGTCCAAATTGTAGCCGTTTTCGCGTGCGCTTGAAGAGCACTCCATGAAGTTGTGAACCACTTCACAATCCTCTCGAAATAGCGCGCCCACAAATATATTTCGCGACATCCACACATCCGAAGGCCGCGTAGACCCTGCGACATCAGGTTCTCAAATGCACGCTTCGGAAAGGGCATGTCATGCAAGTGACACCAAACAACAGGCGGTTGCTGCGCGGAATGATTGCAGCCACTGCGTTCACCAGCGCGATACTGGCAACACAAGCCAACGCACAAAACAGCAACTTCACCACCAGCAGCAAATTGCTGCTGACCGGTGGCGTAACCAATATTGAAGGTTCGGCCGGCGGTGGTCTCACGCCGTGGGCGGTGATCGGCGGTTACGGTACCCGCGATCAGATCGGCGCCAATGCGTTCTTCACCAACGTACGCGCCGACGATTACGAGCTGCGCACTGGCGGCGCACTGGTCGGGCTTTACGATCGCGTCGAGCTCTCGTTCGCGCAGCAGAAGTTCGACACCAAGGCAGTCGGTGGCTTGCTCGGCTTGGGCAACGGCTTCACTTTCACGCAAAAGGTCTACGGCGCGAAAGTGAAACTGTTCGGCGATGCGGTGCTGGAGCAGGATTCGTTGTTGCCGCAAGTCTCAGTTGGCTTCCAGCGCAAGGAAAATGATCGCGGCGATTTGCTGCGCGCGCTCGGCATCAAGAGCGACAAAGGCACTGACTTCTACGTTTCCGCAACCAAGCTCTATCTTGCACAGAGCGTTTTGCTCAACGGCACCGCGCGCTACACCAAGGCCAACCAGACCGGCATCCTCGGTTTCGGCACGCAAGCGAAAGACAAATACGAGGCGGTGTTCGAGGTCTCGGCTGCGCTGCTGTTGCGCAAGGATCTCGCCGTCGGGGTGGAATTCCGCCAAAAGCCGGACAACCTGCCGTTCAAGGAAGACCATTGGTACGACGTGTTCGTCGCCTGGGCACCGACCAAGAACGTATCGGTGACGCTGGCCTACGCCAACCTCGGCAACATCGTCATCAAGGACAAGCAGAAAGGCACGTACCTGTCGCTGCAGGTCGGCTTCTAATTCAAATCGATTCGGAGAAATTCATGTCACGCAAACTGGGAATCATCATTGCCGCCATCGGCATCGCCTGCGGCGGGGCCGTGCTCACATCAGCGGTTCATGCACAGGAAAACACCAAGATCACCGACGACGCCGGCATCTTCAAGGAGTTCGGCGAGAAAGCCGGGCTGGTCAGGATCATGGATGACTTCATGGTCAACCTGCTGAAAGATCCGCGCACCAAATCGTTTTTTGAAAACTCCGACAAGACCCGCATCAAGGAGCAATTGGTCGATCAATTCTGTTTCATTTTGAACGGCCCTTGCGAATACAAGGGCGCCAAGATGAAGCCGATCCACTCGAACCTCAACATCAATCGCGAAAATTTCAACGCGCTAGTTGAGCAGCTTCAGGTGGCGATGGACAAGAATAACGTGCCGTTCCGCGCGCAGAACAAGTTGCTGGCGGTTTTGGCGCCCATGCACCGGGACATCATTACGAAATAGCAACGCCATGGCATCCGATCCGCGAAGTCGCCCGTAGCAGTGGTGAGAGTAAGTGGATCACCCTCCCTGAGGAGCCGGCCCGGAACCCACGTCCTGAGCCGGCTATTAGACCGCCATGGCAGAAATGCCATGGCGTTTTTTTGCCCCTCGTCAGCCAAACCTTTGGCGAACACCTTTTGCAACTGGCGACGGCATTTGCGCGATTGGTCGCAATTTCTCCAATCCGCCGTTTTGAAAGGCAATGATGCACTCCATCACTCACCGATGGAGACCCGCATGAAGAACCGTTTTTTCCTTACATTAGCCGCCCTCACCGTCTTGCTGTTGGCGCTCACTAACGCCAAAGCTGCTGATTTGAATGTGGAAATTTCCGGTATCGCCGAAGCCAAGGGCGAAGTCATGGTGGCACTGTTCAATAAATCCGAAGGTTGGTTGCGCAAGGGCGTCATCGCTTCCACCGCTGCCCCTGCGCAGGTCGGCACGGTAAAGGTGTCGTTTCCAAATCTCGCTGACGGCGAATATGCCGTCTCGGTAATTCAGGATCTCAACAGCAACAAGAAGCTGGATTCAAACGCGATCGGCATGCCGATCGAACCCTACGGCTTCAGCAACGACGCGGCCGGCAATTTCGGCCCGCCGACATACGATCAGGCCAAGTTCAAGCTGGGCCCTGATTCCAAGTCGATCAAGATCAAACTGGGCTAGGAGGCCGCCATGGACCGCCGTCACTTCTTCCAATCGCTTGGTGTCGCTGCTGCCGCCAGCGTCGCACCTTCTACGCTGTTGCATGCGTCAACCGGCTCCAGCATCGACGCCAAGCCGCTGTTCAAGCCCAACCCGCAACGCACACCGTTGCGCGGATTTCAGGGTCAGGACGTTGCCTGCGATAGCGCATTGATCGAAGGAAAAGTGCCGGCCGCGTTGCGCGGCGTGTTCTACCGCAACGGTCCCGGCCTGTTCGAACGTGGTGGCCAGCGCTACGAGCACTGGTTCGACGGCGATGGCCTGGTACACGCGTGGCGCTTTACCGATCAAGGCGTTTCGCATCGTGCGCGTTTTGTGCGCACCTCGAAGTTCACGCTTGAACAGGAAGCGAACGAATTCCAGCTGCCCGTCTTCGGCAGCGCGATCAAGGCAAAGGCGCCGATTCGCAGTTCCGATTCGCTCAACACCGCCAACACCAGCGCCGTCATGCTGGGCGATCGCCTGCTCGCCATGTGGGAAGGTGGCTCGGCTTACGCGATGGACCCGCAAACGCTGGAAACGCGCGGGACCGTAGCGTGGTCGCCGGAACTCAAGGGCATGCCGTTCTCGGCCCATCCGAAAGTGGAAGCCGACGGCACGTTCTGGAATTTCGGCACCATGATGGGCAAGATGGTGCTGTATCACCTCTCGGCCAAGGGCGAGCTGCTGAAGCATGCCGTGTTCGACGCGCCCACCGGCGCGATGGTGCATGACTTCGCCGTCTCGCAAAAGCACCTGATCTTTTTGCTGCCACCAATCAGCCTGGACCGCGACGCTCTCCGTGCCGGAAAGGGTTTTGCACAAGCGATGATATGGAATGCGCGTGATTCGCTGAAAGTGCTGGTGGTCGACAAAGCCGATTTCTCCCGCCGCCGCGTGCTGGAAATGCCGCCGTACATGGTGTTCCACTTCGGCAATGCCTGGGAGGCCGATAACGTGATCCGCGTCGATTTCGTCAAGAGTGCCGACCTCGGTGTGATGAACGACTGGATGCCGAAAATGATGCGCGGCGAAATGACCCGCTCGCCATCGTCCACACCCGCGTTCCTGACCATTGACCTCAATCGCGGAAAGATCTCGTTGCAGGAGCGCCAGGAAAACCTGGAGTTTCCGCGCGTCGATCCGCGATTCGTCGCGCAGCGCAACCGCTACCTCTACTATCCGGTCGGCACCGCGGGTTCCAACCGGCAGGATGGTGAGCTGAACGGCGTGATGCGGCTCGATGTTGAAAGCGGCAAGACCGACACCTATTCGTTCGGCGACAACTGCACGGTCGAAGAGCATGTGATGGTTCCCAAGCCCGGCTCCAGCAAAGAGGGCGAAGGCTGGCTGGTCGGCGCCGCTTTTGATGCCAGCCGTCAGCAGAGCTTTGCCAGCGTGTTCGACGCACAAAACCTGTCCGCCGGGCCGCTTGCATTGGCGCGATTACCTTATTGGGTACCCTACTGCTTCCACGGTCACTTCTATGCGGCCTGACAGCGATCTGCTGTCCGCCATTCGCGGCCCGTGGTTGCAGCTGGCGGCGGCAGAATTGCGGCCGGTCGCATTGCGCTTCCGGCTGGCGGCCAGCGCGGCAAGATGGCGTCACTGATTCACTCTACCCAAGGAGACCGCCATGAATCCGCTTAAAGCCCCAAAACATCTGCTGCGTGCCGTGACGTTCCCGTTTACCTTCATCTTCGTGGTTGGCCTGTGCACCTTTATCAACTGGTTCACCAGCCCTGGACACTGGTGGGTGCAGTGGGTCGCGTTCGGCATGGGTATCGCGCTGATCTGCATCTGGGCGCGTGCGCTCAAGATACTGATCGCCACCATCGGCATCGCTGCGATCGGCTACTTTGTTTATCGCTGGTGGCAGGATCGCAAAATGCCCGATATCACCAATATCTCCAACGGACTCCCGCGATAAGATTGCAGCATGTCGGCCAAACCACTTGAAATGACCATTGAGGAACGCCTTGAGCAAGAAGTCATGGCGCGCTCCCAACACTTCCACCCGCTGGAGGTGATTCCCTGGTTCCGCAAATTTCCTTATAGTTTTGGCCGCGATTTTCTCTACACTTTTATCTGGAACACGCTACTTGGCATTGTGTTCTTCATGATTGCCGCCATGGTCAGCGGTCGCATCAGCTGGCTCACGTTTGAAATCAACTTTGTCGTTGCAAACCTGATCGGCTACAGCATTCACTTTCTATTCCTGCTCTGTAGCCGTACGCCGATCGAAGCACAGGTGCTTTCGCGCGGCAAATGGTCGGCGGTCGCCTACTACACGATTATCTCCACGATGGGCGTCATCGCCGGCATCGCCATGGCCTCGCCGATTTTTGGTTGGTCGTTCAGCGGCTGGCTCAGCCGTCCCGGCTGGTATGTCAGCGTTGCCTTGAACAGCTTCATCATCTCGATGATCATCGGTGTGGTCTACTTCTGGCGCGAGCGCAGCCTGCTGGCGGAAATGCGCCTCGCCAGGGAAAGCGAACACCTGGCGACGGTGGAGCGCGAGGCAATGCTGGCCAATCTGCGCGCATTGCAGGCGCAGATCGAACCGCATTTCCTGTTCAACACATTGGCCAATGTGGTCGGGCTGATTCATCCGTCGCCGGATACCGCCAAGCATATGCTGGAACAATTCATCGCATATCTGCGCGCATCGTTGACCAGTTCGCGCGAGCAAAACACGACGCTGCAACAGGAATTCGAGTTGATGAAACACTTCCTGGCCATCCTGCAAATCCGGATGGGCGAGCGGCTCTCATGGCAGGTCGACCTGCCGGCGGAAATTGCTTCCACGCCCCTGCCGTCGATGCTTTTACAACCGCTGGTTGAGAACGCCATCAAGCACGGGCTCGAACCCAAGGTCGAGGGTGGCAGTGTATTGCTGCAGGCGAGACGCGAAGCAGATGCGTTGCGCATTTCGGTGATCGACACCGGCCTCGGTTTTACCGGCGCGACTTCATCGGGAATCGGTTTGAAAAACGTGCGCGAGCGGCTGGACAAACTGTATGACGGCAAGGCGAAGCTCAGTATCGAAGAGAACAGCCCCAGCGGCACGCGCGTGATCATCACGCTGCCGACAGCAGGATAAATCAATGAAACTCAAGCACTGGCGCGGGTTTCAGGCCACTTTTGCCCGGAAAACCGCGCCAGTGCTTGAGTTTTAACTTCAAACATTACTATGACTACGAATCTCACCGCGATCATCGCCGATGACACGCGCACCGGGAATTCGCGAAGCATGCTTCGCGCCGGTGAGCGCCCAAGCCCGATGCAGCGGGCGCGGGAGTGTATCCACAACGCGAGGTTTGAAAACGTATGACTCAGCCCCCCACCGCGATCATCGCGGATGATGAACAACATCTCGCCAACTATCTCAACGACCGCCTCACTGCATTGTGGCCGGAGCTGAATATCGTCGGCATCGCCAAGAACGGGCTGGAAGCGCTGCGATTGATCGATGACGAAAGCCCGGCGATTGTTTTTCTCGATATCCGTATGCCGGGCCTGACCGGCCTGGAAGTGGCGTCGCGGCTCGATGCGAAAACCCACGTCGTGTTCGTCACCGCCTACGACCAATATGCAGTGGAAGCCTTTGATCGCGAAGTGGCGGACTATCTGCTGAAGCCGGTGGCCGACGACCGCCTCACCCGCACCATCGCCCGTCTGAAGGAAAAACTTTCCGCCGCCGAGACACCAACTGATGTTGCCGGGCTACTGAAGCAGCTCGCCAGTGCCGTGCCCAACAATAAGCACGCGTTCCTGCGCTGGATTCGCGCCTCAGTCGGCGAAGTGGTGCGGCAGATTCCGGTGGATGAAGTGCTGTATCTGCAAGCGCAGGACAAGTACGTCAGCGTTTACACCAAGGACGGCGAATCGCTGATACGCACGCCGCTCGCCGAACTCTCCGCAACACTGAATCCGGACGACTTCTGGCAAATCCATCGTTCTACCATCGTCAACGTCAATTGCATTACCTCGACGCAGCGCGACGTGATGGGCCGCACGGTGGTGAAACTGAAGGACTGCAAAAATGAACTGCAGGTCAGCCGCGCTTACGTGCACTTGTTCAAGCAGATGTAGCCTCTCCCGCGCAGGAACGTGATCGCACCGACTTGGTGTGCGTCAATAAGCGCGATATACCCGCGTGCTAGAATTTTTTCAAACGCCACCTGCGAGGCCCTACAAGGCCTATGTACAAAACATGCTGCAACTTCAAATCAACGGCAAGCCCAGCGAGTTGCCTCGCGACAGCAATATCGAGCAACTTGTTGCCTCACTGCAGCTTGAAGGCAAGCGCTACGCCATCGAACTCAATGGCGAGATCGTGCCGAAAAGCCGGCATGCGGCGACGCGCCTCAACAATGGCGACAAGCTGGAAGTTGTAGTCGCGGTCGGAGGTGGTTGAATGAATGCACCGGAGAAAATTTCGCAGTCGCTGGTGATCGCCGGCAAATCTTACCGTTCGCGACTTCTGGTCGGCACCGGCAAGTACCGCGATTTCGCCGAGACCCGCGCCGCAATCGACGCCAGCGGCGCGGAGATCATTACTGTTGCCATCCGCCGCGTTAACATAGGCCAGAACGCCGGTGAGCCCAATCTGCTGGATGTGTTGCCACCCTCACAATTCACCATCCTGCCGAACACCGCCGGCTGCTACAACGCCAAGGACGCCGTTCGTACCCTGCGCCTCGCACGCGAACTGCTCGACGGTCACTCGCTGGTGAAGCTGGAAGTGCTGTCGGATGAAGAAACCCTGTTCCCCAATATGCCGGAGACGCTGATCGCAGCAAAAGAGCTGGTTGCGGACGGGTTTCAGGTGATGGTGTATTGCACCGACGACCCGATCCAGGCCAAGGCGCTGGAAGAAGTGGGTTGCGTGGCTGTGATGCCGCTGGCCTCGTTGATCGGCTCCGGCATGGGCATTCTCAATCCGTGGAATCTCAACATCATTCTCGACCGCGCCAAAGTGCCGGTGCTGGTCGATGCGGGCATCGGTACCGCGTCGGATGCCGCCATCGCGATGGAACTGGGCTGTGATGCCGTGCTGATGAACACCGCAATTGCCAAGGCAAAAGACCCGGTGCTGATGGCAAGCGCGATGAAGAAGGCGGTGGAAGCCGGGCGCGAAGCGTTTCTCGCTGGCCGCATGCCGAAGAAAATCTATCAGGGATCGCCCAGCTCGCCGACCGAAGGCCGGATTTCCTGATTTATCCCTATCGGGAAATCAGAACTTGAACATCACGCCGAACGAGAAGTTATCGGCGTCGTTCTCGCCGGGACCAGACGTACCCAGATTGCGATAGCGCGCCAGATCGAGGCGCAGACCCAGGCTCTTGCTGAAGTTGTATTGCACGCCGACGCCGAGTTTGCCCGCCGTGAAGGGTCGCGCCGCGCCCTCGAATATTGCATCGCCGCGCATGCGCACCAATCCCGCCGAGCCGGACAGCGAGAAACGCTCGAACAACGGCATCGTGCCAACAAGATCCAGCCCGGTGCTGCGGGTGGCAGGCCGCCAAGCCAGGGAATTGGGCGCGCTCAGTGCATTGTTGAAACTCTTCTCGTACTGCGAGTAATTGCCGACCAATGAGAAATTCTGATTCAGCTGATAGCCGAGTTTGAGTCCATAGCGGATGCGGCTGTCTTCCAGCGCGGGATTGGCGATCTGAAACCCGAATTCGGGCAATGTGGAAACATTGGTTACGCCATTGAGGCGCGAGGGATCGAGTGTCAGGCCACCGTAATACTGGGCATTGGCCGAGCCGGCGAGTGCTGCCGTCGCAAGTAGCGCACATTGCATGCCGCGCCGCAGGAAATTTGCATTTATTGTTTTCACGCTCGAATCCTCAATCTGACCCTTCTTTTACCTGTGTTCCGGTAAAAGGTTCCCGACTGACAGAAAAACGACACGCCTGATTTCACGATTACGATAGGCCGATGCGCGGCCAGTGTCAATGCGACCCGCGTCAGGTACGCCGCAACAGCAGGCCTTTCAGGTACTCGCCTTCCGGAAAATTCAGTGCCACCGGGTGATCGATTCCAGGGCTCAAGTGCCGCAGCATCTGTGCATCGACGTTGGCGTCGAGTGCTGCACCGGCAATGATCTTTTGAAACAGGTCGGCCGAAATGCCGCCCGAACAAGAGAACGTCAACAAATGGCCACCCGGTCGCAACAATTTCAAGCCGAGCAAATTGATGTCCTTGTACGCGCGCGATGCCTTCTCGGCATGATGCGCAGTCGGCGCGAACTTGGGCGGATCAAGGATGATCAGGTCGAAGCTCTTTGCCTGGTCGCGCAATTTGCGCAACGCTTGGAACACATCGGCCTCCAGCCATTCCGCGCGACTTGCGTCGAGTTTATTCAGTGCCACATTACGTGCTGCGGTCGCCAACGCCGGGCCAGAACTGTCGATCGACAACACCGATTTGGCGCCACCCGCCAAAGCCGACACGCTCATGGTGCCAGTGTAACAAAAGCAGTTCAGCACATCGGCATTGTTCGCTAGTGAACGCGTGAGCGCCCGATTCTCGCGTTGATCGAGATAGAAACCGGTTTTGTGCCCATTCGCGATGTCGACGGCGATGCGCAAACCATTTTCTTCAATCACGGTTTCTGCTTGCAGCGGCTCGCCGATAACAAGACCATTGCGCGGCGTCAAACCTTCCAACTCACGCACATCGGCGTCTGAACGCTCGTAAACCGTCTTGACCCCGGTCTCTTCCATCACCAATCGGGCCAGCAGATCGCGATGCGGATCGGCACCAGCGGTCGATAGCTGCAGCACGGCGACATCGCCGTAGCGATCGACAACCACGCCGGGCAATCCGTCAGACTCGGCGTGTATCAGGCGAACGGCATTGGTGGTCCCTGCCAGTGATGCACGACCGGCGACGGCCACCCGAATCCTTTGACGAAAGAACGCTTCGTCGATGACGTCTTTCTCATTGAACGACAACACACGCGCGACGATTTGCGATTGCGCGCTGTACGCCGCGTACGCCAGGAAGCGGCCATCTACTGACTGCACGCGCAGTGTGTCACCCGATTGCGCGCCACTATCGACCGACTTCACCGCGCCGGAGAAAATCCACGGATGACGGCGCAGCAGCGATTTGTCGCGGCCGGCGTTGATGATCATTTTTTTCATGGCGGTATTGTACTTAGCTGCCGGGACCAGTTCCCCGTCACCGTATAATTTGGCCATGAACGAGAATGAAAACCTGCACCTGCGTCCGATCCGCAGCTTTGTGCTGCGCCAGGGACGCATGTCGCCGGCGCAGACCCGCGCCTACGAAGAGCTGGGCCCGAAATTCATGGTGCCGCATGAAGCGCCGGCGATGCTCGACTACACGAAACTGTTCGGTCGCGTGGCGCCGACCATCGTCGAAATCGGTTTCGGCATGGGCGAAAGCACCGCCGCAATTGCCAAATTGCAACCCGAGAACAATTTCATCGGCATTGAGGTGCATACGCCGGGCGTGGGCGCGCTGCTGAAGCTGATCGGCGAAGGCAATATCGACAATCTGCGCATCGTGCAGCACGACGCCGTCGAAGTATTGAAGCAAATGATTCCGGATGCCTCGCTTGCCGGCCTGCACATTTTCTTCCCTGACCCGTGGCCGAAAAAGCGCCATCACAAACGGCGACTGATACAACCCGAGCTGGTGAAGCTGCTGGTGCAGAAATTGAAGCCCGATGGTTACCTGCACCTGGCCACCGATTGGGAAGACTATGCCCATCACATGCTGGAAGTGCTGCAAGCCGAGCCGGGACTGAAAAACACCGCCGACACCTTTGCGCCACGCCCGATTTATCGCGGCACATCGGGATTCGAGCGTAAGGGATTGGCCAAGGGCCACGACGTATGGGATCTGGTGTATCGCAAGGCGTGAATCCGGACGTCAGCGCGGCGAGTAACATCAGCAAACAGCAACCCTCGGGAGAAAATGTCATGTCGTCAATTGAAGCGAGGCGCAGCCGCCTGAAACAGCTGGCCGCGCTCGGCCTGTTCGGCCCGGCCGGCATTTCGGGACTGATACAGGAAGCGCTGGCCAAGGGCGACCTGCCGACGGCGAACGGGATCAATTCCCTCTCCGGCAATGTCACCGTTAACGGCCAAGTGGCGAAAGTCGGCACACAGGTCAAACCGGGTGACAAGGTCAGCACCAGCGCGGGCAGCCAGACGGTGGTGGTGGTCGGCAAAGATGCTTACATGCTGCGCGACCGTACCAGCGTGACATTCGAGGAAAGCAAAAGCACACCCGGTGCGCTGGCTGGCGTGCTGATCGCGAGCGGCAAGGTGCTATCAGTGTTCGAAAAACGCGATGCCAAAAGCGCCGAGAAAGGCGTAACGATCAAACTGCCGAATGCCACCGTCGGCATCCGCGGTACCGGCTGCTACATCGAAATTCACGAGGGGCGCAGCTACTTCTGCCTTTGTTATGGTGAAGCGGCGGTCGAAGGCCCGGGCATGCCCAACGCGGCGATCATCAAGACCACGCATCACGAGAACCCGGTTTGGCTGTACGACAGCGGCGGCATCATGAAAGTGGAGAAAGCGGGCTTCGTCAACCACAACGACGAAGAACTTATCATGCTGGAGAAACTGAACGGTCGCGAGCCGCCGTTCGTGAAGCTGGGACTAACTGGGCGCTACTGAAAACCCGCAAGGGCATCGGCCGGAAAGCCAGTATCCACGCGGCTTTCCAAGGCATTGCCTCTGGAAGCCGCACCCAGCCTTGGTTTCAGGCCATCAACCCATAGAAAACGCGCGTATCGTATTCGAACGCGACTTTGCCGTTCTGCTGGTGTGCATCGAAAATTTCCTTTGCGCGTTTCGCCATTGCCGCATGACGCGGATCGTCGCGGCCCGGCACATATGACGAGGAATTGAGCCGGCCCATCAGGCCGTCGAAGTCGAAACACTGCACATTGTCGAACGTCGCCTCGAACGGCGGTGAGCCAAAGAACTTGTCGAACACCGCCTTGTCCTGCACGTTCTTGTGATTGATCTCGTTGTAGTCGGTACCGAACTCCTGCAACAGTGCTTCATAGGCGCGCAGGAACGGCGTCGTATCGGTGCGGCGATCGTTCCAGATCAGCACCACCACACCTTCGTCTTTGAGGATGCGCATGAATTCGACCCGCGCCTTCGCCTGATCGAACCAGTGAAACGCCTGTCCGGCGATGACGAAATCCATAGCCCGCCCCGGCAGCCGCGTCGCCTCAGAAGTTGCATCCATGCTGGTAAAGCGGCCGAATTCGGCCAGATATTCTTCACCGCCCTCGCGCATTTCCTTGTTAGGCTCGACGCCGATCACTGGGTTGCCGTTTTCCAGAAAGAGCCTGGTGAGAATGCCGGTACCGGAGCCGATGTCGGCGATCACGCTCTCCGGCGTGAGGCCACATTTAGCGGCCAGCAGATCGATGATCTCGACGGGATAGTGCGGCCGATACTTGATGTAATCGTCGACGCGCGACGAGAAACGGGTAGTGGAATTTTTTGCGGGCATTCTCGCTCCTTAAAACCATTCATCCTTCATATCTAGCGTGGTGGTGTCGATAGACTCCAGCAGATTCAGCATCGGCCGCACCTTGGGTAACTCCCAGCGAATGAAGTACTGGCAGGCTTGCAGCTTGCCGCGATAGAAATCGCGATCGTGATCGGCGCCGCGCGTAGCCGCGCGACTGGCACACAGGGCCTGCTCGATCCAGATCCACGACATCACAATATGGCCGAACGCTTCCAGGTAGACCGAGGCATTGGCCAGCGTCTTGTTGATGTCGCCCACCTTGTGCAATTCCTCCGTCACCTCAACCAGGTGGTCGAGCAATGAAAATACTTCACCCACCAGTTCGGTAAGGTCACCATCTTCATCGGCATCACGCAGCGTTGCTTCAATGCGCGACACCAGCAATTTGAACGCCGCACCGCCCTGCATCACCACCTTGCGACCGAGCAGATCCAAACCTTGAATCCCGTGAGTACCTTCGTGAATCGGGTTCAGCCGGTTGTCCCGATAAAACTGTTCGACCGGAAAATCGCGCGTGTAGCCATAACCACCATGGACCTGGATGGCGAGACTGTTAGCCTCCAGGCACCATTGCGAAGGCCAGCTCTTGGCGATCGGCGTGAGGATATCCAGCAGCAGTGTCGCTTCTGCGCGCGTGCTTTCGTCCTCGGCAGTCTTTTCGTCGTCGACCAATTTCGCACAGTAAAGATTCAGCGCCAGTGCGCCCTCGACATAGGATTTCTGCGCCAACAACATGCGACGCACGTCGGCATGCGCGATGATGGGAATCTGCGGGGATGCGGGGTCCTTGGCCAATGGCTGACGGCCTTGCGGGCGATTGCGTGCGTAGTCGAGTGCGTGCAGGTAACCCGTATAGCCCAGCATGGTCGCGCCCAGGCCAACACCGATGCGCGCTTCGTTCATCATGTGGAACATGCAGGCCAAGCCCTTGCCTGCTTCTCCCACCAGATAACCAATGGCACCTGCCTTGCCCTGCGGCACATATTTTCCTTCGCCGAAATTGAGCAGCGTGTTGACCGTGCCGCGATAGCCCATCTTGTGATTGAGTCCGGCGAGCGTGACATCGTTGCGCTCGCCCAATCCACCATCGGGATTGACCAGAAACTTCGGCACCAGGAATAGGGAAATTCCTTTCACGCCGGGGATCAACTTGCCATCCGGTCCGGGCATCTTGGCCAGCACCAGATGCACGATGTTCTCGGACAGATCGTGCTCGCCGCCGGATATCCACATCTTGTTTCCGCTCAGGCGATATTGCGGCCCAAGCGCACTTTCGCCATCCGGCTCGGCGCGTGTCTTGATATCAGACAGCGAGGAGCCGGCCTGCGGCTCGGACAGGCACATCGTGCCGAAGAAGCGGCCTTCCAGCATTGGCCGCACAAAAGTGTCGACCTGTTGTTTCGAGCCATGCGCCCGCAGCAAGTTGGCGTTGCCGACAGTGAGAAACGGATAGCCTGCCGTGCCAACGTTGGCACCCGTAAACCAGGCGGTGCAGGCCTTCTCCACCAACGCAGGAAGCTGCATGCCGCCCAAATCGTAGTCGTGCCCTGCCGCCATCAGCCCGGCTTGCGAGAAAGCATCCAGCGCCGGCTTCACTTCCGGAATCAGGTGAACGCGCTCACCATCGAAGTGCGGTTCGTTCAAATCGGCTTTGCGGTTGTGCGGCGCGAACAGATCGGTAGCCATCTGCTCGCTGGTTTTCAGCGCGGCATCGAATGTCTCGCGCGAGTGATCGGCATAGCGAGGGCGAACCGTCAGCGATTCGGCGTCCAGCCATTCGTAGAGCAGGAATTCTACATCCCGCGAAGAAAGTATTTTGCTCATGCGTTGAAACGTTTTCCTTCGGCGGCAAGCTTCGCCAGCAGTGGGGCGGGTTGCCAGAAAACCGGATCGGCATTTGCGTTCTGCGAGAACCCCTTCATCGCCACGACCACATTGGCCAAACCGACATGATCGGCATAGTGCATCGGTCCGCCGCGCCACAGGGGAAAGCCGTAGCCGGTCAGGTAGATGATGTCGATGTCCGATGCACGGAGCGCAATGCCCTCTTCGAGGATATGCGCTGCCTCGTTGACCAGCGAATACACCAGCCGCTCGACGATTTCTTCATCGCTGATCGTCCGGGGCTTCACGCCGATTGACTGACGATATTCCGCTAGCAAATTCGCTACAACCAGCGACGGATGCGCGATGCGATCGCCCGGCTGATAGTCATACCAACCCGCGCCGGTCTTCTGGCCGAAGCGGCCCAACTCGCACAGCTTGTCGGCGGCAGCGGAGTACTTCAGGTGCGGCTTTTCAACATAGCGCCGTTTGCGGATATACCAGCCGATATCATTGCCAGCCAGATCACCCATGCGGAACGGCCCCATGGCAAAACCGAATTTCTCGATCGCGCGATCGACCTGCTCCACGGACGCGCCTTCGTCCAGCAGAAACATGGCCTGCCGCGAATATTGCTCGATCATGCGATTGCCAATAAAGCCGTCGCAAACACCAGACACCACTGCCGTTTTTTTGATCTTCTTCGACAGCTTCATGACGGTGGCCAAGACATCTTTCGCTGTCGCGGCACCGCGAACAACTTCCAGCAGCTTCATCACATTGGCCGGGCTGAAGAAGTGCATCCCAATGACATCTTGCGGACGCTTGGTGAAATTGGCGATTTTGTTCAAGTCCAGCGTGGAGGTATTGCTGGCCAGAATCGCACCCGGCTTCATCACGCTGTCGAGCTTCTCGAATACCTGCTGCTTGACACCGATGTCTTCGAATACCGCTTCGATCACCAGATCGGCGGACTTGAGATCGTCATACGAAAGTGTCGGCTTGAGCAGGCCCATGCGCTGCTCGCATTTCTCCTGCGTGAGCTTGCCCTTCTTGACCGTGTTCTCGTAGTTGCGACGAATCGTCGCCACACCGCGATCCAATGCCTCTTGCTTCATTTCCAGCAGCGTGACCGGAATGCCGGCGTTGAGGAAATTCATGGTGATGCCACCGCCCATGGTGCCGCCACCGATCACGGCGACCGATTTGATATCGCGAATCGGCGTGGTTTCGGGTACATCGGGAATTTTTGATGCTGCGCGTTCGGCAAAAAAAGCATGGCGCAGCGCAGCCGACTCCGGGGTCGCAACGAGTTCGGAGAAAAGCTCGAATTCATACGCCAAGCCGGCGTCAACATTGCACAGCACCGATGCTTCGACCGCATCCACGCATTTCAGCGGCGCGGGAAATCCTTTGCTCGCAGCAGCCACTTTGGCGCGGGCAGCGGCGAAAAACGCAGCGGCATCTGGCAGCTCGACTTTGCGGTCACGCACGCGTGGCAGGCCTTTGCCGGCAATCCCATTGGCAAAAACCAGCACCCCGACCATGAAATCGCCGTCAATCAGCTTATCGACTGCGCCACCTTTGGCGAGTACGTCTGACTTCACCGGATCGCCGGACACGATCATGTTGAGCGCCAGCTCAACGCCTGCGGTTCCCTGCAGTGCGCGCGGAAGCCGCTGTGTACCACCTGCCCCGGGCAGGATGCCGATCTTCACTTCCGGCAGGCCGATCATTACACCCGGCGCCGCTACACGATAGTGGCAGCCCAGCGAGATTTCTGTGCCGCCGCCCATGCAGACGCCATTGATTGCCGAGACCACTGGCTTGGCACTGGCTTCGAACACGGCGATGATGTCGTGCAGCGTCGGGGACTGCATGGCAATCGGCTTGCCGAATTCCTTGATGTCCGCGCCGCCGGTGAAAACACCGTTGCCGCCGGTAATGACGATAACTTTGACATCTGCATCGGCAAGCGCCTGCTTGACGCCGGCATCGACGGCTTGTCGTGTATGAAGACCGAGGCTGTTGATGGGAGGATTGTCCAGCGTGATGACGGCGATGCCATCGTGTTTCTTATATTGAGCGGTCATTGGATGTCGTTATGGTTTTACGAAACTTGGGGTCCCGCTTTCGCCGGGACTGCGATGAAATCTGCCCCGGCACATGGCAACAAACTGGGTACCCGCTTTCGCGGGGACTGCGATGAAATGTGCTTTGGCAGATTTCATCTTGGCTTTCGGGGCATATGGGAGAACACGCGGTCGTAGAGCCAGTTGGGCACCAGCCGCAAGATGCGCGCAGCAATGCCCATGCTCCAGGGAATAACGGTGAAACTGGTTTTGGCATCAATGGCGCGGGCAAACCGAATCACGGCCTCATCGACGCCGATCAGGAATGGCATCTTGAATTTGTTTACCGCGGTCATTGGCGTACGAATGTATCCGGGACAGATGGTCACCACCGAGACGCCGGCGCTGCGAAGCTCGACCCGCAGTGACTCGCAGTAACGGATCGCTGCGGCTTTCGAAGCCGAGTACGCGCCACCGCCCGGTATGCCACGGAATCCGGCCACGCTGGCAATACCGACCAGCGTACCCTTTCCTGCTTGGCTCATTGGTGCGACAAACGGATGGAAGGTGTTCACCATGCCGATCACGTTGATATCGAATATTTCCTGGAACGTCTTCAGATCGTCTTCCATGTCCGTCAACGTGCCTCGCGAAACGCCGGCGTTAGCGATGACAATATCGGGAACGCCAAAGCGCGCGATGAAATCTGCGGCCGCACTTTTTATTCCCGCGATATCGCGTACATCGATCGGATAAGTCGCTGGCTTGGGCACAATCTCTGCCGCGAGACGATCAAGCAGATCCCGACGACGTGCTACCAAGCCGATCTGATAGCCGCGCGATGCGTACAAACGCGCCAGGGATTCGCCGATGCCGGAGGAGGCGCCGGTGATAAAGACAGTTTTCGTTGTTGTCATATCGCCATTCTACGCGCGGTGAATACGCGGTCTAACGGACCACTTCGCAGGCAGGTTCACAAATGACACGGGCGGCCGATTGGCCGCCCGTGATTATTCAAACTGCAATCAGCGCTTATTTCTTTGCCGGTGCGGCTGCCGCAGGAGCAGCTGCTGGCTTGGCGGCCACCGGTGCGGGTTGCTTGATCGCCGCACGAGCCTCTCCGATCAAGCGGTCGGCGTTTTCAAACATGCGCTCCGAGCTGCCGGCTTGTTCCAGCAGGTAACGGCCGTTGACGACCAGCGTAGGCGTCGCGGCAATTTTGTAATCCTGCGACATATTGCGCGCGCGATTGATCTTGTTTTGCACTGAGAACGATTTCTGCATTTCTTCATATTTCTTCGGATCGACACCCTGCTTTTCCAGCCACTTGTTCAGCAGCGCCGGTGCACCAAGGTTAACGTTCTCTACATTGACCGCGTCGAAAATCTTCTGATGCAGCTTTTCCTGCAAACCCATGGCTTCCAGTGTGTAGAAAATCGGGATGCTGTCCACGCCGCGAACCGCGAATGGTGCCGGCACGCGCTTCAGCTTGACATCGGCTGGCTGTTTCTTGGCCCAGATTTCCAGCTTCGGCTCCAGATTGGCGCAGTGGATGCAACCATATGCGAAGAATTCCAGCACTTCGACCTTGCCGTCGTTTTCCACCGGCTGCGGCGGATTGAGCGGGGTGATTTCACGCGGCGCCTGCGCCAGTGCCAAACCCATGGTCAGTGTCGCAAAAAGGGCCAGCGCAGCACGCTGGAAGGAGATTTTCATACTCATTTTCGTTTCCCGTTGATGTTGAAGAAATGGCTCAGTCGGAACCCTTGACCACCACTGCGCCGATTCCGCCTTGTGACAAGGCTGCCTTGATTCTGTTCACTTCTTCCTGGCTTTTGTAAGGCCCAAGTCTTACCCGATACAACGTTCCCTTGTCCGGCAAGTTGACCGGACGCACATTGGCTTCAAAGCCGGCGAAGGCGACTTTGGCCTTCATGTTTTCGGCGTCAGACTGGCTCTGGAACGCGCCCGCCTGCAGAAAAAATACCTCGCTGCTGGCGGGTTTGATGTCGATCTTGGGCTCGGCCTTGGGTTCCGGCTTGCTTTCAGGCTTGGCAACGGGCTTGGCTTCCGGTGCTTGCTTTGCTGGTGGCTCGACAGCCTTGGAAGCCACGGCGGCCTCACCCTTGCCGCCCCTTTCACCTTTCTCACCGGGCAGAATCTGATAGAACTCGAATCGCGGCTTTTCTGGATCAGCCTTAGCGGCTGCAGGCGGCGAAGGCGGTGTCAGTGACTTCGACGTCATAGTCTGCAAAGCTTCCACCGGGCGAGATTTTTCGACAAACGGATTGTTGGCGCGATTGAGCCAGATGGCGAGCCCCAAGGCCAATCCGATGCCCAGCAGCAAGCCGATAATGATGCCGATAAACATCGGATTGAGTCCGCGCTTTTTCGGCGCCGCGCGCGGCGGGCCGGCGGGACGCATCGATGCGGTGCTGTCGTCGCGTGCCATGACTTACATTTTCTCCGGCGCGGATACACCAACGACGGCCAGACCGTTCTTCAATACCTGCCTTGTCGCAAGGATCAACGCCAACCGGGCCAGCTTCAATTTTTCGTCCTCGACCAGAAACTTCTCGGCATTGTAGTAGCTGTGCAGCTTGGCGGCGAGATCGGACAGATAGACGCAAACCAGGTGCGGCGCCAGCTCGCGCGCGGCACCCGTCAACTGGTCAGGGAAGTCGGCCAGCGCGCGCAGCAGATCGGATTCGTACTTGCTGGTCAACGGCGAAAGATCGACACCTTGCAACGCAGCAACATCGCCACCCCACTGCGCCAGCACGCTGCAGATACGCGCATGAGCATACTGCACGTAGTAAACCGGATTGTCTTCCGAGCGGCTCTTGGCCAGATCGATATCGAAAGTCAGTTGCGAATCGGACTTGCGCATGACGAAAAAGTAGCGCGTGGCATCGCGGCCGACTTCATCGATCAGGTCGCGCAAGGTCACGTAGCTGCCGGCACGTTTGGAGATCTTCACCTCCTCACCACCGCGCATCACGGTGATCATCTGGTGCAACACGTAGTCGGGATAGCCCTGCGGCACGCCCATCTGCATCGCCTGCAGGCCGGCGCGCACGCGCGCCAGCGAGCCGTGATGATCTGCCCCCAGTTCGGTAATGGCGCGTCCAAAACCGCGCTCCCATTTGGTGACGTGATACGCAATGTCCGGCACGAAATAGGTGAAGGTGCCGTCGGACTTGCGCATGACGCGATCTTTGTCGTCACCGTAGTCGGTGGTCTTCAGCCAGAGCGCACCGTCCTTTTCGTAGGTATGGCCCATCTTCACCAGATGTTCGACGGTCTTTTCCACCAGGCCGTCGGTGTAGAGCGAGGACTCGAGGTAATAAACATCGAACTGGACATCGAACGCTTTCAGGTCGAGGTCCTGTTCGTGGCGCAATGCGGCAACGGCGAATTTGCAGACCGCGTCAAAATTCTCGCCTTTCGCGTCGACAGGATTTTCTGTGGCATAGCGTTCGGCAATTTCGACGATGTACTGGCCGCGATAGCCGTCTTCCGGAAACGCCGCATCAATGCCGGCTTTCTCACGCAAACGCGCCTGTACCGAGAGGCCAAGGTTGTTGATCTGCGCGCCGGCATCGTTGTAGTAAAACTCGCGGCTGACGTTGCAGCCTTGCGCCTGCAGCAGACGCGCCAGTGTGTCGCCGGTCGCGGCGCCGCGACCGTGGCCGACGTGCAACGGACCGGTGGGGTTGGCGGAAACGAATTCGACCATCACTTTTTTGCCGGCCTGTTCCTGGCTTTTGCCGAACTCATCGGCCGCCGCAAAGATGGCAGGAACGACACGCGTTTCAGCAGAAGCTGCCAAACGAATATTGATAAAACCCGGGCCGGCGATATCCGGCTTGCCTGCCAACAGCTCGGACACCGGCAACGCGGCGACAATCGCTTCGGCGATATCGCGCGGCTTGGCGCCGAGCTTCTTGGCCAGTTGCAATGCGCTGTTGACGGCCAAGTGACCGTGATCGGGGTTTTTCGGCTTTTCAACCTCGATCGCAAACGGGACTTCGTCTTGCTGAAGCGCGGGATAGGCGGAATACAGGGCTTGCTGGAACAGCGCGGCGACGGCGCGCTTGTTGTCGATAAAAGCAACTGAGGGCATGCGTGGGGCCTGAATACGGCTCGAAAGTAAGAGGAAGATTATAGCTGGCGGAGGCTACTGACGCGACGTTGCCGTGACTACAGGAATCTATTTTGCCCAGCACAAGATGGCTAAACTCTAGCACTGGTGAGGATTTCCGGCCATTTTTCTCCTGAAAGCCGCGCCAGTGCTAGAGTTTCATTTTACACTGGAGCAATCAAACCTCCTGCGGATCAACGTCCAGACTCCATTTCACGGTGCGAAGTTCATTGCTGCGCACCGCCGGCAGCCAGGCGGTCAGGAATTGTTGCATCGCCGGTCGCGAATCGGCCTGCACCATCAATTGCTGGCGCTCGAAGCCGGCCTTGCGCGCCAGTGTGGCGGGAATCGGATCCCAGACGTGAACCTCGTGTCCGTGCTGCGCGGTCTTCGCTTCGCCGGCAACCATTGCCATGAACTGATCCAGCGCCTCTTGCGATTTCGACTCCGCGCGCAGCAAAGCGAGAAAAGTAAACGGCGGCAGATGCGCCTGCTTGCGTTCCACCAAGGCCATAGAGGCAAACTGACTGTGATCCTGCGCGGCGATTGCGGCATACAGCGGATGCGATGCGAAGCGGGTCTGGATCAGCACACGGCCCGGCAAATCGGCGCGACCGGCGCGACCGGCGACCTGCATCAGCTGCGCCACCATGCGCTCGGCCGCTCGAAAATCGGCCGAGAACATGGCACCGTCGGCATTGACCACACCGACCAGCGTGATGCGTGAAAAATCGTGGCCCTTGGAGAGCATTTGCGTGCCGATCAGAACATCGAGCTCGCCATCGGCCGCGGCGGAAAAAATCTTTTCCGCCGAACCGCGCCGGCGCGTGGAGTCGCGATCCACCCGCGCAATCCGCGCCTGCGGCAATTTGGCGCGGAGTGCAATTTCGACCCGCTCGGTGCCCTGCCCTGCGGGGACAAGCTCATGACTGCCGCATTCACCACACTTGGCGGCAACGCGTTCCTGATGACCACAGTGATGGCATTTGAGGCGGCGCTCACGCTGGTGAAAGACCAGCCGCGCGCTGCAACGCTTGCAGTACGGCATCCAACCGCACTGCCCGCACACCAAGGCCGGCGAATAGCCACGCCGATTGATGAACACCAGCGCCTGTTCGCCGCGTCTCACCGTTTCGTCAATCGCGGCCAACAGCATTTGCGAAAGTCCATCCTCCGCGCGTTCGACGTTGAGATCAATGAAACCGATTCGCGGCAACCGCGCTCCCGGTGTTGCGCGCTCGGTCAGAATCAGTTTGGTGAAACGGCCGCGATCGGCATTGTGAATGCTTTCCAGCGACGGCGTTGCCGAGCCCAGCAGCACGGGGCATCGCACCTCGCTGGCGCGGAAAATGGCGACATCGCGCGCCGAGTAACGAAAACCTTCCTGCTGCTTGAACGACGCATCGTGCTCCTCGTCAACCACGATCAGCCCCAGTCGCGGCATGGGCGTAAACACGGCCAGCCGTGTACCGACAACGATATCGGCTTCTCCCGACTGCGCTTCGAGATAACCGTTCATGCGCGGAATCTCGGCGAGCCCGCTGTGCTGCTCGACGATATGCGCATTCGGGAATCGTGACGACAGGCGGCGCAGGAACTGCGGTGTCAGGTTGATTTCCGGCACCAGGATCAGCGCCTGTCTGTTCATGCGCAAGGCGGCGTCAATGACGCAAAGATAGACCTCGGTCTTGCCGCTGCCGGTAACGCCGGACAACAGCATGGACGCGAACTCTCCCAACTTGGCGGTAACGGCGGCCACGGCACTCGACTGAGCCTGATTTAACGTTGGCCCTTGAATGGATGGCTTCTGATCGGCGTGCGCAACGCGGGCAACGCTCGCATCGGCCAGCGCTATCCAGCCTTTTTTCTTCAAACCGTTCAACGTCGCCGCCGCGCGTTCGTGACGCGATTTCAGCGACGTGGCCGTGACCGGACCCGCCAGCAGTGCAGTCAATATTCCCCGCTGCGCCACCGCGCGCGCCGGCAGTTGGTCCAGCGCCGCCGCACCGGCATCGGTGATGGCAAAAATCTGCGTGCGTCTCGGCATGACCGGCTTCGTCGCTCTCATCGCCGGCGGCAGCGCATTCAGCGCAATGGCGCCGAATGGGTGGTGATAGTAGCGCTGGCAAAACTGGAACAAAGACAAGTCCTGCGCTGAAAATTTAGGCAGTGCGCGCTGAATATGAAAGAGCGGCTTCAGTTTCCCGGCCGGAACCTCACTCACTTCTGCCAGCTCGACGATGACTCCGGCCAGCTTGCGCGAGCCAAACGGCACCACTGCCAATCTGCCGAGATCGTCTTTTGCGGCGCCCGGTGCCTGGAAATCGAACAACTTCTCCATCGGCAAATCCAGTGCAACGCGAGCTATCGGTGCCGTCATGGCGAAACTATTTTTCCCCGGCAATCGGGCCAAACTCCGCGCCAGACTTGGCGTTCCGGCCTGTGGATAACTTTGTGCATAGGTCGCGCGGCGGCAGAGCTTTCCTCAAGACAAATCGCAATTTGGTTTTTTTTGCACCGCGGCAGAAAAAGAAAAATCCATTAAAAACAAAAATTTACAACGCACTCTTGCCAACGCTTACCAAAAGACGGCGCTATGTGGGTGGAACAAGCTTTCTGTGCATAAGCAAGCCCTGCACATCTCGAATTGCGAAAATATTTTTCTTGACAAGCCATATCGTCTAAACCCGAGCACTGGCGCGGTGAACAGCGTTAACAAGCGCTTCGACGTGGGTCGGATCGGTAAATTGGGAAATGCCGTGCCCCAGATTGAAGACATGACCGTTTGCGCCGCCGTCAGAGGAAAATTCGCCAAGGACACGCCTGGCTTCGCGTTCAATCGTCGCAGGAGCGCCGAAAAGCGTAGTGGGATCCAGGTTTCCCTGCAGCGCGACTTTACTGCCTACGCGTCGCTTGGCATCGGCGAGATTCACTGTCCAATCGACCCCCAGCGCGTCTGCGCCAATCCCGGCCATGGCCTCCAACCACAAACCGCCGCCCTTGGTGAAGAAAATACGCGGCACGACGCGGCCTTCGCTGTTGCGCTTCAAGCCGGCCATCACCCGTTCTGCGTAGGCGAGCGAAAACTCGCGATAGGCGTTGTGCGCCAGCGTTCCGCCCCAGGTATCGAACAGCATCACCGCTTGTGCACCAGCGTCGATCTGGGCATTCAGGTAGGCAATTACGCTTTCGGTATTCTTGTCGAGGATCGTATGCAACAGATCGGGGCGTTGATACAGCATGGTCTTGACCTGCCGAAAATCATCGGAACCACCGCCCTCGATCATGTAGCACGCGAGCGTAAACGGACTGCCTGAAAAACCGATCAGGGGCACTCGTCCACTCAACGCGGTGCGGATCTGGCTCACGGCATCGGTCACATAGCGCAGTTGCTGCACATCCGCGACCGGCAATTTCTTTACATCGTCTTCGGTTCGCACGGTGCGCTCGAACTTCGGCCCTTCCCCCTCGGCGAAATACAAGCCGAGCCCCATCGCGTCGGGAATGGTGAGAATGTCGGAAAACAGGATCGCGGCATCGAGCGGAAAGCGATCCAGCGGCTGAAGCGTGACTTCGGTGCAATAGGCAGGATTTTTGGCCAGCGCGAGAAAGCTGCCGGCCTTCTTGCGTGTCGCGTTGTATTCCGGCAAGTAGCGGCCCGCCTGGCGCATGATCCAGATCGGCGTGTAGGGGGTCGGCTCGCGCATGAGCGCGCGCAGGAACGTGTCGTTCTTCAGTTCGGACATGAAATAGGACTGTAAGGGCTTGGATCTGTATTATCCCGCGCTTATCCCGACTTTTTCCATTCGCAAAAGGGACTGATCACGCGCCCTTCTCTTCCGCGAAGATGCTTTAGACTTCTGCATCCGGCCCAACTTCGGCACATTCATTTCCAATCATGCACGACAACAAAATAGCCACACGCGCCAAAAAAGTTCTTAACGTCGGCGGTAACAGCAAATCAATTGCCATTCCAGATCACTATGATGGCTGGGAACACCTGATGCTCGATATCGACCCCAAGGCGCAGCCCGACATCCTTTGCGATGCGCGGACACTGGATAGCCTGGAAGGCGCGCAATTCGACGCCATCTACTGCTCACATAATCTTGAGCACTATTACCACCACGAGGTCCCCAGGGTACTCAATGGTTTTCGTCACGTCCTGAAAGCCGATGGCTTCGCTGAAATCAAAGTACCCGATATGCTTGCCGTAATGCAAACGATGCTGCAACGAAACCTGGACATAGAGGATCCGCTGTACGTATCGCCCGCCGGGCCGATCTCATCGCTCGATATTTTCTACGGCTTCGGCGCGCAGATCGAACGCAGCGGCGAGGAGTTTTTCGCGCACAAGACCGGGTTTACACAAAAGTCCCTGCAACTCACGCTGGCGCGACACTTCGCCGGTGTCTTCACTCAAGCGGGAAATCTTGAAGTGCGGGCGCTTGCCTTCAAGGGCACTCCCAACGAAGAGCAGCAGCGCATTTTTCGCCTGCCGCCCGCATCACCGGCAAAAATTGCCTAGCTAGTTCGGCAATTCAGAGCTGCCCATCAGGAATTCATCAACGGCGCGTGCACATTGCCGGCCTTCGCGAATCGCCCACACCACCAATGACTGGCCGCGTCGCATATCGCCGGCAGCAAACACCTTGGGATTGGCGGTGCGGTATGCACGTGGCCCTTCGGTGGGTGCCTTGACATTGCTGCGTTGATCTTTTTCCACACCCAGCGCGCCAAACTGTTCCAGCAGGCCTTGTTGTACCGGTCCCAGAAAGCCCATCGCCAGCAGCACCAGATCGGCTTTGAGATCAAATGCCGATCCCGGCACTTCCTGCATCTTGCCGTCTTTCCACTCCACGCGTACCGCCTGCAACTTTTCCACTTTGCCGTTTTGTCCGACGAAAGACTTGGTTGCGATCGACCAGTCGCGCTCGCAACCTTCCTCATGTGACGAAGATGTGCGCAATTTGATCGGCCAGTAAGGCCAGACCATGGGCTTGTTTTCCTGTTCCGGAGGTTGTGGCAACAATTCAAACTGCGTAACCGACTTGGCACCATGGCGATTCGATGTGCCCACGCAATCGCTGCCGGTATCGCCGCCGCCGATCACCACCACATGCTTGCCGGTAGCCATGATCTGGCCGGGAACCTTGTCACCCGCGACGATCTTGTTCTGTTGCGGCAAGAATTCCATCGCAAAGTGTACGCCGGAAAGTTCTCGCCCCTGCACCGGCAAATCGCGCGGCAGTTCGGCACCCCCAGACAAAACGACAGCATCGAAATCCTGCAGCAGCACTTCGGCCGGTGTATCCACGCCAATATGCTGGCTCACCCGGAATTGCACCCCTTCCGCTTCCATCTGCGCGACGCGCCGGTCGATATGCGACTTTTCCATTTTGAAATCGGGAATGCCGTAACGAAGCAGGCCGCCGACCCGATCGGATTTTTCGAATACGATTGCATCGTGTCCCGCACGCGCCAGTTGCTGCGCCGCAGCCAATCCCGCCGGCCCGGATCCGACGACGGCAACGCGCTTGCCGGTCTTGCGTCTGGGCGGCAGTGGCGCTATCCAGCCCATCTCCCAACCTTTGTCGATGATGGCGTGCTCGATCGACTTGATACCGACGGCATCGTCGTTGATATTCAGCGTGCACGCCGCCTCGCAAGGGGCGGGACAAACGCGGCCGGTGAACTCCGGAAAATTATTGGTGGAATGCAGCGTTTCCAGCGCCTCTTTCCAGTTTTGCCTGAATATCAGATCGTTGAAATCCGGAATGATGTTGTTGACCGGGCAGCCGTTCTGGCAAAAAGGGATCCCGCAATCCATGCAGCGGGCACCCTGGATTTTGGCTTCGTCATCGTTCAGATGCAGGACGAATTCCCGATAGTTCTTCAGTCGTTCCGCGGGGGGAACAGATGCCTCGGCAAGGCGTTGGTACTCCAGAAATCCAGTGGGCTTTCCCATTCAATGACCTGTTTATTTATCTGTTGCGGATGAGTTCAAGCGGCTTTTTGTTTGAGGCTCAACGCGTTCTTCGCGCCGAGCTCGGTCAACGCGCGCCGGTATTCGATCGGCATGACCTTCACGAACAGGCGAGACCACTTCGGCCAGTTGCCCAAAATATCCAATGCCCGCTGGCTGCCGGTGTACTTGGCGTGATTCTCGATCAGTGATTTCAGCAACACCGTGTCCGATTGGCCAAGATGCGAGGCAGAAGAGACCGTATCGGAAATTGTCTCCAGTTCCACCATCGCCAGGTTGCAGCGATCCTTGAATTGACCACTTTCATCCAGAACGTAAGCAACGCCACCCGACATACCGGCGGCGAAATTGCGACCGGTCGCTCCCAGCACGACCACTGTGCCGCCCGTCATGTATTCGCAACCGTGATCGCCCGTACCTTCCACCAATGCGGTGGCACCGGAATTGCGCACGCAGAATCGCTCGCCCGCAACGCCGCGGAAATAGGATTCGCCCGCAGTAGCTCCATACATCACCGTATTGCCAACGATGATGTTTTGCAGCGGGTCGCCCTTGAAATCGCTTTGCGGCTTGACAATGACGCGGCCTCCGCTGAGGCCCTTGCCCACGTAATCGTTGGCCTGTCCGGATAATTCCATCGTGATGCCGCGCGCCAAAAATGCGGCGAAGCTCTGGCCGGCAGTACCGTTAAGCGAAATGTGAATCGTGTCGGCGGGCAATCCCTCGCTGCCGAACCGCTTTGCCACTTCGCCCGACAGCATGGCGCCCGCCGTCCGGTTCAGGTTGCGAATATCCGTCTCAATTGCCACGCGTTCGCGCCTTTCCAGCGCCGGCGCCGCGCGCTGAATAAGCATGTTGTCCAGCGCACCCTGCAGACCGTGATCCTGCGACTCGCAATGATGCCGAGAAACTTCGGCCGGCATATCGACACGATGGAAGATGCGCGAGAAATTGAGCCCCTTGGCTTTCCAGTGTTCGATACCGGCGCGCGTATCCAGCAAGTCGGCGCGACCGATCAAGTCATCGAACTTGCGGATGCCCATGCTTGCCATCAACTCACGAACTTCCTCGGCGACGAAGAAGAAGAAATTCACCACATGTTCCGGCTGCCCGGTGAATTTCTTGCGCAGCACCGGGTCCTGTGTCGCCACGCCGACCGGGCAGGTATTGAGATGACATTTGCGCATCATGATGCAACCTTCCACCACCAGCGGAGCGGTCGCGAAGCCGAACTCATCCGCACCCAGCAACGCGCCGACCACGACATCGCGACCGGTCTTGAGCTGTCCATCGACCTGCACGGCGATGCGACCGCGCAGGCGGTTCAGCACCAGCGTCTGCTGCGTCTCAGCAAGGCCCAGCTCCCATGGGGTGCCGGCGTGTTTGATTGACGAGACCGGCGATGCACCGGTGCCACCATCGTGCCCTGCAATAGTGACGTGATCAGCCTTTGCCTTTGCAACACCGGCTGCCACGGTACCCACACCAACTTCGGACACCAGCTTCACTGAAATCGAGGCGCTCGAATTGCAGTTCTTGAGATCATGAATCAGCTGCGCCAGATCTTCGATCGAATAAATGTCGTGATGCGGCGGCGGTGAAATCAGTTCTACGCCTGGCGTGGCAAAACGCAACTTGCCGATGTACTCGGAAACTTTATGTCCCGGCAACTGGCCGCCCTCGCCGGGTTTGGCGCCCTGCGCCATCTTGATCTGGATCTGATCGGCGGAATTGAGATACTCGGCCGTCACACCGAATCGCGCGGAAGCAACTTGCTTGATGCGCGAACGCAACGAGTCTCCGGCTTGCAGGGCAATATCGGTTTCAACCGCGTCGCCGAGTTTGCTCTTGAGCGTTTCGCCCTTCTTGACCGGGATATAACGCTTCGGGTCTTCGCCACCCTCACCGGTATTGGATTTGCCACCGATGCGATTCATCGCCACCGCCAGCGTCGCATGCGCTTCGGTCGAGATCGACCCCAGCGACATGGCGCCGGTGGCAAAGCGCTTGACGATTTCCTTGGCGGGTTCGACCTCGTCGATTGGTACTGCCTGCCCTGCCGACTTGAGTTCAAACAAGCCTCGCAGAGTCATGTGTCGGCGAGTCTGGTCGTTGATGATCCGGGCATATTCCTTGTAGGTCGAATAAGAATTCGACTTGGTGGAATGTTGCAGCTTGGCAATCGCATCCGGCGTCCACATGTGCTCTTCGCCGCGCACACGGAAGGCATACTCGCCGCCAGCATCCAACTGCGTACGCAAAACCGGGTCGTCGCCAAACGCCTTGCGATGCTGGCGCATGGCCTCTTCCGCAATCTCGAAAATACCGATGCCTTCGACATTGCTGGCGGTACCAGTGAAGTACTTCTTCACGAATTCGCTCGACAAGCCGACCGCTTCAAAAATCTGCGCGCCACAATAGCTCTGATAAGTCGAGATGCCCATCTTCGACATGACCTTGAGCAGGCCTTTGGAAATGGCCTTGATGTATTTCTTCTCCGCCTCTTTCGGATCGATATCCGGCAGGTAGTCGCTCATGTTGCGCAACGTTTCCAGCGCGAGATAAGGATGTACCGCCGCTGCACCATAGCCGCCCAGCAGCGCGAAATGATGCACTTCCCGTGCACTGCCGGTCTCGACGACCAAGCCTGTCGAAGTGCGAAGCCCCTTGCGCACCAGATGCTGGTGAATCGCGCCAACTGCGAGCAGTGCAGGAATCGGCACCCGATCCGCGTTTACATTGCGATCAGTCACGATCAACAGGTTGTAGCCTTGGCGCAGGGCATCTTCTGCGTGAGCACACAAGGACGCGACCGCCGCTTCGATGCCTTCCGTACCCCATGATGCGGGATAGGTAATGTCGAGTTCATGGCTACGGAAATAGTTGCCGGTGAACATATCGATGTGGCGAATCTTTTCCATATCGTCGGCAGTCAACACCGGCTGGGGTACTTCCAGCCATTTTCCTGGATCGGTGTGATCGATATCGAGCAAGTTCGGGCGCGGACCAATCGTGATCGCTGTCGACATCACCAATTCTTCGCGGATCGGATCGATCGGCGGATTGGTGACTTGCGCGAACAACTGCTTGAAGTAGTGATACAGGTTGCGCGGCTTGTCCGACATCACGGCCAGCGGCGAATCATTGCCCATTGATCCGGTAGCCTCAATCCCCGCTTTGGCCATATTCGACAGGATGACTTTCAGATCTTCCTGCGTGTAGCCGAAGGCTTGCTGTCTATCAAGCAAGGCAACTGGCGACACCTCGGCCGGCGCCGGCTCGGGCAGTTCATCGAGTCGAATGCGCGCCTGCTCGACCCAGCTGCGATAGGGTTTTGCCGTTGCCAGATCGCGCTTTAGTTGCTCGTCATCGACGATGCAACCTTTTTCGATATCAACCAAGAACATCTTGCCCGGTTGCAGGCGCCACTTTTTGACGATCTTCGATTCGGGTATGTCGAGCACGCCCGCTTCGGAGGCGAGCACCACGACATCGTCGTCGGTCAACACATAACGCGCCGGGCGCAAGCCATTGCGATCGAGTGTTGCACCGATCTGGCGACCATCCGTGAATGCCATCGCGGCCGGACCATCCCACGCTTCCATCAGCGTGGCGTGATATTCGTAAAACGCGCGGCGATCCTCGTCCATCAACTTGTGACCGCTCCACGCTTCGGGAATCATCATCATCATGGCGTGGGCGAGGGAATAACCACCCATCACCAGCATTTCGAGGCAGTTGTCGAAACTGGCCGAATCGGATTGGCCGTCGTAAATCAATGGCCAGATTTTTTTCAGATCATCCTTCAGTACCGGCGAGGCGATGGCCTGCTGCCGCGCACGGATCCAGTTGACGTTGCCGCGAAGCGTGTTGATCTCGCCATTGTGCGCGATCATGCGGAAGGGATGCGACAGATCCCAGGTCGGAAAGGTGTTGGTTGAGAAGCGTTGGTGCACCAGCGCCAACGCGGTGATCATCGTCGGATCCTGCAAATCGACAAAGTACTTGCCGACCTGATCGGCCAGCAGCATGCCTTTGTAAACAATGGTGCGCGTCGAGAACGACGGCACATAAAACTCTTTGCCGTGACGCAGATTCAGCGCTTGAATCGCATGGCCGGAACGCTTGCGGATGATGTAGAGCTTGCGCTCCAGATCGTCCTGATTCATCTCGCTTGAGCCGCGCGCGACGAATACCTGCCGTATCAGAGGTTCGACGGCAATCGTTGCGGCAGACAGCCCGGCGTTGTCTGTCGGCACATCGCGCCAGCCCAGCAGAATTTGTCCCTCGGCGTGTATGGCGCGCTCAATTTCCTGTTCGCAAGCCATGCGCGATGCAGGCTCGCGTGGCAGGAACACCATGCCGACACCGTATTGACCAATCGCGGGCAACGTCATGCCCTGCTTGCCGCACACACGGCGCAGATGTTGATCGGGCACTTGAATCAAAATGCCGGCGCCATCGCCCAGCAGCGGGTCATAGCCTGTGGCGCCACGATGCGAGAGATTCTCGAGAATCTTGAGGCCTTGTTCAACCAGCGAGTGAGAACGCTTTCCTTTGACGTGTGCGACGAACCCTACTCCGCAAGCGTCATGCTCGTTGCGCGGATCGTAAAGTCCTTGCGCTTCCGGCCGGGAAAGCGACGGCTCTGGTGGCTGCGGCGCCGACACGGCACCGGCAATGTCTTGGGTCATGCGTATTTCTCCGAGAAAAACAGGGTAACAAGGCGAACGACCCGCCTTCTGCAGCGAGCAGCAAGGCAATCATGCGCTTATATGATTGTTACCGGGATCCAGAGGCTTTTGGCCCCGCAGTTTTCGACGGACGGGACGCTTGATAAAGCCACCCAACACGCTGATACAGAAAGACTAATCCGGAATAATTTCATCATAGCGCCTGAATTTGCGCGGTGCAACAATTTTGTGGGCAAATGCAGTGCAGCGGGCGACGCAGCAGCAGACAGCGGAGGCAGCGCTATAATCATTTCGACCACCTCCGTGCTCGCCGTGGCGTGCCGCTCGGTATCGCCGCCGGACTAACAACACCAAGGAAACGCAATGACGGCAGGATTCAATTCCATGAATGCAATGAGAAAGCAGGGTTGGGCGTTAAGGCTTGCGATAATTTTCTCGACCGCGCTCATGCTTGGATCGTGCGGCTCCGGCGGCGTTTCCGCCGACTCCAATCCAGAGATTCCGCTTTCGCTGTCGCCCGCCGTTGTTACAGTCTATTCAGGCGTTCCCGTGACATTCACCATCGCCGGTGGTGGACTACGCGGCCCTTACCAGCTAAGTTCCAACAATCCGGCGCTGCTCGCTGTGCCGACCACGCCGCTGCAAGCGACCCAGTTCACCGTCACGCCAGCAACGGTTGCCGCCAACACAAACGTGACCATTACCTTGCAGGATCAAGCTGGCAAGACCGCGACCTCGGTCAGCACGGTGACTCCCAACATCGTCAGCAGCGACCTTACCATCAAAGGCACCGCTCCCGACTCATTGGGAATCACCAATTGCCAGCAAACAGGTACCGTCTGCGCAGGACAGCCGGGGCTGGTAACCGTATCGATCGCGCAGAACGGTGCACCCGCACGCGGCCGAACGGTGCGTTTCGACGTGATCCAAGGCGCATTCAGGTTCCCGATCGATGTCGCGCAAACCCAGTTTGCAACCTCGGTTACCGTCACCAGCGACGAAGCGGGCAAGGCAGTTGCGATATTGCGCGCAGACGCAGGTGCCCCGTTCCAGAATGCCGTCATCCGGGCCACCGATGTCACTTCCGGTGCCTTTTTGACCTCCACATTCTTTATACGACAAGCCACAGTCGCAGGCGCCGAATTCTCGACCGTACCCGCAGGCTGGTCGGTAACCGGCGCCTATCTAAACGTCTGTCCGGCAGGCAGTGTCGATTTTCTGATATTTGGTGGCACACCGCCGTACACAATCCGCTCCTCGGCGCAAGATTTTGCTCCGGCCTTTCCATCGGTCACAGCGACCGAAAACCCCAGCCGCTTCGTCATCAACTATCGCCAGGTTGCCTGCGATGCAGTCGGATATGAGGTCATATATACGGTGACCGACGCAACTGGCCTCACCATACTGCCGAAGCTGACCGTCAAACCGGGAACCACGGCTGCTCCGGCTCCTGCGCCGGTGCTGACACTGTCCACGAACTTGATCACGCTGTCTTGCGGCCAGCAAGCACAGGTACTTGCCACCGTTACCAACCCCACCACGCCTCCCGCTACCATTACAACAGCGATCACTACGCCGATGAACCCGGCGAATACCGTCACCGCAGTTGTAAATCAGGCGACCGGCGTAATAACCATCACACGTACTACAACCGGCGGCCCTTACACCGCCGCATCCTCTCCCGTACAGATTGTGATCGGCGCGGGTAGCGCGGCCCCACAGACGCTTTCAGTGGTATTAGGCCCATCTACTGTTGCCAACCAATGTCCATAGCGGTAGTCAAATTAAATATTGTCTACAACCATTTGATTATTAATATCTATTAATTCAAAAATTCGCGGGAATGACATCGCTTGCGCTCATTTGACGCGTTCCAGTTGCCTCTGAGACTGGCTGTTGTCTGCGTCGCGACCACGACCAAGTAAAAACTTGTTGCATCGAACTGCAAGTTGCGCTTTAATAAAGTGAGGTAAAGCCATAATTTTTAAGTAAACTGGCAAAAACCGGGGTGACAAATCCCCCGACAAACGCAGAAGACATGAGGACACCATCGTGGCGATAAACACATACTTCCGCAGCATCAGTTCCTTGGCGAAGCGGGGCGCGATGGCAGCCCTGCTCGGTTCAATGACCACGTTGCTGGTCTCTTGTGGTGGTGGCGGCACACAGGGCGGCGACCCAGCAGCGTCCGGCCCGCTTGCGATCCTTCCAAACACCGGGTCCCTCTACGCCAACGTGCCGCAGACATTCACTGTGGCCGGAGGCAGGGGCCCTTACACCCTCGTTTCCAATGAGCAGACCGTTCTGCCGCTCAACAGAACGATCTCTGGCAACACATTTACTGTGACCCCGAACCAACCTGGTGTGGTGGATCCGCAAACCGATCCCAACGTGGTGCCCTCGCGCTCGGTGACCATCACCGTGCGCGATTCCGCCGGTACGCAAGTCAACGGCACCTATAACGTGTTGCAAAATTTCCTTACAGGTTACAACCTGCTGATCTCGACCATCGCCAATTGCGCGTCGACGACTCCCGGTTCTGCGACCTCGTCAACCGAAGCGTGCGCCGGAGCTGACTCCCTGATTCAACTCGTTCCCATCAGCAACGGCCTGCGTTATGCGAACAAGCAGATGCGCCTCACATCGACCTATGGCCCGTTTGCCTTCATTCTCGACAGCACCGGCGTCACTGGTGGCACGTACATAGCGACTGCCGACACGGCTGGCAACGTATCGGCACGTATTCGCGTCCAATCCGACGCGGCGACTCAATATGCTCAGTTCAGGCTGACAGATGTGGCGACCGGCGCTTACCGCGACATCAATTTCGTCGTTACGAATACGACTGGCGCAAGCACGCCCCTGTCGGCAATACCATCGACGATCAACCTTAGCGGCGCTGACAGCTCCAAGTGCGGTACGGGTAACGTAAATGTGTTCCCGATTGGCGGAACGCCGCCATATACGGCCAGCACGACATTCCCCAATGCGATCAGCATCAATCCGCCCGTCGTCAACACGCGAGGCGAACCGTTCAACGTTGCGCTGTACAACCCGAACTTCTGTGTTGGTCCCGGCACTGTTGTGATACGAGACAATACCGGCGCGATCGTTACGGTCCAAATTACAACTACAGTCGGCACCGGAGCGCCTGTGCTGCCTTTGTCGGTAGCACCGACGGCATTGTGCGTTCCGAATAGCGGCAGCGGTGTTGTGATCGTGACCGGGGGCAATACCAACAAAGTCATCAACTCGAGCAACCCGGGCGTCGCGAACGCACTCCCGACCATTGGCTCCAACGATTTCCCATTCCAAGTTCAGGCAGGTGGCGCAGTAGCTGTGCCAGAAGTGGTCACCTTTACCGTCAGCGATGGTGCAACTAACGCCACCATCGCCGTCACGAGAAAGCCAACTTGCCCATAATCGGATAGCAATCGCGTAACAGCGGGCACCTTATGGTGCCCGTTTGTTTTTAGGCATTCCAATGATTTTTAGCCGACACGCTCAGCAATAAACGATTGATAGCAGAACCCCTCCTTCTTTCGCTGATCACGACCGCCATCGTCATATTTGTGCTGCGGCGGTCTGCTTTCGCTAGTAGTTCGCTGGATCAGCCAAATCACCGTTCGCTTCATCATCAGCCGGTTCCGCGCATTGGCGGCATATCGATGGCAATCGCCGTGGGAGCGGTTGCGTATTTGTTGGCAGGAACGGGAACGTTTGGCACTCCATTGAGTGCGGCAACGATTCTGTTTTTTATTTCGGCACTCGACGACCGAAACGGCCTGCCCACGCTGATTCGCTTCGCCGCTCACATGGCAATGGCGATAATGGTGGCGGCGGTTTGGATTGCAGACTCACCCATGGCAGAAAATGCCGGCCACGCATATGGCGGCTGGCTGCTTTCACCGGCCGGGATCATCCTTATGGTTGTAACGCTGTGCTGGATGTCGAATCTGTTCAATTTCATGGACGGCGCCAACGGCATGGCCGGCGGGATGGCGGCAGTCGGTTTTGCGGCCTACTCAATCGGTGCAAACGCGACATCCGCAACTTCCGGACTGCATGCGGATATGGTCGCAATAACCGCCTCCCTTTGCGGTGCAGCCATCGGATTCCTGTTGTTCAATTTCCCCAAGGCACGCGTGTTCATGGGTGACGCCGGCTCCATTCCGTTGGGCTTCCTCGCCGCGGCGCTGGGTATTCATGGCACCCTTGCCGGTCTATGGGAATGGTGGTTCGGCCCCATGGTGTTCTCGCCATTTATCATTGATGCGACTGCCACCCTCATCAAGCGCGTTGCCCAAGGCAAAAATATCTGGCAAGCACATCGAGAGCATTACTATCAACGACTCATTCTGTCCGGCTGGAGTCACACCAAGACGGTTTTAGCGTATTACTTTTTGATGCTTGGCAGTGCAATTTCTGCGCTGATTTCGCAAGGGAGTGAACTTGTGCGTCCAATCGCGCTATTCTGGGTGATAACATACGCATTGCTGATTTTCAGCCTGGAATGGCGCTTCCACCAAGATAAAAACGACAAGACAAAAAAACACCCTGGAGCCAAATGAAACGATTTGCTTTCAATGAGCGCGCTGTTTTGGCGTTCTGCCATGACGCCGTAATGCTGGTGTTGTCATGGGCAATAACCTTCCTTTTGTTATCCGGTATTTCGAGCATCGCCGACGGCGGCATGCGAGCAGAGTTGAGCTTGGTGATGGCTGTCGCGCTTCCCGTGCAGGCGGTCATTTCAACGCTGTTCGGCATGTACCAAGGGTTGTGGCGTTACGCGAGTCTGCCGGATGTCCAGCGAATTGTTGCGAGTGTCGTTGCCGGTTCGGTGGCCCTTGCGCTCACGCTAGCTGCCGGCGGATGGATGCAATCGCTGGGTTTCGCACATTTTTTCATCCAGTCGCTTTTGTTGATTACGTTGATGGCAGGCAGCAGAATCAGCTACCGCTCATGGAAAGAGTGGCGCCTCTACGGCAATACCAATGAAAACGGCACGCCCGTGCTGGTCCTGGGTGCAGGCGATGCTGCTGTCGGCCTGATCAAGGAGCTTTCGCGCAGCGCCGACTGGCGGGTGATGGGCTTGCTCGACGACGATCCGAACAAGCGTCACCGCTTGCTGCACGGTGCGCGGGTGATGGGCAGCATTGAAGAGCTGCCGCGCATTGCGCGATTGTTGAAAGTCAAGCACGCAATCATCGCGATGCCCTCGGTGACCTACCCTGTGCGCCGCCGCATCATTGAAGTCTGCAACAAGGCGCGCGTCATCGTGCTGACCGTACCCAAGTTCAACGGCATCAGCATGAGCCCGTCCGCTCCCGGAAAAGCGGTTCCACCCAAGATCCGCCGCGTCGCGGTCGAGGATTTGATGAAACGCGAGCCGATCATTCTTGACGACGCCGGCCTGCACGATCTCATTACCGACAAGGTCATCATGGTGACCGGCGCAGGCGGTTCGATCGGCTCCGAACTGTGCCGGCAGATCGCCACTTACCAGCCTTCAATGCTGGTGCTGTTCGAGCAGAACGAATTCGCCATGTATCGCATCGAGCAATCGCTGCGCGATGCATTCGAGAATCTGCCCATCGCCAGCGTAATCGGCGACATCAAGAACGCCAAGCGCGTCAATCAGGCGATGCACCAGTATTCGCCCTCGCTGGTTTTCCATGCGGCCGCCTACAAACACGTGCCGATGATGGAAGAAAGCAATGCTTGGGAGGCGGTGCAAAACAATGTCCTCGGCACGCTGGTTGTAGCCCGCGCTGCGATCGAGTATGGCGTCAAGAAGTTCGTGCTGATCTCCACCGACAAGGCGGTCAATCCGACCAACGTCATGGGTGCGACCAAGCGTTTGTCGGAAATGCTCTGCCAGGCGCTCCAGCAAACCAGCAATACCCGCTTCGAGATGGTCCGTTTCGGCAACGTGCTGGGCAGCGCAGGCAGCGTCATTCCCCGCTTCCAGGAGCAGATCGAACACGGCGGCCCGGTGACCGTCACGCATCCGGATATGGTGCGCTACTTCATGTCGATTCCGGAAGCGGCGCAACTGGTACTGCAAGCCGGCACCATGGGATTGGGTGGCGAAGTATTTGTGCTGGACATGGGCGAGCCAGTCAAAATTGTTGATCTGGCATACGATATGATCCGGCTGTCCGAGCCGACGGACGATGAAATCAAGATCGTCTATACCGGCCTTCGCCCGGGCGAAAAATTATTCGAAGAATTGTTGGCGCACGATGAGCAGACCCGGCCGACACCGCATCCTAAACTGCGCATTGCCAAAGCGCGTGAAGTCGATGCCACCTTCGTCGATAGCGTCTCCACGTGGCTGTACCAGGAGCGCATCCCCGATGACTCCGATGTGCGGCGCGATCTGAAGCGCTGGGTACCGGAATATGTGGCCCAGGTCAGACCGCGTTTGAAGGCGATCAGCGGTAGCGGCGAGAAGAAGTCCGCTTAGGCCAAAGCTAATTGGAAAACGAAAAACGCCACCATAAACGGTGGCGTTTAAAAGATGGCGCGCCCGAGACGATTCGGTCACGTTCCGCGACCCCGGCGCGGCGCTCGTCGCTACGCTCCAAGCATGCCGACGCCTTTCGAGTCGTCTTCACGAGCCAAATTGTTGGCTCGTTCGGGCGTAAAAATGAAACGCCACCATAAACGGTGGCGTTTAAAAGATGGCGCGCCCGAGACGATTCGAACGTCCGACTCCTGCCTTCGGAGGGCAGTACTCTATCCAGCTGAGCTACGGGCGCAGTTGAAACTAAAACTATTCTACAGGCGCTAGTTTACCACCCTGTCCGGGCCGTCCCGCCCTGAACGCCGTCCGCACGCCGCAATTGAGCTGAATTCCGCTTCGCCGGTATAATTGCGCTTTCACGTATTTGCCCCCTCAGGAAGCAGCCATCATGTCCCACCATCACGACCCCGTTGAAGAAAACATTGAAACCCACCCCGTCAAACTGGCCGTCGCGGTCACCGTGGGTGCGGTCGGACTGATCGTCGGCATCGTCATGCTTGCCTATTTTGCAATCGGTACCCATCGTGTAGGCGCATCCGAGGCAAAAGCGAATACCCCGGAAGCCATCGCAAAACGCATCGCCCCGGTGGTGACGCTGGCGGTCGATCCTTCCAAGGGACCGGTTCCCGCACTGACAACGGCCGCCGCCCCCAAGGCGGCAGACGGTCCGGTGGTCGCCATGGTCATTCCGGCATCCGCACCTGCGGGTGCAGCGGCCAAGCCCGCCGGCGGTGAAGGCGTTTATCAGTCGGCCTGTGCGGCATGCCATGCGGCCGGTGTTGCCGGCGCCCCCAAAACCGGCGACAAGGCTGGCTGGGGCGTGCGAGTCGCGAAAGGCAAACCCACGCTGTACGATCACGCACTGAAAGGCTTCAATGCGATGCCGGCAAAGGGTGGAAACCCGGCGCTATCCGACGCCGATGTCAAAGCAGCCGTGGACTATCTGGTCGCGCAGGCAAAATAGCGCTATCGGCGGTCGCAGTGCAGACAGGGCGGCTTGACCGCCCTTTTTGTTGAACGCAAATTTCATGACTACATACGCGATTGGCGATCTGCAGGGATGTTTCGCAACGCTTCAGCGTTTGCTCGACAAGATCGATTTCAATCCTTCACGCGATCGACTGTGGTTTGTCGGCGATCTGGTCAATCGCGGGCCGGACTCGCTTGCCTGCCTGCGATTGGTGAAATCCCTGGGCGATCGCGCAATAACGGTGCTGGGAAATCACGATCTGCATTTGCTCGCCGTCGCCGCCGGCCATGGCAAATCCGGGGCCAACGACACGCTGCAACCCATCCTCGACGCCACCGACCGTGACGACCTGCTGCACTGGCTGCGCAATCAAAAGCTGTTGCACGTCGAAGACGATTTCGTCATGGTTCACGCCGGGCTGCTGCCGGAATGGGACCTCGATCTGGCGCGGCAGCTTGCAGCCGGCGTGGAAACGGAATTGCGCGGCGAAAATCATCTTTCGCTGCTGACGAACATGTACGGCAATCAGCCCGATCACTGGAGCGGCAAACTATCCGGTATTGAACGGCATCGCATCACCATCAATGTCATGACAAGAATGCGCGCACTTGAGGTGCGAAAGAAAAAAAGCGCGATCATCGATCTCAAGTTCAAGGGCGAACTTGCAGGCATGCCGGATACCCTGCAGCCTTGGTTCCACTGCCGCCACCCGTCTTTCGCCAACAAGACCGTGATCGCGGGGCACTGGTCGGCGCTGGGACTGCATATCACGGACAATTTCGCCGGCCTAGATACCGGCTGTGTCTGGGGACGTGAACTGACCGCGCTGCGTCTCGATGATCGGAAGGTTTTTCAGGTCACCTGCGTGGAAGACAAGATTCCCGCAGGCTGGGACTAGTTCGGAATCCCTTGCAACGCTGCCGCAAGTGCGGCTGATATGATTGCCGCGACTGTCCACACCCCGCCGACGAAATGATTTCCACTCCCGCCTCGAAGCTGCCGCAAGTCGGCACCACGATTTTCACCACCATGTCGCAGCTGGCGCAGGAACACGGCGCCGTCAACCTGGGCCAGGGATTTCCCGATTTTGGCTGCGACCCGCGATTGATCGACCTGATGAACGAGGCGATGCGCGCGGGACTGAACCAGTATCCGCCAATGGCCGGCGTGCCGGCGCTGCGCGAGGAAGTCGCCGACAAGGTCGTGAAGCTATACGGTAAAAGTTACGATGTGGCGTCTGAAATCACCATCACCGCCGGCGCCACACAGGCGATACAGACCGCACTGACGGCGATCGTTCATCCCGGTGACGAAGTGATCATCTTCGAGCCGGTCTACGACAGCTATGAACCGGTGATCCGCATGAACGGCGGCATGCCGGTGTACGCACGGCTGGCATTTCCCGACTATCGTCCCGATTGGAATGAGGTACGTGCGCTGATCACGCCGCGCACCCGCGCCATCATGATCAACACGCCGCACAATCCGACCGCGACCGTCTGGCCGCGCGAAGATTTTCTGGCGCTGGCCGGGCTGTTGCGCGACACCGGCATCATGCTGATCAGCGATGAGGTATACGAGCATATGGTGTACGACGGCGAGAAGCATTTGAGCGTGGCGTCATTCGCCGACCTGGCCGAGCGTGCTTTCGTGATTTCCTCGTTCGGCAAGACCTATCACGTCACCGGCTGGAAGATTGCCTACTGCCTGGCACCGCGGGAGTTGATGAATGAATTCCGCAAGGCGCATCAGTTCGTCGTCTTCACCGTGCACACGCCATCGCAGCATGCGATCGCGAAATACATGCAATTCGGTACGCACAACGAGCTGTCCGGTTTTTATCAGGCCAAACGCGATTTTTTTCTCGGCCTGGTCAAGTCATCACGCCTTGACTGGCAACCGTCGCGCGGCACCTACTTTGCCTCGGCAAGCTACGTCCATTTGCCCGAGTTCAATGCGCTGACGGAAAACGAATTCGCCAAATTGATGACCACTAAATTCGGCGTGGCCTGCATTCCGGTGTCGGCGTTTTATCACGACGCGGAAGATCATCGCGTGGTGCGTTTCTGCTTTGCCAAGAAAGAGGAGACGCTAGAGCAGGCTGCGGAACGAATACTCAAACTCTAGCACTGGCGCGGGTTTTCGGGCATAAATAGCTGAAAATCCGCGCCAATATTGGAGTTTCGCCTTTTTATGCAGGCTACACGCGCTCGCGATCGGCCCAGTTGGCGGCAAAGCGATTTAGCTCATTAGCGTTGCGCAGGCCCAGTTTTTGTTTCAGGTTGGCGCGATGCGCCTCGACCGTCTTCACGCTGCGATTGAGCTTGCCGGCGATTTCGCTGGCGCCCAGGCCCAAACCGATCATGCGGAATATCTCGTATTCGCGATCGGTCAGATTGGATAGCACCGACATCGGCTGATTGCCCGGCTTTCCGCGCACTTTCTGCAGCAGCACCGATTGCATGCGTTCGGAAAGATAGACATCGCCGGCCAGGATCTTGCGGATCGCGGTGATGACTTTTTCGGTCGCCTCCTGCTTCACCAGATAGCCCTTGGCGCCGACGCGGAAAGCGCGCTCTCCATGCACCAGCTCGTCATGCATGCTGAGAACCAGCGTCGGCATCGACGGGTAAGACACGGCGACTTTCTTGATCAGCTCCAGACCGGACAAGCCCGGCAGGGAAATATCGGTCACCAGCAAATCAGGCTGCTCGCGCTCCAGTATTTCCAGCGCCTGCTCGGCCGTCTCGGCCTCCAGCGCAACCTCGAGATCTGCCTCGTTGTTGATCAGCTCTTTCAGTCCATGCAAAACGATCGCGTGATCGTCCACCACCATGATGCGTGCTTTCACAATATCTCCTGCCGGGAAATCGACGCACGCGACGTCGACGAAGTTGATGGTTGCGTGCCGCGCCAGGTTACCCGGACGGTGGCGCCGCCTTGCCTGCCGCGCTTGATCGACAGTCCCGCATCGATTGCACTGCAGCGATGGCGAATGCTGTGGAAACGGCTGCCGGTTTCGAGTGGGTCATGGGCGCCATTGGCTGCCGTGTCCTGCTCAAGGCTTTGTCCATTGTCGGAGATGATCAATTCAACACCATTCTTCAGATGGGAGAGCGAAAGTGTAATCCGTTGCGCACGGCTATGCTTCAACGCGTTGTTTATCGATTCCTGCGCGATGCGATACAGGCTGCGCGCCACCAGATCGTCGTGGATCTCGATATTCTGGTCCAGGTGAGTTTCGCACACCACCACGCCAAGACTGTTGATATCGCTCGCCAATTGCCGCAACGCCGAGACCAGCCCGTCCATGCCCCAGATATAAGGTGACAATCCGTGCGAGATCATGCGTGTGTGGCGAATGGTGCGGTTGACCAGTTCGGAAATGCGCGCAGCGTCGGCGGCACTTTCCTGTCCTTTTTCCGCCAGCCGGCGCTCCAGCGACTTGGTGAGCAGTGCAATGCCGGTCAGATCCTGTCCCAACTCGTCGTGCAACTCCAGCCCCACCTGGGCCAGCTCCATTTCGATGGTCATCAGGATATTGCGTTCAAGCTCCTGGCGCCGCTTGACCTCGATTTCAAGCTGGCGATTGGCTGCGCCCAATTCCTCGGTCTTGCGCACCACGGCTAGCTCCGCTTCGTGCCGTGCCGTCACATCGCGCGACACCACCTGCAAATGCCGCAGCTTGCCGTCGGGTGAACGCACCAACGCAATCTGGCTTTCCAGCCATAGATATTGACCGTCGCGGTGACGCAGCCGGTAAGTGATGGCGGACGGCACATTCAGACCATCGACCAGCGCGCCGAAACGCTGGCTGGTACGCCGCACATCTTCGCGATGAAACAACCGCAACGGCGAACGTCCCAGCACACGCTCCACCGAATGTCCGGTAATGACGCTGAACGATGGCGACACATATGTCAGCGCCCCGTCCGCGGTGTGCAGGGAAATCAGGTCGCGCATATTCTGCGTAATGAGACGGTATCTTTCTTCATTCTCAGCCAGTTGCCGTTCGGCCAGCTTGATGCGCGTGATGTCGCGGCCGATCCCGCGGTAGCCGGCGAAACTTCCATCTGCATCGAAAAACGGGCGCCCGCTCAAACTCGAGTAACCAATGGGGTTGATTCCGGACTCATCGAATACGCGTGTGACCAGTCCCTGAAATGGCTGATGCGCGTCGAGCAGCCGGCGATGAACCTCCCATTCGGCCGGCAAAAGCGCATTGGGGAAAATTTCCCAACGGGTACGGCCAAGTATGTCCTTGCGATCCTTGCGGCTGTGCGCAGTCTTTTCCATCGACAGGAACGAGATGCGGTGGCGCGTATCTGTTTCCCAGTACCAGTCGGCGGAAATTTCTGTCAGCGCACGAAACCTTGCCTCCGAGCGGATCACCTGATCGGCGGCGATGCGACGCTCGGTCACATCGCGAGTCGCCGCCTGGAAATGCTTCAATGAACCGTCGGCATTGCGTACCGGTACAACGACACTCTCCAGCCACAGATAGCGTCCATCCGCATGGCGGTAGCGATATTCGAGCGTCGTCGATGTTTTGTCGACGTCGGCGAGAATATCGGCCACTACTGTTTGCACTCGTTCATAGTCGTCGGGGTGCACGCCACGCATGGGCGATTTGCCGACCGCGTTTTCGGCTGGGAAGCCCAGCAAACGGTACGTTGAAGGCGAACAGTAAAGCACCGTGCCGTCAACGGCATAAAGCGCCACCTGATCGTGCATATTCTCGGAAATGAAGCGGAACTTCTCTTCGCTTTCCTTCAGGCTGAGCTCGGCGGTTTTTTGCGCAGTAATGTTGCGAAACGCCCCGCGATAGGCGACGGCACGACCGTGCGAATCGAACACCGGTTCGGCATTGGTCTCGATCCAGAGCACTTTGCCTTCCGGCGTGATGGTACGGCGCTGGACCGAGTAGGCTTTTGCCTGCAAAACATTGTGATGCTGATTTTCCAGCGACTTCGCGCGATCCTCGGGATGGCAGAATTTGTCCGTCCACTCCTGCATGGTCCTGAAAGGCGCGCCGGGGCCGTCGCCAAACACATGCCCGCCGTCGTTGTGTATCTGCAGTTCATCGCTGGCGAGATCCCAGTAGAAATGCCCCATTTGCGCAATGCGGTGCGCTTCGCTCAGCTGCCGCGTGCGCTCCACCAACACAAGCTCGCGCTGCTTCTCCAGCGAAACATCGCGTGTCACCCCGGTGCAGCCGATCTGTCTGCCGCTTTCGTCATGCACCGGATGGGTAATCACATGTATCCAGCGCACCTGGCCATCGTCCAGCCTGATGCGCCGCTGCAAATCCAGCGACTCGCCTTTACGCAGGCGCTGCCGGTTGTGCAAGGCGTCTTCGCGTTCGTCCGGATGACAATAGGCGTCTATCCATTCGTTCATGGTCGCCGGTGCCTTTGCATCGTCGGCCAGCGCATAAAACTGGCGGTATTCGGGTGAAATGTCGAGCCTGTCGCTGTCGAAGTCCCAGTACCAGCTACCCATGTGCGCCACCTGTTGCGCTTCCAGCAACAGCTCGGTCTGCCTGGCTAATTCAAGCACCGCCTGCTTCTGCTCCGTGATGTCGGCAGTCACGCCGTCATAAGCGATCAGTTCGCCGGACGCGTCAAATACCGGTTCTGCGATGGTGCGGATCCATTTTTCTCGGCCAGACGCATCAATGATCCTGCGCTCCCGATCGAAAGGTTTGGCGTCGAAGCGTGCACGATACATCGGCCAGTAGACATCGAGATCGTCGGGATGGACAAAACGTTCCGACCATTCGCGAAACGTTGCCGGATGATCGGCATCGGTAGTGCCGTAGATTTCCTGCATGCGCGAACTGGTAGTCAGACGGTCGGTGGCAATTTCCCAGCGCCAGCTGCCGAAACCCGCCAGCTTGCGAGCCCGCTCCAGCTCCGCCGTTCGCGCGACCAGATGATCGACCGACGCCCGCTCTTCGGTGATATCGCGCACGAACCCGTGGAACCCGCACAACCTGCCTTCGGCATCGTGACGCGGGATTTTCTTGTATTGAATCCACTTCCGGCTGCCGTCATCCAGCGTCACATGGCGCACACCCTCGGTAGCGACGCCCCGCTCGGACAGAAGCAACTCCGCCTTCGCCTGGGCGAGCTCGGCGGGATCGCGGACGAAACGCTCCACCCATTCCTCGCTCGTTCGCGGACAGGTCTCAGCGGTCAACCGGTATATGTCCAGATAAGCCTGGCTGGCGACAAACGAATACGGGTTTAACGACAAATCCCAGCTGCCGCATTTGGCCAGTTGCTGCGCTTCGACCAGGTGCTGTTGCTGCGCCCTCAAACCAGCCTCGACCGCATCGCGACTGACTCGGTACCGCTGAAATATCCAGGCCGAGGACAGCGACAAGACAACGAACATTGCACACAACAACCACCGGTCCAGCGAAAGCAAAACGGCAGCGGCCACTAGCAGGCATACCGCCAGCGCGGCACTCCAAACAGGTGTTGATCGACGATTGGCAAGCACCGTTGGTGACGCGTTCGGCGCTGAAGGTTCGTATGACGAAGCAGTCATGATGGTCTGTCAACAAAACTTGTTTCCAAGCGCCGACGTCCGTCCGCGCATTGGCATCATGCCATTGATGCGCCCTTCGCGCCGCTCTTGCCGCCCCATGACAACAACGGGGACTACTCGTGGCCGATAAAGATCACGCGGTAGTCGTTCACGTTGGTGCGTGTCGGCCCGGTGGCGATCACGTCGCCCAAGGGTGCAAAGAATCCGTAGGCATCGTTGCCCAGCAGTTGCTTCTTCGCCGACAGGCCTTGCGACGCCGCGCGCTGCAAGGAGGACGGAGCGAGGTAAGCGCCGGCATTGTCTTCAGAGCCGTCGATGCCATCCGTATCGCAGGCCAGCGCGTGCACGTGCTCACAGCCGTTCAATTCGATGGCCAGCGACAGCAGAAACTCGGTACAGCGACCACCCCGCCCCGGGGTTTTCAGATCGTCGCGAATAGTCACCGTGCACTCGCCCCCGGAAATCAACGCCAGCGGCGGCTTCAGCGGATGATGGTACTGCTGGATTTGCCGCACCAGCGCCGCGTAGACCTTGGCGACTTCACGCGCTTCACCAGTGACACTGTCGCCCAGAATCATCGGCGTGATGCCATGTTGCTGGAAGAAAGCGCCGGCCATCGACAGGCTGGCATGCGCCGTCGCGATCATGCGATTGTCGACACGCGACAGCACCGGATCGCCGGGCTTGATGGTCTCGGCAATTTCGCCACGCGCGCCATTGGACAGGTGCCGGGCAATCGCCAGCGGTGGCGTCACACGGTAGGCGTTGAGAATATCGAGCGCATCCTGATAGGTCGATACGTCCGCCACGGTCGGACCGGACGCGATGGCGGAGGGATCATCACCTGCGACGTCGGAAACGATCAGCGCCACTACCTTCGCCTTGGTGGCAGCGGCTAGCCTTCCACCTTGAATCAGCGAAAGATGCTTGCGCACCACATTCATCTCCTGAATCGGCGCACCGCAAGCCAGTAGGTCTTTGGTGACCGTTTTCAGGTCAGCCATGGTGAGCCCTTCGGCGGGCAACGACAACAAACTGGAGCCACCACCGGAAACCAGCACCAGCAGCAGATCGTCTTCAAACAGCGATCGGGCCTTGGCAAAAATCTCTTTTGCGGCCTGCTCGCCCGCGTTGTCCGGCACAGGGTGACCGGCTTCGACCACGCGAATGCGTTTGAGCGCCTCATCACCGGCATAGCCGTGTGCGTAGCGGGTGATCACCACACCGTCAAGCGGCGCTTCAGCCGGCCACGACATTTCAACGGCCTTGGCCATCGCCGCGGCGGCTTTGCCGGCGCCCACCACCAAGGTCTTGCCCTTGGGCGGTGGCGGCAGGTGTTTGGGCACAATCACAATGGGATCGGCAGCCGTCAGCGCAGCACGGAAACTCTCAATCAACAGATCGCGTGGTGTCATGGTTTACTTTCCGCTGCTGACGGCACGCTTCTTGGCGATGCCCAGCATGGGTGCAAGATAACGGCCAGTAAAACTGCGCGGCGACGCGGCGACCTCCTCCGGCGTGCCTTGGGCGATGATCTCACCGCCACCATCGCCGCCCTCAGGCCCAAGGTCGACCATCCAGTCCGCTGTCTTGATCACGTCCAGATTGTGCTCGATCACCACCACCGTATTGCCGTGGTCGCGCAGGCGATGCAGCACCTTCAGCAACAGGTCGATGTCGTGGAAATGCAGGCCGGTGGTCGGCTCGTCAAGGATGAACAGCGTGCGGCCGGTATCGCGCTTGGACAGCTCCAGCGAAAGCTTCACGCGCTGCGCTTCACCACCGGACAGTGTGGTGGCGCTTTGTCCGAGGCGAATGTACCCCAAGCCAACATCCAGCAGGGTGTGCAGCTTTCTCGCCACCACCGGCACCGGCTTGAAGAATTCGTAGGCCTGCTCGACCGTCATGTCGAGCACTTCGGTGATGTTCTTGTGCTTGTAATGTACTTCCAGCGTTTCGCGGTTATAGCGTTTGCCGTGACACACATCGCAAGGCACATACACGTCCGGCAAAAAGTGCATCTCCACCTTGATGACACCGTCGCCCTGACAGGCTTCGCAACGCCCGCCCTTGACGTTGAACGAGAAACGACCTGGGCCGTAGCCACGGGCGCGCGCTTCAGGCACGGAGGCGAACAGATCACGAATCGGCGTGAACAATCCCGTGTAAGTCGCCGGATTGGAGCGCGGCGTGCGGCCAATGGGCGACTGATCGACGTTGATCACTTTATCGAAGTGATCCAGTCCTTCGATGGTTTCGAACGGCGCCGGCTCGTCGGTGGAGGCATAAATATGATGCGCGACCGCCTTGTATAGCGTGTCGTTGATCAGCGTCGATTTGCCCGAACCGGAAACACCGGTGATGCACACCAGCGCACCAACCGGCAGCGTCAGCTTCACGTTCTTCAGATTGTTGCCACTCGCACCCTTGATCGTCAGCACCTTGCGCGTATCGACCTTGGTGCGCTTCTTAGGTATTGCGATCTGCTTCTTGCCGGACAGGTACTGACCAGTCAGCGATTGCGAGGCCTTGCGAATTTCTTCTGGCGTCCCTTGTGCCACTACCTGCCCGCCGTGCTCGCCGGCACCCGGACCCATGTCGACCACGTAATCAGCGGCGTTGATGGCGTCTTCATCGTGCTCAACCACGATCACCGAATTGCCCAGATCACGCAAACGCTTCAATGTTTCCAGCAGGCGATCGTTGTCGCGCTGATGCAGCCCGATGGATGGCTCGTCCAGCACATACATCACGCCGGTCAGGCCGGAACCTATCTGCGAGGCCAGGCGAATGCGTTGCGCCTCACCACCGGACAAGGTGTCGGCCGAGCGCACCAGCGACAGATAGTCCAGGCCGACGTTATTCAGGAACGACAGGCGCGCAGAAATCTCCTTCAGTATCTTGTCGGCGATCGCCATCTTCTGCGGCGTTAGCTTGACGGCATCAAACCATACGCGCGAATCCTTCAACGGCATTGCAGAGAGTTCGTGCAGATTCTTGTCGCCAACCTTGACATGACGCGCCTCGATACGAAGACGCGTGCCTGCGCAATCCGGACAGGCCTTGGTCGAGATGTACTTCGCCAATTCTTCGCGCACCGCCATCGAATCGGTTTCGCGATAGCGCCGCTCCAGATTCGGCACGATGCCTTCAAACACCTCTTCGCGAACAATGCTGCGGCCACGTTCACCGGGATATTTGAACGCGATCTTTTCCTTGCCCGAACCATAAAGAATCAGCTGCTGTACTTCTGGCGAAAGCTGGTCGAACGGTTTGTCGAGATCGAATTCGTAATGCGCGGCCAATCCCATCAACATCTGAAAATAAAACTGGTTGCGGCGATCCCAGCCCTTGATCGCGCCGCCGGCCAGTGACAAGCCAGGATAGGCAGCGATGCGCTTGGGATCGAAGAACGTAATCTGGCCCAAGCCATCGCACGACGGGCAGGCACCCATCGGGTTGTTGAAGGAGAACAGCCGTGGTTCCATTTCCGACAACGAGTAATCGCATTGTGGGCAGGAAAATTTAGACGAGAACAACGTTTCCAGATTGGAATCGATGTTCGCCGCGATCGCCTTGCCGTCGCCGATCCGCAGACAGGTTTCAAACGATTCAGCCAGCCGCTGCTTCAACGCCTGCTGCGAACCAGTGCCAGGTTCAGGCGAAACCTTCAAACGATCCACCACCACTTCGATGGTGTGCTTCTTCATCTTGTCGAGTTTCGGAAAGGCATCGATCTCGATCACCTTGCCGTTGACGCGCAAACGAACAAAGCCTTGCGAGCGGAACTCTTCCACCAGATCGACGTGCTCACCCTTGCGATTGATGACCGCAGGTGCCAGCAACATCAGCTTGGTGCCTTCTGGCCAGGCGATGACCGTATCGACCATTTGCGATACCGTCTGCGCTTCCAACGGCAGCATATGTGTCGGGCAATATGGGGTGCCGACACGAGCGAACAGCAGGCGCAGGTAATCGTGTATCTCGGTCACCGTGCCGACCGTGGAGCGCGGATTGTGCGAGGTCGCTTTTTGTTCGATCGAAATCGCCGGCGACAAGCCTTCAATCAGATCGACGTCGGGTTTTTCCATCAACTGCAGGAACTGGCGCGCGTATGCCGACAGCGACTCGACGTAGCGTCGCTGGCCTTCGGCGTACAGCGTGTCGAACGCCAGCGAAGACTTGCCGGAACCGGACAGTCCGGTTACCACCACCAGCGAATGGCGCGGCAAATCAAGGTTGACGTTCTTGAGATTGTGGGTACGGGCACCGCGGATCTTGATCGATTCCATGAATCTCTTCTGAAGAAAACGGGCTAAGACATTGATGCGTATGGAAACGGAAACTTCATCGGCGCATAGGTCCGATGAAGTGAAACGCAACCGGTTATTTTAGCGCTTTCACGCGTCGCGCCACACCTCTTTTTTCGCGCACAATAGCGGTGCGGCGCGTAACCAACTGCGCCGCAATCGCGTGGGGAGCGGCACAGCCTCTCCTCCAAATTCAATCGTTACAGGAAGGAAAGTCTCATGGCATCAGTCAATAAAGTCATTCTCGTCGGCAACCTCGGACGCGATCCGGAAACGCGCTACATGCCCGACGGCGGCGCGATCACCAATATCTCGATCGCCACCACATCGACGTGGAAAGACAAGAACGGGGAGAAACAGGAATCCACCGAGTGGCATCGCATCGCCTTCTTCGGCAAGCTGGCGGAGATCGCCGGCGAGTATCTGAAGAAAGGCTCTCAGGTATATGTTGAGGGCAAACTTCGCACACGTAAGTGGCAGGACAAAGACGGCTCGGACAAGTACACCACCGAAGTCATCGCCGATGCGATGCAGATGCTGGGTTCGCGGCAAGGCATGGGCAGTGGAGATGGCGGTGGCGATTACGGACGTTCGTCCGGCGGTCCGCCGTCACAAGGCTCATCGTCGAAACCCGCTGGCGCAGCCAAAGGCGGCGCGGCGAAATTTGATGATATGGATGACGATATTCCGTTTTGATTTCGTTATTGATGGCAGCAAGGAAAAGCCCGCGGAAGCGGGCTTTTTTTATGATTGATTGCGTTGGGCGCAAAGGACTGTCGATTGGCTGACTGTGTTGGCTGGAAGTCGGGGGTAGCCCGACAGCTAGTTACTTTCTTTTGCTTTGCCAAAAAGAAAGTAACCAAAGAAAAGGCGACCCACCACGCCGCCCCTTCGGGGTTCTCTGCGCTACTCGAAGCAGCGGGCGGCTGCGGAACTCGCGGCTCGAACAAGCAACACGACTACGCTGTGTTTTGTGCTCGCCACTCAGACAGTCCTCGCCGACTTCCCCCGCTGCTTCTCCGTTGCTCGACGGCGCGGAATGGGAATTCTGTCGCATCGCGACGACCGCAACAAAAAAGACACCTGTCCCCGCGAAGGCGGGGACCCAAGTTCTCAACGTCAACTTGGACCCCGGCCTGCGCCAGGGAGGGACTGGTGAAATATCGACCGGGGTCCCCATGAGAGGAGCCGAGCAGCGGAGCGAGTGAAGGGGTAGTCGGCGAGGACTGTCTGAGGCTGGCGGAGAATGTTTCCGAAGACTCTCATCGACAATTCGCCAGCCGAGTTCCGCAGCCGCCTTCACTCGTGAGCAGCGCAGGGAAGCCCGAAGGGCCGACGAACTTGGGGGCGCCTTCTTTTGCTTACTTTTCTTGGCGAAGCAAGACAACGGAGCGAAAGCGGAGTTGCGGCGCAGGCTAACTTGCGCCGCAAGTTAAGCGCGCGTTCGCGCGGCCAAAGCCAAAATGGGTAGCCGCCGGGCTACCCCCGGCACATATCGCGGCAAATCGACGTCGTTATCCCTTTGAGAGAAAAGCTATAGCTAGAGGTACCCGCTTTCGCGGGTACGACGGACAAACTTGGATTCCCGCCCACGTCGGAATGATGAATCCAGTCAGGACACAAACTCAAGCACTGGCGCGCCTCTTGGGTTAAAAACCCACGAAAACCCGCACCAAATGGCGATCTACGATAGTTTTAGCTATGAAACCGTACCGCGCATTTGTCGTTCGGCCAATTTCGCCAGCAGCTTGCCGTGCACGCCGCCAAAGCCGCCGTTGCTCATGACCAGAATATGGTCGCCGGATTTCGACATCTCGACGATCGTCTTCACCATCGCGTCGAGATCCTCGAATACACCCGTCTTTGTGCCGGCACTTTCCTTGTCCTGTTCAAACACCTTCGCCACATCCCAACCCAGATTGTTGGCGTAGATAAAAACCACGTCCGCATTGGCCAGCGACGCTGGCAACGCGGCGCTCATTGCGCCCAGCTTCATCGTATTAGTGCGCGGCTCCAGCACCGCGATCACGCGCGCGCCATCACCCACGCGTTTGCGCAGGCCGTTGACCGTGGTCTTGATCGCTGTCGGGTGATGAGCGAAATCGTCGTACACGGTGACGCCGCCGATTTCGCCTTTATTTTCCATTCGCCGCGCGACGCCGGCGAAGGTGTTCAACGCTTCGAGAGCGAGCTTCACCGGCACACCGGCGTGACGCGCGGCGGCAACAGCCGCCAGCGCGTTCATCGTGTTGTGCGTACCCATCTGATTCCAATCAACCATGCCGCGCTCTTCGCCATTCAGCAGTACATGAAACTGCGCATCGCGCTCGCCACGGCGGAAATCCCACATCGCGCCCGGGCCAAATTCCTCGACATTGCTCCAGCAGCCGCGCGCCAGAGCTTGTTTCAGATGCGAATCACGCGCGTTACTGACAATCAAGCCATTCGATGGAATGGTGCGCACCAGATGATGAAACTGGGTTTCGATCGCCTCGACATTGGGAAAAATGTCCGCATGATCGTATTCGAGATTGTTCAGCACCGCGGTGCGTGGCCGGTAGTGCACGAACTTGCTGCGCTTGTCGAAAAAAGCCGTATCGTACTCATCGGCCTCGATCACAAAGAACGGCGAATCGCCTTTCGGTGAACGCGCGGAGATGCCGAAATTCGCCGGCACACCACCGATCAGAAAGCCGGGCGAGACGCCCGCGTAATCCAGTATCCACGCCAGCATGGCCGACGTGCTGGTCTTGCCGTGCGTACCCGCGACCGCCAGCACCCATTTGCCGTAGAGCAGGTTTTCGCCCAACCACTGTGGGCCGGAAATATACGGCATGCCGCGGTCGAGAATCGCCTCGATCACCGGCATGCCGCGCGTCATCACGTTGCCGACGACATACAGATCAGCTTTGAATTCGCTCAATTGTTCCGCATCCATGCCCTGATGCAATGAGATGCCGGCCGCTTCCAGCTGCGTGGACATGGGCGGATAGACGTTCTCATCGCAACCGGTGACGGTGTGTCCCGCTTCGCGCGCGAGCACCGCGATGCCGCCCATGAAGGTGCCGCAGATACCAAGAATGTGAATGTGCATTATTGAGTTGTCATCCTGAACGGAGTGAAGGATCTCATCCGTTTAAATGGAGAAGTAAATCGGCAATTCGCGCATGACCGCAGGTGAGATTCTTCGGCTTCGCCTCAGAACGACAGGCACTCACCCTTTGAAAATGAAATAGACCGCGCCCATCAGGCAAAGACCGGCCCACAGATAATTCCAGCGCAACGGCTCATTCATGTAGAACAGCGCGAACGGAACAAACACGGAAAGCGTGATCACTTCCTGCAGGATTTTCAGCTGCGCCAGATTCATCTGCGTATAGCCGATGCGGTTGGCCGGTACCTGCAGCAGATATTCGAACAGTGCGATTCCCCAGCTAATCATGGCCGCAATAAACCAGTGCTTGCCCGACAGATTTTTCAGGTGTGCATACCAGGCGAAGGTCATGAACACATTCGACGCGATCAGCATCAAGGTCGCGGTGACGATGGGCGAGCCGAACAGATTATTCATGACCCGCCCTCCCTGAATAGAACCCTAAAACCATATTTTCCATGGGGAAATTTTATCATTGCTCATGTGAGAACTTGTCACAAGAGACCATGTCGATTACGAGTAAACTGAACGCCCTTGAAACGACTAATGGCGCACGCATCTAATGCTTTTGTCCTTTAGCGCCAGATAGAAACGGATAACCATGGTCCCTCATCTCACCACCTCGCTCACCGGTCCGTTGCTGGATCTGGAAAAGAAAATTCTTGGCAGCATGCCAGCCATCGAGCGCTGGTTTCGCGGTCAGTGGATCGAGAACACGCTGCCATTCTATTCGTCGGTCGACCTGCGCAATTCCGGTTTCAAACTGGCGCCAGTGGACACCAATCTTTTTCCCGGCGGCTTCAACAATCTGAATCCCGAATTTCTGCCACTATGCGTGCACGCCGCCATGTCTGCGGTGCAGAAAATCTGTCCGGACAAACAGCGTTTTCTGCTCATCCCAGAGAATCACACGCGCAATCTTTTCTATCTCACCAACGTTGCGGCCATACAAAAAATTCTCACGCGTGCCGGACTGGAAGTGCGTGTTGGTTCGCTGCTTCCCGACATCACCGCGCCGACGCCGTTAGCACTCCCGGACGGCAGCACGCTGGTGCTGGAGCCGATCAAACGCGTCGGCAATCGCCTGATGCTTGAGGGCTTCGACCCCTGCGCAATCCTGCTGAACAACGATCTCTCTGCCGGTGTGCCGGACATTCTCAAGAATTTGCAGCAGCCGGTGGTGCCACCGCTCTACGCCGGCTGGACCACGCGGCGCAAAACGCTGCACTTCCACGCTTATGATCGTGTTGCCGAAGATTTCGCCAAGATCATCGGCATCGACCCGTGGTTCATCAACCCGGTGTTCAGCCAGTGCGGCAAGGTCAACTTCGGCGCCAATGAAGGTGAGGAATGCCTGGCCGCGAATGTTGACGCTGTACTGAAGGAAACCCAGGCCAAATACGACGAATACGGCATCAAGGAAAAACCGTTCGTCATCGTCAAGGCCGATGCCGGCACTTATGGCATGGGCATTCTCACCGCGCGCTCACCTGATGACGTGCGCGGGCTGAATCGCAAAGAACGCAACAAGATGGCGGTGGTGAAGGAGGGCCTGGAAGTCAGCGAAGTCATCGTGCAGGAAGGCGTGCACACCTTCGAGAGTGTGAATGGCGCCGTGGCCGAGCCGGTGGTGTACATGATCGACCAGTTTGTCGTCGGCGGCTTCTATCGCGTCAACACTGATCGTGGTGTCGATGAAAATCTCAACTCGCGCGGCATGAGCTTTGTACCGCTGGCGTTCGAAACCGATTGCCATACGCCCGATTGCGGCGGTATGCCGGATGCACCGCCTAACCGCTTTTATACTTACGGTGTAGTGGCGCGCCTCGCGATGCTGGCCGCAGCCAAGGAACTCGAACAGCTTTCCAATACCGTGGATGTCGATTCGATTCCCGCACCCGCGCCTGCCGCGCCGCCGACGATGATCAAGCCACTCGCAGCGGTCGCGGCGGGCTGACATGCGGATCGCCTTCATCGTCGACCCGCTGCACAAACTCAAGGCCTACAAGGATTCCTCCGTCTTCATGATGCGCGAGGCCGCCAAGCGCGGCCATGAGGTCTGGGCATTTGAGGCGCGAGAGATGTTTTCCGCCGGCGCAGTGTCGACGAGTGCACATCGCCTTGCCGTTTCTGACGACAACAACGCCTGGTACCGCGTGGAATCTTCCGCTACTCAGCCACTGACATTCTTCGACGCAGTGCTGATGCGCAAGGACCCGCCGTTCAATCAGGAGTATTTGTATTCGACGCTGCTGTTGAGCCTCGCCGAGCAACAAGGCGCGCGCGTCGTCAACCGCGCCGGTGCGCTGCGTGACTACAACGAGAAACTCGCGATCCTCAAATTCGCGCAATTCACCTCGCCGACCATGGTGACGAGCGAGATGGCGCGTGTTCACGCCTTCATCGACGAGCACAAAGACGTGATCGTCAAGAAGCTCGACGGCATGGGCGGCACCTCGATTTTCCGCGTGCGTGCTGACGATCCCAACCGCAACGCCATCGTTGAAGTGCAAACCATCGACGGCAGCGAGACCATCATGGCGCAACGCTACATCCCCGAGATCGTCAAAGGCGACAAGCGCGTGCTGGTGATCGACGGCAAGGTCGTGCCGTTCTGTCTCGCGCGCATTCCCAAGGACGGCGAAACGCGCGGCAACCTCGCCGCCGGCGGCCGCGGTGTCGCGCAACCGATTTCCGCTCGCGACCGCGAGATCGCCGAAGCGCTGGGTCCGCAACTGAAAGCCGATGGCCTCACCATTGTTGGCCTCGACATCATTGGTGATTGTCTGACCGAGGTGAACGTGACGTCACCGACGTGCTTCGTGGAGATATTCGAGCAGGCGGGATTTAATGCGGCGGGTTTGGTGATTGATGCGCTGGAAAATTAGCGCAATGAAAATACCATTGGGTGTTGTTGGTTCAATTCAAAGCGGCAACAAAGCGGGCTGGCAGGTCAAGATCGAAGATGACACCGAGAACACTGGCGGTTTCTTGATTCTCACCTCCCCCAACTTCTCAGCGCGACTAGGCGAAGGTTTTGACGACTGGGTTGAGAATGAGTCGGATCTCCAGCAGTATTTTGAAGAGGCGTGCTGGACTATTGATTGGACTGAGCAAACGTAAATCCTAATGACAGCTGCATATCGGTCCGCCGTTACCGCAAAACGATAACGCGCTGCCCCCAGGACAAAAAGCGTAGATCGCCATTCCGCGCGCCTTTCCAAGCATAAATGCCCGAAAAGCCGCACCAGTGCTAGAGTTTCACTCCGGGTTTACATCCCGAAATCGTCCGGCTCCGCCGGCGATTTCGACTAGCTAAAACTCGAAAAAAGTAGGTTTTCACTTTTTTCGAAATCAGCCTATTGTGACCCGATCAAAATCCACCCCGCGCTCGACGAAATCCAGCAGCTTCACCATCTTCGGGCTGCCGTGCGCGGGCAGGAAAATATCGATGCCGCGGCCTTTCTGCGCGAACGACGCCGGCACCACCAGCGTTTCGGGAATCTTCAGTGCCTCCATCGCCGGCAGGCGGAATCCCTGCACATATTGCCCTCCGGCGCGATTGCGGTTGTCGGACGATCGCACCGAGGTCGCCTCGGGTTTTCCCGGCAGCATTGCCAGCGTGGCGTAGATCATGCCGTCCAGCTCCTCGGACAATTCGCGCACCGCGCCGAGATAAAACGCATCCTGCTTGCCGATCTTGATGCCGACCAGTTTGCCGATGGCGACACCATGCGATGAATTGGGCGGCCGCAACAATCGCAGGTAGCCGCGGCTTTCATCGACGATGCCCCACTTCTCGGTGCCGTAGTTGAACTCGGCGTAACGCGCACGCACGGTGGCTTCGGAAACCTTGCCGAACATGGTGATGTCGTTCATTTCCTGCCGCGTCAGCTCGCGCTTCACATCGGGCTGTTCGAACAGGTCGCCGGACATGAAAAAATGCGTCTCGGAAATACCGAATGTGAGCTGCGCTTCCTTCTCGTCGGGAATGGTCGCCGGTGGGCGGCCGGACGTGCCTTCGCACCAGACGCGATGCAGGCGCACCAGTTGCTCGCGTGCATCGGCGGGACTCCATTCGGCCGGCAAATCCATCGTTGCCGGGTCTTCGCCTTCACCGAGTTTCTTGATACGCCGCCTGAGCGAACGCGACAACTCCTCCAATTGCAGCATGCGCACATGTTCGGCCGGCTCTAGACTGGCGCGGAACGCACAGCCGGCGTTCGACAACAGGTCGACCGCGCAAACCATGCCATGCGGGTTTGGCGCAGCCTCGGTGCCGATGGTGACTTTGTGGCCGAAGCGTTTCAGCACAGCATCGACGAAATCGATTTGCCGCGGCGTAAGCTCATAAATATTGGCCGACTGGCCGAGCAGCACGGCAGTGAACGCTTGCAGCACGGTGGAGTAACCATCGAGCGAGCCGATCGAGTCCTTCACCTTGCGCGTCGCGAGTCCGCGCGATTCGGCTTCCATCCACTGCAAGTGCAAACGCATCCACAGCGCGAGGTCGAAGCGGCGGTAGATGAATCCGGCAATCAGCATTTGCAGGCCGATGTAGCGCATGATGCGCTGGATGATCAGGGCTGCATGCGCCGCGAGCGGGCTCTCCTCGCCGGCGGCATCGGTCCAGCAACGCCGGTAGCCCGACTCCATTTCGGTCAGCAGCGTACGCGAAACCATCCAGGCGGCGTTGTCGCCGTGCGACAGCGGAATGGTCTTGCCGGCATATCGCGCGCGTTGTTCGGAAAGCAGAAACGCCACCTTGTCGCGCAGCAGCTCCATGCAGGTCAGGCGCTCCAGCGCCACAAAATCGGGACTGCGATTGAGAATCCGGAGTGCGTCGAGAATGTTCTGCTGGGCCTGCGCGATATTGGTCAGCGGAATCGACTTCAACCAATCCTTGCAGGTGCGGGCATCGGTGAAAAACAGCGAGCCCGGCTTCGAATTGGGCGAGGTTTGAATCGCCATCTACATCTCCTGGAAATCCCCCGGCGGCGGCCTTTTTGGCCGTCCGGCGCAACATTGAAAACGATCGCCGCCAAAAGCGGCAACGATCAGTCCGATTCGAGTGCGCGAATGACCGCCTGTTCCCACCCTGCATCGCTCCCGGAACGGCGGCTTTTTGTTGCTGCTAGTTTATCAAGGCTGGGCGCGGATGCCAGCGTTATCGCCCAAATCGGTTTGGGAAATGCGGGGTCGTCGACAAAACGCGGAATGACATGCCAATGCAGGTGGGGCGTCAGATTGCCCAGGCTGGCCAGGTTCATCTTGTGCGGTTTGAGGCTCTCGCGCAGCACCGCCTCGACCTTGAACACTGCATTCATGAATTCCTCGCGGTCGGCAGCCGGCAAATCGGTCAGTTCGCGCACATGCTGGTTCCACACCACGCGGCAAAATCCGGGGAACGACTCGCCCTCAAGCCCTTCGACCGCGACCACGCGCCATTTCGCTTGGCGAAACAGCAGGCGGCCACCTTCACCCTGGCAGAGATCGCATTCGGTATTTGCAGTATTCGACATGGACAGGTTTGTTTTAGTAAGGCTGCCGCACAATCTGCTTGGACTGCGTCGTGCCTGCGAATGGTCCGGAGGTGAAGGTGTAGGTCATGGTGGCGTTGTTCGCATCCTGGAACGCGAACGACACATTGCCCACCTGGCTCGGCGAGAACAAGGCCGGGTTGTAGGTCGTGCCCAGCCACGGCGAGCTGGTGACGGCGGCCATGCCCCCACTGTAGGTGTTGCCGCTCCAGCTACCCCCCGGCATGGTGTACCAGGTGACATTACCCGCCT